>Ga0308165_1000003_pt1 | contig 949876 bp, 856 predicted proteins | sample PhyWR2_FD_201032 | JGI IMG/M metagenome (GOLD analysis project Ga0308165, IMG submission 201032) | Phyllosphere microbial communities from UC Gill Tract Community Farm, Albany, California, United States - DLSLW.R2 | ecosystem: Host-associated > Plants > Phyllosphere > Unclassified | place... | reverse complement strand
GCGCCGATGGTACTGCGAAAGCGGGAGAGTAGGTCGCCGCCAGTTTTTTTAAACCTCAATCAGTTATCTGATTGAGGTTTTTTGTTTATATACCAATACTTATACCTTAAAATCTAAACGAAAATTAAATAATAAACATAAATACTAAAAGTCAGGATTTCAAAAATGCTTTATGCAATATGTATTTGGATTTGTCTGCTGTTTGATTTAGGAAATCGTAGTAAAATATAATATTTATCTGTTAATCTTTTTATAAAAATGTGGTTTTCATTTTTTTTAAGTTCTTAATTAGATTATTTTTGCACAAATTAATTTTTAAAATGAAAAAATACTTATTTCTTCTTTTGATTGCTTTTATGGCAGTGTCTTGCTCTAAAGTTAAAGTTGAAGGAAATATCAAAGGAGGTTCTCCTTTGGAAAGAATAGAATTTATTGAAGCTTCTGGTGTCGCTACTTTGCCATTGGTTAATATCGGTGTTGATGAAAAAGGTAATTTCAAAGGTGAGTTCAAAGCACCAAAGAATGGAATGTATGCAATGACCTATGCAGGAAAAATGAATTTCATTTATCTTAAAAAAGGTCAAAATCTTCAAATTTCTGGAGATGCTTCTACTTTTCCGGAAGTCTATAAAATCGAGGGTGATGCGAAGAAGAATAACGATTTCATCTCTGCAACTCAAAAATATATGGAGTCTTATAGTTCAAAACTGAATATGGGACTTTTACAGAAAAAAGAATCTGAATTTTTGACAGAAATCAAAAAAGTACACGCAGACCTTGAGAAAAACCTGGATGAAACTTCTGATAAAATCGGACCAGACAGCGATGTTGTTAAACTTAAAAAAGATGAATTAACTACTAATATTTTAACCTTCTTGGTTCAATATGAATCAACTCACGGTCAAACTGTAGGTGATCCTTCTTTCAAAGTTTCTAAAGCTTTTACAGATTATGAAAAGTCTTTGACTACGAACAATGACAGAATGGTAGAGAATCTTCCGGTTTACAGAAATTATCTTCTAAATAAAGTGGGTAAAAACTTCCAGGAGTTTGCAGTGAAGCAAAAAGATAAAGATACTGTAAGTATGTCTACAATCTTCGCTAGATATCTGGCTACAAATAAAGAGATGTCTCAGAAAACCAAAGATTATCTTTTAGCTTTCGTAATTGCTAAATTTGACCTTAATCCTTACACAAGTGAAGTGGAGAAAGTTCAAAAAGTGAGTGAGGAGTATATCAAAGATTCTGAAGTAAAGAAAGATCTTAATTCTGCAATCAATGCTGTTTTCGGCATTAAGAAAGGAGAAGTTGCACCAAAGGTTAGCCTTTTGAAACTAGATGGTAAGTCTGGAAACATTGAAGCTAATGGTAAACCAACTTTGGTTATGAGTTATGCGTCTTGGAATCCTTATATTGGACAATCTACAATTCCAGTTTTGAAAGAAGTTGTTAATTTCTACAAATCTAAAGTTAACTTTGCATTTGTAAACCTGGATGATACAAAAGAACAATTTACAAAAACTGCCAACGCATTGTTGAAAGGAATTCCTGGAACCAATTATTATGCAGAAGGTGGATTGTCATCAGACTATGCTAAAAAATTCTTCATCTACGGATTCAAAATTCCTGGATTTTTCTTGATTGATAAAGACGGAAAAGTCGCAAGTAGCACTTTCTATAATTTAGGAGATGCTAAATTTGTAGAAGAAATGAATAAAATATCAGGTTTGCAGGCTCCAACTGTGAACCCACAAGCACAATTGCAAAACGACTTGTTGCAACAGAATCCTAAAGCAGATTCTACACAAACAAAATAATAGATGAAGCAAAGAAGAAATAAAATTCTTGAAAATATCAGACTCCTTTCCGCCGGTGCGAAAGGAGTTTCTGTTGGTAAGACCGAAGACGGCAAAACTGTTTTGGTAAAAGGTGCTGTTCCTGGTGACCTTGTAAACGTGCGTGTTCAGAAATCAAAAAGTAATTATTTTGAGGGTGAAGCTGTTGAGATTCTGGAATATTCAGAACACAGAGTTGAGCCAAAATGTATTCATTTCGGAACTTGTGGTGGCTGCAAATGGCAAAATATTGATTATAACAAACAGTTAGACTTCAAACATAATGAAGTTGTGAATAATATCAAGAGAATTGGTGGTTTTCCGGAGTTTGAAGAAGTTCCTATTCTTGGTGCACCAGATCAATATTTCTACCGAAACAAAATGGAATTTTCTTTTTCCAATGCACGTTGGTTAACTAAATATGAAATCAGTTCTGAGGAAAATTTTGGGAATAGAGATGCCTTAGGATTTCATATTCCTGGGATGTGGAGTAAGATTCTGGATTTGAAAGAATGTTTCCTTCAGGAAGATCCTTCAAACCAACTCAGATTGGCAGTCAAGAAATATGCTGTCGAAAATGGTTTGGAATTTTATGATGTTAAAGAGCAAAAAGGATTTTTAAGAACTTTGATGCTTCGTCAGAATTCTAAGGGAGAATGGATGGTACTTTTCCAATTATACAAAGATAACAAGCCTGAAAGAATCAAATTATTTGATTTCCTTTTAAGTCAATTCTCACAAATTAAGACGCTTGTATTTGCGATTAATCCAAAAGGAAACGACAGTATTTATGATTTGGATATTCAAACTTATTTCGGAGAAGGTTTCCTTTATGAAGAAATGGATGAATTGAAATTCAAAATTGGACCGAAGTCTTTCTTCCAGACTAATTACAAGCAGGCTTTAGAATTATACAGAAAAACACTTGAGTTTGCTGAATTGACAGGCGACCAAGTCGTTTACGATCTTTACACGGGAACCGGAACTATCGCACAATATGTGGCGAGAAATGCCAAACACGTGATTGGAATCGAAGCCGTACAGGAAGCCATTGATGCAGCCATTGAACACGCAGAATTGAATGGCCTTGATAATACGACTTTCTACGCTGGTGATATGAAAAACGTCTTCAATGATGAGTTTCTGGCCAATCATCCAAAAGCGGATGTGTTGATTACCGATCCTCCAAGAGACGGAATGCACCAAAAAGTGGTAGAACAAATCCTGAAATTATCTCCAGAAAGAATCGTTTATGTAAGCTGTAACTCAGCAACACAAGCCAGAGATATAGCTTTGATGAAAGAGGACTATGATTTGATAAAAATTCTTCCCGTAGATATGTTTCCACAAACGCATCATGTGGAGAATATTGCATTGCTGTTGAAAAAAAAATAAATAACTTTATTCTAAATTCTAAGATTTGATAATGAAGAATTTAATATTGGTTTTCGGATTTTTGTTGCTTCTCACCAGTTGTGGGGGAGATGATGATATTTGTCTGAATGCAGATTCTACTCCAAGATTGAAACTGAAGTTCCACGATTCTGATGGGAAATTGAGGCAAATGGAACATTTGGAAGTTAACGTTGATTATGGGAATTCTAAGCTTACCAATATTATTTCGGCTGATAAAGTAGATTCTGTTTTTATTCCATTACGAGTAGATGAAAATGCTTATACAGATATTTATTTCAAAACAGCAAAAGATGGAGATAGCTCAAAAGTTAGAATCAATTATGACAGCAAAGCCATTTATGTTTCTCCTGCATGTGGTTTCAAAAAGAATTATGAAAATTTAAAAGCCGAACTTATAAAAAACAATCCGGTTTCTACTATTGAACAAAATAATACTTCATTAACTGATGAAACTAGAATCAATTTTTATCTGCGTTTTTAGTCTGTTTTACAGCACTGCTTTTTCTCAGAATAAAGCTGAGGAAAAAAAATCAGATTCTATCAAATGGAAATATACACCCAATCTAACGGTAGGTGTAGACGTTCTGAATCTGGGAACAGGTTTGTTTGGTGACAGAAAACTGTTTCAGGGTTTTTTATCTAGCAGAATCAATAAGAAAGTTCACGCCGTTATCGATTTAGGTTACGATAAAAATGTTTATCAAAAAAATGGCTACGACGCAAAAGCCGATGGGATTTTTGCTAAAGTTGGAGCTTTTTATATGTTATCAATGGATCCGGAAAATGACCTGAATGGTTTCTATGCCGGAGGAAAATTAGCAGGTAGTTTCTATAATCAAGAATATATGGCGATTCCCGTAAAAGGTTTGAATAGCGAAGGTGTGACCGTCGCATTCGATCCTTCCACGCAGAGCAGTTATTGGGTAGAAGCAATGTTGGGCGCAAGAGTTCAGGTTTTTAACAGTAACTTCTTTATCGATGTGAATGTCCAGCCTAGATATTTAGCTTATACCACAAAGCAAGACGAAATCGAACCCATGATTGTTCCAGGATTTGGGAAAAGTTCAGGAAGTTTTACAATGGGATTCAGCTGGAGTTTGGCTTACAAATTTTAGAATAAAACAATAATTATAAAAGTCCGCAATTGAGCGGGCTTTTTTATTTGGAATTTGGGCAGCTGTTTCCGCCTTCCACTCTCAATCTTTTTTGCAGAAAGTTTCTTCATCAAATAGAACTTTTTGTACAAGCAAAAAAGGATTTCCGTTCAAGTCGGGCTGCAGATTCGGTGTAAAATAATATTTGACTTCTTATAGTAGATTAGGTATATAATTATAAAAAACAAAAAGCACAAAACCTACAAAGGCCTTGTGCTTTTCCCAAATATGATTTCTAAAATTAGTTAATCTTAATAGTGAAAGGACTTTCCATCATTACAGCAGATTTGGTGTCAGGATCTGTAATATGTTGGAAAATTTTGAAGTTCTCTTTTCCGATTTTGTTTTTAATCATTCTTGTTGAGAAATCTTCCTCAGTCTCAGAAGAAAATATTTGCTCAAATTTTGAAACTTTTGCAGGATAAGCAGAAACACTGTAATCTTTAAGATTCGCGGATTTTGCGGCATATTTTATGGCATCCTGCAAAGAGCCAAGCTCATCTACCAAGCCAATTTGTTTCGCACGAACACCAGACCATATTCTTCCACCACCGATTGAATCAATCTGTTCAAAAGATTTTTTTCTGTTCAACGTTACAAAATGTACGAATCTCTGATAAGTAGATTCCACACTTCTCGTCATTATATTAAGCGTCCCAGGACTCAATCCATTGATGGCAGAGATCATATTGGAATTCGTATTTGTAGAGACGACATCGCTTCTGATTCCGTTTTTCTCAGCTAATTCTTTGAAGTAAGGAACAACGCCAAAAACTCCAATTGAACCAGTTAACGTATTGGGTTCTGAGAATATTTTATCAGCACCCATTGCGATGTAATAACCTCCTGATGCCGCATAATCTCCAAAAGAAACTACGACTGGTTTTTTTCTTTTCAACTGCTGCATTTCGAAAAGAATCTCGTCTGAAGCATTAGCACTTCCTCCGGGAGAATTGATTCGGAAAACCACTGCTTTCACATCATCATCTTTTTGAAGTTTTTTGATTTCTTTAATGAAGTTATCAGAATAGATTCCATCATAGCCTTTTCCATTGTAAATCGCTCCAGAAGCATAAAGAATTGCAATTTTTTTACCACCATCATCAGAATCCAATGATTGAGAATATTTGGCAAAAGAAATTTTATTCAGTTTTTTATCGTTATTGATTTTCAACTTTTTCTTGATGATATTATCGTATTCAGATTTTTGAATTAATTGATCTGCTAATTTATATTTAAGACTCAGGTTTGGAAGATAGCTGTAAAGACTGTCCGTAATCGTATTTAATTCCGCTACAGGAATGTTTCTTGAACTGGCAATTTTGGTTGATGTATTAGACCAAATATCATTCAATAAAGTGGATAACTGTTCCTTGTTTTCAGGAGAAATTTCATCTCTCAAAAACGGTTCAACCGCCGCTTTGAATTTTCCGTGACGAATCACCTGGATTCCAATCCCATACTTCTCCGCAAAGTTTTTGAAGAAAGTCACTTCTGTGGAAAGACCTTTCAGTTCAATTAATCCTGCGGGATTCAGATAATATTTATCAGCAACAGAACCAAGATAATAGGCACCTTGAGAAACTGCATTGCCATAAGCGTAAACAAATTTTCCGCTTTTCTTGAAGTCTTTCAATGCATTTCTGATATCATCCAATTGGGTCATCCCAGCATTGATATGGTCCATTTCCAAACTGATTCCTTTGATTTTGTCGTCAGTTTTTGCATTTTCTATAGCTTTCAGAACATCATAAAGCAAAACCGGCGTTTCCTCTTTTTTGAATGCGAAGATTTCTTCTTGATCTTCAGACGGACTATCGATTATTTTTGTTTTTAAATCTAAGGTCAGGACAGAATCCGATTTCACATCTGTGCCTCCGGATAATGAAGACAAGATGATGAATCCAATAAAAAATACAAACAAACCCGCTGTCACAATGAAAATTGCAGTTAAATTTGCTAAAACTAATTTGAAAAAACTTTTCATCTAATTATATTATTTGATCTATATGTCGTACAATGATGTCGTTTTGTTACTCGGAAGCAATATAAATAATCCGGAAAAAAATATTGAAATTGCCCTTGAAAAAATCGAAAATCAAGCAGGTTCAATATTAATTAAATCTGAATTATTAATAACAAAACCTGTAGAATTTGAAAGTTATAATAATTTTTGTAATATTGCAATTAAATTAAAAACACAACTCTCGCCTATAAGCTTACTTTCTGAGCTCAAAGGTATTGAAAAAAATATGGGTCGTACACGCGATTCTGCTGATTTCGGTGCTTATCAGGATAGGATTATAGACATTGATATAATATTATATAACAATATAAAATTTATTTCTAAACGATTGATTATTCCTCATTACAAGAATCTTTATCAAAGAGATTTTGCAAAAAGGTTAATTAATAATGTGAGATAGGTTTTTATAACACAGATGACTATGAAGAAAAAACTATTATTATTCTTCTTATTACCCTTCCTTGGTCAAGCACAAACCAACGACGGTAATAGTAAACCAGAAACCCAACCATTTAACAACAAAAGCCGACTTTTTAAAGATTGGTCTGTTTCTGTTGGAGGAGGAACCTCCTTTATGGCTAACGCAGATCTTACATCTTTTTACGGTGGAAAAGTTAATTGGGGTTGGAACGGCTATGTTAGTTTGGATAAACAAATCAGCCACACTTTCGGACTCTCTTTGATGTATACCAGGGGGCAAACCAAGCAGAAAGCTTATTTGAATGATGCTGCCGGTGTTGGCGTGGGTAACACAAAATTTGACCAAGTTGCATTGTTGGGAGACATCAACTTCTCTAATCTTATGAGAAGAACGGATAACAAATCAAGGTTCAGATGGGCTTTGCACGGTTATGCCGGTATTGGATTCACGGGATACAAAACATTTTTACAGGATAACAACTTGCTGAGCAAATGGCCTTTGTATATCGAGCAAAAAATGAATATAGCAAGTTTTACTTACATCGGTGGAGTAGGATTGAAATATAATATTTCCAGATTGCTTGATATAGAATTAAGAGGATTGTATCTTATCAGTGGAGATGAAGAATTTGATGGTGGTGGATGGACAAGAACAGCTCCTCCAGGATATAATTTGATTAATGATACTTATTCGGATAATGCTTGGTTATTTAATTTGGGATTATCTTTCAAATTAGGTAAGCACCAGGATCACTTGCGTTGGGTAGATCCTCTGCAAGGAGCGTATGCGAAAGCAGCCGCTTTAGAAGAGCAGTTCAAAGACTTTAAAGTTTGCGAAAAAGGCGATCAGGATAATGATGGTGTTTGTGATGATTGGGACAGACAGTTGGATACCCCTGCCGGAGCAAGAGTTGATGGCGCTGGTGTAGCTTTGGATACAGATTTGGATGGCGTAATAGATTTGAATGACAAATGCGTAACTGTACCAGGACCAATTCAGAATAATGGTTGTCCAATAGAAAGTACACCTCAAGTTTTGCCAATTAAAGAGGTCGCTATCGATGAAATCAACAAGTATTTTAACGGAATAGAATTCGAACTTAATAAAGATGTCATCAGACCAAAATCATTTCAAGATCTTAACAAAGCGGCTGATATCATCAAAACATTAGGTGCTGATAGCAATTTTATAGTTGTTGGTGCAACAGATTCACGTGGTTCTTTACAATATAACAAAAAGCTGTCACAGGCGAGAGCTAATGCAGTTTTAAATTATCTTGTGAATAAAGGAGTTTCTTCAAGTGTTTTAACTGCTGAAGGAAGAGGAAAAGAAGATTTGAAATATACAGAATGCGATCCGGCTACAAAATGTCCGGAATGGAAGAATGAAGCTAACAGAAGAGTATATTTCGTTGCAAAATAAATAAACTAGAAAAAAACATTTAAAATATGAAACAAAATTTATTATCATTAGTAGCAATAGGATTATTGTTGCCTATGAGTTTAGCGGGTCAGAAGGTATCTACGGATGCCAATTCTGGATCTCAAAATGTTTCGCCATTTACCCAAGAGTCTAAAAAATTCAATGATTGGGCTATATCTGTAGGTGCAGGTGTACCATTGATTCAGTCTGCGGATATGACATCTATTAAAAACGGAAATGGTAAGAATCTTTTTGGATATTCTGCTTACATTAGTGTTGATAAAGCAATCACACACGCTTTTGGGCTTAACTTGCAATACGATCATGGAGAGACTAGACAAGGTCAGGTTAATACAAAAGATCACAAACCTTTGGAAGGAAATTATCCCGCAGGTAGAACTCAATACGATGCAATCTCAATATTAGGAGATGTCAATTTTTCTAATCTTTTAAGAAGAGTAGATAACAAATCTCCATTTAGATGGGCTTTGCACGGTTATGCAGGTATTGGTACTTTAGCATATAGATCTTACAGACAAGACCCAGGGCCTGTATACAATCAAACACTTAATTTTGAAAAGAAACCATTTAAATTGGGATCGCTTTTCGGACAAGCTGGAGCTGGGCTTAAATTTAAAATAAATAACAGATTTGATATCGAAGGAAGGTTGATGTATGTTGTGACAGGTGATGATGAATTTGATGGAGCTGGAGTTGGTCAAAATGGCTATAACCTGGTGGAAGACCAAATCTCTGACAACTTCTTTAACGGAACGTTGGGGGTTACCTTCAAACTTGGAAAACACGAGTCTCACTTGATGTGGCACGATCCATTGCAAGAAATCTATTACAAATTAGATGTTCTTAATGACAAAACTCAGGATCTTGAAGTTTGTAAAAAAGGAGATGTTGATAATGATGGCGTTTGTGATGATTGGGACAGACAATTAGATACGCCAGCAGGAGCTAGAGTAGATGGAGCTGGAGTTGCTTTGGATGTAGATTTAGATGGCGTTATCGATCTTTATGACAAATGTGTAACCGTTCCGGGACCAGTAGAAAATCAAGGTTGTCCTTATCCTGCAAATACAACTACAGGGGTTGTAACAGATGGAGAAAGAATAATGAAAGGTATCGAGTTCGATTTAGATTCTGATAGAATTCTACCTTCTAATACACCAATTCTTACGCAAGCTATCAATTATATCAATGCATCTAGTTCTAGTTTTAAAGTAATTGGAGGTACAGATACCAGAGCTTCAGAAGAGTATAACCAAAAACTTTCTGAAAGAAGAGCAAATAATGTGAAAGATTATTTGATCCAAAACGGAGCAGACAAAGCTAAGTTAGAAGCATCAGGAAGAGGAGAGAAAGACCTTCTTTACCCAGAGTGTGAGCCAGCTGAAAAATGCCCTGAGTGGAAAAACAGAGCAAACAGAAGAGTTTACTTTGAAGCTAAATAAAAAATATTTTATATCAATTAAAAACCGTTTCGTTTATTGCGAAACGGTTTTTTTATGTTCAGGAATTGATTAAATTTACAAATGCTTTCTTCTACAGAATCAAAAGATAAACTTATTCATCAGACACTCAAACAATTTTGGGGGTTCGATGAGTTTCGTTCTTCTCAGAAAAATATCATTCTTTCATTGATTAATGGAACAGATACATTGGCTTTGCTACCAACTGGTGGCGGAAAATCGCTTTGTTATCAACTACCTGCTATTATTTTGGAAGGAACCTGCATCGTGATTTCACCTCTTTTAGCATTGATGCGAGACCAAGTCGATTCTCTGCAGTCTATTGGAATCGAGGCCGAATTATTAAGTTCAGATTTGGGTGAGTTTGAAGAAGAATCTGTATATAACCGATGCAAAGATGGATTGATTAAAATCCTTTACATTTCTCCGGAAAGACTTCAAAATCAGTTATTTATTAGAAATGTTCAGGAGATTGATATTTCTTTTATTGCGGTAGATGAAGCACATTGTATTTCAGAATGGGGTTCGGATTTTCGTCCGAGTTATCAAAATATCAAAAAATTCCGACAAGAATTTAAAAATGTACCTTGTCTGGCATTAACGGCAACGGCTACCAATAAAGTGGTTGATGAAATTGTAAATAAATTAGGACTTCATCAGCCTCAGGTTTTCAAACAGAGTTTTAAAAGAGAAAATCTGAATGTCATTGTCGAAAATACTTCCAATAAATACAATAGGATTTTAGAATTCCTTAGACAAAATCCATCTTCCGGAATCATCTACACCAGAACCAGAAGAGAAGCTGAGGACTTGACTCATTTTCTTAAAAATAATAATTTCCAAAACGCAGATTTCTTCCACGCCGGTTTGTCTTCCAGCGAAAAAGAAAAGCTTCAGAAAAAGTGGATCACCAGCCAGTTTCACGTTTTGGTTTCTACCAACGCTTTTGGGATGGGAATCGATAAGGATAATGTCCGATTTATAATCCATCTTTCGCCATCTTCCACGATTGAAAACTATTATCAGGAAATTGGAAGAGCGGGCAGAAATGGCGATGAAGCTTTGGCGCTGATGCTTTGGAACGAGCAGGAAATTAAACAAATCGACGATATTTTCAAAAACCAGATTCCCAACAAAACGGAATATGAAAAAATATTGACTTATCTCTATTCCATTTTTCAAATTGGTGATAACGATTGGCCGGAAAAAACCTTTCAGCTTGACCTCAATAAAATCAAAAATTTAACAAAATTATCAACCGCAAAAATCAAAAATGTTTTGACATTTCTGAACAATCAGGAATTGATTTATTACAAAAATAATATCTCAGCTTCTACGATTCAAAGTTTCGTGCAGTCGGATGAGTTGGAGCAATTGGCGCCTTCCGACTCTTATTTTATGGAATTGTTGTTCAGGAATCTTCCAGGTTTGGCAATTCAGAAAGTGCATTTCAGCGATATGGCGTTTTGCAAAAAAAATGGATTCGACCTGCAGAATTTCAAGTTCAAATTATTGCAGTTGCAAAAAGCCGGACATTTGGAATATCTCGACGGAAGTCTTCATTCCATCAAGTTCTTGAAACCTCGGAATGACCGACATTTATTCGGTGAATATTGGGCACTTTTCCATAATATTCAAAAAAATAAATTGAAAAAATGGGAAGAGAATAAATTCTACATTCAGGATTCTGATTTCTGTAAAATGAAATTGATTCTCAGTTATTTCGGCGAAAAAGATGCGGAAAACTGTGGCAAATGTTCGGTATGCAGAAAACGGAACAATTCCAAAAGAACTTTGTCATCAGACATTGCAGTGCAACTTTCCATTAAACCAATGTCTATGGATGAAATGTCTGCGAGACTCAATTTTTACTCCAAAGAATCCATTTCTGAAACCTTGATTTTCCTTTTAGACATCGGCAAAGTCAAAATGTTGAACTATAAAACTTATATGCTCAATCAATGAAAAAAATAATTTGGGCAGCTGTTCCGCCTGTAGTTTATCCTGAGCGAAGTCGAAGGGCTCCCAATTGTCACTCTGAGGTTCTCGAAGAGTCCGCTCAAGTCGGGCTGCGAGCGATTCGACTTAAAAAAATCAATTATCAACTATCATTTATCAATTATAAAATCAATGCAGACGAAATCTTTAAATGTCGTTTTTCTCGGAACTCCCGATTTTGCAAAAGCTTCTCTGGAAGCGATTTTCAAATCTCATCATAAAGTGGTTGGCGTGGTAACAGCGCCAGACAAAGCCAGCGGAAGAGGAATGAAACTCACGCCGTCGCCAGTGAAAATTTTTGCAGAAGAGAACAACCTTAATCTTTTTCAGCCGGAAAAATTGAGAAATCCGGAATTTCTGGAATCCATCAGAAACTTGAATGCAGATGTTTTTGTGGTAGTAGCTTTCAGGATGATGCCAGAAGTTTTGTTTTCGATTCCGAAATTGGGCACTTTCAATCTGCACGGCTCGTTGTTGCCGGATTATCGTGGCGCGGCGCCGATTAATTATGCGGTCATCAATGGCGAAACCAAATCTGGTGTCACGACGTTTTTCATCAATGAAAAAATTGATGAAGGTAATATTCTTCTTCAAGCAGAAACTGACATTTTACCGGAAGATAATGCCGGAGCTTTGCACGATAAATTAATGGTTATCGGCGCAGATTTGATTATAGAAACTTTGAACGGATTAGCAGAAAACTCCATCACAGAAAAACCTCAGCCAGAAAAAGAAAATCCAAAAACTGCTTATAAAATCTTCAAGGAAAATCTGAAAATCGATTGGAATCAAAGTTCTGAAACGATTCATAATTTCGTGCGAGGAATGTCGCCTTATCCGACGGCTTTCACGATTTTGAAAATCGGAGAAGAAGAAAAATCACTGAAAATTTTCAAAGGTCATTTTGAATCAGAACCTCATTCGAGAGAAGCCGGCGATTTTGATATTTCTAAAAACGAATTCAAATTCTACACAAAAGATGGTATCTATTATCCGGAAGATGTTCAGATTCAAGGTAAGAAAAGAATGGCGGTGAAGGATTTTTTGAATGGAATCCAGAATTTTGAAGATTATAAAAATTAGATTTAAAGATAATAGACGGATAGATAATAGATTGAGATGAAGAATAATAAAGTCAAGATTTTAAAAACGGAGATTCTTTCAGACAATTGGTACACTTTGAACAAAGTCACTTTCGAATATCAGAAAAAAGACGGCACGCTGGAAACCCAAAACAGAGAAGCTTACGACCGTGGAAATGGTGCCACGATTTTGCTTTACAACAAAGAATCGAAAACGGTTATTCTTACGAAACAATTTCGTTTACCAACTTATATCAACGGCAATGAGGACGGAATGATGATCGAAGCCTGCGCTGGACTTTTGGATAAAGATAATCCCGAAGATTGCATCAGAAAGGAGACGGAAGAGGAATTGGGTTACGAGATTTCGGATGTGAAAAAAGTGTTTGAAGTTTATATGTCGCCAGGTTCTGTGACGGAAATTCTTTACTTTTTCATAGCGGAATATTCGAAATCAATGAAAGTGAATGATGGTGGCGGTTTGGCAGAAGAGCAGGAAGAAATCGAAGTTTTGGAACTTGATATCGACGCCGCGCTTGAGATGATTGATTCCGGCGAAATCAAAGATGCGAAGACGATAATGTTGCTTCAGCACGTGAGACTTAAAGGTATTTTGTAGATTTAGAATTAAATCAATTATAAAAAAATAGAATGAAAAAATTAATGTTCGGTTTAATGTTCACATCTCAACTTTTCTTTTCTCAGGATTTGAAAGTGATGACGTACAACATCCGACTGTCTTTGGAAAGTGACAAAGAAAATTCTTGGGATAATAGAAAAGATGATGCTTTGGCTTTGATGAGTTATTATCATCCGGATTATTTTGGTGTTCAGGAAGCAGTTCCTCAGCAAATGGTCGACATCAAAACTAGTTTGAAAGATTACGACTATGTGGGCGTTGGAAGAGATGACGGCAAGAATCAAGGTGAATATTCTGCGATTTTCTATGATAAAACGAAGCTGGAAGTTACCAAATCCGGAACATTCTGGCTGAGCGAAACGCCGGAAAAACCTTCGAAAGGTTGGGATGCGGCGTACAATAGAGTTTGTACTTATGCGTTTTTCAAAATCAAGAAAACTGGAAAACAATTTTTGGCGATGAACCTACATTTTGACCACGTTGGCGATGTTGCGAGAGTGAACTCTGCAAAATTGATTCTTGAAAAAATCAAGGAACTCAATCCGAAAAATCTGCCTTTGACTTTGACTGGAGATTTCAATTTGACGGATGATACCGAGCCGATTAAAATTATTTCTCAATCATTAGATAATGCTTATTATCATTCCAAAACACCACATTACGGACCAAAAGGAACATTCACAGCATTTGATGTCAACACCATTCCAAAAGAAAGAATTGATTACATTTTTGTGAAAGGTTTTGATGTATTGTCCAACAGAACGATTAATGACAGACGGGAAAATCTCCTTTATCCGTCCGACCATTTTCCGATTTTGGCGGAGATTAAGTTTAAGAAATAGAAATGTAAAAATCCTCTTGATGAAAGAGGATTTTTTTATTCTAAATGGTAAAGTCTTCGACTAAGTTTATATTGAGCAAAGTCGAAATACTCAGACTGACAGTGTTTCAATTCGATTGTTTTTTATAAAGTGTCACACTGAGCGGAGTCGAAGTGTTTTCAATATAATCCTATTTATTCCAAACAATCTTCTTGGTCATCACATCACTGGAATTAGTTCCCACCATAATTTCAAAATCGCCGGCTTCCCAGTCATAATTCAGTTCATCATCGTAGAATTTCAAATCTTCTGGTGTTAGTTTGAAAGTCACAGTTTTGTTTTCGCCTTTTTTCAGGAAGATTTTTTGGAAACCTTTCAGCTCTTTTACTGGACGAACTACTTTACCAAACAAATCTCTAATGTACAACTGAACCACTTCTTCGCCATCAAAATTTCCTGTGTTAGCCACATTCACATTGATGGTTAAGGTTTGATTCCCTTTCAGATTATCAGAACTCAGATTAAAGTTGGAGTATTTAAAATCTGTATAACTTAAACCAAATCCAAAAGGGAATTTCGGGTCATTATCCAAATCGATGTAAGCGGAAACATAATTTCTGTCCGTTGATTTTTCAGCTGGCCTTCCTGTGTTGTAATGGTTGTAATAAACCGGGATTTGACCTTCTGTTCTTGGAAATGTCATTGGAAGTTTTCCACCAGGATTCACGTTTCCGAAAATGATATCGGCGATAGAATTTCCTGCTTCTGTTCCCAGCCACCAGCTATAAACAATGGTTGAAATGTTGTCTGCTGCCCAATCAAAAACCAAAGGTCTTCCTGCATTAATCATCAATACAATCGGTTTTCCGGTTTTAGAAATCTCTTTCAGTAATTCTTCCTGAACACCGGAGAAACGAATGTTGCTTCGGCTTTTCGCTTCGCCGCTCATTGCGTGTCCTTCGCCCAAAGTCATTATAACGACGTCGGCTTTCTTTGCTGTTTCTACAGCTTCTGCAAACATCGATTTGTCCTGGTCGTTTTCGTTACAGCCTTTCGCATAAAGCAAGGTTGAGTTTTTGTCTAATTGATTTCTGATTCCGTCAAATTGGGTCACAATTCTCTGTGCATCATCTTTGAAAGGAACCGACCAAAAACCGTGCATCGCCACCGTTTCTTTTCCGAAAGGCCCAATTAAGGCAACAGTTTTTGTAGATTTTGAAAGTGGAAGAAGTTTCTTTTCATTTTTTAAAAGAACCACACTTTTTGCTCCGAATTCTCTCCCGAATTTTCTATGTTCAAGGTTGTTGGTCTGTTGTTTTTGTCTTTCGCTGTTGGAAAATTTATATGGGTCATCAAACAAACCAAGTTCGAATTTTTTGGTTAAGATTCTTCTCACGGCATCATCTACAAATTTGATATCGACTTTTCCTTCTTTGACCAGTTTTGGAAGTTGTTCCATATAGATTCTGCTTTCCATATCCATATCGGAACCTGCAAGAATGGCTTTTTCTCCGGCTTCGGCATTGTCTTTTGCATAACCGTGTTTTATCATTTCGCCAATACTTCCCCAATCGGAAACTACAAAACCTTGGAATTTCCATTGGTCTTTCAACAAATCTCTCAAGATATATTTGTTAGCAGTTGCAGGAATTCCGTTGATGTCATTGAAGGAATTCATAAATGTCGCAACACCAGCTTCTGCCGCAGCTTTGAATGGCGGAAGATAAGTTTCATTAAGTTGTCTCAAACTCATATCCACAGAGTTGTAATCTCTTCCGCCAACTGCGGCGCCGTACGCTGCGAAGTGTTTGGCGCAAGCCATTATTGCATCAATATTTCCCAGACCTTTTCCCTGGAAACCTTTGATTCTTGCCAATCCGATTTTTGTTCCGAGATAAGTATCTTCTCCGGAACCTTCCATCACGCGTCCCCATCTTGGGTCTCTGGCAATGTCAACCATTGGTGCAAATGTCCATTGAATACCGAATGCTGAAGCTTCTATCGCAGCGATTCTTTCCGATTTTTCTATCATTTCCAAATTCCAGCTTGCTGCCTGACCAAGGTTAATTGGGAATGTTGTTCTGAATCCGTGAATTACATCCTGTCCGAATATCAATGGGATTTTCAGTCTTGATTCTAAGGCTAATTTCTGGAAAGCTCTGGTTTCTTCTGCACCTGTGACATTCAGCATAGAGCCGACTTTTCCCTGTTTTATTTCTTCCAGAACTTTTTTGGAATTGGAATTTTGTGGTCCGGTGGCGTATTCGAAGCCGCTGTATTGTACTAGTTGTCCGGCTTTTTCTTCCAAAGTCATTTTGGAGATTAGTTCATTGACTTTTTGGTCTATGGTTTTCTGGGCAGATATGGAGATTCCGACCAATAATAAAAGGAATGAAAGCGTATATTTTATCATAAGATTTCTTTTGTCTCTAATTGAGGTATTAATATTTGTAAAAATAATATTTAATTCATTAATAATGGTATTTAAAACAAAAAAGCTGTTTTCACCAAAGGTGAAAACAGCTTCATATAAATTAATGAGTTAGTTTAATATACTCTTAATCCAGACCTTGCTCCAGTGGAAGTCAATACAGATTGAGTTCTTGCTTTTTGACCAGCAGAGAACATAAACATTGCTGCGTCATCCACATAATCCATATAGTTCATAAACATTATAGACCTCGAAGTGCCTGTGCAGGTATTGTAAGTTGGGTATGCAGGTTTTCCATAATTAGCTCCTGTCTGGGTTGGTGTATCTGCTACAAGGTCATTTCCACAAGTTGCATCGCCCCAGATGTGTCTCAGATTGAGGTAATGTCCCACTTCGTGTGTTGCTGTTCTTCCTAAATTATAAGGAGCAGTTGCACCTGTTTTTCCAAAATATGGTGCTGCGATTACAACGCCGTCATTCCAAAGTCCCGCAGATTCCGGAAAAGTGGCATAACCAAGAATTCCGCCCATATTTCCAACTACCCACAAATTGAAATAGCTATTTGGAGTTGTTGCGTCAATCCCACCGGTTGAAACTTTTTTCATTGCATCGTTGGTTCCCCATTTGGTTTTAGTTGTCGCTTTTCGAACGGTTTTTACCAGATGAAATCTCACTTTGGTATCTCCAGCTTTTACTCCGGAAAACTCAGTCGGGATTTTGGAAGCATCGGTATTTGTTCCGCCAAAATCAGCGTTGAGAATCGCAATTTGCTCAGCAATTCTAGCATCGGAAATATTTTCAGCAGAAGTTTTATAAAGTACGTTGACCACAACAGGAATGTCAACAGTCCCATCAGATAAAACTTTACCACTGCTAATAAAATCTTGGATTCCCGATTCTATATTAGCGTAACGTTGTCGGGCTGATGCATCATTTTTCAGAAGTTCCGCTCTTATTTCCTCGGATGGACAAGATCTTCTTGCCGATACGGATGTCGTTGAGTTATCTTCAGACAAATTTTCGGTTTCAGAATTTTGGTTACAGGCAGTTAATAAAACTACAGAAGCCAGATAAAAAAATGTTTTCTTCATAAGAATTATATTTTTAATGATTTTACCAAATGTATGTATTTTTGACATTAAATAAGATTTTTGTTTAAAAAATATTTAAATATTTACGCTATGTATTGAATAATATTTAATTAATCGTTTGTTTAGGTTGATTTTATTTGCTGATAAATACATACTTACATCATTTCTTTGAATGATTATAAATTAGCATTTTAATATATTTCAATACTTTTGATATATAAAATTTCGAAAATGAGAAAACTATTATTTGGATTGATGCTGATGGGAACTGCAATTTCTGCACAAGAACTATATATGCCGAGGAATATTAAGAAAGCTTTTGCAAACGGGACGCGTGACATGTCCGGAAAGCCAGGGAAAAACTATTGGCAGAACAAAGGCATTTATGATGTGAAAGTAAAAGTGGATGCAAAGACCAAGATCGTCTCCGGTTCTGAAACGATTCAGTATTCCAATAATAGTCCGGATGAGCTGAAGGTTTTAGCAATCAGGTTTGTGAATAATATGACCAAGCCACAATCTGGCAGAGCCGGATATGCTTCGAAAGATGCTTTGACAGATGGGCTTAAAATTAAATCTTTCTTTGTGAATGGCGAAAAATACAATGTTAATAGTGATGATTGGTCAACAGTTGAGGTTGTGAAATTGACCAAACCATTGGCCTCAAAATCTAATACTGAAATCAAAATAGACTGGGAATACCCATTGGCTAAGGAAAGTGGAAGAGAAGGGCAAATTGACCCAGAGACTTTTTATGTGGCTTATTCTTTTCCGAGAGTGTCGGTTTATGATGATTACAACGGTTGGGATATGTTGCAGCACAACGGCAGACAGGAGTTTTATAATGACTTTAATGATTATTCTTTTTCAATTTCTGCACCGAAAAATTTTGTGGTTTGGTCTACAGGCGATTTCCAGAATCCAGAAGAAGTGTTGCAGCCTGAATATCTGAAACGTTTCAAAGAATCTTTAAAATCAGATAAAATCATTCACGTTGCGAATGAAGCTGAAATGAAATCCGGGAAAGTGACGAAGCAGAATATGTGGAATGTGTGGAAATTCAAAGCAAACAATATTGTTGATTTTTGTTTTGCAATGAGCAATCATTACGTTTGGGATGCATCGAGTGTTCAGTTAAAAACGAAGAGAGCGAGCGTGCAATCTGCTTATAAAGCTGGGGCTAAAGATTTTGAAAAATATACAGAGTGGATGCGTTACAATCTGAAATGGTTTTCGGAAAACTGGCCAGGGGTGGAATATCCGTTCCCGGCAATGACTGCTATCCAAGGTTATGCTGATATGGAATATCCGATGATGATAAATGATACCAGTATACCAGATGATTTGCAGGATGCGAGACTGACGGCGGACCATGAGATTGCGCACACGTATTTTCCTTTCTATATGGGAATCAATGAAACCAGGTATGCTTTTATGGATGAAGGTTGGGCGACAGTGCTGGAATATCTGATTGGAATCGATGAAAATGGGCAGGAATCGGCTGATAAATTTATGAAGAACTTTCGTGTGAAACGTTGGATTAATGATGCTTCTACGGAGCAGGATCAACCTGTGATTACGATGAGTTCTCAGCTATCCGGTGCAGGATATGGTAATAATGCTTATGTAAAGCCGGCATTGAGTTATCTGGCTTTGAAGGATTATTTGGGTGATGAATTATTCAAAAAAGCGCTTCATACTTATATGGATAACTGGAACGGGAAGCATCCTATTCCGTGGGATTATTTCAACTCTATGAATGCTGGTTCTGGGAAAAATCTGAATTGGTTTTTCAATAATTGGTTCTATACGAATAACTATATTGATTTAAAAATCGGATCTGTGACTAAACAGGACAATCAATTGGTTTTGATGGTGGAGAATGTGGGGGGATTTGCTATTCCGTTTGATGTGGTTTTGACTTATGAAGATGGGACGACGGAGAGAGGTCATTTTACGCCGATGGTTTGGGAGAAGGACCAGAAATCTTCCAGCCTGAATATTCCGGTTAAGAAGACGATTAAATCTGTGAGTTTGGATGGTGGGATTTTTATGGATTATACAGTGGAGGATAATTTGAAAACGTTATAAGTAAAACACCACAGATTTTTTTTCTATGGCATTTCTATTTTAAACTTTTTAAAAGTTTTTTCAATGAATGATTTTGTGTGAAAGTTGGATAATTTAGCTTGAACCTTTCAGTTAATACAGTATAGTAGATTTTGTTATTTCTAAAGAGAAAAATCTTGATGTATTTATCCCAGTCTCCAATGTCTTCATAAAAAATTAAAGTATCTGGATTGCTCTTATATTCGAGCCATCCTTTTTCTTGAGAAATCTTTTTTAAAAGTTTTTTATTTTCTTGTTCATTGTTGTTTGTTTCTACAATTTTTAATCTTTTTTCTATTATTTTTAGGATTGTAATAAAGAATACTCCTAATGAACCAATGATAAATAGATATATAAAAAACATTTCATTTTCATTAAATTTTTTTTGACTTGTTATTGTAACGTAAGTGCTGTAACATAATGCTGAAGTCATTAAGAAATGAATAAAAGTATCAAATTTATCGAAGTATGACTCCCTATAAATCAACCGTTTTTTTTCGATACTTTTTGAAAAATTAATTTGAGAAATGATTTTCATTAGCTTTTGGTTAATAATCAAATATACAAAAACATAGAATTAAAAACATAGAATCAAAAACCTCAGCTAAAAATCAGCTAAGGTTTTCTTATTCTAATATGAGGAAAATTTAAATCCTATTCAACAGAAGACTTTCTCTAATAAATTGATAGATTTGCAGGCAAATTATAATTAATAAAATTTCAAATGAAAAAATATACTATCGCATTAGTTGGCGTAGCATTATTTAATTTTTCTTGTGCTGACAAAGGTGACAAGAAAGACGATAGCAAATATACCGATGAGCAGAAAGCCTCTTATTACATAGGGATGAACATCGCTCAAAATATGAAACAAGAAGGCTTCAAAGTAGATGCGGAACTTTTGGCTCAAGGAATTAAAGAGGAAATGGACAGCACGAAGAAAAAAACCTTGCCAGCTGAAGAGATGAACAGCTTTATGCAGGATTTTATGATGAAACAACATCAGAAAAAACAATCCGAAGCAGGCACACAAGCGAATGACAATAAGAAAAAAGGTCTGGAGTTTCTGGCTAAAAACAAAACAAATGCGAAAGTAAAAACCACAGCATCTGGCTTACAGTACGAGGTTTTGCAGGAAGGTGATGGTAAAACAAAACCAAAAGCAACAGATGTAGTTGAGGTGAAGTACACGGGCAAATTACTGAACGAAACTGTTTTCGATTCTACCGATAAAAACGGCGGTGCGCCGGCGGAGATTAATCTGGGCAGAGTGATACCAGGCTGGACAGAAGGAATCCAGTTGATGAGTAAAGGTTCTAAATACAGATTTTATATTCCTTCGGATTTGGCTTACGGAGACCAAGGTGCTGGTGCTGATATTCCAGCTGGAGCTACTATTATCTTTGATGTGGAATTGGTGAATATTAAATAAAGCCGATTGATTCATAAAAATCAAAAACCTCAGCTAAAAATAGCTGAGGTTTTCTTTGTTTTAATATGAAGAAAAATTTAACTCTTATTCCACCGGTCTGAAAACCAAACCTGTCTCCTCGAAATAGTCCAAGGTAATCCTATCGCCGTCATTCACAGTTCCTGCAAGGATTTCTTTTGATAATTTATTCAAAACTTCCTGCTGAATCACTCTTTTCAAAGGTCTTGCTCCGAAAACAGGGTCATAGCCTTTATTGGTTAAATAATTCAAAGCATCTTGCGTTGCAGTCATAATGATATTTCGTTTTGCTAACATATCATTAAATCCTCTCAATTGATACTGAACAATTTTTCCAATTTCTTTTTTTCTTAATGGCTGGAACAATACCGTTTCATCAATTCTGTTCAAGAATTCCGGACGAAGCGTTTGTTTTAATAAATCAAAAACTTCAATCTTGGTTTTACCAACAATTTCGTCTTGGTTTTCCTCAGTAATATTCTCAAAATTTTCCTGAATAATATGCGAACCTAAATTAGAAGTCATAATGATAATTGAGTTTTTAAAATTCACAACTCTACCTTTGTTATCTGTCAATCTTCCGTCATCCAAAACCTGCAACAATGTGTTGAAAACATCGGGATGCGCTTTCTCAATTTCATCTAAAAGCACAACCGAATAAGGTCTTCTTCTCACCGCTTCGGTCAATTGTCCGCCTTCATCGTAACCAACATATCCCGGAGGCGCACCAACCAATCTCGAAACCGAATGACGTTCCTGATATTCACTCATATCGATTCTCGTCATATTGTTTTCATCATCGAATAAAAATTCTGCCAATGCTTTTGCTAGCTCGGTTTTACCGACACCCGTTGTTCCTAAGAAAAGGAATGATCCGATTGGTTTTTTCTCGTCGCTCAATCCGGCTCTGTTTCTTCTGATCGCATCTGCAACCGCTTCTATCGCTTCTTCCTGACCTACAACTCTGTGGTGAAGCTCAGTTTCAAGGTGCAGTAATTTTTCTCTTTCAGATTGAAGCAATTTTGTAACAGGGATTCCTGTCCATTTTCCGATCACTTCAGAGATATTGTCTGCAGTTACTTCCTCTTTAATCAATTCATTCTGATGGTTTTGCATCTCCAATTCAAGTTTCTGCAAAGCATCTTCTTTCTCTTTTATTTTTCCGTATTGGATTTCAGCAACTTTTGCGTAATCACCTGCTCTTGAAGCTCTTTCTGCTTCCAATTTCAGAGATTCTATATCTTTTTTAATCTGGGTTAAATCCTCAGATTTTTGTTTTTCTTTAAGCCATTTTGCATTAATTTCGTTTCTTTCCTCAGAAATTTTCGAAATATCTTCTTTTAAATGATCGATTTTGGTTTGATTTCCTTCTCTTGAAATAGCAGCCAATTCAATTTCCATTTGCATCAGTTTTCTGTCTAAAACATCTAATTCTTCAGGTTTTGAATTGATTTCCATTCTCAATTTTGCCGAAGCTTCATCAATAAGGTCAATAGCTTTATCCGGTAAAAATCTGTCCGAAATATATCGTTGAGACATTTCTACCGCAGCAATAATTGCTTCGTCTTTGATTCTTACTTTATGGTGAGCTTCATATTTATCTTTAATTCCACGCAAAATAGAAATCGCCGATTCTGTATCCGGTTCTTCCACCATCACTTTCTGGAAACGTCTTTCTAGTGCCTTATCTTTTTCAAAATATTTTTGATATTCATTCAAAGTTGTTGCGCCGATTGCTCTCAATTCTCCTCTTGCTAAAGCAGGTTTAAGAATATTTGCAGCATCCATCGCACCTTCACCACCTCCAGCTCCAACCAAAGTGTGGATTTCGTCAATGAAAAGGATGATTTGTCCGTCTGATTTGATGACTTCATTCACAACCGATTTCAAACGTTCTTCAAACTCACCTTTATATTTTGCACCGGCAATCAAAGCGCCCATATCCAATGAATACAATGTTTTATCCTGCAAATTTTCAGGAATATCGCCACTGATAATTCTGTGTGCAATTCCTTCTGCGATTGCGGTTTTACCAACGCCGGGCTCACCGATCAAAATCGGATTGTTCTTGGTTCTTCTTGAAAGAATCTGTAAAACTCTTCTGATTTCTTCATCACGACCAATTACGGGGTCAAGTTTTCCTTCTGCTGCTAATTCGTTGAAGTTTTTCGCATATTTTTTTAAGGACTGATACGTTTCTTCTGAGCTTGCAGATGTTGCGGTGCTTCCTTTTCTTAATTCTTTAATTCCACCTTCCAAAAGACTTTTGGTTACACCCATATCTTTCAGCATCTTCGAAACTTCTGAACTGGTTTCTAATAATGAAAGCCATAAATGTTCGATAGTCACAAATTCATCGCCCATTTTTTTAGCAATGTTCGGAGCATCCAGCAAAACTTTGTTTGCCGAGTTTGAAAGGTAAATATTTCCTCCCTGAACTTTCGGAAGCTTTTCTAAATTTTCACGGTTGCGCTCTCTTACTAAGGTTGCATCTGCTTCAGATTTCTTTAATAAAAAAGGCGATATGTTTTCATCTACTTGGAAAATTCCTTCCAATAAATGTTGAGGTTCTATTTGCTGGTTGCCAAATTCCATAGCAACCTGTTGTGCAGCTTGGATGGCTTCCTGTGATTTTACGGTATATTGATTTAGATTCATATTTTATATTTTTTTGAGATTTTACTTTTTTAAAAAACATCAAGAAAATAAATTTTAAGGCTTACTTTCTTAATGCTTCATCAATCATTTAATTGGCTTACGCCGAATATTATTTCTGAAACCATTATCACAAAAAGTATTCTATTGTTGAATATTTAAAAATTACGGACAAAATTTCCGAATTATTAAATTTTATGTTAATTTGAAAAGACAAAATTTCCGAAAACTTGATAGTTAAACAAATTATTATTGCCAATTTGTAAGTGAGCTTTCCATAATTTTTCTGCAATCTTTTTTTTTTAAATTTTCAAGTTTGTCATTGACTTCGTCGAATCTTCGATTTCTGAAAGAATCTCAATAGTCAAAATTATCAATTTAGATTGTGTGTTATTTTATAAAAATAATAGAAATTCAAATAATTTTAATTAGCGTTTTTTATTTATAAATTTGAGTGAATAAAATCTGAAGTTGAATCGTCTTTTAATCATTTTTACTGTATTTCTTTTTTCATTTTGTTTTGGTCAGAAGCAGAATCAGGAAGACTTGTCGGGTTCTGAAACTTTGGATTATTCTAAAATCACACCTGAAACGATTATCCAACAAAGTCTGAAAAAATTGGAACAACCTATTTCCGAGGAAGATAAATTTGAAATTCGAATGAAAATGGCGGATGCTTATCTGAAAATCAAGAAACCGGATTTTGCTAAATCAACGGAAATGCTTTTCAACGCTAAAGAAATTGCCGAGAAATTGGAAAATCCTTTGTTGATGGCAAAAATCTACGGTTCGATTGCCAATCAATATTCGTTTTTGAATTTTCCTGAAAAGATAAAACCTTATTTGGATTTGTCGAAAGCTCAGATTAATCTGTTGCCCAATGGTTATCAGAAAAATTATTTGATGGCAAGATTGTTCATAGAATATGGAAATCTGGAAGCGGATAAAGATAATTTTTTGGTGGCGAAAAAAGATTATCAGCAGGCTTTGAAATTTTTACAGAAGAACGGAACATTCAACAAAAAAGATGTCTTCCAATATCGCCGAACGTTTTATAATATTGGCGTTGCTTATACTTTTCTCAGGAAGAATGACTCGGCGGAATATTTTCTTAATAAAGCTTTGAACATTCGGGATAATGAAAATAAGGAATTTAAATACTTTATTTACAATACGTTGAGTAAAGTTTATGCGAATAAAAATGAACATCAGCGTGCGATTGACTCTTTAGAATCAGTTTTAGAAGATGGGATTTTCAGCGATGCAAGGCTGAAAGCAGATATGTATAAACAGCTTATTGCATCTTCCAAAAAACTAAATCATCAGGACAAATACATCGAATATTCGGAGAAATTACTGGAGTTGGAACCTGATGTAAAAAAGAATAATCTCAATGCCATCAATACTGCAGTTTCTGAAGAACAAAGGAATCTTTTAGAGACAATTTCTGATAAGGAAGGTTATAATCAACTTTTGATTCTGGGTTGTGGCTTACTAATCATTTTTTGTGGAGGAATTATTTTTTACATCAATCAAAAAAGAAAAAAGGAGAAAGTTCTCTATCAAAACTTCATCGCCAATCTTGAAAAACAAGACTTAAAAGAAGTTGCTGAACCCATTGAAATCATCCAGCCAGAAATTGAGGAAAAAGAAAAAACATCTTTCACTGTTCCAATTTCTGCGGAAACTACTATTCTGGAAAAATTAGAAAAGTTTGAAGAAGCTTCCAAGTTTACCAATTCAAAACTGACGGTTGCAAGTCTGGCGGTGATGTTCAAAACCAATCCGACTTATCTTTCGGAAACGATCAAGAAACATAAGGAGAAAAATTTCAATCAATACCTGAACGAACTTCGCATCAATTATATCTGCAAGCAAATCAATGAGCGCAAGGAATTCCTTAATTATAAAATAAGTTATCTGGCAGAAGAAGCCGGATTTTCTTCTCACAGTTCGTTCACAACCGTTTTCAAAAACATCACAGGGATTTCTCCTTCGGCTTTTTTGAGAGAGGCTGAGAAGAAGCATGAAAAAAAATAATTCTTTATTTATCAATGATTTAAAACCCGTTTTTGTTTTTCGAAATATGATATTTCGAAAGTGTAAAGCTTTTTATTGATTCTTAAAGTAAATACATTTACTTCATCAATGAGATAAAATATATTTCTGATTGATATGATTATCGTAAAATATTTTATTAAATCTTAAAAAATTAATTATGAAGAAAATTGTATTTTTTTTATCAGCGTTGGGTTCAGTTTTGACCTTTTCGCAAAACTTAGGCTATGGCAATTCTGTTTCCCAATCTTTAGCGGGGAACGTGCAAGTTCAATCAAAGCCGTCTGCAAAAGTGGAAAGTTGCAACACGGTTGTTATTAATGACACAGAAGAGGAAAATGGTGTTTTCATTATCGGTAACAGTGGGCAAAAAGCGGCTGTAGATATTCCGATTGCAGCCAATCAAACCATTAAAATAAATAGTATTGTAGTAACGCTTGCAAGTAAGCTTCCACCAACTTTTGTGAATTTCGTGTTTTATAATAACGTTCTTTCAACACCGGAAGACCCGGAAGACCCAAGAAGTAATATACCAAATCAAGAGTTATTTCAAATTACAGACAGTACAATAGAATCTTATGAAGAAGTTGGTTACGAGCCTTTGCACGAGTTTGTAGTTAGAAAAATCAAAGTGAAACTGGCCAATCCAATTTTATTAAACGGAACAATGTCCGACGGTAGAATCTGGATGAGTACAAAATCTGATGCAAACGCTTGGGCAACAACGGCTCATTATGAAACCGGAGAAGGCGTAGTTGGCGAAAGTCTTGCGATGGGAAGCAATACTTATGACTGGTTTCAGCTTTTGAATCAGGAATGTTTGTATGAGTTGCAAGCGGAATGTAATATTCTGAGTGTTTCTGATTCTGATTTCAATTCTAAATTGGAGATTTATCCCAATCCTGCGCAAGATTATTTTGAATTCAAAGGTTTGAGTGGAACTAAAATTGTTTCAACTAATATTTATTCCGCCAATGGAAGTCTTGTAAAAACGGTAAATTCTGATGAATCAAAAATTAATGTAAGTAACCTGAAAAGTGGTGTTTATATTGTTCAGACCAAAACGGCCAATGGAAATACCTTTACCAATAAATTGATTAAAAAGTAAATTCATAGTTTAAATTATTATAACAGTAAGCCAGGAGTTATCTCTCGGCTTTTTTTTGAATATTGCTGAATATTTATCATATTGTCAATATTGTTTTGTTAAATTTCTGTTATTGAATTTTTTTCTGACTATAATTTGAGAAATAGATGATTATTTTTGATGTGAAGTTATTTATTTTCATTCAAAATTGTTAATTTGCGCTAAATTATTTTAGTATGAAAAAATATCTATTAATGTCTGCAGTGATTTTGCCGATGCTGAGTTTTGCTCAGTGGTCCAAAGTCACTAATACGACAGGAAAAAAAGTAAAAGAAGAGTTTTCGAATCTTAAAGAAAAGCAACTGTTTTCTTTGAATAAAGATTTGATGAAATCTAAGCTGCAAAATGCGCCGCAAAGATTTTCAGGGGAAAGAGGTGTAGAAGTTTTGATGCCTAATGAAAAAGGTGAACTGCAAAAGTTTCAGGTTTGGGAATATTCTAACTTCACGCCAGAAGCGCAGGCAAAATTTTCAAGTATCAAGTCTTATGTAGGAATTGGAATTACAGATCCAACGGCCTATTTGAGATTCACAGTTTCTGACCTTGGATTATCATCCACAATATTAAAAAGTGGAGGTTCAAGTTTCATCGAGCCATATTCAATCGGTAATGATGTTTATGCTTCTTATGAATCTACTTCCAGATTATTAGATGAAAAAGATCCGTTTGTTTGTTCTACAATGGATGAGGTTTTACACTCAGATTCTGAAGGTCAAACTACGAACAAATCTAACAATAAAGTTTACAAAACTTTCAGACTAGCGATGTCTGCACAAGCAGAATATTCTCAATATCATATTGAAAGAGCTGGCGCAACAGGAGCAACGGATGATGAGAAGAAGGCTATTGTTTTAGCTGCGATCGTCAATACAGTTACCAGAGTTAATGCTTTGTATGAGAAAGATTTGGCTGTTCATTTTAATTTAATTGATATTTTGCCAGTTATCTATTTAGATCCGGCAACAGATCCTTATACAGGTTCATTTAACTCTCAAGTTCAGGCAACTTTAAATTCTTCACTAATTGGAGCTGCCAATTATGATATCGGGCATCTATTGGCTTATGCAAGTCCAAATGGAAATGCAGGATGTATCGGTTGTATCTGTACCAACTCTAATAAAGGTTCTGCCTTTACATCACATTATATTCCTGTAAGCGATATTTTTGATATTGATTATGTAGCTCACGAAATGGGACACCAGGTAGGAGCTAATCATACCCATACTTACAGTGGTTCAGAAGGTTCTGGGGTACAGGTTGAATTAGGAAGTGGAAATACTATTATGGGATATACCGGGATTACCGGCGCTTATGATACTCAGTTCAATTCTAACGATTTCTTTACTTACAGAAATATTCTTCAGATCCAGAATAATCTTGCAAACAAAACGTGTGCGGTTAATACAACATTAACTAATACGCCGCCAGTTGTGAATGCTGGACCAGATGTTACAATCCCAATCAGTACACCATTTGTTTTAAGAGGAACGGTTACTGATGCTGATGGTGACGCAATGACTTACGTTTGGGAACAAAATAACTCGGCAACAGCTTCATCACAATTTGGCTCAGGGTCTTATGCGTCTCCAACTAAAACTGGAGGACCAAACTTCAAAATGTTCCCGCCAAAATCGGAACCTGTAAGATATTTCCCAGAGTTCGGAAAAGTGTTAGCGGGTGTTAACGCAACGCGTTGGGAAGCCCTTTCCAGTGTTGGAAGAACATTGAACTTCACTTTAACTGCCAGAGACAATGGCGCTGGAGGCAATCAGACTAATACAGACGAAGTTATTTTGACGGTAAGTGCAGCAGCAGGGCCATTTGTGGTTACAGCTCCGGCATTTGGCGAAAGTCTTACATCAAACAATACTTATAGCGTAAAATGGAATGTTGCCAATACCAATGTTGCTCCTGTGAATACAGCTTTAGTTAATATCAAATTATCAACTGATGGCGGAAAAACATTCACGACATTATTAGCAAATACAGCAAATGATGGAGAAGAATCAGTGACGATTCCTGCGAATTCTCAAGCTGTTAACGCTTACATTATGATTGAAGCCGTGAACAACGTTTATTTTGCAATGAGTCCAAGTTTTGTAATCGACTACTCTGTGAACGGAGAAGTTTGTAAAATATACAACTACACAGGATCTCCTGTTGATATTAACGACGGAACCGGAAGTACAGGTGGACCGATATCTTCTCCGCAGATTTTAGTTCCAATAGATGTACAAGATAGCGGAACAATTACGAAAATCAGAGTGAAGCCGGTTGTAGAACATCCAAGAACAAGTCAGATTGTTGTTGGGATAGAAGGTCCACTAGGACAGACTGCTTGGTTGTGGAACAGAAAATGTACAAGTTCAGGTATCAACGCTACGTTCAGTGATGAAGGTTCTGCTTACGTTTGTGCTTCGCCAATTGCAGGGAATGTAAAACCAGACGAATCATTGTCAATTTTCAAAGGAAATGATACAAAAGGAGTTTGGAATTTATTTGCTTCTGATAACATTAGAAACTTAGCAGGTAAAGTGACAACTTGGTCATTGGAGCTATGTACAAGAGATGCGCAGACATTGGCTGTGAACGAAAGTGCTTTCAATTCTGACAATATCAAAGTTTATCCAAACCCATCAGCTGGAAACTTCTTCATCAAATCCAAAGATCTTGGAGGCAATGCAAAAGTGGCTATTTATGATATGAATGGTAGAGTAGTTCATACTTCAGGCTTCAACGTTCTAAGTGGTGAATCTACAAACGAGTTCAATGTTAATTTGACTAAAGGTGTTTATCTATTAAAAGTAACATCTCCAAAAGCCAATTACACTCAGAAATTAATTATCAAATAATCCAGAATTATTTATAAATTCAAAAGCCGGTCAGCAATGATCGGCTTTTGTTATTTGAGGAATAGAAATTTCTTCGATCCTTTCAATAAAATATACTAAATTGCTGGTGTTTAAAAAGTAAAAACTATGTACTCACAAATAGAAATCGATTCCCAATTCGACGGAAAACTCCAACTGATTTATCTGAATCAACCAGATAGTTACAATAGCCTCACACAGGTTATGTTAAGTGAATTGCGAAATGCGATTCACAAATTCAGTGAAGATGAGAATGTGCGATGTGTTGCTATTGCCGGAAAAGGAAAAGCATTTTGTGCCGGTCAAAACCTGAAAGAAGCGCTTGGTTTTAACGAAGATGACAGAACAATTCAACGATTTGTGATTGAATATTATAATCCGTTGGTTGTAGAGATCATCAAATGCAAAAAACCTGTGATAGCTTTGGTCAATGGTGCTGCGGTTGGCGCAGGTGCAATGCTGGCTTCGATTTGTGATTTTACTTTGGCCACAGAAAGTTCGTATTTCTCTTTTGCTTTCGTTAATATTGGATTGATTCCTGATACTGCAGGAACTTATTATTTACCAAAATTAGTTGGAAGGCAATTGGCAAGTTATCTCACATTTACTGGGAAAAAAGTGCCGGCTTTGGAAGCTAAGAAAATTGGTTTGGTTGCAGATGTTTTCTCGGATTCAGAATTTGTAGAAAAATCAATGGAAGTTTTGACTCAGCTTTCTCATTCAGCCACAACAGCTTTATATTTAACCAAAAAAGCTTTCAACAAATCTTATGATTTTACCTTGAGAGAGCAATTGGATTACGAATCTATCATCCAGCAGGATGCAGCAGAAACTGAAGATTTTAAAGAAGGTGTAACTGCTTTTCTGGAAAAACGTTTACCAAATTACAAAGGAAAATAATGAACGCAAAAGAAACGGCGGAATATATGTTGAGGAAAGATTTTTTTTCTCAATGGCTCGGAATTGAATTTATTGAAATCAAAGATAATTACTGCCTTATAAAAATGCCTGTAAAACCTGAAATGATCAATGGCTTGGGAACAGTTCACGGTGGTGTTACGTTTGCTTTTGCAGATTCTGCTTTGGCTTTTTCCTCTAATAATTCCGGCGATGCGGCAGTTGCTCTTAATTGTTATATCAATTTCACAAAGGCAGCGAAGAATGGCGATATTCTTATGGCAGAAAGTATTTTGTTGAATGATACAAGAAAAACTGCGGTTTATGATATCACCATAAAAAATCAAAATGATGAGGTCGTTGCTGGTTTCCGAGGAACAGTTTATAAAATTGGAAAAAAAGTGACAGAACTTAAAACATTATAAAAATAATCTCAAAAAACTTCAAAAATAATTTTGGAGTTTTAAAATAAATTTTAACTTTGTAATTCAAAGTTCTTTTTATGGAATCGAAAAATTATCAGGAAGAGTTAGCGCACATCCGCCAGATGATGGAACGCAGTTCAAGATTTATTTCATTGAGTGGTTTATCGGGCGTTATTGCCGGTATTGTCGCATTGCTAGGTTCTGTCTATGTTTATTTCATTTTCCAGAGAGAAGGAATCGATTATTTTGATGGCGAACGAAATATCTACGGACCAAAAATAGCAAAGGAATTATTCTTTGTTGCGCTGGTCATTTTATTTTTAGCAATCTCAAGCGGTTATATTTTCACAGCCAGAAAAAGCAAAAAGAAAAATCTGAAAATTTGGGATTCAATCACGAAGAAGTTATTACTCAATTTTGCAATTCCATTGGTTGCGGGCGGGATTTTTTGCATTGCGCTTTGGTATCATCACTTTTTTCCTTTAATTGCGCCGTCTATGCTTATTTTCTATGGATTGGCTTTAATCAATGCAGAACGATACACTTTGAGTGATGTCAAATATCTCGGAATCTGCGAAGTTGTTTTGGGAATTGTAGCACTTTTCTGGCTCGGCTGGGGATTGATATTTTGGGCGATTGGATTTGGATTTCTACATATTTTTTATGGGATTTTGATGTATAGGAAATATGATTGATTATATTTTATAATAAAATTATGTGGATGTTTTTTTCTCTGATACTATTTTTATTATTGGGATTTATAACTCTTATATTATTATCTATTCATCATTTAACAAGGAAAAAAATATTTATAAAGCTTTCTGTTGGAATTTGGATTATAGTTGGTTCATTTGCTATTATAAGCATTATTTCTAATTTTTTACATAGCAAGGCGAAAGTAGATAAGGAAGATTTCTATGGAACATATATTATTGATAGAAAATTTTTTAAAGGGAAAAATGCCGATTGGCAATACAATCATTATAAATTTGAAATCACAAAAGATGATGAATTGAATCTATATGTTACGAATGAAAGCGAGGTGTTAAAGATTTATAAAAGAAATATAGAATTTGTACAAGGAAGTGTAAGTCCACATTTAAAAATCATTAATGAAAATCCAAATTTCATTTTAGAAGCAGAGCCGACATTATATAGAAACTCTTGGGATTTTTATTTAGTTTTTAAGACTCAACCGTATTCAAATACGTTTTTTAAAAAAGGTAAATGGAAACCAATCAATAATTAGTAGACAATGTTAAACATTAATCAACTCAACAAAGAATTCGAAAGCCGGGTAAGATTGGGCATTATGTCCGTTCTTATGGTCAACGATTGGGTTGATTTTACCGAAATGAAAAACCTGCTGAACGCCACCGACGGCAATCTCGCAAGCCACAGTACAGCGCTGGAAAAAGCAGAATATATAGAAATCAAAAAAGAATTCGTAGGTAAAAAACCGAAAACATCTTATCGAGTGACACAAAAAGGTAGAGATGCTTTCACAGAACACATCAATAACTTGGAAAAATTGTTGGGAAAATAACTCCCGATTTTTTTTGAAAATACACTTTGTAATTCAAAGTACTTTATAAAAATTATGACCAGAAAATCATTCATCAAAAAATCATTACTCGCCACCGCTGGTTTGTCGCTTTTTTATAGCTGGCAAATAGAACCGTTTATGTTGGAATTTGTAAAGCAAGACTTGCCAATTAAAAATCTTCCTTCAAAATTTCACAACAGAGTCCTGATGCAGATTTCCGACTTGCACGTCGGCAACCGTTTCGACTGGAATTATCTGATTGATTCCTTCAAAAAAGCAAAAGCTTACAAACCAGATTTTGTAGTTTACACCGGTGATTTTGTTTGCTGGGAAAATAATCCGGAACAATTTGAACAACTCAAAATAGTAATGAAAGAAGCTGTTCTCGGAACGCTTGGAACCGTTGGGATTCTCGGCAATCACGATTACGGCGCAGAATGGAAAGAAGAATACGTTGCGGATGAGGTTACCAAAATTCTCACAGATTCCAACATTCAAGTTCTTCGGGATGAAAAAGTGAATTTGTCTGGTCTCAATATTTATGGTTTCGAGGAATTGTGGGGTACCAATTTCTATCCTGAAAAATTAACAAAAACCATCAATCCGGACGAGGCCAATCTCGTCCTTTGTCACAATCCCGACGTTTGCGATTTGGATGTCTGGAACGGTTATCAAGGTTGGATTTTGTCCGGACATACACACGGCGGACAATGCAAACCGCCTTTTCTTCCGCCACTGATTCTGCCTGTCAAAAACAGAAAATACACTTCCGGAATCATCGATTTGGAAGATGGCAGAATGCTTTACATCAATCGTGCGTTGGGACATTCTTATCAAGTGAGGTTCAACTGCAGGCCAGAAATCACACTTTTTACTTTGAAATCTATATGAAACTTAAAATCAACAAATTATGAAAAATTCTAAAATCTCGTACATCGGAAAATCTCTCTTTTGGCTCTCATTTATTTTGGGAAATATTTGTCTTTTTGGATACATCTTTTCTCACGATTCGGGTTTTGCAATAGCCGGTTATCTGCTTTTGATTTACGGAACTATTATTAATCTACTCGCATTTTTCGGATTGATTATATATGGATTATCGAATCCAAATTACAAAAGTGAATCTGTCAAATCTGCACTGATTCTGCTCATCAATATTCCCATTGCAATTCTCTATTTCTTCATTGGAATTTCAATTTTAAGTATTTAATTATGAAAAAAATCCGCATTCAATTTCTGCTTTTCGTTTATGACAATACGCAAAAGTTATACAGAAAATATTTTAAGAAAAAGAAAAGACAATGGGCATTTTCTCAACAGCAGCTATTGGCTTTCGAAGGAGATAGTTTGGGCAGAAAACTCGGCGAATTTTACCAAAAGCACGGTTTTACAATGATTCCGAAAATGGAAAATCACGATGTTCATCATTTGCTGACGGAGTGCGGAACCAAATTCGAAGAAGAAATTGCAATGCAGTTTTTGCTTTTAGGAAATGGAAAAATGAACGCTCATCTTCTTTCTGCTATCTTTTTAGGAAGTCTGATTCTTCCGGAATATTTCAAAATTTATATTAAGGCTTACGGGAAAGGAAAACGTATGAGACCTTTCTATCATTGGGATTTTGAGAAATTGCTTTTTCAGAATTTCGAAAATGTAAAGGATTTTATCAACCAAAAAGAAACAGTGGTTTTGTACTAATCTCATTCAATACTAAAATTATTAAAACATCATAATTATGAAAAAACATCATTTGATTTTCATCACAGTTTTTGCAGTAATCATTCTTTTCTACAAAGAATATATTGCGCTCAACCTCGGAATATTCGGTATTTTTCTGAGCATTTTGGCTTTTAAACAAACCAAATCCGAACTTCGAACCAAAACTTTTCTCACATTATTTGTAACATCGATTTTCTCTTCATTCGCATTTGCTTGGTTTGGCGACGCCATTTCGTTTACCGCTGTTTTTATTTCCTTGTTTTTATTAAGATTCACAGGAACTTATCCGAAACTCAAACCATTTCTTTACATAGAAATTCTATTGACCAATCTCGTTTCATTTGTCGGCAGAGTTTTCTACACAGAACAATGGTATGAAAAACCGAAAGAAGGCAAAAGCTTTGGAAAAAAACTCATCACTTTTATTCTGATTCCAGGATTATTTGTAACCATTTTCTTTTTCGTTTATACACAAGGAAGTGACCATTTTGCAAATCTGTTCAGAGATTCCGAGTTAGAGTTTCAACCTTTGACTTTCATAGTTTTGGCAATTATCGGATTTTATATTGGCTTTATTTTCTGGAATTTCGGTGTGGAAAGATTTATTTTGAAACAAAACAGATATTTAAATGATGATTTTTCAGGCTTAATCAAAATTCAAAAACCAACATTTTCTTTTCTCGATATCGATTCCGAAAGAACCAGCGGATTGATTTCTTTTTCTGCACTTAATATTCTGCTTTTGGTTTTCATAGCAACTTACAATTACGAACAGTTTTATGAGGTCACAAAATCTGCCAACGGATTGAGCGCAGAAACGCACGAACGTGTCAATTCTGTGATAATGTCAATCGTGATGGCGATTCTCGTGATTCTATTTTATTTCAAAAGAGGTTTTAATTTTGATGAAAAATCGAAATCGTTGAAAATTTCTGCAAAAATATGGATTGTTCTGAATGCTGTTCTGGTAATTTCTGCATCACTCAAAAACTCAGAATATATCATCAATTTTGGATTGACTTACAAACGTTTGGGTGTTTACGCATTTTTGACGATGGCTTTGATAGGTTTAATTTTTACCTTCATCAAAATTCAGAAAAAGAAGACCAATGCTTTCCTTTTCAACAAGATGTTTTGGGCTTGTTATGGCTTGATTTTGGTTTGCAGTTACGTCAATTGGGGCGGAATAATCACGTCTAACAATATTAAAAGAAAAGATTTTGCGCAAAATTATCACATAGTTTCCATCAATTATAATGAAAAAATATTGCTGGATTATGCTGAGAAAACCGGAAACCTTGAAATGAAAAACAAACTCCAGGAAAGAATCGAATCTTATCAAAAAGAAACTTTCCTCTCAAAAATTTTATATTATGAATTCATTAATATCCAAAAACCAAACCGTCAATAGTTTGAAATATCTGGCAATGATTCCATTGTTTTTGGTCGCCTGTAAAAAAGAACCGGAAGTGAAAGACCAAAAGGTCGATACGGTTACCACGATTGAAAAACCGGGAGATTCACTTTCAACAATCATTAAAACCGAAAAAGAATCGAATCAAAATATCGTCACAGTCGATGCTTCGAAAATGCCAATCCGATTGAATCTGGAAATTACAAATGAAAATGACCAAATGATTTTGAAATTGGAAAATCTCAATCAACCTAAAATCAAAGGTTATTTAAAAACTGAAAAACCGATGAACTTAAGGTTCAATCAAATCAGAATGCCGGACAATACTTTCGATGGACCATTTTCGCAAACGATTGAATATGACACGAAACAGAAAGGAGAATATTGGCTAATATTAGCGAAAAGCAATATGGCAGACGGAACGCCGGTCGGCAAGTTCTTTGTCAAAATAGAATAAGCAAAAAAGAATCTCAATTGAGATTCTTTTTTTTTTTTAGATTTTTTTTAATCTAACTTCTAAACTCTAATATCTAACCTCTACTTCAGACTTTGGATTGCCAGTTTGTAACCTTTTATTCCAAAACCAGAAATAACAGCGTCACAACTTTCCGCAGTCACAGATTTCTTTCGGAATTCCTCACGTTTGTAAATGTTGCTGATATGAACTTCAACTTTCGGTTTATTGATATTCTTAAGACAATCAGAAATGGCGTAGGAATAGTGCGTAAAAGCACCAGGATTGATTACCAAAGCTTCGAAATCATCTTTCTGCAAACGGTTAATCAATTCTCCTTCTATATTGGATTGGTAATATGAAATTTCGTCAGAGAATTCATTTTTCAAATCATTCAGATAATCTTCCATAGAAACCGAACCGTAGATTTCTGGTTCGCGCGTTCCTAGTAAGTTGAGATTGGGGCCGTTGATGATGAGGATTTTCATTGTTTTTCTATAATTAATGTAAAAATAAAAAATCTCCGGAAATTTCCGGAGATTTTTAAAATATAGTATAAGGATTAAGTGTAATTATTTTCCTAAAAGATTATCTAGGCTTTTTTTAGCTTTATCAATTTCTTCGTTTGCAGATTTTTTAGATGCTTCTGCAGACTTTTTGAAATCTTCTTTGGTTTTATTGGCAGAAGCTTTCACATCAGCAACCGTTTTTTTAGTTTCTTCTGTAATCTTCGTCTTTTCGGCATTCAGTTTATTTTTAGCTTCGGTAGTTTTGTTCTCTACAGCATTTGTAACTGCTCCGCTGATGATGCTGTCAGAACCTTTCACAACATTATTTACAGTCTCAGAAGCTGTTGCTCCAAGTGCTTGTGCTGATGTCGTCAAATAGTTTTCGTACTCTGTTTTTACAGTTCCGCCTTCTGCAACATAAACTTTCTTGGATTCAACATATTTTTCCTGAGCCGCTTGTAATTCTTTTCTCGCTGCTTCTATTTTCACAGGATCGTTTGTAGCAAGAGCTGCTTCATAGTTTTTCTGAGCAGTAGATAATGCAAGAGCTGCGTCTTCATAAGATTGTGTGAAGTCTATCTTGGTTGTAGAATCATCATTTTTTTTGCAACTATTGGCTGCTAGAACAATTCCTGCCAGAGCCAATGTTAAAAGTGTTTTTTTCATTGTATTATTGATTGTTAATAATCTGTTTTGTTAATTTTTGCAACTCCTGGTCTTCATCAGACTTCGAAATATCGCCATTTAATCTTTTAATTTCTAAAGTGTTCACTTGTTTTGCCAAGTTGAGGTAAGCCAAATACTTTTCTAATATCAATGTCTTCTTTTCAGAAGAAGCATTGGTAGCATTAGCACTCTTTACAAAAGTTTGCAAATTGTCGTTACACAAAATGTATGCCTGAAAAGCATTAGATAAAAAATAATCGCTCACAAGAGAATTAGTTTCAAGATTGCTGTAAAGTTTCGGGATTTCTACTGGAGCATACTGAATGATCTCTGAGATGTCTGCGCCTTTTTTCGCAGCATTAAGATACATTCCTTTGGTTTTCATTTCGCTATTTTCCAAAGAAAGATTGGTCGCATCCAAAAGCTTTACAAGATTTTCTTTCTGAGTAATGTCTGATAAAATAGTGTTAAGACTTAATGCAAAAAAGAAACCTATAAAAGTTGAAATTAATGAAATGAAAAATTCTAAAGTTCTTCCGCGTTTACTTCGGAAACTTTCCAGTTTGGAAGAATTAATGAGGAAAATTACAACTAGAACTAAAATGACTGCAATGATAATGTACATATTGTGTTTTTTTGTCAAAGATATTAAATAATACTTTTTTTAAAATAAATATAGATGAACGAGTGAATTTCGTAAACAAATCGTCCGGAAGTATTAACGAAGGAATAATATAGTTATTTCATATAAACCAAAAAACCTCCAGAAATTCTGAAGGTATTTTAAGTAGCCCGTAGGGGAGTCGAACCCCTCTTACCAGGATGAAAACCTGAGGTCCTAACCGATAGACGAACGGGCCTAATTAATTTTTCTGTTATTTATTATCTGCATTATTCCGATTGGAATAGACAAATTTTAAATGTTTCATAAAAAATACCTCCAGAAAAATTAATGAAGGTATTTTAAGTAGCCCGTAGGGGAGTCGAACCCCTCTTACCAGGATGAAAACCTGAGGTCCTAACCGATAGACGAACGGGCCAAGGACTTATATTAAGCTAAGCTATTTACGTGCTTAGTTAATTTACTTTTTAGGTTAGAAGCTTTATTCTTGTGAATAATGTTTCTTTTAGCTAACTTATCAAGTAAAGAGATTACTCTTGGTAATTGCTCTACTGCTACTGCTTTGTTTTCCTCTGTTCTTAGAGTTTTCAAAGCTGTTCTTGCAGTCTTGTGGTTATATTTGTTACGAAGTCTTCTAACTTCGTTTTGTCTGATTCTTTTAAGTGCTGATTTATGATTTGCCATATCGTTCAAATGTGGGTGCAAAGATAAAAACTATTTTTTAATTTGCAAACTTTTTTTAAAATTAATTTTGGATTGCCTGATTGAAGATAATCTATGATTTAAAATCATTTTTATATGAAGATTAAGCATCTTTCTTTCCCCTTTAAGGCGTTGCAAAAGTATGTATATTTTTTAAAATTCAAAATTTTTTGAAAGATTTTTCTGAAAATTTTTCGATTTGGGATTAGATAGTTCCCATCACATACATATTTTCCATTGTAGGAGATTCGCTACCGCCTTGTTTCTCAAGGGTTATTGCAAAAGCTTGTGCTTTCGGAATGTTAGCCAATATTGTTTTGGTGTCTTTTTCGGCAGAATACATTCCTGCGCTCACCGGTTTGCCATCTACAAGTGCCCAAAGTTGATATTGCATTCCCTCGGGTGCTTTTGGGAGATTTTCTGCATTCAGATACACATTTTTAGAATCTTTGTCCCAATAAACAAGAGCTTTGGAATCCGGATGTTTTTCTACACCTTTAAGAGCAACTGTCAGAATATTTGGGTTAGAAAGTATCGCTAATTTTTCCTGAGAATTCTGCAAAGCCAAATCCTGAGCTTTTTTCTGAGTCTGTAATTGAGCAATTTCTTTTTTATGATTAGAGTTGTCACTCATCCAAAATAGATTTCCAGCCATACTTACCAAAAACAGAACAGAGGCTGCAATAGCATATTTTTGCCAGTTAGCAGATTTGTTGGGGTATATTTCCTGAGTTATTTCACCTGCTTCTAGATTCGTGTTTTCTGGAATGTGAGGTTTGATGTCCGTAACCCTTTCTTCTTGTTGAATTTTGGCCCAGATTTTGTTTTCCAAATTTTCAGGTGGAGTAACAGCTTGTGCTGTTGCCAAATCTTCTAAAGTTTTTTGCGCTTCCTCGTATGCTGATCGAACTTCAGCACTGTTCTTCATGACACACTCCAAAATCCCTGCCTCCTCGGGAGAAGCAAGACCTAGAATGTAAGATTCTAAGATTCCGGATGATATGTATTCTTCTATGTTCACTATTTATAATCTTTTAATAGATCTTTCAATTTGACCAATGCGGTTCGCATCTTTGTTTTGATGGTTCCTAGCGGGATTTTTAATTTTTCTGATATCTCGTTTTGCGTATAGCCTTGGTAGTAAGCAAGATCTATCATTTCTCGTTTATCAGATTCCAAGTTACATAAAACATCATTAAAACCAATAAAATCCGAAGACTTATTCGTTATTGAAAGTTCCGTACTGTTATATACGAAATCTGGAATAGTTTGGTTTTTAAGTTCGTTTTGGAAAGACTTGGATTTCAGATAATCTATTGCCGTATTTCTAGCAATATTAATCATCCAAGTGTAGAATCGTCCTTTGACAGTGTCATATTGATGGATAGAATTCCAGATTTTCACAAACACGTCCTGGATTACTTCTTCAGTATATTCTTTGGACTGCACTATCCTGAAAATAACACCATACAACGCACCGGAATAGTGGTTGTATAAATATTTGAATCCTGCCTCACTTTTCTTTCTCAGCAGTTCCAAAAGTTCTTCCTCAGAATAGGTTGTTTTAATAATCAGTGATTTACAATTCAAATATATAAAAATTATACCAATATCAATTTATTATTTCATTTTGTTGAATTTATTCTAATATTTATTATCAAAATAATTTTGGCGCCTATTTCCGCCCTCCACTCCTGCTTTTTTTGTGATTGCTAAGACGTTTCTTTATTAATAGAACCTTTGCACAAGAGCAATCACAAAAAAGAGCTACGTTCAGGTCGGGGCGCGCTTTGCAAAATAGAAAGTTTTCCCTTCGATTTGATTTATTTAAAAGTTGAAATTAAAACCAAATTTTCTTCAACCTCGTAAATAAGTTTAAATATTTACGACAAATGAAAAAGCTTAAAAAAATATTCCTAGTCAGTTCCGTCGCTTTGATGCACGGCAATATCGCAGCACAATCTGCCAACTTCAAAACAAAAAATCCATACTATTCTAAAACGGAAACTGCGAAACTCAAAGTTTCCAACGCAGAATGGAACAAGATCCTGAAACCAGAACTTTATCAAGTCGCAAGAAAAGCCGCGACAGAAACCGCCTTCACAGGAAAGTTTTATGAATTTGATGAAAAAGGAACTTATTACTGCGCTGTTTGTGGAAATGCGTTGTTTCTATCTACTTCAAAATTTGCAACAACCTGTGGCTGGCCTTCCTTCTATGAGCCAATCCGTAAAAATAGTGTGATCTATAAAAAAGATGATTCTCATAATATGGTAAGAACAGAAGTATTGTGCGGAAGATGTGATTCTCATCTCGGACATATCTTCGATGACGGACCAGCGCCGACAGGAAAAAGATTCTGTATGAACTCAGTCTGTCTGGATTTTGTTCCGATTGCTAAAAAATAATTATCTGATTATTAAGTGTTTAAAATAAATATTCAATTATTTCAATCCAAAATGACACTTTACTCGTAATTGCATTAAGATTCACAAAGTATTAACATAAAATTATTAAAAATGAATTCAAGAACTAAAATCGCAGCATTCGGGATGATGGCATTATCATTCGCTTTCAGTGGAAATATGGCTGCACAATCAATGAAAGAAAAAACGGTAATGGTTGGCGGTGCAGCAATGTATCCTTCAAAAAATATTGTTGAAAACGCCATGAACTCCAAAGATCATACGACGCTTGTTGCAGCAGTAAAAGCAGCCGGTCTTGTTGAGACTTTGCAGGGAAAAGGCCCATTTACCGTGTTGGCTCCGACCAATGAAGCATTTGCTAAACTTCCGAAAGGAACTGTAGAAAATTTGGTAAAGCCTGAGAATAAAGAGACTCTGACCAAAATATTGACTTACCACGTTTTAGCAGGAAAATACAGCGCAAAACAAATTTGGGCAGCTGTGAAAGCGGGTAACGGAAAAGCAATGATGAAAACCGTTGAAGGTGAAAATGTAACTTTCTGGACCAAAGGAAAAGATCTATACATAAAAGATGAGAAAGGAAATGATGCGAAAGTAACCATATCAGATGTGAATCAATCTAATGGAGTAATCCACGTGATCGATACTGTTCTGATGCCCTAAGTGATTGAAGAGCAACATCTGCAATGGTGTTGCTTTTTCTTTCTTGATTAGAATTAACCAAACTTTAAAAAAAAATATTATGAAAAAAACAATCAGTGTATCATCTCAAGGTGCAACCTTGGATACCAACCGAAGAAACTTTTTGAAACTCAGCGGCGTTGGGCTTGCCATTGCAGGTCTTGCTCTTGTTGGGTGTAACGATGATGATATGATCATCGATAATAATATGGGACAGGTATTCGATCTTGGAAAAGGCGATGTAGGTGTTCTTAATTATGCCTATGCATTGGAACAGTTGGAAGCAGATTTCTATACCAAAGTAGTTAATAGTTTCTATACAGGAATTTCTGATGCTGAAAAACAAATATTTACAGACCTTTATCATCACGAAGTCATTCACAGGGATTTCTTCAAGGCGGCAATCGGAGGTGCTGCTCCGAACGATATTCTTCCAACTTTGGAATTCCAATATCCTAATGTAGATTTCAAAAGCAGAACTTCTGTTCTTGCTACGGCAAAAGCTTTGGAAGATACAGGTGTTGCAGCTTACAACGGCGCAGGAAGGTATATTACCAATGCAGATTATCTTGTACTTGCCGGAAAAATAGTTTCTGTAGAAGCGAGACACGCAGCCGCGATTCGTGACCTTATCAATCCAAAATCTGCAGATTTCTCTGGAGATGATGTCATCAATGCAATGGGACTTGACCTTGCTAAAGAACCGAAAGATATTGTGGCAGCAGCGGGAGGATTTTTCAAAACGCCATTCACTTGGAAAGAGAGAGGTATTAGTTAATTATTAATTTCAAAATCAATTATTATGAACATTCTTAGAATATTAGATAAGCTCTCTGATGATAAATTTTTCACAAAAGAAGCTACAAGATTAGAAACAATCACAGGTATCTCCAACTTTGGAAAAAAAGCAGCTATTGCGGCAGTTCCTCTTGGATTAGGCGTATTGATGTCAACACCGTTACAGGCTGAGACAACTAGCACAACTTCTACAATGGCTTTCAAAAGTACTTTGACGGACGCTTTACAGTTGGCGTTAACCTTAGAATATCTGGAAGATGAGTATTATAGAATGGGTCTGGCAGCATCCGGACTGATTCCTACTGCAGACAGAGCTGTTTTTTCTCAAATTTCAAAACACGAAACAGCACACGTTGCTTTTCTAAAAACAGCATTAACATCACTTGGGGAAGCTCCAAAAACAAAACCAACTTTCGATTTTACTGTTAAAGGAAATTTTTCTCCTTTCACGGATTATCAACAGTTTATGATTTTGGCGCAAGCTTTTGAAGATACAGGTGTAAGAGCGTATAAGGGACAAGCGGGAAATGTAATGTCTAACAAAGATGTTTTAACGGCAGCACTGCAAATTCATTCTGTAGAGGCAAGACATGCTTCTCAAGTAAGAAGAATGCGCGCTAACAAAGGTTGGATAGAATTAGCCAATGGAGGTAATATGCCTTCTGCTACGGACGCTGTGTATGCGGGCGAAGGTGTAACAGTTCAGGCTGGTTTCAATACTGCAAGTGCATTTGGACCAGAAGCTGGTTCAGCAGCCTACGATGAAGTACTGAGCGGAAATGATGCCGCAACTATTGCAGGATTGTTTATTGTATAATATTTTTATAGTTTATTTGGTAAAGCAAAAGCCCTTAATTTTTAAGGGCTTTTGTTGTGTTTGTTAAAATGTAGCCTATAGGGGAATCGAACCGCTGTTGCAAGAAAGAAAATCTTGAGTCCTAACCACTAGACGAATAGGCCATCCGTTGTATCGGACTGCAAAAGTAGAGAAACTCACTACTTTTTGCAAATCGTTTTTATCTATTTCAGTTTTTTCTCGATAACCGTATTGGTGATTCCTTTGTTTTCCAATTCTTTTTGAGCCTTCACAGCATCTTCCAGAGTTCTGTATTTGCCATTGGTGTAGTAGAAAATACCATTCTCTTTATTTCTAGTCATATCAGGAAGTGTCTTCATAATATTAGACTTAGAATCCAGCTTATCTTTTCCGGCATAAACTTCTATAGTATAATAACCCATTCCTAAAGCTTGATTTGGAACAAAACTGATTGCCATAGCATTTCTGAATCCGGCATCTCTGGCTGCCTTCAAATTGGTATCTTTTACAGAGGCGAAATTGGTAGTGCCATAATAATATTTGTAGAATCCGTTTTCTTTGATTGGCAGGATATATTTCAAACCTTTAAGCGCTGGGTCATCTTCAGTATATCTGGATGGTGTGCTCATCAATAATATTCTGAAGTCATTTTTCAATGGCTGTTCTGCCGGTTTCTCAGGTTCAGGTTCTTTCACGTTTCTGTCCACCATCTTTTTGTAACTTGTAATGGCGTTGAAGATACTTTCAGCAATGGCCTGTTGTCCTTCTTCAGTAGAGATATATCTTGCATCATCAGCATTGTTCACAAAGCCTGTTTCAATCAAAATAGATGGCATCGCATTCATTCTCAAAACGTGTAAATTTTCCTGTTTTACACCACGAGATAATCTTTTATCTTTCTTGACGAAATTTTCCTCTACCAAACCACCAATAATAAGACTGGCTTCCAAATACTTACTTTGCTGAATTTTAAGCGCAATCAGAGATTCTGGAGAACTTGGATTGTAAGAAGCGAAGTTTTCTTTATCCTTTTCATCCAGAAAAATTACGTCATTTTCCGCTTTGGCAACATCCAGATTCGCTTTGTTTTGATTGGGGCCTTGGACGAAGGTTTCTGTGCCTTGTGCAGTTGCACTTCTGCTTGGTGAAGAATTCACGTGAACCGAGATGAAAAGGTCTGCCTTGCTTCTGTTAGCAAGTGTGGTTCTATTGGTCAAAGATGGATACTCATCTATTTTTCTGGTGTAGATAACTTTGTAATCTTTGTTTTTTTCTAACATTCTTCCCAATTTTAATACAATGGCAAGTGTTACATTTTTTTCCTGTACAGTTCCTATATCGCTGTAGTTTCTATTGGCACCAATATCACTCCCACCGTGGCCTGCGTCCAGAACGACAGTGAATTTTTTTTGGGAATAAAAGCTGCTGAAGCCAATAAAAAATGTTAACAGAAAGAAAATTTTGTTATAAAATTTGAAGCTGGTCATTTTAATCCTTAAAATTTAATTAATTTTGAACCCAATTTCAGAATGACTGTCTTGGATAGAAGTATTTTCAAAAGTATATTACTAATTTTAAATATCCTAATTTTTAACAATATTTTAGCACAAACTGTGCCTCAAAATATTGATAAAAAAAACGATGTTCGCGATTCTATAAGTATTACTAAAGATTCCTTAAGCGTAAAAAAAGATACGATTCTTCCAAAAGAAGAATTGGAAGATGTTGTGAAGATGAAGGCAGAGCTTAGAAACACTTCTTCCATCGTAAATAAGCAGACTTCTCTTTATAAGAATGCCCAGATTATCTATCAGGATATGCAGATTGATGCAGATTACATCAGGTTCGAGTGGGAAACTGGTAAAATCTATGCGCGTGGCGAGCAGGATGCAAAAGGCAAAATCATTAAGCCAGCCATTGCTACACAGGGAGGTAAAAAATTCGAGTACAACGAGGTTATTTATAATATCAAAACCAAACAGGCTGTAGCCTTCAACGCCAGAACAGAGGAAAGTGAGGGTGTGATCGTTGCTCAGAAAACCAAGAAATACAATGACTCGGTTTTTGTGATGAGCAGAGGGATGTACACCACGGATGAGTATTTCCTTAAGAAAAAAGATTCCCTGCCAGATTATCATATGTCTGCCCGAATTATAAAATTGGTAAAGACAAAAAACAGTTCGCAGATTATTACAGGGCCAATCCAGATGTACATAGAGCAAGTTCCTACGCCGCTTATTATGCCTTTTGCAATTCTGCCATTTTCAGATAAAAGGTCTGCAGGAATCTTGATTCCGAGTTTTGGAGAGAGACAGGATGTTGGTTTCTTTCTGAATGGCCTGGGTTATTATCAGCCATTGGGAGATCACTTCGATCTGAGAATTCTGTCTGACATCTATACCAAAGGAAGCTGGAACCTGAAGCCGGAATTGAATTACCTCAAAAAATACCGTTATTCCGGTAACTTTGCGGCAGATTATGGTTACACTGTTCGTGGGATCAAAGGTTTGGATGATTATTCGAGAACCAAAACATTCAGGATTGCCTGGAGACATTCTCAGGATTCTAAAGCTAATCCTTATTTTACCTTCAACGCCAGTGTGGATATCGTCAGCAGCAAATTCTATAATAACACGGTTAACAACAACTATATCTTCAACGGAAATGTGCTGAATACAACTCAGACATCCAGAGTCAACGTTACCAAAAGATTCCTGAATCTGCCGATAACCATCAGTGCAAGTGCGGCTTATAACCAAAACTTTGCGACAGGACTTACTGATCTTCGTTTGCCGGATATGACGATTGCAGTCAATCAGTTTTATCTTTTCAAACCAAAAACGGGCGTAAGAACAGGATTGTTGGAAAACATCAACGTGAATACAGGTTTTGCATTGAGCAATTATGTGACAACTACGGAAGATGAGATTTTCAAACAACAAATGTGGAAAGATATGAAAACGGGGGCTAAAAATAATATTTCCCTTTCTACCAACACCACGGTTGCTAAATATTTCACCTTTACTCTAGCAGCCAATGCAGATAATGTTTTGACGACCAAAACCCTGGAGAAAAGCTACAATCCGATTACCAATCTGGTAGAGAATAATTTTAAGAACAATATTGCAGGATATACTACTTTTTCTACAAGTGCGAGTTTGCAGACTGTTTTATATGGTCAGAAGAACTTTAGCAAAAATTCTCCGATCGTGGCCATCCGTCATATGATTACACCAAGTATGAGTTTCTCCTATTCTCCGGATTTTGGGGAGAGAAGCTGGGGTTATTATAAAAACTATTCTAATGCCAGGGGTGAGATGACGCCGTATTCTATCTTCGAAAATGGAATGTATGGTGCGCCTTCTTCCGGACTGCAGCAAACCATGGGATTCAATATATCAAATAATCTGGAGATGAAGGTTAAATCTAAGACCGATTCTACAGGCGTGAAAAAAGTTAAAATCTTCGAAAACCTGAATATTTCCGGAGGCTACAACTTTGCGGCAGAAAAGTACAAATGGTCAGTTTTCAGCGTTACGGCACAATCTTCATTCTTTAACAATAAACTGAACGTCAACTCCAGTATGACAATAGAACCTTACGAAATTGTCTTTACAGATGGCAGTGATACGGGTATCAGAACAGAAAATTTCGGGCATTTCAGTTTGCAGGGGATCAACGTCCAGTTGTCTTATCCGATGAGCGAAGCCATCTTCGGTAAAAAAGAAGATGCCTCGAAAAAATATAAAAAGAAGGGCGAGATACGGAATGAGAATTATTTCTTTGATGATGATAATTATTCCCGCTACAGCCCAACCTGGACGCTTAATGTGAATGCCAACTATTCTTACACCAGAGGACTTTCCCGATTTGGTAACAAAGTTGCATCGCTAGGTCTGGATGGGAGCATCAAGCTCACACCATATTGGAATATCAACGGAAGCACAAACTATGATATAGAAGCCAAAGCGTTGGGTTATACAAGATTAGGGTTCGCCAGAGATCAGCGTAGTTTTACAATTACCTTCAACTGGGTTCCTTTTGGACAATATAAAGTCTATGATTTCTTCATCGGAATCAAGGCTAATATCCTGAAAGATGCGGTGAAATATAAAGAAAGAAGTTTCACACAACCTAACAGTACTTTTTAAAGCTGGAAGAGGAGGGGTTGAAGATGGGGTGATATTGATTATTTCGATATAATAAAGAAATCTTCTGACATCTGGCTTCCTACTTCCATCTAATTTATATAGTTTTGTAAAAATTTAACTTTTATAATGAAGACAATCATTCATACATCAGAAGCTCCGGCTGCTATCGGGCCATATTCGCAAGCTACTTTGGCCAACGGAACGCTGTATATATCAGGTCAGATCCCTGTAGATCCGGAAACGGGCAAGCTGGTAGAAGGCATTGATAAAGAAACGCATCAGGTCATGAAAAACCTGAAAGCGATTTTGACAGCCGCTGATATGAATTTTGATAATGCTGTAAAGGCTTCTATCTTCCTGAAAAATATGGATGATTTTGCTGTGGTAAATGAAATCTACGCTTCATATTTCAATAACGACCAATTCCCGGCGAGAGAGACCGTGCAGGTGTCTTGCCTTCCAAAAAATGTGGATGTAGAAATCTCTATGATTGCATACAAAGACTAAATGAATTTTCTTAGGAATACATTAGGTGTTTTGGCTGGTCTTACGGTAGCCGCTCTCATTATCACATTTGGGATAAAGATAGATTCCTCGTGGATTACTTATAAGCAGTTTGCACCTTTTAGCCATTGGGAACTGCTCTTGCAGTCCGTACACGGCAAAGACTCTTTTTATATAGCACTTTTGTTCTTCGGAGGATTGGGTGTAACGGTGGGCGGTGTGGTAACGGCTGTCATTGTAAAATATGCCAAGGTGGCGTATGCTATTTTGATAGGTTTCATTATGCTGTTCATTGCGATGCTGGATATCATTATCTATCCATACCATCCTGTTTTTTACAAAATATCCATCTTTCTGATTTTCTTCCCCTTCTCCTGGATTGGCGGAAAAATCACCGAAGTCATCTACGAAAGACGAAAAAAACGAGCCAAATTATTACAGATAAAAAATCAAAAACCACAAGCTTAAGTTTGTGGTTTTTTTTTGAATTAACTCAAATAGCATATCTACTCTTGCTATTGTTTTAGAATTATTCAATTTTATGGATCTTTTTATAGACGCTGAGCTGTGTTTTCAGGGAGATGATTTCTCCCTCTTTCGCATTCAGCTCCTCCAGCAATGCTTTCTCCTTTTCCGTTTCAAAATCCACATCCAGTTTCTGCCCCAGGTACATCAGGAAATTAAAATTGATGGCTCTGCTGAGTCGCCACAGGATCTTGGTCTGGAGGGATGACTGTTTGAAGTACTGGTTCAGCGTGGTTGGGATGATGCCTAGTTGATCTGCCACATCTTTCTTCTTCAGGTTTTGCTGTTTGATCTCCCAATGCACCAGATTGCCTATATGCAATGGATCTGTATCATTTTTCTCTAAAAATTTCTTTTTGATTTCTTCCATATCTGTGTTTATTATTTGGTTATAAAACTATTATAACTTGGTTATAATGACCAAGCAGCTAATTAATTTTAATAAGTCTATTGGTTAAAATAGCCAATACAGTTGGTGAATATGACCAACTCAATTGGTTAAAAAGCTATGGTAAGTTGGTGTTAATAACCAACTTAGTTATGTATTTTTGTTACTTACTTGGTTAAGATAACCAAGTAAGTTGGTTGTTTTAACCTGATTTTATAAAAAAACTCCGCAATAAGCGGAGTTTGGAAATTTTTATTTGAATGGACTGCTACTCCGGCTTGCCTGGTGCTTTGCCTGCGCCGCCTTGCCCTGCAAAGCGCTGCTTCAGCTGGCTGTAGATGGCATCGGAACCCGCTACGCCCGCTTCTGCTGCAGAGGCAAATAATTTGTAAAGCGTCAAAGCGCCAATGTAGGCTTCGCTGCCTGCTAAAAGTTGGGTGTCCAGCAGTTTCTCTCCCAGCTGGTTATGAAGTGCGATCAACTCATCCAACTGGCTGAATAGGGTAAGGTCCGTCTGCATAGCTGCGGGAGAAACATAGGGAGGCAAAATATTGGTGTTGTTTACTCCTGCTATGATCGCATCTTCTGTAAAGACCTTGTTGCTGATGTCTATCGCAGGATAGCTGCTGCGCTCTTCGGTGGTCAGCCCAAGGAGGAAGGGCAGGTTGGTCAGGATGGTTTGGTAGGCTGCTTTCACTGCAGTGATCTGCGCAGGAGTCGCCGTGATATTCAGGCGATTGTTGGTTAGGTTTGACATAATTTGTGTTTTTTTTGTTTGGGTTAAATTTTTAACTAATGTCCTTATCTATTTTGAAATTAAAAAATTCTTTAATGTCGACTTCCAATGCTTTTGCAATTTTGAAAAGATTAAGTATTGATGTATTTATTTTACCAGTCTCTATTCTGGTTATTTGAGAGATCTCTATATCTAAGTCAAAAGCCAGTTCTTTTTGAGTCATCTTTTTATGAAGGCGGATTTCACGGACCTTGTCCCCGATTTTTTTTAATACTATTGAATCCGTTTCCTGCATAAAACAAAGGTTGGATTTTAGTATAAAATTTAAATAGGCAAATTTGCCTATTTAAATAATTTGATATAATTTAGCAAAATAATAATTGCATTTTTTTTAATTTTTAGTTTAGAATATAATGTAATTAATAAAAAATAATTAGTTTTATAAACTTAAAAACAAAAACACTTATGAGAAAAAACTATTTAGGATGGTTTGTCTTGTTGACATTCCTCCTGCTTGGTTGCAGGAATGAAGATTTCGTAAACCAAAGTGCCAATACCAAAAGAGAGGAAGAGTTCTTCCGGGATGCGGAAAAACTGACTTCCCGCTTACAACAGTCTTCTGAAATTATAGATCTTCTGAAAAAAGAAAACGAGAGATCACATTTTATTTCTAAAATGACCGACCAGAAAGGACTACCTATATGGCACAAGATGGATTTGAAAAAATCTGATAAAATAGCAGGAAAAGGAGAAGAAGGGTCGCTGGAGATAGTGATTCCTCTTACGGAAGACCAAAAGACACTGTCATCGCTGCTCTTCATTACCGAAACTGCAGATGGGCAGCTACAGATTAGCAACACCGACAACAAGACACTCAAAAATATTGTTTTTGACAGCGGTATCAGTCCGGAGGTAAGAGAAAATTACCTGATGAATTTCATTCTGGCAGACAGAGCCGTGTTTGGTACTTCCAAGTACTTAAACATTCCTGCAGACCTTTTGGAGGATATCCCAACTGATGATGAAACGGGATTAAAATCTTTTGAAATAACTTCTACTACAATAGATAATCACTCTACGGAAAATGCAACATCTGGCATGGTATGCTTTGATGTTGAAGTCCCAAAACCGAATTGTGATTGTCACGGCACCATCACACGTACTGTCTGCTTCCTTGTCTTCAATCCTGATACAGGCGGTAATGGCGGTTCAGGGGGAGGCTCGCCTGGCGGTGGCGGAGGAGGAACTGGCGGTGGCGGCGGTGGAATACCAGATCCGGGAGGTTATGATCCTAATGATGATGGTGGAAGTAGCGACCCATGTACCAACAGGGCATTTTACAGGCAGCAAGCTCCTAATACACCTTCTTGTGATGTGGTGGTGTATGTGAGCCCTTGCGAGAAAATAAAGGATCAAAAAAAAGATGATAATTTTGTAGCTGCTATGCAGGTGCTGAAAAATAATGTAGGGTTGAAAAAAGAAACAGGTTTTTTCCAAAAGAATAGCGGAGCTTTTGTTTACCAAGACAACGCAAGTGCAACAGACCAGAATAATTCTTTGGCTTTGCCTCAAGTATCAACTAATACCTATATTAAAGGCTATTTACATACCCATGTTAATGATTATAAATATTATGATTCCGAAGAACAAATGGATAAGATAAGAATGGGAATTAAAATGTTTTCTCCGGCTGACATCTCTTATATTATGGATATGCTAAAAAATGCTCAGACTGCAAACCGTCCCCTTAATGAAGTATATGCTGTGATGGTTTCTAATATAGCTAATTATCAGATTCGGTTTACGGGAAATCAGTATCAAGTTAAAACCTTTACAGATACACAAAAGGAGGAATTTAGAAATTCTTACACAAAAGATATGAAAGATAGAATAGATAATCAAAAAAGCTTAGAGTTTGGATTTCTTCAGTTTGTTTATGACAAAATGAATTTGAGAGGAGTTGCTCTATATAGAATGAACCCAGACGGAACCGCGACTGAGATAAAACTGAATGCAGATAAAACCAATACTGTAGAAAGCAATTGTCCAAACTAAAACAACATATTATGAAATACTTATTTTTTATTTTTACACTAATAACAGTTTCTTGCAAAGCACAAACCGTTTCGTTAGAAAGTGCGGCACAATGCAGAGGTACGGGTAATTGTCCAAACTTTAAATTTATTAAAGATTTTAATAATTCTCTTGATAAATATGTTGGAACATGGAAAGGGAATTACAATGGGAAAACTTATGAACTTAATTTTACAAAAAAATTAGAAATTGGAGAAGACATAAAAAAAGACAGATTAATAGGAAGAATGAGAATAAAAGACTCAGGAGGTAATATTATCTATGATACTTTTAACGAGCCAGATGATATGAAAACTAATTTTATGGGTGATAATTTTCAATCAGATTTAAAATGCTATATGATATATTTTGTTGGTGATACACCAAAAGGTTGCATCAATTATGGAACAGTGTACTTAACAATAAAACCTCAAACTCCTAATCAGATGAGTGTTTTTTATTGGGGAGAGTATGATATTGTAGAAGGTGTTTGCCCAAGTGGCTTTGCTACTACCTTTCCGGAGAAAAAAAATATTTTTTTAACAAAGCAATGATAAAAGCCCCTACAATGGGACTTTTTAAAAAAAATAATGAAAAATATAATATTAATCTTCCTTTTTAATATAGCGTTTGTCCAAGCGCAAACCTATGATTTTGATTATTTTGTAAAGTATGCTACTGAATCATCAGACTGCAAGGGAGAAACAGCCATGTATGTCTCTTCTAAAAATGACCAATATTATCTGATGTTCTTAAAACAAGAAAATGGTTTAACGGCAAAACTTACGGATTATCAAACCGGGCGTTCACATTATTTTACTGTGGGTGAAACGGCTCAAAAAGGCGGTAAGGTGTTGTATGATTTTAAGTATGATTTTTCTGGTGATTCTAATTTTCTAAACCCTGCGGAGTTTTCTAAAAATGTGTATTCTTTGCGGCAAGACTCTGCCAATGCTAATTTGGAACTGCAGATTTATAAGAATTCCAGAAGAAAAAAATTGGAAAGCAAATTTTCTATTGAAGTCATAAAATCTGATAATTTATTTTCTGCATTCGAGTATTGTTGTGTTCATCCACATAGATTTGTCCAAGAGGAAAAACCGAAAAATTTGCTTGTCACAAAAGCAACAGAAACGACAAAAAAAGGACAATTGATAAATTATGAACTGAAAACTCTGAAAGAAGTTAATTTTAAATTAATTGTACCTCAAGAATAAAAATTAAATAAGAATTCTGGATACGGATAGATTACCAAATTTTTCTAAAACATAAAAAACCACAAGCCTAGACTTGTGGTTTTCCTTTGTAGTATAGTTAGTTTAAATAAATTTTAATAAGCAGTTTCGTGAACTTTCACTGCTCTTCCGCTTGGATCGTTCATTTTCTTGAAAGCTTCATCCCACTCCAATGCAACAGGTGTGGAACAAGCTACAGATGGAACAGAAGGAACGCAACTCGCTGCAGAATCACTTGGGAAATGACTTTCGAAGATGGTTCTGTATCGGTATTCTTCTTTGCTCATCGGCACATTGATAGGGAAACGGAATTTCGCATTAGCCATCATTTCGTCTGTCACTTCGTCTTCAGCCACTTGTTTCAAAGTATCGATCCAGGAATAACCGACTCCGTCACTGAACTGCTCTTTCTGTCTCCAAGCAATACTTTCCGGCAATAGATCTTCGAAGGCTTTTCTCAAGACCCATTTTTCCATTCTTTCCGGCGTAATCATTTTATCTTTTGGATTGATGTTCATCGCCACATCCATAAATTCTTTATCAAGAAATGGAACTCGACCCTCGATTCCCCAAGCCATTAGAGATTTGTTGGCTCTCAGACAATCATAAAGGTGAAGTTTACCCAATTTTCTTACTGTTTCTTCGTGGAAGGCCTGTGCAGATGGTGCTTTATGGAAATACAGATACCCTCCGAACAACTCGTCTGAACCTTCACCAGAAAGCACCATCTTGATTCCCATCGATTTGATGACTCTGGCTAGAAGATACATTGGCGTGGAAGCTCTAATCGTAGTTACATCATAGGTTTCTAAATGATAAATTACATCTTTGATAGCATCCAAACCTTCCTGAACTGTGTATTTAATTTCGTGGTGAACAGAACCAATGTGGTCTGCCGCTTTTCTCGCCGCTGCCAAATCTGGTGAACCTTCCAGGCCAACTGCGAAACTGTGTAATCTAGGGTACCAAGCCTCTTGTGTATCGCCACTTTCAATTCTTTGTCTCGCATATTTTGCTGTAACAGCCGCAATAATGGAAGAATCCAAACCGCCTGAAAGGAGAACACCATAAGGAACATCACTCATCAATTGTCTGTGAACTGCTTCTTCCAAACCTTTACGGATGGCAGCGATATCAGTTTCGTTATCTTTTACATTGTCGAAATCTGTCCAGTCTCTTTTGTACCATTGTTGCAATTCCTGTCCGTCTTTGCTGTAAAGGAAATGCCCAGGTAAAAATTCTTCAATTTTATTACAAACACCTTCCAGAGATTTCAGTTCCGAAGCTACATAAAAACTTCCGTTTTTGTCCCAACCCATATATAACGGAACGATACCCATATGGTCTCTTCCGATGAGGTACGCATCATTTTCTTCGTCGTATAAAGCAAAAGCGAAAATTCCGTTTAGTTTTTCTAAGAAATTTTTTCCATCTCTTCTGTATAAGGCTAAGATCACTTCACAGTCTGACTGGGTCAAAAATTCGTAATCAGGGAATTCTCCTCTCAGCTCCTGATGGTTATAAATCTCACCATTAACTGCTAATGCAACTTTTTTATCTTTTGTAAATAATGGTTGTTTTCCAGAAGTAGGATCTACGATGGCCAATCTCTCGTGCGAGAACATGACATTTTCGTGTTGATAGATTCCTGACCAGTCCGGACCACGGTGTCTAATTTTCTTAGACATTTCTAAAATTTGAGGTCTTATTACTTCATTTTTTTGTTTAGTGTCAAATACACATACAATTCCGCACATCTTATTATAGTATTTATTTCTGTTTTTAATTAAAATTATAGGGCAAAAATATATTTGCTGATTTAAAATTAAAACTATTTTTTCATTTAGGTTTAAATAATTCCTGTTTATTTTCAAATTTAGGTCTATTTTTCGTTTTTCCTATATAATCTTAGAATTCTAATTGATTTTATATGGAAAACTCAAGTTGTGCGGAATTGGGAGATTTATTAGAATAAAAATATATATTATGTATAAGTAAGTTTATATTTTTATGTATTTGAACTTAATATTAAAATATAATTAATTTTTTGAAATAAAGTTTTCTTTTCCTATTGGAATTTGTAAAAATTGTACGATTTTTGTATCGAAAATTGTATTGTAGATGCAGCAATGCATTTATAATTTTTTTCATCATTTGTGTTTTTGCCCTCTTATTTATAGTAAGAGGGTTTTTTATTTTCTTTGATTTTGCTAAGCCATATATATAGTATAACTTTGTAAATAATCTAAAAAAAGTAAAAAGTATGTCAACTTACGTAGTTGTAGGTCTCCAGTATGGGGATGAAGGAAAGGGAAAAATAACGGATGTTTTATCTGCCAAATCGGACTATGTGGTTCGTTTTCAAGGTGGTGATAATGCTGGTCATACCGTTTATGTGGGAGAGGAAAAATTTGTTCTGCACCTTTTGCCTTCAGGCGTTTTGCAATGCAAAGGCAAGTGTATCATCGCTAACGGTGTAGTGGTGAATCCTAAAGCTTTCATTAAAGAAATTGAGCAAATTGAAAGCAAAGGCCTGAAAACTGATCACGTTTTCATCAGCAGAAGAGCACACGTAATAATGCCTTATCACATTTTACTAGATACTTACAGAGAAGAAGAACAAGGCGGAACCCAGATTGGGACTACCAAAAAAGGAATAGGACCTTGTTATGAAGATAAAATCGCCAGAGTCGGAATCCGAATGATTGATCTTTTGAATCCTGAGGTTTTGAGAGAAAAAATCGAAAAAAATCTGAAAACTAAAAATTCACTTTTCGAAAAATATTTTGAAAAACCAACTTTAGATGTTGAGGAGATTTATCAGGAATTTATTGCTTTAGGAGAAAGATTGAAAGATAGAATTGTGGATACAGAATTGGAAATAAATGAAGCAATCCAGGATGGCAAAAATATTTTGTTTGAAGGCGCTCAGGCGCTGATGCTTGATATTGACTTTGGAACTTATCCATTTGTAACTTCATCTTCTCCTTCTACAGGCGGTGTTTGTACGGGAGCGGGAGTTCCTCCAACAGCTTTGAAAAATCTGATTGGTGTTGCGAAAGCTTACACAACAAGAGTAGGGAATGGTCCTTTCCCAACTGAACTGGATAATGAATTAGGAGAAAAAATCAGACAAATCGGTTTTGAATTTGGTGCTACAACTGGAAGACCTAGAAGAACTGGCTGGTTAGATTTGGTTTCTCTGAAACACGCTTGTATGATCAATGGGATTAATAATTTGGTAATTACCAAATTAGATGTTCTTACCGGAATTCATCCTTTGAAAATCGCTACAAAATATAAAACTGAAGACGGAAAAATTATTGATTATTTCACTTCCTCTACAACAAAATTGTATGATTATGAACCTCAATATGTAGAGTTAGACGGTTGGGATGAAGATATTACCAATGCAAGAACTTACGATGAACTCCCTGCAAATGCAAAAAAATATATCGAGTTTATAGAAGAACATTTAGGGATCAATGTTTATTTGGTTTCTGTTGGACCAGAACGTTCTCAGAATATTATTAGAAAAGAATTATTTTAAAATAATAATAATCTTTAAAATAAAAACAAAACCGGAATAGTGATATTCCGGTTTTTTCATTTGTGTTTTTGTGTTTTTCGAAAAGAAATACTCATAAAAAGTGTTTCTGATCAAGTTTGAAAATCGTCATTGTTTTCAATCATTCGTGTTTTATAAAAAAATTGTGTTTTTGTTTTCTGTGTTTTGATGCTGCAATATTAAAACTTCTTTACTTTAACAAAAAATATTTGGCTAATAATCACTTGCCCACATATACTCAGTTCTTTTTTTAATGTCAATAAATGTATTAATTTATTGATAATCAAATATCTTTATTTGTAAAATGGTTTTTTAAAAATTATTGATAATATATATATTTATATCAATTTCAGTGCTGATTTGAAACTTTCTTCGGATTCGGTACTTCTTATTTTCAATGGCTTTGACAGTTGAATTGGTTGCAGTTGCAATTTCTTTCGTGATGAGATTTAATTTTAATAATGCGCAGATTTCCAATTCTGACGAAACCAAGTTAGGCGCAGCAGCCAAAATATTATCAAAAAAGTTTGGAAACTGAGATTTGAAATAAGTGATAAACAGAGAGTTTTTGCTCATTGCTAATTCATATAATTCTCCTGAAAAATTGATTTTATCGGTTTTTTGAATGATTGTATTCAGTTTTTCTTTCTCTATATAATATTTTACCAGAACACGTTCTTTTCTGTATATAAAATACATTCCTATAAAAGTGCAAAAAGTGATTTCTATGATTTTATAGATTCTGACGTATGATTCTTCAAATGGTAAAAGATTTTGGCTAAATATCTTACTAAGTTGGTAGTCAGTAATCGTATTAATAAGGAACCAGACAAGATATGAAGCAATAAGGAAAAAAATAATCCAACGATCCCGAATATAATCGAAGAAAAATGCGACTGCGATGGTCAGTGAGACGTAAGATAAATAATTCATACATCCCTTCCCGGAAATAGTGTCAAAATAAAATATCATAATACCCAGAACAAAAAACAAGAGCATTAGTAATTTGGGATTGAATCTAATTCGATCTGGCCATAGAAGAGTGCTCAACATAAAAAGCGCCGCAACTCCAAAGATGATGCAGTTTTCTGGATGGTATAGAATAATATTTAGAATAACATTGCAAAATAGGAGGAACACAAGAGCAAAGGTGTAGACATCAAACAAAATACTTTTCTCATATTTCATTTCATTTTTTGCCTGATCTCTTTTCTTAGAAAGTAAAGAAGTTATGTAATTCATAACTGATTATTTGTGTTTTTAATTAAACTGTAATTTAATCAAAATATGTGATTAATCCTAGACAAATTTAATACATCCTTTCATCCGAAATCTAAGAAAAGTATCATCGATTGATATTTTGGTATCAAAATTGAAAACAAATTATTCGTACTTCACAATTTGTGAGAAAATTATAGGATATGAAAAATTTATTATTAGCAGGAGCAGTTTCAGTTTTATTAATGTCTTGTAATAAAGATGAGAAAATCCAAACAGCAAGTTTAGAACAGCAAAAATTGGACTATCAGGCAAGACAAATTGATATCGAGAAACAAAAGCTCGCCATAGAAAAAGAAAAAATCAATTTTGAGAAACAAAAAGATAGCCTCAATAAAATTGAAACAGAAAAAGAGCAAGAGAGAAAAGCGGAAGCAAATCGTGTTGCAAGTAGAAAATCTACACCTAGAAGAAGTTCATCTTCATCCTCTGGAAGTGTAGCTTCTAATTCGTCTTCATCATCCAATTCTTCGAGTTCTGCAGGAACAACAGCAACAAAGAAAAAAGGCTGGAGTAGTGCTGCAAAAGGAACCGTAATTGGTACAGTCGGTGGAGCTGCGGCCGGAGCAATCATTTCTAAGAAAAATCCTGGTCTTGGAGCGGTGATTGGAGGTGTGGCTGGTGGAGCAACAGGATATACAATTGGACGTGCAGAGGATAGAAAATCTGGAAGAGTACAGAAGTAAATTCTTCATATATATATTTTAACCCAAAAGATTGCTTATTTTTATAGGCAATCTTTTTTATGCTTATAATTCTAGTCACAATCTGCATTCTGCTAATTATCATTTTTGGTAATGGAGTTTTATTTGGTAAATTTCTGAAAATCAATTCTGAAAGTTTTTCGTTGACTTCTTTTATTGGAATTATATGCATTACATTTTTAGAAACAATCATTGCTTTTTTTTACCCACTTAATTTTTACATTGAGCTAATGTTTGTAATTATTGGAGTTGTCGGATTTATAAAATTCCTAAGAATAAAGAACTATGTATATTTTGATTTCAAAAAAAATGTCAATTTTTGGTTTTGCTTTTTTGTGGTTATATTACTTTTTGTTGGTTCTTTTTCGCCTTATTTATATGACCATTACAGTTATTATTTTCCAACAGTATCGTATTTGAGAGAGACAGGTTTTGTAAAAGGAATTTCAAATTTGGATTTATTGTTGGGTCAAACCTCGTTTTGGCATATTTTCCAAGCTGGATTTTCTAATTTGATTGATGTGAATCTTCGGATTAATTGTTATTTACTAATCCTTTTTCTCATCTATATTTATGAAAAAAAGTGCTGGATTTTCTTCTTTTTTATACCACTCTTTTTACCTTTCATTCAACAACCAAGTCCGGATTTGCCGATTTTTGTAATAGCTTTAATCGTTGTTAATGAATTACTGAATGACAGAAGTCGCACGCTGGTTATATATCTTTCGTTATTTGCATTTTGTATCAAACCAATTATGTTTTGGCTGCCTTTGTTGCTGATTTTGGACAGTTTTTACAGAAAAGAAATCAAGTTCAAAATGTTAATTCTGATTTCAATTTTTGTTGGTTTATTTGTAATCAAAAATCTTTTTCTTTTCGGATTTCCAGTTTTTCCGGCTGCTTTTATCGACTCCAATCTATCTTGGAAACCAAGTCAGGAAATTCTTAATTATTCTTCCCAGATCGGCCTCATGAAAACGTATGATATGAAATATTCATATCAACAAGTAATTGGTTTTAATCTTTGGGAAAAAATTTACCATTGGTTTACAATCGGACTAAAATCTATTTTTAATCTTGCAATTATAATTTGTTTGATAGTTTTAGGTTATTTTGCTTTTCGTAAAAAGGAAGTTTTCTACAAATTATTGTTCGGTTGTTTTTTGATAAAATTTGCTTTAATAATCGTATTCTCCGCACAATATCGTTTTTTTATAGACCTCTACTTAATTACAGTTTTTCTGATTTTTAAAAACATATCAGAAGAAAAAGCGGTATTCACATCTGTCTTTTTATCAATTTTCATTTCAATTCTGTTCACTTTTCCCGGATTTATCAAACATCGATTTTATATGGGAAGATGGATGTCTGGATTTCACATGTCACAATTAATCAAGCCAACTGAATACAAATCTGAAGAGTCTAAATCTTTTCAGCTAGGAAATCTCAAGTTTTATACAACAAAAGGATTAATTTATGAGACTGCATTTCCGGCGATGTCTCTGTATTGGTTGAAAACATATCAATATTATAATGTCTTTCCTCAAAAATCCGACAATGGATTTATTCAGAAAAAATTATCCAAACAAGAGCAGAAACAGCTAGCAGAGATTATCGAGGATTTGGAAAAATCTAAACCCTAATTCCTTTTTAATTTCTTTATCTTTGAATACCATTAAACCCAATTTAATTTGTGGTTTAATTCTTCATTTTTAATTATTAATTAACAACGATGCCCGATTTTTTACATCCCGATAAAGACAATTATTCTGACGACGATTTGATTCAGGAAGCAAAAATCCGTCCGCAGAGTTTCAGTGATTTTGCGGGACAGAGAAAGACCTTGGATAACCTCGAAGTCTTCGTTGCGGCTGCAAAAAACCGTGGAAGCGCCTTGGATCACGTTCTGTTGCACGGTCCGCCAGGATTGGGAAAAACAACTTTGTCGCATATTATTGCGAATGAATTGGGCGTCAATTGTAAAATCACATCAGGTCCGGTTTTGGATAAACCAGGAAGTTTAGCCGGATTATTGACCAATCTTGAAGAAAATGATGTTCTTTTCATTGATGAAATCCATCGTCTTTCGCCTATTGTTGAGGAATATCTTTACTCGGCAATGGAAGATTATAAGATTGATATAATGCTGGAAACGGGTCCCAATGCACGATCTGTGCAAATCGGGCTCAATCCTTTTACATTGATTGGAGCAACCACAAGAAGCGGAATGCTTACAAAACCAATGCTCGCAAGATTCGGAATTCAAAGCCGGTTGGAATATTATACCATCGAACTTCTTGGGATGATTATCGAAAGAAGTGCACGTGTTTTAGGTGTGAAAATCTATGAAGATGCAGCTTTGGAAATAGCAAGAAGAAGCCGGGGAACACCAAGAATTGCGAACGCACTTTTAAGAAGAGTTCGTGATTTTGCCGAAATAAAAGGTAATGGCGAGATCGAAATCGAAATCACAAAATTTGCACTGAACTCTTTGAATGTTGATGAATTTGGGTTAGATGATATGGATAACAAAATTATGCGCGTGATGATAGAAAATTTCCGGGGGAAACCAGTCGGAATCTCAGCCTTAGCAACATCTATCGCAGAAAATCCGGAAACCTTGGAAGAAGTTTATGAACCGTTTCTGATTCAGGAAGGTTTCATTATCAGAACTCCGAGAGGAAGAGAAGTGACGGATAAAGCTTACAAACATTTGGGAATTTCCAGACCGAAGAATTTGGGAGAATTGTTTTAATAATTTATTTAAATTAATCATTTTATTATAATGTTCATCCCCAAAATTTACAAAAGCGAAGACCAGAAATTGATGAAAAAAATCATCAGTGAAAATGCTTTTGCACTTTTGATTTCGGATAAAGAAAAATTGTCCGCCACACATTCAATGTTTTTGTTGAATGAAACGACGGATAACTTTTATCTCGAAACTCATATTTCAAAAGCAAATTTTCAAGCCAAAATTTTGAAAAATGACGACGAGGTTTTGTGTGATTTCTTAGGCGCTCATTCTTACATTTCGTCTTCTTGGTATGAGAAAACCAATGTTTCAACCTGGAATTATGAAGCGGTTCAAATACGTGGGAAAGTGAAACTTATGACTGATGATGAGTTATATCGACATTTGGAAAAACTTACTTATAAATATGAGAAAGTTCAGAAATGTCCAATGTTTGTTGAAAATATGGGCGATGAATTTGTAAAAAAAGAAATGAAAGGCGCTTTCGGAATCAATATTTATCCAACAGAAATATATATTGGAAATAAATTAAGTCAAAACAGAAACGATAGTGATTTTGAAAATATTATTCTTAATTTAGGGCAATCAGATTTTGAAAACGATAAAAAAATTGCAGAGTTGATGAAGAAAAACCGAGTTTCGATTTAATAACTCTCTCAAAACTAAAATATTTATGAAATTATATCCAATCCAGTGCGGAAAATTCAAATTAGATGGCGGCGCAATGTTTGGCGCAGTTCCAAAATCACTTTGGGAAAAAACCAATCCAGCTGACGAAAAAAATCTCATCGAATTGGGAACTCGCTCACTTTTAGTTGAAGACGGTAAAAAATTAATCCTAATCGATTGCGGACTTGGAGATAAACAAGATGAGAAATTCTTTGGACATTATTCTCTTTGGGGAGATGATGCGCTTGATAAAAATTTAAAAAAATTCGGATTTGTAAGAGAAGATATTACGGATGTTTTTTTGACGCATCTTCATTTTGACCATTGTGGTGGCGCAGTAGAGTGGAATGACGATAAATCTGGTTACCGACCAGCATTCAAAAATGCACATTTCTGGACGAATGAAAATCATTGGAAATGGGCAACAGAACCCAATGCCAGAGAAAAAGCAAGTTTCCTTAAAGAAAATATTTTGCCTTTGGAAGAAAGTGGACAACTTAATTTTTTGGCTTTACCAGCAACAGGAAATTACGGATTCGTTCCGGATTTGAAAATGGATGTCATTTTTGTGGATGGACATACGGAAAAACAAATGCTGCCAGTTCTTCAATATCAGGAAAAGACAATTGTTTTTGCAGCAGATTTGATTCCGACTGTTGGTCATATTCCACAGGTTTATGTGATGGGTTATGATACAAGACCATTGCTGACGATGGAAGAAAAAGCGAAATTTTTGAAACAATGTGTGGATAATGATTACCTTTTGTTTTTCGAACACGACGCTCATAATGAATTGGCAAGTTTAAAAATGACGGAAAAAGGCGTGAAGCTGGACCAGACTTTTAGTTTTAATGAAGTTTTTGGATATTAAATTATGGAAATACAAGATATAAATCAAAATCAGGAGGAAGACATTCCCATACCCAGGATTATAGGGTTGACTGGCGGAATTGGCTCAGGAAAGACATCTGTTGCAAAATTGTTAGAGGAAAGAGGTTTTCCTGTTTATTATTCTGACGATGAAGCAAAAAACATTGTTAACAAAGATTCTGAACTCAAAGAGAAAATTATCTCTCTTCTGGGCGAAAAATCTTATTCAGACGAAGTTTACAACAGAAAATATGTTGGCGAAAAGGTTTTCAATGATGCTGAGTTGTTAGAGCAATTAAATCATTTGATTCATCCAGCGGTTAAAATTGATTTTGAAAATTGGGTGAAGTCTCAAAATACTGAATTTGTTTTTAAAGAAACGGCTCTTCTTTTTGAACTGAAATTAAATCTCCAGTGTTATAAATCTCTTCTGATTACTGCGGATGATAATTTGAGAATCAAAAGAACAATGGATCGAGATGACAAAACTTATCGTGAAGTTGAGGCCATTATGCAAAAGCAAATGCCGGAAAAAGATAAAATCAAATTAGCTGATTATGTTATTTACAATAATTTTGATTTTGAAAGTTTACGAGTTGCGACAGAAGCTTTTGCTGAGGAACTTATTCAAAATTAATTTTTATCAAACAAAACAAAAATCCCCGAAAGTAATTTCGGGGATTTCTTATTTAATTAAATCTGAATCTTAATTCTTGATGAATTTAGTTTGAGATTTCTCTCCATTAGATTCAACTGTTAAGATGTAAACACCTTTAGTCAATTTAGAGACATTTACTTTGCCATCTGTTGTTCCTTGGTTTACCAATTGTCCTCCAATATTGAAGATTTCGAATTTGGTTTTAGAAGAAACGTTAGAAATATTTAAAACGTCACTTGCTGGATTTGGATAAACACTGATATTATTTTTCTTAACATCAGAAACAGCCAATTGTCCAATATTCAAGCTATAATCTTCAACTTGTCCGAAGCTTGATGTTCCGCAAGGTGTAGAGTTAGGAGTTAGAGAAGAATCGTGTAATCTTACTCTCATTCTGGTTTTTCCGGATGGTGCATTTGCAGGAATAGTAATACTGCCAGTCCAAGGAGATTTTTTCTTTGCAGTTACCAAAACTTGTTCTCCACTATCATCAAAGTCACCATCTTGATTATAATCTATCCAAACTAAAATCTGGTCTGCATCATAAGAAGTTCCAGAGAAAGTAGCTGTGAAAGTATAAGCTTGTCCAGCATTCACATTTCCTGTAACAGCTGTAAAGTCTTCATATCCAGCTGTTGCGGTAGAACTGTTGGTGATATTAGCAAAAGTTACATTAGAGATTTTTTCGTAACTGGTGTTTGTTGCACCTGCTGTACAATATTCTATACCTTTGGTTGTGAAATCAGCTGCTGCATAAGTTCCAACCGTTCCACTACAGATTGTGGCCACACTTACATTGTAAGGTGTATTAAGCGTTAATCCGGCAATTGTATAGGTATTCGTTGCTAGGTTATTAACCTCTGTCCAATTGGTGTCAGCTGCTTTTTTGTATCTTAAAATATAAGTTGCATTTGCAACAGCCTCCCAATCAATTTTAGCTCCAGTCTGCGTAATATTGTTAGCAACAAGTCCTGCTGGCGCTGTTCCGTCGCAATTTACCATTGTTGAAACTGTAACTTTACCAACAGCGTAGAAAACGTTGTCAATTGCAGAAACTCTTACAATTACTTGAGAATTTGTAGGAATACTCGCAAAGCTTAGGTTTTCTGTACCATCATTGGCAGTAGATGCTGATAAAACGGTCCAATTTGCTCCGTTATCCATAGTGTAATCTATTTTAACATTCGAAACACTATAAGGTGCAGCAGCAGTATTGGCTACATCCCAGGTAAAGGCTGCAGGAGAATTGTTATAAACTTTGGTAGATGTAACTTTGAAAGGACCATCATTTCCTACATTAATAGCCTGTGACCCAATCTGTGTCTGTTGTTGTTTTACATCAGGATTGTTATCCCTTACAGTAACGCGGAAATTCATGGCTCTGGCTACAGTTGGAACAGCTTCCCAATCTGTTGCACTTGACAAAGTACCATTTAAAACATTACTTAATTTAGGGAAATATCTGTATGGTAAAGCACTTCCTGTTAAAGATCTGAATTTTGGTCCTGTAGTATTATTCCCAGTAACAGTAGTAATGGCGGAAGTTGCTCTATCATATTCTTCCCAAGTGTAAGTCAATGCATCATTTTCAGAATCTGTTGCAGAAGCCGTTAGCACAAACGCAGTTCCTTTTGGAATCGTTTTACTTGGCAAAGCAGCAATAACTGGTGGATTATTAGTGATATTCGTGTTCACATCACAGCTTTGAGTATTGACATAAGTCTGAACCTGCTCTATACTTCTAACATGAAAATAAGCATCGGAATGAGCTTGTACATCTGCACTTGTAATGCCCGCATAACCCATAATTGTGGATCCTGAACCTGGTTCCATATGTGCTGTATTATTTGGTGCAGGATGGATTCCGTGTGAAAATGTATGATCTGCTCCAAACTGATGACCCATTTCGTGTGCAACATAATCAATATCGAAATTATCTCCTTCCGGCCCACCGCTTCCTGGAGAAGTGAATGCAGATCCTTTAGATTCTTCATCAGAGTTACTAGAAGGATTTCTACAAACATTACCAACGTCTCCTGCGCTACCTCCGCCACCTGATCTTCCGAATAAGTGACCAATGTCATAAGCAGCATTGCCAATAACTGAAGTTAAAGTTTGCTGAATCTCCAGATTCCACGCTCCACTTGCTCCTGAAGAGGCGTCTGAGTAAGGATCTGTGGCTGCATTAGTATATATTAATTGAGGAAGGTCAAGAACATTCAAATGGATTGCAAAATCTTTTTCGAAAACGCCATTTACTCTTGTCATTGTTGCATTGATCGCAGCAGCAGCTTGAGGAACACCTCCGAAATATTGAGTATATTCTCCAGTTACAGAGATTGCTAATCTGTACGTTCTGTACTTTTTGTCACTAGCTTTATTAAAGTCAGTAACACTGTGAGTAAAATCTGTGGATTGGGCTAAAGCATCAATTTGCTTTTTGCTAAGGAAAGATTCTGATGTTTTACATTCAAAAGCTTTTCCTTCTGTCGGTTTATTAGTTTTTGGGAAAACACCATAAACACTTTTTTCTTTGTTTTGCGGTTCAATGAATTCATACTGCCCATTTCTGAACATCATTCCCTGAAAATCATAAGGAGAAATACTGAATCTCACGTAAACAGTTGGATCGTCTACCTTAACTCCAGTATATGAACCTAATTGATAACGATCTGCCATAGACTTATCAACAACAGGCAAACTGTAAACTGCAAATTTTTCGATTTTACCGTCTAAAGTTGGTAGGTTAATAATCACAGCTTTGCTGTTTTTTCCGGTTTCCTGTGCATTAGCCAACTGTGATCTTATGGCATCAATATCCAATGAATAATAGTTGGTCACCTTCGTGTTGCGTAACTTGTCTCCTTTCATAGATGTAGGACTCCATTGTGCATAAGCACCTGCAATCATACCCAATGAAAAAAGAGTAGTAAAGATTTTCTTCATACTTTTAATTTTAATGAAATCAAATGTATGAGTTTTTTTTGAATTTATGATAACAAAAAAGCGTCAAAATTATTGACGCTTCTATATTTATTCACTATTAGTAGTAATAATATATTCTTATTTTTTCGTAACCATCCTATAAAGAAACAGTAATAAAACAGATCCTCCGATTGCTAAAATCCAGCTTCTAGGACTCCAGAAAGAATCTACATCTCCCCAGCCTAGAACATAAGTTCCGATGGCTCCTCCGATAAAAGAACCAACAATCCCAATAATAATAGTTACAACCCATCCTCCAGGATCATCTCCTGAATGAAGTGCTTTTGCGATGGCTCCGGCAATAAGACCGAAAATAATCCAAGTTAAAATACCCATAGTTTTGATTTTTTTTAATGTTAATATAAATGTGATTTATTATCTCTTTTTGAAGAATGAATTTACAAATTCCATACCATTAAAAATCTGAAGATCCTGCATTTTTTCTCCAACACCAATATATTTTACGGGGATCTGAAACTGATCTGATATGCCAATTACAACGCCCCCCTTAGCTGTACCATCCAACTTTGTAACTGCTAAAGCTGTCACTTCTGTAGCTGCTGTAAACTGTTTTGCCTGCTCAAAAGCGTTTTGTCCTGTAGAACCATCCAAAACCAATAGAACTTCGTGAGGCGCATCTGGAATTACCTTTTGCATCACACGTTTTATTTTGGAAAGTTCGTTCATAAGATTGATTTTGTTATGAAGTCTTCCTGCAGTATCGATGATTACAACATCTGCATTCTGAGCTACGGCAGATTGAACGGTGTCAAATGCTACAGAAGCTGGATCAGAACCCATTTCTTGTTTCACAATCGGTACACCAACGCGCTCGCTCCAAATGACCAATTGATCTACAGCCGCTGCACGGAAAGTATCCGCTGCACCAAGAACTACGTTCAGGCCTTGAGATTTGAATTGATTGGCCAATTTTCCAATCGTAGTGGTTTTCCCAACACCGTTTACGCCCACAACCATAATGACATAAGGCTTTTTACTGGTGTCAATGTTGTCTGTGTCTAGATGTGGATTATCTAAAAGAAGTGCAGAAATCTCTTCACGCAGAATGTTGTCAAGTTCGCTGACGTTCACGTATTTGTCTCTCGCCACGCGATCTTCGATTCTTTTGATGATTTTGATAGTTGTTTCTGCACCAACATCTGAGGCAATCAGGATTTCTTCTAAGTCATCCAAAACCTCGTCGTCTACTGTATTCTTTCCAACGACAGCTCTGGAAATTTTATCAAAAAAACCTTGGCTGGATTTTTCCAAACCTTTGTCAAGCGTTTCCTTATCTTCTTTTTTGAATATTTTTTTAAACCAACTCATTTTTAATATAAATGATTAATGATAATCGATCAATGAATTTAAATTCGATTCTGAATCGTAAACAAAGATAACAAAAAAACTACCCTTAAAAAGAGTAGTTTTAATATTGTATTCGGTTGAGGAATTATTTTTTCAAAAATCCTTCAACTTCGTCAGCGTTCATTACTTTTTCTTCAAAAACGTAAGCTTCAGATTTAGAAGACTTTACCATTTTGATTACTTTTGTCATTTTTTTTGATCCAGCTCCACCTTGAAGTGTTGCTACTACTTTCTTTGCCATTGTAAAATATTTTTATAGATTACTTAATTTCTTTGTGAACAGTATATTTCTTAAGAACCGGATTGAATTTTTTAAGCTCCAATCTCTCTGTAGTGTTCTTTTTATTTTTTGTAGTAATGTATCTTGACATTCCTGCTACACCGCTTTCTTTATGCTCAGTACATTCTAGAATTACCTGAACTCTGTTACCTTTTTTAGCCATTACTTAGTAGTGTTTTTAATAAATCCATTTCTAGCTGCTCTTTCAAGCGCCTCTTCTATACCAATCTTGTTGATAATTCTTAATCCGTGAGCAGAAACCTTAAGGGTTACTGATTTATCTTGCTCAGGAAGGAAAAATTTCTTCTCTAGCAAGTTAATTTCAAAACGTCTTTTCGTTTTGTTATTAGCGTGAGAAACATTGTTTCCTACCATTGCACGCTTACCTGTTATTTGGCAAATTCTTGACATATCTCGATGTTCTTTTGACTAATGAATATTTGAGAGTGCAAAATAAAGGATTATTTTCCAGATAGACAAATTATTTAAAAAATAATTCATAAAAAAACGAACGGGAAATATTTGAAAATTAATATTTCTCGTTCGCTCCTTTGATATATAGAATGTTTTAATTTTCTATAAAGAATTTCACGTTTTCCAACGGATTGCCCATCATTGCGATCTTTCCTTTGATCAGGATTGGGCATTGGATCAATTCGGGGTTCAAAGCGATCACTTCCAAAGCCTGTTCATCATTTACAGATTCAGAATCTGAAAAATGTTTTTTGAAAAGTTCTGTAGAATGTCTCAGGATTCTGCTTGGATTTTTATTCAATTTTTTGAATAATGTTCTCAGTTCAAACAAACTTAAAGGATTTTTCTTGATATCAATAATTTGAAATTTGATATCATTTTCGTCCAGATATTCCAAAATAGCTTTGGATTTCGGACAGCTGTTATTATGAATTACTTTTATCATAATGCTTTAAAGTTAAATTTTGGCGATTTTAATTTTTGTTTCAAATCATTTCACCGAAAAATAATCTAAAACAAACCATTCAGTTCCGCATCTATTCTCTCTAAAATATAACCGAAATCTTCCGGTCTTTCTACAAAGTCAAGATGGTCTACGTCTATAACAAGAAGCTTGCCTTCTTTGTAATTTTCTATCCAGCTTTGGTATTTATTATTCAGTTTTGATAAATAATCGATACTGATTCCAGCTTCATATTCACGTCCTCTTTTGGAAATTTGGCGAACCAAAGTTGGAACATCTGCACGCAAATAAATTAACAAATCCGGTGCCGAAACAAAGTCTTTCATCAACCTGAAAACAGATAAATAATTGTTGAAATCACGCTCAGAAAGAAGATTCATCTCTGCTAAATTTTCTGCAAAAATGTGCGCATCTTCATAGATTGTTCGATCCTGAATCACGTTTTTCCCACTCTCGCGGATCTCCTTCACTTGACGGAATCTGCTACCCAAAAAGTAAATCTGCAATGCAAAACTCCATTTGGACATATCGCCATAGAAATCATCCAAATAAGGGTTGTGATCTACATCTTCAAATTGTGCTTCCCAATTGTAATGTTTTGATAACATTGTGGTTAGCGTTGTTTTTCCGGCTCCGATATTTCCTGTTACAGCGATGTGCATTCTTTAGTTATAATTGATAAGTTATAATTGATAAATGATAATACTGACAAGCCGAAATTTCAAAATCAATTCCGATTTATAGAAAATCATTTATTTTGTGTAAAGATAAAGTTTGTCTTTTATGAGTGCCAAAAATCCGGCATTATTTTTATCCACAATTTTTGCTTCAGAATTTTGAAATATTTCAACCAGATTTTTGCCGTCGAATTTTTTGACATTTTGATAATCAAATATGAGGATGTCATCATTCATCCGGCGTAATTTTTTTGCATTGATGAGATTGGTCGAATATAAAAGTGTTGCTCTGGTGTTATAAACTTCGAAAACGTTTTCTCTGAGAATATAGACCTTATTATTATAAACCAAAAAATCCTGAAGAGACTGCAGGTTGACATTAAACGGAAATGAATTAATCACCGAATTACTCCTGAAATTATACTGGAATAAGGTCTTGTTGCTGTCATCTATCAACCAAGCAAACTGCAGATCTTCCGCATAAGCCGCTTTTATAAAACCAAAAATTGAATTAAGATTGATTTTTTGGATTTCGTTCAGATTCTGGTCAAAGAATTTGATTTCCTGAGCATTTTCAGAAAACATCACGATATTGAGCGGATTGGACACACTTTGGATCTTGTAAGGAAAAGTCAATAGCAATTTTCCCAACTGCGTGCCCACCGAGTCATATTTTGTTAGGCTGAAATCTTTATTCTTATATATATAGATGTTGCCATAATCGTCACCGAAAAGTTCTTTCGCATCTTTCAATTGCAAAGAGTCTATTTCAATTTTTCTTTGTGAGAAAAGCGAAATAGATATTAATGATAATATAAAAAGGATTGATTTCAATATATTTTGAATTAACCGCCCTTCAAAGTAATGATAACGTCTTTTGTAAAAGCTTTGTTTTGATTGTAAGTCGCATCACAAATCATCGTCGAAACGTTGTAGCTGCCTTTGTCAACCAAAATATAATTCTGTCCGTTGGCAGGGACCGAAAGGTTGTAGAATTTTTTTCCACTGATTTTGATAATCAGGACACATTTGGATTTATTCACAAATTGAACAATAGCTTCTTTTTTATTAGGATCATTATTGAATAGGCTTGTAAGAACTGCAGCAGTGTTTTTGGCTTGTTCAGAAGGTTGTCCTTTTGCGGCGACTGTACCGACTTTGGATGTTTTCTCAATTTTATTTTCAGTCATTGCGGTGACCGTTGGTTTGGCAACTGCGGAATTTCCACCGTACCTCAGAGATAAAGCTCTTTGTTTTAACTCCGGAACTGCCGGATGCTTGGGATTATTCCGGATGAAACTTTCTACAACCGCTCTATCTGTGGTTGATTTTGCTTCGAAGACGCTTTGTGAAAAAACGGAAAAAGAAACTACAAAAAAGGAAAGTAAAAATATCTTCTTCATTTTAATTGGGATTCTGATTTTAATTGAAACGTAAAAATAAATTAAATCTTGTAAAATAGTATGAAAAACAAATTAAAAATTGATTAGATTTTTCATTGAATTTGAAAAAATTGTAACAAAGCTTTATTTTTATTAAGATTGTTTTTGAGTGATAATTATTTTTATAAAAATCACTATATTTGCACGCTGAAAAACATGAAGGCGGAAAAATCAAATTTAAAATAAAAAATAATCAATATTATGTCTTACACACCAGTAGCTGCAGACGTAGCAAAACTAAGAAACACGACAGGTGCAGGAATGATGGACTGCAAAAAAGCTTTAGTAGAAGCTGAGGGAGATTTCGAAAAAGCAATCGATATCCTTAGAAAAAAAGGACAAAAAGTGGCTGCTAACAGAGCGGACAGAGATTCTTCTGAAGGTGCAGTTATCGCAAGAGTAAACGAGGATAACACTCTAGGAGTTGTTATTTCTTTGAACTGTGAAACTGATTTCGTTGCTAAAAACGAAGCATTCATCGTGTTGGCTTACGAAATTGCTGAGATGGCTCTTTTCGCTGCTACAAAAGAAGAATTGTTGGCTACAGATTTCCACGGAATGACTGTTGCGGATAAATTAATCGAGCAAACTGGCGTTATCGGTGAGAAAATCGAGATCGGAGCATTTGAAAGAATCGAAGGACCTTTCTTGGGAGCTTACATCCACGCTGGAAACAAAATTGCTTCTATCACTTCACTTTCTGCAAAAGTAGACGGTGCAGACGAAGCTGCAAAATCTGTTTCTATGCAAGTTGCCGCGATGAACCCAATTGCTTTAGACGAAACTGCTGTTTCTCAAGAGACTATCGATAAAGAATTGGAAATCGAAAGACACAAATTGACTGAAGAAGGAAAGCCTGCAAACATTATCGACAATATCTTGAAAGGTAAAATGCAAAGATTCTACAAAGATAATACTTTGGTACACCAGGATTTTATCAAAGATTCTAGCATGTCAGTGGCTGATTATGTAAAATCTGTAAACGGAGATCTTAAAGTTACAGGTTTCGTAAGAGTTGCTCTTGCTTAATCCTAAAACTTAAAAATAAATTAAATCCTGCTATATTTTATAGCAGGATTTTTTGTTATGAAATTTAGGAGTAAATTTGGAGTCTTAATATTTTTGCCTTGAAAAAAATCTTATTTTTTGTAGCGATATTCTTTTCTATATTTTCAAATGCTCAGATGGATGTGGAACATTGGTTTGCGCCGATTTATGACTCTAGTCGAAGCTCGGATTATGTAGGTGATTATTTATATCTGTCGACAGATAAAGTAGTGCCATTTGATGTGAAAATTTATTCAGGAAATGTTGAGATTGATAAGGTAACTATTAGTAAGGATAATCCACAATATGTACTAATTCCATCAGACATAGTAACAACTACAAGTCTTTCAAATGTGTTTTCTCTCAAGAAGGCTGGTTTGCACGTAACAGGTGATTATAAATTTTTTGCTAATCTTAGAATACTTAGGACCAACCATGCGGAAATTATCAATTCAAAAGGCTTGGCTGGTTTAGGTAAGAAATTTTATGCTGCAATGGCGTCTCTATACGATTACAGAGCTCATTATAATTCTCAGATTGGCATCATTGCTACAGAAAATAATACCAAAGTTGATATCTCTGGCTTTGATCCTACTTTTGTTTTTTCAGATGGTAGTTCATACCCATCAGGTATTTCTATAACATTACAGAGAGGCGAATCGTATATCATTTCTGCTCCGTATAACCCATCAACATTAAAAGGGTTGATTGGTGCAAAAATAGAGGCAGATCATCCTATCAGTGTTACAAATGGAAATGCTACAGGGACTTATATTAATAGTAATAGTACAGATATTCTTATGGATCAATCTGTTCCAATAGAAAGATTGGGAGATGATCACATCATTGCAAAAGGAAATGGAATTATTAGTTCTACATCTACCAATCCTTTGGCTTATGAAGATGATATGGAAAGGGTTTTGGTTATAGCAACCAATCCAACCAATCCTACAGATATCTATGTTAATGGAGTTTTTTATAAAATGCTGAATGCCGGTGAGTTTGATTTTGTCTATAGTAATTCTTATGTAGATATTGATGGATCGGGCAATTATAGTATGTCTGTCAAGTCGGTAGGTGGAGATATTTACGTTTATCAATTTCTTGCGGGAACAGATAATGCCTCAACAACAAATGCAACTGGAGGTATGAATATGATTCCTTCCCTAAATTGTTTTCTGCCAAATAAAATTGTTGAATTGCCTGAATTAAATGAGATTGGACCACGAAATTTTAACACTAAAATAAATGTTATTTCTCAAACTGGGGCTAACGTTTTTCTAAATAGCACAAAACTTTTAGGTCATCCCATACCAGGTAATCCTAATTGGGAATTGTTTGTAGAAAATAATGTTACAGGTAATGTCTCTATTTTTTCTGATAAAGCTGCGACTGCCGGTATTGCTTCTGGGAATGGTGCTGTGGGTTTTGGTGGTTATTTTGCAGGATTCAGTTCTATTCCTAGTATTTCAAAAACTGGTGATTGCTCCAAAGGGCAAAAGCTTGAAGTTGATGATGGCTTTGATTTTTACAGATGGGAGCATAACGGTACATTAATCGATCAGGGAGCAAAATTGAATTCAATAGACCCAAGTAGTTACTTTCCTGCAAATCCAAAAATGGCGGAGGGTTATTATGTTTGTACAGTTACTAAAATTGGATGTAAAGTCCAACAAACAAATACGTTTACATATCTTAACTGTCCGGATTTAGTCAATCATCCAGAATTTACGATTGGAAATTGTGAATCTACTGATCCTATCTTAATTCAATTTACAGGAATTCCAACGACGGCAATTAATTTTGCAAGTATTAGTGTGGTAAAACAACCAGAAGGTGGGAGTGTTTCTCTGCCTTATTATGACAATGGGAAAATATATATCAAGTATAGTGCTGATAATACCACTCTGGATAAAGTCACATTCAAATATTATTTTGAGGACACAGGTGTCTTTCCAAATGGAGAAGTAGTAACCGTTACAGTCAACATTGCCCAAATAAAATTGAAAAATGTTGAAGATGTACAATGTGTTGATTTTGATGGAGAGGGTAGATATAATTTGAAAAATGATTTTGAACCGAGTAACACAGATCCAACTTATGTAAAGTATCAATATTATTCTGACTCTGCATTAAAAAATGAAATTACAGGCTCAGAAATAGAAAACTACCCTTCGAAACCCGATACAAAAGTCTACGTGGTGGTAACCAATATTTATGATTGTGATAATAAAAGCAAACCAGCAGAAATTAATCTTAAAACATTCGAACTACCAACTATCAATACCATCGATGTAATAGGAAGTTCATCTGTTACGATAAATGTGTCCAAAGGAAAACCTGGTTACTACTTTTATATTAAAAAAGACGGAAAAAAAAATGATCCTATATTAGACTACCAATATTCTTATTCGGCTGATGACCAAATATCGCTTCCAGTAAAAGAAGGAAAAGGAGTATACATGGCTTATGTGAAATCTGCTGATAATTGTAACCCTGTAACTCAAATATTTGCTGTAGTAGGTATTTCTAATGTCATTACGCCTAATGATGATGGTAAAAATGATGTGATAGATATGTCTATGCTTTCCTATAAACTCAATCCAACATTTCAGGTTTTTGATAGAAACGGGAGAAAAGTGTTTGAAGGAAACAAATTAAATAATTTTAAATGGACTGGAAAAATAGATGGTAAGCCTTTGCCTACTACAACTTATTGGTACTTATTACAATGGCAAGATTTTGATGGAGCTGAGCCGGATATTCAAACCGGTTGGATTCTCCTGAAAAATAGAAATTCAAATTAAAAGATTACCACTTTAACACTTCTTTTCTAAAAAAGATTTTAATTCTAATTACTTAACATAAAGCCAATAAAGTTTAATAAAATTTTAACCTTATTGGTTTTTTTTTGCAGTGAAACTCCACATATTCTCTATAAATTTGCCCCTTATATGAGGAAGATATTTACTATTGCGCTATTGTTCTGTATTGCTGTGGTTTACGGACAAGATTTTGAAGGTGAGATTTTTATCCGGGATAAGTCCAGCCTCTATCTCAATCAAGTTTATGTGACCAATATCAATGCGCACAAAAGTGTATTGGCGAACTATAATGGCGAGTTTAAAATTGCGGTCAAAGAAGGCGACATTCTCAGGTTTACATCCATTGCAACAGAAAGAAAAGATGTAGAAGTTACAGAGCAGATGTTGTCCAGAAAAAAGAATTTCATAGAACTTCAGATAGCTTATTACGAAATTCAGGAAGTGATTTTGAGTTCTTTCAAACCAACTGGAAATCTCAGACGGGATGTTGCGATGCTGAAAGGTTCTGAGAAGGCATTTGAACTCAAAAAAATGATTGGTCTTCCTGAACCAAAAGGCGACGGTAATTCTCCTACAATTCCTGTTTTATCTTTCAATCAGGGACTTAGTTTCAGTATAGACAGTATTTTTGATTTGATTTCTGGTGAGAAAAAGAAAAAAGAACGCTATTATCAATACGAAAAGATGAGTCAGGGTATCAAAAATCTTCAGGATTATTTTGGGGATGATTATTTTACAAGACTCAAAATCCCTAAAGAGTTGATTCCAAATTTTTTACAGTTCATTTACAGTTCAGATAACATCACGGTATTTTTGGAATCGAATAATTACGAAGCTACAAAAGTCTATATCGAAAAATATTTGCCTATTTATCTTAAACGATTACAAAACTCTCATTTGATGAATGTTACGGATGATTTGAAAAAAGAATAATTTTATTTTTACGAAGTTTATAAATATTATTAATTATTTTTTTGAATTAAGCTAAAAATGTTTATTTTTATAACGTTTTAGAAGTTATAGAAATTTAGAAAAATGGGGAAAAATAAGGCGGCGAGATTCAGAGAAAATACAATATTACCAAATGTTATTCAGCCAACCAGAGAACAGGCGATCAATGACTTTCAGTACAAAGGAAAATGGAATGATTTTTTTGGTAATGATAAGCCGATAGTTTTGGAACTCGGATGTGGAAAAGGAGAATATTCTGTAGGTCTTGCTAAAGCTTTTCCGGATAAAAATTTTATCGGAGTAGATATAAAAGGAGCGAGGTTTTGGTTTGGAGCGAAAGAAGCCATCAATGACGGTCTTAAGAACGTTGCGTTTCTGAGAACTCAGATAGAATTGATAGATCATCTATTCTCGGAGAATGAAGTTTCCGAAATCTGGATCACTTTCCCAGATCCGCAAATAAAATACAGAAGAACAAAACACAGGTTAACCAATCCTGAATTTTTGGAAAAATACAAACATATTCTAAAAAAAGATGGAATCATACATCTGAAAACAGATTCAGAATATTTACACGGTTACACGTTGGGACTATTGCAAGGTTTGGGACACCAGATTCTTACCGCGCACCACGATATTTATGGCGCTGCAGAATATCAGCCGGATACGCCATTGTTGAAGGATATCAGAACTTATTATGAAGATTTATTTTCATCTAAAGGGAAGACAATCACTTATATCAAATTCAGATTGAAAGATGAATAAATCTTTTTTTATTTTGGCTGCCGCTTGTTTTTTGTCCAGCTGCGCAACAAATTCATCGCTTTCTCCGGTTAATGGAAAAGCGAATAAAAATGTTGTTCTGGATACAGATTATCTGAAATCAATTCATAAAAAATTAACGATAGAAGACAAAGCGGTCAATTTGCTTAATCAGTTGTTCAATACCGATGATGCTAATAACAGAATGGTTTTGGTGATTAGCAACGAGTCGGATTGTGATTTTACAATGGATATTTCGGGGAATAGTCATTATACATTGCCTGTTGCGGCAAGAAAAACAGAAAGTATCATCGTGGAAAGAGGTGGCTATGAAATGAAATCTCAGGTTTGTCAAAGCCAGTACAAAGTCTATAAAACATTTTCAGAAAATACCCAGCTGAGCATCAAATATTCTGTAGTCACAACGCAGGATATCGCCAGTAATTCTGTTGTGACAAATCAATAAAAAAAGCTTCAAATTATTTTGAAGCTTTTTTTATGAGTTTATGCCGAAGTTTATTTGATGATCAATTCGTAGATTCTGCTCCAGTTTTTACCGGTAATAATCATATTGTCACCTTTGAAAGCGATACCGTTTAGAACATCTTCGCCTCCGCTTGAACTTTGTTTTACAATATTCGTTAGATCCATAACTCCGATTACTTCCCCAGTAGCAGGATTGATTTGTAAAATGATTGGTTTGTGCCAAACGTTTGCATAGATAGATCCATTGTGATATTCCAATTCGTTGATTTGGTCGTAGCCTTCTTTATCACTGGCAACGGCTATGGTTCTTACAATCTGGGAAGGATTTTCAGGATTGAGGAAATAGATGTTTTTTGTTCCATCAGAAACAATCAGGTTTTTACCGTCATTTGTCATTCCCCAACCTTCAGCAATCTCTTGAGGATAGTCAAATTCTTTGATTAGTTTGATGTTTGAATCATAAATGAAACCTTTTTTCGCCTTGTAAGTCAGCTGAAATATTTTGTCTCCGAAAACAGTCAGGCCTTCTGAGAAAATAGTATCCGGCTGGCGAACTTCCAGAAGTGGCGTACGGCTTCCCAAGGTATATTTTACAATTTTTGATTTCCCATCAAGTCCAACACTTTCAAAAACAGTATCACCGTGGATTTCAAAACCTTCCGTGAAATTATTCGCATCGTGCGGATATTGGTTGGCAACTTCGTAAGCAATGGTTCTAGCTTTAGCTTTAGCAAAAACATTGATGGTTGCATCTTGTGTCAGCACTTCGCCGCCTTTTGTTTTGATATTGAAAGTCACATCATTCTCTCCTAAAGAGAAAAAGTTGGGATCAATGGTTAGATTGCTGCTTTCCTTATCTCCGTAACTGATGGTAATGGCTTCTGCGTAATCCAAAACATCTTGTGGCAATTGCAGTTTGTCTCCAAAATGATAACCTTTGTCCTGCTGTCCAATATTATAATCATTCAGTGTTGTTAAGATTTCTTTGTCTTTGTTACAACTTGCCAGGACCAATAATGCAAAAGCAGATGCTATAAAAATTTTTTTCATGAGAATGAATGATTGATTGTCCGCTCTTGCGGTTTATTTTTTTGATTATCTGATTTGATTATGAAATCATCGATAATCTTCTATTATTAACATTTTGCCAAAAATACAAAATATTAAAAACTATAATCTCATAAATTTTTCTTAATTAAACATAATCATGTAGATTTGTAGATATGATTACGATAATTGCTGCCATTGGGAACAAAAATGCGTTGGGAAAAGACAACCAATTGCTTTGGAAGCTTCCAAAAGATTTGAAACATTTCAAAACACTTACAGAAAATCATCCTGTTGTGATGGGAAGAAAAACCTATGAAAGTATTGGAAAAGCATTGCCAAATCGTACCAATATTGTAGTGAGCAGAAAAGAAAACTGGTTTCAGGAAGGTATTCTGATTGTTTCTACTTTGAAAGAAGCCTTGAAATTTGCTAAGAAAATCAATGAAGATTTCTTTGTCATCGGAGGTGGCGAAATCTACAAACAGACAATGGACGCTGCAGAGAAATTGGAAATCACAAAGGTTGACGGCGACTTCGAAGCTGATACATTTTTCCCGAAAATAGACTCAAAAATCTGGGAGAAAACAAACGAAGAATGTCATTCCAAAGATGATAAAAATGACTACGATTTCTGTTTCCAGACATTTGAAAAAATTAATAAAGATTAAAATTTCTCTCCTGATTCTCACTTCTTGAATCTCGTTTCTTAATAATGGATTATCCAAGTAAAGTTTTATCGAAAGCAGTCGAAGAAATCTCAGGTTTGCCCGGCATTGGCAGGAAATCTGCGCTTCGTTTGGCGTTGCATCTTTTGCGACAGCCGGTTTCTCAGGGTGTTTCTTTGGGAACAGCGATCCAGACTTTGGTGACAGATATCAAATATTGTAAAGAATGTCACAATTTCTCGGACTCAGAAATTTGTGATATTTGCAATGATCACAAGAGAAATGACGAACTGCTTTGCATTGTAGAAGATGTGAGAGATGTGATGGCAATAGAAAATACAGGAAAATACAAAGGAAAATATCTGGTTTTGGGCGGGAAGATTTCTCCAATGGAAGGCATTGGTCCAAGCCAGTTGAGAATCGGAAGTATAGAGCGAAAAATTGGAGGTGGCGTTGTAAAAGAATTGATTTTTGCGCTCAGCGCAACAATGGAAGGCGATACAACGGCCTATTATATTTATAAAAAATTCAAAAGTTCTCAGGTTCTATTTTCGAGTATTGCCAGAGGAATTGCGGTGGGAGATGAGTTGGAATACGCCGATGAAATTTCTTTGGGAAGATCTATCACCAACAGAACTGCATATAACGAAGCCGGCTAATGAAAGTAAGTGTCATTATTGTTCATTATCAAGTGAAGGATTTGTTGAAGAATTGCATCCTTTCTATCCGAAAATATTTTCAAGGGTTTGAATATGAGATTGTTGTGGTTGATAATAATTCTCCAAACTCAGAATGGAAAACCTTAAAATCTGAATTTTCTGATGTTAATTTCATTGGTCTCGAAAAAAATTTAGGATTTTCAAAAGCGAATAATATTGGGGTCGACGCAGCGAAAGGAGAATATGTCTACATCCTGAATCCCGACACGGAAATCGAAGGTCAATATTTTAAAGAAATTCTTGACTTCGCCGACTCAAAGGAAAAATTTGGATCTTTGGGATTAAGAATGCATAACGCTGAAGGCGAATTTTTGCCTGAAAGTAAAAGATCAGTTCCTGCTTTGGTTAATTCTTTCGAGAAATTATTTACCTCTTTTAGCAATAATACCAAAACTTATTACCGAAATGATGTTGGTGAATTTGATATCGCTGAGGTTGAGATTATGACTGGAGCTAATCTTTTGATGAAAAAATCAGTGTATCACGAAGTTGGCGGTTTTGATGAAGCTTATTTTATGTATGGAGAAGACATCGATCTTTGCTACACGATTCTAAGAAAGGGCTACAATAATTTTTATTACGGCAAATATTCGATTCTGCATTACAAAGGCGAAAGCACAGTAAAGGATCAAGTTTACCTCAATCGGTTTTTTGGAGCAATGAATATCTTTATCGATAAATATTACAAAAAGCAAAAACCATTTCAGTATCTATTGATGAAGGCGGGTTTGAAGTTCAAATATTTCATCGAGAAATCCAAAATTTAAAAATCTTTCTCGTGAGGCAAAGTAGATTCTTCTGCAAATTTTCTTAATTCCGTCATTTCGTTTTTAGCTTTCAACTGTCCAAATCTCGCTGCAAAATAAGTGAGTGCAATGAAAATTAAAACCACAAAAGAACAAGGCAGAGCCCAAGGATAATTGTTGGTATTGATTTGTTTCTCAACATAATACAAGGTAAAAAAAGTCATCCACGCAATCGTAAACAAAAAATAAAGAAACATAAAGAAAGTCCACACAGCGGAGCTTGGCCCAAAAATTCCTCGGATAACAGTGGTGTCATCTTCTTTTTCAATCCGCAAAGCCAAATTGGGTTTCCAATAATTATCTTCCCCCATCTTCACATAGATGGTTGCAACTTCTTTATTGACGTTGCCGTAGAATTTATCTTTATTGTCATCCAAATATTTTCGAAGATTAGCTTCGTATTCCTCCAAGGAAAGATGCGTGTAAAGCTTGAATCTCGGTCTGTTTCTGATATGATTCAGGGTTTCGCTCATAGTTTTATTTTCAAAGTGCAATTCAATAATTATTCCTCAATATATGGGATTGGATCTTCCAAAGTAAAGTCGACTTTCATAGGTAAGCCATTTCTTTTGATCTCCAGTTTTATTTTTCTGCTGATATTGGTTTTTAAAATCGCATGTATTTTGCTTAATGTCATGTCTTTAGCGATTTTGTTATCAATGCTGATGAGTTGGTCATTCTTCAGGATTCCTGCTTTTTGTGCCGGAGAATCTTTCCTGGTTCCGGAAACAATGAAGATTGATTTTAATGAAAATTTATACTGGAAATTGTTGCTGTTATCAATCACACTAATTTCTCCGCCTGCAGAATTCTTTTTCGCTGTTTCCACTTTTACTTCTTCCTTTTCCCAAATCAATCCGTCCTGTTTTAATTCCAATCCGCTTCCATCAATCAAAAAAGGATCATCCAAATGCTGATTGGGCTTGAAATAAACTTTGTTTCCGGGATAATCGAATATGACTGCGAATCTTCTGAGAATTTCCGAGCCAATAGAACCTTTTCTGTCCTTTACCAATTTCAGATGCTGAATAGAAAATTCGTCTGGCATAGACGCAATCGGTTTATTCAGTTTAAAATTCCCGATGGATAAAGAATTAATTCTGCTCCGTTTTCCAAAAATATCTCCGCTGAAACCTCGTCCCAAAAAATCGTCAATATTGGGTCTGTTGTAAATAAAATCTTTTATCAATGCCGGGAAAAGCCAAACCGAATCAGTATTTCCGAGGTCAAGAAGAAGTTTGGAACTTTCTTTTTCGTGCTTCATTTCCACGTCTGCGAACATATAAGGTTTGTTCATTTCCACAGTCATCGGAAATTCCACAAATCGTTTTACTCTTTTGGGGAACTTGGAACTGTCTTTATAAACTGTGATGGTCTTTTTCAAATAATTGATTTCAACCGGGTGGTTTTTAAAGAAATAATAACCGATTATCCCATTCACTGGAATGCCGATGTCCTGAGAAATATTAAACTCTTCATCCAGAACAATAAAGACTGTATGGGATTTATCCACAAAATGATCTCCAATTCTGATATTATTTTTGATCGATTTCAAAGCCTCAACACTCACTGTTTCTCCTAAACCTTTGAAAGTAATTTTCTCAATATTTTTAAAATCGACCTCCTTATTTTCCAAACTGAAAAGCAAAGTCTCGGCAATCCCAGAATCCAGCATAAAGTTCAATTCTACACCGTTTACATTCATTGGGATGAAAATAAGGTTGTTAATGAGCTTAAATTTGATGACCGTTTTATCTGCATTTTCCAAGACAAAACCCTCTTGAGCCGCCATCCAAAAACTACATAAAAAACACAAAAAAAATTTTATTTTCATCAAATTAAGTTACTTAATATTTCTTTACAAGTTTAATAATTTTTCATTTAAAATTAAATAATATTTATGTAATCCATATAATGCTTGATTTTTTATCTAAAAAATGGAATGTTATTTGATATGTTTTCATTCAATTATAAAAAATATTATCAATAGTTTAATTAAATTTTATTTTATCGTTATGAAAAATCTACTACAAGCAACCGGAAAAGATCGTATGGACGAAATTGTCTTCGCTAATAGAAATAAAGCTTATGGAGCATATGTCCTTAGAAATGAATATAGTAATCAATTAACAAAAGCATTATTGGTAGGTGTTGCTTTCTTTGGTGCATTATCTGTGATTCCATTAGTGGTTTCCGCATTTGATACTAAAGTTACAATCAAAGATTTGCCACCTCCAATAGTTGTCAAATTGGATAATGTTGACAATCCTGAGATTAAAAAACCAACACAAGCCGTTGTGATTCCTCCAAAAGTTAAAACTGTGGAATCTCCAATCTATACACCAGTTAGAAATGTAAAAAAAGATAAACCTGCGCCGACGGAGGATGATAAAAAAAATGCAGCTATCAGTAACGTAACTTCTCCAGGACCAGAAACCACAATAGTCAGTACGCCTCCGGTAATTCCTGGTCCGCCAACCGCTGGACCATACACAGCTCCAGTTCCTCCAACTCCAGTTGTTGATCCAAACATAGTTGTTGATGGTACAAAAGTAGATGTTGCAGCAGATTTCAAAGGAGGAATCAACGCTTTCCGTGAAAAAGTATCTCAAGGTTTTAATACAGAATCTATTGATCAATCAGGAATGGTTTCTGGCATAATCACTTTTGTTGTAGAAAGAGATGGAAGTATTTCCAATATTAAAATCAATGGACAAAACTCTGATTTTAACAAGGAAGCAGAAAGAACCGTGAAATCTATTAAATCAAAATGGACACCGGCACAACTGAATGGTAAACCAGTAAGATCATCTTTCAGAATGCCGATTTCTATGAGAATCGAATAAATTGATTATCAATGTAATATTGAAATTAATTTAACTTAGTTTTTATAATTATCCACATTTTCATTTGAAATGTGGATAATTTTTTTATTTGCCAATTGGTTAATTAACAATACTTTAACGACTTGATGGGATTTTCAAAACATTCTTAGTCCTAAAAAATTGTATTTTTGAGGATTAAATTCATTTTTATGGGAAAAATTATAGGCGTTGCGAATCAGAAAGGCGGAGTTGGAAAAACAACAACAGCCGTTAATCTGGCATCAGCTTTGGGTGTTTTGGAAAAGAGAATCCTTTTGATAGATGCAGATCCGCAGGCTAACGCAACTTCTGGTTTGGGTGTAGAGGAAGTTAATTTTTCTACTTACAATTTGTTGGAGCACAGTGCGGAAGTTTCAAAATGCATCTTGCCGACAAGTTCGCCCAACGTAGATATCATTCCTTCCCATATCGATCTGGTTGCTGCCGAGATAGAACTGGTAGATAAAGAGAACCGCGAGTATATGATGCGCGAAGCTCTGAAACCGATTAAAGATGAGTACGATTACATCATTATAGATTGCGCACCAAGTTTAGGTTTGATTACAATTAATGCTTTGACAGCTGCTGACTCTGTCATTATCCCAATCCAGTGCGAATACTTTGCTTTGGAAGGTTTGGGTAAATTATTGAACACGGTAAAAAATGTTCAGAAAATTCATAATCAGAATCTGGATATCGAAGGATTGCTGTTGACGATGTACGACAGCCGTTTGAGATTATCAAATCAAGTCGTGGAAGAAGTTAATTCTCACTTCCCGGAAATGGTTTTTGAAACAATTATCAGCAGAAATGTCCGTTTAAGTGAGGCGCCAAGTTTCGGAGAAAGTATTTTGAAGTACGATGCAGAAAGCAAAGGGGCAATTCAATACCTTCAGTTGGCAGAAGAAGTGCTTCTGAAAAATGAAAAATTAGTAAAAAATTAAAAAGCTTTTTGCCATTAGCGATTAGCGATTAGCATAAAATGAGAGACAAAACAAGAGCAATGGGTCGTGGTCTAGGCGCGATTCTGAATGCTGAAAGCAAAACAAATATCAACTCTGCTTCGGACGAAGGTGCAAAAACTTTGGTCGGAAATATAGTAGAAGTTTCGATTGATGATATTTACCCGAATCCCAATCAGCCAAGAACTTATTTTGACGAAAAAGCCTTGAATGATCTTGCTGAATCTATCAAAAGTCTTGGCATTATCCAACCGATTACACTTAGAAAAGATGGCGAAAAATTCGAAATCATTTCTGGGGAAAGACGTTATCGTGCTTCTAAGATTGCCGGTTTAGCTTCTATTCCTGCTTACATTCGTTTGGTTAATGATCAGGTTTTGCTGGAGATGGCTTTGGTAGAAAATATCCAGAGAGAAGATCTTGATCCTATAGAAGTGGCTTTGACTTACCAAAGACTTTTGGATGAGGTCGGGATGACTCAGGAAAATCTCAGCCAACGTGTTGGAAAAGAGAGAAGTACAATTACCAACAGCGTTCGTTTGCTGAAGTTGACGCCAGATATCCAAAACGGCATCAGAAGCGGACAGATTTCTGCTGGTCACGGTCGTGCGATTATGGGATTGGATTCTGATGAAAAACGACAATTGTTGTTTGATAAAATTATCGAACTTCAATTAAACGTGAGACAAGCTGAGCAATTGGCAGGTCAGATGAAAAATCCTCAGGAAAAAGAGAAAGTCATCAAGCAAACTTTAGTACCAAACCACGTCAAAAAAGCCCAGAAAAATTTGTCTGATATTCTAAATGTGAATGTTGAAATCAAAACTGCGGCGAATGGAAAAAAAGGTAAAATTGTCCTTGATTTTAAAAATGAAGAAGAGCTGGAAAGCATTCTTGCGCATATCAGATAGATGAAGAAAATACTTTCAATTTTTTTGTTCTTTTCTTTTTGTTTGATTTTTTCACAAGTCAATCGCAATGATACGATCCGGGTGGAAAATCTTCCTAAAGACAGTATTCCTGCTGCCAAACCATTATCTGAAGCTCAGATTGTAGAAGATATTTCGCAAACCAATGCGCCGCCTGCAAAAATCACCAAATTAAGTCCTGCCAAAGCGGGATTATATTCTGCGGTTTTACCAGGTTTAGGTCAGTATTATAACAAAAAATACTGGAAAATTCCTTTAGTTTGGGGAGCTGTAGGAACAGGGGTTGGCATTGCACTTTGGAATGACAAACAATACAAACGTTACAGAAATGCCTTCGTAGCAGAGCTGAATGGGCTTCCACACGAGTTTTCAGGAATCAACGGTATTGATAAAATTGTTTTGGGAAATGCCCAGGACAGATCCAAAAGACAGCGCGATTATGCCATTGGAATTAGTGCCTTGATTTATGTTCTGAATATTGTGGACGCCGTTGTAGATGCGCATCTGTATGAAGGTCGTCACGATCCGGATCTGGCATTGACACCCACAATTATCAGTGATCAGTACAGTAATTATCAATCCAAAGCGGGGCTGAGCTTAAATTTCAGATTCTAATAATATTCAATTCTAAAAAATGAAAATAGCAATAATAGGTTACGGAAAAATGGGAAAAATTATTGATGGGATTTCTCAAAGCCGTGGTCACGAAGTAGTTGCAAGATTAAAAGAAACACCAACTGCAGAAAATCTAAATGATGCAGATGTGGCCATAGAATTTTCTAATCCTGAAGTTGCTTTTCAAAATATAAAAACCTGCTTGGAAAATCACATTCCGGTAATCTGCGGAACTACAGGTTGGCTTACACAGAAACCTGAGATTGAAAAATTGGCTTTAGAAAACAATACACCATTTTTATATGGATCCAATTTCAGTTTAGGTGTTAATCTGTTTTTTGCTTTGAATGAAAATCTGGCAAAACTGATGTCAAAAACGAAGGAGTATTCAGTTCAGTTAGAAGAAATTCATCACATTCATAAATTGGATGCACCAAGTGGAACTGCGATTTCTTTGGCTGAAGGTATCATCCAAAATTCAGACTTCGAAGCTTGGAAATTAGATGAAACCAAAGATAAAGAGTTGGGGATTTTCGCCATCCGTGAAGATGAAGTTCCGGGAACTCACAGCGTTTTTTACAAATCAGAAGTTGATGAAATCGAAATCAAACATACCGCTTACAACAGAAACGGTTTTGCATTGGGAGCAGTGATTGCAGCAGAGTGGATTGCAGATAAAAAAGGCGTTTTTTCTATGAAAGACGTTTTAGGTCTTTAAAAACTGTAACAAAAACTAAACATCAAAAACTAATTATAAAAATAAGCAAAAAAGCTAATTGCCAATTGCCAAAAGCTAAAATATGAATTACATTATTACTTATACAGTTTACGTCCTGATCATCAGTGTTTTGATGGGACTTACAACTTGGAAGTTATTTAAGAAGATGGGTTACAATCCATTATTTTCTTTTATACCTTTTTATAATTATCTGATTATTCTGAAAGAGACGAATCACTCGAAATGGTGGGCGATTCTATCTTATGTTCCAATCGTTGGTCCAATTATGATGTCAGTTTTCCATATTTTATTAATGAAGAAGTTTGGAAAAAGAGGCGCGTTGAATGGTTTCCTCACTGTGATTTTGCCATTCATTTTTATGGCAACCGTTAATTATGGTAAAAATCCGGAAGTAGAAACCGAGGAAGAGGAAGAAGAAAACAAAAAGAAGGAAACTTTCTTGGGATCAGTTACTTTTGCTGTCGTTTTTGCAACAGTGATTCACACTTTCATTACACAACCTTTCGGAATTCCGACAGGATCAATGGAAAGAACTTTGCTAGTTGGAGATTTCCTTTTCGTCAACAAATGGGCTTATGGTTACAGAATGCCAATGAGACCGGTAGCTTTGCCATTTTTGCAGGGAACTATTTTTGATTCCGGTCAAAAAGGAAACCCAAAAGACGATCCAAAATCTTATGTTGATGTCGTGAAATTACCATATCTAAGACTTCCAGCTTATGATGAAATTAAGAGATATGATATCGTAGTTTTCAATTATCCCCAAGATTCCGTTCACACCGCGACTGACAGAAAAGATCCTTATGTAAAAAGATGTATAGGAACGCCAGGAGATGTGATAGAATTCCGTGCAGGAAGACTTTTTGTGAACAATGCACCGGAAAAAATCCTAGGCGATGAGTATCAGCAGCACGGTTATCTTGTGACAACAGGTTCCCAATTGGATATTCCGCAATTATATAAAACATTTGGATTTCTTCCGGTTCAGGAAAATCAAACCAACGAAGGATTTATCTATGCTTTTCAAGGTTTGACAGGTCAGACGGCCAAAGAAATCAAAGCACTTCCTCAGGTTATCGAGATGCACGAAATGATTGAGAAAAAAGGAGAAGCTGCAGTAAGATTCAAATTGAATGCGGAGAAAAACGCCTACACCAAAAATGTAGACACCACACAATCCATTTATCCAATTAACAAACCTTGGAATCAGGATTGGTACGGACCACTCAGGATTCCGAAAAAAGGCGATGTTGTAAAACTGGATCAGGAAACGCTTCCAACATACAAATGGATTATTTCCGAGTACGAACACAACAAACTTGAAAACAAGAATGGAAAAATCTACGTCAACGGTCAGGAAACCAACCAATACACCATCAAACAGAATTACTATATGATGATTGGAGATAACCGAGATGCCTCTCTGGACGCCAGGTTTTTTGGAGTCGTTCCGGAAGAAAATATCGTGGGAAGACCTATGTTTACTTGGATGAGTTTGGAAGGCGCATTTAAAGACGGTAGTTCAAGTTATCAAGCAAATAAAGGTTCGTTTTTCGGAATGACAATTCGTTGGGACAGAATGTTCAAAGCAACCAACACCGGCGAAGCCAACAAAACATCTTATTGGTGGGTTGCGGTCATTATTCTCGTTTTATTCTTTGGCTGGGATTATTTCGCCAAATTATTCAACAAGAAAAAAGAAGAAGAGTAACATAATTAGGAGCTATTTCCCGCTATCCACTATATCTTTTTTGCTTAGAAAGTTTAGTTATCAATAGAAACAGAGGCAAAGCAAAAAAGGATGCCGTTTCTATCGGGGCTATGGGATTGGTTTTCCAAATCAAATACAACACTTTGTTGAAGCTCCCGGGTTTCAACAAAGTTTTTTTAGTTTAAACAGATATGAATAATAAGATTCTTTTACCAATATTTTATTTGCCGCCCATTTCCTGGTTCTCCGTTTTTATGAATCCTGAAAACGAAATATCATTCGAGCAATTCGAGAATTTTCCAAAACAGACATACAGAAATCGCACCGCCATTTACGGCGCCAACGGAAAATTAGCACTGATAATTCCAATCAAACACACGGGAAAAAGAGAATTCAGGGATACGGAAATTTCGTATGTTGAAGATTGGCAAAAACTCCATTGGAAATCCATCAAAACGGCTTATCAAAGCACGCCTTACTTTGAATATTATGAAGATAAGCTGAAAACGATTTTCGAAGAAAAAGTAAATTCTTTGATGGAGTTCAATCTCAAAACTTTGGGTATCATTCTTGCTATTCTGAAAACCGGAAAAAAATACGAATTGACCGCAGAATATTTCAGAAATCCAGATGCAGAAGATTACAGAGAAAAATTCTCTGCCAAATCCGAATCAGAATATGAGATGCCCGAATATTATCAAAGCTTTTCCGACAAAAATGGATTTATAAAAGATTTGTCGATTTTGGATTTGATTTGTAACATCGGACCGGAAACTTTGACTTATATCAAAAATATCAGTAAAAACTAACGGCCAATTTTTTTAATTTAGAAATTATTATAATATAAAATCGCTGTCAGAACAATTTATAACAGGTTTCTGTCAATATTTTGCGATTCCATATGATTTATAAAAACAATAAAATTTACTTATGAAACATTTATTGATAGCGGCTGCCTTTTATGCCGGTTTTGCAACATTAACAGCCCAAACAGCTGCTCCGGAAAAAGATAAAGACCTGAAAACTTGGTATCACAAAGATTATTCGACAACCAAAGTTTATGGTGTGAATACAGAAAATGCCTATAAATTTTTAGAATCAAAAGGTCTTAAACCAAAAACAGTAGTTGTTGGCGTTTTGGACAGTGGAGTAGAAGTGGACCATCCGGGATTGGTGAAAAATATGTGGAAAAATCCCAACGAAATCCCGAACAATGGAAAAGATGACGACGGAAACGGATACATAGATGATGTTTACGGCTGGAATTTTATTGGAGGTAAAAATGGCGACATCGATGTAGATAATATGGAAGTAACCAGAGTGGTAAAAAAATACCAATCTGTTTTCGAAGGTGATGATTCTGCCAAAAACAAAGAAAATCAGGCTAAAATGCCGGAAGATTTTGCAATGTATATGAAAGCCAAAGACGTTTTCACCAAGAAAAGTCAGGAAGCTAAACAGAGTGTACAACTTTACACAATGATCAACAATGCAATCCCTGATATGGTCAGATTGTTGGGAAATAAAACATTGACAAAAGAAAACCTGGCAACTATCAAACCTGCTGACCAAAAAGAAGCAATGGCAATGCAGGTTTTGGCACAGATGGCTGGTGATCCGCAAGTAGCGGGAAAATCTGCTCCAGAGGTAGAAACTTATTTGAAGGCGCAAATGAAAGAAGCGTTGGATTATTTCACGCCGCAAGCTGAGAAAGGGTATAATTTAGATTTCGATCCAAGAAAAGAAATTGTTGGTGACAACTACGATGACTATTCTGAAAAAAGTTACGGAAATAACCATTACGAAGGTCCAGATGCTAAACACGGAACGCACGTTGCGGGGATTATCGCAGGATTGGTTAACGGTTCAGAAACTCAATATGGAGTTGCTTCCAGAGTAGCAAAAATTATGACTGTGAGAGCTGTTCCGGACGGTGACGAAAGAGACAAAGATGTTGCTAATGCAGTTCGTTACGCAGTTGATAATGGTGCGAAAATCCTTAATATGAGTTTCGGAAAACCGGTTTCTCCAGGTAAAAATGTAGTTTGGGATGCCTTCAAATATGCAGAAAGCAAAGGTGTTCTTTTGGTAAAAGCAGCCGGCAATGAAAATGAAGATATCGCAGAACATCAATATTTTCCAACCAATTTCAAATCTCAGTCGGACGAAAAACCGTTCATCAACAATATGATTGTAGTAGGTTCTAATACCAATGATGTTGCCGCTTTGAAATCTAGTTTCTCTAACTATGATAAAAAAATGGTAGATGTTTTTGCGCCAGGTTCAGAGATTTATTCCACAGTTCCGGACGGAAAATATGAATATCTGCAAGGAACTTCTATGGCGTCGCCTGTAGTAGCTGGTTCTGCGGCTGTTTTATTAGCGTATATGCCAAATCTTAAACCAGAACAAATCATCGAATCTTTGGTTAAAACTTCAAATGCTAGTGCGACAAATGGTTTCAGTGATTTATCAAGATCTGGAGGTGTGATAGATGTGGCAAAAGCTGCAGAATATGCTTACAATAATTTTTACAGAGCCAACTCATCTTCTAATTCTGTAAAAAAATCTGTAAAAAAACAGAAAACACAAAAGTCAATTGATAAAGCTAAACTTTAATCAATTTCAACTTTATAAAAATAAAAAATCTGAGAATTTCTCAGATTTTTTATTTTTTGATATTTGGCATAGTTTTTTATAATAACTTAGCATTTAAATATAAAACTATGAGAAAATTAATTTTAGGAATAGCAGGTATCGCATTAGTTGCAACCTCTTGTTCATCTACTAAAAATGCTTCATCTTCTGACGGAAGTGTGAGCGCAGGTCAAGCACAAACAGTACGTGCTGAAGTTATGAAACTAAAAGGTGAATGGACTATTGCTAATGTAGATTATAATAAATCATTTAGCATCAAACCATTTGACGAAGGTGCAGATATCAATTGCTTTGTAGGCAGTTCTTGGAAATTAATCCCTAATAATTACACAGGAACATATTCTCTAAACGGAGGTGGTTCTTGTCCAATGAAAACGCAGGCTATCACTTTCAGTGTAGACAAATACAATAATGTGTCTATCAAAAAAGTTGGAGAAGGCGAAAAAGCTAAAAGAGTTTCCGCAGGTTATATGCTGAAATTGGAAAGCCCAACTGAAAACAGTTTCACATTGGTTCAATCTTTAAACGCCGATGGATCTCCAATGGACGTACGTTATAACTTTGTAAGAACTTCTAAATAATCAATAAAATACATATAATGAAATTAACTAAATTAAATATAGCAGCATTTTTTATCTCAGGCTCACTTTTATTAACAAGTTGCGAGGCTGTTCAAAATGCAAATAATACTCAAAAAGGCGCTGCAATAGGAACTGCTGCTGGTGCTGTATTGGGAGGAATTTTAGGAAATAACATCGGAAAAGGTGGAAATGCACCTCTTGGAGCTGTTCTTGGTGGTGTTGTAGGTGGCGTTGCTGGTGGTGTTATCGGTAACAAGATGGACAAACAAGCTAAAGAAATCAAAGAAGTTTTGCCGGGTGCTGAAGTAGAAAGAGTTGGCGAAGGTATCAAAGTGACTTTGCACGAAAATACAGTTAACTTCGATTTCAATTCTTCAAACTTGACGACTCTTGCAAAAACTAACCTTGATAAGCTGGTAACAGTTTTAAGAAACAATCCTGATACAAATATCAATATCTATGGTCACACAGACAGTGTTGGTACGGATGCTGTGAACCTGAAAATTTCTGGTCAGAGAGCAAATGCTGTGAAAAATTACTTCATAGCTAATGGAATTTCTTCTACAAGATTATTCACAGAAGGTTTAGGTAAATCAAGTCCGGTTGCTTCTAACGACACAGATGCTGGTAGAGCACAAAACAGACGTGTAGAATTTGCCATTACGGCGAATGAAAAAATGATTAATGATGCCAAGTCAAATTAATAATCATTCATTTTAAGATAAATAACAAACCGCAATTTGCGGTTTTTTTATTTTAATGCTATTTTTGTAGAATTATAAACATTGGATGAAGAATTATTTAAAATTAATAAGAGTAGAACAATGGGTTAAGAACTTATTTGTTTTTGCTCCTCTGTTTTTTTCTGGCAAGATTACCAACAGTCATTTATTTTACGAGAGTATTTTTGCCTTCTTAGTATTTTCTTTTACAGCGAGTTCTATTTATATCATCAATGATTATTTTGATATCGAGTCGGATAAAAAACATCCGGAAAAGAAAAATCGTCCTTTAGCCAGTGGCGCAGTTTCCAAAACCAATGCCATCATTTTATTAGCGTTCCTGATTCTTGTATCCGTAAGTTCTATTTTCATTGGAAATTATATTTTCCAGACCAATTTTTGGAAGTTCGGAGTCATCATCGCATTTTATTTTGTGATGAATCTTTTCTACACCTTCAAACTCAAACACGTTGCGATTGTGGATATCTGCATCATAGCGATTGGTTTTGTGTTAAGAGTTTTAGCTGGCGGTTACGTGACTGGTGTTATCGTTACGAATTGGGCCATTTTGCTGACCTTTGTCTTGGCTTTAGTCCTGGCAATCGGAAAGAGAAGAGGAGAATTGATTAACGCTCAGATTTCAGGTAAAACAAGAAAATCTTTGGATGGTTACAATGTTCAGTTTGCCGATATTGCATTGTCCATCAGTTGTACTTTAGCGATTATTTGCTATTTAATGTTTACATTGTCACCAGAAGTTCAGGCAAGATTTCATCCTAGAGTTTTTTATACTGTGATTTTCGTGGTGTTCGCATTCCTGAGATATTTGCAACAAACTTTGGTTTACAATAAAACCGAATCGCCAACCAAAATCGTTTATAAAGACAGATATATTCAAATCACAATTTTGCTTTGGGTAATTGTTTTCCTTTTACAAATCTATTTTAAGAAATAAATTAAAATATTTGAAATTGAATTAATCAAAAAAATTCAATTTTTAAATCATATCAAAACCAACAGATGAAGCCGAATTTTGTACAGAAAGTAACCAACTGGGGAAACTTCCCGATTGTAGAAAAGGAAATGAGGTCGGATGATTCTATTTCTAAAATCAAACAATTTGTAAGAGATAACAATGAGGTGATTGCCCGTGGAAATGGTCGATGTTATGGCGATGCGTCTCTTGGCGAACATATTTTTTCAACCAAAAGACTCAATAAATTTATTTCCTTCGACAGAATCAATGGCGTTATCGAATGTGAATCCGGAGTTCTTCTATCAGAAGTATTAGAAGTTTCGGTTCCGCAAGGTTATTTTCTTTACGTTACGCCCGGGACCAAATATATTTCCATTGGAGGAGCAATTGCTTCTGATGTTCACGGAAAAAATCATCACGCAGAAGGCTGCTTTTCAGAATATGTGATTGATTTTAAATTGATGAATGAAAATGAGGAAGTGATTACTTGTTCGCGTGAAGAAAACGCAGACAAATTCTGGGCAACGATTGGAGGAATGGGCTTGACAGGAATTATTCTTTCAGCCAAATTCAAACTGAAAAATATAGAATCTGCTTACATCAGACAGGAAAGCATCAAAGCAGAAAATCTGGATGAGGTTTTCCGATTGTTTGATGAAAGCGAGGATTGGACATATAATGTGGCTTGGATCGATTGTTTCCAGAAAGGAAAAAACTTGGGACGTTCTATTTTGATGAGAGGCGAACACGCTTTGAAAGCTGAATTACCATCCAATCTTCAGAAAAGATCTTTGAAGCTGAAAGAGAAATTCAAACCAACCGTTCCTTTTTATTTTCCTGGATTTGTTTTGAATGCCTTGACAATTAAGATTTTTAATTTCCTTTATTATAACAAGCAGACTAAGAAGCAACTCAATAATTTCATAGATTACGAAACGTTTTTCTATCCTTTGGATGTCATCAATGACTGGAACAAAATCTATGGAAAAAGTGGTTTTATTCAATATCAAATGGTAATTCCAAAACAGAACGGAAAAGAAGGGATGAAACAAATTCTTGAAGCTATTGCTAATAGTGGAAACGGCTCTTTCTTAGCAGTTTTAAAGTTGTTTGGAAAGCATAATCCGCAAGCTTACAACTCTTTCCCGGTTGAAGGTTATACATTGGCTTTAGATTTTAAAGTCAATAGAGGCTTGAAAAAACTGGTTGACCAATTGGATACAATTGTGGAGAATTTTGGAGGCAGAATTTATTTGACCAAAGATAGTATGAGCAAATCCTCATTGACCAATTATCTTCAAAATGTAGATTCTGCGAAGTTCGTCTCATTACAACATAAAAGAATTGTTAACAATAATTCATAACTCATAATTCATAACTCAAATATGATTGTTCTTGGTTCCAATTCCGAAGTTGCGCAGGCATTTGTAGAAGAATGTTTAGCAAAAGGAGAGAAATTTCCCACTATTTATTTGTTGAGTTCCAATCCGGAAACAACAGAGAAATTTGCAGGTCATCTTCAGGTAAAATTTCTCCAGCACTCTGAAATTATTCCTTTGGATCTGATGAATGATATTGATTACAGGACTTTGGAAAATATCAACTCAGATTTGTTGTTTTGTGCTTCAGGTTATCTAGGTTTGTCTACAGAAGAAGGACTTTATGATGATGAAAATACGGCAAGAATAATCGATATCAATTATGCCAAATTAATTCCTGTTCTCAACTTTTTCGCCAAAAAAATGGAATCCAAAAGAAACGGAATGATGATAGTTTTGTCATCCGTCGCCGGAGAGAGAGGAAGACAAAGTAACTTCATCTACGGAAGTGCAAAAGCTGGATTAACAGCCTATTTGAGTGGACTGAGAAATTATTTATTCGATAAAAAAGTTCACGTTTTGACTGTGAAACCAGGTTTTATGGATACCAAAATGACAGAAGGTTTACCATTGAATCCAACTTTGACAGCAACACCCAAAAAAGCCGCCGAAGCAATTTACAAAGCTTATAAAAATAAAAAAGACGTTGCTTACGTTTTACCAATTTGGGCAATTATTATGATGATAATCAGAAATATTCCTGAGTTTATTTTTAAGAAACTGAAACTATAGTTGATGATTGATAGATGATAATTGATTTGATTTCTATTAAAGAAACGAAGCAAATAATCATTTATCATTCATAATTTATCACTTATGAAGAAATTATATCTATTCGATTTTGACGGAACTCTAACTTACAAGGATACGATGTTTTTGTTTTTGAAGTTTTATGACCCTGCAAAATTTTCTGTTCAGTTTCTGAAACACATTCCGCTTTTTGCTTTGTTAAAATTTAAACTGGCAGATGCAGAAGCCGTAAAGAAAAGTTTCATTTCATCTATTCTGAAAGGTCAATCCAGATATCAGATAGAAAAAAAAGCACAACAATTCTTTGATGAAAATTATCCGGCTTTGTTCAGAGAAAATGCTTTGGATTTTATTAATAATATCGATAGAAAAAACACGGAGTCTTACATCGTTTCTGCCTCATTAGACATTTGGGTAAAACCTTTTGCAGAGAAATTCAATATGACTTTGCTTTCTACACAGGCAGAATTCAAAGATGATATTTTTACGGGTCAATTTGTTGGGAATAATTGTAATAAAGAAGAAAAAGTTAACCGAATAAAATTGGAGATTGGTGATAAGAAATTTGATAAGATCATCGCTTTCGGAGATACTTCCGGAGATAAGGCGATGTTCAAATTTGCTAATGAATCGCATTATCGATTTTTTCACTAATTTAGTAGCTTTAAAATCCGAACCAATTTCGGCTTCAAATCTAATTAAAAATGGAAAGAATTTATCTGGACAATGCAGCAACTACGCCTCTGGACGATGAGGTGATAGACTGTATGGTGAATGTTTTAAGATTCAATTATGGCAATCCGTCATCCACGCACAGCCTGGGACAGGAAGCTAAAACCATTTTGGAAGAAGTGAGGCGAAAGATTGCAGATTCTCTAAAAGTGACTCCAGGCGAAATCGTTTTCACATCTTGTGGAACCGAATCCAACAATATGATTATCAAATCCGCTGTGAATTATCTCGGTGTAGAAAGAATCATCACTTCAGCTTTAGAACACAAATGTGTGGCTGAAACTTGTCTTGAAATGAAGAAATTGAAAGGTGTAGAATTGGTCTATCTAAGACCAGATTCCAATGGAGATCTCGATTTAAATAAATTAGAAGAATTACTGAAAAATTCAGAAAAGAAAACTCTGGTAACGTTGATGCACGCCAACAACGAAATAGGAAATATTCTCGACATCGAGAAAGTAGCCCATCTTTGTAAAGAAAACAATACACTCTTCCATTCGGACACTGTGCAGACAATGGCGCATCTGGATTTGGATTTTTCTAAAATCCCGGTTGATTTTGCTTCTTGCAGTGCGCACAAATTCCACGGACCAAAAGGTGCTGGATTTGCATTCGTAAGAAAATCATCTGGTTTGAAAGGAATCATCACAGGCGGACCTCAGGAAAGAAGCTTACGAGCTGGAACTGAGAATGTAACAGGAATTGCTGGTTTAGGAAAAGCTTGGGAAATTTCTCAGGCAAAAATGGAAGATTATAAAAATCATATTCAGGATATCAAGAATTATACGATTCAGCAATTAAATGAAAAAATCGAAGGCGTAAAATTCAATGGAAGAAGCGCAGATGATACAAGTCTTTACACCGTTTTGAATTTGCTTTTACCATATAAAAATCCTTTAATCGGATTGCAACTTGATATGAAAGGAATTGCCATTTCTCAAGGAAGTGCATGCAGTTCGGGAGCTTCGAAACCTTCGATGGTTTTGATGTCTGTATTGTCAGAAGAGGATTTGGATAATTCTACACCTGTAAGAGTTTCATTCAGTCATTTTACGAAAAAGTCTGATATTGATGCTTTTGTGAGTGCGTTAGAAGAAATCGGAAAGCAATTCGTAATAGAAAAAGCTGATAGTTTACATAGATAATCGACCGAACAAATAGAATATAAAAGTTGTAAATTTGTTTAATAAAACAATAAAGAAAAAGAAATCATGGCAGTAGAAATTACAGATCAATCCTTTCAGGAAACAGTATTGAATTCAGATAAACCAGTTTTAGTTGACTTTTGGGCAGCTTGGTGTGGACCTTGTAGAATGCTTGGACCAATTATTGAAGAAGTAGCAGTAGATTTTGAAGGTAAAGCTTTGGTAGGTAAAGTAGATGTTGATAATAATCAACAGATTTCTGTAGATTACGGAATCAGAAATATTCCTACCGTTTTAATTTTCAAAAACGGCGAAGTTGTAGATAAAATCGTTGGTGTAGCACCAAAAGAAGTAATCGCTGAAAAGCTGAATGCATTCTTATAAGAAATTAATATAATTGAAAATGAACACCTTTCCTGTTGAGAGGTGTTTTTTTTTGGAATTAATTTGCAGGATTAGATTATTGTTGTATTTTTGCAACCACAATAACAAAGGGTAATAACCCTGAGTTATGGCAAAAGATCCGGTAGTTCAGCTGGTTAGAATGCCGCCCTGTCACGGCGGAGGTCGCGGGTTCGAGTCCCGTCCGGATCGCAAAAAGTTTATCAATTACTTTTCAAAAAATTGATCCGGTAGTTCAGCTGGTTAGAATGCCGCCCTGTCACGGCGGAGGTCGCGGGTTCGAGTCCCGTCCGGATCGCAGCTATTAAAATAAAATAGTTCAAAACGCTTTAAAACATACGTTTTAAAGCGTTTTTTGTTTTATGTCTGTTCAAAGAGAACTAAAAAAGCACAATCTGAAAGTGACATATTCAGTAATCTGTTGAAACAGGTTTAAAAAGGTCACTGAAAATTCAGAGAAACCCTGTTCAGTAGCTAGTTCAACAACTGAATATCTTGTGATAAGTTTTTGCTAAGGTTAATTTTAAATTTCAAAAGCTAAAACGAAATGAACAAGACATTCAATTTACTTTTCTATGTAAAAAAAGCTAAAATCAATTCTGTAGGAGAGTCTCCTATTTATTTAAGAATTACAATTGATAGCAAAATATCCGAGATCAGCACAAAACGTACAGTAAAGTCTTCAAAATGGAACTCTGCAATGCAAAAGGTTAGTGGGTCTTCAGAAGAATGCAGATCACTTAATTTTTATCTAAAAACATTTGAACAAAAAGTTTATGATACCTATCACGAATTGATAAGAGATAAGGAAACAGTGACTTCTGAGATTCTTAAAAATAAGTTAGTGGGTAGAGGTAGGATAACCAGAACACTTATTCCGATTTTTCAGGATCATAATGATCGAATGGGAAAACTGATAGGAAGAGAATTTGCCCAAGGAACATTAACCCGTTATGAGACCTGTTTGAAGCATACCAAAGATTTCTTAAAATATAAATATGGTGTTATTGACATTGAAATTAAAAAAGATTGATTATGCTTTTCTAAACGATTTTGAATTTTTTTTAAGGACTGAAAGATTTCAGAATTTGTTTGGGCAATGGCTGGATAGATAAAGATCCTTTCATTAATTATAATTCCAAATTTAACGAAGTAACCAGGTGTTTTTTGAATGAGGAGGAAATTGAAATTCTTAGAACAAAAGATTTCAAAAACGAGAGAATATCGCAAGTAAGAGATATTTTCTGTTCAGTTGCTTTACAGGTCTTGCTTACATAGATACACAAAAATTGACGAGTCAAAATATCAATATAGGATTAGATGGTAATAAATGGATTTTTACCAAACTCCAAAAAACCAAACAACGTCTAATATTCCCTTGCTTTTTCAAACAGAGAAAATTATTGAAAAATACAAAAATCATCCAGTATGTCTTAATACCGGAAAGTTGCTGCCTATTCTTAGTAATCAAAAAATGAATGCATATCTTAAAGAGATTGCAGACCTATGTGGAATTAATAAAGAATTGACTTATCATATTGCACGCCATACTTTTGCAACAACTGTCACTTTGTCTAATGGAGTTTCCATTGAAAGTGTCAGTAAAATGTTGGGCCACAAGAATATTAAGACCACTCAGCATTACGCTAAAATTCTTGATAAGAAAGTGAGTGAAGATATGTTGGCTCTGAAAAGCGTTCTGCAAGAAAAGGAAATGAAAAAAAACTGGCGTAATAATCAATCATCTGGAGGTGCTAATTTAGCGTCTAGCCGGAGTTAAGCATAAGATTTTAATTTTAACTTATGAAACGGGAGTGAAAAATTTATGATGCGGCTTTTAAAACAAGCTATCCAATTAAGTAATGAAATAACTAATATCTCAGAATTAGCCAGAGAACTGGTTATCAAAGCGACCCTGCTTTATAAATGGCGCAGAGAATATGAAGAATTCAGGGAAGGAAGTTTTGAACTGGAGGTTCTGATCATCAAAGATACTGTCGAAAAATTTGCGAAAATCCAAATAAAGTGGATGATATTATGAAGCCAAAATGAGGTTTCGAACACTTGTGCTTACAAATCCGTGCTATCGGTGTTGATTAAAAGTCTAATCTCTTATTTTCTCCCAAGATTGTGGTCCAATAATGTCTACTAAATGAAAATCTTTTTCATCAAAACGAGCACTAAAAAAAAACACTATGCCAAAAAATGTGTAAGTTGAAAAGTCAGGGCTTAGATTTTATAATCTGAGCCTTTTTTCAAAATAAGCATAAATTGATTTAAACCAATCCCCAATTTTGGATTGGCAAGTAGATTCTTTTAAAGCAAGGTAAACCGATTTTAAAACGGCATCATTGGTAGGAAAAGACATTTTGTTTTTGGAGTATTTTCTAATTTTCCTATTGAGATTTTCAATTAAATTGGTGGTGTAAATGATTTTTCGGATTTCTAAAGGAAACTCAAAAAATACGGTGAGTTCGTTCCAGTTGTTTCTCCAGGATTGAATAGCGTATAAATATTTGCATCATCCAAAGCAGTTTTTGCAGCGTCTTTTGTGGGAACGGTATAAATGTGTTTCATGTCGGCAGAGAATTCTTTTCTGTCCTTCCAGACAATATATTACAGGCATTTCTGATTTGATGAATGACACAGATCTGGGTTTTGGATTCAGGAAAAACAGAGCGGATGGTCTGGGTAAATCCGTTCTGATTATCGGTTGTCGTGATGAGAATATCCTCAACACCACGGGCTTTTAAATAGGTTAGAACACTCATCCAAAAGCTTGAACTTTCGTTCTTTCCAAGCCACATCCAGAGCACATCTTTTTTTACCTTCCCGATTTAAGCCTACTGCAAGATAAACCGTTTATTGATGACTTTTGAGTTTTTCTCTCACTTTAAAAACTATTCCGGCCATCCAAGTAATCAGATACAGATCGTCTAATGGTCGGTTCTGCCAAGCCACAACTTCACTGGCAACCGCGCTGGTTATTCGTGAGATGGTTCTCAATGTCTGACACATTCATTCCCTTGGTATATAATGTTTTATGCCTTTTGGGAACTAAAACCGGTTCAAAATTGCCTTCTCTGTCTCTGGGGTACTTTAATTTCAGCTTCACCAAAAGAGGATTTTATCTTCTTGATTCCATGACAATTTCGATAATTTCCGTTAGCAGTCTTTTCATGTTTTGAATTATCCAGATGGCTGTCTAGTTCAGCATCAAGCATGTGTTCTACTGCCTTTTTTATGCAATTCTTTAAAAAATGAGGTCAAATCTTCCTCGTTCTTAAAGTACTTATAAAAATCCTTGTTGTTTAATAATTCTTCTTTGTCGATCATGACTATGTAGGTTAAAAATAGTAAAAAGTTATTTCCGAAAAATTTTTTGAGCTTTGAGGGCTCAAAATTTTTCAAAATAACTTTTTAACTTACACAGTTAATGAGATACTATCTGAAAAAACCAATATTAATATATACAGTTATTAGATTTTTGCTTCTGTCGATTCCTTATTTTTCGTGGTTTGCTGTTTATGTAAACACAGATTATAGAGGGCTGACTTATAATCTGGATGCTTTTATTTTATATCCATTCTTTTTTGTTTACGGAATTATATTCTTAGAGTCGATTTGGCATATTTACAAAAAGGATAAACAAAAGTATATAATCAATTTATCTTTACTCATATTTTTTGCATCACTTTACTTTATTCTGCCTCATAAAATAATCAATCAACTGAAATAATATGAAACGACTTTTATTATTACTTGCCATTTTACTATTTATCTAAGAGACGATGGCGATGACTTCATCAATCAACCTTAAAAACCAATGAAAACCAAACCAATGAAAATAATAAAAATATTTTCAACACTTATATTGCTCGTTTGCGTTTCGTGGTTTGCCTACAGTTGGTACACTAGAGAAAAATGGACTTATCGAAAAAAATGTGCAGACTGTGAAGCATTAGAAAATCAAAAACAAGAACGCTTAATTGGAACAATAAAAATATTGCCAAACGGAAAAACCGTTTTTACCGACCAATTATTGAACTTGAATTATAATCTAAAACCTTGTGATGTAACTTGTGAGAATAAAAAATTATTGCCATTTGATAAAATCGGAGTAGTAGATTACACCACTAAAAAAAATATTTACTTTGATATTGAGGGAAAATACAGTTCTGAAAAAGACGAATTTGTTTACAGTTCTATTATTGTCTTAAATGAACGGAAATTTGTAAATACAAAAAATACAAGTATTTTAACTTATGATGAAATGAAAGAAAAATACACGGCTTTGGAAGAAGAAACTTTTCTGCTCAATGCATCTCATTATGCAGGACTACGAGAATTTTTACCACATTATTTTACGCAAAAACAGCTGAGACAACCCATTCTGATAAAAGAAGCAACTTACGAAACCAGCGACAGCACCCTAATTACCATTTGGTTTATGGAAAAACAAAAGCAATGGCAACCCATAGAAAAGTATGAATGGAAAAAAGGAACAGAGTTTTAATACAATAAAAACGCATCGCACAAAGCAAAATATAAAAGCAGAAATTGTTGAAATAATTAAATCGGAATTGAATAAAAACTACCGCTAACAAGAGTTTTGTGTTAGATAGGTTGATTGCAAAATCTAACAATAGTTTTTCAATAGAATTTTAATATTAATTCAGGCTTTTTATACCTAGATTTTCCATCCGACTGCAAAATTCCAAAACATTGGCTATAAACTTTGCTGAAACTATCAACAACCAACACGGAAATGAAATTTATTTTTACCTTTTTTTGCAGTTCTTATCTTGATTTTCTTCTCGATACATTATGTTGAAGATTAATGAATTAAAATTAATACTTTTACAAAAACAACAAATGATTAAAATAGCGATTATTGAAGATGAGCCCGCCGTCCGAAAGGAAATTACCTACCTAATAGAGCAAGAATCTGATACAAAGATTATCGGCTGGAGTGCAGATGTAGAAAATACAATGAAACTTATCGAAGAAAATAGCCCCGATGTGATCCTGATGGACATTCAGCTGCAGGATGGGACGGCTTTCGATGTTCTGAAGAACCTTAAAACTTTACCGGAAAATATTGTTTTTTTGACGGCTTATAATCAATTTGCTATCCGTGCGATAAAATATGGAGCATTGGATTATCTCCTCAAACCGATTGACCAGACCGAACTGAAGGAAGCCCTGGAAAGATTCCGTCGGAAAAAGGAGAACAATCCGCAATGGATGAAACAGATTTCCCTTGCCAAGAACTCTTTGGATAATGACAATCTCCCCGAAACCATCGCTCTAAATTCTGTGAATAATGTTAGAATAATCAAGGTTCGGGACATTGTCTATTGCAAAGGAGATGGACCTTATACTTTTTTCTTTTTCAACAATGGCGAAAAAATATTGATTTCAAAACCTCTGAAGTTTTATGAAGAAATATTATCTGCTCCGAACTTCCTTAGAACCCATCAATCCTATTTGGTCAACAGGAAATATATTTCTGGCGTCAAGCAATCGGAATATTTGTTATTAAATAATAATGAAGAAATCCCGATTTCGTCGCGTCGCAAAAGTTTTATTCTTAATCAGCTTTTCCCTGCAAAATGAAAAATACATTCACATCAGTTTTAATTTGTTTGATAGTAACATTCATTTTTCATTCGTGTAAGAAGAAAAACGAAATGGCTAAAGATTTAGAATTATTCAAAAATCAAATTAAAAATTTAGCTGAAAAGAAGCCTTCACCTGAAAATAAGGATTCTATTTTAAGTGCTTGGAAAGATATCGAAAGGAATCTGCTTATCAAAAAAGATACAGCGCTACAGGCAAAAGCCCAATATAATATCGGGAAAATCTATGCGATGACCGGAAAGACGGATTCTGCTCAAATCTATGTGGAAAATGCCCTGGAATTGATTGAAAAAACAAAAGGTAATCTAGAAATAAGAGCTTCTATATACAATGGGATGGGTAATTTGTCTTACAATAAAACAAAAGAACATCAAGCAAATTATTATTATAATAAAGCTGCGGTAATCGTGCTGTCAGATAAAGCTTTAGATTTGTCACCAATTTCAAAAACAAACATGCTTCTGGCTGCTGCACAGAGTAATAATATTCTTTATCAATACGATCTTGCACAGAGAATGAATAAGGCCGCCCTTGATTTATCAGAGCAGCTTCCACCATCACATACAAATCGTCAGCGTCCACTTACGCAGATCATAACGATATTGGAAAAACAGGACAAACTGGATAGCATCCCACGATATCTCCAAAAGTTGGAACAATTGCAAAAGGATTATCCGAAAGAATATAATGTGAAATATCTATACGATTGCAAATCAAGATATTTTAAATTAATTAAAAAACCTGATTCTTTGCTTTATTATCAGAAGTTGAAAGCTGATTTGGATAAAATAAATTTGGAAGAAAATCCAGAAGAGCAGGTCAATATCAATAATCTTATAAACAGTTATCTGAATATTGCAGCGGTATATATTGCAAAGAAAAATATTCCTGAGGCAAAAAATTACATAAACCTGTCGACCCAACTTGTTGACAGGAACAAAGATTTGATTACATATGACACTTTTATATTATACAAGGACCATCTATCAAGTCTTTTGAATCTAGAAGGGAATTCAGGAAAAGCTTTTGAACTTATGCAAGAAGTTTCAGACTTTCAAAAAGAAAACTTCGAAACCGAAAATACACAAGCGATTGCCGAGATGAATTCCCTGTATCAACTTCAAGCAAAAGACCGTTCTATCCAATCATTAAGTAAAAACATAAAGATCAATGAGTTAGAATTGCAGCAGAATAAACTTTGGCTTGTGATTACTTCATTATTGGCTTTGCTTCTCATTACCTTTATTGTGTTTTTTTATTATACTCTAAGGCAACGCAAAACTAGACAGGAAAAAGAAAAAATCCTCCAACAACAGAAATTGTTGCGAACGCAGATGGAGCCTCATTTTATATTCAATACACTTGCGGCTTTGCAAAGTTTTGTTAGGTTTGACCAGAAAGAAAAAGCAATTAAATATCTTAATCAGTTTGGACGTCTTTTGCGTAATAGTTTGGAACTGAGCCGAGAAAACCTTGTTCCGCTTGGCGAAGAAATGGAAGCACTGAATAATTATCTCAGCCTTCAACAGATGCGTTTTGAAGATGCTTTCACTTATGAAATCATCAGACCGGAAGGAAACGATACCTGTTCCATTATGATTCCGCCGATGTTGGTACAACCTTATGTCGAAAATGCCATTTTACACGGGATTGATTTGGGAGATAGTTCCGGACATATCAAAGTTCAGTTTTTCGTAAAAGATTTGATTTTACAGGCTAAAATTACGGACAGTGGTAAAAATGAAACCGATAGCAAAGTTAAAACCCATCGTTCTTTGGCAGGAATCATCAGTAACGAAAGATTAAAATTACTCGGGAAAAATGGAAGCATCGAAACCATTAAAAATGATATAGGAACAACTGTGGTTCTGAATATTCCGATTAATAATTAAAAACATAAAACACAAAAATGAAAAAAATAATTACTGCAAATTTGATTTTATATCTGCTTTTTGCAACACAATCCTGCGAAAAGAAAATGCCCGAAAAATCAAAAATTCCTCCGGAAAATAATAAAGAATTGTCGGTTTTAAAAAGCGATTCCGATATCAAGACGGTTAGGGATTTTTTGAATTGGTATAAGACCAATCAGGAAAAACTCTATCATTTTCAAAGCATCAAAGGCGGAATTCTTTCCGAAAATGAGACTACGCAAAACTATGATGTAGATTTTCAAGAAGTTGATAAGGAAGTGAAATTTCTTTCGGATTCGAAATTATTTACCAAAGATTTCCTCAATAAATATCGCCAGAAATATGTGGATGGTGCAGAATATTTCAAACAAAATCCTCAAAATGATGGTCCGCCTTTCGGATTCGATTATGATTATTTCTTTATGACGCAGGATGATTATGAATCTGATTTGAAAAATATTAGCAAAATTAAATTTGATTCTGCGCCGAAAGATAAATCAACCAATTATGTCAGTTTTCATTTGGACATCTGTGGGATGACTTACAGATATACACTCAAAAAGGAAGATGGCGATTGGAGAATCGATAAAATTGAAAATATGTCTTAGGCTTTTCATTACGAATCATAAATTTTTACTGACAGATTGTAAATAATTTTCGGCAAAATATTAATAAAATTTACCTTTGAAAGGAATGTCAAAATAAAAAAATGAAGAAAAACATACTTTTCGTATTAATGATTTACATTTTGTCTGGTTGTGAAAAGACAAATTCTGATTTTAAAAATGAAAAGAATAAATCGGACAAGATTGACAGTGTTAAAACAGATTTAAAAAAAAGAGAATACTGATTTTATCGAACCACAAAACCCCAGAAGTAGTATTACTGATGAGAATTTTTCTTTGAATTCTCAGTTTAAACAAGCAACAGCATTCAAGCTTTCGGATACCATAATTGCAGATTTCAACGGAGACGGAAAAGTTGATAAAGCTGTCTTTAAAAAAGAAAAAAACACATCTGGTATCATCATAAAGCACGGAGGAACCAACGAAGAAGTAAGACTTTGTTTCGGTAAACCATTTGCGAATATGACAGATTTTGATTGGGTTGATTTTTGGGGAATTGTGAAAGACAAGGAAACATTTGAAATTGTGATTGATGAAAATTCTGAGATTGTTGATGATAGAACAATAAGTCTGGAAAACCCTTCCATTGTGGTAAGGAAAGAGGAAGTTGGAGGTGGAATTATCACATTCAAAAATGGAAAATACGAATGGATTCATCAATCAGATTAAAAAAAAATCAAGCTAATTTAAAATGAATAGAATATTCTCATTGCTTATATTAATTTCCTTATTCCAATCTTGTGAAAATAAAACTGAGAAAACGATTGAAAAACCGGGTCAAAGCAAAGAGAATTCGGAGGTATGGACAAAGGAAAAAGAGAGAGAGATTGCAGGAAGCCTTTATGCAAAATTTGATGATGACAAGCTCCATGATGATTTCAACATCTTAAGAAATGATGATGATATAATACAAAGTTTTCTTTCGGTTTCCCTGTCTTCGGAAAACAAAGACGTTAAAATCAACCTTCTTAATAACAGTGTTTTATACAACAATGTCGAATCTGATTATTATACATTTTTCACCGTTGACGAAAAAAAAGTGTGTACTGTAACCATAGAATATGCAGACCAAGAATCTATCCCAAACATTTCCGGCGAAAAGAAAGATTTAACCGAAAAGCTCAAATACAGATTTGATAGCAAAAATCGTAAAATCCAAGTGATTGGTTATGAATTATCTTATAGGAAAGGTGCAAAATCTATCGCAAAATCTTTTAATTTGATTACAGGGAAATTTACTGTAAAAAAGAATGGAAAAGCATCTATTGAAGATGGTTGGGCTAAAGAACTCGAAAATATTGATGTGGAAAACTGGACTTTCCCTTTTGTACGAGACAAGATTTTTTGGTATGGAGAATCGGTGGAATAGGGAGATGTAGCAAAACAAAAAAAATGATATGAAATATATCTTTTATCTTATAAGCATTGTTGTGATTTTAACAATCGTTGTCTCATATACCTTAAAAATTGGTACACGTTTGTATTGTGGAGATTTACCGGTTGTGCGGTGGAAATTTGCCATCTACAAAGGAGATGTGATGATGAAACAGGTTGTCATTTTTATAAAATGGAAAATAATGGCGTTTTGGAATATTTTGGATTTGGAAAAATCAATTGCTTTGGAGAAGATATTTACAAAATTAAAAAAGAAATCAAAAGTACTTCTCAGGATACATTACCAAATACTATGAAAGCAATGTCAAATGGCTTTGTAAGAGAATATTCTGCAGATAGTTCAGAAATTTATGATTCTAAATTTGAAGATATCAATGGTTGCAAAAAAGTTGTTGAGTGGAAAATGTACAACAAGAATTATGAATTATTAGAAGAATGGAGAAAAAAATATAAAATAGACAGCACCCAAACTTGCGATTTTTCGGCTTATATCATTTATAAGAAATCTTACAAAAATGGAAAAATTAAATTGATTTCAGATTTTATGGCTGGGTCGGAGGAGTCGGAAGAAGAACCTTGCGGTAGTTGGAAATATTATGATAATCAAGGAAAAATCATTAAAACAATTAAATATAAAAATTGTGACATCACTAAGTTTGGCAGAAATAGATTATGAAATACGAATTGGTCTAGACGGACAAATAAAAAACATTACTCGATTATAAAAAAATACATATGAAAAAATACATATTTCTACTTATCGTTTTCACGATGATAATTGCTTGTCAAAACTCTAATGCACAAACAAAATTAATAGGAAAAACCTATGTTGCTGAAATTGGAGCGACTTGTAAAGATGGCATTGGAATGATATACAAATATCGAATTTTAAAATTTGATAAAAATACTGTTACAAGCTCTTATAAAGTGTTTGCATCTGTTTCTCCGGAATTGAAAAAAGGATATGAACAGATGTATGATGACTTAACAAAAACCTACAATTGGAAAATTGAAAAAAACGCTTTATTGATTGAAAATTGTAATGAGTTTAGCAAAATGACAATTCAAAAATCAAGAATAGTAGGATATGATAATGATTGGAAACAATCAATAGAATTTACAGAACAGACTAAATAACCTGAGTTCGATTTATAAATTTGTATAAAAATATCAATAGGAATGGGCTTTAGCCAATTTGTAAAAAAGATTAATGTAATTGGCTTTAGCCGAAACTTGCATTAAATTTTGGCTAAAGCCAAATATGAGCTAACTTTTGTCATTGAACTGAAGCCCAACGCAATTAATAAAATTATAACTACTTGATTATCAATTGATTTTAGTCTTTATTTACATTCGAACTCAGGTAAATAGAAAGATTTATCAAAAAAAATAATGAAAAATTTACTTTTCATTACCACAAAGAACTCATTTTTATTTGCGCTAAAAAAACGAAATTTAATTAAAATGATGAAATTAATTCCCAGAAATTTACGAATAACCGAACTGTCTAAAATTGGAATTCCTAAAGTTTTTATAGAAAATATTGGGAAGATAAGTGGATTGATTTATAGAGTCGAGGATGTTGATTCAGCATATTTTTATTTACCTCAAATCTCAAACTACAAAATTTTAGAATCGTTCAATGTTGTCCCGATTTTTGATGAGGGCGAAATTTTTTGTGTTTTTATCTACAATGAAAATAAAAAAGATTATCCGTTTTTCATTAGAAAATGACAGTATTTATAAAGTCTATGGTCTGAATTGGAATATGTTGTTGCTTGATATAATGTTTCAGTATTTTGAGGATCAGATTGATAATGATTTATTTCTCGAAAAATTCACAGATATTGGTAAACAAATTGGTTTTGAATATTCAGAAACATTATTTCATTTATTAAATATTCCCATCGAAGATTATAATGATAAATATGAGAATGTTGAATTATGGAAACAAGAAATAGCTGAAAAATTAAAAATAATATAACCAGACAATGAAAAATCTAATAACAATTGCGCTCAGTTTTCTATTAATTATAAGTTGCGAAGGAAAACCAAATCCAACCAAAACATTTTCGGACACAGAAACGATAATGCCGTATCAGGAAATAAAACCGATAGACTCTGCTGAAGCGAAGAAAATACTTGAAACACCAACTTACAGATACACCAATTCCTTGAATGGTTATGATTTTAATCTGCCATTCAATTACAGAATTAGATTCATAGATTCAGAAAAGAGAGTAGGAAGTTATTATAAATTCCAATGGAAAATCAATGATAAATTTGCTATTGACAGTGATGCGAAAGGATTCAAGCGTTTTTCTGTTTATAATTTCATCAGCTATCTTCCTTCCGGAACAGAGGAAGGCAATTTTTTTATGATGCCAAGCAACGGTTCATTTCCATTGAAAATTTCTGATTTTCTGCAAGAAACAGATGGTGTTTTTTATCAGGACCAAAACAGTGCAATCTTTAAACAAATGGGTAAAATAAGAGCTTTCTATTTTGAATATCTTCCAAAATCGCAGGAATATTTGGTTTACCTGAGCGACACCCCTTTTTGGAACAAACGTCCTGAGCCAAATTCTGATGAAGAACTGAATCAATTACTGAATCAAATCAGACTGGCGAAAAATATACTGAAACCTATCGGAAAACAGGACAAAAGTTGGAATGGTTATAAAAATCAATTTTCAAAATTAGAAAAAGATTTTTTCGACAATATAAATAACGAAACAAAGAAGGCTTTTGATTCTGATAAAGATTTAAAATCTTATGCACCTGCTGACCAAGGGAATTTCAAATATTATACTGTTTTGAAAATGAGTCCGGAGACTGAGGCAATCTGGAAAAAAATGCAGTCTGTACAAAATAATGGCGTGTTTACACTTTCAGAAAAGGATAAAGAATTTAAATATTTGTCGGACAATAATATCAGATTTTTTAATTTTTCAGATAATAAACAGATTGAGAAAAATAATCTGAGTATTGTTTATAAAAGAAATTCCGAAGATTCGTTTTGTTTAATGACCAAAACAAAAGACAATCAATTCATTATTTTTAAAGAATTTCCTGCGCTGACAGAAATGAGCAAAGATTATTATAAATCTGAAATAGAGTTTTACAGAGAATTATTTGAAAATTATTAAAAAACGCAAAAACACAATGAAAAAACTCCTATTACTATTCATTATTTTCACATTACAATCTTGTGAAAATAAGAAACAAAAACCGAAACCGACCGAAACTCAAAAACCTCAGAAAACTGCGGAAACAAAAGTAACTTCCGAAGATTATATAACATCGTTTTGCAATTTTGCTGTGATTGTAGATAAAGATAGCTACGTGAATGTGAGAAAAAAAGAATCTGCAAACAGTAAAATCATCGGGAAAATAAAATCTGGAGAATCGGTTTTTATTTTTGAAGATTTGGATACCGATTGGTTGAATATCAGTTTTGATGACAACAAAAAATCAGGATACATCCATCGTTCGAGGATTAAATATATTAATGAATTTGAGAAAATTCCATCTGTAGATTCTCACGATTACAAAGCCGTTTTTCATTTAAACGATATCAACATCGACATCCAGACGGATGACTTTGATTATGAATCCAATAAAAAATATTTTACAGAAACGGTTGGGAAAGATTTTACAATCAGAAAATATAAAGGGCGGGAAATGTTGGGAACAGACGGAACAATTCCGCAAAGTTATTATCAATCCATTACCATAAACATAGGAAATCAGGAAATTGAAATCCCCGAAAAAGGCATCGAAGACCTTTTCAATCCCAATAATGATTACACCGAATGTTATTACGACAAAACGAATAATTCTATCTACATTCATTTGTCCAATTCCGACGGTTCAGGTTCTTATGTTGCATTGTTCAAAATCGAAAATGGGGTTTATAAAGGACGACAAGTTGAAATTCCCTTTTAAAAAATTAAATAACATTATTGTCTGATAAACATTAAAATACAATTAACAGTTTGCTCCTAATGGAGCAGTGTTATTGAGTCCCATCGGGATTTACTGTTAGTAGAAAAAAATTGATTCGCCAAAAATGAATCTCCGTAGGAGTGACCTGTTAATTTATCTTACAAATATGGAGTTTGTTTATCTTTTTTATTGGACAGCAATGATTGAATAACTAAAAACAAAAAAATATTGAAGTTCATTTTATTTTTAACAGCAATACTATTTCTAAATTCTTGTAATCAAAATTCAGGAAAAATTTATGATGCAAACGAGCCTAATGATAGTTTGAAGAATGATATTCAGGAAAAATTAGATTTAATAATTACTCAGCCAAAATCTGAAAACAGGCAAATTCCGAAAACTTGGAAAAGTTTGGCGACCATTCAACAAAATTGGATAGAAGTAAAGAAAGACAAAAATGGATATTTGATTTATGAACCTTGCGATGGTTATACGAGAACTATTTCTTTAAAAAATGGTTATTTGTACATTCAATGGCAAAACGAGCCGGTTTATAAATTTAGTTATGACAAATTTACAAGACTTATTGGGAACAAATCTTTTTCATTAGATGTTTATGAGGAAAAAACACAGACAGGATTTCCTTTATCTGCCGAAATTATTGATAGTAAAAATGGATTGGTATTATGGAAGTTTAATGACGAAAAATGGTTGATGACCCCAATTGAAAATGCCGTGAATTTTAGAAAAATAAAAAATAATTGCCCTGATTATAAGCGAGGCGAGTTGAAATTTGAAGAACCTGAAGAGAAATAAAAAATATAATTAATAGTTCAAAAAAAACTCAAATATGAATCACAAACTGAAAATTATAATCTATTTTATGTTTTTTTTCAATACTATTTGTTGTAATCAAAACAAAGAAGCAGAAGAAATTAAAACTATTGAATCTATTAATAAAAATAAAAAATCAATTGATAAAAACAAAACAATTACCGAGCTTGAACCTCAGGTTGTTGCGCTGAATTTTTATAAATGGTATCTGAAAAATATTTACTTGAAAAAATATGTAGAATCTCCCGATATTGTTTTGACAAAAGACAGTGTTTATGTTTTGGATGCTACCAAGCATAAGGATTTTTTGAATAAAAGCGGTTATTTTTCTCCCAAATTTTACGATAATGAAATTGCTGTTTTCAAGAATTGCGAAAACCATCTGAAACTTGTAAAATGGAAAGAAGTAGAAGAATCAGGAGTTGTAAATCCTGCAGATTTCGTTACCGGAAACGAATGTAATTTTACGTTTTATAAAGTTTGGACCAATGGACAAGGAGAAGCAATAAACAAAGCAGAAATTAATAGATATACTACGAAAGAAAATACGGCATTGGTTGTGTTAAAGTTGTCAGATTCTCTTCAAGGTGGATTTTTTTCCAAACCTTATGTTTCTATGGTCAAAGAAAACGGAAAATGGAAAATTTCGAAAATTAATGCTTCATTTGAATAAAACCCAACACTTATGACAAAATATTTACTTCAACTCACATTCATATTGACCAGTGGTTTTGCCTTCGCAAATGACGGCGCATTTTTCGCAAAAGGCAATCAATTGATTCCAATCAATGAGACAGATATTACCATCAAAAAGGAAATTCTGACTCTGAAAAAAATTAGAAATCAATTTTTGGAAGTCACAGTTTATTACGAGTTTTATAATCCAAAAGAAGCTAAAAAAATCACTGTTGGTTTTGAAGCTTTTTCGCCAGATGGAGATGTAGAAGGTGCTCCCAAAAACGGACATCATCCTTATATGAGAGATTTTACGGTGGAACTTAATAATTCCATTTTGAAATATGATGTTGCCTATGTTTCCAACTCATTGTACAATAAAAATGGGAAAATTAAATCTTTGAATTTATCAAAATTTGATGGAAATAAAAACGGAAATTATGTCGATTTCTTTTATGTCTATCATTTTGAAGCGAATTTCAAAAAAGGACTTAATATTATCAAACATACTTACAATTATGACTTATCTGGCTCAATAGATTACAAATACGATTTTGAATACGTTTTGACGACAGCCAATCGATGGGCAAATAAGCAGATTGATGATTTTACATTGATTATCGATACCGGCGAATTCGAAACATTTTCTATCAATAAAACATTTTTCAAAAACTCGGATGAATGGCTTATTAACGGCATCGGGAAAACAGAAGATATCAAAGGTTACAAAAACTCTTTTATTGAAAGTGATGCTTTAAAATTCCACTTGCAAAAAGGCAACATTATTTTCCAAAAGAAGAATTTCAAAATCAATGGAGATTTGTCTTTGTATGCTCAGAACTATTTAGGAATTCAGGATTTGGAGTACATTCCTTTTTCCTATTATCAGGAAGATAAAATTCCTCAACCTAAGAATGATTTCCAAAGAAAAATCCTGAAAAATCTGCCTTTTGCGAGGCGTGGGTATGTTTTTCAGAATCCGGAGTTGAATATGTTTTACAAAAAAATGGAGTGGTATATCCCAAATCCCAACTATGAACCCAATATGGAAATCCTCACTGAAGGAGAAAAGAGTTGGGTGGAGAAATGGAAATAATTGTTAAAATTGTTATTAATTTCAACTCTAAAATTTATCATCAAAATTTTTAATTAATGCCAAAATTCGTTTCTTTCCTGAAAAAGACAATATTTTATTTTCCTGTGATTTTCATAGGAACTTATTTGCAGGTCTATTGGGCAATGGGATATTTGTCCGACAGTCTTTCCAGCAGTTGTCTGGATTGCAGTTTTGCATTAGAGACATTGTATCTTTCGCTTTTCACAGCGGTTTTGCTGGTCTTTATTTTTATATTGATTTCCAGAATCAAAAACCTTTATTTAAAATTAGGTCTGGAGTTTTTACTGCTTTCATCTTGGTGGTTATTTATAGATTATTCGGATTTTGTGGAGAGAGAATCTTCGTGGAGCACTTATCTTTTCGAAGAAGAAATTCGGGAAACCCTGAATCACAGCTTTTTTCCGATTTTGATAATGTCTGTTGTCGTGATTTTTGTTCTTAATTATAAATCATTTTTAAAAAGTAATGACACAAGAAACAAGGATTAAAATCTTACAAATAATCACGGCATTATTGCTGTTTATCTCTATTCCGGTACTACTGTTTTATCTGGGAGTCGTTGTTCCGGAATATTGCGCTTGTGAAGAAACAATGTACGAAGGACAAAAAGGAATTAACATTTGGGGTGATATGGTTTTTTGCGATGGCGAAAGTCAGGCGTTTGCAAAAGCTTTTTTTCAATTTATTACTTATATTCTTATAGGTTTTTTTACGATATTAATCATTACTAATTTTTTACTTCATCGATTAAAAAACAACAACAAATGAGAAATACGGAATTATTGCTAATATTCAATTTATTGTATTTTTCATTTCTCTTCAAAGCTCAATTAAAAACAAATATTAAACTAAAAACTTAATCCTAATGAAATCAAAAACGATTATAATCATTACATTAACAGGAATTATCTTCTTTACTTTAGACTTTTTCGTTAAAGATTTTTATCAAAGAAAACAAAAGATTGAAGTTCCGGTTTCACAAACACAAACTGAAAATTCCGAACAGAAAATTAATGAAAAAACTGAGAATCAAAGTACAGATTTTTCTAAAATGTTGAAAGGGAAATTCATTCTGAAAGGAGCAGATTACGCAGGATTCGAATTTATTGATGATAAAACGATAAGCTGGACAAATTAAATCTTCCCAATGGACCCAGATACGATGCGACTAAAATGGATTGACGAACATACTTTCGTTACCACTTTTACCAAAAATATCGAAGAGGGTTGTCCGCCAAGAAACTGGGTCAGAAAAATAGAATCTTATGATGGTCACAAATTGGTCATTAAAAATTTCTGGACAGGTTGGGGAGAATCAAAAGATGAATCGGAAGTTTTTTACAAAGAATAAGCTCTCAGACTACGAATCGTAAATAATTTTCAGCGAATTGTAAATCCTTTAATATTAGATTTAGAATTATTATTAAATTTCATATAAAATACAAATGATGAATAAAAAAATATTAATTGCTCTAGTCCTGTTTTTTTACAATATTCCTTTGCTCAAAGTCAAGACTGAGACTTATGTTATGAAAGTAACAACTGCAAATGATTTACTTCAGCAACACTAATGCTGTTGAGGCGAAACAAAATATTTCGGAAAAGTATATTGAAAAATTGGGCTTCAGAGCTTTAAATTGGCGCGATCAAATGCTTCAAAAGTTTTGCGGATAATGGATTATCAATAGAAGAAATTCGCTGGAAAAATGATGTATTTTAAAATGTACAAAATCTAATTTAGATGAAAACGGAAAAGAGTTTAAAACTTATCAATATTATTTTGCGAAAATTAAGTAACAATAATATTATACAAAGGGATACTTTGAAGAGAATGACGTAAGTATATACGAAAATTGGAACGAAATAATGGATGACAATTATAGAAAATACAATATTGAAGAGACTTTTGGCTGTTTGTTTAATTAGTTGATTTAGTCAAAAATAATTCCTAGAAAATCTCTAATAAAGTTGTTCAGATAAATTTGCATAAGGATATTTTAAGGGAAGAAGAATAACCACATCATTAGAATTAATAAATTCAAAATTTCTTCAAAATCATTTTTAATTTTTGCAGTATGAACGTGAAGACTACATTTTAAAAATAGATTAATATTATTAATTTAAAATCGTTCTAACTGCAATATTTCTTAAATTTGACATAATTGAAAAAGCTGGTTTCCATACTGTTATTGACGTTATATTTGGTTTCTACAACCGAACTTTATCAGCTTATCAAAATCCCTCAACTTATTGAACATTATTTTGAACATAAGTCGTTCAACTCGGAAATGACGCTTACCGCATTTCTAAAAACCCATTATGATCACCCTGTGAAAGATGGAGATTACGGAAAAGATCAACGATTACCATTTATCATTCATTCTGCACCTTTAGCATTGGTTTTTACAATTGATAAAGGATTTAGTTTTGAAAAGCCTTTAGAGTTGAAGTTTATTTTATTGACAGTACATAAAATTCCTTCAAAGGATGAAGATTTCTGTTTTAAAGGATTCTTAAATTCCGTCTGGGAACCGCCAAGATTTTCTTTTTCTTAAAATTCATTCAATAATTGATTTACAATCTATAAATCATCACTTTAACATATTTTACGTATCATTAATTTTAAAATAATGAAAACACTATTTTCAGCCATATTGATGGTTGTCTTCGCTGTTGGCATTCAGGCGCAAAGCCGTCTTGAGAATGCAAAAAAAACAGCTTCAGAAAAAAACGAACTTATTTTGCTTAATTTTTCCGGTTCAGACTGGTGTATTCCGTGTATCAAGCTTCATAAAAACATCATCGAAACAGATGAATTTAAAAAGCTCGAAACCGAAAATGTTGTGGTTTATATCAACGCAGATTTTCCCCGGAATAAAAAGAATCAGCTTTCTGCAGAATTAAAGAAGGAAAATGCTTCTCTTGCCGACCAATATAACCAAAAAGGACTGTTTCCTTATACGATTTTATTGAATTCCGAAGGCGAAATCCTCAAAAGTTGGGAAGGTTTGCCATCGGAAAACGCTTTGGCTTTCAGCAAAGAAATTAGAGATATAAAAGACCATCAAAAACCTTAAAAGTATGTTGAGAGAATTCAAAAGACCTCAGAAATTAATGGGGAATGCTTTTGAAATTACCGTTGTATGCGATAATGAAAATTCAGCAAATCTTCATATTGACTCAGCGATTGCCGAAATCCAGAGAATCGAAAAGCTTTTGACAACATTTAACGACGAAAGCCAGACCAATCTCATCAACCGAAATGCAGGAATAATGCCTGTAAAAGTAGACTGGGAAATCTTTGATTTGATTGAAAGAAGCCTTAGAATAAGCAAAATTACGGATGGCTATTTCGATATTTCCTATGGCGGAATTGACAAAAGTTTCTGGAATTTCGATAAGGAAATGAAAGAACTCCCAAATACTGATTTGATTAAACAGCATCTGAAACTTGTTAATTATCAGAACATTATTCTTAGCCGAGAAAATCAGACTGTTTTTCTTAAAGAAAAAGGAATGCGAATCGGTTTTGGAGGAATCGGGAAAGGTTACGCAGCCGAAATGGCTAAACAAGTATTGCAAAAAAGTGGTGTAAATTCTGGAATTGTGAATGCTTCCGGCGATTTGACGACTTGGGGAACTCAGGCGAACGGAAAACCGTGGACGGTAGGAATTACTGACCCCGATAATTCCAGACAGCCGTTTTCCTATATGAACATCACTGATATGGCGGTTGCAACCTCAGGAAATTATGAAAAATTTGTCGTCATCAACGGTAAAAGATATTCTCACACCATTAATCCAAAAACAGGAATGCCTGTTTCGGGTATAAAAAGTGTGACGGTATTTTGTCCGAACGCAGAAATTGCCGATGCGATGGCAACTCCGGTAAGTATTATGGGCATTGATGCCGCACTCAATATGGTGAACCAAATCAACCATCTGGAATGCATCATTATCGATGATAAGGATACTATTTATTCGTCTCAAAACATCAATTTAAAATGATTTCATCGATTTCATTTTAATAGTAAAACAAATTCAAAATAAATGAAAAATTTAATCAAAATAGCGATAGCAGTCTTTTCCGTAACAATAATTGCCTCGATGCAATCTTGCGTAACGGTAAAAGAATACGAAAAAAATAAACTCAACGATGCCGAAATGGCGCTTGGAAACAGAACCATAGAAAAAACTGAACTGAGCTTCCAGTCTTACAGGGAAGGCTCTTCGGGAGCCAATGCTGGGAAAGTCGGTGGCGGTTGCGGATGCAATTAAGAATTAGTAACGGTAAAATTTAATCAAAAATGAAAAAAATAATCATAAGTATCGTTGCTCTTTTCGGAATTTTCAATGCCAAAGCACAGGAAAATACAGGCAGTGAACAACCCAAAAAACTGACTTTTGACGAAGCCAATCTAGTTTCAAGTTATTATAAACAGGACGGAAACAACTCTGCTGTCACGGGCGGAATTGGAACTGAAAAATTATCTGATGTTTCAAATACTATTGATGTAACAATGGTGAAATATGATAAGAAAGACAGGAAAAACAAATTCGGATTCAGTGTCGGGATAGATCATTACACTTCCGCATCTTCGGATATGATTGATTTGCAGGCGAATTCATCAGCTTCTCACGCCGACAACAGAATCTATCCAGCTTTGAGTTGGAGTCGTGAAAATACAGAAAAAGGAACAACTTTGATGGCAGGAGTTTCCACTTCTTTTGAGTTCGATTATCAATCTTACAGTGCCAATATTGGGTTTTCACAAAAAACCAAAAACAGAATGGGCGAATTTACCGCCAAATTTCAGGCGTATATGGATCAGGTAAAGATGATTGCGCCGATTGAACTGAGAACTGCGGATAGCGAAGGAACCAGCGGAAGAAATACCTATGCGCTTTCTTTGGCTTATTCTCAAATCATCAATCAAAATTTTCAGATAGAGTTTTTGGGCGATGCTGTTCAGCAGACCGGTTATTTGAGTTTGCCGTTTCATAGGGTTTATTTTAAGGATAATTCTGTTCATCAGGAAGCTTTACCTGATAAACGTTTTAAAATTCCATTGGGTGTAAGAGCCAATTATTTCTTTGGCGATAAAGTCATTCTGAGAGCATATTACCGATATTATACCGATGATTGGGGCTTGAAATCAAATACTTTCAGTCTGGAAACCCCTGTGAAAATTTCGCCGTTTGTTTCGGTGAGTCCGTTTTACAGGTATTATTCTCAGACATCGGCAAAATATTTTGCGCCTTATCAACAGCACACGGCATTTGATGATTTCTACACAAGCAATTATGATTTGTCTAAATTCAGCAGCAATTTTTATGGAGCGGGAATCAGAATCAATCCTAAAAATGGATTGTTTGGAATTTCAAGACTCAATATGGTGGAAATCAGGTATGGACATTACACGAAATCTATCGGGATGAAGTCTGATATTATTTCATTAAATTTAAGATTCAAATAAAATCATTTTAATTTTGACTTGTTAAATAATTAGCAAGTCAAAATTTTATTAAAACTAAAAGCGATGCATCATCAACTGGAAAAACATTACGTGAACAGAGTCGGTTGGCTTCGTGCCGCCGTTTTGGGAGCAAACGACGGATTATTATCTACCACAAGTATTGTGATTGGTGTCGCGGCAGCCAATCCTGAGAGAAATACCATTATTCTCGCCGCATTGGCAGGAATGATAGCGGGAGCGATGTCTATGGCAGCCGGAGAATATGTTTCTGTAAGTTCGCAGGAAGACACTGAAAAAGCAGATTTGTTGAGAGAAAAACGCGAACTCGAAGAAATGCCGGAAATAGAGCTGAGAGAATTGGCAAAAATCTATGAAAGACGCGGTGTAAGCAAAGAAACGGCTTTAAAAGTTGCCACAGAATTGACCGAACACGATGCTTTGGCAGCTCACGCCCACGATGAATTGGGAATCAACGAAATTACGCAGGCAAAACCTTTGCAGGCAGCGTTTGCATCATTCGGCTCGTTTGCTTTGGGAGCAATATTACCTTTTATAGTTTCTCTTTTAGCTCCGATAAAAGAAATGGTTTATTTCCAATATGGATTTTCGATTATTTTCCTGATGATACTGGGAGCAATTTCTGCAAAAACAGGTGGTTCAAAAATAGGAATCGCGGTGTTGAGAATCTGTTTCTGGGGAACGGTTGCTATGGGAGTTACCGCTTTGATTGGACATTTTTTTGGGGTAACAGTTTCTTAATCTTTTTATGAGCTAATAATAAACATAGACTATTATACATAGTATTTTTTCTTTGGAGTTGCTAACTTTGTTAGGACACAATTTTTATACTCTTTACATATACTCGAAAATTGTAGAAAAGAATCTTACAAATCAAAAATTTGAAAGATTTGAAAACCCACAAACATTTCATCAATCCACTATCACATTTCATAAAATATCTGATGATTCTAGCTGCTGAAAACACTACATTTGGTAGCGTTGTCGGAGTGAATGAAAAAAAGAATTGTAGCTTTTCTTAGTTTGTTTCTGCTGGTATTTTTTACCGGCAGTTTTTTCTTTGCGCAATCCAATTACAAAATCCAGACCTACAAATATACCGATGGACTGCCATCTGACAACGTTCTTTCTATAACCAAAAAAGACGGCTTTCTCTATGTCGGGACACAGCGCGGACTCAGCCTTTTTGATGGTTACCGGTTTATTGCGCACAAGGTTTTTACGGAATCTGTCAGTTCTCTGTCGGTCGGAAACAAACAACTTTTTTTAAGTTCTGGAAGCAAAGGAATCTGTGGGCTGAAAAGTTTCTACGACAAGCATAAAATCCTCACAAAAGTCAATTTTTATGATGCCGATACCAACAGCGACCATTACGACAATCTATTTCTGGACGATCAAAATCGAATCTGGTGTAGTGACCAGAATAATTTGAAATTCCTTGAAAATGGAAAAATAAAAAATTGGAAGATTGATGATTCGGGAAATCTCAGTGGGAATCAACTGCAGTTTTTTCAGGCAGGCAAAAATCAAATTTGGGCAGCCACTCCGAAAGGCGTTTTTGTCTGGGACGAAAATCTCAAAAAATTTTCAAAACATCGCCATCCGTTTTTGGCAGAAAATAATTTCAGCTCCGGATTTTATAGTAATGAAAATGAGGTTTTTCTGGCAGATTTTTCAGGAAGATTATTTAGGTTTGATGCCGAAAAAGGGAAAATAAATCTAGTAAAATCATTTCCGAATCTTGCTTTGCATCTTGCTCAGTCATCGCCCGCAAACAATGGTTTTCTTCTGATTTTCAACAAAAATCAAATTTACAAGTACAATTTACAATTCAATACATCTGTACTTATTTTTGAGACCAAAAACGAAATCAATACCGTTTTTTACGATAAGGAAACCAAAATCATCTGGGCAGGAACCAATCGCGGACTTCAAAAGATAATCTCGCATCAGGAAAGCATTGAAAATATAGATATTCCAAGGAAAAATTATCAGACTATTACCGCTTTTACAGAAGATGACAGGGAAAATCTTTGGATGGTAAATAACACTTCGGAAATCTATTGTTTGAAAAAAGATGGGAAAATAGAACGAATTGCGTCTGAGAGTCCCAAAACGGTTTTTACCAATATTTTCTATGATGGAGAAATTTTAATTTCTGCTTCTGATGGTATTTATATTATTGAAAAACAATTTATTAAAAAAATAATTTCGCTTCTTTTTCCTGTCAGAAAAATCATTAAAGACCATCAAAATCAATTGTGGGTTTTATCTGAGAAAAACGGAATCAGAGTGTTTGATGCTACTACTTTTATTGAGAAAAAAAATGCGGTTCTCAACTCCGGAAACTACTGGAAAATGAATACCAGCAATGATATTGCCATCGGAAAAGACGGAAAAATCTGGCTTGCCAGCTGGATGCCTAAAGATTACGGCATTTCTTATTTTGATGAAAAAGAATCGGTCTTTAAAGAAATCAATAATCTTAAATCCTTCAATAATACCTCTAAATTTATTACCGATTACTACAACCGGATTGCCTTTACCAAAAATCAAAATCTGTTGTTTTCCGGTTATGGAGGCTGGAATTTGGTTTCGCCCAAGGGAAAAATCATTCATTCTTTTTTTACCAACAAGTACAAAGTTGCCAACGATCATATAGAAGGAATCACCGAAGATTCTCACGGAAATATTTGGTTTGCCACTGCAGAAGGGCTTTACCAGTATAATTTTTCTACGGACAAGGTCATCAGGATTTCGCAGACAGACGGTTTGGAGAGCAATGATGTGACATTTGGTTTTTATAAATTCAAGGATGACAGGATAGCTTTGGCATCGGACAGCGGAATTCAGATTCTGAATTTGGAAAACATTGTCAAGACTCAGCTAATCAATAAATTATCGCTCACATCGGTTACGAAGGATAATATAGAAATTCCTGTTTTATCCGATGAATTTAATTTTGACTACAATTTTACCGAGCTGGATTTCAATTTCTCGGCGCTTACTTATTCTGATAACGAAAAAATCGTTTACCGCTACCGCTTTTCTGATGAAAAAAAATGGAATTATCTAGGAACTAATCCAAAATTATCTTTGATAAAACTTTCGCCCGGAAATTATGAAATCATCATAGAAGCGGGAGATAATTTGGGAAATTGGCAACTGGAAAAATTGAAGATAAATCTTGGCATCAAACCACCGTTTTATCTTACCTACTGGTTTTTCGGATTGATAATTTTGGGACTCATTCTCATTGGCTATATCATCAACCGCTACCTCGTCAATCAGGAAAAAATAAAAGGTAAACTGAAGCAAAAAATTAAAGATGTGGAAATGCAAACACTTCGTTCACAGATGAATCCGCATTTTTTATTTAATTCTTTAAATTCGATAAACAGTTTCATCATCCAGCAAAAAAGTAAGGAAGCCAGCATCTATCTTACTACTTTCTCAAGGCTGATGCGCAACATTCTGGACAATTCCCGGCAGGAAACCATCAGTCTTGAAAAAGAACTCGACACGTTGAGAATGTATATCGAGTTGGAAATGGCGAGACTGGATCATAGTTTTGATTATGAAATTAACATTGATAAAAATATTGATGCCGAATTTTTAAACATTCCGCCACTCATCATCCAGCCATTTGTGGAGAATGCAATCTGGCACGGACTAAACAATAAAAAAGAGAATGGTTTTATTAAGATAGAGATTCGGCAGATTTTGGAATCAGTACTCAACATCAGAATTACGGACAACGGAATTGGCAGAAAAGCTTCCGCCGAATTAAAAAAAGAACAGGTAAAGCATAAATCCTACGGTATCGAAATTACCCGTGCAAGAATTGAACTTCTGAACCCTGAAAATCAAATCAGCATCACAGATTTGGAAGACGAAAAAGGTAATTCTCAAGGGACATTGGTAGAACTAAAAATAATTTACTATGATTAAAGCAATCATTATAGATGACGAAAAACACGGCATCATTACATTACAGCATTTGATTTCGGAAACCGAAAATGTAAGCGTTGTGGCAACCACCCAGGACAGCACGACCGCAAAAGAACTGATAGAAAAACACCGTCCGGACATCGTCTTTCTAGATATAGAAATGCCGGTAATGAATGGTTTTGAAGTCCTGAGTCAGTTTGATGTTCTGCCTTTTTGCGTTGTTTTTACCACAGCTTATGACCAATACGCTATCAAAGCACTGAAAATGAATGCGCTGGATTATCTTTTGAAACCCATTTCTGCAAAAGATTTGGAAGACAGCATCCAAAAATATAAAGCCAACGAAATGCAGATTTCCAAAGCGCAGATTGCACAGGTTCATCAGTTTGCACACGGAAAAGTTCCCGATACTTTGGCGCTTTCTACGCAGCAAGGCTTAATTTTCATTAAAATAGAAAATATCTCCTATCTGGAAGCCGATGGCTCGTACACGCACATCGTGATGAGCGACAAAATCAGGCATTTGGCGAGCAAGCCTCTTTCTAATTTTGAGGATATTTTACAGGATAACGCATTATTTTTCCGGGCGCAGAAATCCTTCATCATCAACCTGAAAAATATCAAACAATACATCCGCGGCGAAGGCGGCGACATCATTATGGAAGACGGCAAAAATATTGCGCTAAGCCGAAACAAGAAACAAGAATTTCTGGGACTGTTTCATAAGATTTAAGAACGTTTTTCTTCGCTTCAAACAATCTTTTTCGGGATTTTGTAATGGAAATAAATTACAAAAAAATGTGAAATTGGAATAGCTGATTTAGCACAAAAATTCAATAAAATTACTAATGTTGAGTTTTGTACTGTCTGCCTCACCATTGCCAAACCTACTGTTGTGTGTAGTGTTAGTCTGCAAAAGTGATGCTGCCGTCTTTTTCAAATATTCTTGTCCCTATATTATCTGTCACAACATAACTTTTTTCATGTTTAATGGCTGCCTTGGAAATGAAGTTTAAACAGTCCTTGCACATACTTGTTGTAACACCAAATACGTCTTGGTCAGAAGTTACCATTTTCTTAGGGGCGTGTCCATAAAAAAATGCATAATCAACAGGTCCCCAATTTTTCAAAGACTTATACCAAAATGAGTTATTGCTTTCAATTTGTTTTGCTTTCCAATTATGTAAAGTCAGGGGTTGTTCAATTGGTGTAATTCCAGATTCTGTTAACAACCAAACCTCACCTTTGAGTTTGCCTGTTGTGATTAAAATCCAAAATGTCTCACAACCTTCTTTTGCAATTGTAATATTTCCATATTGTACTAATTCTAACACTTTATTTACATCGTCATCATCCTCAAAATCTTCCCAAATACAAGCGTTTGTAAATGGGAAGTCAATCCTAAGAGTTTCAGTATATGGTTTTTTATGACATCGTGAATTGCCTTTTTCGCCAAATGGAATGAGTCCATAATAGGAGAGCGCAATGTCTTTGTTATCATCATAAAATTTATTGTAATTATCTACCAGGTCTGGAAAAATAAAATCCGAATTGTTTGTCACATCCGTTTCCAATGTAATTTTTGATTGTTCTTTTTTTCTGAAAATGTTAAATAGTCCCATTCGTGTTTTAGTTTTATATTATCTGTTGATATTATTGTTTAAATATTACGCACAACTCCCAAATATGCGAAAGTTTTAATAATCTACAAAATTTTATGAAAAAAATGAACCTAATGCATAAGACTATTATGAAAAAATACGTTATTGTTATAATAAATGCGCAATTCGCATTTTGTGTAATTTTATTTTTTCAGAGCTTGTATTTAAAATTTCTAGGATTGTTTCATAAGATTTAAGAACATTTTTCTTTGCTTCAAACATTGTTTTTCTCTACGCTTCGGCTCTTGCAAAACCAACAGTTTCCCTAAAAAATTGCGGCGAAACGTCGGCATTTGTTTTGAAGAATCTACTGAAATAATGCTCGTCTTCATAACCCAATTCGTAAGCGATTTCTTTTACGGTTTTAGAGGTCAAATACAATTCTCTTTTGGCTTCAATTATGATTCTTTCCGAAATTAAATCGGTCAAAGTTTTGTTAAAATATATTTTAGCTGTTTTGGCTAATGCTTTTGAGGAAATGTTTAAAAGCAAAGCATAATCATTTGCAGAATGTTTGGTTTTGAAATGCTTTTCAATAGCATCTTTTAAATTTTGTAGTATAAATGGTTCTTTGGTATATTCGGAGTCCTGCATTATTTGTGGTGTTTGGCTTACTTTGAGCCTTGATGCTGTAATGAGGAATATTTTTAAATAGGAAACTAGTAACTCGTACTGGGCTAATTGTACATTTTTCATTTCAAGTTCCATTTGTTCATAAAATGATTCAAACACTGTTATATCATTTTGTTCTAGAACCAGAAAAGGTGGCTTGTAAATGTCATTAAACAAAACACCATTGCAAGCCACTTCTTTTTGATGTTTATGAATACAAAAAAAATCCGGATGAAAATTAATGACAAAGCCGCTTATTGGTTTGTTGGTTTCTATCATAAAAGGTTGATAAGGCACAAAACACAGCATTGTATTTTTGCCAAAATTATATTCAGCAAAATCGGCTCTCAGCTTTCCTTCTCCTTCTTTAACTAAAATAACGGAATAATAATTCAACCTTTGTAAATGATCGAAACCCCTATTATCGTCAAATGAAAAAACCTTGAAAGCAAGGTTTCCGTTTGATGGATTTACTAAAGTATTTATTTGTTTATAATTGGTTGCCATAAATTTTATTTTAATTTTCTATCTTTTTCATCAATTGGCAAGTCATTGATACTGGCATACCTTTTTTGCATTAAACCATTTTCATCAAACTCCCAATTTTCGTTTCCATAGCTACGAAACCATTGCCCATCCTGGTTTTGCCATTCGTACTCAAAACGTACTGCCATTCGGTTTTCGCGAAAACCCCACAATTCTTTTTTGAGTTTGTAATCCAATTCTTTTTCCCATTTTTGTTGGAGGAATTGTTTTACTTCTTCTCGTCCATTTATAAAATCAGTACGGTTTCGCCATTCGGTATCGACAGTGTATGCTAAACAAATTTTTTCCGGGTCTTTTGTATTCCAGGCATCTTCTGCCATTTGTACCTTTTGTAGTGCTGTTTCCATTGTGAATGGTGGAACTGGTAATTTTTTATTTTCAGTTGTCATTATCTAGCGGATGTTTAAAAATTATATTATAAAAATTTTATAACCACATAGTCACATAGCTTATCTTTAATTTGGAAGTTTTTTTAAAGTCAAAATAGAAAAATTGATACTATTTTAACTCCTTCTGTTGATTGTAAATTATTTTTTTCTATGTGTCTATGTGATTTTTAAAATTTAAAGGCTCTATACTTTTTTAATGTAAAAATACAAAGGTTTGATAAGCACTAAACCTTTGTATTTGTTTTTTTTAAATTGCAGATGCAACAGGAAAATCAACAGGTACTTGTGTTAAATTATGTAAATAATTCATTGCTGTTTTGTCACTTACTTGCAAAATCAAATCTACCAAATTCTCTTTTGTATATCCTTGTGCAAAAAACGCATCAATGTTATTATTACTTGCATTTCCACGATTTTTTGTAATGTCAGAAGCCAATTGAACCAAAGCATTCAATTTTGCATCTTCACTTTTTCCGTGGCGGATGTCTGATAATTGTTCTTCGGTAAAACCATTCATTTTACCTAAAACCAAATGTGCACTTTGGCAATAAATGCAACCATTTACTTGGCTGACAATTAAGTTTACAGCTTCTTTTTCTTTGTTTGACAATGTTGTTTTTGCATTTTGATATGCTAAAAATCTTGATAGCCCGTTGTCCGAATAAGCAATTGTTGCATATAGGTTGGGAACAAAGCCTAACGCTTTTGTTAAATTGTCGAAAATCTCTTGGTTTGCTGGTGCTACTTGCTCTCTTGTTGGAACATTAAATACGATACTCATCTTTATTTTTTTTAATTGTTTGTCGTTATTGACAGTGCAAAGATGAGGCAGTTTATGTCCTTGGAAAATGGATAAAGGTGGTATTGTGGTGGATAATTTTCTCGGTGTAGAAGTTTTATGGTGTCTTATATAATGTCACAAAATTGTTCAGCTTCCTCGACAGCCTGCTTTAAATTATCTTTTAAATCTATAAATTCCATATTCTATTTTTTGGGGTTTAGCATATCAGCTAATGTGGTGGGGCTTTGCGTTCGGGCGGGAAATTGAAGCATAAAAGCTAAAGTTCAATTGAAAAACTACTGTTGAATTTTGCACTTCAGCCCGCCTGACGTAAACTGCGAAGCAATCATCGAAACCAATAAAAATAATAGATAAGATGAGATAAACCCTTGTTACCAGGCGTTTTTATTTTTCAGTTTTATAAGTTCATTTTTCAAATTCACAATTGCTTTCCAATTTTCACTTACTTGATCTGACCACCAATTGAAAGTTATTTTATTCCATAAACTATAAATTGAAAGTTCAAAAAAAGTTCCGTCTAAACCCATTGAAGGTTTTGGTTGAATTGAAAGGTCGATATTCTTCAAAAGTTGCATTAATTTATTCTTAGTTTCTCCAGTCTGTTCAATTTGTATTTTCGAATATTCTAAAAACAATTTTCCATCTTTTCATTCTATAATTCTTATCAATTCTGATTGTTCCCAACTTGGATTAATTGCTAATTGTATACAAAATGTAGCAATTTCATCCTTGTCAAATGTTCGTTTGGGTTCATTCATCCAATCCATTTTATACTATTTTTATTATTTGATGAAACTGTCACATTTCTATAAATATTTTAATTTAACTAACTACTAATTTTCTTTGTCAGTGCTGTTGTTCTAAAATGGCAGGTAACTCTCAAATTGGCACAATGATTTGTTTAAACGGTTCTGCCAATGGTTTGAGCATTTTCAATAATAATTTTTGTTTCATTTATACCCGTGCATAAGCGTTTATAAACATTTTTACATGGCGTAATTGATAAATTCTGGGATGAATTTTTAACTTAATACAATAGAGATGAAGCTTTAAGCTGTTAATAAAATAGTAAATTTATTAGTTCGGCAAAGAAAAGTTTTTGGGGTAATTTGAAAGGTTTGCGTTCGGGCGGGTAATCTCTACCTGCGGTAGTCAGGGAAGCACAACTTGTCCCGATATTTCGGGGAAAGCTGATATTATTACTAAAGTTCAATCCGATAGCTATTGGATGAAAAACTACAAAAATGGATATTCGATGATAAAAAAATTGGAAAATTCCGACATTTGTTATAGAATCAGATGCCCCAAAGACTTTAACTTTTGCCAGTTGTTATTGCTTATTTTTTGATAAACCAAAAGAATAGAGCCATAAGAAGTATCATCAAGGCTTTGGCGTTTGCTGGTTTTTCTGTAAATATAAATATTTATGAACGCATATTTTTTGTCGTTAGAATATAAAATATCGCTAATGGAAAAGAAGAACCCATTTTTTACATTTTTGTACGATTTTATGAGCGTAAACGGCGCTTCGATAATTTGGAGCAATCGTGGTTTTTGCTGTTGCGAGGCTGTAAATAAAGCTTCTTTTTCGGCATCATTAAACAAGCTGTTCAGCAAACTGTCTCTAAAAATATAAGTGTGGTGATAAGGATGATGCTCATCGTTTAAAATACGGTTCATTACCGAAGTATCTTTCAGGTTTTCGGGTAATTTAAAGCATTTGCCATACCATTTTTGCGTACTGTCTATCACTAAAAAAGTTTTGGGCATTTTGTTGCCAAATTCGGTTGTTAACGCAAAATTACTTTTATCGTTAAAGATTGTTTTTAAAAGATTGTTTTGGGCAAAAGCTGTTTGGCTTATCAAAAAAAGCAAAGCGCAGAGCCAGTTAGCGGTTATATTTTTCATTTTGTTTTCTTCAATATTTCATCTCTGATTTTAATATTTTTATTAAGGAGAACATTATTATTGGGCAATGTAATGTTACCTGTATTCTTTTCCCGTAAAAGTTTTGTAGAAATCATCTGTATGATATGCTTTGTTTTCATAAGTAAAACTTTTTGATAAAGGATTTATTTCTACTTCATAATTTTTAAAACCATCTGGATAAATTCTAAATTTTATTTTTAAAGTGTTTTCAGCTTCTTCATATTTCTCAAGATTAAAAAATGTAATAAGAGGAATAATTTCTTCTCCGGTTATAGCATTGTTTAACCCAAAACCATTTACCCATAAAGACATTCCAAATTCTGTTAATTCTGTAACCAGTTTTATCTGTCCATCCAAAATGGTTATTTCTCGTCTGTTTTCCATTTTATAAATTCTGTACTTTTAATTGGTTTCTTCGTTATGCTAATGATGATTAATATCGTTTTCTGTTAACAACATTTTATGTTTATACTTAAGGAATTAAAATATTTACTGAACTAATTTTCAGTCTTTTAAAATTGTTTTTGGGGAACTGAAATTCTTATAACATACATTTGTTTTACGTAAAACATCATTATTGCAAAATTTTCTTTAGATCTTTCATATTTATTATTAGCAGCAGTTTTTTGTTAATACACTTCTTGTTTGGTTTGCACACCGTTTTTGTAATATAGTTTAAACCTTGTTATTATTGTAGTAGTGATGAATGGATTTAGAGGGTCTATAGGTTGAGATAATATTTCTGAAAGAAACACAATTTTTAGCACGCCGCTGTATGGTTTTTTATTGATGGAAAGTGAAGTTTTATTTAATAGTCTTTGCTTGAAATCTTGTAATAATATTTTTTCCGCAGGATATCCAGCTTTTTCTCGACCATTACCTTCATCATTTATCCAATAATAACGAAAATTATATTGTGGCGCACCGTTTATTAATAAGGGTTCTTGGTCTGTGGTAATAGTAAAAGTTCCCTTTTTGTCTATGCTATAAAATGATGAAGATGCGGAAATTCTATTCCTCTCAAGTATTGGATAATCGATATTGTTTTCTAGGTCTGTTGCTATTTTTAAAGGCATATTTACAATTTTTACCAAGCCTAAATCATCTAAAAAGCGGATATTTTCTCTGGTAATAATTTTCATTCTATTTTCTGTAACTGCGTATTGGATTCCTTCGGTTAACGATTTCCAAATAAGCGGAAAATCTTTTTTTGGATTTCTGTAAAAAACAAAATGTCCTTTTACAAAGTTAAGCTCGTCAATTTTATCTGATGAACCGCCAGGCGAAAAAGGTAATACATCTACAAAGTCAATACACATAGTATCTTTTTTATAAATCAATTCCAAACGTTGGTTAGTTAAATAATTACGGGTTGTTTTTTTTGTTCGTTGAAAAGGAGGTATTAATAAAAAAGTATTTGTTTTTACATCAATCACACCGCTCCACCAAGAGGAGTGGGTTTCGTCGGACAATTTTTGCTTTATATTTTTTAAGTTTTTAGATAATTGATATTGATTGATTATAAGTTCGGCATCATTGCTTGCAATAGATTTTCCATCTACTCTAAAATCGGTAATTAAAATGCCACCACCACCGCCGGGTTGTGCATAGGTTACACCAAAAAAGAATAGTATAAATGCGCTAAATATGATTTTCATCTTTTCTCCGAGTTTGTTGTGATAGTGGTGCTGCCAACGGTTTTTGACTTAGCTATAGTGAGGCAACCGAAGTAAAAAAGCTGATATTATTACTAAAGTTCAATTGAAAAACTATTGTTGAATTTTTTAGTTTCGCTCCACTATTTCAAAACCCTTGTTACCAGCAGTTTCCATTGTTCCACATTTTTTCGACTATTTCGTCTTGACTATATTCCACCACTGTTTTTAAAAAAAATTGGCTTTGCAATGCCGCAAGTGCTGGGTTTTGTTAATAATTTTGTTTCTTTAATTTTCTCGTGTATAACCGTTTATACACTTTTGTAATTCGCAATCTTGGGATGATGGATTACAATAGTTGATAGAATAAATTTAAAAAATAATTGTTTTACAAATTGGTATTATATGTAAATGAGCTATTTGCATTAGTTTTTGGCATTTAATCATCACTTTCCACTCTATCAAACACCGTTTTTACTTCTTCCCGCTTTCCCTTTGCCGGAATAATAAAAATGAGCTGGTTGTCCTTTACTTTCAGTTCGCAATATTCACGGTTTTCTGTGGGCGATATATACATAATTAATGATCCTTTTTCCTGAAAAAATATGGTTTTTGTCTTTTCCGTAACCTCTTTCTAAAACAATAAATGTTTCGGCGTCAGCAGGAACTTCCATCCATTCAAAATCCCAAAGTTTTGAAATATCGGGTGCGCTTGAGGCTTTGTACCAAATCTTTTTTTTGTTTGTTGAATAATAGTATTTTTCAGATTTTGAAGCATTTACCAAACCACCTTTCTTACACGAAAAGAAAAATGGCAAAATGCTGATCCATAGTAGTTTTTAATTTTTTATATGTTATTATCTAGCCAACTTTCTGTCTCCCCATATCGCCCAAGTAAAGCGGTATCAAATTCATCTTTCCCATTGTTTGCAATAAGGCCAAGGTCTTTTAAAGCTTTGTTAATTTCGTTATGACTAGGGTCAGACAAATAAATTCTCCTTTTATCCTCCCAGATAATGACAATCTGCGTTCCTTGTGTACCAAAATAATCTGCTTCAACATAAGCTACTTTCTCCTTTTCAAAATGCTTCAGTAATTCGAATTCAATATTTTCTGTAAGGTAACAGAACTTTCCAATTGGCTTTGATTGGCTGAGTTTATTTATCTCGTCAAACAGCTCTCCAGTAAACGGAATTAAGATCAAATCTTGTACAAGGTTAACCGTAACTGCGTGCTTATAAAAAGCTGTAAATTGATGATGAGCAGTTTTTTTTGTGATTAATGCTTGTAAACTGTATCCCATAATTGAGTTTGAATATTTATCAATTTTATAATATATCTAATGGATGAGGTTGTTTGGTATATATTTTTTCTTCCAATTGGTCTGCAAATGCCGGATAATTTTTAGCCACCCATTGTTTTAGAATTAGTGCATCGTTGGTTTGTAAAACAATTGAATTGACACCATCTAAAATGCTGATTTGGTGAGTGCCTAATAGACAAAACTGGTAAATAGTCCATAGCGATTTTTCGTGTGTTCGGTAAAATTCCGGTCTATCGCTGTAATGGCTTTCGCTATAAAGTGTTTGGAAAAAATAATTGTTCACGTAAATCTTTAAATCGTTCATACTCATTTTTTATTACAAAATTCAATCCGATAGCTATCGGTATTGCAATCAGCCTGCCTGATGCAAAACCACATTAGGCAATGACTTTATTTTATCACTAATTCTTTTTTTAGCCAATTGTTTTTAATGGCCTTTCGGCATCGGGTTATGCGCTCTTTGTCTCCTTCGCTTGCAAGCCCTAAATCAAATAAGATACTATCCTGTAGCTTGGCATCGCCCCATTTTAGTTTTCTGTCTACTTTTAACGCCCTTTCAAATAAATCTTCAAAATCATCATCGATAGTTATGTTAAACTTTTTAGCTTTTAAATAGGCTTCTGCCAAAATTTTTAATTCTGTTTCCTGTTCAGATTGTTTTAAATAAGGGTATTTTTCAAAAATCTGTTTCAATTCCTGATATTTGCCTTGTTCGGCAAAAGCCATTAAAACACTAAAGTGAAATTTAACACCCAAATTTTTATGTGTGCACAAGGCTATACTTTGTTCTACTCCGTTTTTTAGGCAGTAATTTTTAACCAAAAAATCTTTAGCATTGTTTACTTCAGATTTGTTGATAGCGGGTTTGCTCTGTTTAAAATATTTGAAGAAATTTTTATCATCGCCCTGCATTGCATAGTGTTTGAGAATAATGAGATAGCCCTCATCCAAATTATCCTCCTCTTTAAAAATAACTGTTGGTTTAAAGTTCGGGATAAATGCTTCTGCCATTCTTATATCACCCAAAACCACGTAATTGGTAATGATATGCTTTAAAATGTGATTAAAGGTAATGTTGTCATTTACAATTTTTTGTGCGAATGCCAGCATCGTATGTTCATCGTAATTGGCAAAGTCAAAGAGTATTAAAAGTGCATCTTCCCAATCCAAAGAGGAAGTTATACTTTCCGTTTTGAAGCGTTTTAACATATCTTCAAAAGTGCTTCTATAATCTGTATAACCAAAATCCTCTATTCCCAAGTTTCGTCCCTGATAAGGAAGTTGCTTAATTTTGCTAAGTGTTGCTAAAACATATTCGCTGTTTCCTTCTACCATCTGACTTCCGACAACATAGTTATTTAAAGCTTCTATGCAATAGTTTATAGCTTGTTCAAGTTCTTGTTTCATTGTGTTTTTTGTTTGTTAGTTCAGCTTATCACATAATGGGCTGGGGCTTTGCGTTCGGGCGGGCAATCGAAGCACAAAAGCTGATATTGTAAAGTTCAATTAAAAAACTACTGTTGAATTTTGCACTTCAACCCCCTGACGCAAAACCCTTGTTAGCTGTAGGGCTTTTACTCGCCAAGTTTATTCAGTACTTTATTCATTTCTATAAAGTGTTGTTCATTGTTAGAAGCATAAAGTAAGTCATAATAACCATCATTTTTTAGAACTGCAATTACATCGTTTCCACGATTTCCATAAAAATCAATACCAATCCATTTTGAGAATGAAAATTCTCGTTTTTTAAAATTCTCTTTGATAATTTTCAGCTCATCATTATTTATACAAGCAAATTCTTCCGAACAAAATTGAAGAGCAAATACCGCTTGAAGATTTGCCATTGCTTTCAAAAAATCAGTTAGCAAATTTGTTTCTTTACTCCATTCCTGTTCTTCGTAGCTCATATAAACTGGCGGATTGTCGATATTCAAATCATTTTTGTTAATTCCCCAAACACAAGCCCATTGGTTTTCGACATAAAAAATCAGAAAATCGTTATTCTTAGACAATCTTAGTTTTTCAGGGGTAATGAGTCTGTCTTGGGTTTCATTAAGTTCTTGAATTTTTCCGAATTGTAAGTAATAGTCAAATAGCACTTGGGGAATGTTCTCACAAATATTTTTAAAAACAGAAATTTTATCTTCCGGAAATCCGTTATTTTCAGTTATGCCAAAAAGTTGTTTTATTTCATTAAACACTGTCATATTATTCTTTGTGTGTTGTCGGTCAAGCCTTACTGCTAAAGGTTTTGGCAATGCCTTATTAGAGGTAGTTTTTGTTCGTCAAGCATTTTGTAAGTTCTATTTTCACTTCGTCAGGAAAACCCGAAAGCCCTGGAATGTCGTTGTATTCTACGAAATACCGGTTTCCGTTTTTCTCTTCTAAAATGTCAATCGCAACAATGTCCGCCTTTAAATAATCCTGTAATTTTTTCGTTTGGTCAATTAAACTTTGTTCTTGGTCAATAAGTATAAAGTCAGTTGTCTGAACATTGGCTTTCCAAAATTTTCCTTTTCTTGCCATTGCCCAAATTTTGTCGCCAACTGCCAAATAACGAATGTCTTTGTCGTAGTTGATAAAAGGTTCAATTGTAATATAGTCTTCCGAAATAAAAAGCAGGTCTTTAATGTCTTGCCATTTTTTCTTCGTTATCAACAAGAACTTTTCCAAAACCACCGTGATAGTTTCCTGCTTTAACAACAAAAGGAAAGGGAATTTCAATGTTTTTTAATTGTGTAGAAGTTGTCGCCACATTAAATGGAATAACTGGAAGATTACATTCTTTCAATACATTTAGCATTGTTAGCCTATCGAAACCTTTGATTAAAACCTTCGTTGAATTTACGCAATGAACTCCCGAAAGTTGAATTATGTCAAGTACCGTTTTGTGTTTTGCATTTGGTCTGATTGCACCAACCCGCCACAATATTTTGTCAGGTTTGCAGACTCCATTTTGGTAAATTGCAAAAAGTTGATTGTATTTTAACAACCATTCTGTTGATTGTATTTTCTTCTGTTCAACTTTGTAGTCAGGTAAAAAATCCTGCCAATATGCTTCTCCGTTTATAACTAAAATTGTTTCCATTATTTGTTGTTTTTGTGGTTGTTCTTAATAGTCGCTAACTCTCAAATATGCGAAACTTTTCAGAATATACAAAATTTATAAAAAATAAATCATTGTTTATAAGATTATTATGAAAAATTATTTTATTGTCATGCGAAATCCGCAATTCCTATTTTGTATAATTTATTTTGTTTCAGAGCCGGGATTAATTTGAAATTTCTGGGATTATTTAACGGGATTTGATATAGTCCCACTTCAAAAACCCATTCCCGCACTTCATACAATGCGGAATTTTTTGTACTTTGTTTTGGTGGAAATTTGATTTAGATAATTCCCAATAAAATGGTTATTCACAACAAAAAAATCATCGGACTCATTTCCTTCCTCGTCGGGTTGGCGGTTTTGGTCTATACAGCCTACATAGTAAGCGTGATTTTCTATGGGAAACAGGTAGAAGCGGTGATTACAGGATTTGTAGTCCATCAAAACGGAGCCCGTAAGGTTCCGAATGAAAATACAAGTTTTAAAAATCCATTGAAAGGCAGAAGTCCGTTTGTGAAATTCCGTACAGAAAACGGCACCGAAATAGAATCATACAGCCAGATTCTGCAGATTTTCAGTTTTACAGGCTATTATATTGACAATAAGGTAAATGTGATTTATAGCCCGGAAAACCCAAAACAGATTTTCATTCTGGATACCAGAGAAATTCCCGGATTATTACTCATCACAGCTTTCGGGATTTTGCTGATGATTGTAGGTAAGAGTTATATTTTTCAAAAGGCAAAAAAATGAGAAGTTTTAAAAACATATTATCGATTATAATCTTGTTGATTTTAATGTCTTGCAACACATCCTTTTACCACAATGTGAATGATATGGGAAATCAGCCCGCCACACTTTACCTAAAAAACGGAAAAGTAATGAACGGAAATCTCGAAATCCGCAGCTTTGACCAGTTTTCATCCGTGCAGAAAATTACCTTCAAAGAAAATGGGACAAATAGCTACCAGTGGTTTTATCCGCCCGATATTGAAGGGATTTATTTCAACGGCGCAAGATATTCGCTCAAACTTGTCCCAGCAATGGATATGTGGAACAAACACGCCTACAAATTCCTGAAAAACATCACGCCAAACGACGGAAAACTTCAGCTTTTTGAAGATGAGTATACACAGCAAAACTCCTTCGGACAAATAGAAAAAGTATCAAAACTTTATATTAAGCTAGCCCGGAACAACGAAGTTTTTGATGCCCAATCCGACCTTTTTGTACCCAATTTCAATGAGAAAGTGAGCCGTTTTTTGTCAGATTGTCCTGCGGTTTCGCAAAAAATTCTCACCAAAGAAAAAGACTTTTCCTACGCTTTCGTCAATCAAGGCGATACACAGAGGAAACAAGTCTGGATGAGTATCGCTTTTGAATATAATAATTGCAAATAATACCAATATGAAAAACTTAATACTAATATTTCTTGTTCTGTTTTCTCTGCAAAGCAATGCACAAAACCGCTGGTTTACCACTTATAGCGACAGCGTAGCTCTGAAAACCGATGCAGTGAAAATCGTCAATCAGTTTAAACAAAAAGTGAAATCAGCCAATCCTACCATAAAATTGGATGATTGGAAAGTCGTGAAAAACACCTCGCCATACCTGATTTACATCGAAAACAAAACCGTGAATCTTCCTCTTTGGCAAGAAGTTATCCCACAGCAAAAAGATTTTTTCGCAGAAGTTGCAGAAGGGAAAGAGCAAGGCAGAGAAGTCTTTGGATTATTCTTCAACGGCTTTTACCTTGTTCACGAATTGGGTCACGGACTTACCGAAGATGCCGAAAAAAAATTCGGAAATGCCTATGACAGCGAGTATGATGCCAACACCATTGCGATTTTGTATTGGAGAAACATCGGCGAAAAGAAAAATCTGAAAAAATGCTACACTTACGCCAAAAAAATGCTAAAACACCTGAAAAATCCTGTCCCAGCAAATGAAAATTTTAAAGAATATATGTCGAAGCATTATCAGGAACTTTCATCAGACCCATACAAATACGGCTACATCCAGTTCTCGCAATTTGTGGAGATATATGAAAATAAAAACTTGCCGGATTTTGTGACATTTATCAAAAAATATGGCAAATAACTGTAAAAACCAAGTACAAAATCTATTGTAATCTAAATCTTATTAAAAATGAAAGCAAAAACACTTTTGACAACAGCCATTATTGCACTATCAATAATCTCTTGCAGAAAAGACGATGATGAAACACCTCAACCAAAAATATATCCGGAAGAAAATCAGTTTTCGGCATATCTTACTGCAACAGGTTTCAATCAAAAAACAGTCAATGCAATCAATGCAGGCGACTATGAATTTGGGTTAAAATTCACACCAAAAGTAAAAGGAAATATTGTTGCTATTACTTTTAAAATTCCCGATAACGCCATTAATGTGAGAGTTACAATATGGGATGCGGGTACAAAAGCTGTTATCAAAACGATTACCATTCCTAATGCTCCTGCCAATACAGAAATCCGCCAAAATATAGACCCTTTTGCACTGACCCAAGGTAAATCGTATTTAATTTCTTACAACGGAAACGATTGGTACAGACATTCCAAATCAGACAATTCCGTGGCAGCTTATCCTATTGTTGTGGGGAATATTTCTTTCGATAGTTATCAATGGATAGGAGGATCAGCACAGACTTTTCCTGCCAGTATGAGCAATGATTATTACGCAGGCGATTTAAGTTTTGTATTTCAGCAGGTAGATTAAAAAATCATAATGAAAAAAATCATTTTCATATTCGGGATTTTACTTTCGTTGCAAAGCTATTCGCAGTGCAGGAAAACATTTATCTACGGTTTTGAGCTGGTGGGAAATGTAAATACTGAACTCGTGACGGCGACCGTTTTTTACAAGGGAAAAACCATCATCCCGAAAACGGAAACCATTTGCGGAAAACCGTTGAAAATTAGAAAACAATTCAGTTTTATAAAAAATTCTTCAAACACTTTAGATGGCGTAAAACTTCCGTATCAGCTTCCTGAAAAACGTTTTTACTGGCTGATGACCGATGAGATGAACATCGAAATGGCAACGCATCCCGACCATTTCAAAATCGTACTGGACTCGAAAGACAAAAATCTGAAATCGAAATACGCGCTTCCCATTACCTACGATTTTCTGTCTCAAAATGCCATTTATCTGGATTTGATTGATAAAAGCAATGCCAATATCCAAAAAGAATTCAGGGACAAAATCTGGCAGTTTGCCCTGTATGAAAAAGAGAAAAAGCAACAATTGAAAGACACCATTTTGGTCTATTCCGCAAGGAAAAGAATCCCTGAAGGTATTTTGATTCGATTTCCGGAACTGAAAGATGTTTCAAATATTCATTCTATGGAAGAATACAATGTTACAGGAATGCTTTTCAACCAAAAATTATTTTTGAAAATCCCCGAAAATAAAATTCCGAAACCTGATGCGCAAACCGGACATTATATTTCTCTGGACGGAAAAAAATGCGCCACTTCAGGCGGAATTACAGGTATCGGTTTCAGCGAATGTGCGGGAGCCAATGTTAAAAAAGATAAAAAACCGATTCAATATCAGGTTAATATTCAGATAGAACCTTAAGTCATTATTGATAATTTATAAATGATAATTGATTTGAAATTCAATGATTTACAACAGAAAAAATGTATGATTAATCTTTGAAAAAAAGTAGATACTTTAAAAATCATCAAAATGCAAAAAATAATTACAACCTCCATTCTTATGCTCAGCACACAGCAGATATTTGCACAAAGATTGGATTACGAAAAACTGGCATCCCAAAAACAGGAAACCAAGTTTAAAACAGGCATTCAGCCGGAGAGAATCAATGTTTATGCCGGCGAAATAGACGTGTATGTTTCCGTCTCGGAAAATCTACTTGCCGTGAACGAAGTTTATGCGCTGTTCCGAGGAAAAAATCCAACAGTAAAAGTCAGCTACTTTTCTAACGAAAAACCTTTCAAATCGGTATTAGTTCCCGAAGATGCAGTGTATTCTTCTTTGGAGCAAGGCTATAATGTAATACGCTACAAACTTCCGATTCATTCCACCAAAAGCTACAGTTTTCTGGTAGCCAATATAAGTGATGCTTTTTTGAAATCGAAAAAACTGAAAATCGTGGGCGATTTCCGTCCTACATTCAGCTGTCAGGAAGCTTTGCCCGAGAGCAATATTTTCGGAGTTCCTGCTCCGGGATTTGTGACTGAATTTTTTAATGACAGAAAGGGTTGCGGTTATTTCAAAAAATCGGCGTCGGACAAAACTTACCGTTTCCACATCATCGCTGATGTTCCTGTTTATGACAAATAAAATTTAAAAAAATGAAGAACATATTTAAAACATTAGTATTATCCGCAATGATATTTTCTGTGCAGGCTTTTTCACAAGATGGAATAAGAACGATGATGGTGGAAAAAGGCAATAAATTAGGACTGAAAACGAGTGATAATTCAACATTAACCATTATTAGATTTGATGCAAAAAACAGAGCTTATTATTTACCTTTTAATGATAATAGTTGTATTTTTTTTAAAGATGTTCCCGAAAATACGCAAGCTTTTGCAACGTGGGGCGAGATTTATAATCTTTATGATGATTTAATATTCGGGAAAGCACAAAAGGGAAAAGATGGTAGAATCACAAGAGGCAAGCCTCAGCTTTTTATCGGCGCACCAACAAGTGATGAATTCAAAACGCCGCAAAAAAGTGGAGCAGGACAGCATTTTGAGGGCGGAAGCATCTACTGGAGCCAGCCAACCGGCGCACACGAAGTTCACGGTTCTATCCGTGATAAGTGGAAATCATTGGGTTTGGAAAACTCGTTTTTAGGTTTTCCAACAACCGATGAAACGTCAACGCCCGATGGATATGGAAGATTTAACTTTTTTGAAGGTGGAGCGATTTATTATCATCCGCATTTGGGAACTTTTGCCGTACCGAAAATGATTGTGGAAGTTTGGAAGAAAAATGGCTGGGAAAAAGGAAAATTGGGTTATCCAATCAGTGATGAAATCATCAAAAACAACAATTCGATACAGAAATTTGAATTTGGAGCGGTAATTTCTACCAAAGGAGGCGCTTACCAAGTGATTTATAATGGCGATAAAAAAGCCCGTGGTCTTTATACCAAATGGTTAGAAACCGGTGCGGAAAATTCAAATCTCGGCGATTTGCTCGTTCCAAATCGGAATTATCCTAAAAATCAATTTCAATATTTTGCCGAATTTCAGAACGGATATATCTATGAAAGTTTCATCAGACAAGCCAATGGCAATACACCTCTTGATGCATTTGTGATTCGCAAAGGACCGATTTTCGATTATTATGCCAAGAAAAAATGGGAACAAGGTTCGCTCGGTTTGCCAATAAGTGATGAAATACCATCTAAAAAAGATGGCCAAGAAATGATTGAACAGCACTTTCAAAATGGTGTCATTTACTACACTAAATCGATAGGGGCGTTTGAAAAGAAGAATTAATAATAGTTGTTGGTTTTTAGTTGTCGGTTGATGGACTTAAATTGAGTTTTGATTTTGAAAATGTTTGATAATCATTTGATTAAAATAAATTTTATATGAAACGACTTTTGATTTTTAGCGGTTTATTTTTATCGTTTGTGACTTTTGGGCAATCAAAATCCCTTCCCAAAACAGATTTCAATACGATATTTGTGTGTGTTGACAGTATTTCCTATAACCAGCTATTTCAAAATCCTTTTGTAAAAGACACCTTGTTTTTTTGCAAAACGTCTAATAATGTTACGAATACAGATTCTTATGAAGCAAAATATTTTATCGGCGAATCTGCAACGATAGAATTTTTTCAACCAAAAAAAACACAGCAATTGGGCGATAATTTTGGCGATTGGGGAATTGAATTTAAAACAAGAAAAATAAATACGCTTAAAAATTTAATTGAAAAATCGAAGGCACTTCATATTTCCATTGATACCGCAATGGTAACCACCAACTTTGATGGTAAGTCCATCCATTGGTACAAAACCTTAGGCTTAAAGCAGAGAAAAAACGAGCTGTCGATTTTGGAATATCAAAAAGACTACCTGCAAAGTCTAGGTTTTACTAAGTCTCAGATAAACAAATCGATGACTTATAAATCGTACAACAGCATTTTATCCAATGGTAAAAAATATCCACGCCAGTTTGCGATGGTCAATTATATAAAGCTTTTTGCCGATAAAAAACGGATAGCTGATTTATTAAATTTTGCCAAGCTGAACGGTTGCAAAAGGATTGGAAACACAATCACAAACGGCGAAACCACCATTGGATTTGAGGAAGTAGCGCATTTGCCCGATTTTCAAATCCAAGAAATAGGCTTATCATTATTGGATGACCAGAAATTCCGCAGAGAAAAGATTAGTGAAAATATATTGATAGAAATTATTGGTAAAAATGCCAAAATTGTATTCAAAAAAAGAAATTGAAATTAATATAAATCATCTAATTTCCAATAAAATTAAAATACAATTAACAGGTCGCTCCTCTGGAGCTTTAATTCTTTAATAAAAACAATTTTTCTATTAACAGGCCGCTCCTGACGGAGCTGTATTTAATCCCATCGGGATTTACTGTTAATAGAAAAAATTAAATCAACAAAAGCAAAGCTCCAGAGGAGCGACCTATTGATTTATCTTATAAACATTGGGTTCTTCAATTTGTAAATATTTTCATTAAATAACGATGAATATAATTTAAACCACTAAACAATTATACAATATAAACTTCAAAATTTAAAACAATGAAAAAAATAATTACGGGCATTGCAATTTTGCTTTTCACAGGCTTTGTTTTTGCTCAAAAAATAATCGACCCGAAGTACAAAAGTCCGTCATTGGGCAACAAGACAAGTACTACGGTTGCAAAATTAAACATCGACAAAAGTTTATTGGTGAAAATTTATGGCGAAAGTCAATCTGATAAGGTTTGGGCTAAATGCCAGTCTGAGTTCAACAGCTTCAACCAAAACGGCGATGAAATCTGGGTTTATGAAGACGAATATTTCAACGGTAGAAAGAAAATCCTCAAAGTTGGCGATTATACGCTGAAAGGAAGTGCAACAAGCCACGAACTGGGAACCGATTGGAACGATAAAATCAGCAGTATGCTCATTCCCGTTTCGCTGCGGATAGACCTATTTATCGACGATAATTTTTCGGGATTGAAAACCGAAACTTCGGGCTATGGAACCATCAACAGAGAAAGTGGGGAAAAAGGTTTCAAGGGCGATTACTACACCTTTAAAGATTTGGGCAAATACACCAAAGGCGGTTTGTACTTTGTGGGCAATGGTCTAGGCTCGCCCTCTTACAATGCTAATGATAATATCTCAAGCCTGAAAATTTATAAAGTGTACTAAAAAATTATTTCAAAATACATAATCAATCAAATCAAACGTATTGAAGATATAAAATCATCCATTATTTTCCGATAAAAATTACAATATAATTTACAGGTCGCTCCTACGGAGCTTTTTAATCTTTAAAAACTTTCTTTCTATTAACAGGTCGCTCCTAATGGAGCTGCGTTATTCAATCCCATCGGGATTGTCTATTAATAGGAAACTTCTAACGGAGTGTGTTTAATCCCGTTGGGATTAACTGTTAATAGAAAAAATTGATTCACCAAAAAAGAAGCTCCGTAGGAGCGACCTGTCGATTTATCTTGTATGGATTGTTTATATTTTTTATCGACAACAATGAAAATCAACATTAAATTTAAAAAAATGAAAAATAAATTCATCACAAGTTCTTTAGCCGTTTTTATCATCCTCTTATGTTCTGCCGCAAAAGCGCAAATGCCCGATAAAAAAGCAATGGAAAAAATCAAGGCAATGCAAAAGATGTATAATGGAACTACGAGTAAAGGCGCAGGGAAAATCAGTTATACGGTTAATAATAAAACTTATAGCTATACCGATGGCATCAGTACGGTCATTATTGAAGGTAAAATTGGCGATATTTCGGATGATAAGCATAATGCTGTGATTGGCGATGGGACGCCTCATCCGTTCAAAGTTGGGCAGGCTTATGCTTGCAAAGGTCTTATCCTGATGGTAGATGGTTTGCAGTATGGCAGGAGAAGTAAAGACAATATGGTAACCATTACTTCTTACAACGGAAAGCAAATCAAAGGGACATTTTCAGGGACTGTTTACAACGAAAAAACCAAGAAAACACTTCCTGTGAAAGGTACTTTTGAAACAAGCAATATTACTTCTTTGTAAGTCAGAAATAGCATCATAAAAATTATGAAAAAACTCCACCTATTATTCCTAATGATGATGTTTCACTTTGGTTTTTCTCAGACTTTGGGTGTTTCGGGAAAATATATTACCAAAAATGGGAGCAACATTATCTTGCGTGGCATCAATTATCCTTTTATTGATGACGGAAACATCAATCTTGCTTCGCCCACAAGCTATCAGTTTTATCTGAACGAGGCTTCCAAAACCGGAGCCAATACGATGCGGATTGCGTGGTATCTTCCGGGAACGCATTGGCGTGATATTCAAACTCCGGGAACGGTGCAGGGTTATATCAATAATGGGCATCTCAGCAATATCCTGACCTACACCGAATCCAAAAATATGATTCCGATTCTGGAAATTCATAACGGAACCTGCGGAAACGATTGGAATCTGTTCAACAATTCCATCATTCCTTTTTGGAAAAGTTCGCAGATGCTTTCTATTATCAATACGCATCAGGGTAACCTGATTATTAATTTGGCCAATGAATTCGGGAATGCCCGCTGGACAGGAAACGTAACCACCGCGATGACGACTTTCAAAACCAATTACAAAAATGCCATTACGCAACTTAGAAATGCCGGAATAACGGTTCCGATTATGATAGATGCTCCTGATTGTGGACAATCATCATCGGAACTTTTGTCCGTGGCACAGGAAATCTACAACCACGACCCACTTCATAAAATCATTTTCTCTGCACACGCTTACTGGGGCGGTTATGCATCAAGTACCACCAATATGGAAACCAAACTTAATGAAATGAGCAATTCCGGATTGTGCTGGTTTCTGGGAGAGATTGCCAATAATCAAAATGATAATGCCTGTGGCGATTTGGATTTATCGTCCTATTATCCCGCTTTACTTACCAAATTGTGCCAAAAACAAATTGGATGGGCAGCTTGGGCTTATGATCAGGATTGCTCATCATCAAGAGAAATGACCACCAATGGTTTTTTTAGTAATCTCACGACTTACGGAAATGATATTGTCAATAATCCCAATTATGGTTTGAAGTCTACTTCCGGCTGTGGTGTCTCGTCTTCAGGAACGTTATCGAGTTCTGAAATAAATATTGGAAATTCTGATAAAGTTTATCCCACCATTTTTTCTGACAAAATTTTTTTAGAAACCAGTCAGGAAGGGCATTATGAGATTTTCAATATGGAAGGAAAACTCTTGTCTCAGGGCAATTTGGAAAAAGGGAAAAACGAAATTTATACAATGAACTTAAGCAAAGGGATTTATCTTTTTAAAACGAAGGACAAAACGTATAAATTGATTAAACACTAAAAATCTACGGAATGAAAAAAATAAAAATAATCTCTGCCATTCTATCAATACTATGTTTTTCGGCGGTTTCTTCCCAAACGCTGACTTTGGTAAAAGACATCAATCCTTTAGGCAATTCCAATCCGTATTTTCTGAAGAATTTTAACAATAAAATCTATTTTGTAGCCAATTCCGGAAGCGGAAACAAGATTTATCAATCGGACGGCACTTCTGCCGGAACGCAGTTGGTTGGTCCATCGGTCGGTTCAGGGAATCTGTATCCTTTGATTAATTATAATAATACGCTGTTTTTCAATTATGATGATGGAACCAATGGTGCAGAACTTTGGAAATCCGACGGAACAACGGCAGGAACGGTTCTCGTAAAAGATATTGTCGTAGGAAATTCCGGTTCTAATCCACAATATCTTTCCGGCGCAAACGGTAAAGTATTTTTTATTACAGGAACTAAATTATGGAGCTCGGACGGCACTTCTGCTGGAACTATCCAGCTGACATCCAATAGTTTGGTTGCAGACCGTTTCAACAATCAGCTCACTTTGCCTTCTTTGGGAAATAGTATTTTTTTCTCAGGAAACAATGGAAATTTGGGACTTTGGAAAAGTGACGGAACGGTTGCCGGAACTCAGCTTATGAAAAGCATCAGTGTGAATGCCTATCTGGAAAATGTCGCCATCTATAACAACGAAATGTATTTTGTAGCCTCGGACGGAACCAATGGCTATGAACTTTGGAAAACCGATGGAACAACAACGGGAACTATTTTGGTAAAGAATATCAACACATCTTCCGATTCCAATCCCACAAAATTTCTGGTAAGCAACAACAAAATTTTCTTTATTGCGAATGATGGAACTTCGGGAGAAGAATTATGGGTTTCCAATGGAACTTCTTTGGGAACACAACTTGTGAAAGATATTACAGTTGGTAATCCGAGTTCCAATATCCAGACTTTGATTGAATTTAATAATAACGTTTATTTTTTTGTGCTGAGTGGTTCAAACAGGTTTCTTTACAAAACAGACGGGACTTCTGCCGGAACAGTTTTGGTAAAGACTATTCCGTACAGTGTTGTTCATTATGCGCATGTTTTCAATGGGAAATTGTATTTTTTGGCCAAAAGTTTGGGGTCTTCCTATCTTTTTGAAAGTGACGGAACTTCTGCCGGAACACAGCAGATTAGCCCGAATATTTCTTCCGAGAACTATTCGGACCTTAATTTCCTGACCTATAATTCCGAACTTTACCTGCCTTGCTACAATGGAACTACTGGTATGGAACTGAATAAGTTAAGTACACAAAATCTAGGTGTGCAATCTGCTGAGAAGATGAAATTCAGTATCTATCCTAATCCGACCTCTGATTTGGTATATATTCATAGCATTGATCACTTGCCTAATTTGTTGAATTATAGTATTTTGGATGTTTCGGGGAAAGTTCTGGATGAAAATAAACTGACTCCAACCAAAACATCGATTTCTTTGGGGAAATTTCCATCAGGAATGTATATTTTGCGGTTATACAGGGATGGAAAAGTGAATGATTTTAAAATCATAAAAAAATAATCGTATACTATTTGGGAAATAATAAATTCCGGATTTTCTTTCACATTTGATGGAGCGTTTTGAAAGGTTTGACTAAATCAAATTATTTAATTCTATCTAAAAACTTTTGAACAGAAAGTTATCACATCTATTACGACTTGATTAAAGACAGCGAAAAGTAAATTGTGAAATTCTCAAATAAAAGTTCCAGGGAAAAGATAAACTCAACAGAAAATTCATACCTATAGTTTTAAAAAATGTTAAGTATTTAATGGCTATTGTATTTAACAAAACAAAAAACTCTTCCAAATCGGAAGAGTTTTGATATTAATGAAAACTTGGATTTAATTTCAAATCGTTGAGGTCTAGTTGTAATTCAGCTTTTCGGATTTCCTCGTCATCGTAATATTTTTCGCGTCGCATCTGGAAAATATCGATTCTTTGTTTAGCGTAGATTTCTTTCAGAATTTCATCAAATTTATCAATTTCCTGAGTCGTACAAGTGTTACATTCCAAAAGATCTAATTGATTTTCAGTATTTTCAGTTTCAATGGAGATCTGGGTGTGATAATTTTTAAGAAGATTGCTTTTATCAATCATATGGCCATAGTTGGAATGAATGTGATTAAGTGCCAAACGGTTCAATCTTATTTGGATTTGAGCTTCCTGCTGTTCTTGTGGTATAACGACGTCCATAGACGGAATATTCAGTTTTTTCACAATGAATGGCAGGGTGAGGCCTTGAACCACTAATGTCATGAATATGACGACAAATGTGATTAATAAAATCAAATTCCGATGCGGAAATGGACTGCCGTCATCCATAACAAAAGGAATGGAAAGTGCGGTTGCTAAAGAAACCACGCCGCGCATACCAGCCCAACCAATAACAAGTGGACCTTTCCAACCTGGGGATTGTTCTTTTCTAACGGATTTGAAAAGCCATCTTGGAACAAAAGCAGCAGGATAAATCCACAAAAATCTAATAGCAATAACGACAGCACTGATAATCACGCCATATTTGATACCTTGGATTAGCGAGGCTTCTTCCAAACCACGGATAATTGCAGGAAGTGATAATCCGATTAATATGAAAACCATTGCATTCATCACGAAAATTACTGTGGTCCAGACGCCTAACATATTAAGACGTGTATTTCCGTTTTTGAAAATTTCGTGCGATCTGTATGAGATAAAAAGTCCGCCAGTTACAACGGCCATTACACCAGAAAAATGAAATTGTTCTGCACCAAGATATAAAATGTATGGCGTCATAATTGTCAACGCAGCGTCTATGGCAGATGTTGTTGGTAAAAATCGGTGGATCAGATACATTATTCCGGCTCCAATCAATCCAAAAACGATTCCCATTCCCGCAACTAAAAAAAATTGCCCTGTCGCTTCGTGCATAGAAAAAGTTCCCGTTAAAATGGCAGCTAAAGCAAATCTGAAAACAATTAATGATGATGCATCGTTCACGAGACTTTCGCCTTCCAGAATACTTACAATTCTTTTAGGAACTGGTAATCCTTTCAATACAGTTGTTGCAGCAACAGCATCTGGTGGAGAGACAATTCCTCCCAATAAAAAACCGAGTGCCAAGGTGAAGCCAGGAATCAATGCCTGAGAAACATAAGCGATAATCAATGAAGTGGCGAAAACCAGCCCGAAAGCTAGCAATGCGATTGGTCTTTTCCATTTCCAGAAATCGTTCCAGGAAGTGAACCAAGCGGCTTCGTATAAAAGTGGTGGAAGGAAAATCAGGAAAACCAACTCGGGATCTAGTTCTATTTCGGGGATTCCGGGCAAGAGACTGATAATCAATCCTGCTAAAACCAAAAATATGGGATAAGCGATTTTTAGTTTTTTGGCAACCATTACCATCATAAAAACGGAAAATAGTAATGCCAGAATTAATAGTAAAGTGTGATGCATCTGTAAGGAAATTAAATTATGTTTTTATGGTAAAAATATAATTCTACATACTAAAATCCTATAGCGGAGTATAATTAAATAAAAAATTAAATGAAGCTAAATCAATGTCTGAAGTTAATGATTTAATTTTCTGCTACTTATATGAGATGGATTTGTTTGCAATCATAATGATTAATATTTAAAATAATTGTAATTTTCTGTAACAATTAATAAAAATTAGATACTTATCAAAACTAAATATTACAATCAAAAATGAAAAAGATCTCTCTTAGTGCATTGATGTTGGCTTCGTTATTTAATGTTGCTTTTGCACAAACCAAACAAGCTGCTTTGGAGCTTAACTATATGGACACATCTGTGCGTCCTCAAGACGATTTCTATAATTATGTGAATGGAACTTGGATGAAAACTGCAAAAATTCCTGCAGACAAACCAAGTTGGGGTTCTTTTACCCAGCTTAGAGAAACTACGGATAATAATTCTTTGGTATTATTAGATAATATCTTGAAAGAGAAATTCGCTACTGGATCTGAAGGTCAGAAAATCCAGGCGCTTTACGAAACTTATATGGATATGAGCAAACGTAATGCGGATGGACTGAATCCAATTAAAGGTGATCTGGCAAAAATTGATGCTATCAAGAATTTGGCTGATTTACAGAATTACCTGGACGAAGCAACCAAAAGAGGCGATAACGCATTTTATGGTTGGGGCGTAGATGGCGATCTTAAAAATTCTAAGATGAATGCAGTTTATCTTGGTGATGCGTCATTTGGTCTTGGTAGAGATTATTATCAAAAAGAATCTGCGAAAAACACAGAAACTATTGCAGAATATAAAAAATATGTAGCTAAAGTTTTAGCGGAAATTGGCTACAAAAATGCTGATGTTGCGGCGGGACAAATTGTGGATTTTGAAAAGAAAATGGCTAAAACATTGTTGACGAATGAGCAAATCCGTGACGCAAATCTTCAGTACAACCCAAAAACTTTACCAGAGTTAAAAACTTTGGTTAAGAGTGTTGATCTTCCAAAATATCTTGCAACAGTGGGTGTAAAAACTGATAAAGTGATCATTGGCGAGATCAATTATTATAAAAATCTAGATACTTTTTTAACTGAGAAGAATATTCCGCTGATTAAAGATTATCTTAAATTTCATTTGACTTCTGGAAGTGCAGGATATCTTAATCAGAAATTAGACGATATGAAGTTTGATTTCTACAGCAAATATCTGCAAGGTCAACAGGAGCAGAGAGCATTGAACAAGAGAGCATTGTCACTTGTGAATGGTGTACTTGGAGAAGCTTTTGGAAAAGTGTATGTTGAGAAATATTTCACACCAGAAGCTAAAGCCCAAATGTTGACTTACATCGATTATCTAAAGAAAAGTTTCGGTGTACACATCAATGGTTTGACCTGGATGTCTTCTGTAACGAAGCAAAAAGCTTTGGATAAATTGAATAAATTCACTGTGAAAATTGCTTATCCAGACAAATGGAAAGATTATTCTAAATTAGATTTGAAGTCTGATAAAGATGGTGGTTCTTTATATTCCAACCTTAAAAATGTTGAAAGCTGGAGCTATAGTAAAGAAATAGAAAAAGTAGGAAAACCAGTTGATAAAACAGAGTGGGGAATGTCTCCACAAACAGTGAATGCTTATTATAATCCAGTGAACAACGAAATCGTTTTCCCAGCTGCGATTCTTCAGCCGCCTTTCTTCAACCCAGCTGCTGATGCTGCTGTTAACTTTGGAGGAATTGGAGCAGTTATCGGACACGAGATGACTCACGGTTTTGATGACAGCGGTGCACAGTTTGACGGTGATGGAAACTTAACCGATTGGTGGACTGCCGAAGATAAAACAAACTTCGAAAAAGCGACTAAAAGTTTAGCAGCGCAGTATGATAAATACGAGCCGGCAAAAGATGTGAAAGTGAATGGAACCTTTACCAATGGTGAGAATATTGCTGATTTAGGTGGTGTTAATATTGCCTATGATGCACTTCAAATGTATCTTAAAGATAAAGGAAATCCGGGTAAAATTGATGGCTATACTCCAGATCAGAGATTTTTCTTAAGCTGGGCTACAGTTTGGAGAACATTATCGACAGAAAAATATCTGACGAACCAAGTGAAGACAGATCCGCATTCTCCAGGCTTCTTCAGAAGTTTCGGACCTTTGGTTAATACAGAAGCTTTTTACAAAGCATTTGATGTGAAAGAAGGTGATAAGCTTTACAAAAAACCAGAAGAAAGAGTAAAAATCTGGTAGTAAAACTATTTATAAAAATACCCTGTGAATTTTCATAGGGTATTTTTTTGATCTAATTTTAAGTGTTTCGATGAGTATTTATATAGAAGAGAGATTATCTTCCATTAATAATTTAGTGAGCTTGATAAAGCAAGCTTACTACTGAGTGAAAACAAGTTTCCTTTTAATGACATAAAAAAAGCCCATTTCGTTTTAACGAAATGGGCTTAAATAATTTATAATTCTAAAGAATTATTTTTTGATAGCTTTGAAAGATTTAACACTTCCATCTTCCATCTTAAGGTTTACAATGTAAAGACCTGTTTTCAAATTAGAAAGATTAAGTTCTGCTGCCGGAGCAAGAGTTTTAACTTCTCTACCAGAGATGTCATTTACAGAAATTGATTTAACTCCTTTTACATCTGAGATGTTAAGGACATCTGTGAATGGGTTAGGGTAAACAGAAACTGATTTTTTGTTTACATCCGTAACAGCCATAAACTGTTTGTAATCAATTGTATAATCTTCTACTTGTCCATTAGCCATTTGGCTACAAGCTGTAGCTAATTGTGGATAGATTGTTGTTGCTGCAGTCGCTTGGAAATTATACTTAACTCTCATGAATTTTTTTCCTAAAGCTGTTCCTGCGGGAATATCGATGTTTGCTGTTAATGTGACTGGATTAGCAGTTACACCCCCAACATAAAGCTTTGTTGCAAAAGTGTTAAAATATGCTTCTCCTACATCATCAAAATCACCATCGTTGTTCCAGTCAATAAATACAGAAGCAGCCCAACCATTTGCAGCATTTCCGTTAGTTCCACCTAGTATTGTTAACGGAACACTTGTAACGTTATTCATTACAGGGAATTCTATAGAAGTAAAATCTTGGTTTACAGGGAAAGCACCAATACCTGTTGCTGTAGGATCGGACGTATTAGTAACACCTGAAAAAGTTACAGATTTAATCGGTGCAATTGCATTCGGAGCGGTAGAAGTTATTGGACCACAATGTGCTACAAAAGAGTTTGTACTGAATGTGATTTCTTGACATCCAGTAGCATCTCCATTTAAGTTACTAGGAGTAACTTTTGCAAAGTAAGTTGTGTTAGGGCTTAATCCAACGTTTAGACTAGTACTTTCTGCAGTTCCATTGAAGATATCGGAACCACCAGATGTTGTACCTACACTTACTTTATAGTTTACAGCATTAGGCGCCGCGTTCCAGGTAAGAGCATAGCTACCGGCGGAAACTACAGAGCCGTTATTGATTCCTACAAATGTTGTACACGCAGGAATAGTTGTAACAGCTTCTTGTGCGATTGAGATGTTATCTACATAGATATTACCAGCCGAGTTACCAGTAGTTTTTACAAACCAAGCACCAATACCATAAACTTTACCTGGTTGTAAAGCTCCAGCAGGGATTGTTGCAGTAAGAGTTTGGCAAGATGTTATTGCTGCTGTTGTCAAAGGTGTTCCTGATGAAACGTTTACAACGCTCCAAGTATCTTCTACTTCATCATAAATCATATAAGAAATATATAAAGTACCTGAAACATTTGCAGCTTTTTTGTAATTGATGCTTACATTGACTTTTTGACCATTGTTTACTTGGCCGTCATCTTCTAGTGTAAGTAACTGTACCATCCATCCAGTTTGTGTTGTTGCAGCAGCAATTGCTAATTGTCCTCCTAAACTTCCACCACAAGCAGCTGCGGCAGTAATGGTACCTGTTCCAAATTGACCATATTGACCAATATTCGTATTTGTTTCAAAATCACCGACGTGATTAATTTGTGCATTGACACCCATACCTAATGCCAAAAGACAAGAGAATAGAATTTTTTTCATAATATTATAAATTTATTTAAACTAATACGAATATAGAATTTTTTTTTATTCTGGAGAAGTATATTAACACTTAAAGTTGATTTAAGTTATTAAAATAAAAAAGCCACCTCGTTTTTTTTGAGGTGGCTATATAATTTAATTAAATTTTAAATTATTTTTTAATGGCTTTGAAAGATTTTACATTTCCATCTTCCATTTGAAGATTAACAATGTATAATCCAGCACTTAGATTAGAAAGATTAATTTCTGTAGATGGTGCAAGGGATTTAACTTGTCTTCCTGTCATATCATTAACAGAAATGGATTTAACTCCTTTTATATCAGATATTTTCAAGATATCTTTAAATGGATTTGGATATATAGAAATGTTCGCTTTGTTTACATCAGATACGGCCATTGTAGGACCGGAGATATTCAATGTATAATCTTCAACCTCTCCATAGGTAGAAGTACCACAAGGAAGAGCATTGTGACCTGTAGAAGAATCTGACATACGGATTCTCATACGTGTTGTTCCTGTAACAGCTGTAGTAGGAATAGTTACACTGCCTGTCCAGGGACCTACACCAATAGCTGAAGTAAATACTAATTCTGTAGCATTATCAAAAACACCATCTTTATTATAATCTATCCATACCAATGCAATATCGGTTGTCCAAGCATTTGCATTACCAGTAGCAGTAAATGTATAAGTATTACCTTTAGTTACATTACCAACAATAGATGTATAGTCAGAATATCCAGTAAATACTGTAGAGCTATTATTAATATCTGCAAAAGTTACATTAGCTATTTTCTCGAAAGAAGTACTTGTATTAGTTGCACTTGCGGTACAGTAAACCGCTAAACCTGTTGTGAAAGATGTTTCGGTACAACCTGTAGCATCACCAATACTATTTGTAGGAACAATTTTCACATAGTAAGTTGTATTAGCAGCTAAAACTGGGCTATGAGTTGTTGAAGAAACCAAGGTTCCGTTTGCAACATCTGTTCCTCCGGAAGTAGTTCCAATATAAAGTTTATAACCACTTGCTCCTTCAACAGCAGTCCAAGTTAGTACAGTAGGGTTTGGTGTAACATTGGTTGCAGCATTGGCTGGTGTAGTAAGTGTTGTACAATTTGGAGCTGTAGTTGGGATGACTACTGTTATAGTGTAGTCTTCAACTTGTCCATTACCCATTGCACCACATGGATCTGATAAAGATGGGGTAAGTGCAGTTGCAGAACTGTTGAAATTATACTTGATTCTCATCCTTTTGTTTCCTGCAGTAGCAGTAGCAGGAACAGCTATGTTTCCATTAAAGTTAATAGGCGTTCCAGTTGCACCTAGGAAAGAGCTTGCTGGGGCTGTAAAATATTGCTCTCCAGTATCATTGAAATCACCATCTCCATTCCAGTCAACAAATACTGTCATCCCAAATCTGTTTGTTCCCAATCCTGTTCCTGTAACTGCTAAGTTATATGCAGTTCCAGCAATAGCAGTAAATACTGTGCTTGTAAAATCTTCATACGGAGGAAGGGATCCAGCGGTAGCGGTAGAAGTTTTAGTAACACCATTAAAAGTTACTGAAGAAATTGGGTAAATCTGTGTTGGTGCAGTAGATGTTATTGGTCCACAATAAGATATTGTAGATGTTGTCATAAATGAGATTTCTGAACATCCTGTAGCATCTCCACTTGAATTTGTTGGAACAACTTTAGCATATAATGTAGAGTTTGTTGGTAATGATGCATTAAGGGTATTTCCTGCAGCGGTTGTATTCAAAACATCAGAACCTCCGGGAGTTGTACCAATCGTAATTTTGTAATTCACGGCAGTTGCTACAGATGGCCAAGTAAATACAGCATTACCTGCTGATATTGTAGATGCTGCTACTGGTGAAGTAAATGTAGTACAGGCAGGTGCGGTAGTTACAGTTTGTTGAGAGAAGTTAATGTCGTCAACAAAAATATTACCAGAACCAGAAGATCTTGTAAACCATACACCTATTGCATTGGTTTTGCTAGGTTGTAAAGCACCAGCTGGAATAGTTCCTGTTAATTGTGCGCAGCTGGTAACGGCGGCTGTTGTTAGTGAAACAGGTGTCCCGATTAAGTTGACACTCCATGTTCCAGCTTCGTCTTGTACCATATAGGCCAAGCTTAAACTTCCAACTGCACCAGCAGCTTTTTTGTAGCCAGCAGTAACATTTACCGCTTGTCCATTGTTGGTTTGCCCTGTGATTTGATTGAGAATAACCATATAACCAGTTTGTGTAGTGGTAGTAGCAATTGCCAACTGCCCACCATATGTGCCGTTACAAGCTGCCGCGGCTGTTCTGGTTCCTCCGCCAAATTGACCATAAAGCGTGGTTGAATAACCTGGGGAACCTGCATCCTCAAAGTCTGCATTGTAGGTAATCTGAGCATTTGCTCCAAAACCTAGTGCTATAAAGCACGATAGTAAAAATTTCTTCATAATTATTAATTATTTTAACATTTAACAAATCTAATAATTATTTTTTATTATTAATTATTTAAAATAATTTTTTTTTGATTTAATTGAATGAATGAATGAATATATCATAATTGCAATTTAAGCATAAAAAAAACCGTCTCGAAAAGAGACGGTTTAAATAAAATTATTTTTAAATTACTTCTTAATTGCTTTGAAAGCTTTAACGCTTCCATCTTCCATTTTAAGATTTACAATATATAAACCAGATTTCAAACTAGAAAGATTAAGCTCTGCTGATGGAGCAAGAGATTTAACTTCTCTTCCGGAAACATCATTCACAGAAATAGATTTAACACCTTTTATTTCAGAAACCTTAAGAACATCGTGGAAAGGGTTAGGGTATACAGACACATTTGCTTTATTTACATCAGATACAGCCATTGTTGGATTTGTGATGTTTAAAGTATAATCTTCTGTTTGTCCGTAAGCAGTATTTCCACAAGGAGATAAAGTGATAGCAGGGCTATTATAATGTAATCTTACTCTCATTCTTGTATTACCAGGTTTTGCTGTTGTAGGAATAGATATACTTGATGTTGCTGAAGCAGCTGTTCCTCCAAGGATTGTTTTTTCCGAATCAGTGAAAGCACCATCTTGGTTATAATCAATCCATACTACTGTTTGATCGCCTGTATATGCCGGAGAATTGGTTACGGTCATAGTATAAGCTTGTCCAGCTGTAACATTTCCTGCAGCAAGAGAGGTAAAGTTTTCATAACCTCCAGTTGCAGTAGAAGAATTACTGATGTTAGAGAAAACTACTTTACTAATTAATTCATCCACGCTATTTGCCCCCGGGATACAATATGCTACTGAACTGTTTGTATTGAATTTTACTTCAGTACATCCAACTGCATCACCAACACTGTTTGTAGGAGTTACTTTTGCGTAATAAGTAGAATTAACTTGTAAAGGAACATCAGTAGAAAGACCTGTTAATGTAGCACTGTAAACATCAGAGGCACCACTAGTAGTACCAATGGTTAATTTATATGCACTTGCATCGTTTGCTGCATTCCAAGAGAAATTAGCTGTACCAGCACTAACTGTTGAGTTGTTCAGTGGTGATGATAAAGTTGTACAAGATGGTATAGCTGTAGGTTTTGTTCCTTTAACAACGATATCATCTACGCCTAAACTAGGAGCATTATGTGTTGTTCCATTAGCTAACCATCTGAATCCAATATAGAAAGTTGTAAAATTAACTTCTTCAGGAATAGGAATGTCTACTAAACTTTGTACTGTAGAAGATCCCTGAAGAGGAGTTACCGTATCTTCGATAGGAGACCAAGAAGATCCATCAGTAGAATAAACGATAAAACCGTAATCAGTGTTTACTTGACCACCAGAGATCCATTTAAATGAGACCAAAAGATCTTTGTATTCAGCTGCATTAACTGTTGTATAAATCAAAGGAGCATACGTACTGCTTGTTTGTGCCCCATAAAGACAGTTCCCAATTGCAGTTGCAGATGTTGTTCTTACAATCTGCATGTGGTTACCAGTTCCATTTGGAGAACTTGTAGCACAATCAGTATTGGAACGAATAAAAAAGTCATTTCTTGCAGCAGGTAAAGCTGTAGCAGACCCAAACCACCCATAAGTCCACGTCCCTCTTGTTCCGCTCGTAGAGGAATCAAAGTTTTCTGAAAGAATAGTTTGTTGTTGCGCATTTGCAAAAATTCCAAGTGCGAAAAAACTTGAAAGTAAAAATTTCTTCATAATTATATAATTTATATATTAATGTCAAAAGTAATATTTTTTTATAACAAAACACACTATTTTTTTTGAATTTATATTTTACGATTTTAAATATTTTCTAATAGTCAATAATTATTTTTGTGATCCATTAAAATGAAAATCCGATTAATGTATCGGATTTTATAAATTTTATCTACTTTTAATTCAAAAAAACCTCATAATTATTAATCTGATGAATCACCTGAAGCAAATCTTCATTAATGTTGATTTTATGTTGCATAGACACCACTTCCAAAATAGATTCATCTTCCGGATTTTTGATGAAGAAATTCAATTTCTGCTCACCTTGATTCTGAATAATATTTTCTCGGAAAAACGCAATATCAGATTGTCTCAAAGAATCTAATGGAACCACAACAGACAAGCTTTTGGCGAATTTTTCAAAGGCTTCTTTCAGTTCCAGAACTTCATTTACGTTGACGAAAACACGACCATCTTTCCCTTGAGAATATTTGATTTTCATAATGACGAACCTTTGAACTTCCAATTTGTCTTTCAATTTCATATAATCTCGGTCGCCCAAGCGGAAAGAGTAGGAGCCTGTGTAATCTTCCAACATCACGAATGCTACTTTTTCACCACTTCGGAAACCGTCTGCCACACGATATTCCGTGATGAGTCCGGCAACTGTATATTCTTTGGTGTTGTCTTTTTCGTTCATTTTGTCTTTCCAGCTTTTCTTTTCCTCAAACAATTCTGCAGTTTTTGGAGGGAAAGCAAAATCCTTGAAAGCTTCTACTTCGTCCAGATTCAGGAAGTTAAAATTACCTTTTGGTTCCGCTTTTTTGGTTGATTCCTCAATGATTTCGTCTTCCAAACCAACTTCGTCAGAAACTAAAATATCAGGAATTTCTTCGTCCGGAACGCTATCTTTTTCAAGAATCGGAATCACTTCTTCCAAAACTAATTCTTCTTTCTTCTCTTCCAGAACGGCTTTTTTGGAAAGAACGCCCTGCATAAACTGAAACTGATATTTGAACTCATCCAAAGGATGTGCAGAAAGATAGAAACCGATGATTTCTTTTTCTTTGTTCAATTTCTGCATATTCGGCCACTCTGCGCAAGGCAAAAGTTTGGGTTGCTCAATTTGAACTTCCTCCGCAAAATCTGCAAACAAAGAGTTTTCCATCTCATTTTTACTGTCCTGAAAACTTTGACCATAACGGATCAATCTTTCAATATTGGTTCTTCCCGCTGGGTCGATATCGAAATATTGCCCACGATGATAGGAATCCAATTCGTCAAAAGCACCGGCAATAATCAAACTTTCGCCAACTCTTTTATTGACCTGCGAAGACGGAATTCTCTCAAAAAAATCATAAATATTTTTATAACGGCCTTCTTCTCTTGTTTTAGTAATCGCCTCGCTCGGACCTTCACCAATTCCTTTAATCGCACCTAATCCGAAACGAATTTGACCTTTTTCATTTACTGAAAATTTATATTGAGATTCATTCACATCCGGTCCTAAAACATCCACGCCAATCGCTTTACAATCCTCCATAAACATTGTGATGGAAGCTGTGTTGTTAATGTTATTACTCATCACACTTGCCATATATTCAGCGGGATAGTTGGCTTTCAAATAAGCAGTTTGATAAGCAATCCAGGCGTAACAAGTCGAGTGAGATTTGTTGAAAGCGTATTCTGCAAAGGCTTTCCAGTCATTCCAGATTTTTTCTAATCTTTCTTCATTCAGGTTATTTTTTCGTCCGCCTTCTATAAATTTCGGGTACATTTTATTAAGGACATCAATCTGCTTTTTACCCATCGCTTTTCTCAAAGTATCGGCTTCACCTTTCGTAAAGTTGGCGAGTTTTTGAGACAGAAGCATTACCTGCTCCTGATAAACTGTGATTCCGTAAGTCTCTTCCAGATATTCCTGGGTCTCCGGTAAATCGTAAATGATTTCCTCGGTTCCGTGCTTTCTATTAATGAAATTTGGAATATATTTTATCGGACCAGGACGATACAAAGCGTTCATCGCAATCAAATCAGCAAAAACTGTAGGTTTCAGTTCACGCATATATTTTTGCATTCCGGGACTTTCATATTGGAAAATCCCGATGGTTCGTCCGTCCTTAAATAATTGATAGGTTTTGGCGTCATCCAACGGAATTTCATCCGGGTCAATATCAATACCGTGGCGTTCTTTAACAAGTTTTACAGCATCTTTGATGATTGTTAAAGTCCTTAATCCCAGGAAATCCATTTTCAGAAGACCAGCATCTTCCGCCACCGAGTTATCGAATTGAGAAACCAAAATGTCGGCATCTTTCGCTGCAATCGTAATCGGAACCAGATTGCTCACAGGTTCAGGCGTAATGATTACACCACAAGCGTGGATTCCGGTATTCCTGATACAGCCTTCCATTTTTTTTGCGCTGTCCAAAACCGAAAATCTTGAGTCATTTTGGTCACTGAGAATCGCTTTCATCTCGTCCACCAATTGCTGGTCTTCGGGTTTCAGTTTGTCGTATTTTGAAAGTGCTTTGGCAATATTCATTCCCGGACTTGGCGGAATTAATTTCGCAATCATATTGGTTTCTGGAATCGAAACATCCAAAACTCGACCAGCATCTTTAATCGCAGATTTTCCTCCTAAAACTGAATAAGTGATAATTTGAGCAACTTGTTCCTGACCATATTTTTCAACCACCCATTTGATGATTTTATCACGGCCTTCATCATCAAAATCAATATCAATATCGGGCATCGAAATCCTTTCCGGATTTAGAAATCTCTCGAAAAGTAAGTCGTATTTTATAGGGTCAACATTGGTAATTCCTGTACAGTAAGCCACCGCAGATCCTGCCGCAGAACCACGGCCTGGACCAACCCAAACGCCCATTTTTCTGGCCTCGTTACAGAAATCCTGAACAATCAGGAAGTAACCAGGGTATCCGGTGTTGGCAATAACCTGCAATTCAAAATCAAGTCTTTCCTGAATTTCTGGTGTGATTTCTTTATATCTTTTTCTGGCTCCTTCGAATGTCAAGTGCGTCAGATAAGCCATCTCGCCTCGTTTGCCACCATCCAATTCATCTTCTGGGTCGATGAATTCTGCTGGAATATCGAATTTCGGAAGTAAAACATCACGCTTCAAAGTGTAAGGTTTAAACTTAGCCAAAAACTCATCGTAAGCTTCGAAAGCGTCCGGATAAGCTAAAAATGTGGCTTTAAGTTCTTCGGTATTTTTGATATAATATTCGCTGGTTGTTAAACCTTTTCTTTTCCCAAATCCTTTCCCAACCGGTGTGGATAATTTCTCACCATCTTTGATACAACCTAAAATGTCCTGAATATTCGCATCACTTTTATCGGTATAAAAAGTTTCATTTTGAGCCAGAATTTTCACGTCATATTTATCAGCAAATTGAAGTAAAACTTCATTCAAATGCTCTTCTTCGGGAAGATTATGATTTTGGATTTGAACATAAAAGTCGTCGCCAAATTCCTTTTTCCACCATTGGAACAATTCTTCTCCTTTTTGTTCCCCGATATTCAAAATGGTGCTTGGAATATCACCGTTGATTCCAGATGTCAAAGCAATCAAACCTTCTTTATATTGTGCAATCAGTTCCCGGCTGATTCTTGGAACTCCGAAATAAAAACCTTTCTGAAAACCGATACTTGATAATTTTACCAGGTTTTTATAACCATTAAAATCCTTTGCCAGAAGCACCACCTGCGTTCTTCTGTCCGGGTCGTCTTTGGTAAATTGCTTTTGCTCATATCTCTGTGAAATATAAAATTCTGAACCAACAATCGGAATCAACTGATTGGAATCCGGCTCTTCTTCATTGAATTCTTCGCCATTTTCTTCAGCCTCAGCTTTTTTGGCTAAATATTCCTTATGCTTTTTCGAAACTGCTGAATTAGCACCTTCAACTGCTGTCACGAATTTGAAAGCACCCATCATATTTCCAATGTCGACAATCCCAACAGCAGAGAAATTATCATCTTTTGCTTTTTTGATAAGGTCATTGATGTTGGTCGTAGCAGTCAAAGTTGAGAAAACACTGTGATTGTCAAAATTGAAATAGTTGCCTAAATCAATTTCATCGATATTCGCAATGTCGGCTTGTTTCTTTTTGTTGTTGAAGCTTGCAACCTGCCTTCTGATAACAATTCCGAAAGGTTTTATCGGACTGGGATTATGCGCCTGAAATTCCTTTAACTGAGTTTCACTGATTTTCAAAACTTCATTTGGAATAACACCGATTCTCATCATTTCGAAGAAAACCTGCGCCGTTGCATTCACATCGGCTGCCGCATTATGTGCTTCATCAAATTTATGTCCGTACAGTTTTTCGTAAAGTTCCTCCAGTTTCGGTGATTTATATTTTCCGCCTCGTCCACCGGCCAGCTGACAATAATCTGTTCCCAGAATCATTGTGTCGGCTTTTGACTTTTCCTGAAGATTATCGGTAATATTTTTTCGATAAAATTCGGCGCCGACAATGTTGTAATCAAATTCTACATTGTGTCCGGAAACCACCCGAATTTTTTCCAGAGCTTTAGAGAATTCGACCAAAATTTCTTCCAGATCACGACCTTCTTCATTGGCGATTTTCGTGGTAATTCCGTGGATTCTTGCGGCGTTGAAAGGGATGTCGTAACCTTCTGGTTTGATGATGTAATCCTGATTTTCAATCAAATTTCCATTGTCATCGTGGATTTGCCAGGCAATCTGAACCATTCTTGGCCAATTGTCTGAATCTGAGAGCGGAGCATTGAAATTTTTGGGTAAACCGGTGGTTTCTGTATCGAAAACTAAGTACATCTACATTGTAATTTGGTGTAAAGTTAAGGTTTTAATAAGACAAATAAAATGCTTCGGAAATCGGATTTTGTTAATTGTTCATAAAAAAGTTAATGCTGGTTAAATCTCTTTTCTCAGTGAGAATTAAATCTAATTTTGAAGAAAAATAGCCTTTGAAAAAACTTTTATCAGTTACTCTTTTATTTATTTCAAACTTCATTTTTTCTCAACAGGTTCGAGGAAGAATTGTATCTGATTCTGTAGTTGCGAATCAGGTTTTAGTTGTTAATATCAATTCTCAGGAAAAAACGTATTCTGATTCTAAAGGTCAATTCTTTATTAATGCAAATATTGGCGATGAACTTCGATTCATTAAATTGGGCTACGAACGCAAAGTCATTAATGTGAAAAATGATAATGAGTTGCTCATTAATCTGATAAAATTGACCATAGAAATAGAAGAAGTCGAGGTTAAGAAAAAGCTGAGTGGCAATCTTAGCAAAGATTCGAAATTATTTGATGAAAATAAAAAGAAAGTGACACTTAATAATGATTTGAAAGTTTATTTCAAAGCACCGTCGAGTGCGGAAGTTTTGAAAGCAAAACCTGGTGAATTTATTCAGCCTGTTGGGACGGGTTTTGGTTTTGGAGCAATTGATAATAAATGGACACTAACGCATTTGGTAGAATGGATCAGAGAAAATCTGAAAGATGAATATTTTATATCGATGGGATTGGAATTTCCTGAAATTAATTTGTTTTTATTTTATTCATTGAGAACATTTAATACAAAAAACATTTTAAAATATGGTTTTTGTGATGATCAGGATGTCGGGAATTTAAAACTTCATTTTGAAGAGAAATTGAAAGATTTCAAAAAATAAGCGTTAATTTTTATAAAAAAGATTTATAAGTGATGGTTTTTTTATCTTTGCAAAAACAATCCTAATGAAAAGAATTTTATTCAGTGTAAGTTTTATTTTTTCCTTTTATTTTTCTAATGCTCAGGATCTTAAATTAAAAAATGAGTTCACTCAGCAAAGGTTGGATAATGAAAAGAAACTTGATTCCTATTTCTTAAAATCTACCGCAAAATATTCTCAAAAGGAAAAAGACAGTCTGAAAAAGAATCTGGCTGGTTTTGCTGGAGGAAAAATACCGGTTTTTTATTCGATAGAAGAAACCAGTGCTAATGCCACGGCAAACATTGATGAATTGCAGGCTGGAACCGTTTCCGGAATCACTTCTCCTGTTACAGGAAATGGTGTAAAGCTAACTGTTTTTGACGCTGGTCTTATTCTCAATACGCACGAGCAATTTGTCACAGGAAGAGCGATCAACAAAGAAGCTTCAACTGAGAGTCAACATTTTCACGGGACTAATGTTAACAGCCTTTTGATTGGAAACGGTTTGGCAACGGGCAGTTTCACTCAGGCCAGTGTCTCTTATCCAAAAGCGAATGCAAAAGGAATTTTACCACAAGGTACTGTTGATAATTATATGTTTGGAGCTACAGCTTTAGGCAATAATTATGAAAAACTGGCTAGCTTGCCAGGTCTAAATATCTCCAATCACTCTTACGGAACTAACTATGGTTGGAATAAACCAAACTCTTCCAATACTTATTATTGGTATGGGAATTATGACTTGAACCATACAGATACTTACGGTGGAGCGTACGGAGACAATGATTATAATTTTGATAAGATTGTCTATTCTCAGCCACAGCAGATTATTGTAAAATCGACAGGTAATTACTATAACGTAGGTCCCAATGCATCGTCTGTAAAATACAGGTATAACTTTGCAACTAGCAGTTGGGTAACTTTTGGTGCTACAGATGAGGTTCCGCCAGCTAATTGTAATCAAGGAAGCAACTGTATTTATTTCGGATCTTTGGCAAAGAATATTATCACTGTTGGAGCGGTGAACCAATTGACTACTCCGAATCATAAATATACTCAGGCAAGTGACGTTGTCAAAGGAAGTTTCAGCAGTGCCGGTCCGAGAAAAGATGGCGCTGTAAAACCAGATCTTTCGGCAGTTGGCGTAGATATGATTATGGCCAATTATATCACCACCAGTCCAAATGCTACTAATCTATATGTTGTTAACTTCGGAACATCTTATGCCGCTCCGATGGTTTCTGGAATCGCTGGTGCATTGACCCAGATTCAGAGGAATATCTTGGGTGATGGTAACTTCATATTCCGTGTAGATGAGATGAAAGCGCTTTTAACGCATACTGCTAATGAAGCAGGAAATCCAGGACCAGATGTTTGGTACGGTTGGGGTTTGGTAGATGCTAAAAAAGCAGCTCAGGTCTTAGTTAATAAACTAAATGAAGATTCTTACATAGAAAGACGCAATCTGATATCAGGAGAGCCTTTTACCAAACAGATAAAAGCGACAGGTGCTGAACCTTTGAAGGTCAGTATCTCTTGGGTTGATCCTGCTATTACACCATTCACGACGGATTCAGATTTTCAAAACAACCACACTTCAAGAATTGTGAATGATCTTGATCTAAGAGTTGTTGAAGTTGGCTCAGGAACCATTTTTTATCCGTGGAAATTGGATGTTAATAATCCGAATGCCAATGCTACAAAAGGTGATAATACGGTAGATAATGTAGAACAAATTGTGATTGATAATCCAGTTGCTGATGGTGTTTACAGAATCGAAGTCAATAATAAAAATTCTCTTGTCAATCAGGATGGGAATGCGGCAACGCAGGATTTTGCACTGATTGCGACAGGAACTAAGAAGATCACTTTGGCAAGCAATGATTTTGCTAAGGATGAAGTGAAAATCTATCCGACCAAAACTAAAGATATTATCAATATTAATGCTCCAAATGATATCGAAAGAATTGCGCTTTTTGATATGAATGGAAAATTGATTCTGGAGAATACAAGAACTTCAAAATCTCAAACTATTAATTTGAATCAATTTCCAAACGCTGTTTATATCATCAGTGTAAAAACAAAGTCCGGAGTTGTATCGAAGAAAATTATCAAAGAGTAATTCTTTAACAAAACAAAATAAAAAAACCATCGAATTTCGATGGTTTTTTATTTTATGAATTAATACAATTAAATTGTAGATAATCTCAATGTATTGGTTTTTCCACCGTTGTGAACCGGCATTGCATTCAAGTTGATCACGAAATCACCTTGTTCTACAAATCCAAAATTATGCGTCAGCATATTCACTTGGATTACAGTTTCATCCGTAGATTTTTCCATATCGTAATAGAACGCTCTAACTCCCCAAAGAAGGTTAAGCATCGTAATCACACGTTTGTTGTTACTGAAAACAATGATGTGAGAAGATGGTCTGTGTGCAGAGATTTGGAAAGCCGTGTAACCAGAAGACGTCAAAGTAACAATCGCTTCGGCGCCTGTAGATTTTGCAATATCCACTGCAGAACGACAAACTTTATCTGTGATAAAACGCTCATCCACACAATTGATTTTCTCTTCGATTACGTGATTCAGTTTAGAATACAAAGTTGTTTTCTCAATATTCTGAACGATTTTTGCCATATTTCTAACAACATCAACCGGATATTTTCCAACAGAAGTCTCGCCGGAAAGCATTACCGCATCAGCACCATCCAAAACAGAGTTCGCCACGTCATTCACCTCCGCTCTTGTAGGTGTAAGGCTGTTGATCATTGTTTCCATCATCTGAGTTGCGATGATAACCGGTTTAGCATAAAGTCTAGCTTTATTCACCAAGTTTTTCTGGATAACCGGAACTTGCTCCATTGGAACTTCAACTCCAAGATCACCTCTTGCTACCATCAAACAATCACATTCCATCAAAATCTCATCGATGTTTTTCACACCTTCCGGTTTTTCGATTTTAGCAATGATTGGCGTTTTCGTTTTATTGGTTGGATGTTTTGCCATCAATTCTTTTAGATCGATGATATCCTGTGCGTGACGTACAAATGATAGAGCGATCCAGTCAAGCTCAAGATCTAACATAAAATTAGCATCTTCAATATCTTTTTCTGTCAAAGCAGGCAAAGAAACGTGTGTATTAGGAAGGTTCACACCTTTTTTAGAACTCAATGGTCCACCTTGGATCGTTTTAGCTCTTACAGTGTCAATATTGTTAGTTTCAATAACTTCAAAAACCAATTTTCCGTCATCGATCAAAATTCTTTCTCCAACTTTTACGTCCTGAGGGAATTTCTCATAAGTCATATAAACCTTAGTGGCGTCGCCTTCCATTTTTTCATTAGTGAATGTAAGGATGTCTCCCGGATTAAGGAAAGAACCTTCTTTTACAACACCAACTCTCAATTTTGGACCTTGCAAATCTCCCAAAATAGAGACTGAGTAGCCATATTCTTTATTGATTTCACGAATTAGATTAACATTTCTTTTTACCAATTCGTAATCGGCGTGTGAGAAGTTAATTCTAAATACATCACAACCAGCCTGTATCATTTGAATCATCGTTTCCTTGCTGGATGTAGCAGGGCCTAGGGTTGCAATGATTTTTGTCTTTTTTAGGTTTTTATTCATAATATTGAATTAATTGATAAAGTTCGTCTTCAGAACTCAGTGAAAATTCCTGAATTTGAAATACAAAATTTTCCGGCAACAAAATTAACGAAAAATCCGCAAACATATCGGAATTTGTTAGAATGTAATCTACATCTTGGTGCAGATTTAGTAAAAATTTAATATTTGATTCATCTGAAAAAAGTAGATTCTGAACTTTCTTCTGTATGGATGAAATCGATTTGTTGGAAATAAAGCTGTAACAGTTTTTTGAAGATCTGTCGTAAGCTTGATATCGGGAAAAAGTATGGTCGAAATATTCGCCTTTTATGAGAATATCTTCAACTCTCCTGAATTTGAAAGTATTAATATCATTGATGGAAAAAAACAATTCGTGTTCCGGGATTGGTTTTGCAATTCTAATCAATCCGACGTTGATCTCTGTAAGATCTTCTTCTAGTTTAAGATACTGTTTTTTGATTTTCAATAATGTTTTCTTTCTTACTCAAAACGTAAAATGCTCGTTGTGCTGCTTTCTCTTCTGCTTTCTTTTTAGAAGTTTCTACAGCGTTGGCTATTTTTTCATTGTGAAGCCAAACGTGACAGCGGAAAACAGTCACTTTATTAGGCTGTAGTTCTTCACAAGTCTCATATTTGATTGGAATCTTTTTCTTCTGGCTCCATTCCAGCAAAAGTCCTTTGTAGCTGATGATTTTATTCTCAAGTTTATTGATTGTGGAAGGTGTAAGAATCCTGTCTAAAACAATTTTCTTGCAAAACTCATAATCAATATCCAAATAAATAGCACCAATCAAAGCTTCTAAAAGATTTCCTGAGATATTTTCGCTCAGAATCGTTTGACTGATGTCAGCCTGTAAAAGAGAACTCAGTTTCAGATCTTCTCCAAGTTTGTTGAGGTTTTTCCTGTTGACAATTTTGGATTTCATTTGCGTAAGAAATCCTTCGTTTTCATTCGGGTAAGTTTGAAAAAGATGACAAGAAATAATGGTTCCTAAAACAGAATCCCCTAAAAACTCTAGACGCTCGTAATTTTTTTTATTCGTACTTTTAGAAGAAGATTTTAAAGAAAAAGCCTCTTTAAAGATTTCCAGATTGTGAATGTTATATCCAACAATGTCAGAAATTTGTTTGCGAAAAAGAATATCTTTTTCCGAAAGTTTTGGTGCTCTGTTTTTAGGAAGTAATTTTGAAAAATAACTTTTCAACTCCATAAAAACATTTTATATTTTTTTGAAAAGAACACAAGCGTTGTGACCTCCGAAACCAAAAGTATTACTCATTGCGATGTCAACAGTTTTCTCAACCGCTGTATTGAATGTAAAATTCAATCTTGGGTCAATGTTTTCATCATCTGTAAAGTGATTGATCGTTGGTGGAACAATACCGTGGATAATAGCGTGCAAAGCAGCAATAGCTTCTATAACTCCAGCCGCTCCAAGAAGGTGACCAGTCATAGATTTTGTAGAATTAATCTGAATATCAAAAGCGTGTTCCCCGAATAATTTTGCAATTGCATTGGATTCTGCGATGTCTCCCAGTGGAGTAGATGTACCATGCATGTTGATATGATCTACTTCATCGGCAGTTACACCGGCGTCTTCTAAACAATTTTTCATTACCAGATACGCGCCCAAACCTTCAGGATGTGGTGCAGTCATGTGATGTGCATCAGCACTCATCCCGCCACCTGCTAATTCTGCATAGATTGTTGCACCTCGTTTTTTTGCGTGTTCATATTCTTCAAGAATGATACATCCTGCGCCTTCTCCTAAAACAAATCCATCTCTGTCCTTGTCAAAAGGTCTTGAAGCCGTTTTAGGATCATCGTTTCTTGTAGAAAGTGCGTGCATTGCGTTGAAACCTCCCATTCCGCTCGCTGTAACAGCAGCTTCGGATCCTCCACATACGATAACATCTGCTTTGCCCAGGTTAATAAGCATTTTGGCATCAATCAAAGCATTGGCAGAAGATGCACAAGCAGAAACGGTTGTATAATTAGGCCCATGGAAACCATATTCAATAGAAATATTTCCCGGCGTAATGTCCGCAATCATTTTTGGGATAAAGAAAGGATTGAATCTCGGAATGCCTTTAGATTCTGCAAAACCTAAAACTTCATATTCGAAAGTTTCCAGTCCGCCGATCCCTGATCCCCAGATAACACCAACACGATTTTTGTCAACATCATCCTCAATAAGTCTGCTGTGAGCGATAGCTTCTCTTGCGGCAATCTGTCCGAACTGAGAATTTCTATCCATCTTTTTCGCCTCTTTTTTATCGAAATAGTTGAGAGGATCATAGTTTTTCACCTCACTGGCGAACTTAGTTTTAAAATTAGTGGAATCAAAAAGAGTAATCGGGGCAGCGCCACTTGCTCCTATTTTAAGGCTTTCCCAGTATTCCTTCGCATTATTTCCGATTGGTGTAATAGCGCCGAAGCCGGTTACAACTACTCTCTTTAATTCCATAAATTTTTTTTGTCTTGAATAAATATTATTTATTTACAACTTCCTCGATGTAAGCAATAGCGTGACCAACAGTTGTAATTTTTTCTGCTTGATCATCTGGAATCTGGATGTTGAATTCTTTTTCGAATTCCATGATAAGTTCAACAGTATCCAAAGAATCAGCTCCTAAATCGTTTGTGAAGCTAGCTTCTGGAGTCACTTCTGTTTCTTCAACGTCAAGCTTATCAGCGATGATAGCTTTTACTCTTGATGCAATGTCTGACATAGTATTTTATTTTTAATTATGTTAATTTGGTGCAAATATATAAAATTTCAAATCATTCCAATTATTTTTTAGTTTTTTAAACTCTTTCTAAATCTATTCTTTTTAAAATCAAATCTTTAGATTTACTCTGGACAGGCTACAAAATTTTGTTTATTTTTGCGACTTATTACTAATGATTTTATGGAACATTTTCCTGATAATGATGATGATCTGTTCACAGGCAAAGATCATACACCTCTCAGAAAGGACGCTTTTGACCTGAAGCCAGAAGAGAAAATAAAAAAAATAGAGGCGCTTTTCGGCGAGATTATGGAGACTTTGGGTCTTGATATGGAAGATGATTCTCTGAAAGATTCTCCAAAGCGTGTGGCAAAAATGTATGTCAATGAAATTTTTGGAGGACTGTTACCGGAAAATAAACCTGGAATTTCGACTTTCAAAAATCAATATAAATACCGTCAAATGCTGGTTGAGAAAGATATAACGGTATATTCTTTTTGCGAACATCATTTCCTGCCAATTATAGGGAAAGCACACGTTGCTTATATCTCCAATGGTGAAGTGATTGGTTTGTCAAAAATTAATAGAATTGTTGATTATTATGCTAAGCGACCACAAGTTCAGGAAAGATTGACAATGCAGATTGTTGATGCTTTGAAAGATGCTCTGGGTACAAATAACGTCGCTTGTATTATCGATGCAAAACATCTTTGCGTAAATTGCAGAGGGATAAAGGACACTGCAAGTTCTACAATTACGGCAGAATTAAGCGGAATTTTCAGAACGAATCCTATTACACGTCAAGAATTCTTACATTATGTAGGAAGTCACGCAAAATTTGATTAATAATGATAAAATTTAAAAAACATTTGAACAAAATTTTCATAGCAACAATTATTTGTTGTTGATGTTTTGTGTCAATATTTAAATCATTTATCAATTATCAATAATTAAAAATCAATGCAACTAAAAATATACAACTCACTCTCAGGCGAAAAAGAAGTTTTCAAACCAATATTAGAAGGTAATATAGGGATGTACGTTTGTGGGCCGACGGTTTACAGCAATGTGCATCTGGGCAATGTGAGAACTTTCTTGTCCTTCGATTTTATTTACAGAAGCCTTCAGTTTTTGGGTTATAAAGTCAGATACGTCAGAAATATTACGGATGCCGGACATTTGACGGACGATGGCGATATCAACAACGACCGATTCATCAAGCAATCCAGATTGGAAAAACTGGAGCCGATGGAAATCGTCCAAAAATATACGGTCGATTTTCACGAGGTTTTGAAAAAATTCAATTTACTTCCGCCAACCATTGAACCGACTGCAACCGGTCACATCATCGAACAGTTGGAACTGACGAAACTTCTGGTAGAAAAAGGTTTTGCCTACGAAAGCAATGGTTCCGTCTATTTCGATGTTTTGGAATATAATGCGAGAGGTCTTAATTATGGAGAATTGTCCAGAAGAAACATCGAGGAATTATTTGCCAACACAAGAGATTTGGACGGACAATTTGAGAAAAAGAATCCGCAGGATTTTGCCCTTTGGAAAAAAGCGTCGCCGGAACATATTATGAAATGGCCGTCACCTTGGGGAGAAGGTTTCCCGGGCTGGCATCTTGAATGTACGGCGATGAGCACTAAATATCTAGGCGACCAATTCGATATTCACGGTGGTGGAATGGACTTGAAATTCCCGCATCACGAATGTGAAATTGCTCAGGGAAAAGCTTGCAACGGCGTAGAACCAGTGAAATATTGGATGCACGCTAATATGCTGACAATGAACGGGCAAAGAATGAGCAAATCCACCGGAAATTACATTCTTCCAATGGAGCTGATTACCGGAAATAACGACTTCTTTGAGAAGGCTTTTCATCCAAGCGTATTGAGATTCTGCTTTTTACAGGCGCATTACAGAAGTGTTCTGGATATTTCCAATGATGCAATGCTGGCAAGTGAAAAAGGGTTCAGCAGATTGATGGAAGCTGTGAAAATCCTGAATACACAAGTTCAGGTAGAAGGTGTGGAAACCTCTTCTTTTGATTATAAAAACTGGAAAGAAAAAGTATTGGAAGCTTTAACAGATGATTTCAATAGCCCGATTTTGATTTCTCATTTGTTTGAAGCTGTGAAGTTTATTTCGGCTTCCAAATTAGGAAAAGAAAGTATTTCAACAGAAGATTATGACGATTTGAAACAATTCCTGAACGCAATTGTTTTTGATGTTTTAGGATTGGAAACAATTGAAGAATCTAATAATGATAAACTTGACCAGACTTTACAGGTTTTAATCGATTTAAGAAATCAAGCCAGAAAATCTAAGAATTGGGATTTATCTGATCAGATTCGCGACCAGCTTTTGGAAAAAGGAATTGAGCTGAAAGATGGAAGAGATGGAACAAGCTATGTTCTGAATTAGAAATCGACAGAGAAAAACTAAATATTATAAACCTTTCATAAAAATGAAAGGTTTTTTTTGTGGAATTTAATCTTGTATTATAAAAATAAGTAACTTAGTCATAACAATTTAAAATATCAACTATGAAAAAAACTTTATCTTCTTTACTATTGTTGTCAATCGGGACATTGGCTTTTGGACAGCAGGATTTGTTGGCGCTCACGGGGAAGGAAACATCGAACATTGTTTTTCAGGATTTCAGAGCTTTGGATTCGAAGAAAGGAATCACGCAGAATGTTATTTTATCTGCTTCAGATCAGCCAACTGTATTCTCTACAAAACAAAACCGTGAGATTACCGAAGACAAAAAATCGAATGCCAATGCGCTCGCCAGTCAAATGGCAACGCTTGCCGTAGATTCGAGAGGAAATTTGGTTTATATGCCGTTGTTTTCGTCCAATATTTATGTTCTGGATTTCAAAACAAAGAATGTGACGTTGGTGGAAAATAATCTTTCCAATCCAACATCTTGCGATACAGGTTCACAGTTTTCCCGAATGACGATTGGTGCAGACGGAAACGTTTATGTACTTTCCAATTCCGGTGCTCAGCTTTTGAAAATTTTTTATAAAGATGGAAAATACGCTGTTACAGATTTGGGCATCGTCAAAGATGATTCCGGAAATGGCGAAAATCTGTTAAGCAAAATGCAGACTGGCTTCGGAGGCGATATGATTGCTGATGATAACAACAATTTCTATATTTTTTCAGCTTTTGGAAGTGTCTTCAAAGTGTCTTTGAATGATATGAAAGCTAAATTCATCGGAAAAATAAAATTGTTACCCGAGAATTTTTCCATCAATGGAGTTGCAGTCAATGCTGAAGAAAAAATAGTTTTGGCAAGTGCAAAAGGCGGTGTTTTCCATAGTTTGAATCTCGAAACTTTGCAGGTAGAAAAGATGAATAACAATCTGGATATGCCAGTCTATGACCTCGGAAGTTCCTATGTTTTGAAATCAAATAAAGTGGCTGTTGATATTAATAAAAATGATATTTATCCAACAAAAGTTTCAGAAGGTTTTGTGAATATCAGAATTGCCAATAACCAAAAAGGAAACGCCAATGTGAAAGTTTATAGTACTTCCGGAAATTTGGTTTCCAATCAAACCATTACCAATATTTCCAATTCTGAAAACCGGATTGAATTAGGTAAATTGGTTTCCGGTGTTTATGTTGTAAATGTTGAATCAGAAAACGGGAAAACAATTGTTTCCAAGAAAATCATTGTGAAATAGTTTACTAATCAATTTCAAGTAATCTAAAATATTTAATAAAAAAGAGACTCAAAATGAGTCTCTTTTTCATGGTTATTAGTTTTTTATTTGAAGTTGTGTTTCTACTTAATGCTTCACGATTATTGTTTTTGAAATTTGAGTTTTTTCTAGATTTATTTTTAAAACATAACTCGCATTAGGGATAGATTGAACATTAATCGTATTGGAGTTTCCTTTTTTAATTATTTTCCCAGAATAATCATATAATTGCCAAGATATAATTTTTTCTTTGCCTGTATCTATGTTGAAATAACTTGAAACAGGATTTGGATAAACTTTAATTTCTGAATTTGAAATATCTACATTTTTATTTTTTTTCTTCAAAAAACCACCAATTTCTGAATATAAATCATTTATTTTATTTCCCTCAACATCTAAAGAATCATTTTCTTTCCCTTGTGGAGGGGGCGCAGTATAAATCGAACAAGAAGGTTTAATGAATGCACGAAATGAGCTATTTGTTGATGCTTTTACATTAAATCCTGAGAGCAAATATACCTGATTCTTTGCACTATAATCTACAAGTAAATTATCATTGATATTAGAGGAAGCTAAAATTGAATTCATAGCTTGAAAACTTTGATTGTCTCTTATAGTATAATTAATTGTTAAATCTGTCGCACATGGAGTGTCAAATTTTATATAAGTAACATGTATTCCATCAATATTTCCATTTGGGCAAATAGGAGAAACATCAGCTTGATAAGCAGTATTAGGTAATAATGAATAGAAAGTAAAAGATGTCCCTGATGTTCGTAAATTATTATATTCCATTGTATTTTTCAAATAATATCTAACCCTATATTGGGTAGCGCCTGGTACTGGACTCCAACTAATTGATGCTGAATTATATGTTAAATTTGTTAATTGTAAATTAGTTGGTTTTGGTAAATAATCACATATAGTTCCACTTCCACCTCCACCTGCTATATAGTTTACAGTTATTTTAATCATTTCGGATTCAGCTTGATTACAATTAGCGTTTTTGGTCGAAAATTTATATACAAAAGTTTGATTGGTAGTAACAGTTTTTTTAAAATTAATAATAAAGTTTACTGATTGACCAGGTGATAAATATGTACCATTTGCTCCAGCATATGAAGAAATTTGATAACCCCCATCGTTTGTACATAAATAATTGCCATCAGCCCAAATACCACCACTTTGATTTCCATAACATGTGATTTTTACTGTAGCGGAGGTTGACACACCAGAATTAACATTTATAGTTTGATTTTGACCTATATAACCTAAATAATTCTGAGAAAAAATTAGATTAAAAAATAATCCAAAAAGTAAAATTAGAATTTTTTTATTTTTCATAGTGAACAATTTTAAAATGATTTTTATTTCTTGTCACTCAATTTATTTTCTAAAGTTTCAATTTTCTTTTGCTGTTCTATTACATATAAAGTTAGTTCCTCGATTTTTTGAAGTAATTTGATCTGAAATTCGCCGACATTAACACCTTCTTTTTCCATAGTTTTTGCAGAAGCAACTTCTGGTAAATGTTTGTTTTCTTTAATGAATTTTTCTACGTCTTTTAGCTTAGGAAGCCCATAGTTTTCCTCAAAAACAAAATCTGCTGTTGGTGTAAGGGTAACTTTTACTTCCTTGGCTTCAATCTTGGCTTCTACTTTCATATTGCCTGCAAAAGAAGATTTTCCAACAACTTCCAACTTGTTTTGAGGCAGATTTGTACCAATGCCTATATTTCCATTCTCATCTATTGTCATAGCATCAATATATTGATTCGTAGCATTATTATTATGTACTCTGAAAAAGTATCCGCCTCCGAAATATTTTTGTGGGGAATTGTCCACAATAAGCTGGTCATTTGTATCATTACCAAGAGATAAAAAAGTATATCCACTGTTAGCATTATTAATTCTCATATTTCCATTGAGGTCTAACCTTGCAATCGGATTTGAAGTTCCAATTCCTACAAAACCATTATTTTTAATCGTTACCAATCTCTCAAAATCGACATCCCCTCCCTGAGAAATCGCCAAATCATTGTTTAATCCATGACTAATGCTAAACCAGCTATTCCCATTGTTTGGTATAAAAGTTAATGCTGATTTATCCTGATAATTTAATAATAATGATTGATTATTACTATTTGTAATATCCAGAGTTGCTCTAGGATTGGTTGTTCCAATTCCTGCCTTACCATTAGAGTTCTGTAGAACTACTTTGCTCCAGGGAGTTGTAGCGCTATTGTTTGTTTTTCTAAACCAAAGTTCCTGATCGAAAAAACTCCCGGCTAATTGCATCCCGTAATTATTGGTTGAGTTTGTATGTCTAACGTCTAATAAATGCCAAAAAGAGTTTGCACCGATAGGATAATTTAAAGGATTTTGAGCTTCATAGAAACCACTTTGTGTAGTTGGTGCTCCAGCATTGTCTCTTGGTTGAGTAGTAAGGGTCTGAGCAAAGATAAATGAGCTGGCTAATAAAGCAAAAGATGTAATTTTTGTTTTCATAATAGTTTAATTTTTAATAAAGTTTAATATGTATTTTTTATTTTCAATAGTAGTTATTAATATCCAATACTTCCCATTTGGAAAATTGGAACAATTGATTTTATGATTTTTGTTGAGAGGAGCTGATGGTTTAATAAGCTTCCCGACTGAGTCATAGATTTCAATATTGGATATATTTATATTTTTCGAAACAGAAAGTTCTAATATGTCTTTTACCGGATTTTTTTTTAGGGAAATTTTGCTTTCTGTTATTTTATTACTTTCAGAAATTGCTTTTTTATCTTTACCACCACTTGTTCTATCTTTTGTTCTGATAGTTGTTCCTCCTTCGTCTTCTAAACAGCCTTCACAAGGGATTTTTTTAGATGGTCTTAAAATAATATCATGGAGTCCCGTAGGAGTTATGATAATGACTTTGTTTGCAGATATTTCGCCATTAATTAGTGTTTCAATATTAGAAGTAAAATGCAGAGTGTCTTTAAAACATATGGATCCTTTGGAAACAGGGTCTTCTTCTACATAAAAACAACTATTCTGACTTTTTAGATTGTTAGAAATTAGAAGAAAAAAAAAAGTTGCTAATAAGAGAATAAATTTCTGTTCCACGGGTTATAATTTTTTTGTAAAAATATTCTTTAATATTCTATGAAAAAATACCATAAAACAGTTATTTTTACTTTTCTTTTTTGATAATGAAAAAAATATTTCTTTTAATTATAATTATTTCGAATCTTGCTTATTCTCAAAAGTTATCAGAAATTGATAATCTCATACAAAAGTCAAATGACTTTTTATCATCGGATTTAGATTCCGCTATGTTTTATATGAATAAAGCATATGTTCTAAATGTTAAAATAGGTAATAATTATTATAAAGCAAGATGTCTGTATAATTTTGGAAATATTTATTATAATAAAGGTAAAAGTGATAAGGCTATAGGTTTTGTTAAGAATGCAATCGAGTTTTCAGAAAGAAGCAAGAATTATAAGATTCTTGCACGATCATATAATTTATTAGGTGTAATAGATGAAGATAACCTAGATTATAACAAGGCATTGAGAAAATATGTGATTGCACTACAATATCTTTCCAACACAAAAGATGATAATTATTTGTCAGTTATTTACTCTAATCTTGGAAACTTATCAATTATTCAAAAAGATACCATTAGTGCACTTAATTATTATGAGCTGAAAAAAAAATATGCAATAAAAACAAATGATACTCTAAGAATATTGGGAGCTTATAATAATATTGCTTTAATAGAAAGTAAAAGGAATCAATATAAAGCAGAAAAATATTTTAACCAGGCTTTGTTTTTTGCTAAAGCAATCAATAGCAATATTGAAAAATTTAATATTTATATCAATCTCAGTAATTTATATTTAGAGAATAATCCTGAAAAAAGTTTTGTACAGCTGGAAAAAGCTAAAAAAATGATTGAAAAAATAGGAGATAAAAGCTTATATTTTTATGTTAATTATAATTTAGGGGGATTATACAGATATAAAAACGAGTTTGAAAAATCCATAAAATATTATCAAGCTGCGGAAAAATATGAGGATTTTGGAAATATTCCTATCGAACAAAAAAAATCACTTTTGGAAAGCATATATAAGATTTATGAACTTGATAAAGATTATAAAAATGCATTTGAATACAAAACAAAATATCATAAAATTAAAGATAGCCTTTTTACATTAGAAAAAGAAAAAGATTACAACCGTCTATTCGCAAAGTTCGAGGTCGAAAAAAAAAATAATCAAATCATACAATTAACCAAGAAAAAAGAAATAGAAAGTCTTAAAGGTTCCAGACTTCTGATTATTTCAATATTATTAAGTGTCTTGTTATTATTATCTATATTATTCTTTTTTCAAAGGCTTCGATCTCAAAAAAAGATAAAAGAAAAGGAAGAAAAAATTAATATTTCCAAAGGTATTTTAGAGGGACAAAATGAAGAAAGGAAAAGATTAGCAAAAGAACTTCATGACGGTGTAGCAGGAAGCTTGATAGGTATTAATCTTATGTTAGAACAAGAAAATAATATTCAGAACAGTAAAAAAATAATAGAAATTCAAAAGAATATAAATAATCTATACGAAGAAATTCGGGATATCTCTCACGATCTAAGGACAGATGTTTCTGAACATACAGACTTACAGCAACTCGTTCGAAATTTAGCCTCAGGTTATGAAAGAACCAAAAAATTTAAAACCAACCTTTTCTTTTTTCCAGACAATATATTTTCTGAGCTTAATTCTAATGTAAAGATGGATATATATAGAATTTTTCAAGAGATTTTTACAAATGCATATAAACATTCAGAAGCTGAGAATATTGATGTAAGCTGTACCCAAAATTTAGAAAATCTAAATATAATAATAGAAGATGAAGGAAAGGGATTTTCGGAAAACTATACTGAAGGTATCGGACTGAAAAATATTAGAGAAAGATTAAATAAATATCAAGGAGAAATGATAATGGAAAATAGTAGTAAGGGTTCTGTAATAATCCTAAATATCCCGATGAAATGATAAAAATAGGAATTGTAGATGATCATCCCATTTTCTTGGAAGGCATTACCAATGTGCTTTCTTCAAAACCTGATTTCCATGTATTATTCTCTGCGGATAACGCCAAAAAAGTCTTGGAGTATTTAAAATATTACGAAATAGATATTCTTATCACCGACATATCTATGCCGGAAATCAATGGATTAGAATTGATAAATTTAATAAAAAAAGAAAAAAAGAACATTAAGATTATTGTAATGAGCAGTTTCAAAAATGCGGAATCTAAAGATAATATAGATGCCTATTTATTAAAAAATACCCCAAAAGAAAAGTTATTTGAAGTTATAGAAAACCTGCATTATAATAACCAGAAATATTTTTATTCGGAAGATATTGATTTTGAAAAAATAAATTTTAATAAAAATATTCTCAGTCAGCGGGAGAAAGAAATCGTCATATCAATATGCGAAGGATTTACAACAATGGAGATTTCGGAAAAACTATTTATCAGCAAAAATACTGTAGAGACTCATAGGAAGAATATTTTTTTCAAACTTAATATTTCAACTACCGCACAACTTGTATCAATAGCAATGAAATTCGGAATTATTAATTAATGAGAAAATTCTTAAATACTTAGAAATACGGTTAACGAAAGTTAAACCGTATTTTTATTTTAGCAAAGAAGTTTATTTTTGAAAAAACTATCAGCGTTTGAAACGACTTTTACACATTCTTTTCCTCGTTTTATCAGGATTTATTTTTTCTCAGAATATTTCGGGAAATGTAATGTCCGAAGATGGAGTTCTCATTCTCAAAGTTCTGATTGTCAATATGACCACCAATCAAAAAACTTACAGCGATTCTTATGGAAAATTTTCAATCACTGCTAATGTTGGTGACGAAATCCGGTTTGCTAAAGAGTCTTACAGATTGGGAAAAATAGTCATTTCGAGTTATAATTTTCAGGTGGTTCAGCTTGAGAAAATACCGCAGGAAATAGAGGAAGTGAAAATCATTAATAAAAATCTTGCAGAATCTCAGGAAGAAAAACTCAGAAAAGATATCGCATTGCCGAAAGGACCAGAAAAACCGCGTGAAAAACCTGCAGACGCGGTGGATGATATTGTAAAACCTTTGATAAGAATTCCGCCGATGGTCAACATTCAGGCGATTTATGATGTCGTCAGCGGAAAATCGAAACGTTTGAAACGGCTTTACAGATACGAGGATTTGCAGGAAGGTTTGGCTTGGATTCAGAATAATATTGATGTCGATTATTTTTCAGAAGCTGGAATACCGCCCGAAAAATTCAATGATTTTCTGATGTTTTCTCTGAAAGACGAAAAAGTACTGATGTATATGAAAGCCAAAAACGTAGGCGGAATTACAGTCGCTTTAGACAGTAATATAAATGCATATTTAGAAAGGATTACGAAAAAATGATTTTTTTACGGGAATATTACTTGTAATTCAATAATTCATTAAATTGCGTCCATATTAATAGACCTTAATAAATGAAACTATACTTTAGTGTTAACTTCGGAACAAAAGTTGGCCAGCGACTCGTTTTGCGCCTGTTTGAGGACAAAACAGAGTATCGGGATTACAACTTACAATATTCCGAAAATAACAACTGGACCACAGAACTGGATTATTTTTCCAAATCAATTCTCTACAAATACCTTTTGGTAACCGAAGATGGGGAAGTTTTGGATGAAGAAATTCCTTTCCACAAACTCAATCTTCCAAACAGCTTCAAGGAATTTATGATTTTTGACCAATGGAATCTCAAAAATTTCCCGGAAAATTATCTGACCAACAAAATCCTTCACAACCGTTTGCAAGGCTTCAAACCTGCGAAATCCTCGGTTGTTAAAAAACACACCCATCTTTTCAGAATAGAAGCCCCGCTTTACAACCCAAACTGGCAACTGGTTTTGATTGGAAATGTGGATGCTCTGGGAAATTGGGATAATGAAAATGCCGTCAACCTGAACGAAACCGATTATGGTGTTTGGGAAACAGGCGTAGAAATCCCGACACATCAGACTGTTCTTTACAAATACGCAATAAAAGATAAGAATACAGGAAAAATTATTTACATAGAGCCGGGCGAGAACCGTTGGGTTTTTGGTAATAAAAATAAGGATATTCTTTATGTAAAAGCCGACCATTATTTCAAATTCGATAATCATACCCTTTGGCATTCTGCGGGAGTTGCTGTTCCGGTCTTCTCTTTGAGAACGGAAGATGGTTTTGGAGTTGGAGAATTTCCTGATATCAAAAAATTAGGAGATTGGGCCAATGAAACCAAATTGTCTGTGATCCAGATTTTGCCAATTAATGACACTACTGCGAATTACACCTGGACAGATTCTTATCCTTACGCAGCGATTTCGGTTTATGCACTTCATCCGCAATATCTATCGATTGAGAAATTAGAATTTGCTTTGCCAAAGGATTTAGCTAAGGATTATCAAACGAAAAAAGCAAAACTGAATGCATTGTCTTTGATTGATTACGAGCAGATGATTTCCGGAAAATGGAAATATGCAACGGCTGTTTTTGAAGAGAATAAAGAGACAATTCTAAAAGATAAAAACTTCAAAAAGTTCATTAAAGATAATGAGGAATGGCTGATGCCTTACTCCGCATTTTGTGTTTTGAGAGACAAATACAAAACGCCGAATTTCAATGAATGGAAGACTCATAAAAAATATGTTGCGGGAAAAGTAGCGACACTTTATTCTCCGAAACATAAAGAATATTCTCAATTGATGCTTCACGCGTGGATTCAGTATCAGTTGCATTTGCAGTTACAGGATGCTGTAGAATACCTTCATCATTTGGGGATTTCTGTAAAAGGCGATTTGCCGATTGGGATTTATAGACATTCTGTGGAAGCCTGGACAGAGCCGGAATTATTCGGGATGGATTTCCAAGCCGGAGCACCGCCAGACCAATTCTCGGATCTGGGGCAAAACTGGGAATTCCCGACTTATAATTGGGAAGTGATGAAGGCCGATGGTTACCAATGGTGGAAAAAACGTTTCAAAGTGCTGGAGCAGTATTTTGATGCAATGAGAATCGACCATATTCTTGGATTTTTCAGAATCTGGAGAATGCCGATTTCTGCGACTCAAGGTTTGTTGGGTTATTTTTATCCGGCGCTTCCTGTTACAGAAAAAGAATTTGCGGATAGACAAATTCCATTCACATCTGACCGTTATGTTAAGCCATTTGTGAATGACCCGATTCTTTGGGAAAACTTCGGAGATGCGAAAGAAAAAGTTCAAAATCATTTCTTTGATAATCAACAAAATGGGATTTATACCTTCAAGCCAGAATTTGATACACAGAGAAAATTAACCGATTATTTCAAAAAAGAATCTTGGGATTGGGCAGAAGAAAAATTGATTTCTTTAGCCGGAAATGTTTTATTCTTAACCGAAGAGACAGAAAACGGCGTTGTTTATCATCCAAGATTTAATATTGCAAAAACTACTTCTTACAAATATCTTCCAGACTGGGAAAAAGCTAAGTTGAATGATGTTTACAATGATTATTTCTTCAAACGTCAGGACGGACTTTGGTATCAGAAAGCGATGGAGAAATTGCCAGCTTTACTGAATTCTACTACGATGTTGATCTGTGGAGAAGATCTGGGATTGGTTCCGGATTCGGTTCCTGTTGTGATGGATAAACTGGCAATTACCGCTTTAAAAGTTCAAAGAATGCCTTCTGAGAATATTCCTTGGTATGACCCGAAAAATGTAAGTTATCTGAATGTTGTTACTGCCTCTTCCCACGACAGTTCTACGCTGAGACAATGGTGGCACGAGGACAGAGATTTGACTCAAAAATATTTTAATCAACAGTTAGGTCAATACGGAACTGCGCCGTGGGATTTGTCTACGGAATTGTCAGAAATGATAATGAAACAACATCTTTACACAGACGCTATGTTGGCGATTTTCCCAATTCAGGAATTTTTAGCAACCGATCAGGAATTGATGAACCCAAATATGGACGAGGAAAGAATCAACAATCCTGCGGTTTTCCCACATTATTGGCGATACAGAATGCATCTGAAATTGGAAGATTTGAAAACCAAAGACAGATTCAATCAGAAAATTGCAAGTTGGATTGAACATAGCGACAGATATTAATCCGAAAAATAAATTTAAAAAGCCTTTCAAAATTTTTGAGAGGCTTTTTTGTTTGAAAATTATTAGTCTGATAATCAATGCTGAATTTGATATTTGAACCAAATGTTAATTCCAAATTGAAATTTCTTTTAACTTTTTTAATTCCTTAATATCCAAAAGATAGAAAGTTTCATTTTAAGGAAAAAATGAATTTTCGAATTTAATTTTAAAATAAAAGAAAAATGAAAAAGATATTTTTAAGTCTCGCATTGGTTTTGGGAACTTTTGTTTTTGCCCAGGATTATTATGACATTTATCCTCAGAATAATGGTTACGAATATTATGATAACTCGTATGATTATCCGGACGATTATTATTACAACTATCCAACGGATTATTATCCGGACCAATATTATCAAGGTTATTATGATGATTATAGAAAAGCGGTTTACTCTGTGAATTGGGATCAGTTTTTTATGCAAAATCGTTTATCGCCTTTTCAAATCAATCAGATTATTACGCTGAATAATCGTTTTGCATCATTCGCAGCCTGGGATAATTATTACAGATACAATCCGGATAGATGGTATTATGACAGATTTTATGCGTTGCAAAATATCTTAGGTCCGAGAGTTTTTGTGGTTTATCAAAATGTTTATTTCCGCGGCAGAAGTCCATTTGTGTTTTACAGAAATAGATTTACGAATTTCTATGCGAGACGCTATCCTGTGAGACCGATGTACAGAAATGTGAATATCAATATTTACAGAGTAGACAGAAATAATTTCCGCGAAGGTTTTAGAAATCCCGGAAGGAATATGGGAATGATTCAGCCGGACAGAAATAACGGAATGCGGAATCCTCAGTCACCAAGAAGTGGAGCTAATGGCAATAATTTGGGTGCTATCCGAGGATCAGAAAACAATGGTGTGAGAAATCAAAATGATAACATCAGAAATCCTGGAAATATTAGAGTTGAACCTAGCAATAATGGCAATATCAGAAATAATGGTGGTTTCCGAAACAGTAATGAAGGGAATGTGAGACAGATGCCAAATGTCCGTCAGGAAAACATCAGAAATAACAATAATGGAATCCGTCAAAATCAAAGCTCCGATAGAAAAATGGAGAGTAGAGGAAACGGAGGACAGAGGAGTTCTGGAAGTCGATTGGCTTCCAGATAAAATTAACAAAAAATTATAATATTGATAACTTAACATTATAATTTATAACATATCCAACAAACAGATAAAATTTATAAATATTAAAATCAAAAAAAATGAAAAAATTAATTTTAAGCGCAGCATTTCTTGGACTAGGAGTTTTCGGGTTTGCTCAAACCACTTCAAAAGTAGATTACTCTCAGAAAAAAGCAGAGCATCTTCAAAAAATGAAAGCAGAACTTAACCTGACTGATGCGCAAGTTGCTCAATTGAAAGCTCTACACGAGTCCAAAGCGGCAGAAAGAAAGCAGGATATGACAGCCAAAAATGAAGACAGAATGCAGAGAATGAAAGAAAATGAAACTGAAATGCAGAAAATCTTAACCCCGGAACAATTCAAAAAGTACCAGGATTTGAAAGCTAAAAAAATGGCAGAAAGAAAGGAAAAATTCCAGGCAAGAAAAAGCGCAAATGCCGCAGTAGTTAAATAAGTTTTTATTTTGTGATTAATTTCAATAAGAGTAGTTAGATAATAGCTACTCTTTTTTTTATATTTGGAACTTTAAGTTAAAATTTCATAAAAAAATACAGAAAGTTATGGTTTCAGAGAAAATAGTTACGTTGGTAAACGAACAGATAAGTAAAGAACAGTACGCCGCACAATTATATCTTTCGATGAGTGCTTGGTTTTATGCGCAGGATTTGGAAGGCATTGGGAATTATTTCCGTGTACAATCCAAAGAAGAATTAATGCACGCAGACAAAATGTTTGATTATGTGAATGACATCGGCGGACAAATTATCTTAAATGAAGTTCCAAAACCGCCACACGAATTCAATAATGCTCAGGAGATTTTTGAAAAAGCTTTAGACCACGAGAGATTGGTGACAAAAAGTATTTTCAATATCGTAAAAGCAGCGAATGACGAAGGCGATTTTGCAACAACCAGTTTCTTACAATGGTTCATCAATGAGCAAGTGGAAGAAGAAGCCAGCGCATCGCTTCTGGTAACTAAGATTAAAATGGTAAAAGATAATCCATCCGCATTATATCTTTTTGATCAGGAATTGGCACAAAGAGTTTTTGTTCCGGTTGCGACCAATTAATTTCTTTTAAACACACAATGAAAAAACTAATAACCCTGTTGGTGTTAATGTCTGTCAAGATGTTTTCACAAAATTATGCTATCTCGGAAATTCCCGAAGAGCTAAAGAAAGATGCGAATGCTGTCATCAGAAATTACAGTTCAGAACATCTCATAAAAGCGGCGGACAATATGGAAGTGAAAAATAAAAAAGTCATTTCCATATTGACCAAAGCGGCGGAAGATTATTCCTATGTATATATTCCTTACGACAAGAACACCAAAATATCGGATGTTAAAATAAGAATTTTGGATGAGTCTGGAAAAGTAACCAAATCTTATTCTAAAAGTGATTTGAGCGATATCAGTCAGTCCAATGATTCTTATCTTTATACAGATGACAGAGCGTTGGCAATGAAGGTAATTCAGCCAATTTATCCTTACACAATCGATGTCAGTTATTCAGAAAGAACTTCTGACACTGCATTTCTTCCGGTATTACAACCTTTCAGATCAGCCAATGTTTCGATTGAGACTTGGAGCGAATCGTTCAACAATGAGTCAGGAATTAAACTTCGAAAAAAAGTAACGGATGCTATCTTCGGGAAAACCGAAGTGACAGAAGAGGGAAATGTGGTGAAAGCCTCTTACACCAATATTCCAGCACTAAAATCTGAGAAATATGCGCCAAGCCCAGAAACTGTTTTTTCTAAAGTTGAATTTGCATTAGACAGAGCGTGTCTGAAGGGAAGATGCGGCGATTTTTCCACCTGGAAAGATTTTTCCAAATGGTACAACGGTCTGCTAGGAGAAGTTTCTGTGGTAACTCCCGAAATTCAGAAAGAAGTAGATGCGCTTAATCTTTCTGGTTCTACTAAAGATAAAGTGAAAAAAATCTACCAGTATATGCAGAGCAAAACACGGTATGTTTTTGTAGGAATCGGCATCGGCGGCTGGCAGCCAATGGTTGCAGATGACGTTAGAAAGAAAGCTTATGGAGACTGCAAAGCATTAACTAATTATATGCGGGTTCTGTTAAAAGCTGCAGGGATTCCATCTTATTATTCTGTGATTTACAGTGATTCCACACCAAAATTATTTGATGAGAAATTCCCGAGAATGGATGGTAATCACGTGATTTTGTACGTTCCTACAGAAGGTGGTGACATCTGGCTGGAAAATACCAGTCAGAATATGGCTTTCAACCATTTGGGATATACGACCAGAAACCGGAATGTAATTATGGTGAATGACGACGATGCAAAAATCGTGAATACGCCAATTTATAAATCCGAGGACAGCAAAGAACAACTGCGACTGAAAGCTCAAATTGCTGAAGATAATTCGCTTAAAGGTACTTCTCAACTTTTATTCACTGGAGGAATCTATGATTCAAATCTTGGTAAAGTGACGATGAGTCCGCAGGAATTCAAAGAATCTTTGAAAGAAGATTTCAACAGTCTCAATTTTTCTAAAGTAGATTACAGTAATCTTAAAAATGACAGAGATGGCGGAAATCTAACTTATGATGTCAACTTTGAGGCTTCTAATTTTTCCAAAACTTTAGGAAATGATATTTATTTCCGGGCTTTACCGATTTCCTATCTTGGTTTTTATCTGGACAGTTCTGAGCAGAGAAAACTGCCTTTGGAAGTATTCTTTGGCTATAACAACGATTATGAAATTGAATACACGATTCCAAAAAACTATAAGTTTACAGAACTTCCTGCCAACAAGAAAATTGATTCTGAGTACGGAAGTTATGCTATAGAATTTGCTAAAAGTGATGATAAAATCACGATTAAAAGAACCTTCAAAATTAATAAAGCAATTATTCCTGTTGATAAAATACCGGATTACATCAATTTCAGAAAGCAGATTAACAAAACCGACGCTACCAAAATTCTTATAACCAAACTATGAAAACCAAATTAATTATCCTTAACCTATTGTTGGTCTGCACCTGCATTTTCGGGCAATACAAATTTTTAGATGTCCCGAAGTTAGATATCAAAGATGTGAGTGCTACGCAATATCAAAAAAATCCCTCTGAAGCGGCGGAGGTTTTATACCGTTCTTATCATTATTGGATTGAGACGAGCGGACAGATGAATCTTGAGGTCATCAGCCGTGTGAAAATTTATAAAAAAGATCAGGCAGAGAAATTTCTCAATCAGGAAATCTATACTTACAACGGTAAAAATAATAATTCCGAAAGAGTAAATTCGCTAAAAATAACGACTTACAATTTTGAAAATGATAAAATTGTCCCAACGGTAGTTGATAAAAGTTCGAAATACAAATCAAAGGAATCAAAAAATTACACAGTCACCAAGTTCGCCTTCGAAAATGTGAGGGATGGCTCTGTGGTGGAGTTCAAGTATAATATCATATCGCCTTTCTACTGGATTGTAGAGAGAGTTGCGGTAGAAGATATTGTTCCTGTCAGAAGATTCGAATATGTTTTTGATTTCCCGAAATTCTTAGGTTACAATATGGATTACAAAGGATCATTGATGCCGACCAATAGAGATGTTGCAGACAAGACACTTTATGGAGCAGAATATTATACGTACAGATTTGGTTATGATAATATAGCACCATACAGGAAAGAGAAATATGTCAGCAATATCAATAATTATATGACCTCGATAAGAGCAGAACTTAACTCAACCAATGTTACCAGGTCGCCACAAGCATATGATACCAGTGATCTGGGCGGATTCAAATCTTATGCAGTATCGTGGCAAGATATCAGAAAGCAGCTCTATGAATCTGACTTTTTTGGGGAAGAGCTTAAAAGAAAATCTTTGGTCAAAGATGTGTTGCCGGCAGAAATCAAGAATATAGGATCTGTAGAAGAAAAAGCGGCAGCAATCCTGAAATTTGTTCAGAAAAACTATACCTGGAACAAAAATTTTGGTGATGGAATAGAGGAAGGCAACGGAATCAAAAACCTGCTGAATACCAAGGTGGGCAATTCCGGTGAAATCAATCTCTTATTGGTAATGTTGATGAGAAGTGCAGGTCTGGAAGCGGAACCAATCGTCCTGGCAACAGTTCGGAATGGTTTGCTGGTAGATCATTCACCATCATTAAATCAATTAAATTATACTATTGCATACCTTGATATCAAGGGAAAACCATATCTGTATGATGCGACGTCTAAAATGACGGTTCCCAACCTAATCCGTCCTACTGCATACAATTACAACGGGTTCATTATGACCGCAAAAGAAGCTAAGAAAATAAACATTTATCCGCCAGGGAAAAGCACCACCTATCTCACGGTAGATGCGAATATGAATGTGGATGGTACAGTTTCCGGAAAATTCTCTGATCGCGACACCAAATTATATGCGATGATGAATAGCGAATGGTACGATACGGATAAAGACAATTACCAAAAAGAATCTTACAAAGACCGATACACCTTCCCATTTACCAATATAAAAACAGAAGCTCTGGACAATAACGAGTTTCAGACCAGTTTTGATTTCGATTCTGATAGTTTTGTAGACGGGATTGGTGGCAAATTGGTTTTTAATCCTTTATTGTTTTTGTTCAATAAGTCTCACGAGTTTGACCAATCGGACGAAAGACGTTCACCGATTGAGTTAACGACAGGCTACGACAAAATTAAAAAAGTGACTATTACTTTGCCAGACGGCTATACTTTTGAAAATGTCCCAAAATCTAAGAAATTCAGAACAGAAGACAACGCAATCCAATACGTTTATAAAGTGACACAGGAGGGTAACAAACTTACTGTAGAAACCACAACGACTGTGGAAGATCCTTTTTATCCGAAAGAATATTATCCCGCTTTCAAGCAAATATTTGATAATATTACCAAGATGGAAGGGCAGATGGTAACCGCCGTTAAGAAGTAGAAAAAAGCAGATCCCGGGAGTTCTTTCTCGGGATTTTTTATGCTATAATATTAATGAGTTGTTGTTTAATATAATTATGAAAGTCGCAGAGCGACGACCTGTCAATTCTTCCCGATAGTTTCCTGCACCCTCGCAACAGCTCTTCATGCTTTCCTGAAAGCTTCCAACACCCCTGCGACAAGCTTTCGTGCTGTCCCGAAAGTCTCCCGCACCCTGCGACAAGTCTTCGGGATGAACCGAAAGTCTGTTGCAGCCCAACAATGGATTTTCGGATATATTATATATAGATCACATCCGTCTTCAACACCTTTTTTCCAAATTGTTCCAACGTCTTTTTATAAGTTTCCACTTGTTTCTGATCCTTTTCCTTCTCCTCACCGGTTTTGAAATCGATGATGATGAAGCCGTTTTCCGTTTCTACCAGGCGGTCTGGGCGATAGGTTTTGGACTGCTCATTTTCCGTGGCAAACATTTCTCTTTCGTTGATGATTTTCAGATGGTCTGCAAAATAAACGGAATAATTAGTGTCATTAAGGACATTCTCAATCCGTTCCAGAATCGATATTCTTTCTTCATTTGTGATTTTACCCTCCAGGAGATAGGCGTTCAGAACTTTGGAAACATCTTTCTTTGTTTTGATTTTGGATAAGATTTCGTGCGTGAAAATTCCCATTCGGACATGTTCTACACGATTCTGATAACTTTTGGAAGTCGTTGCAATTTCTATATTCGAGGCTTTTTCAGACTGCTGAGAAATCGAATGGATGTTTTCTGAGAGATATTCTTTCTTCTCTTTTTTCTTTTGCTGATGCAGATCTGGAACAGGAAAGATGTCGAAGGAATCTGCTTTCTCACCGTTTTCTGTCGGCTGAAACTGGCTGACAAAATCATACAATTCCAGATTGTTAGAAGATTTGCTTGGCTTCTCAAGATAAAAAAACAATTGCTCCACAGGTCGGGTAGTCGCAACGTACTGGATGCAAAAACGGTCAATTTTGTTTCGGTAAGAATTCTCAAAATTGAATTGCGCCAGATCCTCATCATAATTTTCCAGTTCCGGAGAAAACTGATTCAGGATCACGGTTTTCAATTCATCATCACTGCCCAGATTGTACCATTCTGAGAATTTTTTGTCGCTGTTTTCATTTCGCATCGGGATAAAGACGACCGGGAACTCCAGACCTTTCGCTTTGTGAATGGTCATAATCTGTATGGCATCAATATTTTCACTGGCTTGGATGCTGATCTTCGAAGCTTCATCATCCCAGAATTTCAGGAATTCTTTCAAAGTTGCACCTGCATTCTGAGTGTAATTGAACAGCATCTCGAGGAAGTTCAGAAGGAAATCTATTTCCTTATTCTCAACAGCAAATTCCTGAATGTAATATTCGATAAAATTGTAAAGATTAAGTTGTGGGATATCGTTTTGAATTAGTTTCACATGATAATGACTATCGATATAATGCTCAATATCTTTCTTGGATTCGAGATTCAGAATTGTTCTGATTTCTGACGTGAAATCTGTCATTCTGATTCTTCCCGAGACCTTCAAAAAGTACATCATTTTCACCAAAAACTGCTTGTTTTTTGGATTGATGTTCCACTTCAGGAATTCGATCAAAGCCTTGATGGTAAAAGACAGATCTAGCGTGAGGCCTTTCTCAGAAATGGTTTTGATGTAGGTTTCCCGGTTGTTATAATTGACTTTTAGATTGCTGAGTAGCTGGGAATAATTAAAAATATCGCTGTTGCCTCGGCAAAGAATGGTGATGTCGGAGAACGTAAATCCATTGTCCAGACATTCCTGGATGTCCTGCTGCATTTTCTGCGTGGTCTCTTCGTAAAAAACAGATTTCACAGCGTTTTCCAGAAGATGAACTTTTACCCTGCCGTCGAAACTTGCTTTAGAGCCTTGAATGGCATTTTCGCCGAAGATTTTCTGATGATTTTCGCTGAGGTCCTTCGACATAAAATCATACAGTCGGTTGTTGAAATCGACAATATTCTTTGCACTTCTCCAGTTGAATTTCAGATGTTCTGCTGTTGCAAATTTAGGCGTGATTTCGGTTTGGTTGATGATGTTGAGCATCAGCTCGCTTTCGCCACCACGGAATCTGTAGATGCTCTGCTTTGGGTCACCTACAATGGTGAAACTTGTGTTATCAGACGTGATGCTGTTGTCCCGCAGCGGTAAAAAGTTCTGCCATTGCATCGCCGACGTATCCTGGAATTCATCAAAAAAATAATGCTGAAACTGAGTTCCCACTTTTTCATAAATAAAAGCAGAAGGCTCATTCCGAAGATTTTCATTAATCAGAATGTTAAACTTCGAGAGCAGAACCAAATCGTTTTCTTCCTCTATCTCCATCAGTTTCTTCTGGATATCCGCATTCACTTTCAAAGGCAGAATCGCCTGAAGCACCTTTTCCTTTTTCTGAGAATCGATATACAGATTAATAAGTTCCGTTCTCCAGGCAATCAACTGTGGCAAGATTTCTTCGATGTCACTTTGCTTATGTTTGGACTTGGCGGCCGCACCTTTGAAATAGGTGGTTAATGCAGAATCTTCGTTGGAGGGAAATGGGAATCCATCTCGTTTTTTCTGGTGAAAATCCTGAACTTTCTGGAAGAATCCGCCCAAGCCATTTTTTCCCTGAGCAAAATCTTCAATCTCGATATCTTTGGTTTTGATTAATTCCAAAGCACGTTTGGCAATTTCCAGCGATTCTGATTTTAGATTTTTCAGAGATTCCCGGAGTTCGTTTTTTTTGTTTTCGTATGCCTGCCATTCAAAATCTTTGTTCTCCTGCAAAGGTTTGTAATGGATGTCATTCACGAATTTCTTTGCGGAATTGTAAAGCGTTTGATTCAGATTGACTCTTTCATTATTATCAAGATTATAATTGACAAAATCCATAAACGCTTCGGAAACGGTCTGTTCTTCGCCAATCTCATCCAGCATTTTATCAACTGCTTCTATGAGATAAGGTTCCGGCTGGATTTCCAGATTGAAGTTCTGAGCCAATCCTAATTCATAAGAAAAACTCTTCACCAATCGGGAATTGAACTTATCAATCGTCCCAATATTGAGCGTAGAATAGTGGTGTAAAATATAATCCAAAACTTTTTGGGAACGCAACTGCAAATCATCCAAAGTCACTCTGTAACCTTGATTTTCTAATGCTTCCTGTATATTTTTAAGGTCTTGATTTTCGGAATAATTATCTTTCACAAATTCACCAAGATAGAAAAGAATTCTTTCCTTCATCTCGTTGGCTGCCTTGTTGGTAAAAGTTAAGGAAAGAATGGTTCTAATCGAATCTGGCTGATTTGGGAATCTGAGACAGATCATCAACAATCTCTGAACAAGTGTGTAGGTTTTGCCCGAACCAGCAGAAGCATTGATGACAGAATATGTGTTTTGCATAATAACGAAGATAAGAAACTAAGACAAAAGAATCAAGATAAAAAGAGACCAGAATCTGAAAGTGAAAAATTTTCATTTAGGTTTGTTCGTTCTTTGTATATCCTATGTTCGTTCTTCGTTCGATATAAGTACGTTTAGTTAGGTTAAATCAAATTCATATATTTTAATTAATATTTTAAACTAAAATTAATTTAATTTCGAATATTTTATTTTTGTGATTAAATCTCAACATCATAATCCAATCGGAAAGATTTTCTATGATGAATATTTGGACCGAATTTTTTCAAAGCCTTTTGATGCGTTTTTGTGCAATAACCAAAGTTGGTGTTCCATCCATAATCAGGAAATTCGTCGTGAAGTTTTATCATCAGATTATCACGGTAGTTCTTTGCGAGAATAGAAGCGGCTGCAATCGAAAGATATTTGCTGTCACCTTTAATAATGCAATGATGCGGAATGTAATTGTAAGGATGGAATTTGTTGCCATCCACTAAAATTAATTCTGGTCTTGTGTTAAGTTGGTCAAGCGCGCGGTGCATAGCGTGGAGGCTTGCATTTAGTATATTATGTCGGTCTATAAATTCGGGAGATAATTCGGCTACCGCAAAATCCACTGCATTTTCTCTTATATAAAGGTCGAGATTCTGTCTGGTTTTAAAATTTAACGTTTTAGAGTCATTAACTAAATTTTGCTTAAAATTTTTATCGACAATTACAGCAGCTGCCACTACAGGTCCAGCCAGACAGCCTCTTCCGACTTCATCGCAACCTGCTTCAATAAATGCTTCTGAAAAATTTTGTATTAGTAGCATAATAAATTATTCTTCTCCAAAGTTATATAAACATTGAACTTTAACATATATGATTAACAAATTTTTAACAATTTGTTTTGTGTATTTTAATAAAGTTTCGCATTTTTGTGAAATTGAAAAATTTGATTTGATATGAAAAAATTAACAACAAGCGTGTTGGCAGTAGTTCTTTCGTCCTCTTTTGCAATGGTATCTGCACAAAAAGTGAAGGATACTGCAAAAACAAGAGATATTGAAGAAGTAGTTATAACAGGCGCATTAGGTATCAAGAGAAAAGCTGATGCCGTAACATCTGCACAACAGGTAGTCTCTGCAGAACAATTGAACCAAGCTGGAAATCCAAACGCTGTTCAAGCATTGGCTGGTAAGGTTATCGGTTTGCAGATTAACCAAAATAATAGTTCTGTAAACAGCGAAAATTCTATTCAATTGAGAGGAATGCGCTCAATTTCGGGTAAAAATGAAGCGCTGATAATAATTGATAATGTAATTTCAACTGCTACTGTTTTACAAACATTACCACCTGATGTTATTGAGTCTATGAACGTAATCAAAGGAGCGCAAGGAGCTGCTTTATATGGTTCAGATGGTGTTAATGGTGTAATCATTGTAACCACTAAACGTGGAGCTAAGAATAAATTGTCAGTATCATATGATGGTACAGTAGATTTTGAATCGGTAGCATTTGTTCCAAAAAGACAAACAAAATACGGTCAAGGCTGGGATAAAGCAAGAGACCAGTATGAAAATGGTTCTTGGGGACCAGCTTTTGATGGCAGTACGACTGCATATGGTCTTCCTATGTACGATTACAATGGTGATGGTGTAATTGATTTGAATGGTATCGGTTGGGGAGACGATGGATTGACAGGCGATAATCTTGCTTCTATGATTAGGTCATATAGTGCAAGGCCTAATGAAGTTAAAGATTTCTTTAGAACTGGATCTACTCTTAGTAACAGTATTACTTTAAATGCTGGGAGTGAGGGGAAATACACGATGTTAAGTTTAAACAATACCAGAAGAGGCTTTATTATCGATGGTGATGACTCAAATAAGACATCAGTTTTATTTAAAGCAGGTGCTAAAGTCAATAAATTTTCATTTGATGTAGGTCTTAATTATATAAGAACGGATTACAAGCAAACTACCACGATGTTTGATGAAACAACGAATGATGCATTGTATTGGGGGCTATTACAATCTTCACCAGATATACCAATTACTAGCTACAAAAACTATCCAGATAATGCCTTTGCATGGAATGCTTTTTACCAAAATCCATACTGGAGAATGAAGCACGTGAGACAAGATTATAGTAGAAATTTTTTCAGTGCAAACTTAGGTTTGAACTATGAATTTAATAAGCATATTAATGTAAGATATACAGGTAATATCCAAGGTACTTTCTCTAGATCTACTAAACATAGAGATGCTTTTTCAAGCTCAATTTATAAAGGAGCTGGAGCTTCCAGTATAAAAGCTATTGCATCTGCACTATTTTTAGATGACAGAAATAATTGGGATTACTATGGTGATTTATTATTAAATTTTGATTATGATCTGACAGATGATCTTAATTTGAAGGTAAATATAGGTCATAACTATCAGGATCATAGGATGGAAGTTATACAGAATGGAGGAACTAACTTAGCTGTTCCTGGAGTTTACACAATGACCAATGTTACACAACCATTGCCTGCTGGTGCAGCAGCCTTTAATCCTGTTAATGGTACTTATAGAAAAAATTCTCATGCTGTTTTTGCCAACTTAGACTTAGCATATAAAAATTTCCTATTCTTAAATGCAACAGGAAGAAATGAGTGGTCTTCTGTATTACCAACAAATAATAACTCCTATTTTTATCCTTCAGTAGGTCTTTCATTTGTACCAACAAAAGCTTGGGATTTTGGAGGCAATGTCCTTTCTTACATGAAAATTTCTGGAAACTGGACGAAAGTTGGAAATTCAGGACCTATAGATTGGTATGATATTAATGCTACTGCTGAACTTGTTGCAGGTTTTCCTTTATCTGGTGTAAACTCATATAGAAATGGTATGGTTCAGACGGATCCGAATATCCGACCTGAGTTTATCACTACAAAAGAGGTTAATTTAGATTTAGGCTTCTTTAATGACAGAGTGAGGCTGAATGGTTCTATTTATCAACAGGATACGAAGGATCTTATCACTAAACAAACTACTTCTTCTGCAGCAGGGATTAACCAAAAATTAATCAATATTGCACAAATGCGTTCAAAAGGAGCGGAAATTAGTTTAGGCTTAACACCAATTAAAACAGCAGATTTTAAATGGGATCTGAATGTTGGTTATTCTTATAACGAATCTATTGTCCTTGACATTATGGATGGAGTAAACGAGATTAATTTACAATCTGGAACTACTTGGGGTATCTATGCTCAGAAAGGATCAATTTTTCCATTACTCAAAGCATCTATGATGCAGAGAGATGATCAGGGTAGAATTATTATAAATGCTGCTACAGGTATGCCACTTCTTACTTCTAGTTTCCAGAATGCAGGTAGTTCAGTACCAAAAAGTATTTATACATTTAATACCAATATATCTTTCAAAGGATTTAAGTTAGGTGTTGTCGCTGATTACAGATACGGTGCTAAATTCATTGCTGATGTTAAATCTGGTATGGCATTTAATGGAACATTATATGACTCCGGTGAAGTTGTTAGAGAAGACGGTGGTTTTATCATGCCAAATTCTGTAATCTCTGATGGGCACGGAGGCTATGTTCCAAATACAACTATAAGAACAGGAGGTAGTACATATAGTGATGTAATCAAATGGTTCTCCAGTAATTATGCTAATTATGGAGAAAATCTTCTTACAGATGGACAGGTATTTAAAATAAGAGAAATATCATTAGCTTATACTTTACCAAAAGATCTAGTTAGGGCTTATGGACTTGAAGAGATTACGTTTGGAGTGCATGCTAGAAATCCTTTCCAAAAATTTGCTAAAGACAATTTAGATTATGCAGATCCTGAAAACAGTTATTATTCAGGTACTGTTAATAATGCACGTGGAGTAGCTTCACGTATACAGTATCCGGGTACTAAAGTATATGGTTTCACTCTAAATGTCAAATTCTAATTATTTAATTTTTATTATCATGAAAAAGTATATTTTATTATCAATTATAGCTTTGGCAGCTGTCTCTTGTGAGCTGGATGACAATCTCAATCCAAATAAAGTTTTATCAGAGCAAGTTACACCAAGCCTGCGACTTTCTGGTGCTTCTACAACAGCCTATGCTGTTCAAGCTGGTGTTGTAACTAGTGGCGAAAGAGGAGGAATGAATTTATTGGGAAATGCTTGGACAAATACTTGGTCAGGCAACTACGCTCAATTTGGTAACCCATTTGTAACAGAATCTGATTTAAACTTTACCACTACATACAGACAGGCTATTTTTACAGATATGTACAAGGCGGTTACAAGGTTTCAAAGAATTATTGATTTTGGAAACCAATATCCAAATTACGTAGCAATAGCCAAAATACAGAAAGCTTATTACATGCAGTATATTGTTGATTTGTATGGAAATGTTCCTTATACTGAAGCTTTTAAAGAGGCCAATAATGCTAATCCTGCTTATGATAAGGATATAGATGTATATAAAGGCTTGGTTTCGGAATTACTTGATGCTAGAAATTTAATCAGTTCTAGTACTAATGCTAGCTTTACTGTTACCGCATCATCAGATCCTATTTTTAAAGGAAGTATGTCAAAATGGAATGAGTTTGCTAATACTGTGTTGCTTAAGTTTGCGGTTAGACTCTCAAATACAACAGATGCCCAAGGTATTGCATTAAGAAATCAAATTATTAATGCTTTATCAGGAGCCACTTTTATTTCTGCTGATGTTGCAATCAACCCTGGATATAGTGGTGCATCTACTGATACCTTGAACCCATTATATAATGCTTTCGGTATAAAAACTGCTGCTGGTGCATCTAATACTAACGGGTATTTGCTAATGACGGCTTCGGATCATGCTGTAAAAGTATTACAAGGTGATGCTTCAAAAATTACAAGTGGAGTTCAAGATTCTAGAATCGAGTTTCTTTTTACAAAAGGAAAGCAATATAACAATACAGTAGCTGGAGGGGCTACAGGTTACTACGGATATCCACAAGGTATGACCAATGATGATTATAAAGTTCATATGGGCTTTACTGTTGATGCAAGAAAACCACTTACAGAGAATTTTTCTCTTTTAGCTGGGATATTTACTTCTGCTACAGGGGCTTCATCTAATGGTTATCTAATGATGCGAGCTGAAAGTGAATTATTACAGGCAGAAGCGGCTTTGCGTGGCTATGCAGGTTTTACTAATGATCAAACTCACTTTAATAATGCAGTGACTGCTTCTTTTACTTTTGATGGTAAAGCATCTGATGCAGCAAGTTATATTACAAGTATTTCGGCTAAACCTAAAGTAGGATGGGTAGGAAGTACAGAAGACAAAATTGCAGCAATTCAATATCAACGTTGGGTAGCTTTAATTAATTATAATGGAATCGAATCTTATATCAATTATCTAAGAACAGGGTATCCTGAGACTCCTTTATCGTCAATCAGTACACAACCAAATAAACCTTGGAGACTCCTATATCCTGCGGATGAGTATTCTAACAATAGTGCAAATGTACCAGTTGTTTCTCAAGCCCAGGTTTTTTCTAAAAATCAGTACACTCCATTTATTTATAAATAACTTAATATATTTTATAAAAAACCGCAGTAATGCGGTTTTTTTTGGTTTAAACTTTAACAGTTATAAATCTGATTCTGGATAAAAATGTATTGTTTTTTATTATTTGTATATAATTAACAATTATTAACATTTTTTGTTGTTTATATTAATAAAGTTTTGCAATTTTGTTTAACAAAAAATTTGATTTGATATGAAGAAAATAACAACAAGTGTGTTGGCGGTAGTGCTTTCATCTTCTTTTGCAATGGTTTCCGCGCAAAAGGTACAAGATACCGCAAAAACACAAGATATCGAAGGTGTGGTAGTTACAGCTTTAGGTATCAAAAGAGAGAAAAAATCTTTGGGTTATGCTTCTCAAGAAGTAAAAGGGGATGATGTCAATAAAAATCCGACAACTAACTTTTTGAATAACCTTTCTGGTCAAGTAGCAGGACTGGATATTAAGCAAGGGACAAATTTTGGTGGTTCTGTAAATGTTGTTTTGAGGGGATTTAAATCCTTTTCAGGCACCAATCAACCTTTATTTGTAATTGATGGAGTGCCGATTGTTAATAGTAATGTAAATTCAAGTAGCCAAACTAGTGGAAGATATGGATTTGATTATGGAAATGCGGCATCAGATATCAATCCAAATGATATTGAAAGCATTAATGTTTTAAAAGGTGCGACTGCGGCTGCTTTATATGGATCTCGTGCAGCTAATGGTGCTATCATTATTACGACTAAAAAAGGTAAGAAAAGTGGGGGAGCTATTGGGATTGAATTTTCTAGCTCATTGACTGTGTCTTCAATTGATAAAAGTACATTTCCAGAATATCAAACTCAATACGGGCAAGGATACAATGGACAAGTATTTAGTAATTATGGTGAATATAATAATACTAATACTGCTAATTTTGGTGATGATGCTTCCTATGGACCTGCATTTGATCCAAATATGCAGGTTTACCAGTATGGAGCACTAACGCCTGGGTCACCAAGTTATGGGAAAACTCAAGCTTGGCTGCCTGCAAAGAATGGCCCAATAACATTTTTTAATAAAGGGACGAACGCGGTAAATAGTATATCTTTTGGAGCAGGAGACGATAGAGCAACTTTTAGATTAAGCTATACAAATACAAGTGCTACAGATATTTTACCTAACAGTTCATTGACAAAAAATAATTTTGGGGGGAATGCTTCTTATAAAATTACTGATAAGCTAACTGCAAGCATTTATGCTAATTATGTAACACAAAAAACGGTTGGTAGAAATAGTACTGGTTACAATAGTAATATAGTTGCTGGTTTTAGACAATGGTGGCCTGTCAATGTTGATATAAAAGATCAAAAATATCTATATAATTTGGGAGGACAAAATTTCACATGGAATATTAGAGGATTAAATGCTGCAAATCAAGTTACTTCTACTACATTGCTTCCTGCTTTTTGGAATAACCCATACTTCGAAAGATATGAAAGTTATGAAAGTGATGATAGGGATAGATTTAATGGAAATTTTAGCTTGAGTTATGATGTAACGAAAGATCTTAACTTAATGGGAAGAATGACCACGGATAGTTATAATTTGCTTACAGAAAATAGATTAGCAACAGGTTCTGGTTCAGTAATTTTTGGATTAAATCCTAATACTCCACAAAGTGCAGGATATGCTGTAAGTAACTATAAAATTGCAGAGAGAAACTATGACTTTATAGGAACTTATAAAAAGAATATTACAGAAGACCTGAATTTAAACGCAGTATTAGGGGGTAACCTTAGATATAATACACAGTATAGCACCCAGTTATCAACCTCAGGAGGTTTGACAATTCCAAATTATTTCACTATTGCAAATTCAAAATCTACACCAATACCTCCAGTAATTACGGATAATGCAAAGCAAGTATTGGGTGTTTTTGCACAAGCAAGTTTAGGCTTTAAAGGGACTTATTATTTAGAAGGTACAATTAGAAGAGATAAAACAACTGCTTTGGCTCCAGGACATGATGTATATTGGTATCCGTCTGTTTCTGGAAGTATAGTATTTTCAAATCTAGTTAAACAAGATTGGTTAAGTTTTGGTAAGATTCGAGCCAATTATTCTATTGTAGGAAATGATACAGCTGCAAATCAATTAATAGATACCTATGCGACTGGTGTGTCATTTGGAACTATTCCGGTATATGCCTTTAATGGTATCGCAAAAAATCCAGATTTAGTTGCAGAAAAACTAAAAAGTATGGAGTTCGGTATAGAAACCTCATTCTTTAAAAACAGGGCTGGTTTCGATGCAACTTGGTATAAAAACGATTCTCAAAATTTAATATCTAATGTGAGTGTACCATATTCTACAGGTTCAATTTACCAATTACAGAATATTGGTAATTTAAGAACTGAAGCGTTTGAACTTTCATTAAAACTTACTCCTTTAAAATCTCAAAATTTTTCATGGGATTTAATTGCTAATTGGTCCAATCCTGTTACAAAAATTACTGCACTAAATAATAATACTGAGAATATAGCTTTACAAGGTAATTCTTCTCAAGGAACTATAACTATTAATGCACCTTTAGGAGGTTTATATGGAACTATTTGGGGAACAGATTATGTATATTCACCAGATGGACAAAAAGTAATTGATCCAAATACTGGGGCATATTTGGTGTCTGCAAATACAAATAATGATTTGGGAAGTTACCAAGCCAAGTGGTTTGGAGGTTTAAGAAATACATTTAATTATAAAAATTTATCTTTAAGTTTTTTAATTGATGTAAAACAAGGCGGAAAAGTATTCTCACTTGATCAAGCCTACGCCTATGGAACTGGTATTTATGCTAATGATAGTTCATTAGGTTTAAATGATCTTGGAAATCCTATAAGAAACCCAATTAATTATGATTTAAATGGAAACGTGCTTCCTAATTCGGGAGGTGTAATTCTTCCAGGGGTAATACAAAATCCAAATGGGAGTTATTCAGCAAATAATGTAAGATTAGATAAATCACAATCTAGCCAAGTTCTTACAACCGATTTGCCAGGAAGTGCTTATATTTATGATGCTAGTTATGTGAAATTAAGAGAGGCTTCTATAACTTATAGACTGTCTAAAGAAGCATTGGGATCAAGATTTATACAAGGGTTAGCATTTAGTGTTATTGGTAGTAATCTATGGATTATTCATAAAAACCTTCCATATGCAGATCCTGAAGCAGGACTGTCATCCGGAAATTTGCAAGGGTACCAATCTGGTGTTATGCCAACAACTAGAAACTTCTCGTTTAATGTAAAAGTTAATTTCTAAAATTTTAAAAATGAAAAAAATAATAATATCAAGTCTTATCGGCTTTCTTTTTGTTGGTTGTACAAGGGATGATATCAATACGGATCCAAATTCGGCTTATATCACTATTCCTTCAACATTGGTTACAAATGCACAAAAAGAGTTAAGTGATTACGTAACTACATGTAGTGTAAATGAAAATAATTTTCGACTGACTATGCAATATTGGACAGAGACAATTTATGTTGATGAAAGTAATTATAACTTTCAAAAAAGAAATGTTCCCGATCAAATATTTATTGACAATTATGTAAATGTTTTAAATAATCTTGTAAAATCCAAAAAATTAATTAATGAGTACGTACCTATTGCTGCTGAAGCTTCAACGTGGCCAGGAGTAAAACAAAACCAGTTAGCTTTAATTGATATATTGCAGGTATATACCTATCAAAATTTAGTAGATACTTTTGGAAATATTCCATACAGCCAATCAAATCAATTAACAACAACCCCAGCTCCTGCTTACGATGATGCGGCAACTATTTATGGGGATTTGATTTCTAGATTACGGACAGATATAGCAAATATAAATACAGCTGCAGGCTTAAACTCTAATTCAGATAAATTTGCAACTGCTGATTTGTATTATGCTGGAAATCTTTCTTCATGGAAAATTTTTGGAAACTCTTTGTTACTTAAATTAGGGATTGCAATTGCAGATTCTAATCCAACTCTTGCTCAACAAACTGTAAATACTGCTATTCAAAGTGGTGTGATGACATCTGCTGCAAATAATTGTCAATTAAAATATTTAACTGCATCAGGAAATTGGAATCCAGTTTATGAAAACGTAGATTCAAATGCAAGCGGAAGACCTCTTGATTTTATCGCAGGGAAAACAATAATTGATTACATGAATAATAGTAGTGATTTAAGAATTGCAAAATATTTTCAGCCAGTTAATGATGCTTATGTAGGACAAACAATTGGAGCTCCAGGATCACCTAATCTATTTTCTAATCCAGGAGCTTTCGCTTACACAGCAACTACACCTGGGATATTGCTAAATTATACTGAAGTCGCTTTTTATCTTGCAGAAGCTGCCTCTAGATGGGCTCCATCTACTGCAGCCGCTGCATATACAAATGCTGTTACGGCTTCATTCTTAGAATGGGGATTGACCACTGCAGATGCAACAACTTATTTAGCCACTAAACCTTATGATCCAACTAATTGGAAAAAATCTATTGGTGAACAAGCATGGGTTGCAATGTACAATCAACCTCTTACATCTTGGAATTTTTGGAGAAGATTAGATAATCCTGTTTTAATTGCTCCTTCAACTGCTTCTCCTCTCACAAGTGTACCAGTTAGAATGAGGTATCCAGTTTCGGAAACCACAACAAATGGAGCTAATTATTCTGCAGCTTCTGCAGCAATTGGTGGAGACCTATATACAACAAAAATATTTTGGGATAAGTTCTAATATAATAGAAATGACCTAATTAATAAAAAAACCGCAGCAATGCGGTTTTTTTCGTATAATCAATCAACATAAAAAAATCCAAAGTAGACCTTACCTCGGATTTTATATTTATGATAAGTTTCTACTTCCCAAACAAACCACCACCCATTCCAGGCATATTCGGCATTTTGCTCATCATCTGCATCATTTGTTTACCTTGAGGACCTTGCATCATTTTCATCATTTTCCCCATTTGGTCAAATTGTTTCATCAGGGAATTAACATCTTCTAATTTTCTGCCAGCTCCTTTAGCAATTCTTTGCTTTCTGGAAACATTGATGATGGAAGGCGTCCTTCTTTCGTCAGGCGTCATAGAATGGATAATCGCTTCGATATGTTTGAAAGCATCATCATTAATGTCTACATCTTTGATCGCTTTTCCAACACCAGGAATCATCCCCATCAAATCCTTCATATTACCCATTTTCTTGATCTGGTTGATTTGCTTCAAAAAGTCATCGAAACCAAATTCATTCTTAGCAATTTTCTTATGAAGTTTCTTAGCTTCCTCTTCATCAAATTGTTCCTGGGCTCTCTCAACCAAAGAAACAACATCTCCCATTCCAAGGATTCTGTCTGCCATTCTTTCCGGATAGAAAAGGTCAAGTGCTTCCATTTTTTCTCCAGTAGAGATAAACTTGATTGGCTTCTCTACAATAGAACGGATTGTCAATGCAGCTCCACCACGCGTATCACCATCCAGTTTCGTAAGAACGACACCATCAAAATTCAAAACATCGTTAAACGCTTTTGCCGTATTCACAGCATCTTGTCCCGTCATCGAATCTACTACGAAAAGTGTTTCAGTCGGTTTGATGGTTTGATGAACCGATTTGATTTCGTTCATCATCTGCTCATCAATCGCCAAACGACCAGCCGTATCCACGATAATCGTATCGAAACCTTTTGATTTGGCGTACTGAATTGCATTTTCAGCAATAGAGACAGGATTTTTATTTTCTACTTCCGTATAAACTTCAACATTGATTTGTCCACCAAGAACCTTCAACTGGTCAATCGCCGCAGGTCTGTAAACATCGCAAGCCACCAAAAGAGGTTTTTTGTTTCTTTTTTGATTCAGATAATTCGCTAGTTTTCCGGAGAAAGTCGTTTTTCCAGAACCTTGTAAACCAGCAATCAAAATCACGGTTGGTTTACCGGAAAGGTTGATTCCCTCTTGCGAACCACCCATTAAGCCAACCAGTTCGTCGTGAACAATTTTCGTCATCAATTGTCCCGGCGTCAGAGATGTCAAAACGTTTTCACCAATCGCTTTATCCTGAACTCTTTTCGTAAGGTCTTTCGCTACTTTGTAATTGACATCGGCATCTACCAATGCTCTTCGGATTTCCTTTACCGTCTCAGCAACGTTGATTTCTGTGATTTTCCCACGACCCGAAATATTATGAAGCGCTTTATCTAGCTTGTCTTGTAAACTGTTGAACATAACTTTAATAAGATATTTAAGTCTGCAAAAATAAGAAAATTTCAACAAGCATTTAGAATCATAAATAAGCAAATTCGAAATATTTCTTCAAAAAAGTCAAATTCATTTTAATTTTTCATTACTAATTATTGTTTGGACAGCTATTTCCACCTTCCGCTCCCAATCTTTTTTGCAGGAAGATTTCCGATTCAATAGAAATTGAGTACAAGCAAAAAAGGATTTCCGCTCAAGTCGGGCTGCGGATTCGGTGTAAAAACAACATCCGTGATTAAATTAAACACAATATTGTCATTCCGTAGGAATCCCGACAGCTAAGTTTAGATTCCTACGGAATGACAAAGTGACTGTTATAATTATATTTCTTTGATGGACAAAGCGTCTTTGCGAACCTAAAATATTTTCAATACTGTCAAAAAAATCTTTGTGCACTTTGTGTTAAAATCTCCAATAAGAATAAGATAAAATACTTTCCTTACTTTTGCAAAAATCAAAAATTGGTAGACAAAAAAAATAATGCCTCCGATTCCCTTAGAAAGTACGGAAAGTATTCATCTGTTGTTTTTCAGATGCTTTTTATTATTGGAATTGCTTTTTGGGGCGGACATCAATTGGATTTGTATTTTGAAACAGGTTCCAATGTTTTGGTTTTGGTAATTGGACTCAGCGGACTCTGCCTTTCATTATACACAACCTTGAAGAGACTCGAAATTTTAAATAAAGAAGAACAAGACGATGCAAAACAAAAGTAACCTAATTATCAGTGTGATATTTTTTCTCACATTTATTATACATTTCGCAATTTGGAAATTTGCATTTCATCTAGATGAAGTCACAATAATCAAGTTTTATTTATTTCTGACTATCATTTTTATGATGATGATTACCTTCATCATTTTGATTAATAAAATCGTTCCTCAGTTTTTGGGATTAGCCGTGATAGGACTCATTTTGATTAAATTCGGATTGATGTATTTGATTAAAAATAAGCTTCATTTTGAAGCAATCCCGAATTATAAATTTCATTTTATTATTCCATATTTTGTTCTGACAGCGTTGCTTACATATTATGCAATTCAGTTAATTAATTATGACAAAAAACAGTAAATTAATTCTTCTAAAGAGAAAAAATAGTCTATTTTTGCAAAACGAAAAAAAAATCTATCGATGCTAAAGAAAACGGCAATTTTATTTTACAGTTTATTAATGTTTGCGACGGCATTTGCTCAGCACGAAAATGTTGAAAACCAACACGGTAAACCTGTAACTGAAACTCCTGAGCTTTCTGGAAAAGACGCGAGAGAGAAAGAGGTGAAAGAATTTGTGGCTCATCACATTTTAGATGCTCACGACGTGGCAATAATGGTGAAAGACGGTCATCACATTGGTTTCCCTTTGCCAGTTATTATTTATGATGAAGGTTTTCATTTTTTTATGAGTAATACAGAGGGTGTAGATGGACACGAGTTTATCCACGGTTCTCCGGTAGAAAGTAATGGTAAATTCTATACACTTAACCACGAAAAAATCTACAGAACAGATTCTAAAGGAACTTTGACATTAGATAAAGACCATCACCCAACCGAAAAGAGAGTTTTGGATTTGTCTATTACAAAGAGTGTTTTGGTTATTTTCTTAGTAGCACTTCTAATGATTGTGTTGTTTGGAGGAATGGCAAGGTCTTATAAGAAATCCTTGGTTCCGTCTGGTGCTGCGAAGTTCCTTGAGCCAATCATTGTTTTCGTGAGAGATGATATTGCGATTCCAAACATCGGACATAAGTATAAGAGATTTATGGGTTATTTATTAACTGTGTTTTTCTTCATCTTATTCCTAAACGTTATTGGTTTAATGCCTTTTGGAGTGAATGTAACTGGTAACATTGCAATTACATTCTTCTTAGCAATTTTAACTTATTTGATCACCACTTTCTCTGGGTCAAAAGACTACTGGAAACACATCTTCTGGATGCCAGGCGTTCCTGTTCCAATGAAGTTCATTATGTTGCCAATCGAATTGTTAGGAACATTGACTAAGCCATTCGCATTGATGATTCGACTTTTTGCGAATATGACAGCAGGTCACATTGTTGTAATGACGTTGATTGGGTCAATTTACATTTTCGAAAATTGGATTGCAGGTGTTGCATTCCCGTTCTTGACATTTGTAATTTATTTGTTAGAAGTATTAGTAGCGTTTTTGCAAGCTTATATCTTTACAATGCTTTCTGCTTTGTTTATCGGTATGGCTGTTGAAGAACACGAGCACGAACACGCTCATTAATTAAAAGTATAAAAACAATTTTTTAAATTATATATTATGGAAATCCCTAGAATTATTGGTGCAGGTCTTATTGTACTAGGTGTAGGTATCGGTCTTGGAAAAATTGGTGCTGCTGCTCTTGAAGCAATCGCTAGACAACCAGAGCAATCTGGAAAAATCCAAACTGCTATGCTTATTGCTGCTGCATTGGTAGAAGGTGTTGCTTTCGCTGCGTTATTCGCATCATAAGCCAAACAAAATCATAAACATTGTTGTAGCGGTTGGCTGCAACAATGTTTAATTTAAAAATTTTAAAAATTAATCTCACTATATAATGGAATTACTTCATCAGTTTTCATCAGGATTATTTATCATTCAGTCCATCATTTTCTTGGTCTTACTTTTTGTATTAGGAAAATTTGCTTGGAAACCAATTCTTAAATCTATCGACGAGAGAGAAACTTCTATTGTTGATGCTCTTAACCAAGCTAAATTGGCTAAACAAGAAATGGCTCAGTTGAAAGAAGATAACGAAAGAATTCTTCGTGAAGCTAGAGCTGAAAGAGATGGTATCTTGAAAGAGGCTAGAGATATGAAAGATAAAATCGTAAATCAAGCTAAAGATAGCGCTAAAGTAGAAGGCGAAAAATTGATTGAAGCAGCTAGACAATCTATCCAAACGGAAAAGAATGCAGCTATGGCTGATATCAAAAACCAAATCGGTACTTTATCTGTGAACATCGCTGAGAATATTCTTAGAGAAAAATTGAACAACGACGGTTCTCACAATGCTTTGGTAGAAAATATTCTTAACAAATCTAACCTTAACTAATCAGGATGCTTACATCTAAAGTAGCTAAAAGATACGCACAAGGATTATTGGATTTCACTCAGGAATCTGGTAATACAGAATCTGTCTTCGGAGAGATGAAGGATATTGTGAAAATAATGTCTCAGTCCAAAGAATTGAACACATTCTTCAGTACGCCTATCATTGATGCAAGAAAGAAAGAAGCGATTGCTTTAGAAATTTTTAAAGATTTTTCTCCTGTTTCGAAGAATATCATCAGATTGACTATCAAACAAGGCAGAGAATCTCAGCTTAAAGATATTGCACAGGAATTCATCAATAAAGTAGAAGATATCAAAGGAACTCAACGTATCTCTTTGGTTACAGCTACAAAATTGTCAGAGCAAAATATTCAGAAAATTATTGCTGATTCTAAAATGGTGAATGTTTCTAACTATGATTTGGAAACGATTATCAAACCAGACATCTTGGGAGGTTATATCCTGAGAGTGGGCGACCAGCAAATCGATGCTTCAGTTAAAACAAAACTGAACAATATCAAAAAAGAATTTCAACTTAATTAAGAAAAAACAACCATATAATGGCAGAAATAAATCCGGCAGAAGTATCAGCGATACTGAAGCAGCAATTAGCAAATTTCGATACTCAATCTAACGTAGAAGAAGTTGGAACTGTACTTACAATCGGTGATGGTATCGCTCGTGTTTACGGTTTAGAAAATGTGCAGTACGGAGAATTGGTAAGATTCGAAGCTGGAGTAGAAGGTATCGTTCTTAACCTTGAAGAAGATAACGTTGGTGTTGCACTTCTTGGTGAATCCAAAATGGTAAAAGAAGGTGATACTGTAAAAAGAACCAACAGAATCTCTTCTATTAAAGTTGGAGAAGGAATGCTTGGTAGAGTTGTTGACACTCTAGGAAATCCAATCGATGGAAAAGGGCCTATCGAAGGTGAACTTTACGAGATGCCTTTGGAAAGAAAAGCGCCGGGAGTTATCTTCCGTCAGCCGGTAACTGAGCCACTTCAGACTGGTATCGTTGCTATCGATTCTATGATTCCTGTAGGTAGAGGACAAAGAGAGTTGATTATTGGTGACAGACAAACTGGTAAAACAGTTGTTGCTATTGATACAATTATCAATCAAAAAGAATTTTATGATGCTGGTCAGCCAGTATATTGTATATATGTTGCAATTGGGCAAAAAGCTTCAACTGTAGCGCAAATTGTTAAAACTTTAGAGGATAAAGGAGCTTTGGCTTATACGGTTATCGTTGCAGCTAATGCTTCTGACCCGGTTCCAATGCAGGTTTATTCTGCAATGGCAGGTGCTTCTATCGGAGAGTACTTCAGAGACACTGGTCGTGCTGCTTTGATTGTTTATGATGATTTATCTAAACAAGCGGTTGCGTACCGTGAGCTTTCTCTTCTATTGAGAAGACCACCGGGACGTGAGGCTTATCCAGGAGACGTTTTCTACCTACACTCAAGATTGTTGGAAAGAGCAGCAAAAGTAATTGCTGATGATTCTATCGCAAAACAAATGAACGATTTGCCTGAATCTCTCAAACCAATCGTGAAAGGTGGTGGTTCATTAACAGCGCTTCCTATCATCGAAACTCAGGCTGGTGACGTTTCTGCATATATCCCGACCAACGTAATCTCTATTACAGACGGACAGATTTTCTTGGAAACAGATTTGTTTAACTCAGGAGTTCGTCCGGCAATCAACGTTGGTATCTCTGTATCGAGAGTTGGAGGTAATGCTCAGATTAAATCAATGAAAAAAGTTTCTGGTACTTTGAAATTAGACCAGGCTCAATATAAAGAATTGGAAGCGTTTGCTAAATTCGGTTCTGACTTAGATGCTGCTACATTGGCGGTAATCTCTAAAGGAGAAAGAAACGTGGAGCTTTTGAAGCAACCAGTTAACTCTCCACTTCCGGTAGAAAATCAGGTAGCTATGATTTATGCAGGAACTGAGAATCTATTGAGAAATATCCCAATTAGAAAGGTGAAAGAATTCCAGGTAGAATATGTGGATTTCTTGAAAAATAAACACCCAGAAGTGATGGCAGCTCTTAAATCCGGTAAAATTGATGACCAATTGACTGGAGTTTTGAAGCAAGTTGCAACAGAACTTTCTGCGAAATACAACTAAAAAAGTTCAATGTTCAAGGATTCAAAATTACAGGTTTTGAAACCTTGAACTTTTTAAACAATAATCTTTGAACTAAAGAATGGCAAACTTAAAAGAAATACGAGGCAGGATTTCATCTATATCTTCTACGATGCAGATTACAAGTGCTATGAAAATGGTTTCCGCTGCGAAACTGAAGAAAGCACAAGACGCAATCGTAATGCTGAGACCTTACTCAGAAAAACTTCAGGAGATTATAGAGAACGTAAGTGCTGCTTCTGATGCTGAGAATATCTCAGAATTCGCTATAGAAAGAGAAGTTAAAAAAGTGCTTTTCATTACGGTGACTTCCAACAGAGGTTTGGCTGGAGCTTTCAACTCTTCTGTTATCAAAGAATTGAATATTCAGTTCGCAGCTAACGAAAATGTAGAGATTGAAGTTTTGACAATCGGTAAGAAAGCTTTTGATGCACTTAGAAAAAACAAAACTGTTTATGAAAATCACAGTTCTTTGTTTGATAATCTTTCTTTCGACCACGTTTCAAATATGACAGGTAAAGTGATGTCGGATTTCAAAGCTGGAAAGTTTGACAAAGTTTACGTTGTTTACAACAAGTTCATCAACGCAGCTACTCAGGAAGTAGTCACTGAGCAGGTTTTACCAATCTCAGTTTCTGCAGAGAAAGCAAGTTCAGATGTTAATGTAGATTATATCTTCGAACCAGGAAGACAAGAAATTTTGGAAACATTAATTCCAAAATCGATTAAAACTCAGATATTCAAAGCTGTTTTAGATTCCGTAGCATCAGAGCACGGTGCAAGAATGACAGCGATGCACAAGGCGACCGATAATGCAGAAGCACTTAGAAATGACCTTAAGATTTTCTATAACAAAGCAAGACAGGCAGCCATCACCAACGAAATATTAGAAATTGTTTCCGGAGCAGAGGCTCTTAAGAACAGTTAATAAAGATAAGTTAAAGTTAGTAGTTAGTTAGTTATAAAAAGCATTGGGGGTCAAACTTCAGTGCTTTTTATTATTTACGGCGGTTTGTATATTAATTATTTTTATTTGGGCAGCTATTTCCGCCTTCCGCTCCCAATCTTTTTTGCAGAAATTTTCTACATAAATAGAAATTGAGAACCAGCAAAAAAGGATTTCCGCTCAAACCTAACGAAGTGGTTCATCGATTCAAATAAAAAATAAAATAGCTGAGATAAGTCGGGCTGCAGCGATTCGGTGCTCCAAATCAATTTTCCAGACTTAATACTCAGTACAAATTCAAATTAAAAAAAATATCTATCTTTGCAGATATTGTATATAACAACATTAAATGGACCCCGATAGTTTAGTCAAACTTCTCATTGCATTATTTTTAGTTCTTCTGAATGGCTTTTTCGTAGCCGCCGAATTCTCAATTGTTAAAGTACGTTATTCCCAAATCCAGCTAAAGGCTGCAGAAGGAAACGCCGTGGCAAAACAAGCCGAAAACATTATCAAAAACTTAGATGCCTATCTTTCAGCGACTCAGCTGGGAATTACGCTAGCTTCCCTTGCTTTGGGTTGGGTAGGAGAAAGTGCTTTGCATCACATAATAGAAGCCACTTTTCATTCTTTAAATATAGAATTGGCAGCAGCTACAGTTACCACAATTTCTGTAGTTTGTAGTTTCTTATTGATTACAGTAATGCACATTGTATTCGGAGAATTGGTTCCGAAATCGATTGCGATTAGAAAATCTGAGGCAACTACGCTTTTCATCGCTTATCCTTTGCATTTATTCTATAATATCTTCAGACCATTTATTTGGTTAATGAACTCATTATCTAATGCTTTCCTTAAATTAATCAAAATATTTCCGGCTTCGGAACACGATATTCACTCGACAGAAGAATTGCAATTATTGGTAAAACAATCTGCTGATAGTGGAGAAATCGAAGAAGAGAATTACGAAATCATAAAAAATGCATTCGATTTTACCGACCATAATGCAAAACAGATTATGATTACCAGGCAGAATATCTCTTCTATTGATATTCAGGATGACCCAGAAGATATTATCAGTCAGATTATGGAAAGCGGCTATTCGCGTATTCCGGTTTACGAAGGTTCGATTGATAACATCATCGGAATTTTCTATACCAAGGAAATCATCAGAGAATATATCAAAAGCAAAGGTCAGGTTTCTGAAGAAAGTCTGAGAGGCTTTATGAGAGAAGCATTTTTTGTGGTTGGAAGTAAGAAAATTTCTGATTTGCTTAAAGTGTTCCAATTGAAGAAACAGCATTTGGCAATAGTTATTGATGAGTTTGGAGGGACCGAAGGAATCATTACACTAGAAGATATTCTGGAGGAACTGGTTGGCGAAATCCAAGATGAGGAAGATGAGGAAGAAAGAATCGTAGATAAAGTTGGCGAAAATATCTATTGGGTAAAAGCAACTCAGCCTTTGGACGAGATTAATGAGCAGTTACCAAGAAAAATTCCGCTTTCTGAAGAGGGTGAATATAATACATTGGCTGGCTTCATCTTGAATGAGTTACAGGATATTCCGGAAGAAAATCAAGAGTTTGAATATGGTAATTATCATTTCAAGATTCTTAAAATGCAGAACAAGAGTGTAGAATTGGTAGAACTTCTTTACAACAAACCTTTTGTAGAAGATTTGACAGACGAAATCATTGAATAAATTTGATAATGAAAATCTATAATAATAAATCTTACGACCAACCACAACGCCAGTACGAGGAAGAAGTATTGGTGATGGAATTGGAAGATGAAGTTTACAAACTTGTGGTTCATAATGACGATGTCAACACTTTCGATTTTGTGATTATGTGCCTGATTGATATTTGCGAACACACGCCAGAGCAAGCGGAACAATGTACGATGCTCATCCATTACAAAGGAAAATGTACCGTGAAAACCGGCGCTCTGGAAAAACTGAAACCAATGCATCAGGCATTACTTGACAAAGGTTTAAGTTCAGAAATAGTATAAAATAGAAACTACCACTTTTGGTAGTTTTTTTGTTTTTAATGAAATCTATAATTCGCTTCAGGCAAGATATTATTCTTCAGAAATTCCTCATACTCTGGAGAAAGAGTTGCTCTTCCGTAAGTGTTTTTTCCCGACATTCCTCCTAGACGAATTTTATCTTTCCCATATTTTGAATTCAGTTTGTCAATGGCTTTCATAATAGGAATATGTTTAGAATCGATGTCTTCTTCAAAAAGATTGATTAGTCTTTCATTATCTGGAACGAAACCCGAAACCATAACTCCTGCTCTTTTATAATGAAATCCCTCTTTGTAAATCGCTTCAAAGATTGAGTGAGCGTACTTCGCCAAAACAATAGATGAACTGCTTGGATTGGGTAAAATGATAGAAAATCCGTCTTTATATTCGCCCAATTCTTTTCTGAATCGGTTGGTTTGAATGAAAACACTGATGACCTTGCAACAGGAATTTTGCTTTCTCAGTTTCTCTGCACAGTAGATAGCAAAAGTTTCAATTCGTTCTGCTATTTCTTCTTTGCTAGTAATCATTTTCATAAAACTTCTACTGACCACAATCGATTTTTTTACAGAAGGAGAATCAAGTTCCAGTTGAGGAATTCCTTTCAGTTCGTTAATCATTCTTACACCCTGGATTCCTAGAATTTTTCTTATCCACATTTCAGGCTTAGCTAACAAATCCCAAGCCTTGTAAATTCCATTATCCATCATTTTTACTGCAGATTTTCTCCCAATTCCCCAAACATCGCCGATATCTAGATCTTTCAATGCAGATTCTATTTTTTCTTTAGTATCCATAATATAAACACCATCGGAATATTTCGTGGTATCTTTTTTTACAATATGATTGGCAATTTTACAGAGTGTTTTTGTAGGTGCTATGCCGATACTGACAGGAAGTTTGAGTTCTTTATCAATTTTTTGTCTGATTTGACAGCAGTATTCATTCAAATCAAAATATTTGAAACCGTGGAAGTCAAGAAATAGTTCGTCAATACTGTAAACTTCATAATCTGTCACAAAGCTTTTTGCCATTTCCATTACTTGCTGACTACGAAAATTATAAAGTTCAAATTTTGCAGAAAAGGCCTTAACATTATGTTCTGCAAACAAATCTTTGTATTTGAAAGCTGGCGCACCCATCGGAATTCCAAGTGCTTTTGCTTCATTGCTTCTGGATACAACACAACCATCATTATTAGACAATACAACAACAGGTTGATTTTCCAGTGTAGAATTCAGGGTTCTTTCACAGGAAACAAAGAAATTGTTGCAGTCTAGGAGTGCGTACATAATAAAGTCTAAGAGATAAAATAGATTCAAATTTAGTTACATTTTAAAACATAATTATTATATTTGTTGTTATAAATTATAACAATGTCTATTTTTTCAGATAACATCAGGTTTTTGAGAGCTAAAAAAATGACAACTCAACAAGAGTTGGCGGATACATTGATCATTACAAGGTCAAGATATGTTTCTTATGAAGATGGACGTTCCGAACCGCCGTATGATGTTCTCATTACAATCTCCAAATTCTTTCATATCAGTATCGATTTGCTTTTGACAGTGGATATCAGGAAATATCCTTTGGAAGAAATGATGAATCTGCCAGACAACAGAATTGTGCTTCCAATTATCGTTGATGAATCAGGAAATAACAGCATAGAAATCATCCCTCAAAAAGCTTCGATGGGTTATCTGTCAGGTTACAGCGACCCGGAATATATTGAAAGTTTGCAGAGAATTTCATTGCCCTTTTTAACTAATGGAAAATATAGGGCTTTTCCTGCGCAAGGAGATTCTATGCCACCTTTCAAAGATGGTTCGTTCATCATCGGGAAATATGTGGAAGATATTGAGGATTTGAAAATCAACAAAAGCTACATTTTTGTCACTTTGAATGACGGGATTTCCTACAAGCGATTCAAAGCTCATAAGAAAAAATCGATTGAAGTTTCTGCGGACAATTCTTTTTATAAACCTTATGAGATTCCGTTGGGTGAGATTGTGGAAATTTGGCAATACGCATCGGGAATATTTCCGGAAGATTTTGAACCGGATAATTTTGATAATTATAATTTGAAAGATATGTTTTTGGAAATCAGAAAAGATATTAAAGAATTGGATAACAAAGTTTCAAATGCAAAGTAATTTTAGAGCATATAATACAGATATGCAACTCAGTTTGTTTGATGCAGGCGATTATTATCAATTTCCGACCGAGTTATTGGATTATACCGAGCATTTTTTGTCTGAGGAAAGAGCAACAGAAATTGAAAAAAATCTTATAGAAAATGTACCCTGGAAGCAGAGCACGCAAAAAATGTTTGACAAAGAAGTTTTGACGCCACGTTTGACGGCCTGGTACGGAGACGATGAAAAATCATATCATTTGGGAGGCAACGAATTCAGTGTGAATGCCTGGACGCCGGAACTTTTGGGTTTGAAATATAAAATCCAGAAATTGACGGGCCATCAGTTTAATTCTGTTTTGCTTAATTTTTACCGAGACGGCAATGATTCTGTCGCCTGGCATCGTGACAAAGAAAGCGAGTTGGGAAATCGGCCTGTGATTGCATCGGTAAGTTTTGGGCAAGTAAGGAATTTTGATTTTCGGAAAAAAGACAATCATCGGAATAAATATAGCTTACCACTTCAGCACGGTTCGCTACTCATTATGAAAGGCGATTTGCAAACGAATTGGGAACATCGGATTGCCAAATCTGCCAGACCAATGAAACCCAGAATTAATCTGACTTTCCGGAATATCCGGGAATTGTAGAAAAGGAAAAATTTTCAAAAGTGTTGATTTTACTGTAGATAAATGATGTATTATTTGATTTTTTATTAATTAATTTTGATTTTAATTGAATTTTATATTAATAATTCCATTGAAAATTATTATTTTGCAAGTGAATTAAATCAATACATATGAATTTAAAAACTACTCTTTTAATCACAGGTTTCGCTCTTACGTTTTCTACAATGTATCAGGCGCAAACTCTGGAAGCGAAGGCAAAAGCCTGGATTTCTCAGAATTCCAACAAAATAGGAACGACTTCCAAAGATCATTTTGATTTCCAATCGTCCAGAAAAAGTTTTTCAGGAGAAACGTTGAGATTTCAGCAAACCATCAATGGTGTTCCGGTTTACGAAGGCGATATTGCGGTTCATTTCAACAAGCAAGGCGAAGTCACTTACGGAACAGAAGTAACAGTTTCGAAACAGCTAAAACAAGTTGATACGACTCCGACCTTTAATAAAGTTAATGCTTTTGAAAAGGCGAAAATTGCCGCTGAAATCAAAGGAGATATTACGCATCAGGAAAATGATTTATATGTCTTTTTAACAGAAGACGGACAAACTAAATTGGTGCATAGAGTCATTATCAATTCTTATGATACCCCGGGAGATTGGGAGATAATGGTAGATGCACATTCTGGAGATGTACTTAGAGTCCTTGATATTGCCAATTATCATCACGATGATAAAATAAAGAAAAAAACAAGACAAAAACCTGAAATGAAAGCTGCGGGAACGGCTTATATTTTCAATCCAGACCCACTTTCCAGAGCACACGTCGCTTATGGTGGAAATTATGTAGATAATAATGATGCGACCAATGCAAGTCTGGATGCTGCAAGAAGTCTGGTAGCATTGCCGGATATTACATTCTCAAATGGTGTTTACAGTCTGAAAAGTAAATATGTCCAAATAGCAGACTTCGAATCGCCTTCAACAGGTCTTTTTACGCAAGCCACTCCTGATTTTCTTTTCAACAGAAATGAACAGGGTTTTGAAGCAGTAAACTCTTTTTATCATATCGACAGAAGTCTTGCCTATATCAATGAAACATTAGGAATAGATTGTAAATCTACATTGAATGGTGGAGTGATGATGGTTGATCCGCATGGTTTGAGCGGAGACGATAATTCGCATTTTATACCTAGCTCTCAAAGATTAGCTTTTGGAGAAGGTTGTGTGGATGATGCAGAGGATGCGGATGTTGTTCTGCACGAATTGGGACACGCTATTCATCATTGGGTTACAGGTCTTAAATCTTCTTCTTCCCAAGGTTTGGGTGAAGGTTCCGGAGATTATTGGGCCATGTCCTACAGCAGAAGCCTGAATCAATGGGCTACTTCTGAACCTCAGTATAACTGGATGTTCAGCTGGGATGGTCACAATGAGTGTTGGGCTGGTAGAATTACTAATTACACCGCAAAATATCCTACAAGTAATATAAACAGTTCCTCAGCTATTCACGCCAACGGGCAAATCTGGGCAACATCTTTGATGAGAATCTATAATAGAATCGGGAAAGAAAAAACTGACCGTATTTTCTTGGAAGGATTGGCTATGACCAACTCTTCTGGCAATCAGCAAACTGCGGCTGTTGCTGTGAGACAGGCTTCTATCGATATGTTGGGAACTTATGGTTTTACTTGTGATGATGTGAATATTATTACTGAAGAATTGACGACTTCTGGCTATACGCTTCCGGCATATCAATGCGTGAATCTGGCTGTGGCAGATGTTTCTAAAAACTCAATGTCTATTTATCCAAATCCGGTAAATGAGAATTTGACAGTAGCAATGAAATTTAACAAAGCAGAAGTTGCAGAAATTTATAGTCTGGAAGGAAGAAAGATTTCTGAAACCAATATTAATGCAAACAATAATGTCATCAATGTTTCTAATCTTGCAAAAGGTGTTTATCTATTGAAAGTAAAAGGAACTGATATTGTTCAGAAGTTTATCAAGAATTAAATAAGATAAATTTTAATATAAAAAAACCGATTGAATTCTCAATCGGTTTTTTATTTGTTTAGAATTTCACATTGAAAACTTTTTCTTCGCCGTTGCGTTTTACGGTCACGGGATGCTCTTCTCCTGTATTCACTTTTGCAAGACAATCCATGTAAGAATAGACTTCTTTCACTTCACATTTTCCAATTTTTGTAAGAATGTCGCCCTGGAGAATTCCGGCATTGGCTGCTGGTCTGTTGTCTATGACGCCATCGATTCCCATTCCGTCTTTGGTGTCTGCATAATTTGGCATAATTCCCAGGCTTACTTTGTACTTTGGAACTGCTTTCGTAGCGGTAACTGCTGTTTTTGTGAACGGAATATCTTTTTCATTGCCTAAAGCATTAGCCAAATTGAAAACATAATTGGTAATCACTTTTCCGCCTGCGTAATTGATTTTATCAGCATCATCAGTTGGTTTATGATAATCATTGTGGGTTCCAGTGAAAAGGAATAAAACCGGAATGTCTTTCAGATAAAAAGAAGTGTGATCACTTGGTCCAACTCCAGATTCGTCCAAAGTCAAATTAATGTTTTCAGGTTTGTATTTTTTTACCAAATCGGTCAAAATTGGAGAAGTTCCAACACCACCGACAGTAAGCGTATTATCTTTATTCAATCTTCCAACCATATCCATATTAATCATAAAAATAGTATTTGGATAACTGGTTTTGATGCTTTCTGCTAATTTCTTAGAACCCATCAATCCATCTTCTTCACCCGAGAACAATGCGAAAACATAATTCACATTTTCTTTAGTTTTATTCTGTGAAAACATCCTTGCTAATTCCAGAACTGCTGCAGTTCCGGATGCATTATCATCAGCGCCATTATGGATTTGTCCGTCAGAATTGGCTAGAGTAGAGTTGTGGTGTTCATTCAGTCCAAGATGGTCATAATGTGCGCCAATCACAATTGTTTTTTCAGCTTTGTTGTCCAAGACAGCAATTACATTCTTACCTTTTACAGCAGTAGATGTTTGTTCATCATGAGGATTTAGTTTTACACTATATTCAAAATTCTGAATAAAATCTTTTCCTTCATAAGGTTTCAATCCTAATTTTTTGAATTCACCTGAAAGATATTTAGCGGCTTTTGTTTCGCCTTCTGAGCCTGTAAGTCTTCCCTGCAATTCATCAGAAGCTAAATAGTAAATGTGTTTTTTCAGATTATCCTCGCTGGCTTGTTCAGAAGTTATTTTTTCCTGAGAGAAATATAATGCAGAAATTCCAATTAAGGAAAGTGTTGATAGTTTTTGGAAATTGGTTTTTGATAAAAACATATAGTCTAATTTTTATTAAGAACAAATCTAATGTTTTTTGATTGATTTTGTCTTCCAATATTTATCATACAAATCCCGAAATATTTCTCAGGATCAATTAATATTTTAAAGTGTAATCTTTATAATTATTCAATAATGATTTTCTTAGTAACTTTATCATTATCAATAATGACTGTACCAAGATAAACGCCAGACTTCAAATGTGAAATGTCAATCTGATGAATACTTTCTTGATTAATCAAAACCTGATTTCCGGCCATATCAGTAATTTCAAATTTGAAGTCTTTTATTGAATCATCAATTTTCAAATTCAGAATATTCTTGGCTGGATTGGGATAAAACTGAACAGATTTTAATATTTTTGAAGCCTCATTGACTGCTAAAACTGTTTTTGCAGCAACCGAAAAATGCTGAACCGATCCAATTGCAGATTTTCCAACATTCAGTACATACACGGGATCCATATTTACCAAAAGATCATTAGCGGTGTGAACATAAGGATTGTTATAGCCACCTTCGTATTCCCAATAGCCCGTAATGATTTCCCCATTTTGCTGGAAAGGAACGTAATCTGTACTTTCCGCCGGATCAAAATCGACACCCAACGGCGAATAGAGTAGTGTACAATTAGCCAATTCCTGAACTGCAATCGCAGCTGCTGCATTATTGCTTGCTGGGTTTGCTTGATCTTTATCGTGATAAACTTTTGTATTTGCTTTTGTTGCTAAACCGCCAACTTGGTCCAGGTTGATAACAAGTTTGATGTCCATTTTCGGATTGGTTCCATTTACGATTTGAGAAACATATCTGGAGCTTCCCAAAAGACCTTGTTCTTCGCCGGAAAGGTGGATAAATTTGATAGAATATTCAGTTGGAACATTTTTTAAAATACGAGCGATTTCCAAAATAATAGAAGTTCCGCTACCATTGTCATTGGTTCCGGGACCATTGATGGAATCAAAATGTCCGCAAACAATCACGAATTTATTTGGATAAAGTGTTCCTGTTTTTGTAACAATCAAGTTTTTGGATGACAGTCCGCTCGCCGTCCAAGAATGTTCACAAAAATCGGATGTTGAATATCCGAAGGAAGTATATTTATTTTTAATCCAATTGAAAGCATTTGTATTTTGCGTCGTTCCTGTTCTTTTCACACCCAAAGCTTCGAATTCCTGCAGATAAGAATTGATATTAGCCTGAGAAATTTGATTGACTCTGTCTTGATAAGCCTGAATGAAAGATTGAGATTTAGCAAAAGCTAAACTTGTGAAAAATATAAAAGAAATTAAGGTTCTTTTAATCATTATTGAAAAATTTCAGCAAAAATAAAAAAAATCCTGAGAATTTCTCAGGATTTTATATTGATAACAAAGATTTGTAATTATTTTACTTGATCTACAACAGCTTTGAAAGCTTCTGGATGATTCATTGCAAGATCTGCAAGAACTTTTCTGTTTAGCTCGATGTTGTTTTTCTTAAGAGCTCCCATAAACTGAGAATAAGATAATCCGTGCTCTCTAGCACCCGCATTGATACGAGTTACCCAAAGACTTCTGAAACTTCTCTTTTTCTCTTTTCTACCACGGTAAGCATAAGACATTGCTTTTTCTACCGCATTTTTTGCTACAGTCCAAACGTTCTTTCTTCTACCGAAAAAACCTTTAGCCTTTTTTAACACTTTTTTTCTACGCGCTCTAGACGCTACAGAATTTACTGATCTTGGCATAATTTAAATTGTTTTTTTGAAATGTGCGGTAATTGTTTCATTACACTTAGTTGCTCCATTTCAGGGTTAATTATTGAATTTTTTTTGAATTCTTATAAACCTAAATGATTTATAAAAACTACTTTAACGCTAATTGACGTAGAACACTTTTCTTGTCCACTTCTGCAACGTAAGAAGTTTGCGTTAGATTTCTCTTTTGCTTAGTTTCTTTCTTTGTCAAGATGTGGCTTTTGAAAGCACCTTTTCTTTTGATCTTTCCGGTTCCGGTAAGAGCAAAACGCTTTTTAGCACCTGATTTCGTTTTTAATTTTGGCATTGTTTTGCTTTTTATATTTTGTTATCAATATCTGTTTAATATTCCCAAACGTACTTAAGAATAATAGTTTGCAAAATTACAAAAAAATTCTGGAAGTTGGGCTATGAAAAAACCTCAAAAACTAATTTGAGGTTTTATATAAGATTTGAAATCTATCAATATTATTTTGCAGGCTTCTTAGGGCTCATCATCATAATCATTCTTTTTCCTTCCAGTTTAGGAAGCTGATCCACTTTTCCAACGTGCTCCAAATCCTGAGCAAGCTTCAAAAGAAGAATTTCTCCTTGGTCTTTGAAGATGATAGAACGTCCTTTGAAGAAAACATAAGTCTTCAGTTTAGAACCTTCTTCCAAGAACTTTTCAGCGTGCTTTTTCTTGAAGTCATAATCGTGATCATCAGTCTGTGGACCGAATCTGATTTCTTTTACAACTACTTTTACTTGCTTTGCTTTTAGCTCTTTGGTTTTCTTCTTTTGCTCGTACAAGAATTTTTTATAATCCAGGATACGAGAGATATAAGGCTCTGCTTTATCAGAAATCACAACAAGATCGAGCTCTTGCTCTCTTGCTAGTTCTAAAGCTTTGGACAATGGATAAACTCCGGGTTCTACATTTTCTCCAACCAAACGAACTTCCCTTGCGCGGATTTTGTCGTTAGTTTGATGAAGGTCTTCTTGGACTGGGCGTCTCATCGGACCTCTGCTGTTGTTTCTTTTTAGTGCTATGGTTTTAAAATTTTAAAATTAATAATTAGTTAAGATTATTGGTTGGCTCCTAATTCAAATGCCGGTTTTGCCTGCTCTTTGAAGTAAGTGATGAAGTCCTCTACCTTCATTTCGCCCAAATCTCCTTCGCCTCTTCTTCTAACAGAAATTGTGCCGTTGTTCTCTTCGTTTTCACCTACAATTAGCATAAATGGAAGTTTTTTCAACTCAGCATCACGGATTTTTTTACCCGTTTTCTCGTTTCTGTCGTCTATCAATCCGCAAATATCGTGAATTTCCAATGATTCTGAAACTTTTTTTGCATAATCTGAATATTTTTCGCTAATCGGCAAAATTGTAAACTGCTCAGGACTCAACCAAAGTGGGAAATCTCCCGCTGTATTTTCAATCAGAATTGCAATGAAACGTTCCATAGAACCAAATGGTGCTCTGTGAATCATCACTGGTCTGTGCTTTTCGTTATCGCTTCCGTTGTACCAAAGGTCAAATCTCTCCGGCAAGTTATAATCAACCTGGATAGTTCCCAACTGCCAGCTTCTTCCCAATGCATCTTTCACCATAAAGTCCAACTTCGGACCATAGAAAGCGGCTTCGCCATATTCGGTCACAGTTTTCAAGCCTTTTGCTTTGGCTGCAGTTACGATGGCATTTTCTGCTTTCTCCCAGTTCTCATCGGAACCGATATATTTGTCTCTGTTTTCTTTGTCTCTTAATGAAATTTGAGCCGTAAAGTCAGCAAATCCAAGTGAACCAAAAACGTAAAGTACAAGGTCAATTACTTTTTCAAATTCCTGCAACAATTGGCCTGGTGTACAGAAAAGATGTGCATCATCCTGAGTAAATCCACGAACTCTCGTTAAACCGTGTAATTCTCCAGATTGCTCATATCTATAGACTGTCCCGAATTCTGCATAACGCTTTGGTAAATCTTTATACGACCATTGTTGAGCTTTGTAAATCTCACAGTGGTGTGGGCAGTTCATTGGTTTTAATAAAAACTCTTCACCTTCATTTGGCGTTTTGATGGGTTGAAAACTATCCTCACCATATTTTTCCCAATGTCCTGAAGTGATATATAATTCTTTCGCTCCAATGTGCGGAGAAATCACGAATTCATAACCTTGTTTCTTCTGAGCTTTGGAAAGGAACTCTTCTAATTTTTTTCTCAAAGCAGCTCCTTTTGGCAACCAAAGTGGAAGTCCTGCACCAACTTTTTCTGAGAATGCAAAAATCCCAAGTTCTTTACCCAATTTTCTGTGATCTCTTCTTTTCGCTTCTTCAAGTCTTTCAAGATATTCTGTCAGTTCTTTTTGTTTAGGAAAAGAGATTCCGTAAACTCTTGTTAGCTGCGGATTTTTCTCGTCGCCTCTCCAATAAGCACCAGCTGCGTTCAATATTTTTACAGCTTTTACGATGCCTGTTGAAGGGATGTGGCCACCTCTACAAAGGTCTGTGAAGTTATCGTGTGTCACAAAAGTGATTTCTCCGTCAGGCAGATTTTCAATCAATTCTGTTTTGAAAGGATTGTCTGCATATTCTTTTAGTGCATCCGCTTTGGAAACTTCATGAAGGTTGAAAATCGAATTTTTCTTCGCGTTTTCCAAGATTTTTTTCTCCAGTTTCTCGAAGTCTTTTTCAGACAAAGGCTCTCCTCCGAAATCTACATCATAATAGAATCCGTTAGCGATCGCAGGCCCGATTGTCAACTTTGCGTTAGGATAAAATTCCATAATAGCCTGAGCCAATAAGTGAGCAGAAGAATGCCAGAATGCTTTTTTTCCCATATCGTCATTCCACGTCAAAAGCTGCACGGTAGAATCCTCGGTGATCGTGGTGTCTACTTCTGTCTGTTTCCCGTTTACGACGGCAGAAATGGTGTTTCTTGCCAAACCGTCACTGATACTTTGTGCAACTTGCAGTGGAGTAACTGCTCCTTCATATTCTCTGATGCTGCCATCAGGAAGTGTAATTTTTAGCATAATGGTTTAAAAATAATGTGTGCAAATTTACGAAATTCTGCGTTATCAGACACGACATAATTTTGCTTTTCAGCCAATTAATCACAAAAAAATAAGGACTGAAATTTTTCAGTCCTTATCAAAGTGTAAAGTTATTTATCAGGATGTGATTGGTTTTAATCTTTTCCGCCTTGCGAGTCCATCTCGTCTGACATTCCTTTTTCTGGTGTATAAGTGTCCGTTCTTTCACCTGTAAAATACAAATCGTTCTTTGCTTTCGCGATGATTCTTGCTCTTGTGGATTCAGAAATTGGATATTCGTTATGGGTATCCGGATACTTTTCGGAGAGATATCCTCTGGTTTTTTCTTCAACATCTATGGCACCATTGTTGTCCAGAATTTTTTTAGCTGCATTGGCATCATCTTCTGTTTCGGTATAAACGGTGATGGTGTGGCTGTTGATGCTCGCGTATTCGTAGCGGTCTTTTTCTACCGGATCTCTATCAAAAAGCCAGTCAAAGAAGCTTTGTTTTTTTGGTTCTTCTATTTTGTCCAGAGCTTCTATTTCTGAGTTAGCCAGCGAATAATCGTATAATCCGGCTTCTTCTAATTTGGTAATGACATTTCTGCTTTCATTTTCGTTGGGAAAAATCCCGATGATGGTATAAGACATAATAATATTTTTTGGTGTTAAACATATTTGTCATTGACTAAACAAAAATTGTGGCAGAAAGAAGAAATCTAATTAATTTAACATAATTTAAGGTTTTGGGCATCTTAATCTATCTTCTGCTCCCAAACTTAATGAAGTGATTTGACGAAGTCAATCTTTTTGCAGAAGATTACTAAAATAAATTAAGCCGGGTACGCTTCTCCATGCTGAACATTTTAGCAAAAAAAACCTTACAGTTTCCCATAAGGTTTCAATTAATTATAAAAAATCTGATAATTGAAATAGACTCATTGTAATCTATTTCGGATTTCTTTCTATTGTCCCCTGAACAAAGCCGGAGACCGCAAGTTTAAAAACGGGGAACAGAAAATTATTTGAATTTAGTAAAAACTAACCCATCGATTTCTTCAGAAATTCTTTTTTCGTGATGATGATGTGGTTTTCTGTTGTTTGTGAAAAATAGATTGTTCCTGGCTTTAGCTATAATTTTGGCGTTAATACTATCAGAATCAGAAAATTTCTGAAATTTTTCTGAATGATTTTCAAACATGTAATTTCTGGATTTTTCCTCAACATTTACTGCGCCATTGTGATCCAGAATATCTCTCACGATGTGTGCGTCCTGTTCGGTTTTAAGATGAACGGTTATCGTGTTGTGGTCAATGCTTGCGTATTCAAAACGTATTAAGTCTATGTGATTGTCGTCAAACAACCAGTTCCAAAAGCCGTTTTTCTTCTCGATGTCTGCGTTTTGCAGGATTTCTTTTTCGGAATGAGAAATGCTGTAATCGTAGTAGCCTGCGTTTTCTAATTTTATGAGGACCTTGTCAACTTCCACCTGATTTGGAAAAAGTCCTATAACAATATAAGACATAACTTTGATTTTTGGTGAATAGAAATTTAAGAACACAGTGAGAATCAATGTTTGTTATCGATTGATTTTCAAGACTAAAGTACGATTTTTTTGGATACAAAAACAGCTTTTCAAATAAAATTGAAAAGCTGTTGTGTAATTTTTGTGAGAAGTTAATTTTTCTCTGTGTTGTCTGTTTTTCCGTCCTTATTGATTTTAGAGCCTTTTTCGATGTCTTGTTTATCAATATCTGGCGGATTTTTTTTGTCAGATGCTGCAGGAATATTCTTGAAATCTTCATTCTGCTTTTGGTTTTCTGCAGAATTGCTGTTTTCGGTTTTTTTATCAGGATTCATAATTTTTATTTTTTATAATTCGGTGGAAGAGAACGTTTCCGTTTTGTCTTCTATCGAATAATGCAAGGCTTTTGCCAAAACAAAAATTTCGTTAAGATTTTCTTTCAGTTGTTTTTTACTTTCCTGTTTCAGTTGATTTTGATTCACGCTTTTTGCCATATTTTTCTTGGCAGATTCCATAATACTGTTGATGTCACTTTGTTTGAATCTATTAACCGCGTAATCATCCATAAAATGAATTTTCACATCCGGAAAAATCTTGATTTCAGGCTGAGGCAATTCGTTGATAATGACTTTTTTCTTAATGGTATCTACATCGATTTTCATTTTCTTCAAATCGTAGGAAACCTGTGCTTTTGCTGTTGTGAAAAGAACCATTTCTCTTGGCAGAATATCAAATCCTGCGATACTTGCAGCCGAACTTTTGTGCGTCTGAAAGCTGGAGAAATCCTGTTCCAAAACCACCATTTTGTTCATTTTCTGAATTTGATTGGTAATCAGATAATAATCCTGATTGACCAAAGCTGCATCTTCTTTTTTGCTACAGCTTCTCCACGACAGAAAAACGAAAACCGTCAAAATAATTCCGAAGATGAAAGAAAGTAAACCGGTATATTTATTCATTGATTTAGAATTTGTCAGCCATTTTTAAACGTTGAATCTTGCAGCCCGACTTGAGTGGAAATCCTTTTTTGTGGCTGCAAAGCCAAGGCAAAAAGATTGGGAACGGAAGGCGGAATAGCTGCCCAAATTATTATTTAAATAAGCTGGAATTGTCTTTTTTCAGAATGTTTAGCAAATCTCTTTCCAAATATCCGGTTTCCGGCATTTCTGTGATTCTACCGATTTCTTTTCCATATTTTTTAACAATAATCGTCGGAACTCGTGTGATGTTGTATAGACCTTCTTCACCAGCTGGAGCTTCTTTTTTACGGTTCACAGCAATGATTTGCATTTTCTCGGTGTTGTATTTCAAAGCGTCCAAAATCTTAATCAATCTTGGGAATTCTCTGTGGCTGTCTTCGCACCAGCTTCCAACGAAAACGACCAAACTGTAAGAATTGAGTTTTTCTTTTCTTAATTCCGTTAAGCTGGTTTGGTCAACCTGATAACGATTGTATTCTTCGTCAAACCAGGCTTTGAAAGGCTCTTTTCGGAATTGGTCAAGCGTCTGAGTTCCCAACAGCATTTTGCCGTCGTTTTTGGATTCTACTTCACGGTTAACGATGACTCTTTCTGCGCAAGAATTGATAGTCGTCAATGTGATGATTCCTAGTAAAATTATTTTTTTTTTCATCCAGAGTTTTTTATTTTAATAAAGAAGCAATGTCTGCCGCAGAATAATATTTGTTTTTCAAAACTTTGTTATCTGCCACTCTGTGAACATTATATTTGTCGCCGGATTTTTCGTAATAAGCATCAGTTCCTTTGGCTTTATAAAATTCTACAGTCTCCTGAGCATGAACTTCATTATCACAAGCTTTTGACATATTAGAACGCTGAACTTCATTGAACAATTTCACAAATTTTTCTCCCAGGCCGAACTCCAAAACAGCACCACTCAAAACATACTGCAAATCGCAAAGTGCGTCAGCCACTTCTACCAAATCATTGTCTTCAATAGCTTTTTTCAGTTCGTCCAATTCTTCCTGCAAAAGGCTTACTCTCAATTCAGCACGTTCTTTTGAAGGAATCTGAGGCGTGTCAAGAATTGGAGCGTTGAAGGTTTTGTGAAATTCGGCAACTTGGTTCAGGCTGTCTATCTTTTCCATATTTTTTCTAAAATTTTAACAAATATAAAAAAATGCCGTCCAAGGAGACAGCATTTATGAAAATTAAAATGTTTTTTATAATTGAATTCTCGCGTTTTCTTTTGTCATATTTCAAATTTACTTCAAATGTTCCAAAACTCCTTTCCTTTTCAAAATATTTTTATAGTCCCATTGGATTTCTCTTGATTTCTCCAGCCAGCGTTTCAAATCATCTTTGTCAATTTCTTCACAATCATTATAAAAAATAGAAGCGTCCTGGAATTTTTCGCCTTCAACATTCAGTTTTTCTTCATTGAAAGATTGTCCACTCCAAAACATCAACCGAATTCCTTTTTTCTGCTTGCTGTAACCAACAATTGGATTTCTATCAAGAAACCAAACCGGATGCGCGTGCCAGATTTTATTCTCAGCTTCTGGAAGATGTTTGCATATTTCTTCGGAAAGAATAGTTGCAATTTTCTTGTCTTCGGATTTTAATGTTTGATTATAAGATTTGATATCCGGACTCATTTTAAAATGAGAATTGCCATTTAAAATTTATCGTCTGCAGTTGGTCCATACATTCCAGGAACTTTGTTACCGGTAGCTCTGAGATATACAACCAATTCACCTCTGTGATGATAAAGATGATTATATAAAACCGCACGAACTACCTGAACTTTTGGCATCGGAGGGAATAGTACGCTTCCGTTCATTTCCATTTTCCACTCGTTAAAATAATTATTCTCATCAGAGTTTTCTATCACTTTTTGAGCTTTGGCAACATTTTCTTCGAACTTAACAACAATGTTAGATGCTTTTGAAATATCGCCTTTATCATACTGATAAGTACCCAAATCAAAAACATCCTGATTGAAGGTTGCTTCGTACCAATTATAAATTTCAGTAATGTGTGAAGCTAATTGGGCTGTGGTCCAGTTTTTTTCTGATGGTTTCCAGTTCAATGCGCTGTCAGGAATTGCTTTTAATAGTTTTCTGGTGCTTTCTGCTTCGTGTAAAAATTCACCTAAAAGTGCTTGTTTAATCATTTGTGTTTTAATTTTAAATTATTAAATTATTGTGTAATATCTCTTCCAATCACCAATCTCTGGATTTCAGAAGTTCCTTCGCCAATTGTACACAATTTAGAATCTCTGTAGAATTTTTCAACAGGAAAATCCTTTGTATAACCATAACCTCCAAAGATTTGAACTGCATTATTCGAAATTCTGACACAAGCTTCAGAAGCATACAATTTTGCCATTGCGCCTTCACGTGTCATTTTTGCTTTTGCATTTTTAAGGTCAGAGGCTCTTCTGATTAATAATTCTGAAGCATCAATTTCTGTTGCCATATCTGCCAGCATAAAATTAACCGCCTGAAAACTTGAAATCGATTTCCCGAACTGATGTCTTTCCTGAGCATATTTAAGCGCCGCTTTGTAAGCACCTCTTGCAATTCCTAAACTCAAAGCTGCAATAGAAATACGACCGCCGTCCAAGATTTTCATCGCTTGTTTGAAACCGCTTCCCACTTCTCCTAAACGATTGGCGTCAGAAACTCGAACGTTGTCGAAAATCAATTCAGCAGTTTCGGAAGCACGCATTCCTAATTTGTTTTCTTTTTTGCCGGAAGTGAAACCCGCCATTCCTTTTTCCAAAACAAAAGCGGTGGAATTATTTTTTGCCCCTTTTTCTCCAGTTCTCGTCATTACAACCGCAATATCTCCGGAAATAGCGTGCGTGATGAAGTTTTTTGCGCCGTTGATAATCCACTCATCGCCATCTTTTACTGCCGTAGTAGACATTCCTCCTGAGTCAGAACCTGTGTTGTGTTCCGTCAATCCCCAAGCTCCAATAACTTTTCCTGATGCCAATTGTGGCAACCATTTTCTTCTTTGATCCTCGTTCCCGAATTCATAAATATGATTCGTACAAAGTGAGTTGTGCGCGGCAACAGAAAGTCCAATAGATGGGTCAACCTGAGAAATCTCGTCCAGAATAGTTACATATTCCTGATAACCAAGACCGGAACCGCCGTATTCTTCGGGAATTACAATTCCCATAAAGCCTAGTTCTCCCAACTGATGAAACAATTCTACAGGGAAAGTCTGGCTCTCGTCCCAATCCATAATGTTGGGGCGGATATTTTTTTCAGCGAAGTCTTTGGCCGTTTCGGCTATCATTTTTAAGTTATCCATTGTATCGGAATTCATATTTTTATCTTTGTTGCCAAATATAGAAAAATTAGGATAAGGATAAATTATTTTTAAAATTTGTTTTTTCTTCTGTAAGAATCAAGGTTTTCATTATTTTAGCATAGAAATTTTCATCAATGAATCCAAAATTAAAAACCCTTTTATTCTTTCTCGTAGGTGCTTTTGCAGGAATATCTGTAATGTTTCTCATCACGAATTATAAAATCGAGAAAAGAAATAAATTTTCAACGGAAGCTGGAAGCCAGAAGTCAGATGTTACGCATTCTGAAAATCAATCTAAAAATCAATTTGATACAGAAAAACCTTCTGCAGGAAGTTCAATAGAAGAATTGACGAATGAAACAAAAGTGATTTCTTACGTCAAATCAAATCATAAATTGCCCGATTATTATATCACAAAATCTGAAGCAAAAAACAAAGGCTGGAATCCATCAAAAGGAAATCTTTGTGATGTTTTAGCAGGAGTAGCAATTGGCGGTGATAAATTTAGTAATCGTGAAAAACAATTACCAAAAGGCGAACAATATTACGAAGCCGACGTAAACTACAATTGCGGAAACAGAGGTGCAGACCGAATTGTCTTTACCAAAAATGGTAATGTCTGGCTGACGAAAAATCATTATAAATCGTTTGAAAAGCAATAATTATTTTGAAAAAAATCTTATTCTTAAACTGTCTTTCTGCAATTCTTTTTTTAGTTTCGTGTAATGAAAAACAGAAAACTGAAATTACAAAATCAACCGATAAAATTGTAATTCAGCTTCAACCTTTTAAAGATTTCAACAGGGATGAGGTAGAAAATATTGCTAAACAAATTGGGGAAATTTATCCGAATATCGAAGTTTTGGAAGCAATTGATTTTCCTGAAAACTCCTATTATCATCCAAGAAACCGATATCGGGCAGATTCGATTATAAAATATTTGAGCTCTCAAACAAAAGATAATTTTATCAAAACTGGATTGACAACCAAGGATATAAGTGCAACGAAAGGAAAAGTGAAAGATTTTGGATTAATGGGATTAGGATATTGCCCAGGAAAAGCTTGTGTCGCATCTGATTTTCGATTAAATCCAGCAAAAAGAAAAGAACAATTTTATAAAATAGTTATTCACGAAATTGGACATACTCAAGGTTTGAAACATTGTCTTGAAAAAACTTGTTTTATGCGAGATGCCGAAGGTAAAAATCACACTGATGAGGAAGCTGATTTCTGTAATAACTGTAAAAAATTTTTAAAGAAGAAGCATTGGAAATTTAATTAAAAATGAAAGATATATATATAGACTTCGCCAACATCGGCGATTATGAAGATTTTTATACAGAACTGAAATCAAAATTAGAATTGCCGGAACATTTCGGCGATAATCTGGATGCGCTTGCAGATGTGATTTCCGGAGGTTTGGAATTGCCACTTCACCTCGAATTTGTGAATATGAGTGTAGACCAATTGGAAACTTTCGAAGACCTTTTGACCACTTTGGAAGATATGGAAGACGAAGTGGAAGATTTTACCTTCACTTATTACCTTGAACAATATGAAGACGATGAAGAATAATGTAAGAAAAGCAACCATTGATGACTTGTCTCAACTTGCGCAATTGTTTGATGAATACAGAATGTTTTATAATAAGTCTTCGGATATTTCCGGCGCAGAAGAATTCATTTCCGAAAGATTAGAAAATGGAGATTCCGAGATTTTTGTAGGGGAAGATGATGGGAAATTAGGCGGATTTGTTCAGTTGTATCCATTGTTTTCATCCACGAGAATGAAAAGATATTGGTTGCTGAATGATCTTTTTGTAAACTCAGAATATCGGGGAAAAGGTTTTTCCAAAGCGTTGATTGAAGAAGCAAAAGAACTTTGCAGAACGTCCAATTCTTGTGGAATGTACCTCGAAACCAGCAAAGAAAATAGGATTGGCAATCAACTATACCCAAGCGCAGGTTTCAAAAAATATGATGAAGTGAATTTTTATGAGTGGGAAGTTGATTAGAAAGAATCAAGAAAAAAGTAAAAAGAATCAATATTGAAAAGCTTCGAGAACCTCAGTAACAAGATTCGACTACAGGTCTTCGACATTACAAGGCTTGTCATCCTGAGGTTCTCGAAGGAAACTAAAAATAAAAATTCCATCAACCGACAACTATCAACCAATAACTAAACTATGACAGAATTCGAAAAATATATACAGCGCTATTTGGATTTGGTTCCTTCCGAGAATTGGATTGAGGAAATGAAAACCGTTTCCGATGCCACTTTGGAAATCTATGAATCACTTTCCGAAGATCAGGGCAGCTTTGCTTACGCCGAAGGAAAATGGAGTTTGAAAACGCTTTTGCAACATCTCATCGATACAGAAAAAGTATTTGCCTATCGCGCGTTGAGATTTTCCAGAAAAGACAGGTCTTTGGTTTCGGGATTTGACGAAGAAGCTTGGGCAGACAATTCTTACGCCGAAAGCAGAACTTTGAAAAGTCTGGTTAAGGAATTCAAACTGACCAGAAAATTATCCGTAAAATTCTTTAAGAATATCCCTGAAGAAGCGTTACAACTTGTCGGAATCGTAAATGGAAATGATATTAAAGTAGAAACCATTGGGAAATTAACCGTTGGCCATAACATTCATCATCTGAATATTATTAAGGAAAGGTATTTGCCGAATCTATAATGAATTTCTCATAAGAAATATTAAATACTGCATTGGATATATCAATGGAATTCGGGGAAAATTGGTTGAAGCCAATTCACGGAAGAATTCATAATAAGTGTCCAGATATTTCTTCTGAGAATTTAGACAAATTAAATTCTCTTTGTAAAAAAGTAAACAAATTCTCTAATGATTATGTTTGTAACAATATATTAATGGTAAATGGAGAAATGAGTTTTGTTGACTTTGACAAATTCAAAAATGATGTTTTAGGGAAATTTGATTGGATTTCTAAAAGTAATCTAAATCATTTATACAGTCAAAGCTGTTATTATACATTGAAATAAATTTCTATTTTTTCCTCATCAAATACTTCCTCCCCGGAATAAAAAGCAACAACGCACCAATCACAAAAAGGCAGATCCGGGAAAGAAAATCACCGCTTTTGGTATAGAATGTTTCCTTGTCAATCAGATTGACTTTTGCTGTCAGCGCGCCTTTTGCGCCATAAGGTAATTCATCCACAATATCACCTCGGGAATTGATGTGAGCGCTGGTTCCGCTGTTCGCCGCTCTTGCGATTTCACGTCTGGTTTCTATCGCACGAAGTTTGGCGTACACCAACAACTGTTTATGTCCCTGAGAATATCCCCACCAGGAATCATTAGTGACAATAGTCAAAAGATTGGCACCTTTTTTAACATAACCGGTCACGAATTCCCCATAGATGCTTTCGTAGCAAATGATTGGAGCGATTACAGATTTGTTGTAAGGATTGGCAAAAACTTTTCGTTCATTGGAAATCCCTAGAGAACGCGTTGTTCCACCTAAATCTAACATCGCATCTCCTAAAATTGGCTTAAAAACTTTGATATAAGGGAAAATCTCAACACCAGGAACAAGCATTGCTTTGTGATAAATTTCGGGCTGTTGATTCGGAATAATTTGTATCGCCGAGTTATACTCATCCACCCAAATGCCTTGTCTGTCAAGATAATTTGCCGTTGATGGTTTTTCTTCGTCCTCTTTATAAACGTAATAACTGGAAATCCCACCTGAGAAAACAGATTTCGGATGTTGAGAAAGAAAACCTTTAATATTATTGATTAATAAACTGTTGTTAAAACCTCTTTCGCTAAAGCCTCCGATTCCAGGGAGTGAAGTTTCCGGCGAAAGATATAAATCGATTTTTGATTTTTTATCGCTTTGTAAAACCGAATTTTCTGTTGCCAATTTTAGCAAATCACTTTCAATCGTCAAACTGTCTTTCTGATACTTTTCAGTGTAAGGGTCAAGTGCTGGTTGAAGCATCGTCACATTGATTGCACCAACAGTTTCTGGTGTGTAATTATAATATTTAACCAAAGAAATAACCATCGGTAAAATGATAAATCCGGCTGTCATCAAAACATTTTTGATCAGTGATTTTCTGATTCTTCCAGCTTCCCAAATTCTTATCGTATAAAATACCAGAACATTACAAATCAAGATCCAGAAACTTCCGCCAGTTGCGCCCAAAGTATCATACCACTGAACAAATTCGTGATATTCGGCAAAGACATTCCCGAGGTTCAGCCAAGGCCAAGTGAATTCCCAAACAAGATGAAGCTTTTCAAAACACATCCAAATTGCTACAAAAAATACTAATCCGAAATAAGTTCCCTGACTTTTTTTATAGATGTGATAGAAAGTAAAAACCAAAGCCATAAAGAATGAATTGGTCAAAACAGGAAACAGAACTGCCAATAGAGATTTGCTTCCGTCAGGTAATTGCGAATTGTAAAGCCAGCCTGTAGTAACCCAATTCCAAATCAAAAATGTAAGGTATGAAAAACAAAAAACTGCTAATCTTTTCTTTTTGATATCGCTGAATTTTGCAATGTTGTGTTCCATCATCAGAAGTGGAACACAAGCAAAAAATATAAAAAATGGAATCCCGTAAGTCGGCCACGAAATGGCTAACAAAACTCCGGAAATTAAAGCAAGTAAAAGGTTTTTCATAGGTTAGAATAAAATCAATTAAAGCATATTTGACTGTGCAAAGGTAAAATAAATAGACTATCTATGATATGCTTCCCGTTGATTAATATTTTCCTTTGATTGTATCTAGGATTATTTCCAAAACTTTATCAGATTCTTCTATATGTGGATAATGCAATGATTTCTGCATATTATACAACTTCAGATTTGGAAAATACTTTAATATGTTATAATCTGCAGAAATATTTGGAGTTATAGGGTCTTGCTTACTGTGAAAGATAGTGATTCTTTTTTCTGTTTTATGCAGTGTCACATTTTTATAAGTTTTTCTGATTTCAAAGAAACCATCAAAATCCAATGTAAAATGAGGGTCTGAAAAAAATGACAGATACTTGTCTTTTTTATCTTTGTCCAACCAATAATAATCAAAGAGCCTGGGGTTTTCTAAGATAATTTTCCATCCATTTATTATACTATCGTAAATGTTTTCTGAGAATTTACTGATGATACTACGAAGATTTTGAGACACTGTTTCGTTGCCGTGTTTTTGGAAATCGTTTTCAATCATCTTGAAAATATTCTTATCAGCGTCAAATATGTCAAAACAAGGAGCAGAGAGGAAAACCGCTTTTACCTTGTCTTGATGCTTGTTTAATAACCAACAAACGGTCTGGCTACCCATGCTATGTGACATTATACATATTGGTCCGCCGTCATAGTTATCTAACAGAAATCGTTCCGCACTATGCAAAAGTTGCTCTTGCCTGGTTTCCGGGAAATTTCTTTCATAAGTACCTCTGAGCTCTGAAGGCTCATTCCAGCAGATGAGGTCAATCCCAGCTTTTCTGTATTTGTCCGTTAGGATTTTTTGTTCGGGATTGCTGTTGAGTCCGGGACCACCGTGGAAGAAAAGTAAAGTTTCCATTATCAGATCATATTTTTTCGGACAGCATAGGCAATGAGCTCTGCTGTATTAAGCGTATTTGTTTTTTTTAACAGGTTTTTCCGGTGGGTGATAACGGTAGTTTCAGAAATACACAGGATGCCGCCAATCTGTTTACTGCTTTTCCCTTCCGCAATATATTGCAAAATGCGCTTTTCCTGAGGTGTGATGAGCCTGTCTTTTTCATCTGAATGATAAGAGGTCTGTTGCAACAGTTTGATGTCCGTGCCATTAACTTCTTCTATGGAATGATACACCATTGTATCTTTTTTAAAAGCACTGATATCCTGTACAGTTCCGATACTAAAGAGTGGTAAACCGGTATCTTTAGATGTTAGATAAAACCCGCGCTGATGCAGAGAGATGAGATGACGTTCTTTGTGCCTGATTCGAAAATTATAAGAAAAATATAATTATGATGCTTTTCCAATGGAGCAGATTTCAGAAAATCCCGATTATTTTTAAAGATTTTTTCATTGTACACTTTGAAGTCATCTTTCTGATAGAGTTCTTTTACCAGCTCCAATCCGTTTTCTAGGAAGCACTCTGTTTTTTGTCCTGTTATGTGATGAGCGTTGGAAGACATCAGCCTGTAGCTGCTTTTGGTATAATCTAAGACATAAAGTAAGGGCGATGTGTGAGCCAGGCTCATATTTCTCGTAAAACGCTGAATATTCTTCACCATTATGTTTACCTCTTTCTCGTCAATTTTGTCGGTTTCTTCATAGATTTCTTGAAGATGTTTCTCAAATGTGAAATCCTTATCCGGCTTCAGAATTTTTTTTGCATCCATAGGTTTTGTGTTTTTTTATAAAATCCCCAAAAATGAGGATAGCATCAATTAAGACTTCAGCTTAAATTTGCTTGTTAAAATTAAATAAATATTTGCAATTATTTTATTGATTCATAAAAATTGCGAAAAAATATTTATTGGTTGATAGAATATTTTGAAATATTGTAAATATCAACAGTGATAAAAAATAACTAAAATAAAAACTTATGAAAACAAGATTACTCTTCAGCTTTTTGACTATTGTTACGGTTTGTTTAAATGCGCAGATTGTGAGTATTCCTGATGCTAATTTCAAAAACAAGTTACTGCAAGCCAATAGTAGCAATACAATTGCTCAAAATTTATCAGGCAATTATTTTAAGATTGATTCCAACAGTGATGGACAGATACAAAGTTCCGAAGCGCAACAAGTAAGCTACTTAGATGTCAGTAATTCTAATATATCATCTCTGCAAGGGATAGAAGATTTTGTAAACATAAAATGGCTAAGTTGCGGATATAATCAAATTACAAATTTAGATGTCAGTAATAATTTAGCTTTGACATTTTATTTAGATTGCCGATACAATAAATTGTTGAACTTAGACGTAAGCAAGAATAATGCACTTCAATCTCTTGTTTGTGATGGAAACCAATTAATTACTTTGGATGTTACCAAAAATACGGCTTTACTAGGGTTAAATTGTTCTGATAATCTATTAATAAATTTGGATATAAGTAAGAATAAATTATTGGGACAACTATATTGTAATAACAATCAATTGAAGGTTATAGATGTAAGTATGAATTCATCTTTATATTATTTGAATTGTTCTTCTAATCAACTAACGAGTTTGAATTTGAAAAACGGACATAATTATATGATGACTTCCAGTTCAAATCCTGGTACTTATGGGTTGGATGCTCGCTCAAATCCGAGTCTTACTTGCATACAGGTAGACGATGTTACAAACTCTTCCTCATATCCTCGTTGGTTCAAAGACACAACAGCAAGTTACAGCACAGATTGCTCTGCGACAATGTCAACTACAAACATTTCTAAAAAAGAAGTATTCTTTTATCCCAACCCCGCAACAACAATTTTCAACTTCTCCGAACCACTATCCAATCTTCAAATCTTAGATAAGAGTGACAAACAAGTCATCTCCCAAAAAGAATCCACAAAAAGCATATCGGTACAAAAATTACCAAAGGGTAATTACCTACTAACCGCAAAAGGCCAAAACGGAAAAACCGTGACACAGAAATTCATCAAAGAATAATTCTCTACTCCAAAAATAAACTTAAAATCTAAATACTATGGCTATTACAAACCTAAACAACACCCATCTTACCCCTGCCGAATTTGACACCGCAAATGATGCGCTTACCAGTCTGGAAAACGCTCTGGTAAAAATCAATGTAAACCTCACACCGGATGACCGCCAGAAGTATGGCAGCATCAACGAGCAGAACAAGCTGGTCGTGAACAAAGTGAATGACTATCACCTAAACCAGCCCGCCCTGCAGACAGCACAGGTAGACTGGGACGAGTTTGGGAAGGATTTCACCAGCCGCAGCAATCTGGAGTCCTTCATCGCAAGACTGGACAGTCTCTCCACGAGATTGAAGAATGCCAAAATCCTGCACGATTACGATAACTTTCAGGCGGCACTCACAGACTATGCCTATACCAGCTTTATGGCCGGCACAGCAACACCCGGCTACGAGACCAAGATGAATGACATCAAACAGTTCTTTGCCAGAACCACACCGAAGTCTTCGGACACTCCTGCAGAGAAGCCTTAAACTCCAAATTTGGCTGATATCGCAGCATCTTTCGAGTGATTGACTCCGCTGTTCAGGTCTCGGAATGCTCTGGTTGGGTCTTCCTACCATAAAAATGGGGTTAGGAACCCCAAGATCGGAATATAAGACCTCGAAATTAAGGCTTAGCAACTACAGTTAACGAGGTTCTGACCGGAAACGAACAGTCTGAGACCAAAACAGAGAACTTCTGAACCGAAAATGAGTACTTTCTAACGTAAAAAACCTTGTCTGTTTATGAAATGTCGAAAAGGTTTTTAAAATTATTTTAATTGAAAAACATATTATTATGAAAACACTTTACTTAATGATAGCATTCTCATTATTTGGATATATGAATGCACAACTTACTGTCTCACCTATTCCTATGCCCGCAGGATATGGTTTTTTACATAGTGCAGGTAATTTTTATGATTCTGATGGCGAACCTCTTTTTGTAAATAATGATAACATATATGGATATACAGAAAGAAAAACATCAGGAAAAGGCTATTTGTTTAAGTATAGCTTTTCGAATAATACGGTTACAATATTGGAATCCAAAATATTTGATGCATCTTCTTTTAAATCATTGAATCATTTTTATGAAAAAAATGGAGATGTCTATTTTTTATACAGTGACGGGATTTATAAAATAGATAAAAATACAGATAATATCTCAAAAGTATTAGATTCTAATATATATAGTAGCTATGAAATTATAGGTGATTTGATTTATACATTTGGAGGTAATAGCTGGCTTTACAATATCACAACAAAATCATCTTATGAGCCTACACAGTCAATATATATCAATAATATTGAATACAAACAAAAAATTAAATTTGATTGTATTACAGAGCCGATAGATAATGAAGCATTTGCCTTAGGTGAATATAACCATCCTATATCTGGACAGAAAGAAAGAGCTATCTATAAACTAAGCACTTCTGGATTTTCAAAATATGTTGATTTGCCTCCAATAGACCTTTATTTTCTTACCATAAATAATGATTATAAATTGACTTTCATAAACAATAAAATAATATTTGGTGATTATCAAGGTGTTTCTACTTCTAAACTATATACATTTGATATTAATACAAAACAGCTTTCAGTTCTTTCCCAAATTCCTTATAGCGGAAATGCAATTGTTTTTAATAATAAGCTTTTTTTCATTACTACAACTAATCAGGTATATGAGACTGATGGCGTTAGTGTAGCAACTTCAAATATTAAAAACCCCTTTTATGGTGGATATTACTACTTAAGAAATTTTATATATGTATTTAATAATCGTTATTTTTTTGATGATGCTCAAGGAACTTGGATTTCTAATGGTAACCTTGCTGATACTATAAATCTTTCGCCATACGAATTCCGTAAACCAGTGACCATTGACGATAAAGTATTTTTCTTATCATCAAATTTAGGATTACTTCAAATATATGATGATAACACAAAAAAAATAACAGGAGGATACTTATCTTCTAACAATTATGGTATGGCAAATGGAGATTCTTTTCTTTTGAGGCAAGGTAACGCACTCTATACCAATGTGTATTATAAAAGCACGAATACTTATCGATTTAGTAAAATAGATATATCAAATATCCTTAGTTCTACTGAGTTTAAAAAGAATTCGTTAATTGTGTATCCCAACCCAGCAACAACAATCCTCAACTTTTCCCAATCCCTTTCCAATCTCCAAATCTTAGATATGAGTGGCAAACAAGCCATCTCCCAAAAAGAAACTGCAAAAAGTATATCAGTGGAAAAACTACCAAAAGGCAATTATCTGCTAACTGCCAAGGACAAAGATGGGAAAAGTATTTCTCATAAATTCATTAAAGAATAAATTTTTAATTAAGAAAACAAAATATTATGAAAAAACTCTATTTAATAGCAAGCTTTTGTGTTGCGATGCTAAGCAATGCGCAGACACCGGGAACTTTAGATACCAATTTCGGAACCAATGGACAGGTATCCACATTCACGGCACAAAATTATTACCCTTGGTCTATCGGCTATCAGCCCTACTCCGGGAAGATATATACTGCCGGACAAGCCGATTTTAATGGCAGCACTTATGCCGTGATAGGTAAATATGACTTCTACGGTAATCTGGATACATCTTTTGCTAATAATGGCTATTCTATGTTTATTCTGCCTGGCAATACTTATCAGACGGCAAAGGAAATCAAGGTCTTTGAAAACGATTATTTTGTATTAGGTACCTATAAGCTTCCAAATAATTCTAATACTTACAGCGCTATCTCAAAATTTGACAACAGCGGCAACATCATTACCAGCTTTGGGAATAACGGCATAATCAACATTTCTACATCCTCTCATATTGAAATCATAAATGATAATATTTTCGCAGGTAATAAAGTCATCTCAAAATTTAATGCCACTACCGGCATCCAGCAAATCTATAACCAAGAGATGAATACTGTAAATCCTAACTATCGTTTTTATGATATCGAAGTTTTAGATGATGGTAGTCAGCTTTTTGCCGGGAGTATAACCATCGATTCCAAAACATATAACTACATCGAAAAACATAAAACAGACGGTACATTTGACACCAGCTTTGCTAATGGCGGAAAATATATCGGTGATGAAAACAGCAATCCCAATGGTGTTTGGGAACTCAAGACCCAAAAATATGGTGCCAATGCCGGGAAAATAATATTGTTGGTAACCAACACGCCTGTCAGTACCACAACGCCAATCCTAAAAAGATTGAACGCTAATGGAACACCGGACACTACTTTCGGCATCAATGGTAATTTTATCTATCCTTTTATCAGCGGTAGCTGGGTGGACAGGGTTCTCGTGAAAAACGGAGACGAAATATTATTATGTGGCAGCAACTCCAATTCCAACGGTACTTCTGATACCTATCTTATGGGGGTTAGCAGTAATGGCGATGTACAGTATCTGACCTCAAATAATAATAGCTCCTATTCTGAAAACTGGAGTATGACCACCATTCCTAATTCCTTTGTGCTGACTTTTGGAAATACAACGGATAATACATTTACAAATTTTACCAACAAAATCCAGCGATTTTATATAGAACCGCCTGTAATCTCACTCATCGGCGATGCTTATGCCAATGGCAACTGGGCAAATGATTTGGTAATGAGTACCACAGACAATACAACCTATACACTTAGCAATGTTTATCTTAATGCTACCAATAATTATTTGATAAACGGTGTCAAGTTTCGTCTTGACAGCAACTGGTTCACCAACTGGGGTAGTGATGCTTCTGGAAGTTTCCCAATAGGAACAAGTATTAATGGAAACAGGAATATTGCTATCCCGACTTCGGATTACTATGATATTTCTTTCAATATAAAAACCGGAGTTTACAATTTTACCAAGCATCTGGCTACATCAGAAATCTCAAAAACAGAAATGGTGATGTTTCCTAATCCTGCAAAAGAAGTCCTCAATTTTTCAGAAGAAGTTTCTGATATTAGCATAACTGACTTTTCAGGAAAAATGGTAAAACAATTGTCATCTCCAACTAAATCTGTTAACATTAACAATCTCGCAAAAGGAAATTACATCATCACTGTGACCACAAAAGATGGAAAAAGGATTTATAAGAAATTTATAAAAGAGTAAATAAACTCAATATTTGGTCATTATAAAACGCTTCTGTACAAACAGAAGCGTTTCTTGTAAATTATTATAAAAACGGAATACCGTAAGTCGGCCACGAAATGGCGAGCAAAACTCCGGAAATTAAAGCTAATAAAAGATTTTTCATTGTTTTGATATTTTCAAACCACAAAAGTCAAATAGTTTTTTAATTTTCTTTTGTGACTTTTGTGGTTTTATAATTAAGCTATAAGCGATTTAAGAAAATATTTTTTTCCTCAGGAAATAAAATCCAGCGCCCAAAGCGCCCAGAATTCCTAAAGGTAAAAGCAAATTAATCCATTGCCAGTCGGATTTTTCTTCATCAATTCTTTGTCTGTCAAGTAGTCTTACTTCGATGGTTCTGTCTCGTAGTTCCATCAGGTTACTGTCATCCAAAAGATAATCCAAAGCATTTCTCAAAAATTGAGCGTTTCCATAATGTTCTTTAGTCAATAAATCTTCGCCCAAAGGAAGCGGTTCGCCTTTCCACATTTGGTTTCTGGCAATGTCACCATCAGCAATTACGAGCATTTTATTCTCGGGACTTTGAGCTTTGAAATCCGGATAGGCATTTTTCTCACTTCTTGTTGCATAAGCAGATTTGAAGTTTCCTTCCAACGCTACTGCAAAAATCTTCGGTGGAGTAGGACGTTCCATTTCGCCAATGCTGTCCGTTCTTACGATTTCAGAAAGTGCGACATAGTTCGGAACTGTTTTGGTGTTGGTTCTTTCGCTGGATTCGAAAAGGACTCTTGTTTTGATATTCGGTCTTCCCAACGTATCAATCGAAGTCGGAAATTCGAATTTTACAGGATTGATGTTTTTGGTAATTGGATTTTTCGTTTCGGCAATTCCTAATGGGAAATAAGGCCAGAGAAAACTGCTGTATTGCGGATTACCAGCGACTTCTCCGGAAACAATTCTTACCAACGCCGATTTTTTCATATCCTTTACCAAAGCAGAATTAATTCTCAATCCATAATTGAACATAAAATCTGTCAGGTTAAGGTCAATTGGATAAGCCATAATTTTCTTAGCCTGAAAAAGTGTGTCCATCTCGGCGCTCACAGCGTCTAACATCCACAATGTTTTCCCGCCATTCATAATATATTGGTCGAGAATCACTTTCTCATTATCGGTAAAAGCTTTTCTGGGTTTTGCGATGACCAAAGCGTCCATTTGTTTTAGTTTTGGAACATCAGCCAGAGATAATTCGGTTTTGTTTTCCGGAATTATGGGGCCGATGTTGTAATTTTCCATCGCCAAATCCAAAAATCCACGAAATTCATCTGGTCTCAATTCTTGTTGATTAACCAAAAAGCCAATATTCTTCGCCGTTTCTTCCGTCATTCCTTTGATAGTGGAAGCGAAATTATATTCTAGGTTTTCAATCGATTTGTTGAGTTGTGTCGCTGCATCAATTCCGGATTGCTGAACAATTAATGGAACCGAAGTTCCGTAACCATTATATTTGATGGCAGCATAGGGGAACATAACGATTTCGGAGATTTTGCCATCCTTCATATCCGGAAGAATCGAAGGTTGCATTCCCATTCCTTTCAACGTATCCTGCGGAATTTTCTCAGCAATCGGGTCACGGAATTTGTAATCGATTTTCGGATTGATTTTTCGGAACTCATCCAGCATAAATTTGGTTTCGTTCGAGAGCTGTTTGAAAGAAGCCGGGAAATCGCCTTCCAAATAAACCTCAATCGTCATTGGCTTTTTTACATTTTCCAAAACCTTGATAGTCGATTCCGAAAGTGTGTAGCGTTTTTCTGCCGTTAAATCAAAACGTTTATAAACAATTCCGCTCATCCCAATAATCAGAAGAACAGCTATGATAATTAGAGTAATTTTATTTTTTTTATTCATTTTTCTATTAGAATGAATTTTTATAATTTAAATTTTTTGGGCAGCTTTTCCGCCTTCCGTTCCCAATCTTTTTGCCTTAGCTTTTCCAGCCACAAAAAAGGATTTCCACTCAAGTCGGGCTGCTGATTCAACATTCAAAAAATTGAAAACCTTGAATCTTTTTACTTTTTTCTTGAATCTTTTCTTACTTCTTTTTCCAGACAAACCAACTTGCCAAACCTAATCCCAAAAATATTACGAAAAGGAAATAGGAAATGTCTCTCGTATCAACTTGACCTCGTGTGAAAGCTAAGAAATGTTGATAAAATCCAATGTTCTGAAGAATATAATCTGCGCCTCCCATCAATTTGTAACTTGCCAATTGCTCAATTCCAAAATAAAGAATGAAACAAAGGAAAACGCCCAACAGATAAGCCATAATTTGGTTCGATGACAGCGATGAAGCTAAAATTCCGACTGTAGAAAAAGCGGCAATCAAAATAGTCAGACCGATATAACTTCCGAAAGTCATACTTCCATCGATATTACCTTCGGGAACGCCTAAAACATAAATTGTATAATAATAAACCAGCGAAGGCAATAGACATAAAATTCCAACCAACCAAACGGAAAGGAATTTTCCACCAACAATTTCGGTGATTTTCACAGGTTGAGAAAACAGCCAAAACAAGGTTCCGGATTGTTCTTCCTCCGCCAAAGTTCTCATACTGATGGCCGGAATGATGAACATAAAAAGCCAAGGCGACAACACAAAGAAACTTTGCAGCGTGGCGCTTCCAATCTCGAAAAGATTAAAATTGTTCTCGAAGAAGAACAGGAACAGGGCGGAAATAATACTGAAAGCCGCAATGATAATCCACGCGCTCCAGTTTCCGAAAAAATTCCAAAGTTCTTTTTTGAATATTGCTATCATAAATGAGTTGTAGAGTTTGAGTGTATTAGAGTTTTGTTGGTTTTCGTTTTGTTATTTTTGCCAGGCTAAGGTTTCCGAAACCATTAATCTTTATTCTTTGTTCTTTTATCTTTATTATTGTTTACCACTTTTACAATGGAGGTAATCAAGATGATAATTCCTAAAAATCCGAGAAGCAGTTGCCACCAGTTTTCTATAACGTAATATTTCAGAATTACTGTAAAAACAACAGCGAATAATATAAAGGTTGCAATCTCATTGAACTGTCGAAGCTTGATGTTCGGAATTGAAAGTGTGTTTCCGTTGAGGTTTTTCAGTTCCTTAACCCGCTTCCAGCACCAAAAATGGTAGATCCCGAGCCCAACTAGAAATGTTAATTTCAAATGAAACCAAGGCGTTTTCATCAATCCTGAATTAAGGAAAATCATTGTCAGACCGCTTAATAACATCAGTATTCCTGCAGGAACTGTAATGATATTCCAAAGTCTGACAGCCATAAAACTGTATTGATTTCTGAGAATCTGCTGTTTTACTTCATCAAAATCGTCGGTGTCTTTATAATATACAAACAACCTCACGAGATAGAAAATCCCGGCAAAGTAACTTACCATAAAAATAATGTGAATGGCCTTTATAATAGGATATAGCATCAACGGATTTTTTGCAAAGATACTTTTTTATTGATTGAAGATAAAATATGAATTCTTGTAGCTATTTTTAATTTAAACATTTGAAATAAAAGTTATTACCAATAATGTGCAGAAAAATTATTATTTTTATGGAAAATTAATATCTATGAAGACAAAATTACAAATTCTCTTATTTGTATTCATTGGTCATTTGGTGTTTGCTCAATCTCTGAGACCCATTGCCAAAGAAATCAATGATTATCATTCCAAAAAAGTCGCTTTTCAGTCGTTCAGTTTGTTTTCTGTTGATACAAGTGGAAAGAATGTGGCTTATAAAAAAGCGGCAAAAGACTTAATCGTTTTAAAATTAGATAAGAATAAGCTTTCGAATATCTTATCGGATAAACCAGAAGCTATGGAGTTTACTTTCCCTTTTGAGAACCAAGAGTTGGTTTTAGAGATGGTAAGAGTTGATATTTATTCTCCAGAATTCCATATCGAAACTAATAAAAGAAAAGTTACTGATTATAAAAAAGGGGTTTTCTATCGAGGTATTATCAAGGGGAATGAAAAATCGGTAGTTGCATTCAGTTTCTTTGATAATGATGTTGTTGGAATTGCATCAGCTCCTAACATCGGGAATATTACTCTAGGTAAAGCAAAAAATTCAGAAGATTTTGTTGTTTATAACGATCAAAAATTAACACGGACTAATCCTTTTATCTGTGCTGTTGATGAGTTGATGAATCAAGAAAAGAAAAAGATAAGTTTTAATCCAAAAACTGCGAAGGCTCCTCAAGAAACTAATAATTGTGTGAGAGTATATTATGAAGTATGTAATAAGCCGTATCTTGAAAATGGCTCCAGTATTGCAAATACTGTAAACTGGATATCCGCAGTTCATAATAATATCAATACTCTGTATGTTAATGATGGTGTAAAAATGTCTCTCAAAACAGTCTATATTTGGGAAACTGTAGATCCATATATTGGGACTTATGGAGATAATCTTGCTATGTTCAGTATTAATAGAAAAATTTTTGATGGAGATTTGGCTCATTTGATCAATTATCCCATCAGTACTAGTGTTGCTTATTTGAATTCTCTTTGTACTGATTATCGTTATGCTTATTCAGGAATCAGTATGACATATTCTAACGTTCCGACTTATTCCTGGACCATTATGGCTATGGCTCACGAGATGGGTCATGCACTCGGATCACCTCACACACATTCTTGTGCTTGGAACGGAGATGATACACCAATAGATTGGTGCGGTCCTACTGCTAGGCCAGCTATTATTGATAACGAAAATTTGTGGTGTTCATCAGATGTTCTTCCGTCAAACGGAGGAACTATTATGAGTTATTGTCACCTAATGCCCAATATAGGCGTCAATTTTTCAAATGGTTTTGGAGAACAACCTTCAGCATTGATAAGAGAAACTGTTGATTCTAAATCATGTTTAGTAACTGAATGTACTAATGCTTGTACATCTGGTTCAACCTTATTTTCAATAGGTAATATTCTTAAAAATTCTGTATCGGTTACTGTTACTACTGCGCTATCCAATGGTACGTCACAATGGAGTTACAGAGTTCTTTCGCTAAGTGGTAATATCCTACAGTCTGGTAATGCAAATGAAAATTCTTTTTCAATCGACGGGCTTTCACCTGGAACTTTCTATAAAATAGAAGTCGGAACAAGTTGTTCAGGTGCTTATCAAATATCACAACTGGTTTTAACTGATGATGATTGGTGCGGAAAAATTATAACTGATTCAGGTGGATTAAATGCTAATTATTATGATGGAGAAGCTTGGGTCAAAACTTTTTATCCGGATAATACAGACCAGAAAATTAAAATCACTTTTCAGGAATTTGATCTTCAGCAGAGTAAAGATTTCTTGATTGTAAGGAATGGGCCTAGCGTAGATTCTCCAGTTTTTCCAGGTGGTAATAATATGACGGGAACTTTTTTAAGGGGCCCTTTTCAATCTACACATCCTACTGGTGCTATTACTTTAATCTTCAAAACCGATGCTACTATTAATAGACCAGGCTTCAAAGCACAACTGAGTTGCTCAACATTGGGAGTAAATGATATTACACAATCTGAAAATTTGTTATTATTACCAAATCCTGTAAAAAATCAATTTACATTGAAAGGATTGGGGAAAATTCGAAATGTAGAAGTTTATGATGTCTCTGGAAAATTAATAAAAACCTTTAGTGAAGATGGTTTGTTAAAAAACACATTTGATATTTCTAAATTGAAGGCCGGTCATTATGTAGTGAGGATAAAAACGGATAAGGAGACGATAAGCAAAAAAATAATTAAAGAATAAATTTAATTAATTAATAAAAAATAGTCAAAACGATAGTTTTGGCTATTTTTTTTGAAATATTCAATCACAATGTAAAATATTTGATATGTTAATTAATTTTAGAATGAAAAAAAATCAAATATGATTAGTTATTTTAATTAACATAAAATTGTTAAAATTCAATTATTGAAGTTAATTTTAGAAAAAAAACCTTTTTTTTGTAGGATAAATTTAATTATTCTAATTATGAAGAAAGTTTTACAACTACTATTCTCTGTGTGTATTACAGTTTTTGGGTTTTCACAAAATCTAAAACCAATTGCACAGAAAATAGCAGATCAAAAATCTGCGAAAAAGCCTTTCGCCAAATTCAGTCCTTTTACAAAAGATGTTGCATCCAAAAATGCAGCAACCTACAGAAATGAAGCAGAAGGTGTGACGGTAATGCAATTAAAGTCCACAGAATTACAGAAAATCGTCAATGAAAAGCCACAAACAATGGAAATGAATTTTCCATTTGAAGATGGCGAGATTACTGTAGAATTAATTAAAAACGAAATTTTTGCAGGCGGTTTCAAAGTCGGAACTGACAAAGGTGACACTAACTATGCACCTGGAGTTTATTATCAAGGTATTATCAAAGGTGATGATACATCTGTTGTAGCATTCAGTTTTTTTAATAATGATGTTGTTGGTGTAGCATCAACTAATAAATTTGGGAACATTGTAGTAGGAAAAACAAAAAGTTCTCAAGACTTCGTTTCTTACAGCGATTATAAATTGAAATCTAGTAATCCTTTTTCTTGTAGTGCAGAAGAACTTCCGGAAAATCAAACTAAGAAAATCTCTTTTGATCCTTATAAAAAGAAAGAATCAAAAGATGCTAATAGTTGTGTAAGAATTTATTTTGAAGTTGGTTACGGACCCTATACACAAAACGGTTCTAATGTAACTTCTACTGTCAACTGGGTTACAGCGTTATTCAACAACATCAAAACATTGTACGATAACGAGAATGTAAAAGTCGCAATGAGTGAAACTTTTGTATGGACAAGCACAGATCCTTATGCTGGACAACCGGGTACAATTCTAAATCAATTCAGAACAACAAGAACATCTTTTAATGGTGATCTTGCTCAGTTAATCAGAAATCCTGCTACTACTAGTGTTGCTTATGTTAATTCTTTATGTACGACTGCTAAGTATTCCTATTGTGGTGTGAACTCACAGAATATTGCAGTTCCGACATATTCTTGGAATATAGAAGCTATGACGCACGAACTAGGACATAATCTTGGTTCGCCACACACACACGCTTGTGCTTGGAACGGAAATAATACAGCAATCGATGGTTGTGGACCAGCATCAGGAAATGACGAAGGTTGTGATGGTCCTCTTCCTACAACTACAAAAGGTACAATTATGAGTTACTGTCACTTAGTTGGTTCTGTAGGAATTAGTTTCGCTAATGGTTTTGGACAACAGCCGGGAGATTTGATCAGAGAAACTATTGCAGGTAAACCTTGTCTAGGTTCAGATTGCATTACATCTTGTGATGTGACAGTTACGGGTGTAGCATTAACTGCTCTTACGGCTAACTCTGTGACTGCAACAATTCTTGATAATACAGTAACAACTTGGAAATACCGTTTGACAAAAACAACTGATGGAAGTGTAATAGCATCTGGATCTACAGCTAATAAAGTATTGAATTTTACAAATCTTGATCCTAATTCTTTCTATAAAATTGAAGTTGGAACAGATTGCTCACCAACTTATCAGCAAAATCAGATTTTTATTACAGAAGGCTCTTGGTGTGGAAAAATTATAACTGATACAGGAGGTGAAAACGGAAATTATTCGAATAACGAAAACTGGACAAAAACTTTTTATCCAGATATTGAAGGACAGAAATTGAAAATTACATTTACTGATTTTGATCTTGAAAATGGAACAGATTACATAATGATTAGAAATGGTCTTGCCAATTCTCCAATATTTTCGGGTGCTGCAAGATTGACTGGAACTACAATTCCTACTTCTTATGAGTCTACTCACGCTTCGGGAGCTATCACTATTATTTTTAAATCAGATGATTCTGGAACTAAATCTGGCTTCAAAGCTAACTTCAGCTGTACAGTTCTTGCAGTAGATGATGCTGTGAATTCTAAAGATATCGCATTGTCTCCAAATCCGGTTAAGAATCAATTCTCATTGAAAGGAGTTAATAAAATGGTTGCTGTAGAATTATATGATATCTCTGGAAAATTGGTTAAACAATTCGATGCAGAAAGTTTATCAAGAAATAACTTCGATGTTTCGAGATTAAAAACTGGTAATTATGTTGTGAGGGTTAAAACTGCTAATGATAGTTTTACTAAGAAATTAATCAAAGAATAATAAAGATTCTTAAATAAAAAACCGGCAAACATCTGCCGGTTTTTTTTATGTGAATTCTACATATATTTTTTCTCCGGCATTCATCCCAAAAAGGGTAGAAGCGCCATTCATAACACTTCCTTTATAGATGGTAATTTCCAGCAAATCCGCATCATTGAAGATAACAGAAGATTTTCCGTGATATTCCTGTTCACGGCTCCAGTCTGTGACCACATCTGTATATTGTTCCAAAATTTTAGTCAAAACAATATTCCGGAATTTAACCGTGAAATCATTATTGATAGAAGCATATTTTTCAAAAAATTTCCGGCTGATATTTGAAACGACATTTCCAAAATTATCAGTATACATTACTTCCCCAATAATCATTTTTTCATTTTCAATATAGATAGCCTTCGGAAAAGAAACGTCTTTTATAGTTTTGATTTTCCTGCCAATCACTTCAGGAAGTCCGCCTTTGTAAATATGCATTGCTGCGGGAACAAAAATATCGGTGGAGGGAAACGCTACTTTGTCATCAAAACGATTATTGAGCGTAATTTCGTAAATAGCTTCCGGCTTAATATCAAAAAATGTGAGATTGATGATTCCGTTATCTGCAGAAATAAAATAATGCCCATCAATTTTGGTGATAATATTCTTCCTGGATTTATGATGAAAACTGTCTACGGAAATGATATGAATACTACCTTCCGGAAAAAATTTATAAGCGTTTCTAACGATATAAGCGGTCTGTAAAAGATTGTAAGCCGATATGTTATGGGTAATGTCAACCACTTTAACATCCTCGCTCCAGCTGAGTATTTTTCCTTTGATACTTGCGACTCTGTGATCTACAAGCCCATAATCCGAAGTAAGAGTGATGACTGACATTTTATAAGATTTGTTGCAAATTTAATATAATTCAATTTTTAAAGGCATATAAGATGTCAAATCTATTCATATATTTGTTAGACTAATCACTAATATTATTTATGTTCGAAATTAATTATGAACTACAAGATATCAACACCAAAACTTTTTATGGTGTTCAGAATCAAAATTTCAACCTTATAAAATCCAGTTTCCCAACACTCAAAATTACTGGTAGAGACAATTTTATCTTCGCAATGGGAAACAAAGAAACGCTGGATGTTTTGAAGCAGAAGCTCGATGATATTTCTGACTACATTACCAAGCACAATTCTATAGAAATCAAACAATTGGAATCACTTTTAAAACTGAAAAATGATTCTGAAAAGCAGTTGGTATTTGACCAGGACATTATTGTAAAAGGAGTCAATGGAAAATCAATTAAAGCCAAGACTACCAATCTGAAAAAATTGGTAAAAGCGGCTGAGAAGAAAGATATGGTTTTTGCGATTGGCCCGGCTGGGACAGGTAAAACGTATACCAGTGTTGCCTTGGCAGTAAAAGCCCTGCGTGACAAAGAAGTAAAAAGAATCATCCTTACAAGACCTGCTGTAGAAGCTGGTGAGAGTCTTGGTTTCTTGCCTGGTGATCTCAAGGAAAAATTAGATCCGTATATGCAGCCTTTGTATGATGCGCTTCGCGATATGATTCCGCACGAAAAACTGGAAGGTTATATGGAGAAAAGAATCATAGAAGTAGCACCTTTGGCTTTTATGAGAGGTAGAACTCTGGATGAAGCTTTTGTGATTTTGGATGAAGCTCAAAATACTACGCGTTCTCAAATGAAAATGTTCCTGACAAGAATGGGAATGAATGCCAAATTTATCATCACAGGCGATCCAAGCCAAATTGATTTACCAAAAAATCAGCAATCCGGTCTCAAAGAATCTATGACAATTTTAAAAGATGTAGAAGAGATTGGCTTTGTGCATTTGACAGAAGAAGATGTTGTAAGACATCCTGTGGTTAAAAAAATCATTATGGCATACAACAGTATTGAAAAACAATAATTTTTTTAAATTGGTATAAAAATTGTTGACGTTTTTACTAAAATTAAATTTTTTATACTATGAAAAAATTATTGTTAATGGCAGCTATTGCTGTTTTTGGTCTTTCAAATGCACAAGAAGGTTTCAAAATTGGAGCTCATATCGGTATTCCTGTAAGTGATGCTGGAGATGTTTCTTCTTTTACTTTAGGTTTGGATGGAGCTTACATGTGGAACGTAGCGCCAAGTTTCGATTTAGGGGTAGCAACAGGCTATTCTCATTTTTTTGGTAAAAGTGATGGTCCTTGGGATTATGAAGACTTTGGATTTATTCCATTGGCTGTAGCAGGAAAGTATAGATTTTCAGGATCTCCTGTTTCTATTGGGTTAGATTTGGGTTACGGATTTGCAACCAAAGATTATATGGATGGTGGTTTCTACTTCCAACCAAAAGTAGCTTATAATTTTTCTAGAGGAGAATTATACTTAGGCTATCAGGGAGTAAGTAACGATTATTCTGTAGGTGCAGTTAATCTAGGATATAATTTCTTTTTGAAATAATTTTTTAAAATATTAAAAAAAAGCTCCAGTGTTGCATTGGAGCTTTTTTTTTTGATCTTGAGCAAGATTGAAATATTATTTGTATTATTCAGAAAAAAATGTTAATTTAGCAATGTTTTAAGTTAATTTAACAATTAATAATATCATTTAAAATTACAACTATGAAAAAATTGATTTTTACAGCTGCTATTGCAGTTTTTGGTTTGTCAAATGCACAGACTTTCGGATTAAAGGCTGGAGGAAATGTTTCAAGTATTTCAAATTCTGATGGTAAATCAAAATTTGGTTTTTATGGAGGAGCGTTCGTAAATATACCTTTAGCGGAATCATTTAATATTCAGCCTGAAGTTATTTACAATGGAAAAGGTGCAAAGTCTGACGGGTCAGGAGACCTTACTCTGAACCTAGATTATATTTCTGTACCAGTTATGTTTCAGTACAAAGCAACTCCTCAGTTTTATTTAGAAGCTGGTCCCGAATTTGGTTTCTTGATTAGTGCAAAAGCTAAGGCAAACGGTAATTCTGCTGATGTTAAAGACGTCTTTAATGGTTTCGATTTTGGCATTGGTCTTGGAGCAGGATATGATTTCACGTCAAGCTTCGGAGCTAATATAAGATACGTTGCGGGTGTTACTGATATTGCGAAAGATAATAATGGTGGCGATGCTACAAGAAACGGTGTTTTCCAATTCGGTTTAACGTATAAATTCGGAAAATAATCTTGAATTAATTATAAAAATGACCGCTCAAATTTCTGAGCGGTTTTTTTATGTAATTTTTATAATTGTAGATTTTTAGACGTCATTTTAAAATCGTAATTTCGCAAGAAAGCAAATCTAAAATAATGAGCAAATCAATAGAAGAGCTGAAAAGCCTTTCCACACAAATCAGAAGAGATATTCTGAGAATGGTTCACGACGTAAACAGTGGACATCCAGGCGGATCTCTTGGTTGTACAGAATATTTCGTAGCACTTTACGGAGAAATCCTGAACTACAAATTACCTTTCACGATGGAAGGTAAAAACGAAGATCTTTTCTTCCTCTCAAACGGTCATATTTCGCCTGTATTTTACAGTACATTGGCAAGATTCGGATTTTTTCCGGTTGCAGAATTAGCAACTTTCAGAAAACTGAATTCCAGATTACAAGGTCACCCAACAACGCACGAAGGTTTACCAGGAATCAGAGTTGCTTCTGGTTCATTGGGTCAAGGTTTATCAGTGGCTTTAGGAGCTGCTCAAGGTAAAAAATTGGATGGTGATGATTCTTTAATTTATACACTTCAGGGCGATGGTGAATTGCAGGAAGGGCAGAATTGGGAAGCATTTATGTACGCCGCTGCAAAAAAAGTTGACAACATTATTTCAACAATAGATTATAACGGAAGACAAATCGACGGAGATACAGATCAGGTATTGCCATTAGGAGATTTGCACGCCAAATTAGAAGCTTTTGGCTGGATCGTTTTGGAAGAAAAAAACGGAAATGATCTCGAAGCGGTTATTGCAATTTTGAATAAAGCTAAATCCGAAACAGGTAACGGAAAACCGGTAGCTATTTTGCTTCACACAGAGATGGGAAGTGGTGTAGATTTTATGGTGGGAAGTCACGCTTGGCACGGAAAAGCACCTAATGATGAGCAGTTGGAAACAGCTTTCAAACAATTATACCTAGAAGCTCCAGCTGATTATTAATTCAATAATTTAGATTCAAAATGAAATATACATACACAGAAAAAAAAGATACGCGTTCAGGTTTTGGAGCTGGTTTGGCAGAATTGGCAGATACCAATCCAAATGTGGTAGCACTTTGTGCTGATTTGATTGGTTCGCTTAAAATGGAGAAATTCATTGAGAAAGCACCTGAAAGATTTTTCCAAACTGGGATTGCAGAGGCTAATATGATGGGCTTGGCAGCAGGTCTCACCATCAACGGGAAGATTCCTTTTGCTGGTACTTTCGCCAACTTTGCAACATCCAGAGTTTACGACCAGATTCGTCAGTCAATCGCTTATTCTAATAAAAATGTAAAAATTGCTGCTTCTCACGCAGGTGTAACTTTGGGTGAAGATGGGGCAACACACCAGGTTTTGGAAGATATTGGAATGATGAAAATGCTTCCTGGAATGACGGTTATCAATCCTTGTGACTACAATCAAACTAAAGCTGCGACATTAGCTGCTGCTGCACACGAAGGTCCTGTTTATCTAAGATTTGGTCGTCCTGTGGTTCCTGTTTTCATTCCGGAAGATATGCCTTTCGAGATTGGAAAAGGGATTCTTTTGCAGGAAGGAACAGATGTAACGATTGTTGCAACCGGACATTTGGTTTGGGAATCTTTGTTAGCTGCTGACGAGTTGGAGAAAGAAGGCATCTCAGTAGAAATCATCAATATCCACACTATCAAACCTTTGGATGAAGAGATCATCTTGAAGTCTGTAGAGAAAACAGGTAAAATCGTTTCTGCTGAAGAGCACAATTACCTTGGTGGTTTGGGCGAATCTGTTGCCGGAATGTTGTCCAGAAGAAGACCAACGCCTCAGGAATTTGTAGCGGTACACGATACTTTCGGAGAATCAGGAACACCTGCAGAACTGATGAAAAAATATCAGATCGATGCAGATGCTGTGGTAAAAGCAGTGAAAAAAATTATTGAAAGAACAAAATAACTTTCAAATTATAAATAAAAAAATCCACCGGTAAGGTGGATTTTTTTTAATTGAAAACTAAATATTCCATTCAGATCTCAATATTTTTTAACCGTTCCGACCAATTTTCTAATATCATCTTTCTTTGTTCATCAGAAGTTCGTTCTGCAGAATATACTATTTCAGGCTGCAAAACGCTAAAACCAAGAAATTCAAAAATTCCTCGGTGAATGGGAAACAAAATTGAGTTTATATCACCATATTTGTCAGCAATGTAATTTTTTTCCGGTCCGCCAGTTGTTAAGGATAGCATAGCCTTTTTCCCAACCGAAAAACCATTATCGAAAATTCTTCCGTTATCGTAAAATTTACCCATAGTAAAAACCTTGTCGATCCATCCTTTTAATATTCCGGGAACAGAAAACCAATATAGAGGAAACTGCCAAATCATCATATCACACCATTCTATCTTTTCCTGCTCGGTCAGGATATCAGCGGTGAATGTATTTTCCCGGGCTGCATATAATTCTTCGTTCTGTTGCTTGAAATAGGCATTATTTTCCAAACGTGTAAAATTGTCCTTTCCGCTGACTGCCTGATATTTCATTTTGTACAGGTCAGAAGTTTTGACTTCGTGACCTCCATCTTGTAAGGCTTTAACTGCCGTTTTAAACATAGCGGAATTGAAACTATTTTCTTCCGGATGCGCAAATACAATGAATACATTCATTTTTTAAATTTTAATAATTAACTATAATATTTATAGTTACAAAAGTATTTTTAGTTAACTATATTTGCAATAACTATCTAAAAGGATAGGATGAAGGTATGAAAGCAGAGTGCGCAACTGATTTTGTGAAATTGAATGAGAAAACTTATCCTTGCACAATAAGTCTGGCTATGGATCTGGTAGGAGGAAAATGGAAGACTGTTATTCTTTATCATTTGAAAGATGGTGCTAAAAGATATAATGAGATTCGGAAAGAAATAGCTGCAGTGACCGAAATGACATTGAGCCTGCAACTGAAACAATTAGAAAAAGATGGTTTGATCTCAAGAAAAGTTTTTGGAGAAAAGCCACCTGTCAAGGTTATATATGATTTAACAGATTTTGGAAAATCCTTTGTCCCTATTCTGGAAGCTATTACAGAATGGGGAAATGAGGCTGTAAGAGAAAGAGGGGAATTTATAAATGCAGGTAATAGTCAACGTTAGTTTAAAAATTTTTACTTTTAAAGATGATTCAAATTCCGGAACATAAAATCCCCATTGCAGAATTGAAAACCAATTTTGATGTCCGGATTTTTATTAAAAGAGAAGACCTCATTCATCCAAAAATCTCCGGAAACAAATTCTGGAAACTTTTTTTCAATGTTAATCAATATCTTGAATCAAAACCTAAAAATCCATTATTAATCACTTTTGGAGGAGCATTTTCCAATCATATTGCATCTGTTGCTGCGTTTGGAAAACAGTTCGGAATCCCAATAATTGGAATCATCCGAGGTAATGAATTAGAAAATAATTGGCAAGAAAATCCCACACTTTCCGAAGCTTCGAAAAACGGAATGCAATTCTTTTTCGTTTCAAGAGAAGATTACCAGAATAAAGAAAGATTAACTCAGGAGTTTTCGGCAAAATATCCCAATTCATTGATTATTCCGGAAGGCGGAAGTAATGAAATGGCGGTTGAGGGTGTTCGGTATATGTTGGGAAATGACACCAAAGATTTTGATTATCTTTGTACCGCAGTTGGAACAGGAGGAACGGTTGCCGGGATTTCAAGGTTTGCAGACGAACATCAAAACGTGATTGGAATCAAAGTTGTTAAGGATGATTCGCTGGAAAACATAGTGAAGCAATGGAGTGGAAAAAACAATTTTGAATTGATGGATGCTGATGAAAACCGATACGGAAAAATATCTGATGAGAATATTCGTTTTATAAATTGGTTTTACAACGAATATCAGATTCCGCTGGACCCAATTTACACCGGTAAAATGATGCAGAAGATTTTTGATTTGGTGGAGAAAGGTTATTTTCCAAAAGATTCAAAAATTCTTACGTTTCATACTGGCGGATTGCAGGGAATCAAAGGTGCGAATCAGTTTTTGAAAAGTAAAGGCAGAACGCTGATTATTGATTAATCATAATATTGTCATTCCGCAGGAATCTCGCCAAACTACAAAGATTCTTTTGAAAGACAAATATTGAAAAATGGTTGGAAGCCCATAGCCCCGATTGCAACGGCATCCTTTTTTGTTTTGGTACAAAAGTTCTATTAACGACTCAGCTTCTAAACAAAAAAGATATAGTGGAAAGCGGGATAAAGCTCCTAAAAGAATAAAATATTTAGTAAAAAATAAATATGAGAAAATTATTAGTGATTGGTTTTGTAAGTGTTTTAGGTCTTGTGAAAGCGCAAACCTGGAAAACGGAAGACCAGTACATCCAAAAATTTGCGCCGTATGCAGTGGAAGAAATGGAGAAATATAAAATTCCAGCGAGCATTACGCTGGCTCAGGGACTTTTGGAAACTGGTGGCGGACAAAGCCGACTGGCGCTGGAAGGGAAAAATCATTTCGGAATCAAATGTAAAGAAGAATGGACGGGCAAAACGATGAAACATACCGATGATGCGCCCAACGAATGTTTTCGTGTTTACGAAGACCCAAAGCAGTCTTATGAAGACCATTCGGTTTTCCTGGCAACGCGGAAATATTACACCAAATTGTTTGACCTGAACCCTAAAGATTACAAGGCTTGGGCGCACGGTTTGAAAAAAGCCGGATATGCAACCAATCCGAGATATGCGTACATCCTGATTGACAAAATCGAGCGTTACAAATTATATGAATTTGATAATACTTCTAAAGATGAAGTTTATTACGCTATTTTGAAATTGTATCCGAATCTTAACAGCGATGCGGTTTTTATGGCACAACTAAGTCAGGAAAAACAAAACGACAGAGTTACTCCGCCCACAGTAAAGGTACCTTATTCTCAAGGTTCGTATGCGAAAAAACAATCTGAGGTTTCTGAGATTGTAGATGCAAATACGAAAGCGGCACTTCTGAAAAATATCCTGGTGAAAAATCATCCTAATGGCGATTTGAAATTCTTTGTGATGCCTGTAGATGCAAATGTTTCTGATATTGCTAAGAAATTCGGGATCAGTGAAAAACGTCTGATGAAATATAATGAGTTAGAAGATTCTAAACTTGCGAAAAATGATATCATCTTTCTGGAAGGCAAAAACTCATCAGGAAACAAAGAAACTTACAAAGCGGGAATTGGCGAAACGATGCACGATATTGCACAGAAATTCGGAATCAAACTGAAGAAATTGTATTCTAAAAACAGAATGGAAGCCGATGAAGAACCAAGAGCTGGGCAAATCATATATTTACAAAGTAAAAAACCTAGAGCTTAGAAACTAGAAGTTAGACTAACAACTATCAACCAACAACTATAAACAAAAATGTTATACCAAAGAAGTTCAGCGCTTTTCGAAGAAGCGTACAAATATATTCCGGGTGGTGTTAATTCGCCTGTTCGTGCCTTCAAATCTGTGGGCGGCGTTCCGATTTTTATGAAATCTGCAAAAGGAGCTTACCTTACAGATGAAGACGACAGAAATTACATCGATTATATCAATTCCTGGGGGCCAGCGATTTTGGGTCATACCCATCCTGAAGTTTTGGAAGCTCTGAAACTGCAGGCTGAGAAGGGATTTTCTTTCGGAGCGCCAACGGAACTGGAAACGGAGATTGCGAAATTCATTGTAGAAAATGTTCCTAACATTGACCAGATCAGAATGGTTTCTTCCGGAACTGAGGCTTGTATGAGCGCAGTTCGATTGGCAAGAGGTTATACGGAAAGAGAAAAAATCATCAAGTTCGAAGGCTGTTATCACGGGCATTCGGATTCGTTTTTGATTCAGGCGGGAAGTGGAATGGCGACTTTTGGAAGTCCGAATTCTCCAGGCGTGACCCAAGGAACGGCGAAAGATACTTTATTAGCCGAATACAATAACATCGAACAGGTTGAAGAACTTTTCAGAAATAATCCTGAGCAGATTGCGGCGATTATAGTAGAACCGATTGCCGGAAATATGGGTTGTATTTTGCCGGAAAATCAATTCCTACAAAACCTTAGAAGAATCTGTGATGAGAATGGAACTTTATTGATTTTTGATGAGGTAATGACAGGTTTCCGTTTGGCTTTTGGTGGCGCGCAGGAAGCTTTGGCTGTGAAAGCGGATTTGGTAACTTATGGAAAAGTGATTGGCGGCGGATTGCCGGTTGGTGCTTTTGCCGGAAGAAACGAAATTATGAACTGGCTTTCGCCAAGAGGACGCGTTTATCAAGCGGGAACTTTAAGTGGAAATCCTCTCGCAATGAGAGCCGGACTCAAAACGTTGCAATTGATAAAAGAAGATGCAGATTTCTATAAAAAATTAGATAAAACAACCGAAACTCTGGATTTCGAAATCGGAAAAATTCTGAATGAAAAAGGAATCCGACACAGAATCAATAGAAAGGGAAGTATGATGTCGATTTTCTTTGATGTGACTTCTGCGAGTAACTTCAATGAAGTGAATAATTCTAACATTGGATTGTTCAACAATCTGTTTCATCAGGTTTTAGAACAGGGGATTTATCTTCCGCCAAGTGGTTATGAGACTTGGTTTATTTCTTCTGCCATTGGCGATATGGAGATTGATAAAACGCTGGAAGCTTTTAGGAAATTTCAGTATTAGATAAAGAAAAACCTTTCCAAAATCGGAAAGGTTTTTTTGTGTATTATTTTCATTCACATTTTGCAAGTACAATGCAGAAGATTTTTATTGATAAATTACTTTATGATTTAACTCAATTGGATTATTTTCTTGTAAAATATTATTTTGTATTTCTTTATTCTTTACAGAAATATCCACTGTAGTACCATTCGCGTCGGTAAATGTAGCTGTTTTCCACCCTCTTGAATTGATGTTAAATGGGTCATTAAAATATGATTTTGCAAGTGCTTCATACTTTTTCCAATCAATTTTTGTTGTTTTTGTGCGTGCATCAAAAATATTATCGCCTTTTTTGACTTCTATCAAATTAAATGAATAGTCGTTGTTTGAATCTTGAATAGAAACAATCAATCCAGGTAAACCATTGAAAATATATGGACCATCACTGAAAGGCAATTCTGTTGTAAACCAGGCAATCCAGTTTCTTCCTCCATAGGTAATTTCTGCTTTTTGAGATTTATATTTTCCAATTATTTTTTCTTCGGAAGTTATTTTCCAATCTAATATTTCCTCAATGGGAAGAAGATAATCTCTTTCCAAATAAGTGATTACTTTTTCAATTCTTTTTTGAGCAAGATTCTTTTTGACATAGAATTGGTTTTGCACACCCATTTTAAAACTTTTGTTTACATTATTCAACTTTAATGAATCTGATTTTCTTTCCAGTGAATCTCTAAAAATGGAAATATTATTTTTTAAATCTAAAATCATACTCCCGGAATTAACATCGTCTGGTTTTTCTGAATTCAGTTTGTATTTTGTTTCGTAAATAAAACTAAATTTTTGCGAGAAGCAAAAGGTAGAAATTCCAAGAAAAAATATAATCAATTTCATTTATGAAGAGTGTTTGTATAAACTTTCGGCTAATACAAAAATAAACGGAGTTTTTAATATTTATATTTTTTAAAAGTGAAACAAAAACGTGCTGGTAAGAGCATCTTGCTCGTAATCATTTTAAAAAATGGAACACGCCGGAGAAAAGATTGATAAAATGCTGGAAGCTTTTAGGAAGTTAGATAAAGAAAACCTTTCCGATTTTGGAAAGGGTTTTTGTTTAACATCTTGCTTAAGAAGTACTGGTTTTATAGTCGGCGATGTATTTTTAATCTTTACAATTATAGATTTTTTTGTATTCATTATAAAATTTTCTATTTAGTTCTCTTTCCTTGTAATTTAACTCTAAAATTTTTGAATGAAAAATATCAAAGATGATTAGTTCGTTTTGTTTATTCTTATTTTTTGAGAGATTTTTTATATATTTTTTTCCATAATATTCATTCAAGTTTTTGAAATAAGTATTGAACTTTCTTTTGTTTTTTTCAAAAACCATTGGCAAATCAGGATTTTTATTTGTTAAATTATCATTGAGCAAAATTTGTGGATTACTAAGTGATTTTTTTACTAATTTATATAAATCATTTCTTACATTTAACAAGTCTTCCTTTTGTTTTAGATAGTCATCAATACCTGAAATTTCAATTCTTTTTAAATTGTTTATTCTCTGTTTCTCTTTCACAAAATACTTTTCTATATCTTCCATAGAAGTAGATTCTATAAAAGTAGTATCATAAATTGCTTCCTTTTCGTTCTGAAGAAATATATTCCCTAAATCGAAATATTCCGTTGTAATTATATCATAAATATTAGCAACGTCATTAGAGTTGTATTTGTTTGTATCCAAAAAAAGATTCTTACAATCATTAACAATTTCAAATCCAGTCGTTGTCTCCAATTTCTGCGTCTGACAATTAATTAATAGAAGAGCCGAAAATGTAAGTAGTGTATTTCTCAATTATTATTAATTTTCCTTATTCATATCCTTAATCAATCCAATCGCAAAATAACCAATAATTGTAACCGCCAAAACAATACAAATCCACATAAACAAAGGTGTCTGCCAAAAGGATTTCGCAGTTTCTTTAGATTTTGATTGTTCTATTTTTTCTAAATTCGATAGGGTTGCAACAGGATAATTCTGATTAAAATCGATTCCGGAACTGGCTAAATCATATTGCGGAGCAGACCAAGTGGAATCAGTTTTCAAAGTGTAAATTTCATTAGATTTCAAATCTGTCAAAATACTCACAGGCGATTGAAAAAGATGGATTGTTTTAATTTCTAAAGCCGGATTGTCTTGATTATCAATTTCGATTATAAATTCTTTGGCAAAAAAACTTTGAATATCAAATCTATTTTTACTTTTTGAATTGAGTTGAAATGCAGAAATGTTTTCAACAAAATTCTCAGTCGATTTTTTATAAACTCTGGTTTTATTAATCAAAATCCTTGCATCACGAAGATAATAACTCGGCGAAGAAATATCGAAACCGATTCCGTCAATCAATTGCTGATTTTGAAAAGTAATTGTGATTCTGGTTTGTTTCAGTTTTTTATCAGTCTCAATTTTCTGAGTGAAGTTTTGTAACTCGGTTTTCGATTGATTTACTGAATGATTTTCTTCCAAACTCACTCCCAAAATATTGATGGGCAAAGAGTTTTTATCAATGAAATCGATCTTCAGGAACTTATAATTGTTCAATGGAAAAGCAAAATCGCGTTCCACAAAGTTTTCTCCTGCATCATTCAGTCCAATTACTTTTTGGTTAATGACCAAGCCAAACCATTCTTTTTGGTCGTTGCTTCCGCTGATATTGTACTTTTTGTCAACATCGGTATTGGCGATTTTCAACGTCAGATTATCCAGATTCAAAGCATTTTCATTTGAAATAATCACAGATGTTGCGACATTCGGAACGGCTGTTTTTGAAATAATTGTGAAATTCTTTAAGCTGGAATTATTGGATTTTCCTTCGTAAATCACATAAGGAACTTCATTATTCTTAGTATCGAAAATCCTTAGAAAATCAATATTATTCTGTAAAGCAGAACGAACTTCCGGTGTCAGTAATATCTGATGCAAACCGTTTTCTGAGACTTTATTTATTTTTCCCTGATAGTTTTGAGCAAAGGAAAAACTCACTATCAGAATTGGAATTAGACTAATTAATTTCTTCATCGTTTGGGTTTTTAGTTTCTGTTGAGTCGTCTGAATTTTCAGTTTTATCCGAAGCTATTTTTGTTTCATCTACAACCAGTTTTTTAATCTTTTGATAAACGAATGAAATAATTAAAATCAAAACGCCTAATAAGATGAAAGCAATGATTTTTCCTGTTTCCGAAACATTTTTGATATCATAAACAAATAGTTTTATAATCGTGATTCCAAGCAAAGCCAATGCGATAATACGCAGTTGCTGATTTTGTTTTTTGATACCGATAATCAGGAAAACAAAAGATAAAACGCCCCAAAGAATTGGATAACCGATTTTGATGATTTGCAGTTTTATAGCTTCGAATTTATCATCGATGAACATTTCTTTTTCGTAGCTGTAACCGGTTTTATTAAAAGGATATTTCGCTAATTCAGCTGGCGAAATAATATCTTTGGTCAACATCAATCCGTGAATCATCACTTCATTACTCAAAACATAAACGATGCAAAATGCGAAAATCCACAGCGCCACTTTGTGATTCAGATACTTAGAAAACAGACTTTCATTTCTGAATTTAATCAAAGCATATCCAAAATAAGCCAAGCAAGCCAACAAAATATAATGAATAAAATAAGCCGATTTTGATGATAAATTGAGAACAAAATTTTCTGTCATTTCGTTGTATGTCAATTTGTAGAAATAGGCAACGTAAAGGATGATATTAATAGAGGCCAAAACAATAATAAAACTGTTCCAAAATTTGTCTTTCAGTTTCAAAATGATATAAATCAAACCAACGCTGAACAAGAAATGATACAAAACCGAATAAGATAAGGCCGAATAATAGTTGGCAATATAATCTTCTGATTGATAACTGATTTCTAACATTCCGGTGAAATACCCAATCAAAATACTGATTCCTAAAATGATATTTCTGTAAGACGAAGGATGGAATTCGAAACCGAAAATATCGGTGTTTTCTTTCTCTTTTTTCAATAAAATATAAGTGAAAATCAATGAAGCTAAAGAGACAATTCCTGTGATGAACATTCGGTTTAGGAAAGGTTTCAGCTCCATCAGATTGCCGGAATAATATTTTTCCCAGTCCATTATCAAGCTTCCCGACATCAAAATCTGAACGATAATTGCGCCTAATTTGAAGGTTGCTATTTTCGATTTTTGAGATAGCCAGAACAATAAAACTGCTTCTCCTGCCCAGAATAATGTGATGTAATTTCCTTGAAATTGAATTGGAATGGCTAAGGTTACGAAGGTTAAAGTCAGTCCTAACAACAGATAAATCGCATTTTTGTCTAACCCGAATTTTCTGTATAAAAATATGGCGTAAACCAGATTGTACAAAGCCAAAACAATGGTAAATAAACCTTTGAACTCCGGTTTCCAATTTTCGATAATACTGATTCCCATTCCGAAATAGAAGAATGTATTGGCGACCATTATGAAATATTCTAGCTTCGTAAAAGAACCTTTGTTTCTAAGATTATTGATAACTGTTGCCACACTGAAAATAATATAAAATATTGTCGCGAAGAACAATGCGCCACGATACGGTAATTTGTCATCGTAAAAGCCTTTTCCAAACCAAGCAGAATATAACAGACAACTGAAAATGAAAGCTAACAAAGTAACGAGATTCCATTTTTTGAAATAAGCAATCAAGAGCATTCCGACATTCAAAATCGCAATATAAGTAAACAGAACTTTGTAATTTCCTTCGCCTGTACTTACCATAAAAGGAACGGCAAAACCTCCAATCAAAGACAAAACTGCCAATTCTTTTCGGTCATATGAAACAGAAACAAACACACTGAAAATGGTAATCACAACCATAATAATGAACGCAACAGTCTGACTGAACAAATGATAATCGTGAAACGCAATGCCAATCGTGAGATAAAAAATACTAATCGCTCCAGCCACAAAAACGGAACTGAAAGCGGCATAGTTTTTCCTCAATCGATGCGCAACACCCATCACCAAAGCGCCAGCTAAAACGCCGATTCCGACACGTGCAGGTTCGTTAATCCAATCTTTGTCAATAGCATATTTCACAAAGAAACTGATTCCGAGAACTAAAATCAGAATTCCAATTTTATTGATGAGATTTTCACCAATGAATTTCTCGATGTCCGGATTATTTTCTCTGAATTTCTCTATCCAAGATTGTTTAGGAGGCAAAACTTCTCTGATTGTATTTTGTGCTGAGAAAGCTACTTTTTGCTCTGGTTGAGGAAGTTCTTGTTCTATAATTGGAGAAATATTTTCAATGATTTCCGGCTGAATTTCTTCTTCCAAAATCTTTTCTTCTTTAATAATTTCAGGAGTTTTTGGAACAGGAATTATTTCTTCCGGTTTTATTTCTTCTTTAATGATTGGGATTTCAGGTTCTTGTCTTTTTACAGACTGAAAATTAATTTCAGATTTCAAAGAATTAATCTTATCCTGAAGTTGTTTAATTGATTCCTGAGTCGAATTGAAATTGGAAGTCGATTTGTTGTGAATGATTATCACAAAAACTAAAATGAGCAATAGTAAGAATATCTCCATAAAAAGTGTTTTCTGTTAACAAATATAATCAAATTAGAGTTTGACTTTAGAAGAAAAGGAAATATGAGACCAATCTTTAATTAAAAACAAAAGAGACCTAACAAATTTTGCTAAGTCTCTTTTTTGATATGAAGAAATTTTAATTTTTAATCACTTTTTTCGAGATGGATTTTCCGTTTTCCAATGTTGCATTCAGGATGTAAACACCTTTTGGAAGATTCGATAAATCGATTGTTTTGGAAGTTGATTTTATCAAAGTTTTTCCTGTGAAATCTATAATTGAAGCTTCTCTTACTTTATCATTAGAAATAGTAATGTAATCTGAGGTTGGATTCGGATAGATAAGAAGTTCAGCTTTTGATAAGGAATTATTATTGGTTCCTAAAGTTTCCAGACTGATTTGATATTTTATCAATCCTAAGTCCGATGTGCTGAAATAAATATCCGCTTTTTCATCTTCCAGAAAATTGATGGCTGAAGATTCTGAGAAAAGATAACCTAATTTATCAGGAGAAACTTCATTCCAAGTCTGTCCAGAATTTGTTGAATAAACAATTCTAACCTGTGAAGGCGGATAAGCATAACCGTCACCGCTTCCGTTCATAAAATTAGAAGTTGCTACAATAAGACCGTCTTTGTAAGGTGAAAATTCTGCTTTGTTGATGACATTGCCATTATAAATTTGATTCCATTTTACGCCAGAATCGTTGGAAACGAAAATCCCCTGAGTCGTAGAAAGAAGAATCTGGTCTTTGTTGAAAGGATTTTTGGTAATGTCATAAATATAATCTACATCTTTTTCCAAAACTTCCAACCCGCTTTCCGAAGGTGTCCAGTTTTGTCCGCCGTCAGTTGTTTTATAAACCTCATTGTTCTGGGAAAGAAGAACGTTATTTTCATTGTTTTCATCAATGCTGATTCCGAAAACAACGCCGAATGATGGCAACATCACTTCCTCGCTTGTAATTCCGCTCATATTGGTGAAATCGAATTTCCTTACCGTCTCGCTGAAAGCTACCCAGGAATGATTGGTATTTGATTTTGAAGTGGCTATTTTCATAATATTCAATCCATAATCGCTGTATCCTGTTGAGTAATCTGCACCGTGATTTGCGCTCACTGCAAAAGTAGAACCCATAAAACCGCTGGTGCTGATATAGACTCTTCCGGCAACCAACGGGTCTGCGAATAGACCATTATTAGTGAAATTCGGGAAGAAGTTGATAGCTTGAAGATTAATTGGTGTTTCTTCCCCAGTTTGGAAATTGTGATGGATAAAACCTCTTCTCAATCCGTAATACAAATGCTTTTCTGTGTTGTTGTGAAAACTCACTTTATCGGTATTATTCGCAAATGGATTTTTGAATCTTGATAAAGTAATTCCGCCATCCAAAGAATGGAAAGGATAGTAATTGGAACTTATAATTACTTCATTGCTGTTTGATGGATTATAGGTCGCATTCAATCCGTAATAATATTTATTTTCCAAATCATTGGCAGGATAGACATAGTTCGTCCAATTGTTCCCATCGTCTTTTGAAATAACGATTTCGTTTTCCTCCAGAACCATCACTTCGTTGGAATTTTTTGGATTGATGACAATTTTCTGAATGCTGTTCGTAGAAAGTCCAGTCCAGGTGATTGGAACAATGCTCCAGTTGTCGCCGCCATCTGTTGATTGATAAAGATTCTCGGTTTGAGTTTCCGTTAGATAAAATGTTCCTAAAAACATTTTTTGAGGATTCGTCGGGTCAAATGTAATTGCGGAATAGTTCTGTCCGGCAATCTTTTCTGTCCAGGTATTTCCGGAATTTTCAGACACAAATAATCCGCCGTTTTTTTCTCCCGGAGAAAATCCTCTGGCTAAGAATAATTTATTAGGATTGTTGGGATTTATCGCCACATTATTCACGTGAACGCCATCGTTGTTAGGACTTGAATAGACTTTTTGCCAATCGTCTCCTCCATTTTTGCTGTAGAAAATATCCGTCACAAGACCAAAATTGTACATATAAGTCGAGTGCAAAAGAATGTTTTCATAGTCATTTCCTGTAATAGAGTAGGACATTATCAGATTTCCTGGCATATTGCCGTTTGGAGAATCGATTCTTTTAATGACGTTTCCGTTAGCTGGGTCAATAATGATAACCTGATTGTAAACCGTACCTTCAGCAGTCACAATAAAACTTAGGTACTTTTGGTCAGATGTCCACTTTAATTCTTTTATCGTTCCAAAACTAAGGTCTAGTGGAAAAGAATACAAAACCTCCCAGTTTTTTCCATTATCAGAACTTTTCACAATGTGATTGGTTACCGTATTCGCGTACAAAACATCGGGCTTGACTGGGTCATAGGTCACATCAAAGACTTGCCCGTAATCTGGCGAAGTTAAAAATGACAACTGAGCCATCAACTTTGTGGAAAGGCTGGAACAGATTGCCAATAAAAATAGAGTCAATATTTTCTTCATATTTCAAAAATTTATTGATGTAAAATTGATGATAAATAAAAAAAATCATATCAATAATGGCGTGACATTGCGTGACATTAATCCAATTTCTGCGTGACGTAGTTTTGTCTATATCGCTGAAATGTAGTCGTATAAGTTTATTTTGTCAGGAAGATTGAGTTTTTTACTGATTCTTTCCTTTCTTTTTCTACAGGATTCCGGACTGATGTTTAGAATCGAGGCAATCTCTTTATGACTCAGATTCATATAAACATAACAGATAAATCTTATTTCGGAAGAACTCAAATCCGGATGTCTTTCTTTCAAAGTTGTGATGAAATTCTGATTCACACCTTCAAAATGTTTGAAAAAACTATCCCATTGATTATTACTCTTAAGCTGAATTTTCAAGTCCTTTATAGAACTGACCAATTTCGAATTATTAGAAATCTCAGGTTGATTGATAATCGCTTCAATAATTTCTTCCACAACCTCATTTCTGCTAGAGATTGTCAAAGCTTGCGAAGTGAGTTGTCGGTTTTGTTGTTCAATTTCGTTTTTGAGACGTTCTTTTTCAAGTAAAGACAAAGTTTCCTGTTCTTTCAATTGTTGAGTCAAAATCAGGTTGTCACTTTGTTTTTTCTCAAATTCCAGTTGCGCGATTTTTTTCTGCTGCTTATATTTTATCGAATTATTATAAAGGAAAAGCAGAACCAACAAAATGATGATAATGGCGGAAGCGATGATGATATAGAAAATTTTTCTTTCATCTTTCAAACGTTGCTCACTTTCTTTGAGTTCGAACTGATAATTCTGCATTTCGAACTTGATTTTTCCATTATTGAAAAGCGCCGAATTATTAATTCTCGAAATCGAGTCGTTTACAATAATTACAGAATCTTTATATTTCAGAGACTCATCATAATTTTTACTTTCTGCATTGATTTTTGAAAGATAATTGTAAACCTCTTCGCGATTATTAATATTTGGAGAAAGCTTTCTTGCTTGTAAAGCCAAAGATTTGGCTTCGGAAAAATCGCCTTTTTTCTCATTGATTTGAGCTTTTATCAGAAGAATAAAAATCAAATTTTCATTCTCATCAGGCGACTGAAGTTGAGGAATCAAGTTGTCAATGATATCCTCAGATTCTTTATATTTTTTCTTGAGGTAAAGATTTTCCGCCAAAGCCATTTTGTACATTATATTGACTTTCGGATTGTCTTTGGTGAGAGTTTCCGCTTCCTGAATGTATTTGTAAGCTTCATTGACTTTATTCAATTTATTCAAAACCAAACCGAGATTCACGGCATAAGCGCCGGCTTTGTCATTCCGATTGTTTTCTTTTGCAGTTTGATAGGCTTTTAGGAAATAGTCGTAGGCTTTTTTGTTGTTTTTTTCCTGAAAATAAAGAATCGCGATATTGTTAACAACCGTCATTACGTGCTTTTTGTCGGGCATATTAGTCGCAATGTCATAAGCTTCAAGATAATATTTCAAAGCTTCGCCAAAGTCCGTCATCAGGTAATAATTGAGGCCAATATTGTTGGTTGCACGGAAGTTGGATTTATCCCATTTCTTTTGTTCTGAAATAGATTTTACTCTAATCAGCATTTCCAGAGATTTCGTATGTTCTTTTCTGAACATCTTCTGAATGGCAGAATCGATGATGACTTCACATTCTTTTTCTGACTGCCCGTATATTGTTGATGGCAGAATAAAAAGTACAATTATTGGGATTATTTTCAGAAATAATTTCATCTTCTAGTCAAATCGATAACGAAATATAGATATAATTAATCGTAAAAGCAAAAAGATGAGATTATGAGAATTGATTTTCCTGATGAATTTAGGTTGATTATTTTCTCGCTGATTTTGCTGATTCAGTAAATTATAGATTAAACCAGCAAAATCCAACAAATCTGCGAGAGTTTAAATATTATTGCTTAATCAATTTCTGAATCGATGAACTTCCATTTAAGAATTTTATTTTCAGAATATAAATGCCTTTCGGAAGCTGAGAAACATTGATTTTTAATTCTTTAGATTGCGAAATTCTTTTTCCGGATTGGTCTAGGATTTCAACCGAATTAATGTCTTTCTGACTTGTAATATTGATGAAATCTTTAGCTGGATTTGGATAGATTTTTACATTGTTTTTTGATAAATTAGTTTCATTCGTTGCAAGATTCTGCGAAGTGAAAATATAAGCTGAACCCGCATCATTGAGCTCATTTTCTTCATTATTGTCCCAATTATCTCTTGCCGAACCAACGATGATTTCATTATCATTCATCGCAATGCTCCAGCCGTAGAAATCTTCTGTAATATCATTCTCGGGTTTCAGTTCTTGGTCGAATTCCCAATTGTTTTGGCTGTTCTTTTTATAAAGTAAAGTTCTTCCTGCTTCTGTGCCATAAAGATGCGGACTGCTGATGAGAAGTTTGTCATTTTTTATTTCGCACATCCAAGCAAAATAAGTATGTTCTGAAGATTCATAACTTGGGATTTTTTGAGATTCTTCCCAGTTTCCATTATTATTTAATTTGAAAATATACGCCATCGACGGATTTCCTGTATCTGCTTCCGTATAAGCTCCCACGACCAATTCATTTCCAAAAATACTAACCGAATTTCCAAAATAGGAATTTTCAAAATTATCTGATGATGTCAAGCTTTGATGAAAAATCCATTCTCCAGAATTATTCTTTTTATAAATATAAATTTTCCCTGCGCTATTGTTGACACCGCTTGCGCCAATCACAAGATAATTGCCATAAAGACTAACGCCAATCCCAAAATTTCCAAAATCTACACTTTCAGGCGAAGTGATTTTCTGTGTTTCTACCCAATCATTACCGTTTTTTTCATAAATATAAACTGCACCATTCCAACTGCTAAATCCTGGAGCACCTGCAACAATCGTATTCCCGTCAACAGCAATAGAAGTCGGGTTAACACCTAACAATGCATCATTGTCATAGTCAGAAGCGGTTAGTTTTTTTATGAAATTCCATTGATTGTTAGAATCTAAGTTATAAACATATAAAGCTCCGGCTCGGATTGTATTGTCAATATCCGCTCTTCCTGCAGAAATCACGATAAAATCATTTCCAAACTTCATACTTCCTCCAAACTCTGCCATTTCAACGCGGTCCGGAGCAATGATTTTTTGATTGAAATTCCAGTTGTTTCCATTTTTTCGATGAATATAAACCGCGCCTTTTGCAACTTCTTCCCTGGAAGCGCCAACTGCCAAAAATTGATTGTTAATAGCAACCGATGTTCCAAATTCCGCCCGGCTTTCTCTTGTGGAAGCTGTGATTTTTTTGGCTTGATATTGTCCAAAAGCCAATGTCAAACTGAAAATAGAAATTGATAAAATTCCTTTGTTTAAAATTCTCGAGAATAGATACTTTTCCATATATAATTTTTTTGTTGAGTGAAGTTATATATTGGAAACCCGTAAGCTTCAATTTAAGGCGTGACATTGTGTGACAGGAATTGTCAATTTCTGTGAAAAGCAAAAAAACTTTCCGGAAAAGAAAGTTTTTTTAAGATTGAAATGTCAAGAACTACACAATTTTTAACGATTGAATTTTTTCATCCCTGATGTCAAATTGATATGTCAGAACCAACGGACTTCCAGGGAAATTTCCTGAGACCTCTGCTTTAAGAGTCTGTTCTGTTTCCGAATAATCCACAGGCTTCATTGTGGCGCGGTAATCTTTATTGGCTTTATCTATCCATTGTTCGATTTCTTTTCTGCCTGTATGTGTTTTGCCCTCATCAAAGACTACGGCTGATTCTGAAAAACATTGAGCATAAGCATTGCTGTCGAACTCGTTTTGTGTTTTTATTAGTTCTTCTACTACTTTTGGTAAGTTCATAATTTTTAAATTTTGAGGTTATTAAACTGTTGGGACTGTGCCACCATCGATTATAAAATTGGTTCCTGTCAGATAATTAGCTCTCGGTGAAACCAAAAAGCCTACTAATTCTGCTACTTCTTCGGACTCGGCAGGTCGTCCAAAAGGGATTCCGCCCAATGCGTCCATTACACCTTGTTGCGCTTCTTCTACAGTACTGTTTGCGTTTCTTGCGATTTCACCTAACCAGGCTTTTGATGCAGTTGTATTGATCCAACCCGGAGAAACAGTCAGTACACGAACGCCTTTTGGTGTCACTTCGTTGGACAAATTTTTACTGTAATTGATTAGAGCGGCTTTGGAAGCGGCATAAGGCAAAGTAGAATCATACAAAGGCAGTTTACCTTGGATAGAAGCAATGTGGATAATAACGCCGGTTTTTCTCTCAATCATTTGTGGTAGAAATCCTCTGTCCAATCTCACAGGAGCTAGCAAATTAGCTTTTAAAGTTGATTCCCAATCTTCATCACTTAATGCGACAAAACCTCCTGCAGGTGTCACGGATGAACCTAAGTTATTTACTAAAATATCAAGCTTTCCATAAGTCGATAGCACTTCGCTGATTACTTTTTTTGAATCTTCTGCCTTACTCAAATCTGAGGCAATAAAATGAAGCTTACTGTTTTCTTGTTCAGGTGCATTTCGTGCAGTAATAATAACAGTTGCTCCCGCTTGCAAAAGTCTTTCTGCTATGGCTCTTCCAGCGCCTTTTGTACCGCCGGTTACCAAAGCAATTTTGCCAGATAACTCATTGTTGAAATTAAATTGTTGTTCCATTTGTTTAATTATTTTAGGCAAATTTCAGACTTATGTACGCTTCTCACAATTACGGAATTACGATTCATATAGGGATAAATTTTTCCCCTATTGCACGATTTGGAACATAGGTTTAAATTTGTCTTATGTATGAAAGAAAAATAATTCCGAATCTGAACTGCGGTCTGGATCTGATAGGCGAAGTTCTCTATGGAAAATGGAAAATCCGTCTGCTTTTTTTTATCCATCAGGGACATCAGCGTCCAAGTGAATTGCAAAGGAAGATTCCGGATGCAACAAGAAGAGTTTTGAATATTCAGTTGAAAGAACTGGAAGACCACGGATTGGTCAGCAAAGAGATATTTCCTGTTGTTCCCCCAAAAGTAGAGTATAGCCTTACCGAGTTGGGAAAAACACTGATTCCTGTGATTTCAGCGATTGGTGAATGGGGCGATGCGAATGAAAAGCATCTAAGGGAAGTTATCTTGAGGAGGTTGAATATTAATTAGAAACAAAAAACTTTCCTTGTGGGAAAGTTTTATTGATATTCTGTCAAAAGTCAGTTCGAGAAAATTGGAACGGGTTTTCTTATTCTTTACCTTAGTAATTCCCAAATGATAAACCTCAATTCATTTAGAACCGTTCTTTTCCGTGAGGGCGGTTTTTTATTTTGTTGGTTTCGCTCTCAAATACTGATGCGGATAAAAATTATCTTCATCATTTTCCCAAGCCGATTGAACCGCAAAATAAGGATTTCTCAATATTTCTCTCGCCAGGAAAATCAAATCTGCTCTTCCGCTTTCCAGGATTTCTTCTGCCTGTTCCGCTGTTGTAATAAGTCCGACTGCGGCCGTATCTATTTCTGCGATTTTTTTCACATCTTCCGCCAAAGGAACCTGATAACCTGGACTCAAAGGAATTGTAACACCATTAATATTTCCACCACTGGAAACATCTACCAAATCTACATTTTTAGCTTTTAAGGCTTTAGAAAGTTCAACACTGTCAGAGATTTCCCAGCCGTTTTCCGCATATTCGGTTCCGGAGATTCTTACGAAAAGTGCTTGGTTTTCTGTGATTTCGGAATTAACAGCATCTACGATTTCCATTAGTAATCTTGCTCTGTTTTCTGGATTTCCACCATATTCATCGGTTCTTGTGTTGGAAAGTGGCGAAAGAAATTGATGAATCAAATAGCCGTGCGCTGCGTGAATTTCTATAACATCAAAACCAGCGTCAACTGCTCTTTTTGCAGCTTTTCTGAAATCTTCTACCAATTCTTTTATTTCTTCAACGGTTAAAACGTGTGGAATTCTTTCTGAGTGATGAAATGGAATCGGGCTTGGTGCAATGGTTTCCCAGCCTTCTTCCAAACTCATTTGTCGGTTGGTTGCTGCGGAGATAGAACCTTTTCTGCCAGCGTGTGCCAATTGAATACCGATTTTGCTTTCTGAATTCTGATGTACAAAATCTACAATTTTTTTAAGCTCAGCGGCTTGTTCGTCAGTCCAGATTCCTAAACATTTGTCGGATATTCTTCCTCGGGGTTCAACGGCTGTTGCTTCTGTGATGAGAAGCCCAACGCCACCTTGAGCGCGGCTTCCGTAATGGACGAAATGGAATTCATTGGCTACGCCTTCCTCCGCAGAGTACATACACATTGGAGACATTACGATTCGGTTTTTCAGTTCTATATTTCTGAATGTTATGGGTGTGAAAAGTTTCATTTTAAGATTTATTAATATTTATGGGCTTCGAGAGCCTCAGCCTGACATAATTTATATGAGTTGTCACACTAAGCTTGTCGAAGTGTTTTTATTTTACATTTAATTATTGAAATAAAAAGGGAATTTCAATGTGTTGCCATAGTTGGTCCACGTTCCTTCGAATTTCAATTGATTTTTGTCTGATAATTTTTTGATTGAGAGTTCTCCAGAGAAAATTCCGTTATGTTTTCCTGTTCCTTTTTCTGAGAATTTCAAATCATAGATTTTGGATTTGTCTTTTGAATTTTTAGTTTTTTCTGAATTAAGAATAATGGTTCCGCTAAAATCTGCTTTTGTTCCTTCGACATCAGAATAACCATTCACTTTATAGGTTTCCGGAGAATCCTTATCCAGAAAAACTGAATAAAATCCGACGTTCATTGTTGCTTTATTATCAATTTTTCCAGCATAGGATTTGGCGTCATTCATAATTAGCTCAGAAGTTTGCGCATTGGTAATAATGCCCGCAAAAAGCATTATTAAAAGAAAGAAGTATTTTTTCATAACTGTCAATTTAAAATGTTGAATCTCTCGCAGCCCGACTTATCTCAGCTATTTTATTTTTTATTCGAATCGATGAACCACTTCGTTAGGTTTGAACGGAGCTCATTTTTTGCGTTGGGAAATGCCTTGGCAAAAAATAGCGGGAGTGGAAGGCGGAAAAGCTGCCCAAATAATATTATTTCTAAACCCCAAACTGCTGCAAATGATGGTCCAGATGTTTGGACATCATATTGTTCCATTCGGTAGAGGTTAGTTTTCCGAAGTTGAAGCTTTCCTTTCCCTCAAACGCGTCTGCGCCCAATTGCTGTGTTTTCTGGATAAAGCCGATAATTCGTTTTTTTTCTTCTTCAAAACTTTTGTCATTAGTGATGACAAACATTGCTCCTGTGGGAGAATTGTGTCTGTAAGGTGTTTCACTTACCACTTTGGACTTTACGAAATTTTTCATTAGCCATTTGGTAATGAAAGTTGGTTTTCTGTGTTTTTCCTGTTCGTAAATCAATTCGTAGGTCACATTGCAATGTGCCAGCATTTTGTCCACAGACATCACGCCCCATTTCGGGAAAGAGTCTTCCGTGAGTGCATTGATTCTCTTGATGAAATGGCTTGTGTCAGCTTGGTCGAATATATTTTTCATAGTTTAGGTCGTGATTTTATTGATTTGATTCAGCTTTTCTATTAATAATTGGTTGCGCTTTTTGTGCTTGATAAAATTAATCAGGAATCCGATAAAAACAGTTGAAGAAATGAAGATGATGATAAACAAAATAATGTTCAGTTTGCTTTTCTGTTCCTCGATTTTCTTATTGTTTTCCAGATTCAGGATATCGATGCTTTTATTAAGAGAAGCGAGCTCGCTTTGTTCTCTGGCAAATTTGGTCTCGATATACAGTTTGTTGTACACTTCATAATTGTTCCAATCCTGAAGAGCGAGATAATTGTCAGCAAAACCTTTGTAAATTCCTTCACTTAGGACAAGGTCGCCCACTTTTTTGGACAGATTGACCGATTTTTTCAAAAGTTCTATCGCTTCCTGATGTTTTCCTAAAACTGTAAAATTCTCCGATAAACCTTTGTAGGCAAAAGCTTCCAAACTCTCTGCGTGAACAAATTTGGCGACTTCGGCAGATTGTTTGAAATATTTTTCAGCCTCGTTGTATCTCTTCAAATAAAAATAACAATAACCAATATTGTAAAGAAAAACACTTGAGTTGGCGATGGCATTATCATAATTTCCCACTTTTTTTACATACTCCAGACCTATGAGCAGTTTTTCCAATGCCAGCTCATTGTTGTCCTGAGATTTATAAACCAAGCCTCTCAAAGCAGAATTGAGACCAAGATAATAGGTCTTGAATTTTCCATCCGGAAGCTGACTGCAAATTTGATAAGATTCATCCAGAATTTCCAAAGTCTTGCTGTTGAGTCCCATCTGCTGATATTGTATGGACGTTGCATTCAGTATTTTTACTTTTTGTTCCGGATTGGTCACATTTTTACTGAGTTCTTTCATCTTCAGAACCCAATCCAGAGATTTATCAAAATCTCTTTTTGAGATGTAAGAATGTGATATCAGTTTGTAAAGCTTGATGAGATTGTCCGGATTCTTCTCATTCTTCAGCATCTGTTGCGCGATTTTCTGTGAGTTATCGGGATTTTGATAAATGTCCGAAAGTGCTTTTTTGTACAATTGCTCATTGTACTGGGATTTGAAAATTCCGGTAAATGAAAAAATAATTAATATGAAAATGTAACGTTTCATTTTTTATTCTGAGTCAATTGCTGAATGTAAGTGTTGGGCGAAATCCCCGTTACAGATTTGAAAACGGTTGTAAAAGCGCTGTGCGAGGAGAATCCTGCTTTCTCCGCCAGATAACTCACTTTATAATTAAGATAAGCCGAATCGGTTTTCAAAAGATAGGCGATATAATTGATTCTTAGTTCGTTGATGTAATTGTTGTAGTTTTTTTCTTTGTATTTATTAATGATTTCTGATAGATATTTGGTGTTAGTTTCCAATTGTCCTGCGAGAACAGCCAGAGACATTTCTTTGCTTAGGAATTTTTCCGATTTTTCGAATTCTTCCAATCGGGCAAGAATATCCGTTTCTTTTTCCTTTGAAATTACCAGCGATTTTTTGGAAATATCCGATTCTGTTTTCTCTGTTTTTGGTTTAATAACCGTTTTACTTTCCTCAATTTTCCAGACGTATTCCTGTTGTCTTGTGTAGAAATCGATTTGTTTTTGGATAGATTTTGTTTTCCTTTTTTCGTTGATGCTGATGAGAATTATGGCTAAAACTACAATTAGACAAATCAAAGTAATTAACCAAATCGTTTGTGAAAAATTTTTGTCAGAATCTTCAATCCGTTTGTTTTCGTATTGGTCATTCAGGCGAATCAGATTTCTGATTGCTTCTTTTTTATTCTGGTCGAGTTTATCCGTTTGTTCCTTATATATCGAGTAATATTTCTGATACAAATCTTCATTCTTCAGCGCCAGATAATTTTTGGACAAATCTTCATATATTCTATATCTCAAAGAGTTATATGACTTATTTTCAATTAATTCCAAAGCCTGATTCAGCTTCTCAGTGGATTGGACATAATCTTTCTTCAGGAAATTAATTCTTCCAAAATTATCTAGATTGAAGGCTCTCAGAAATACATATTGTGGCGTTTTTTTCAGCTTTTTCTGAATGTCATTAACCAACTTTTCGGCCTTATCAATTTGATTTTGAGAAATATAAATAAAGGTCTGATAAATCTTATTTTCTATCGAAATGATAAAATCTTCATCGGTATTTTTTAAGTGAGAATGACTTTGCTTCAGGTTTTGCTCCGCTTCTTTCCATTTTTTCTGAACCATCAGATTCGACGCATTCAGCTGATAAATGTAAGCCAGAAGATTTTCAGGATAACGTTGAGACTTGATTTTAGCAGCTTTGTCTACAAGATTCTGAGAGATCCTTATCGATTGTTTATAAAGCCTTAGTGACTGATACTGCTGGGCCAAAGCATAATCTGCGTAGAAAGAATTGTTTTCCCTTCTGTTTTCGTTCAGGTTTTTGATGGACTGGTCGATGGATTTCGCATAATCACCTTTGAAATTATATGCTCTTGAAAGGATAATCTGAACCCGTTGTTTGATGAGTTCAGACTCTTTATTTTCATTAATATTCTGAAGAATCTGGAATGCGTTATCAGGATTTTCATAGAGACTTTGGTAGGCTTTGTCCAGAAGTTGCAAAGTTTCTGGATTGCTTTGCGCCGATGTCAAAAAGACTCCGGAAGACAGAAAAAACCACAAGAAAAGCAACCCACGCATACCACAAAAATAGCCATTTTATTTGTAAATCACACGATTTTTAATAATTCTTTGAGGATAAATCATATATAAGCTGATGTTTTTAATTAATTGATATTTAGTCTTTTGTAATTTCAATGCTTTCGGAATTCACGAATTCGAAAAGACAAACTTTAGGAATTTAGGTAATTATGACATAACATTGTAAATAAGTTTTTGACTCAAGAACTTCAGTTGTAACATAAGAAGAATTACTATCAATATTATTTAAAATTATTATGAAAAAAGTTTACTTACTATTATTAGGCGTAATCACAATGTCAGGATTCAATGCTCAGCAAATTGAGCTGAAAGTTTTGGACGGATTCGGATCACGTCTGTATGACATCAATGACAATGGAAAAGGAATCCATTCCGGTGCTTATTATGATTTTGCAACGGGTGTTACCACTCCAACGGAAGGCGGACAAGCTACCAGCGAAATCAATAATGCAGGGGATGTAGCGGGCACAATGGCTTTCACTGCTGAAGATGGATCTGAGTTGGGACAAGCGGGTTATAGAAAGAACGGAACTTGGACTGCAATAGGATATTTTCCAGGAGATGTTCCAAGTAACAGCTTTTTCAGCAGTGCCAATGCTATTTCCGGAAACAGCAAATATGTAACAGGACAAATTTCCACTAGTGTTGAAAATAGCTACGCATTCCTTTATGACACAGAAGCGGGAACTAACAAAAAACTAGACGGAGATGGCTCTTTCGAATACAGTAGAGGAGAGGGTGTCAACAGTTCAGGAATTGTTTCCGGCTTTGTAAACAAGTATTCTATCAATGGAAGCACCTACTGGATTCCTACTTATTTTACTCCCGATGGTGTTGTGCATTACATTGGAGATTTGGGATATGGAGAAGCAGCAGATATTAATAATGCGGGACAAGTTGTTGGCTATAAAGATAATAAGCCTTTTGTCTATGATATCAATACAGGTGTTTATAAAGAGTTCAATATACCTGCGGGATATGATAATGCAGTATTTTCTTCAATTTCAGAAAATGGAATTGCTGTTGGTTATGCAGGACAAGCTGGAAACAGAGAAGTGATTATTTATCATCCTTCGTTAAGTTCTAATCCTGTTTTTCTTAAGGATATTTTGACAAGCCAAAATGTGGCAGTTACAACTTTTGACGGAAAACTGGGAACAGCAATGGGAATTTCTGCTAACGGAAACTTCATCGCTGGGTTTGATAACTCTATTCCTCCGTTTTTTGCCGCAGGATGGGCCGTCAATTTGAATAACCTTTTATTAAGCAACAACGATTGCTCTATTACTTGTCCGGAGAATATCGAAACAACTCTTGCAAGTGCTTCCGAGACATCAGCAGTTGTAACTTATACATTGCCTGTAACTTGTGGCTCATCATCCTCTACGGGACTGCAGACTGTTTTGGTTTCGGGATACGAATCCGGTTCTCAATTCCCGGTTGGAGTGACGAATGTTGTTCACAATTTGGTTGATGCAGATGGAAAAATCGTTTATGTATGTTCGTTCCAAGTGACAGTTGATGATATTTATTGTAGTACGACACCAACTTGGGGCGTTGATTCTATCACAAAAGTTCAGTTTGCAGGCATCGATAACACATCAGATCCTTATTCTGTGAATGCAAACGAATATTACCTTGACAAAGTTGGAGAAGTTTATCAGGGCAGCGAATATCCGATTGCCATAGAAGCTAATACCAATGGTGGATACGACTATGCAACAGTTTTTGTAGACTGGAATCAAAACGGAAGCTTTACAGACGCTGGTGAGATGTATGAGGTAGGTGCAGTTACGTCTGATGGAACGGATGGTGCTCAAATTACAGGTAATATTACTATTCCTTCTACTGCAACCATAGGAAAAGCAAGAATGAGAGTGATGCTAAACTACGATGCGTCTATAACAACACCTTGCGATAATTCGATTTATCAATACGGTCAGGCTGAGGACTATACTTTAGACGTTAAACAATCATTGGGCGTGAATGACATTAATTCCAAATCAATCAGTTATTATCCAAATCCGGTGAAAGATATCCTGAATCTGGTAAGTGATAAAAATGTAACTACCGTTTCAGTTTACAGCATCGAAGGCAAATTGGTGAAAAACTTCGCCAACCTGGATGAAGCAAAAGTTCAGTTGAATCTATCAGGATTAACTACAGGAACATACGTAGTAAAAGCGACTACCAAGGATAACAAAACCAAAACCTTCAAGGTTATCAAGAAATAAATCATTTCATCATAATTAGGAGTACAACCCGCATCATCAATGGTGCGGGTTTACTTTTTAGTTAAGGTTGAATCCTTATTATAACCAATGCTTAATCTAAACATACGCCTGTTTAATACTTCAACAGCCTCGTATTGAATAGCCCAATAGCCTCGTATTGAATAATTAAACAGCCTCGTATTGAATATTTTATCCAAGCGAATAATGACTATTTATCTGGACGTGTCAAGTTCCTTTATCTGCTCGAATCAATATTCTTATTGTACGTTAACAAAACCCTAATTGTTACCCGAAAATTGTTTTTTAGACCGAGATGCTTTAACTTTGCACAAACCTAATCTAATGAGTAAGAAAGAAACGAAGTATATCTTTGTAACAGGAGGTGTTACTTCTTCACTGGGTAAAGGGATAGTCTCCGCTTCTTTGGGGCTCCTGTTGAAATCGAGAGGTTTCAAAGTTACCATCCAGAAACTGGACCCTTATATCAACATCGACCCCGGAACGCTAAACCCTTATGAACACGGCGAATGTTATGTGACCGAAGACGGCGCAGAAACCGACCTTGACCTGGGGCACTACGAGAGATTCCTGGATTCTCCAACTTCACAAAACAACAACGTTACCACCGGAAAAATCTACCAAACCGTAATCGAGAAAGAACGTAAAGGTGATTTTCTTGGGAAAACAGTACAGGTTATTCCGCACATCACCAACGAAATCAAACGGAGAATAAAGATGCTTTCCAAAAAAGATTATGACATCATTATTACAGAAATCGGTGGAACGGTAGGCGATATCGAGTCGCTTCCATATATAGAAAGTGTTCGCCAGTTGCAATGGGAATTAGGCAAAACCAATTCTATGGTCATCCATTTGACCTTGTTGCCTTATCTGTCATCAAGTGGCGAACTGAAAACCAAACCATCTCAGCATTCCGTTCGTCAATTGATGGAAAGTGGCATCCAGGCAGATGTTTTGGTCTGCAGAACAGAGCATACCATCCCGAAAGAACAAAAAGCCAAACTGGCTCAGTTTTGTAATGTAGGATTAGGAAATGTCATCGAATGTATCGATATGGATACGATCTATGAAGTACCATTGTATCTACAAAAACAAAACTTTGATGAGGTTGTTTTAAAAGAACTGAATCTACAGGTAGGAAAAGAGCCCAATCTAAAAGACTGGAAAACCTTCCTCAAGAAATATAAAAACCCAAAACGCACGGTAGAAATCGCTTTGGTAGGCAAATACGTTTCGCTTCAGGATTCTTATAAATCCATTGCAGAAGCCTTCATCCACGCTGGTTCTGATATGGAAACCGAAGTGAATGTAAGATGGGTTTACAGTGGTGATATTGAAGAACAGGGTGCAGAAAAATTACTATCAGGCGTTGACGGAATCTTGGTAGCTCCAGGCTTCGGTGACAGAGGTATTGAAGGTAAAATCCAGGCCGCGAAATATGCAAGAGAGAACAAAGTACCGTTATTAGGGATTTGTTTGGGAATGCAGATTATGACGATAGAATTTGCCAGAAATGTACTCGGATTAACAAAAGCCAACAGTATGGAGTTCGATACTTCTACGCCGGACCCTGTGATTTCTTTGATGGAAGAGCAGAAAAACGTGGTAGACAAAGGTGGAACAATGCGTCTTGGTGCGTGGAAATGTGTCCTGAAAAACGGTTCGAAACTGGCTGAGATTTACGGCGCCAAAACCATCTCAGAACGTCATCGTCACAGATACGAGTTCAACAGTGACTACAAAAAAGATTTCGAGGAGAAAGGCTTGGTTCCAACAGGTCTCAACCCGGAAACCGATTTGGTGGAAACGCTGGAACTGAAGGATCATCCGTTCTACGTTGGTGTTCAGTACCATCCGGAATATAAAAGTACGGTTGCTACGCCGCATCCTTTGTTCAAAGCCTTTATCAGCGCAACAGTTAAAGGGAAATAAGATACTTATTGGATAAAGTAAAACAGCTACGGATCTCGGTTCGTAGCTGTTTTCATTTTAAATGAGGATGATTCGAAATCTACTTTCTTGCAAATGTGGTGTAACCGCCATCAACCAATAACTCAGTTCCTGTGATGAAACTTGCGTCATCGGAAGCCATAAACAATACGGTTTTTGCGACCTCACTTGGTTCGCCTAATCTTTGTAAAGCAATGACTGTGCTAAAATAATCTCTAATTTCATTGGTGGTTACTTTATCTAAACCTTCCGTTTTGATAGGCCCGGGACTCACGATATTCACTCTTATTTTTCTGTCAGTCAATTCATTGGCTGCTATTTGAGCAATTTTGTTCAATGCACCTTTTGTTGCAGAATAAATGCTGGAGCCAATATTAGCTGCCGTTGCAACGGTAGATGAAGTGAATATAACAGACGCGCCGTCTTGCAAATAAGGCAGTAATTTCTGCAATGTGAAATATGGTCCTTTCACATTGGTACTGAATTGGGCGTCAAAATCAGCTTCCGTCGATTCTCCAATGGGTGTGAAAACAGCGATGCCTGCGTTCAGAAAAAGAACGTCTATTTTGTTTCCGCTTTCCACAACTGCTTTTTCAAGGATTTTTATGCCTTCTAAATTAGAAGTATCGGAAACCAGGGTTTTTAAGTTGGAACTGTTAATTATTGCTGAAGCTTTTTCCAGATTTTCTGCGCTTCTTCCGGTTATCCAGACATTAGCTCCTGCATTGATGAATGCTTGTGCGGTTGCGAAACCTATTCCGGTACTTCCGCCGGTGATAATCACGTTTTTGTTTGTGAAATTCATTTTGATAAATTTTAATATTGAGATGCAAAGGTATATCAACAAAATATATTTTAGTAACTTTGTAACTAAAAGTAACAGTAACATCCGAGTAACAAAGTAACAATGACCTGTAAAGATTTTAAAGACGAACACAAAAAAGAGATTATGGCTGTCCACGATGCAATGGACGTTCTCAGCGGTAAATGGAAGATTTCCATCATTTCCTCTATTTGCTTTTACAACAAAAGACGATTTTCCGATATACTGAATGATGTCGAAGGAATCTCCAACAGAATGCTGAGCAAAGAACTGAAAGATTTGGAAATGAATAAACTCCTGGAAAGAACCGTTTTGGATACAAAACCAATTTCAGTGCAGTACCAACTCACAGAGTATGGCTTGAAATTAAAAACCATAATCAATAATCTATCCGAATGGGGAGCAGAACACAGGAAAGTAATTATCGGCAAATAATCGGTGGTAGCATTAATAAAAAGTAATTCCTATCCTTAACCGTCTTTATTACAGAATCTGAAAAATAAAACCTATTTTTGCAGACCAAAATGATGTAGGTTTATGAAATGTCAGTCTGAGATTCCCGAAGACTCTCAAATCATTAACCTTAAACTTTAAACTCAATTCTATAATGCAACAAAACAACGGATTAGACAAAAAACAACTGATTAGCTTCGGTATTTTTTCTATGATTCTTATCGGTTTTATGTTTTATTTCCAAAACCGAAATGCACAGGCCGAACAAGAACAATTGGCAATCAACGCCAAAAAAACTGAGCAGCTGGCAAAATCTAAGCCTGCTGCGACCAATTTGAACGCCACTGCAGTAACACCCAATTCTGTTCAGAAAGTTAACCTTCAGAATGATGAGCTTTCTTTGGAATTTTCCAGCGTTGGTGGACAATTGAGTTCTGTGAAATTGAATAAATTCGAGGCGTTTGGCGGAAAACCATTATATCTTTTCAGTAATAATAATGCAAGTTACGGATTCCAATTCACGGATAAAGCTGGTAAAGTTTTCAATACCAAAGATTTGGTTTTTGTACCACAAGTTGCAGGAAATGTAGTAACACTTAATTCTAAAATTGGAAACGCCGTTATCCAATTCATTTATACACTTAAAGCTAAATATACCGTTGATTTTCAAGTGAAAACACAAGGTCTGGCAAGTGTTGTGAATGATGGAAAAGCTAATTTTGTTTGGAATTACAATGTAAGAGGCGCAGAAAAAGGACGTTCGCAGGAAGAGACTCACACCGAGTTTGCTTATGCGTTCAACAATTATAAAGACTACGATTACGACGCTCGTTCTGATATGGAAGAGCCGGATGAAACACTGAACTGGATTGGTATCAAACAACAGTTTTTTTCCGCAGTTCTGGAAGCTAAAAATGGTTTCACAAAATCTAAAGGTTTGCAGGAAGCTATTCCGGAAGGTGAGTTTTTGAAGAAATTCAATTATGATGGTCAGGTCAACTTGGCTGGAAACGAACTGAATCAGGATTTCACTTGGTACTTTATGCCTTTGGATATCGAATTATTGAAATCTTATGACAAAAACTTTGATGAGATTCTGCCGTTAGGCTGGTCGTTCATCGGTTCATTGAACAGATATGTCTTCATTCCTTTGTACAACTTGCTTTCAGGTTGGGGAATCGCAGCAGGCTGGGCCATTTTCTGGATGACGATCATTGTAAAATTGATTTTGTCTCCGGTAATGTTCAAACAGCACAAATTAAGTGCAATGATGAAGGTGATTCGTCCTGAGATTGATGAGGTTAATGCCAAATTCAAAGATGCTGACCCAATGAAGAAGCAGCAGGAAACAATGGCGGTCTACCGAAAGGCAGGCGTGAATCAGATGGCGGGATGTTTACCGGCTTTGGTGCAGATTCCGTTGTTCTACGCATTATTCCGTTTCTTCCCGAATATGCTCGACCTAAGAGGCAAAAGCTTCTGGTTCGTACCGGATTTGACCGCTTATGACGATATTATCAGTTGGGGAACAAATATTCCGTTGCTAGGAAATCACCTGAGTGTATTTGCTTTGGCTTGTACAGTTGTGATTTTGATTTATACGATTATGACTTCAGGGAACATTCAGCAGCCTCAACAAGAGGGAATGCCGAATATGAAAGTGTTGATGTACATCTTCCCAATCACATTCCTGTTCTTCCTGAACAGTTCTGCATCTGGTTTATCATGGTATTATTTTGTATCGAATGCCATTAATATTGTGATTATTTTGGTCATTAAATATTTTATTTTAGATGAGAAAAAAATCCACGCTCAGATTCAGGCCAACAAACAGAAAGAGCCGAAGAAAGAAGGAACTTTCCAGAAAAGAATGAGAGAGATGATGGAGAAAGCGCAGGAGCAACAGAAGACTCAGGAACAAGCTAGAAATAAAAAGAAATAAATATTTGAAGCGGTAATTTTTTACCGCTTTTTTTATTTTTGTCAAAAGAAATTTTCATCAATGAATTTAGAATCCACTTACGAATATCTTCAAACTTTTCTAACACCAGAACGTTTCCAAAAAATCGAACATTATTCCAAAGAAAGTTCCGATTTTGTTTTGCCGGTGATGGAAGATATTTACCAGTTCAGAAACGCTGCCGCAATTGTCCGTTCCGTGGAAGCTTGCGGATTTCATAAAGTGGTGGCGATGGAGAAGGAGAATTACTTTGAACCGAATCTAAAGGTAACAAAAGGTGCAGACACTTGGGTCGAGGTCGAGAAAATGCCGAGAACTATAGAATCTCTGCAAAATATTAAAAACAGAGGTTATAAAATCGTAGCTGTTTCCGCAGAGAACAATGCGAAAATGCTTCCGGATTATAAAATCGAAGAACCTTTGGCTTTGGTTTTCGGAACAGAGTGGGAGGGAACAACGGATGAACTTTTGGACTTTGCTGATGAAACTCTGGCTATTCCAATGTTTGGCTTCACGAGAAGTTTCAATGTTTCCGTTGCTGCGGCAATTTGTATGTATGAACTCAAACAAAAACTTATCAAATCGAACATCGATTATAATTTATCCGAAGAGAAATTACTCGAAATGAAAATCCGTTGGGCAAAGAATTCTATCCCGAGTGGCGATATGATTTTGGAAAAGTATTTGAGAGAGAATTCTTAAAATATGAGAAAATAGTCTTTGACTCCGCTCAGACTGACAATGTTCGAATATTGCATTTAGTATTAGAAATGTCACACTGAGCGGAGTCGAAGTGTTTTAGTTAATCATCTCACAAACTATTTCCCCAATCTTCGGAGCCAGCGCAACGCCCATTCCCGAAAGTCGTACAGCACAGAATTGTCTGTCGGAGATTTGTTTTACAATCGGAGTTTTTTCACTTCCCATTGCCATAATTCCCGACCAGCGCATTGCGATTTTGAAATCCTGATTAGGCAAAATTACTTCTTTTAAGAATTGTTCCAAATGATTTTGCAAAAAATCAGTTGTTTCAAAACCAGTTGTTTTTTCAGTTTCAAAATCCTGATTTCTTGCGCCGCCCAGCAAAATCCGATTTCCTAGATTCCGGAAATAATAAAACCCTTCATCATAATGAAATGTTCCTTTCAGTTTCAGATTTTCAATAGGTTCTGTCAGAATAATTTGTCCTCGCGCAGGAAAAATTTCTTCCGATTCTAAAAATTTTGAACTGAAAGCATTCGTACAATAGATGACTTTATCAGATTTGAGAATAAAATGATCATCAATTTTAATTTCGATTTCACTGTTATTTTCTGAAATGGATTCAACTTCGGTTCCAAATAGAAATTCAACTTTCAGTTCGTGGCATTTTTCTAAAAGTTTATTTAGCAATTTCCCCGAATGTAAACTTCCTTCACAAAGATTTTCAACCAAAAATTCTGATTTTCCCAATCCAAATTCTTCAATTTTTTCATTTGCAATTCGAAAGGTGTTTTGAGTTTTTGTGATGGGAGATAATTTTTCATTGACTTCATTCAATTTTGCTAAAGTAGACTCATCATTAAGAATTTCGTAACCGCCGCATAAATCAAAATCAATTTCATCATTAATAAAATAATTCTGGATTTTCTGTAAACCTTCGAATCTCATTTTGACCAAATCCAACGTTTTTCCCCAACCCATTTTTTCGGAATCGGAGATAATCTCTGTTAAACTTCCAAAACAAGCAAAACCAGCATTTCTAGTCGAAGCACCAGTTGGAACAAAATTCCGTTCGATAACTAACACCGACTTTTCAGGATGTTTTTCCTTGATAGAAATGGCTGTCCAAAGTCCAGTGAATCCTGAACCAATAATTATGATATCACGCTTTCTGTAAAAAGTTTCGGTTTCCCAAATGCTTGGATTGGCGATTTTCATATTATTTGGCTCGCATTTTCTGATTAAAATCCTCTGACTTATTCCTTGCAATCGAAAGCGTCTGCCAGCCATTATTTTTCATCATTTTTGCGATATAAATGATTTGACCGACGTGATAAGGATAATGTGCCAATTGACGTAAAATAGCATCCAAAACCGAATGGGCCTCGCCTCTTATATAAATTGTAGAATTGATATTTTCGTCATTAATTTGAGCCAAAGCTGTGAAAAAACAATCCCAGCCTTTTTCCCAATATTCCAGAACTTCAGCTTTTGTTTTAAAAGAATTGACAAATTCCGAATCTCGGTTTCGCCAATCTTTTTCTCCATCTTCGGTTAAAAAATTAGTCCATCGGGACAGCATATTTCCGGCAACGTGATTGATGATAACCGCAATAGAATTGCTTTCCTCATTGTATTGCCAGAACAATTGTTCATCAGAAAGCTGGGCAAACGATTTGTCACCCAATTCTTTATAATACAAAAATCGTTTGATGAATAATTCTTTCATATTGAAAATTTTACTTATTAAATATAAAAATTCCTCTCAAATATTTGAAAGGAATTGTAAAATTTAAAGTAAATGTTTTAATTAAAATCAAAACATCTTATCATAATTCCAAGCAGCAACAAAAATTCCGGCAGTTTCTGTTCTCAGTCTTTGGTTGCCAAGAGAAACAGTTTTAATTCCTTTTTCTGCCAATAATTGAATTTCTCTGTCAGAAAAATCGCCTTCGGGACCGATTAAGAACGTATAGTTTTCAAGCTTTGGAATGTCGTTTAAAGAAACACGTTCCAGATTTTCATTACAATGAGCAACAAAAGTATTTTCTGAATCCAAGTTTTTTATAAAGTCAGAAAATTTGGTCAAATCATTAACTTTTGGAAAATGGAATCTGTGACTTTGCTTTGAGGCTGAAATGGCTTGTTTTCTCAATTTATCGATGCTGATATTCTTGCGTTCTGTTTTTTCAGTCAATATAAAACTGATTTCTGAAATGCCCATTTCCACAGCTTTTTCAACGAAAAATTCTATTCTGTCGATGTTTTTTGTCGGTGCAATCGCGATGTGAAGTTTCGGAGAAAAATCAGGAAGATTTTCTTTGATTTCGGTAACGTCCAATGATACTTTTTTGCCTTCAAAAACAAGATTTCCTTTAGCCAGATTTCCATTGCCGTCGGTCACAAAAATCTCTTCACCTTCCCGCATTCTGAGAACTTTTGTGATGTGCTGTTGCTCGTCATAATCGATAATTAAATCTGGAAAAATCTGTCCAAAGAAAAGTTTCATAGAAATTTATTTTAAACCACAAAAGTCACAAAAGAACTTTAAACTTTGTGTCTTTTGTGGTTTGATTTATATTATTATTATTATTTAGCAGGTTTTACTAAGGTTACTATTTTTTTGAAAGTCAGCATTACTAATACAGCAGCTAAACCGAAAACTATCCCCAATCCGAATTTCGAAAGGATATTTTCCGGAAGCAGATGATGAATATAATCGATATTATGAAGGAAAATTTCACCGGAAACAAGCAAAAGCGCAATAGTTCCTACTACGCCCAAAATTTTGATAACAATTGGTAAAGCTTTAACCAGAAATTGTCCAAGACCTGAGAAAAAACCTTTGTTTCCTGATTTTTTCATTAGAAAAAAACCAGCGTCGTCCATTCTTACAATCATTGCAACAATTCCATAAACACCTACTGTTGCGATAAATGCTACAATAGTTACTACAATGATCTGTGTCAAAAGTGGGTGTTCTTTTTCGATAACTGTTCCTAATGCGATGATGACAATCTCCAAGGAAAGAATAAAATCGGTTTTGATAGCTGAACTTATTTTTGATTTTTCGGAATTAACTTCTTCCTCTTCCAGCGTGCTTTCTTCAATCACTTCGCCACTGGTCTTTTCTCTGTGAAAAAGAAATTCGATGATTTTCTCAACACCTTCATAAGCCAGATAAACACCACCAAGAACCAAAAGTATTTTGATAGCGATAGGAAAGAAAAAATTGAGCAGGAAAACAATAGGTAGAATAATCAGTTTGTTGATGAAAGAGCCTTTCGTAATCGCCCAAAGAACTGGGATTTCGCGTGAAGAAAGAAATCCGGTTGCTTTCTCGGCATTCACGGCAAGGTCGTCGCCGAGGATTCCTGCAGTTTTTTTAGTTGCGAGTTTGCTGGTAACTGCGATATCGTCCATCAGCGCTCCGATATCGTCTAAGATTGCAAAGAATCCTGAAGCCATAACTTTTTATTTTGATACAAAAATAAGTTTTAAACTTTAAAATTCAATGCTATAAGTTGATTTGAGGAATATTTTATTTGATATTTTGAAACGCAATTTCATTCTCACTTATGAAGGCAACGCCAGTTTTGATTGTAGTGTAGATATCTGTGTCGCATTCCCGCAAAGAACACATATAGATTTCTTCTACCCAAGTGTTGTTGATGAAAATCAGATTGAGATATTCCTGTTTTCTAAGGTTGTTTTTGATGGAAAGATAGTCGCCTTCTTTTGGTTCATAAGCAAAGCTAAAAACATTTTCAGAATTGATGGTTGCCAAAATTTCCTCTTTGATATCCTGAAGATAACCTTTCTCAGAACTGATTAAGTCAAAATCCTCAGATTCTACCGAAGCTTCAGTTTTACCGGTGATGGTTTCCAAAATCCAATAATATTTAGATTTTTTTTTGGCTTGTTTTTCGAGGATTTTTTCTTCTAGTAGTATTTTCATAGGTTTTTGTAGCCGTAGCTTTTGCTAGTGATAGAGAGTATTGTTCGTATTGTGTCTACGATCAAAATGCTTAAGCCAGTTTTGGGGCGGTAATTATTTAAATTTTGAGTTTAAAAAATTGTCCAAAATTTGTTTACGGCCATTATTGTTACATTTTATTCCAACGCCTAATTCGTAATTTTCTATAATCCCAATAATTGCAATATTTGATAAATCATCTGATTTCAATTCATATTTTAAGAATTTAATTCCATCTATTTGTATTACTTCTGTTTTTGTTGAGTCTGTTTTAAAATATTTATTGGCGATAGTGTATTTGTTGATTTTATCTCTTTTAATTTCCTGCTCAAGTTTTTTAAAAGAAAATTCTGAACGCTTAAAATATGCTGAGTTAAATGAATTAAATTTATCTTTTCTAATATTCAATGCGCTATTATAATCATCAATTTTATAAAAACCTGCATCTTCCTTACTTAAAAGCTCATTCCCTTTTTTTCGATTTAATTTTTGTATTTGATTTGGAATTTGTTGCCAATTTTGTGGGATTTTCATACTCCATTTCAAATCAGAATTATTATAATTATTGTCACTGATATTATTTTTTGAACAAGAAAAAATAATATAAAAACAAAAAATAAAAAGTAATAATTGATGGAATTTCATTTTTAATAATTAGATATAAAGAATTAGTAGCAAATTTTAATTAATGAAAACTACAAATCATACTTCGCCGTCGCCGTCGTCCTGATATCCGTAAACTCGCCGCGCTCATATTTCAGTTTCGCCACCATTGCAATCATTGCGGCATTGTCGGTTGTGTATTCGAATTTTGGAATGAAGATATTCCAACCGAGTTTTTCACGATTGTCTTCCATATATTCTCGTAAACCTGAGTTGGCAGAAACGCCACCGGCAATTGCGATATCCTTGATGTTTAGTTCTTTCGCTGCTTTTTCCAGTTTGTCCATCAATATTTCAATAATTGATTTCTGAACTGATGCACAAAGGTCATTAATATTATCTTTAATGAAATCAGGATTTTTCCGCACTTCTTTCTGAATAAAATATAAAACCGAAGTCTTAATGCCGCTGAAAGAATAATCATAACCTTCCATTTTCGGTTTGTTGAATTTGAAAGCGTCAGGATTTCCTTCTTTTGCTAGTCTATCCACAATTGGTCCAGCAGGATAATCGAGGTCAAAGATTTTTCCAATTTTGTCAAACGCTTCGCCCGCAGCGTCATCAATCGTTTTTCCGATGATTTCCATATCGAAATAATCTTTAACTAAAACAATCATCGTATGACCACCAGAAACCGTCAGACATACAAACGGAAAAGTAGGAGGAGTAGGATTGGCATCATCAATAAAATGCGCCAAAATATGAGCCTGCAAATGGTTGACTTCTATCAATGGAACGTCCAGACTCATTGCCAGAGATTTAGCAAAAGATGTTCCCACAAGGAGCGAACCCAAAAGTCCGGGACCTCGTGTAAAACCAATCGCGCAAATCTCATTTTGTTGTATATTTGCTTTCGAGAATGCTTTTTCCACGACAGGGATGATGTTTTGCTGATGCGCTCGGGAAGCCAACTCAGGAACAACACCGCCATATTCGTTATGGATTTCCTGATTGGCAGCCACATTGGAAAGGATTTTGCTACCGCTGATAACGGCCGCAGAAGTGTCGTCACAAGAAGATTCTATACCTAAAATAATTGATGCACTCATAATAGATGGCAAAGTTAGAAAATAAAAATACAAATAACGAAGAACCGCATATTGACGAACCTGTCAGCCAGAAAAAACGACCGCTTTTTCTGAGGATTCTCAGCACTGTTTCTTACTCCGTTTTAGCTTTGTTTCTGTTGATATTCATTGTCATCAATCTTCCTGTTACCAAAAGATACATTGCCGATCAAGCTATCGATTTTTTGAACAAAGACCTGAAAATGGGAATGTCTATCAAAGATATTGATGTTAATTTTTTTGGCGATGTGACGATAAAAGGATTGATTCTTAAGGATTACAGGAATTATGAATTTGTGAAAGCAAAGGAAATGAGAGTTAAGTCCGATTGGTTTGCTTTGGCTCTTAACACGCGAGATATCAAATTCAACCAAGCGACAATCATTGAGCCGACCATCAGAGTAATTACTTATAAAGGTGACAGCATAAGTAATTTTATACGGTACGTTGATAACTTCAATGACGGTAAACCGCGTGACCCGAAAAAGAAGCCGTTCCAGATGGCGATGAAATTCGATATCATCAACGGAATTGCGAGTATTGTCAATCAAAATAGTCCAGGCGAAGCAGGAAGATGGCTGGATGCGAGAAATGTCAACCTGAATGTCACCAATCTGAAAGTGGAAGGTGCTGATGTTTTTGCGGAAATCAGAAACTTCAATTTCATCACCAAACGTTATGGCAAAGAACATATCGTCGATACATTTTCCACGAATTTTGAACTGACAAAAAAACATTTGAAATTTGATAATCTGACTTTCAATACAGACCATTCTTTGTTACAGGGTGTTGCAGTGATGAATCTCGACCCAAAAACAAAATTTGCAGATTTTGGACATAAAGTGAACTGGGATTTGAAAATTGTTCCGGGAAGCCAAATCAGCGGATATGATTTGAGTTATTTCGTGACCAATTGGGATAATTATACGCCCATCAATATCTCAGGAACGATGGTTGGACCATTGAATAATTTCACTTTGAATAATTTCCTCATTCGCTCTCAGGACGTCAATCTGAATACCAAAAATCTGAATATCAATGGTGTTATAGATAAAAAATTCTTCATCGAAAGTAAAAATGTCTCTGCTGATTTCACTTATAAAGCTTTAAAGGCCTCTTTACCGAAATTTATAGCTTCGAAGCTCGGAAATATTGCAGACGATTTCGGAAGAATGAAGTATAACGGCTCTGTGAAAGTTAATCCAAAACAGATTTTCGCAACCGGAAATGTTATTACCGGAATTGGACAGGCAAAAATGAAAGATTTTAACCTTGTAGATTACAGCACCAAACGTCCGAAATATAAAGGTTATGTGGATGTCAAAGATTTGAATATTACCGCTTTGACCAAGAATAAACAGGTTGGGCTGATTTCAGGTAAATTCAATGTTCAAGGAGAAGGTTTTGATGTGAATACGATGTATGTGAAAACGTCTTCCGATGTTGCTCATATCGATTTGATGGGCAAAAACCTTAACAATATTTCCATTGATGGTGTCCTTAATAAAAAGCGATTTACAGGAAATGTCAATGCCAATGATGCCAATGTCAAAGGGAATTTCAAAGGTATTGTGGACTTCAGTACCAAAAGATTGTTTGCGGATTTCGATGCTAATATTCAATATGTTAACTTGAAATATTTTGGGATTTCGGCTGGTGATACCAATTCTGTAAGCGGACATCTGGTAGGAAAGGTATCAATGACTAATTTGAACGACCTTAACCTTGATACCAATATCAAAGGTTTAACACTCAATTCAAGTTCTCAAAAATTAAATATTCCGGATTCTAAAATCAAAGCGTTTTTTGAAAACGGCAACCGAATTGTTTCCGTAGATGCGCCTGGAGCGGTTACGGGAAGAGTTTCTGGTAAGTTCGATTTGGAAGATGTCGGAAATATGGTGACGAACAGTATCAATAAAATCCTGGTTGGCAATCCTCCAAAAAAAACATATAACGGGCAGAATTTTGATTTTGATTTTGATGTCAAGCAAGGTCTGGTTTCTTTCTTCGTTCCGGATTTGCAATTGCCAAATGGAGCGAAAGTGGCTGGGAATTATGTCGGCGCAACCAACGATTTGGTCCTGAATGCTGATGCAGCACAAATCAAATATGTACTCACAGGCAAAAAAGAACTGAGCGAGGCTGAGAAATTCCTTGCAGAAACTGATGCGACTTATCAGCCAGACCTTAACAAAGTCAAAGACAGCGCAATGGTTGACAGCCTGAAGTTGAGCATCAACACTGCAAATCTTGACCAACAATTGCTTGCGACCATAAAAAGAGGGCAGTACGGTAATAATGTTCTTCAGGATGTGAAATTATCAGCGAATAATGAAAATGGACAAGTCCTGCATATCGGAACAGTTTTCAAACTAGGAACTTTGGAAGACGAAACCGAAAAGCAAATGAAAGAATATGTGGTAAATATTAATCAAACCACTAATACGATTGGTGATTATGTTCTTCGTTTTGAGCCGACAACCGTTAAGCTGAATGATATTGCTTGGAGTATCGATACAAGTCCTGAACTCAATCATTCCATCACTTACAGACGGAAAGAAAAGGACTTTTTAATAGAAAATCTAAGGATTTATTCCGATGAAAGTGCACTCTTAATCAAAAGTGCCGAATTCAAATCTGGAAAAGAATTTACTGCGGATGCCGAGGTCAAGAATCTTGATATTTCAAAACTTCTCGCTTTCAGCAAAGATAAAAATGCGATGGACATCAAAGGGACTGCTAACGGTACTATTCAAATCAAAAAATCAGGAAACAATCTGGAGCCGTTGGTAGATTTGGATGTCGAAAATATCTTTATGAACGGCAAGGCGATGGGGAATATCGAAAGCAAAATTACTAAAAGCGAAAAACCAAACGTGTTTGATGTAAGTATTCAGGCTTTGTCGTCAGATTTATTAGGGCACAATACTTTGGATGTGACAGGGACGATTGATAATAATCATTCTTCGCCCGTCTTTGATGTGAATGCCAAGATGAATGAGTTTGATTTAGGTTTTGCGCAGCAGTTTGTTAAGCAGATATTTGGGAACTTCCGAGGAAAAGCGACGGGCGATCTCAAGATTTCCGGGCCTGCCAATGATATAGATTATAGTGGTGATATAGCGTTGAAGGGATTTGGTTTGAAATTATTATTTACTGGTGTTGATTATTCAATGGATGATACCGTCATCAATCTTTCCAGAGGTCTGGCTTTGCTGAATAATATTGGAATCCGGGATGGAAGGGAAAATTCTAAAGGTAATATTTCCGGATCTATTCAGTTTGAGACACTGTCTTCTTTAGGAATCAACTTAATTATGCGAGCTGATAATCTATTGGTTCTAAATTCTACACAAGACGATAATGACCTTTTTTGGGGAAGAGTGACAGGACAAGGTGATGTCTACGTCAGCGGACCAGTTTCTGCACTGGAGATTTCTACGCCAAATGATGGGCTTAGAGTCTTGAACAACAGTACTTTTACCTTCAACAGTGCTTCTAAAGGCAATGTGGAAGAATTTAAAATATTAAGGTTTCTGAAACGTGACAATGCTGGCCAAATTTCAGTTGAGAAAAAGAAAAGATCAGGCGCCAATATGTTGATTGACTTTGATGTAACCATTGATAAAGGTTCTCTGGTGAATGTTTTGGTGGGTGATGACGTCGGTAATATTTCTGTTCGAGGCGATGCGCGTCATCTGAAATTCAAAATGGAAAGAAGCGGAAATATTTTGATGGATGGAACTTATACTGTGGACAACGGAACATTTGTCTCAAAAGCCATCTTAAACAGAACATTCCAAATTGCTAAAAACAGTAATATCCAATGGAGTGGAAGTCCAATGACACCAGCTCTGGACATCACAGCCAATTATACAAGAACAGTGACCAATGCCGGAGATTATCTCGGAATGTCATTATCCCAACCCATCAATGTTGTATTGTCTACCAAAATCACCGAGACGCTCACGAAACCGAAGATCGAATTTGGTGTTGCAGCGCCGGATGGTTCTTCGCAAGTACGAGAAACCTTGGCTACGAAGATGAGTACAGATGATGAGCGAATTATCCAGTTCGGTTCTATTTTGGTGCTTAATAACTTTAACGTGGTCAACTCTGGTGGATTGAAATTCGATGTTTCTCAGACTGCTGTAAGTACGGGTTATAGTGTGGCATTCAAACAATTAGGCTCGGTTCTTAACACCATCAGTAGTGCATTTCAAATCAATTTGGATTATATCAGCGGAGATATTGGTTCCAATACTTCAGATCGCGCGAATACCAGTGTGAGTCTGGCTTTATCGCCAAGAATTAAGCTTAAAACAGGTCTCGGAGTTCCGATTACAAGAACTGAGAATGCGAACTCCAATTTCCTTTCAGCAGAAGGTATTGTAGAATATGATTGGAGTAAAAATAATAACGGAAGCCGTTTGTTAAGAGCGTATTCCAAACCTTCTAATATTGGTATCAATACTGCGACTGGAACTACGGCCGGAGCCAACCAGATTTATGGTGTTGGAGTTGTGTACAGTAAAAGTTTTAATTCCCTCAAATATATCTTCAAAAGCCGAAAAAGGATAAAAAGAGACTCTGCTGATATAGATCAAAATAAAATAGATTCTGTAAAAAACAAGCCAAATAAATGATAATTATCATAGTGAATGTTAGATTTTGTTAAAAGCTGTTAATGTTTTGATAATCCTTTTTATTTAAAATATTTTTTATAAATTTGCAAAAAAATTAGACATATTTTAAATAAATAATAAAATCATACAATGAATTATCAATTAGACGATATCGATAAAAAGATCCTAGATTTCTTAGTAGAAAACACTAGAATGCCTTTTACAGAGATTGCAAAACAAATGGATGTTTCTGCGGGAACAATCCACGTAAGAGTTAAAAAAATGGAAGACGCCGGAATTATTCTTGGTTCTTCGCTTAATATTGATTACAGCAAATTGGATTATAATTTCACAGCTTTTATCGGTATTTTGTTGACAAAGTCAAATCATACTCAAGAAGTTTTGAAGCAATTGGCTTTGATACCAAATGTTGTAGAAGCTAGTGTAACTTCTGGAAAATATAACATCTTCTGTAAAATGAAAGCAAAAAATACTGAAGATGCTAAGAAAATCATTTATCAGATTGATGATATCCAAGATGTGATGAGAACAGAAAGTATGATCTCTATGGAAGAGTATATCAGTGATAAAAACCGTTTAATCAACGCGGTTAGCATATAGTTAGTTAATAGAAATTTCTATTAGAAAGAGCTTATTTTATAAGCTCTTTTTTTGTATTTTTATAGTATGAATTCAGTGGATAAAAGTTTTAAAAACAACAAAGATTATTACATCTTTTTCGGTCTTATATTGTTGGTGTTTCTGCTAAGTGTTAACACAGATTTGGCAGAATTTTCACAACATCAATCGCTTAATATTCCATCGGGATTTTTCTATTACACATTAGGTGTTGATGCTTTAGTGATTCTTAGTTGGATTCTAATTGTGTTTTTCAGGAAAATAGGCGCAGTGCTTTTCCCCATTTTGGTGCTTTTACATTTTAGTTTACACAACTATTTCTTAAGTACATATCTGTACTCAGACATCACCACTTTATTCCTTTTTATTGGGCTTGGTTTGATAGCAATCATTCCACGTTGGAATAATGTGATGAAATAAAAGAATGAGTTTCTTAAAAAGAAAAAGCTCCAGAAGTAATCCAGAGCGTTATCTTATCAGCAATCGACGTAAGATTTATTTATTTAAAAATCAGCTGATATAATCTGTATCTAATTTTGAACAGATTGATGTTCATCTTGTGTGCCTTCAGAATCTAGGGAAGGAGTAAAATCGTTTTGATTTTGTTTTACAAAGATTGACATTTAACTTATCAGTCGCAAAAAAAAAACTACTACATAAATACGCCACTGCTTTAATGCTTTGATTATGAGATTGTTTTTAAATTTTGAAGGACTTTTACAAATCCATCATCCATTTATTCAGATCGATTTCTGAAGGTATATCCAATTGTTTTCTCAATCTGTTTTTTCTGGTTTCTACACTTCTCACAGAAATATTGTTGTAATGAGCAATCTCTTTGGTGGTAAAATTGAGCTTCAATAATGCACAAAATTGTAACTGTCCGTTTGTAAGTTCAGGATAACTGGTAATTAATTTATTATAAAAAAAAGGATATACTTCCTTGAATCTACTCAGGAAAGAGGAATCATTACTTTTGGCTAATTCCAGAAGTTCTGCAAAAGCGTCATTCACTTTCAGTTCAAGATGGTTGAGTTCTTCTTCTTTTTCGATAAGGTCATCCTCAATAATCTCTTTTTGCTCTTTCTCATTTCTATAGCTTTTAAAATATTTCACAGTGAAGAAGAAGAAAATAATAGCAAGCAAAACGATTCCGCCAATAATGAGATAAAGATTCTGATACCAAGTCTGTTTTTCCTGTTCTATGATACTTGTAGAAACTTTGTCGGTTTCCATTTTTTCCTTTTTACGGATGATGTCTGCCAGTTCTCGAGATTTTTTAGAATAATAGGAGTAGATTTTGTCGTCACCCATTTCTTCATAAATTGTAGAAAGATCATCATAAATATACTGCAAACGGTAGATGTCATTAGCTTTTTCAAAAATAGGCAAAGCTTGTTTGTAGTAATGGATAGAGCTGTCTCTTTGGTTCATTTCCAGATAAGTATTCCCCAATCCATACAAGCCAAATGCCTGATTGATAGAATCGTTTTCGATTCTGGCGAGTTCATACGCTTTTCGGCTGTAATATAATGCCGGTTTATAGTCGTCAAGATCTATATAGGTATAACCAACACTGGAGTATTGTACTGATAACCAACTGTTTCTTTTTTTAACATCCTTTATTTTTTTAAAATAATTGATGCTTTTCAAATCATATTTTAAAGTATTCTGAGGGGCTTCATATTGCAGGTTAAGAATCTCTGCTCTTCCTGCGTAGATTTGCCCCAGTGTACTGTAGAGCTCGTCATTATCAGTGATTTTTTTGCTTAATTCTTCCGCTTTTTTACTTGTCTGATTGGCTTTCTCAAAGAATCCGAGATAAGCGTAAGTAATCGTTTTTGCAATTAAAGCTTGTGTGCAATAATAATCATCATTTTCCTTTTTTGCTATCTCGAACAGTTTTTCAGCTGATTTTAAAGCTTTTTCCTGTTCACCGAGTCCAAGATAAGAATTAATATCTGCCTTCAGAGATTTGACTTTTCCTAGATAATAGTCCAGATCTTCTGAGATTTTGTAAGTCTTACTGCTGATTTTTAGCGATTCATTCCGATCCGCTAGCTGAAAAGTTATTAAGATTAAACTATCAATCTTTTTAGGTGTGTACTGCTGTGCTTTCGCTTCAGATAGAAACGAAATCAGTAGAATGCATATGATAGAATTTTTAAGAGGTCTCACTACAAAAATTGCAACCCCAAAAGTATTAAAAAATCAGTTACAATTTCATATAAATACAGCTTTAACATTATATTACGTACAAATTGATAATATAAATATAATGCAGACTACAATTATCCAAAATTGACTTCTGTTTCTGTAAGAATATCCGGAAAAAAGTTGTCAAAATGATGTTGTAATTCTTCTTTGTTTTTTAGAAATAAGTCAAAAACAGGAATGTCTTTGTCCAGATATTTCGCTTTGTTCAAAACATTTTGCATACTGTATTTGATGTTTTGGTCTTGTCTGTAGTTGGCTAGCCAATCGTCTTGCTCCATCCTTACCAGCATTTTTTTGTAATTTTCTGGCAGCCACTTTTCATTTTCCCAAAGAATTCTGTAAGCATTGTGAGAATGTTTTTTCAGTTCATTTTCCGGATAAAGATGCGCCACAAAATAATCAAATGCAACATCCACAAAAGCACCGGAATACAATCTCACCAAAGGACTGAAAATCTTTTTAGCCTCAGAAACCGCTGGATGTGAGTCGGTAAAAGTATCAATAGCACGATGAAGTTTTATGCCTTCCTGGATTTCAAGTGGAAAATTCTCCCGTTCGTTGTTTTTGATAAAGTCCGCAATCATATTCCCTACGAGTTGTCCGTCGGTATAGGAAAGTAGGGAATGGGCGAGATAATTCAAGTTCTGAAGGATTAAGACTTATAAATTTACAGAATTAATTTAAAATAATTGTTCTACAAAATCTTCAATTTTACTGATTTCCTCAATTTTAATCCCAAATTTTTTCTTCGGAAGTTTGTTAAGATTTGAAATGAATATTTTCTCATACCCCAATTTCTCCGCTTCTGTAATTCTTTGTTCAGCTTGTGCAATCGGTCGGATTTCGCCACTTAAACCAATTTCTCCAGCAAAGCAATAATGTTCTGAAATCGCAATATCTTCATTGCTTGATAGAATTGACGCAACAACCGCCAAATCCAAAGCTGGGTCGTCTGTCTTGATTCCGCCAGTGATATTAAGGAAAACATCTTTTGAACCCAATTGAAAGCCTGCTCTTTTTTCCAAAACCGCCAAAAGCATATTCAGTCTTTTGGCATCGAAACCAGTAGAACTTCTTTGCGGCGTTCCATAAACTGCAGTCGAAACCAAAGCTTGAATTTCTAACAACATCGGACGATTGCCTTCGAGAGTTACCGCCACCGAATTTCCTGAAAGTTCTTCTGATTTTTTGGTAATTAATATCTCGGATGGATTTTTTATTTCCTTTAATCCGCTGGAAATCATTTCATAAATCCCAATTTCGGAAGTGGAACCGAAACGGTTTTTATTCGCCCGGAGTAATCTGAAAAGATGATTTCTATCACCATCGAAATTCAGAACTACATCTACCATATGTTCCAAAACTTTTGGACCGGCGATTTGTCCGTCTTTTGTGATATGACCGACCAAGAAAACCGGAATATTATTTTCTTTAGCAAATTTGATAATCTCGTTAGAGCATTCACGGATTTGAGAAACCGTTCCAGGCGAGCTTTCTATCAATTGAGATTGAAGTGTCTGAATAGAATCGATAATCATAAAATCGGGCATCAATTTCTTGGCCTCGTGCAGTATTTTCTCAACATTAGTTTCAGTAAAAAGAAAACAATTCGGATTCTTTACTTCGGCCAAACGGTCAGCTCTCATCTTAATTTGCGACGCACTTTCTTCTCCGGAAACATACAGAATTTTTTTCTTCATCTTCAAAGCCAATTGAAGAAGCAGGGTCGATTTTCCGATTCCAGGTTCACCGCCAATTAAGGTTACAGAACCTAAAACAATTCCGCCGCCCAGAACTCTGTCCAATTCTTCGGAAGGTGTTTTGATTCTTGGCTCTTCATTGGTTTCAACTTCAATGATGTTGATGATAGACGATTTGGATTTTGTAGCAACAGATTTGGTTGATTTTTCTACAATTTCTTCCACAAGCGTGTTCCATTCACCACAGGTTTTGCATTGCCCGTGCCACTGAGAATATTGTGCACCACAATTCTGACAGAAATATTGAGTTTTAAGTTTTGCCATTCTGCTAAGTTCCAGAAAATTTTGTAAAATAAAAAATCAGAATCTGGTTCAAAAGGTGGATTTAATGTTTTATTTTGAAAATAGTAAATTTGCTAAATTATAAACATACTGATATTATCAGAAAATTTTAAATTAAATAAAAATGGCATTAGACAAAAATCACGTAGTAACTTTGAAATACGTTCTACATACTAATGATGAAGCGGGAGAAAAAATCTTTGTAGAAGAGACTTCTGCTGAACAACCAATGACGTTTCTTTACGGCGTAGGAATGATGATTCCGAAATTCGAACAAGAAATAGAAAACCTGAATATTGGTGATACAACATCTTTTACAATTGAGCCAAGCGAAGGTTATGGAGAAAGAGATCCTCAAGCAGTTACACAATTGCCTTTGGATATGTTCCAAGGTCAGGAATTGCCTCCAGTAGGGGCAGTTTTACCATTGTCTGACAATCAAGGTAATAATTTCCAAGCGCTTGTGGTAGAAGTTACGCCAGAAGCTGTGATTGTAGATTTGAATCATCCAATGGCCGGAAGACCTTTGCATTTTGATGTTGAAATTTTAAACACGCGTCCTGCAACAGAAGAAGAATTAGCACATGGTCACGCTCATGGAGAAGACGGGCATTCTGGGCATTAATTATATAAATATTAAATTATATTAAATACAAAAGCTTCCAATCTGGAAGCTTTTGTTGTATTAAGAAATGAATCTTTCTATTGTTTAATGAATTTCTGAGTTGATTTCTCTCCTTTTTTATCCACCAATTCAATAACATAATTTCCTGTAGGAAGTCTGTTCACATCGATTTTGTTTTCGATGGATTTTCCGTTCGCTACAGATTGTCCTGCTATATTGAAAATTCTGTAAGTAGAATCTCCAATTTCCTCAGATCTGATGTTTAGAATATCTTTCACTGGGTTTGGATAGATGATTGTTTGATTTTTACCCGCAAGGTCAGAAACTGCCAAGACTTTTTTCTTAACGATAATCGTATAATCCTCAACTTGACCATAAGAGAAAGATTCGCAACTTGTAGGAACAGAATTGAACTTCATAGAAACTCTCATCACAAGAGGTGAATCAAAACTTATGTTTGATGGTACTGTAATATTCCCGGTAACCGGCGTAGTCTTGGTTACAGGAACAGATAATGCTTTCTCATTAGCATCGTTGAAATCTCCGTCTCCGTTCCAGTCAATGAAAACGGAATACCCTTCATTATAGACTGTGCTGGCCCAGGTAGGCGTGATGCTGATCGCATAAGTGTTGCCTTCTGTAACTTCTGTAGAGATGTTTGTAAAATCTTCGTAACCGGTAGTTCCTGTACTTGTATTGTCGATACCTGCAAAAACAACTCTTTTTATTTTCTCATCGGCAGTATTGGTGCCTTGTGATGCGCAATATTCTGCCTGGTTGGTTGTCGTAATGTTTACCGTGTTACTTTGAGAGGAAATATTCCCATATACATCTATGGCTTTAACATAAAAATTGTATATTGTCATTTTTGTTAAGCCGGTCGCCTTATAATTTAAAGACGATGTTCTGGCAATTTCAGTTCCATCTTTGTAAATAATATAGCCGTCCACACCTTCATTGTCTGTAGATGCATTCCATGTCAGGCTGGCACTTGTACCTTTAACGTTATTGGCAGCGAGATTTGTAGGAACGGTCGGAGGGATAATGTCCGGCGTACTCAGATATTTTACACCAACGCCTACCGCATAAAATGCATCCTGGACGGCAATCATCTCCACCGAGTTGTCACCATAAAGATCTTTTGCAGTCTGGATTCCAAAATCACGTGCATTCTTATAGTTAGAATTCGCTGTCAGGTAAGTGCTTTCCAGGCGATAAACAATTTTTTCCGCTTTTTCCCATCCGATTCCTGTCACATTATACGATTTTCCAAGATCGTTGGTTCCAGTTTTGCCCATCACAAGGATGTAAAACCAATGATTAAGAACACCGCTGTTGGTGTGTACGCCACAATAATCGTTTCCGAAAGATCCTCCAATCGGTGTTGCGCATCCTTCCTCAACAGTTGCCGCTTTCCAGTTTGTACCTCTATAGGTATCTGGTTGCGCGGACAATGCGACTTTTGGGTTGCTCATTGATCTTAGATAACCTGGTGAAGCTTTAGTAATGTCTTCTCCAATCAGAAAATTCTGTTTTTCAGGGGCATATTTATGCTCAACGATTGCTCCCCAAATATCCGACAAACCCTCGTTCATTGCACCGGATTCTCTTTCGTAAACCAGGTTTGCGGTGTATTCGCAAACGGCGTGTCCAAGTTCGTGTGCGGTTACGTCAAAAGCCGTCAATGGTTTGAAAGTTGTTGCGCCGTCTCCGTAAATCATTTCTGTACCACTCCAGCCTGCGTTCTCATAGCTACTACCGTAATGAACGTAACTTTTTAGAACAGCTCCGTTGTTATCATAACTATTCCTGTTGAATGTATCTTTGAAGTAATCATAGGTTTTTTCTACACCCCAATGTGCATCAAGAGCGGCATTATCAAACGTAGCATTGTTATATTCCGCAGAAGTCCAGTTATTGTCTGTATCTTTAAAATCAACGCCACTGCTGATAGTGGATGACTTTTTAAGATTGTAGGTTTTTACACCGTTTCCTCTGGTAGCATCCTGTAGAACATAAGAGCCAGAAACAAGTGTTGTTTCAATTTCTTTGGTTCCGCTGTATCTTGTTTCTGCATTACCTAAGACTAATAGCACAGGCTCAGATTTTGCTGGAGATTTTATACTGATTGGCTGCGTTTTTTTGATAGAATTGTGGATAAGATCTTCGTTGCTGTTATGCTTTAATACTGCATTTGAAAAAACGACTCTTCCTTCCAGAGCATCTACATAAATAATTGCACGGCTGATAGGTTCCGCAGCGTAAACATCAAATTTATAAACCAACTGAAGGCTATACTGGTTTTCGCTAAGTTGTACAGGCAGCAAAACCAACTCGCCAGCTGGCTTTTTGTAGGCATTATTGGCAGTGTAATCTGCATCTTCCCACATGTATTTTTTTGCATTAACATAGACGAGAGCTTTACTGAAGGCTTCAGAAGCAGAGATTCTCGGTGTTGTAACAGCATCTTTTGTAGAGAAAACATCACCATTCATACTGATTAGGTTTCCATTTTTGTAATGCAGATTATATCTTCCGAATTCTACTTTCAGATTATTAAAATACATTTGGTAATTTTCATCCAGAAAGGCGTCGCTTGTTTGTGTCTGCTGGAGTTTCATTTCTGTTCCCGGTGTAAGATTCAGAATGGTACTGAACAGATTGGATGACGATCCGGAACTGAGATTATAATTTTTTTTGAACGTAACCAGATTAATGTTCCCATTTTTATCGGTAATTTTCTTGTCAATGTATTCCTGTGCATTGGTGGATAGAGTAAATCCAAAAACACTACACAAAATACCAATTCGTAAAAGTTCTTTCTTCATATATTAGGTATTAAATTTCGAACGAATTTAGTAAATTTTTAATGATCTCAGTTTTAAAACCGATACCAAATGGCAAAATATTAATAATCTTTAAGTAAAATAAAAAATCCAGCAATTGATGCTGGACTTTGAAGATTAAGTAATTAATTCTTAATTGGAATATTTTTTAAAATATCTTGCGTGTATTTCCAAAATTTTTGAACAGATGGTATGTTAGCCCTTTCATCTGGAGAATGTGCACCTTTGATTGTTGGACCAAAAGAAACCATTTCCATTTTTGGATAATTGGCTCCGATGATTCCACATTCCAGACCGGCGTGGCAAGCAACAACTAAAGGTTTTTCTCCAAAATTGTTTTCATAAAGTTCGGTCATTACCTTGATGATTTCTGCATCTGGTTTTGGTTTCCAACCAGGATATGAACCTCCGAATTCCGTTTTCAGAGAATTACTTTCGAAAGCTGATTTCAGTTGATTCGCCACTTCCCATTTTGTAGATTCTACGGATGATCTTGTTAGGTTAAGGATTTTAATTTCCCCATTTTTCAATTCGATTCTTGCAACGTTATTTGACGCTTCTACCAAACCTTCCACATCTGGACTCATTCGGAAAACGCCGTTGTGAGCAGCATTGATTGCGAATATGATTTTTTTAGAATTCTCAACAGAAATTGCTTGTTCCGTTGAATCCGTTTTTTCAATATTGATGACCAAATCTTTTTCTAATGAAGCAAATTCCTCCAAAATATCAGATTTCAAATGTTCAAATTTTGATACAAAATCTTCAGAACTATCAACAGAAATAATAACTTTAGCTTCTCTAGGAATCGCATTTCTCAAACTTCCACCATCGATAGAAATTAACTTTATCTGATTTTCCAATCCTACGAACAAGAATCGCCCTAACAATTTATTTGAATTTCCTAGACCTTTGTGGATATCCATTCCAGAATGTCCGCCTTGTAAACCTTTGATTTCGATTTTGAAAGTTTCACCTTTTACATCTTCCAAATTGAATTTTGCAGAAGCCGTCACGTCTACACCGCCAGCACAGCCAATATCGATTTCGTCATCTTCTTCTGTGTCAAGATTTAAAAGAATTTCACCTTTCAATTGTCCTGGTTTCAAAGCTAATGCGCCAGTCATTCCTGTTTCTTCGTCAATCGTGAAAAGAGCCTCCAAATCCGGATGAGCGATATCGTTGCTTTCTAAAATTGACATAATCGTGGCAACGCCCAAACCATTGTCAGCGCCCAAAGTTGTTCCTTTGGCACGCACCCAATCGCCATCGACAAACATCTGGATGCCTTGCGTTTCGAAGTCAAAATCGACATCGTTGTTTTTTTGGCAAACCATATCGAGGTGCGACTGCATCACGATTGGCGTTCGGTTTTCCATTCCCGGCGTTGCAGGTTTGACGATAATGACATTTCCAACTTCGTCAACCGTGGTAGGTAATCCCAATTTTTCCCCAAATTCTTTTATGAATTGTATAACTTTTTCTTCTTTTTTAGATGGTCTCGGAACCGAATTCAGTGCTTCGAAGTTTTTCCAAATCACTTTTGGTTCCAGTTGTGAATATTCCATTTTTGATATTTTGATTGAGTTACAAATTTAAAGAAAACTATTAGCTTGGTGCAATTAAAACACTGTAGAATTGTTTCCGAGCAAAAAATGGTTAAATTGTAAAACATTAAAAATTTTATAGAATGAAGAAACTTTTACTTTGTGGTATTTCATTATTAGGAATATCTATGACGAATGCTCAAAATGCTGCTAATTTACCCTATGCTTACGGTTTCGAAACGGCAGGGTTAGATGGTTGGACGGTTGTTAATGCTGGGACGGGGAATAATTGGGCGTTATCTCAAGCTTCGGGACAAACGCCTCCAGCTTCAGAAGGTGAAAATTACATGTTATATTATTTTCACGAAAATGCAGCCAATTCTTACCTTTTTTCCAGAGGTGTCAATTTAAAAGCTGGTGAAACAATCAACTTGAAATTTGATGTGATGGGAACAGATGTTTGGTTTCCTGAAAAAATGGAGATTTTAATTGGAACAGAGCCGTCTGTAGCCGCAATGACAAAACAGCTTTGGATCAATGAAGAGATTGTTAATTATCCTTATGAGACTGTTTCTTTGGATTTTACAGTTCCAAATGATGGAGTTTATTATATTGCTTTTAGAGCATTTTCGGATCCTGATCAGTTTTATTTGAGTTTGGATAACATCAAAATTGAGAATAAAGCACTAGCAGTCTCAGATGTAAAATCTGCGAAGTTAAATTTCTATCCCAATCCTGTTAAAAACGTTTTGACAATCAATAATGAAATAGAGGTGACCAATGTGACGATTTATGATCTGTCCGGAAAATCAGTTTTAAGCCATAGAACTGATTCAAAAAATGTTACTTTGGATATTTCTAAATTAGAAAAAGGAAATTATATGATGCGTGTTGCAACGAAAAATGGTGCAAAAACAGTTAAGCTTATCAAAGATTAAATACTTTTAAAAACAACAAAGCCTTCAATTTTGAAGGCTTTGTTTGTTATATGATATTTAATCCTCCATCATATTATCTCTGGTATTTTTCTAAACTGCAATAACGGTTACCCCACAGCTGGCGTTGAGAAAAGCGAATGCGCGAGGAGTAATAGCGGATAGCGAGAATTGCTCCAAAGCAATGACGAAAATAGCTCCTAAATAAAAAACTCTCCAAAAAAATTGGAGAGTTTTTTATAGTTTAAGATTAAAATCTTAGTATCTGTAGTACTCAGGTTTGAAAGGTCCTTCGACTGGAACGCCGATATAATCAGCTTGTTCCGGAGAAAGAGTTTCCAATTCTACGCTTAATTTTTTAAGGTGAAGAGCGGCAACCTTTTCATCAAGATGTTTAGGGAGCATATAAACTTCGTTTCCGTAAGCTGCAGAGTTGGTCCAAAGTTCGATTTGAGCCAAAGTTTGGTTAGAGAAAGAGTTAGACATTACGAAAGATGGGTGACCAGTTGCGCAACCAAGGTTTACCAATCTACCTTCAGCAAGAATGATAACTTCTTTACCTTCGATGGTGTAGATATCAACTTGTGGTTTAACTTCAGATTTTGTGTGACCATAGTTTTTGTTCAACCAAGCCATATCAATTTCGTTATCGAAGTGACCGATGTTACAAACGATCGCTTTATCTTTTAATTTTAAGAAATGCTCTTTTCTAACGATGTTTAAGTTACCAGTCGTTGTGATTACGATATCTGCGTTATCCACAACAGTATCCAACCTTTTCACTTCGTAACCGTCCATTGCCGCTTGAAGCGCACAAATTGGGTCGATTTCAGTTACAGTAACGATAGAACCTGCGCCTCTGAAAGATGCAGCAGTACCTTTACCTACGTCTCCGTATCCGCAAACTACAACTCTTTTTCCAGCCAACATTACGTCTGTAGCTCTTCTTACAGCATCTACTGCAGATTCTTTACAACCATATTTGTTATCGAATTTAGACTTAGTAACAGAATCATTTACGTTGATTGCAGGCATTACCAAAGTTCCGTTTTTCATTCTTTCGTACAATCTGTGAACTCCTGTTGTAGTTTCTTCAGAAAGTCCTTTGATATCTTTTGTGAATTCTGGATATTTATCAAAAACCATATTGGTCAAATCTCCGCCGTCATCCAAAATCATATTCAGTGGTTTTCTATCTTCGCCAAAGAAAAGAGTCTGTTCAATACACCAATCGAATTCTTCTTCGTTAAGACCTTTCCAAGCATAAACAGGAATTCCTGCAGCAGCAATTGCAGCAGCAGCGTGGTCCTGAGTAGAGAAAATGTTACAAGAAGACCAAGTTACTTCAGCACCTAAAGCTACCAAAGTCTCGATAAGAACTGCAGTTTGAATTGTCATGTGAAGACATCCTGCGATTCTTGCACCTTTCAATGGTTGAGACGGTCCGTATTCTTCACGGATTGCCATCAAACCTGGCATTTCAGCTTCAGCTAAAGTGATTTCTTTTCTTCCCCATTCTGCTAGAGAAATGTCCTTCACTTTGTAAGGAACGTATTGTGTTGTTGTGCTCATATTTATAATTATGATATGTTTAAAATCAAAGTGCAAAAATACAACATATAATTAAGAAACAAAAACCATAAAGTATGTTCTGATTTATGACAATTTGCATAGTTAAATTTTATTTAGTTTAAATCTAAATAACTATGTTTGTAATATCTAAAAATATATATTATGAGTGAACATACAGAAGAAGCAAAAAGACAAGCCAAACCGGTTGCTCCAAAAGTAAAAGAATTAATTGCTAAAACACTAAGTGTAACTTTGGCAACTGTAGATGCAGAAGGAACTCCGAATGCGAGCTATGCACCATTTGTAGAAATTGATAACAAATTCTATATTTTGGTTTCTTTTATGGCAAAACATACAAAGAATCTTTCTGAAGGTAGAAAGGTTTCTGCAATGTTCATTGAGGATGAATCTGCTACGAAACAAGTTTATGCAAGAGAAAGATTGACAGTTGAGGTTTCTACTTCTCAAATCGAGCGAGATTCTGATGATTGGAATAATGTAGTTGAAAAACTAAAAGAAAGACACGGGAAAATCGTAGATGTTTTGAATGAAATGACCGATTTTATTCTTGTTGCTCTTCATCCTGTAAAAGGTGCTTACGTAAATGGTTTCGGAAGTGCTTATTTTGTAGATGCAAATCTGGAGATTTTGGAACACAGAAACGATATCAATCACACACAGAAATAATAACGATTTCAAATATATCAAAAGGCTTAGTTTTTTACTAAGCCTTTTTTATTTTTATGTCTTCGAGAACCTCAGACTGACATCGCTAAAATTGGAATATTAAGTATTACAAATGTCACACTGAGCGAAGTCGAAGTGTGTTTTAATTTAAATCTTTCTAAATATAATCGTGGAGTTATGACCACCAAAACCAAACGCATTGCTCATCGCAATATTAATTTCTTTCTCTTTAGTTTCTGTCACGATATTAATCCCTTCCGGTATATTCTCATCCAGTTTTGAGACATTGATGGTTGCGGGAATTATATTTTCCTGAATCGATTTTATGCAAATAATTGCTTCTACAGCACCGGCTGCTCCGAGTAAGTGTCCAGTCATAGATTTGGTCGCACTGATGTCAAGGTTTGGGCTACCTTTGAAAACTTTGTTGATGGCATTCAGTTCTGCTAAATCGCCGAGTGGAGTAGAAGTGGCGTGTGGATTCAGATAATCGACTTGCTCGAAAGTGATATTTGCATCTTCCAATGCTAGTTCCATCGATTTTGCAGCACCGATTCCTTCAGGATGAGGTGCGGTCATATGATAGGCATCGGCGGTCATTGCTGCGCCAATAAGTTCTGCGTAGATTTTGGCACCTCTGGCTTTGGCGTGTTCATATTCTTCCAGAATCAATGCACCAGCACCTTCTCCCATTATGAAACCATCCCGTTCCACATCGTAAGGTCGGCTTGCGGATTTTGGGTCATCATTTCTCGTTGACATCGCTTTCATTGAGGAGAATCCACCGACGGAAGCTTGTGTGATTGGCGCTTCCGAACCGCCGCTGACAATCACTTTTGCTTTTCCCCAACGGATATAATTGAAGGCATCCATAAAAGCGGTGTTGGCTGTGGCGCAAGCAGAAACTGTGGTATAATTGATTCCGCGCAAACCATATTTCATAGAAATCATTCCGGAAGCCATATTAGCAATCAATTTCGGAACGAAAAACGGACTGAATCTCGGTGTTCCATCTCCTGAAACATATTCTGTGACTTCATTTTCGAATGTTTCCATTCCGCCTTGTCCGGTTCCCCAGATAACGCCAATATCGAACGGGTCGATATTTTCCAAATCTAAATTAGAATCTTCCATTGCCTGAGCAGCTGCATAAATGGCATATTGTGTGAAAAGGTCACTTCGTTTGATTTCGTTTCTGTCCAGATATTTTTCCGGTGTGAAGTTCTTGACTTCGGCTGCAAATTGTACTTTGAATTTCTCAGGGTTGAAATGGGTGATTTTGTCTGCACCGCTTTCGCCTTTTAGAATATTATTCCAAAAAGTGTCAACATCGTTTCCTAATGGCGTTACTGCGCCCATTCCTGTGATTACGACTCGTTTCATTATCTTGAGATTTGTGTTTTGAATAAGTTTGAGGTGCCTTTTGCAATCAGTTTGGACTTGTCGGCATTCCAGATTTCGCAAGTGGCGTTGATAAATTGTTTTCCTAATTTCGTGATGTGCGTTTCGGCAATGATATTTTCGCCTTCTTTCCCGATGGAAAAATAATCGATGACATTGTTGATGGTTGTGTAAAAAGTTGGTTCGTTCAGAGAAAACATTGTCGCTCCCAAAACGTCATCAATAATTGCAGCTGTTACACCGCCGTGAAGATTACCGATTGGATTGAGCCATTCCGGACGAATGGTGTATTGGAATTCCAGATGACCTTTCTCTGCAGAAACAACAATCGGTTTCAGCCAGCGCATAAACGGTGACGGCGAATCTGTGAATTCTTGTCCTATTAATGATTGCAAATGTGCTAATCTATCCATAATTTAAAAATCTTTTTTAATAATTAATTGTCTAATGGAAACCAAATGTCCAAACAGTACGACTGGAACCACGAAGGTAGGCAACCAGCTGAAAGGAAAATACAATATAGCAATGTTTGGTTGTTCAAAAGCCAATTTTTGAATTGGAAATGGTGCGGAAAACAATGCATTGATTACAATATTGACCAAAAGTCCGAGACATATTAAATTCCAAATCAGTAGAAAATTGTGGCTTAATTTTCTTTTTGTAAAAACAAGGTAAGCCACAATAGGAGTAGAAATTCCGGATAAAATGTCAAAATTTCTACCTTCGAATGTCATCAGCTCCGGAATTGCTTTCTGGAGGAAAAGCCAGTACAAAACCAATTCTACTGTGATTCTGATGATATTAAGATATGTTATATTTTTGAGCGGTAGGCTGTCTATAAATTTTCTTCCTTTCTTTGTAATCAATAATAAAATAATCAATAAAAGTGGAGGCAGAATCCCTAGAATGAAAAGTTTTGGAGGGAAAGCAGACAAATTCTGACTGTAAAAATGATTCAAAGTCAAAGCCATTTGTGCCGTAAGCCAGATGATTAAGCCAATCAGAATCAGGTTTGCCTTTCTTCTGATTTTTTCCGAATCAGAATTTCTGATTATTCTAAAAAACAAAAACAAAGTCGCAACTGTTGTCAGTATAAAGCTGATTACGATGTATGTTGGCAGATTCTGTATCATAATTTTTGTTTTAATGATTATTAAATATAAAAAAGGTTCTGATAATGTGGACTCGTCTTTTGATGCCGAAACCCGCAGCCCGACTTGAACGTAGCTCTTTTTATTTGTTGCTGATGGCTAGCGAGGGCAACAAATAAAAAAGCGGGAGCCCTTCGACTACGCTCAGGATAAATTACAGGCGGAAATAGCTGCCCAAATCATTAAAATTCATTTACTTACCAGCTTCCTGCGTTCTGCTTTGATTCATCGCCAACAATGCATCTTCGGGCGAAGAAAGATATAATCTGTAGATATCTTCCGTCTGCCCAACTCGGATTTCATAGTTGTCCTGTTCCAATCCGGCAATCAACTGCTCAGCTACAAAGGAAGCGGGAACGCCATTTTTACCACCAATCGGTGCAGAAAATTCGGTGTCTACCAAAGGTGGCATCAGTTCAAAGACATTCACGTTGGCATCTTTCAAAGCCAAACGCAGATATCTTGTATAAGAATGCAAAGCCGCTTTGCTCGCAGAATAAGTCGCCAAAGCGCCCGGAACGAAAGCGACAACAGAAGAAACGTTCACAATGGTCGGATTTTCGTTGGTTTTCAGAATTGGAAGTAGCTTTTCATTGAGACGAATGATTGAAAGGTAATTGGTCAGCATTTCGTCTTCTGCTTTTTCGAAAGCGTTGACGTTTTCTTCGGTGATGTCGTAAACAAGCGCACGTCCGGCGTTGTTGATGACCATATTCAAATCAGGAAATTCGGATTTGATTTGACTTACCAGTTTTTCTACATCCTCTGCATTGCTAACGTCTGAAACAATGGTGCTGACGTTTTTCAGTTGTGAAGCGGCTTGTTGCAAACGTGCTTCATTTCTGCCTGTGATGATGACTTTGTTGCCATTTTCGGATAATAATTTTGCGATTTCTAATCCGATTCCAGCCGAACCGCCGGTAATCAATACTGTGTTGTTGGTTGTTTTCATAATGATGAATTGTTATTATACCAATTGGTATATTTTTGTTTAAATTTTTTTATTTGATTAATTCTGTATCGATAATTTTTTCGATTCTTTCTAATGTGTTGAAAAGATGCGCTTTGTTGTCCAATGTTTTTGAAAGTAAAATTCCGCCTTCAATTAATGCGATGAACTGGTAAGCGTATTGTGATGAACCGGCAGATTCTATGATTTCATCTTTGGTTTTTCCTTCTTCCAGAATTTTGATAAACAGATTGGCCCACTTTTGAAAATTTCCGATGACTTCCGTTTTCAGAAAAGGCATTGTATCGTCAGATTCAACCGCAGTATTAAGATGCGGGCAGCCACCTCTTGAGCTGTTGGTGTCCCACGTTTTTCTGTAAACATCAACAATTGCAAAAAGTTTTTCGCGGGTTGTCATCGCATCATTAAGCTCATTGTTGAAATTGGATTGCAATCTTTTGGCGTTGTAGCGGTAAACTTCCTGGGCAACTTCGTCTTTGTTGGAGAAGTTGCCGTAGATGCTACCTTTTGTCAATCCTGTTGCAGAAGTAATGTCAGACAAAGACGTTCCTGCATAACCTTTTTTATTGAAGATTTCTGCGGTTTGTTCGATGATGAACTGTCTTGTTTTTTCTGCTTTTGACATTTTAATCTGAATTGACTTTGCAAAGATAAACAAATTATATACCAATTGGTATATTTTTTAAATAATTAATAAAAAGCCCGAAAGTCGAAACTTCCGGGCTAAACTTAAAATTGAAAAATGTTACTTTTTGATGATTTTATAAGAACTGCTTTTCTGCTCAGACACAACTTTAACTACATAATTTCCTTTTGATAAAAAAGAAACATTAAATTGTAATTTCTTAGAATTGGCGGGATTGTTCAATAATAATTTTCCGGAATAATCATAAATCTGAATAGAAGTGATAACATCATCTCCAGAAATAGTTATGACATCGTCTGCAGGATTTGGATAGATGCTGAATTTATTTTTATTAATATCTGCTACAGCCATTGCATCATCTGCAGTTACAGTCCACAATTCATATCCTTGGTCATTGTACTTGGCCGTGAAATATAATTTGTCGCCAAGTGTTGTGAAATAGGGTGTGTAACCAACAGCATCCTGAGCTGGATTTTGAGGGTCAACCGTTATTTTTTTTGTTCCTGCAACTGTGCCATCGGATTTCCAAAGCTGGTAATATTCATCATTATTGATCGCACGGAAATATAATTGACCACCCATTTCTGCAAAAAGCATTGGAGATATAGTAACACTCATAGAATCACCAGGACCCTCAAAAACATCCATAAAGAGTTGAGTGCCTTCTGTGGTTCCGTCTGTTGACCAGATTTCTCCGCCGTGTTCTGCGTCTTTCAATGTCATATACAACTTATTGTTATAAATGATATGTTTAAACTGCGGGATTACGCCATTATCAGGCCCATCATAAACATCTTTCAGGATTTTAGTTCCGGCCTCGGTGCCGTCCGTTGTCCATATTTCTCTTCCTGTGTCACTACTGTATGCGGTAAAAAATAATTTTCCGTTGAAATCAATAAAATCTGCGGGCAAAGAGTTGCTGTTTCCGCCTGTGTTGATATCTTTTACTAGATAAGTTCCGGCAGTCGTTCCGTCTGTCGCCCAAAGTTCTATACCATCTGTCCCATTATCTGCATTGAAATAAATTTTGTTACCAAAAGCTTTGAGGTTGGAAGGGTTAGAACTGCTCTCCGCATTGATATCTTTTACCATATGAGTTCCGGCTTCGGTTCCGTCGGAAACCCAAAGTTCAAAACCATGGTTGCCATTATCAAAATCGAAACCGTCAAGCGCATTAAAATAAAGCTTGTTATTCATAACTGTAAAATAAGAAGGATTGGAACCAAATTCACCGGCACGCAAATCGGTAACCATTGTAGTTCCAGCCGTTGTCCCGTCGGTTTTCCAAAGTTCTGTGCCGTGTACGCCATCCTCGGACCTGAAGTATAAAGCATTGTTGAATTCTACAAATTCAAATGCATAGGAGCCACCACTTCCGGGATACATATCTTTGAGAAGTGTTGTTCCGGCTTCGGTCCCGTCGGAGATCCATAACTCGTTACCATTTACTTCGTCTGTTGCTGTGAAAATCAGCTTGCCGTTTAAGGTTTTTAAATTATTAATCTCAGAACCATTTTCACCTGGATTGATATCTTTCACCAGCTTTGTTTCATTGCCATCCGTCACCCAAAGTTCACGGCCGTGCATACCATCGTCTGCGACAAAATAAATTTTGGAATTAACTTTTACTAAATCACTCGGCAAAGAGTCGCCGGAAGGATTGATGTCTTTTACCAGTTTGAACACTGGCGATTGCTGGGCATTTATATTTAAAAATGAGACCAATAAAGATGCAAGGATAAATTTACTCTTCATATAAAAATTTTGTTTGAGTAAAATTAGAGCCTTAATTTCAGAAAGTACAATACTATACTTTTAGATACCCGAAAATTTCAAGAAAACAAAAGTTTTTTATTTTTAATCGACTGGAAATCAATTGTGTTTTGAATGTTGTTTTTAGATTAAGAAATTTTATTACCGACGATTTTATTAATTTTTTTTGACTTCCTAACTAGAAAGTAAGCCAATATCAAACTAGATAAAATGAAAATACCGAGAAGAGCACAAATAATAATGGTGTATTTTCTTTGCTCAGCCTCATCAATTTTTTGCTTAAATTCATTCCTTTTCTTTAGTAATTCATTCACAGATTTGACGTCTTCCAAAACAAATTTGGATTGGGTGGAATCAAATAGTTTTTGATACTTCAAATGATTTTCAAAGTCATTGAGCTCGATGAAATTTTCTGCCAGAAGTTTATAAATTCGGCTTTCCATTTCGATTTGTTGGGTTTCCTTAGAAAGTGGAAGTGCAGATAGCAAGGTTTTATTGGAAGTTGTAAAATCTTTATGTGCATTTTTGATTTCAGACAAGCCAATCAACGCATTGCATTCTAGAGACTTTGCGCCGTTTTTTCTGGCATCGGCCAAACCATTTTCGAAACTGACTTGTGCAGAATCTTTGTTGATCGATAAATAACAATAGGCTTTTTGATTGTAAGCCTGTCCCAGATTGGCAACCGCAAATCCGTTGTCTTTATTTTTTTTAAACTCAGCAATTGCTTTGTTAAAATGTTTGATCGCATAACCACAATCGAGACTTCTTTTGTATAGAAAACCTTTTAAAAGATTGATGTTGCCAATCAGATATTTTTTTGATTCTGGAAGAGAAACGGTTTGCGAAAGTTTGTCCGCTTTATCAAGATATTGCCAGGCTTCATCGCGCATTTCGATTCTAATGTATTGATTACCAATCAATCCTAGCGTTCTAATTTGATTGGCGTTGTCTTTTGTCTGTTCAGATAACTCGTTGGCTTTCAAAGCAAATTCTATCGATTTTTGAAAATCATTCAAACCAGAATAACCGTTGGAAATCAAGATGTAAGATGAAATTTTATAAGAAGCTTCCAGATTTTTTTTCTTGAGAATATCTTTTCCGATGTCGATGGTTTTCTGGGGATTTTTGAAAAGAAAAGTGTTGGCAGAACCAATCAGACTGTCAATTTCCTTATTGTCCTGAGCAGAAAGTGAACTTGCATACACACTCAAAATCATCAGGATAAAAATTCTAAACGTTCTCATCCAATTCGCTTTTAATGATTTTGATAAATGATGCCGGCGAATGTCCCGTAACCTGCTTGAAAACAGTAGAAAACAAACTATGCGAAGAAAATCCGGCTTCCTCCGCCAGGTGACTGACTTTATATTTCAGATAGACCGGATTGTTTTTTAGTTTATTAATAATGTAATTGATTCTCAGTTCGTTGATGTAAGAATGGAAGTTTTTATTTTTATAAGTATTAATAATTTCGGACAGATATTTGGTATTCGTATTCAGGTTTTCAGCGAGGAGATTGAGAGAAATATCAGAATCCAGAAAATCTTCATCAGCTTCAAATTTTTCCAGTTTTTCCAACAGAAAACCAATCGTCTTATCAGGAATCACAATTTTTCCGGCACTTTCCTGCGCTTTATTTTCAGCAATGAATTTCTCTCTTTCTTTCGCTTCTTCGGTTGCTTTTTCGTGATTTTTTTGTTTATGATTTAATCTTCGGTTGATAAAATATGCAATGACGAACAGTAGTAAAATAGCAGTCGCAATCCAATAAATTATCCTTTTCTCTTGCTCAGATTTAGACTTCAAAACTTCATCCTGTTGCTGATCGATTTTGGAAAGAAACGTAATTCTCGCATTTTCTTTGACGGAACTCAATGAATCTTGCAAAGCAGTCTGAAGCTGGTAAAATTCCCGGTATTTTTCTTGGTCTTTTAATTTAAATTTTTGCAATTCCAGTTTATAAATCTCATCTTTCAACCAAATGTCCTGAACATTTTTATCAATTGGTTTTAAAAATTCGAGGTAGTCAATATTCTTATCTGATTCTGTTTTTAAAGATTGAATTTTGGCTTTTGCGTAAAAGTAATAAGATGGATAATGTTCAATTTTTTTAATAAAATATTGTGCAGAATCAAGTTTTCCAAGGTTGGCGTATGATAATGCGTAATAGAAATTGCTTAGTTCTGTAGCATATTTTATTTTTTGTTTTTGAAATAATTTTAAATTCTTAATGGTTTGATTCCAGTCAGAATTGGAGTAAGATTTTATTGCTTTTTCGTAGTAATTCTGCTCAATTTCCTTTTCATTTCTGATGAGGTATAATTGAGACAGTTTAATTCCCAATTCATCGCAAAGTCTTGCCAGAAGATAATTGATTTGAAATTCGTTGTTAGGACGATTTGACTTTTTTGAAAGTTCGATACATTGGAACAATTTTTCAATCGCTGTATTATAATCTCCTCTGAGTAAACTGCTTTCTGTGACGAGGAAAAGGACTTTTAATTTATTATTATCATCCGAACTGTTCTTGAAAAGAAACTCTGCAATCACGCCAGATTCCGAAGGTTTTTTGTAAATCAAATCTTTAGATTCCGAGAACAAAGTTTCTGCATCTCGACTATTTTGCGCTTTGATGAGTGAACAGAATGCGAGAAATAAAACTAAAATTAATTTCAAAACGAAATGGCTATATGACTTATAAACCAGTAAATTTATGCAATTATTTTTTCAAAAAAACAGCTTTAAGATTGTTAATGTTGACTATGTCATAAAAAATGCTCCCGAAAAAAAATCCGAGAGCATCCTGTTATAGAGAAAAATAATGAATGTTTATTTCCAGCCGCCACCCAGGCTTTTGTAAATGTTGACAACGGTGCTTAGTTGTCTTTCTTTCGCTTCGATGAGTTCCATTTTGGCGTCAAGAGCATCACGCTGATTCATCAAAACTTCCAGATAATCAGCACGGGAGTTTCTGAATAATTGATTGGCGATGTCAATTCCCTGGTCCAGAGCTTTGGATTCCTGAGACTTCATTTCATAATATTGGTCCAGGTTTTTGATTTTAGACATCAGATTGGTCACATCAATATAAGCGCCCAAAATTGTTTTGTCATATTCATACAATGCCTGGATTTGTCTCGCATCAGCTGCTTTGAATTGTGCTTTTATGGCACTTTTATTAATCAGCGGACCGGCCAGTTCTCCAACCAAATTATAAGCAATCGATTCAGGCATTTTCACTAAATAAGACGGGTTGAAAGCTTCCAAACCGAGAGCTGCATTGATTTCCAGACTTGGGTAGAATTCTTTTCTTGCCACTTCTACATCCAGTTTTGCAGATTGCAATTCCAGTTCCGCTTGCTTGATGTCAGGACGATTCGCCAATAACTGAGACGGAATTCCCGTGTAAACAGTTTGCGGAACAATGGTCATAAAACTTTCTTTGGTTCTCGCAATCGGTTGCGGATAACGACCCAGCAAAGCATTGATTTGATTTTCCTTTTCCGTGATTTGTTGTTTCAGATCATATTCAGTGGCGTTGGATTTTGCCAACTCAGCTTCGAATTTCTTCACAGCCAGTTCAGTCGCTGCCATTGCGGATTTTTGGATTTTAGCGATTTCCAAAGCTTTTTTCTGCAAATCCATATATTGGTGAATGATATCGAGTTGATTATCAAGCGACAATAATTCATAATAATTATCAGCTACTTCGGCAATCAGGCTAGACAAAACGAAATTTTTGCCTTCCACCGTTGACAAATAATGAGCAACGGCTGCTTTCTTTTCGGTTCTCAGTTTTTGCCAAATATCGATTTCCCAATTGGCCACCAATCCACCTTCGAAGTTTCCTAGATTCTCAGGAACTTCTTTTCCATCAGTTATGTCAGTAGATGCATCTCCGGCTCCGGTACTTGTATATCTACCGACTTTTTCAATTCCCGCTCCCAATTTTGCTGCAACAGTTGGACTCAGTTTTCCGTTTTTGTACATCACATCGCTTTTTGCAATTTCGATTTGCTGAAGTGTAATCAGTAATTCCTGATTATTTTTCAACGCTTCGTCTATCAGTTTCACAAGATTTGGGTCTGTGAAAAATTCTTTCCAGGGTGTGATTCCTGAATTATTTTCTGAAGCGGTTTGATTCTCAAAATTCTGCGGAATCGTCTCTTTCACCTGATCCTGAATTTTGGTTGCCATCGGTGCTTTACATCCAATTAACATTAATGAAATGGATGCAACAGCAATTATATTTTTTGGTCTTGCCATAAAAAGGCGAGATCGTGATTCTATATTTTTAAAAGACGTTTTCATAAGATATCTATTATTTGTCTTCAAATTTTCCATCGTGTTGGTATGGTTCTGTGTTTTCTGTAAGAGGATTTTCCTCTTCGTAATAAGTCAGTTTAGACTTCGCTGCGATGTTCGCAAAAATGTAGTATAATCCAGGAATTATCATCAATCCGAAAATAGTTCCGATGAGCATTCCGCCAGCCGCAGCTGTTCCGATTGTTCTGTTTCCGACTGCTCCAGGTCCAGTTGCCAAAGCCAAAGGAATCAATCCGGCGATAAATGCGAAAGATGTCATCAAAATCGGACGAAATCTCAAAGATGCTCCCTGCAAAGCTGCTTCTTTTGTCGAAAGTCCTTCTTCTGCTTTTTTCTGGACAGCAAATTCGACGATCAAAACGGCATTTTTTCCGAGTAATCCGATGAGCATTACCATCGCCACCTGTGCATAGATATTATTCTCCAATCCGAAAAGACTTAAACATAAAAACGCTCCAAAAATTCCTGTTGGTAAAGACAAAATGATTGGCAAAGGCAAAATAAAACTTTCATATTGTGCTGATAAAATCAAGTAAACAAATCCTAGACAAACCAAGAAAATGTAAACAGCCTCATTTCCTCTGGAAACTTCGTCTTTAGAAATCCCTGCCCAGTCGATTCCGAACCCTCTTGGTAATGTTTTATCCGCCACTTCCTGAATTGCTTTGATGGCATCTCCAGAACTGTAACCTGGTGCAGGTGTTCCGCTGACTTCAGAAGAGTTATACATATTGTGTCTTGTAATCTCGGATAATCCATACACTTTTTCAAGATGCATAAAATCTGAGTAAGGAACCATCTGGTCTTTATCATTTTTCACATAAAGCTTCAGAATGTCGCTTGGCAAAGCACGATATTGCGGTCCGGCTTGAACGATCACTTTGTAAGGTCTGTCGAATCGAATAAAACTGGTTTCGTAATTGGAACCTATCAAAGTTGAAAGATTATCCATCGCTTTTTCTATCGTTACGCCTTTTTGCTCCGCAAGATCATTATCGATTTTCAACATATACTGAGGGAAACTTGCAGAATAGAATGAGAAAGCTGACCCCAATTCAGGACGTTTTTTCAGTTCCTTCACAAAGTCATTACTTACGGTTTCCATTTTGTGATAATCGCCACTTCCTGCTTTATCCAAAAGTCTTAATTCAAAACCTCCGGCAGCTCCATAGCCAGGAATTGAAGGTGGTTGGAAGAATTCGATATTTGCACCGGGAATTTCTTTGGCTTTTTGTTCTAATTGCTCAATAATTTCAGAAGCAGATTCTTTTCGGTCTTCCCAGCTTTTCAGATTGATCAGACAAGTTCCGGAGTTGGATCCTGTTCCTTCAGTCAAAATCTCATAACCTGCCAAAGATGAAACCGATGAAACACCATCAATATCTTCGGAAGCTTTCTGCAACTGCAACGCAATCTGATTTGTTCTTTCCAAAGTTGATCCCGGAGGCGTTTGAATAATCGCATAAATCATTCCCTGATCTTCACTTGGGATAAATCCTGTCGGTAATTTGTTACTCAAAAAGAAAGTTCCGAGACAGAAAAGTATAAGTAAAGGAAGCGTTATCATTTTTCGGGTAACAACCTTAGTAAGCAAGCCATGATATTTGTTGGCACCAACAGTAAATATATTGTTGAATCCATCCAAAAATCTGTTGAGAGGTGTTCTTTTTTTCTCTTTTCCGTGGTTGTTTTTCAGAATTAATGCACATAAAGCCGGCGTCAAAGTCAAAGCCACAACTCCAGACAAAATGATTGAAGAAACCATTGTTATAGAAAACTGACGGTAGAAAACCCCAACCGGACCAGACATAAATGCTACCGGAATGAACACTGAAGCCATTACCAAAGTAATTGCGATAATTGCGCCGCTTATCTCGTGCATTGCTTCTTCCGTTGCCTTGAGTGGAGAAAGATGTTTCTCTTCCATTTTGGCGTGAACAGCTTCTATCACAACAATTGCGTCATCGACTACGATTCCGATTGCCATTACCAATGCAAAGAGTGAAATTAAATTTAATGTAATTCCAAATGCTGACATGATTGCAAAAGTTCCTATTAATGAAACCGGAACCGCAATGGTAGGAATCAAAGTTGAACGCCAGTCTCCTAAGAAAAGGAAAACTACGATTGCTACCAGAATAAATGCTTCAAACAAAGTGTGAATTACCTTTTCAATCGATGCATCCAAAAATCGGGAAACGTCATAACTGATCTCGTAATGCATTCCTTTCGGGAAGCTATTTTTATTAAGATCTTCCATCAATGCTTTCACATTCTTGATAACGTCGCTTGCATTGGAACCATAAGATTGTTTGATTGTAATTGCGGCAGACGGTTTTCCGTTCAAAGTAGAGTAGATATCATACATCGAACTTCCGAATTCTACATCTGCAATGTCTTTCAGTCTTACAAACTCGCCATTTGGATTTGATTTTAGAATGATATTTCCGTAATCCTTTTCATTGTTGTAACGTCCAGGATATTTCAGAATATATTCAAATGACTGGGAACGTTTTCCTGAACTTTCACCTGTTTTTCCTGGTGATGCTTCTATACTTTGCTGGTCCAATGCTTCCATTACTTCATCTGCTGAGATATTGTAAGCCGTCATTCTATCTGGTTTTAACCAAACACGCATTGCATATTCTCTGGTTCCTAAGATGTCGGCTTCTCCTACACCTTTTATTCTTTTCAGTTCAGAAAGAAGGTTGATGTCTGCAAAGTTGAAGAGGAATTTCTGATTGGCTTTCGGATCGTCACTGTAAAGGTTGATATACATTAGCATATTCGGTTCTTCACGAGTAATCTTTACACCTTCTCGAACTACCAATGGTGGTAATTTATTAATCGCAGAAGAAATATGATTCTGAACGTTGATTGCGGCAACATTCGGATCTGTTCCAAGGTCGAAAACGACCTGGATAGAAGCTTCACCGTCATTTCCTGCGTCGGAAGTCATATATTTCATTCCGGGAATTCCGTTGAGCGCTCTTTCCATCGGGATTACCACGGATTTGATGAGCAATTCATTGTTAGCTCCGGGATATTCTGCCGTGATGTTTACTTTCGGCGGAGAGATCGATGGGAACTGGGTCACAGGTAATTTTACCAAAGATAAAATCCCTAAAAATACGATGATCAAAGAGATCACAATAGACAGAACTGGTCTACGAATGAATTTCTTAAACATAATTTTTCGCTTTTATAAGAACTAGTCTGCTTTTAATTTTAATGATTGTAAGACTTTCTTAGGATCTTGGAATTTGGTTTCCACTTTCTGGTCGTCTTTCACTTTCTGTACGCCTTCCAAAAGGAATTTATCATTTGCATTCAGACCTTCAGAAACAACATACATATCTGGAAGAGAGTAAGCTACTTTAATATTTTTTGAACTCACTTTTCCATTTTTGTCAACCACAAAAACATAGACTTGATCCTGGATTTCGTAAGTTGCTTTTTGAGGAATGATCAATGCATTTTTTAAAGGAAGCGTCATTTGGATTTTTCCTGTTTCGCCGTTTCTAAGTAATTGATTAGGGTTTGGGAACTTTGCCCGGAAAGCGATATTTCCGGTTTCGTTGTCAAATTCGCCTTCAATGGTTTGAATAATTCCTTTATCAGGGAAAGCTTCGCCATTTGCCATAACCAAAGAAACCTGGTTATTTCCACGCTCTGCAGAATGGGTTTGGTAATTAATATATTCTGGTTCAGAAACATTGAAATAAGCATAGATTCCACCATTGTCGGAAAGGCTTGTCAATAGATCACCTTCATCTACGAGACTTCCCAGTTTAAGAGGAAGACGGTTGATGATTCCGGAAAATGGAGCTTTGATTGTTGTAAAAGATAAGTGGGTTTGAGCAAGATTCAATTCAGCTTTTGCAGCGTCTAGTTTCGCTCTTGCCATTCTTTTTTCATTGATAGAAACAACATTGCTATTGGCTAAAGTAGTAGAATTTTGTAATTCGATTTCTGCCTGTGCCACTTCTGCTTTGGCTTTCAAAACATCGGCCTGGTATAATTGGGGCATAATTTTGAATAACACTTGTCCAGCCTGTACATGCTGGCCTTCATCCACATATATTTTTTCTAAAAATCCTTTTTCCTGAGCTCGTATCTCGATGTTTTTTTCAGATCTGATCTGGGAAACGAACTCTTTTGTAATTACAGTATCCATTTTTACCGCTGATGTTACGGGATAAATGACTGTTTCTTCTTTTTCTTCTTTCTTGTCTTTACAGCTAAAGATAATCAGCAATGCGCTGAGAGCAACAGAAAATGTGACTCTTTTCATTTTAAATAAATTTTATTTTTTTAATTGAGGATTGAATTAATGATCAAAAAGGAACATCAGATTCAGTGAAATATCAAATAGGTGAATTTTCAAAAACAACAAGGAATGTTACCACTTTGTAATAAGGGTAATTCTGTTTTTGAAAAGTGAATTTTAAATACGGATAGAACGGAGCAGAATAAATCTTTTTACCGAGTAGATAATGGTTTCCGGTTCGTGAAAGATTTGCTTTTGACGTCTGAAAAATAAATGTAAAAGATAACCAAACCCGAAAGTCGTTACAACCGCAATGAAATTGTAAGCATTAGAAAGATTAAGATTGCTTTCTTCGGGAGAATCCAGAGAATCATTGATTTGTTGCAATGATGTTTTCTCTAATGAATGATTCGTATGGTGTTTTTTAGCAAAAGAAAGAATGTGCAAGGATATATTCTGATTTCCAAAATCTTGCTGGAAATCAAGTGTTTGTTTGTTTTCTGCTGTAAATAACAGAAAGACAAACATTAGAATATATACGATTGCATTTTTCATTTTGATACTGCAAATTTACATTCGTTTTATGTTAAAATAATCTTAAGAGATGAAATTTAAGGAATTTTTAAGTTGAGGTTCTAAGGAAATCACATTTTGATTTGAATATCTTTTTATTAATTTTATCCAATCAAAAATTAGCAGATGCCACTTTACAAAGATTTTTCCGATGATGTTGCCCAGATTCTGATTTGGGAATATGATGAGAACGAAGAACTGGATTCTGAACTTTTGCTGGAGCCGGAAAATCAAGCCAAAATTCTGGGTTATCATCCGAATAAAATCACGGAGTTTCTGATGGTGAGAAAGATGCTGAAAGTATTGCTGCCAAAGCACAAAATTCTTTACAGAGACAACGGCGAACCGTATCTTTTTCCGCAGGATTTTCATATTTCTATCAGCCATTCTTATCCGCTGGCAGGTTTGGCAATTTCGAAAAATAAAATCGGAATCGATATCGAAAAACGGAAAGAAAAAATCAAAAATATCCGTCACAAATTTATTTTGCACGAGGATATTTACATCGATAATTCCAAAGAGATGGATTTTCTAACTGCCATTTGGTGCGTGAAAGAAGCGCTTTACAAAATCCACCATAGCAAACATTGGTCACTGAAAAAACATTATGACGTTTTGCCTTTTGAGTTGCAGGAAGAATTCACGGTGAAAAGCAGAGTTTACGATTTGGAGAACGAAGATTTCTACAAAGCCAGAATCAATTTCTTCGATAATTATTGCTTCGCGGTTGTAGATTGATGAATCAAATATTCTTCGATGATTTTTCTCTGGTCTTTCGCCACATCATTGATGAGTTCTAATAATTCTTTGATGTTTTTAATTTCTGTCAAATGACTGACGCCAAATTTTCGTTCATCAGAAATCACTTGATTTTCTAATTCGGCTTTTCTTTTTTCCAATAAGTCAACCACGTGATCTTCCGGTTTGATGTGGCTTTCGATTCTGGTTTGCTCGTCCAAATCTTGTTGGAACAGTAGGGAAGAGGTTCGCAAAAGTTCAGCCGAAATTCTGATTTTCCAATTCTGAAAATCGATCTCAGGGAACTCGTGACCAGACTTTGCGTATTGCGATAATGAAGCTGTGTAAGCCGTAATCAGATGCGTTGTCGTCACAAATTGATGCACCGTTTCCAGTTTTCTTTGCTGATTTTTCGGGTCAGAAATCATTCTTTGGAAATTGTCGGAAAGATTCGCCAGATCGATGATGGCGTTTTTTCTTTTCAGTCGGAAATCCTGATCTTCCGGTTCGTTTTTTAAGAAGTGGTCCATTACCAATCTGAAATAATCGAGATTACTTTTGGAAGATTTTTTCATTAAATCCAGATTCTGAGTATGTTCCCAAACCGGTAAAATAAAATAAGCGACCAAAAAAGTGACAATTCCGCCAATTGCAGTATCCAGCAATCTGTCTTTGAAAATAAGATTCACATTTCCCGGTCGTAAAAAATTGAAAGACAGGAAAATGTAAATCGTCATAAACAAAACTGCCCAGAAATAATTAGACTTCAGCAAGCTGAAACAAATTATCATACTGACCAAAAGTATGACTAATAACGCTGTTGGCTCACCAATAAAATGTAAAATAATGTAGGCAATAATTGCACCTGCTAAAGTTCCAAAAAAACGGACAAGATTCCTGTGTTTTGTTGTGGCGTACGCAGGTTTCAGGATGGCAATGATGGTAATGAGAATCCAGTAAGAATGTCCAATCCCGAGAATCTCAAATCTGGAAACGATGTAACCAATCAGTAATGCAATCGTGACTCTCACTGCGTGCCGAAAATGTCCTGATTTCAAGGAAAAATTGGAAAGGAAAACTTTAAGATTCAGCTTTTCTTCTTTGGGTAGAAATTTGGAATAATCTAAACCTGAAGATAGACTTTTTGCCAGTTTTTTATCCTGAGAATTAACTTTTAAAATAGTTGTGACTTCATCTGTAATCTCAGTAATTCTCATTAAAACCTGACGCATCATCATAAAATCTTCCAGAGTTTCGGAAGAAAATTTCTTGGCTCGATGATCGAAAAATTCGTCATAGATTTTCTTCAATTCATTGTCGAAATTCGTGATTTCTTTGTAGGCAAGACCACTTTGGAGAGAAATCCCGAGATTGGTAATTTCGTCTGCCATTACCAAAAGATAATCATGGATTTTTTGAAGCAAAACTGTGTCTCCAAAAGCCTGATTCATCTGTTTGTAATCATTTTCAGAAGTCAGAAGTTTGTCATAAAGATCGATGGAATTGAGAAACATCAACATCAAAATCCTACTTTGTGTTGTGGATTCGTTAACTATTTGTCTCGTTCTGAAAACAATTTCTCGTGTATCTTCCTGATGATTTTTTATTTTGACCTGTTGCGAAATCAATTGATTTAATAATGAACCGAAATCTGGATTTTTAGAATAATATCCTGCTTTGATTCTTAGATAATCTGCCAATTCCAAATAATTCTCACCAACAACCTGACTGGCTAACTTGTACGGCTGAAGTTTCGAAACCACCAGAAAAACGATGAAAAACCACAGACAACCGAGAAAAAATATGAATGAACTTTTGAAAATGTTATCTCCCGTGAGATGTCCATCAATAAAGATACTGAGGACAACGAGTGCGATGGAACCGAAAGTCGCCAATCGCATTCCATAAACACCAATCATCGAAAAGAAAAATCCTAAAATGATGATCTCCAGATAAACGGCAATTGGAAATTCTTTCACTAAACTGGCTAAAAGCGCAATAAGAAAGAAGGAAAATATGGATAAAATCAGTGTATTTCTCCTTCTGATATAGGGGCCTTGCTGATCCGTCAATCCTACGAAACTCGTTCCTAGTGGAAACAAAAAATATTCCTTAAGCAAACCAAATTGCGCCAGGATGATACTTGGAATCACAATTGCCAAAGCGATTCTTGCTCCGGAAAAAATGTATTGGCTGGTAAGAAATTTTTTGAGTTCGGAACTGTAGTTCATTTTGCAAATTTAGAGAAAGTAAAGATTTTAAAGGATGTGATGATGAGATTAATTGTAAAGTTAATTTTAAATTTAATCAAAAAAAAATGCCAAAGCGAAATGCTCTGGCAAAATTTATAATTAATTATTAATTCGAAAAAATTAATAATCCTGTGCGTTGTAAGTTTCGCTACCGATGTTCCATGTCAATCCGAATCTCAAGGTATTATCCAAAGCTGAATTGATTTTAGAAGTATTGATCAAGTAAGAAAGATCCAGTCCGAAAGAAGCATATTTGAAACCAACACCCACTGTTGCGTATTGTCTAGCTCCCTGCTCTGGTGCTTCTGTAAAATAACCGGCTCTCAAAGCAAAAGTCTCATCGTAAGAATATTCTGCAGCGCCACTGAACATAATACTTTTCTTGTTACTGAATGATTTCCCGATACCTTCCATCACACCAACGTTGGGAACGTTACCAGTGTCATCCGGTCCTGGAACCAAGATTTTAGAAGCTTCACCACTTAGGCTGAAACGGTTTTGATCATCAATTAATAAATCATAACCCAAACCTAATCTTGCCATAGTCGGAAGGTAAGATCTGGATTCTTCGTCACCTGTATAATCCAATCTAGGACCAAGATTCTGAACTGCCCAACCTGCTTTTACACGGCCTTCGTATCCGCTGATACTTTCGTGTTTTGGAGACATAAAGTATCCGGAAACATCTACTGCAAAAGTATTGGCAGGCTTCAAAGTACTGTTGGAGTTAAAACCTCCTCCAATATCTGATCTGATGAATCTACCAGTAACTGCCATTGAATAATTATCCGTCAATTTCAAACCGTAAGCAAGGTCTACTGAAAATTCATTTGGTTTTGCTGTGCCACCCTGGATTACTTCATTACCAACAAAATCTGTCAAATCTACATCACCCATATTGAAATAGTAGATACTCGCACTCAAAGTAGAACGCTCGTCATCTCCTAAAAACGTGTAGAAAGAGCCATAAAGCAAGAAAACATCACTTGTTAGTTTACTCATATACGGTGTATAGTTCACACCAAATCCAGAGGACGTTTTTGCAAAAGGATATTTTGCGGCATTCCAAAACTGTGAAAAAACATCTGTAGATGTCACAACACCCTGATCTCCCATACCACCGGCTCTCGCATCTGGAGATATTCTCAAGAAAGGAGCACCAGTCAATACCGGCTGAACATTGCTTTGAGAAAAGGCAAAGGCACTCACGCCAATTCCTAATCCTAAAAATAATCTTTTTGTTAAATTCATTTTTTTTCTTTTAAGGTAAAGTTTACCAATATATTATATTTTTTATTTTAATAACACCATTTTTTCTACTGCAGTTGCACTTCCGGAACATTTTTCCTGATTCTGGCTGCGTGCAAATATCTTAAAAATATATGTACCTTTTGCAACAGTATCGCCAAAATCATCTTTTCCATCCCATTCTATAGCTTGTCTTGGTGTTCTGAAGCCTTGTAAGAAAGGTTCTGCCGAGATGCTAGTTGATAATGTTCTAACTATTTTTCCTGTAATGGTGTAGATTTGAACATTCACATCGAGAACGTCATCACAATTGTGTTCAAACTGCACATACGTTTTGTTGGTAAATGGATTTGGCCAGTTAAGAAGTCTGTTGACAGTCAGCTTCCTTTCGGATTCATCTTTTACTACAAAGTTTAACGTAGAAGTCGCCGAATTATTATTGATATCCCAAACTTTAAAAACCAATTGATGCTCTCCCGGTTTTAAACTCTTCAAAGGAAATGTTACAGAACCTTTCTGATAATCCTGAAGATCTCCAAAGTTACAGCCATTACCATCTCCCGGAGAAAAATAATCATTTATAGATGTTGTATTAATAACATCTCCATCCAAAATAAATGTAATATCGTGACCAATTCCTGCTCCGGTTGAGTTGATTCCCATATTGTCCTTAACGCAAGCTAAAAGCATTGGATTCTGATCGGTAATACCACCATTGGCAAAGTTTGTATTATTCATATAAAGATTAGCAGCTGGGGGTTCCGAGTCGTTGATTCCATCGGGATTGATGCCTCCCACTGATTGAACCTGATTTGTAAAAACGTCATAAGCATTAGGATTCGGAGTTGATTTGTCAAAATTATCCGCGTAAGCTAAAATTCTTCCATCGCCTACTTCGTAATTAATATCTTTAGGAACATAGAATTCTACTGTATAATTACCGTTTTCGACTTTACCGGAAGCTTTTACTATTGCGCTCGGCTCCTCTGTGTACTCCATAACGGGCTTCATTTCAGGAATATTGTCATTATTAAGTGTTTTCTTCGTGATTTTTTTATCAAAAATATTAATGATTGCACGACCATTAAAACTATCGTCCTTCGTGACACCATCGGCCTTCATCACCTGGCCGGATATCTTTACAAAATCTAAAGCTCTGATTTTTCCGGGTACCGGCGTATCAATGGTATTTATTTTTAACAGACGTTTTGGTCTGCTCATCTTCATTGCAGGATCGCCTAAGTAATTGACCTTTAATGGATCGGTGGATCCACCGTAGCCAAAAGGGCCGAAATAAGCTCGTCTTGCTGCAAGGTGTGCATCTCCAATAGAACTGAAATCATCACTATTAAGAACAAACATTTTTTCTGTAAATATAGGCGCGAATTTTCTTCCATAATCTACCGATATTGCTCTGCTTGAGGTAATCATTGTGGAAGCGCCTCCTGTAGTTAGTTTTATAAGTTGTTCTCCAACGGAGTTGGTAGCAGGTTCGTCCCACAAGGTAAATTCACACGTAATGGTTGAGACGAACGGGAATCGGCTGTAAACTGCTGTAAAGTTATTGAATCCCTGAACTTCTGTTGATGTTAAAATCCGTTCTTGTGCCCATCCATTGATCCCTCCGTGTCCGAAATAGAAAAGATAAAGTGTGTTTCCAACATCATTTACAATGGCTTGATTTACCTGAGGATACCTTTGCCCTCCGGCACTTGTCACCGCAGGAAAAGCATCCATATAGAGTTTTCTGATATTGTATTCTGGTTTGGTTCCTGCCCCGAAGGCTTGATTAATTGCGTACTCAACCAAATAATGAAAAGGACCCAGAACACCGGATGGAGTACCAGCACCTTCATAATCATCGTCAGCTACAAAATCCAGTTTCATTCTCCATTCACCAAATGGATTGGACTGTCCTGGAAGAGCATTATTGTAAGCTAAGATTTTATCAATCATGGTTTTGGCTTCCTGTAGGTTGTCTGCTGGCAATCGTCCGATGGGTAGATCCGGAATCTGAGTAAGATCGGTAACTGTTTGTGGTGCTGTCATTACAAAATAATCATCTGTAACATACGAAGCTTTGACATCACCACTGTATTCGCTTTGGTAGCTAGGTAAGATGTCTGTATTGTTAGCAATTCTGTTTTTGAAATCATAGGATGTATCCCCTAATAGGAGAACATATTTTAATTTACCATTTGTGGTGTTGAGTCTTGTTATAAAATCACGTATTGCTGTAATATCCTTACTGCCGCTGTTGAATTCATTGTAGATCTCGTTGACATCAATTACCTGAACATTGGTAAATTTTTTTTTATGAAAGTCTGCAAGTCTCTGTGCCTGACTGATATAGGTCGGTTGAGTAATCATCAGATAATCTACATTTTTGAGTGCTGATAAATCCTGATTATTTATTCTTCCTACAAAAACAGGTTCGTAAGCTACAGAATTTTTGAAAGCAACAAACTCATTATTGAAGTAGGGGCTATCTGCAGAATATCCAAAATTAAATGATGATGATTGAGGGCTTTTGTTTGTTACTCTTCTTGCATTAGTAATATCAGAAACATCCCAAATCTGCTCCAGTCCTGAAGTGTTTTTTACGGAGAATCCATATAAATCTCCTGAACCCGTTACAATGTCGTAATCCCGGAAGTTCATCTGTGCATTATTGAAACTCAGATCTTCCTTGTATTGGACTTCAGCAAAGTCAAAATAAAAACTGCCATTAGGATTTGCACTGGTGTTGGAAATGTATGAAAATTTTATACTGTTTCCTGTTTGATTGGTGAGCGAACTCTCATGACTTATAGGAACGAAATCTTGTGAGTCAGAAGCTAAAGTTGCGTCCCTCTTACTTCCATTGACATCAATTTTAACATTAGTAGACTGAGCCAGATAACCAATGACCTGTGTCTTAAATCTGATTATATCATCAGACTGCATCGGTGATTTCGTATTGAAAATGATATCTCTGCTTCCTTGGATTACATCGCCTGTCCAAGTTCTTCCCAGCTTTATCAGATTGAATTTTTCTTCATTAATATATTGATAATCATCATAACGCGTGATCAAATCTTGAGGTAGAATTTGGTCTACTGACTGAACTCTTTTTCCTGGACCATTGTCAAAATTGATAAAATAGTATGAGTAATCTTCGTAAATATTGATAAAATTATTCGGAGCAATCTGTCTTCTGTATTCTGTCCTTTTTACCCCATTGCCATTTGTTCTATCAAACAGGTTATATCCATTGGGTCCCTGTGCGTAAAAAAGTGCATAATCGTTATCATTCCACACACCATCATCTTCTCCAACAACTTGTATAGCATTTTCCTGCAAAGCATCATAACGTTTATCTTTATTAACTTCTGGCAACATAATACCACCGTTGCCATAAATTCTAAAGTTTTTGGGATTAATGTTGGCGACATTGATTCCATTTTGTTGTAAAAACTGTTTCGTGATTTTAAAAATTCCGGATTTATCAACCTTTATTTTGTAAAAAGTTCCTGATTTTAAAGGGTTTTCAGAAGTGCCCAATTTATTGCTACCTCTGGACAAGGCAGAAATACTTTCACTTTTTTGTGTAATATTAAAGGATGTTAGTTTGTATAATTTATTATTTTCAACTTTTATAGCTGCAACTTTTACATTAGCATTTTGAGCATTTTCATGGTCGTTGAAAAAATAATTAACACTTACAGAAGGATTGGGAGAAATAGAATTGATTTTAAGATCGTGAATGTCTTTATTTGATAATTCCTGCCATTGAAACTGATCCACCAACAACTGATTATCCGTTTTTACATTAAGGTTAACAAAGATAGAATTGACATCTATAAGGTAATTGTGATTGGTAAAATAGGGATAGGTGATTTTTTCTGTCCCATAGTCCATTTCTTTTGTGCCTTCCCAATTTAGGTTAATCTTCTGGGAAAATCCAAGAATAGAGATAAAAAGGAAAACGAATGTATAAAATTTGAATTTCATCAATGATATTTATTAAGATTACAAAATAAACGATTTTTTTAAAAAAATGGTATATAATAAAATTAAATTAATTGCGTTCTATCAAAAAAAGGTAAACAATATTTGATTAATTAAAGAATTTACTTTTTCTTTGTACTTTGAAAATTTCTATATCAGATTATGAAAAAAATAAGGTTGTTTTCTATTATTTCTTTTAGCTCAGCACTGCTTTTGATAAGTTGTGGTGGTGGAGGAAACACTAAGAAAGGTGGTGGTACTAAAGGTTTTGTGAGTAAAACCGGATGGAAACCCAACGAAAAAGACGGGTGGTTCTTCTCAGGTAAACAGCAGAAACCTAAAGCTTGGCCAGGAATGGTCTATGTGGAAGGTGGTACTTTTACAATGGGTCTAGTGGAAGATAATGTGATGCACGATTGGAATAACACGCCAAGAAGAATGCAGGTAAGCTCTTTCTTCATTGGAGATACAGAAATTACCAATTCAGAATACAGAGAATATACGACCTGGCTTAAGTTTGTTTTCCCATCTACAGATCCTGGTTTTAAACACATTTATACAGGATCTTTACCGGATACTTTGGTTTGGAATAACAAGTTGTCTCGTAACGATTATGCAGAAACTTATTTCAGATCTCCGGAATACGATTACTATCCGGTAGTTGGTGTTTCCTGGTTACAAGCAACGAAATATTGCGATTGGTTAACTGAAAGAGCCAATGAAAAAGCATTGATGAAACAAGGAGTAATCTCCAAAGATCTATACTCTGCAGATAAAGCAGCAAGTGCAGGATCTACTTTCAATATGGATAAGTTCAAATCCAGTGATGCTGAACTTGATGCTTATGTAGATAAAGAAAAACTTCAAAAAAGAAGTGGTATCAAAACTGCTAATGAAAAAATTGCTGCTGCTAACAGAAATAATACTTCAGGATTGGTGGAGAAGTTCAGACTTCCGACAGAAGTAGAATGGGAATTTGCTGCACTAGGACTTCAAAAAAACAGAGAGTATAATAACTACTTAGGAAAAGCTCCGGAAATTACCACTTTAAAAGGCAAAAAAGGAAAAAACAGAGGTATGTACCTGGAAAATTTCAAAATGGGACGTGGGGATTACTCTGGTGTTGCAGGTTGGAAAAACGATGGTGCGCCAACAACGGCTGACGTAAAACAATACCCTTCTAATGATTTAGGAATATACGGTATGTATGGTAACGTTGCAGAATGGGTAGCAGATATCTACAGACCAATGATTGATGAAGAATTCAGTGATTTCAACTATTTCAGAGGTAGCAAAACAGTTCAGACTGTTCGTAATGAGGACGGAACTTATAAGAAAATTGGCAATGAAGATATCAAGTATGATACGCTTGCTGATGGCCGATTGGTTTATAGAGGTCTTCCTGGAGAATTCGAAAGAAAAGTTCTAGAAGATAACTCAAACTACAGAGATGGTGATTATCAATCTTCATTAGATTCTGGCGGAACTCCTCCAAGTGACAGTTCTGAGTTTAATATGTACAATTCTGTAAAACCAACTTTCATTGTTAACAAAAATGGAAGTGTAGTTCTACAAAAAGATAAAAACAAAGCAACTTCTCAGATCAGCGATTACAGTAGAGTTGTGAAAGGAGGATCTTGGTTAGATTCAGCGTATTGGTTGGATCCGGGACAAAGAAGATTCAAAAATCAAATGAAAGGCTACGGCTGGGTTGGTTTCCGTGTTGCACAAGATGCAAAAAATACCAAAGGCGGACGTACAAAAAGATAATATCAAAATTTGATAATATAAAAAACAGCAGATTTTTCTGCTGTTTTTTGTTTTTATATAGATGCATTTTAATATTTTTGAAGTATGAATATCAGTGAGTTTTATCCCATTTTTTTGCAAAGCAGAAACGTGGTAATAGATAGCAGGAAAATTGAAAACGGAAGTGTCTTCTTTGCCTTTTCCGGGGAAAGTTATAATGCAGCAGAGAAAGCCAAAGAAGCGATAGGAAAAGGTGCTTTGGCAGTCATTGTAGAAGACAAAACATATTCCGATCCAGGCAACCATATTTTTTATGTCTCATCAACTTTAGAGTTTTTACAGAATTTAGCAATTTATCACAGAAATCAGTTACATATTCCATTTATTGGGCTCACGGGAAGTAACGGAAAAACTACGACAAAGGAATTAATCAGCAATGTTTTGGCTGAGAAGTTTAAAGTTCAGTATACGTTTGGTAATCTTAATAATCATATTGGTGTTCCTTTGACTATCCTTTCAATTCGACAAGGGCACGAGATGGCCGTGATAGAAATGGGAGCCAATCACCAAAAAGAAATCGAGTTTCTTTCCACCATTGCAAAGCCTAATATTGGTTACATCACCAACTTTGGAAAAGCGCATCTTGAAGGTTTCGGTGGTTACGAAGGTGTTATCAAAGGAAAATCTGAACTTTACGATTATCTGAAAAATCATCAGCAAACAATTCTGGTCAATGAAAATGATAAAATTCAGGAGGAGAAAACGGCTGATTATTCACCGAAAATTACTTTTGGAAAACCAGATTCGGATTATAATTTTGCATCAGTTTATAAAGACCATTTTGTTGGTTTAGATTATCTTGGAACAGAGATTTTCTCAAATCTTACGGGGCAATATAATTATGATAATATCTCTGCAGCTGTTGCTTTAGGTTTACATTTCGGGCTCGAAATTTCTCAAATCAAAAAAGCGATAGAAAATTATGTTCCTTCCAATATGCGCTCTCAGATTCAAAAGAAAGGCGATAAAACATTAGTTTTAGATACTTATAATGCCAATCCGAGCAGTATGCAGGTTTCTTTGGAGAATTTTAAAACTTTTCAAGGAAGCAAAACAATTATTATTGGCGATATGCTGGAACTGGGTGAAGAAAGTCTGAAAGAACATCAATTCATTTTAGATTTTGCAAAGTCTTGCGGATTTAATGAAATTATCACTGTTGGTCCAAATTTCAAATTGGTCAATGAATCAGAGAATGCTTTCGAAAATACTTTAGAATTGACGGAACGATTAAAAATTAATCCAATATCAAGTGAAAATATTTTGCTAAAAGCATCACGCGGCATTGCTCTGGAGAAAATATTAGAATTTATATAAAAAGAAAACCTCAATTTATTGAGGTTTTTTATTTTTGAAATCATTAAGAATCAACTTAATATTTTGAAATGTCGAAGGTAGAATTTGCGATTCGATTTCCGTTTCATCCTTCCAACCTACTTCATTGATGCCTTCTTCTATTTGTGGTTTCGGCGTTTCGTTTCCGGAGTAAAACATTTCAAACCAATAAGTGGTTTTCAGTATTTTTTTGCCGTCTCTTTCCGTATAGATATGATAAGTAGAATTGATGAAATCCCTCAGTTCCAGATTGAAAATCCCGCATTCTTCTTCCACTTCTCGCACCGCAGCCACTTCTTTGGATTCACCTTTTTCAATTTTACCTTTCGGCAAATCCCATTTTCCTAATCTGTGAATAAACAAGGTTTTATGATCCGGATTGATGACTACACCGCCAGCAGCTTCGATGTTTTTGAAGTAATTTTTGAAATCTTTCCAAAGTTCCTCTACATCACTGTGATAAATATTAAGCCCTTGTGAAGCTGTATTTTCTAAAAGATCAATCGCAAAATCGAAGCTATGCGACCCATCGTAATTCAGTGTTTTAGGACTGTCTTGAGGCTCGGAACTCAAAATTAATCTTTTCTCGTTGATAAAAACTTTATACATTTGTAAGGCTTTTAATATTAATACAAAAATATAAAAATGAATTTAGAAGGACGAAAAATTATTGTAAATAAATCTTCATCAGAATTGGCAGAAATGCTGAAAAATCCACAGGATTACAAAGATCTGATGCCAGAAGGTCTGCAAAGTTTCGAAGCGAGAGAAGATGGTTTCAAATTCGGATTGAAAGGAATGCCGGAAATTGCCCTGAAAATTGATAATGTTTCTGATAAAGAAGTCGTTCTGAAGTCTGCAAGCTCCAGTCTGGATTTTGCTTTGACCGGAATGATGAATCCAATCAGCGAGAACCAAACGGAAGTTCAATTGTTGTTTGAAGGGAAATTCAATCCGTTTATCAAAATGATGGTAGAAAAACCGCTACAGAATTTTATCAATTCTTTGACTGATAAAATCGAGCAACTTTAATTAGCAAATCAATCCGGAAGAGTGGTCATACAAGCTTCCCGTTGCTGATGACAAAACATTGTTGAGATTCTGTAATCTCAAAATCCCCATAAAAGCAAAAATCAAAGCTTCTTTACATTCAATAATTTCCTTCGTTGGAATTTGGATTGCGGTTTTGGTCTTTGCTTTTATCTTTTCAATCAAGTAACTGTTATAGGTTCCACCGCCCGTTATCAATACATTTTTGATATCAAATTCATTAAAAGTATTAGCAATCTGAACAGCAGAATGTTCGGTGAAAGTCGCCAAGAGATCTTCTGTTTTTTGATTTTTTATTAAAGGTAAAATGTTTTGATTGACCCATTCTACTCCCAAAGATTTTGGATGTTGTAAAGAATAAAATTCTAATTTGTTGACCTCATCCAAAAGATTTTTATCAATATTTCCGTTTCTTGCTAGATCTCCATTTTCGTCGTATTTCTTACCAAGTTTTTGAGCCAATTTATTCAAAATAATGCTGACAGGGCAAATATCGAAAGCCAAGCGTTTTCCGTTTCGTTTCAAAGAAATATTGGAAAATCCACCCAAATTTAAACAAGCGTCAAATTCTGAGAATAGTAATTCGTCGCCAATCGGAACTAATGGTGCGCCATTGCCACCCAAAATCACATCCTGACTTCTGAAATCGTAGATTACAGTTGTATTGGTTTTAGCTTTAATAGCCCGTCCATCGCCAATCTGTAAACTGAATTTGTTCTGAGGTTGATGAAAAACGGTGTGACCGTGTGAAGCAATCAAATTAAGGTTTGCAATTTGATATTTCGAAATAAATTCTGCAGTTTTTTCGCCAAGATAGAATCCATAATCAGAATTTATTTTTAAAAGTGATTCACTGGAAAAATTTACAGCATTTTTCAAATGTTCTTCCCAATCTGAAGAATAGGGAAGTGTCTCACAATTTAGGATTTCGAAGTCCCAAAGTGAATTTGTTTGAGTGAATTTTGCATAACAAATATCCAAACCGTCCAGACTCGTTCCAGACATCAGACCAATAGCGTAAAAACTTTGATTTTCCACTTTGAAAAGGTATTTTATGAAAGCAATTTGCCAATGCTGATTACCAAAAGCTGATTACTTGCTTGTTACAGGCAAATTCGCAGAACTGAAACTTCCTGAATTGTTGAAAAAAGTATATTCAGAGAAATCGTCTTTAGCCACCATTCCGTGCGCTCCAACCAAGATATTACCATCTTTATCAGAAACAAAAACTGTATCTTTAGTGTACATCGAGTGTTTGTTTACATCCCAATTGATGGTTTCTGTTACAAACGTTTGTCCTTCAGTCGTAATGATTTTCACTCTGCCTTTGGCAAAATAGAAATTCTTTTTGATGTCGTTTCGGGCATATTTGGCCCAGATTTTCCCAGGAACTTTCGGGTTCTTTTTATCAAAAAATTCCAGATACATTCCTTTTTTCGCCTCGATATATGGCGAATCTACCAACTCGTATTTCTCAATCAAAGGTGCCCGAAAATTGACCTTGACTTGCCCCGAATCTTTCTGAATAATGTTGCCGTTGTAGATAACCTGCGATGCAAAATTGGTCTTTTTCTTGCCGTTTGTAACTTTGGCAACGTCTTCTTCGCAGGACTGAATAAGAAAAAACATCAGCAACAAAATAAATCGTTGTGATGTTTTTAAATTAAATATTTTTGAATAATAATCTTTCATAGATTATCAGCGTACTTTCTTTAGTTGTATAGACGCTTCGCAAACCACTTGTCAGCAAAGTTGATCCCAATTCTCAAATTTACGAAATTCTGACGGATCAAATTGTTTTCCAAAGTTCCTCTTTTTCCCAATTCGATTCCAAGATCGATACTGTTCATACGGTTGATCGTACTTTTTTGGAAAGGTAAGGTAACTCCTGCTGTTAAAGCATATTTGTTGATATTGGTTCCATTCAACTGTAAACCGCCTTTTTCATAATAAGCACCGTAACGGTAGATAACTCTGGAAAAATAAGAACGGAAGTTATTATAATTAGGCAAATACCAACCTCCAACAGAATATCTGTAAGAATCCTGATAAAAAATGGGAGTGCCCAGAAAGTTGATGCTTTCTCCTTTTTTATAATCCAACTGTCCACTTACAAACCATTTGGCATCTTTACCATAACCTACACCAAGAGATCCTTCTTGTGGAAGAAATTTCTTGTCATAATTTACCTGTTCGTCGATAATGGTTTCTCCACCTTTAGTTTCACCAAGTAAGTAATAATAGGTACTGTTAAGGTAAGTATTTTTTAGTTTTCCACTATTTCCGATAGTATAAGTAGCACCAACAGTCAATTTATGATTGTTTTCCAGTTTTTTCTGATAAGTGGTTCCCAATGTAAAATTGAAAGCACTCACTCTGTAACTGTTAGAATAACCACTGATTAATTCTGCTCCTGTGAAAGCAGATTCTTCTATATCATATAACTTCCCAAAATAGAAATTAGATCTAAGACCTAAAGCAAATTCTGAACTGATTTGATAGGAAATTGCCGCCTGAACAGTATTCAAAGAACCTTCTCCGTGGAAATTAGTCACTTGCTTCACATCACTGTCCGGCAAAGTTTGGCTTTTTACGATGTCATAACTTTTAGAACTGTAAGGCTGAAAACCCATCCCGAATTTCACCTTTCTGGAAAGAGGAAAAGCAATAGAAATGTTAGATAAATAAGTAGAATGTTTATCTGTTTTTATATTGTTGAAGTCCGATCTGTAATAATTATTTTCGTTGGTTCCCTCTACTTTCAAAGTAGTTAGCTCCAAGTTGGTATTAGCAGCGGGGTTTCGGAAGTTAAAATTATTATTAAAGTCCCAAATATAAGCCGTGGAAATACCTCCCATTGAATTAACATCGACTGTATTATCATATTTCACATCTCCGATTCCGTAAGCTCCGTATGGCGAATTACCAATACTCTGAGCATTTAGGAAGTATCCTGCTACCAATGATGATAAAACAAAAATTCTTTTCATCCTTTAAAATTTCAATGCGCAAATATCTTAATTAATAATGAATTGCAAAAATATATTTCGGTTAAAGTTTGTTAAGTACTTGCAACGATTCTATAGGCTTTAGCAATTGGTGGTATATATTAATAGATTGTTGCCAAAACTAATAACTAAATAGCATCAACTAAAAAACTAATAATTATCTTTGTCATTATGAAATGGGAACAGATTATTGGTCAGCAATCCATCAAGAATCTTTTAAAAGATAGCATTCGGGATTCTAGGGTAGGGCATGCTCAGCTTTTTGTGGGAGAAGAAGGTTTCGGCGTTTTACCTTTGGCTTTGGCGATGGCTCAGGAGATTTTTGAAAGAGAAAATCCAGCTTCTGTTCACAAAGTTGAGAATCTCAATCATCTTGATTTACATTTCAGTTTTCCCGTTTTTTCTGAGAAGAATGTTTCGTTGAGCAAACGTTTTTTCGATAATTTCCGAGAAATGATTTTGGAAAATCCGTATTCATCTTTTGATGACTGGACTAGTTTTCTGGAGTCTGAGAACAAACAATTCTTCATCTCAGCGGACGAAGCGGAAGATATCGGACAAAGATTCAATCTGAAAAGTTTTGAAGGTGGGAGCAAAATTCTCATCGTTTGGCGAGCCGACAAAATGAATGATGCTGCTGCCAACAAAATCCTGAAATTCCTCGAAGAGCCGCCAAAAAATACTTTTATCATCCTTTGTGCGCCGACTACCAATGATATTTTGCCAACCATTTTGTCCAGATGTCAATTGGTTAATATTCCAAGAATCAATGACGAAGATATTCTGGAAAACCTTCCCAACAAAGAAACAGCTCGTGAAATTGCTTATCAGGCGCAGGGTGATTGGAATCTTGCCAAATCTTTTTCAGAAAAAAATATCGGCGTTTCAGAATTCGAAACCTTATTTATCCAATGGGTTCGAAATGCTTTTCAGGCCAAAAAGAAACCCGAAGTTCTCCGCGAAATCGTAAAATGGGCACGTCAAATCTCTGAGTGGAACCGCGAAAAACAAATGAAATTTCTCAATTACTGTATTGAGATTTTCCGACTGGCGATGCTTCAAAATTACGGAAATGATAATCTCGTTTATAAAAAACTGAGCGAAGGAAATTTCAACTGGCAATCATTTTCCAAGTTCATTCACGGAGCTAATATTGTGTCTATTGTTGAGGAAATTACCGACGCTTCTTACCATATTTCCAGAAACGCCAACTCCAAAATCGTGTTGACGGATATGGGAATTAAGTTGACCAGATACATTCATAAAGCTTCAAATTAGTTTAAATTTTAATTTGACTGTTACTTCTTAATTTATTGTTGAATTTTTAATTGTATTCAGACACAATGAAAAAAATATTATTTCTATTAACTATTTTATTGTTTAGCAATTCTTGTACTGGACAGGATAAAAAAGAAGTTAAACGTTCGGTTCATAACACAACAAAAGAGATCATTCAAATCGATAAAATTGTATTGAATAAAGGTATTGATACAACATTGAAAGATTTTAATCTTACTAAAAATGACAATTATTCCACCACGTACAATTTGAATTTGGACTACGAAGAATTTTCATTTTCGCCAGATAACGTTTTCAAATATGATAATCTGAGTGTCGGAAAAATCAATAGTTTGATCATTTACTATTTGAAAAATGATGGTAATTCATTTGTTTACGAACTTGAATTAGAAAACAACAATAATTGTGAATCGTTAATAGCTGAATTCAATAAAAAATTTGGAAAGCAGATTTACTATAAAAAGCTTGAAAATACAAAGAAACATCCAATATTTTTAGATGAAAACGGTGAGCAGGAAGCCCGTCATATTACAGAAGAATCAATCCAGTGGAATGATGAGAAAAATAGTTCTACTTATTATATCATCTACAGAAAAAACCTGGATTCCAAAGAGAATAAGTTAACAGCAATCATCATCAGCAATAACAGTAAGAAGTTTGTGGAGTGGAAAGATTACAGAAGCCTAAATATGGTTTTTACAGAATAAATTGTTGTAGATTTTTTTTGTTTTTTCATTTTGTCTCTCGATAAAATGCTGAAAACTATCTGTTTTTTTTAATTAAGCAAATACATATATAGTCTAATTATTATCATCTAAAGTTTATTTATGATGTCTATAATTAGTTAATGAAAAATTAATCAAACAAATGTTTGATTGAATGTGTTTTTTGATTTAACTTTGCCCCGTCAAAAAATCAATTATGCCAACAAAAGAAGAACATATTATGATGGTTGCAGAGAAACTCTTTGCTGCCAACGGATATAATGGGACTTCGGTACGAGATATTGCCACGAAAGCGAAAGTCAATGTTTCGATGATTTCCTATTATTTTGGTTCTAAGGAAAATCTGATGGAAGAACTTTTCAAATGGAGAATGGAGGAAGGACTCAATTTCGCCAAGAATATTTTGGAAAACGACGAACTGAATGAAATCCAAAAAATCGATGCATTTATAGATAATTTCGTAAACCGCGTTCAGAGGCTCAGAGATTTCTTTTTACTCGTTCACACACAGCAAGTCATCAGTCAAAATAAAAATATTCAAAACTTTCTTAGAGCATCAAAAATCAATTATATAGAAATCAACCAAAAGATTATAGAACAAGGTCTGGAAAAAGGAATTTTCACCAAGAAACCTTCTTATCATTTGGTTCAATGCACAATTTCAGGAACAATTTTCAATGCAATGCACGGTATTAAAATGTATAAGGAGTATCTGAAAAAGCATAATCCGGATTTTGATGATAAGCATTACGAAAACCAATATTTCCAGGAAGCATCAATTCATGTGAAAACAATCGTAAGAGCTTTAGTAGGATATAACGAACAATAAATTAGACTTAATTATAATAATGCAAACAATGAATCAATTTTTAACAGCAATTATTCTTGTCGGAACTTTCAGTTTCTTTTCTGCTCAGGAAAAAAGAACTATAAGTCTTCAGGAAGCGGTTAAATTAGGAATCGAAAACAGCAAAAATCTAAAGATAGACCGAGCTCAGATCGAAGAATCTACTGCCAACCTTTTGGCAGCAAAAAACAAGCAATTACCGGAATTGACAGTTTCCGGCAGTTATTTGTATTTACCGTTCGAACCACACGTAGATCTTAAAATCCAGGGAATGTCTGGTGGCGGACCAAAAGTGAGTAATGTTCTGTATGGTTCTGCAAACGTTTCTGTTCCGATCTACTCAGGTGGAAGAATCAAATACGGGATCAAATCTGCAGAATATCTGGTTGAAGCTTCAAAACTGACCACTGAAAATGATAAAAATGCAATCGCTTACAATATTTCACAAGCTTACAACAACTTGTTCAAAGCGAATGAAGTTGTGAAACTTTTAAAAGAGAATTTAGCATCATCTCAAAAAAGAGATCAATCTTTCATTAAGCTGGAAAATAATGGCGTAATCGCAAGAAACGACCGTTTGAAAGCACAACTTCAAACCTCCAATATCGAATTACAATTGATGGAAGCTGAGAATAATTACAGCATCGCCAACATCAATATGGATCTGTTATTAGGTCTTCCTGACAACACAGAAATCGAAGTTGATTCCAATTACATCGGAGAAGATGATCTTACAAAACCGGACGATTACTATTTGAACTTAGCCAGAGAAAACAGAAATGATTTGAAAGCTTTAGACTATCAAAGAAAAGCAGCAGCGCTTGGAAGCAAATCGGCAAAAGCGGAAAATCTTCCTTCATTAGCTTTCACAGGAGGTTATGTTGCAGCAGATGTTCCGAAACTTTTGACAATTTATAATGCTGTAAATATAGGAGTTGGATTACAATATAACCTTTCCAACATTTGGAAGAAAAATTCAAGCTATGTTCAATCCAAGGCTAAAGAACAGGAATTGGCAGCCAACAACGATTTGCTAAATGACAATGTGACTTTGGAAGTGAAACGTGATTATCAGAATGATCTTTATGCGCACAAAAAAATCGATGTTTATCAAAGAGCATTGGAGCAGGCAGAGGAAAATTACAGAATTACACTTAATAAATATAATGCAGGATTGGAAACCATTACCAACCTTCTGGATGCTGACACAGCGAAGATCACAGCAAATGTAAATGTCGTGACTTCAAAAGCTGACGCAGCATTAGCTCACAAAAAATTACTACAAACAACAGGAACTATCAATAACTAATTATAATAAACTATCAATAAAATGGCACAAGATAATATAAAATTCGAGCAGGGAGAAGTTCCTGTGAAAAAGAAAAAAAGTCCGGTTTTCTACATCGTTTTAACAGTTGCGGTTTTGGCAGCGGCCTTCTTCGGTTTCAGACAATACCAATACGGACAAGCTCACGAAGAGACCGATGATGCACAGATTGCAGCAGATGTTAGTCCAGTGATTTCCAAGATTTCAGGTTATATTTCTGAGGTTAAAGTAAAAGACAATCAATTCGTTAAAAAAGGAGATACATTAATTATCCTTGACAATAGAGATCAGACTATGGCCGTTGCTCAGGCGGAAGCGGCTTTAGGAACAGCTCAAAGCAATGTTGCCTCTGCGTACGCTGGTTCAGAGGCTGCAGCTTCCGGGATTAATAATTCAAGAGCTGCAGTTCAGACAGCCAATGCACAGATAGAAGCAGCAAAAGTGAACGTGTGGAGAACAGAACAGGATATGAAAAGATATTCTGAATTAGTAAAAGACCACACGATCACGCAACAGCAATACGAGCAGGCTTCTGCAGCTTATCAGACAGCTCAGAAACAACTTCAGGTCTTGGTAGACCAGAAAAATCAGGCAAATGTTCAGACTGGTGTTGTGACTTCTCAATCCAACGCAACTTATCAGAATATTGGAATCGCCAATTCTACTTTGAAACAAAGACAAGTGGATGTTGAAAATGCAAAACTGAATCTTTCTTACACCGTAATCACTGCGAAAGAAAGTGGTTACGTTTCGAAGATTCCAGTTCAGGCAGGACAATACATTCAGGCAGGTTCGCAATTATTCAGCGTGGTTTTGAGCAACAAGAAATGGATTGTGGCGAATTACAAAGAAACTCAGGTTGAAAAAATGGTAGAAGGACAAAAAGTAGAGATCGAGATCGATGCTTATCCTGATCAGAAATTCCAGGGAACAATCAGTTCTTTCTCTCCGGCAACAGGTTCTGCATTCGCATTGCTTCCTCCGGACAACGCGAGTGGAAACTTCGTAAAAGTAGTTCAGAGACTTCCGGTGAAGATCACATTTGACAACCTTAATGAAGACATTATGAAAAAACTACGTGTAGGAATGAACGTTCAAACAACGGTTTCCCTAAAATAAGGTATCAGCAATAAGGTCTTAGCTATCAGTTTAAAATGCTTTTTCACTATTACCTTATTCCTAATATCTAAAACCTAAAAATTATGCAAGACGATTCATTAGTAGAATATGGATTCCGCAGAACCATTATTACTATAACAGCCATTATGTGCGCCCTTCTGGAGATTGTGGATTCCACGATTGTGAATGTCGCCTTGAATGAGATGAAAGGTAATCTTGGTGCTACACTTTCTGAAGTGGGTTGGGTCATCACCGCTTATGCCATTGGTAACGTAATTATCGTTCCGATGACAAGCTGGCTGTCTCAGCAGTTCGGTAGACGAAATTACTTTGCGGCTTCCATCATTATATTCACGATTTTTTCCTTTCTCTGTGGTAATGCCACCAATATTTGGGAATTGGTATTTTTCCGGTTGATGCAGGGAATTGGAGGTGGAGCACTTTTGGTGACTTCGCAGACGATCATTACAGAATCTTATCCGGTCGAGAAGAGAAGTATGGCTCAGGCAATTTATGGTCTGGGTGTAATCATTGGACCAACTCTTGGTCCGCCGTTGGGAGGTTATATTGTTGATAATTACAGCTGGCCGTTTATTTTTTACATTAATATTCCTTTAGGGATTATCGCTACATTATTAACGATCCAGTTTGTAAAAAGTCCGCGATATTCCGAGAAACGTTCGGCTTCCGATGTTGATTGGGCTGGAATTGCACTTTTGGCAGCTTTCGTAGGTTCATTGCAATACATTTTGGAAAGAGGCCACGAGGACGATTGGTTCGAAAGTAAAGCAATCGTTTTCCTGACTGTGACGGCAGTTGTTGGATTTATCTTATTTATTTGGCGGGAACTTACCTTCAAATATCCGATTGTAGAACTTAGAGTTTTGAAGAACGGAAACCTGAGGATTGGAACCATTATGTCCTTCGTATTAGGATTTGGTTTGTACGGTTCAACATTCATCGTTCCGCTTTATACGCAGAGTATTTTGGGCTGGACGGCGTTGCAATCAGGAGCTTTAATGATTCCTGCAGCATTAACGACCGCATTTATGATGCCGATCATCGGACAGTTACTTACTAGAGGAGTGAAACAGCAGATTTTGGTAGCATTAGGATTATTGGTATTCTTTGTTTATAGTTTCTGGGGTTATAAGATCATTACGCCGGACACAGGAAAAGACGCGTTCTTCTGGATGCTGATTGTCCGCGGAATGGGATTAGGATTGTTATTTATTCCAATCACATCACTGTCACTTAGTACTTTGAAAGGTCCGGAAATTGGACAAGGTGCAGCGTTTACAGGAATGATGCGTCAGCTAGGAGGTTCATTCGGAATTGCTGCAATCACAACATTCATAGCCAACAAAAGTGAACTTTACAGGAGCACGCTTGTAGCACATCTGGATGTCAATGACCTAGATGTGCAACAGAGAGTCGCGGCGCTCAAAGGCAGTTTCATTGCTAAAGGATATTCACCGGACAAAGCACTCCAAGCGGCTTATCAAATGCTTGATTATGGCGTTACGAAACAGGCAACTGTACTGTCTTATATGGACGTTTTCCTTTATTTAGGATTAATGTTCCTTATCTGTATCCCATTCGTATTATTCGTAAGAGAACGCAAAGGCAAAGGGGAGAAAATCGACCTAAGCTCAGCGCATTAATATTTTTATAGTTATTTGTTTAAAAACTCAGGATCATTTCGGTTCTGAGTTTTTTTGGCTTGGTTTTTATTTTCATAACGCTGTTAATCATTAAAACCGAACCAATGTATATTATCAATCAACTTCTGCATCTTTTCATTATTGCCATTCCCGTTGCCTGCATTGCCTGGACGGTTACGCAGGAAGAGATTTTCCGCGAACCGAGAGAGTATTGCCAGAAAGTCTGCGGCAGTGCTAAATCTATTGCCAGAAGGAAGTTCTTCTATCTTTTCACTTGTGAATATTGCTTCAGCCACTACATCAGTCTTCTGTTTTTGATTCTTACAGATTTCCGCCTGTTGTATGATGATTGGAGAGGATATGTCATCACATTCTTCGCTTTGGTGTGGGTGGCCAATTGGTATATGAGTCTCTTCAGCTACCTCCGACAAAACCTGAAAGTAGAGAAAATCGAAGCCAAGATGAAGGATAAGAACTTGAAGGAGATGGAGAATGATGTGCAATAGAGCGATAGACTTCTTTAGTTTCGGCTAGTACTAGACGTTAGTACCGACTGTAACTAAAGCGTATATGAAACCAATCTGCCATAAATCTGTAATCAATACGGTTTAAATCCAATTGAGTTTCGAAGCCAAAGTGCAGGCCTCCGTGGTATTGGAAACCCGCATCTTCTCAAGGATATTTTGACGATGACGATTCACCGTATTGATGCTGATGAAGAGGATATTCGCAATCTCCTTACTCCGTTTCCCCAGCTGAATCATCTTCAGGATTTCCTTTTCACGGGCAGAGAGAAAGTTAGAGTTTTCGACTTCCGTTTGTTGAATGATGCTTCCGTCAGCGGTGTTGATAATCATCCCCGTATAGTCTGAGGACGGCAGGAAATCAAAATGATAGAGGCAAAGCGCGAGTTCCACATTTTTATAATGCACATCTGAGAAGTAAAACATCTTATGAATCAGCGATTTTGTACTTCCCAATAATCTCAGTTTGCTGATGACGGAAAAGTCCTTCCGCTTCTCAAACGCCACCGTTTTGATAAACTGAAAGAACTGAAGCTCCAGCATATGCTTCTGCAAAACGTCATCTGCATTCAGGATATTGAAGAGTTCATCTTCCCAGATACTTTCGATTTCAAGATTGTTTTGGTTCTGGAAGATATTCAGTTCATCGGCGATTTTGCCTGCGTAAACATAGCTTTTGTTATTCTTCAGATCGCTGAGAATTGCAATCCCATTATCCAGTTCAACAAACTTCTGCGCCATTATCTGACATTGCTCCAGCTGTAATTGCTCCGTTTCGGTTAGGGAAACAAAGTTTTGTTTTAGGAGTTGATTGTGGAGTTGGGATTGGATAGGTTGCATTTAAAAATTTTTGAGTGGGTTTTTTAGTTTTTTAATTTTTGGACGATTATACAAACAAGCCATTTTTACTTTTGTTTTATAATTAATTAAATTACTATCTAACATTTTATTTAAAAAAATATCAACAGTTTTGCCTTCATCTATGACATCATCAATTATCAAAACATTATTGTAGGTTGTGGACTTTTTAATATTCAAAATAAAATCTTCTTTTGTTAAATTATTTTTTTTTATTGATTTCGAATTGTCTTTCTTATAAAAGGTATTAGAGAAGTCTATATCTGGGTTTAAATTAGGCAATATTTTATCTTTGAAAAGTTGTAAGATATTCTGTCTGTTTTCGTCTCTAGGCAAAAAACACATTAAAAAATCAGGATTGAAATTGTCAAAACTTTTCGCTGTCTTATAAATGAAGGTTTCAATATTTTGTCTCTGTGTTTCAAAATAATTTTCCGGGTCATTTATACAATTTCTATATTTTTCTAGAATTGTACCAATGTTATTAGGGTTAAGTTCTTGAACAACTGTTAGAACTTGCAATTCAATAACAAGCTTAATATCATCTTTAGAGAATTCTATTTTTTCAATCTTTAAATCATTATTTGGAATAATCTTAATCATTTGTGATTTTATTTTTGTGAAAATTCTGTCTCTTAAAATGGTTATTTATCAGTATTGATTATTCAGACTAATGAACCTAAATTTGCCTTGCCAATATGTAAAAATACAATGAATAATCTGAACGAAAAAGAGAAAATGCTGAGCGGAAAAATCTATGACGCTTCCGACAAACATTTAATCAAAGAAAGAAATATTGCCAAAGACCTTTGTTTTGAATACAACCATCTTCAGCCTTCCAAGCTTAAGGAAAGAAAAGCCTTAATCAAAAAACTCTTCGGCAAAACCGGAAAAATGTTCCACATCGAACAACCATTTTACTGCGACTACGGCTACAATATCGATATTGGCGAGAACTTTTATACCAATGTGAATGTTGTTATTTTGGATTGCGCAAAAGTCACCTTCGGAGACAACGTAATGATTGCGCCCAACTGTGGATTTTACACGGCTGGCCATCCTTTTGATGTCGAGCAACGCAACAAAGCTCTGGAATATGCTTATCCAATAACAGTCGGAAACAATGTCTGGATTGGAGCAGGCTGCAGTATTCTTCCGGGCGTTACAATTGGAGATAATACAGTGATAGGAGCGGGAAGTGTGGTCACAAAAGATATTCCTTCCAATGTTTTAGCAGTCGGAAATCCGTGTAAAGTAATCCGTGAATTATAAAATCAATTAAGATTAAAATGAAAAAAATAATAATATCATCAATCATCGCTTTAAACTTATTCCAGGTTTTAAAAGCGCAATCTCTGGAAAGAATGACTTGGTTCAATGAACCTTTTCAGTGGGAAATTAAAGACAAAAAACTCACAATGACCGTCACGCCACAAACCGATTACTGGAGAATCTCGCACTACGGTTTTACAGTAGATGATGCGCCATTTTACTATTCAACTTATGGCGGAGAGTTCGAAACCAAAGTCAAAATCACCGGCGATTACAAAGCCCGTTTTGACCAAATGGGATTGATGCTCAGAATCGATGAACAAAATTATATCAAAGCTGGTGTAGAATTCGTGGATGGGAAATTCAATCTAAGTACTGTGGTAACCCACAAAACCAGCGACTGGAGCGTGATTGTTCTCGAAAAAACGCCACCTTTTGTCTGGATAAAAGCTGTTAGAAGATTGGATGCTGTTGAAATTTTTTACTCGTTCGATGATAAAGATTATATAATGATGAGAAATGCTTATCTGCAGGACAACACGCCAGTTCAGGTTGGTTTTATGGCTGCCAGTCCGGATGGAAATGGTTTCAAAGCAACCTTCGAAAATTTCTCTGTTAAACATCTGCCAGATCAGCGACGATTGGAATGGCTGAAGAAGAATCAGAATTGATTCGGAAAATTTATTAGTTAATGTAAAGGCATTTGGAAAGCTCCAGATGCCTTTTTTATATTAAGTCACGCAGCAAATACCATTCGAATTTGTCTAAATATCAAAATTGATAAGCATTGATTTTTTCATCATTCATCAATTGTTGTATGAGAGCTTCGTGATGCGTATTTTTTCCTGTCAGTCTCCAGGTGGTTGCGAGGCTTCCTGTGGTGAATTGCTGTTTGATGATGATGAATTTCAAATGATGATTTCTAAACATCACTTCACAATATTGAAAATCATCCTTTGAACTGGTTACGATACGATATTCCCGAATTTTATGCTGATTGTCAATGTAGTCTTGAAGATAAGTTAATAGGCTGAGAATCAATAAAACAATAACGGTACCCAAAAGGGCCAGAACAATATGTCCGGAACCAATAGCCATTCCCAGAGAAGCCGTTGCCCAGATGGTTGTAGCGGTCGTAATACCTCCAATCTTATTATCATCTTTAAAAATAACACCAGCGCCAAGAAAGCCGATTCCTGTGATGATATTGGCAGCAAGTCTGTCAGGATTCTCGATACCGATTTTGATAGAAAGAATGGTAAATAAGCAGGAACCAAAGCTTACTAATATGAAAGTCCTTAAGCCGGCAGATTTATTACGATACTCTCTTTCTGCGCCAATAATAAGACCGATAAAAACCGATACTATTATCAATAAAAGGTCATTTTGCAAAGTGAACATTTCCAATAATTTCATTTGAAATATATTTAATAAAAGTAAGAAAAACTATGATTCTTTTCTAACCAATCAAATCCAAAAACTGCTGTTCATCCAGAATCGTAATCGTTCCGATATCTTGCGCTTTTTTCAGTTTGCTTCCGGCTTTTTCTCCAACAACCAAATAGTTGAGGTTTTTCGAAACTGCAGAAATGTTTTTTCCATTATGTTTTTCCACCATTTCCTCGGCCGATTCTCTCGTGAAAAGTGATAACTTTCCAGTGAAAAGGAAAGTTTTTCCTTCCAAAACATTGGACAAAACTTCATTCGTATTTTCGCCTTTTTCCAGTTGAATGCCGTAAGATTTCAAACGTTCAATCATCAGGATATTTTCAGAATTTCGGAAAAAGTCCGTGATGCTGACCGCGATTTTCATTCCTATATCTTCCACCTGACAAAGTTCTTCCAACGTCGCATTTTTCAGTTCATCAATCGTAGAAAAATTCTTGACCAATTTCTTAGCAACCGTCTCTCCAACGTGTTTGATTCCGATTCCGAATAATACTTTTTCAAATGGAACTTCCTTGGATTTTTCAATGCCATCCAGAATATTCTGCGCTGACTTTTCCGCCATTCTCTCGAGTGGAAGAAGTTGTTCTTTTTTCAAAGTATAAAAATCAGCAGGATTTTCAATTAGTTTTTCTCGGTAAAGCTGTTCAATAGTTTCCCCGCCAAGATTCTCGATATTCAGAGCTTTTCTGGAAACATAATGAATCATTCTTCCGACAACTTGTGGCGGACAATGCAAGTCATTCGGGCAAAAATGAATCGCTTGGTCTTCTATTTTTACCAGTTCAGTTCCACATTCCGGGCAATTTTTGATGTATTCGATTGGTGTCTGCAAAAGCGTTCGTTTCTCCGTATTCACGCCAACAATCTTCGGAATAATTTCTCCGCCTTTTTCTACATAAACAAAATCGTGCTCGTGCAAATCCAGTTTTTTGATAATGTCTTCATTGTGGAGTGATGCACGTTTTACCGTTGTTCCTGCCAATAAAACAGGTTTCAGATTCGCAACAGGCGTTATCGCACCGGTTCTTCCGACCTGGTAAGAAACACTTTGCAGTTCGGTTTCCACTTTTTCTGCCTTGAATTTATAAGCCATTGCCCAACGCGGCGATTTGGCTGTATAACCGAGCTGTCTTTGTTGTTTCAACGAGTTGACTTTCAAAACAATGCCATCGATTTCAAAAGGTAATTTGTGTCTTTCCGTATCCCAGAATGTGATGAATTCCTTCACTTCATCTAAGGTTTTACACAATTTGGATTGGTCTTCTGAAACTTTGAAACCCCAGCTTTTCGCTTTTGCAAGAACTTCCCAATGCGTTTCTGCCTGAAATTCATCCGAAATATATTGATACAAAACTGACGAAAGTCCACGTTTTCTAACTTCTCCCGAATCCTGCATTTTCAAACTTCCGCTGGCAGTATTTCTCGGATTCATAAACAGATCCAAACCTTCTTCTTCACGGGTTTTATTGATTCTGTCAAAGTTTTTTCTGGTCAGATAAATTTCTCCTCGGATAAAAAATCGGTCAGGGAAATCGCCTTTCAAAGTCAGAGGAATATCCGAAATAGTTCTGACATTATTAGTAATTTCATCGCCTTGAAAACCATCGCCACGTGTTACAGCTTGTGATAATTTTCCGTTTTCATATAGAATAGAAATCGATGCACCGTCGTATTTTAATTCAGCTACAAATTCTACAGGTTCATCAATCGTTTTGATGATTCGTTTTTCCCAATCTTCAAGGTCGTCAAAATCATAAGAATTGTCCAAGGAATACATTCTGTATTGATGCTGAACGGTTGGGAAATTCTTCGTGATTCCGCCACCAACACGCAAAGTAGGAGAGTTTGCATCGAAAAATTCAGGATGCGCTGTTTCCAGCTCCTGAAGTTCTTTCAGTTTTGCATCAAATTCAAAATCAGAAATCGTATTGTTATCAAGAACATAATAATTATAATTATGCTGATGAAGTTCTTCTCTCAGGGATTCTATCTTTTGTTGAATGTTGTCGGACATTGGGAAATTATTTGAAGCAAAAATAACCAAAACAACAAAGTTTACAACCAAGAAATTTATAAATTTAGACACTTCGAGAACTTTATTGATTATCCTTCGAGAGCCTCAGGATGACAACTCTGGAAATAACACTTGTCACATTGAGCTTGTCGAAATGTCTTAACGCTGTCAGGCTGAGGCTCTCGAAGCCTTAATAATAATTGACTAAATTAGTCATCCTAAAAATTGAAAAATGAAGAAAGTATTTTGCATTTTATCCCTCACCGCCACTATGTTTATCACCGCCCAAACCCAAATCATCGCCCACCGAGGTTTCTGGAATACACAGCCCAAAACTTCGGAAAATTCGATTCAGTCATTAGAAAATGCCCAGAAACTGAATGTTTATGGCGCCGAATTCGATATTCATATGACCAAAGACGGGAAATTGGTCATCAATCACGATGAACATCACGGGAAAATGGAAATCTCGGAAACCGATTTTTCTGATTTAAGAAAGCTTAACTTATTTAACGGAGAAAAACTCCCGACCTTGAAAGATTATCTGAAACAAGGAAAAAAAGATGCTTCAGTAAGATTGATTATCGAAATCAAACCTGCAAAGTCTGAAGAGCGAGAAAATGAAATGGTTACCAAAGTTCTGAAAACCGTAAAAGAACTCGGACTCGACAGCCAAAGCGATTATATCTCATTTAGTCTTAATATTTGTAAAGAAATCAAGAAACAAAATCCGTCTGCAAAAGTCCAGTATCTGAAAGGAAACCTTTCGCCACAGCAAATCAAAGCCGAAGGTTTGGACGGATTAGATTATCATTACAGTGTTTTCGAAAAAAATCCGACTTGGATTTCGGAAGCTAATTCACTTGGTTTAATAACTAATTCTTGGACTGTCAATGATATCAAAGTTTACGAAGAACTTAAAAATCAAGGAATCCAGTTCATTACTACCAATATTCCTGACCAATTGAAAGATAAATAAAGGATTTTTTCTTAATCAAAAACACTTCGAGAGCCTCAGTGTGACAAATCTAATACTAATTTTTTAAGATTGTCAGTCTGAGGTTCTCGAAGACCTATATAGAATTCCTCAATGATAAACTTGTATTAAATCATAAGACTTTGTTCTGTTTTTAAACGTGCGTTTGGTAAATTTGCACCTTGAAATTTTATATATTAAATTATGAATTTAAAAGGTAAAAACGCCATCATTACAGGCGGTGGAAGAGGTCTTGGAAAAGCTGTAGCATTGGCTTTAGCAAACGAAGGCGTTAATATAGGAATAACAGGAAGAAACGAAAATTATCTTAAAATAGCAGCCAACGAACTGAAACAAACTGGCGTAAAAGTAGCTTATGCCGTTTTCAGTGTCGATAACGAATTAGAAGTAAAAGCCGGTATCGAATCTCTGGCAAACGAATTAGGCGGAATAGATATTTTGGTAAACAATGCCGGAATCGGAGACTTCGGAAGCATCGAGGAAATGCCGTCTGAGACTTGGGAACAAGTCATCAAAACCAATCTTTTTGGTGTTTATTACACAGCCAAAGCCGTTTATCCGTTTTTGAAGGAAAAAGGACAAGGTGACATCGTGAATGTCGCTTCCACAGCAGGATTGAAAGGTGGACCAAATATGTCTGCTTATGCGGCGTCCAAAGCGGCAGTAGTTTCCCTTTCGCAGTCGATGATGGCAGAATGGAGAAAGCAAAACATCCGTGTGATTACATTAACACCAAGTACAATTGCTTCCGATATGAGCATCAACGGCGGTTTGACAGACGGTAATCCGGACAAAGTTCTTCAGCCGGAAGATTTCGCAGAATGGGTAAGAGACATCCTGAAAATGAACCGCAGAGCAATGATTGCCAACGCATCTATTTTCTCAACCAATCCATAAAATAACCATTGGGGCAGCTTAATCCGCCCTCCATTCCCGCTATTTTTTGCCAAGGCTTAATCCAAGCAAAAAATGAGCTCCATTCAGGTCGGGCTGCAGCTTCGCAATAAAAGAAGGTTAGTCATCAATCATATTTGTCATTCCATAGAAAAATTAAACATCGTTTAGTCTTTTATAGAATGACAATTTTTATTTCGTATCAAATCTGCAAAATTTCTTAATCTGTGAGAGCATTAAAAAAACAAAAAGACTAGAATTTTTGCATTTAGTTAGGTTTATAGTTAATGACTTTTTATTCATAATTCCTATCTTTATCGGAATCAAATAAAAGATATGAAGAGAAACTCATTTATCACAATGTCTGCAGTTTTCTTTGCAGCCCAAATCACTTTAGTCAACGCTCAAACCAAATCCGAAGAAAAACTCAATCCAATCATTCAAAATTTCGTGAATGAAACCAATAACAATTCTCAACTGGAAGATATGGCTTTCGAACTGTTGGACGGCATCGGACCGAGATTAGTTGGAACGCCCGAAATGTTAGCCGCCAACAATTACACAGCCGACAAACTGAAATCCTGGGGAATCAATGCGAATCTTCAGCAATTCGGGACTTGGAAAGGCTGGCAGCGTGGAACAACGCACGTAGATATGGTTTATCCAAGAACCAAAACCTTGTCTGCAACACAATTGGCGTGGAGTCCGGCAACCAAAAAAGCGGTAGAAGCAGAAGTGGTTATTCTTCCAAAAGTATCTTCCAAAGCAGCGTTTGATAAATGGTTACCATCGGCAAAAGGAAAAATTGTTTTAATGGTGCAATATCAGAAAATCGGACGTTCCGATGAACAAATCAAAGAATTTGCAACTCCGGAATTATACGAAAAACTGAAAGCTGAAAAAGAACAGGCGAAAAAAGATTTCGCTGATTACATCAAGAATATCGGTTATGACAATAACACGTTGCCGGAAGCTTTAGAAAAAGCCGGAGCTGCAGGAATTGCCATTTCCAACTGGACAGGTATCCACAGCACCAATCGTATTTTCGGCGCTAAAACGAAATCAATTCCAATGTTCGATATTGATTTGGAAGATTACGGAACGCTATACAGAATGGCAGAAAAAGGTTCTAAACCGAGAATTAAAGTGGATGCGCAATCCAAAGTGCTGCCAGAAGCTAAGTCCTTCAACACAATCGGGATGATAAAAGGTTCAGAAAAACCTAACGAATACGTGATTCTCTCAGCCCATCTGGATTCTTGGGATGGTGCACAAGGAGCAACGGATAACGGAACAGGAACTTTGACGATGCTGGAAACAATGAGAATCCTTAAAAAATATTATCCCAACCCAAAAAGAACCATAGTGATAGGACTTTGGGGAAGTGAAGAGCAGGGATTGAACGGTTCAAGAGGTTTTGTTGCGGATAATCCAGAAATTATCAAAGGTGTGCAGGCGGTTTTCAATCAAGATAACGGAACAGGTAGAGTGGTAGATATCAACGGACAGGGTTTCAAAGATTCTTATGCTTATATCGGAAGATGGCTGGATGCTGCGCCTAAAAAAGTGAGAGACCAAATCAAAACTAATTTTCCAGGGATGCCTGGCGGTGGCGGTTCTGACCACGCTTCGTTTGTGACAGCAGGAGTTCCAGGGTTTTCTTTAAGTTCACTTAACTGGGGCTACTTCGGGTACACCTGGCACACGACCAAAGATACTTATGACAAAATCGTTTTTGATGAATTGAAAAATAACGTGATTCTAACAGCCACTTTAGCTTATATGGCGTCGGAAGACCCGGAATTCACCAGCCGTGAAAAACGTGTAATGCCGAATGATGATAAAGGTGCTGTGACCAAATGGCCGGAAGCGAGAGAGCCAAAAAGAAGCAGTAAAGATTATTAATGATTCTTACAATTTTAGAATGAAATTATAGCAAAGCGGTTTTACAATGGTAGAATCGCTTTTTTATTCTAAGGAGTTTTTCCTTTTCAAAACTTTACCTCGTGGTTCATTCCCCTCATAAAGTGCAATATCAGAATGCAAAAATTGAGCAGCCGCGGCTGAATCTTCCACTTTCACAGAACTTCTCTCCATCATCTCAAATTCAAACTGGTTTAAAACACTTTCTCTGATCCCTTTTGATTTCCAGTCAGAATGTGTTGTGCAATGTTTTGAAATTTCACGGGCTAAAGATAACGCATCCAGCAAAGCCTGATTGGCCCCTTGTCCTTTGAACGGGCTCATTGGGTGTGCGGCGTCACCAATTAAGGTGGCTTTTCCTGCATTTTTTAGTAATTCTGGATTCAGTAATTCTCTGTCATAAACGGGGTATCCGGAAATTTGGCTAGCTAAGGTGGCTTCCATTATTTGTGGAATAGGTGCATGCCATTGCGTACGCTGGATGGCTTCTGTTTTCAGAGCTTCGGAGCCTTTTGAACTTAAAATTTTGGCCTCTTCCTCAGACATCGGGAAACTCAGCTGCCACATCACAGACTCGGAATCGAAGGGCATCATATAAATCCGTTCATTGCCATTCGCAGTCTGAAATACCGTTGCAGAATCAAGCAAAGGATGATCGCTATTCTCTAAGACGCTCAAAGGACAAATTCCTAAAATCACAATGCAACCCAGATATCGCAAAGGTGAATTTTCCTCGCCAATCAGAATACTACGGACTGCACTTCGGATGCCATCTGCGCCCACAATCAAATCTGCTTTTTCAGTTTTTGATTCGCCGTTGACCTGGAAGTTGAGGTCTAATTGTCCGTCTTTATTTTCATTAAAATCAATGAGCTGATGTCCCCATTGTATCTTGTCATTACCGCCTAGTTGTTGGATGAAAGTAGAACGCAGGGCCTGTCTCGCGATGTGGATATTGGTTTTTTTAGGACTGGCTTTCGTGGCGTGTTCCATCCACTTTCGCATTCCCCATTCGGCAACAACTGTTCCGTCAGGCGTGTGGACGAGATGTCTTGTAGAAACCACGCCCTGTTCCAGAGTAGAAATCCCGAATCCATCTATCGCTTTGCCGGCTTGCTGAAGCGTCAGTCCATAGCCTTGCGAACGCTCATTGAAACTGTTATCGCGCTCATAAATGGTAAAAGGAATGCCACGATGCAAACACGCAACCGCCAATGCCACACCACCAATTCCTCCACCAATAATGGCAATGTGCGGAAGATTCTCAGTATCAGGAACTGGAAATTCATCAACGGAAATCAATCCTGAACCAGAGCAAGCGGGACAAGTGTACAAATGTGCTGCGGGACGAACAGGCGCCGTGCCTTCGTCTTTGTTTTTTTCAAAGTTTGCCAGCTCAGATTGGTAACGAAGTTTCACGCTTTTCTTGATTCTTCGCTTCTTTTTCCCAAGACCTCCGCAGTCTTTGCAAATGGTAAAAAAAGGTGTTTTGCCTGACATTTTTAGGTTTATTCCTGTTAACCGGGAGTTTGATTATTTTTTGTGATCAATACTTACAAAATCATTGTCAACTGAATCCTTTTCCTTGCCTCATCAACTTCCACTACTTTTACCTGAACGTGCTGATGAAGTTTTACCACTTCATTCACATCCGAAACAAAACGGTCTTTCAGTTGGGAAATATGAACCAGTCCGCTTTCTTTAATTCCTAAATCAACAAAGCATCCAAAAGCTGTAATATTGTTTACAATTCCCGGAAGAATCATTCCCGGATTCAGATTTTTTATTGATTTTACATTCGGGTCAAACTCAAAGACTTTGGCTGCTTTTCTTGGGTCAAGTCCCGGTTTTTCAAGTTCTTTCAAAATATCTTTAATCCCGAGAATTCCTATTTCAGGAGTCATATATTTTTCAGGATTAATGAGCGCAATCTTTTCTTTATTCGAAATTAATTCTTCAGTTTTCAAACCAAGATCTTTTGCCATTTTTTCGATGGTTTTATAAGCTTCCGGATGTACTGCCGAGTTATCCAAAGGATTCTTAGCATTTTTAATTCTCACAAAAGCAGCTGCTTGCTGATAAGCTTTTTCACCCAGTCGGGGAACTTTTTTAAGTTCTTTTCTTTCGGTGAATGCGCCATTTTCGGTTCGGTAATTTACGATATTTTCCGCCATCTTTTCTCCGATTCCGGAAACATAACTTAGAAGAGATTTGCTCGCTGTATTCAGATTAATACCCACGGAATTCACGGAACGGATGACCGTGTTGTCCAGTTCTTCTTTCAGTTTGGTCTGGTCCACATCGTGCTGGTACTGTCCGACACCAATAGATTTTGGGTCGATTTTAACCAATTCTGCCAACGGGTCAGATAAGCGTCTTCCGATGGAAACTGCTCCTCGCACGGTCACATCATAACTCGGAAATTCGTCTCTTGCGATTTTGCTTGCAGAGTAAACCGATGCGCCCGCTTCTGAAACCACAAAAACCTGAATCGGTTTGTCGAATGCTATTTTCTTGATAAAGAATTCGGTTTCACGGCTGGCGGTTCCGTTGCCGATGGAAATCGCTTCTATGTTGTAGGCGTTGACCATTGAGCGTATTTTTTTCATCGCCATTCCGCTTTCATTTTGCGGGGCGTGCGGGTATATGTTTTCGTTGTGAAGCAGGTCGCCTTTCTCATCCAGACATACCACCTTGCAACCACTTCTGTAACCTGGGTCTATGGCCAAAATCCTTTTCTCTCCCAAAGGCGAGGCAAGGAGCAACTGCTGCAGGTTCTCCGCAAAAACATCTATCGCTTTGATGTCTGCTTTTTCCTTAGCTTCCTGCAAAGCCTCGTTGGACAAAGCCGGTTCCAGCAATCGCTTATAGGAATCCGCAATCGCTAATTCGATTTGTTTGGTGGAAGAATTGTTGCTTTTGATAATTGAATTTTCGATGAGGTCGAGCGCTTCATTTTTATCGATATCAACTGATGTCTTTACAAATCCCTCGTTCTCTGCCCGGAGCATTGCCAGAAGTCTGTGTGAAGGTGTTCTATACAACGTCTCTTCCCACTCAAAGTACTGGCTAAACTTCTGTGCGCCTTCCTCTTCTTTTTTCGCTTTGACTACTTTGGAAGAAATCAATGCCTTTCTTTGGAATAATCGTCTCAGATTCTTGCGGACATATAAATTTTCGTTAATCCATTCCGCGATGATGTCTCTTGCGCCTTTCAATGCTTCCTCTTCATCTGCAACGTCTTGGTTGATATACTTCGATGCTAAGAACTCAACATCATCCGAACGCTGGCCCATAATGATTTTAGCCAAAGGTTCCAGACCCTTTTCTCTCGCAACATCAGCCTTTGTTTTCTTTCGTTTTTTATAGGGCAAATAAAAATCTTCCAACTCCTGCAAATCAAAACTTTGTTCGATTTTTTGTCTTAATTCAGCAGTTAAGGCATTTTGTTCTTCTATAGATTTCAGGATGCTTTCCTTGCGTTTTGTGATATCCTCAAACTGCTTGTTGAGTTTTGAGATGTTCTCTATTGCCACCTCATCCAGATTGCCTGTTTTGTCTTTTCGGTATCGGGAGATGAAGGGAATAGTACAATCTTCTGCCAAAAGCTGAAGCGTATTGTCTATATTTTTGAAAGGAATATTGAGTTGTTTCTGGATAAATTCGGAAGCCGTCATTGCTGTATTTTGAACAGCGAAAATAGTGTTTTTGGAATAAAAAGACAGTTTGTGATGACCGGAATATTACTAAAAATAGAATTCGGAGAAGATGAGCTGGTATTTTAAATACTTAATGGTAATTCTCTTCGTCTTTTTCCTGTTTTTCTTTCCTTAACAATGCAAAAAATAACATCAAAAGCAAAGCTGCTAGTACGAACAATTCTGATCCAAAAGCGCCTATGAATGTAAGTTTTGACATCGCAGATTATTTTCTTCAAATCTAAAATGATTTTAGAATTCTGCTTTAAGTAGAAATACTGATTTTAATATTTTGTTATGATTTTGATTAGCTTAAGGCAATGTCTCATCATAGAAAATCGGTAATCCGGTCTCTTCATCCAATCCGATAATCATTATTCTGAACTGTTTTGCCGTATCATTATTATAGAAATTAATAGATGTAGGCTGATCTTTCTGTGCTTTTAATCTAGGGTTCCAATAGAGGTTGCTTCGGTTGTCGCTGGAGGTATTTTTCGAACTGTTGTAATTGATGTTATTAAAATTATCGTGCTTGTCGTAACCATTCAGGGTTAAGAATTTTAATCCTGTTAAAGATTGGGAATTTTGCTCCGAAGCTGTATTTCCTTTTCTTGTATAAACCAAAATAGCACCATTCGAATTTCCAAAACCACCAAAAAAATCGTCTCTCACGACTTTTATCATCGCGATATTGGCGATGTTGAAACCTCTTAAAAGTTCCAGTTCCGTTTTATTTTCATCCAGATAGACATCCACTTTTTTGTTTCTGATGTAGGCATCCGCATCGGCACCATCTCTTTTGATCTGCAGACCTGCGACTCTGCCTTCCAGCCACAGGAGTATGTCGGGCGAACCGGATGCCAGAAGTTTATCATTCACAAAATCAAAAATCGTCTCAGACGGACTTTGGAACATCGCGCTGCTGAGTTCGTTATTCAGTTTTTCTGTCGGTGTTGCTTTTCTACCCTTCAGTTTGACTTCCTGAATGTCGGTTACTTCCTCATTCATTTTTTTCTCAAACCGGCTGCCTTCAATAGCTTGCGAAGCCTCAGGAGACAGCTTTTCATTGGTTGTTCTTTTGACCAAAGTGTAATTAGAAACAAGTAGATCTTTTTCCAGAGGAACAAAAGAAAATTTTGGGATGATGACTGCATCGGTATTATCAGCTTTCATTTGATAATATATTTTCTGCGGTGCATCAAAAGCCATATTTTTCAGATGGATGTCGCCATTATTATCTGTTGTGACACTGGTTAATTTGGATCCCGACTTATCACCATCGAACATCAGATTAAGATTTATATTCTTTGAAGGGCTTCCGTTTGTGGTAATTCGCACATCGTAAGAGAGGTAAGGTTCAGGTTTGTTTTTAATGACAGGGAATTTTCCGGCGATGATGTCCTGCCAGCTGAAACGTGTCCATCGTTCTGAAATGAGCAGTGCGTCCAAAGCATCCGTATTTCTGTCAGCGGCGAAATATTGTGAAGGTGCTGTGATATGATCTGTGAAATCGCCTGTCAGCCATAGTGTGCTGAGAAGATTGTCTTTGTTAGCAGACTTCGAAGCATCAAATATGGCGACTGTGTAATTGGGAATATTAACATTAGGCTGGATTCCGAAAGAGTTAAGGCTTTTGGCTTGAGCACTGAATGATGGATTCTGAATCTCAGGTTTTTGAATGTTCAATTGCTGAGGTAACACGAAACAAAGTCGCTGTGCAATCACATTTTCCTGCTCATCAAACAAAGTAAACTGAATGACACTGTTAATCAGTTGTGCTGTTGGGATAGAAAAAGTCTCGCCCTGATTGTCTTTTTTGATCCTTGCTTTGTAAACAAGCTTGTTACCAATTGTGGCAATGAGTTTATAATAACCGGATTTATCACTTAGATTATTGGATTTAAGGCTGTAATCGATGCTGTTGAGATTGCTTTTAATTTGTAGATTAACACCGCTTTCTGACGCATCCGGCAGATCGGTAATTTTTGTTTTACCTTGATCATCGATAATTGTTAACTGATATTTTTTACCTTTTTCAGGCGTCATAGAAAATACCCCGACATTCTCATCCAAACCTTTGAAATCTGCCAGATGCTGAGCAGGTTTGTTTTTATCTGTCACATAGCCGCTCCAGGTTTTTGACATTCCTCCATTGGACCGAATGCGAACGGCTATTTTTGTAACTATGCCGGCAATGAATGTGCCGCTTTCCGGATAGGTAGCTACCGACCATTCGGACGATGTACTTTTGACTAATTTTTCCGGTGATTTTGGATTGTAAACAGCAATAGGTTTGATGAGCTGGAAATCCTCGCTAAAGTTGGTCATCCACGTGGTATAGGCACGAATGTAATAGACGTTTTCTTTCAGGTCATCAGGTAAAGTAAAACTACCGTCAGCCTCGCTGTTGTAAAGCGGGAGAAGCTTTTTGTCTATGGGTTTTTTGCTGCTGTCATAGAGTTCTACAAAGAGAGTAGTGGAGGGGTTGGAACGGCTGTAGGCATCAAAAACCATAGCCTTAAACCAAATCTTCTCTCCCGTAGCATATTGTTCTTTGTTGAGCAGCAGATAGACTTTTTCCTGTGGAAAGTTCTGATCCAGTTTTTGAATGGCTTGTTCTGCTTTGTCCTGAGCAAAAATATGCCCTGAGAATATTAAGGCCAGAGAAAATAGCATTTTATAAACCACAAACTGAAAACGACTCATTAACAAAAATTTGATCTGATAAATCTACAAATGTTAATGCTTGAAAATTAAATGTTTGCGTAAGATTAACACAAGTTTATAACAGATTAAATTGGGCTTAAAAATGAAAAAAAGTCGAGTTGCCTCGCATTGAATGTTTTGTTCATTACTTTTTATTGATATGGAAGTATTCACAAAACATTTAGACAAAAAAAATGCCCCGAAGATAGTCGAGGCGCTAAATGTTTTCACAACGGAATAATCCTTATTGTGAATTGCTTTCGGATACAAATGTAGAAATTAATTTTTTATGCTGTTTACGGTTTTCCGTATTTGTATGAATTTTTTTCTTTTTAATTTTAAGAATTTCAAATAAACTATATAGCTATGACTAAAAATATACTCGGTCTGGACCTCGGTACTACTTCAATCGGATTCGCACACGTTATTGAAGATGATATGCCCGAACAATCTCAAATCATTCAAATTGGGGCTCGGATTATTCAATATGACAATTTTGATAAGATTGATAAATCGGGGAAAGTTACCGAATCAAAAAGTCCCAAAGATGATTTTGCTGCTGGAAGAGGGCTTTCCCCTAATGCGGGAAGAACCTTGAAGCGTGGTGCAAGACGAACGCTTGACCGCTATCAATTGCGAAGAGAAAATCTTATAGAAGTTTTACTAAAAGCAAATATTATTTCCAAAGATTCGATTCTTGCAGAAGATGGAAAACAAACTACGTTTGAAACTTGGCGATTGCGGGCAAAGTCTGAATCAGAGAAAATTGAAAAAGAAGAATTGGCAAGAGTTTTATTGGCAATTAATAAAAAACGAGGTTATAAAAGTAGTCGTAAAGCTAAGAATGAAGGCGAAGGACAAGCAATTGATGGAATGGCGGTTGCGAAAAAACTGTATGAAGAAAATCTTACAGTGGGACAATTGGTTTATCAATTGTTGAAAGAAGGAAAAAAGACAATTCCTGATTTTTATCGTTCTGATTTACAAGCAGAATTTGATAAAGTTTGGAACTTACAAAGACCGTTTTATCCAGAGATTTTAACGGATGAATTAAGGCAAAATTTATGGAACAAAAACAAAACACAAACCTGGGCTATTTGCAGAGAACCAATGAACTTAGTTGGCATAAAGCGTAGTACAAAAGGATTTGAACAAAAAGTTGAAAACTATCAATGGAGAAGTAATGCTGTAAAAATGCAGTTAGATTTAGAGCAACTAGCAATCGTTTTGCAAGAAATCAATAATAATCTGAATAGCTCCAGTGGATATCTTGGCGACATTTCCGACCGAAGCAAGGAATTGTATTTTAATCAAGAAACTGTTGGTCAAAACTTATATAAACAGTTACAAGCAAATTCTCATACCCGATTGAAAAGTAAAGTTTTCTACCGTCAAGATTATTTAGATGAATTTGAGGCAATTTGGAAAGAGCAATGTAAGCATCATTCTGAGTTGACAGATGAATTAAAGTCTGAAATAAGAGATATAACTATTTTCTACCAACGTAAACTCAAATCTCAAAAATCTTCAATTAGTTTTTGTGAATTTGAAAGCAAGGAAGTGGGGATTGAAAAAAATGGCAAAAAAGTGAAAATTACAATTGGAGCTAAAGTTGCACCAAAATCATCGCCATTATTTCAGGAATTTAAGATTTGGCAGATGCTTCATAATTTAAAATTCATTAATAAATCTACAGGAGAAATTGAAGTATTTAAGGATGACGGTTTTAGCGAAACTAAAAGACAATTATTTAATGAACTTAATCTTCGTGGAAATTTGACAGCAACGCAGGTCTTAGAGATTTTAAATTATTACACTAAAGAATGGGTTTTGTCCAATTATAAAACGGTAGAAGGTAATCGTACAAATCTTGCATTTTATGATGCTTATCTTAAAATTCTGGAACAGGAAGGATTTGGTGAAATTGATTGGGAAGGCTATAAAACGGTAAAAGAAGGTTCTGCTAAAACAATTTTTAATCATTTTCAATTTACAAAAAATGCTGAACCTTTTCTTGAAGGAAAAGTAAAAGCTTTTGATACTTACAACGCCGATGAAATAAAAATATTTGTCAAAAATATCTTTCAACATCTTGTGATTAATACCGAAATATTAGAGTTTGATGCAGAATTGGAGGGTAAATTATTTGAAGAACAAAAATCTTATCAGCTATGGCATTTATTATATTCTGCTGAGGATGATAACAAAAAATATGACAGTAAAGAAATACTTCTTTATGGCAATGATAATATTGGATTAAAGAAATTGCTTTGTCAGAAATTTGGATTTCAACCCTCACATTCTAAAATATTATCCAACGTAAATTTTGCAGATGATTATGGAAGTCTGAGTACAAAAGCAATGCGAAAAATGTACACAGATATTATAGACAACGACCTCACAACTGCAAAAATTTTATCAGGCTATAAACAAAAGGAATTCGAAAATGCGGATATGTTTGAACTCTTGCGGAAAAATAGCTTGCGTAATCCCGTCGTAGAAAAGATTCTGAATCAGTTAGCAAATGTTGTAAATGCATTGATTGAAAAAAATAGTAAAAAAGACGAAAACGGAAAAATAATTGAGTATTTCAAATTTGATGAAATACGTATTGAACTCTCTAGGGAACTAAAAAAGAACGCCAAAGAGAGAGCGGATATGACGGAGAATGTCAATAAGGGTAAAATCGAAAACGACAATATAAGAGCAATTATAAAAAAGGATTTTCCTAATGTTCCAAATCCTACTAAAAATGATATTATAAAATATAAATTGTATCAGGAAATGGCTTTCAATGGTTATAAAGATTTATATACTGATACAAAAATAGAATATCACAATTTATTTGGAAAAGATTATGACATAGACCATATAATTCCCCAAGCCAAACTCTTCGATGATAGTTTTTCCAATAAAGTGTTGGTGCCTTACGGAGCCAATAGAGACAAAGGAAAGATGAATAATGCTACTGCTTACGATTATATGTCTAATAATCCGGAATTATTTGATAAATATGTTTCGACAGTTGAAGCATTATATAAAAGTGATAAAATCTCCAAAGCAAAGTATCAGAAACTATTAAAGAAAGAAGCAGATTTAGGTAACGGATTTATAGAAAGAGACTTGCGAGAAACACAATACATAGCCAAGAAGGCAAAAGATTTATTGATTCCTTTAACCAAAACAGGAGAACGACACTGTGTGGTTTCCTCTTCTGGTCAAATTACGGACAGATTGCGTGATGATTGGGATTTGGTAAATGTGATGAAAGAATTAAATCTGCCGAAATTCAGAGTCTTGGGAATGACAGAAATGGAAGAACGAAAATTTGGACAAAAAGTAGAAGTTATCAAAGATTGGACAAAACGAAATGACCACCGCCACCACGCAATGGACGCTTTGACTGTAGCTTTTACTAAGAGAAGTTTTATTCAATATCTCAATAATTTAAACGCAAGAAGAGAAAATAAAAACGAAGGCATCAGCAATAAAGAAAATTTAAAATCGCTTGAAACGAAAGGTTATAAATTATCTACCAAAGATGTAATTACCATTGAGAAAAAAGAATTAAAACGAGATGACGAAGGGAAATTAAGATTCCGTCTTCCTATTCTCAACTTCCGCCAAGTGGCCAAAGAACATTTGGAAAACGTTTTAGTTTCTCATAAAGCCAAAAATAAAGTCGTAACTAAAAATAAAAACAAAACCAAAGCTAAAAACGGCGAAAGAACCAAAGTTGAATTAACTCCAAGAGGACAATTACACAAAGAAACCGTTTACGGAAAATACCAATATTACGTCAATAAAGATGAAAAAGTAAGTGCGAAATTTGATGAAGAAACCATTAAAAAAATAGCGAATCCAACTTATAGAAGGTTGTTGCTTCAAAGACTTTCAGAAAATGGAAACGACCCGAAAAAAGCATTTTCAGGTAAAAATGTTTTGAGTAAAAATCCAATTTATTTAGATAAAGAAAAAACAGAAATTCTCCCTGAAACTATAAAATTAACTTGGCTGGAAGAAGATTACTCTATAAGAAAAGACATCACGCCAGAAAACTTTAAAGATTTAAAAACCATTGAAAAAATCTTGGATGAAGGTGTAAAAAGAATTTTGAAAAACCGATTGGAAGAATTTGGTAACGACCCGAAGAAAGCATTTTCAGATTTAGAAAAAAATCCCATTTGGCTCAATGAGGAAAAAGGAATTTCTATCAAAAGAGTAACAATTTCCGGCGTGAAAAATGCAGAATTTCTACATTACAAAAAAGACCATCTCGGGAATGAAATCTTAGATAAAAACGGCAAAAAAATTCCGGTTGATTTTGTGAGTACCGGAAACAACCATCATGTTGCCATTTACCGAGACGAAAAAGGAAACTTGCAGGAAAGAGTAGTATCGCTATTCGATGCTGTGCAATTGGTAAATGCAGGCGAACCTGTGATTGATAAAAATTATAATCAAGGAATTGGGTGGCAATTTTTATTCACAATGAAGCAAAACGAATATTTTATTTTTCCGAATGACAAAACAGGATTTAACCCAAAAGAAATTGATTTGCTAGACCCGAAAAATAAAAAAATTATAAGTCCGAATTTGTTTAGAGTTCAGAAATTGGCGACTAAAAACTATATGTTTAGACATCATTTGGAAACAACGGTTGATGACAAGAAAGAGATGAAAAATATAGCATTCATACATATACAAAGTTGCAATTTATTAAAGGATATCGTAAAAGTCCGCCTCAACCATTTAGGAGATATTGTGAAGGTTGGAGAATATTAAAACTAAATAACTATGATAACCCGCTCCATCTACATTGGCAATCCCGCTTATCTCAAGCTCAAAGACGAGCAAATGTACATTATGGAACCTTCCTCCAATGAGATGAAAGGCAAAGTACCCGTTGAAGATTTGGGATTACTGATGTTAGACCATTTTCAGATAACTATTTCTCATCAGCTGATTCAGAAAATGATGGGAAATAAGGTGGTTATGATTAGTTGCGATTCTCATCATTTGCCTCACGGAATTATGTTGCCGATGTACGGACATACCGAACATTCGGATAGAGTGAAAGACCAGTTGGAAGCTAGCGAGCCGCTCAAAAAACAACTTTGGAAACAAACCATCGAATGCAAAATTGAAAATCAGAAAGAAGTTCTCCGCCGGTTAGGAAATTATTACGAACCGATGATTGATTATCAAAACAATGTAAAAAGCGGTGATATTACCAATATGGAAGGCATTGCGGCTCAGCATTACTGGAAATATCTCATCAGTTTGGATTTTCTGAGACAGCGTTTTGGAGATTCGCCTAATCAGTTTTTCAACTTTGGATATGCAGTTCTCAGAAGTATTGTAGCGAGAGCAATTGTTGAGACAGGTTTACTGCCTGTTCTCGGAATTTTCCATAAAAATAAATACAATCCGTATTGTCTTGCTGATGATTTAATGGAACCTTATCGTCCGTTTGTTGATTTACTGGTAATGAAATGGCTTGAAGCAAATCCTGCGACAGAAGAATTAAATAAAGAATTTAAGGCTCATATTCTTCAGATTGCCACAAAAGATGTGAAAATTGATGATAAAACAAGACCGTTATTAGTAGCTGTAAAAACAACTGCTTCCTCGCTTTATAAATGTTATACAGGAGAAAAACGGCTAATCTCTTATCCGGAGTTGATATGAATGCCGAAAGGTTTAATGCATACCGAATTATGTGGGTTTTAGTATTATATGATTTACCGACTGAAACTAAAGCCAATATGAAAGATGCCAACCGTTTTCGTAAAGGCTTGATTGATGATGGCTTTACGCTTTTTCAGTTCTCAATGTATGTTCGGCATTGCCCAAGTCGAGAAAATGCCGAAGTTCATATCAAACGGACAAAGTTTAATCTCCCAAAAGCAGGTAAAGTGGCGATAATGTGCATCACAGATAAACAATTTGGTGACATAGAAATTTTCTTTGCCAGAAACAAAGAAGAACCACCACCGACTTTCCAACAACTCGAATTATTCTGATTTTTGAATTCTAAATAATTAAAAAATCCACTGATTTTCAGTGGATTAAATTTTGAGGTTGTGTTATATCTCAAAGATACTCAAAAATGAAAGCAATTCACAACTTTCAGGATGCCTCATTAAAGAAGGTGATCGTTGTGTTATATCTCAAAGATACTCAAAAATGAAAGCAATTCACAACAGTTTGGAGTCTTACTATCAAAATAATAGAGTTGTGTTATATCTCAAAGATACTCAAAAATGAAAGCAATTCACAACAGTATTGGGAAAATAATCTAAAATAGAAGAGTTGTGTTATATCTCAAAGATACTCAAAAATGAAAGCAATTCACAACCAAGGATTAAATCAACAAACAACAACGTAAGTTGTGTTATATCTCAAAGATACTCAAAAATGAAAGCAATTCACAACTTGGTCTAATTCGTCTTGAATTACTTCTAAGTTGTGTTATATCTCAAAGATACTCAAAAATGAAAGCAATTCACAACAGGAACAAACGTTGTCGACATCCAACCATTGTTGTGTTATATCTCAAAGATACTCAAAAATGAAAGCAATTCACAACCATTTCAAGACGAGACGTTGAAGATATCGCGTTGTGTTATATCTCAAAGATACTCAAAAATGAAAGCAATTCACAACTAATACGAGGGGATTAATTGGAAGAGCATCGTTGTGTTATATCTCAAAGATACTCAAAAATGAAAGCAATTCACAACATTTAATCAAAGTTAGATTAGATGAAGCGAGTTGTGTTATATCTCAAAGATACTCAAAAATGAAAGCAATTCACAACGAAGATTTAACATCAAATGAACTTTTTAAAGTTGTGTTATATCTCAAAGATACTCAAAAATGAAAGCAATTCACAACCGCAGTTTGAGATTAGAATTAATAAAATTTGTTGTGTTATATCTCAAAGATACTCAAAAATGAAAGCAATTCACAACTTGATTATGTTTTGGATAAATTGGATGATTGTTGTGTTATATCTCAAAGATACTCAAAAATGAAAGCAATTCACAACATTTGGGACGTTGTTCCTTCCGATGATTACGTTGTGTTATATCTCAAAGATACTCAAAAATGAAAGCAATTCACAACAGTAAGTACAACATCCATATCAAAATGGATGTTGTGTTATATCTCAAAGATACTCAAAAATGAAAGCAATTCACAACGGTCGGGAACTTCTTCGAAAAAACAAATTAGTTGTGTTATATCTCAAAGATACTCAAAAATGAAAGCAATTCACAACTTTTAGAAGGACTAGGAAAATTACCCCGTGGTTGTGTTATATCTCAAAGATACTCAAAAATGAAAGCAATTCACAACGTTAAATCTGTTTGGTCAATGATAACTACGGTTGTGTTATATCTCAAAGATACTCAAAAATGAAAGCAATTCACAACGGATAGGGATATTTATTCATTTGCCTTAGGGTTGTGTTATATCTCAAAGATACTCAAAAATGAAAGCAATTCACAACAACAAACGCTTCGTTAGCATTCGTAACGCTGTTGTGTTATATCTCAAAGATACTCAAAAATGAAAGCAATTCACAACCGAGTTCGGACGGGAACTAAAATCGAGAGAGTTGTGTTATATCTCAAAGATACTCAAAAATGAAAGCAATTCACAACTTGCTAGTGCAACTGAAGGTGAAACGCTATGTTGTGTTATATCTCAAAGATACTCAAAAATGAAAGCAATTCACAACGATTATTGAGTTTGTAAACGGCAAGACTAAGTTGTGTTATATCTCAAAGATACTCAAAAATGAAAGCAATTCACAACTACAGTTTGGAAAAACACAATATTCAGACCGTTGTGTTATATCTCAAAGATACTCAAAAATGAAAGCAATTCACAACAAGTAGCAACGAGTGAAAGGCTGCCAGAAAGTTGTGTTATATCTCAAAGATACTCAAAAATGAAAGCAATTCACAACTACTATCGCTTTTTGGTTTGAATTTTGTGTGTTGTGTTATATCTCAAAGATACTCAAAAATGAAAGCAATTCACAACCAGCACTCCCTTGGGCTCAAAAAGGCAACCGTTGTGTTATATCTCAAAGATACTCAAAAATGAAAGCAATTCACAACCCTTGTGCGCTTCCTGAGGTTGTTTCAGAGGTTGTGTTATATCTCAAAGATACTCAAAAATGAAAGCAATTCACAACTACGTGTTGGATTACACTCTATGAAGTCTCGTTGTGTTATATCTCAAAGATACTCAAAAATGAAAGCAATTCACAACTACGAGAAATTACGGTGATATTTTTGCAGCGTTGTGTTATATCTCAAAGATACTCAAAAATGAAAGCAATTCACAACATAACCTACTGCCAGCCCTGCGTATAGTAAGTTGTGTTATATCTCAAAGATACTCAAAAATGAAAGCAATTCACAACCGTACCCTCCTGCCTGCTTTGTGGTTTGCCGTTGTGTTATATCTCAAAGATACTCAAAAATGAAAGCAATTCACAACTACTCAAACTTTGAGGCTATTTTTACGGAAGTTGTGTTATATCTCAAAGATACTCAAAAATGAAAGCAATTCACAACACGTTGCCATTTTCAACCCGCAGAACACACGTTGTGTTATATCTCAAAGATACTCAAAAATGAAAGCAATTCACAACTTGAATATGAGCCTCATCTATAATGATTAAGTTGTGTTATATCTCAAAGATACTCAAAAATGAAAGCAATTCACAACTAGGTAATAATAATATTTCAGCCGTCAATCGTTGTGTTATATCTCAAAGATACTCAAAAATGAAAGCAATTCACAACATCGGAGCAGGAGCAACTAAAATCTGACCAGTTGTGTTATATCTCAAAGATACTCAAAAATGAAAGCAATTCACAACGCAGTTGATGACGAAAACGCAGAGGAAGGAGTTGTGTTATATCTCAAAGATACTCAAAAATGAAAGCAATTCACAACACGTGAGGACGTCCTCCAACAAGCTACTCTGTTGTGTTATATCTCAAAGATACTCAAAAATGAAAGCAATTCACAACTACTTCAAAGGTCGGACGAACACTTACTGAGTTGTGTTATATCTCAAAGATACTCAAAAATGAAAGCAATTCACAACTCTTCAAATACAAGCTAAAACAAGTAGCTAGTTGTGTTATATCTCAAAGATACTCAAAAATGAAAGCAATTCACAACAGAATGCAACCAATGTTGTCGCCTATTATGGTTGTGTTATATCTCAAAGATACTCAAAAATGAAAGCAATTCACAACTTACATTCATCAATCATATTATTCTTCTCCGTTGTGTTATATCTCAAAGATACTCAAAAATGAAAGCAATTCACAACTTCAGTGCTGTTCCGGTATTGATTGTCAAGTTGTGTTATATCTCAAAGATACTCAAAAATGAAAGCAATTCACAACCGGCAATATCAGACAATGACAGTGTAGATGGTTGTGTTATATCTCAAAGATACTCAAAAATGAAAGCAATTCACAACAGTTTTGTAGTTGATGAACGAAATCAATTTGTTGTGTTATATCTCAAAGATACTCAAAAATGAAAGCAATTCACAACTGCTGATTCTTTCACTTTGAAATGATAATCGTTGTGTTATATCTCAAAGATACTCAAAAATGAAAGCAATTCACAACTACAATAGAGTCGTTTTCCTCAAATGGTTTGTTGTGTTATATCTCAAAGATACTCAAAAATGAAAGCAATTCACAACTTTACCGTTAATTGTAAGTTGTAAGTAGTTGTTGTGTTATATCTCAAAGATACTCAAAAATGAAAGCAATTCACAACTAAATGCTAAAAATGATGGGTTTTCAAAAGGTTGTGTTATATCTCAAAGATACTCAAAAATGAAAGCAATTCACAACGACTAGTAATATGCGAAATCATTATGAAGTGTTGTGTTATATCTCAAAGATACTCAAAAATGAAAGCAATTCACAACATTTCTTGTTCACTACCAAATAATTTTATTGTTGTGTTATATCTCAAAGATACTCAAAAATGAAAGCAATTCACAACGCAAATCCGTCTCTTAAATCTTTACCTTCAGTTGTGTTATATCTCAAAGATACTCAAAAATGAAAGCAATTCACAACACAGCATCTTTTCTCGTTCTATTACTGACCGTTGTGTTATATCTCAAAGATACTCAAAAATGAAAGCAATTCACAACCTCCAAGCTGTTGACAATGTACCAAAAATAGTTGTGTTATATCTCAAAGATACTCAAAAATGAAAGCAATTCACAACACTTGCGTATTTTGCTTTTATTTCCTTTTCGTTGTGTTATATCTCAAAGATACTCAAAAATGAAAGCAATTCACAACGAAAGACGCTTCCGAATGGACGGAACGTTTGTTGTGTTATATCTCAAAGATACTCAAAAATGAAAGCAATTCACAACTGAGGTAACTGCCCCCCATATCCATCATCGGTTGTGTTATATCTCAAAGATACTCAAAAATGAAAGCAATTCACAACACGGACATTACGGGGCTTCGAATTTCGATTGTTGTGTTATATCTCAAAGATACTCAAAAATGAAAGCAATTCACAACGTCCGATTGACTGGGTTCTTGCAGGACTTCGTTGTGTTATATCTCAAAGATACTCAAAAATGAAAGCAATTCACAACTACGTCTGTCATTAACTCATCCACCAAATAGTTGTGTTATATCTCAAAGATACTCAAAAATGAAAGCAATTCACAACATAAAGAAAAAATTCAAAAAGATTTAGATAGTTGTGTTATATCTCAAAGATACTCAAAAATGAAAGCAATTCACAACATAATTGCTTTTGATAATTCTTCAATTGATGTTGTGTTATATCTCAAAGATACTCAAAAATGAAAGCAATTCACAACTATCACATCATTTGATGTTTTGCCTATTGCGTTGTGTTATATCTCAAAGATACTCAAAAATGAAAGCAATTCACAACATATGAAAAAAAGAAACATTCACCCAATTCGTTGTGTTATATCTCAAAGATACTCAAAAATGAAAGCAATTCACAACTTCCAAAACTTGTTTCATTCGAACTTTAAAGTTGTGTTATATCTCAAAGATATTCAAAAATGAAAGCAGTTCACGACTCTCGAAAAGAAAAAAATCAGCTCACAATTGCAAGCTGATTTTATATTTTTCTCAAAAAGTAAACGTTAATCCAACGGCTTTCTACCTGAGATGATGTTGAATAATACGACAACAACGGCAATTACTAATAGTACGTGAACCAGATATCCTGTGCTCATTCCTGGGACGATACCCAACATTCCTAATAACCATACGACGATGCAAATAACTGCAACTAGCCAAAGTAGATTTCTCATAACTGTAAATTTTTTAATGTGATTGTTGAGGTATAAGCATATACTATGCCTTTTTGTTTTTCGAGGCTGAAAATGCTTATGGATGCGGATTCGATAATAGAGTTATCTGGCTAGTATAGAGTTGATTGTAATCAAGGTTTTCTGTGGTGTTATTTGTAAAAACCTTTATAGAATTAACAATTTCTAATCAATTAATTCTTAGTTAACTTCAAAATAACAGGGAAATGGTCGCTGTATCCGGCCATATATCTTGACCCAGAAAAAGTTCTGCTAGGATATTTGTTATTCTTATTGTCTTTGTTTCTAAGTTTCAGATTATTGTAGATTTCAACTTCAATATTTTTGAGAGAAAAATTATCTTTTAAAGTATTCTCAGTGAATATAATCTGGTCAAAACAAACACCTTTTTTACCGTGAAAAGTAGAAAATTGGTTTTGATGATATAATGTTTCAAAAGGATTGTTCAGAACTTCATTCCCTTCTTTGTTGTAACACAATTGCCTTATCATTTTAGAATCCGGATTATCATTAAAGTCTCCCATCAAAACAATCGCTTCTCCTTTCTCAAACAATTTCTGAAGGGTCTCACTCAGTTTTTCTAAAATATAATTCCGTAAGTTTTTTTTCTCATCCTGATTTCTTTTCGAAGGCATATGAAGAACAAAAATGTGAAGTTTCTTTCCATCAGATAAAAGCTCTGTATGCAGAATATCACGCGTGTCATATTCCATATTTTCATCCATCGGAAACTGTAAAACCTGATATCTAGAAAGAGTGAATTTGTTTTTATCAAATAACATCGCAACACTCAATCCTCTGGAATCTTTAGAAGGTTGATAGATGAATTCGTAATCTTTAACTGGAGAATCTTCATTAGTCAAATCCTCCAAAACAGACTTTGCCCCAATCTCGGCCAAACCAATCACAGATGGCAATTTTCCAAAATCTTCCTCAATAAAACGAAAAACATTGTTGATTTTTTTGACTTTCAGATTGTATTTGTAATCATCCCAATTGCGCAATTCAAAGTTTGAAACGACTTCTGAATTTTTGTTCGGCGGATAAAAATTCTCGACGTTGTAAAACATCATCAGTTCAGAATTTGTCATTATCTTAACCTTGCCACTTTTTTCGGCGCATATAGATGAAGGTAATGATGACGATAAGAGCCATTAATCCCAGAGTGAAATAATACCCTTTTTTATGATGCAGTTCCGGCATATTATCGAAGTTCATTCCGTAGATTCCTGCAATAAAAGTAATCGGTAAAAAGTAAACCGAATAGATGGCCAAAAGCTTCATCACCTGATTCGCCTTTTGGTCAGAAAGCGCTAAAAACATCGATATAAGGTTGGTTGTTTGAATATTCAGATGATCAAAATCTGCAATCACATCTTTCTGCTTATCCAAAAGATCCATCACCTGCACTTCCTCCAAGTCAAGTGTCTTGAATTTCGAAATCCATTCGCCGGAAATATTCAGGATTCGGGTGTTTAGCCCGGATTTTCTTTTCAGTTTATAAAGTCGCCGGATTTGTACGGAGTCGTTGGTATTCTTCAGAAATATCTCGTTTTCCATCGTATCCATTATTTCGAGAAGTGTCTGACTCTCGTCATCAAATGTTTTAATGATTTTTAAGGCCAATCGAAGTGCTACAGAATCCCGGCTGACTTTATCCAAATCCTCCTTGTTCAGCTCAGCACAAATTTCGTGAATGCTTTTACTTTTCGTCCTGTGAATGGTGATGATGAGTTTCGGAAGCAGAAAAATACCCAGTTTACTACTGATGTCACTCATATTATTCAGCGTCCGCTTCTCCAAATCCGTAGATTCCCGTGTCAGGAAAAACTTCACATCGCCCACTTCTTCGTACTTCGGAAGGTGGTTTGGGTCTATGGTATCCTCCAAAAGAAAATGGTTGATGTGGTAGCGCTCATGCAAAAACTGCAAATCCTCTTCAGTAGGCGCAGTCACGTCTATCCATTCCCAGTGGGCGGTTTTATATTTCTGTTCAATCGGCATAGAACAAAACTAATTAAAATAATGCTTATCTCAAGACTATCTGTATTTCAAAATATTTGGGCAGCTATTTGACTTTGTCGAAAGCGATCTAATATTTTTACTATGGCAGCTTTTCCGCCCTCCGTTCCCGCTTTTTTGCTCGTCGTACCTCCTCACAAAAAGAGCTCCACTCAGGTCGGGCTGCGCTTCGCAATAATCAACATTAGTCAAAAATAGAAGTTGTGTCAATCTAATAAGTTAAAAACAAAATTATTCAAAATTATCACAAACAGCTGAATTCCAGTAATCAATAAAAAAATCTATGTAATAAATAAAATATTTACATTTGTCAAAATTTCTAAAACACACCAATGTTTAAAAGTGTAATATCAGGAGTCGGACATTACGTTCCGGAAAATATAGTGACCAACGACGACCTTTCTAAACTAATGACCACCAACGACGAGTGGATTACGGAGAGAACAGGCATCAAAGAAAGAAGACACCGCAAAAACCGAGTAGATTCTGAAGAAACAACATCTTTCTACGGCTTCAAAGCATCAGAAATGGCACTGAAAAATGCCGGTCTCACAGCTCAGGATATCGATTATATTGTATTCGCCACCTTGTCTCCGGATTATTACTTTCCAGGTTCAGGTGTTCTTTTGCAGGAATTGCTGGGTTGTAATACGATTGGCGCGTTAGATGTTCGAAATCAATGTTCTGGATTCGTGTATGCAATGAGCGTTGCAGATGCGTTTATCAAATCCGGATTATATAAAAACGTTTTGGTTGTTGGCGCAGAGATTCATTCTTTTGGATTGGATTTTTCTGATGCCGGACGTGGTGTTTCCGTAATTTTCGGCGATGGCGCAGGTGCAGTGGTTTTATCTGCAGGCAAAGATGAAGATGCAAATGGAATCCTTTCTGTGAATATGCATTCTGAAGGAAAATACGCAGAAGAATTAGCCGTAAAATTCCCAGGGACTAAGTTAGGCTGGAGCGACAACCTTCTCAAAAATCCGGATTCGTTGACATCGGAAGATATTTATCCGGTAATGAATGGGAATTTTGTTTTCAAACACGCCGTTACAAGGTTTCCTGAAACGATTTTGGAAGCACTTGAAAAAGCAGGAAAATCGATTGAAGATTTAGATTTACTGATTCCTCATCAGGCAAATATCAGAATTGCACAATATGTTCAGCAGTTACTTCATTTGCCAGACGAAAAAGTTTTTGTGAATATCCAAAAATATGGCAATACAACTGCTGCATCTATTCCGATTGCTTTGAGTGAAGCGATACTGGAAGGCAGAATGAAACGAGGCGATTTGGTTTGTATGTCAGCTTTCGGAAGTGGTTTCACCTGGGGAAGCGTTTTGTTTGAATATTAGAATAAGATAAAAAAATCAAGTAAAACAAACAAAGACTTAAAAATATAAAAGAGCTATTCGGATTTCCAAATAGCTCTTTTTTTATTGATTAATTTTCTGAACGACTTTGTCAGATAAATTTTTCAACTGCATCATTTCCTCAAGATTAAGATTCATTGCTTTTGCTAATTCCATTGGAATGCAAGTCGCTTTTTCTTTTAGATTTTGACCTTTTTCTGTGAGATTAATTTTTACAACACGTTCATCTTCCTTGCTTCGTTTCCGTTCCAGATAACCTTTAGATTCTAGTCTTTTCAAAAGCGGAGTCAAAGTTCCGTTGTCCAATTGTAAAATTTCACCAACCTGATTCACTGTCAAATCATCTTTTTCCCAAAGTGTCATCATCGTAATGTATTGCGGATAGGTCAGCCCAATATTTTTCAGAATCGGACGATAACACTGCATTATTTCGCGATGTAAAACATACACTGAGAAGCAAAGTTGCTTGTCTAATTTTAATAAATCTTCCATATTGAGTTTCCTAATTTACAATTCAACAATTCGTCAAAGATAAAGAATTAAACTTTTTTTAGTCGTTGCTGACAGTCAGCTTAACATCAATATTTCCTCTTGTTGCGTTAGAATAAGGACAGATTTGATGCGCTTTCTCAATCAATTCCTGAGCTTGTTCCAAGGAAACACCTGGAATATTGGCGTGCAATTCCGCTTCCAATCCAAATCCGCCATTCTCGATTTGTCCGATTCCAACTTTTGCAGTAACTGTTGTTTCGCCAGTTTCGATTTTGCTTTGTTTGATAACTAAGTTCAATGCGCTGTCAAAACAAGCTGAATATCCCGCAGCAAAAAGCATTTCAGGATTAGCAAAATCGTCATTCGCTCCGCCCAAACCTTTTGGCATTCTCACTTCTAAATCCAATATTCCGTTATCACTTTTCACGTTTCCGTTTCTTCCTCCTTTGGCTGTAGCGCCAATGCTGTACAATGTTTTCATTTTGTTGATGTTTTAATTATTATTTGATGATGCAAATTTATAGTGTAAAATTATATTGTGAACTATATAAAATAATGTTTACATCAAAATCGATTATTGATGTAAACTATAATACGAATAAATCTAACACAAAGACAATATGAATTTATTTAATTTGTATAATGCTTTAAGGAACTAAGTAAATTTGGATTAAATTTTAATTTCAAATCCTTGTGCCTTAAATTTTCTAAAAAATTTTGGAGAAAAACCTCGTGCCTTTGTGTTTAATCTATCAAAACAAAATCAGATAAAATCATAATAGCCATTATCCTTTCCAAGAATTTTTTGATCATTTGTATTCAGCCATCTTTTGAGAACTGTCGCATAAACTTTCCGGAAATCTTCGGTATAAATTAAGTCACCGTCATTCAGATTAGTCAAATCGGGAAGCGAATTCAATAATCCTTTTTTCTTGAGTCCACCGCTGATGAAAAACATTTGATTGGCTGTTCCGTGGTCGGTTCCGTTGCTGGCGTTTTGTGCCACGCGTCTTCCAAATTCCGAAAAAGTCATTATCATAATATCATCGAATTTCCCATTCTCCTTCATATCTTTTGTGAAAGTTTCTACCGCTTCATTGATATTTTTAAACAACTGATTCTGACGCTGATTCTGATTGTTGTGCGTATCAAAACTTCCTACAGAAAGATAATAAACCTGCGTGTTGATATCAGATTTAATTAAAGAAGCAATCGTTTTAAAATCTTTCCCGATTTGTGTCGATGGATAAATTTTATCTGTAGGTTTTGCCTTACTTTCAGAAAAAATATATTCCGAATTATTGATGGCATTGCCGAGTGTATTATAAAGATAGGACGCCAGATCGTGCTCGTGGTCGTGATTGTTGGCATTCAGTTTTTTGTAAAATAGTTCCTGACTGTTATCGAACAGTTTTTTTGGATCTTTGAAAGCGATTGCATTTTTGGTTTCGCCTTTCATCGATAGACTCAGCAAATCATCAATTTCAATGGCCTGAGTCGGATTCTGACAATCGTGGCAAGCTTCATCCAAATATCTTCCAAGCCAACCGGAATTTTTGAATTCATTACTATCACTCGCCGTTTGCCAAATATCCATACTTCGGAAATGCGATTTGTTCGGTTCGGGATAACCCACATTATTCATTACCGCCAATTCTCCGTTATCATAAAGTTCTTTAAAGAATTTGAGATTGGGATTGATTCCAGCTTCATCCGTCAGCAAAAGCGTGTCATTTTCCTTAATAGAAATCTGATTTCTGGACTTATAATAAATGTCATTTTTGACAGGAATAATCGTATTCAACCCATCATTTCCACCGGATAATTGCAGAATAATCAGCGTTTTTCCGTTCATTGCAATCGCTTCGGGTAAAGTTAAAGCGTCTAGAAAATTAGGGAAAAGAAAAGAAGCAACAGCCAAACTGCCTGTTCTTATGAAGGTTTTTCTATTGATAATCATAATGTCTTATTTTAACAGAGTTGATATTCGGGCGTCGACATAATACTAATCATCAAATGTTTCTTAGTTTTATCAGAATTGAAATCTGTAATCATTTTCTGTAAATTTTCATTTGTTTTTGATAACAAAAGACTGAAAAGGTCTTCATTCAGAATATTATTAATACCTTCCCAATGGATGGTAATAGTATTTTGCTTTTTATTGACGACTACTTTTTTCTCATCTTTTCCCATATTCACATCGTCGTTGGATTTCGGTTCGATATCCAGAGTTTTGTAACCGGCCATTACTGCAGGGATTTTCATTCTTAATAGTAGAGTAGAACTGTCAATCCAGGTCATTCCACTTGGCCAGCCCGCGACATTCGGAGGTTGTAGTAATTCCTGTCCGAGCAGTTTTTCGAAGTTGTAAATAGTATCGCGATTCTGCAAATCCATCGGCAAAATTCGTCTGATTCCGACAATCAATTCTACGGGCGATTTGACTTTTGCGCCGATGTTTTTCTCAGAATAAAACCAATCGGAAAGGAAAATCTCATCCATTAACGTTGTGATGTCATAATTGGATTTGAAGAATTTTTCGCTCAGTGATTTCACGATTTTTTCATCAGGATTTTCATTAACCAAGAATTTATAGATTTTTTGTGTGATGAAATGGGCGCATTCTGGCTTTTCGAGAATGATGTTAAGAATATCAGTTCCATCAAAATTTCCATTTTTTCCGAGAAACATTTTTTCTCCGGAATCGTGTTGCTTTTTGTTATCAGTGAATTCTCCCAAACCATTGTAACTCCAGCCGGTAAAAGCTCTTGCCGATTCTTTGATGTCTTTTTCCGTGTAAAGGTTTCCTCTTCCTAATGTAAAAAGTTCCATCAATTCTCGGGCGAAATTTTCATTAGGTTTCGCTTTTTTGTTTTGTTGATTATTGAGGAAATTCAGCATTGCAGGCGATTTTGAAACTTCGAAAACCAAATCACGGAAATTCCCCAAAGCATTTTTTCTGAAAATCTCAATAATATCTTTATTAAAAAGAGCCTGCTGAAGTCTTGTAGCAAAATGCCCGTGCCAGAAAAACGCCATTTTTTCCCGAAGTTGAGAAGGTGTATTTATCATTTGAGAATGCCAGGATTTCCGGACCGAACTGTTATAATTTTTATTAAATTGATTTAGTGGTTTTCTGTCAGTCGCTTTGGACATTTCCTGATATTGTTCCGGAGTGACAGGTTGCATATCGGTTGACAAAGTCTGATAATCCGAATTATTTTTTAGTTCCTGATATAATTTCTTTGGGCTGAGGCTTTTATATCTCTCAATATCATTGTGATGAATACCAAAGCCAGCTCTGGAAACCAAATGTTTGTTTTTAAGAAATTGATTCATAACTAACGGATATATTTGGTTGGAGTTTATAAGTAGGAATTAGTTAAATCAAAAATGATGAAAATGTCAGTTTGTGAATAAATTTTAATATTTAATTATGATTTTAAATAATTGAAAATTAGAAAGTTGGTTGGATGATTGTTAGGTTTATGAAACAAATGATTGTTTTTGGCACGGAATTTACAAGTATGACCTTTGTAAAATTTAAAATTTAAAAATATGAAAACTTTAAAGCAATTGATATTAGGCGCAGGAATTTTGGCAGGAGGAGTAATGTCTGCACAAAGTTCGGATATGACCAATATGTTCAAAATTGGTCTTAACGGAGGTGTTTCTACAGGTGGAAATACAGCTGCAAATCTGGGTGTTGATTTATCTTATCAAAACTTGATTACGCCAGGATTTGGTCTTGGTATCGCAACAGGTTACAATCATTATTTTGGAAAAGATAGAAATATTAACGGTGTTGATGTGAAGAATAATGACTTCGGTGTGATTCCGGTAGCGGCATTGTTTAGAGTTTATCCTCAACAGATGGGATTCTATTTTGGAGCTGATTTAGGTTACGGATTTATCGTTGGTGATGACAAAGTGGCAAGTAATGTTAATGTTGACAGACCAGACGGAGGTTTCTACATTAAACCGGAAATTGGATACCACAACCGTGATTGGAACTTCTTTGTTCAATACAACAAAACTTTCACAGGAGACAAAGGACAGATTGCTGACCAAAAATATAACGCCGGAGCAATTGGTGTTGGATTTGGCTACAATATTCCTCTTGGAAAATAATACAATCTTTGAGTTTTTATAATTCAACAGATTAATTTAATCAAACTATGATACTATTAAATGCCTTCATTTTGTAATGAGGGCATTATTTTTTTTAAAACTTATCATACATCAACAACAATCTTGATTGATTCTAATTAAATTTGCATCATTAAAATTATTTAAACAATGAAAAAAGTATTATTACTAGCAGTTTTGGTAAGCGGATTAGCTTTCGGTCAGACAAAAAAATTAACAAGTTCTGATGTTCACTGGTGGGGTTATAAAATCGCAAAAACAGAAGCATCTTCTCACGATGGAACTGTGAATGTAAAATCTGGTAACCTGGTTCTTAAAAATGGAGCAGTTGTAGGTGGAGATTTTGTATTGGATATGACATCTATCAATTCAACAGATTTGTCAGGGGAATACCAAGGGAAATTGAACGGTCACTTGAAAAACGGTGATTTCTTCGAAGTTGAAAAATTCCCGACTGCGACTTACAAAATCACTTCTGTAAAGAAAAACTCTAACAAAGATTACAATTTTGTAGTAAACGGAAACCTGACTGTAAAAGGTAAAACCAATCCGGTTTCTTTCCCTGCAAAAATCACGTCTTCAAATGGTGTTGTGACTTTGGAATCTGACAAATTCTCTTTTGACAGACAAAAATTTGATGTAGCTTACAAATCTACAATGCAGGACGTTTTGGTAAAAGACGATGTTGATTTGAAAGTGAAAATCAGCGTAAAATAATTGCCGCAGTAATACATAAATATCAGGAGCAGAATTTTTTCTGCTCTTTTTTTGTTTTAAATTTGAATTTCAAACTTCAAATCTCAAATTTTGAAACTATACACAATAAGCGGTTTAGGCGCAGATGAAAAAGTTCTTGAGAAACTGACTTTCAATCCAAATATAGAAATTGTTCATATTCCTTGGCTCATTCCGGATCTGGATGAGGATTTTTACCATTATGTTTCCAGAATGTCCTATTTCATAGACGATTCCGAAGACTTCTATTTACTGGGATATTCTTTCGGTGGTATTTTGGTTCAGGAAATTCACAAGCTGAAACCTGCCAAAAAAGTCGTCATTATGGCAAGCATTCGTTCCGATTCCGAGAAGTCAAAGCTGATTCTTGCAGGACAAAAAACCAACGCAGTCAGATACATTCCACTCAGGATTTTTAATGATAAAAGCACATTGTTTTACGCTTTTTTTAGGAAATTGTTTGACCCGAAAAATCCAAAACTCACACAATATTTTAGAGTAAAAGACCCTTATTATCTTAAATGGTCAATGGACAAAGTTGCGCATTGGAAATTTGATAAAATCCCTGATGTTATTCAGATTTTAGCAGATAAAGACATTGTTTTTCCAATCAGAAACTCTCAACCCGATTTCGTGATAAAAAATGCGACACATCTTTTCCCGATTACCAAACCGAAAGAAGTTTCCGAGATTTTGAAGACTATTTTTGTTTAAAATTATTTGGGCAGCTTTATCCGCCTTCCGTTCCCGCTATTTTTTGCAAGAAGTTTCCAATCCAAAAAGAAACATTGTATTCCGCAAAAAATGAGCTCCACTCAAGTCGGGCTGCGCTTCGCAATAATCAACATTGGTCTCAATATCAGGATTTAACAAAAAAATATTTCAGATTTAGATAAGTTGTAAAAATCAATTACATTTACAAACGATAATTTTTTACAATTTAATGGAATCTATCAGTGTTTTTGACATCATAAAAATCGGAATCGGACCTTCATCTTCCCACACAATGGGACCGTGGAATGCTGCGAAAATGTTTCTGGATTTGGTCAAACGAAATCATTCTTTGCAAGATGTGAAAGAAGTTTTTGTAGAATTCTTTGGCTCATTGGCAAAAACAGGAGTTGGCCACGGGACTGATATCGCAGGAATGCTTGGGTTAAGCGGAGAAAACTTCAGGACAATCGATACCAATAAAATTGATGATAAAATTGCGAAAATCAGAACCGAACAACAAATTCTTTTGGACGGAGAAGTTCATTTACCTTTTATTTACGGACATCATTTAATCCTTAACAAAGAAAAATCTCTCGATTTTCACCCAAACGGAATGATTTTCAAAGTTGTTTTTGAGAATGGCGAAGAATTCAGCCAGGATTATTATTCAGTTGGAGGCGGATTTGTCGCAACCAAAGAAGATAACTCTATGGAAGACAGATGCGTGAGGACACTATATCCTTGTCACCATGGTAGTGATATTCAGAAATACATCGAAAAACTTAATCTAGATAGAATTTCAGACTTAGTTTTCCTGAACGAAGAATCTTGGAGAACTCACGAAGAAACACGTCAAAAAGCCTTGGAGATTTGGGATAATATCAAAGATTGTGTTTACAAAAGCATCAACAAAAAAGGAATTCTCCCAGGCGGCTTAAACGTTACCAGGCGGGCTTCCGAAATGAATGAAAAACTCCTCGGAACTCAGATTTACAAAAACAAAAATGAATGGTTTGAGATGGTGAAAAACCAGGAAAAAACATTTAGTTCTGTGACAAAATGGGTTTCTTGCTTCGCTCTTGCTGTGAATGAAGAAAATGCATCTTTTGGAAGAATTATCACTGCGCCGACCAACGGTGCAAGTGGTGTAATCCCCGCAGTTTTGATGTATGCGCAGACTTTCACGGAATTCAATTCTGAGGAAGATATTATCAGATTTCTTTTAGTTGCAGGAGAAATTGGAACTTTATTCAAGAAAAATGCAACTATTTCTGCAGCAATGGGCGGTTGTCAGGCAGAAGTCGGTGTTTCATCGGCAATGGCTGCCGCAGCTTTGACAGAAATTTCCGGCGGAACACCAGGACAAGTTTTGATGGCAGCAGAAATCGCAATGGAGCATCATCTCGGACTTACTTGCGATCCAATTGGCGGATTGGTTCAAATCCCTTGTATCGAACGAAATTCTATGGGTGCCATGAAAGCAATTACCGCTTCTTCATTAGCTTTAGATAGTGATCCGTCAAAAGCAAAAGTTTCTTTGGACAGCGTGATAAAATCTATGTGGGAAACCGCATTGGATATGAATTCTAAATATAAAGAAACCTCGGAAGGCGGTTTGGCTGTGGCTGTTAATGTGGCGGAGTGTTAATTTTTTAATTTAATGATTAAAATAAAGAATTGTCAGTCTGAGGCTCTCGAAGACCATAAAAATTTTAGCGAAGCGATTCCAAATAAAATTAAACCTACAAAGATGAATTAAACACAATTTTATTTCTAAAATTTCACTTTTTACACATTTCCCAATATTAATTTTCTGTAATAAAGAATCGTTAAAAAAAAAGTCGTTTTGTTATCAAAAATAAAAAGTGTATCTTTGCACCAATTATTAGACGATCTTTTTAAATGAATTTATTTACGGAATCCAATCTAAGCTCTGAAGTTCTTCAGGCGATTGGCGACCTCGGCTTCGTAGAGCCGACAGAAATCCAAAAACAAACTATTCCTTTTATCTCTACAGATACTCGCGATCTTATCGCACTTGCGGCAACGGGAACAGGGAAAACAGCGGCATTTTCGCTACCGATTTTGGATATGATAGACGACAACAGTCGTAAAATCCAATTTTTGGTCCTTTGTCCCACTAGAGAACTTTGCCTCCAGATTACCAAAGACATCAAAAATTATACTAAATACCTGAGAGACATCAAAACTACAGCAGTTTACGGTGGAAGCAGTATTATGGATCAAATCCGATCTTTGAGAGACAAACCACAAATTATTGTGGGAACTCCAGGTCGTGTGATTGACATGATCAACAGAAAAGCATTAGACTTTTCTGAAGCTAAATGGGTAGTTTTAGACGAAGCAGATGAGATGCTTTCTATGGGTTTCAAAGACGATTTGGAAACCATACTGAAAGAAACTCCGGATACCAAACAAACTTTCTTATTCTCTGCTACAATGAGCAAAGAAGTAGAACGTATTTCTAAAAATTATTTGACCAATCCTCACAGAATTTCTGTAGGATCTATCAATGCAGTTAAGAAAAATATCAAACACGAATTTTACGTTGTTGGATACAGACAGAAAAAAGAAGCTTTGAAGAGATTGATCGATGCAAATCCGAATCAATATTCAATTATCTTCTGTAGAACAAGAATGGAAACTCAGGAAGTTGCAGATTTCCTGATGCAAAACGGTTATGCGGCAGATGCACTTCACGGTGATCTTTCTCAAGCACAAAGAGATACGGTGATGAAGAAATTCAGACTGAAAAACATCGATATCCTGGTAGCGACAGATGTTGCAGCCAGAGGTTTGGATGTGGATTCTTTGACACACGTTATCCATTTCTCTTTGCCAGATGATCCGGAAGTTTTCGTTCACAGAAGTGGAAGAACCGGACGTGCTGGTAAAGATGGAATTTCTATGACTTTGGCAAAACCAGAGGAAAGTAGAAAAATGAAGCAAATCAAAGCTGAAACTAAAATCGAAATTGTAGAGAAGACAATTCCTACAGGAAAAGACATCATCAAAGCTCAGGTAGAAGGTGTTTTCGAAAAATTATTGACTGAGCACGTAGATGTGATTGATTTCGATGAGAGCTTGATCCCGGATCTTTCTGCTTTTACAAAAGAGCAGTTGGTTAGTCAATTATTGCAATTCCAATTGAAAGAAATGGCGACTTACTATCAGAACAGCAATGATCTTGTTGAGCAAAAATTTGGTAGCAGAGACGAGAGACCAAGCAGAAGAGACCGCGATAGAGATAGCAGAGACGGAAGAGATAGAGGACGTGACAGAGATGGCGGTTCTTTCCGAGACAGAGGCGATCGTGGTGGAGATAGAAGAGAAGGTGGCGACAGAAACCGTGACCGTAAGCCAAAACGCAGAAATGAGGATATGGTAAGATTCTTCTTCAACCTTGGAAAAAAAGACCAATTGAAGAAAGTGGATATGTTAGAAATCATCAATAAAGCGACTTCTAAATCTAAGAAAAGAGCAGATATTGGCGAAATAGAAATATTAGACAAATTCAGTTTCTTTGAAATCGAGAAATCATACAAGAATGAAGTTTTAGACGGATTGACTAGTATGAAGTTTCGGGGAAAAGAAATGAGAGCCGAAGTTGCTAATTAATGCCCAATCATTAAATTTAGTGCTAAAAATAAAATGTAAAAACCTGCTAATCAGCAGGTTTTTCTTGTTTTTAATCTTAATGATTATTTAACATAAAAATTTTCATTGCCTTTGGTTTTTTATCATATTTGCAGAAATAATCCGAAATAATGGGAATAGGAAATCTTTTCAGAGCATTTCAACCAAAAGATAAAATCTTTTTTGATCTGTTTCTTAAGGTAGCAGATAACTTAGTAGAAATGTCAAAAACATTCCACGACGGTTTGCTGGATTTTGATATCAATGATGAAACATTGTTGAATCAAATGAGTGATTACGAGCACAAACTAGATGATCTTACGCACGAGATTTTCGTACAATTAGGCGAAAACTTCATTACGCCTTTCGATCGAGAGGATATCAATTACTTGGCTTCTGGACTGGATGATATCGCAGATTATATCTACGCATCGGCAAAATATATTTATTTGTACAAAAGCCCAGACAACAAGGTTTATTCTGAGTTCTCACTTTTGATTTACAAATGTTGTATCGAGATCAAGAAAGCTTTGGAGAATCTGAAAGACTTCAAGAATCCAAACGAAGTTAGAGAATCTTGTATCAAAATCAATTCTTACGAGAATATCGCTGATGATGTTTTGAGTCAGGCTATCGTAAAATTGTTTGAAACCAATGATGCATTATTGATCATCAAACAAAAATCTATCCTGGATTATCTAGAAATTGTGACGGATAAAGCAGAAGATGTTGCCAACACAATGGAGAGCATAGTTATCAAATACGCATAAAAAGCTGTATCAAAATTAAAAACGAATGGACTTTCCAATTCTACTAATAATTATTATCGCTTTGGCGCTGATATTTGATTATATCAATGGTTTTCACGATGCTGCCAATTCTATCGCAACCATTGTTTCTACAAAAGTACTGACGCCTTTTCAAGCTGTTCTTTGGGCAGCATTTTGGAATTTTGCAGCATTTTTCATCGCCGCTTATGTGGTAGGCGAATTTAAAATTGGTAATACAATTGCCAAAACAGTGGATGAAAATTTCATCACGCTGGAAGTTATTTTTTCAGGCCTTATCGCAGCCATTGCGTGGAATCTATTGACTTGGTGGTTCGGGATTCCGTCTTCATCATCTCATACATTGATTGGAGGATTTATCGGAGCAGCATTGATGCACGCTTTGATTTCCGACTATCATCTGATTGCCATCACACACCCGGAATATTCATTCTTTGATAAAGCTTATCAATCATTTGTACAGCTTTTTTCACAAAGCGTGGTTAAATATAAAGTAGTGATTCCTATCTTCCTTTTTATATTTATGGCGCCGCTGATCGGGATGTTGATTTCTATTGTTATTACTTTAATCATCGTGAACATCTGTAAGAGAGCGAAACCTCATAAAGCGGAACGCGTTTTCAAAAAATTACAGCTGGTTTCTTCAGCATTATTCAGTCTTGGACACGGGACCAATGATGCTCAGAAAGTCATGGGAATTATTGGAGCAGCAATGATTTATTTTCATGTGAATATGATGAAGGATCCTCTTTATCTTAATATTCCAGAAGCGGATCGTTTCAACTTTTTTGCAGAACATTACCTTTGGGTACCAGTTGTTTCATTCTTAGCAATCGCTTTGGGAACAATGAGTGGAGGCTGGAAAATCATCAAAACAATGGGGACTAGAATCACAAAAGTGACTCCATTGGAAGGTGTGGCAGCAGAAACTGCGGGAGCAATTACGTTGTTTATCACCGAGCAACTAAGAATCCCGGTTTCTACAACACATACCGTTACAGGTTCAATTATTGGAGTTGGTTTAACGAAGAGAGTTTCCGCCGTAAGATGGGGCGTAACTGTAAGTTTACTTTGGGCTTGGATTTTAACAATTCCAATTAGTGCCATTGTTGCAGGAATTACTTATCTGCTTGTGGCATTAATATTCTAATAGGTTTTTAATGTAATCTTTATAATTTCTTCCGATGGGAATTTGATTTCCCTGGATTTCTACAGATTGCGAATCAAAAAAGTCAATTTTATTTTTAGAAACTATAAAAGAACGATGAACTCGGACAAAATCCGAAGGAAGAGTTTTTTCAAGTTCACTAATAGAATATCGAGTTATAATTGTCCTGTCTTTTAAAACAATTTTGATATTCTCTTTTTGACTCTCAATATAAAGAATCTCATCAACCTGAATTTTTGCTCTTTTCTTATTAACAGTAAAGAACAAAGATTCAGGTTGATTTGTTATATGGCTTTCTGTTTTTGGTGCAATTGGCAAAGCTTTTTGAACCGCTGCCACAAACCTTTCAAACGCAATTGGCTTGAGCAAATAATCCAAAACCTGATACTGATAACTTTCCACAGCAAACTCGTGATAAGCGGTTGTAATAATGACTTTAGGAGGATTCTTGATTGTAGATAAAAAATCCAGACCTTTCATTTTTGGCAAATGCAAATCCAGAAACATCAAATCGATTTGATTTTCATTAAGTTTTTGCATTGCACTAATCGCATCGTTACAGACAGCAATTAACTCCAAAAACGGAATTTGCTGGATGTAATCTTTCATTATATTGACGGCCAGTGGCTCGTCCTCAACTATTATACATTTCAGGTTCATAGGAATTCAGATCGATATAAAGTGTTGCTGTGAAGATATTATTTTCTGCTTCGGCTTGCAAACGGAAATCATTGTAAACCAGTTTCAGTTGCCTTTCAAAATTAATTAAACCGATGCCTTTGCTTTCTTCAATATCATTTTTTTCAAAAGAATTAATGACGCTGTAATTCAGAATGTTATTTTTGAGTTCCAGATTTATTTTAATGAATGTCTTATCCGTACTTTCACTCGCGCCGTGTTTGAAGGCATTTTCTAAAAAAGGAAGTAATATTAAAGGTAAAACATATTCCTGATTATCTGTAACCGAATTCTGAAATTCAATTTTCAAACGCTCATCAAAACGTATTTTCTGAATTTCCAGATAAGTATTCATAAACTGAATTTCCTTAGATATCGGAATGAATTTTTCCTTAGTTTCATACAACATGAATCGCAGGAGACTTGATAATTTTAAAATAACATCTGCCGTTTTATCTGACTTTTCACGTGCGAGAGAATAGATATTATTCAATGTATTAAACAAAAAATGTGGGTTGATTTGAGATTTCAGGAAATTAAGTTCTGCTTCGGTTTTTTCTTTCATTAATAATATTTCCCGTTGTTTCAGTTTTTGACTGGCTGAATATTCATAAAGTGCAATCATCACACAAGCCAGAAAAATCTTGTCCATAAAAGAATTCAAAATTCCACCGTAACCATAAATTCCCACAATTTTCAGATGCGGATAAATGTAAGGCACAATAAAATGAACCAGAAAAACATAACCAAGAACCGAAAATAGTATTAATGTGACTGATAATGATATGATTAATTTGATATTACTTTTCGTATGCCTGAACCTTGAAATGAAATACAACATCAAATATCCCATCGGCATTTTGATAAGCAATATCGTCAGGAATTCTTCCCAAAAAGCGTGAACAAATGTTGAATATACAGATTGTTTATACTGGATTTCCATCCAATAATATTCCGTATAAACTTCCAATATCAAATAAAATAGCCAAAAAATGGAATGTCTTATGAATCGTTTTTTCATAAAGTAAAACTACGTTTTTTAGCTTTCCGATTTTCAGGATTGTCACGAACTACAGTTTTTAATAAACCAATGATTCTCTTTTTGACATAAACCGTTGTTATGTTGTTGAACGACTTAAAATAGTTGTGTGTAGTTCCAGATAAACTTTGTATTGTGAATGACTTTTTTCAATCTTTTTAGAACTTAATTTTAATAAAAAAAATGAAAAAAGGATTACTATTTATTTTGTCGTTTGTCTTTTGCGAAATGTTATTTGGACAATGGACAACAGGAGCAGATATGCCGGAAGGAATCAGAGCAGGGAATTCAATTTCTTATTCTGATGCAAGCAATAATGCTTATATGTACGTTATTGGCGGTAGAAACGACCAGGAAATTATTTCAAATAAAAACTATCGTTACAACATCAAAACCAATACTTGGGATACAAGACAGAATGTTCCAACACCGATTCTAGGAGCAGCTAGTGCAAGAATTGGAGAAAATATTTTCATTATCGGAGGTATGGTTACAACGCCTGGAACGGTTACACGGAAAGTTTATAAATATAATATTGAAAATGACATTTGGAGTAATCTTGCAGACTTTCCAAGGTCTTTTACAGACGGTGATGCAGTTCCTTACCAAGACAGTCTGATATATGTTGTGGGAAGTTATAACTCAGAAAAAACTTTCGTTTATAATATTAATAAAAATAAATGGCGGGAATGTAATGCTGTTCCATCGCCGGGAACTTCATTGTCTTATGGTGCGCTTTCGGTTGCTGGAAATAAATTGGTTTATGTGGGAGGCTCCAATGGAACTTTTTCTACCACATATTGGAACAATGTCTGGATTGGAGAAATTGACCAAAATAACCGCTCGGTTGTCAACTGGACTCAGGGAACTCCTTTTCCTGGTCAGACGCGTACTTTCTTCGAACTTCAACCCTGGAACAACGGACTGATTTTGATTGGTGGGACCACGGATAATACTTTTGATACTTATACCAATGAAAATTATTTTTTCGATGTCGAAAGTAATACCTGGACTCAATTAACTAATAAACCAACCGCTTGGAACACAGGAAATGCAGCCTCGATTTTTATGGATGGAAGTTGGAAATTGATTTGTTCCGGAGGATTTGAGCAGCAATATTTGAAGAAGACAGAAATCTATTCCCAGGAAAATTTATCTGTTTCTAATTCCGAAAACGCCTGTCAACTCAAAAATCTGAAAACCATTCACGGAAAAAATCCAATGTTGAATTTTTGTCTTTCGGAAAATGGAACAACACATCTTGCAATTTGGGATATGCAAGGCAGAAAAATGAAAAAAGAAACCAAAGTTGCCGATAAAAAAGGTAAATATTCTATTTCTCTTGCCAATGAAGGTTTGAAAACAGGTCTTTATATTATTAACCTAAGTCAAAATCAAAGTTCAGTTTCAAAAAAAATTCAGATAATTAATTGATTGTTGTTGATTAAATATTAAATTCAATTTCAAAGAAATACTCTGGCAGTTTGTCGGAGTATTTTATTTGAAAAGTGTTTAAAAATCGTATTTTTGCGCTAAACAAAGTTTTCAAATGGAATTTCTAGACCAATATCAGAAGATTGTAGCAGAAGCTATAGAAAAACATACTTTTACCCATAAGCCGGATGAGTTGTATCATCCAATGAACTACATTATTTCTCACGGCGGAAAAAGACTTCGCCCGATAATGCTGTTGATGGCTTGCGACCTTTTCAATGGTGATTTGGATAAAGCTTTGAAACCATCTTTGGCAATAGAATTTTTCCATAATTTTACGCTGATTCACGATGATATAATGGATGAAGCGCCGTTGAGAAGGAATAAGCCAACAATCCATACACTTCACGGAATCAATGTTGGGATACTTTCCGGTGATGCACTTTTGATAAAAGCTTATCAGTTTTTTGAAGATTTGGAACCAGAATTATTCAAAAAATGTATCAAAATATTTTCTGAAACCGGAGCCGTTCTTTGCGAAGGTCAGCAGTTTGATATCAATTTTGAGAACAGAACCGACGTGAGCTATGATGATTATATTCAAATGATTACCTTTAAAACCGGTGTCTTGAGTGCTTCGTCTTTCCAGATTGGAGCGTTGATTGCCGGAGCATCAGAAGAAGATGCAGAAGCGATGTACAACTTCGGTAAACACATTGGGATTGCGTTCCAGATTATGGATGATTATTTGGATGTCTTTGGAAATCAGGAGCAATTTGGGAAAAAACACGCTGGTGATATTTATGAAAATAAAAAAACCATTCTTTATCTTTTGGCTTTGGAACATTCCAACGAGCAGGAATTATCTGAGCTGAATTATTGGTACTCCAAAAAAACGGATAACGTAGATAAAGTTTACAGTGTAGAAAAGATTTTCCGAAGAACAAAAGTAGATGATAAAGTTCTAAGATTAATTCAAAAACATAACGAAATTGGACAATCTTATTTAGATAAAATCAATCTTCCGGACGAAAGCAAATTGCCTTTTAGAGAATTGGCAAACTATCTTTTGAGAAGAGAAAGTTAAGGAAACAAATAAGAATAAAGTAAAAAGACAAAAATTTTCGACAGCAAAATGAAATTCCGCACAGAAGTAGATATTAATGAAAGTGAAAAGAAAATAGGAATCGAAGATTGTATATTTTCGATTGGTTCCTGTTTTGCGACCGAGATGCACGAGAAATTTGCAGAAGGTCAAATCCAGTCTCTGAACAATCCATTTGGGACGATTTTTAATCCGTATTCTATTCTGCAGGCCATTCAGCAGGTTTATGATGCTAAGGAATATCAGGAAAACGATTTGATTTTGGCTAATGAAAATTATATCAGTCTTGACCATCATTCATCCTTCGATTCCAGATTTGCGCACAAATCTTTGGAGAAAATTAATCGAAATATAGAAGAAGCCAATCAGTTTTTACAAAGTACAGATTTTGTAATCGTCACGTTTGGAACTTCTTATATTTATGAATTTCTGCCGAAAAACAGATTGGTTGCGAACTGTCACAAGATTCCTCAGAAATTCTTTGAGAAACGATTTTTATCAAATCAGGAATTAACGGAATCAATCAATAAAACGATTGAAATTCTGAAAGATATCTGCAAAAATGATGTTCAGATTTTGTTCACAGTTTCGCCGGTTCGTCACACCAAAGACGGAATTATTGAGAATCAATTAAGCAAATCAAAACTGATTACTGCCATTCACGAATCGATTTCGGGGAAAGAAAATTGCAGTTATTTGCCTGTTTATGAGATTTTGATGGATGATTTGCGTGATTATCGATTTTACAAAGATGATTTGATTCACCCAAATTCGCAAGCGGTTCAGTACATTTGGGAGAAGTTTGGGAATGCTTATTTTTCTGATGAAACCAAGGTTTTTATTAATGAAAATAATAAAATCATTACCGCTCTAAATCATAAAACCAACGATGACAAAAATCCAAAGTTTCAAGAATTTTTGGACAAAATCAATCAGAAAAAGATTGAACAGCAAAAGAAAGTGAAACATAAAATATTTTAATTTCTAGTATGTAGTTTTGGTTTGTATTTTAATAATCAATACTTTGTGCTAAAATAAATAACTTAAAACTCATAACTATGACTACAGAAAATAATTACATCGAAATCAACAAGCATTCTTGGAATAATAGAACCGATACGCATCTTAATTCTGAGTTTTATAATGTCGAAGGATTTTTGAAGGGAGAAACATCATTGAATCCGATAGAATTAGAAATTCTTGGAGATATCGAAGGTAAATCTATTTTGCATTTGCAATGTCATTTTGGACAAGATACGATTTCTTTGAGCCGACTTGGTGCCGAAGTTACTGGTGTTGATTTGTCTGACAAAGCCATTGAAAATGCGAAGAGAATAGCGCAAGAAATCAACTCAAATGCACAATTTATTTGTTGTGATTTGTATGAATTGGAGAATCATTTAGACAAACAGTTTGACATTGTTTTCACAAGCTACGGAACTATTACGTGGCTTCCGGATTTGGACAAATGGGGAAAATTAATCTCGAAATTCTTAAAACCAAACGGAAAGTTTGTCTTTGTTGAATTTCATCCTGTTGTTTGGATGTTTGATAATAACTTCGAAAAAATAGCTTACAATTATTTTAATATCGAACCGATTATAGAAACAGAGAACGGAACTTATGCAGATAAAAATGCAGATATTTCCCAATCCTATGTTACTTGGAATCATAGTTTGAGCGAAGTAATAAGCAGTTTATTGAAAAACGATATGCAAGTTTTGGATTTTAAGGAATATGATTATTCGCCATACAATGTTTTTAGCAATATGGTAGAATTTGAAACAAAGAAATTCCGCATTAAACATCTGGATAATAAAATTCCTATGATTTATTCCGTTGTGGCAAATAAAATTGAAAATTGATATTTTAAAACGACATTGTTAAAATTATTTCCTGTTAATTATGATTGATACTCATACCCATTTATATTCCGAAGAATTCGATTTGGATAGAAATGAAATGATTCAACGAGCCCTGGACAAAGGTGTTGAGAAATTTTTTCTTCCTGCAATCGATTCAGAATCTCATCAAAAAATGTTGGATCTGGAAACCGAATATCCTAATCAGATTTTTGCAATGATGGGACTTCATCCTTGTTATGTAAAACCAGAAACCTGGGAAAAGGAACTCGAATTGGTTAAAGATTATCTCGACAAAAGAGATTTTCCAGCAATTGGCGAAATTGGAATTGACCTTTATTGGGACAAATCGACTTTGGATATTCAGGTAAATGCTTTTGAACAACAGATTGATTGGGCAATTGAAAAAGATTTGCCAATTGTTATCCATACTAGAGAAAGCTTTGAAGAAACATTTGAAGTTCTGGAAAGAAAAAAGCATCCGAAACTTCGTGGTATTTTCCATTGTTTTTCAGGAAACCTGGAACAAGCGCAACAAGCTATCGACCTTCAATTTATTTTGGGAATTGGTGGAGTGGTAACGTTCAAAAACGGGAAAATTGACCAGCTTCTGAATGAAATTCCGTTAGATAAAATCGTTTTGGAAACAGATTCTCCGTATCTCGCGCCCGTTCCTTTCCGCGGAAAACGTAATGAAAGTGCTTATGTAGAATTGGTTGCCGGAAAGTTGGTAGATATTTATAAAACTGATTTTTCTGAGATTGATAGAATTACGACAGAGAATGCCAATAAAATTTTTAGTAGCTTAGATAAACTTTAAATTTTAATAATACATTATGAAAAACAAACCTCAATTATTATTAATCGTAGGCATAATTGCATTGTTCATCGGTGGATATTTATATTTTCAAGTCGATGGTGAAGCGGTAAATCAAAAGAATATAGAAATTGCTACGACTGCAACCAGCGCGGAAGAAGCTGCGCGACAAATTTCTGCCAACAACCAAAATGAGGTCGGAGGCAATGCGATAGCTCTTTTCTTACTCGGATTAGGAGGTGCAATTACTTTGATATCAATCATTAATTTGGTGAAAAAGAAACCAGCATAAAAATTAGTCATTACATAAAAATAGAAAAACCGGAAATTGCTTTCCGGTTTTTTTATTATTTCTTTCTAAAGAAATTACTTTTATTGTTAGGCTTTTCCGAACGTTGACCAGTTGGTTTTGGTCTCGGAGTAAAAGGTTTGTTGTTGCTGTCTCTTTTCTGCTCCACCAGATTATCTGTGTGGAATGGATGATCTGTCACAACTGGGATTTTCTTCCCAATTAGTTTTTCTGTACTTCTAAGATTAGCCAAATCCAAAGCGTCTACAAAAGAGAAAGATGTCCCGTCTGAGCCTGCTCTACCAGTTCTACCGATTCTGTGAACGTAAGTTTCCGAAACGTCTGACAATTCAAAATTAACAACATATTTTAGCTCATCGATATCAATTCCTCTCGCTGCAATATCTGTTGCAACCAAAACTCTTGTCTTTTTAGATTTGAAGTTGGACAATGCGTTTTGTCTTGCATTCTGAGACTTATTTCCGTGGATTGCCTCGGCAGAAATTTTGGATTGATGCAATTTTCTTGCGATTTTATCTGCACCGTGTTTTGTTCTGGAGAATACCAAAACCTGATCCAATTTCGGGTCTTCCAAAAGGTGAATCAAAAGATCAGTCTTGTTAGAATTATCAACAAAATAAATACTTTGTTGGATTGTGTCAGCTGTAGAAGAAACCGGAGCAACTTCCACTCTCACAGGATTTACCAAAATCTCCGAAGCCAATTTTGCAATTTCTTTCGGCATAGTTGCAGAGAAAAATAAGTTCTGTCTTTTAGCTGGAATTATTTTGAGGATTTTCTTCACATCGTGTACAAATCCCATATCCAACATTCTGTCTGCCTCGTCTAAAACAAAGATTTCAAGATGGTGAAGTTTGACGATTCCTTGGGAAATAAAATCCAGTAATCTTCCAGGTGTTGCGATCAAAATATCAACGCCTCTTTTGATTTGTTGCTCTTGTGCATGTTGTTTCACACCTCCAAAAACCACGAGAGATCTCAACTTCAGGTGTTTTCCATAATCCTGAAAGTTCTCCTCGATTTGTATAGCCAATTCTCGCGTTGGTGTCAGAATCAATGCTTTGATTTGGTTTCTGTGCTGTTCTTTTTCTGAAAGGTTTTGTAAAATAGGAATCGCAAACGCTGCCGTTTTTCCTGTTCCTGTTTGTGCGCTTCCCAATAGATCTCTTTTCTGGAGAATCGATGGGATTGCTTTTTCTTGGATTGGTGTTGGTTGCTCGTAGCCTTGTGTTTTCAGAGCATCTAATATTGGCTTAATCAAGCCTAATTCTTCGAAATTCAAATGAAATAATTTTAATGTAAATAAAAAAATTCCTTCAATTCAGAAGGAATTTATATTTTGCAAAGATAACTTATTTAAAATAAAGTTATTTAGTTAATCTTCTGCCATTTTTGATTTTTCTTCAACTCAATAATATAAGTGTAAAGAGCTTTCAGTTTTTCTGGTTTTTCTCCTGCAGACATAGCAATGTCTTTTTTAGTTCCGCCTGAGAAAAAAACTCTGAGATTACTTTTCGATGCATCCATTATTCTTTTGTCAATGTAACTGTCTTTCAAAGTTTTTACATTCGCATCCTTAGTTAAAGCAACCAATTTATCATAATCTGCTTTGCTGATGGTGGATTTGAAAGTTCCTTCTCTTGGCTTGTCCAAGTCGCCTTTGCCTTCACCTTGGGAAAAATTAAAATGTTCTGCTTCCAGAATTGCATTTCTATCTGCATCGATTGTTATTTTGTAAACGGGGCAAAATCCAAAACAAGGTCCAACTTCATATTCTATTTTAGAGTATTTTGAACTTTGAGAAGTTGCGCAAGACATTAATCCGATAATTGCTAAGAGGCTAAATAGATATTTCATTATTCTTTTTTTGTTGAGTTTCTTTCAATAACTGTTCCTAAAGTTATCGTTTTTTTATAAAAATCCATCCTTTTTTTATTTTACCCGTTTCGTCGGAAAATATATACCAATATGTTCCTGTATTAAAGGCTGAATAATCTTGTCTAAGCCTATTTTTGTCCAAATGAAGAAGCTTTTTCCCAAATCTGTCAAATATGTCTAGATATGAATTAGATAGCTTTTGAAAAAATGCCAACGGTAGTTCATCATTTTTTCCATCATTATTAGGTGTGATTACATTAGGAATATTTAAAAATACAAAATCTAATGTGGATATACAGTTTGTGCCAGAAGTTTTTATCTCTATCTTATAATAATTGGATGTGAGATTACTAAAAGTATTGCTGGATTGCCAAGGGTAAATCACTATTCCATCCTTATCTGAGAGTTGATAAAGAAAATCAGGGGTTCCGTTCTGTATTACAATGTTGATTGTGTTATTATTGGTCTCGATAATTTTAATATCAGTATTGTTAATTAGAATAGAATTAGAAGTGATGTTTAATATTTTTTCTCCACAAATCAGATTTTTGATTTTTTTGATTTTTAAAACTTGGTTTCTATTAGGAGAAGGTATGCTAATCTCAAATTTTCCTGTACCATCTATTGTGACAATTTGGTCATTTTCATTATTGATGCTGTAAGTGATCTCATCATTAGGCGTGCTTTTTATAGTAAAACTGGCATCGTTCTGGTAACAAACAGGAGAGTTATTTTCCAACATAGGATCTGGGCAGCTCAAGCCGCAAATGTAAACTTCTGGAGTTTTGATGAAATCAAATTCTTTTTCTTCAAGATCGTCCATTGTACCATCTCCCATTGATCCCATTATGCGATGCCCTACATACCCATAATGATTTGTTCCTTTTTTTGTGATTGCAGTACAATGTCCTCCGACTTCAGAAATAGTAATTATATCAGTTGCTGATACTCCTTTGGGAATTCCAAAAAAATTAGTGTCAAAGTTTTTGTCTCTACCAATCATGAAGCGAGAATTACTACCAGCAGTATATAGAGTTCCCATTTTGTTTATAACAGATATATTCGGTTCTAAGCTGTCATGCTCATTTGAAGATATCCATACAATGTCATTCATTATTCTGCCATCTGGATATTTTGCAATAGCCCATGTTTTTTGTATGGCGGAAGGAGTTACAAATCCTAGTTGTCCTTGGTTATTGAACCCTAAACAATATAGTGTGTTTGATTTATCAAGAAGATAATAAGAATGGAAACTATTAATTCCTGAGCTATATGAAGTTGCTTGAATCATTTTTACTCCATTAGCACCTGCAGGCAGTACCATTTTGGTTGCATATCCAAAATCTTCAAAATTCAAAACATTGGCTCCTGAGTAAACACGGCTTCCCCAAGTCCATATTGTACCATCTCTTTTAACAGCCAATCCCATTCTGAATTGTCCTCTTGCTACTACTACATCTGATAGCGGAGTTGTCGCATTTTCCATAACTTGAGCCCATTCATTTGAATTTCCAAGATAACCATTACCTCTAGATTCTGAAAGTTCACTTAGGACATAAACATAACCATCACAAGTTGTTAACATCAAAGCTCTACTTGTTGCAAATAGCATTTTTACGTCCAAAGGATTTACTCCAGCTGGTAAACCGTCAAGCTTTCCATTTATACTTATTTTTTCAAAAGCCGAAGTTGATTTAACTGTTACCGGAATTACTTGTTCTGGCTTACCACAGACAAATAATCCATCGGTAGTTAATATAATTAATTGTGAAAAATTATTTGATCCTAAGGCTACCTTTTTTATATCACCAGTCAATCCAGGATAGTTGGTAGCATTTATGTATTGTGGTGATAATACTGGGTCGATACCATTTGTAGATATATCAGAACCCCAAACTTTATGATTATTGAATGCGTCTTTGATTGTTGTAGCGTGAAACGATGAAACTATATTATCATATTCAATATTTTCGGGGTCATTACCTGAATATAGACCATTATTTGGATTACAGCCAGAAGAGCTATTGCATTGGGAATAATTTAAAAAATATATAAATAAAGTAAGAAAAGATAAGGTTTTATTCATTTATATTGGATAATTTAAAAATGGTTATTGTTTAGTAAAAATGACAATTTTTTACTTAATAACAAAATTCTCAAGACTATTTAATAAAAAAATCTCTTTGCCATAATCAATAGCAAAGAGATCTTTCATAGTTTTTAGATTATTTTTTTATCCGTGCAATTTTTTCCAAATAGCATCCTTCAATTCCTGCAAGCCTTCTCCAGTCACACCAGAGAAAAATAATGGTTGTCTGTTTTCAGGAAATTCGGCAGCGATTTCTTTTTTCAGTTCATCATCCAATAAATCAGATTTTGAAACAGATAAAAGGAAATCTTTGTCTACCAGCTCCGGATTATATTCCTTCAATTCATTTTCCAAAATTTTATATTCTTGGAAATGGTCTTCTGAATCTGCTGGAATTAAAAATAATAGAATCGAGTTTCTTTCTATATGTCTCAAGAATCTGTGTCCTAGACCTTTACCTTCTGCTGCGCCTTCAATGATTCCAGGAATATCTGCCATTACAAAAGATTTGTAATTTCTCCATTCCACAATTCCAAGATTCGGCGTCAATGTGGTAAAAGCATAATCTGCGATCTTTGGTCTTGCTGCAGAAACAGAGGCTAAAAGTGTGGATTTACCAGCATTGGGAAAACCTACCAATCCAACATCAGCCAAAAGCTTCAATTCGAAAATGATATAACCTTCCTGGCCATCCATTCCGGGTTGCGCAAATCTTGGTGTTTGATTTGTAGAGGATTTGAAAAACTCATTTCCACGTCCACCTTTTCCACCTTCCATCAAAATGATTTCTTGCCCGTCCTCAAGGATTTCACCTACAATTTCGCCTTCTTCATTTTTCGCAATGGTTCCTAAAGGTACATTGATGTAAACATCTTCGCCATACGCGCCTGTTAATTGGTTTTTTGCACCGTTTTGTCCTCTCTCTGCTTTTACGTGTCTGGTGTATCTGAGCGGTAAAAGCGTCCATTCGTGGGCGTTTCCTTTCATAATCACGTGACCACCGCGTCCGCCATCACCACCATCGGGACCACCTTTTGGGATGTACTTCTCTCTGCGGAGATGGGCAGAACCTGCGCCACCGTGACCACTTTTACAATGAATTTTTACGTAATCTACGAAATTTGACATAATATTTTTATTGATGGAAGATGGAAGTCCGAAAATGGAAAAATTCCCGCTTCAGACTTCCATCTTCCTGCTTTTACTTAATTTTTTCTACCTCGGCAAATAGTTTTTCGGAGATTTCGGAAATGTTTCCAATTCCGTTGACTTCCACATATTTGTGTTGGTTTTTATACAATTCTGCCACTTCAGCAGTTTTTGTATAATATTCTTTGATTCTGTTTCGGATGATTTGTTCATTAGAATCATCGGTTCTTCCACTCGTTTCTCCCCTTTTTAGAAGTCTTTCTACCAAAACTTCATCGTCTACAATTAATGAAAGACAAATGCTGATTTCTGTTCCTAACTCATCTTTTACGATAGTTTCCAAAGCTTCTGTCTGAGTTGCTGTTCTCGGAAATCCGTCAAAAATGAACCCATTGGTCTCGGTTGGTTTTTTCAACTCATCAATCAGCATATCAATAGTCACTTGATCCGGAACCAATTCTCCTTTATCAATGTATGATTTTGCTAATTTTCCAAGGTCAGTGTTATTTTTCATGTTGTAACGAAAAAGATCTCCTGTCGAAATTTGTTTTAAGTTAAATTTCTCGATAAGATGCTGAGCCTGGGTTCCTTTTCCACTTCCTGGAGGGCCAAAGAGAACAATATTGATCATAATTTCTTTTTAATTTATAGATGATTTATTTCTTTCAGTAGTACTAATGGTTGATTCTTCCTTCTTCCAATTGATAAAGATCCGGCAGATTTCTTCCCAATTCGTCATAATCCAAACCGTAGCCCAAAACAAATTTATTAGGGATTTCTTTAGCAACATAATCTACGATGAAGTCTTTTTTGAAAACATCAGGTTTAAGGAGTAGAGTAGCAACTTTCAGAGATTGTGGACGTTGCGTATTTTTAAAATATTCAAAAAGATTTTCTAATGTGTTTCCAGTGTCCACAATGTCTTCCATCAAAATAATGTGACGATCCACAACGTCTTTGGTAAGATCCATTTTTTTATAGACAATTCCCGTTGATTGAGTTCCGGAATAAGAACTTACCTGTAAAAATGCAATTTCACATTTTCCCGGATAATATTTTAGAAAATCTGAGAAAAACATAATTACACCATTCAAAACACCTACGAAAATAGGCGTTTCGTCTTTGTAATCTTCGTAAACTCTGAGTGCTAATTTTTTTATAATTTCCTGAATTTCATCGTGTTTCAGGTAAGGTACGAAACTTTTGTCGTGAATTTGTACAGATTCCATAAGTATATCAAAGTGCAAAAGTAAGATTTTTCAGCCAAACTGTCGATTTTCTTTTTTTGAAGCTTCATCCTGAACTATCAATACAATTTAATTATCTATATTTGCGTTACGTTTCTGAAAAAGAATAATTATGTTCAAATCGCTTTTCCATTGGAAAGTTTTACTTAATATCGTATTAGCAATGGCACTTTTCGCCGGTTTGGTCTGGCTTACATTCCGTTGGCTGGAGTTTCATACCAATCACGGTGAAGAAGTTCCTGTCCCGAATGTGATGAATATGACTGTCCACGATGCTATCAAAATTCTTGATGATTCTGGTTTGGAATATGAAGTTGACAGTTTCAAATACGATCCGAAATTCCGCCCGTTTCAGGTACTGGCAGTTTTTCCGTCGCCTGGAGCCAATGTAAAAAACGGTAGATCAATTGTTCTTAAAGTGAATCCTAGAACCTGGGCAAAAGTAGCTGTTCCGGATATTATTGATCGGTATAAAGGTTTAGCTTTCAATCAGTTGAATTTAGTTGGTTTGAAGGTTGGAGACACGCTTTTCGAACCAAGTATTCAGAGAGATGCGGTTCTTAGAATTATATATAATGGATCAAGTATAAAACCAGGAACTTTATTACCAAAGTTTTCAAGTGTAGATTTGGTAATAGGATCTGGACCTTTGAGAAATGTTTCTATTCCAAATGTTGTGGGAAGAACAGTTCAGGAAGCTAAGAAAATTATTGCTCAGGCTTTGTTTGAAGTCGGAATCGTAGATCACGAAGATGGTGGTAAGGATGAGTCAGATATTGTTTATTATCAGGATCCGGAATTTGGTTCTCTGCGAGATCAGGGCATGCAGATTGATCTCTGGGCAAGTAAGAAAACACCTGCGGAATTACAAAATAAAATCAGGCAATTGGATGATATGTACCGTCCGAAAATCGATACAACTTTAGTTCCAATTCAGTATAATGAAGTTCCCAATGTAGATCCGCCAAAACCTCAGGTTCAGAAATCAGTACCAACGGTTGAGTCTACTACTCCAAAACCTAAAACTGTAACGCCAGCAACGACTTCGGCAGGAAATGCGAACGCTGGAACGACAGGAAAGCCAACAACCGCTACAACTGCGAAACCGCAAGAAAAGCCCAAGCCGAAAAAAGTGGTAATCGAATAAAAAAAATAAAATTAATATCAGAAAAGGCTTCGACGACTAGTTGAAGCCTTTTAAAATTATAATATGCTGGACGATAACGAAGATTTTTTAGAAGAAGAATTCACCAATAGCGATATCTCTTCAGATGAGGATGAAAATAGTGGATTGTACGAACATTTCAATATCAAAGTTGATCCAAATCAGGAACCTTTGCGTATTGACAAATATTTGCTGATGTTCCGTCAGAATTCTTCAAGAAATAAAATTTCTCAGACGTGCAGAGCTGGAAATGTGATTGTCAACGGCCAAGCTGTAAAACAAAATTATAGAGTGAAACCGGGCGATAACATTAGTGTTTTGCTCGCACATCCGCCAAGAGAGAACGTTATCATTCCACAAGATATTCCCCTCAATATTGTTTATGAAGATGATGATTTGATTGTTGTGGACAAAGATCCGGGAATGGTTGTTCATCCGGGACACGGAAACTGGGATAGAACCTTGATCAATGCTTTGGCTTTTCATTTTGCAAAAGATCCCAACTATAATTCAGATTTGGATAGAGTGGGATTAGTTCATAGGATTGATAAAGATACTTCCGGTCTTCTAGTTGTTGCCAAAAACGAATATGCATTGAGTTTTTTGGCCAAACAATTCTTCGACAGAACAACCAAGCGTCTTTATTGGGCTTTTGTTTGGGGGAATGTTCAAAATGATGAAGGAACCGTAACTGGTCACATAGGAAGGCATCCGAAAAATAGAATGCAGATGTACACCTATGTAGATGGAAGTCAAGGTAAACATGCTGTGACACATTATAAAGTCTTGGAAAGATTCCGTTACATCACTTGGATAGAGTGTAAGCTGGAAACTGGCAGAACGCATCAGATTCGAGCGCATATGAAACATATTGGACATACATTGTTCAATGATGAACGATATGAGGGTCATACCATTTTGAGAGGCATTAATTTGCCTAAGTACAAACAGTTTGTCAACAATGTCTTTGAAGTTTTGCCAAGACATGCTTTACACGCACACACGCTAGGTTTTATACATCCCACGACCAATAAAGAAATGTATTTTGAAAGTCCGATGCCGAAAGATATGCAGGAAGCTTCGGAACGTTGGAGAAATTATTTAGATAATAACTAGAGTTTTATACATTTGTGTTGTGAAGAAAAATAATCTTATATACCAAATATGTTTACTGATTTCTTTGGTTCTTTTTACAGAAACCAAAGCGCAGGAAACACTGCCATTTTATCAACAATACTTGTTGGATGGAGATTTTCTCTTTAATCCCGCATTATTGGGAAAAACGGATGATGTAGTTTTGAATCTTAATTACCAGAAACAGTTTTCACAATTAAGCGAATCTCCAAATGTACAGTCAATAGGTTTACACGCTAATGTTTTTGACAGAGTTGGAGCTGGTATTTCATTCTTTAGAGATCAGAATGGACCAATTTCTTCAAATGGTCTGATGCTTGGAGCGTCCTACTTCATTCCATTGTCGGATGAAGAAGATCGCCAGGATCAGTTTTCTTTTGGGATTGGAACCAATCTTTATAATATGAATATTGATTACACCCAACTGAACCCTGATCAACCCGGAGATCCTGCTTTGGGAGAAAATACAAACGATATTTTTCTTGCCTATGCCAACTTAGGTGCTGCTTTCAAATACCGATATTTCTTTGCAGGCATCTCTGTGATTGATATTCCATTGACTAATGATTTGCCAATTATTAACGGGATTGAACCTTCGCCAACCAAATTTTATCTTAATGCAGGTTACGATTGGCATTTTATGGACGGGATGTTTGTAACACCATCTTTAATGATGAATCTGAATACCAATTCTTCAAGAATAATCGATTATAACCTGATGGCAACCGTTTTTGGTGAGCAAAATAATTTGTCCGCCGGAATCAGTTTCCGAAGTGCCAAAAATGCGGTGGGGAGCCAGAATCTCGGAATGTCTCCAATTATAAAAGGAAGAGTAGGAGGCATTACTTTTGGAGCAGTTTATAACTTTGGTGTATCGGAGTTGACTGAGAATTTTGGGAACAGTTTTATGTTGTCTTTAGGTTTTAATATCGATAATTTTATTAATCCAAGAGGTTTTCGTTATAGATAAAATTTTCACTAAGATTTTTCTTGTTGTTTAGCCTAATTTAAGTCTAACTGTCTTTTATTGGTAATTTTTAATTTTTAATTTTTAATTCATCACTTATAATTGGTTTGATCTACCTCCACATTCCTTTTTGCAAGCAGAAATGCAGTTATTGCAACTTCCATTTTTCAACTTCTTTTAATCTGAAAGACGAGATGCTTCTCGCAATCAAAAATGAAATTGGATTAAGGAAAAACGAACTTGATAGCAAAACAATTAAGTCCCTTTATTTTGGTGGAGGAACGCCATCTGTTTTAACTGTTGATGAAATCAAATCCTTATTAGACGAATTTCAAAAATATTTCACTTTTGATGAAAATATTGAAATTACTTTGGAATCCAATCCGGATGATTTAAACAAAAATTTCCTCAAAGAATTATCTCAAACCGAAATCAATCGTTTATCCATTGGCACTCAGAGTTTTTTCGATGAAGATTTGAAATTAATGAACCGTGCTCATAATGCGTATGAAGCAGAAAGTTCAATCAAGAGAGCACAGGATTTTGGATTGGAAAATATCAGCATCGATTTGATTTATGGTTCGCCAACTTCCAATTTTGAAATCTGGAAAGAAAATCTTAATAAAACAATCGAATTACAAGTTCCACACGTTTCGTCTTATGCCTTGACAGTTGAACCCAAAACTGCTTTAGAAAAATGGATTGAAAATGGAAAAGTACGTTCTCCCGAAGAATCAGAACAAAATCAGGAATTCTATTATATGAAAGATTTCCTAAAAAATAACGGCTTCGAACATTATGAGATTTCAAACTTCGGAAAGCCAAATTTTCATTCCAAACATAATTCTGCTTACTGGAAATCTGAACCTTATTTAGGAATTGGCCCGTCTGCACACTCTTATGACGGTAATTTGGAAAGAAGTTGGAACGTAGCCAATAATCCAGTTTACATCAAAAAATTAAACGAAAATACTCTGCCAAAAGAAACCGAAATTCTCTCTGAAAAAGACAGATTCAACGAGATGATAATGATTGGTCTCAGAACAACTTGGGGTGTAGATTTGAATAAAATCAATGAAAATTTTTCTTCAGAAATAATCGATTATTTCAATCAGGAAATTAAATCAAAACAAAAAACAGGAATTCTAATAATCGAAAATAATAATCTCAAAATTCCTGAGAAACATTGGTTTTTAGCAGACGGAATTGCAAGTGATTTATTTATAGTTTAAATTTATTGTTCCAACAAAATCCGTATTTTTGTTATATAATTTTTCCAAATTTTGAAAAAGAAAAAAGCCGACTACACACATCTTTCAGCCAATCAGCCAATCGGGATTTTTGATTCTGGAGTTGGTGGATTAACGGTTGCGAAAGAAATTAAAAGATTATTACCCAACGAAGATTTGATTTATTTTGGCGATACCAAACATCTTCCGTACGGTGAAAAATCTCGTGAAGCCATTGTCGGTTATTCCACAAAAATTACGCAGTTTTTATTAGAAAAAAATTGTAAAGCTATTGTGATTGCCTGTAATTCGGCAACGGCAAACGCGCTTCACGAAGTTCAGGAATTGGTTGCGGAAAAAGTACCTGTAATTGATGTAATCAATCCAGTTGCGGAAAAAGTATCGTATGAAATTCACAATAATGTTGGTGTCATTGCAACCAAAGCAACAGTCAATTCCGGACTTTACAAAAAATCAATCCGAAAGCATAATAAGTTTATCAAGGTTGATGAATTGGCAACGCCACTTTTGGTTCCGGCGATTGAAGAAGGTTTTAAAAATCATCCGATTACGCATTCGATAATTTATAATTATTTGAGTAATAGTAAATTAAAAAATATTGAGACTCTGATTCTTGGTTGTACGCATTATCCATTGTTGATAGATGAAATCAAACAATATTACGGAAACCGCGTCCGTGTTATCGATTCGCCAAACATTGTTGCCAATCAATTGAAAATGATTTTGGATAAACACAATCTTCTGAACGAGGAAAATCATCAATCAACCTATCAGTTTTTCTTGTCAGACATCACCAAAAATTTCGAAAAAATCTCCAAGAAATTCTTCGGAAAGTCAATTGACTTGGAACTGAAAGTTCTTTAATATTAAAACACATAGAAACATAGTCTTTATTATTTAAATTTTTAGCTCAATTTTCTATGTGCCTATATGGTTATTTAATTAAAAATTCTCATTTCGAAAAATGTCTTTGATTCTGTCAATCTCATTTTGAACATTATTTTTCACACGTTCGCCAAAATAAAGCGTGTTTTCAATTTTGTTGTTACCTTCCCAGGTAACCTCGATTCCGCCGTTTGCGATTTCTTTTTTGCAAAGAAAATCCGGAACAACAGAAAATCCCGAATTCCCGCTTAAACATCGTACAATCGAACAAATATTCGGGACAATATAGTTCGGTTTAAAGTCCGGATGTCGGTTGAAATTAGCTTTCCAGAAGTTATTCAGATGTTCCATATCTGCTGCTGTGCTGTACCAAATCTGCTGTTTCAGCCAATTTTCTGCTTCTTCGATTTTGTTCTCTTTAATCAAATTTTGAAACTCAGAGGTGTCAGTTCCGGTTCCGTTAATCAAAACAATTTTTTCTTTAGAGAAGTTATCGAAAGCCAGATTTTTAAGATTGGCTTTTCTCGGTGTGATTATTAAATCCAGCAATCCATTATCCAGATCCGAAAACATCTGCTCGTACAATCCAAAACGAATGATTACATTAAAATCAAAATTCGGAATATGCTTTTCCAAAGTGAATTGAAATGTTTCAAAACACATCCCTATACTCACAGTTGGACGTTCTGTTTTTGTAGTTTTATGAAATGTTTGTTCGGCTGTTTCTAGTTTTAGAAGAGGTTCCAAAGTGAAATTATAAAGAATCTTAGCTTTCTCAGTGGGAATCAGTTTTTTAGAAATTCTTTCGAACAGTGAATAACCAACATAAGCTTCCAGCGAACCGATGTGAAGGCTAACGCCCGGCTGGGAAATGTACAATTCTCTCGCCGCTTTGGTAAAAGATTGCGTTTCGTAAACACTTTTAAACGTTCTAAGCCATTCCAGATTTATCATTTTACATCATAATTATAATGCAAATATATAATTTATATTATTTTTATAATTCATTTTTCTGTCGGAAATTTGCAATATTAATAATTTAAAATATTATCAATGAAAAATATATTCATAATCAACGGTGGACAAACCTTTGCACATTCTGGTGGAACATTCAATAAAACAATTACCAATTGGACCAAAGACGTTTTGGAAAGTGAAAATTTCGAGATTAGAATCAGCAATGTCAATGATGATTTTGACGCGAATCAGGAAGCGGAAAATTTTAAATGGGCGGATGTTGTAGTTTACCATTTTCCGGTTTGGTGGTTTCAGGTTCCAAATCGTTTGAAATTTTATATCGACGAAGTTTTCACAGCTGGTCACAACAACGGGATTTACAAAAGTGATGGACGTTCCAGAGTGAATCCAGCCATCAATTACGGAACTGGCGGTTTGATGCACGGAAAAAAATACTTCGTAACCACAAGCTGGAATGCGCCTGAAACAGCTTTCACTTTGGAAGGCGAATTTTTCAACCAACATTCAGTAGACGAAGGCGTTTTATTCGGTTTTCACAGGATGAATGCTTTCACGGGAATGAAAAGTCTGGGAAGTTTCCATTTTCACGATATGGAAAAACAAGCGACTCAGGAACGAATTGATAATTATGAAATTGAATATAAAAACTATCTCAAAAACGCACTTAGAAATGTTAACGCTGAAGTTTTAAACTAAAAAAATATTAAAAAATGTCAATCTATTTAACCGCCATTTTAAAAGCAAAAAAAGAATCAATCCAAGATTTGAAATCAATCCTTGATAATATGGTTCAGAATACAACAAAAGAAGAAGCCTGCGAAAAATATGAGTTACAGCAAGGTTTGGAAGACGAAACAATTTTCATTTTTCATGAGATTTGGAAAAGTAAGGAAGGTTGGGATGCTCATAATCAGCAATCTTATATCAAAGAATTTGTAGAAAAAGCACCCGATTTATTAGAAAAACCTGCAGAGATTTATCTTGCAAAGCTTGTATAAAATTAAAACGCCTCGATTAATCGAGGCGTTTTTTTATAATAAAATAGTTTTATTGATATTAATGTCTTCCAAAAATCGATTGTCGTGCGAAATCACAATCAAGGTTCCTTCGTAATCGTTGATGGCTGATGTCAGAATCTCAATATTCTGGATGTCCAGATTGTTGGTCGGCTCGTCCAAAATTATCATATCCGGAGAAATATTCTGAATGGAAAGACAGCAGAGCAGGAGTTTCATCTTTTCGCCACCGCTTAGGAATTCACATTTTTTGTCCCAATCATTTTTCCAGAAAAGAAATCTTGCTAAAATAGTTTTGACTTCGTGTTCTTCAAGATTTTTGATGTTGAATTGCTGAGATTGTTCGTAAACCGAAAGTTCATTTTTAATCAAAGAATATTCTTGGTCAATGTAAATTGTTTTGGTTTCCGACAAATAAATATTTCCAATAGACGGTTTTATTTCTCCCAAAATTAATTTTATCAAAGTTGTTTTTCCGGAACCATTATCACCTTTTATCGCAATTCTGTCCCCATTTAAAATTTGAAAATCGAGATTGTTTTTCCAAAGATTTTCTTGATGATAAGAGAAATTGACTTGCTCAGCTTTGACCAAAATTTTCCCTTTATGAAGATGAGAATTATCAAAATTAATTTTCATTTTATCGATTCCGGAAAGATTGCCTTTCAAGCTGTGAAGGCTTTCTCTGATGTTATCAATTTTTTCGGAATGAACAGATTTAAGTTTTGTGGTGCTGTTTTCGGCTTTGTTGCGAAGCGTGTTCATCATAATTCTGGAAACGCCCGACTTTTCCTGTTTCCCTTTTCCTCGGGAATCCAATTTGTTTTGTCTTTCAATCGTTTCACGCTCTTTTTCTTTGGCTTTTTTTAGCTCTTTTTCACGGTTTTGAATATTCTGTTCGAGCGCATTTTGTTCGATTTTTTTCTGCTCAGAATAGAAATAATAATTCCCGCCATAAACCGAAAGCCCATTTTTACTAAGTTCGAAGGTTTTCTCCAAAAGATTTAGCAAAACTCGGTCGTGACTGACGATCAAAAGACTTTTTGACGTTGATTTGATAAATTCATAAAGTAAATTTCGACTAACCAAATCCAAATGATTCGTAGGTTCATCCATCAAAATCAAATCCGGCTGATGAATCATCATTCCTGCAAGAAACAGTTTGGTTTTTTGTCCGCCACTCAGATTTTCCAATTTCAGATTCAAATTAAAATCCGGAAGATTCCAATACGCAAAAGCTCCTTTGATTCTGTCCTCGATAGTCCAATCATCATTTAGGATCTCCATATTTTCCTCAGTTACAGAACCGTTTAGAATTTCCTTGAGAGCATTTAGTTTTTTATCGATTCCTAAAGCCTCAGCAATATTCAAATGGTCGAACTGACCAAAAATTTGCGCAATGTAATAGATGTTAAGATCTGATTTGACTGTTCCTGATTTGGGTTGTAATTGGCCTGCAATTATTTTGAACAACGTCGATTTTCCGGAACCATTATTTCCGATTAAAGCCGTTTTTTCCTGAGAATTAAGTGTAAAGTTGATGTCCGAAAAAAGAACATCTTTGTTGGGATGCTGGTAAGATATATCGTGTAAAATAAGCATAATTTCTTTTTTAAGATGAACAATAGCAGACGGAATTGTCTGCAGAAATTGGTCTGAAAAGAAATTATATTTTACATTGTAATCTTTAGAAATTTTGTTGTTGCAAAGTTAGAAATTATTTTTAAAACGGATTTTATAATCCGAATTTATCGATAACCAGATTGATTTTCTTTTTCCATTCCGACGGATTGCTCGCATAACCAGCAGAAGCAATCGCATTAAGCCATTCAGCATTGTTGAGATTACCTTTCATTTTTTGGTAATATTTTTTGCGGGAAATCATCTCGCAAAAAGAACGAAAAGATTCCTTCGAACTTTCAAAACTTCTGAATCTGGAATTGTTAATCGTATTTTTTCCGACCATTCCAAAATGATTATTCAAAATTTTAGAATGAGTACTGTTTCCACCACCAGTTTCCACATAAGCGATGGACAAAATAACCGCACACGGAATCCCGAATTCCTGAGAAAGTTCCGTCGCAATCGATTTGTATTGAGAGATATAAGAATTTTGCGCAGAGATTTTCAAGCAGAAAAACAGAACGAAAATCATTAAAAATCTGATATTGAAATTCCTCATATTCAAAATATTTTATTCAGAAATCGGTTGACTTTCAAAGATAGAAAAATTGATATTTCCATACTTTCTGCTGTCTTTCAAATTCGGATGCGGATATTTTTGTCTGCTTTGATGTTCCATAACAAAGAGTCCGTTTGGTTTCAGTAATTCATTTTTTAAAACCATATCAATCAATTCGTTATATTTAGATTCGTCAGTTTCAAAAGGTGCATCCGCAAAAATGATATCATATTTTTTTTCGTGATTTCTCTTTCTTTTTAACCAATCGAAAACATCAGCTCTTTGAACATTCACTTGCAATCCCATATCCAAATCGTTCGCCGTAGAGTTGATGAAACCTGCATGTTTTGGATTCAGTTCCACAGAAGTGATGTCTTTGCACTCGCGCGAAGCAAACTCCAAAGTAATGGAACCGATTCCCGCAAACAAGTCCAAAACAGAACAAAATTCCAAATCAAAACGATTTTCCAGCATGCTGAAAAGCGCTTCCTTGGCGAAGTCTGTCGTTGGTCTTACTTCAAAATTTTTAGGAGCCGCAATTCTTTTTGCTTTCCATTTTCCGGATATGATTCTATACATTTTTCTATTTTTTAAGTTTCATTTTGAGAATTGGATAAGGTTTTCCCAAATCATCTTTCTCGGTTCTGTCAAAGGTTTCGAATCCTATTTTCTTGTAGAATTCTGCTGCCTTTTGATTTTGTTCATTAACATCAACATATTGGATTTTAAAATTTGAAAAAGCAAAATCGATTAACTGTCTGCCTAAGCCTTTTCCGATATAATCCGGATTAAGGAAAAGCATTTCTATTTTTTCTGAATTGATGCCAATAAAACCTACAACTTCTTCATTATCTTCCAAACAAAAAACATCTAAATCTTTGAAATCGAAATTCTGCAGAATTTTTTTGTATTCTTCAAAATCAGATTTCAGCAAAAACTGATGTGCTGCTGTTACAGAATTCTCCCAAACAGAGAGGATTCCGGCTTTGTGAGAATCTTTGTATTTAACAATTTTGAAGTTCATTTTAATTCAAAACAAAATTCTTCTTGTGAAGATTATCAAAAACGATTTTCAGATTTGGGACAAATTTCTGCATTTCAGAGATAAAAGTTTCATTTTCAGTCGTTTCTCCATAAATGTAAAAATAAGTTTCAGAAATTCCGAAATCGATTTTACTCAAAGTAAACATTATGAAATAAAGAAAATCCACTTCAGAAGCTGCATCCAGATTGTTATAAAGAACCACTTTTTTATTCTCAATTGCAAAAAATTCTGCCTGCTGATGATAAAGATTCACGTGGATTTCCTTCCGGTTTTTCACAGTCAGAGAATTCAGGAACTTTTCGCCGGAAAAATTGAAATTCGTTGGTGCTTCCAATTGTTTTATTTTCCGATAAAAATCTTTTGGAAAACTATAGTAAAACTGGACCCCAAATTTCTTGTTAACAGACAACATCAGTTCCTCAGAATCTCGCTTTACATCAGCGTTGTAGGAAATCAGATCATAACCCAAATCATGCTGCTCAAAACCTTCTTCCACAATCGAAAAGTGATTGATTGCAGAAATCACAGCAATTTCAGAAAACTTTTCCGATGCCAAAATTTCATTCAGTTTTTCTTCCACCAGATTCTTCGGCGTCTCTTCATCTTTCAGCCAGATTTTTTCTTCCAAAACCTTTCTGGACTTAGAAACCTGCCATTGCAAACCATCTTTCGTAAAAAGCAAGGATAATTTCCTCATATTTTAATGTCAATAAAATTAATTTTTTGGGCAGCTTTTCCGCCTTCCGCTCCCAATCTTTTTATTTTTTAGCAAAAAAACAAAAAGGATTTCCGCTCAAGTCGGGCTGCGGTTTCCAGTTTTTTAGAACCTTCGTCTTCAATATTTCTTTTGCAAATCCGAAGACCTAAGATTTGCAAAGTTAAAAAATTAAAACTTTAGGATTTCAATCTCGGTCAATTCTTATATTATGGTTATCTTCGCAGTTAATTCGATTTATTTTCAGGATGAACAAGATATCATTTTTACTTATATTTTTCGTTTTTCAGTTGAGCTTCTCTCAACAATCCATCAAGTTTGAAGATTCAGATTTCGCAACCATTCTAGCCAAAGCCAAAACCGAGAAAAAACTCGTTTTCTTAGATGCTTACGCCGCTTGGTGCGGACCTTGTAAACTGATGGAAAAAAATGTTTTCACAGACAAAACTGTTTCAGATTTTTACAATCAAAACTTCATCAATGCCCATTTTGATATGGAAAAAGGTGAGGGGCCAAGTCTTGCCGCAAAATACGGAATCAGAAGTTATCCAACTTTATTATTTCTAAATGGTGAAGGAGAAATCGTCGGGAAAGAATTGGGTTATATGCAAACCCAGCAGTTTTTGGAATTAGGAAAGAAAAATAACAATCCGAACTTAGTCAACACCAATCTGAAAGACGAATTCCTCAAAGGAAAATTAGACCAACCGGCTTTACTCAATTTCATCAATCTCTACGCCAGCAAAGATCCGATTTTGGCAAAGCAGGCCTCAGAAAAATATTTCGCCAACAAAAAAGACAAAACATTTTCCGGCGAAGAAGTCAACGCACTTCTGAATTTCACACAATCTGTGGATGATAAAAATTATAAAGTTTTCTTAGCTAACAAAGGTGGAATTGTAGAATTATTAACAGAGAAAAATTACACGCAGTTTGATAATTATCTTAAGCTGATGAAACTGGTAACTTCTGCAACAGATGAAAAAACAAAAACGATTGACGATGCAAAAATTCTGAAAGAAGGAGAAGGCCTCTTCCCAAAAGATGAATTGGAGAAAAGTCTTAATCTTTATAAGTTGAATTATTATTCGGCACACGATAATTTTCCGGCTTATGAAAAAACAGCTTTAGAGTATTACAAAAATCCAGATGATTTCAATAATACTGAGTTGTTGGCGGCGGCAAGTACGATTGCTGAAAAATCTAAGGATGTAAAATCGCTTCAAGCTGCGGCGCGTTGGACGGAAAAAGTAGTGATGGCTCAGGAAAGCTATGATTCTACAAGTATTTTGGCAACTTTATATGATAAATTAGGAAAAAAAGACGAAGCTAAAATGTTCGCCGGAATGGCAGCTAATTTCGCAAAAGAAGAAAACAAAGATGCTACAAAAATGATTGAAATTCTGAACAAAAATTAAAATGAAAAAACTAATCAGCCTAAGTTTAATTTGTTTTTCGATAATTTGCTTTGCTCAGAAAAATGAAACTTATATCAAAGCTAATGCATTATTCTTACCAGTAGGAATGCTGAATGTAGGCGTTGAACACGGATTTACGGAACATATTACCGGACAAGCAGATTTATTTGTTTCTCCTTGGAAATCTTTTGCAGGGAAACACGCCCAGGTTTATATGCTGGGTTTCAACGGAAGATATTATTTTAATGAAGCTTTCAAGAAGTTTTATGTTGGTGTTGATTTTTCATTAGCACGATTTAATATCCAGAAATGGGGATATTGGAATGATGACTTCTATGTTCATAAAAATGGAGTCGTAACGCCATATATAAACTCTAATCTTTATCAAAGAGGTTATTCCGTCATGTTAGGTGGAATAGCAGGTTACCAATTCACTTTGGGAGATCGATGGAATCTTGATTTGTATCTTGGTCTTGGGACAATGCAAAGTTTCTACAAAGGATATGACAAATTAAGTGGTGATCGTTATGATACCGAGGGCGATTCTATGGGAAGAGAGACCAACAGAAGTGGAGAGTGGCTGCCTTACAAAGGTGGTCTGATGTTATCTTACAAACTTTAAAATGAATTTCAAAAATCCAAAATACATCCTGATTGCAGTCATTACTTTCATCATAATTTTTCTGATGAATTATATTGGAAATGATGCACCGGATAAAGTTTCAAGGGCTTTATTAACCGCATTTTCCGCAGTGATTGGTTTAGGAATAGGAATGTGGATTTACAACAAACGGGATCAAAACGACGAACGTAATAATTTTGATTAATTCGGAATGTGATTATGAATATTAATTTAAATCCGGGAAAGAAAATATACTTTGCGTCTGACCAGCATTTCGGAGTTCCAAATCTTGAGCAGAGCAGAATTCGTGAAGAAAAATTTATTCGCTGGCTGGATGTAATTAAAAAAGATGCTCAGGTACTTTTCCTGATGGGCGACCTTTTCGATTTCTGGCACGAGTGGAAATATGTAGTTCCAAAAGGTTATATCCGCGTTCTGGGAAAAATTGCGGAACTGAAAGATTCAGGAATTGATATCTACTTCTTTGTCGGAAATCACGATTTATGGATGAAAAATTATTTCGAAGTAGAATTGGGAATTCCGGTTTATTTTGAAAAAAGATATTATCAGATCAACAATAGAAAATTTCTACTAGCTCACGGCGATGGTCTTGGACCTGGCGATAAGGGGTATAAGAGAATGAAAAAAGTTTTTACCAATCCTTTAGCTCAGTGGGCTTTTAGATGGCTACATCCAGACATAGCAATGAGAATTGCGAACTATATGTCTCAGAAAAATAAAATGATTTCTGGTGTAGAAGATCAAAAATTTTTAGGTGAAGACAAAGAATTCCTTATACAATATTCCAAAGAAAAACTGAAAACTGAGGATATTGATTATTTTGTTTTTGGACATCGTCATCTTCCTTTGATTTTCGATTTGGAAAAAGGCGCAAAATATGTCAATTTGGGCGACTGGATTGTCTATTTTACTTATGGTGTTTACGATGGCGAATCTTTTGAAGTGAATAAATTTGAGGGTTAAATTTCAAAATTAAAATGATAATGAAGCAGAATATTTTTGATATTAATACAGAAGAAGACTTCCGAATTGCTTGTCTGGAAACTTTTCTTTATCAATATGAGAATGTAGAAGTTTACAGTAAATTTGTTGATTATCTGAATATAAATCCATCAAGCATAAAAGAGATTTCTGAAATTCCTTTTTTACCGATAGAAATGTTCAAAAATCATTTGGTTTTGGATAAAAATTCTACTGCTGAGAATTATTTTCAAAGCTCCGGAACCACTAAGATGAATCGTTCGAAGCATTATATCGCAAATTTTTCACTTTATGAAGAGAGTATTTATAAAAGTTTCGAAGAATTTATAGGAAAGCCGGAAGATTATATTTTCCTCGGATTATTACCCAATTATTCAGAAAATCCACATTCGTCTTTAATTTATATGATTGATTATTTGATCAAAAAATCTAATAAATCAGAAAACGGCTATTTTCTATACAATCATCAGGAATTATTCGATTTACTTCAAACTTTGACGGATAAGAAAGTCATACTTTTCGGAGTGTCTTTTGCATTGTTAGATTTTTTAGATTTTTGTGACTCTAACTCTAAAACTTTCCAACTTTCCAACGCTCTAACTATCATAGAAACCGGCGGAATGAAGGGAAGAAAAGAAGAAATGACCAAAGATGAATTGCTGAAAATATTCAAACAGGGTTTCAGAACGGATAAGATTTTTTCAGAATATTCTATGACAGAATTGTTGTCTCAGGCTTATTCTTTAGGTGAAAATGTTTATAAAAGTCCTAACTGGATGAGGATTCTCATAAGAAATACCGAGGATCCATTTTCCTACATTGATGACGGTAGAACGGGAGCAATTAACATTATTGATTTGGCTAATAGACATTCCTGTTCTTTTATTGCAACGCAAGATTTAGGGAGATTGGAAAATGATACTTTTCAGGTTTTGGGAAGAATCGACCATTCTGATATCCGGGGTTGCAGCTTACTGGTTTCATAGATTTTTAAGAAAAAAAGCACAAATTTTAATTTAAAGTCTAATTTTTAATATCAGCTTAATGAGATTTTTGCTATTAATTTTTTTGTCTTGTTTTTCATTTCTAAAATCTCAGAAATGTTATGATTTGAAAGAAGTTCTGAAGGTAGAACCCACTGCATTATACAAACCACATTTACTTGCAGCACAGAATTTCGGAGTTGATATTTTGGAAAATACAAAATCTGTTGATAAGTATATTGCGAAAGGTAAATTTGTGAAAGTTAAAAAGAAATCACGTGGTTACCGTTTGCAGACTTTGGAATACAGCAGACCTTATCTGGTCAAAAAAGCAAGAACAACTTTGGAAAAAATGGCGAATGATTTTGCTGCAAAAACCAAAAGTTTCTTCGTAGTTTCATCTGTTACCAGAACTTTGGAAGACCAATGCAGGTTGAGAAAAGTCAATTCCAATGCCTCTTTGGGAATCAGTTCTCATAACTATGGAGCGGCTTTCGATATTTCGTATGTTCGTTTTGACCATCAATTAAAAGTCAATTCCAAACTGGAAAAAGAACTGGAAAAAGTGTTGGAAGAATATAAAAATCTAGGCCGGATTTTTTACATCAAGGAAAAGCAGCAGAGCTGTTATCACGTTACGGTTCGTAAATATTAGATTAAATTTAGAATGCTGAAAATAGAAGAGCTTGTTCATAGTTTTATCAATGTCAATTGTGATTTCGATAAGGAAATAATTCTGACCAATTTTTTCCATTCGGACTGGGAAGCCGATATTTTATCGATTGATAATTCAGGTTTCAGTCACGAGATAGAAATCAAATTATCAAAATCTGACTTCAAAAACGACTTCAAAAAATTCTATACCAATCAAAGTTCTGGTGAAAAATTCTTGAAACACGACAAGATTGGCTGCGGCGATTATATTTGTAATTCTTTCAGTTTTCTGTTACCGATGGGAATGATTGATCATCAAGAAATTCCCGAACATTGTGGTATCATCGAATTTTATCACGATGAGGATAATTGGGAAACGAAATTTTATAAAATCCGTGAACCAAAAATCATTCACGAAGATTCTTACTGGAAGCTTTGTGACAAAGACCAATTTATGAGGAATATGGCTCGAAGTCTTTTATTTAAAAAGTTTGAATTGAAAGGAAAAAATGAGGAACTTATCTTTAAAAATTTCTTCGAAGCAAAGAATAAAAAATAAATCCTGCCAAAAATATTGACAGGATTCACTTTTTAAATTCATTATTTAATTATGCTTGTTCTGGTTTTTCAATCAGTAAATTATAAACAAAAGCTGCAAAAACACCACCTAAAACCGGAGCAACAATAAACAGCCAAAGTTGTGAAAGCGCTTCTCCGCCAGCAAAAAGTGCAGGACCAATACTTCTCGCAGGATTCACAGAAACACCTGTGATTTTAATTCCTACAATATGAATCAAAACTAAAGAAAGCCCAATTGCTAAACCTGCAAAACCACCGTGGATGTTCTTAGTAGAGGTAGATCCCAAGATGACCATCAAAAAGATGAATGTAAAAACAAATTCAGCAACAAGAGCAGCTAAAGTTGTGTATTCATCAAGATAGCCAGTTCCCCAGCCGTTAGAACCCAAAGCCCATGGACCCATTTCTGCACCCGGATGATTGGTGAAAATGACATATAAAATGCCTGCACCGATTATGGCTCCAATCACTTGTGCAACAACGTAATAGAGAGCTTCTCCAATTTTCATTCTGCCAGCTGCTACCATTGCAAGAGAAATTGCTGGATTGATATGGCATCCGGAAATATGTCCGATAGCGTATGCCATTGCGACCACACTCAATCCGAAAGCAAAAGAAATTCCTAATAGGCCTACGCCAGTTGTTCCGTCTGCACCAGCGATAACTGCACTTCCGCAACCCATTAATACAAGAACCATTGTACCGATCATTTCGGCAACAAATTTTGAAGTTGTTGATACCATTTGTTAATTTTTTTTATAGTTTATTAAAACAAATATAATAACTATTTCAATTGGTTGTAAATAATTCAAAATAATTTTATTGACTGACAAAATTTCCTGTTATTCCCAAAGTACTTATCTGGTTTACTTTTTGAGCTAAACAATTGTATAAATTTTAGAATTATGGCTATCAAATATTCGATTCTTGATTTGGCTACGATTGTCAAAGGAGATGATATCAATAAAACATTTCAGAAATCTGTAAAATCAGCTCAACATGCAGAAAATCTTGGATTCACCAGATATTGGTTTTCAGAACATCATAATTTCCCCAATGTAGCAAGTGCCGCAACTTCAATTTTAATTGGTCACGTTGCCGGACAGACTACAACTTTAAGGGTTGGCTCAGGTGGAATTATGCTACCCAATCATTCCACTTTATCTGTGGCAGAACAGTTCGGAACTTTGGATGGATTGTTCCCTGGGAGAATTGATTTAGGTTTAGGAAGAGCGCCTGGAACTGATATGCTGACGGCAACGGCGCTGCGCGGAAATAACTTTAATCCTAATTATAACTTCGAATTTCATATCAAGGAACTTCAGAAATATATGTCCAATGAGAATTCTGAAGCCAAAGTAAGAGCCATTCCCGGCGAAGGTGCAGATGTTCCGTTTTATATTTTGGGAAGTTCTACAGATTCTGCTTTTTTGGCAGCTAAGTTAGGTTTGCCCTATGCATTTGCGGCTCATTTTGCACCGTCTCAGCTGGAAGTGGCTTTAGAGATTTACAGAGAACATTTTCAGCCGTCAGAGTTTTTAGATGACCCTTATGTGATGGTTTGTATTAATATCACCGCTGCGGATTCTGTAGATGAAGCACACTATTTATCAACCTCACATTTTCAGGTTTTTGTTAATATCCTGACAGATCAGAGACAACCACTTTTGCCTCCGGATGAAACAGATTTGGCTAATATATCGGATGATGTGGCGCTTCATCTTAATAGAATGGCAGCTAAAACTTTCGTTGGAGATAAAGATACTTTAAAGGAAAAACTTGAAAAATTCGTTAAAGATTATAAGCCAAATGAAATTATCGTTTCAGGAAATATATATGATTTTGATAAAAAGCAAAGATCTTACGAAATTGCTTCTGAAGTCATCAAATCATTATAATCAAAAAGCACAAACCTGGGTTTGTGCTTTTCTTTTTATTTCAGAACATCGAATTCTATTGTGCTGCCGCTGGAAACCTTGATTTCGGCTCTCTCATAATCGTCTTTCGTCGCTTTGTATGGATTATCAAGGAAACGTTGCGGATTGATGGCCATCAACGGAAACCAGGTACTCTGAACCTGAATCTGGATTCTGTGCCCTTTTTTAAAAGTATGAAGAACATCCTGTAATTTGACATCCACACTTGCACCTTTGTTTGGAATAAGTGGTGTCGGTTTTTCGAAACCGTTGCGGAATCTAGCAGGCATTATTTCACTTCTTACCATTTGGTGATAATTCGCATAGACAACATTAGGTTTATCAGGATTAGCTTTTTCATCAGCGGGATAAACATCTATTAATTTTACAATGAAATCTGCATCTGTAGAAGACGCTGTAATCTTTAGTTTAGTTAAAATTTCTCCGGCTAATGTCACGTCATTTTCCAGAACTTCGGTTGTATAAGTTAGGACATCTGATCTGTAGCTGGCAAAACGCTGGTCCTCGCTCATATAATTTTTTGGAGTGAAGCCATTCATATCCTTGTAATTTTCACTGCTTAAAACTGGTTTATTGGGATCTGAAATATAATATGCAAATGTCTTGGGATTTTCTCCTGCTTCTGACAGAGTTCCTGAACTGTTCAGGTGAAAACTTTGCTTGACTGACTGTTTCGGAGGCCACGTTTCGAATTGCTGCCACTCTTTTTTTCCGGTGTCAAACATATAAGCTTCCGGAAGTTTGGCTCCTGTTTTGGAATCTTCTTTAAGGTAATGATGAAAGAAAGGCTGATCAATATTTTTCTGATAATAAGTGGCGATGCTGTCTCCGAAATAGATATCGTTATGATAATGTTTCCCACTGTCATAGTTCCATCCGCCGTGTGAGAAAGGTCCCATCACAATCGTGTTCTTAGCTTTCGGACTGGATTTTTCAATCGTTTTATAAATATTAAGCGGGCCAGCCAAATCTTCTGCATCAAGCCAGCCACCAACAGTCATTACCGCGTGATTAATATTTTTAAGATGTGGCAACAGGTTTCTTTTTTGCCAGAATTCATCATAATTTGGATGTTCTACAACTTCCTGCATAAAGAAATTATCTTTGTAATATTTATCAACGCCATCTTTCAGTGTTCCCATATTTTTGTAGAAAAGATAACCATCTTCAGAAGTTGGTTTTATCATGTTATCGGCGAACCATGATTCTTTTTCAGGTTTGGTTTTGTTGATGCCGAAAACCGGAAAGGTTTTGAAGTAACTCATCAGAAAAGCACCGTTATGGTGAAAATCATCAAACCAGAAATCAGAAATAGGTGCCTGCGGAGAAGAGGCTACCAAAGCAGGATGATTGGCTAAAGTTCCGACTGCGGTGTAAAATCCGGGATAAGAAGTTCCGTATTGACCCACTTTTCCGTTGTTGTTCTGTACATTTTTTACCAGCCAATCTACAGTGTCATAAGTATCTGTACTTTCGTCTATATCTTTTTTGGTTTTATGATCCACCTGTGGGGTCATATTCGTGAAAGTGCCTTCGCTCATATATCTACCACGAACGTCCTGAAAAACGAAGATGTACTTTTCTTTTTCAATGAATTTATTGGGGCTCAGTTTTTTTCTGAAATTGGTTTCACCATAAGGCGAGATTCCGTAGCATGTTCTGTTCATAATGAACGGATATTTGTTGCTTTTCGAAATGTCTTTTGGAGTGTAAATAATGGTGAACAGCTTGGTTCCGTCTCGCATTGGGATGTAAACTTCTTTTTTGGTAAAGTTGTCTTCTACAGGATTGGCCTGCGCAAAACTGAAAGTCGCTGTAATAAAACAGAATAATACTAAGAACTTTTTCATTGAATAGAAATATTTGAATAAAATTAAGTTTTTTGAAGGAATTCTGAGTTAGAAATATGTGCAAATCTCGATTTCGGAAACTTGATTTTCTTTTTTGCGAAGCGCGCCCCGAGCTGAATGGAGCTCTTTTTGTTATTGCGATTGTTGAATGGTTCTAATTGATGTCTCACGTTCTTCGCAATAACAAAAAAGCGGGAGTGGAGCGCGGATAAAGGCGTCCAAATTATTTTAAATATAGACATAAAAAAAACCTGACTCGCTGGAATCAGGTTTTTTGTTTTTTTAATATTCTAAAGTCCGAAAATTTTAGCGAATAAATCCGGGATAATCCCCATAGATACTAATGCTAAAATAATCACTACAGAAACGATATTGTAAGTGATACTCGCTCTTTCTGTATTGTGGAAATTGTCTTCTTTGTAGAAAAACATGGCGATTATCAATCTTAAATAATAAGCGATACTTAATGCCGAACCCAGAACGGCAATCAGTACAAGGAACTCGTAATGTCCGCCAATCGCCTGATTGAAAATTCCTAATTTTCCGATGAAACCAGCAGTTAAAGGAATCCCGGCCATTGATAACATGGAGATTGTAGAAACAACGGCTAATAAAGGTTCTCTTTTTCCAAGACCGTTGAAAGCAGTAAAAGAAGTTTCTTTTTTGATTTTCTCAACCCAGATTAAACTGATGAAAACACCAACTGTTGCTAATGAATAAGCAAACAGGTAATAACCTAAAATGTAAGTTGAGAAGTTATTGATTCCGAAAAATATCAAAGCAATATATCCGGCGTGAGAAACGGAAGAATAGGCGAGCATTCTTTTCGCATTGGTTTGTACCAATCCCATAACATTCGCCAAAAGTAAAGTCAGGATGATGAAAACGCCTAGAATATTGATCCAGTCTCCGGCGATTCCGCCGAAAGCTATTGTCATTAATTTAAATAAAGCAAAAAATCCGGAAATCTTCACGACTGATGCCATAAAAGCGGTAACCAATGATGGTGCGCCTTGATAAACATCAGGACTCCACATATGGAATGGTGCCAATGATACTTTGAATGCTAATGCAGACAGCATCAAAATAGCTCCCATTATCAGCATTAGATTCTTTGGATTGTTGTAAGCAAAGTCGTGAATCTGGTAAAGGTCAAAACTTCCTGCACTTCCGTAAACTAATGCAACACCAAACAACAAGAAACCTGTTGCGAAAGCTCCCATCAGGAAGTATTTCATAGAAGCTTCTGTTGAGCGAAGGTCAGTTTTGTTAGCTCCAGCCATTACATATAAAGGAATAGACAAAATCTCGATTCCGATGAATAATGTTACCAAGTTTTGGAATCCGAACAATACAATCCCGCCACAAAGTGCAAATAACATCAATGCATACAATTCTGACTGATGACTTCTGTGATTGCTGAATGCAAATCCTCCTAAAAAGAACAATAACAAGGTAACAGCCACCGATATTTTTGTAAATAATTCGGCATTGTAGCTGTATTCGTACATTGATTTGTACTGCGCGAAAAATTCGCAATCAGGAAGAAAACTAGTCGCCAGACCAATGATTAATCCCAAGATTCCGATATATCTTGCGTATTTGCCTTTCTCGAAAACACCTGAGAATAATACCAGAATTGCCGTAAGGAATAAAACTATTAAAACACTCATTTCTTTATTTATTTCGTAGGAAACCGGAAGTCCGATGTCCGTTTTGAATTTTATTTAATATTTCTTTTTGTCTGAATTGATTTCAAATCCATTCTTAGTTAAGCATAGAAGAGTAAATGAATCTCACAGAACTTGTTACCATTTCTATAACCGGTTGAGGAAAAACTCCTAGAACAATTACAAAAACTGATAAACTTGCCAATACTGTGAACTCAACTGAACTGATGTCTTTGGTTGTAGCCAAAACAGCTTCGTCACCTTTTCCAAACATTGCTTTTCCGTAAAATCTCAACATATAAGCTGCAGCAAGAATCAATGTTAATCCTGCTAAAACTGTCATTATCAGATTGTATGAGAAAATTGATTTCAATAAGATAAATTCTCCGATGAATCCGTTCGTCAAAGGAACTCCTGTTGCACCAAGTAAAATAATCATAAACAAGATGGCGAATTTAGGAGCGACTTTTGCCAAACCTCCCATTTTTCTGATATCTCTTGTTTTGAATCTTTTGTAAAGAATATCTGCACAATAGAACAATCCAACCACGTTAATACCGTGAGCAAAACTTTGGATCATCGCACCCTGAGCACCTTCGAAGTCTAATCCGACTCTCATTGTCACAACTGCTGAAGCAAAGATTCCTGCTACGATCAATCCAACGTGAGAAAGAGAAGAATAAGCAATCAAACGTTTAGTATCTGTAGAGATCAAAGCGATCAAAGCACCGTAAATAATTCCGATTACAGAAAGAATGATAACGATTTCTCCGGAAATTCCACCAATTGCCAAAGGTGTGATTGGAAGTAGATATCTCATAACACCGTAAACGGCCATCTTCAACATAATTCCCGATAATAACATCGAACCTTGCGTTGGAGAATAAGTATAGGTGTCAGGTTGCCAAGTATGGAAAGGAAATACCGGTAATTTAACTGCGAAAGCAAAGAAAATAAACCAGAATATTACTGTTTGTTCGTTCACATTTAAGTTAGCATTGTACAAATCTGTCAAAGCAAATGATGCGGCGTGATTGTAAACATAAATCAATCCAATCAACATAAACAACGACCCTACAAATGTATAAACGAAGAACTTAGTTGTGAATTTGATTCTTTTATCTTCCTGACCCCAAAGTCCGGCGATCAGCCAGATTGGAATCAATGTTACTTCCCAGAAAATGTAGAATAACAATCCATCCAACGATGTGAAAACACCTAACAATCCGAATTGCATCAATAATATCAATGCATAGAAAGAGTTAGGGTAACCTTTTGACTCGTTGAAAGACGATAAAGTAATGATTGGAACCAAGATGTTCGTCAGTAAAACCATCAACATACTCATTCCATCAATCCCGAAGTTGAAGCTGCTTTTGATGTAGCTGGACCACGGATAGGTGATTTCATATTGTAATGGCGCATCTACAGTTGGATTGAAATCGAAATTCCCTAACATATAAAATGCGATGAACATCTGTGCAAAAGCGAAAGCCAATGCGATATATTTACTGGAAGGATTTTTCCAGAAAAAAAGTAAAACCGAACCTACGAGAGGTAATAGTAATAATGTTAATAGTAACGACATTATCTATTTCAATATAAAGTTAACAATCAATACAATTCCTATCGCCAATGACATAATCAGCACATAGTTTTCAACGTTTCCGTTCTGTAGTCTTTTCGCCGCTCGTCCAGAATCCTGAGCTCCTAATCCAATGAAATTCACAATCGGGTCAAGAACTGCTTTGTCAAACATCGCCGCTGCTTTTCCAGCTTCCTCGATTGGTCTTACAATGCACGCATTATAGATCTCATCAACGAATAATTTTCTAGCAGACAATTTTTCCCAACCTGTGTATTTATCTTCAGGAAGAGCCATTTTTTTCTTGTTGACGTAGATGTTTTTAACAATGAACCAAACGCTGAAGAACATCAAAACTGTTGCTCCAAGAAGAATCATTTCTGTGTTGAAATCGACCCCGGAAAGTGTCGCTTCCATTTCGTGGAAACTTTGCTCCGTCAAAACTGGTTTCAACCATTCCATCAAATGAGCATAATGACCGTGACCGATGAAGTGAGGAAGATTGATAAAACCTCCAATTACTGAAAGGGCAGCCAAAACGATTAATGGCAAAGTCATATTCAATGGACTTTCGTGTAAGTGATGTTTTTGTTCTTCTGTACCTCTGAACTCTCCGTGGAAAGTCAAATAGTACAATCTGAACATATAGGCTGCGGTTGTTGCTGCCAAAACGAATAACATTCCCCAATAGATTGGACTTTTAGCATAAGCTGCAACCAAAATCTCATCTTTAGAAATCATCCCCGAAAGTAATGGGAAACCTGAAATCGCTAATGTTCCGATAAGGAAAGTAATATGCGTGATTGGAACGTATTTTTTCAGTCCACCCATAAAACGCATATCCTGCTCGTTGCTCATTGCGTGGATGACAGAACCTGCTCCTAAGAACATTAAAGCCTTGAAGAAAGCGTGCGTCATTACGTGGAACATTGCTGTTGTATAAGCGCCTAAACCTAAAGCGATAAACATAAATCCAAGTTGTGAAACCGTAGAATATGCCAATACTTTTTTGATATCGTTCTGACGAAGTGCGTAGAATCCAGCTAAGGCAGCAGTTAAAAACCCGATGAATAGAATCCCATCCTGAACAGTTGGTGCTAAAGTGAATAAGAAATTACTTCTCACGACTAAATAAATACCGGCTGTTACCATCGTTGCTGCGTGAATCAAAGCCGAAACGGGCGTTGGTCCAGCCATCGCATCCGGTAACCAAGTGTATAAAGGAACCTGAGCTGATTTACCAGTTGCTCCAATGAATAAACTTGCCGTTATGAATATAATAATGTTGCTGTCTAATTGAAACTTCGAAGCATTTTCTTGTACGCTCAAATAATCGATAGCGTTGACTTGAGAAGCGATTGTGAAAATACCAATCAACAATGCCAAGTCACCAATACGGTTCATAATGAAAGCTTTTCTTGCCGCTTTTCCATAATCCTCGTTGGTATACCAGAATCCAATTAATAAATAAGAACAAAGTCCTACACCTTCCCAACCTATGAATAGAATCAGATAATTGCTTCCTAAAACCAAAAGCAACATCGAGAAAATAAACAGGTTAAGATATGTGAAGAATTTGTAGAAACCTTTATCGTGACTCATATAGCCAATAGAGTAGAGGTGGATTAAGGACCCGATTCCCGTAATAATCATTACCATCATCAATGATAATTGGTCAACTTGGAAACCAAAATTAACCTGAATCCCATTCACTCTAAACCATTCAAAAGCTTTAACGATAACTGGTGCACTATCACTTTTGAATCTTAAAAATATACTGGTTGCGATAACAAATGAAGCGAAAACTACTAATGTTGCCAATCCTCCAACAAAAACTTTCGGAAGTTTTTTTCCAAAAAGTCCGTTGATCAGGAATCCGGCTAAAGGCAAAAGTACAATTGCGTAAACTAAATTTTCCATTCCTTTATTATCCTCTTAATTTATTAAAAATACTGACGTCCACAGATTTGGTATTTCTGTACATCATTGCGATAATTGCCAGTCCTACAGCCACTTCCGCTGCTGCAACCACCATAATGAAGAATACCAAAAGCTGTCCGTTACCATCACCTTTGTAAGCAGAAAATGCTGCTAATAAAAGATTTACGGAATTAAGCATCAATTCTACACATCCCAAGATCACGATAGCATTTTTACGAAGCAAAACTCCCAAAACACCAAGGCAAAATAAAACGGTACTTAGAATAATGAAATATTCCAAAGGAACCTGTTGTATAAATGTATTCACTTCCATAATCTTATAAATCTTTTTTACCGATAAGAACAGCGCCCACGATACCTGCTAAAATCAGAATCGAAGCCAATTCGAATGGTAATACATATTCGTTAAACAATAATCTCCCCAGATTTTTCGTCAAACCAACCGAATGGTCGATGTTGTCCGCAACCGTTGTTTTTCCGGAAAGACCTCTGTAAGCTCCTAACATTCCTACAAACAAGATACAAACAGAAATAATCCCAATGAACTTTGGAAGGCTGTCTTTCTTGCTTTCGTCTTCTTTGTTCAAGTTCAACATCATCAAAATATAAAGGAATAAAACCATAATGGCACCTGTATAAACTATAATCTGAACAATGCCTAAAAACTGAGTATTAAGAAGAATATACATTCCCGCAATCGAAAACATTGTGACAATCAAAGAAAGAATGGCGTACATTGGATTTTTTGCAAATACAAAGTAAACGGCACTGGCGATGGCGATAAACGCTACGATAAAAAATAAAATCTGGTCCATTATTTTACTGCCTTTTTTTGTTTCTCAGATTGTCTTTCTGTGATGTCAATCCTTGCATTAATTTTTTCGACCAATTTTTCTTTTCCATAGATGAAAGAATTTCTATTTTGTTCCACATCTACCAATCTGTCTGTAAGATAGATAGCGGATTTTGGACAAGCTTCTTCACACATTCCGCAGAAGATACATCTCAACATATTGATTTCATAGATGGCTGCATATTTTTCTTCTCTGTAAAGGTGTTTCTCGTCTTTGGTTCTTTCAGCAGCTGTCATTGTAATCGCTTCTGCAGGACACGCTACTGCGCAGAGCCCACAAGCTGTACATCTTTCTCTACCTTCTTCATCACGCTTCAATACGTGTTGTCCTCTCCAGATATCTGCTCTTGGTTTCTGAACCTCCGGATAAGAATATACTGCAGGAGCACCTTTCAACACAGTTCTTACAGCGTGTTTGAAAGTGATTCCCATACCTTTGAAAATCGCAGGCAAGTAGATTTTTTCACCCAGAGTCATTTCTTTGTTAGAAACAACTTTTGACCTATTAGTAAGTTTCATTTAATATAAGTTAGATGTTAGAAGTCAGATGTTAGATATTAGATTTTGAATCAAATTATCACATCACCTCATTATCAAATTTTCAATTTTTTAATTTCCAAATGCTAAAATAACAGCACCTGTAGCAATTAGATTCACCAAAGCTAATGGAATCAAAGTTTTCCATCCAAGGTGCATCAATTGGTCATATCTAAATCTCGGAAGTGTCCATCTGATCCACATAAAGATCAAGATTCCGATGATTGTTTTTAATAAGAAAGCCAAAATACTGAAAATACCAGCTACATTTTCGCCCCAATGTTGAGTTACCCAATCAATGCAAGGATAATTGTAACCTCCGAAGAAAAGAACTACCATAAAGGCATTTGAAATGAACATATTTACATATTCCCCAAACATATACAGTCCTAATTTCATTGAGGAATATTCGGTAGAATAACCAGTTACCAATTCGGATTCACATTCAGGTAAATCGAATGGATGACGGTTGGTTTCTGCCATTGCAGCAATGAAAAATATCAGGAAAGCTAAAGGCTGGTAAAGGATATTCCAGTTGATTCCGGAAATGGCAGGAATGAATCCCCAGATTTTTCCAGCAGACTGTGCTTCAGTAATTAATTTTAAATCCAAACTTCCGGACATCATAATGATTGACAACAATGATAATCCCATTGCCAATTCATAAGAAATCATCTGAGATGAAGCTCTGATTGCGCCTAATAATGAATATTTGTTGTTAGAAGCCCAACCTCCAATCATAATTCCGTAAACTCCGATAGAAGCCATTCCGATGATGAAAAGAACACCAACATCAATATTAGCAACTTGTAAATCGTAAGAAATACCTCCGAAATTCAATGTTTTTCCCCAAGGAATTACTGCTCCTGTAATTAAGGAAATAAACATTACCAAAGATGGACCTAGAATGAAAAGGAACTTCTCGGCATTTTGAGGTGTAAAATCTTCCTTGAAGAAAAATTTACCACCATCTGCCAACGGTTGTAGTAGTCCGAATGGTCCCGCTCTGTTGGGTCCGATACGGTCTTGCATTATTGACGCCACTTTTCTTTCTGCCCAAGTAGAGTAGGCCGCGATAGTAAGTGCCAAAAGGAACAGCGCCAATACTAATATGATTTTAAAAGTCAGTAATTCCATATTATTTTAAAAGTTCAAAATTTAAAGTTCAAATTGAGTTTAAATTTTTATTAACTATCTAATTTTTCAATTTCTTTTTCGTCTGCAACACCAATTTCTTTTGCTTCGGGATTGTCCAGAACATTGTAGCTGTCCGTTTTTTTCTCGTAATGGTTAAGAGAAATTACAGAATGTCTGTCGATATGTCTTGGTCCTTCGATATTCCAAAGTGCTGTATCTTTTTTCTCAAAACGACAGTCGTTGCAAATCCATTCTTCAACTTCGCCGTATTGGTCTTTTCTAGCAGTTACTCTTACTACTTCATCTCCCTTCATCCAAAGTACAGCTTTTCCGCTACATTTCTCACATTTGCAAGTTGCATTGTAAGGTTTAGTAAACCAAACTCTGCTTGTAAATCTTGCAGTTCTGTCTGTCAAAGCGCCAACTGGACAAACATCGATCACGTTTCCGATGAAATCATTGTCCAAAGCTTTGTTCAACATTGTTGATATTTCCGCGTGGTCACCTCTGTAAAGGATTCCGTGTTCTCTTTTCTCAGTCAGCTGATTCGCAGCCAATACGCATCTTGCGCAAAGGATGCAACGGTTCATATTCAATTTGATGTTTGGACCGATGTCGTCTGCATCATACGTATTTCTCTCGAATTCTGTTCTTGTTTCAAGATTTCCGTGCTCGTAGCCCAAATCTTGAAGATGACATTCTCCAGCCTGATCGCAAACTGGGCAATCCAACGGGTGATTTACCAATAGGAATTCTGTAACTGCTTTTCTACCTTCTTGTGCTTTTTCAGAGGATAGATTTTTTACTTCCATTCCATCCATCACGCCAGTTCTGCAGCTTGCGACCAATTTTGGCATTGGTCTGGGATCTGCTTCGGAACCTTTGGAAACTTCTACAAGACACGTTCTGCATCTTCCACCACTGGTTTCTAACTTGCTGTAATAGCACATTGCAGGAGGCACAGATTTCCCACCGATCTGTCTAGCTGCTTCCAATATAGAAGTACCAGGCAAAACTTCAGTAGTATGTCCATCTATAGTAACTTTAAATTTTTTGACTTCTTCGCTCATATTTCAAGATTTTAGATTTAGATTTTAGATTATAATAAATCTTAGTCTAAATCTTTTGTCAATTCTATTTATTTTAAAATATATCTTAATATATATATTTTAGTTCTTTAATTTTCTATTAAAAACGTATCCAATCCCAAAATTAACCTGGTAGAATACAAAGTCCTGACTCGCTTTATCAGGTTTGTTATTCAGAGTAGTTTTGATATCCGGCATATTGATATAACCAAATTTTCCTTCTACTCTCGCCATCCAATGATTCCAAAAAACAGCATTAATACTAGTTCTTGCGTCTAATCCGAATCCTGCTAAATGGTATCTATCACTTCTTTCATTTCCAAAAAGCTTAACATTACTTTTCGGCATCAGGGCACCAATACCGCCTCCGTAAGCCCAAAACATATTAAAATCTTTTTTGGATAATACGTTTTTATATTTTTCCAGACCTAGATTGATATAATTAAGTCCATCGGTATGTTCAAATGTCAGGAATTGTTCATCAAGCAAATTAACCTGACCATTCTGAATCATTCCAGCATAAGTCGGATCTGAAATATGACCGTCAATATTAACAGTCTGATTTTGATCCATCACATATTTCATATGATCTTGCGCCACAACAATTGCTAAATTATCTTTTAGAAAATAAGCAAACCTAAAATTAAATTGTGGAATAGAAAGCGAACTAGGCTTCACATAATCCCAACTCAAATCTGAAGGTCTGTCGTGAGCCACAACATTGTTCAATGTAAAATCATAACCATTCCCCTCAAAACGAATATCAGACTTACTGAATCCAGCTCTGTTCCAACCCCAAAAAATGAACATTGTTCCTTTTTTTAATGTGGATGTATTGTTGTTATCAATAGTAGTTTCTTGATTTTGTCCGAATACAGTTGTTATCCCAACAAAAAACACAAAAACTAATTCAAAGAACTTCTTCATTATCTTAATTGAATTTGAAAACTCAAATTTTATTTCTTAATTGTTAGCCACTGCCGGTATTGGGTCAGCGTAGTTGGCGATTCCGTAATTTTGGGTCTGACTTAATTCAGGATTATTAACGTGCCATTCAAACTCATCTCTGAAATGTCTGATAGCAGCAGCCACCGGCCAGGCAGCAGCGTCTCCCAAAGGACAAATTGTATTACCTTCAATTTTTCTCTGGATGTCCCAAAGCAAATCGATGTCTTCCATTTTGCCTTCTCCTTTTTCTATTTTTTTCAGGATTTTGTACATCCAGCCCGTTCCTTCACGGCAAGGTGTACATTGTCCACAACTCTCGTGGTTGTAGAATCTGGCTAATGTCATTGTATGATTTACCACACATTGGTCTTCATCCAAAACTATAAATCCACCTGAACCCATCATCGTTCCGGTAGCAAAACCACCGTCAGCAAGGGATTCGTAGTTCATATATCTTGGTTCACCATTGATGGTTTTTAGTAATAAGTTTGCGGGAACAATTGGAACAGAACTTCCTCCGGGGATACAAGCTTTCAGCTTTTTACCATTCGGAATTCCACCACAATATTCATCAGAATAGATGAATTCTTCAACCGTAATGGTCATATCGATTTCATAAACGCCTGGTTTGTTGATGTTTCCACAAGCAGAAATCAATTTGGTTCCTGTTGATCTTCCAACACCTATTTTAGCATATTCAGCGCCGGTGATATCGATGATTGGAACAACTGCGGCAATGGTTTCAACATTGTTTACCACCGTTGGTCTTTCCCAAAGTCCTTTGATAGCCGGGAAAGGTGGTTTCAATCTTGGGTTTCCTCTTTTACCTTCAAGAGATTCCAGCAACGCCGTTTCCTCTCCACAAATGTAAGCTCCGGCACCTCTTTGAACATAAATTTCACAATCGAAACCAGTTCCTAAGATATTTTTTCCAAGAAATCCAGCCGCCTTAGCTTCCTCGATGGCTTCTTCCAAAATATCCGGAATCCAGGAATATTCCCCTCTGATGTAGATGTAAGAAACATTAGAACCTAAAGTATAAGATGAAATCAGCATTCCTTCAATCAAAAGATGCGGAAGAAACTCCATCAAATATCTGTCTTTGAAAGTTCCTGGCTCAGACTCATCGGCATTTACGACCAAGTGTCTTGGAACACCTTCTGGCTTAGCCAAGAAGCTCCACTTCATTCCAGTTGGGAAACCAGCGCCACCACGACCACGAAGTCCGGAAGTTTTCACTTCTTCAAGAACTTCATCGGTAGTCATTTTCAGAGCTTTCTCTGCTGCTTCGTAACCACCATTTTTACGGTAAGTTTCGAAGTAACGGATTCCCTCAATATGTGCGTTTTTAAGTAAAAGTTTTTTACTCATTTTATTTATAAGCTTATAGCAATTGGCTTTTGGCTTTTTGCTTAATTATTTATCTAAATTAATTCTTAACCTAAATCGATGGCACCTTGTCTGCAAAGGTCAATAATCTCATCCACTTTTTCGATGGTCAAATGTTCGTGGTAGAATTTCCCCAACTGCATCATTGGTGCATAACCGCAAGCGCCAAGACATTCTCCAGGTTTTAGAGTGAAAAGTCCGTCTGCTGTGGTTTCGCCATCTTTTATATTCAATTTCGTTCTAATATGGTCTAGAATATTATCACTTCCATTCAGCATACAAGGTCCGGTTCTGCAAACTTCCAAAACATATTTTCCCACCGGTTTCATATTGAACATGGTATAGAAAGTCGCTACTTCATATACTTCAATCGGCGTAATACTCAAGATTTCAGCCACATAATCCATTACCGGAACTGCCAGCCAACCATCGAATTCTTTTTGTGCAATGTGCAAGACAGGAATCAATGCAGATTTTTGTCTGCCTTCCGGATATCTCCCGATAATTTTATGAACCTGTGCTAAGCTTTCAGGTTTAAAAGCAATTGTTTCGCTCATACTTAAAGATTTTAGATTTTAGATTCTAGATTTTAGATGAAAATCTTTGTTCTAATAATCCTATCAATTTTATTATTTTTTAATTTGATTTAATCAAATCTATATTTAAAAGACCTTAGATTAATTTAAAATTTATAATCCAAAATTTATAATTTCATTTATGCGTCTAATTCTCCCGCAATGATGTTCATACTACACATTGTTACAATCGCGTCAGAAATTACGGAGCCTGTAATCATTTCAGGATAGGCCTGATAGTAGATGAAACAAGGTCGTCTGAAGTGCAATCTGTATGGACTTCTTCCGCCATCACTTACCAAATAGAAACCTAACTCTCCGTTTCCACCTTCTACAGCGTGGTAAACTTCGCCTTTAGGAACGTCTGTTTCTCCCATTACAATTTTGAAATGGTAAATCAAAGCTTCCATTTTTTGATAAACGTCTGCTTTTTCCGGAAGATAAAATTCTGGAACATCTGCGTGGAAAGGACCTTCCGGCAAATTGTCATAAGCTTGGTTAATGATTTTCAAAGATTCCCAAATCTCCTGCTGACGAACCATAAAACGGTCGTAAGTATCTCCTGCAGTTCCCACAGGAATAATGAAATCAAAATCTTCATAAGAAGAATAAGGTTGTGCTACTCGCACGTCATAATCAACGCCTGATGCACGCAAGTTTGGACCAGTGAAACCGTAGCTCAAAGCACGCTCTGCTGAAATTGCTCCTGCACCAATCGTTCTGTCCATAAATATTCTGTTTCTCTCCAGCAACTGTCCGAATTCGGCAAATCTTGCAGGGAAAGTTTTTAAGAAATCTTTCAGTAACTCGTGGAACTTCGGTGTGAAGTCTCTTTCGAAACCGCCGATTCTTCCCATATTGGTCGTCATCCTTGCACCACAAATCTGTTCATACATATCGTAGATACGCTCTCTTTCGATGAACATATAAGTAAGACCAGTAATCGCTCCGGCATCCATTCCGGTTACACCGTTACAAATCAAATGGTCACCGATTCTTGCCAATTCCATCAAAATCACACGCATATAATCTACACGTTTTGGAACTTTAACACCAATCAGTTTTTCAACTGTCATATGCCAGCCAATGTTATTGATAGGCGCAGAACAGTAGTTCATACGGTCTGTTAAAGTGGTAATCTGAGCGAAATTTCTTCTTTCAGAAATTTTCTCAAAAGCTCTGTGGATATAACCAACAGTCTGCTCAGCGTGAAGAATCCTTTCTCCGTCCATTGTAAGAACGTTCTGGAAAATTCCGTGCGTTGCAGGGTGCGTAGGCCCAAGATTCAACGTGTACAATTGCCCGTCGATTTGTTCCTTGCTGTCGTATTGGTTAAGTATATTAGATAATGAGTTATCTTTCATAATATTATAATTGATAATTGATAAGCGATGATTGATAAAATAAAAATCATTTATCAATTATCATTCATCAGTTATGTTTTATCTTCCGAACATACTATCGTTCTTGTCTGTTCTCGTGCCATCTTCTAGACGATATTCCTTCAACATCGGATGATAGCCAAGATCTTCCATATTAAGGATTGGTCGCAAATCCGGATGACCTTTGAATTTAATTCCATAAAAATCAAAAGTTTCTCTTTCCATCCAGTTCGCTCCAGCGTATAATTCTGTTAATGAATCTACCTCGATGTTTTCTCTCGTCATAAAAATCTTAAGACGCAATCTGAAATTCGCCATTAAATTATGCAAGTGATAAACCACACCGATTTCTTTTTCAGGCGTATCAGGATAATGGATTCCGCAGATGTCTGTCAGAAAATTAAATTCCAAAGTTGAATCTTTCAGGTAATGAATCACTTTCTTGATATCTTCTTTCTTAATTTCAATCGTCAACATTCCGTAAGGTTCTGAACTCGAAACTACAGACTCAGGAAATTCTCTCGTGATTGCTTCTAATACAAATTCGTTCGTCATTTTTCCTTAGTTGTCGATATTATAAGAATCAAGTAAATGCTGATATTCTGGCATATCTCTTCTTCTGATGCTTTCGCTTTCTGCCAAAGCCTGAACCTGCATCACCCCTTCGATGATTTGCTCGGGTCTTGGCGGACAGCCCGGTACGTAAACGTCAACAGGAATAATTTTGTCAATTCCTTGTAAAACTGAATAAGTATCGAATATACCACCGCTGGAAGCACAAGCTCCTACAGCGACAACCCATTTTGGCTCAGCCATCTGGGTATAAACTTCTTTCAAAACTGGACCTAATTTCTTAGAAATAGTTCCACAAACCATCAACATATCTGCTTGTCTTGGCGAGAAAGAGTTTCTTTCCATTCCAAATCTTGATGCATCGTATGTTGGATTCAATGTAGCCATAAATTCGATTCCACAACAAGAAGTTGCAAACGGTAAAGGCCAAAGAGAAAACTTTCTTGCCATCCCGATAACACTGCTCAATTGCGTTGCGAAAAATCCTTCTCCTTCGTATCCGTCTGGAGCTGGCGCATCTGTTATTATTACTGGTTTTTTATCTGACATTTTTAGTGATTTTAGATTATAAATGTTAGATTGTAAATTACTGTTAATGTTAACCTCAATTTAAAATCCTTCATTTAAAATTTCTAATTAATAATTATTTATCCCAATCTAATGCGCCACGTTTCCAAACGTAGAAAAATGCTACAAAGAAAATGGCTACGAATGTAAGAACTGCTAAAAAGCCTTCCATTCCGAATTCTCTGAAGTTGACAGCATAAGGATAAAAAAATACGATTTCTATATCGAATAGTACAAACAATACAGCAGTTAAGAAATACTTGATTGAGAAAGGCGTTCTTGCATTTCCCTCAACAGGTATACCGCATTCCCAGCTTGCATTTTTGGCAGAATTACCTTTCTTCTGCTGTGGTCCCAGAAAATGGGCGCCTAACAGTGAAATGATCACAAAGCCTAATCCAACTCCTGCCTGAATGAGTATTGGAATATAATTTTCAGGTAAATTCATAAAGTCTAAATTTAACTATGCAAAAATACTAAATAAAGATTTAATATATTAAATTATCGGCCTTATGTAAAGCAGACAAAAGTCTGTTTTGATAAATTTAGAATTGTTATAAATAAGGATTTATTCGCCTTTCTTTCCCATTCTCTTGAGAACGAGATAAGCGATATAGGCGATGTACAAAAACAATACGCTGGCAAACAGGATGTTGATGATGGCATCCAGTCTGTCATCTTTCACAGGCTTGTAGAAGTTGTAAGCGACAAACAGAATAATCAAACCTGCGTATATGTAAAGTTGCTTTTTCATTTATAATGAATTTTAAAGGTCAAAAAACGGAGTCGAAATATAATTTAGTTAAACAAATGTTTAACTAAATTACTGATTGATGTTCAAAGAGTAAGTTCTTCTGCTTTTGTGATGCACGGGATGGTAATCCTGCCAAAGAACCTGAACGTTTTTGTTTTCCTCCAATTCCGGATTGGTTTCAAGAAATTTAATGCCTTTACTTTTAAGATTCATCTGGATAGATTTGAAAATCATAGAAGTCACGCCGCGTCTCTGATATTCGGGATGAATTCCTATTAAGTAGAAATTGGCTCTGTCATTTTTCTTTCCTGCTTGTAAAAAATGCCACCAAGCAAACGGGAAAAGCTTTCCGTTCGCCTTCTGCAAAGCTTTGGAATAGGAAGGCATTGTGATCGCAAAAGCCACCAATTGATCATTTTCATCTGCTACGCAAGTGATGTAATCTTTATCGATGAAACTAAAATATTTCTCTTTGTAAGATTTGATTTGTTCGTCGGAAATTGGAGTGTAAGTCGAAAGTGATTTATAAGTTTCATCCAGAAGTTTGAACATCGGTTCCACATACGGAAGAATCTCTTTTTTGTTGTTGAATTTCAAAGTTCTCAATTTATATTTCTGAGCAATCAAAGCACTGAATTTTTCCACTTTCTCGGGTAAGACATCAGGAAACTGCAATTCGAATTCTACCCATTCTTTTTCTTTAACCAAGCCTAATTTCTCGAGATGTTTTGGATAATATTCGAAGTTGTAAATCCCAATCATCGTTGCTAATTTATCAAACCCGAAAATCAACATCCCAGCTTTGTCTAAATTTGTGAACCCCATTGGACCTTCGATTTTTCCGATTTGATTTTCTTTGGCATATTTAATCGCTTCATCAATCAAAGCTTTGGAAACTTCCTCATCATCAATAAAATCAATCCATCCGAATCTCACTTTCTTGATGCCTAATTCATTCGCTTCTTTATTGTTAATCATCACAGCAATTCTGCCAACGATTTTATTATTTTTATAAGCCAGAAATTGTTTCGCCTGAGAATAAAGCAACGCAGGATTTTCGTCCTTGTTCCAGATATCTTTTTCATCGTTGATAAGTGGTGGAACAAAATTCGGGTTGTTTTTATATAGTTCCATTGGGAATTTTATAAAATCCATCAAATCTTTATCGCTGACAACTTGCTTTACGTTGATATTTCCCATATTCTTGTTTATAGATTAGACAAAGATAGTTTTTAAGGCAAAAAAAGCAAATCTTTGGCATCATTTTTACATCAAAGATTGTAAATTTTTATTCAATAAATTCACAAATATTCTAAATAAAATGAGTGGTTACTATTTAATTATCGGGATTTCTATGTTAGTCAGTTGGCTTGTGTCTTCCAGACTCAAATCCAAATTTGAACATTATTCCAAGGTTCATCTCAGAAATGGACTTTCCGGAAAGGAAATCGCCGAAAAAATGCTGAGAGATAATGGAATTAATGACGTTCAGGTTGTTTCCGTTCCGGGACAATTGACCGACCATTATAATCCTGAAACTAAAACCGTCAATCTGTCAGAAGCAGTTTATATGCAAAGAAATGCGGCGGCCGCTGCTGTTGCAGCTCACGAATGTGGACACGCTGTACAACACGCAGTTGGTTATTCTATGTTACAATTGAGGTCGAAAATGGTTCCTATTGTCAACATCAGTTCCAATCTTCTTCAATTTGTTTTGTTTGCTGGTATTGCTATTATGGCGATGACGAGAAGCATTGATAATCCAAATGGAAATACAACGGTTCTGGCAATAGGTGTCATCTTATTTGCGGTTACGACTGCATTTGCATTTATCACTTTACCAGTTGAATATGATGCAAGTAATCGTGCATTGAAATGGCTGGAATCCAGCGGGACAGTTTCGAGAGAAGAATATGCCGGAGCAGAAGATTCACTCAAATGGGCAGCGAGGACTTATGTTGTTGCAGCGCTTGGTTCATTAGCTCAATTGATTTATTTCGCATCGATGTTAATGGGAAATCGAAGATAAAAGTTATGAAATATTAAATTCCAAAAGCATCCCGGACAACTCGTCCGAGATGCTTTCTTTTTTTGACGTCCTGATGTTCGCTTGAATGATGCAGATTTCCTGAGCATCGAATTCGAGTATTTTTGCATCATATTTATTAAGTAAAGTGAAAATCTGGTTTTGTTGTGAGAATTTGAACTTTAATTCAATCTTAGATTCTAATTCTTTGGTAATAATTTCTGCTTGTTCCAAAGTATATTTCGCTGATTCTTTATATGCTTTTACTAATCCGCCAACACCTAACTTTGTTCCTCCAAAATATCTTATCACAACTACTAAGATATTTGTGATTTGATGAGCGAGAAGCTGATTGTAAATAGGTAATCCGGCACTTCCGGAAGGTTCGCCGTCATCATTTGCGCGATAATTTTCGCCATTAATTCCTAAACGATAAGCATAACAATGATGCGTTGCCTTTGGATGAATTGATTTTAAATGATTTAAAGAGTCCTTAATATCAGATTCAGAATTGACAGGAAAAGCAAAACCAATGAATTTGCTTCCTTTTTCTTTGAGCAAAATATCTTCAATCGGTTTTTGGATGGTTTGGAATTCAAACATTCGTCAAAAATATAAATTCCAGAACAAATTAAATTTATTTAAATTCAATTATTATCTCAAAATGTGAGAATATATTAGTGTTAATTGGTGTTGTGTGTAGATTATCAAACTAGGAATGGAAATTTCTTAAAGAAATCTTAAAGAAATAAAATTCAGTGAATTAATTTTTGCGTAATTTTGCAGTCAAATTTTTTTTAAATCAATGCCTAATACAGTAATCATTGGCTCCGGAAGTTATATCCCGGAAAACGTAATAGAAGGTTCTTTTTTCAAGGACTCGATTTTCTATGATGATAATAATCAATTGATTGAGAAACCAACTGAGGAAATCATCGAGAAGTTTGTAGATATTACAGAAATCGAAAGAAGACGCTACATGAATCCGGAAGATTTCAATTCGGATTTGGCTCACAGGGCTTCTTTGGTAGCGATTGAAGACGCTGAAATTGATAAGGAAGAGATAGATTACATTATTTTTGCAACCAATTTTGGAGAGGTAGATACAGATGGCGTTCCGAATTTTATGCCATCTCTTTCCGCAAGACTGAAGGGTAAATTGGGAATCAAAAGAAGAGATTGTATCAATTATGATATGATTTTCGGTTGTCCTGGTTGGGTAGAATCTCTGATTCTTGCTGATACAATGATAAAAGCCGGTAAAGCTAAAACTGTTCTGGTGGTTGGTGCAGAAACTTTGAGTAGAGTGACTGACCCTTTTGACAGAAACAAAATGATTTTCTCAGATGGTGCCGGCGCAGTTGTTGTAAGAGCAACGGATGATGAAAATGTTGGTGTGATTGCGGATAACACGCTTTGTGACAATGGCGAAGAAATTTGCTTTCTGGAAAATGCACCTTCATTGAATCTGGAATCTGACCAAAGCAAATTATACATCAGAATGAGAGGCCGTAAAATCTACGAATATGCCTTGAAAAATGTTCCTGATGCGATAAAAGCGACTATAGAAAAAGCAAATCTTGATATTTCTGACATCAGCAAAATTCTGATTCATCAGGCTAATGCAAAAATGGATTATGCGATGATTGGCAGACTTTTCAAATTATACGGACAAAAAGAATATGACCACGTGATTTCTCCAATGACGATTCAGGAATTAGGGAATTCTTCAGTGGCTACCGTTCCGACTTTGTTTGATTTGATTAGAAAAGGAAAAATGGAAGGTCAGCAATTCACGCCGGGTTCTCATATTTTGTTTGCGTCTGTTGGCGCCGGGATGAACATCAATTGTGTTGTTTATAAGTTTCCTCAAGGGAATATCTAAATATGTTTTTGAATTAAAGTAAAATTCAATTTTAAACGTTTATAATGCAAAAGGAATGATTTTTTATTCCTTTTGTTTTTTTTATATCATAGTATGCAAAAGAATATTTTATTTCTCCTGGGGATTTTTTTAGTGCTGGAAACTTATGTTTATCAGGCTTTTAAAACGGTTTATGCAAACCAGAATGCAAGATTTATTTATTGGATTCCAACGATTCTGATTTACACATTTCTGATTTATTCCGTCGTAACTTTCAACAGGGCTTCTCACAAATATCTGAATTTTCAAATCGTATTTTCTGTCATCCTGATTTTTGTCTTGCCAAAGATTTTGGTTGCCATTTTTCTTTTGATTGAAGATGTCATAAGGCTTTTAAATTTCGGTTACAATTATGTGGCAACAGACAATCATAATTATCCGTCCAGAAGGAAGTTTATAAGCTTAGTAGGATTGGGTTCCGGTGCAATTTTGGCGGGAATGGTTTTGGATGGAATTATCTTCGGGAAATACCGTCACAAAGCGAGGATTGTAAAGCTTAAACTCAAAAATCTGCCAGCGGGTTTCAAAGGTTATAAAATTGTTCAGATCTCTGATGTCCACAGCGGAAGTTTCCAGAATCCCAAGAAGTTACAGCACGCCATCGATTTGATTAATGAGCAGAAGGCCGATTTGGTGCTATTCACGGGTGATATGGTGAACAATTATGCCGATGAGTTCATTCCTTTCATCGATTTATTTGCCCAAATCAAAGGAAAAGACGGGAAATTTGCGGTGTTGGGAAACCACGATTACGGCGAATATGGCGAATGGAAAAATGAAGAGGAGAGAAGGAACAATATTCCGCAGTTGGTGGATTACGAAAAGAAAGCCGGTTTCCAGATGCTTCGAAATGAAAATAGAATTATCGAGAGAAATGGCGAAAAATTATATATTGTGGGTGTTGAAAATTGGGGAATTCCGCCATTTCCGCAGTTTGGAGATTTGGATAAAGCAACGCAAAATGTACCTGCAGATGCCTGTAAAATCTTGATGTCTCATGACCCGTCACATTTTGATGCTATCGTAAAGAATCATCCAAAAGACGTCCAATTGACGCTTTCCGGTCACACGCACGGGATGCAATTCGGCATCGATTTGAAGAATTTCAAATGGTCGCCTGTGAAATACAAATATCCTAAATGGGCAGATTTATATCAAAGCGGAGATAAATATCTGTATGTTAATCGTGGATTTGGCGTAATTGGCTATCCTGGTAGAGTAGGCGTTTTGCCGGAAATTACAGTCTTTGAGTTGAGCTGATTCTTTAGATTTAATTATTGCTTTTTCGTTAATGATAAATCCTTTTCAATTAATTATTGATAAGTAGGGTAGGTGTACTGTTTCTTTAAGATAGTTATATGCTTCCTATACTCTCAGTTCAATAGATAAGCATTATTAATTATTTAAAAATAAAAATGGTTATTTGCTGACTCGGAAAATTGGGATTGAGATTTTCTTAGATGATTAAAACAAATAATCCTTCATCCTAGAAACAGCTATTTCGTCCTCATCGATAAACTGAAATAGCTGTTCAAGACGGTCTTCAAATGTACGACCTGTATTTATCCTTTTGTAAAAAGGCAAGTCAAATGGTGATTCTTTAGTGTCGTAGAATTGCCACGCATTGACGTAGATCATCACGTACTCATTTCGACTCAAGCTCTCCAAAAGCATACTTTCATAATACTTCATCGGTGTCACTTGAAACACGTAATCATTGAACGGAAGTTGAGAGTAGGGTGACTGACTTTCAGGAACAATAGTTAGATCATTTTCGATATGAATTTCGGTTTTTGAAGTCAGTTTTCGCCATAGGAAATTCAGCTTGGATTCTTCGATATTCGAGACGTAAGTGAAGTCCATCTTCTTGATTTCCGGATAAGAAATCTGATGGTATTTCTGCCTCATTCCGCGCATAGGTTTTTCTAAAAACTGCTCCAGATTCAGCTTTGTTTTTTCTATGTTTTCTGATGTAGAATTGACATTGTAAAGTGCGATTTCGTGCCTTTCAAAAGCAATCTTTTTGATTAGATTCTGAAGCTTATCAACAATAGAAATCTCTATAAAAAATGTAGCCTTGAACTCGTGGAGATCCAACAATAGCAGAATGGTTTCTGCTTTTTCTTCGATAGATTTAATCAATTCCGTTTCTGAAATATTTTTGTCTTTTAATATTTTATATTCCGGAAATGCTATGTTGAAAGTTAATAAAATCACTTAAACCAAAATTTATATTTTTACGGTAATTGATTTAAAATCAAATGTTAAAATGTATTTAACTTAAATTAATAATTTAGATTTTGCTATTTGCCTAATTTCTTTTTTAGGTTATTTATCATATCTATTGACATTGATGAAATGTCGAACTTATAATCCAATCCCCAATCTTGTTTTGCAGCAGAATCATCTATGCTTGCCGGCCAGGAATCTGCAATTGCCTGACGGAAATCCGGTTCATATTTTATCTCAAAATCCGGCATTGTTTTTTGAATTTCTGCAGCCAGTTCTTTTGGCGTAAAACTCATCCCCCCGAGATTGTATGAGTATCGTAATTTGACTTGTTCTTTTGGAGCTGTCATCAACTTAATTGTAGCATCAATCGCATCGTCCATATACAACATTGGCATCGCTGTATTTTCGCTGATGAAGCTCGTGTATTTTCCTTTTTCTACGGCCTCATAAAATATCTCAACAGCATAATCTGTAGTGCCTCCACCTGCTGGTGCTTTCCACGAAATCAGACCAGGATAACGGATGCTTCTGATATCAACGCCGTATTTTTCGAAGTAATATTCGCACCATTTTTCACCTGCCATTTTTGAGATTCCGTAAACGGTTGTTGGATTCAAAACCACTTCTTGTCCCACATTTTCTTTCGGAATTCCTTTCCCGAAAACAGCGATTGAACTTGGCCAGAAAATCTTTTTCAATGTGCCTTCTTTTGCCAGTTCGCAAAGATGAATCAATGGATCAAGGTTCAGTTTCCACGCAAAAAGCGGTTGCTTTTCTGAAGTTCCCGATAAAAGGGAAGCCAAATGATAAACTGTAGTAATGTTATGTTCTTTGATAACGTCTGTAACGGCTTGAAAATTAGTTACATCGAGTCTTTCGTAGTAACCCGCTTCGGTGATGCCTTCTTTCCACTTGTCCAGACCAGATGCAATTACATTTTCTTTGCCATAAATTTCTGATAATCTAACGGTTAGCTCTGTTCCGATTTGTCCAAGAGCGCCTGTAATTAAGATTTTTTCTGTAGTATTCTTCATTTTTACTTTTCTTGATTCGCAAATCTAATTAAATTTGGGATTGAGAATCAAAAAGAATTCCAATAAATTTTTTAAAAATATCATAATATGAAAAATCTGTCGCCCATAATAGAAGTTGATGAACTTATTAAGATTTCAGGAAATAAAAATCTCAAACTATTTGATGTCCGAACTGGTCCGACTGCCAAAGATGAATATCAGAAAAAACATCTTCAAAATGCCGTTTTTGTTGATTTGAATATCGACCTGGCAGAAATTGATAATCCTAAAAATGGAGGAAGACATCCGCTTCCGAAGTTTGAAAATTTTATCAAAACTTTAGGCCAATTAGGAATTGATAAAAATTCTAAAGTTGTGATTTATGACGATAAGAATGGAGCGAATGCTGCAGCGAGATTTTGGTGGATGTTAAGAGCGGTCGGTCATCAAAATGTGCAGGTTTTGAATGGCGGTTTACAATTTGCCGAAAAACAAAATTATCCTTTAAGTTCTGGCGAAGATTCTTATCCTAAAACTGAATATATTTCTAAGTACAAAGACTGGCAATTGACACAAGTTTGGATTAATGATGTGAAATTGGCAACACTAGATTCGGAGTCTGTGATTGTAGATGTGCGAGAATCTCAACGTTATGAAGGAATTACCGAGCCGATTGATTTGGTCGCAGGACATATTCCAAGTGCCAAGAATTTTCCCTTCATTGATAATCTGGACGAAAATGGTTTGTTTAAATCTCCGGAAGTTCTCAAGAACCTCTATTCAGAATTATTTGAAAATTATGAGAAAAACAAAATCACTTTTCATTGTGGAAGCGGCGTAACAGCTTGTCATTCTCTTTTAGCTTTGGATTATGCAGGTTTTGATATCCCTAATTTGTATGTCGGAAGCTGGAGTGAATGGAGTAGAAATGAGTTGGAGGGTTAGACAGTTTGACGATGTGAGAGTTTTTATTATCGGCAAGGTTGGAATTCAATATATTGAAATTGTCGTATATTTGCCGATATTGGCATTGTTAAAATGAAATATATTTCTGTAAGTGAGTTTTCGAAAAAGTATAATATTCCTGAAAGAACGGTAAGGAATTACTGTGCAAACGGAAAAATTAAAAATGCTTTTCTGACTGGGAAGACTTGGAATATTCCTGAAGATGCCAAAATTCCAGAGAAGAAAACTCAGAAAAAAATTACCGATAATCCTCTACTTAATCAATTGAAAGAGCAAAAAGAGATGAAGCTGAAAGGTGGAATCTACCATCGAACTCAAATTGATCTAACCTACAATTCCAATCGAATTGAAGGAAGTAAACTGACGCAAGAGCAAACGCGCTTTATCTTTGAAACAAACACTATTGGAATTACGATTGAAAGTATCAACGTAGATGATATTATCGAAACCAATAATCATTTCCGATGTATTGATTTAATTATTGAAAAAGCAAAATCTAAACTATCAGAATCGCTGATAAAAGAACTTCATTTCTTGTTAAAATCCGGAACTTCTGATAGTCGAAAAGATTGGTTCAATGTTGGGAGTTATAAAAAACTACCTAATGAAGTTGGTGGAAATGAGACTTGTCCGCCAAAAGAAGTGGGTGCGAAAATGAAAGAATTGCTTCTTAGTTATCATAGTAAAGAACAAAAAACAATTGAAGATATTATTGATTTTCATCAAAAATTTGAAGTGATTCATCCGTTTCAAGATGGCAATGGCAGAGTTGGCAGATTGATTATGTTTAAAGAATGCTTGGCAAATAACATCGTTCCTTTTATCATTGATGATGACTTGAAACTGTTTTATTACCGCGGTTTGCAACAATGGGATAATATCAAGGAATATCTGATGGATACTTGTCTGTCAGCTCAAGATAATTATAAATTGATTCTAAAATATTTCGAAATAGAATTTCAATAAAACCTAAACTCTATAACTTAGAAACTCGCTCGGATTTGCATACTTCCAATGTGGATGGTTCTGTCACCGGAATTCCTACCTTCATAGTTGACATTAAGCTGAATAAAGGAATTAATGGCTTGTTGGATATATAAAGTCCAAACTTGATTTTTTCCAGCTTTAAGACCTTCTAACATTTGATTTCCGACAATACTGAAACTGTTTCCTGTGAAATCATTATTGATGAAAGAGAAATTAGCTCTGATGGACGTTTTCGCTTTCTCCCATTGCAAAGTTCCGGAGATCTCATATGTTTTCAAAAGTTCCTCTCCATCCGTTCTTTTTTTCTGACGAAGTGCGCCGGATAATTCGGTTTGTAATGTTTCTGTCAGCTTGTAAGTTCCTTTTGGTTTGGTTTCCCAGTTTTGAAGAAGATAATTTCGGGACGCATAAACCTGCGAACTGTTTGTGACGTTTTGTAAGGTATTTTCCCAATCTGTACGGAAAGTTTTGGAGAAGGAATAGCCGATATTCAGGAAATGAGATTTTTGTCCGTGCGCTTCATTACTGTAGTTGGCATTAACCAAATTATCATTGTCTGTATATCGGTAACTGCCGTTCCAGCCAGATTTATCATTAGAATTGAATAAAGCTGAAGCTAGAATATTCTGAGTTTTAAGCAATTGGTCCGGTTGTTTTTCGAAAGGATTCCAGACCAAAACTTTGCTACCTTTCATATAAGAATTCTGGGAAAGTAAAGACAAATTGAAGTTCCAACGCTTCAGGAAAGCATTCTCGGAACTGATAATTACCGATGGATTTACGAATAAAGCGACTTGTAATTTATTCTTGTTGGAAGCTAGATAATTCACGCTATTAGTATAAACTCTGATGTATTGAGCCAAATCTGCATATTCCGCCACTTCGAACTCATCTAATTGCTGAACGCCATCATTGTTGTAATCTGTCCATTTGTAAACACCTTGTCCATCTGTGACTTTGATGTATTGGAATTCCCGTTGCGCTTCCTGACCATTTCCGAGTTCATAGAAAAGCTGCAAACGCATTCCGTTTTTGAACAATTGCTGATTGTAAAGAATATTTCCAACCACGAAATCCTGATTCTGGTCATTCGCCAAAGTCTGATTTTCGTAATAAAATTTTCTGTAATGGACCAAAGTCGATAATTGGGTTTTTTCTGTTTTGATGATTTGACTTTCCGCCATCAATCCCAAAATATTGTTCATCTTCAGAAGACGATTATCCTGCACCGAATCATTACTTCTTAGATAAATCTTGGTCAATAATTTGGTTCTCGCAGAATCAGCGATTTTTTTCTGAACGAAAACTTCTTTCCAACTGAAACTCGTCACATCCAATAACTGAGTTGCGTTATATTTTTTCTCGTTGTGTTCCATAGAGCCACCCAACATCCAGCTTCCTTTTTTGCCAGATAATTCTGTCGAAACAGCTCCACGAATGAAGGTTGTGTTAAGGTCAGTCGATTTGGTATCAAGATAAGAAATGGCTCCAAGATTGTTGAATTTTCCGATTTTCCAAACAACATCAATGTCATTTTTGATGCCTTTGTAAGTGTCAGTTTCCTCGAGATAATTCAGTTTGTAATTGATTTTCGAAGTTTTGTTAAAGTCATTCAGGAATGAGAAAATGAATCTGTTCTGTGTGATTTGACTGAATTCATTAGTTAAGTTAAAATCTCTCCAGAAATCAACATTGTTAATTCTGTCCAGAATATGGAAATTCTTTTGGATGACTTGATATTCCAACATCGGTGTTCCAGTCCAAGTATTTTTTCGAAACGTTTTGTTGGCATAAATTCTTGCGGCATAACCAATATTTTTATCATTATCCTTGGACGAAAACATATTGATGTCATAATTACTCATCGATACATCTGTTCCGATGACGCCTTCATTCAAAGCATATTCAAAATTGGCAGAGTAAACCTGCGATTTCTCTGGCGCGGGTAATTTTCTGACCGCCATATAATCTCCCAAACCAGTTCCAACATATTGGAAAACCCGTCCGTTGTTAGTCGATTGTTGAAGTTGATAATCACCTTTTCCGCTTCCGAAATAGGTAAAAGCGACTTGGTACAAAATCTGAGTCTGGTCTGTAGAAAACTCGTAATGGAAAGAATCGGTCGCGAATATCTTTTTGTAAAGAATTTTATTGACGTCGTATTCCGTTTCCACTCCCGATGGTGAGTACATTGCGTCTGGATTATTTCCTGCATTCACCAAAGTTTGCTGGTCTTCTTCGCTAAGATTAAGAGAAAGTGGTGCATTTTTATTATCATTCTCCATAAACCAACTGAATCCCGCTTTGAACTTTTCACGTTGATGTTTGATGTTTCCGGTAATTAAAAATCGGGTGTAATTTCGGTTCGTGTAATTATAAGAAACGTTGATGAAGTTCTGAGAATAAATCGGTCGGAAACTCGTAAAGGTGATTTCTCCTGTGTTATAATTAATGATATAATCCTGATTTTCGCCACGTTTCATCAAAATTCCATCAATATAAACCTGTTCCGAACCGGAAATGATGGTGATGAATAATTCGCCATTCTTTCCTGTCAATCGATATGGTCCTTGATTGCCTTCAATACCTTGGAAACGCATCCTGAAAAACTCACTTCGGGCAACACCTCCAGAAACATCTACAGAGGTTTTGTTTCCATTTTTCTCCCAATTCGTGAGAAACTGTAATCCCATACTTCGTCTTTGATAGCGTCCGAAATAAGTAGTTTCATCATTCAGATCGAGATGTCCAGCTCTTATAATACTGTGGTTTTTGATATTAAGCTGAAGGTAGATTTTATCAAACTCCTGCAAAGTCTGGGTGTAACCATCAGCCTGAACCGGAAGATTATGGTCTGAAATGGAAGCCAAAATAGAAACGTCGGGACTCAGCTTTCCGGAAATCTGCATATCCATAGAACTCTGCACAGAAGAACCCTGATTATTTCCAAAAGTTATTCCTCTAATGATGGAACCTTTGGAATTAAGTTCTCCGAGGATTCTCTTTTTGTCATTTTTTACCAGAACTTCCTCATCATAAATGACGCGATTCTGTTTTTTGATGAAGTCCAGCGTGTCTTTGGTGAAAAAGTCCTGATTGATTTTAGAAATCAGAATACTGTCTTTTTTAAGGGAATCCTGTGGGATATTTGGGTTTTTCCAACTGAAGATCTGTGCATTAACCGAGATTGATGCAAAAAAAATAAAGACTATTAGAAAAAAAATACTTAACTTCGGCACCCTTTTGCTTATTAGGCGTAAATGTAATGATTAAAGCTTATAAGAGAATTAACAATAAGTTAAAACGAGAAATCGGCTTATAAAATTGTAACTGACTTTAAAATTTTATATTTGCGACTCGAAAAACAAAACAGAAATTAATAACAATTTAAATTTTTATATTATGACAAAATTTTATTCTTTATTAGCGGCAGTTGCTATGACTGTGAGTAGCAATGTTATCGCACAAACTGCAACAGTAACAATTGATGTTGCAAGTATTGGCGGAACTGCTGTTTTAGGTACAGGTAATTATAATGCTGGAGCCGAAAGAACATGGACGACTAGCACTATTGGTTTTGGTGGAAAAGCAATTACTGCTAATGCTATTAATGCTCCTACGACTGGTACTGCTGCTGCATCAAACATTCAAACTCAAGCAAACAATGGTGTTATTTATAATACTACAGCTTTACCTGGGAAAATTCTTAGTGTAACTATCAATTCTGTAGGAACACCAAGAGAATCTTCACTTTTCGGAGGATCTGCTCGTTTGGTAAACACTGCTGCTGCTGATTATACAGTAACAGGAGGAACTCAAGTTGGAGCTGCTTCTACTACAGGTTGGACAACTACAGATCTGTCAGGAACTGATTACAAATTCTTTGCAATTAAAAGAGGCGCTAGCGCAGGTTATATCACTTCTATTGTAATCGTTTATGAAAATCCTACTATGGCTGTAGTAGATGCTACAAAAGGAAAAGCTAACTTGGTTAAAAATACTATTGTTTCTAACGAATTGATTTTCGGAGCTTCTGCTAAAGTATCAGTTTACAATACTGCAGGCCAAGTTGTGAAAACTGCTGAGGTTGCTGAAAACTCTAGATTGGATGTTTCTGCTTTACCAAAAGGAAACTATGTTGTTACAGGTTTGGTTAATGGACAAGCTGTATCTCAAAAAGTAATTAAGAAATAATCTTAATTTATTTAATAAACTATAAAACGCTACCAGTTTTGGTAGCGTTTTTTGTTAATGTAATATTAATTAAAATGAACTTAACTGAAACTTTAAGTTATTGATTGTTATTGTATTATTAATATTTTGGCAATCTAAGATTGGATAGATGATGATAGATTTGTCTCAATAAAATTTTAATAATTATGAAAAAGATTTATTCTTTACTAGCAACAGCAGTATTAACTGCAATCAATGCACAAATCTATTCTACAGGGTTTGAATCCAGCGACAGTTTCTCATCAGACAATGTTTACAACAATACATCTGTTGTGTTCAGTGGTGCAACTGGAAAACAATGGGGAACCTTTTACGGAACACCTTCCACCACTTCTCCGTTGACAGGAAACCAATCGATGCAAATGAGATGGTACACCAGCGCAACAACCAACAAAGGCTACACGTATACCAATTTCAACACAACAGGTGTTGAAAAAGTAACATTTAGCGCAGCCAATACCAATGGTATTAATGTGATTGTATCTTATTCCGCAAACAACGGAACCACTTGGCTAAGTCCTCAGACTTTTACATTAACAGCGACCAAAGCAGATTATACTTACAATGTTCCTTCCTCTGCAACTGGAGGCCTTAGATTCAAATTTGAATTGACTTATACCACTGCTCCTACTGCAACATCCAGACTTTATCTTGATGATGTCAAGTTCTTGGCGCCTACAATGGCAGTCATTGATACTGCAAAAGGAAAAACTAACTTGGTAAAGAACACAGTTGTTTCTAATGAATTGATCTTTGGAGCAGCTTCAAAAGTATCAGTTTACAATACTGCTGGTCAGATTGTAAAAGTTGCTGAGGTTAATGAGGATTCAAGATTAGACGTTTCTACTTTGCCTAAAGGAACTTATATAGTAACTGGTCTTGTAAATGGGCAAGCCGTTTCTCAAAAGGTTATTAAGAAATAAATTATCTTCGATTGTATAATGAAAATCTAGTATTTCAAAATGCTAGATTTTTTTATGATTTAAAACACACTTAACATATAGTGCTATTAATATGTTTACTTTTGTACCAACAAAAAAGGGAAGTCTTAAGAAGATGTAAATATGTTAATTTTTCGAAACTAATATACGACAGCGTCGATTAAATCTAGCTTTAGAGATATAAATATGTTAAAAAATAAACAAAATTTTGCAGAATACATTTTTTTATTAACTTAGCATCCCTTTAAATAAATAATTAAAACAATTTTTAAACTTTCATATTATGAAAAAAATCTTTACTCTTTTAACTGTTGCAGCTACAATGTTGGTAACAGCTCAAAACACAATCCCAAACAATAGTTTCGAATCTTGGACAGATGGAAAACCAGACGCTTGGTTCATACCAACTGGAGCGGTTATGGTACAGTCTACTACAAAACATTCTGGTACTTACTCTGCAGGTCTTCCTTCCCCAGCAACTGGAAACAGAACTATGAGCCCAACAACTGATACTCCAGTAGTAGCAGGAACAACTTATGTATTCTCAGGATGGTATTTAGATAACACTTCTACAGCTAGATTCAGATATTGGAATCAGTTCAGAACTGCTTCTGGTGATACAGGTGCAAACAACATGCAAGGAGCAGATTACTCTGTAGATTCTGCAGAATGGAAATTCTTCACAGTAGAAGCTCAACCAAACGCAGGAGCAACTTTGGCTAGACCAGGTCTTAGAGTTTATCCAGAAAACAATACTGGTGACGGTGTTATTTTGTTTGATGATATCTTATTCTACGTAAAAGGAACTATGGCTGTTTCTGATGTTAATGGTTTTGACAAAGCAGTTCAGTTCAACACTGTTGTTAAAGATCAAATCACTTTCAAACTTCCTGCTAAAGCTACTGTAAACATCTATTCTGTAGATGGTAAATTGGTATCTTCTAACAGAGTTGAAAACGGAGGTTCTGTAAACACTCAATCTATGGTAAAAGGTGCTTACATCGTAACTGTTGACAATGGAGCTAACAAAATCTCTAGAAAAGTAATCAAAAACTAATCATAGTTTTTATTAAAAATATAAGGCTTTCTAATTTAGGAAGCCTTTTTTGTTTAGTTCTTTTTCAGCAACGTGGAAAGCTTAAGCGCGTTCTTTATCAAACGGCTGGGGCGGAAGATGGTTCGGATGCTTTTGAAGCAGGAAGCATCCACTTGCTCGGCTGTTTCTCTTGGTTCGCTGGAACCACCGGCCTGTAGGGTGAAGTATTCGCCAACATAGACGATCTTCCCATCTGCAACATCTTCAGCAATTTTGGAGAATGTGATTTCCATCACCGCGAGGATATCTGCTTTCGAGACGGTGGACATCGCGCTGGCGTATTTTGCTAGGTCATCAAAAGTCGTTTTGCCATTCCCGATGATGTCGGCGTAATATTTTGCCGGAGCTTCGGATTGTCTCGGGTTTTTTAATGCAATGGTTTTGAATGTAATATGCATAATAAAAATTGTGTTTTTAGATTCAATATTTGTATTCTTTCGATAAGGATAAATGTAATTTTTATTTTTGAATTAACCTTAATCAAAAAAGATATGAGCTTTTTATTAAATTCACTAAGGTAATTTCATAAATTTACCAAAGTAATTTTACTAATTCACCAAGGTGAGTTGATTATCTCGCCTTGATGAATCAAAAAAAAGACTTAACTCAAATAAAATTTTGAACTAAGTCTTATGATTGATCAATCAATTAAAGCTGCAATAAATTAGTAAACCCCGCGTCTCAAATTATTAATCAAAGCGCCCAGATTCAGAACCAAAGTGTAGCGGATTCTGTAGCCGTAATCTTTGAAGCCAGGTTCGAAGCCTAAGCTCGATGCAATCGGGAAATAGACTTCCAGAAAGTCAGGAATCACTTTCACCTTCACGCCAGAATCCCAAATGAACTTTGCGCCCCGGTTTTTGTTCTTGTAAACACCCGCATCTGCATAGAAATTGAACCATTTCCAAACATGGGAATCGGCGTTGAGACTCGTGATAAATTGATTGACTGAAGTGTTAAAATAAGATTTGAAACCACCTTCTGCCAAAATAAACTGCTGAGAAAGTATCCCAGATGTCGCACTTTGCCCCAACAATCCATATGAAAATGAATAGTTGGACACGCGGGAAATACCGTAATTGAACAGGTTGTTTTTGGTATCGTTTTTAACGAAATAGCCGGCAAACCAGCGGAAACTGATTTTTTTGTCCTTCGCATATTCCCAACGGTAAAAGGCTTCGGCAGAAATCTTCTGAAAATCTTCCATCCACTGGATATTGGTGCTGATGTATTTCTCGTGAATCATCTGGTTGTCAGAATAAGAATAGCCCAAATTCCAAAGGTTATATTTGGCATAGTTGTTATTGAGAATCATTAGCGGTGTCAGCTCACGTTCGTAATAATTGTATCCAAAATACAGGCTTCTGCCTATCGCACTTCTCGGATTCTTCTGAAAATTGAACGATGTTGATGCGCCAAATCTTTTGTAGGCCAAGTTATTATCATAATGAAAATACGAACCCGATACACCGAAATTCCAGCTTCTAAAAAAGCTGTTTGGAGGAATAATCGAGTAGCCGACGGACGCAGAACCGGTCAACTTATTAGTTCCGGTGCTGTAATAAGGCGTGACGGAATAATCAAACTTCTGGTCAAAAATCCCTTGGTTCTTGAAGTTCATCCCCAAAAGTACCTTGTCATAAGCATTAAAAGTTAATCTTGGCGTCAGAAAAATCTCATTGTATTCAGGATTCTGAATGTCTTTTACCAGCTTGAACCTTATTTTTTTAGTGTTGGCAAACAGACCTTTGGTGTAGATATAATTGTCCCGATAGTTGGACTCTGGGAAGATGTAATTGTCATTCAGAACGATTTTTGTAACATCTGCTTTTGGGACAGAAAGTGTGTCGCGTTTGGCAGTGGTAGACTCTTTCCAATAAGTAGTTTTTTCACCGGAAGTTTTCTCAGTTTCCACTTTCAGAGGGATTTCCAGCGCATTATTTTTAGAAATATTGACCAGATAATTGTTCTCTTTTTCTTTGATGTTTTTCAGATTAAAATTGATTCTATGCTTCTCAGCCATCATTTTTTGTAAAAAAACGGACTTACCTTTCGTAAAAGTGTTCAGTTCATTGAGGAAATTCTGACCGTCTGTTTTGGATTGATAATGCGCAGAAAGATAACCCTTCAGAAAGTTATCGAAGTTTTGATTGCCGGCATTTTCTGAGATATGAGCCAAAAGACTTCCCATCTCGAACTGGCTGATGGCGGTCGTATTGAAGTTACTCAGAAGATAATAAGGCGTCGCTATTTTTTGGTCGAGGTTCTGAGTTGAGATATAATGATAGGCCAAACCATAACGTTCCGCCAATCTAAGTTTCGAAGCGTGAAATATCTTCAATGGTTTGATGCCGAAGATGTTGGCGTTGTCTGCCAGATTGCCAATCAGCTTGTGTTCAGGATAGAATTGGTTGATGTACTGAATCTCGAGATAAGACTTCAAACCATTTTTCAGCCAGTGATACTGCGTTTTGTTGGTGATGAGATAGTTGTCCATCACTTTCTTGGAAATCACACTGAAATAATCCAAATCGGTCTTCTCATAATCCGTAAACATTTGGAATTTGAACTTCCAAAACTTGACATCATCAATGCCAATAAAATCTTCTTTGCTAAAGAATTTTTGAGAAATGAAAAGCTTGTATGGAAGATTCCCAACTCTTGACTTTATAAATTTAAGATGATTTGTAATGACAGAACTTAAAATCTGACGCTGATATTCCGTCACCTGATAACCCAGCTGAACTTTGATAGATTGTCCATCGATATTGACTGAAAACTCAGGATAAACTTCTTTTGAAATTTGAAACTCCGGGTCGTTGACAGATTCTCCTTCGAAATCAGAATCATTAATTTGGTTGAGATTAGAATAGATTTTCCAGTTATCCGGAACTTCGAAGTTCACTTTCCAGAAAGAGCCTGCGTTGGCGGTTTCTTCGGTATCTCTGTAAAAAGAATTTCTTTGAGATTCATCTTCAAAAGTTTCCGGAACCAGGAAGAAATACTTGAGAAGAATATGATTGACATCCACACCATAACCCGTAAAACGAGCATCTGGAAGCTGGATTTGATATTTAAGATTAAGTTTGATACTTTTTCCAACTTCCAAAGGCTCAGCAAGCGGAATCAGAATATTTTCTTGATTTTTATTAAGAATTTCAGCAGAAATATTGTTGTAAGAATACTGCAGACTTTCCAATTTCCCAAGCTGATTGTCCTTTGCAAAGTACAAATCCTTCTTTCTGTCTTCGATTTTCCGTTTTAGAAGAGGCGTTTTCCTTTTCTGATAAGCCGAAACCCAATTCAAAAGTTTGATTTGGTTAATGGATTTCTGATGCGGATTGTGATACACCAGAGTCTGCTCAACAGAAATTGACTTTTGGTCGTCATTTAGTTTTACATTAAGCTGAATGCTGTCTTGCTGAGACTTGGCCCAGAAAAAAGGAAGAAATAGAACCAGACATAAAAGAAATCGCTTCATCAAAAAATATAAGTAATTAAAACTACTAATTTTTTTCTGATGAATATTAACATTTGCTTATTAAAGTTTATTTCTAGTAAACAGTTTGTTACTCGCACTGTCAGTCTGAGGCTCTCGAAGACCAATAAAAAACTCAAAAGCGAAGCTTTTTCCAATTTTAATTAACTTTGATTAAAACACAATAATGAAAAGATATTACGTCTACATTTTGCTATGTACAGACAATACTTATTACACTGGCGTAACCAATGATTTAGAAACCCGTTTTCTATACCATCAAAATGGACAAAATCCTAATTCTTACACTTACAATAAAAGACCTGTGGAAATTGTTTACTACACAGAATTCAATGACATTAATCAAGCGATTGCATTTGAAAAGCAATTAAAAGGTTGGAGCAGAAAGAAAAAGGAAGCCGTGATTAATAATGAGTGGGAGAAGTTGCCTAATCTTGCAAAGAGGAAGTTTCCGAACCGGTAACTTTATAAGGAAAAAATCTGTCGATTTTTGAGTTTTTTATTGGTCTTCGAGAGCCTCAGACTGACAATTAGGATTAATTATAAATGAAACTTGGACAAATAAAAAAAACGCTTTCAGAGTTTTAAATTCTGAAAGCATTATTTATAAATACTTTATCCAATTTACAACATACTTTGATACGCCTTCCAGCCTTCGTTTTTGTAACGTAAAGCTTCTTGTTCAGGCTCATCTGCTTTGTAAATTCCGCGTCCCACAATGATAAAATCTGTTCCGTAATTCTTAATCACGTGTTCCGGAGAATTATATTGCTGGCCTTTGTCATCGCCACTTGTTGCTAAATTTACGCCTGGTGTGAATAGTAAAAGCTGGTCAGCAACTTCATTTTGAGCCACATAACCAATGATGCTTGGATGATTTTCGATGACTTTCAATGCTTCTTCACGGTAATGAGAGTCTGTTAAAGTTCCTTCTGATGACATTCCGAGGATTGCGACTACGCCGACATTCATAAAACAATCGAGGCTTTTGCTTCCGCCAATGACGTGAGAAGTTACCAAATCTGCCCAGTTGGAAATTTTATAAGTGCCATAAGAAAACTGCAATTCCTGTGTGTTTCCAATGTCAGCAAATTTTCTGTCTTCCATTAGCAGGAAGTTATGTTTTGTGGCCAAATCCTTTAATGGAAGAATAGTTTCGTCAGCATCAAAATCGTTCAGGATATCGATGTGCGTTTTAAGAGCTACAATGTGTGGACCAACAATATCGGCAAAATCTAATAATTCTTTAGTTGTAATGAAATCTGCAGAAGCAATCAGATTTGACCTTTTTTCAATGGCGATTTCAAGGATTTTTTTGGCGAAAGAATGTTCGGCAACCTCGAGTTTTTGTTCATAAGACAAACGTATTTTCTCTTCAAAAACCACTTGGTTGCCGTTCACAAAATCCTGTATTCTTACAACTTCATCTTCATCAATGTAGTTTACTTCTCTCAGGATTTCCACAACTTCAGAAATATTGAAAAGAGAATGTACTTTATAACCTTTTGCTTCCAGTTTTTCTTTTCCGCCTTGCTGTCTGTCGAGAACTACAACAATGTCTGAAACTTTGATGCCTTCATTTTCAACTTCATCAATCGTTTCAACCAAAGATTTTCCGGAGGTGATCACATCTTCTACCAAAAGACAGTTTTGTCCTTTTTCGTAGATGCCTTCAATCAGTTTTTTTGTGCCGTAAGCTTTGGCTTCTTTTCTTTTGATAATGAGCGGAAGATAACTTTCCAAAGACATCGCCGTTGCCATTGGAAGTGCCGCGTATGGAACGCCACAGATGATATCAAAATTATCCAAAGGAAGCATTTCCAAAAGATAATTGGCGAGTTTTTTCAGGATTTTTGGGTCAGAAGCGAGTGGGCGCAAATCCACATAGAACGGACTTTCAATCCCGCTTTTTAGTGTGAAACGCCCAAACTTGATAATCCCGAGTTTGTAACACTCGAGAAAGAATTTTTTTTTACTTTCCATTGACTTTCTTAGATTTCGACAAATTTAAGGCTAATTTTTCAGACTGAAAAAAGATGAGAAATAAGAAAGTCTTCGAGAACCTCAGATTGACAATGTTGAAAAAGTCTTCGACTCCGCTCAGACTGACAATCCATTCCTATGCGATTATCATTAGAGATGTCACACTGAGCGGAGTCGAAGTGTCTTTAATTATTAAATTTCTTTCCACTTAGGATTTGCAGCAAAAATCTTTTCATTGATTTTACAACTTTCAGAATGTGCACCTTTTAGAAACCCGATGCTCATCAAAAATTCTCCAACGATTTCCCCACCTGTAAATTTGAAAGTTTTCTTAAACAATTTTACCCATTCTTCTTTGGTTTTCGGATGGTGGTGTTCTAGCCATTTTTCGAATGAACCAAATTTCTTTTTGAGTTCTAAAATGGTTTTTGCATTTTCTATTGCAGCGTTGACTTTTAGCTTATTTCGGATAATTCTTGCATCAGATAAAAGACGTTCTCTGTCTTTTTCAGTGTAACCAGCAATTTTTTCGATATTGAAATTACTATAAGCTTTTCGGAAAGAATCTTCCTTTTTCAGAATCGTTTCCCAACTCAATCCAGCCTGATTGATTTCCATTATAAGTCTTCCAAACAATTCATCATCGTTGTGGATTGGGAAACCATAATGGTTGTCGTGGTAGTTTTTGTGCAGCGCTTTTCGCTCTTCTGGCTGCATTGTTTCTATAGCTTGGCAATATGACATCGTATATTAATTGATATTTAAATGTAAAGATAATTAACCAACAACAATTATATAATTAGAATTAACAATTTCTTATCTTCGTCAAAAGCTTTTTTAAAATGACTAAAAGAATATCTTTTCTCTTTCTTCTGCTATCTTTTGCAGTTTCCAATGCTCAAATCGAAGAAAAAAAACTCGACGAACTGATTCAGAATTCACTTAAAACATTTGACGTTCCCGGGATGTCTGTTGGAATTGTAAAAGACGGAAAAGTGGTTTATGCCAAAGGTTTTGGTGTTCGTTCCCTTAAAAGTAATCAGCCGATGGACGAGAATACTTTAGTTGGAATCGCTTCTAACAGTAAAGGTTTTACTTGTACCGCTTTGGCGATTTTGGCTGACGAAGGTAAAATCAACTGGGATGATAAAGTGACCAAATATATCCCTGAATTTCAGATGGCTGACGCTTATGTTTCTCAAAATGTGACCATCAAGGATTTGATTACACACAGAGCTGGATTGGGATTAGGTCAAGGCGATTTGATGTTTTTTCCTGAAGGTGGAAGTCTGACGGTAAATGATATTGTTCACAATGTAAGATATCTGAAACCGGAAAATCCTTTCCGTACGACTTTGGATTATAATAATATTATGTTCATCATGGCTGGAGAAGTGATTCACAGAGTTTCCGGTTTACAATGGGCAGATTTCATCGATCAAAGAATAATGAAACCTGTCGGAATGACAACAAGTTTCGGAAGTTATAAAAAAGCAGTTGCTGCAAATTCACAAAATATCATCGACGCTCATGCTCCGGTTGACGGAAAAGCCATCGCCGTTCCTCATGATTGGAATGATACAGCAAATGCAGCTGGCGGAATTTTAAGTAATATTAAAGATATGACAACCTGGGCAGATTTCCTTCTCAACGGTTTTGTAACCAAAGAAGGAAAACGCCTGGTTTCTGAGAAAAATGCACACGAACTTTGGAGTCTTCAGATTCCTGATAAAGTAGGGATGACTTCGCCTTATGATACCCATTTTTATGGTTATGGATTAGGCTGGTTTTTGAGTGATGTGAAAGGTCATTTGCAGGTTCAGCATTCTGGAGGTTTGATTGGAACTGTGACGCATTTTACATTGATTCCGGATATGAAACTTGGCATTGTGGTTTTGACGAATCAACAGTCTGGCGCTGCTTTTTCTACGATTACCAATTCTGTGAAAGATGCTTATCTGAATGTTGAAAACCGTGATTGGCTGAAACTTTATGGTGACAGAAGCAAGAAAAATGATGAAACTTTTGCCAAACAAAAGAAGGAAGTTTATGATAAAGCTTCAAAATATAAATTGGATTTGAAGGACGAACAGTTCGTGGGTTGGTACAAAGATGAGTGGTTCGGAACAGTGGAAGTGACTAAAGTTGGAAAAACTTATCGTATCGCCTGCAAATCTTCTCCGAGACTGAAAGGTGAATTAATTCCATATTCTGCGAATTCTTTTGTGGCGAAGTGGGATGACAGAAGTTATGATGCTGACGCATTTTTTACTTTGAATTTTGATGAAAATGGTAAAGCAGTTTCCGCGAAAATGAAACCAATCTCTGATGTCACGGATTTTAGTTTTGATTTTGAGGATTTGGATTTGAAGAAGGTTAATTAATGAACTTACAAAATCATAAAACCGAAATCTCCGACAAAGGATTCACAATTATCAATGGTGTTTTTTCTGAGGAAGAAATCAATCAAATCATTAATGTCATTGATTCCATCAATACTTCAAAGGAAACTTTCAGGAAATCTGAAGACCTTTTTGCTATCAGACAATTTTTGAAAGAAGTTCCGGAAAGTCGCCAATTTATCTTTAATGATAACATCAAGAAAATAATTAATGAAATCTTTGAAGAAAATTATTTTGTTGTGAAAAGTATCTATTTTGATAAACCCAAAAAATCAAATTGGTATGTTGCTTATCATCAGGATTTGACAATTTCTGTTGATAAAAAATTAGATTTAAATGGTTTTGGACCTTGGACGACGAAGCAAAATCAATTTGCAGTTCAGCCTCCGATTAATTATTTAAAAAATATATTCACGATTAGAATTCATCTCGATGATACGGATGAAAATAATGGCGCGTTGAAAGTCATTCCCAATTCCCATAGCAAAGAAATCTACCGACCGGAAACCATCGATTGGAATGTGGAGACTGAAGAAATCTGCTCTGTAAACAAAGGCGGAATTATGATTATGAAACCATTAATTCTTCACGGCTCAAACAGAACCACTAATAACAAAAAACGCAGAGTCATCCACATCGAGTTTTCGAATATGGAATTGCCTGAGGAAATCAATTGGTCTGAAAGATTAAGCTAAAAAAAACTCCTGAACAATTAAGTTCGGGAGTTTTTTATTTATTAAAACTAAAATTTAAATCTCTTTAAATTGTAAGTTTTCTTCTTTAACCTGTTTGTCTGCCAGTTCTTTGTAATAACCTGTTTCTAGTTTTTTGTAAATGCCTTCGAAAGCTTCAAGCGTTTCATTAATTTCAGCATCGGTGTGAGAAGCGGTTGGAATTAATCTTAACAAGATCATTCCTTTTGGAATTACAGGATAAGAAACTACGGATGTGAAAATACCATAATTCTCTCTCAAATCTTTTGCCAGATGCATCGCTTCTACAGGACCCCCTTGGATGAAGACTGGCGTTACACAAGTGTTCGTATCGCCAAGATTGTATCCGATTTTCTTAAGTCCGCCTTGTAGTTTTTCAACATTTTCCCAAAGTTTCGCTTTGATTTCTGGTCTTGTTCTCAATAATTCTAACCTTTTTAAACCGCCTATTACCATTGGCATTGTCAAAGATTTTGCGAAGATCTGAGATCTAAGGTTGAATTTCAGATAACGGATAATTTCTTTGTTTCCAGCTAAGAATGCGCCGAAACCAGCCATCGATTTTGCGAAAGTTGAGAAATAAACATCAATCTCGTCCTGACAGCCTTGCTCTTCTCCAGCACCAGCTCCGGTTGCCCCAAGTGTTCCAAATCCGTGTGCATCATCCACCAAAATTCGGAAACCATATTTTTCTTTAAGCGCAATGATCTCTTTCAATTTCCCTTGCTGACCTCTCATTCCAAAAACTCCCTCAGTAATGACTAAGATTCCGCCTCCGGTTTCTGCAGTTACTTTTTGAGCTCTTTGTAAGTTTTTTTCAAGACTTGCAATATCGTTGTGTCTGTATGTGAAACGCTTGCCAGAGTGCAATCTAACACCATCTACGATACAAGCGTGAGAATCTACATCATAAACAATCACATCATTTCTGGAAACCAAAGCATCAATACAAGACACCATTCCCTGGTAACCGAAATTCAGTAAATAAGCAGATTCTTTTTGAACAAATTCTGCCAATTCTCTCTCCAGCTGAAGGTGTTGTTCAGTTTCTCCGGACATTGCTCTTGCGCCCATTGGATAAAACATTCCGTATTCTGCAGCGGCTTTTGCATCGGCAGCTAAAACTTCCGGATGGTTGCAAAGTCCTAAATAATCGTTTGCGCTCCAGAAAATAACTTCTTTCCCCTGGAACTTCATTCTCGGGCCAATTGGTCCTTCTAATCTTGGGAAAATATAATAGCCTTCTGCGTAATCTGCAAATTGTCCTAGTGGACCCGGGTTTTGTTTTATTCTTTCAAAAATGTCCATTTTTTCTAACTGATATTTTTTATTGATTGAAAAAACCTTTTGCTTGACAAAAGGTTATGAATTTTGTGATTAATTTTTATTTGATGATTTCTGTTTTGAAAACTTCATCATAGTTGTGGAAACAGTTGTTGATAAAGCCTTGTTCTTCCATCCACTTGTCGCTGTACACTTTCGTGATGTAGCGGGAACCGTGATCTGGGAAAATCAGAACAATCAAATCATCTTCTTTAAACTCGTGAGAATTCGCGTATTGAATCAAAGCCTGAGTAACAGCTCCGGTGGTGTAACCGCCCATTATCGCTTCTTTTAATGCGATTTCGCGGGTTCTGTAAGCCGACATTTCGTCATTAACTCGTACAAATTCATCGATTTTGTCAAATAAAAGCGCGCCAGGAATCAAGTTTTTTCCAAGACCTTCAATCTGATAAGGATGAATTTCTGTTTTATTGATTTTTCCTGTCTCGTGGTAGGTTTTCAGAATAGAGCCATCTGCATCCACGCCAATTACTTTGATGTCAGGATTTTGTTCTTTTAAATATTTTGCAGAGCCGGAAAGCGTTCCTCCGGTTCCTGTGCAGGCGAAAAGGTGTGTGATTTTTCCTTCGGTCTGTTTCCAAATTTCGGGACCTGTCGTTTGGTAATGCGCATCAATATTCAGTTCGTTGAAATATTGATTGATATAAACCGAGTTTGGTGTTTCTTTCGCAATTCGTTTGGCGACTTCATAATAAGATCTTGGGTCGTCTGCAGGAACAGAAGCAGGGCAAACGTAAACCGTTGCACCTAATGCTTTAAGATAAGCAATTTTTTCAGCTTTTGTTTTATCACTGACCGCAAGGATGCATTTGTAACCTTTTACGATACAAACCATTGCTATGGAAAACCCAGTGTTTCCCGATGTTGTTTCTACGATTACCGAATCTGATTTCAAGATTCCCTGTCTTTCCGCATTTTCTATAATGTGAAGAGCGATTCTGTCTTTCGTAGAATGTCCCGGATTATAAGACTCCAACTTAGCATAAACCGTCGCAGGAATGTCCTTGGTAACCTGATTTAACCTGACCAACGGTGAGTTGCCAATCAAACCAAGAATATTATCGTGTACATTCATCATTTTAATATCATTTTTCTCTCAAAAACTGTCTGCAAAAATAAAAAAAAAATCGCAATGTTTTTGGTTTTGAGCCATTAATATGTCAGATGTCTGCTATATTATAAATTATGAGGTTAATTTTCACTCATTTATAATGTTTAATTTTTGTTAAAAACTCAGATAACTGAATCAAAAACGTTAATTTCGCCGATATTTCATTTTCCGTATGAAGAATTGGACATTTAAACAATGGAACACCGTCTGTGGATGGGTTGTTTTCGTAATCGCATTTATCACTTATTTATCAACCATCGAACCTAATTTCAGTTTTTGGGATTGTGGAGAGTATATTTCCTCAGCCGTAAAATTGGAAGTAACGCACGCCCCGGGAGCTGCATTGTTTCAGTTGGTGGGTGCTGTTGTTGCCCTGTTTGCCTTTGGTGATGGTCAACATTATTCATTGGTAATCAATGCAATGTCAGCGACTTTCAGTGCGTTTACCATTTTGTTTTTGTTTTGGACTATCACACATTTAGTAAGGAGATTACTCAACAAAGAATTTGAAAATATAACCATTGCAGAAGAGATTGCAACCTTGTTTGCAGGTGCTGTTGGTGCTTTGTGTTTTACATTTTCGGATACATTTTGGTTTTCTGCGGTTGAAGGTGAGGTTTATTCTATGGCGAGTCTTTTCATTGCATTGATTGTTTGGTTGATTACCAAATGGGAAAACGAGTATCTGGAAAAAGACAACGAGAGATGGATTATTCTTTTGTTCTTTATCATTGGTCTGTCCGTGGGTGTGCATATGATGTGTATGTTGGCGCTGCCTGCAGTTTGTTTGATTTATTATACCAGAAATTATAAATTCACTTGGAAATCATTTCTTTGGGCAAATGCGATTACGTTGCTGATTTTAGCAATTGTCTTCAAAATCATTTTCCCGGTTGTGATGACCTTGTTCGGAAAATCTGAAATTTTCTTTGTCAATGGATTAGGCTTGCCCTTCCATACTGGGACGGTTTTCGCATTCGTCATTTTGGTTGTACTTTGTTATTTACTCATTACTTATACAAGAAAAACAGGTAAATCATTATACCAAACGATAGCATTATCGGTTGTTTTTATGATGATTGGATTCTCTTGCTGGTTGGTAATTCCGATTAGAGCAAATGCCAATCCGCCAATGAACCTGAACGACCCAGACAATGCTCTGGGAATGTTGGATTACTACAATCGTGAACAATACGGTGACTGGCCAACCTTATACGGTCAAAATTACACCGCTTACCTGGATCCCAACGGAATCGAGAAGAATGAAGACGGAAGTTATAAAACAGAAAAAACAGGCGATACGTATGACAAAGACCCGAAAACAGGTCAATATCTGAAAGTAGGTGAGAAGTTCAATTACGTTTTTAGTAAAGAGCACGTTGGTTTCTTGCCAAGGATGTTCAGTGAAGATAAGTCGGTAATGCCAAATTACATTTCGATGTATGGCGCACCAGATTTTACTTTCAATTATGGAAACGAGCAGATTTCTGAAAGTCCTGAGGCGAAGCAATTCTTCGATGAACTTCGTCAGAAATATGAGAATGGAACAATCAAAATGGATGACTATCTGAAGGCTAAACAATTCGGATTAATCAATGTTCAGAAGCCGACTTTGGCGCAAAACTTAGACTATTTTATCACGTTCCAGAACTATTATTATTTCGGAAGATACTTGCTTTGGAATTTTGCAGGCCGTCAGAATGATGTGGAAGGTCATATGGAAAATACCAATGGAAACTTCATCACAGGTATTCCTTTCATCGACAATAATATTTGGGGAGACCAAAGCGAAATGCCGGCTAAATTCCAGAATGAAAGTACTGTGAAGTTCTTTATGCTGCCTTTGATATTAGGTTTACTTGGATTCTTCTTTCAATTAAACAGAGATTTTGGAAGATTCTATGCGATATTATCTTTATTCATTTTAACAAGTGTCGGGATTGTATTTTATACGGGGATGAAACCATTCGAACCTCGTGAAAGAGATTATGCGATGGTCGGTTCTTTCTATGCATTTGCGATTTGGATTGGATTAGGCGTTGCATCCATTTATTGGTTGCTTCAGAAAAAAGTGAACAGCAAAGGCGCTCAGATTGCAATCGGCGTTGTTTTATTGGGAATTCCTTTGATGATGGGCTTCCAAAACTATAATGTTCACGACAGAAGCGGTCGTTACACGGCTTATGATTATGCTTACTCTAGTTTGAAATCTTTACCAAAAGACGGTATAATGTTCGTTTACGGTGATAACGATACCTATCCGGTTTGGGCGATTCAGGAAACTGAGGAGTTCCGTCCGGATGTAAAAGTGGTCAATTTCACTTTATTATCCACACCTTGGAACATCGATCAGGTGAAGAGAAGAACTTACAACTCAATGCCTGTTCCGTCAACTCTGATGCACGAGGATTACCGTGAAGGTTCCAACGATCAGGTTTATATGATGACGAAGGACGATTGGTCTAATATCTTCGCGAATCTTAAAGACCAAGGCGCGCCGGATACGGAATTTGCTGCGTTCAGAAAATACCTGACTCAGGATTCGATTACGATGAAAGAAGCGGTTAACTTCCTGAAAATGAAATCTCCTGCGAAAGACGAAATCGTGAAGATGATCTTTGGAGAAGAGCGTTATGAGAAATTCAACTTCCTGCCGGTTTCCAAATTTGTACTTCCCGTGAATGTGAATAATGCTGTTAAATCAGGAATCATCACACCAGCCGAAGCGCAGAAAGCAGAAAAACAAATCGTCATCGATTATAAAGGTTCCAGTATGTTCAAAAATAATATGATGATGCTGGATATCCTGGCCAACTTCGATTGGAAACGCCCGATCAACTTCTCAAGTGGTGGAATCTATGACGGAAGCAACTTATTCTTCCTGTCAAACTATCTTAAATTTGACGGATTCAGTTATAGATTGGTCCCTGTCAAAACTGAGGAATCTGTGGATGGCGAATTAGGAATGGTAAATGCCGACGAACTTTACAACACGGTAAAAAACTACAGATGGGGTAATTTCAAAGATTTGAAAACGCATTTTGATGAGACTTGTACACAGAATATCATCGGTTACAGGTCATCCGCAAGCCGCGCTGCAGAAGCGCTGGTTCTGAAAGGCGACAAGAAAAGAGCCATTGAAGTTCTGGACTTGGCAAGCAGAGAAATCCCGGTTTCCAAATATGATGACCCAAGGTCTTTGAGTTCCATCGTTTATGCTTATATCGTGGCCGGACAGGAGCAAAAAGGTCTGAAACTGGCAGAAGATTTGAAAAAAGGAATCTTCAATGAATATGATTATTATACCAGATTATCGCCGAAATTCCAGGTGTATGCAGCAAGACAAATGAAAACCAAACCAATGGAATATTCTTTGGTTGTTGGTGCGGTTTCCGATGCTTACAATAAAATCGGACAGAAAGAAAAAGGCTATCAATATCTGGTTAACTCTCTGAATGTGATTGATAAAAGATTCAATACATTCATCAAAGATTTGCAGGAGATGGGCAAAGAGAAAGCTTTCAAAAAAGCAGATGACGTACAAAAAGTGACATCGTTCTATTCTTATCTTTTCGATATTATGAAAGATTATGACACTACTTATGAAGCTGAAAAGATGGATAACATCACCAAACAGCTGATGAAAGTCACACAATAAAATAATAAAAGCGTTTCAATATTTTGAAACGCTTTTTTATTTAATTTTATCTAACATCTAACATCTAACATCTAACATCTAACATCTAACATCTAACATCTTATGAAATACTGTGCTTTCCTCCGCGGCGTGAATGTCAAAGGAACCAATATGAAAATGGCTGAGGTTTGCAAGGTCTTTTCTGATGCCGGAATGACAAAAGTTTCTTCCGTTTTAGCTTCAGGAAATATCCTGTTCCAGTCAGACAAAGATGTAACAGAGTTGAAGAATATTTTGGAAAAAGCAATGTCACAGCATTTCGATTACGACGCTTTTCTCTTCATTAAGAATGAAGATGAGATCAATGATATTTTCAAAAATGACCCATTCGAACCAATTGATAATTTCCATAATTATATCTTTATCGGAAGCGAAAAAGTAGAAGAAACATTATTAGAAGAGTTTGAAAAAGCTTCAAAATCGGATAATGAGAAAGGAAAAATAGTCAACGGCATATTCTATTGGCAAGTCGAAAAAGGCAATACATTAGATTCTACATTCGGGAAAATATTGGGCAGAAAAAGTTTGAAAGACAAAATGACCAGCAGGAATGCCAACACGTTCGAGAAGATCATCAAGAAGTTTTAGCATTACTTCTTAATCCCCAAAGCATTCTTATAAATCTCAATCTCCTTCTCCAAATCCACAATTTTTGCTTTCTTTTCTTCCAATTCCTTTATGATATTGCATTTTCATTCAAAGGAATATCGGATGGATAATGGTTGGTGATTTCTGATAAAAAATCGTGTTTAAGTTCAATCCCCAGATCCCATAATATCCCGAATTGTAAGGATGATCGATTCAGATACATTCCAACTCCAGTTTTGCTGAGTCCCAATCGTCTTGATAATTCTGCCGAATTGATGTTTTTCGCAACCATCACTTTTCTTACAAGATTTCCGAGATGCGGGTGCGGATGTTCTTTCTTTTCCTGATACTTTCTAATGCTCATCTTTTTGTGTTTTTATGATTACAAATATAATTTTAATTCTACATTTTAGCTTTATAACTATAATTTAAGGCTTTAAGACTGGATTTACAATGTTAAAGCGTGGAAGGGTAATGTTAAAGGCTGAACGATTAGTTTTAAAAATTGGAAAACCAAGCTTAAACGTAGAAATTATAATCATTAAGGCTGGAATTATAATGTTTAACAGTATAAGTGTATGCATTAACGCTGTATTTATTAATGTAAAGGCTAGAAGAGTAAGGATTAAGTAGATTATTTTTGTCTTGCGATAAGGTTGGTGAACCATTTTATCTTTACATTAAATTAAAAATAAACAAATTAATCAATCATAATCCCAATGAATGCTTCCGCAGTATTGAAGTAGAAAGTTTTCTCTTTAATCCGTATATTTGTACTCAGATTTTAGAGCATTTAAAATCTAAAATCCATAATTTAAAATCAAAAAAAATGATACAATATCTAGATAACATCCATCACAAAGATTCCAAGAACTTCTTCCTGATTGCTGGTCCTTGCGCAATTGAAGATGAGACAATGGCTTTGCAAATAGCAGAACATATTGTGAAACTTTCTGATAAATACAATATTCCGTACATCTTCAAAGGGAGTTTCAAAAAAGCTAACAGAAGCCGTATCGATTCATTCAGTGGCATCGGCGACGAAAAAGCTTTGAAGATCCTTAGAAAAGTAGGAGAGACCTTCAATGTTCCTACAACAACAGATATTCACGAGAATGGTCACGCAGCTTTGGCGGCAGAATACGTAGATGTTTTGCAAATCCCGGCTTTCCTCGTGAGACAAACAGATTTGTTAATCGCTGCAGCAGAAACCGGAAAAGCGGTGAGCTTGAAAAAAGGACAGTTTCTTTCTCCTGAAGCCATGAAATTTGCAGTTCAGAAAGTGAAAGATTCCGGCAATGATAAAACAGCCATCATCGAAAGAGGAAATACCTTTGGTTACTCAGATTTAGTTGTTGATTTCCGTGGAATCCCGACGATGAGAGCGTATTCTCCTGTGATTTTGGACGTGACTCATTCACTTCAACAGCCGAATCAAAATTCCGGTGTCACAGGTGGAAGACCAGAATTGATTGAAACTATTGCAAAAGCAGGAATCGCAGTCGGTGCAGATGGATTATTCATAGAAACTCATCCGGATCCATCGGTAGCGAAATCTGATGGTGCGAATATGCTTAAATTAGAATTGCTTGATGGCTTGCTCGGGAAACTGACAAGAATCAGAGAAGCAATATTATAAAAATGAAGTCCGATTGATTCGGACTTTTTTATGCCTTGATTTGAAATTATTTAGAATTTTGACTTAATATTTCTTAATTCAACAGCAAATATTCTGAAACAAATCGATTTTCTGAATAACAATTGTAATTATTCTTTCGTTCTTTAGATTAATTGTTATTTTTGCTAACCCAAGCTTATTTCAAAATATAAAATCGATAATAAAAACTACAGCATTGAAAAATTATATTCTCTTAATTCTTTTCTTCCTGCCATTTGCGGCATTTTCTCAAATTAATCTAAGAGTTCTGAACGAAGAAGATGGCAAACCGGTTTCTGAAGCCGAAGTTTCTTACAACAATCAAATTTATCAGACGGATAAAAATGGTTATGTGAAAGTTCCTCTTGCAGATTCTGAGCAGACGTTGAACGTACAGAAACTGAACTTTAAAGGTTTCTCCAAAGTCATCAAAACATCACCGAAAACTCAGACTGTGAATGTTCTTTTCTTCCCGTCGGTTACGGCTACGGAGATTCAGGAAGTCGTTTTTCAGAAAAGAGCAAGATTCAAAACCAATGATTTGACTTCGGTAGAGATTTCTGCCAAAGAAGCGAAAGAAGTGGCTTCATTAGCTGGTGGTGTAGAAGGACTTTTGAAAAGTTTACCATCTGTCAATTCCAATGCAGAGTTATCATCTCAATATATGGTGAGAGGTGGAAGTTATGATGAGAATTTGATTTACATTAATGATATCGAGTTGTACCGCCCGTTTTTGATCAGAAATTCTTTACAGGAAGGGATGAGTATTGTGAATCCGGATATGGTTTCTTCAATCAACTTTTCTGCTGGTGGTTTTGAGCCAAGGTATGGTGATAAAATGTCGTCTGCGCTTAACATCTATTACAGACAACCTGAGAAATTCGAAGTTTCCGGAGAAGCGAGTTTGATTGGCGGACGTTTGACAACGGGTTTTGCATCAAAGGATAAAAAATTCACAGGATTGATCTCAGGACGTTACAGAAACACAAATCTTGTTCTTAATACATTGAATGAAGATACAGATTTCAACCCTAGGTATATGGATCTTCAGACTTATCTGAATTATCAGTTTAATGAAAAATGGTCATTGTCATTCTTAGGTTACTATGCGAAGAATGATTATCAAATGTATCCGAAACAAAAAGAAGTAGATTTTGGAAGTCTTTTACAGCCTCTGAAACTGACGGTTTTCTACAACGGACAGGAAGATGACCAGTACAAAAATATGATGGGAACGGTAAGCGTGAACTTCAAACCAAGTAAAAAATGGCATTTCTCATTGGATAATTTCGCATATCAAAACAGAGAGAGAGAATATTACTCCATCGCATCCGGTTACATTTTGGAAGCTTTTGATGAAGAAGGAAATCCTGTTGCAGGTTATGATGCCGGTGGACAGATTGACCACGCCAGAAACGACTTATTAGTTCGAGTGGCTGGATCACAATTCAGAACTAAGTTTTCTCCGGACGTAAACACAGATATCGAAGTTGGTGTGAAATATGAAAGAGAAACCATCAAAGATTTCACGAATGAGTGGCAGTTTGTAGATTCTATCGGTTACAGCAGTCCAAGAGATTTTGTCCTTCCGGGTAATCTGGATACTTCTGCTCTTAACCTCAAATATTATATCGCAGGACAAAACAATATTAATCCAACAAGAATCTCAGCTTACGCACAGTTTTCTAAAAAATTCTATTGGGGAAGTAACCGAATTTTTGTTAATGGAGGAGCGAGAGTTCAGAACTGGAGCTTTAATAAAGAAACATTGTTCAGTCCAAGAGCACAGTTTGCGATCAAACCGGATTGGGATATGGATATGCTCTTCAGAGTGGCTGGAGGAGTTTATTACCAGGCGCCATTTTATAAAGAAATCAAGGATTTGACAGGTGCTTTCAATTCTGATATCAAGGCACAGAAGTCTTATCAGATTATTTTGGCTAACGATTATGAATTCAGGATTAAAGAAAGAAACTTCAAGCTGACAACAGAGGCTTACTACAAGAAAATGGAGAACCTGATTCCTTATTATCTTGATAATGTAAGAGTAAGATATTCAGGGAAAAATAATTCGGAAGGTTATGCATACGGTTTGGATGCGAGATTATTCGGACAGTTTGTTCCGGGGATCGATTCCTGGGTTTCTGCGAGTTATGCCAGAGTTTATGAAAATATAGAAGGGATGGGCTACATCCCGAGACCAACGGATCAGCGTTTCCGTTTCTCTATGTTTTATCAGGATTATATGCCGAAGTTTCCAAGTATGAGAGTCAATTTGACTTTGACTTATGCCAGCGGATTACCTTCTGGAACGCCGGTTTTATTTGATGCTAATGGATTGCCGGATTATTTGGCGGCTTACCGTTATCAAAAAACTTTGCCAGCTTACAAACGAGTTGATATTGGGTTGACTAAGGTTTTTATCGACCAAAAAGATAATAAAGCGAGCGGAAATTTTTGGGGCAAATTTAAGGAACTGACTTTAGGTGTTCAGATTTTCAATGCGTTTAATATCAATAATACCATTGCAAATCAATGGATCAGCGATGTGAATTCTTCTCAATCTTTATATTATCCGGTGCCGGTTAGATTAACGGGAAGATTCTTTAATGTTAAATTAGAATTTAAATTGTAAACTATTGGATAATAAAAAAGAGAAACCGTCCGACGATTTTTCGCATCTGAGTAACGAAGAATTGACCAAAAGTTACAAAACGGTGAAAGGTATTTTTATAGGATTTATCGTCATTTTTATTTTGCTGATTGCAACTGGGATTTTCATCACTCTTACAAAAGGTTTCGGAGTTTTCACCATATTGCCAGTTGTTTTTGTTTCTATTTTATTCAGTAATATGACCAACTTTAATAAGATAAAATCAGAAATGAAAAATAGGAATCTGCTCAATTGATTTCTATTTCAAAAATAAAAGAAGCTTCCAAATTTTGGAAGCTTCTTGCTTTATATAATGATTAGATTATTTGAAATTAAAAATAAGACCGTATAAATCTCAATTTATGCGTATGCTTATTTTGATCTTTATTGAAAATTCCGGTGGAATCCAGGCTGTCGATTCTCACTTTTCCGTGCGCGTGAATGATTTTCTGCTCGGCCAGAATAATCCCCACGTGATGGATTCGGCCTTCTTTATTTTCAAAGAATGCCAAATCTCCAGGCTTTGCTTCTTCGATAAACGTCAAAGCTTCTCCTAATTCTGCTTGCTGATAAGTATCTCTTGGGATTTTGATGCCGTGGATTTTATAAATGATTTGCGTAAAACCACTGCAATCGATTCCGAAAAAACTCTTTCCGCCCCAGAGATAGGGAACATTCAGAAATTCTTTGGCGCAGTTGACAATGCTTTCGCTGAGGTCACGTCCGCGCGTTGGCGCAGTGGTTTCAAAATTAACTTCGGAACCCATTGACAAAAGTACTTTTCCGCTTTCCGTCATTGTAGATTGGAAAGGTTCTTTGACGAGATTTCTTTTTCTTGATACAACGAATTCATCAGAAACTGGCGAAATTTGTTTCGTATCCATCCAAGCTTCGTAGTTATCATAATGTGTTAGGATTTTGGTCCAATTGTCTTTAACCTCGATGATATCCGCAGATTCACCGTAAAGAAGTTGCGATACGATCTCGCTTTTGTCAGAACTGTCAGCTCTCAGCGGAGCGATGGAAACATTGCAAATTCCTTTTGTCATCTCAATCAATTATGAATTTAAAAATACGAATTATTTCTTTCTAATCAAGTGTAATCCGTCTCGCAAAGGTAAGATTAGATTTTCGAAATCAGAATCTTCCGCGATGATTTTATTCACGAGTTTGATTTGTTCGGTTTGTTTGTCTTTCGGATTGTTTTCAAGTACTTTGCCGTACCAGAGAACGTTATCAATCAAAATGATACTTCCGGAATGAAGATTTGGTTTGATGAGTTTCAAATATTCCAGATAACTTTCTTTATCAGCATCTATGAAAATCAAATCCCAGATTTTATCTAATTTTTTAATTTCTTCTTTCGCGTCACCAATGATGAATTCTATTTGGTCTTTGTAATCACTTTCTGTAAAGTATTTTTGTGGAATGTAAGCTAAGTCTTCATTCTTATCAATCGTGTAGATTTTTCCGTCTTTTTGTAATCCTTCCGCCATACTCAAAGCCGCGTAACCTGTGAATGTTCCGATTTCTAAAACATTCTTTGGCTGAATAATATGTGATAAAATACTTAAGAATCTGCCTTGCAGATAACCAGAAATCATATGAGGCTGCGCTGTTTTCTGATAGGTTTCCTTTCTTAATTTTTTGAGAATAGCAGGTTCTTCGGAAGCGGTTTCTTCCAGATAGCGGTCCATTTCTTTGTCTAATTCTTCGAAATAACTCATTGGGAGTTTAGAATTTTTGATTTAATGTTCAAAGTTAATGTAATTTGAATTTATAACCGAATCTTGTTTGGATGACAAATCTGCAGCCCGACTTGAACGGAGCTCATTTTTTGTAGCTGGAAAAGTAAAGGCAAAAATAGCGGGAGTGGAAGGCGGATAAAGCTGCCCAAATTATTAAATAAAAAAAACCTCGTCATTTCTGACAAGGTTTAGTTTTATAAATTCTGAATGAATAATCAATTATCATTCATCGTTTATTATTTATTTTTTAACCGGAGCAATGTCCATCAACTTCATAAACTCATCCAATTTTGGCATAATGATGATTTCCGTTCTACGGTTTTCTCCACGTCCGGAAACTGATGCATTAGTCGTCTTAGGATTGTACTCGGATCTACCACCAGCGGTAATTCTATTAGGATTTACCCCAAACTGAGTTTGTAGAACTTTCGCAACTGCTGTCGCTCTAAGTGCAGAAAGATCCCAGTTGTCTCTTGGAGCATTAGCGCTACTCAATGGCGTGTTATCCGTGTTACCTTCAATCAAAACGCTGTAAGTATCATAATCGTTGATTACTTTCGCAACCTTCGCTAGAACATCTGCTGCAGCTGGTTGGATATCATATTTTCCAACTTGGTAAAGCATTTTGTCTGATAATGAAATCAATACAACACCTTTCAGAACTTTCACATCTACATCTTGGTCTGCAACGTTATCAAGAGAACGTTTCAACTTGTTAGATAAAGCCAAATTCAAACTGTCGTTTTTACTTTTTCCGGAAATCAATTGTTTGATGTAAGCGTTGGAAGCGTTGATTTCCCCAACCAATTTATCAATATTAGCAGAACCTTTTCCTGCGTTTGAAAGACAAGCATCTAAACTGGATTTAAGAGCGTTATTTTGTCCAACCAATAAATCGTTTTGACCTTTTAGAGAAGAGTTTTCACCTTTCAAATCCTGGATTTGGCGCATTCTATCGCCTGCATCTTCGATACATTGTTTGTAGTTCAGATTCAGGGCATCGAATTGTTTTTTACTGACACAAGAAGTTAAGGAAAGCCCTACAACTGCAATGGTCAAGATTTTAAATAATCTCATAATAAATATTTATTTGTTTATAATAGTTTAATTAAAAATTGCTTTGAGCTGAGTGACACAAACGCAATTCGCTTTTATCAGGAATTAGTTCGATTCAAAAGTAAGAATTAATAACTGTATATTTGTGCTTATAACTTAATGTTTCGTTATAAAATTGTGTTAAGTCTCTTAAAATTTCAAAATGCTATTGAGCAATTACAATCTCAGTCGCAACAAAAAACATACCTTTTAGCAGTAAGTGGAGGTGTGGACTCTATGGTTTTAGCTGATTTATTTCAGCTTTCGGGATTTAATTTTCAAGTTGCACATATCAATTATCATCTTCGTAATGAGGATTCTAACCTCGACCAAAAGCTGGTTTCAGACTTTTGTGACCAACATAAAATTCCTTTTCATTTGTATGAAGTTTCTGAGGAAGATAATCAGCCGCAAAATTCCATTCAAAATTGGGCGAGAGAATTGAGATATCGATTTTTCAGAGAAATTCAGCAGAAAGAAAATCTTGATTTTTTAGTCACGGCACATCATCTGAATGACCAATTGGAAACTTTCATCATTAATCTTTCCAAAGCGTCAGGAATCAGAGGCCTGGGTGGAATCCCGAAAAATGAAAACGGAATTATTCGTCCATTTCTTGATTTTTCTAAGGCCGAAATTTATGATTTTGCCAAAGAGAATCAAATCGAATTTCGGGAAGATAAATCCAATCAGAAAACAGATTATCTCAGAAATAAAATCCGAAACAATATTGTTCCCGAATTGGAAAAAATTAATGATAATTTTCTTCAAAATTTTTCTAAAAGTATTAGTTATATTAATCAAGCTAAGGATTTTATCAATCAATTAGTTGATGAAAAAATTGAAATCCTCAAAATAAATTCTGACGAAAATCAAATCATTATTGATAAGGAAAAATTCTCAAAAGAATCTGAATTGATTCGATATGAGGTTTTGAAAAGATTTGGTTTCACTGATGAAAACGAAATGCAAAAAGTTCTAACGGCGCAAACTGGAAGTTCATTTTTTGATTCTGAATTTCAATTGTTAATTAATAGGAATGAGTTGATTTTTAATGAGAAGTTAGAAGTTAGAAATGAGAAGTTAAAAGAAATAACACTGGAAATTATTGAAAACGAAATCATTATTCCAGAAAATATCAAAAAAGAAATCCAGGAATTTGGAAACTGTTTTTGGAAAATCGATAAGCAAAAAGTTCAATTACCTTTGAAATTGAGAAAAAAACAAGAAGGCGATTTGTTTTCCCCTATCGGAATGATTGGTAAAAAGAAAATTTCGAAGTTTTTTAAGGATGAAAAATTGTCTATTTTAGCCAAGCAAAAAATCTGGCTTCTTTGCGATGCTGATAATCAGATTGTCGGAGTCTTACCTTATCGACAGGACGGAAGATTTAGTTCTGAAAATTCAGATTCTTTGGAAGTTAGAATTTAACCACAAAGTTCACAAGGGATTCACGAAGGTCACAAATTTGTGTTCCTTGTGATAAAGCTTAGTGACCTTTGTGGTTAGAAAATAAAATTTAATATCAAAAAATGAAAGATTTCAAACTAGTGTTGTCAACACTTTTTCTATTTATAATAACCATTTTCAACGCGCAGATAAAAAATCCTGTTAAGTTCAAATTCGACATTAATCCTGTTGGGAAAGAAGAATATGAAGCAGTTTTAACTGGAACGATTGAAGATAAATGGCATATTTATTCTCAGGATTTACCACCAGATTCGGGAATACCGACGGAGTTTAAAATCACTTCCAAAGAAGGAATCCAATTGATTGGAAAAGTGCAGGAAATAGGAAAAAAGCACGATGAATTTTCGGAAGCTTTCGGTGCTCAGATTGTTTATTATTCAAACAAAGTTGTTTTCAAGCAGAAATTCAAACCGAAAGATGCGACAAAACCAGCGACAATTACAGCTGAAATAATGTATCAGACTTGTAATGACCGCGTTTGTCTTGCGCCGAATACTCTAGAATTCGAAAAACAAATTACTGGAACTTCGGCTGTAGTTGCTTCCGAAGAAAAAGTTGAAAAAGCAAAAGATAATATTTATGAAGTCGCTCCTGCTGGAAAAGTTGGAACGGTTTTAAAACCTACAAATATTGAAACGCCTGCTGTTGCAAAACAAGATGGCTTGAAAGTTAATTCTTTGGACTTTAAAAACCCTTTGACAAATTGCGGTACGGCTCAACAAAAACCAAACGATGATAATTGGTTGGTTCTTGGATTAGGATTCTTAGGCGGATTGATTGCGTTGCTCACGCCGTGCGTTTTCCCAATGATTCCGCTCACGGTTTCGTTTTTTACAAAAGGAAATAAAGACAAGGCAAAAGGGAAAAGAGATGCGTTCATTTATGGATTTTTCATCTTATTGATTTTTGTTTTATTGAGTATTCCGTTCCATATTATTGATGGAATTTCGGGGAATATTTTCAATCAGATTTCGACCAACATTTGGCTGAATTTATTTTTCTTCGCCATATTTTTATTCTTTGCTCTGAGCTTTTTTGGCTATTACGAAATCACTTTGCCAAGTTCCATCGCCAACAAATCTTCCAAAGCTGAAGAAGCGGGCGGAATCATTGGAATCTTCTTTATGGCATTGACTTTAGTCATCGTTTCATTCTCTTGTACAGGCCCGATTTTAGGAAGTTTATTGGGTGGCGTTGTAGCAGGCGCGACAAACGTTCCAACATTACTGACGTTTGCTTTAGGCGGTTTCGGATTGGCTTGGGCATTAGTTTTCGGCTTGCTGGCATTATTTCCACAGGCTTTACAAAGTTTACCAAAATCAGGCGGTTGGATGAATACTGTGAAAGTCGTTCTTGGATTTATCGAATTAGCCTTAGCCTTGAAATTCTTATCCAAAGCAGATTTGGTTTCCAAAACTTTCCTGTTGAAAAGAGAACTATTCATTGTGCTTTGGATTATCATTGCGATTGGATTGGTGGCTTATTTATTCGGGAAAATTAGATTTCCGCACGATGATAAGAAGCCGAAAATTAGTTTAGGCAGAAGAATTCTGGGTGTGTTCGGAATTGTGTTTGTGGCGTATTTGATTCAAGGATTGATTCCTTCAGAAAAGCCAAAATTACAATTGCTGAGCGGAATTTTACCTCCTTTAAATGTGAGTTATTTCCACGAAGAAAAAGACGGAATTCTTGGTTTAAGACCTTATCACAACTACTTCGAAGCGATAGAAGTGGCAAAGAAAGAAAACAAACCGGTTTTAATAGATTTCACGGGATACGGTTGCGAAAATTGCCGAAAAATGGAAGAGTTTGTATGGAGTCAGGATGATATTCTACCGATTCTTCAAAACGATGTGATTATTGCTTCAGTTTATGTGGATGACAAAGAAGAGTTGCCGGAAAATGAGCAAATCAAAATCGATATGGGCGATGGACAAAAGAAGAAAGTGAAAACTATTGGCGATAAATGGAGCTTATTCCAGCAAATTAATTTCAATAATAATTCTCAGCCTCATTATGTTTTGGTAACGCCTGACCAGAAAGTTATTAATACGCCGGTTTCAGGCTATATGCCCAAAGAAGACTTCAAAAAATTCCTTAAATGTGGGATTGATTATTATAAAAATAAGTAAAAATGATTTTCAGAGAAGCTAATATGAGCGATATTCCACAAATGCAGATTGTCCGCAATTCTGTTAAGGAAAATCAATTATCGAATCCAGATCTTGTAAAAGATAAGGATTACGAAATCTATTTGACCGACAACGGAAAAGGCTGGGTTTGCGAAATTGAAAACGAAATTCTCGGATTTGCGATTGTAGATTTGGTGGAAAATAACATTTGGGCCTTGTTTCTAAAACCGGAATTCGAAAAGCAAGGCATCGGAAAACAATTGCATAATATGATGCTGAATTGGTATTTTGAACAAACTAAAACTCCAGTTTGGCTCGGAACTGCACCGGGAACAAGAGCTGAAAAGTTCTATAAATTATCTGGCTGGAAAGACGTCGGAATGCACGGAAAAGAAACAAAATTTGAAATGACTTGGAACCAATGGCAGAATTTATAATTCGGTAAATAATGATTTTATATAAATTTGAAAAATAAGGTATAAAATTTGTATTCAAAAATTCATAATGATGACGAATCGTTATGAATTTTTCATTTATATTACTAACTATTGAATTTAAAACTATGGCAGATGTACAAGTTAACGACCGCTCAAAAGGAAAAACGAGAAGCGGCAGAATGGGAATCAAAGTAGATATGACTCCTATGGTGGATCTGGGATTTTTGCTGATTACATTTTTCCTATTCTCAACCAATTTCTCAAAACCAAATGTCATGGATCTGGGATTACCTGCAAAGGGTCCAGTTGATAAAGAATCTGTGATTGATTACAGAAACTCAATCACATTTATTCTTGGGAAAGATAGTAAAGTCTATTATTATCAGGACGAACGAAAAAATCTGAATGATAACAGTTTGAAAGAAGTTTCTTTTGATAAAGCCCAGGTGGCGAAAACCATCGAATTGGCAAAAGCGAATGCACCGAAAAAGGAAAATTTTACGGTGATCATAAAACCTGCTGACAATTCCGAATACAAAACTTTGGTTGATATGCTGGATGAATTAGCAATAACCAAATCTGAGCGCTATGGGATTTCGGAAATGAATGATAAAGAAAAAGAATTGTATCAGAAAAAAGTTCTGTAATTAACATAAATATTTTATAAAGAGTGTCTGCTGGGCACTCTTTTTTATTTATTTTCGTAAGGAAAATTAAAACTATGAGAAAACTAATTCCTGTTATTATTTTTTTATCAATCGTTTCTTGTAAAAAATCTGAAGAAACGATAACTCCGAAAGTAGACAGCGTAAAAATCATTGATTCAATTAATAAAGCACGAACAAAAATCAATGACAGTATTCTGAGCAGCCGGGCTTTCAAAGATTTGTCCGGAACACATACTTTGACACACGATCAAGTGAATGGCGCAGGGAAAATTACATTCACAAAAATTGGTCAAGACGAATACAAAATCTCCGGGGGAAATAAATCAGGAAGTAATTTCGTGAAAATTGAAGGCAGTGCAAAAATGACTTCTCCAAAAAATCTTAAATTCGACGGAACAATTACCCAAAGTATTTCTGACTATGACAATGGAAAACTGGATATAAGAAAAGGCAAAAAGAACTTCTCTACAAAAGATGGCGGGAAAACTTTTAAACTCTACGAAGCTGTCAATAATGCTGGATTTGGAGACAAGATAATTATTAAATTATAAACACTTCGACTAGTTGAGACTGACAAATCAAACTAAATGCTTGTCAGTCTGAGGCTCTCGAAGACAATTAAAATACTATGCTCAATTACGAAATACAGGGAAAAGGAACCGAAAATCTGGTTTTGCTTCACGGCTTTATGGAAAATCTGACGATTTGGGATGATATGATTCCATTTCTTTCAGAAAAATTCCGGTTGATCAAAATCGATTTGCCTGGTTTTGGAAAATCAGAAGTGGTTGCAGAAATCCAAACCTCCGAAATAATGGCGGATGAAGTCAGAAAAGTAACGGACGAATTGGGTTTGACGGAATTTCATTTGCTGGGACACTCGATGGGTGGCTATATTTCTTTGGCTTTTGCTGAGAAATATCCTGAATTATTGAAGTCATTTACATTGTTTTTCTCCACTTATTTTGCGGATGACGAAGCGAAAAAAGAAACCAGAAGAAAAGGTCTGAGAATCATCAAAGAAAATTTGCAGGCATTCGTTAATGCAGGCGTTCTAAATTTGTTCAACCCAAACGAACACGATATTCTGGAATCTAAAATCAAACTCGCCAAAGAAATAGCTTACACATCTTCTGTTGAAGGTGTTCTGGCTTCCCAAAAAGGAATGATAGAACGTCCGGACAGAAATTCGGTTTTGGAAAATTTTCAAGGAAAAATACTATTTTTATTAGGGAAACACGACTCAGCCATCAATTCCGAAAAAGCCATCAAAAATCTGCCTGATAAAACCAATATCAAATCATACGTGTTGGACTGCGGTCACAACGGACATTGGGAAAAACCAGCTGTTTGCGCTGCGATTATCAATACAGAATTACTGCATTATTTACCAAAAAAACTCGTTCTCTAAAATGGAAATTATATCAAAAATTCTTGTTGCCATCGTAGCTCTTGAGCATCTTTACATCCTTTATATGGAAATGTTCGCTTGGGAAACATTAGGCAAAAAAACATTCAAAGGTTCGTTGCCAAATGAGATGTTCAAACCCACCAAAAAACTCGCTGCCAATCAAGGTTTGTACAACGGATTTCTCTCCGCAGGACTCATCTGGAGTTTCTTTATTTGCGATCAGATTTGGGCAAAAAATGTCTCCATTTTCTTTCTTTGTTGCGTGATTGTTGCAGGAATTTACGGCGCATTGACTGCCTCAAAGAAAATATTTTTTGTACAGGCGCTACCAGCAATTATTGCATTGATTTTTGTTTTATTGCGTTGATTTTTTAGGAGCTGTTTCCCGCTGTCCACTATATCTTTTTTGTCTTAGAAGTTTTGTCCTAAAAAACAAAGTTTGCCACAAGACAAAAAAGGATGCCGTTCCCATCGGGGCTAGGGATTTTGTCTGTTAATCGACTTTTCACTATAAATAGACGTTTAAGCAATCATATTTTGATTCTTACTTAAAAATCTTCAGCTTCAATTTTTTCCTTGAAATCCTCAATTGTCTCCTCCATAGATTTGAAATATTTTCCACCGGAAGCATTGATGTGTCCGCCACCGTTGAAGTGTTTTCTGGCAAACTGATTAGTATCGACAGAATCCTTGGATCGGAAAGAGATTTTGATAAAATCCTCATAAAGGTCCTCCATAAAGAAAACTGCCATCTTGGTTCCCAAAACGCTTAATCCATAATTCACGAATCCTTCTGTATCACCTTTATCAAAGCCATATTTTTTCAGTTCATCACGTTTTAACCAGAGAATAGCTACTTTTCCTTCTTTCGTCAATTCTATTCTGCCGAGAACGAGGGAAAGTAGATGAAGTCTGGAAATTGTATTCGTATCCCAGGTGTTGGAAGTGATGATTGCCGGATCTGCACCTTTTTCAATCAAATCAGCCACAATTCTGTGTGTGCTTGCACTTGTAGATCGGAAACGGAAACCGCCTGTATCGGTCATTATTCCGGTGTAAAGACATTGCGCAATATCCAGATTTACAGATTTCTCATCATTGTTGGCTTGGATGAAATGATAAACCATTTGGCAAGTTGCAGGAACAGTGGTGTCCGAATAAACATAATCAAATTTTTCCGGCATCTGGTGATGGTCAATCAGGATTTTCTTCGCTCTGGATTTAGTTACCCAATCGCCAAGAATTCCAATTCTTGTTGGTGAATTAAAATCAAGACAGAAAATAACATCAGCATTATAAATGGCTTCGCCTGCGATTTTTCTTTTGTATTCTCCAATTACGATTTGTTTCGCTTCGGGCATCCATTTCAGGAATTTTGGAAAGTCATTTGGTGTGATAACAATGGCGTTGATTCCTTTAGTTTTCAGATAATGTTTAAGACCAAGAGAAGAACCAATCGCGTCCCCGTCGGGATTATGATGCGTTACGATAACGATATTATTTTCCGGAACGAGAAGGTGATTGATTTCTGAGATTTCTTTGTCTGTAAACATAAACGATTATTTGAAAAGTGAATTGCCAAAGGTAAAACTTTAAAATAAAAAAATCGGCTCAAAGTTGAACCGATTTTTCTTGATTTTATTGAAAATTATTTCTTAATGATCTTCTGTACAGATTGTCCATCAACTTTCAGATAATAAATTCCTGAAGATAAATCCTTGATATTGATTTCAGTTGTTGATGTTTTATTATTGGAAACCGATTTTATTAATTTTCCAGAACTGTCAATTAATTCTAAGGACGCATTTGGTTTCAGATTTTCTATTTTAATGAGGTCTGTAGCTGGATTTGGGTAAACTGAGATTTTCGATTTTGATATGTCAAGTGTATTTAGGTTGGGAGCATTGTAGAATATTTTTTTGCCAGAAGGGTTGGATATTACCAGATGTCTTCCACTATTATCTTGAGAAAAATCGATGGTGTAATTACCCTGTTGATATTCCGAATAAAATAGTACAATCAAAAAATCAAAATTTTTAACGGCTTCTGCATTTTCGCCCTCATAAACAGCCAGTGTCATACTTGTGGATTGAATCGTAAAATAATTAGCATTGTTTTCTCCATAAACTAAGGTTCCGGCAACGCTATTGAATAATTTTGTGCCAAAAACATAAGTATCAGCAACCTTGTCGAATGTACCTGACCCTGAATTGGAAAAAGGAGCAGGTGGATAATGATCTGTTTGGTTGTCCCATTGTATTTTTTGTATTTTCCATTCTGTCCCAGATAAAATGGAGTAATAATCTTGAGAGAAACCGAATAGCCATATACAGGTAAAAAGTAAAATGTAAAGTTTTTTCATAAGTGTTTTGTTTTTTATTTTTTTATAATCTTATGAACAGATTGCCCATCAACTTTCAGATAGTATATTCCAGAAGGTAAGTTTTTAATATTAATTTCAGTTTTATCTGACTGAATATTAGAAATTGTTTTAACCAATTTTCCAGAATTATCTGTCAATTCTAATGATGAATTAGGTTTTAGCTTTTCGATTTTTATAACATCAGATGTTGGATTTGGATAGACAGAGATTCTATTCATTCCATTTTCTTTAGTGCCTAAAATTGCGGATTTGAAATGGATTTCCTGAAATATGGAATTCCCAATTGTTAAGGTTTTTTCGCTTCCATTATTAGAAATATGATAAAAATAATTGGTGTCTGTTTTAAAAAAATCACAAAGTAAACCAAAGAAATTATTGACTTGACCATTGTCTCCCCAATAGTCTGCTAATGTACAAGCTTTGCTGTTGACTGTGAACATATTTTCGCCCGTATAAGTTACATTCATTCCGACATTGTTGAAAAATGAGAGACTAATTCTGGCTGGGTTTGAATTGAATTCGGTAATTTGCTGATAAGGCATCGATGGAGGGATTTGGTCAGTGGGTAACAGTTCTCCAACCACTTTAGTTATTTGCCATTTGTTATTTAGCAATTCTGAACTTTGTGCAGACAATAGATTAGCTGCGAAAAGTAGGATGTAAAGTTTTTTCATAAGTTATTAATTTATTTTATTTCTTGATAATCTTCTGAACAGATTGTCCGTTGATTTTTAAATAGTATATTCCAGAAGATAAGTTTTTAATATGAATTTCAGTTTTATCGGACTGGATATTAGAAATTGCTTTCATCAATTTTCCGGAACTGTCTGTGAGTTCTAATGATGAATTAGGTTTCAGTTTTTCGATTTTTATAACATCAGATGAAGGATTTGGATACACTACAATCTTTGATTTTGAAATGTCGGAAGTGCTTAAAGCTTTTTCTGAGTAATAAATTTTGTCTCCATTAGTTCGTGAGACAATTAGCTTTTTGCCATTACTGTTTTCATCGTAGGTGTAGTAGTAATTTTCAACATTCGGCGAATTTGTATAGTCGCCGGCGTAAAATGAATAAATAAGTCCATCAAAAAATTTAACTGCTATTTCATTTTCTCCTTCGTAGATGCCCAAAGTCATATAAATTGCAGGTATATTAAAATAGTTATTATTCCAACTAATTCTGCCAGATATAGCATTGTACATTCCAGATGATAAATTATAAAAAGGACCATTGTTTTGATTATCAAATTCTTCAAGGAATCTTCCAAAACTATTAGTAAGTGGTGGATAATAATTGACGTTGTTTTTCTCTACTCTTTCTATTTTCCACTCGATATTTAAAAGTGGTAGGTAAGATTGAGAAAATACAAGTTGGTTTAAAAAGATAAGTAATAATAATGTGTAGAGTTTTTTCATAAGTTTAAGTTTTTTAATTGACAATAAAGATAATAAAAAAATATGTTGTAATATCTTCATTTATTTAATGTTATGAATTCTGAAATGTTCCCCCAAAAATTTCCGTAACTTTGCTGTCCACTAAAATGTTTTTTACGTCATTTTAGGTTTAATATTTTAATTCAAAATCAATGCACAAAGCAGGATTCGTAAACATCGTCGGGAAACCGAATGCAGGAAAATCGACACTTCTAAACCAGTTGATGGGAGAGAAGCTGGCGATTGTTACTCAAAAAGCTCAAACCACACGTCACAGAATTTTCGGAATGTATAATGAGGAAGATCTTCAAATTGTTTTTTCGGATACGCCCGGCGTTCTGGATCCAAAATACGGTTTGCAGGAAAAAATGATGGATGTTGTGAAAGATTCTTTGCAGGATGCCGACGTTTTCCTTTTCATTGTAGATGTGACTGATAAAGCAGAGCAATCCGAATTTTTGATTGATAAGCTGAACAAAATTCCTGTTCCTGTTTTGCTTTTATTAAATAAAATCGATCAAACCAATCAGGAAGCTTTAGAAAAAATTGCAACCGAATGGCACGAGAAAATCCCGAAAGCTGAGATTCTTCCTATTTCTGCGCTCAATAATTTTAATCTCGATATCATCCTTCCAAAATTGAAAGAAATGTTGCCGGAAAACCCGCCTTATTACGACAAAGAAATGTACACCGATAAACCGGAACGTTTCTTCGTTAACGAAGCAATCCGTGAGAAAATCTTGTTGAATTATGAGAAAGAAATTCCTTACGCAGTAGAAGTGGTGACAGAACAGTTTAAGGAAAAAGAAGGTGCTATCGTGATTGATTCTATAATCTACGTAGAACGTGATACTCAGAAAGGAATCATCATAGGTCACAAAGGCGAGATGATCAAAAAAGTTGGAACGGAAGCTCGTATAGACTTAGAAAAGTTTTTTGGTAAAAAAATACATCTCAGCCTTTTCGTAAAAGTCAAAAAAGACTGGCGAAAAAATGACAGAGATTTGAAAAATTTCGGTTACCGTTAAAATACTCTAAAATCCTTTTCTATAAAGGATTTTTTTGTAGCTTTGAGTTAAATTCGATTTTAAAAAATGAGAAATTTTAATTCTACAAAAATCAATGATAATATTCTAGATGCGCTGATTTTGGTTCTTCGATTGTTCGTCGGAATATCAATGCTGACACACGCTTGGCCAAAATTGGACAAGCTTATTGCCAATGATAATATAGAATTTATGAATTTCTTGGGATTAGGATCTGCAATTTCCTTAGTTCTTGTCGTATTTGCAGAATTTTTGTGCTCTGTTTTCATCATTTTTGGATTTCTCACAAGATTTGCAACAATTCCGTTGATGATCACAATGTTGGTCGCATTTTTTGTAGTTCACGGTTCAGATCCGTATTCAGTCAAAGAATTGAGTCTGGTTTACTTTTTCTTTTACTTTACGATTTTGGTTTTAGGTTCAGGAAAGTTTTCTTTGGATTGGTTATTTTCTAAAAAAGAAGACCTTTACTAATTAAACCATTGCGCAAAAAAATCTTTGATAATGACCCAAAAATTCTTTCCTAAAAAATAGATGAGGGTAGAAGTGATGATTCCTTTTACAGTAAAGAAAATAATTCCGCCAATGCCGAACTTTTTCAGCAGGACTTTCCATTTCGGTACTTTCTTTTCCTTCAGCTCCGTATTCTCTTCCATTTTTTATTTTTTTCAAAATTAAGAAAAATTATCCAATTTAGATTCATTCAAAATAGCTATAGTTTTTCACTTTCAAATTCTCAAACCCAACGATACTTCAATTTAAAAACTAACGATTGTTAGTTTTTAAATTTTGTCGTTCAAAATATATTTTTATCTTTAGAAACTTCAAAAATAAAAATTTTATGTCCTCAATTTCAATATCAGAAAACCTAAAAAGATTAGGCATTTCAACAGAAAACAACGGAACTTCAACAGGATTAGAATTCTTTTCATCCGGTCAAAATATAGAAAGCTTTTCTCCGGTTGACGGAAAATTAATAGCTTCTGTGAAAACTTCCGATGTCAATGACTACGAAAAAGTGGTTGCAAAAGCGCAGGAAGCTTACAGAGAATTCAGACAGGTTCCTTCACCAAAACGTGGCGATTTGGTTCGTCAGTTTGGAAATAAATTGAGAGAATACAAGGACGATTTGGGTAAACTGGTTTCTTACGAAATGGGAAAATCTCTGCAGGAAGGTCTTGGCGAAGTTCAGGAGATGATTGATATCTGCGATTTTGCAGTAGGATTGTCCCGCCAGCTTCACGGTTACACGATGCATTCCGAAAGGCCGGGTCACAGGATGTATGAACAATATCATCCATTGGGAATTGTGGGCGTAATTTCCGCTTTCAATTTTCCGGTTGCGGTTTGGGCCTGGAACGCTTCTTTAGCATGGATTTGTGGAAACGTTGTCGTTTGGAAACCATCAGAAAAAACCCCTCTTTGCGCGATTGCCTGTCAAAATATTTTCGCTGAAGTTGCCAGAGAAAACGGACTTCCGGAAGGGATTTCTAGTTTGGTAATTGCTGACCACGAAATCGGAGATAAACTCGTGAATGACAAAAGAATTTCGCTTGTTTCCTTCACAGGTTCTACCAGAGTTGGAAGAATTGTTGGGCAAAATGTGGCCAAACGTTTCGGAAAATCAATTCTGGAATTGGGTGGGAATAATGCGATCATTATTACAGAGAATGCTGATATTAATATGTCAATCATCGGCGCTGTTTTCGGTGCAGTGGGGACGGCTGGACAAAGATGTACTTCCACAAGACGTCTCATCATCCACGAATCTGTTTATGACGAAGTGAAAAACCGTCTGGCAAAAGCTTACGGACAACTGAAAATCGGAAATCCTTTAGACGAAACCAATCACGTTGGACCATTGATTGACCAATCTGCGGTTAAGCAGTATCAGGATTCCATCGAAAAATGTAAGTCGGAAGGCGGGAGATTTATAGTTGAAGGCGGTGTTTTGGAAGGCGAAAATTACACTTCCGGCTGTTACGTGAAACCTTGTATTGCCGAGGTTGAAAACAGTTATGAGATTGTTCAGCACGAGACCTTTGCACCAATTCTTTATTTGATTAAATACAAAACTCTGGACGAAGCAATCGCGATACAAAATGATGTTCCGCAAGGATTAAGTTCGGCAATTATGACGCAAAATCTTCGTGAAGCAGAATTGTTCCTTTCCAGCGGCGGTTCAGATTGTGGTATTGCGAATGTGAATATCGGAACTTCCGGAGCAGAAATTGGTGGCGCATTTGGTGGCGAAAAAGAAACCGGAGGCGGAAGAGAATCAGGTTCCGATGTCTGGAAATATTATATGAGAAGACAAACCAACACTATCAATTATACAACTAGTTTGCCTTTAGCACAAGGAATTAAATTCGATTTAGACTAAAATAATTAAAATTTTTATGGCAGCTTAATCCGCCTTCCGCTCCCAATCTTTTTTGCAGAAGATTTCAGATTCAATAGAACTTGAAGTATACGCAAAAAAGGATTTCCGCTCAAGTCGGGCTGCAGATTCAACATAAAATCAAAAACCAACATCAACTATTAAAATGAGCACACTTGTACACGAAAATAAAGTAAAAGAAACATTAGGAAAACACATCCTAGCCGACGGGTTCGATTTTGTAATGGATTTTGAAAAGTCCCACGGTTCCTACATTGTAGACCGTTTGACGGGCAAAGAATATCTCGATATGTTCTCTATGTTCGCTTCGGCTTCTGTGGGTTACAATCATCCTTACATATTGGAAAAAGCCAATTGGCTGGGAAGATTAGCGACTTATAAACCAACTTTGAGCGACGTCTATTTGCAGGAATATGCAGATTTTATGGACGTTTATTCCAGAGTGGCAATACCGAAAGAATTACCTTACTGCTTTTTTGTAGAAGGAGGCGCTTTGGCTGTTGAAAATGCTCTGAAAACGGCCTTCGACTGGAAAACCAGAAAAAACTGGCAAAAAGATATTGATAAGGAAGCCAATTTAGTGATTCATTTCAAGCAATCCTTTCACGGGAGAAGCGGTTACACATTGTCGTTGACCAATACTTCCGACCCAAGAAAACACCAGTATTTCCCAAAATTTGAGTGGCCAAGAATTACCAATCCAAAACTGAATTTCCCAATTACAGAGGAGAATTTGGAGGAAACCATTAAGCAAGAGCAGATGGCTTTGTTGCATATTCAGGAAGCTATTTTGGCAAATCCAGACCAAGTGGCCTGTATTATTATTGAACCAATCCAGGCAGAAGGTGGCGACAATCATTTCAGAAATGAGTTTTTCGCTGAACTGAGAAGAATCTGTGACGAAAACGAAATTCTTTTAATTCTGGATGAAGTGCAAACCGGAATCGGGATGACGGGGAAAATGTGGGCTTATGAGCATTTGGGAATTATTCCTGATGTGATTTCTTTTGGTAAAAAAACACAGGTTTGTGGAATCTTAGCCAACAAAGAAAAGTTGGACGAAGTAGAACATCACGTTTTCGTAGAAAGCTCCAGAATCAATTCAACTTTTGGGGGAAACTTTATCGATATGCTTCGTTTTCAATTGGTTTTGGAAATTATTGAAAATGAAAATCTGGTAGAAAATTCTAGAGTTGTTGGTGAGTTTTTATTGGATGGATTACTAAAATTAGAACAAAAACATCCAGAACAAATCTTTGCATCCAGAGGAAAAGGATTGATGTGCGCCTTCGATTTGAAAGACCACGACGCAAGAAACTGGTTATACAAAAGACTTTATGAAGAAGGAATCCTTGTATTGACTTGTGGCGATAAATCCATCAGATTCCGTCCGCATCTTAATGTAACAAAAGAAGAAATCCAGATTGTTTTAGATAAAATTAATTCAATATTTGATAATTTAATATAAAGAATTTCGGGTTTTGATATTTTTTTTATAAATTGCTATGCTTAATAAAAATCAAAAATCTGAATTATGGATGCAACCACAAGAGTGTCTGTCTATGAAAGTAGCAGTCCACAGGAGATCCAGCTGATGAAATCTAAGCTGGAAGATGCAGGAATAAAATGCGATGTTGAGAACTCTTATCTTAGTTTTCTTTCGACTCCCACTGCAACCAACACTTTTATTAAAGTTGATCTTAGAGACGAAAAAAAGGCGTTCGAGATCATCGATGAATATCTAAAATCAAATCAAAATTGATTTCATATTTTTAAATTTTACGTTTTACAGGAATCGGATTCAAATTGATTTGAGTCCGATTTTTTTTATTAAAATTTTTTTTATTAATGTTTGTTGATAAGTATAAAATCAGTATCATTGCAGAACAAAAGGGGAATTAGCTCATCTGGCTAGAGCGTTAGACTGGCAGTCTAAAGGTGACGGGTTCGATCCCCGTATTCTCCACTATTTCCTTATCATTTTATGGTAAGGATTTTTTGTTTTAATTTTATTCAACATTTCTTCAGAATTTGAACTTTTTAAGCAGAAGTTTTTATTTCAAACTCTTGTTTAATTTGGATAAGTGTCCTATTTTTGTTGGATTGTCAAAATTAAACCTATTGAAAAAAATTACTTTTTAAAATCTACTTAATGAAAAATTCTGTACTGGTAATTTTATTTTCAATTTTCCTGGTTTCTTGTGGCGCATCGAAACCCACAAAAAAATATTCTTACAAAAAACCAAATTCAACATCCAAAACTGCAAATCTCAAAAAATTGAGTTCAACGTATTCCGGTAATGTTTCCGGAACAAGAGCTTCTATTCTGGACAATGCAGAAAATTATCTTGGAACGCCTTATAAATACGCCGGAAATACAAAAGCAGGCTTCGATTGTTCGGGCTTGGTTTGTAAAGTTTTTGATGAGAACAGAATCCAAATGCCAAGACGTTCAACAGATCAGGCCAAAGAAGGTCGTTCCATAAGCGTTTCCGAAGCGAAGCCTGGCGATTTGTTGTTTTTCGCAACTTCTGGAGGTTCATCGGTAACACACGTAGGAATCGTTCACGATATCAAAAATAGTGGAGAGATTACTTTTATCCACTCATCCACATCTAAAGGTGTTATCATTTCTTCGCTCAACGAAGCTTATTGGAACAAAGCTTTCCTTTTTGCGAGAAGTGTGCTTTAGTTTTTTTATTTTTGCATTGGATGAAAATTTAATCCAAAATAACATCAATTATCTTTAATCAATTATCATTATAAATCATATGTCTTTACAGGAAAAAATCGAAAAAGCTTGGGATAACCGTGAACTTTTAAAAGAAGAAGAATACCAGAATGCAGTAAGAGAAGTAGTTGCAAAACTAGACGCAGGCGAATTGCGTACAGCAGAACCTACAGAAAATGGCTGGCAAATCAACGAGTGGGTAAAGAAAGGTGTCGTGATGTATTTCCCAACCCAGACGATGGAAACGATAGAAGTTGGTCCATTCGAATTTCACGATAAAATTCCTTTGAAGAAAAATTACGCAGAAAAAGGTGTAAGGGTTGTTCCGCACGCTATTGCAAGACACGGGAGTTTCGTGGCAAGTGGTGTGATTATGATGCCTTCTTATGTGAATATCGGTGCTTATGTAGATTCAGGGACAATGGTTGATACTTGGGCAACTGTAGGAAGTTGTGCTCAAATCGGTAAAAATGTTCACCTGAGTGGTGGAGTAGGAATTGGCGGTGTTTTGGAGCCATTGCAGGCGGCGCCGGTGATTATCGAGGATGATGCTTTTATCGGTTCACGTTGTATCGTGGTAGAAGGCGTTCGCGTTGGGAAAGAAGCTGTTCTTGGAGCCAATGTTTGTTTGACAATGTCAACCAAAATTATCGATGTTACAGGACCAGAACCAATTGAAACTAAAGGATACGTGCCAGAACGTTCTGTTGTAATTCCTGGAAGTTATACAAAGAAATTTCCTGCCGGAGAATATCAGGTTCCTTGCGCTCTAATCATCGGAAAAAGAAAAGAATCAACTGATAAAAAAACCTCTCTTAATGATGCTTTGAGAGAAAATAATGTAGCGGTTTAATAATATAGATTTTAAACTTATATTTGTCATTCTAATGAGAATTAAAACTTCTTGTTAGAATGATATTTTTTTTAAATTAAACCTACGAAACCGTTGTGAAGCAGAAGTTCCTGAAATTAATCTCAGATTACCGGATTATTTTTATAATCTATATTATTGTTGTTGCTGTAACGGCTTACAGCAAGTATAAAAGAGGAACAGGCGGTTATAACAATTATCTGATTTTCAAAGGGGTTTTTTACAATACTTTACAGGAAAGAAATATATTTTCGCAATATCCAGATTTGTTTTTTGACAGCAACCATTACGGTATATTTTTCAGTTTGCTGATTGCTCCATTTGCAATGATGACAGACGGTTTTGGCGCAGTTTTCTGGAATGTGACCATCACTTTAGTGTTTCTGTATGCGATTTACAAACTTCCTTTTTCCAATGCTAAAAAATCATTTTTCGCTTGGCTTTGCCTTCAGGAATTTATTACCGCCGCGACTTATTTTCAGTTTAATATTATTCTGACGGGATTACTGATGTTGTCAGCCATTTACATTTATGAAAGAAAAGAAACTCAATCTGCGTTTGCCATTCTCATCGGTGTTTTTGTGAAAATTTATGGAATCGTTGGTCTATCCGCTTTTTTCTTTGTTAAAAATAAAACTAAGTTCATCATTTCATTAATCGTAATCTCAATTCTGTTTTTTGTTTTACCAATGCTGATTTCCAGTAAGGAATTTGGAATTCGATCTTATTTTGATTGGTACACCTCTTTATCAGGAAAAAATCTTGAAAATCAAGCTTTGGGAACTCGTCAGGATTATTCATTAATGGGAGTTGTGAGAAGAGTTTTAGGCGATGCTACTATATCGAATCTTATCTTTTTGATTCCTGGATTTATCTTATTTATGTTGCCTTATCTTAGAACAAAACAATTCAAATTTTTATCATTTCAAATGATGATTTTGGCTTCAACATTATTATTTGTAGTTTTATTCAGTTCAGGTTCCGAAAGTCCGACTTACATCATCGCTATTGCTGGCGTGATGATTTGGTTTTTGATGCAAAAAAAAATATCAAAAATAGACATTGGCTTATTGATTTTTGTAATGATTTTCACTTGTTTTGCATTTTCGGATTTATTCCCGAAATCTATCAAAGAAGAAGTTTTTATCAAATATTCGACAAAAGCAATTCCTTGTATATTAATCTGGTTCAGAGTGATGTACGAATTACTAACAAAGGATTTTGAGAAAGATTATCAACTAGATTGAAATTAAACTAATGAAAAAAATCTCCATCGTCATTCCCGCTCACAACGAACAAGAAAACCTTGCTTTGATTCATCAAAAAATCAAACAGGTTTTTGATGGATTGAATCATTATGACTTCGAAATCATCTTCGTCAACGATGGAAGCAGAGACAATACACAACAAAAACTGGAAGAACTTTCTCAAAAATATAGTGATGTAAAATTTATCGAATTTTCCAGAAACTTCGGTCATCAGCCTGCAGTAAAAGCGGGAATTGATAATGCTGATGGAAACGCGGTGATTTCTATGGATGGCGATTTGCAACATCCGCCAGAGTTGATTCCGGAATTGATTAAAAAATGGGAAGAAGGCAACGATATCGTTTTCACAATCAGAACTTATCCCAAAGAGATTTCGTTTTTTAAAAGGAAAACTTCTGACTTTTTCTACAAATTATTATCAAGTCTTTCCGATGTCAATTTGACGAAAGGCGGCGGTTCAGATTTCAGATTGATGGATGCGAATGCTGTGGAAGTAATGCGAAATTTCAATGAAGATGATTTGTTTCTTCGTGGATTGACAAGTTGGATGGGTTTCAAACAAACCGGAATCGAGTTTACAGCCTGCGAAAGACAATCTGGGGAAAGCAGTTATAATTTGAAGAAAATGATTACGTTTGCTTTCACAGGAATTACGGCATTCAGTGTCAAACCGTTATCAATTGCAGCTTATTTAGGCTTTTTATTTTCAGGAGTTTCAGTTTTAGGATATGGGATTTATGTCTTGTATTCTTTTATCGAAAAAACAGAAATCTCTGGCTGGGCTTCATTAATTATGACCATCGTTTTCTTCGGCGGATTACAATTAATCATCTTAGGAATTATCGGAATTTATCTTGGTAAGATTTTCAAAGAAGTAAAACAAAGACCAAATTACATTATTAAGAACAAAAATTTCTAAAATGATTTTACTGAGCTTTGACATCGAAGAATTTGATATGCCTTTGGAATATAACGGCGAGATTCCTTTGGAAGAACAACTTGCGATTTCCAGAAAAGGATTACAAAATATTCTCAAAATTTTAAATGAAAATCAAGTCAAAGCTACTTTTTTTTCTACAGTTGTTTTTGCGGAGAATAATAAAGATTTGGTTCAGAAATTACTAGCAGAAGGTCACGAATTGGCTTCTCACACCTGGTTTCATTCAGAATTTGAAGAAAAGCATTTGCTGGAATCGAGGTTAGAATTAGAAAAAATATTTGATACAAAAGTGGTTGGTCTCAGGATGCCAAGAATGAGTCCCGTTTCAGAAGATGCAGTTTCGGAAGCAGGATATTTCTACAATTCATCCATCAATCCAACTTATTTGCCTGGAAGATATAATAACTTCAAGGTCAGCAGGAAACCATTTTGGCAGAAGAAGGTTTTGCAGTTTCCCGCTTCGGTTTCTTCGATGTTCAGAATTCCGTTGTTTTGGTTAAGTTTTCATAACTTTCCACTTTGGATTTATAAATTTTTGTCTAAAATATCTATAAATTCCACAGAATTTTTGAATATTTATTTTCATCCTTGGGAGTTTGCAGACATCTCCAATCCAAAATATAAATTGCCCGCTTTTACCTTCAAGAACACTAATGAAGCTATGATAAATCGTTTTGATGATTTTATCAAATGGGCAAAAAAAAATAATTATCAATTTTCAACTACCAAATATTTTTTGGAAAATTGGACTCAAAAAAATAAAGAATAATGAAGATTGCATACGACGCCAAACGTGTTTTTTCCAGCTGGTCTGGTTTAGGAAATTATTCCCGCGATTTGGTGCGGATTTTAGCGACTTCCTATCCGGGAAATCAATATTTCTTATTCAACAAGAAGAAGTCAGAACGAGGCGATGAGATTCTGAAATTACCCAATGTCACTTTCGTTCAAACAACCAAAGGAACGCTTTCGAGACAGATGAAAACCGGAATCGATGCACAAAATATTGATGCGGATATTTTTCACGGTTTGTCAGGTGAATTACCTTTAAAATGGAACAAAAAACCAATCAAAAAAATCGTTACCATCCACGATTTGATTTTCGAAAGATATCCGGAATATTATACTTGGATTGATAGAAAAATTCATTTTTGGAAATTTAAAAAAGCATCTGTTTCTGCGGATAAAATTATTGCGATTTCGGAACAAACTAAGCTGGATGTTATTCATTATCTGAAAGTTCCGGAAAGTAAAATCGAAGTGGTTTACCAAGGTTGTCACGCCAGTTTCAAGGAAAAACAATCTGAGGAAATCCTCAATCAAATTAAAGAAAAATTCAATCTTCCGGACAGATTTCTTTTGAATGTCGGAACGATTGAACCTAGAAAAAATCTTTTAAATATTGTTAAATCGCTGAAGGATTCCAAAATTCCGCTCGTCGTCGTAGGGGCGAAAAAACCAAAATATTTTAAATTAATCAAAAAAGAAATCCAGAAAAGTAAAATTGAAGTTCAATTTTTATCGGGTGTTTCTATGGAGGAATTGGGTGGGATTTACAGACTCGCCGAAATTTTCATCTATCCAAGTTTTTTCGAAGGTTTCGGAATTCCTGTCATCGAAGCATTATTTTCTGAAACTGTTGTGATCACGAGCAATACAAGCTGTTTGCCTGAAGCTGGCGGACCAGATTCTGTTTACGTTAATCCAGAAAATGTGGATGACATCCGGGCAAAAATCAACTTCCTTTGGGAAAACGAATCGGAAAGAAACCGACGTGCAGAAAAAGGTTTGCGGTTTGTACAGAAGTTCAATGATGAGGTGATTGCTGAGGAAGTGATGAAGGTTTACAAGAGTTTGGTTTAATGGAAGTTTAATTCATAGAGGCTTCGAGAGTCTCAGCCTGACAAAATAGCAAACTACTATCAGCCATCAACTGACAACAAAAACTAACAACTAATAATTCCGTTCCCCAAAAATAGCAGAGCCAACTCGTACCGAATTGGAACCACATTTGATGGCTAAAGGAAAATCTCCGCTCATTCCCATTGACAAAGTTTCTAATGGTTTCATTTGAGATAGTTCATCAAAGAGATTTTTCAGAATAGAAAATTCTTCTCGGATTTGATTTTCATCTTCCACGAAACTCGCCATTCCCATCAAACCTTTGATTTCAATATTAGGATAATTTCCATTAAGATAATTATTGAAAATATCTTTGGCTTCATCAACTGTTAATCCAAATTTAGTTTCCTCTTTTGCAATTTTCACTTGAAGCAAAATATTGATTTTTCGATTATTTTTCAAAGCTCCTTTATCAATTTCTTTCAAAAGTTTTTCGCTGTCGATGCTTTCTATCATTGAGATAAAACCAGCAATATATTTCACTTTGTTGGTTTGGAGATGTCCAATCAGATGCCATTCGATATCGTTTGGAAGAACTGGTTGCTTTTCCAATAATTCCTGAACTTTATTTTCTCCGAAAGCTCTTTGTCCCAAATCATAAACTTCCCTGATTTTATCAGCTGGATTAGTTTTGGAAACCGTTACCAGTTTTACATTTTCCGGAAGTTGAGAAAGGATATTTTTATAATTTGTTTCGATTGGCATTTTGATGAAATTTTGAAAATCTGATACAAAAATAGGCATTAACCACAAAGTCTCAAAGCCTTCACAAAGGACACAAGATTCAAATTGAATAATTGTGTTCTTTGTGATAAAAAACTTCGTGCTCCTTGTGCTAAAATTATAGTCCAAAATTGCTCTAAAATTCGTAAATTTGAGGAAATTTTTATTCGAATAATAATCACAAAGATATGAGTCAATTTGATGTAACCGTTATCGGTTCTGGTCCTGGCGGATATGTTGCAGCAATCAGAGCTGCGCAATTAGGTTTTAAAACTGCAATTATTGAGAAATATCCTACCTTGGGCGGAACTTGTCTTAACGTGGGTTGTATCCCTTCCAAAGCTTTGCTGGATAGTTCTGAACATTTCGAAAAAGCAAAACACGAGTTTGCAGATTACGGAATTATCATTGATGAGCCGAAAGTAGATTTAGCAAAAATGATTGAGCGTAAAAACGGTGTAGTTGAACAAACTACAAAAGGAATCAACTTCTTGATGGACAAAAACAAAATCACTGTTTTTGAAGGTCTTGGAAGCTTCGAATCTGCAACTCAAATCAAAGTGACGAAAAATGATGGTTCAGCAGAAATCATCGATTCAAAATATACCATTATCGCAACTGGTTCTAAACCATCTTCTTTACCTTTTATTACACTTGATAAAGAAAGAGTAATCACTTCAACAGAAGCTTTGAATTTGAAAGAAATTCCTAAGCATTTGGTAGTTATCGGTGGTGGTGTAATCGGTCTAGAATTAGGTTCTGTTTATTTGAGGTTAGGTTCTCAGGTAACTGTTGTTGAGTTTATGGACAAAATCATCCCGGGAATGGATGGTGCGCTTTCTAAAGAATTGCAAAAAGTTCTTAGAAAACAAGGTATGAAATTCGAACTTTCTACAGCGGTTTCTGCAGTGGAAAGAAACGGAGATTCTGTAAAAGTAACTGCCAAAAACAAGAAAGGCGAAGAGGTTAATTTCGAAGGCGATTATGTTTTGGTTTCTGTTGGTAGAAAACCTTACACAGACGGACTTGGTTTGGAGAAAGCTGGTGTAGAACTGGACGAAAGGGGAAGAGTGAAAACTAACGACCATTTGCAAACCAATGTTTCTAATATCTACGCCATCGGAGACGTTATCAAAGGTGCTATGTTGGCTCACAAAGCTGAAGAGGAAGGAACTTTGGTTGCTGAAATCTTGGCTGGACAAAAACCTCACATCAATTATAATTTGATTCCTGGCGTAGTTTACACTTGGCCGGAAGTTGCCGGAGTTGGTAAGACAGAAGAGCAACTGAAAGAAGAGGGTGTGGCTTACAAGGTCGGAAGTTTCCCAATGAGAGCTTTGGGTAGGAGTCGTGCAAGTGGCGACACAGACGGATTTGTAAAAATTATCGCTGACGAAAAAACTGACGAAGTTCTAGGTTTCCATATGATTGGCGCAAGAGCAGCAGATCTGGTTGCAGAAGGCGTTATCGCAATGGAGTTCCGTGCAAGTGCTGAGGATATCGCAAGAAGTTCTCACGCACACCCAACTTACGCAGAAGCTGTGAAAGAAGCTGCTTTGGATGCGACTGGAAAGAGGTCGATTCATATGTAAGATTTGATTTTAATGATCATTTATATAAAGAGAGGCAATTTTGCTTCTCTTTTTTATTTTGGGGCAGCTTTTCCGCCCTCCGTTCCCGCTATCCCGAAAAGCCATTTTCTTTCCCAGGCTTTTTTCGGGATGAGCTCCACTCAGGTCGGGCTGCGAGCAATTCGTTGTTCAAATAAAACGATTATTCCCATTTTGTTCTTATTTTTGTTAAAATTTGAGTTATGATAAAAGAGCTTGACAAAGATTTCACAAGTCTTAATGAATATATCGACCAAATCAAACCGAGTAAGATTTTTATTCTGGTAGATGAGAATACGCATAACTATTGTCTGCCAATTTTACTCCCAAATCTGGAGACAGATGCGCCTTTTGAAATTATAGAGATAGAAGCGGGTGAAGAAAATAAAAATATCGGAACCGCTACTCAGCTTTGGGAAATATTCTCAGAAATGGAAGCGGACAGAAAATCGTTATTAATAAATCTTGGTGGAGGTGTGATCACGGATATGGGCGGTTTTGTGGCTTCAACGTATAAAAGAGGATTCAAATTTATCAATATTCCCACAACTTTGTTGGCGATGTGTGATGCTTCAATTGGAGGAAAAACCGGGATTGACCATCAGTATCTGAAAAATATTATCGGAACATTTGCTTTGCCGGAAGCGATTTTCTTTTATCCAAAATTCCTCGAAACTTTAAAATTTGAAGAACTCAGAAGTGGTTTTGCCGAAATGCTGAAACATGGATTGATTGCAGACGCCCAACATTGGAATGATTTGATTTCTATAGAAAAGATAGCGCCTGAGTTCATTGAACCATTCATCAAAAAAAGTATGGAAATCAAAAGTAATGTTGTTTCTCAGGATTTCAAAGAAGAGAATGTGCGCAAAACGCTCAACTTTGGACATACGATTGGTCACGCTGTAGAAAGTCTGTTCCTGAAAAAAGGAAATCTGATTCCTCACGGAGAAGCTGTCGCACTGGGAATGATTTGTGAAACCCATCTGGCGTTTCTTTGTGGATTGATAGATGTGGATGTTTCATCCGTTATCATTAGCAAGATAAAAAGGCTGTTTCCATACATCGATATTTCGGAATTCAAGAATGGGGCAATCATGGATTTGATGTTCAATGACAAGAAAAATCAGGACGGAAATATCAATTTTTCTTTGATTAATGGCATCGGAAATTGCCTTTTTGACCAAAAATTAAGCGCAGAACATATTATTCTGACCCTTAATTTTTATAGAGAACTTAATCAAAATTAAATTTATTATTCAATGAATAATATTCGTAATTAGTTGAAAATAAGTTTTTTGTTTTACACATTTGTGGGAAATAAAGATTTATAATTATCAATGTTTTAAATTTTGGCAAAGAATTTGAAAGTATCCATTCTCGTAAAACAAAATTAAAAATTTGATATTATGAAAAAGTTATTTTTAGGATTAGGTTTAGTAGCGGGAACATTTGCATTTGCACAAACTAGTCCATCATTTGGTTTAAAAGCGGGTCTTAATGTTTCTTCTATCTCAGATGATGGTTATGAAGATGCAAAATCTAAAGCTGGTTTCTATGGAGGTATCTTTATGAATGCACCTTTATCAGAGCAATTCAGCATCCAACCAGAGGTTTTATATAGCCAGTATGGTGCAAAAACTGTAGCAACTTACACTACGCCTCTTCAGACAGTTAGAAATTCGGCAAGTCTTAATTTGGATTATATTGCTGTTCCGGTAATGTTCCAATTCCACGCAACTCCAGCGTTCTATATTGAAGCAGGTCCAGAGTTCGGTTTCCTAGTTTCTGCAAAGGCAAAAGGTGATACAACAACAACTGCAGCAGGTGGCGGAGCTTCATCAACTGCGAGCTATACATCTCAGGATATGAAAGATAATTTCAGTAGTTTCAACATGGGTGCTGGTTTAGGTTTAGGATTTAATTTTACACCGAACTTAGGTATCAACGCTAGATATGTAGCTGGTTTTACTGATATCAACAAGAAAAGTAATGGTGAAGACGGAACAACTTCTACCAATAATGATAACAACAAGAACAGAAATAATACTTTCCAAGTTGGATTATCTTACAAATTCTAATATTATTAAATATTAAAATATTATTAAGACCGATTATTTCGGTCTTTTTCTATTTCATAATTTATACTTTTGCCATTCATAAACTATTATATATGAAGAAAATATTTGGGTTGTTTGGATTAACGATGATGTCATTGGCTTATTCGCAATCATTTGGGGTAAAAGGTGGACTGAATGTCTCTACTGTCAGCAAAGACAATGGCTGGAAAGATACGAATGCAAAAATTGGTTATTTTGCCGGAGTTTATATGCACGCTTCGGTCAATAGTATTCTCAGCATTCAACCGGAATTGCTATATAACAATATGGGTGTAAAATATGAAAATGGTACTACAACTCATACTTTGAACTTGAATTATGTTGCGATGCCGATTATGTTTCAATTGGAACCCATCCCAAAATTGTACTTTGAAGCCGGACCGCAATTTTCTTATTTATTAGGTAACAAGAACAAATATGAGACTAATAATAAGACTATTATCGAAAAAGATAAAGATGCTTATAATCAATTAGATTTGAGTGCGGGAGTAGGATTAGGATTTAGGTTTAATAATATGGCATTGGGAGCTCGATATTTATTTGGCTTCACAGACATTAAAAAATCAGGTTCAACAAGTTGGAATAATAGTGATAAACAATTACGCAATAACGGACTTCAAATAGCTTTGCAGTACGGATTCTAAAATAAAAAAAGCCAACTTTTAAAAGTTGGCTTTTTTTATTTGCTCTAATCTTATTATTTCACAATAAGGTTTTTGCTTGTAGTTTCTCCGTTATTAGAGATTACAACTCGGTATGTTCCAGTTTTCAAATTAGAAATATTAACCTGAGTTTTTTCGTTTTCCAAAGATCCATTTGAAATTAATTTTCCAGAAAGATCTACTATTTGGTAAGTAGCACCTTTGTTTACTTTATCCAAAGAAATATTAACTTCCCCTTTGGCAGGATTTGGATAGATTGCAAAACCTTTGTTGAAAACAGACTCGTTTACCGCAAGAACCTTATTAATGTTGAATCTGGTTGCATTAACAGCAAAATAAATATTGTCAACAGCTTTTACCATAATTCTTGCATTACCATTATTTTCATTTGGAAGAATTACGTTTGCACTTCCAGTATTAGGTACACTTTCTGCTAATACGGTAGGGAACGTTAATCCATTGTCAGATGACAAAAGGATTTGTACATTTTGTGTGTTAATTGGAGCTACATTTGTCCCGGCAATATCCCAAGTTATTGGAAGAGTAGAACCTCCGCTGTAATTGGCTGCTAATGCTTGAGAAGTTACTTTGAAAGGTCCGGTACTAGTTACGGTTACTTTCATTAAATCTCTTGCAGATTGATTTCCTGTTGCTTTGTTGTCATTAACTAATAATGAAAAATTTAAAGTTCTTGCTACATTTGGTATAACTTCCCATTTTGGAGCTAAATTGCTAGCTGAAATAGAAGCCATACTTGGAAAATATCTTTTATTAGATGTTGTAGGTAAGTAAGATCTAAAAATAGTTCCGCCAGTTGCGGTTGCTACAGGGGGTTGAGGATTAGTTGTAGAAAGAGCTGCAAAATCCGTTTGTTCCCAAAGATAAGTCAGTTCATCTCCATCAGGATCTGTTCCAGAGCCTGTTAATACAAATGCAGTTCCGTTAGGGATTGTGTAATCTGCACCTGCATCAGCAGTAGGAACACCATTATTGTTAGATGTTTTTACAGAACAGTCTATTGAACGTGTAATTACATTATAAATCTCTACAACGTTTACAGAATGAAAATAAGCGTCACTATGCGCCTGAACATTATTTGTAGATGTACAAATACCCGCATAAGCCATAATTGTAGAACCACTTCCTGGCTCCATTGCAGTAGAGTTGTTGGCATTTCCGGTACAAGATCCTGTATTTGCACGGAACGTATGATTTCCTCCAAACTGATGTCCTATTTCGTGAGCTACATAATCAATGTCGTATGCATCAGCTCGTGGTGCATTTGAGCCTGTAACTCCTCTTGCTTTACCAGTACCAGCGCAAACTGATGGTCGTTGTGCAATACCACCACCGCCAGTGCTGAAAATATGTCCAATATCATATGATGAATTTCCAACTGTTTGATCTACAAAATTTTGATTTTCATCTAATAAAGCTACTCCATCATCATTAGTAAAACCAGGGCCATAAGCGTCAGTGTCGATGGATAGCAAAAGATCATTATTAGGAATCATAACCATTGTTAGAGAAACTGTTTTTTCATAGACCCCATTTACTCTTGTCATAGTTGTATTCATTGCTGCCAATACTGCTGCTTTTTTTTGTTCAGTAGTTCCAGAAGCGAGCCCGGCTCTATTAATATGATAATTAGAATATTCAACTGTACTTGAAAGTGCCAATCTGTATTTTCTGAACATCCCGTCTTGTACGATTGGTGCTTTAAGCGAAATCGGAGTCACTGATGGCTGACTAGGCAGATTTACATTGTCAAAGTCACAATTGAAACGCTCAGGATCTGCAGGCAAACTTGATTTTTTATAAACTATATAATTTGACAAATCATTTGAATAGGAATCCATATAACTCACATCCCAATTATCAAAATACATAATATTCATTCCGTCAAAAGGAGAGATACTGAATCTAATTGTATTGCCATTACTGTCTTTTTGATATCCAAGGTAAGATTTTATACTAGGATATTTATCGGATAGTTCTTTCTCCATCACTGCGGCTTCTTGCACTACATAATCTACAAGTTTCCCAGAAGCATTAGGGAATTTTAAAACAAGACTTTCGTTTTGAGTTCCACGGCTTGGCGCTTTTGCCAGCTCTGCCTTGATTCCTTCAACATTTAAACTGAAAATTTTATATTCAGTTGGAAGTGTTTTTCTGTCTTTTAATCCGGATTTTCCTGCAACACTCAAATTTTGTACAGGCGACCAAAAGTTCTTTTGAGCACTTAATAACATAGAAGCTATGATACCAGTGGCCGTTAATAAATGTTTAACCATAATGATTTGTATAAAATATTAATTACGTTTTGAACAATTAATTTAACTATAATTGATTAAAATGATAATAATTATTATTTTTAAATTAAAAGTTGAGAGGTAAAAATAAAAAAAAACAACCAAATAATTACATTTGGTTGTCATTTTAACATTACTAAATTTATTTTATTCCGAAATCACAATCTTCGTTCCCTGCGTATGCGCATTCATCTGCGGTGCATAGTAGTTTTGAAGCGTTGTAATGCCGTTTGAGAAGTTTCCGCTCGCATTCGCCACATAATCATATTCGAAAACATATTTCCCTTTCGGCATATTTTCAATGTAGAAATTGGTGGAAGCATCTTTTGTAGATTGATAATAACCTAAATTGTTCTTCCATTGATAACCGGAAATCACACCTAAAGGTTCAAAACCTGCAGCTCTCATATCTTTCAAATGAATAAATTCCATATTTCTGTCGGTGTTTAAAATCATTCTTGCAGTCACTTTATCACCAACCTTAATAGACGAATTTTCATTAATCTTAACCAATTGTTCTCCATTTTCAGTCTTGACTTTTTTGTACAATTCCTTAGTAATGGAAATATAACTTTCCGAAGATTTTATTTTGTCTAAATCCTCATAATATTGCCAGAATAATCCACCTTGAACAATTCCCGGACTGTCTTTTTTGATGACAACCGTTCCTAAATCTTTATCCAGTTTATCAGAATTAATTGATTGTTTAACATAACCAGTCGCCTGCTTTTGTGGATTCAATTGTTTTCCACCCCAAGTTATTTCTGCTTTGTCAGATTCTGCAGAAGTCCAAGATTTCCCTGAATTCAAAATTGTAAAAATAACTTCCGCTGTTCCTCTGGAATTACCCCAAGAATTCACTTCTTTTTGAGTGATCAGCCATATTTTCATTTCTTCAATAAAATTTTCATCTTGTGGAGTAAGTTTCTGGAAAGCTTCCAAAGCACCAGCCTGATTCACAGTTTTAGAAGAATACCAACCCCAATCGTTCAGATTCTGTTTCCAGTAAACCCCTTGAGTTTCCGTCTCTGTAGAAGTTTCTTTCAGATAAGTTATCAGTTTTTTCGAAACATCTTTCAATCCATAATTGTTGAATAATAGAGCCGAACGATGTAATCCAAAGAATGTAAAGTCAGTAATTTTTGCAGTTTTCGCTTTAGAAATGACCGAAGTTTTCAAAGTTGCACCTTTCGCTTTCAAAGGAAATTCTTTTTCCCAATAGCTTCTTGTGTCAAGATAATCGATTACGAAATTGTTCCAAACATTGTCTTTCTCAGTTTTCCAATATTTATTCACTTCATTATCCACATAAGAAACCAGTTTTTTTACCATTTCTTTTTGCTCAGAACTTTGATAATCCGCCACATTACCTTTCAGCCATTCATTGATTCTACTCAGATTTTTCAATATATAAAGCGAAGTATAATAAGAACTTGGATAACCAGAATACCAGCTGAATCCACCATCAGGATTTTGAAGTTTTGCCAATTCAGACCAATCCGTTTGAATGGAATTTCGCATCGTATTTGCATCGAATAATCTTGCTAATTTCTGCATTTGTTCTGTCTCATTTTTACTTTCCAAAACCCAAGGCGTTTCATCCAACAACAATTGTTTCAATTCCTGATTTTTCTCAAGATTCGAGATCAAAAGACCTTTGGATTGATATTCATCAAAAACGGTTTTCAGTTTTGGATTGGCTTTGAAAATTTCCGAAGCCAGAACATCTGCAAACCATTTGTTGAAAACAACATCCGCAGAATTATTGGTGTCATCTTTCAAGCTTGGAAGCGCAAACATAATCTCCCAAATAGGATTCGTTGTCAATTCCAGAGTGTTGGAAACATTGGTTAATGTTTTGGAATTTGAGTTTTTCAGATTTTCCAAAGTGAAAGTCTTCGTCTGTCCTTCTTTCACAAAAATCGGAAGCGCATCTGTCACCAGCATTCTGTTCGGAAGAACTGCAATGGCTTTTTGTTCGCCGTCAGAGAAATTACCTGCTTTGGCAACAATTTTAATAATAATCGAAGAAACATTGTTTGGAACTTTCAGTTTCCAGGTCGCAGATGTATTTCCATTTGCATCCAAAGAAAAAGATTGCTCCTTATTATAACCGGAAACTGCTGTCAATTGACTGATTCCGAATTTATCAGAAATATCTTCATTCGTAAAAGCATCCAAAATTTGTAATTGGGCAAAACCAGTTAACTTTTGGTTGACCAAACTTGATATTTTCGTCTGAAGATTCAGTTCATCGCCTTCCCGCAGGAATCTTGGATAATTTGGCGTAATAGAAAATTCTTTCTGCGTCACAACAGATTTTTCCAGAATTGCTGTTCTTGCATCTTTCGTATGAGCCAAAAACATCACTTTCCATTGTGTCAAAGCTTCCGGAGAAGTGAATTCAAATGAAACGTTTCCTTCTTTATCTGTCAAAAGATTAGGATAGAAAAATGCCGTTTCGTTGAGGTTTTGACGAACTGGGATTTTGTCTAAGTCTTTTGTAGAGTTTACATTTGGTAAGCTTTTAAGAACTTCTTCTACATTGCCAGCACGATTTCCGTAAAGTGCATCTGTTGCCATCATTTTTGCTCTAGGAGGGGATAAAGACATTTCTACTTCTTGTGCAGTAACAGCTTTAGGTTTTGGGCATCCCTGATAATTTGGTAAACCAGGCACCGTAGGACAAGCATCATCTTCATCAACAACTCCGTCGCCATCAGTATCCTTCAAATTCCCAAAGTATATTCTGCCATTAAACCAATTAAACTTAGGAATACGAATATCATTTGTGTTCAAATAATTAATTTTTCCATTATAATATTGCTGCTCCAAACCATTTCTCAACTCATAAGAACTTTGGTAGAAAGGCGAATAGAATTTTTGCCAGCTCCAAGAGTTTACTGCAAACTGATCAAGCGATTTATCATACATATTCGCTAAAACTTCAGCATTGATTTTTTCTTTATCAGCGCCAGAAATTTTTATTGTCCATTTTTCTTTTTGTCCAGGTTGTAATTTATCTCGGAAAGTCACGGTCTCGATTTTCAAATCATCTTTACTGTCCGTAATTTTCAGATCAATTGATTCGGTTTTTACATCATTGAAAGCCACCAATTGGAATTGTAAATTCACTCTCGAGATACTTTCATCTTTCGGAATCACCGTTTCATATTCCAGAATTCCATTTTTGAAAGATTTGGTTTCTGTCGTGGTTTCGCCTTTCCCATTTTGAATGAAAATTTGGACCAAAGCATCCGGAACTGCCGAATAAACAATGACTTTCGCCTTCTCTCCACGCTTGAAATCCAGCGTTGGTTTGATTACTTCCAAAAACGGATTTTGATTTTTACCCAACGATTTTTTATCCCAAACTTTGAAGAATTGCTCCGTTTTTATCGTGTCTTTCCCTTCGATATTGTAAAGCTGAAGTTTGTAAGTTCCAGATTCTAATTTCCCTAAATCAAGTTTAGTATTTGGTGTTTCGTTTCTAGTATTTTGTGCATCTTTTGTCACACTGACCGGAGTCGAAGTGTTTTGTATTTTATCAAGAATAACTTTTTCAACCTTCCAATTCTTCACATCATCATTTTTATCAAATCTGTCGTGAGGAAATTTCTGTACAAATTCACTTTTAGAAATAATTGGCAAATCCTGAACAGTATTTTCAAATTGACTTCTGAAAATCTGCTTCGGCTCTTCCAGTTTTTCCAATTTTGCTTGGTAAGATTTTTTCAGAACTTGGTCGTTGTAATTTTTGGTGTCAACTGTCAGTTTAACAGCTTCATCAGAAAAAATATTTCCAATTTCATTTGCTGTGATATAATGAGAAACTGAAGCTACTTTCACGTTGCTGTTTGCAGATTGTGTTTCGCCATTGATATCCGTCACAGAAGCATTGATTGCATAATTATCAATCTGAATTCCTTCCAGAGTTTCATCTTTTTTCAACTCTACTTTGATGGTAAATTCGCCTTTCTCATTGGTTTTCACATCGCCCAAAATCGAATTTTCATTGTCATTCCCACGCGGATACCACCAGAAATAACGCCAACGGATATTCTGTTTTTTAATTTCATAATTCACCGTCGAATTGTTCAGCGGAACGCCTGAAAACATTACAGCTTTTCCTTTCAGCTCAATCGTTTGACCGTATTTGTATTCATCTTTTATAGGTTCAAATGTCACTTCAAACTTCGGACGTTTGTATTCCTCCACCTGAAAATCTGTGTAACCATTGATATCAAAACCGGATTTGTTATCATTATTCACTTCAATATTGAAACTGCCATTCAGCTTGTTTTTTGGGAGCGTAAAACTGCCATTAATAGAGCCGAATTCATTGGTTGTCAATTTTAAAGTCTGCAATTCTTCACCATTGGCATCGTGCAAAATAATGTTTAACGGAATTTTTTCAAGCACTTTTACTTTCTGAGTTTCGCCATTGATGCCTGTTACAATTGCTTTAAAGTAAACAATTTGTCCAGGTCTGTAGATTTTTCTGTCGAGGAAAATCTGTGCGGTTTCCTGATTTTGAGATTTGTTTTGGTTGTTATAATTATCATAACCGTAAACATTTATCATTGAGAAATTATTTCCGTTTCTGATTAGGAAATTTCGGTAATATTCTTTATTGTCAGAGTTTGGAATTTGGAAATTTCCGGACGCATCCGTTTTAACCGAATGCTTTACGATTTGTTTTCCTCGAACATATTCGGTGATTTCAAGATTTTCATTTGCAAAAGCTTTTCCATTTTCATTATTCACCAATTTCAGAATATTCGCTTTCGGATTGGAATCATCTTTCTTAGAATAAATGATTTTCGCATCCGAAACAATGAAATGATAATTTCCCTGAACCGAGTTTTCAACTATATATTCTGCCAGATAAATCCCTGCTGGAAGTGCTTTCAGCTCCAAAGAAGTTTTATGAGTTTTGAAATCTGTAGATTCCGGCAAATTGAATTGGTCTTTTCTTACCAAAGATTTTTTAACCTTAGCAAAAGGATTTTGATAAGAATCAAAAACGTAATTCAGAAAACCTGCGTTGTCATCAGCTTTGTAAATATTCAAAGAAAAGTTTTTCACATTTTTTCCTTCCGCAACAATCTGAATCGGCTTGTTGCTTTGTGTTTCGTTCTCATAGAACAAATTCAGTTGCGGATTTTTAATTTGATTTTCTTTGTTCTTGATATTATTGAGGAACTTAGATTTTGGAAACATTTCCTTCGCATTATTTGCCCAAATCAAAGCCAATTTGAAATCCTGTTTTTCCTGAAGAATCTCAATCATATCATCGATAATCAAAACTTTGTAATCGCCTTTCGTAGATTCATTGCCAACCAATTTTTCAAGTTGAGCGAATTTGTCTTTGCAATGATTCAATTCACAATCATAATTGATTTTTTGATGTTTGAAGTACAATTGAGCATTTCCAGAAAGTGAAGCGATTTCCGAATCAAAAATTGAATTGATTTTGGTCGAATTTACTTTTAATTCGTTCGGCGTAAAAAGATTTTGATTTCTGAGAAAATCGATATAATTGTAATTGTACCAATCAGAAAGCGTCGGGAAATAATCCAAATTGTCAGATTGTTCAAAGATTTCTTTGTACTTCTGCATCTGGATTTTCTTCAAAACCGAATTCTCTTTCTCAAGTTCTGAATAGTTCTTAGCCAAATAATTCTTAAAATCAAGCTTGCTCCAAGTTTCAATTTGAGATAAATCAGCGTTGTCGATATTCGTTTTCTGATTGATTTTCCAGGAATTATTTTGATAGTAATCTTTGATGAATTCCAAAGTCAAAATATGGAACAATTGCTTCTCATCGCCCTTCAGTTTAATTTCGGTTGATAAAAGTTTCGAAAAGAATTTAGAATTCTCATCGTTTTTCGTGTCGTCTTTCGTCTGTTTATTGATGCTGAATTCTGCCTTCAAAGATTTAATCAACTGGATAGAATTGTTGTCTTTCAAAGCCTGATTCTGGATTTCCAAAACCACGGGAAGATTAGATTTGTATGTGCCTTTTTTGTAGTTGTCTTCGATTTTTTTCCATTGCTGGTCGTAGTAATTCTGTGCAGATAAATTCATATTCATAAGTATCAAAAAGAATACAGATAATGACTTTAGGATTTTCATAAGTTTATTTTTGTCTTGTGTAAGATAGTTTTTTCCGACATTTGTTAAAGAATAATGTCGATTTTAAATTTAGTAAAAAAATATGTGATTGACAGTCAGATTTTTGTCTCTTTGATGGGAACAATGTTGGCTGGTTTTTTTATGCTGGAGCAAAACATATTCCGTTGGCCAAGTTTGCTGTTGATTTTCATCACATATTTCAGCGGTTATCTCTACACGAAATATCAAAATCAGAGAAAAGTTTTCATTAAAATTCTGATATTCAATTCACTTTGCGGGATTTTAAGTTTTTGCTTGATTGTCTTTAATCATAACGAAATCAGATTGTTAAAGTGGGCGGTAATTGTGGTTATTGGATTGCTATACAATTCATTTTTTCTTGAGAAATTCATCAGAAAAATCCCATTACTCAAAATTTTTTATGTGGGATTGACCTGGGCTTTAATCAATGCTTGGCTGATTCTTCCAGAATTTAATTGGGAGATTTTTCTTATCACCTGGTTGTTCATTTCAGCATTGGTTTTGCCTTTTGATATTCGGGATATGAAAAGTGATGATGTTGTAACTTTCCCTATTTTAATTGGTGTTCAGAAAACAAAATATCTGGCTTATCTGTTGGTTTTCACCCCAGGTTTGTTGAGTGTTTTTTATCTGGATTTGGTTTTTGCACTGTGCTTTTACCTGACTATAATTTTCACATTTATATTAATTTATTTTTCTGAAAATAGTAATCGTGACACATATTTCTCTTTTTGGGTGGAATCTTGTAGTGGTTTACCTTTGTTAGGCTTTTTGGCTTATAAATTGATAATGCAGTTTTGTTAAAATTTTCGGATGTTCAATAAAAAATCTATTCTTCTCATAATCGCCTTAACCAGTTTTTTTTCTTTTGCAGATGCGCAGGAAAAGAAAGATTCGATTTATTATAAAATTGAGGAGTTCTCGGACAAAAGAAAATTTACAAAATTCCTTCATCGTTTCATCTTTCGTCGCGAAGCAGATTCGGCTTCAGTAAAAACCCGAACGGAAAAGCAAGCGCAGGAAACTTATGATGGAAAATACATCCGAAACATCAGAATAGAAACCATTGACCCTTTTGGATACAACACCAAAGAGAAAAAAGAGAAATCAAAATGGTACGATTGGTTCACAAATCATCTTCATTCCAACACCAGAATTTCGACAGTTAATAATTATCTATTGTTCAAAAAAGATGAAGAATATAATGCTCAAAAACTTTATGAATCTGAACGTTTGCTGAGAACGATGCCTTTTGTGAATCGTGTTAATATTGCTGTAGAAAATAGTTCCAATGATTCCATTGATGTCGTTGTGAAAGTTTTGGATTCCTGGAGTTTGAAGCCTCGTTTCAGTTATTCGGGAAGTAAAATTGGTTTGGGAGTAACGGAAGAAAATTTTCTCGGTTTAGGTCACGAGGCAGATTTTCTTTACAGAAATGATTCAAAGCAAAAACAAGATTATATGTATGGAAGTTATACGGCTTATAATCTTTTCGGTTCTTATATTAATGCTCAGATTTTAGGCGAAAGAGACTTTTTTAAAAACGAAAGAATCAATCTGAACGCCAGAAGAGATTTTTTCTCACCTTTAACAAAATGGGCCGGAGGTTTCACTTTCGAGTATTTTATGCGAAATGTTTTATTACCAATAGAAACTGAAACGACTTTTCCGGAAGTTCAGATCAAAGTTTACAGTCAGGATTTGTGGGGCGGTTACCAGATTTCGGTTTCATCCAACAAAGAAGAAAGAGTTTCCAGTAATATCGCTTTGATAGGTCGTTTTCAGAATTATCAGTACAAGGACAATCCTTATCTTGACCAATTTGGATATTTTACTTCCTACAGCAGTTTTTTGGCGTCTGCAGGTTTTATTCAGAGGAAATTCTCTGTGGAGAAAAACATTTTCCAATATGATCTGCCTGAGGATATTGCTTACGGATATACTGCCAACTTGACCGGAGGAGTCTTATCCAGAAGCAATGAAATGATGCCTTATGCCGGCGTTTCTGCATCTTACGGAGATTTTACGAAAATTGGATATTTCAATCTCAAAGCGCAGTTTGGAAGATTTTTCAATGAAGATACTCAAAACCGTGAGTCTTTCCGGTTGGACGGAACTTATTTTACCAATCTGATGGATTGGAAATTTGCGAAAGTCAGACATTTCTTTTCGCCAACTTTAGCGCTTGGAAATCCTCAACATAATTATTCTTACAGAGACAGGATCAATCTTTCTTCGGCTGAAGATTTTCCTGTTTATAATGCAGATTATATCGGAACAAAGAAGTTGGTTTTGAGATATCAGCTTCAGCTTTTTGTGAACAAGACCTGGAAGAATTTCCATTTTAGTCCTTATCTCACAACTGCGTTTGGATGGTTGGCGATGCCTGATGACAGGTTATTGAAAACAAATGCTAATACCAAAATCGGAATTGGCGTTTTGATTAATAATCCTTATTTGGTTTTCAACAGGATTCAGATTTCGTTTACCTATTATCCTCGAGTTCCTTTTGATAATAATTCGGTTTTTGACTTTAACAGCAACCGAAATAATCTTCTTCCGATGAACAGCTTTGCTACAGATATTCCGCATTTTGTGAACTTCGGGAATTGATTTTGTTATTAAGAAGTTTTATCTTTACTGAAATTTTTGAGTGATGGAAAATATTAATGACATTAAAATCAAACTGATTCAGAAAATCTGTGAGTCTGATAATTATTATTCGCTGTCTTCACTTCTGAAAAATTTTGAAAATAAACCCAACAACATTGTTGCAGAACCAGAATCCATCTATGAATCTGAAAGACCGATGACTGAAGAAGAAGTTGATGAATATTTTAAAGAGCAAACAGTCGTTTTGCCTGATTATATAATGAAAATGATAGAACTTGGGATGGATGATGTGAAAAACGGAAGAGTTTACACAGAAGAAGAGATGGACAAAATGGATGAAGAATGGCTAAAATAAAAATCGAATGGACTCATTTTGCAAAAAAACAAAGAGACGAAATTTTCGATTATTGGAATAACAGAAATAAAAGTAATTCTTATTCCAAAAAACTGAGAATCATAATTAAAGAAAAAACAAATCAGTTAAAATTGCAACCATTTTCTGGTGTTCAAACAATTGATGAAAATACCAGAATTCTGGTTCTGAAAAATTATAGTTTGATTTATAATATAGAAAAAGACACTATTTCCATCATTTCATTTTGGGAAAACCATCAAAATCCTGAAACGCTCAAAACTATTTTAGGATTATGATTATCAACAAACTTTCACTCATCAATTTCAGAAGTCATTCTCAGCAAGATTTCGTTTTTTCTCCTCAAATCAATTGTTTTGTGGGGAATAATGGAGTAGGGAAGACCAATATTTTGGATGCGCTTCATTATCTTTCTGTCGGGAAAAGTTTTTTGGGAAATTCTGACCTTAACAACATCAAATCCAATGAGGATTTCTTCGTCATCGATTCCGAAATTCAGAATGAGGAAAAGGAAGATTTGATTAAGATTCTGATGCCAAAAGAATCTAAAAAAATCATTAAGAAAAATGATAAAACCTACGAAAGATTGGCAGACCACATCGGTTACTTGCCAAGTGTGATGATTTCGCCGTATGATTCTAATCTGATTTTGGATTCTGGGGAAAGTCGCAGGAAATTTCTGGATGCAATGATTTCTCAGACGGATTCGGCTTATCTTTTTGATTTGATCCAGTATCAGAAAACCATTCAGCAGAGAAATGCTTTGTTGAAATATTTTGCGAAGAACAGAACTTTTGACAAAGATTCTTTGGAAATCTATGATGAACCTATTTCCACTTTCGGAACACGAATTTTTGAGAAAAGAAAAGAATTCGTCGAAAAACTGAATCCAATTGTTCAGCATTATTATGAAATCATTTCTGGCGGAAAAGAAATTGTGAATGTTATTTACGAATCTCATCTTTTGAATGGCTTCGACTACGCTCAGCCTGACAGTTTTTTTAAGGAACTTTTGTCTCAAAGCATTGACAAAGACAGAGCGTTGACTTACACTTCCAAAGGAACACACAAAGATGATTTGTTGTTCGAGATGAATGGCAATTCAATCAAAAAAATTGGTTCACAAGGTCAGCAGAAATCATTTTTAATTGCGCTCAAATTGGCTCAAATCAACCGAATCAAAGAATTGACAGGAAAGTCTCCAATCCTTCTTCTAGATGATATTTTTGATAAATTGGATGACACTAGAGTTTCTCAATTAATTGAATTAGTTAACAAAGAAAGCTTCGGTCAAATTTTCATTACGGATACTCACAAAGAACGGACGGAAAACGTTGTGAGACGAATCAATGAAGAGAGTAAAATTTTTGAAATTTAAAATGATGAGAAAGTTTTCAGTTTTGATATTTATTTTTTGTTTGGTTTTTATTTTTGGACAGAAGAAGAAAAGCAATTATAGTAAGAATCCTATTGCTGAATTAAATGACTACACTGCGTCTGAAGGAAAAATTAATAGGGATTATAAACCTTTATCATTAGGACTGAGAATCAAAAATTATCCTTTTAATAAAGCTTCAAAAATAAAAATAGTTTCATACAATTTGAATTTCGCAAAACGAACCATGTTTGAACCTATTCCAATTCCTAGAACAAAAGAAGACTCTCTAATGGTTAGCGAAATTGAAAATCGGCCAAAATCAATCGATTTTAGAGATGTTCTTGAAACCCAATCTGACAATAGAGTAGAGCAATCAAAAACGCTTAATCTGACTGAAATTTCTAAGTTAACTCATATTCTTTTTAATACTTGTAATAAATACTTTATTACTGAGCGTTCGCAATCTGGTTGTTTCTTTCCCCGAAATGCGGTTGTTTTTTACGATGATAATGACAAAATATTTGAGATAATGGAAATTTGTTTTGAATGTGGAGGAATAGAAACTTATCCAAATAAATTTTTTAATTGGCGAGAGTCTTGTGAATATATTTATCCCGAATTAGAAAAATTTTTTAATGATAATGGATTAGAAACCCAATATCAAAAAAATAAGTAAAAAAATACAAAACCTCAACATAGCCCTGATGGAAACGGCATCCTTTTTAAAAAATGTGTTTTTGAATCGTTGTTTTATACAAAAACGTTGTAACATTTTTAAAAAAGATATAGTGGACAGCAGGTTGGAAATGTCTTTTGATAGACAATCGTCTTGCTCCAAAAAATTATAGGAAACTGCCGTCAAATGAGAATGGCAACAGGTCCCGGACAGATTTTGTTTTGATGATTTCTCCGTTTGGCGCGGCAAAATAGATTTCTATAACCTCATTTTGTTTGGCTTCATACTCCAAAATAGCCTGTCTGCAACCGCCACAAGGTGGAATTGGGACTGAACTTTCAGCGTTTTTTGGTCCGCCAATCACGAAGATTTTTTTGATTTTGACGTTGGGATAATTGGCAGAAGTCCAGAAAATGGTGGTTCTTTCTGCGCACAATCCGGACGGATATGCGGCGTTTTCCTGATTGCTTCCCGTTATTATTTCACCATTTTCTAAAAGAAGGGCACATCCAACAGTGAAATTGGAATATTTGGCATAAGCTTGCTCGCGGATGTTTTTGGCTTTGTCGAAAAGTGTTTTTTCTATTTCGCTGAGTTGACTGTAATTCGGGATTACTTCAAAATTGATTTTTATCTCTTTTTCCATTTTTATTTGCAGGGAGGTAAAAATACAAGTTTTGTGGAAATAAATTAACATTTAATGAAAAAAATAATCCAACAGTTATGTTGAGACAATTTTTGATACTAATTCCCTTGTTTTTATTCGGATTGATGAATGCTCAGGACAAGATTTTCTGGGACAAAAACCACAAGCTGGATTGGGCAGATTTCAAATCGAAATATCAACCAGGCACTTCGAATGCAGCAGCGACAACCTTTTGCGGGATTTCTTATTTGCTGAACAGTTCTACCAAAAAATTCACTTCCAGACAGGTGAAAATAGAGTCGTTTTTTATTCCTTCGAAATCGTGGGCGCAACTGGAATACAGGACTGATTTGATCTTGATGCACGAGCAAAGTCATTTTGATATTGCGGAATTGTTTGCGAGGCGATTCCGGAAATTAATCAGTGATAAAATGATGGATGCGAAGACTTTGCAGAAGTTTTACACCGGGATTTATGATGATTACAAAGATTATCAGCAAGATTATGAAACAGTGACCAACCACGGAAGAATCAGGGAAAAACAGTTGGAATATTCTGCTAAAATTGATGCGGAGATAGAGAAATTGTCGGATTTTAAAACTTAAATTTCCGGTTGTCTTTTTTCTCGGAGAGTTTCTTTTTGTTGTCGATTCTTTTCTGAACCTGACGTTTTGAAGGCTTGGTTTTGACTCTGTATTTTGGGATGAATAGCGATTTTTCTACCATTTCCAACATTTTCTCCGTCACGATTTTTTTGTTAGCCAGTTGCGTTCTGCTTTCTGAAGAAGTCATTTGAAGAAGACCCTGGGAATTGATTCTGTTTTTGAGTTTTTCTGAGATTCTGAGTTTTTCTTCGTCAGAAAAAAGATAGCTTTCGGAAACGTTCCAAATTGCTGTAACCGCCGTTTCCACCTTGTTCACGTTTTGTCCGCCAGCTCCGGAAGAGCGAGAAGTTTTATAACTGATTTCGGACGTGAAGTTTTTCATTTTGCAATTAATTTTTTCAACGCCAGTCGGTTGACTTTTCCGTTGGGCGTTCTTGGGATTTGTTCTACAAAAATAATCTCTTTTGGTTTATGAAATGATTTTTGAAATTCTAAATTTTGTATTTTAGATTTTAGATTCTCATCATTTTCGCCTTCAATTATGAGAATTAATTTTTGTCCGAGTTTTTCATCTTCGAGTCCGAGAAAAACGGCTTCATTCGAAATGTTTTTTTTGACTAATTTTTCCAATTCTTCGGGAAAAATCTTTGCGCCTCCGGAGTTGATGATATTATCGATTCTTCCCAGAAATCTGAATTGCTTTTTACTGTCATACTGAGCGGAGTCGAAGTGATTAATTTCAACCAAGTCATTCGTTTGTAAAACATCTGAATTCAGTTTCGGAGCAAATATTTTCAAACAATCTCTTTCGTCCAAAGAAATTTCAACACCTTCAAAAACATTAAACCAATCTTCCTGATTTGGGAAAACTTGTTTTAGTGCAATGTGGGAAAGGGTTTCGCTCATTCCGTAAGTCTCGAAAATTTGAGTGGGGACGTGGGAGAGTTTAAGTGTTTGAGCGATTTTGTTTTTTAAGGTTTCGGAAACTGAAGCACCACCAATGATTAATTTTTTTATTAAATGTAATTTGTCTAAGGAATTCTCCACCTGCAGAGGTGTCATTGCGCAAAAGTCAATTTCTTGGTTGGTATTTTCTAAAGGATTGGTGGAAGGTTCAACGATTTTTAGTTTTAATTTTCTGAGAATACTTCTCACAACCATCATTTTTCCCGAGATATATTCTATCGGAAGACAAATTAAAGCAATATCTCCTTCCTTTAAACCTAAAAAATTACAAGTCATTTCCGCTGAATTCAACATTTTTGATTTTTCTATGTCAAAAACTTTCGGAATTCCGGTAGAGCCAGAACTCTGAATTTTGACTGTTTTTGAGTCAGAGAACCACTCTTTTATGAAGTCTAAAACTTTGGTTTCAAATTCGTTAGAAGGTGTTTTCTGATTGTGCAAAGGTTTGGAAAGGTCGATTAACATTAGGCTGAGCGAAAATTTATTTTATAAAATTATGCAATTTTTTTTAAAATAAATTTGGAAGTTTAGAAAAAAGCTGTAAATTTGCACCACAATAAAGAACAGACCTATGGTGTAGCGGTAACACTACTGTTTTTGGTGCAGTCATCTGGGGTTCGAATCCCTGTGGGTCTACAATTGTAAAATTGCAACCAGTTGAATTTCAGCTGGTTGTTTTCTTTTGCGTGTAATTAAGAAAAAAAAGACCTCAAAAATTGAAGCCTCATTCGGTAATTTTAAGATTATAAAATTTACCTATTTAAAATTGTGTTTTTAATTAAAGGTTCAAGATTGCTTGGGAGATCAGCATCCTTGATTTGATATTTCTTGACATCCATTTCTTTCAACCAATTTTCCCAATAAGTTTTAATAACGTCGCCTTCGAAAGGATTTCCTTTTTCTGGATTGATTCCAATGACAATGACTTCCAAATTATCCAAACTGCTATTGGCTTTAATAAAACCTAAACCTTTGTCATCGATTTTAGTTTTGAAATCGGAAGTATTTAACTTTAACGATTTTACCAATTCTGGTGTTAAATAAGAAGTTTTACCATTCTCCATAAACTTCGAGTCCTTGTGAAACATATAACCGTCTGTCAGAATGAAAAGTACGTTTCTATGCTTGTCTTTGATGCAATAATCTTTGACCTTATTTTTGAAAAATCCCCAGATGTCAGATCCAACATATTTCTTATCCTGAATGGCTGATTGATAAATTTTTGCAGGCAATGAAGAATATTTTTCGTCAATCACATTGATGTTTTCTTTGGAAGTATTTTTATCAAAAGAAACTTTCAGTTGTTTTGCAAAATCATTGATTTCCGAATCTGATGGTTCCGGATTGAAGAAAATCTGCATCTGATCATCCAATTGCATCACTTTCTTACTTTTGATATGATCTATAAATCCAGTTTTAATGGCTTTGATGTATTCCAGATCACGTTGATAATATTCCATTGAAGGATTCGGATATTTTTCAGGATCAATTCTGTCAGACAGATCGATGAGAATACTGACGTTAAGATTTTTGTTGTTAGAAATCGAATCAGAGTTTGTTTTGCCTGAATCTGTTTTCGTTTCCTTCTTTCCACATTGTACAAAAAGCAAGGAAAGAATCAGTAAATAATATATTTTTTTCATAGTGATTAGTTTATAAAACCGAGACGTAAACCGAATTTTGACTGTCAGAATTGGCGCCTACTTTATTAAGGTTATAATTGTATTGATTTTTACATTCCTCGATCATTTCCTGCTTTACGGGATGAGAAACGGCTAATTTTTCATTGATAAAAGTGATCCAGCCTTGCACATATTCGGAAGCATAAGACTTGTATTCTTTTGTTGGAATGATAACGCCATCCACAATATTCTGAAGTTCTTCGATTCTTCCTCGGGCTTTGATAACCAATTCTTTGATGCTTGTAATTCCGTTTTTAATCTCTTCCATTTGCTTTTCGAATCCAGAGATTCTGTCCTGATGGACCAAAATATCTTTTTGCTTTTTGATCTGTTCGTGCTTGATTTTGTCCTTTTCTTTATGTTCTTTCATAATGAAATCGAAAACCAATCCCCAAATAATATAGACTACAAATCCGGCGAAAATAATGCCCCAAAACTGATTTTTTGTGAAAGCAATTGACAAATCAAATGGCGCAGAATCAAAGGTTTTGTTGAGTTCATAAAGTTTAGACTCAATCTCATAAGCGAGAATTGCATCGAAAACAAAAGTCACCAGAAAAAGAAGGAATATTTTGATATAATTGAGCCAATTTTTATTCTCACTAAACATATGAATTAAGTAGCCTAATCCTAAGAAAACAAACGGAATGAATGTCACAAATGCACCTTCCAAAGGACCTTCATCCCAAGCTTTGTTGAAAGCTTGTGCATCCAGAACACTTTGCATAATATTCACATTAGGGTCAAATGTTTTGAAAAATGCAGAGAATGAAGTTGAAATGTAAAATGCGAAAAGATAAAGACTTATTGGAATCAATAATAACAAACCAATCCAGAATTTGGTAGATGCGCCTTTGCTCGCATTGATATGATAAGTCTCCGGATTTCTCGGAATGTCATTAATCTCGAATTTCAAAGTTTCAATTTTATTCTGAACGGTTTCAATATTCTGCTGAACTTCTTTGATCTGTTCTTCCTTATTATCCAGAGAAACAGTGAGTCCTTTGATCTCGGTTTCTTTATTTTTCTGCTCGTTGATGTAAGGTTCTTTCAGCTTGTTTTGTTTCTCGGCCAATTCTTTTTCCTCATTCTGAAATTTGGAATAAATCGCGTCCAGACAAATTGATAAAGCCGTGTGATTTCCATTGTTGCGGGAACTGTCTCTGTAGCCGGATTCGTGGTAAGTTCTTTTTCTGCTTTCCTCGGTTGATTCGCTATTATCGGCCTCAACAATTTTGAGAGAAGATTCTTCTTTCTCAACCGGAACGGGTTTTAATCTGAAAATGTTTTTGATATTACTGGTCATAATTTAGTTTTTTAAATCGTTAAAAATGTCAGTTTTACTTTTTCCTTCTTTTACTGAATCTATGAGATAATCTACGATTTGCAACACATTCTCTTCCATAAATCCAAACATCAGAACGTATTTTTCCAAGGAAGTTCTCTCATTGGGAGAAACAATTCCGTCAGCCCAAATCATTATTGTTAAATCATAGAGGTAATCAATTTTTTCTTCGAGGTTTTCAGGAATCACGATTTTTGAATTGATAGGATTCAGAAGGATTTCGTCTAATTTTTTTGGAGAAATCCCTCTTTCTTCTGCAGATTTGTAAAGCGCTTTCAGTTCTAATGGACTAAAATTATCATCACAAAGTGCCATTTGATAAAGCCTTAAAAAATGAGCTTTAAGATTTTCGGTTGGTTCTATAATTTCATTCATTGTTATTATTGTTTTTTGATGAAGTTTTAATGATTCTGTCTCTGCTGAATGTTTTTGGCAGAGTTAAAGTTTCTGCAATGATTTCTTCCGGTGATTCTTTTATTTTTTTCTTGATGAAAACAAGAAGCAGGAATAAAATTCCCGTAACGATATCAATCGGAATCCAAATACTTTTTAAGTAAAAGTGAATCGGAATAATCGGATTAAATAAAATTAAAATGGCTCCAAATATAATCACCCATTTAAATTCTTTCTGTCTTCCGAAATAATAAACCACAATTCCAGCTCCGATGAAAATGATGATTCTGAGAAAGGTGTAATAGAGTAGTGGGAGCGGAAGAACAGCAATGAAACAACTGAGCGCACAAAAAGAGAAAAATGTTTTGTAAATAATTTCCAGATTTTTGAAATCATTTTTAGAATTAGTAGTTTCCATAACTAATTACAACCAGAGCAATAACTCTTATCTACATATTCCTTATTACCGCCGGAAGATAAATAATAGCATCCTCCTTTTTCTCCAACGTGCAATGTATGTCCGTTGTATGTACATCTTCCATTTGTATTTCCATCTGAATCTTCGTTTCTAGCACAGGAATTAAATGATAAAGAGATTACAAAAAGTAAAATTATTTTTTTCATATTATCTAATTTTAATTACAACCAGAACAATAACTTTTATCAACATATTCTTTGCTGCTTCCTGACCAATAATAGCATCCGCCTCTAGGTCCAACTTCTAATGGATATCCATTGTAAGTACAGCCATTACTTTGAGAATAAGTTTTCTTGGATTTTCTTTTTTTGGAAGATTTCTTTTTTTTCTTTTTTTTAGCAAAGAATTCTGTACTTGAAGAATTTTTTATTGACGCTTCGTAAGTTGTCGGGATCAATAATCCTAAAGTCAATAGAGTGAAAAGTAGTTTTTTCATAGTGGTTTTAATTTTTAGCTTTTATGACAGTCATTTGAACATTTCCAACATCCATCTATTTTTTTATAAGGATGTTTTCTTTTAGCTTCAGTAATTGCATCTCTACAGTTGTTGAAAATTCCCAAATAATCTCTATTGGATAATGGGAGATACGTACAGTATTCATCGTGAACTTCGTGGTCTCCGTTGCTTTGAGCATTAAGATTTAAATAATACTTTTTCATAAGGATTGATTTTTTTATTTGTTTAACAATCCAAAAGTATGTTCATCTGAAAACCTTTCCTTACGGAAAACCGTAAAATGAATTTTTTTATTAAAAAACCCTTTTAGAATTTTCTAAAAGGGTTTAAGTAGTAATGGAATATTTTTTTATATAACTCCAATATCTTTGCACATTACAATCATTTCTATATTGTTTTTTGCGCGGAGGTTATCGCGTAATTCGCTTAGGCGTTTTTCAATAGAACTTTTGCTATCGGGTTGTATATTATTTTTTTTGAAATGATCTTCTATCTCATTTTGTTTCCATCCTTTTGCAAGAAGATCGAGTAATGTTGTATCATAGTCAGTAAAGTCAAAAGAATAATTACGAATAGAATTCAAGATTTCTTGCGGAATTACAACTTCGCCCTTATAAATCTTTTTCATCGTATTTTTTAGGTCTTTACCATCATTTCTTGCCTTACTCACAAAGCCATCAACATTATACATTTTGAAAAGCTCATCAATAATCATTGGTTTCTTTTCACTGGAAAAAACAATTATTTTTAGTCGAGGCTGTAGCTCTCTCGCATATTTTATCAACTCTTGTCCAGAATTGATATTTTGCTGGATATGATCTATATCAAAAGACAGATCTGTAATCAACAGATCATAAGGCGACTCATTTTGTAAAGCGTTTGTGAGTCTTTGTAAAGCATCATCACAATAGCTTACAAATTCAAAATCCTGAATTTGCATTTCTTTCAGGGCATTAATAACCCCTGCATTTTCTATTTCGTGATCTTCGGCAATTAGAATTTTTTTAAACATATTTCAAATGTGTTGGAACGGTAATTAGTATGATTAATCCACCTCTTGGATTTTTTTCAAAAATAATATCTCCAGCAATTGAATCAATACGGTTTTCCGTATTTCGCAGCCCTGTTCCTTTTTTATTTTCCAAATCACTGATTCCTATTCCATTATCAGTATATCTTATCGTTAGATTATCTTGATTTTTTTCAAATTTTAAAGAAGCAAGCTTTGCCTGACTGTGTTTTTTCATATTTACGAGAATCTCTCTCATAATATAATAAAGTTCCGATTGAACATTGTCTGATACATTTTCCCAAATATTGTCTTTATATCCCACAGGCAAAATTCTTTGATCTATAGAAGAGTAGGAATTGATCATTTTATAAAACTGAGAATGAAAATCTTTTTCTGTAATTTCGTCTTGAGCAATATCTCTGGATTCTTCATACATTTTTTCTATTCGGTTAAGGATTTTTTCTTTATCCAATTCTGGCTGGTTTTGAATTTCGATCATTGTATGATAAAGTCCATTTGCTACAACATCGTGTACTTTTTTAGAATATTTCAGTTCTGTATTTTTTACTTCTAAGAGTTTTTCTTGCTTTAATCTTTTCTGCCTTTTTTGGAGATAAATATAGAAGCCAAGTAAAATAAGAAAAGCTATTATCAAAGCGATATTTCTAACTATAATTTTATTTTGTCGTTCTGTGCTTTCTGCTTTTGCTTTCAGAAAATCTGCTTTATTCTTTTCCGTTTCATAACGGATTAATGCAAATTGATTTTTAGCTTTGTTCCTCGCAGTTTGAAGACTGTCATTAAGTTTTTGATAAACTTGAAAATATTGTTTGGAATTTTGAGAACTTTCTAGAGAAATTAATTTTTGCAAAGCTTCAATCTGGTCATCAGGACTTTCTATAACTTTTGAGATATCATACATTTTTCTTGCATATAACAATGCAGAGTCAGGTTGAGTTTTGGTATAATAATCTGCAAGGTGAGAATAACTAGAATTAAGCCCCCAATCGTCTTTTTCCTTTAATCTTATTTTTAAGGCAATTTCAAATTCAGGAATTGGATTGTAGTTTGGGTTTTGAAGCCATTTTGTAAAAGCTAAATTTGTTAATGCTCTAGAGTACTCAATTCTATTTTTACTGTTTTCTTTTAAAATTTTGGAATAAATTGTTATGGCTTCAGCGTAATTTTTATTTTTTTGTAAGGTTAAAGCTTTATTGTTGAGATAAATATTTGTATCTAAATAATTATCCGAATACAAAATAGCATTGCTATAGAATTTTAAAGAATTAGAATAATCTTTTAGATTATAACAATCTATTCCTAAATTATTGAAATTAGTACCTAAATAATGTTTATGTTCTTGTATATTTGGCTTAAAATATTTAATTGCCTGTGTAGATGTTTCTTGTGCTCCAAAATAATCATTTTTTTCAGTCAAAATAATAGCAATGTTTATTAGGCATTTTCCTGCATTAAAGCTATCTTTTTGTTGCGAAAATAAGTCTTTTGCTTTATAAAAATATAGAAGCGAACTATCTGTTTCTATTTTTTCCTTATATTCAAAAGCTTTATCATAAAATAAATTTGTCACCTCTTTTTCTTTGGTGGAATATTTAGAACAACTAGCTAAAAAATAAATTAATAATAAAAAGTATATAAGTTTCAAGGTTGTTAATTTTCATCCAAATTAATAAAAAATAGCGAAAGAATATTCTTTCGCTATTTGTTTTATAATTTCAATGAAATTTTATTATCCGCCAATGATTCTTGGAGGGATAGGATGTCCTTCTTCTCCACCTGTATCTCCTACAAGAGATTGTTGGCTTTGATTTGTATCATTTTCATAATGAGCAGATGTTTTTTGAGAAGGATTTGATATTAATCCTAATAGTAGTAGAAGTAATTGTGTCATTTGTTAAAATTTTTCATTTAAACAAATATAACAAAAAGATGGTAAAAAATTACCATCCTTAAATTATTTTCTGGGAGGAACTTGTCCTGTATCTCCACCTGTATCATCAGGATTTGATTGTGCTACTGTAGTTGTTGCAGTTCCATCACCTCCACAATTAGAAGTGTTATTTGAGTTGTGAGGATTTGAAATCAATCCCAATAATATTAAAAGTAAGTTTAACATTGTTTTAAAAATTTAAAAATTGACATTCGTGTTCTTCCTCGTAAAGCAGATTACGAGCAGGTTTACACAGTTTGAAAAAAGAAGCGCTTCTTAAATTTTTGGGAAGTAACCTTCAAAAACGGAAGAGAAATATCTGCTTCCCAAGCCAGAGATTTTCCTCCGTCTTATCGGGTTGTTTTTTGAGATCAGTTTTGTAACTTTGTTTTTGTAATGTTTTGTTTATCACTGATTTCTGATTACAAATTTCAGATAAAGTGAGTGTCCAATTCCTGACAGACGATGGACACGAAAAGAATATAAATATTAATGTTTTTATGGGAATCCGTAATTTTTAGGACAAGCATTTGTCTAATTTGGACACAGATTTAATTCTTCAAATAAAATGTATGTATGAAAAGAAGAAAACTTTAGTTAAAACTGCTTTTGAGCAAGCCGAAAAAGAGCTTTCTAAAAATGGAAAAAGCCCAAGAGCATCGTATATAAATTCTCTGTTCGAAGAGAAATTTGGATTTGCGAAGAATGAAAGGACTTTTGTAAGGTATTATACGGATCTGGTAGAAAAAAATATTGACTATGATATTGATGGCATTACATTGGACCAATTAAGTAAATATGTCGGTTATAAAGATTATGATGATTTTTGTAAGAACTCTACTTTAACAAAAACAACTGGCGATTCTACAACAGTGAAAGTTAGTATTAATGACGATGAGGAATCTATTTCAGAGAAATTCTCTAAAATATTTATTACAGTAACTAATAATCCTATTTTTAATATTCCGGAATTTCTGACTAAGCAAAGTAACCTTGGAATTATAGGCGCTATTCTTTGTGGTGGGTTATTCGTTGGAAATAAAATGTATAAAGCAGATGAAAGGAAGCCTGAAATAGTAACTAATGGAAATAGGTTAGGATTGTTAGCCGCAACAAAGCAATGTATGTATTGGAATGGAAAAGAATATGTTCCCGAAGATTGCAGGCAGACAAGGAATGATTTGATTGCGATAGATGCAAAAAAGGTTGCGAATTTCAGAAAGATCACTCGGCCGGATACGCTCACTTCGATTAAAAATATCTGGTATTCTAAGTATCAAAATGAAGTAGAGTTTTTTACAGATAATGGAATAAATCCAGAAAACGGAAGTGATCTGCGACCACTTACATATCATATTTTGGAAAAATATGCAGTTAAGAATGAGTAGAAATAAAAAAAACTCCGCCCAAAAGCAGAGTTTTAATTTATTTTAAAAGCGAATTTTACATTCTGTTCACTACATTAATTCCTAACATAGACAAAGATTTTTTAATCGTTTTTCCGGCTAATTCAGATAACTGAAGACGGAATTGTTTCGCATCCAAATCTTCCTGTTTTACAATCGGATTATTTTGATAAAATGAATTGTATGTTTTTACCAGTTCATAAACATAATTAGCAACGAAAGCAGGACTTAGAGATTCTGCTGCTTTGCTCACCACATCTTTTGATTCAGATAAAAGCATAATTAAATCCTTTTCGCTTTCATTCGGAAGATAAGTTCCTAAAGTTTCGTTTCCTGAAAACTCAGCCTTAGCCAAAAGCGATTGGATTCTTGCATAAGTATATTGAATGAATGGTCCGGTGTTTCCATTGAAATCAATACTTTCTGCAGGATTGAAGAGCATTTTTTTCTTCGGGTCCACTTTCAAGATGAAATATTTCAAAGCACCCAATCCAACTGTTTCGTAAGATTTCTCTTTGTCTTCGTCAGAAAGCGTTTCCAATTTGCCCAATTCCTGAGATTTCTCTTTCGCAGTTTTGTACATTTCTTCCACCAAATCATCAGCGTCAACTACCGTTCCTTCACGGGATTTCATTTTTCCTTCCGGCAATTCTACCATTCCGTAGGATAAGTGATAAAGCTGATCAGCCCATTCGTAGCCCAATTTTTTTAGAATTTTGAATAAAACTTGGAAGTGATAATCCTGCTCATTTCCAACCGTATAAATCAGTTTTTGAAGATCATTCTTTTTGAAACGCTCCACAGCAGTTCCCAAATCCTGAGTCATATAAACCGAAGTTCCGTCAGAACGCAGCAACAGTTTTTGGTCAAGACCTTCGTCCGTAAGGTCGCACCAAACAGAACCGTCATCTTTTTTGTAAAGAATTCCGTCTTCCAAACCTTTCTGAATCAAATCTTTCCCAAGAATATAAGTATTACTCTCATACTGAATTTGGTCAAAATTAACACCCAATCTTGAGTAAGTTTGATTAAATCCTGCATAAACCCATTCGTTCATCATTTCCCAAAGTTTTCGAACTTCCGGGTCGTTTTGTTCCCATTTCAAAAGCATTTCCTGCGCTTCGATGATAGATGGCGCTTGCTTTTTCGCTGTTTCCTCATCTATTCCGTCAGCAACCATTGCCTTGATTTCGGATTTATAGAGTTTATCGAATTCCACATAATAGTTTCCGACTAATTTATCACCTTTCAAGCCTGTAGATTCCGGTGTTTCTCCGTTTCCGAATTTTTCCCAAGCCAGCATAGATTTGCAGATATGGATTCCTCGGTCATTGATGATTTGAGATTTGATAACGTTGTAACCGTCCGCTTTCAGAATTTCAGCAACAGAAAAACCGAGAAGATTATTTCTGATGTGCCCCAAATGAAGTGGTTTATTGGTATTTGGCGAAGAATATTCTACCATTACCGTTTGGTTTTTCGGCGTTACAATATCGAAATCATTTTGGATTTCTGATAATTGGTCTGCGAATAATTGGTCTTTGATTTTTAGGTTAAGGAAACCCTTTACCACATTGAAGTTTTCAACAAAATCGATTTGATTTTTCACTTCTTCCCCCAATTCTTTTCCGATAACATCCGGACTTTTTTTTGCCTGTTTTACCAAAGGGAAAATAACGATTGTGAAATCTCCTTCAAACTCGGTTTTATTTTTCTGAACTTCCAGCGTTACGCCTTCTATTCCGTAGAGTTTAGCGATGATTTCAGTTATTTTTGACTGTATATTTTGTTTAATATTCATTTCGAAATTTTGTGTTGCAAATTTAAAAATTTAAAATAGGTTTTAAAACAATTTATCAATCACATAGTCACATAGATTTAAATATTTTAAGTTTTAAAAAGAATCCTATTTTAACTTTATTAATAGGATTTTCTATGTGCCTAGGTGGTTTTTATTAATTTTAATTTAATTAGCCAAAGCTTTCCTCTTACTCAACCTCAAAAATCTAATCACCAAAAGAATTGCAGAAATCGTCAAGCCAATTCCCAAAGCAATCCACATCCCAAATGCGCCCATTTTCATCGTCACACAAAGAAAATAACCAACCGGAATCGTGAAAACCCAATAAGCCAAAAACGTAATCACACTTGGGATTTTCACATCCTGAATTCCTCTGAGACAGCCTAAAGCTGTTACTTGGATTCCGTCTGATAATTGGAAAAGAGCGGCAATAATCATTAGTTTAGAAGCTAGGTTGATTACCAGAACATCGCTTTCTTTTGTAAAAAAATGAGGCAGAACATTTCTAAAAAGAATGAACATTATTCCACAGAATCCCATATAAATGAGGGTCAGCTTAAAATTATTGATTCCGATTTTTCTCAATCCAGCGTAATCACCAACACCCATTTTGTTTCCAATCATCACCGTAGAAGCTACACTGAAACCAATACAAAGATTGAATGTGAATGAAGCCATTGACAGTGCAATCTGATGCGATGCAATATCCTGAGAACTTACCAATCCACAAATAAAAGCTGCTGCCGCAAAAGCTGTAACTTCAAAGAACATTTGCAAAGCGGTTGGCAATCCAAGTTTGAACATTTTGCTGAACATTTCTTTGGCAAACAAATTTATTTTCAAAGAAAAATCCTTGATATAACGTCTTGTCTTTGGCTCTTTTACTAAGACAAAATATAAAAATACGACCATAAAGATTCTGGCAATCAGGGTTGCTAAAGCCGAACCCTGAACACCCATTGCCGGTAATCCAAAAAGTCCTTTGATGAAAACGTAATTCAAAGCGATGTTGATGATATTCGCGATAATGGTTGCTTTTGTTACACCAATCGTAAACGACAAGCCTTCCGAAACTTCTCTCAAAGTCTGGAACATCATAAACGGAATCATTGTGAAAGCCATTATGCTGAGGAAACTTACCGTATCCGGTATGATTTCTTTCGGCTGGTCCATATGATAAATCAATGGTAATCCGGCTAATAACAGAATCATCAGCAAAATCCCAACACCCAGATTAATAACAAATCCGTGTCTGAAAACCGAATTGATCACATCGTGTTTCTTCTGAGAATTAGCCTCCGAAACCAAAGGTGGAATTGCAAAGGAAAACCCTAAAGCCAGTACAAAAATGGAAAAGAACAAGGCATTTCCCAAAGACACCGAAGCCAAAGCCTGAGCGCCTAAAAGTTTACCAACGATTATGTTATCAAACAGGTTTACAGAAACTTGTCCAACTTGGGTCAGCATTACAGGAAGCGCTAACTTCAAGCCTTGCTGTGTATATTGTTTATTTAAAAATTTCATTTTATTTCATATAATGTTATTAAAAGAAAAGTCATAATCACAAACTTTTCAATTTTATTCAAAAAAAACCGCCTCGTTGCAAAGAACGAGACGGTTAAATATTTTTATTTATTTAATCTCATTTCTTTACAAAACTCGCAACGTCATCAGCAGTCACAGGGTCTGCACCCAAGATGATTAATCTTTCCACAACGTTTCTAAGTTCTCTGATGTTTCCCGTCCAGTCAAATTGTTGTAATGCCTTGATGGATTTTTCATCAAATTTCTTTGGAGTAGAACCATTGTCATTAGCAATCAATTGAGTGAAATATTCCACCAGCAAAGGAATGTCTTCTTTCCTGTCGTTCAAAGATGGAACGCTGATTTCTATAACAGAAAGCCTGTGATACAAATCTTCCCTGAATTTTCCTTGTGCAATTTCGTTCGCCAAATTCTTGTTCGTAGCCGCAATGACACGCACATCCACTTTGATTTCTTTATCGCTTCCGACTGGGGAAACTTTACTTTCCTGTAACGCACGAAGAACTTTTGCTTGAGCAACCAGACTCATATCGCCAATTTCATCTAAGAAAATAGTTCCGCCAGTAGCTTGTTCAAATTTTCCTGATTTGTCTTTAATAGCACCTGTAAAAGAACCTTTCACGTGGCCAAATAATTCGCTTTCAATCAATTCTGATGGAATTGCTGCACAGTTGACTTCTACCATTGGTCCTCTGGAACGCTCACTTTGAGAATGGATAGCGTGCGCCACCAATTCTTTACCAGCTCCGTTTGGTCCTGTAATCAAAACTCTTGCATCGGAAAGTGCTACTTTATCAATAATTTCCTGAATCTTTTTAAGAGCAGAAGATTCGCCAATCATCTGATATTTTTTATTGACTTTTTTCTTAAGCTGGGAGTTTTCCTGCTTCAATGTAGAGTTATGTTTCTGAAGATTACCTTTGTCTAATGCATTTTTTACGCTGGTAATCAATCGGTTGATATCGATAGGCTTGGAAATGAAATCGTACGCGCCTTCTTTCAGACAGCTGACAGCTGTATCAATATCTGCGTGACCGGAAATCATCACAAAAGTAGTTTCAGGTTTTAGCTGAAGACTTTGTTTCAGAAGTTCGGTTCCGGAGATTTTTGGCATTTTGATATCAGAAATAACCAGAGCAAAGTCTTCTTTCTCTATTAATTTGAAACCTTCGAAACCATCTTCTGCGATTTCGAATTGGTATTCAGGAAGTTCGTCTGATAAAATACTGTGTAGAACGCCGGATATTGCTTTTTCGTCTTCTACTATTAAGATTTTTTGCATAGTTGCAAAGATACGAATTTTAAAATTCGCAAAGTGAAATAATTATGGTTGTTTATTCCGAAAACTGCAATGTAGAAATATTCTAAAAAACAAGAACCGTAAATTTTATAACAAAACGTCTCTGCAATAGCGATAGAAGCGGTTATCCTTTTTCTAAAGCTGAGGAATTGGTGTGGATAGAAAAAGATAATAGCGGATAGCGCGACCCGAGCGTTGGGAAAGCTAGGGAAGGGGATTGCCCAAATTTTTTTCGTAGCCGATGATTTGATTAATGATTTATTCTACAATAATTTTTCTGGTAATCTGATGTTCTCTGATTTGGAAAGTTCCTAAATAAGCGCCTTTTGGAAATTTTGAAATATCGATCCTGATTTGATTTTCTGTTTTACTAAGTATTTTTCCGTCAAAAGATGTTATTGTAAAACTGAAATGCTGGTTTTTACTATTGGGAAACTCCAGTTGAAGAAAATCTTTTGCAGGATTTGGGTAAAGTGTAAAACTCGTCTCCAATTCTTTTGCCGTATCAAGACTTAACATTTGACCTGCAACAGCAAAATGCTGAATGGCACCAGTTGTAGCTTTAGCGATATTATATATGTAAATTGGGTCGAGATTGGCAAAAGTGTCGTTGGCAGTGTGGGCATAAGGCGTTTCGTTATATTCAAAAAGTCCGGTAATGATTTCGCCATTTGCCTGAAACGGCATATAATCCGAAGCATAAGCGTAGCTCAAATTGGTTTTCAATGTCGAATATAACGTCACGCAATTCATTAATTGTTGTGTGAAAGTGTTGGAAGCAGAATTGTTGCCACTTGGATTGTTGGACTCGTCTCGTTCGCAAGTGATGGTGTCGTTGGTTCTTCCTTTGATCCCGCCGACTTCATCGATATTGAGAACCAAACGGATGTTCATTTTCGGATTGGTAGCATTCACAACGCTAGAGACGTAATGCGCAGAACCGAGAAGACCTTGCTCTTCGCCGGAAAAATTGATGAATTTGATAGAATATTCCGTTGGAACATTTTTCAAAAGTCTCGCAGCTTCCAGAATCACTGAAACGCCGCTTCCGTTGTCATTGGTTCCTGCTCCTGTGATCGTGTCGTAATGACCGCAGACTATCAAATAAATATTGGGATATTTAGTTCCTTGTTTTGTGACGATAATATTGGAAGTTGTCTGTCCGTTGTAAGTAAAATTGTCTCTCGTAATTTCGGTTTCCGAATATCCAAAAGATAGATATTTGTTTTTCAGCCAATTATAAGCATTGTTATTAGCTGTTGAACCTGTGGTTTTTACGCCAAGGCCTTCGAATTCCTGAAGGTAATTATTGATATTAGTTTGGGAAACCAGATTGCTGACATTCGCATAATTTTGATTGAATGTTTGAGAATTTGCAAAAAATCCTAAAAATAAAATTGAAAAGAATAAGTTTTTCATCTACGACATAAATAGTCAGCAAATATAAATAAAAAGGAGAAGACTTTTCAGTGCCTTCTCCTTTCGTGTAAAAAAAACTATTACTAACTTAAAAACTAATTCGTTGCTTTTCTAACTTCTGCTTTTACATCTTCGCTAGCATCCTTGGTTTTTTCCCAAGCGTCAGAAGCGGTATCTTTTGTGCTTTCCCAAGCTTTTTCAGCAAAGTCTTTGGTATCTTCCCAGGCTTCAGAAGCACTTGCTTTTAGATTTTCGAAGAAACCGTCTCGGGTTGGTTCTTCATTTTTTCTTTTTTGTTCATCAATGTAATTTCTTGCTCTGTCAGCATAATCATTGACTGCGTTTTTTGTTTTTTCAGCAGCATTTTCAAGAGAATTTTCTGTTTTGTTTACTGCTCTTTCTGCGTCGTTGTATTTTTGATTTTCAGTGCTCATAATAATTTATTTGTGATTAATAATTGAAAAATTTGATTTGATACTCATCAATTATTCAATTACGATGCCGTGAAATCTTAAGGAATGTTAATGTTTTGTTTTGAATTTATAATGTTTCCTAAATTGACCTCAAAATTAAAAATCAATGGACAAAATTAGATGTGCGTGGTGCGGAACCGACGAATTGTATCAGAAATACCACGATGAAGAATGGGGAAGATTGGTAACTGATGATGCCACCATGTTTGAGTTTCTGATTCTCGAAAGTTTCCAAGCCGGATTGAGTTGGATTACAATTCTAAGGAAAAGAGAAACTTTCAGAAAAGCATTTGATAACTTCAACTATAAGAAGATTGCAAAATATAATGAAGATAAAATTGAGGAATTAATGCAAGACACAGGAATCGTACGAAATCGACTAAAAGTAAATGCAGCGATTTCAAATGCTCAAAAATTTATGGAACTTCAGAAAGAATTCGGGAGTTTCTATAATTATATTTCAACATTCACAGATGGAATCCCAATCGTAAATACTTGGAAAGTTCATACAGAAGCACCGGCTACAACAGAATTGTCGGATAAAATTAGCAAAGATTTGAAGAAAAGAGGGTTCAAGTTTCTGGGTTCAACCGTTGTTTATTCTCATTTGCAGGCAACAGGAATTGTGGATGATCATATTGAAAGCTGTTTTGTAAGAAGCTAAACAAAAATAAAAAGCAACATTCAGAAATGAATGTTGCTTTTTTAATATCTAAGTTCTAAAATCTAATTTCTACTTAATAATTCTATCAAGAACCCATTCGATCATCATTTTTTCTGATGCGTGGTGGTCGCTTGCAAATTCGCCACGTCTTCTGTTGGCGATAACGCAGTTGACAGTGATTGCTTTGTGTCCTAATAATTTTGATAATGCGTAGATAGCAGAAGTTTCCATTTCGAAGTTGGAAACGCCAAGGTCGTTCAACGTTTCAAGGAATTGGTCATCCAAAGCTTTCAGTCTCAACTGGCGACCTTGTGGTGCGTAGAAACCTGGGAAAGTCGCTGTATTTCCTCTGTATTTTGCATCTGCATAATAACCGGAAATATCTTTTGCCCAATCTGAGAAGTACAACATCGGTTTGATTTTCTCGTACGGGAATTTCTCCATAAAATTCTTACTGAATTCATTCTCAAATTGATAATCTTGGTAGAAATGCATCAATCCGTCAAGCCCAACTACGTTTTCCGTTACGAGCATATTATTAACTTCGATGTCAGGATTTACACTTCCGCAAGTTCCCATACGGAAAAGTTCCAGTGATTTATGGTCTTTTTTGAATTCCTTTTCCTTCAAATCAATATTGACCAAAGCATCCAACTCGTTCATCACAATATCGATGTTCTCTGTCCCGATTCCTGTTGACATCACAGTGATTCTCTCTCCACGCAAAGTTCCCGTGTGCGTGTAGAATTCTCTTTTATTCTTTTTGATTTCGATAGTATCGAAGAATTTGGAAACTTTCGGAACTCTGTCCGGGTCACCCACAAGAAGTACTTTGTCTGCGAGGTCTTCCGGAAGAAGATTAAGGTGGTAAACACTTCCGTCGTCATTCAGTACCAATTCGGAAGCTGCTAATTTGTTGATCATATTTTTGATTTATAATTATAAAGTTTAAAAATTAAATGTCTAAAAAGAGACATCCATTCTGAAATTAAAAAGGCCTTAAAGTTAACAAAATTCTCCATCCGCAAAAGAATTGGAGCTTTTTTATTTTAGAAAGAAGAGAAATGTTAGGAATTGGCTATTTCATTTGCCACAAAAAAACCAGTGCTGAAACAAGCCTGCAAAAGATAACCGCCCGTCGGCGCTTCCCAATCCAGCATTTCTCCGACACAAAAAACATTCGGGAAATTTTTGAGTTCCAGTCTATCATTCAAAGCTGAAAAAGCAACACCTCCGGAAGTCGAGATCACTTCATCGATGGGTCGATAGCCGAGAACTTCTATCGGGAATTTTTTTATGGTTCTTGAGATATTATCGATGTCTGTGTAGCTTGCTTTGTCTAAGGTTTTCAGGAGATTAATCGCCGTTGTCGAGAGTTTCAGTTTCCTTTTCAGGACTTGGCTTATTCTGTCTGTGCCATTCAGTTCTGCGAAAATCTCAGATTGGGAAAGGTTTGGTTTTAAGTCTATAAATATGGTCAATGGGAAATTGTGTCGTCTCGTAAATCGGTTGAGATAATATATAGGACTGCCTTCGATGCCATATTTTGTAAAAACCAATTCGCCAATTTTATTATGACTGTCAAAAGAAACTTGAATGTTTTTCAGATATTGGCCTTGCAACAGATGAAACTTCGAATCTGTATTGTAACCAGAATTGGCTGATTCAAGAGGCTCAATTTCAATGTTTTTAGGTTTCAGAATCTCAATCCATTTTGCATCGGAACCTGTTTTTTTCCACGAGCCACCGCCCATTGCGAGAATCAGTTTTGCGTATTTTATTTTCTCAATCCCAAGATTATTTTGAATCGAGACAAAATCATTATCAAAATCAATAAAGGTTTGCCCGTAATGAATCTTGACACCCAATTGTTCCAAACGCTCCAACCAGGCTTTCAAAACCTGAATCGGTTTGAAGTTTTTGGTAGGGAATATCTTCCCAGAACTCCCGACGTAAGTGGTGATTCCTAAATCCAAAAGCCAATTAACGACTTTTTTATTATCAAAACTCTTGACGATATTTTGGATTTCGGGCGCATTATATTTCTGGATAAAAGTTTCAATATCTTCATTATGCGTCAGATTAAATCCTCCATTTCCGGCTACGAGAAACTTTCTTGCAGCAGCTTTGTTTTGCTCATAGATTTCGACTGAGAAACCTTTTTCGGCTAAAACCTGAGCTGCCATCAGTCCTGCAGGGCCAGCACCAATAATGATGATTTTATCCTCCAACACGTTTGGTTTTGTAACCCAAATCTTTCAGGATGGCCATTATTTTGTCCCGATTGTCGCCTTGGATGATGATGGTTCCATCTTTCTCGGAGCCACCGATTCCCAGTTTGGTTTTGATTTTTTTGGAGATTTCTTTCAGGCCTTCGTCGTCGCCTTCCCAGCCTTCTATGATGGTGACGGGTTTCCCGTTTCTGCCTTTCTTCTCGAATTTGCAGACAAGAGGTTCTTTCTGTTTGAAGTTTTCTTTGGCTTCATCAGGCATTTGGAAATCCTGTTCTTCGTGTTCAGGGAAAAGGTTTTTCAGTTGGTCTCTAATATCCATTTCAAGGTTTTAAAAAGGGAGGTTAAAGGTAATCATATTTATGATTCTGAGAAAGATGTGGTGGGGAATTGTGTTTGTTTTTGTAAATAATTCAATAAATTAAATTTTTTTAATTGTTATAGTATTTATATTTGATAATGAATACAAATTTATTTAATGTCTGAAATATATAGAGTAGAAAATATTGAGAAAGCTATTGAACTAGCTCAAGAATTCAAAGTAAACGGAAAATATAATTTATTTCGTGGTCAAGCTAGAAATTGGAGTGTTAAATCGACTATGGGAAGATTAACATCGGAAAGTGAGAGGAATCAAGCGATTGAAAAATTAAAAAGATTATATTATTATTTAGGAAATTATAAATCCTCAACGAAATATATTGAGGATATTGATTGGTTTTTTGCAGTTGCGCAACATTATGGTCTTCCAACCGCATATATTGATTTTTCATTTGATGTCGAAGTATCTGCATTTTTTGCTACCAACTCTACTTCTAATGAAGTTAATGAAGACTCAGTAATTTTATGTTTAAATGAAACTGATTTTGATTCAGTAATAAATGCTACAATACCATTTTTTCAAAAGGAAAGAGTTGTACCACCTTACATAGTTAAGCCTAATGTAGATAATTTATGGAGATTGCAATCTCAAAGTGGATGTTTCATATTTTCATCATTCTCAGAAATAGAAAAAATTTATGATTTTGATAAAATTGTTTTTCCTTTTAAAGAAAAATTTGAAGGAAAATCATTAGAACTTATTTATCCTAATAAAAAGAGTGAATTAGAAATACTCTTAGACCAATTTTTTAATGCGGAAAAAAGAATGGAGGGCAGTGCACGATTGGATGATTTCATAAAAGAAAATAATATCAATCATCTATCAATACCAAAGACTAACTCAAGTTTATCATTAAAAATAAATGCGTTTCATAATAGTTGGGAAAATGAAGAAACTAAAGACTGGTTTTTTAAAACAAATCATAAATGGGATATCAATCACATAAATCTATCATTAATTTTGATAATCGACGAAAGAGTTAGCTTTAAAGAACAATTTATAAACTTAAGTAATTATTTAAGCTCTTTATTATATGAAGACTATTTTTTGACTAAAAGATTATTAACTTTTAAAATTGATTCAGGGTGTGAAGCGAAAGTAAATAAATTATTAAGTGAAAGTTGTTCGAGGATTTGGGAAGGGGTATTGAACCTTCCATACACTATTGAAAATATCATAAAAATAATTTCAAAATATATATTAATTGAATATCATTTTCAGAAATATGATAATGTCATATCAATTAATGATGATAATCTTGTTGTTTTAGAAATGACAAATAATTATGGTAGCATAACGAGATGCTATGCTTCGGAAGAAAATATTATAAGTGCTTTTAGAGAAGATATAGATGATGTTTTAATAGATTCATTGAAGGGGAATTATTCTTCAAAAATATTGTTGCACATAAATGAACCTCAATATATTTTTGATTTTAAAAAAATGATTGATTTATTTATCAATGACCTAATACCTTATCAAGTATATTATAATAGTGAAAATAAGGAACCTGTAATATTTTATACTCCAACACAATTGAAAATAGTAGGTTACGCTTGAAATTACCGTTAAATAATCTAATTTGATAACAAAAACACACACCAAAATTCCCCAATCCCCATTCCATTTCGTAAATTTGTAGTAACAAAACAAAATTAAAAATGTCAAAGAAAGCAATACTCGCCATATTAGATGGCTGGGGAATCGGTCTTAACGACAGTGTTTCCGCTCTGGCTCAGGCTAAAACTCCTTTTATAGATTCAGCACTCCAAAACTTCCCCAATACAACTTTGGAAGCAAGCGGACTTGCAGTTGGATTGCCGGCTGGTCAAATGGGAAATTCTGAAGTGGGACATATGAATCTTGGTGCTGGTAGAGTGGTTTATCAGAATCTTGTCAAACTAAATATGGCGGTAGAAACGGGAAGTCTCGGAAAAGAACCTGTGATACAAGCCGCTTTCGAATACGCTAAAGCGAACAATAAGAAAGTGCATTTTATCGGTTTGGTTTCCAATGGCGGTGTGCATTCCCATATCAATCATCTGAAAGGTCTGCTGTCTGCAGCGCACGAATTTGGCTTTAAGGATAATGTTTTCGTTCACGCTTTCACAGACGGTAGAGATTGTGACCCGAAATCAGGAAAAGGTTTCATCGAAGAACTTTTGGCGCACATGAATGTGACTACTGGGAAACTGGCTTCTGTCATCGGTCGTTATTATGCGATGGATAGAGACAGACGCTGGGAACGTGTGAAATTGGCTTATGACCTTTTGGTGAATGGAGTAGGTGCCGAAACGAAAGATTTTGTGCAGTCTATCCAGCAGTCTTATGATAAGGATGTGACAGATGAGTTCATCCAGCCGATTGTGGGCGTTCAAAATCATTTTCCAATTGCAAAGATTGAAGATCACGATGTGGTGATTTCGTTCAATTTCCGTACAGACCGAGGTCGTGAAATTACAGAAGTGCTTTCTCAGCAGGATTTTCCGGAGTATGGAATGAAAAAATTGGATTTGTACTATGTGACTTTGACCAATTATGACAAAACTTACCAAAACGTAAAAGTGGTTTTCGACGAGAATGTTCTTCAGAAAACAATGGGCGAAGTTTTGGAATCTGCAGGTAAGTCTCAAATCAGAATTGCTGAAACAGAAAAATATCCGCACGTAACATTCTTTTTCTCTGGCGGAAGAGAAGCGGAATTTGTACAGGAAAGACGTTTGCTTTGCCCAAGTCCAAAAGATGTAGCGACCTATGATTTGAAGCCGGAAATGTCAGCTTATGATTTGACAAACGCTATCGTTCCGGAATTGGAAAAAGAATCCGCGGATTTCATCGTTCTTAACTTTGCCAATACAGATATGGTGGGACACACAGGTGTTTTTTCTGCAGCAGTAAAAGCGGCGGAAGTTGTAGATTCCTGTATCCAAAAAGTAGCGGAAACGGCTTATGAACACGGTTATGCAGTTTTCATCCTGGCGGATCACGGGAATTCTGATGTGATGATTAATCCTGATGGTTCTCCAAATACACAACATTCCACGAACTTGGTTCCGTTCATTGTTATGGATAAAGACCATACCTGGAATCTAACGCCAGGAAAATTAGGCGACGTTGCTCCAACGATTCTAAAAGTGATGGGTGTCGATATTCCGGAGGAAATGACAGGAAATGTTTTAGCAAATTAAGTTAAAACATAAAATTATAATAAGAAAGTCGGTTTTTTACCGGCTTTTTTAATATTTAAACTAAATTAGTTTCTTCAATTCATTCAAATTTATGTTGAGCAAGTTTTTTTTCTTTTGCTTTTTGATGGGGCATTTTGTTTTTGGGCAAAATATTTTGTCTGATGATAATGATGTCAATATCAAGAAAAGCGAAGAGCTAGCTTCTCAGGCAGTTTCTTACTTCAAAAAGAATGACCTCAAGAAATCGACAGAACTGCTTTTCAAAGCTAAAGAATACGCTGAGAAAACGAATGATTATGCGTTGATTGCCAGAATGAACGGTTCCATCGCCCACCAATACGTTCAACTGAATCTGAATGATAAAGCTAAATTCTATCTTGATAATGCCATCCAACAAATCAACAAATTACCGGAAGGTGACAATAAAAAGCTTCTGAAAACCTTATCTTATCTGGAAATTGGTAACATTGATTTTGATGAAGAAAATTATCAGAAAGCCAGTGAATATTATAAAAAATCCCTCCGTGAGATTGAGCTGGTGAAAAATCCTAATGAACCAATGGTTTATCATCGCAGGCGTTCGCTCTACAACATTGGAAATTCTTATTATTATCTCAAAAATGATTCGGCGGAAATCTATCTGAATAAGGCTCTGGCTATCAAAAATAATTATAATAAAGAGCTGGATTTTTTCATTTACAATGCCTTGTCTCAGGTTTATTCCGGAAGAAAAGAATACCAAAGAGCAGTCGATACTCTGAAGATTATTCTGGATCACAAAAATGATTTGGACAAACGACTGCTTTCCGATGTTTACTACAATATTTCGCAGGATTACAAATTTTTGAACGACCAATCGCAATATTCTTATTATAATGAAGCTTATATAAAACTCAGCAAAAGCATCAAAGAAAGCGAGATGAATGCTATTTCGACAGCCATCAATGCGGAACAGAAAGATTATAAAGAAGCAATTTCTGATGCAGATAGTTCTAAGAAAAATATTGTCATCATTTCAACCATTTTCGTTTTGATTTTAGCTTTAGCCATCGTCTTTTTGCTTTATCGAAGAAAAAAAGAAAAACAGGCTTTCGAAAATATTATCAATAAATTAGAATCGGATAAAAACTTCCAGGAAGAAAGTAAATCAGAATCGATTGAGAAAACCCAAAAAGATTTGCCTTCTCAAATTCCGAATGCGGTAGAAAAAGACCTTCTGGAAAAACTCCGAAAGTTTGAAGAGTCTGAGAAATTCACCAATCCGAAACTGACGATTTCCAGTCTCGCTTTGCAGATGAAAACCAACACAAGTTACCTTTCCGAAGTCATCAATAAATACAAAGGCAAGAATTTCAATACTTATATTAATGAGTTGAGGATTGCTTACATTTGTCAGAAAATTTATAATAATAAGGAGTATCAGAATTATAAAATCAGTTATCTGGCAGAGGAGTCGGGCTTCACTTCGCACAGTTCTTTCGCAACCGTTTTCCGAAATATTACAGGTATTTCGCCTTCAGTTTTCCTTCGGGAAGCTTCCAAGAGTTTTTCTTCTAAATAATAGTTTTTAAATATTAACTGATTGATTTTTAATTGATTGAAAAATATTTTTATATTTCAAAATTGAGGATTTTGAAAGGCTTTCTCTTTGATTTGATGATATTAGGTCATAGTTTAGCATCAACAATTTAAAATTTGATATGAGAAAAAACTTACTTATTGCCTTGGCGTTATCCAGCGTTTTTGGATTTGGTCAAACTGATGCAGACTGCACATACGGTGTCGGATCAGACCAAACTTCTAATGGAGAAAATATCACAACGGGCGGTAATTTTGATTACAGCGCAGCTTCGGATTTCGATGTTGCTTCAGGCAAAGTTCTTACGGCAAAGAAATTAACATTCAATGTTTTGAAAGGTTCCGCGAATCTTAACTTTGTGAATGTTTATATTCTTAAAGAAAATGAAGGTGTTCCTGGAGAAATACTTCAGACTTTCACCAATTTGGTTCCGACTTCTCAGGTTTTGGCATATGAATCTACTTTAGAAGATATGGATGCCTATACAATTACAGTAGATTTTCCAATGTCATTCGATTTACCAAAAGGTAAATATTTTGTTCAATTACGAGCTGCTCCTGGTGATAGTACGCCAGTAAGTTGGGAAATTAACAATGAAAATACAAGAAAATTAGGTAGATTTGATTTTACCAAATTTGATACAGATCCTTGGTTTGGAGGATTCTCTTATTACGATCACGTTTTCGAAATGATTGGAAACTGTAACGACACAGGCGAAGAGCAACCGGCAGGAACACCATTTTCAGTTGGTAATCCAAAAAATCCGGGAGATGCGCACGAAGGTGGTGTTCATATGATTTGGACGTCATTAGCAGATGACTTTGTAGTTCCTGAAGGACAGAAATTAACGTTCACAAAATTGAGAATTTCCACTTTGCAATTGGGGAATATCAAAAATGCGACAATCAATATCCGCAAATCTGAAGACGATTTGCCTGGCGAGATTATACACACTTTCGAAAATGTAGGACCAACCACTGAGAATTTTTATGGCTATCATCCTGTTCCTGGATTTCCTTTGGATGTCGTTGCCGCAGATGTAGAATTTAATTGGAATCAGCCAGTTGATTTATTACCGGGAAGATATTTTATTGAGATCATTTCGGCACCATTTCCATTTACAGATTATCAGCGATGGGAAGTGACACCAAATCCAGGAACCGATCTGGACTCGGTTGTGTCATTTGACGGCGGAGAAACGTGGGAATCGAATGGCGGTTATAATTATATTTTTGAAGTTTCTGGCCTTACCAATCCTGTTTTAGAGGTAAATGATATTGATAAAAATGTTATTTCAGTCTATCCAAATCCTGTGAAAGATGTGTTGAACATCAAATCCAATAAAGAAGCGAGCAGAATTTCTATCTATAATATCGCGGGACAGTTGATTAAAGATGAGGAAATTAAAAATGATAGAGTAAATGTTTCAGATTTAAATGCTGGTAACTACATTGGAAAAATCATTTTAAAAAATGGTCAGACGCAAACAGTAAAAGTTATTAAAAAGTAAAAATATCTTCAATTTTAAATTAAGTCCTATTCAAATGATTATCAATCTGCTGAATAGGATTTTTTGTTGAATCCATTCTAGTTAAAAATCAATAAGAAAAACTTTAATTAGTAATAAAGAGTCATCTGAAGGAATATTATTGGATTCTAATATTTCGTATATTTGCATCCATTTTACTAACTATTAACTCAAAACCAGATGATAAAAAGTAATAAAAAACTAGCAATCGATTTCGATGGAACAGTTGTAGATGATGCTTATCCAGGCATTGGAAAAGCTAAAACTTTTGCATTCGAAACACTTAAAAAATTACAAGGCGAAGGTTACAGATTGATTCTCTGGACTTATCGTCACGGTAAAGCGTTGGATGAAGCTATCGAATTCTGCAGAAAAAACGGTTTAGAATTTTACGCAGTCAACTCCAGTTTTGAAGGCGAAATTTTCGATTCTGAAACGCAATCTAGAAAAATCGATGCTGATCTTTTCATCGATGACAGAAATCTTGGTGGATTCCCGGGTTGGGGAGAAATCTATCAAATCATCAACGAAAAAATAGAGTTCCAGGTAGCTGGCGGAGAAGTTCACGCTTATTCCAAAATGAAAAAAGAAAAGAAAAGAGGGCTTTTTTGGTAAGAAAAAGAAACAAGAATAAAGGCAAAAGATTCAAGTTTTAAACAGACTGAAATTATGAAAGGAAATGATTTGCTTCATCGGACATTTATTTTTGGAGTTCATTGTTTGAAGTTTCTGAAAACGTTGCCAAGTTCTTATGAGCTGAATGTCATCAAAGTTCAGCTTTCAAAATCTTCAACTTCAATCGGAGCAAATTATGAAGAATCTCAGGCGGGTTCTTCAAAGGCTGATTTTAGAAACAAAATCAGAATTTCTCTAAGAGAAGCCAGAGAGTCAAATTATTGGCTTAGAATTATTAAAGCTTTAGAAATAGTAGATAATGAAGAGCTTTCCAGACTTTTGCAGGAAAGTCTTGAAATTAAAAATATTCTGGGCGCAATTTTAAATAAAACAAAAACAGATAATTAAAAAGTATCACAACGAGAATTAGATGATGTATCTTTTTACTTTTATCTTGATTCTTGAAAATTGTATCTTTTTACTTTTATCTTGATTCTTATTAGTATGATTCAACTCAAAAATATAGAGGAGCTTCGATTGATGAAGCAAAGTGCAAGATTGGTGTCCCAGACGTTGGGAATGTTGGCAAAAGAAATTAAGCCGGGCATTACAACGCTTCATCTGGATAAATTAGCCTACGATTTTATCAAAGACCACGGTGCAGAACCTGCATTTTTAGGTTATGGCGGATTTCCTGCATCGCTTTGTATTTCCCCAAATGACCAGGTCGTTCACGGAATTCCAAACAGCGAACCAATAAAAGAAGGAACTATTCTTTCCGTAGATTGTGGTGTTTTCTGGAACGGATTTGTCGGCGATCACGCTTACACTTTTGAAGTTGGTGAAGTTTCTGATGAGGTCAAAAAACTATTGAGAGTTACCAAAGAATCTTTGTACAAAGGCATAGAGCAATGTGTGAGAGGAAAACGTGTTGGCGATATTTCCAATGCCATCCAGAAACATTGTGAGAAAGAAGGTTATGGCGTGGTAAGAGAATTGGTTGGTCACGGCGTTGGACGACAAATGCATGAAGATCCGCAAGTTCCAAACTACGGCAAACCTGGAAGCGGAAAAGTTCTCAAAGACGGTATTTGTCTCGCAATCGAACCAATGGTAAACCTTGGAACAGAAAAAGTGAAATTCCATAATGATGGCTGGACGGTGACTACACTCGATAATCTGCCTTCTGCGCATTTCGAACACGATGTTTGTGTTTATAATGGCAAACCGGTTTTGCTTTCTACTTACGATTATATTTACGAAGCTTTAGGAATTAAATCTGACGAGGAAAAAGCTTTCCAGGTTGAGTTTTAATAAGCAAATTTTGAGATCAATCTACTTTATTTTTTCAGTTATATTCAGTTTAAATGTTTCCGCACAGACATTTCAGAAAAACGTTGGAGAAACTAAAGAAAATTTTATTAAAAGAATAAAACCCGTTCAAAATGCAGAAATCCAGGGCGAAGTATTGGAAGTGAAGCAATGGAACAATTTGGCAAACACGATGTTTGCATTCTACGAATATACAGAAGAAGGCATTGAAAAAGGAAAGCCCAATGGTTTAAAATATTCTTACGTAGATGGTTATCTATTGATTCCTTCTGAAAATAGTAGGTATAAGAAAATTTTTATCGATACTTATTCTGAGGAAGGTGCAACGGCTTATGTAGAGTCTGTTTTTTTTGCTAATGTGGACAGAGATGCTGACAAAGAGTTAGGGATTCTTTGTTCCTGGGATCAAAGTATGCATTACGGAATCAGTGGAAAAATCTATCAGGTATATTTCTACGATTTTCCAAAAGCGGCGGATAAAATTTCAAAATTAAAACCTATCCAAGTTAAAGGATTTGATTTCGAATTTGATGGCACTAACGATGCAGGGGAGCGTTCTGTGGCCAAATTCAATACAACAGCCAAGATAAAAGCTGAATTAAAAAGACTAGGATTCTAAATATTTTCAAGATTTGAAAAAAATTGCCAAATTTCTGCTGAACGCGATTCCAAGACCGATGCTTATTAACCTGAGTATTTTTCTACGTCCGTTGATTGTCCTGTTTTTTAAAGGAAAGAATTTTACTGACCCAATTGACGGGAAATCTTATCGTAAATTTCTGCCGTATGGCTACGGAAAACAGCGTGCGAATGCTTTGTCTCCCGGAACTTTATCTTTGGAAAGGCATCGTCAGATGTGGCTTTATCTTCAGAATGAAACCAATTTTTTTACAGATAACTTAAAAGTTCTTCATATTGCGCCAGAGCAGGATTTTCTGAGAAGATTCAAGAAGATGAAGAATTTGGATTACACTTCTGCTGATTTGTTTTCACCGATTGTGGATGTGAAAGCGGATATTCTGGATTTGCCTTTTGAGGATGATAGTTTTGATGTCATTATCTGCAATCACGTTCTGGAACATATCGTGGACGACAGAAAAGCAATGTCAGAACTTTATCGCGTGATGAAATCTGGAGGTTGGGGAATTCTGCAGGTTCCAATGAAAAACTCTCTGGAAAAAACTTACGAAGATTTCACCATCACAGAACCGAAAGAGCGTCAAAAACATTTTGGACAATATGACCACGTTCGCTGGTACGGAATGGATTATTTTGACCGTTTGAAAAGCGTTGGCTTTAAGGACGAAATTAATTTCTATTCTCAAAAATTCTCTGAGGCAGATATCAAAAGATTTGGTCTTAATAAAAATGAGATTCTTCCTGTTGTTAGAAAATAGCAGTTACTTTTCTGTCAGGAATTTAGATTTATTGACATAATAATCCAAGATTGCGGCACCTAAATAGTAAATTCCGCCAAACAGCATATTCATCTTGATTTCGTTGTCATCAAACAAAAAATAAGACAAAGAAAAGAGTAAAAGGAAAAACCATAGCAGTAATTTCCCAGCATAAACTCCTGCAAATCTCGCCGTCATTTCCTCATCTTTTATAGTTTGAGATTGAATCAGACATTGAATCAAAATCACTAAATAACCACACAAAAGCTCTTCTTGCTCAAACAAATCAAACGTGTAGAAATACAAAACTGGACCAGATAAAACCAATCCGAAAATCAAAAATTTCAAAAACATATTTGCCTTTGTCATTTTTGAAAAAATGAAAATCGAGAAGATAAAAAGAGGATAAACCAAGAATACGGAATAGAGTGCGTATTTGTAAATCAAATATTCAGGTGTTTCAAAGCCATCAGAAATCCAAAATAGCCTGAAATATAAAAACGCCAGATATAATGAGTTGATGCTAAATATGATTGGAAGCGACTTTAGTTTCATAAAATATTTGCGAAAAGCTTTTTACCAAATATCTAAAAATTACTTCTTATTAACAAAATTATATTTGGAAGTAAAATTGGTCGTTGTTCATTAATTCTGATATAGATTTTATTCAATTAAGATATCTTTGCTTCATTAAGAATCTTTTTTAGTTTAATGCTTTAAGGAATCTGATATTTTAACTGATGTTTCAAACAATTGTTTGAGAAAGTTATGTTAAATATTCTTTAAAATTATTTTTTAACAGATTGAACATCAGTAATAATAGTTTTTGTTGATTACCTTTGATAGATTTTATTATTATTTACATAACGTCTAATTTGTATATAATCTCTAAATTTGAACGTTTGTTTGAAAACACATCTAAAAAATTAGTATTTATGAGGAATATCGCGATTAGCTTTTTTGTTGTTTTAGGTCTTTTGACATCTTGTTCAAAGTCTGAAAAGAAAGATGACAAAAAAGAATTGCCACCACAACCATATGAGTATATCGTTGCGAAAAGTGGACCGGCTGAAAACCAAACACAATATCCCGCCCGATTGGAAGGCATCGAAAACGTAGAAATTCGTCCAAAAATTGATGGTTTTGTAGAGAAGATCTATGTGGATGAAGGTAGTCAGGTCAGCAAAGGTCAGCTTTTATTCCTTATCAGAAATCCTCAGTATGAACAATCTGTTCTGGCTGCACAGGCAACTATGAACAGTGCAAGAGCGCAAGTTGCAACTGCCCAGATGCAAGTCACAAAAACTAAACCTTTGGTTGATAAAAAAATCATTTCTGCTTATGAACTTCAGGCGGCAGAGTTGGCACTTAAATCTGCAAAAGCAGCTTTGGCGGAAACTCAGGCTCAACTGACTAACGCACAAGTGAATCAAGGTTATACCAAGTTGTACAGCCCTGTTAGTGGAGTTGTTGGAACATTACCATACAAAGCTGGAAGTTACATCAGCACAGCTACTGCTCAACCTCTGACTACGGTTTCTAATGTTTCAAAGATATTCGCTTATTTTTCCATTAATGAAAAACAACAGTTAGACTTTTTCAAGCATTCTACTGGAGCAACTATTCAGGAAAAAATCAAAAATTCCCCTTTGGTAGATTTAGTTCTTTCGGATGGAACTAAATATGATGAAAAAGGAAAAATAGAATCCATCAGCGGTTTGGTTGACCCCAATACAGGTTCGTTTTCTATGAGAGCAACTTTCCCCAACAGCAAAGGTCTTTTGAGAAGTGGTTACAGTGCGACTGTTCAGGTTCCAAATAATCTTGAAAATATCATCGTGATTCCACAGGCGGCGACTTACGAAATGCAAGGAAAAGTTTTGGTTTATTTGATTGGAGCCAACAACAAAGTAAAATCTACAGAAATCAAGGTCGAAAATCTTCCTGACGGCGTAACTTATGCAGTGACTTCGGGCTTGAAGGCTGGCGATAAAGTTGTGGTAGAAGGTATCGGACTTCTGAAAGATGATGCGCAAGTGGTTCCAAAAGAAACGACTCTGCAAAACGTCATCGATAGAAAATAGTTTCCCAAATTATGATATTAATGTTAAAAGTGAGAAAATGAAAGCTCTTTTTGAAAGACTTTTATCTATCATCTTTTTTCCTTTAGTCTAAAAAATATGTTTAAAAAATTTATAGAACGTCCGGTTTTGTCCACCGTAATTTCCATTATCATCGTGATTCTCGGTGTGTTGGGAATCGTGACTTTGCCGGTGTCACAATATCCGGACATTGCGCCGCCAACTGTCTCTGTGAGTGCAAGTTATCAAGGTGCGAATGCCGATGTAATTCTTAAAAGTGTTATTGTTCCGCTGGAAGAGCAAATCAATGGGGTAGAAGGGATGACGTATATGACATCTACTGCGACCAATGACGGTTCTGGTTCTGTAACGGTTTATTTCAAACAGGGTGTCAACCCAGATATTGCGGCGGTAAATGTCCAAAACAGGGTTTCCAGAGCAACGCCTTTGTTGCCTGCAGAGGTTACCAGAGCCGGAGTTACAACCACAAAAAGACAAAGTTCCAACGTATTGATTTTCTCGCTTTACAGTGAGAATCCTAATTACGATATGACTTTCCTGCAAAACTACACGAACATCAACATCGTTCCTCAAATCAAAAGGGTGACAGGCGTTGGAGATGTCACGGTTTTTGGTACAAAAGATTACTCCATCAGAATTTGGCTAGACCCAAATAAAATGGCGTCTTACGGTCTGATCCCTTCAGATATTAACACCGTTTTAGCAGAACAAAATATCGAGGCGGCGCCAGGTAGCTTGGGCGATGAAAGTAATGAGAGTTTCCGATATACTTTGAAATATAAAGGTCGATTGACAGAAATTCCTGAGTTCGATAATATCATCATAAAAGCGACTGCTAACGGACAAACATTGAAATTAAAAGATGTTGCCAGAGTAGAATTGGGAGCGCAGGATTATACAGGAACGAGTGTCACAGATGGTCATCCATCCATTGGTATGGCGGTTGCCCAAACTGCAGGCTCCAATGCGCAAGATGTCATCAATCAATCGATTGCGGTTCTGGATAAGGCGCAGGAATCTTTTCCAAAAGGTGTGAAATATGTTGCGTTGGTTAATGCCAATGACTTCCTGGATGCATCGATTGAGAAAGTGATTCATACTTTATTTGAAGCGTTTATTCTTGTATTTATCGTGGTTTTCCTATTCTTGCAAGATTGGCGTTCAACAATGATTCCGGCGATTTCGGTTCCGGTGGCGATTGTCGGAACGTTTTTCTTTCTGAGTATTTTCGGATTTACAATTAATTTATTGACGCTTTTCGCCCTGATTTTAGCAGTAGGAATTGTGGTCGATGATGCGATTGTTGTTGTGGAGGCCGTTCACAGTAAATTAGAACAAGGTGAGAAATCTCCTTTGAAAGCTTCTGTAGATGCGATGGGCGAAATCAGTGGTGCGATTATCAGTATTACTTTGGTAATGGCAGCGGTTTTCATTCCGGTAAGTTTTATCTCTGGTTCAGCGGGGGTTTTCTATAAACAATTTGGTTTAACATTAGCGATTTCGATTATATTATCAGCCGTAAATGCTTTGACATTAAGTCCAGCTTTATGTGCGATTTTCCTTAAACCTCATTCTCACGAAGAGAAGAAAAAGAATTTCCTGCAAAGATTTTTTACCAATTTCAATATCATTTTCGATGCGATGATCAAACGATATTCGAGAGGGATTTTATTTTTATTGAGGAAAAAATGGATGGCATTTGCAGGCTTGGCTCTGTTCGCAGGAGTTTTCATTTGGTTGATGAACACAACACCGAAATCCTTCGTTCCAAGTGAAGATATGGGTGGGATTTTTATGGATATTTCACTTCCTATTGGATCAAATGAAAACAGAACCAAAGAAGTTCTCGCCAAAGTTGAAAAAATTGTTGAAAAGCAACCCGAGGTTCTTCACATCTTCAAAGTTTCTGGAAGAGGTATGATTTCTGGAAGCGGCTCTAATAACGGGATGCTCATCGTAAAACTGAAAGACTGGAAAGACAGAACCAAAAAAGGAGAAGATTTACAATCCTTTGTTGCAAAAATGTATCAATTGACCGCAGGTATCAAAGATGCGAAAATGACATTCTTCGGAAGACCAACGTTACAAGGTTTTGGTAATGCTGCAGGTTTCGAGATGCAGATTCAGGATCAGAAAGGTGGAAGTATTGCTGACTTGACCAAGGTGACGAATGATTTTATCGATAAAATGAATCAACAGCCGGATATTCAGAGAACGTTCACATCTTTTAATCCGAACTATCCGCAATATATGATTGATATTGATATTCCTGCGGCAAAAGCAGCTGGATTCTCGGTGTCGGATATTTTGGGAACTATGCAAGGGTATTATGGAGGTGTTTATTCTTCTAATGTCAATTTGTTCGGAAAACAATACCGTGTGATTTACCAGGCACCTTTTGAAGACAGAGAAAATCTGGAAAGTTTTAATATGATTCAGATTAGAAATTCTAACGGCGAAATGGCTCCTTTGAGCAGATATATCACAGCCAAAAGAGTTTATGGACCACAGGCAATCGGTCGTTTCAATTTATTTACAGCCATCTCACTGAATGGAACACCAAATCCAGGATTCTCTTCTGGAGATGCCATTAATACGGTAGATAGAGTAGCGAAAGAAACGCTGCCACAAGGTTACGGCTACGAATTTTCTGGATTAACGAGAGAGGAAGTTACCGCAGGAGGACAAACTGTTTACATTTTCATTTTATGTTGTGTCTTCGTTTATTTCCTTTTGGCAGCACAGTATGAGAGTTACATTTTACCATTTGCAGTAATGCTGTCATTGCCTGTAGGTTTGGCTGGTGTAATGATGTTCAGCTCGTGGATTGGCGGTTCTAATAATATTTATACGCAGATTTCACTCATTATGTTGATTGGACTCTTGGCGAAGAACGCGATTTTGATTGTAGAATTTGCCCTCGATGCAAGAAAAAAAGGTTATAGCATTGCACACGCTGCCATCAGTGGAGCAAAACAAAGATTACGTCCGATTTTGATGACCTCATTCGCGTTCATTTTCGGTTTGATTCCGTTAGCGATTTCAACTGGAGCTGGAGCTGTCGGTAATCAATCGATTGGAATTGGAGCGATTGGAGGAATGTTATTTGGGACTATTTTCGGAGTCTTTTTTATTCCGATTCTGTTTGCAGTATTTATGTATTTGCAGGAAAAAGTGAGCAGCAAAAAAGTGTCTGATAAATACGAAGGAGAACTTAGCGAATAACCAAATTTGAGAACAATGAAATGCAATGCATTCCATTTGACCTTTAAAAAAATTAATTTTACAAATGAAATTAAAAAATCTAATCATATTAGCAGGTGTCGCAGGTTTCTTTTATTCGTGTAAAGTCACGGATACTTACAAGAGTCCGGACATCGAGCAAAGTCGTCAAGACAATCTTTTCCGACAAAAAACCAATAATGACAGTACTTCTATAGCCAACGTGGCGTGGAATCAGATCTTCACAGATGCCAAGCTTCAGAATATCATTAACAAAACTATTCAGAATAATCTGGATTTGAAAGTAGCAGTTGCGAGAATCCAGGAAGCAAGTGCCGTTTTCAAACAATCCAAGTTGCAGAATCTTCCAAGTCTGGACGGTGTTGCTTCTGTTACTGAAACCAAAAATAGTGCAGCGGCGCAAGGTGGAAATTTTGTGATGCCGGATCTGTTGGTGTACAGATTAGGAATCTCAACTGGTTGGGAAATCGATGTTTGGGGAAGAATCAAAGCGCTTAAAAATTCAGCTTATGCAGGATTTCTTCAAACAGATGCGGCAAAACGTGCGATTCAAACGCAAATGGTAGCGCAGGCGGCAACGTTATATTATCAATTGATTTCCCTTGATAAACAACTTGAAATTACAAAACAGACGATAGAACTTCGTAAGAAAGATGTAGAATCTGTTCAGTTGCTGATGGATGCAGCGTATTTGACAGGTGCCGATGTGGAACAAAGCAAAGCCAATCTATATTCAGCGCAGTTATCGGTTCCGGATTTGGAAATGCAAATCCAGCAAACCGAGAATTCTTTGAATATTTTGATGAATGATAATCCCCAACCGATTGATAGAAATTCCATCGATTCGCAGGTAATTTATACCGATTTGAAAACCGGAATTCCTGCTTCCTTCCTGAAAAATCGTCCGGATGTTCAGTCTGCTGAATTAACCTTCCGCCAGGCGTTCGAGAACAAAAATATGGCGATGGCACAGGTTTATCCTACGATTAGTATCACGGGAACTTTAGGCTTATCATCCAGAACTTTGGAAAACTTTTTCACCAATTCTCTTTTCTACACACTTGGAGGAACGGTAACGCAGAATATTTTCCAAATGGGAAGCAGAAAAGCGCAGGTGAGAGTGATGGAAGCACGTAAAATGCAGGCTTATTACACATTCGAAAAAGCTTTATTGACCGCAGGTTCCGAAGTGTCTAACTCACTATTATCTTATCAAAAAGCGAAAGAAAAAGAAGATACAAGACAACTTCAAATTCAGTCTTTGGAAAAAGCCGTTGAGTTTAATAAAGAATTGTTGACTTATTCTTCTAATACAAACTACGTAAACGTTTTAACTTCTGAACAATCATTATTAGCAGCAAAATTAGCTGGCGTAAATGATAAACTTCAACAGCTACAAGCCGTTACAGAATTTTACCGAGCACTCGGAGGCGGACAATTTTAAGCACTAAATTTTTTACTATACTTGTTAAACCCGGCAATTTTGTTGGGTTTTTTTGTTAAATTTTCAAAATTAATATTAACCGTATTAAAAAAATCATTAGTTTGGTAACTTAAATAAAATACAACTATGAGCAAATTTTCAATTGAATCTTTTGTAAACGAAACAAAAGAAAATCCACAAGAAAAAGACTATTTCGAACTTGAAAAACCAGAACTTCTGGAAATCAACCTCAGCAATCAGGCTGTTTGGACCAAAGCAGGAAGTATGGTCGGCTACGTCGGAAATATCAATTTTGAAAGACAGGGAATGTTGTCTGGAGGATTAGGAAATCTCCTCAAAAAAGCCATCTCAGGCGAAGGAACAAAACTAATGAAAGCCGAAGGTTCGGGCAGATTATACGTTGCGGATAACGGCAAAAAAGTAAGAATCCTGCACCTTAACAACGAATCGATTTCTGTCAATGGAAACGACGTTCTGGCACACGACCAAAGCATCAAAAGTGACATCAAAATGCTGAAAAGTATCGCAGGTGTTATGGCAGGCGGACTTTTCCAAGTTAAGCTAAGTGGAACAGGTCACATCGCAATTACAACTCACGGACATCCGCTTACGCTTTTGGTAACGCCGGATGCGCCAGTTTTCACAGACCCCAATGCAACAGTTGCTTGGTCAGGAAATTTAACACCGGAACTTAAAACCAACGTTTCCTTAAAAAGTCTTATCGGAAGAGGAAGTGGTGAAGAATTTCAAATGAAATTCTCAGGAAACGGTTGGGTTCTGATACAGCCTTATGAGGAAGTTTACGTTGTTGCAGGTAAATAAATTATGAACTTGATGCCACTACTATCGGGGGCTAAAAAATAAAAACCTCAGAAATCTTTCTGAGGTTTTTATTTTTGAAATTTATTCTAAAACTTAGCTTCTAAAAAACTGCCCAATCCCGGCTGATTCAAAACTGAAAGCAGAAGCGTTTTCAGACTTATCCAGTTTTTTACTGATGGTCAAAGCCCAAAGAACCAATTCTTTGCAGAAGTTTTTATCGTTATCATCAAATTCAGGAACGTTTTCTTCAATCAAAGTTGTCAGAGGTTTTATGCTGTCCAATTTGCTGTAGAATTCTTTATCCGTATCGGAATAATTTAATTCCAGATGATTATTGTTGAACCATTGGATGATGTCTGTGTAAGGTGTTTTCAAACCTTCTTTTTCCAATTTGGAAATTCTTGGGAAAAGACTTTCAAACTGAACCATAATCGCGTCATCAATCAGTATTTTTGCAACGTAATCTGCGCCTTCCTGCTCGCCTTCGTAAACCAATTCAATCTTGCCTGTAATCGATGGAATAATCGACATAAAATCCAGTAAACGAACTTGTGTCTTATCAGAATCAGATTCCAAAAGTCTCAGTTTTGCAGCGGCAATAAGATTTTCCATTGCACTAATAGTCAATCTTGCACTCACGCCGCTTTTCGCATCTACATATTCACTTTCTCTGGCTGCAAAAGCGACTTCTTCCAAAAGATTTTTGGCTAAATCTGGAATCTGAATTTTCGCTTTATCATCTTCAGAAATCAAAGCTTCTTGTTCCGTGATTTGTCTTGCCAATGCAATGGTTTTCGGATAATGCGTGAAAATCTGAGAACCGATTCTGTCTTTCAAAGGTGTTACAATACTTCCTCTATTGGTATAATCTTCAGGATTTGCAGTGAACACAAATTGAATATCTAAAGGCATTCTCAACTGAAAACCTCGGATTTGAACATCGCCTTCCTGTAAAATATTAAACAAAGAAACCTGAATTCTTGCTTGTAAATCGGGTAATTCATTCAAAACAAAAATAGAACGGTTTGCTCTTGGAATCATTCCGTAATGTAAAACACGCTCATCAGAATAAGGTAACTTCAAAGTCGCCGCTTTGATGGGGTCGATGTCTCCAATTAAATCTGCAACATTCACATCTGGTGTTGCCAGCTTTTCAAAGAATCTCTCTGAACGATGAACCCAAGAAATTGGTGTTTCATCTCCCAACTCAGCAATCAAATCTCTAGCAAATTTTGATATCGGTTGAAACGGACTGTCATTGATTTCCGAACCTTTGACAATAGGCATATATTCTTCCAGAAGATTTACCATACTTCTGGCAATTCTGGTTTTCGCCTGTCCACGCAAACCCAAAAGATTGATGTGATGGCCCGCCAAAATCGCTTTTTTAAGTTGAGGAATCACAGTGTCTTCGTAACCCCAAAGTCCTTCGAAAACAGGTTCTTTAGCTTTAATTTTTGCAATCAGGTTAGCTTGGATTTCCTGATTGATAGTTTTATCTGTGTATCCCGATTTTTTTAATTCTTTGAATGTCGTATCGTTCTTCATTTTTATAATGATAATTTTATTAATTGTCTTTTATCTGTCAGTCGATAATCTTAAAGTCTAAATCCTTTTGATTCTATTTTTTTCGTAATCTTCAAATATCATTTGGCCCAAACCGGAAAGTCCGGTTAAGAAAGCTTTTCCTTTGTTTTGAGCTGTGAAGGCTTTTACAAATTGTCTCAAATAAGGGTCTTGCGCAATCATAAAAGTGGTGATTGGGATTTTCAGTTTTCTCGCTTGTGCTGCTCTGTTGAGACATTCCGAAACAATTTTTTCATCCAGACCAACGCTATTCATATAATATTCGCCAGTTGGAAGTTTTAGACAACTTGGTTTTCCATCCGTAATCATAAAGATTTGCTTGTTCGTATTTCTTTTTCTTCGGAGAATGTCCATTGCTAATTCCAATCCAGCAACGGTATTGGTGTGATAAGGTCCGACTTGCAGATAAGGTAAATCTTTGATTTGGATTGGCCAAGCATCATTTCCGAAAACAATGATGTCAATGGAATCTTTCGGATATTTTCTTTTGATGAGTTCCACCAAAGCCATAGCCACTTTTTTGGCAGGTGTGATTCGGTCTTCGCCATACAAAATCATCGAGTGGCTGATGTCAATCATCAAAACCGTGCTCATCTGAGCTTTGTGTTTGGTTTCTTCTACGATGAGGTCATCTTCCGTCATTCTGAGGTCAGAAATCCCGTTGTTGATTTGGGCATTTTTCAGACTTTCGGTCATATTCACGGTTGACAAATCGTCGCCGTATTGGAAGTTTCGGTTTTCTCCGTCGCGCTCGTCGCCGACTCCGGATTTATTGGTTCTGTGATTTCCGATGCCACTTTTTTTGAGTTTGCCGAAGATTTGGTCAAGTGCATATTCACGAAGGGCAGCTTCCAGTTTTGCTGTCAGAATATTTTTACCTTTTCCGGTTCCTGTATTGCCATCTTCCGCGTCTTCTTCCTTGATGTATCCTCGCTTTTTCAAGTCTTCTTCAAAATCCTCCAACGTATATTCATCTGTGAAAATATCATATTCTTTGTCCAGCATATCGAGCCAGTCGAAAGCTTCCTCGATATCTCCGGAAGTATGTGTCAACAAATCTTTGAATATACCAAAAACCCTGTCGAAATGCGAGATGTCTTCCGGAATATGTTTGCTGAACGTAAATCCTGTCTGGAAGTGTTTATTTTTATCTGTCATTAATCGATTTCAATTTTGAGATACAATTTAGGCATTATTAGCAAAATCTGAACCGTAAGGAAATAGAAAAAACTAATAATTGTAATAACCAAATTAGACTCAAAAAGTATTTGATTCAAAACAATCTTGTTTGCGACTTCCGGAGAACTTCTTTTATTTAAAACAAGGTTGTTTGTAACCTCCGGAGTTCTTCTTTTGTTTAAAATAGGGTTGGTTGTAACTTCCGGAGAACTTCTTTGATTTAAAACAAGGTTGTTTGTAATCTCCGGAGAACGTATTTAGTTACAAATAAGGGTGTTTGTGACTTCCTGCATTCGTATTTGTTTAAAATAAGGTTGTTTGTAACTAATGTAAAATGTTTTTTGTCTAAAAACAGTATTGTCTCAAAAATTTTATCTTTGCACCTACAATTACAGCTATGAAAGACCTAATGGGACGTGCTATCTGGGATTATTATCACAAAGAAAATCCAGAAGATTTGCAAACCGAAACTTCGATTTCTGAACTGGATGAACTTCCAGTAGAGTATCTTTTCCGAGATTTTGATGAGATGAATAAAATCGAACAAAAAGCTTTGAAATTAGCCAACGGAAAAGTTTTGGACATTGGAGCTGGAGCGGGTTCGCATTCTCTTTATCTTCAGGATGAAAGAAATCTTGAAGTGACAGCATTAGACATCTCTCCAAAATCAATTGAGGTTTGTAAACTGAGAGGAATCAAGAGTGCTGTTGCCGAAAATATGCTTCATTTTTCAGAAGGAAATTTTGACACGATTCTTTTATTGATGAACGGAACAGGGATTTTCCAAAGTCTGAATGTGATTGATATTTACCTCAAAAAACTTCACTCTTTATTGAGTCCAAAAGGTCAGATTCTGATTGACAGCACAGATATTCTGTATATGTTTGATGAGGACGAAGATGGTGGGATTTTGATTCCTGCCAATGGATATTATGGTGAATTGGATTACATTGTTCATTATAAGGGCGAATCTGAAGACCCAATCAAATGGCTATATCTCGACTTTGATACTTTGAAAAATGCCGCTGAAAATAATGGTTTTAAAATCGAAAAAGTTTTGCAGGATGAAGATTCTTACCTGGCGAAACTGACCAAGAAATAATAACAAACCTCAGAGTGGTTTTCTCTGAGGTTTGTTATTTTATGCTTTAGATTTTCTTCTTCGATTTCTCCATTTTCTGAATAATATAATAAGAACTGGGATGATTAGCAAGAAAGGCCAAAACGAAATTATTCCTAATATAAACCCTACAAAATTATTCCAGCCTTCCGCTAAAGAATCTGATAACTGACTTCCAAAACCAATCTTGGATGTTACCGCATTTCTAGGATTGTTTTTGATTAAGGTTAATTCTAGCGTGCTGTATTTTACTTTATCATCAATGAATTTTAATCTTCCTTTTGATGATTCTATTTCCTCTTCCAGATTACGAATCTTCTCCTGAATTTCTAAAATATCTTTTGTATTGGTACTTTTTTTCAGAAGCTCTCTGTATTTTTCCAGATAAACCAATTTGTTCTCCAGTCTTATGGCAACATCGGTGTATTCTTCGGTAACATCGTCGATACCTATGTTTTTAGAAACTACATTTCCCAATTCTGAGCTAAATGATTGCAAAAGATTATCAAAATTCTGATTAGGAACCCTGATGGTCATTCTAAGCGTTTCTTGATTATCACTATTATTGAAAGATTCTCCTTGTTTGTAAGCGTTCAGTTTTTTAAGATTATCGGTAATTGTTTTTTGAGCTTTGTTGATATCTCCAACTTCGATTTCCATTCTGCCGCTCTTGATTATTTTCTGGGAAATCTTTTGAGAGTCATTGGAAGATTCCTTTTCTTCCAGTGAATGTGGTGGTTCGGCAAGCGCTATGTCTGCATCGGTCTTTTCGCTTACAACATCTGCTAAAGAAGCATTAACCGATATGGCTTTATCATAATTATCTTGTTTTCCACAAGAAAGAATTGTTGTGAAAAGAAATAAAAAATATATTTTTCTCATAAATAGATTGGATTTTTTCAATCAGTATCAAAAATTATGCGCAAAAAAATCTTTTAGATAAGTTCTAAAAGATTTTTATATTAATAATTTTATTTAATAGTCTATCCAATCTCGATTCCGTTTTCCACAGTTTCATCCGGCGTTACAAAAGATAATTTTCCGTCTGGTTTTGTCGTCAATAAAAACATTCCTTGAGATTCTATTCCACGGATTTTTCTTGGCGCAAGATTCAATAGAATCATCACTTGTTTACCAACTAATTCCTCGGGAGAAAAACTCTCAGCAACACCAGAAACAACAGTTCTTACATCAACACCGGTATCAACTGTGAATTTCAAAAGTTTATCTGCTTTTTCCACTTTTTCTGCAGTAAGAATCGTTGCAGTTCTCAAATCGATTTTAGCAAAATCATCAAATTGTATTTCCTCTTTCATAGGATTGGCGTTAGGATTTGTTTTTTTATTGTTTTGTTTAGTGTCTTCCAGTTTCTGGATTTGAGCTTCGATAACATCGTCTTCGATTTTTGAGAAAAGAAGAGAAGCTTCATTGATTTTATGACCTGTTTCAATCAAAACAGATTTTTTTTCAACATCTTTCCAGTCTGATTTTTGAACATTGAACATATTCAACAATTTTTCTGAACTGAAAGGCATAAACGGTTCACACAACTGAGCCAAAGCAACGGCAATCTGAGCGCCGACAAATAAAGAATTGGTTGCTTTTTCAGGATTGTCTTTAATCGTTTTCCAAGGTTCTTCAGTTTGAAGATATTGATTTCCGAAACGTGCTAAATTCATCAAAGCCGTTAAAGAATTTCTGAACTCATAATTTTCTAAGAATCCTGAGATTTCCTTTGCTGCTTTGTTGATTTCCTGCAATTCAGGAGCATTTATATCACCTTGAGGAACAACTCCGTCATAATATTTATGAATCAATACAGCAACTCTATTAATGAAGTTTCCGAAAATTCCTACTAATTCTGAATTATTCTTCGTCTGAAAATCCTTCCAAGTGAAGTTGTTGTCCTTAGTTTCTGGAGCCGATGAAAGAAGTGCATAACGCAAAACATCCTGTTGTCCCGGGAAATCTTCCACATATTCGTGCGCCCAAACCGCCCAATTTCTTGAGGTTGAAATTTTATCGTTTTCAAGATTCAAGAATTCGAAAGCAGGAACGTTTTTTGGCATAATGTAATCGCCGTGAGCCTTCATCATCGCAGGGAAAATAATACAGTGGAACACAATATTATCTTTTCCGATAAAGTGCACCAAATCAGAATTTTCGCTTTGCCAGTAATCTTTCCAGTCTTTTCCGTTTTTCGCCGCCCATTCTTTTGTGAAAGAAATGTAACCAATTGGCGCATCAAACCATACGTAAAGTACTTTTCCGTCCGCATTCGGAAGTGGAACGGGAACACCCCAGTTCAGATCTCTGGTCATCGCACGAGGTTTTAAACCATCGTTCAACCAAGACTTAACTTGTCCGTAAACGTTCGGTTTCCAGTCGTCTTTGTGGCCTTCGATGATCCATTCGTTCAGGAAATCTTCGTATTCATTTAATGGTAAATACCAGTTTTTGGTCTCTTTCAGAATCGGAACATTTCCGCTCAACATTGATTTTGGATTGATCAATTCTGATGGAGAAAGGGTAGATCCGCATCTCTCACACTGATCACCGTAAGCATTTTCGTTTCCACAATTTGGGCACGTTCCTACAATATATCTGTCTGCCAAGAATTCATTAGCCTGTTCGTCAAAATACTGCTCAGACATTTCTTCCGTAAACTTGCCTTTTTCATAAAGAACTTTAAAGAAATCCTGACTCGTTTCACGATGATTTTCGGAAGTCGTTCTTGAATATTCATCAAAAGAAATTCCTAAATCTGAGAACGATTTTTTGATGATTTCGTGGTATTTATTAACGATATCTTGTGGTGTAACGCCTTCTTTTTTAGCTCTTATGGTAATAGGAATCCCGTGCTCATCGCTTCCGCAGATAAACGCAACATCTTTCCCTGACCTTCTCTGAAATCTAGCATAAACATCTGCAGGAATATAAACTCCCGCCAAATGCCCAATATGAACCGGTCCGTTTGCATAAGGCAAAGCTGCCGTAATCATCTTTTTGTTTGACATTTTGAATTGAAAATTTGAGTTGCAAAATTACGATTTTCATTTTAATAAATAATGAATAAACATTATATAACTAGTGTTTGATATATGATTGAAGAATAATGAATGTGTAAATTTTTCACTTGTCTTTGTAAGACCTTTGTATATACTATTTTCGTCCTTTGTTCGATCAAAGGTTGTTTGTTTGAAATAAATGTATTTTGTTTTTTTTAGTTAATTAAATTAAGGCAAATTATGTTTTATTTGAATTTTTTAAATTTTACTAACATTACGGAATTAGGGCGATTTTTAAAGATTTGAAATATTCTAAAAATTATGATTTGTTTCATTTTTGATTAATATAGGATTAATATTGGTTAATTTAGAAGAAGAAAAACTAACTAAAAAACTTTGAAAAGTGCTGAAAATCGATATTTGTTAAAAAAATTAACATTAATGCAATTTTTTGATTATCAATTTGTTAGTTGTGTTAAAGTGTGTTTTTCACATTGGTTTATTTATTATATTGCCATATTTTAAAAATATTTTAACATAATGTTGTTTTTTTTATAAATTGCGAGACTGGATTATGTGTAATCTGGAAACAAATAAGAAAATAATATAAACCTTAAAAATTTATTTTTTGTGAGAAACTATAATGTATTAAAAATTGCTCCTGCATTTCTCTTGCTTGGAACAATGCTACATGCGCAGCAAAGCGATTCGGCCAAAAAAGAAACTGAAATCGAACAAGTTGTGTTGATTGGTTATGGTAAGCAGAAGAAGTCTGACCTCACAGGGTCCATTACTTCTGTGACATCGAAGGATTTTAATCAAGGTGCAATTGTATCTGCAGACCAATTAATCCAAGGTAAAGCACCTGGTGTTAGAATTACTAATGATGGGGGATCTCCCGATTCTAATCCCAATATCAGAATCAGAGGTGGTGCTTCTTTGGGAGCCTCGAATAGTCCTTTACTAGTAATTGACGGTGTTCCTTTGGATACTAATAATTCCGCAGGATCCGGAAATCCATTGAATTTGATTAATCCTAACGATATTGAATCTTTTTCGATTTTGAAGGATGCTTCTGCAACAGCTATTTATGGTAATAGAGCCTCTAATGGTGTCATCATCATTACCACAAAAAGAGGTGGAGGAAAGTTAAAAGTTAGCTTAAACACAAATGTTTCTGTTGGTACGGTTGCGAGAAAAATCGATGTAATGAATGGAAGTGAATTTGCTAATTATATTAATCAATTCTTTCCACAGTATAATTACAGGTTAGGGGTTGGTGGCAGAATTGATGATCCATTAACAGATATTAATGAATCTCTAATTCCGGGAAAGATATATGACACTGACTGGCAAAATGCTGTCTACAGGACTTCTGTCTCATCGGATAATAACCTAAGTTTATCTGGAAATTTGTTTAATAAAGTGCCAGCCAGATTATCTTTAGGTTACAACAGAACTGAAGGTGTAATAAAAACTAGTGATTATGAAAGGTACTCTGTAGGACTTAATTTGTCACCAACTTTATTTGACAAGCACTTAAAAATAGATATTAATTTGAAGGGTTTATTCTCTGATTTCAATTCTGTTGATGTTGGAGGTGCTGTTGGAGGTGCTGTAAATATGGATCCAACAAAACCTATCTATCTTAATCAAACTAATTTGACTGGAGATCCTTATTCTAGATTTTCTGGTTATTATCAAAATGTAGCTTTAGTTGGAAGTCAATACCAAATAGTAGGTCAAACAAATCCTCTCGCTATATTGATGCAGAGAAATGCTCCTCAAAAAATTAAGAAATTTTTAGGCAATACAGAGTTTAACTATAAATTTCATTTTTTACCAGATTTGAGAGCTGTTGTAAATCTAGGTATTGAGGCTTCGGAATCCAATTTAAAAACTATTTTTGCAGATAATGCAATTGCTACATATAAAAACCCGGCCAATACTTCTACGCCAAATGATTTTGTATTTAATCCAGGTGTAGACTATGCAGAAAAACAGACTATTGTTAATCAGACCTTAGATTCTTATTTGGTTTATGAGAAGAACTATTCAGGTTTCCTATCTCACTTTTTAATTCAAGGAGGCTATTCTTACCAAAACTTTAAAAATGATGGACATAAAGATAATTATCAGTACGATAATACATCAGGTTTAAGGATTCCTCTAGTGGGAAGTAGCTTAAATCCTAATAACAGATATTATAACTCATTAAATCTACAATCTTATTTTGGAAGGGCAAATATAGATTTTTTTGATAAATATCTTTTTACAGTAACTTTCAGAGCGGATGCTTCATCACTTTTCCAAAAAGATCAAAGATGGGGTTATTTTCCTTCACTAGGTTTTGCGTGGAAAGCCAACAAAGATTTTTTTCCAGAATCAGGAAATGTTAGAGATTTAAAAGTGAGATTAGGATGGGGCAAGACAGGTAATGCAAGTATTACAAATAGTGTAGGATTTTATCCTTCAAGTGCATTATTTTCTATTGGAGCAACTAATGCACAATATTTTCCTGGACAAACAACTTATAGTGCATTGCCTTTTAATCCTAATGTTACTTGGGAAACAACAGAAACCGTAAATGGAGGGATTGATTTTGCTTTTTTTAGACAAGATAGAATAAGTGGTAGTGTAGATGTTTATCAAAGGAAAACTAATGATCTTCTTGCTGTTGTTCCTCTCCCACCAGGACAAGGTCTTACTTCTAACTTTATTGATAATATAGGATCTTTAGAAAATAAAGGAATTGAAATGAACTTGAACGTAATTCCAGTTAAAACAGAAGACTTTACGTTAAATTTATTCGGAAACTTTGCTTATAATAAAGCTAAAATTACAGATTTGGAAAATGTATCTACGATTGTAGATAGTGGTAGCACTTTGCCTGTTGGTACGGGCGTTAATTTAGCTTACAATACAGTTGGTCAAGTTCCATATTCGGCTTGGATTTTTCAACAGGTATATGATTCTAATAATAAGCCTATTGCAGATGTTTACGTCGATAGAAATGGTGATGGTATAATTAATAATTCTGATAGATACTACAGACAGATGAGACCAAACTGGACTTACGGATTTGGAACTAGTCTTAATTATAAAAATTGGGATTTATCTGCAGCATTCCGTGGTCAAATTGGAGGCGAGGTTTACAATACCAGAAAAATTGCGCAAGGTTTTATCAATTATGCAGTGCCTCAGAATTCTTTAAATCTAAACAACGTTTTAGCATCTACTGCTTATTCTACAATAACTCAATTGACAGATAATACTTACTATTCAGATTATTTCTTAGAGGACGCAACTTTTTTAAAGCTTGATAATATTACTGTAGGTTATCTGATTAAAAATATGTTTAATAACACAAATGTTAGAGTATATGGTTCAGTAAACAATGTTTACACTTGGACAAACTACACAGGTCAGGACCCTGAAAACTTTAATGGAATTGATAATAATTTCTATCCTAGACCAAGAACTTATACACTCGGCTTTAACTTTAATTTCTAATTAAAAATGAAAAATTTTAAATTCAAAATAATATCGGCATTTGCATTACTTTTGGTAGTGTCAAATTCCTGTACAAGTGATTTAGACACTGAACCTAAAGTGGATTTGTCTTTACAGAATCTCTTGGCGGCAGATCCTAAAGCTGTAGAAGGTTTACTTTCAAGACTATATGCGAGTTTTGCACTATCAAGTGTAAAAGGTCCAGGTGATTCAGATTTAGGAGCTACAGATAATGCGGGAGAATCGCCATTTATACGAGGATTAGTAAATCTCCAAGATTTTACTGCTGATGACATGAAAAATCGATGGGGTGATAATGGTCTTGATCAGTTGACAACAACAGTAAACTGGACATCTAATAACAAGTTCTTTGGATATGTTTACAACAGAATATATTACACTGTTCCTCAAGCTACCAATTTAATATTAATTATGAAAAGTGATAATATCACTTATTCAAATAAAGAACAAGTGATTAGTGAACTTAGATTCTTAAGATCATTATCTTATTATTACCTTATTGATTTTTTCGGAAAAGGAGCGTTGGTGACAGATGAAAACTTTAATTCAACTGCACCGCTTCCAGAATCGTCTAGAAAAGAGCTCTTTGAATATGTAGAAAAAGAATTATTAGACATAGAGACAAAACTTCCAGTGACAAATTCTTATGGACGTGCTAATAAATCATGTGCAAGAATGTTATTAGCAAAACTATATTTGAATGCAGAAGTTTATACAGGAACAGCTCGTTACAATGATGCAGCAATATATGTTAATAAAGTTATCTCGGAAGGCGGATATCAATTAGAGTCAAACTTTAGAAAAAACTTTTCAGCTGATAATAATACTTCAAAAGAAATTATTTTTCCGCTTATTGCAGATGCACTATCTAGTCAAAGCTATGGTAATACAACTTATATTATCAACGGTAACCTAAGTACAGATACTATGGTGCCTGCTAATTTTGGCTCGACGGACGGTTGGGCTGGACATAGAGCTACCAAAGCTTGGTATGGAAAATTTGGTAGTAGTGCTGCTGATCTTCAAAATAGTTCAGATGCTAGAGCCAAGTTATTTTTTACTCAAGGTCACAATTGGGAAATGACAGATTATAAAACTTGGACAGATGGATATCCATCGATTAAATTTTGGAATAAAAATACAGATGGTAGTGGTTCTGCAACAGCTTTTGCTTCGACAGATTTCCCATTGTTCAGATTGGCTGATGCTTATTTAATGTATACTGAATGTGCATTGAGGGGTGCTGCTGGAACAAATATAGCACAAGGAACTAAATACTTAAACGATGTAAGAGCTAGATCAGGAGCTGCTCCATTATCTGTGATTAATCTCCAAACGGTTTTAGACGAAAGATCTCGTGAGCTTAATTTAGAAGGAGTGCGAAGACAAGATTTAATAAGATTCGGTCAATTCACGGGGTCAGCTTACTTATGGCCGTGGAAAGGAGGGGTATTAGCTGGTACATCTATACCTAATTATTATGATGTATTTCCTATTCCTACAACAGCATTACAGGCAAATCCAAATTTGAAACAAAATACTGGATATTAATTTTTAATACTACAATATGAAAAATATTAAAATGAAGCATATTTCTCTTTGGCTTGTCTTACTGATGGCAATCATTGGGTGTGAAGATCGAGAAATAATTAATATCGATAAGCAAGTAAATCCAGTTACAATGGATTTATCAGCACAAAATTTAATTTTAGATTCTAATTTTCCTACAAATCCAGCATTAACTATTACTTGGAAATCTGCAAACTATTCAGTTCCTGTAGAAATTAGCTATGATGTAGAAATCAGTTCTAAAGAATCTTTTGAAAATCCAAAGATTTTGGCTAGTAAAACTCAATCGCAAACTAATGTGTCTTTTACTACAAAGGAACTAAATGATGCCGCAAAACTAATTGGATTAGTTCCTGATGTTGCTCAAAAAATGTACATCAGAGTATTATCTTACATTGGAAATAACAAGGACTTAGCTCAATTTTCAAATGTTACAATGCTTACAATCACACCATATTTGGCAAGACCTCTTTATCCATATACAGATCTCTATATGATTGGAGACGCTACAGCTGGCGGATGGGATAATCTTTCAACCAACGGAAACTTGATTCCGATGTTGAAAACTTCAGAGGCTGGTAAATATGAATTCACGGGTCTTTTCAAAGTTGGAGGATTCAAAATGATTAAGGAAAAAGGTTCTTGGGCTGCTCAGTTTGGTCTTGGAGCTTCTGCTGGTCAATTGAGTACAGACGGTGGTTCTGGTGATATTAAGATTACTACAGAAGGTTACTATAAACTAACGGTTAATACTACTGATCTTAGTTATACTTTAGTTGCTGTTACTAATCCTACAAAAACCTATGATAATATTTCACTAATAGGAACTTCTACAGAAGGTGCAGACAAACAATTGACCAAATCTACTTTTGATGCTCATCTTTGGACTGCTAAAAAGGTAAGTTTGAAAGAAGGTGTTTTAAAATTCCGAGCAAATAACTCGTGGGATGTCAATTGGGGAACTAATTCAGAATACTATGGAGTAGGAACTGCTGGTGGTGCGGATATTCCAGTTTCTGCAGAGTGGACTTATGACGTTTATTTCAATGATGTTACGGGTAATTATACATTAATTCCTACAACAGAATAATCCTTAATATCTTTAATTTTTAATTAAGATTTATGAAAAACATAATAAAATTATTTTTAGCATCAGTACTTGTGACACTTATATTTGTTGCTTGTGATAACGATGCAGATAGAGACTGGACAACACAGGAAGCTAGTTTCGAGTTGAAAGATACATCCTTGGGAACAAACAATGTGTTGTATGAAACGATGAAGAACAATCCGTTTACATTGGTTTGGGGATCTGCAGGAAGTGGAGAGTATTCGGTAGTTTTGTCAGCAACAGAAGATTTTGCAGCAAAGACAGAGTTGGGTAAATCAAACTCCAATACATTAACTACAACTATTGGAGAGCTTAACACCAAATTATTACAAGCTGGCTATTCTCCTTTTACTTCAAAAACAGTTTATGTTAGAATAGAAAAAGGTTCAGAGGTTTCTAATGCGATTAGTTTTGGCGTTACTGTTTATCCAGTTAATGGACCGGTTATTACTGCTCCGGCTACTGGAAGTGTAATTGCACTAAGCTCGGCAGACCAATCTGCTATTGCGACCAAAGTTACCTGGACAGACTATTCCAGCTATGGAACTGCTGACGTGGTTTACAAAGTGGAAGTTGCTAAAAAAGGTGATGCTACTTTTCTTACTTTAGGACAGATAACCAATGCTTTATCCTTGGATATTACCAACAAAGATCTTAACACAGCTGCGCTGAATGCTGGAGGAATTGCCAATCAACAAAATGAGTTTGATTTCAGAGTAACTGCAACAACCAACTTTTCTACACCGCCAATTGTATTGAAATCTGCAGTCTCTACAGCTAAGATGACACCTTACAAAGTTGAATTCATCAACCTGTATTTGGTTGGAGATGCAACAGCTGCTGGATGGGATAATAGTGCTTCCAATGCCAATATGTATCCACTTTTAGGAAATCATGATGTTAACGCATCTTATTCATATACAGGCTATTTCAAAGCTGGTGGCTTCAAACTTATTAAAGTAAAAGGAAGTTGGGATGCTCAGTATGGCGCAGGTTCTTCAGCTGGTACTTTAAGTTCTGATGGGGGTTCGGGTAATATCACTGTTGCTACAGCTGGATATTACAAATTCACTGCTAATGTTGCGACAATGACTTACACACTGGTAGCGGTTACACCTCCAACAATTACTTACCCTACAATTGGAATCATCGGAGATGCAACACCTAACAACTGGGATTCCAGCACTGCGATGACACAGTCTTCCGTTGATCCTCATATCTGGTATATCACGAATGTAAATCTTACCAATGGTGAGATGAAGTTCAGAGCCAATAACGCTTGGGATGTCAACTGGGGAAGTGGTGATGAAGATTTTGGAACTGCTACTATTAACGGTGCCAATATCAAAGTGAAAGCAGGAACTTACAATATTTATTTTAATGATAATTCCGGAGCTTTCTCTATAATTAAACAATAATTAATTTTATTAAAATTAAATAACCGATTGTTAAAATCGGTTATTTTTTTATTGTGCCTTACCAATACTTTTGGTATCTTGTAACACATATATAAACCTTAGAAAAATGAAATTGCCGGTGGCTAATTTTATTAATTAGTTAAATTGGCGATTCCATTTGACCTTAAAAAATTAAATTTAGTCAAATGAAAAAATTCACCATTGGAGCAGCTTCGCTTACTATGATGTTTAATGGAGTTTATGCTCAAAGTCTAAAGTCTCCGGACGGAAAATTTGAGATGAATTTCCAACTGAAAAACGGTGTTCCAGTTTATAATCTGAAATATAATGGAAATGTAGTTGTAGAGGATTCTAAATTAGGATTAAGATTATTCAAAGATTCGTCTATCAAGTTTGCTTCCGAGATTGCAAAACCGGAAGATGCAAGTTTTGACCTTAATAACGGCTTCACAAAAACAGCTGAGAAAAGAGATTCCAAAAACGAAACTTGGCAGCCGATTCTTGGAGAAAAGAAAAATTATATCAACAATTACAACGAGTTAGCATTGACGCTGAATCAAACGTCTTCCGACAGAAGCATCGTTGTAAAATTCAGATTGTTCAATGACGGATTAGGATTCAGATATGAGTTTCCTCAACAAAAGAATCTGAATTATTTCGTCATCAGAGAAGAAGATTCAGAAATTGATTTCCCAACCGATATGAAAGCTTGGTGGATTGTTGCAGACTACGATTCTCAAGAGTATCAATATCAGACTACAAAAATATCTGAGATTCCAACTCAATGGCCAAAAGCTTATGACTCGAATGCTTCTCAGACTCTCATCAAGAATGCAGTTCAGTCGCCTTTGATGCTGAAAAAAGAAGGAAAAGACCAATTGTATATTAATGTTGGGGAGGCTGCGGTTTTGGATTATCCGGCTTCACATTTGGAAGTGGATGCTCAGAATTTTAAATTCAAAACGCATTTAACGGCTGACAGACAAGGTGCGAAAGGTTATATTCAAACACCAACTGTGACACCTTGGAGAACCATTATTGTTGCACCGAAAGCAGAAGATGTAATGGATTCGAAAATGATGTTCAACCTGAACGAACCTACAAAATACAAAGACACTTCGTACATCAAACCAACCAAATATATGGGTGTTTGGTGGGAAATGATTATCGGAAAATCCCAATGGGCATATTCTACAGCAGAAAATGTTCACATCGGAAAAACCGATTTCTCCAAATTGACACCCAACGGAAAACACGCAGCCAATAATACCAAAGTCAAAGAATACATCGATTTTGCTTCTGCAAACGGCTTCCAGGGCTTGCTAATCGAAGGTTGGAACACAGGCTGGGAAGATTGGTTCGGCCATTCCAAAGAATTTGTTTTTGATTTCATCACACCTTATCCGGATTTCGACATCAAAATGCTGAATGATTATGCGCATTCAAAAGGCATTAATCTAATTATGCACCACGAGACTTCCGGTTCAGCAACCAACTATGAGAGATGGGCAGATGATGCGTTCAAATTGATGAACAAGTACGGTTATAAATCGGTGAAAACTGGTTATGTTGGCGATATTATTCCAAGAGGCGAGCACCATTATTCTCAATGGACAATCAACCATTATTATAGAATTGCGGAGAAAGCCAATGATTACAAAATTATGGTCAATTCTCACGAAGCAGTTCGTCCGGGTGGAGAAAGCAGAACGTATCCAAACTGGATTTCTGCAGAAGCAGCTCGTGGAACAGAATACGAAGCGTTCGGCGGAAACAAGCCGGATCATCAAACGATTTTGCCTTTCACACGTTGGATGGGCGGTTCTATGGACTACACGCCAGGTATTTTCCAAACCAAATTAGACTATTATTTCCCAGGCGATAAGAGATTCGTTCAGACGACTTTAGCAAAACAATTGGCATTGTATGTCGTGATGTATATGCCTCTACAAATGGCGGCAGATTTACCTGAGAATTATGCAAAACATATGGATGCATTCCAGTTTATCAAAGACGTTGCGGCGGATTGGGACGACACCAAAATCCTTTCCGCAGAACCTGGAGACTACATCCACACGGCTCGTAAAGCAAAAGGAACAGACAATTGGTTTGTGGGTGGCGTTACCGACGAAAATCCAAGAGATTTTACAGTGGATTTCTCATTCCTTGACAAAGGAAAAAAATACGAAGCGACTATCTACGAAGATGGTAAAGATGCAGATTACATCAACAATCCGCAGAGTTACAAAATCTACAAAAAAACAGTTGACAGCAAAACAAAGCTTCCGGTTCATTTAGTAAGAAGTGGTGGTTACGCCATTTCTGTGAAACCTGTTAAATAATTTTTAGGAGCTATTTCCCGCTTTCCGTTGCAATCTTTTTTGCATCACATTTTGTCAGGCTGAGGTTCTCGAAGCCCAAGCAAAAAAGGATTTCCACTGCAATCGGGGCTATGGCTTTCAACACCAATCAAGACTTTGTCATCGATTCAAGCTTTGACAAAGTCTTTTCCTAAAATTTACATTATGAAAAAAATCATCTCATTTTCAGCCATTATATTTTCAGCTGTATTCTATTCACAGGTTCAGAAAGTAGAACCGGCATTCTGGTGGAGCGGAATGAAAAATCCTGAACTGCAATTATTAGTTTATGGAAAAGACATCCAAAATCTTCAGCCAGAATTCTCAACCGGAATCAAAATCAAAGAAGTCAAAAAAGTAGAAAACCCGAATTATCTTTTCGTAACCGTCGACACCAACGGAGTTCAGCCAGGAAAAACAAAACTGAACTTCAAAAACGGAAACAAAACCGTCAAAACAATCGATTACGAATTCAAACAAAGACAACAAAACTCGGAGAACAGAGATTCTTATACGTCTTCTGATGTAATGTATCTGATAATGCCTGATAGATTTGCTAACGGAAATCCTAAAAACGACAACACGCCAGACACAGCGGAAAAAGCTGACAGAAGCAAAACCGGCGGTCGTCACGGTGGAGATATTGCAGGAATCGTAAAAAACTTAGATTATCTTCAGGAATTAGGAGTTACAACTCTTTGGAATACACCTTTGTTAGAGGATAACGAACCTTCATATTCTTATCACGGTTATGCGCAAAGCGATTATTACAAAATTGACCCACGTTACGGAACCAACGAAGATTATAAGAATCTGGCTGATGAACTTCATAAAAGAAAAATGAAATTGGTGATGGATTATGTAACCAATCACTGGGGTTCAAAAAGCTGGATTATCAAAGATTTGCCTTCCAAAGATTGGATTCATTACTGGAACGGACAGGAAAATGGTTTCCAGAGAAGTAACTATAGAATGACAACGCAATTCGATAGTAACGCAGCAAAAATTGATGAAGCAGCTTGTATGGATGGGTGGTTTGACACAACAATGCCGGATATGAACCAAAGCAATCCAATGGTTGTGACTTATATGGCTCAAAATGCAATCTGGTGGATTGAATATGCCGGTTTAGACGGTTTCCGTGTGGACACTTATTCTTACAATGACAAAAAAGGAATCGCAGATTGGACCAAAAAAATCACAGATGAATATCCGAAATTCAACATTGTTGGAGAAGTCTGGATGCACGACCAGGCGCAAATGTCTTATTGGCAAAAGGATTCCAAAATTGCAGCGATAGAAGGTTATAATTCTTATCTACCGTCTGTGATGGATTTTACATTGCACGACGCTCTTGGTCAGGTTTTCCGTGAGGATTCTGGCTGGGATTCTGGGATGCAGAGAGTTTATGATAATTTGGCGAACGATTTCCTTTATCCAGATATTAATAATCTTTTAGTTTTTGCTGAGAATCACGATACAAATAGATTTAATCAGATTTTCCCGAAAGTTGAAGATTACAAATTAGCTATGAGTTTGATTTTGACCATTCGTGGAATTCCGCAACTCTATTACGGTTCCGAAATCGGGATGGCAGGCGACAAAAATAACGGTGGCGATGGCGAGATTCGTAAAGATTTTCCAGGAGGCTGGGCTGGCGATACGAATAATGCTTTCACAAAAGCTGGAAGAACAGCTTCCCAAAACGACTATTTCGATTACACCAAAAAACTCTTGAATTGGAGAAAAGGAAATGAAGCAGTTCACACAGGAAAAACTTTGCATTACATCCCGAATGATAATGTTTATGTTTATTTCCGACATACGGATAACAAACGGGTTATGGTAATTATCAACAATAATAAAAAAGATCAGAATCTGGATCTAAAACGTTTTTCTGAAGGTCTGAAGAATTTCACAAAAGGAAAAGATATTATTTCTGACAAAGATTTTGATTTGAAAACAAATTTGTCTGTTCCTGCAAAATCTTCATTAATTTTAGAATTAAAATAATTGAATTCAAAAACGGAGAAAATGTAACTTAGTTTCCGACCAAATTTTTACATTCGTTTAATTATATTATGAATATGAAAAATCAATTGCAATTAGCAAATCGTTTTCAAGAAGTTATCTTGAATGGGACCTGGATTGCGAACACAAATTTCAAAGACCAGCTGGAAAATTTAGATTATAGAATTGCTACAGAGAAGTTTCAGAATCTGAATACAATTTCTGTTCTTGCACAACATATTCATTATTATATCAAAGGAATTAAAAATGTTCTGCTTGGAGGAGATTTGGAAATAAGAGATAAATTCAGTTTTGACTTTCCATCTATAGAATCTCAGCAGCAATGGGAAAATTTCCTTAATAATTTTTGGAAAGATTCTGAGGAGTTTGCAAAACTGATAGAAACTTTGCCGGATGATAAACTCAATGCAGGTTTTGTAGATGAAAAATATGGAACTTATATCAGAAATCTTGACGGAATGATAGAACATAGTTATTATCATCTTGGCCAGATTGTGTTAATCAAAAAATTGATAGAGACTCAAAAATAATGTCAAAATGAATAAAATAATTTCACTCTTTTTACTGTCATCATTCTTAATATTTTCAAATTCAGTCTTTGCTCAGAAAAAAGGCTTTTACGAAAATGTTCAGAAAAAAAATGTTGCTAAAGTCTTGGATGATTTGAACACATTTGCAGCCAATGCAGATTTCAAAAATTACTTTGATTTGTTCGCGCAAGAATCTCAATATATCGGGACAGATGCAACGGAAGTTTGGACAAAACAAGAGTTCAGCGATTGGGCAAAACCTTATTTCGACAAAAAAACAACTTGGAATTTTAAATCTTTAAAACGAAATATCTATTTCAGCAAAGATGGAAATTATGCTTGGTTTGATGAGATTCTGGATACCCAAATGAAAATTTGTAGAGGTTCCGGCGTTCTCGAAAAAATAGGAGGAAAATGGAAAGTGAAACAATACGTTCTTTCTGTAACAGTTCCAAATGAAGTGGTAAACGAAGTTGTAAAAATCAAAACTTCAATTGAAGATGCTTTGATTCAAAAATTGAAATAATATATAAATACCTTAAAAATAAATGACAAAAAAAATAAAACCTAACCTTTCCATCGCTCAGATTATCAATATGAGTATGGGGTTTTTGGGAATCCAGATGGCGTTTGGTTTACAAAACGGTAACGCCAGTAGAATATTGGCAAACCTCGGTGCAGACGTTCACGAATTATCTTGGTTTTGGCTGGTTGCGCCAGTTACAGGATTGATTGTTCAGCCAATCATTGGTCATATGGGCGACAATACGTGGAGTCCGCTTGGAAGGAGAAAACCTTACTTTTTAATTGGTGCAGTTCTTTGTGCTATTGGGTTGGTTCTTCTTCCCAACGCTGCTTCTGTCACCCATATGATTGCTGCAAATGTTTTATTATTAGCCGTAATTTTTCTCGCAATGATGGACTTTTCCGTGAATATTGCAATGGAACCTTTCCGTGCGTTGGTGGGAGATATGTTGCCGAAGCATCAGGGAACATTAGGGTTTTCTATCCAAACCATTTTAATTGGAATCGGAGCTGTTATCGGTTCAGAAATGCCGAATTGGTTAACAAAATTAGGTGTCTCGAATGTCGCACCGGAAGGTTATGTAGCAGACAATGTAATTTTTGCATTTTACATTGGAGCAACAGTTTTAATTATTTCAATTCTCTATACGATTTTCACAACCAAAGAATATTCGCCACAGGAATTTGCAGAATTCGAAGGTGGAAAAGAAGTGGCAGAAGAACATTCGAAATTCTCTGACATGTTTAAGGATTTTGCAAATATTCCGAACTTGATGAAGAAATTAGGAATAGTTCAGTTCTTTTCTTGGTTTGCATTATTTACAATGTGGGTTTTCACAACCAGCGCTTTGGCAACGCATCATTTTGGACTTTCGCCGGAAGATACAAAGTCGGTAAATTTCAATAAAGCTGGAGATTTGACTGGACATTTATTTGGATTGTACAATCTTTTTGCCATTCCATTTGCATTTTTACTGACTCCAATTGCAAAAGCTATTGGAAAAAAACAAACGCACGCTTTAGCCTTGGCAAGTGGAGGTTTGGGATTGATTTCTATGTATTTTATCAAAGATATTTCGATGCTTTGGATTTCGATGGTAGGTTTAGGATTTGCTTGGGCAAGTATTTTAGCAATGCCGTATGCGATGTTGATAGATGCGATTCCACAAAGAAAGATGGGTGTTTATATGGGGATTTTCAATTTCTTTATCGTCGTTCCGCAAATCATCAACGGTATTTTTGGCGGACCAATTGTCTCCAATCTATTTGGAAAAATGGCAATAGATTATGTTGTAGTCGGTGGAGTTTGTATGTTATTGGGCGCTTTGATTACAATGATTTTCATCAAATCTCAAGAAGAATCTCCGAAAGAAATCGAAGATGAGATTCAGCAAGTTCATTTTTAAAGACAAAATTTTAACTTTATATATAAAACTCCGGCTATTGTCGGAGTTTTTTCGTTCTTATCGTACATCAATGTGTAAGAGTTTTCAAAGTTGGAAATTTGTATCAACAAAAAGCCTAACAATTAAAATCAATTTATAATGAAAACAGTATATCACACCGCAGAAAGTAGAGGTTATGCCAACCACGGTTGGTTGAAAAGCCATCACACATTTAGTTTCGCCAGTTACCACAATCCAGAAAGAACCCATTTCGGAGTTTTGAGAGTTTTGAATGACGATTTCGTAGAAGGCGGAATGGGGTTCGGGAGACATCCGCACCGCGATATGGAAATCATCTCCATTCCACTGAAAGGCGATTTGCGCCACGGCGATAATATGGGCAATTCCGGAATCATCAAAAAAGGTGATATTCAAGTAATGTCAGCAGGAACCGGAATTATGCACAGTGAAGAAAACGCAACCGAACAACCTGTGAAATTCTTGCAAATCTGGATTATCCCAAACAAGACCGATGTTACACCAAGGTATGACCAAATGGACATCGAGGAAAAATCGGTTCAGAATGACTTCCAACAGATTCTTTCGCCCAATGCAGATGATGCCGGTGTTTGGATCCATCAGGATGCTTGGTTCAACTTGGCAAAATTTGACAAAGGTTTTTCTAAAGAATATAAAATCAAAAAATCTGGGAACGGCGTTTACGCTTTTGTCATCAAAGGAAAGGCAAAAATCGGAGACCAAATTTTAAATGAAAGAGATGGTTTCGGAATTTGGGATACAGACAGTTTCAATTTAGAAGCTGAGGAAAACTCCGAAGTATTATTGATGGAAGTTCCAATGGAGTTACCTAGATAATTTAAAATAAATCATATTATTATCTCTCGCAAATCGAATAAATTTGGCTAATCTATTTTTATAGTTATCTGCTGAATTTGTGAAATCTGCGAGAGATACTTTTTATTAATTTATCTTAGATTAAACTAGAGTTATTAATTTAATATTTTTTTAAGAAAATTACACGCATCTCGGTATGAGAATTGTCATTGAAAAATCTTAAATTTGGCACTTTAAAAAGTGAAACTGAAAACAGATAAAACGTAAAGAACGAAAGTTCCGGAGAAATAGAAAGATTTCAAGCGTTTATCTACAAAAACATTAATATTTACAGATGAGATTACTTATTGTTGGAAATGGCGGCCGTGCTTCGGCTTTAGCAACTAAATTGAGCGAGGACAGCAGAATTACAAAAATGTTTTTTGCGCCTGGTAACGCCACGACAGAAAAATTAGGAGAAAATATAAACGAATCAGATATCACTGCGCTTAGAGATTTTGCGATTAAAAACAAAGTCGATTTGACCATTGTTGGTCCAGAAGCACCTCTTGTAGAAGGGATTGTGGATGAGTTCAAAAAAGTGGATTTGAAAGTGTTCGGTCCTTCAAAAAAAGCAGCTTCTTTGGAAGGTAGCAAAGCATTCTCTAAAAAGTTTATGAAAACTTATGGAATCAAAACTGCGCAATCTGTGACGTTTGATTCTTATGTTGAGGCTAGAGAATATCTTCAAAAACAAGAGTTTCCATTGGTAATCAAAGCAAGCGGTTTAGCGGGCGGAAAAGGTGTGGTGATTGCAGAAGATTTGGAAGAAGCAGAAGGTACCATTCACGATTTTATGATCAAAAGAATTTTCGGAGACTCTGGGATTCAAGTGATTATCGAGGAGTTTCTTCAAGGTTTCGAAGCATCCATTATTGGCGTTTCCAACGGCGAAAAAATCTTCCCTTTCGTTCCTGCAAAAGATTACAAAAAAGTAGGAAACGGCGACAAAGGGCCAAACACAGGCGGAATGGGTTCTGCGGCACCAAGTCCGGAATTCACAGAAGCACATCATCAGGATTTCGTAGAACATATTATGAATCCAACCGTTGAAGGTCTTAAAAAAGAAGGTCTTAGCTTCAAAGGATTTATCTTCTTCGGATTGATGATTACCAAAAACGGAACTTATCTTTTAGAATACAATATGAGATTGGGTGACCCGGAAACTCAGGTTCTTTTGCCATTGCTGGAAAACAATTTGGTAGATGTTATCGAGGATTGTCTTCATGGGAAAGACTTGGATTTGAAATTCAAAAATAAAAAAGCAGTTTGTTTGGTGGTTTGCTCAGGAGGTTATCCTCAGAATCACGAGACGGGCTACGAGATTACAGGCGTAGAAAAAGTAAAAGGAAGCAAGTTGCTTTACGCTGGAGCAGATTACAGAGGAGACAGAGTTGTTTCCACGGGCGGCAGAGTTCTTAACTTGGTAGCGCTTGGAGACACTTTCGAAGAAGCTCGCAAAAAAGTGTACGAAGATGCGATTGCAGTAGATTTTGACTACGGTTTTTACCGGGACGATATTGCGAAATTCTAAAATATACAGAGATGTTGGGCGACCAATGTCTCTTTTTTTTTAGGAGCTATTGACCTCGTCAAACAGTTTTTGATTAAAATTTTTTAGGAGCTTTTTCCTGCTTTCCGTTGCAATCTTTTTTGCCAGAACAGTTGTCAATCAATAGAAATCTAAGCGCCAGCAAAAAAGGATTTCCACTGCAATCGGGGCTATGGGTTTTCAGTATCAATTGGAGTTTTGTCAATCCATAGAAGAGGAGGAAAAGTAAAATAAAACGACATCAATAAAGCGCAATTGAAAATAGAAAGTGACTTTCATCATAATTAATAACTTATAATTAAAAAAAATGCCTTGGAATCCTGATATTTACGACCAGTTCAAACAAGAACGTTCAGCGCCTTATTTTGATTTAATCAAACTCATCGAGATTGAATCTAATTTATCCGTTATCGATTTGGGTTGTGGAACAGGCGAACTGACTTCCGGATTGTTAGATTTCATTCCAAATTCAAATATTATCGGAATCGATTCTTCAGCAGAAATGCTTCAAAAAGCTGAACAGTATGCAGCCAATAGATTACAATTTTTCCTAAGAAGCGTAGAAGAGCAAGTGGAATTGGATGAGAAATTTGATTTGATTATAGCCAACGCATCTTTGCAATGGTGCAAAAATCATTATGAATTGTTTCCAAAACTGATTTCAAAACTAAATCCAGACGGACAATTAGCTGTTCAGGTTCCATCGAATCACAATTTCATCGTTCATCAGTTATTATCAGTCGTGGCAGAACACAAGGTTTATCAGGTACATTTCGATGGCTGGAAAAGAGAATATTCGGTTCTCAATATAGAAGATTACGCTAAGATTTTATCAGACAATGAAGGCAAAAAAATCAACGTGTTTGAAAAAGTTTATCCTCACATTATGAAAGATGCAGACGCCGTTTACGACTGGGCTTCCGGAACAGCAATGATTCCTTTTGTGGAAAGACTTCCCAAAGAGTTGCAGGAGCAATACAAGCAGGATTACAAAGAAGAACTCAGAAAAGTTTTCACGGGTTCGCCGGTTTTTTATCCATTTAAAAGAACCTTTATTTACGCACAATTTTAAAAAATATTACAACATATATGCAAAACGGAATTATCATTTTAGACTTCGGTTCACAGTATAACCAATTAATTGGGAGAAGAATCCGTGAAATGGAAGTTTATTCGGAAATAGTACCATTCAACACACCATTGTCAGAAATCCTTGAGAAAAAACCTCGTGGAATCATCCTTTCCGGCGGCCCAAGTTCTGTGAATGCAGAAAACGCACACCTTGTAGAAAAAGAGTTGTACGAGCAAGGCATTCCGGTTCTCGGAATCTGCTACGGAATGCAATTGACTGCGCATCTTTTAGGCGGAAAAGTTGCCAAAGGCGACAAAGGCGAATACGGAAAAGCACATTTGGACATCGTTAAAGAAAACGAATTATTGAAAGGCGTTTATCAGAATTCAATCGTTTGGATGAGTCATTTCGATGAGGTTGCAGAATTACCACAAGGTTTTGAGCTTAATGCAAAATCTGGCGTCATAGCTTCTATTTCAAATCCTGAGAAAAAGATTTACGGCGTACAATTTCACCCAGAAGTTTCGCATTCTGAAGAGGGCGGGAAAATGATTGAGAACTTCGTTTTCGGAATTTGTAAAGCGGATAAAAATTGGTTACTGACAAATTATATTGAGAAAACCGTTGCAGAAATCAAAGAAAAAGTGGGCGACCAGAAAGTGATTCTTGGTTTGTCTGGCGGTGTAGATTCTTCTGTTGCAGCCGTTTTAATTCATAAAGCAATTGGTGATCAGCTGAACTGTATCTTCGTTGATACCGGACTTTTGAGAAAGGACGAAGGCAAAAAAGTAATGGAAAATTACGGCAAGCATTTCAAAATGAATATCAAATTGGTAGAAGCTTCCGAAAGATTTCTATCCAAACTAGCCGGAATTGGTGACCCGGAAGAAAAAAGAAAAATCATCGGCAACGAGTTTGTTTACGTTTTCGATGAAGAATCTAAACAAATCGAAGGTGCAAAATTCCTTGCGCAAGGAACCATCTACCCGGATGTCATCGAGTCTCAATCCGTAAAAGGACCTTCTGCGGTTATCAAATCTCATCACAACGTAGGTGGATTACCTGAAGAAATGGATTTCCAATTGTTGGAGCCGTTGAGAGAACTGTTCAAAGATGAGGTGAGAAAAGTAGGAGAGGAATTGGGAATCCCGCGCGAGTTGGTTTACAGACATCCGTTCCCAGGACCAGGTTTGGGAATCAGAGTTTTGGGCGAAGTGGATGCAGAAAAAGTAAAAATCCTGCAGGAAGCAGACGATATCTTCATAGAAGAATTGTACAAAAACGACTTGTATGAGAAAGTGTCTCAAGCTTTTGTAGTTCTTCTTCCCGTGAAATCTGTCGGTGTAATGGGCGACGAAAGAACCTATGAATACACAGCCGTGGTTCGTTCTGCCAACACCATCGATTTTATGACCGCAACGTGGAGCAGATTACCTTATGAATTTTTAGACACTGTTTCCAGTCGGATCATTAATGAAGTGAGAGGAATTAACAGAGTTGCTTATGATATCAGTTCAAAACCACCTGCAACTATTGAGTGGGAGTAATTGAATTTTTAAAATAAAAAAACGTCCAGATAATTCCGGACGTTTTTTTATCAATTGATTATTTTCTCCTCACATTATCCAAAATATCAGGGAAGTAAGTGTCAGAAAGATGTTCAAACTCATCACCTCGCATAAACATCGAGGCGTCCACTTGGTCGTACGAATCCCTTCCAGCGGCCGCAATCAGCTCGTTGCAAGTGTGCAAAGTGTTCTTATGGAATTGATAAACACGTTCTGTTTTATCATTGGTATCCAATCCTTTGATGAGCATTTTGTCTTGTGTCGCGACGCCGGTTGGACAAGTGTTGGTGTTGCATCGCAGAGCCTGAATACAACCCAGAGAAAACATAAAACCTCTGGCATTGTTACAAAGGTCGGCGCCCATTGCGACAGCTCTAAGAATATCCAGTGATGTTAAAACTTTTCCGCTGGCAATGATTCTCATTTTGTCCCGAACTTCATAATTCATCAAAGTTCTGTTGACGAAAATCAAAGCTGGCTCCAATGGCATCCCAACACCGTCGGAAAATTCCGGTGGCGCAGCGCCTGTTCCGCCTTCGGCACCATCTACGGTGATGAAATCAGGATAGATATTCAGGATTGTCATCTGTTCGCAAATGTCTTCAAACTCTTTCGTGTCGCCAATGCAAAGCTTGAAGCCGGTTGGTTTTCCGCCGGAAAGTTCACGCAACTGGTCAACAAATCTCAACAGACCTTCGGCATTGGAAAATGCACTGTGCGATGGTGGCGAAAGAATCGTAACACCAGGTGGCACGTGGCGGATTTTTGCAATCTCAGGCGTGTTTTTCACAGCGGGTAAAACACCACCGTGACCTGGTTTGGCACCTTGGGACAATTTGATTTCAATCATCTTCACATTCTCGTGATTTGAATATTTTTTGAACAATTCGGCATCGAAGTTTCCCTGTTCGTTTCTGCATCCAAAATAGCCGGTTCCAATCTGCCAGCAAAGGTCGCCACCTTCCAGATGATGCGGAGAGATACCACCTTCGCCCGTGTTGTGATAGAAATTACCTTTCTTCGCACCTCGGTTCAGTGCCATCTGAGCACGGTCACTCAACGCTCCGAAACTCATTGCAGAAATATTGAGAAGCGACGCATTGTAAGGTTGTTTACAATTTTCTCCAATCAACACTCTCGGCAATTCTTCCTTCGGATGTTTGGCATAGATAGAATGTTTGATGCCTTCATATTTCCGATGATTGATTTCCAGCTGAGTCCCAAATGGCACAGTGTCACTCAGGTTCTTTGACCTTCTGTAAACCGCAGACCTTTGATTTCGCGGAAACGGTTTCCCATCAGTTTCTCTTTCGATAAAATATTGCTGGATCTCTGGCGAAATTTCCTCAAAAATATACCGGAAATAGCCAAGAACAGGGAAGTTTCTTAGAATTGCGTGTTTGGTCTGATACGTATTGTAAATACCTAAAATATATAAGAAGGTCAGGAAAATTGGAATCCAATAATGGGCTTTTATTAGCAAAGCCGTCGACCAGGTCACGATTAATACAACGATTCCCCAAAGAATGAATTTATTTCTCATAATAGGTTTTTGAGTTTATAATTGATGTTAATATAAAACCATTTCAAAGATAGATTTGAAATGGTTTTAAAACTAATATTTTAATTTAAAAATAGTTATTTTTCTATAACTATTGATGTGTAATAAGAATATAATTCCCAACCCAAGGCTTCATAAAGCAATTTGCCTTCGTTGGTTGCAACCAAAAAATTTGTATAAATCTTTTTTGATAAAGCGATACTTTCTAATTCTTTCATCAAAAAGGTTGCAAGACCCTTACGTTTGTGGTTATTATCTGTAAATATGCGGTCGTAAACAGCGATGTCTTCTACAATAATCACTCTTCCTTCAGCAACAAGTTCATTGTTTTGAGTCAGAATCCTGATGACAGATGTTGAATTGTAATTTTCAATTTCAAATTTATAAGCTGGATTTAATTCAGTTTTTATAATTTTCATTGGAGTCGTACAATGCATCATAAAACCTTGTGGCTGAACTTCCCATCTGTCAGCAACTTTATTTTGAATTTCTTCTGGAAGACCACAAAACTTTAAATAAATCCAAGGCTCACTAATCTCTTTTGAAAGTTGAATAAAATCCTCATTGATTTCCGGAAAAACATAACGGGATTTTTGCTTTTCAAAACCCACATCTACTTTTAATCCAGACTTATATCTAACAGGTAATGGAAGGTTTCTTGATAAGCACCAAGCAGTCAGCCATTTCTCAATAATTTCCTTCGATATTGAATTTTTCATTAAAAAATAAGTCCTGGAAAAATTACTTATTACTATATATGACGTAATAATTTTTATCAAATTCAACCGGTTTATCAGATTTCAAAGTCGTTGTCTGATTCTGTTCTGTTGGTTTCAGTTCCTGTCCGTCTGCCAGTCTGATTGGAAGTTTCAGATTCGGAACCACATTCGTCCACTTGTAAGTCAGTTGATTTCCGGTTTGCTTGTATTCCAAAGTCGGGATTTTTACCGTTCTCAGATATTGGTCAAAAATCGATTGCAAATCGATGCCGGATTTTTGGATGAAATAATCTTCGATTTGTTTCGTTGTCACCGTTTGATGGTAGAAATCTTTGTTCAGACCTCTCAGGATTTGACGGAATTTCTCATCATTGTTAATCACCTGACGAATCGTGTGAATCATATTGGCACCTTTCGGGTACATATCGCCACTGCCTTCGTTTCGGATGCCGTAGGTTCCGATAATCGGTTTGTCATTAGAAATCATCTGGCGAACACCTTGTACATACTTTTCTGCCGAAGCTTTGTCCATATATCTCTCAACAAAAAGTGGCTCTGAGTACATTGTGAAACTCTCGTGAATCCACATGTCGGCTTGGTCTTTTGCTGTGATATTGTTGGCAAACCATTCGTGTCCGGACTCGTGGATGATGATGTAATCCCACTTGAGACCAACGCCTGTTCCGGATAAATCTCTTCCCAGATAGCCGTTCTGATATTTGTTTCCGTACGCCACGTTGCTCTGGTGCTCCATTCCAAGATGCGGAGATTCTACGATTTTGTATGAATCTTCATAGAAAGGATAAGGTCCAAACCAATATTCGAAAGCGCTGAGCATCGGCTTCACTTGCTCAAATTGTTTTTTAGCTTTGTCTAGGTTGTAATCCAATACCCAATAATCCAAATCCAGTTTTCCTTTTTCGCCTTCAAAAGTATCCTTGAAATTCACATATTTTCCAATCGACGGAATGATGGAATAATCGTTAATCGGATTTTTTACTTCCCAAAGCCAGGATTTTTTATCGCCCAGATTTTCTTCCTTGATTAATCTTCCGTTGCCCACGCCAACCAAATCTTTCGGTGTAATGATCTTTAAAGTCACGCCATTATCAGGCTCATCACTCCAAATGTCTTTCACAGGAAGCCAGATGCTTGCACCGATTCCTTCGTCTGCAACGGTCATCCACGGATTTCCATTTTTATCTTTGGTAAACATCCAACCGCCGTCCCAAGGGGCATTTTTGGCAATCACAGGATTTCCGGAAAAGTTAATGTCAATCGTAAATTTTTCTCCTTTTTTGAAACTTTTTTTGGTGTAAAGGAATATAAAATCGCCATCAATTTTTTTCTCAACAATAGGAAAACTGGCTGTGATTTTATCCGCTTTCATCGGTTTTTGCAAATCGATTTGGAAAGTCGGGTTTTTCACATCTTTCTCAATGGTCAGACTGATTTTATTACTTCCTTTGATACTTTTAGCTTCGAAGTTAGGCTCCACAACGATATCATATTTTTTGACATCCCAGAAGTTTCTGAACTCTGTGTTTGAGCCTTTCAGTGTATCTATTTTGGTGGGATTAGGGTTTTCAAACATTTGTGCCTTAGAAAAGCCTGAAATCAATATTGCGAACAGTAAGATTTTTTTCATTTTTAATTTTTTGAATTAGTTTCATAAAGGAAATGAAACGTTACAAATTTAGATAAAAGTATATTGATTAAAGCAAAAACCCTTTCAAAGTTCAATGCTAAGAAAGGGTTTATTAATTTTATTTTGAATGTTTTATTAAATCACATTTTCTTGGTAAAAATGCTTAGTTTCTTCAATAATTTCATCAATTTGCTCCAGCGTCAAAGCCTGAAGAAACTTAGTTTTAAATTCTTTAAAGTGCGGAATTCCTCGGAAATAATTGCTGTAATGCTGTCTCATTTCCACAATGCCGGGACGTTCGCCTTTCCATTCTACAGACCAAAGGGCGTGGTTTTTCACAGCTTCTAATCTCTCGGCAATTGTTGGTTCGGGAAGAATTTCGCCGGTCTCAAAAAAATGTTTGATTTCATTGAAAATCCAGGGATAACCAATCGCACCACGACCAATCATTATTCCGTCGCAATTGTATTTGTTTTTATATTCCAAAGCTTTTTCAGGAGAATCGATATCGCCGTTTCCAAAGATTGGAATTTCGATGTTCGGATTATTTTTGATTCTAGAGATATGTTCCCAATCGGCTTCGCCTTTGTACATTTGCGCACGTGTTCTCGCATGGATTGTCAAAGCTTTGATGCCAACATCTTGTAATCTTTCGGCCACTTCATCAATATTAATAGAATCATTGTCCCAGCCTAATCTTGTTTTTACGGTAACTGGCAAATGTGTAGAACTCACAACAGCTTTCGTTAATCGAACCATCAAATCGATATCTTTCAAAACACCCGCTCCGGCTCCTTTACAAACAACTTTTTTTACAGGACAACCGAAATTAATATCAACCAAATCCGGCTCCACAGTCTCCACAATTCTGGCTGACATTGCCATTGCTTCTTCATCACCACCAAAAATCTGAATTCCGACAGGTCTTTCGTAATCGAAAATATCAAGCTTTTTACGGCTCTTAATCGCATCACGAATCAATCCTTCGGAAGAAATAAACTCCGAATACATAAGGTCTGCGCCGTGCATTTTGCACAATTTTCTGAAAGGTGGGTCACTTACATCTTCCATCGGTGCCAATAAAAGTGGAAAGTCAGGAAGTTCTATGTTGCCAATTTTTACCATTCTGCAAAGATAATGATTCCTTTTCGGACTAATTTAAAATCAATCCTGATTCTTTATTAGAGTTTATATTAGTGAAAACTGAAATTATCAATAGGATTGGGCTTAGCCCATTCACAAAAAAGGCGAATTAGTTGGCTTTAGCCAAAATGTATTATAAGTTTCGGCTAAAGCCTATATGAAACACAATATTTACATCGGGCTAAAGCCCGACGCTATTGATAAAATTATTAGCTTATATAAACTGTATTTAATAAATTTGTGAGATAATAATCAATATGAAAAGAGTATTTCTAACAGCCGTTTTAGCGGTAATATTTTCGTGTTCCAAAAATGAAAATTCTGGTAATAAAGATGTTCTGAAAGAAGAACCGGAACCGATCGCAAAAGTGGTAACCGATCCAATCGCCGAAGGGAAATCTCTAATTGAAGGTTCGGATTGCTTGGGTTGTCACAAATTGGACGAAAAACTGATTGGTCCCTCTTATAAAGAAGTGGCACAGAAGTATGAGAACACGCCGGAAAATGTAGAAATGCTGGCAGAAAAAATTCTGAAAGGAAGTTCCGGCGTTTGGGGCGATGTTCCAATGCCTGCGCACGGATTTAGTAAAGAAAATGCTAAGTTTATGGCGCAATATATTTTATCTTCGAAGTAAATTCAGATTGAAACATATATTTTAAAGACAGTTTTTGAGCTGTCTTTTTTGCTGATGTCTCTTTTGGAGAAATTGATTATCTTTTCAGAAACAAAATCCAATGAAATCGATATTATATTCTGCATTATTTCTTTCCGCATCCTTGTGCGCACAGGAACATCTATATGATTATATTTTTTTTACCAACAGCCTGATGAACGATAATTTCTTTTATGGGAATGTGAAGTCTTCCGGCAATTCTTCGGTGAAAAATCAGAATAATAAGTTATTGGTCGATAAGAATGAGTTCCATTCTCCTGGAAATACTCTTTTTCTGGATTATAAAAATGCCAAAGATGGAAAATGGGAAGTATCGATAGAATATGAAGAAGTCAGAGGAAAAGACTTTTTTACTCAATCCAATTTTCTAAGTTTTTGGATTAAATCTGAAAAGAATGATTCTAATATTCTACCAACTGTAAAATTTCAAAAAACAGACGGAAGTTTTTCAAAATCGATAACATTTAAACTGACGAAAAAAAATCAGTGGGAAAATGTTCTGATTGATATTTCAAGTCTCGATGCTTCAGTTAAAGATAATCCAAAATCAGTCAAAGCCGTTGTTTTTTCTCAACCCGAAAATTCAGATTCTAATAACAAAATTTGGTTAGACGATATTGCTTTTATCGATTCAAAAGAAAAGAAAACGATTTCATCTATTCCAAAAATTTCTTTTGCGAAAGGTTATATGAAGCACGTGGATTTAAAATGGAATCCAATCATAGATAATAATATCAGATATGTAAAAATCTACCGCTCCGAAAATGGAAAAGACTTCAAACCGGTCGGAATTCAGGATTCTTATATTGATAGATTTGCAGATTTTACTAATCAGACCGGGAAGAAATATTCTTATAAAATCAGTTTCCTCGACAAGCTTTTCAACGAATCAAAATTATCAGAAATCGTTTCCGCTGAAACCAAAAATATGTCGGATGATGAATTGATGTCGATGGTTCAGGAAGCCTCTTTCAACTATTATTGGGACGGCGCAGAAACCGCAAGTGGATTGTCAAAAGAAAATACCAACGGAAGACAAAATATGATTGCTACCGGAGCTTCAGGTTTCGGAGTGATGGCTCTCATTACAGGAACTGAAAGAGGTTTTATCTCAAGAAAAGAATCTGTGGAAAGATTTACGAAGATTGTCAATTTCATTGAAAAAGCAGATAAATATCACGGCGCAGTTGCCCATTTCATCGATGGAACAACAGGAAAAACCGAACCTTTTTTCGGAACAAAAGATAACGGGGCAGATTTGGTAGAAACATCATTTTTCGTTCAGGGATTGTTGGCAGCGCATCAGTATTTCAATAAAGACAATGCGGAAGAAAAAAATATTCGTCAGAAAATTGATAAATTCTGGAAAGAAATAGAATGGGATTGGTTCAAGCAAACACCAGACAGCAAATATCTCTATTGGCATTGGTCGCCTGATCAAGGTTGGGTGATTAATCATAATTTGATTGGCTGGAACGAAACGATGGTTACATATCTGATGGCGATTGCTTCGCCGACACATTCCGTTCCGGCGAGTATGTATTATTCCGGTTGGGCAAGTCAGGAAAAAAGAGCGCAGGATTACCGTAAAGATTGGGGGAATTCTGACGAAGGCGCAATGTACACTAACGGAAATTTGTATTATGGAATCAAACTAGATGTTGGTGTTAACAAAGGTGGACCTTTATTTTTCGCCCATTATTCTTTTATGGGTTATGACCCGCACGGTTTGACGGACAGATATACCAACTATTTCAAGAACAATCAAAATATTGCCAAAATTAATTATTTATATTGTGTCGAAAATCCGAAAAAACAAAAAGGTTACGGTAAAGACGGTTGGGGTTTAACAGCTTCTGACGGACCGAACGGCTACAATCCGGATGAGCCTGTGGAAAGAGAAGATACTGGAAAATTGACACCAACTGGCGCGATTGCTTCTTTTCCTTATACACCAACCGAATCTATGGCAGTTCTGAAAAATTTCTATCTCAATTACGGAGATTTTCTTTGGGGAGAATATGGCTTTAGAGATTCATTTGACCTAAATAATAACTGGTGTTCTCCAATTTTTATGGGACTGAATCAAGCGCCAATGACCGTAATGATGGAAAATCACAGAAGCGGTTTGATATGGAATCTTTTTATGAGTCATCCTGATGTAAAAGCTGGAATCGAAAAATTGAATAAAGAAAAATAATGTCTGAAAAATCTAGTCTTCATACAAGAAACCTTCATCGCAATTCTTATGATTTTGTAGAATTGATTTCTGTCGTTCCAGAATTGAAGCACTATGTTTTCAAAAATGATTACGATACTTTGACGATCAATTTCAGTATTCCGAAAGCTGTTAGGTTGCTTAATAAAGCTTTGCTTTTACAATATTATAATGTCAAAGAATGGGATATTCCGGAAGGTAATCTTTGTCCACCGATTCCCGGTCGTGCAGATTATGTTCATTATTTAGCGGATTTGTTGGCAGAAGAAAATGGCGAAATTCCAAAAGGGAATTCTGTGAAAGGTCTGGATATAGGAACGGGAGCTAATCTTGTCTATCCTTTGATTGCAAATTCTTCTTACGGCTGGAAAATGCGGGGAACAGACATTAACAAAGATTCTCTGGAAAATGCACAGCAGATTTTAGACAGCAATCTGGATTTGTCACAAGATATTCAATTGAAACTTCAATTAGACTCCGATTTAATTTTCAAAAACATCATTTCGAAAGAAGAAAAATTCACATTCTCGATGTGCAATCCACCTTTTCACGAATCTGAGGAAGATGCAATGCTCGGAAATCGTAGGAAAAATAACAATCTCAGAAAAAAGAAAGTTCCAAATCCAAAACTCAATTTCGGAGGCCAGCATTCCGAATTGTGGTGCGAAGGTGGCGAAATGGCTTTCATCAAAAAAATGATAAACGAAAGTGTACAATTCTCGTCTCGGGTTCTTTGGTTCACGAGTTTGGTTTCCAAAAAAGACAACCTGCATCAGCTGACGACGCTTCTCAAAAATCTCAAAGTTCCAGAATTCAAAATTATAGATATGGCTCAAGGTCAGAAAATCAGCAGGATTTTGGCTTGGACATTTATTGCGAAAGAAAATAGAAAAGATTGGTTTTAAATTAAATATTTTATAAAATGGATAAAATAGAGAGAGGAGAAGAGCCTGTAATTTATTCTTTGAATGAAGATGACAAAGAAATGAATTCTGCTATGGAATTTGCAAAAAAAACGTTAAATGATTTTGATGATGCTTTAGATAATTTAGAAAATGAAAATTTTGCTTTAAAAATTCGTTTTGATGTTGATGATAAAACAGAAGATATTTGGGCTGTTAATATTGGTAAAATTGATGGAAAATATTTCGGAAATATTGATAATCTTCCGAATTCTATAACCGAAATTAAACTTAATAACAAAGTCAGAATTGAAAAGGAAAAAATTTCAGATTGGATGTATTCTAAAAATGGAAAGTTGTTTGGTGGATTTACAATTAGAGTTTTACGTGATAGAATGTCTGAATTAGAAAAAGAAAATTTTGACAAAGAGTTTATTCTTACAATTGATTGAAAATTCAGTTTCTCTTTTTTTTGATATATTTTACTTTGTGAACCTCAAAATATTTTCAATAATTTCAAAAAGCCTTTGTGTTCTTTACGTTAAATTTAAACTAAAAAATGAACTTTTGTGTCTTTTGTGGTTGACTAAAATTTAACTTCCATAAACATTTAAAAATCACTATTTTTGCAATTCCAAAAAATTGAATTAAAATGTCATTATCAGAACAGGAAATCATCCGTCGCGAGAAACTACAAAAACTGACCGATTTGGGGATCGACGCATTCCCAGCTGCAGAGTATAAAATCACAGATTCCACAAAATCTATAAAACAGGATTTTGCAGAAGGAAAGAAGGTGGTTATTGCTGGAAGATTGATGTCCAGAAGAATCCAAGGCAAGGCGAGTTTTGCAGAATTGCAGGATTCCGAAGGTAGAATTCAGGTTTATTTTAACCGGGACGAGATCTGTACTGGTGAAGACAAAACATTATACAACGAGGTTTACAAACACCTTCTTGATATCGGCGACATCATCGGAATCGAAGGTGAATTGTTCAACACGCAAGTTGGCGAGATGACCGTGAAGGTAGAAAATTTTACACTTTTGACAAAAGCGCTTCGTCCGCTTCCGCTTCCAAAAGTGGATGCTGAAGGTAATGTTTATGATGCTTTCAACGATCCGGAATTACGTTATAGACAACGTTACGCAGATTTGGTCGTGAATCCTCAGGTGAAAGATATTTTCGTCAAAAGAACAAAATTGTTCAATGCGATGAGAACTTTCTTCAATGATGCCGGTTATTTCGAAGTAGAAACTCCAATCTTGCAATCCATTCCTGGTGGAGCGGCTGCAAGACCTTTTATCACGCATCACAATGCTTTGGATATTCCTTTATATCTTAGAATTGCCAACGAATTATATCTAAAAAGATTGATTGTTGGAGGATTTGATGGTGTTTATGAATTCTCGAAAAACTTCAGAAATGAAGGAATGGACAGAACGCACAATCCGGAATTCACGGCGATGGAAATCTATGTCGCTTATAAAGATTACAATTGGATGATGGATTTTACGGAGAGAATGTTGGAGTTCTGCGCCAATGCGGTGAACGGAAGTTCAAACTCAGTTTTTGGTGAACACGAAATCAGCTGGAAAGCGCCGTATCCTAGAGTTTCTATGACAGAAGCGATTTTGAAATACACAGGTTTCGACATTACTGGAAAATCTGAACAAGAGTTATTCGACTTTGCAAAATCTATCGGAATTGATGTGAATGAGACAATGGGCAAAGGAAAATTGATTGATGAGATTTTTGGAGAGAAATGTGAAGGTAATTTTATCCAGCCAACGTTCATCACAGATTATCCTGTTGAGATGTCGCCTTTGACCAAAAAACACAGAACGCAGGAAGGCTTGACCGAACGTTTCGAACTGATGGTTTGTGGAAAAGAAATCGCTAATGCTTATTCTGAGTTGAATGACCCAATCGACCAAAGAGAACGTTTCGAAGAGCAATTGAAATTAGCCGAAAAAGGTGATGATGAAGCAACCGGTTTTATTGATGAAGATTTCTTAAGAGCTTTGGAATATGGGATGCCGCCAACTTCAGGTTTAGGAGTTGGAATGGACAGATTGATTATGTTTTTGACCAACAATCCATCCATTCAGGAAGTGCTTTTCTTCCCTCAGATGAGACCAGAGAAAGTAGTTCCAAAAGTGGAGTTGGGAGAAGATGAAAAAGTGATCCTCGAAATCCTTAACTCTCAGGAAGAACCTTTAGAACTTAATGAAGTTAAAAACCGTTCTCAGCTTTCAGGAAAGAAATGGGACAAAGCTTCTAAAACTTTAACCAAAAATAACTTGGTGAAGGTTGATAAGATTGATGAGGTTTTGTGGATGAAATTAGTATAAGAATTCTATATTTAAATGATAAACAAACGATTCCAGATATTGGACTCGTTTGTTTGTTTTAAAGTGCGTGGATTATTTACCCATTGCTGCATTTGTCATATCCTGAGACATTTTGGTGTAGTATTCTGTCCATAGTTTCTGGTCTTCCGGCGTCATTTTCGCCATTGCAGTTTGCGCTTTGGTAGCCCATTCCTGCGCTTTTGCAGATAGTTCCTGGATTTTCGCTGCGTCTTGAGCTTTGCTTGCCGCCATCATATCTTTCACGTAAGTGTTGTACTCTTCAGCGAATTTTGTGATTTCCGGACTGCTGAATTTAGGAAGGTCAGAGGAAGCTACAACATCTTCCATTTTTTCTGCTGCTTCTGTTGAGCCTTCTACTGCAGCTGTTTCTGTAGTTTTTGCTTCTTCCTTTTTACATGAAGTTAACGAAAGTGCCGCGAAAGCACCCAGAATAAAAATTGTCTTTTTCATAAAATTGAGTTTATTTTAATTATTGTAAATGTAATTATTTTATTTAAGTAACAATATTAATTATTATATTTTTATGAAATTGCAGATTTTTATATAATTATTTTAATTATATTGTTTTAATGATATAATTTTAAAATTTCATCATTTTTAATGATAATGTATTATTAATTAAAATTAGGTTAGTCATTGGATTTATGATTTTAAATAATTTAATTCATTTTTCAAGTCAGAGAATATTTATCAGATTCAATGCTTCTCTGTTAAAAACTTATCCTTTATGCCTCAACTTAATCCTTTCATATCTCGAAAAAAATCACCATATTTGTAAGCATTTTAACAAAATAATTTAACAAAATAAAAAGATTATTCATCTTCATAACTATTTGAAATAATGATGATTAATTCTTTAATAAAAATAATATGAGTCAAAAAGAATATACAGCGAGTAGCATCCAGGCCCTGGAAGGAATGGAACACGTGAGGTTGAGACCATCAATGTACATCGGTGACGTTGGAGTGAGAGGTCTTCACCATTTGGTTTATGAAGTAGTAGACAACTCTATTGATGAGGCACTGGCAGGCTATTGCGACACAATTAAAGTGACTATTCACGAAGGTGAAAGTATTTCTGTAAAAGATAACGGACGTGGGATTCCGGTTGATTTCCATGAGAAAGAACAGAAATCTGCACTGGAGGTTGTAATGACCAAAATTGGAGCCGGTGGTAAATTCGATAAAGATTCTTACAAGGTTTCCGGTGGTCTTCACGGCGTTGGGGTTTCCTGTGTGAATGCACTTTCTACTTTGTTGGTAGCAACTGTTAGCCGTAACGGCAAACTATATCAACAAAAATATTCTGAAGGAAAAGCTTTGGCTGATGTTGCTGAAATTGGAACGACTTCTGACAGAGGAACCGAGGTTTTCTTCCAGCCGGACGGAACGATTTTTCAGGAATTGGTTTATAACTACGATACCCTTGCGAATAGACTCAGAGAATTATCCTTCCTTAATAAAGGAATTACGATTACTTTGATTGATGAAAGAAAACCGAACGAAGATGGAAGTTTTGAATCAGAAGTTTTCCATTCCGAAGGCGGACTTAAAGAATTTGTAGAATACATCGATGGAAACCGTGAATCTATTATGGAGCACGTGATTTTTATGGAAAGCGAAAGAGAGGGGATACCTGTGGAAGTAGCGATGCGTTACAATACATCTTTCAACGAAAATCTACACTCTTACGTTAATAATATCAATACCCACGAAGGTGGAACTCACCTGGCAGGTTTCAGAAGAGCTTTGACAAGAACGCTTAAAAAATATGCGGATGACTTAGGAATTCCTGCAAAAGAAAAAGTAGAAATTACAGGTGACGATTTCCGTGAAGGATTGACAGCTGTGGTTTCTGTAAAAGTGATGGAACCTCAGTTTGAAGGTCAGACCAAAACCAAATTGGGTAACTCAGAAGTTTCCGGAGCGGTAGACAAAATCGTTGGAGAAATGTTGACCAATTTCCTGGAGGAAAATCCTAACGAAGCAAAAATCATCGTTCAGAAAGTTGTTTTGGCAGCAAAAGCAAGACAGGCAGCGAAGAAAGCGCGTGAAATGGTTCAGAGAAAATCTCCAATGGGAGGTTCTGGATTGCCGGGAAAATTGTCCGATTGTTCTTCAAAAGACCCAGCAGAATCAGAATTATTCTTGGTAGAGGGAGATTCCGCAGGTGGAACGGCTAAACAAGGCCGTGACCGTCATTTTCAGGCGATTTTACCTTTGAGAGGTAAGATTTTGAACGTTGAGAAATCAATGGTTCATAAGGTTTATGACAACGAGGAAATCAAGAATATCTACACCGCACTTGGTGTTTCTGTAGGAACAGAAGAAGATTCCAAAGCTTTGAATTTAGCGAAACTTCGTTATCATAAAATCGTCATTATGACCGATGCGGATATCGATGGTTCTCACATTTCGACTTTGATTTTGACTTTCTTCTTCAGATATATGAAGGAATTGATTGAGAACGGTTACATTTATATCGCTTCTCCGCCGTTGTATCTATTGAAAAAAGGAAACAAAAAAGTGTACGCATGGAACGAGAAAGAACGTGAGCAAATTACTTTCGAAATGTCTCCGGACGGAAAAGGTGTTGAAGTTCAGCGTTATAAAGGTCTTGGAGAGATGAATCCTGAACAACTTTGGGATACAACTCTGAATCCTGAAAACAGAATCCTGAAACAAATCACGATTGACAATGCAGTAGAAGCAGATTCTACATTCTCAATGTTGATGGGCGATGAAGTGCCACCAAGAAGAGAATTTATCGAGAAAAATGCAGTTTACGCAAGAATTGATGTTTAATATCAATTTTAAATCATAAAATCAAACCTTCCAATTTTTTGGAAGGTTTTTTGTTGAGTGACAGATTGTAATTTGTTGGATGATTTTTTGGGCAGCTTTTCCGCCTTCCACTCCCAATCTTTTTTGCAGACAGTTTCGCACTAAATAGAACATTGGTACACGCAAAAAAGGATTTCCGTTCAAGTCGGGCTGCGGAGTTTCGATGTTTTAAAAAAGCTGTATCTTCAAATCAAAATTCTAAATCACCATTTTAAAAATAAACTTATGAAAAACCTTATCACCATTTTATCTTTCGGAGTTCTGCTTTTCTCCTGCAACAAGACCGAAAACAAAGAAACTTCAACAGCAAAGACAGACAGCATTGAAGCTAAAAAGGAATTCGTTGTAGATTCAATCAAAGTTCAGGATTCTTTACAGGTCGCGAAAACGCTGACTTTATCATTCGAAAAACAAATTCTTTTGTTCCCGAGTATTACGAACAAAACCATTTTGGACAGTATTTACAAACCTGCTAATATTACTGCTCCAGATTATTCTAAGAAAACCTTGACAGAAGTTTTAGAAAAATTAAAAGCTCAATCTTTGAAAAAGGATGACAAGGATGATTATCTTCCAGACTTCAAACAAACTTGGGAGGAAACCTCGTCAATGAAATTGAAATCCAATCAAAATGATGTTTTGACATTGCAGTATTTCGGAGATGGATATTCTGGTGGTGCGCATGGTTATTATTTTGAAACATATAAAGCCTTCGATTTGAAAAACAACAAAGTCATTTCTCAAACCGATATTTTCAAAAATCCTGCTGATGCCAGTTGGAACAAAATTCTTCAAAATCACTTTGATGAACCTGAGCAAAAAGAAATGCTTTTAGTAGATAAAGTAGAACTGAATAACAATTTCTATTTTGACCAAGATAAAATCACATTTGTTTATAATCAATATGAGATTACAGCTTACGCAGCGGGTGTTGTTTACATCACTTTAAATTTCAAAGACATCAAAGACCAATTGAAACCCGAATTCATCCAGCAATATAATATCAAGTAAATGAGCCCTCAAAATTATAAAAATCACAGGAAGTTTTATCCGCCTCATCATTTTGTTTTCTATCCGGTTTCTTTGATTCTGTTGGTTTTTTCTTTGTTTCAACTTTTCAAAAATATCAATCATAATGAATCTTTTGTGATGATTTGGAGCGCAATTTCAGCCGTTCTAATTTTGATAATTGTATTGTCATTTATGCTTCGTCAACATTACGCTCTTGGACTGCAGGATAGATTGATTATCAATGAGTTTAAATTTCGATATTTCACACTATCAGGAAATCGATTAGAAAATTCAACGTATCATTTTTCTGATTCTCAGATTTTTGCTTTGAGATTTGCAGAAGATGAAGATTTGATGGAATTGATGCATCAAACTGCACAAAACGATTGGTCATCAACCCAAATCAAACAAAATATCAAAAACTGGAAAGCTGATAATAAACGGATTTAGAAAATTATTTATCCTTCGAGAGTCTCAGGATGACAACCCGAAAGTTGCAGATTTAAATATGAACATTGTCAGGCTTTTAGACTCTCAAAGCTATTCATCTCTGTCAGGCTGAGGCTCTCGAAGTCCAATAAAATAAAAATAATTCCTTAAAAAAATACTCTGAAATCCTCAGAGTATTTTTATTTTTGGGAAATGAAGTTTGCGTTCATCATCAATCCATATTCTGCGAAGAAAAACTATCAGCCTTTTCTGGAAAGCCTTTCCAAAAAAGTTCAAAATCCGCTGTATCTTGTTTCCAAATCTTTGGAAGATACAGACGATTTTATTCATAAACATTGGGATGATGTTGATATTTTCGTGGCTGTTGGTGGCGACGGAACTATTTCTGTGGTGGCGCAGAAGCTCATTAATACAGAGAAAATTCTAGCTGTTTTTCCAGCGGGTTCAGGAAATGGATTTTCCAATGAGAATAATTTCAACAAAAATATTTCACTTCTTTTGGAGAAATTAAATCAGAAAAAATATCGGGCTATTGATACTTTTATGGTGAATAATAATTTTTCTATCAATGTATCGGGAACTGGTTTTGACGGAAAAGTGGTAAAAGAATTTGAGAAAACCAACCGGGGTTTCAAGAATTACATCAAAGTTTCCATCAAGACTTTTTTTAATTATAAACCCATAAAAATCAAATTTTTACAGGAAAATTACAAACAATACAACGGCAAATATCTGATGCTTAATATCGCCAACACGCAACAGTTCGGGAACAACGCTTATATTGCGCCGATGGCTAGCAAAAGTGATGGTTTGGTAGATTTGGTTTTGGTCAAAAAATTTCCTTTGACTTATTCGCCGTTTTTCGCTTTCAGGATGTTCACCAAACGTTTGAAAGACGATAATTACGTGACGTATCTGCCAGTTTCAGAAATCGAATTCAAAGTCAATACAAAAACGTGGCACATCGATGGCGAATTCAAGAAAATAAAATCTCCGATTTCGATTAAGGTTTTGCCGAAGAGTTTGAGGATTTTGGTTTAAGAAAAGATTCTTTTAAATTAGATTAATTTTTAGTTGATTTTATTATTGAGTAATTGTACGGATATATTTCTTCAATTTCACCATTTCCCCTATCAATTATTTTAATCGGACCTTCGGATTTTATTTTTTCGTAAAAATGATACATTCTTTCGTCATTGATTTTTTGAAGTTCGTTTTCAAAATTAGGATTGTCTATTGTTTCTCTGAGAAGTTTTATGTTTTTTTCATATGTTCTTAATTCACTATAGCCGAGAGAATATATTGTGTGAAATTTTTCTATAAGACTTACATTTATGTTTCTTTTAGTTTTTTCGCGATGCAATTGATTGATATTTTTTATAAGTTTTGAATCTATTTGTTCAATTTTATCAATATCAAAATTATGAGCAAAAATATTTCTTACTTTTCTAACCACATCACACATTATTATAATTTCATTTGGTATAAAACGTAATGATTTTAATAAACTGATTTTAAAAGAAAAAGTGAAATCACTTCTGTCAGATAAATTTTTATAGTCGATGAAAAAACACTTTAAAATTCTGTCAAAATATGATTCGATAATAATTCCTGCCAAAATAATTCTTGAACGGTCATCTCCAGTATTTGTTATTCGAGAATAATTTTCGATAGATTTTCTATTATTGTCTTCGATAATTTCAAAATCAAATAGCGAAGATGTGAAAACTGTCTTTTTTTCTTGATTCATATCTTATTATTGAAATATTGTATATTCTAAATATACAATATTTTCACTATTTTATTTAAATATATTATTAATTTAGATTCATATCTCATTATTGTACTTTTAAAATTCAATTTAATTTTCCCTATTTTTGTATCAATCACAACTATAAAAGGTGCAGAATAAACTTAAGATTATCAACGACCCTGTTCACGGTTTTATCAAAATTCCTCACGAGATTTTGTTCGATATTATAGAACATCCTTATTTCCAGAGACTCAGAAGGATTTCCCAAACAGGACTTCTTTCACTCATTTTTCCAGGCGCAAAACACACAAGATTTCATCACGCTCTTGGCGCAATGAATTTAATGTTCAAAGCTTTGGAAACTTTAAAGCTGAAAGGAATCAAGATTTCAAAAAAGGAAGAAGAAGGGGCAATGGTTGCGATTTTGCTTCACGATATTGGTCACGGTCCGTTTTCTCACGCCTTAGAAAACAGGCTGATGGACGATTGGCATCACGAGAAAATCTCGATTTTATTGATGAATCGCCTGAATGAAGAATTCGGTGGGAAACTGGATTTGGCCATCGAAATGTTCAAAGGTCAATACCATAGAATGTTCTTCAACCAGTTGATTTCGTCTCAGTTAGATGTTGATAGAATGGATTATCTGAAGCGCGACAGCTTTTACACAGGCGTTTCCGAAGGCGATGTGAATGTGGAAAGAATCATCTCGATGATGAACGTGAGTGATGAAAAACTCGTAATCGATGCCAAAGGAATCTATTCGATTGAGAACTATCTGACTGCCAGAATGTTTATGTATTGGCAGGTTTATTATCATAAAACTGCGGCGCTGGCGGAACACGTGTTGGTTCAGATTCTCAATAGAGCAAAATATTTGGTTTCGCAAAATTTGGAACTGGATGCGCCTTCCAATCTGAAATATTTTTTAATTAAAAATAAATTTGACGAAGCCACAGAAGAAGACATCAGAAGATTCACAATGCTGGATGATATGGATGTTTTCCAGGCCATCAAAGAATGGACAGAAAATCCAGATTTAATTTTGTCGAAATTGTGTAAGATTGTGATTTACAGAGATTTTCCGAAAAGTATTATTTCATCAAAACCATTTTCTGAAGAATTTTTGAAACAAAAGGTGGAAAAAGTCAACCAATACTTTAATATTAACAACGGAGAAGAATTGGTGGGTCAGATTTCCAGAACGCTTTTGCCTTACGATACTGATAAACAGCCAATTTATTTGATGGATAAAACAGGGAATAAATTCAAGCTGGAAGAGTCGGAAAATCAGATTTTGTTTGGTTGTATGGAAACTTCGACCAAGAAATATATTGCTTATTTTCCAAGAGAAATTTTATAATTAAAGTAAAACTATTTTTGATTCGTCATAATTAATTAATGGATAATTAATAAAATATTTATCTTTGCAAACTATGGAATTTAGCGCAGAACAAATTGCAGAATTAATAAATGGAAAAATCATAGGCGACGGAAAGACCGTCATCTCTGGAGTTTCGCCTATAGAAAATGGTCAGCAGGGACATTTGTCTTTTGTTGGTCAAAGCCGTTTTTCACATTATATTGACACCACAGATTGTGCAGTTTTAATAGTTTCTGAAAATCTTGTAGAAGATAAAGACTACACACCCACGATTATTGTTGTTGAAGATGCATACCTTTCTTTTCAGATTTTGATGAATCTTTATCAGGAAATGCAAGGCCGAAGAACGGGAATAGAGGCTGGTTCTCATTTCCATGAAACTGCTCAGGTTGGCGAAAATGTATACATTGGCGCATTTACCTACGTTTCTGAAAAAGCTAAAGTTGGTGACGGAACACAGATTTTCCCGCACGTTTACATCGGGAAAGGTGTAAAAATCGGTAAGAATTGCAAGATTGACAGTGGCGCAAGAATATACGATTATTGTATCGTTGGTGACAATTGTGTGATCCATTCCAACACGGTAATTGGTGGCGACGGATTCGGTTTCCAGCCGACCGCGGATGGTTTCAAGAAAATTCCGCAATTGGGAAATGTAATTATTGGAGACGATGTGGAAATTGGTTCCAATTGCAGTATAGACCGTGCAACCATCGGTTCTACCATTATTGGCAAAGGAACTAAGATTGATAATTTGATTCAGATTGCACATAATGTGATTATTGGTGAGAATAATGTAATCGCGGCCCAAGCCGGAATCGCAGGATCAACCGTTATTGGAGATTGGAATCAAATTGGCGGACAGGTTGGAATTGTTGGTCACATCAAGATTGGAAATCAAGTGAAAATTCAAGCTCAAAGTGGCGTGAATTCTTCTGCGAAAAATGGCGAGACCTTATATGGTTCACCAGCAATTAATTACAGTGATTATAGAAGAAATTACGTACATTTCCGTAATTTTACCAATATAGTAAAGAGAATAAACGATTTAGAAAATAAAAAATCAGAGTAAAGGTATCAGGAGCCAGAACACTGTTCTTTCCGCCTCAAAACTATTACAATGAGTGATAAACAAAAAACAATCAAAGAAGATATAAACCTTTCAGGAATAGGTCTTCATACAGGGAAAGAGGTTAATTTGACAATCAAACCAGCGAAAGAAAATACTGGTTTTGTATTTGTAAGAACTGACCTTGAGGGGCGTCCGCACATAGAAGCTGACGTTAATTACGTAACTACCACAGAAAGAGGTACGACTCTTGAAAAATTGGGAGTCAAAATCCATACTTGCGAACATCTGTTGGCGGCCCTTGTGGGGATGGATATTGACAATGCAATTCTGGAAATGAATAGCGCTGAACCTCCAATTTTAGATGGTTCTTCAAAATATTTTGTTGAAGCTATAGAGAAAGTGGGTGTTTCTGAACAAGAATTGCCAAGAGAATATCTGGTAATCAAAGAAGTGATGAATTACATAGACCCAGTGACAGGTTCTGAAATCACTGTTATTCCTGCTGAAGATTACGAAATCACAACAATGGTGGATTTTGGAACCAAAGTTTTGGGAACTCAGAACGCCAGTATGAAAAACCTATCAGAGTTTAAGGATGAGATTGCGCCTGCGAGAACATTCAGTTTCTTGCATGAGTTGGAGCAGCTTTTGGATGCCAATCTGATTAAAGGTGGGGATATCAGCAATGCAATTGTTTATGTTGATAAAGAATTGACACCTGAAACTCTTGAAAAACTGAAAGTGGCTTTTGGAAAAGAAGAAGTTTCTATCCGTCCAAATGGAATTCTTGATAATTTGACACTTAATTTCACCAATGAAGCTGCAAGACACAAATTACTAGATGTGATTGGTGATTTGGCTTTGGTTGGTGTAAGAATCAAAGGTAGAATTATTGCCAATAAACCAGGACACTTTGTGAATACGCAGTTCGCAAAAAAACTAAACAGACAATACAAATTGCAAAAAAGAAAAAACGTTCCGGATTTTGATTTGAAAGCTGAACCAGTTTTTGACATCAATGGTATCATGAGATTGTTGCCTCACAGACCTCCGTTCTTATTGATTGATAAGATTTTGGAACTGTCGGATACTCATGTGGTGGGTCTCAAAAATGTGACGATGAATGAACCATTCTTCGTTGGGCATTTTCCAAAAGAACCAGTAATGCCAGGTGTGTTGCAAATCGAAGCGATGGCTCAGGTTGGAGGGATTTTAGTTTTGGCTAATGTTCCGGATCCAGAGAATTATTCTACTTATTTTGTGAAAATGGACAATGTTAAGTTCAAGAAAAAAGTAGTTCCGGGCGATCAGGTCATTTTTAAAATTGAATTGATAGAACCAATCAGAAGAGGAATTGTACATATGCAAGGCTACGGATACGTTGGTGACAGTGTAGTTGTAGAAGCCGAATTGATGGCGCAGGTTGCAAAAACTAAAATATAATTTATGATTCACCAACTTACAGCAGTAGATCCTCGCGCCAAAATTGGTAAAAACGTAACCATCGAACCATTTACAACGATTGGAGCAAACGTTACCGTTGGTTCAGACACTTGGATTGGTCCAAACGTTACCATTATGGAGAATGTGAAGATCGGTAAGAATTGTAAAATTTTTCCTGGAACCGTGATTGGAGCTGTTCCTCAGGACCTTAAATTCGACGGTGAGGATACTCAGGTAATTATCGGAGACGGAACAACGCTGAGAGAATGTGTTACCATCAACAGAGGAACGAAAGCTTTAGGATATACAAAAATTGGAAACAATTGCCTGATTATGGCAACTTCTCACGTTGCACACGATTGCATTGTTGGAGATAATGTAATTATCGCTAATGGCTGTGGAATTGCAGGACACGTAGAAATTGGAGATTTTGTAGTAATGGGAGGTCTTTCCGCAGTTCAGCAGTTCGGTAAAATTGGAAAACACGTGATGGTTTCCGGAGGTTCATTAATCCGAAAAGATATTCCTCCTTACGTAAAAGTGGCCAGAGAGCCTATTTCTTATGCAGGAATCAATTCTGTGGGACTGAGAAGAAGAGGTTTTACCAATGATAAAATCTTCGAAATCCAAAAAATCTACAGAGCCATTTTTCAAATGAAAATGAATACAACTCAAGCAATTGAATTCATTGAAAAAGAAATGCTTCCGACAGTTGAAAGAGATGAAATTATCACTTTTATCCAAAACTCTCCAAGAGGTATCGTGAAAGGTTACGGCTCTGGAAAAGAATAATTTTAAAATAATACAAGTTTATATATAACTAATGGCAACAAGCAACGATATAAGAAAAGGACTTTGCATAGAATACAGCAATGATATTTTCAAAGTAATCGAATTTCTACACGTAAAACCAGGTAAAGGTCCTGCTTTCGTGAGAACAAAATTAAAATCTGTAACCAACGGAAAAGTATTAGACAATACATTCTCCGCAGGTCACAAAATCGACGAAGTGAAGGTAATCACTAGAAAATTCCAATATCTTTATGATGATGAGAATGGATTTCACTTTATGAATAATGAAGATTTTTCTCAGCTTTATCTTAACAAAGAAATGATTGAGAATGCTAACCTGATGAAAGCCGGAGAAGAAGTGACTATCATCCTGAAAGAAGCTGACGAAACGCCTCTTTCTGCTGAACTTCCTCAGTCAGTTTATCTGGAAGTTATCGAAGCTGATCCGGGTGTGAAAGGAAACACTGCGACCAACGCTTTGAAAAATGCGATCGTAGAAACTGGTGCAAGAGTAATGGTCCCTTTGTTCATTGAGCCAGGCGACAAAATCAAAATCAGTACAGAAGACGGTTCTTACTTGGAAAGAGTAAAATAGAATATATTAGAAAGCTGAAAGCGTAAAGTTTTCAGCTTTCTTTTTTATGGCAGCTTTTCCGCCTTCCGCTCCCAAACCTAACGAAGTGGTTCGACGAAGTCAATCTTTTTTGCAAGAAGATTTCAGATTAAATTAGAACTTGAGTACAAGCAAAAAAGGATTTCCGCTCAAGTCGGGCTGCAGATTAAACATTTATATTAATTTTGTCAATAATCAAACGATAAAAGACAAATTGAATTTTATTACAACTATGACTTTCAATCAACCACAAACACTCAAAGTTATTGTAGATATCATTGGTGCAAAATATATCGGAGACGACAATTTTCCGGTTCTCGGAACCAATGAAATCCATATGGTAAAAGCCGGAGAAATTGTTTTCGTCAATCATCCCAAATATTACGATAAAGCTCTCAATTCTGCTGCGACAATTATCCTTATTGACAAAGAAGTAGAATGTCCGGAAGGCAAAGCGCTTTTGGTTTCCGATGATCCATTCAGGGATTTTAATAAAATCAATACACATTTCACAAGAATCTCCAATTTCAAAGAAGAACTTCACGATTTGGAAGTAGGAGACGGAACATTCATTCATCCTTCGGCTGTTATTGGAAATGAAGTTAGGATTGGAAAAAATTGCCACATTTTCCCGAATGTTGTCATTGGCGACAGAACGGTAATTGGTGATAATGTCATCATCCAGGCGAATACGGTTTTAGGTGGCGACGCATTTTATTACAGAAAACTAAACGGAAACTTCGATAGATTAATTTCTGTAGGAAATGTGGTCATCGAGAACAATGTAGAAATTGGAAACGCATGTACAATTGACAGAGGCGTAACAGATTCAACAATCATTGGCGAAGGATCTGTGCTTGATAATCAGATTCAAATTGGTCACGACACTATTATTGGTAAAAAATGCCTGATAGCTTCTCAAACAGGAATCGCAGGATGTTGCATCATCGAAGATGAAGTCACAATCTGGGGACAAGTTGGGATGGCTTCTGGCGTAAGAATTGAAAAAGGAACAGTTCTTCTGGCTAAAGTTGGCGTTAACCGAGATTTGAAAAAAGGAACTTATTTTGGACCCATTGCAGAAGAATTCAGAGATTATCTGAGAAAAGAAGTCAGAATCAAAAATCTGAAGTAAATCATATTTTATTAATTCAAAAAAACACTGATTAGAATAAATTTTTGAATTATTATCGTTATTTTTGCGAATAACAAAAGTTTATAAAATCAATAAATTACAATAAAAAATGTCAGTATTAGTAAACAAAGATTCTAAAGTTATCGTACAAGGATTTACAGGTAACGAAGGTACTTTCCACGCAGGTCAAATGATCGATTACGGAACTAACGTAGTTGGAGGTGTTACTCCGGGAAAAGGAGGAACAGAGCATCTTGGTAAGCCGGTTTTCAATTCAGTTTCAGAAGCTGTAGAAAAAGCGGGAGCTAATGTGAGTATTATTTTCGTTCCGCCAGCATTTGCTGCAGATGCTGTGATGGAAGCTGCTGAAGCTGGTATCAAAGTAATCGTTTGTATTACAGAAGGTATTCCTGTTGCTGATATGGTAAAAGTTAAAGATTATATTCAAGATAGAGACGTTCGTTTGATCGGCCCAAACTGTCCTGGTATCATCACTTCAGACGAAGCAAAAATCGGAATTATGCCAGGTTTCGTTTTCAAAAAAGGAAAAGTAGGTATTGTTTCAAAATCTGGAACTTTGACTTACGAAGCTGCTGATCAAGTTGTGAAAGCTGGTTTTGGAGTTTCTACAGCTATAGGAATTGGTGGAGATCCAATCATTGGAACAACGACTAAAGAAGCTTTGGAATTGTTCATCAACGATCCGGAAACTGAAGCGGTTGTAATGATCGGAGAAATCGGTGGATCTTTGGAAGCTGAGGCTGCAAGATGGTACAAAGCGAGTGGCTCTACAAAACCGGTTGTTGGTTTCATCGCTGGACAGACTGCACCAAAAGGTAGAACAATGGGTCACGCTGGAGCTATCGTAGGTGGAGATGATGATACTGCACAAGCGAAAATGGCGATTATGAAAGAAAACGGAATACACGTTGTAGATTCTCCTGCAGAAATCGGGAAAACTGTAGCGCAAGTTTTAGCATAAGATTATCTATTAAAATATATTTTGAGAAGCTCGGACAGAGCTTCTCATTTTTTTTATCTAAATTTGAAACAGAAAATTTATAAACACACGATTATGAAAAAAATATTTTTTAGCTCTTTACTTTTAATATCATTTTTCTCACAGGCTCAAATCGATTTCAGGTCAACTGAATTTGGTATAGTTGCAGGAGGGACCTACTCAAGAGTTAGAAATGCACACAATCCTTCAGGAGCAAGAATTTCTGTTCTAGGAGGAATTACGGCGCAGGTTCCAATTGGAGTGAGTGAACAATATTATATCCAGGCAGAAGCTTTGTACTTTGGTGCGGGAGAAGGAGGTGATAAAAAGTATGAGGATGCTAAAGGATGGGAACATGCGGTTTATGCTAATAATTATGTAAGCGTTCCTATTAATTTTAAAGTTTACTTTTCAGAAGCGGAATCTGAATTTTATGGATTGATGGGACCAAGATTTAATTTTTTAGTTAACCAAAAAATTAAAAACTCAGCGAAAGCCTCTTATGAAGTGGACAGTTATGGAAAAGCAAATTCTTTTAATTTAGGATTGGGAGCGGGAGTCGGTTTCAGTTACAAACGTCAATTGGAAATAGCTCTTAAATATGATATTGGTTTGTCCGATGCTTATCCTGATCTAAAAAACTCTCCAGAAGAGATTCTAACCAAAGATCCTAGTGTTGCTAAGAAAAAATCGGAACAAGTGATAAGTTTAGGATTAACTTATTTATTCAAATAAAAATAAAGGCTGCGAAATTTTTCACAGCCTTTATTTTTTGTAGAATTTATCTTATTTATTCTTGATAATTTCTCTGATTTTACCTTCAATTTCTTCGGAAAGTTCAGGATTGTCTTTCAATAGGTCTTTTACAGCATCTCTACCTTGTCCTAGTTTTGTGTCCTCATAACTGAACCAAGATCCACTTTTCTTCACCACAGCAAGGTCTACTGCTGTATCCAAAATTTCTCCAGATTTAGAAATACCTTCACCATACATAATGTCAAATTCTGCCATTTTGAATGGGGGAGCAACTTTATTTTTTACAATTTTCACTTTCACACGGCTACCAATAGCTTCATCTCCATTTTTAATCGGTGCGCTTGCTTTTCTGATGTCGATTCTTACCGAAGCATAAAACTTCAATGCATTTCCGCCGGTCGTAGTTTCAGGATTTCCGAACATAACTCCGATTTTTTCACGAAGCTGATTAATGAAAATCACAGTACATTTTGTTCTTGAGATTGAACCTGTCAATTTTCTCAAGGCCTGAGACATCAATCTTGCATGAAGTCCCATTTTAGAATCTCCCATTTCACCTTCAATCTCAGCTTTTGGTGTCAAAGCTGCAACAGAATCGATTACCACAATGTCAATTGCGCCGGATCTAATCAGGTTATCCGCAATTTCCAAAGCTTGCTCACCATTATCCGGTTGAGAAATAATTAAGTTTTCCAGATCCACACCAAGCTTCGATGCATAACTTCTGTCAAATGCGTGCTCTGCATCTATAAAAGCTGCAATTCCACCTGATTTTTGCGCTTCTGCGATGGCGTGTAATGTCAATGTTGTTTTACCAGAAGATTCTGGTCCGTAGATTTCTATTACTCTTCCTTTTGGGTAACCGCCAACACCTAATGCAAGGTCAATTCCCAAAGATCCGGATGGGATTACTTCTATAGTATGATCTACAGAATCCTCTCCTAGAGTCATTACAGTTCCTTTTCCGTAGGTTTTATCTAGTTTTTCCAGCACCAGCTGTAGTGCTTTTTTCTTATCGTCGTTTGTACTCATTATATCAAAAAATTATTCTCAAAAATACGGAATTTTAAAATCAAATTCTAATATTATTTTATTTCATGGCCATAAATTTATCAATCAAAATTTAGTGAAAATTTGAATTTTTTTGTGATGTTCAAATAGTCACTCAGAACTTTCATTTGATCTTTATTTCCTTTTTTTATTCGTGCTTCTCTGGTAATCAGTTTTTCATCTCTCAAAAAAATCAATGAATCTACGTTGCAGCGTATACAAAGTTCTGCGCCACTTCTGATTAATTCATAATCCAGCCAATCGGGAACTGTTTGAGTTTGTCCGAAAAGTATTTTTACGCTTTCAGGTATTTCATCTTTTGCCGAAATACCATTTCTGATGCAGGTTTCAATTTGTTTCGAAGCTTCTGGAAATGTTTGTGTGAAATAAATGTCTTTAATAACATTATCTCCAGTTTCATCAACATCGTAAAAGAAGTGAGAAAATTTGTCAAAATCTTTAAAGCTGACAGCTGCTCCGGAAAATTCTATCAGACTTTTGCCATTTCCGATTTCCCAAAAGTTTTTGAAATGTGGAGAATCTTTGAATCGAGGTTGTAAAATCGGTTTTTCCATCTCAACTAAAGTTACAATTATTTCTCCACAAATCGTTAGTGAGTTTTGTCATTGACCAAAACAAAAAAACCTTTCAAAATGAATTGAAAGGTTTCAGTTTTTATTGAATAATTCAGATTACAAAGAAGCTGAATGTACAAGCATATCTGCCAATTTGTTAGAATATCCCCATTCGTTATCGTACCAAGATACCAATTTCACGAAAGTTGGATTCAACATAATTCCAGCTTCTTTGTCGAAGATAGAAGTTCTAGCATCACTCACGAAATCCTGAGAAACTACAGCATCTTCTGTATAACCAAGAATTCCTTTCAACTCACCTTCAGATGCAGCTTTGATAGCAGCACAGATTTCTTCATAAGAAGTTGGTTTGTCTAATTTTACAGTTAAGTCAACTACAGAAACGTCAGCAGTTGGAACTCTGAAAGACATACCAGTCAATTTTCCGTTAAGAGAAGGAATTACTTTTCCTACCGCTTTTGCAGCGCCTGTAGAAGAAGGGATGATGTTGTTCAATGCAGATCTGCCACCTCTCCAGTCTTTTGCAGATGGTCCATCTACCGTTTTCTGAGTTGCAGTAGTTGCGTGTACAGTTGTCATAAGACCTTCCGCAATTCCGAAGTTATCGTGGATTACTTTTGCTAATGGCGCAAGACAATTAGTTGTACAAGAAGCGTTTGAGAAGATTTTGATATCGTCAGTCAATTCTTTGTGGTTTACACCCATTACGAACATTGGCGTATCATCTTTAGAAGGTGCAGAAAGAATTACTTTTTTCGCACCAGCATTGATATGAGCCTGAGCAGTTTCTTTAGAAAGGAATAAACCTGTAGATTCTACGATGTATTCTGCACCTACTTCATTCCATTTTAGGTTGTTAGGATCTTTTTCAGCAGTTACACGGATCGTTTTTCCGTTTACAACAAGGTTGTTTCCCTGTACTGATACTTCTCCTTTAAACGTTCCGTGAACCGAATCGTATTTTAGCATATAAGCCATATATTCAGCATCGATAAGGTCATTGATCCCTACAACTTCGATGTTGCTTCTTTCAGCCATTGCTCTGAAAACTAAACGTCCGATTCTCCCGAATCCGTTGATTCCTACTTTAATTGTTGACATATTATTTAAAATATTAAGGTTTTATTTTGTTATATAAATTTACGAAAAAAAGACTTACATCGCAAGTATTTCAGCGATTTTAAGAAGGTCTTTATCGATTTCGTTATGTTTTTTAATTGCTTCTTCTATCGGTGTATAAACGATTTTGTTAGATTGCATTCCCACCATCACTTTGTTTTTTCCTTCCATCAATCCGATGACAGCGCCGTAGCCTAAGTGACTAGCCAAAACTCTGTCCGCACAACTTGGCGAACCGCCTCTTTGGATGTGTCCAAGAACGGTTACACGAATATCATAAGTTGGGAATTTTTCTTTAGTAGCTTTGGCAAGATCGTAGATATTTCCCAATTCTTCACCCTCTGCAACTACCACAATACTGGATGATTTACCCACTTTTTCAGCAGTTTCGAAAGTTTCAAAAAGATCTTCTAAACTGTCTTTTCTTTCAGGAATTAAAATATCAAGAGCGCCAGTCGCAATTCCACTGTTAAGAGCAATGAAACCAGCATCACGTCCCATAACTTCTACAAAGAAAACTCTGTTGTGAGAAGTTGCAGTGTCTCTGATTTTATCAATAGAATCCATCGCCGTGTTAAGAGCCGTATCATAACCAATAGTTTTATCGGTCCCGAAGATATCATTATCGATAGTTCCGGGAACACCAATTACTTTGATTCCGAACTCTTCATTGAAAACTTTTGCACCAGTGAAACTTCCGTCTCCACCGATACAAACAATTGCATCAATTCCTAATTTCTGACATTGCTTGAAAGCTTTCTCTCTGCCTTCCGGCGTCATAAATTCTCTAGATCTTGCAGACTTCAGAATAGTTCCACCTTGGTTGATTATATTTTTTACGGAACGCGGTCCCATTTTTGTAACATCACCAGCAATAAGACCATTGTAACCTTCGCGGATACCGTAACAGTCTATATTGAAATGATTTGCTGTTCTTACAACTGCTCTAAGTGCGGCATTCATTCCCGGCGCATCGCCTCCGGAAGTCAGAACCGCAATAGATTTAATGTTGTTTTCTGACATATTTTTAATTTTTTTCAAAGCAAATTTACGAAATAGGAATCATATTAAAGAATGACTTTTAGTATTATGCTACATTTTGTATCATATGTTAACTGATAATTGTTAAGTTTTACTACAATTTTATTGAATGCGTTTTATTAATTCAAAATATGATAAATATTGGAATTAATTTTTTCTTCGCTTTTGTAAGTTTTACTATATTTACGAGCAATACAAATAAAATTTTAAACTAATATAAATTATTATGAAAGTTACCGTAGTTGGCGCAGGCGCAGTAGGAGCTAGTTGTGCAGAATACATTGCAATGAAAGACTTCGCTTCAGAAGTTGTTTTGGTGGATATCAAAGAGGGTTTTGCAGAAGGAAAAGCAATGGACTTGATGCAGACAGCTTCTCTTAATGGTTTCGATACCAAAATCACAGGAACAACTGGAGATTACTCAAAGACTGCAGGTTCCAAAGTTGCCGTAATTACTTCCGGAATTCCTAGAAAACCAGGAATGACAAGAGAAGAATTAATCGGAATCAATGCTGGAATTGTAAAAGATGTAACTGAAAACTTAGTAAAACATTCACCGGACGTCATCATCATCGTGGTTTCTAATCCGATGGATACAATGGCTTATTTGGTTCACAAAACATCAGGTCTTCCAAAAGAAAGAATCATTGGAATGGGAGGTGCTTTGGATTCAGCGAGATTCAAATACAGATTAGCTGAAGCATTGGAAAGTCCAATCTCTGATATTGACGGAATGGTAATCGCTGCGCATTCTGATACAGGAATGCTACCATTATTCAGCAAAGCGACAAGAAACGGTGTTCCAGTTTCAGAATTCTTGACAGATGAGCAAAAAGCTTCTGTTATCGAAGAAACTAAAGTTGGCGGGGCGACATTGACAAAATTATTAGGAACTTCTGCTTGGTATGCACCAGGTGCAGCTGTTTCCGTAATGGTTCAGTCTATTCTTTGCGACCAAAAGAAAATGATTCCTTGTTCATTAATGCTCGAAGGCGAATATGGACAAAATGATATCTGTCTTGGAGTTCCTGCAATCATCGGGAAAAATGGTGTTGAGAAAATCGTAAACATCACTTTGACTGTAGATGAGCAATTGAAATTTGCTGAAGCGGCACAAGCTGTAAGAGAAGTCAACGGAGACCTTAAGTTCTAATCTTAAGATTCTAGATAAATAAAACCATCTCGATTCCGAGATGGTTTTTTGTTTTTATTAATTTCGATTATCCTTGAAAATCGCCACAATCGTGTTCTTCAAATTTTTCAATCAAATTTTCTGGTACATAGAATTCTAAGATTCGTTTATTTTTAAATTCTGGTTTTTGACCTTCAATTTTGAGTTGATAAATAGGTTCGTTTTCAACTTTTGTGAAAATAAAAGTAGATTCTGGAGTCATAATTTTCATACTATTATCTGTCTTTTCATAACTGAAATCTTTATATCTATGGAAATTTTTTTCATCACAAAGCTCAGCGATATCAAAGTTCTTTTTATTTAATTTGAAAATAGCAAGGTCGCAAGCATAACAATTTCCACCGAATTCTATTCCGTATTTTTTAAAAACATCTTTCTGATTAGCATCTTTAATTTCAACAGGCACCAGGCTGCTGTATTCTGACAGATTGACAGTTGGTTCCACTTTTTCTGAAACAGATTCTTCCGGAGTTTTTAATTCAGATTGTTCCCTTGAATTTATTGTCTGACTTTCAATTGTCTCCTTATTACAGGAAAATGTGAGAATCATAAGAACGACACAAAATAAAAATTTATTTTCCATTTAATTAAATATTGGTATCCAAAATTAAAAAAATGTTTCGAACTAAAAACCTTCATTCGTCAGTTCCATATTGACCATTGCACCAGCCAGATTTCCTTGAAAAACTGAATTAGCAACCGAGCGCATCGGACTACAATTGTCTCCGCAAGCAAAAAGTCCTGCAACATTCGTTTTCTGGAATTGGTCAATTTTGATATGACCTGTTTCCGTCATTTCGCAACCTAGCGAATTTGGGATATTAGAATGTTGATGAAAAGGAAATCCACCGTAAACCGTTTCAAATTTCAGTTCTCGACCATCAGATAGAATCAGGCTTTCGACCATTCCGTTTTGATGTTTTAATTCTTCGATTTCCGTTTCGATGACATCAATGTTGTTTTGTCTCAATTTTTGAAATTGTTCTTCTGAGAAATGAGCATTTCCTCGTGTGAAAATTGTGATGTCTTTTGTCAAATTATTAATCAAAGACGCAATATGAAAACCACGTTCGCCATTCGCAATGATTCCTGTTTTCTTAGATTTGAATTCATAACCGTGACAATAAGGACAATGAATTAATGAAATTCCCCAGCAATCCCAGAAGCCTTTGATATTAGGGACTTCATCCACAATTCCAGTTGCAAAAATGAGTTTCTTAGCTTCGAATATTTCGCCTCGTTTCGTTCTGATTTCAAATCCATTTTCTGTTTTCTTTCCTTCTGTGGTAAGTCCATCATAAAACTCAACAGTATCATATTTTTTGACCTGGTCTTTTGCAATGGTTGAAATCTCTTTTGGTGTTTTTCCGTCCTGAGTCAGAAAATTATGAGAATGTGGTGTCTTAATATTGCATGGTTTTCCATTATCAATAACCAGCACTTTCCTAAGTGACCTTCCCAATGACATTGCTGCAGAAAGACCTGCGTAACTTCCACCAATTATAATAACATCGAATAGATTTTGCTGTTTCATTTTTCTGATTTTAAATAATTTGTTATGATTTTTCTTGTCAAATTTAAGATTAATTTTTATTATTGCAACATAATCGCATTAATAAAAATGAAGAGAAGAAATACGCCAACAAAAGAAGCAGTTCTGAATTTGATTTCAAATAAAGGAAAAGCGATGAGTCAGGATGCTATCGTAAAAGATATCAATATAGAAATTGACAGAGCCACCATTTATCGGGTATTAAACAGATTCTGCGAAGACGGAATTCTCCACAGAATTGTAGCAGATGACGGGAAACAATATTTTGCAGTTTGCATCAAATGTGAAGAAAAAAAACTGGCAGATCATCATTTTCATTTCAGATGTACAAAATGCGAAACGACAGAATGTCTGCCAGTTGCCGTTCAGTTTTCCCTAGAAAAAGGTTATTCTGTGGAAAGTGTTAATTGTATTTTGACTGGAGTTTGTAAAGATTGCGCTTAAAATTACACCTTCAAAACCCCACGAAAACCTCTCGCAGCATAATAAGATTCCGCACCATTATGATAAAGAAAAACGGTGTTGTAACGTTTATCACAAAAAACTGCTCCACCTAATTTTCTAATATCTTCAGGCGTTTTCACCCAGCTGGATGTCTTCAAATCAAAGTTTCCTAGAGTCTGTAATTCACGATATTGTTCTTCATCCAGAATTTCAATTCCAAACTCATCTGCCAAATCAATTACGCTATTTTTCGGTTTATTTTCTTTTCGGGAATCTAAAGCTTTTCTGTCATAACAGAAACTTCTTCTACCTTTCGGGCTTTCTGCAGAACAATCGAAAAACAAATATTCTTTAGTGTTTTCATCAAAACTGACAACATCAGGTTCGCCTTCGGTTCTCTCCATTTCGTTAAGTGACCAGAGTTTTTCAGGATTTGATTCCAGTTTTTTCTGAACATCTTCCCATTGGATATTTTTGTGGCGATTCGGATTTTTCTCAAAACGGGTTTTCAAAGTTTTGATTAATTCTTCCTGTTGTTCTGCTGAAAGTTGAGGTTTGTTTTTCATAATTGTCAGATTTACTCATTCATACCTTTTCCATCCAAAATATTTGGAATTGATTTTTCGATTCTAGATTCTCTGGTTTTGGATTGTTTAGGCGCAGAAAAATGAATGAGATAAGCGCGTTGTCTTCCTGGAGTTAAAGATTCGAAAGCAGATTTCAATTCAGGATTTTCGTCCAGTTTAATTTGGAATTCTTCAGGAATCGGTGTTGCTTCTTTTTTGATTTCCACTTTTTCTCCGCGTTCTTCTATTTCAACAGCTTCAAAAATATAATCTTTGATAATTGATTTTTTATCCAGAATATCCTGAACATTTTCAAACCGCATCTGTCTTCCGGCTTGTGTATTTTCTCCCATTTTCACAAGAAGACGTTGAGAATCTTTCATAATTCCACCTTTAAAAAACAAAAGCGCAAAATAGTCTTTGAATCCTTGTATAATTACAATATTCTTCCCTTGAAAAGAATAACACGGTTTTCCCCACTTGAAATCCTCAGCCAATTGACAATCCAGAATAATCTTTCTCAAGGCATTCATCTCATCTTTCCACTGTTTGGACTGTCGGATGTGTTCGTCAACTTTTGAATTCATTTTAAGAATATGTTTTTCCAAATTTAATTAAAATTGGATTTAATATCAATTTAATTGACTTTTGATGTAACATTTGTGCTGTGTTGGTTGTCTTATCAACAAAACAGAATAACAATGAAGCCAGCTTTATCCTTATTGGGATTATTATCTATTACGATTACATTCGCTCAAACACAAACCAAAGACACTTTAAAATCCAAAGAAATAGAAGCAGTAACGGTCATTGCCAAAAAGCCAACTGTCCAAAGCAAAGCTGATAGAACAGTTTTTAATGTTGAGAACAGTTCTATTTTGGCAGGAAACACGACTTGGGATATTGTGAGAATGACACCTTTGGTCAGTATTGATAATAATGATAATGTAAAAGCGGAAGGAGAATCTGTAACGGTTTATATCAACGACAGAAAATCGGTTTTTACAGGAAAGGAACTCAAAGAATATCTTAAAACAATTCCTGCAGACAACCTGATGAAAATCGAAGTCATTACAAGTCCTTCTTCCCGTTATGAAGCGACAGGAGCTGTCATTAACATCGTTCTGAAAAAGCGTGATGATGAAGGTCTGAAAGGAAGTATTTCTCTTACCAATACTCAGAATACCAAGAATAACCAATACGGAAGTCTGAACCTTAATTATCATAAAAAGAATTTCACACAGACTTTCACAGGAAGTTACAGCGATAATGTTTTCATCTCAAAAAGTTCGAATGATTATTCTTATTATGCAAATAAAAATCGTCAATTAATTAATTCAGAATCGGCATATAAAAACAAGAACCCATCTTTCTCATCTACTTCAGAATTTGAACTGAATGACAAAAATAACGTTGGTCTGGTTCTGGAATATTTCCGTGGTGATAACAACTCCGATTCCGATTCCCAGACAAGGTTCTACGATGATGGTAATTTCAAAAAACTGGATTATCAAAATGTAATGGGTTCCAATCTTAATAATACATTGGGAACCAATTTGTTTTATAAATATTATGATAAAGAGAAAAACAAAATTTTAGATATTAATTTTGGATTGAATTACGATTCGAGTGAAGGCTCAACAGACAGAATTCTTAAAACTGCCAATTCATCATATGTGAAACCGGAAGATTGGGAAAACAAACCGGCAATTGAAAGAACTCTGATTAATAACGATACACAAAATAGAAATTATTATGTTAAAGTGGATTACACAACGCCACTTGGAAAAGGCGGAACTCTGGAAGTCGGCGGAAAAGCAAATTTTAATAACAATGTGATTCCGAATACTTATCAGGATTTAATTCAAAATACCAGACTGAATAGCGATTTTCATTACACGGATAATATCAATTCACTTTATTTCACTTACAGCAAAACGTTTTTTGAAAAATTGGAAACCAGAGTTGGATTGCGATACGAACATATTGATTACAAAATCAGAGAAAATGTGGGGAATCAAGGAAGAAAAGATTCTTACGGGACATTTTTGCCAAACCTCTTAGTGAAATATGCTTTCTCTCCGAATTATGATTTGAGTTTAACTTACAATCACAATCTTTGGAGACCTTGGTACTCGGAATTCAATCCTTTCGAAGTGCCTAATAACAACGGAATCTTCTACAGAGGAAATATGAACCTTTTGCCAAATCCAAGTGATAGAGTCGTGCTGAAATTTGGTTTGTTCAAGAAATATTTTATATCAGCAAGATATATGTTTACAGACCAAGATTATTGGGAAAATTATAAACAGGAGACTGATGTTAATGGAAATTTGAAGACCATAGTTTTTCCGGATAACTTCAAAGGAAAAGTGGAGAAATTCTACTTATTTGCCAACACCAACCAGAATCTTTTCAAGAATAAATTGAATGTTAATTTCGGAGTTGGATGGTATTATATTGATAACAGCGATTTCAACAGAAGAAATAATTTAAGTTCTGAAAATAATTATATCAGTTATGTTGGCGGTTCTACGAATTTGTCTTACACCAATTTATTCAACAAAAATATTAATCTGAGTGCTTGGATGAGCGTTGATAATCAGAATAATGGAAATTCTGTCGCCAATAAGTACAACTACTTTCACAACTTCTCTGTGACCAAGATTTTCCCTGGAGCGCAGATAGAAACCAGTCTGCAGTTTATGAATATTTTCAAAAGACCAAGTATGACGACGACAACTTATAGTCAGATTGGAACATTCAAAAACTATAACAGATGGGATTGGTACGGTGTTTCTCTGACATTCGTAAAGCGTTTCGGAAACCAAAAAGTGAAAGAAAACACGAAAACCGATGTTGAGAAAAACTCTGGCGGAAGTAAATAGCAGATTGTGATTGGCTTTTAAAATATATATTATTAATGAGAACGGCAATTGTCCGTTCTTTTTGTTTTATTAAGTTAAAGTCTTAGCTGAATGAAACGCCTTTGTGAACCTTTAAAATATTTTCAATAAGCTCAAAAAAATCTTTGCGGGCTTTGCATTTAATTTTCGCAAAATACCAAACTTTAATACAAATTTCACATCTCAAAACTTTTGAAAGCTGTAAATTTGGGCTCAATAAAAAGTGATTCAATGTTCAGAAAAATTCAGATTTTCGTTTTGGCAATAGCTACATTCGGAAATGTAAATGCTCAGAAAACAAAACTCAATTCTGGAGAAAGACCCAAATTAGTCGTAGGATTAGTAGTTGACCAGATGCGTTGGGATTATCTCTATCGTTTTGAGAAAAAATTCGGAAAAGGCGGTTTCAAAAGACTTTTAGGTGAAGGTTATTCTCTTAACAACGTTCATATACCTTATGTTCCAACGGTTACGGCTTTAGGACATACTTCTATTTATACAGGTTCTGTACCTGCTATTCACGGGATTGCTGGGAATGATTGGACAGATAGAGAAACGGGAAAAAATGTCTATTGTACAACCGACGAAAGTGTAAAACCTGTTGGAACAACCAATACAAAAGTAGGAAGTCATTCCCCGAAAAACCTTTGGTCAACAACGGTTACGGACGAGTTAAGATTAGCAACCAATTTTCAAGGTAAAGTAATAGGCGTTTCTTTGAAAGATAGAGCTTCCATTTTACCTGCTGGTCATACACCAACAGGCGCTTATTGGTTTGACGATTCTTCGGGAAATTTCATCACAAGTACTTATTATATGAATGACCTTCCGGAATGGATAAAGTCATTTAATTCCCAAAATCTTCCGGATAAATTGGTTGCAAACGGTTGGAATACATTGTTGCCAATCAATCAATATACTGAAAGTTCTCCTGACAATTCTGATTGGGAAGGACTGTTGGGAAGTGCAAAAACACCAACTTTTCCTTATACGAATTTACCGGCAGATTACCAATCGAGAAAAGATAATATCCGATATACACCTTTCGGGAATACTTTGACATTAAAGTTAGCCGAAGCTTCTGTTGAAGGTGAAAAGTTGGGAAGTGATAACATCACGGATATTTTAGCCATTAATCTTGCATCGACAGATTATGCGGGACACAAATTTGGACCAAATTCCATCGAGGTTGAAGATGTTTACCTTAGACTTGACCAAGATTTGGCAGAATTTTTCAAATATCTTGATAACAAAGTTGGTAAAGGACAATATACGGTTTTCCTTTCCGCAGACCACGGCGGTGCACATTCTGTAGGATTTCTGCAGGAACATAAGATTGCTACAGGATTCTTTGGAGAAGGGATGGAAAAAAATATGACTGCAAAATTGAAAGAGAAATTTGGAGTTGATAAATTAATTAATGGAGTAGATAATTATCAAATCTATTTTGACAGAAAACTGATTGCTGACAACAAATTAGACCTTGAAGCCATCAAAGCTTTTGCAATTAGTGAGCTTGAAAAAGACCCGACAGTTTTATACGCAGTTTCTACGACAAAAGTTCAGGAAGCTACAATTCCGGAACCTATCAAACAAAGAATCATCAATGGAATCAATAGAGAAAGAAGTGGCGATATTCAATTGATTTCTCACGATTCTATGCTTCCGACTTATGCTAAAAAAGGGACAACACACAGCGTTTGGAATTCTTATGATGCTCATATTCCATTGATTTTTATGGGTTGGGGAATTAATCACGGGGAAAGTAACAAACCTTATTTTATGACTGATATTGCACCAACTGTTTCAGCTTTATTGCATATTCAATTCCCAAGTGGGAATGTTGGAAACCCAATTACTGAGGTGATTGGAAGATAAAAATTAGAAGTTAGATATTAGAATCTAGAAATTAGATTTTAATTCTTTAATTTATAAGTCGCAAATGTTTTCAATAGGAAAACTTTGCGACTTTTTGCTTTTCTATAATTAAATTCTTGCGCCTTTGCGATAAAAACAATTCGTATTTTTGAACAATGAATTTGAAAGAAAAAGACATTTTCGATTTGCTTAATGAGAAAGCAGAGTTCTACAATTCTCCGGATTTTATTACTGATGACCCGATTCAAATTCCGCATCGTTTTTCTTTGAAGCAGGATATTGAGATTTCCGGATTTTTGTCTGCAAGTATCGCTTGGGGAAACCGGAAATCGATTATCAATGATGCGAACAAAATGATGGAATTGATGGGCGATTCGCCTTATAATTTTGTAATGAATTTCACTGATTCTGATTTGCAGAGAATTCCACAAAAAGCAATTCACAGAACTTTTAATCACGAAGATTTTATCTTTTTTCTAAAGAATTTTCGTCGGATTTATTCTCAGTTTGAAAGTATGGAAGATGCATTTCTAATCAATGAAAATGAAATCAATTTCTCTCATTCTATCGAACGTTTTAGAAATCATTTCATATCAGAAAAACATCGAGGACAAAAACACGTGAGTTCGCCTTATAAAAATTCGGCTTCCAAAAGACTGATTATGTTTCTTCGTTGGATGGTTCGGAAAGATAAAAAAGGCGTAGATTTTGGAATTTGGCAAAACATCGACCCAAAGTTTTTATCCGTTCCTTTGGATGTTCACACCGCAAATATTTCCAGAAAATTAGGAATCTTAACCAGAAAACAAAACGATTGGAAAGCTGTAGAAGAATTGGATTTGATTCTCAGGAAATATAATTCTAATGACCCAGCTATTTATGATTTTGCTTTGTTTGGATTAGGAGTTTCTAAGGAATTTGAATAAAGTAAAATGTGTAGGAAACCAAAATGTCTTCGACTCCGCTCAGACTGACAACTCTAAAATTTAAGCAGTTAGTAATTGAGATGTCACACTGAGCGGAGTCGAAGTGTTTATGGTTTATAAAATTATTTCAAGATATCATTAATCTTAGGATATTCCGATATTTTTCTAAACTCAAAACGATTGCTGTTCTGCAAACCAGAAATAAACAAATCCAATTCTCGCACCGAATCATCGTCCTGAAGATATTGGTCGTGTGTCAGAAAAACCAAGTGTCGCGAAGTCTTTTCCAAATCATTGAAAAAAATACTGTCAATGCGTTTCGCCATTTGTTGATGAGACCCTTTCAGTTTCATTTTGTTGTCAGGTTTCCATTCCAAATCCCAGCCAACCAAAGTGTAACCCGCTTTTTGAAGTTCATCAGCTGATATTTTTGAAGATTTGATATCGGTGTTATTGATATTAGAAGTTCTCCAAATATTTCGCCCCGGCGTTCTCGCATATTTGTTCTTGAAATTTAAACTGTCTTTTGCTCGGTCAAAATCGTGAACGACTTTCTCAGGGTTTTTATAAAATTCAGAATATTTGTTAGAGGCGTGAGAATAACTATGATTTGCCAATTCTACCAATGTGTTTTCTTCTAATTTTTTCAAATCCTTTGCCTGAGTTTTGCTGTCATAAACGTGTTTTCCGACAATGAAAGTTGTGACTGGGATTTGATATTTATTAATGATATTCAGTAGATTATCCGTTCCTCTATTCGGTCCATCATCAAAAGTGAGATAGATATAACGCTTATCTGGGTCGTCGGGAATCTCCGGTTTTGTGGAGATGACTTTTGCAGGTTTAGGGACAATTTTTTCTGGATTTGTTTTTGAATCTGCCACCTGTTCTGATTTTTTGTTACAGGAATTCAAAAAAAATACTGCGTTAATCATTAAAGCAGCAGTCCCAAGAAAAACCAAATGATTTGATTTTTCAGCAAAAGTTTTTTTCATTGTAGATAAATGATTTTAAATTGTTAAAAAATGTTAATTAAGTTAAAATTTAGAATCAAATTTGATGCCGAATTTTGAGAATTTTGATTTTTTAATAAAATATTTTACTGTTGATAATGAGTAGTTTACGGTTTAGTTTTGACGTCGTGTTATTTTGAAAAATGTTATGTTAAATTTTGTATGTTTAAAACATAGAATCTTACGCAGCCCGACTTGAGCGGAAATCCTTTTTTGCCAACCTTCAAGTTTTATTTAGACTGAAATCTTCTGCAAAAAAGATTGGGAGCGGAAGGCGGATAAAGCTGCCCAAAAAATTAGACTCATAGATTTTATTGATGTACATCAATGTGATGTCAATATTTAAGGTCTTATTTTTGCTGCAAGAAAAACAATATTAATTTAAAATATTATCTATGAAAAAATTAACAGTATTAGCATTGGCAGGCGCTGCTTTGATGTTTACAGCTTGTAACGACAAAAAAGAAACAGTGAAAGATGCACAGGAAGTTGCAGCAAAAACTGGTGAAGCTTACAAAGTAGATTTGGCTACTTCTAACGTGAACTGGAAAGCTTTCCATAAAGGAGGTTTTGCGCCACGTTGGGGAACACTTAGCTTGAAATCTGGAGAAATCACCGTTGAAAATGATGCAGTAACTTCTGGAGATTTTGTAATTGATATGACAACTTTGAAAGTTGATCCGGCATCTGTAACTGAAGCTGACAAAAAACCGGCTGATTTGGAAGGCCACTTGAAAAGTGCAGATTTCTTTGATGTTGAAAAACAATCAACTTCTGATTTCAAAATCACTGCTGTTGCTGATTTGGCTGGAGAACTTCCAAAAGATGCGGTCGCCGGAGCTAACAAAACTGTGAGCGGAAACTTGACATTGTTAGGAAAAACACTTAACGTTTCTTTCCCTGCAAAAGTAACTGTTGCTGAAGGTAAAGCTAGTGTTGAGGCTAAATTTACTGTGAACAGAGCAGATTGGGGAATCAAATTCGGGACTGATGAAACTGACCCGTCTGAATGGATGATTAGCAAAGACATTGAGATTGGAATCAATGTGAATGCGACAAAATAAGTAAATCGTAAAAATGAAAAGGAAGAGACTGAGCCGAGAGATTCAGGCTTTTTTTATGATTTGTAAAGCACTTCGACTCCGCTCAGTGTGACAAATTTTCGATATGTCAGTCGGTTGTCATCCTGAGGTTCTCGAAGGATATAATTAAAATAAAAGAACCGACTCTTTAGAAGCCGGTTCAGTAGATAAAAACATCTCATTTTTTAGTTAGACAACAACAAAAAAGGACAGCCGACAATGCTATCCTTTAAATTTTTATATCAAATTTAATTTGAGTAATTCCGATTGGGTCAAAAGCAAATTTTGTGTTCATTTCCTAAATCTCTATTGTAAATTTAGAAAGAAAAACAATACGAAATGTAAACTGAATGTTAAAATTTCATACTTATCCACATTTTTTTGTGGATAAGTATGTCCCAGAGGATATTTTGCGCGAATGTAAATAATTTGATATTTTTGTTCCATTACAATCTCTTTATAAATATCAAATTTTATCAGGCTTGATTCTACAAAAGCTTGACGTCTAAGAATCGAACTTTATTGATTCTTAAGATTTCTATTTTCTAACAATAATATAAAGAGAACATTATGAAACTACATAAAATTGCCATCATTGGCGGAACAGGAAAAGCTGGTAGCTTTCTTGTAAAGAAACTTCTTGAAAAAGGTTTTCAAATCAAATTACTATTAAGAAACCCAGAAAATTTTTCGAATCAAAATCCTTTAATCGAAATTGTAAAAGGTGATGCAAGGTATTATGATTCAATCAATGACTTAATAAAAACCTGCGATGTTGTAATCAGTACAATAGGTCAGCCAAAAGAAGAGAAATCGATATTTTCTGATTCAACGAAAAATGTTATTCAATCTATGAATTCTAATAGAATCAAAAGATATTTTGTTATAACAGGTTTAAATGTGGATACTCCGTTTGATAACAAGAATGAAAAAGTGAAAATGGCTACCGAATGGATGTATCAGAATTATCCTGAAACAACATTGGATAAACAAAAAGAATATGAACTTTTGACAGAAAGTAATTTGGATTGGACTTTGGTGAGACTTCCTTTGATAATTCAAACTGATGAGAGTTTCGAAGTTGGAACCAATTTGTACGACTGCATTGGCGATAATATTGGCGCAAATGATTTGTCGGAGTTTTTGATTTCACAGATTGATGATGAAACTTATTTTAAGAAAAGTCCTTTTTTATATAACATTTAAAAGAAAGAGAGTCATATGACTCTCTTTTTTATTTTAACTTTTCAGCAATATACTTTGCTGTAAAAGACTTTTTATTCTTAATCAAATCCTCCGGCGTTCCCTCAAAAACAATCTCGCCACCATATTTTCCGGCATTTGGACCAACGTCTATGATATGGTCTGCAGTTTTTATAATATCCGGCTGATGCTCAATCACGACAACGGAATGTCCCAATTCTATCAATGCCTGAAGCGATTTCAATAATTTTTTGATATCGTGGAAATGCAAACCAGTTGAAGGTTCATCAAAAACGAATAAGGTTTTTTCCGTCGTCACACCTTTTACAAGGAATGATGCCAGTTTCACCCTCTGCGCTTCTCCACCAGAAAGGGTAGAAGAGGACTGCCCGAGTTGAAGATAGCCCAAACCAACGTCCTGCAAAGGTTTTATTTTGGTCGCGATTTTGACTTCGTGATTTTCTGAGAAAAATTCCAAAGCCTCGTCAACTGTCATATGAAGGATGTCGGAAATGTTTTTCTCGTCATATTTTATTTCGAGGATTTCTTTTTTGAAACGCGTTCCGTGGCAATGTTCACATTCCAGTTCGATGTCTGCCATAAACTGCATTGAAACTGTAATCACGCCATCGCCTTTACATTCATCACATCTTCCGCCGTCCACATTAAAGGAGAAATGCTTTGGTTTCAATCCTTGAACTTTCGCTGATTTTTGTTTCGCAAAAAGGTCACGGATATCGTCGTAAGCTTTCAGGTAAGTTACGGGATTGGAACGAGAAGATTTTCCAATGGGGTTTTGGTCAATCAATTCAATGTTCTGAATGAGTTTTGAAGGAAATTCCACCGAATCATAATCCGCTTTTTTTCCACCCATTCCGAGTTGAATTTGGATGGCATTCGTCATCACTTCTTTCATCAACGTCGATTTTCCGCTTCCGGAAACGCCTGTGATAACGGTCAGACATTCCAATGGAACTTTAACATCCACATTTTTCAAATTATTTTGACGAGCACCTTTTATTGCGATATATTCTTTTGTTTTTCTTCGTTTTTCAGGAACTTCAATTTCCAATTCGCCATTCAGATATTTGGCGGTCAAAGTATCGGATTTCATCATTTCCTTATAATCGCCACTGAAAACCAAATCTCCACCAAGATAACCCGCTTCCGGACCAATATCAATGATGTAATCAGCTTCCCTCATCACATCTTCATCGTGTTCTACAACGATTACTGTATTTCCTAAATCACGTAGTTGTTTCAAAACGCCAATCAGGTTTTCCGTATCTCGCGAATGCAGACCAATACTCGGCTCATCCAAAATATATATCGAACCAACCAAAGAACTTCCTAAACTTGTAGCCAGATTGATTCTCTGACTTTCTCCACCGGAAAGCGTGTTAGAAGTTCGGTTTAATGTCAAATAACCAAGACCAACTTTAGTCAAAAACTCTAATCTGGTTTCGATTTCATAAGTCAGACGTTTGGCAATTTCTCTGTCGTGGTCGTTGAGTTTTAAGCTTTTTATTAATGGAAGCAACTCGTCCAAAGGTAATTCAATCAAGGACTGAATGTTGTGTCCGTCAATTTTTACCCAGCTTGTTTCTTCGCGCAGTCTCAAACCTTCGCAATCGTGGCAAAGCGTTTTTCCACGGTAACGTGAAAGCATCACACGATACTGGATTTTATAAAGATTTTCCTCCAGCATTTTGAAGAAATTATCAATGCTTGGGAACGTTTTCGTTTTGTCTCCTTTCCAAAGATATTGTTTCTGTTCTTTGGTCAATTGATGATAGGGCTTATGAATAGGGAAGTCTTTCGATTTTTTGATGAAATCTTTTTTCCATTCGCTCATACTTTCGCCTTTCCAGGAAGCGACTGCATCCTCGTGAAGCGACAGGTTTTTGTTCGGAATGACTAAATCCTCGTCAATCCCAATCACTTTTCCGTAACCTTCGCAAGTCGGACAAGCACCGTAAGGATTGTTGAAACTGAAATAATGAACGGTTGGTTCGTTGAAAACAATGCCGTCTAATTCAAATTTATTCGAGAAATCTCTGACTTTTCCTGTGTCCGTATTTTTTAATGAACAATAGCCGTGACCTTCGTAGAAAGCCATTTGGATAGAATCTGCCAAACGTTGCAGAAAATTCTCATCTTCCTCATAACTGAATCTGTCAATCACGAGATTAATTGTCATATCCTTTTCCGGCGTGAATCCGAAAGATTCTAAATCCTCAATTCCCGCCAAATTTCCATTCACTTCCAACCTTGTGAATCCTGAAACCTTAAGCGTTTTCAGTAATTCAGCAAATGTTTCTTTTTCGAATGTCAAAGGTGTCAACAATAAAAAAGTAGAATCCTTTTTGGAAGACTTGATGAAATCAATCACATCCGTTACGTTGTCTTTCTTCACTTCTTCCCCGGAAACTGGCGAAAAAGTTCTTCCAACTCTGGCGAACAGCAATTTCATATAATCGTAAATCTCCGTAGAAGTCCCAACCGTAGACCGCGGATTGGACGAAATCACTTTTTGCTGAATTGCAATTGATGGCGCCAAACCTTTGATATCATCAATTTTCGGTTTTTCTAATTTTCCCAAAAACTGACGCGCATAAGAACTCAAACTTTCCACATAGCGCCTTTGTCCTTCGGCATAAATAGTGTCGAAAGCCAAGGAAGATTTTCCACTTCCAGAGACACCTGTAATCACAATCAGTTTGTTCTTTGGAATCAGAACATCTATGTGTTTCAGGTTGTTAAGGTGTGCGTTTTTAACGAAAAGAAATTTCTTGATATCGATGTCGGTTGTTGTAGCCATAGTAAAAATGAGACCCACAAAATTACGGAAATTATATCGAATTGGAATATGATTTTGGATTTAAACTATTAAGATTTTCTTAATGAATTTAGCAACTTAACTCAGGCTAATCTCTATATTTGCGCCCGATTATCTGAAAGGAAATTAAGCTATGAAAAAAATTATTACAGCTTTATCAATCGCTGTTTTGTCGATTAATGCATTTGGACAAAATCAGGAAAAAGAAATTGATGAGGTCAATTTACAGGGTCGATTTTTATCGATTCCATACAATGATGTTAGTGAAAATGTGACGGTTATTACCAAACAACAAATCGAAAACAGTCCGGCAACCAGTATCGATGAACTATTGCAGTTCCATTCGGGATTGGATATCAGAAGGCGTGGTTCCAATGGTGTTCAAAGTGACATTTCGATTCGGGGAAGTTCGTTTGAGCAGGTTTTGATTTTGATTAATGGTATCAGGATGAATGATTCTCAGACTGGTCATAACACGTTCAATATTCCGTTTGATATTTCGGCTGTTGAAAGGATTGAGATAATGAAAGGTTCATCGGCAAAACTCTATGGACAGAACGTTTTCGCTGGTGTCATCAACATTGTTACCAAATCTTCTTCGGAAGAAAAAGTGACCATCAAAGCGCAGGGTGGCGATTTCAAGACTTATGATTTGTCGGCTTCGGCAACGTTCAGCTCAGAGAAATTTACCAATCTTTTGACGATGAGCAATGGCGCTTCCGACGGTTACCGCTACAATACCGATTATAATATCCGCAATTTCTTTTACCAAAATAAATTAAAACTGAACGACGGAAGTCTGAGCTTACAAGCTGGTTTTTCTGAGAAAAAATTTGGGGCGAATGGTTTTTATGCATCGCCTTCTGCAATCAATCAGTACGAGGAAACGCAGGCTTCTGTGGTTAGTTTGCAGTATCAGCAGAAGTTCAATCAATTGTCGGTCAACTCCAGTCTTTATTGGAGAAGAGGACAGGATATGTATCTCTACACGCGCTCAAATCCCGCTGGTTACAGAAATATGCACATTGGAAATAACGTCGGCGGAACAGTGAATGCGAGTTACGAATCATCACTTGGAACCACCAATGTTGGAGTGGATTTCCGAAGAGAATTTTTGTCCAGCAACAATCTTGGAGAGCGCAAAAGAGATGTGACTCAGGTCTTTTTTGACCATCAGTTCAAATTCTTTAATCAAAAACTGGAAGTGAATCCTGGCGCAAGTTGGGCAAATTATTCGGGAGAGAATTTCTTTTATCCCGGGATGGATGTTGGCTATATTTTTAATCCAAATCATAAAATTTTTGGCGCCATTTCGAAAGGTTTCAGAATCCCGACTTTTACGGATTTGTATTATGTAAGTCCGACTGAGAAAGGAAATCCTAATTTGATTCCTGAGTCTGCCATTTCATCGGAATTTGGTTATCGCTTCCAAAATGAAAAAATATTGGCGAAGGTCAGCGGTTTCATCCGAAATACAAACAATGGTATCGACTGGCTCAAACCAACTCCGGAAAGTATCTGGACCGCAGAAAATGTCGGGAAAATCAATCTGAAAGGTTTAGAAATTGAGTTTAAACATCAATTATTCGATTTCTTAAATTATAGATTGAGCTACACTTATCTTGATAATCAATATAAAAATACGGAGCTTTCCAGATATGCTTTGCAGAATTTGAGACATCAATTCGTTGGCGAAATCGATGTTAAATTTTTGAAATTTTTCAGCAATCAGTTGATTTACAGATATACGGAGCGCGTGAATCTCGGAAGTTACAATACGCTGGATGAACAGCTTAATTTCCGATACAAAGACCTCAATTTCTATGTCTTAATCAACAATCTTACGAATGCAAAATATGTGGAAACCAATCTCGTTCCGATGCCTGGAAGATGGTTTCACGTCGGATTTACTTATCAGATCAAAATGAATTAGTTTAACACAAAGGCACAAGGGATTTATTTATAAAATATGGTTTAAGGCACAAAGAATTATTTTCAAATTAAGAAAATTTTAACTTTCCTGATGCCTTAAAGCATCATCTAAATAAAAGAATATTGTGCCTTTGTGTTAAACTCTCATTTCCTTAAAATTTAAAATAACTTAAATTTGCAAAAAATTATACAATGGCACTTTACCTGGAATTCAATTTCAAAATAAAACCTCTCCAGCCCTGGAACGAAATATTGATGGCAGAACTGATAGAAATCGGTTTTGACAGTTTCACAGAAGAATATGATGGGATTCTTGGGTACATCCAAAAAGACCTTTTCAAAGAAGAAGATCTGAAAAATATCTACCTTCTGCAAAATGAAGAAGTAGAGATTTCTTACACTTACGAGGAAATGCCGAATATCAACTGGAACGAGGAATGGGAAAAGAATTTTTCGCCCATCAATGTTGAAGATAAAGTGCTTATCCGAGCAGAATTCCACGAACCGAATCCGCAAATGCACGAGATTGTGATTCAGCCAAAAATGTCATTTGGAACAGGTCATCATCCTACGACGCACCTGATGATTCATCAGATGATGGATATGGATTTGGAGAACAAAAAAGTGTTGGATATGGGTTGCGGAACATCGGTTCTGGCCATTTTCGCAAAACAAAAAGGCGCGGGTAGAACTTTTGCGATTGATATTGATGAATGGTCTGTGGAAAACTCAAAGGAAAATGCAGTGCGTAATAATGTGGAGCTGGACATTGAATTGGGAACCGCTGATAATCTCGGCAAAGAAAAATTCGAAATTATCTTAGCGAACATCAACCGAAATATTCTGATTTCCGATATCCCGACTTATGTTTCTGTTTTGGAAGATGGCGGAAAATTGCTGTTGTCTGGACTTTGCTTCTTTGATGTGGATGATATTCTGGAAGTTTGTACGGAACAAAATCTTAAGCTTGAGAAGAAAATCCAGAGGGAAGAATGGGTTTCTTTGTTGTTGAGTAAATAAAAATTTTATTATAAAGTAAAAGCCTCTAAATTAGTTTTCGAGGCTTTTTTGTCAGAGTATTAAAATACAAAATTTTCTATCTTATTCTTGAGATTTACTTTCATTGTTCCACTCATCTCGTAAAATACTTAATCTTGTAACGTCGATTCTGTTTCCGTGAGCATCCTTACTGCAGTTTCTCAAAACACCTTCTACGACACAACCAATGCTTTTCATCGCATTCAGGCTTCGGGAATTTTTACTATTCGCAGCAAAAGCGACACGTTCCATATTTAATTTGTCAAAAGCAAATTCTAATAGCAAGTATTTACAGTTTTTATTGATTCCAGTTCCCTGATATTTTCTGCCATACCAAGTATAACCGATTTCAACAGTCTTATTATCTAAAAAAATCCCATAAAAACGAGTACTTCCGATATAATTATTTGTCTTTTTATCAAAGATTATGAATGCGTATTCTTTTTCTAATTCTCTTTGTAAAATGGCATTTGAAATGTATTTTTCAAGATTATCTCTTCCGTTTGCGCCACCTGCATTGAATTCCCAAATTTCCGGTTCGTTTTCTGAATATTGCAACAGAACATCAAAATCAGAAGATTTAAGTGGTTCTAATTTTACAAATTCGTTTTCTAAAATGTAATTTTCTTTAAAATCAAAGTTCATAATTTGTGTTTTTAGATATTTTTTTATTAATTATTTTCTCTCGTCAGTAGATAAAATCGCATAACCATAATTATCCGACCAACCAGATTTTAAAGGTAGCAATTGTCTTGTATGAGCTTCTCGTAACATTCCAACCTTTTCTAAAACGCTGAAAGAGCCAATATTATCGACAGCACAACCAGCTTCAATCCTATGAAGTTTCAAATCCTCAAAACCAAACTCTATAATTTTCCTCAAGCTTTCCGTTGCATAACCTTGATTCCAAAATCTATAATCGAACTGAAACCAGATTTCAGCATTTCGATAATGTTCTTTTCCCAAATTGATTCCAATCAAACCAATGAATTTTTCATCTTCTATCAAATCAATCGCAAATATGAATTTTTTACTTTCCTCCTTATTGTTTTCAAGAATCCAATTCTCAACTGTGATTTTAGTTTCGCTGAGGTTTTCGGGAATTTTGGAAGTATTATATCTCGCAGTTTCTTCTAAGCTTTGTAAGTTGTAAACATTTTCAATATCATTTTCAGAAAGTGGCCTTATTCTAAGTCTTTCAGTTTTTAAAGTGATATTCATTTACTTCTGCGGATATTTCTGAATCAAAGCCTGCAAAATTGCCAAAGTTTCCGCATCCATAAGTCCACTGTAATTGCTCGGTCGGAAGTGAAATTGGAACGCCTCGATTGTTTGTTTAGTTGTTTTATCCCAAGCGCCATTTGCGGTTAAATTATAACCAAATTGAATCAATTGCTGTTGGATTTTGGAAACGAATTCAGGATTGTTATATTGTATATTAATATCGTTTGTCGTTAAGATTTGATTGAGGAAAGTCTGTTTCGCCGTTTCATCATACCACATTCCGATTTGATATTCATCATATAATCGTTTCCAGGGAAACATCGGGCCTGGATCTTGTTTTCTCGTTGGCGCAATGTCTGAATGACCCAAAACATTGGTCGGCGGGATATTATAACGTGTCACAATATCCTTAGTCAGCGACGCTACTTTCTTGAATTGATTCTCAGGATAAGGAGAGAAAACACGGTTGTTAAGAGAATCTGTAGTATAGCCAAGATTCACGATTTCAATTCCAATAGAAGTATCGTTGAGGTTCTGATCTTTTCTCCAATTGCTGACACCTGCGTGATAAGAACGTTTGTTTTCGTCCACCAACTGATAGATTTCTTTATCCGGCAATGAGTTGACCAAGTAATGCGCGCTTACGGATTGTTGGGTTAATGTTGTGATAGATTTCTCATCATCCAGAACAGTATAGTGTAAAATCACATATTTCTGTCTGAAGTTTTGGCCGATGGCAGGGAAATAAGTTTTCACAATTTTGAAGCCTGTAGGATTGGCACTTACGATGGAGCCATAACTTGCAGTATTGTCATTCTTCGTAATATCCGCAATATTGACTCTGTAGTATTCGCCGTCCTCTTCTTTTATTTCTGGTTTTTTTACCTGAACAATTGGCTTGGGAGCGTTGGGAAGAGTAGTGTTTATTTTTTTTGCAGTTTTTTGTTGAGTTCCACAGGAAATAATTAATGTTCCTAAGGTTATGAGATATAATGAATTACGCATTGGAGTCTATTTTAAGTTTATTTTTAGGATTCAAAAATATGAAAAAAAATAAATAAAAAATTTTGGTAGTTACGCAAAAGTCTTCTATATTTGCACTCGCAATAACGGGATAGTATATGTCCCTGAAACTGCAAGGAGAGTTGCCTGAGAGGCCGAAAGGACTTGTTTGCTAAACAAGCGAACTGGAAACGGTTCCAAGGGTTCGAATCCCTTACTCTCCGCAACAAAGATGGCTAATCGGGGCGTAGCGTAGTCCGGTCATCGCGCCTGGTTTGGGACCAGGAGGTCGCAGGTTCGAATCCTGCCGCCCCGACAGTTTTTAGTAATTTTCGAAAAAATTACAAATGGGTGCGTAGCTCAGCTGGATAGAGCATCTGCCTTCTAAGCAGACGGTCTCAGGTTCGAATCCTGACGCGCTCACAAATTAGAGATCCTTTATGGTCTCTTTTTTTTATATCATTTGACTAATAGTCTAGATCTGATTATAAAGTCTTGATCCTCGGGGCGTAGCGTAGTCCGGTCATCGCGCCTGGTTTGGGACCAGGAGGTCGCAGGTTCGAATCCTGCCGCCCCGACAGTTTTTAGTAATTTTCGAAAAAATTACAAATGGGTGCGTAGCTCAGCTGGATAGAGCATCTGCCTTCTAAGCAGACGGTCTCAGGTTCGAATCCTGACGCGCTCACTTTAGAACTCACAATTTTTATTGTGAGTTTTTTTGTTTTTCAAAGGGTTACAGTTTTGAATCCTGTCGAGGCCACTTTAAACTTACAATTTTATATTGTGAGTTTTTTTTGTATCTCAAAGTTATAGCATTATTTATCGTATTTTAATTTGTTTGTATTAAATATTTTGTAATTATTATTTAATTATTCTTATTAATATTTAATTATGATATTAATTTTTTGATTTTTTTATTAAATATGTTTTTCATATTGATATTTTTCCAATATTTGCAATCCAAAATGAAAAAGCCTAATTATATAATAATTAAACTTCTTTCTATAAATGATAAATGATAGAAAATATTCCAACAAAACTAAATTGGAGGGTAGACATGAACTGGAAAGACGTTACAGACAAAATAAAAAAATAATGAACAACTACAGTTCAAAAGTTTTGGGTTTTATGATTTTCTATTTTTCTTTATCATTATCATAATTTCTGTTTTATGTAAAATTTTAGATTTCGGCTTCAATAGCTTTTGAAGTGGTCATTTTTAATTTTATTTATATTTTAAAATTAAATTTTGAGTTGCTAAAAAATAATTTTGTTTTATTTTCGCTGGAAATTTCTTTTTTAAAATGTGGAAGTTCATCAAGAAACTGTTTTTTATCCTGATTGTAGCGAATGTTCTGTTCATAATCTTTGGTATTTTCTTTAATCCTCCGATAACCTGGACACAATTGGGCAGCGTTTTCAAATACGGAAAATTGCAGCGCGATTATATTTCTTATGACGATATGGGAAATAATATCAAAAAAGCAGTTTTGGCTTCAGAGGACCAGACTTTCTTCACTCACAATGGTTTTGATTACAAGGCTATCGAAAAAGCCATGAAAAAAAATGATAAAAAAGGAAAAGTTGTGAGAGGTGGAAGTACAATTTCGCAACAAACGGCAAAAAATGTTTTCCTCTGGCAGGGCAGAAGCTGGTTCAGGAAAGGTTTAGAAGCTATTTATACATTTATTATAGAAAAAATTTGGGGTAAGGATATTATTCTGGAAAGATACCTGAATTCGATTGAAATGGGACAAGGTGTTTTCGGTGTCGAAGCTGCTTCTCAATATTATTTTAACAAGCCAGCAAAGGATTTGACTAAGAGCGAAGCTGCCTGGATTGCAGCTGTTTTACCGAATCCGAAAAAATACGATCCAAAAAATCCAAGCCCTTATCTTAATAAAAAACACAGTTGGATTATGCGCCAAATGAACAATATTGTTCTGAAATAATTACTTTTGTAGTTATATGGCGATTAGATTACTCAGAAAAGACAGTTTCAGCACTATTCTAAAGAAATATTTTAGCGATAGAAATGAGACAATGTCTTTGCAGCCTTTATCCGAAATTATCTCAAGTCTCAAACGGGAAGACCTTGGCGTTTTCACGGCTTATCTGAAGGATAATGAAAGAATTAAGAATAATCTGATCTATTATATCAACAATGTTTTCAGAGACAGACCTTTTAATCTTTCTTTGACTGAGGCTGATATTCTCTCGGAAAATGCTTTTTTTCCAGAATTCAAAAAGAGAATTCTTAATAAAGTTTTGCCGCCGATAGAGAATGAAAATACAATCTGGTATTTGGTGGATAACGTTTTGGTAACGCCCAAAAAAGATCTCCAGTTTTTTCAGAATTCTGCGGAAGATAAAATGGATGAGCTTTTTCAGTTGTTGAAGATTGATCGATTCATTAATAATCCTCACGTTAAAAAAGAACTTCTATTTTCCATTAATATTTTAGCTTGGCGGGTTATTGGAAACGCATTGGATGTTGAGGTGATGAAAATGGTTCCGGAATACAGGAATTTTGACAATCCATTTTTGGCCCTACAAAATGAGTTAGATGTTCTGAATGCAGAATTCAAAGACAATCCTGATTTTCAATTATCTTCTTCGGACGAAACTTATAAGCAGACTAAAATTTATCTTGAACAATGCCTGGAGTTCGTTAATATTGCTTTTAAAAATTCCTCAAAGTATGGGATTTCCAGCAAAACTAATCAGTCCTTGTTGAAGATCAGACAACAGTTGCAAAGAATGACGGATATTATTGTCTTGTTTGTTGTAGATAATGAAAAAGACTATTTGATCAACTCTAAACATCTGTTTTTTAATATCATCAAATACAAATCTCACAAGAATAACCTTCGGGATTTAGTTTCAGACAGCACAAGATTGATGTCGCATCTCATTACAAATCACACTGCCGAGATGGGAACGCATTACATCACATCCACTTTCAAAGCTTATATGAAAATGTTCTGGAAAGCTTCGGGCGGAGGTGTGATTGTTGGAGCGCTTTGTGTTTTGAAAATGCTTTACAGTTATGTTCCGGCGAGTGATTTTGCGCACGCATTTTTGTTTTCTATGAATTACGCAATGGGATTTGTGATGATTTATCTGATGCGATTTACTTTGGCAACCAAACAACCCGCAATGACGGCGGCTACAATGGCCAAAGTTCTCTCAGAAGGTGAAAATAAGAATACTTACGCAGAGTTTGCCCACGTGGTTTCTCAACTGTTCAGATCACAGTTTATCGCATTTATAGGAAATGTTTTGCTGTCGTTTCCAGTTTCGTTGATTATTATTTATGGACTGGAAATCCTTTTCAAGCAGAATTTTGCTTTTGATAAATCCACAAGATTGCTCCATGATCTCAATCCATTTGACTCGAAGGCTATTTTACACGCAAGCATTGCTGGTGTTTTTCTATTTATTTCGGGTGTTATTTCAGGTAATATCAGCAATAATTCGGTTTTTTTCCAGATTCCAAAGAGAATTGCTAAGAATCCGTTTCTCAATTATTTCTTTGGCGAAAAAATAGCAAAACGATTGTCCGATTATTATTCTAAAAATTGGGCAGGTATTGTTTCCAATTTTTGGTTCGGTGTTTTTCTAGGCGCAACCGCACCTGTAGGGCTTTTCTTAGGTTTAGATTTGGATATTCGTCACATTACTTTTGCAGCCGGTAATTTTGCTTTAGGACTTTATGGAAAAGATTTTGTGGTGAGTTCTTACACGTTTTGGATTTCCTTTGTCACGGTTTTTGTGATTGGATTCTTCAACTTTGCAGTGAGTTTTGGTTTGTCTATGTTATTGGCATTCCGAAGCAGAAAAGTCGAAATAAATGAGGCTAAAGAGATTTTCAGAGAAATTTTTACCTATTTTATCAAAAATCCTTTCCGATTTTTCTTTCCATTAAGATCTAGAATGGATGAGAAAAGCAAACAGATGATTCAGGATATTTCTATAAAATCAGAAGGTCATTAATCAAAGATTCGTCTTTCAGAACTTCCTGAAATTTCTTTAAGAAAAAAGACTTTCTCATTCTGAAGTCATTTTTCAAAAGTGGAGATTTTATTCTAATAATTAAAACCTGTTCTTTCAGGTTGACGCTGACGATTTCGGCAAAAAGATCGCTTGAAAGATAATCTTCCAAAAAATCCTTGATTTCAAAAGCTTTCAATTTATCTTCGAAACCATAGATTCTCGCGAAAGAATTCACAAGTTCTGAGGATTGATATTCGCGTTTTTTTCTTCCCATAATTAAGATTGTAAAAGTAGAAAATTCAAATTCAAAATAGTATATTTGCGCGCTGAAAGTTTTGGTTGTAAAACATGTGATAAAGCATTGAACTTCAAACCTAAAACTTCAAACTTTAAATTTGATCTTATGAAATGTGGAATCGTAGGTCTTCCGAATGTAGGAAAATCAACCCTTTTTAACTGTCTTAGCAACGCCAAAGCACAATCTGCAAACTATCCGTTTTGTACAATAGAACCTAACTTAGGAACGGTTTCTGTTCCGGATGTCAGACTTTTCGAATTAGAAAAAATTGTTAATCCAGAGCGTGTTTTGCCTGCAGTTGTAGAGATTGTGGACATTGCTGGTTTAGTAAAAGGTGCAAGTAAAGGTGAAGGATTGGGAAATCAATTCTTGGCCAATATCCGCGAGTGCGAAGCGATTATCCACGTTTTGAGATGCTTCGAGAATGGAAATATCATCCACGTAGAAGGTTCTGTGGATCCAATGAGAGATAAAGAAATTATAGATATTGAGCTTCAGTTGAAAGACATCGAAGCGATTGGAAAATCGGTTGATAAAGCTAAAAAATTCATCAAATCCGGAAAGAAAGAAGATTTGTTGACTTATGAAATTTTGCAGAATCTTTTGACTTTTGTGGAAGAAGGTAAAAATGCAAGAGAATTTCCTACAGACGATTTCGCGAAGTCAATCATCGGTGATATCCAGTTATTGACCAATAAACCAGTTTTGTACGTTTGTAATGTGGACGAGAATTCTATCAAAAATGGAAACGACTGGATTGCTAAAATCGAAGAAATGGCCAAATCCGAAAATGCGGAAGTGGTGGTTTTGGCAGCTCAGATTGAAGCTGATATCAACGAACTGGAAACGTTTGAAGAAAGACAAATGTTTTTGGAAGAGCTAGGTTTGGAAGAGCCGGGTGTAAACAGATTGATCAGAAAAGCTTATGATCTTTTGAAGCTTCAAACTTATTTCACAGCCGGAGTTAAAGAAGTGAGAGCCTGGACCATTGGTCAAGGTTGGACTGCGCCACAGGCGGCTGGCGTGATTCACACAGATTTTGAAAAAGGTTTTATCCGTGCAGAAGTGATTAAATACAACGATTATATGAATTACGGTTCCGAAGCTAAAGTGAAAGAAGCAGGAAAATTATCTGTGGAAGGGAAAGAATATGTTGTTCAGGATGGCGATATTATGCATTTTAGATTTAATGTTTAATTATAGTCTGAATCATCTTAAAATAAAATTTAACTCTCGATTTTTCGGGAGTTTTTTATTTGTACTTTAGCAAACATTTAAAAATAAAAAAATATGGTTAAAAAATTACTATTGGTTTCTGTACTACTTTCAGGTTTGGCTGTTTCTGCACAAACTGTCATTTTCAATGAAGATTTTGAGACAGAAAGCGGGAGAAATTCCTGGATCAATACAGACAGAGACGGCGACGGCGAAAAATGGGAATTTGATAACAGTACGGTGGATAATTTCACAGGCTATTACGCCACATCTTGGTCTTGGTTTTTTGAAACTTTCACACCAGACAATACTTTAGCAAGTCCTACTATCACTTTGCCAAATAATTCTGGCAGACAATTAAAATTAAAATTCGATGTTGGTGCTTTTGATGATGAGTTATTTCAGGAGCATTACGCAGTTTATATAATTCCAGCCAGTGCTAATTTTACGGGGACGGAAGCTGCGGTTTTTGAAGAGACTTTGGATGCGGGATATATGGATGAAGCTAAGCACGTGACAGTAGATGTAACAGATTTCGCTGGCCAAGACATTAAAGTGGTTTTCAGACATTACAATTGTACCGACCTTTTGGTTTTGATGCTTGATAATATTCAGGTTTTAGAAACGGAAGCATTAGCCGTTTCAGATTTTGGTAAAGCTAATCTTCAAATTTATCCAAACCCAACTTCAGATTTTGTTAAAATCAAAGGTGTTGATAATATTCAAAAAATCAGAATTTTTGATATGAATGGAAAATTAGTTTTGGAAAATCAATCTTCGGAAGCGGATATCAGAAAACTTCCAGTTGGACAATATATTCTGAATGTTCATACAAAATCGGAAATTATTTCTAAGAAAATTATTAAAAAATAATATTAAAAGCCTTCTACTCGAAGGCTTTATTTTTTGTGACGATTTCAGAAAAATGTAATTAAAAAATTATCCATAAAACTTTCAAATTAAAATCCATTTCGTTAAATTTGTGAGTTACCGATTTTTACCAGTCCAAACGTTTTTAGAAATCCCATTATATGAGCGAACTTAATCCTGCAAATTATTCCGAAGACAATATCAGAACCCTCGAACCAAGAGAGCATGTAAGGCTGAGACCTGGGATGTATATTGGTAAATTGGGTGATGGTTCATCGGTTGATGACGGGATCTATATTTTGCTGAAAGAGGTTCTGGATAACTCTATCGATGAGTTCAGAATGAAAGCCGGAAAAAGGATTGATGTGAAAATTAAGGATGGCAGTGTGATTGTACGAGATTATGGTCGCGGAATTCCTTTGGGAAAAATTGTGGACGTGGTTTCTATAATGAACACAGGAGGGAAATATGATGACGGCGCTTTCAAAAAATCGATTGGTTTGAATGGTGTTGGTACAAAAGCTGTCAACTTTTTGTCCACTTATTTCAAAGTAAAATCTGTCCGCGATGGCAAAACAAGAGTTGCAGAATTCAGAGAAGGAAGATTAGATATTTTACACGACGAAGCTGAAACGTCTGATAGAAATGGAACCGAGATTACTTTTGTTCCGGATGATAGTATTTTTATCAATTACAGATTCAGGAATGAGTATGTAGAAAAAATGCTCCGTAATTACACTTACCTAAACTTAGGTCTTAAAATTTACTTTAACGGAGAGGTATTTGAGTCTCAAAATGGTCTAAAAGACTTATTGGAGGAAGAAATAGATGGCGAGATCGTTTATCCAATTATTCATATCAAAGACGAAGATATGGAGTTGGCCATCACACATTCCGACAAATCACAGTCTGAAACTTATTTTTCTTTCGTTAATGGACAATACACTTCCCAAGGTGGTACACATTTGAATGCTTTTAAAGAAGCTTATGTAAAAACGATTCGCGAGTTTTTTAATAAAAATTTTGAAGCGATTGATATTAGAAAAGCCATTATTGGTGCAGTTTATATCAACGTTGGTAATCCTGTCTTCGAATCCCAAACCAAAACAAAATTAGGATCGGCAACAATGGGGCAGGATAAAGATGGAAAAGAATTGGAAACCATCAAGACATTCGTGATCAATTATCTAAAAAATAAATTGGATAATTTTCTTCATAAAAATCAGGAAGTTGCAGATGCAATCCTGAGGAAAATTATGATCTCGGAAAGAGAAAGAAAAGAATTATCCGGAATCCAAAAACTGGCAAGAGAACGTGCGAAAAAAGTGTCTCTTCACAACAAAAAGCTGAGAGATTGCCGTCATCACTACAATGACCAGAAAGCCTCCAGAAAATCTGAAACCATGATTTTCATTACCGAGGGAGATTCTGCATCTGGTTCTATCACAAAGTCCAGAGATGTAGAAACGCAAGCTGTTTTTTCATTAAAAGGAAAACCTTTGAATTGCTACGGATTAACCAAAAAAGTAGTTTATGAAAATGAGGAATTCAACCTTCTTCAGGCCGCTCTTAATATTGAAGAAAGTCTGGAAGATTTGAGATACAATCACGTTGTTATCGCTACAGATGCCGATGTTGATGGGATGCACATCAGATTGTTGATGATTACATTCTTCCTTCAGTTTTTCCCGGATTTGATAAAAAATGGACATTTGTATATTTTGCAAACGCCATTGTTCCGTGTTCGAAATAAGAAAGAAACTAGATATTGCTATTCAGATGCAGAAAGATTGAAAGCTCTGGATGAGCTCGGTAAAAATCCTGAAATTACCAGATTCAAAGGTTTGGGTGAGATTTCTCCGGATGAATTCAAACATTTTATTGGGAAAGATATCAGGCTAGAACCTGTTGTTTTAGGGAAAGATCAGACTATAAATCAGCTTCTGGAATTTTATATGGGAAAAAACACACCAGACCGACAACTATTTATTTTGGATAACTTAGTTGTAGAAGATGACACCAATATTGATAAGAAGAAAAATTTAGAATCAGCATAATGCGATTGAGTAATAGAAATAGATACATTTACTTTAGTTTCATATATTCACTTGTGGGTATTGCTTTTATATTGGGCAGTATTGCTTATGTTTTGGAAATCAGTAAGTTTGATATTTTCGGTAAAAAAGCTTGGGTTTTGCTGGCTGTTCCGTGTTTTTTGTTTTTATTACTTTATCTTTTTGGCAGACCAGTTTTCGAGTACGATAGTGACGGAGAAGCCCTTAATTTTAGGAACAATCATATTATCTATCTGTTATCTAAAAAAAATGCAAAAGACGAATTTCCTAAATATAAATTATTAAAATATAATGTGGTTAATGGTTTGATATTTAAAAGGTTATATGTTTATATTTCGAGTAAGAAAAGCCATGTTATTATTCTTAAATATGACATCACTTATCTCAGCGGAAAGCAAATTAAAGATTTGAAGTTTTCTTTGAATAAAGTGGTCAAAACCAATAAAGAAATTCGCCAAGACGAAAATACAGTTACAGATTAATGGAAGAAAGTACACATCACGAAGAGAGCCTGAAAAAAGTTTCGGGACTGTATAAAGACTGGTTTTTAGATTATGCATCCTATGTAATTCTCGATAGAGCAATTCCTTCTATTTTTGATGGTTTGAAGCCTGTTCAGCGTAGAATTATGCACTCTATGCGAGAGTTGGAAGATGGTCGTTACAATAAGGTTGCGAATATCGTCGGGAATACGATGAAATACCACCCACACGGTGATGCTTCTATTACCGATGCGATGGTTCAGATTGGACAGAAAGAATTGCTGATAGATACCCAGGGAAACTGGGGAAACATTTATACAGGCGATTCCGCAGCAGCAGCCAGATATATCGAAGCAAGATTGACGCCTTTGGCGCTAGATGTGGTTTTTAACCCAAAAACAACGCATTGGACCAAATCTTATGATGGTAGAAATAATGAACCAATCGATTTACCTGTCAAATTTCCTTTGCTTCTGGCTCAAGGTGTTGAAGGAATTGGAGTGGGACTTTCCACAAAAATAATGCCTCATAATTTTAATGAATTAATTACAGCTTCCATTCTTCATCTGAAAGGAAAAAAATTCGAACTATATCCGGATTTCTTAACGGAAGGAATGTTGGACGTTACCCATTATAATGATGGAAAAAGAGGTGGCAAAATCCGAGCACGAGCTAGGATTATTCAGAAAGACAAACACACGCTTTCGATTACAGAATTGCCTTTTTCCAAAAATACCGGAGATTTGATCGACAGTATTCTGAAAGCCAACGAAAGAGGAAAGATCAAAATCAAGAAAATTGAGGATAATACGTCGGATGTCGTGGAAATCAATATCCATCTCCACCCCGATGTTTCACCGGATAAAACCATCGATGCGCTTTACGCATTCACAGACTGCGAAGTTCCGATTTCCCCGAATGCCTGCGTGATTGTTGGAGACAAACCGATGTTTCTTTCGGTTTCGGATATTCTGAAACATAACACGGACCACACGGTTTCTCTGCTCAAAAAAGAATTGGAGATCGAGCTTCACGAGTTGCAGGAAAGCTGGCATTTTTCTTCTTTGGAGAGGATTTTTATTGAAAACAGAATTTACCACGATATCGAGGAAGTCAAATCCTGGGAAGATGTTATCAAAACCATTGATGAAGGTTTGACACCTCACACTAAACATCTGCTGAGAGCCGTTACAGAAGAAGATATCGTGCGATTGACAGAAATCCGAATCAAGAGAATTTCACGTTTCGATTTAGATAAATTTAAAGAAAATATCCTCGCATTAGAAGGCAAAATTGAACAGGTAAAACACCATTTGGCCAACCTGATTGCTTATGCGATAGACTATTATACCAACATCCAAAAAAAATACGGCAAAGGAAAAGAAAGAAGAACGGAACTTAGAATTTTCGATACGATTGATGCCAGCAAAGTGGCTGTAGCCAACGAGAAATTGTATGTCAATCGGGAAGAAGGTTTCATAGGAACGTCACTCAAGAAAGACGAATATCTCTTCGATTGTTCTGATATTGATGACATCATCACGTTCCAAAAAGACGGAACAATGAAAGTCGTAAAAGTAGAAGGCAAAACATTTATTGGGAAAAATATCGTTCATGTTGCGATTTGGAAAAAGAATGACAAACGCACGGTTTACAATTCCATTTACCGTGAAGGTCGCGAAGGTCCATATTATATGAAGCGTTTCTCTGTTACCGGAGTTACGCGAAATACAGATTATAAACTAGCTTCTGACAAAAAATTCTCAGAAATGCTCTATTTTTCAGCCAATCCAAATGGTGAAGCTGAGGTCGTTTCTGTTTTGTTAAAACCCAATGCGAGAGTCAGAAAAAATAAAATAGACATCGATTTTTCCGAAATTGCCATCAAAGGGAGAGATTCCAAAGGTAATTTGGTCACGAAATACGCCGTCAAAAAAGTCGATTTGAAAGAGGAGGGCGTTTCAACTTTGGCGCCAAGAAAAATTTGGTTCGATGATTCTGTACGACGTCTGAATGCCGATGGAAGAGGAAGCCTTTTAGGAAATTTCAAAGGCGATGACAAGATTTTAATCATCAACTCTCAAGGCGAAACAAAACTAGTGTCGTTCGATTTGATGAACCGTTTTGATGACGATTATCTGATTCTCGAAAAATGGAAACCGGAACAACCTGTGACGTGTATCTATTTCGATGGCGAGAAAGACAAATATTTTGTTAAACGTTTCCTTTTAGAAAATACAAGCAATGTACAGTCGTTCTTCAGCAACGAGAATCCAAAATCATTTTTAGAATTTGTAACAACAGAAATCGGAGCAACCGCAGAATTGATTTATCCAACCATCAAAGGCAAACAGAAAGAATCTGAGACGATTGATTTAGATGAGTTTATCTCTGTGAAAGGAATTAAAGCCATTGGAAATCAACTCGCTAAAGACAAAGTCAAAACCATCAATATAACGATTCCGGAACCACCGGAAATCATCGAAGAAGAACCGGAAATCGAAGAAAAAATCAATGAAGATTTGGATGATGACGGCGGAACAATCGGAAGTCTTTTTGAAGAAGAAGAGAATTAAAAATTAATCAAGGCTTCGAGGATTTCAGCCTGCCAAAAATGATATAAAATGAACATCATATTACTCATAATCATCGTAATCACTTGTGTCACAAGTTACATCGGATTCCAAAATCCAGAATTGTTTCAAAGATATAAATTCGAAGTGAGCGCTATCCAGAGAAGAAAAGAATACATTAGACTGATTTCTTCCGGTTTTCTGCACGCAGATTTTCTGCACCTACTGTTTAATATGTACACGCTCTACATCTTTGCGCCTATAGTTTTGATTCCTGTTGACTACTACCAAGTTGGACTAGGCGGATTTGGCGTAGGCGGATTTTTGGCAATTTATCTGGGTTCCATTATTTTAGGAAACTTATTTTGCCTTTATCACTATAGAAATGTACCTTTTTATTCCGCCATCGGCGCCAGTGGAGGCGTTTCCGGGATTTTATTTGCTGCTGTAGCTTTGGCTCCCAGAGAAATTGAAATTTGGTTCATCCCAGGTTTTGCCTTCGGCGCAATCTATTTTGGATACTCTGTTTATATGATGCTGAATCCAAGACAAAACGACAATATCGGTCACGCAGCGCATCTTGGTGGCGCATTTTTCGGTCTGGTCTATGCCGTGATTGCTTATCCGGAATTAGCTATGCAAAATGCTCTGTTCATAGGAATTATGGCCTTACCATTGATTTATTTGGCTTATGAGATTTTCGTCAAAAAGAGAATCGGATAAAAAATTCTAAAACTTAAACCGATGAATACATTAGAACTTAATCGTTTTGTCGTCGTGCTTTTGTATGGCTCATTGGTTTTTCTTTCGTTGTTGATTTTTACGAACCCACTCAAGGTTAATAAAAAAGCTAATTTTTGCTTTGGGATATTTCTATTTCTTTGGTCAACGTTTTGGTTAGATGAGGTTTTGTCTTTTGCAGGTGTTTCAAAGATTGAGATTTATTTTCAGGTTTTCATTCAGTTTATCCAGTTTTTGACGCCTGTTATTTTTTATTTGAGTGTTCTTTTTTACACAAATCCGATATTCAAATTCAAGATTTCTGATATAAAATACGGAATTATTCCAATTCTATTTTTAATCAATCTTCTATTGTTGAACTTTGGAGAATTAGAAAATAAAGAAGCTTTAAATATTGTTTTTATTACATTAATTCTTGTTCAGGCTTTATTTTATACGGGATTTTCCTACTATACAATTCGTAAGCATCAAAAGAAAATACAGCAATTTTCTGCCAATACAGAAGGAATTGACCTTAACTGGCTGGAGTATATTATTCTGACTATTTTTATTGTCAACCTTATATATGTTATCTATAACCTGTCCTACAATTCTCATTCTTTGAACGCTTTCATCAATCTAGCTTTTTTAAGTGTTGTCTATTTTGTAGGTTATTATTCACTGAAACAAAAAGAAATTTATCCGATTGAGGCGAAAATTCGAGAAGAAATAATTCATATTACTGAAGATTCTGAGACAGAAGAAATCAAAAAGAAATTAATTTCTGATGATGAACATAATAGGATAAAAATAGAGCTTGATAAACTGATGCAAACTCAAAAACCATATTTGGATAGTGAACTTAATCTTATAAAATTGTCCGAATTGCTATCAGTTTCTACGCATCATTTGTCATACGTTATCAACACAGGATTTAATAAAAATTTTTTCCAATATGTTAATGAGTATAGAATTGAATATGCTAAAGATTTATTAAAAGACGATAAAAATAGTAAGCTTTGGATTTTAGGAATTGCTTACGAAGCGGGATTCAATTCTAAAACATCTTTTAATATTACTTTCAAAAAACTGACGAATCAAACGCCTTCCGAATTCAAAAAAATAAGTTCTCATTTATAAATGTTTACTTTTTTTGATTTTAATCAATTGATTTTTAGGTGTTAATGTATTTAGATTAATTGTGTTCATTCTGATAAAACGGAACATTTTACTTTGCTTTCGACGCTACTTTTGCTTCATAAATAATACTTATGAATACCAAAGAATCGTATGCAGTGGTTACGGGAGCAAGTCAGGGATTGGGAAAAGCCTTCGCCAAAAAACTGGCTGAGAAGCATATCAATTTAATCTTAATAAGTCTTCCAAATCAAAACTTGAAAGAAATGAGTCAGGAGATTTCATCAGTCTATGATGTGAAAGTTCATTATTGTGAGGTGGATTTGTCGGTTTACGAAAACGTTTTAGATTTAACCACTTTTCTGAATGCGACTTTTGATATTCACATTCTAATTAATAATGCAGGATTAGGCGGAACAATGAGATTTTTGGATGCAAGTTCTCATTATATCAATAGTATTTTGCAAGTCAATGTGATGGCAACTTCTCACATTACACATCAATTATTACCCAATTTATTGAGACAGCCGAAAGCTTATATTTTAAATGTTTCCAGCTTGGCAGCATTTTCTCCCATTGGTTTTAAAACTGTTTATCCGGCTTCAAAAAGCTTTGTTCATTCATTTTCAATAGGACTTCGTGAGGAATTGAAAGATACCAATGTTTCCGTGAGTGTTGTAAATCCAGGACCAATGAAAACCAATATTGATGTTTCTAAAAGAATAGAAAAACAGGGTTTTTTAGGAAAACTAAGTCTTCTGGAACCTGAAAAAGTTGCTGAATATTGCTTGAAAAAACTTCTAAAAAAAGATTCTGTAATTATGGTCAATCCTGTAAGTTGGTTTGTGATGAAAATATTTCCGATATGGATTAAACTTCCATTAATGACCAATGCTATTAGAAAAGAAATCGAAATATGAAAAGAGTTTTTGTAACAGGTATTACAGGATTTTTAGGTGCTAATGTTTTATTGAAATTATTAAAAGATGGTTATTTTGTTATTGCTTTGGTGCGTAAAAAAGACAATTATCTTGGCGAAGAAAATGAAAATCTCCAACTGATTGAAGGTGATTTGTTTACCGATATTTCGTCATTTCTCAAAGATGTAGATTATTTCATACACATCGCTGCTGAAACCAATCAAAATTTGTTGAATTATGAAGATTATAAAAAGATAAATTATGAAGCAACGGTTCATTTGTTTTCTCAATCTGTTGCTTGTGGTGTGAAGAAATTTTTATTCGTGAGTACGGCAAATACTTTGGGCTTCGGTAATTTGGAACAATTGGGAAATGAAGAAATAAGACAACAATATCCTTTTAATCAATCTTTTTATGCTAAAAGCAAATTAGAAACAGAAAACTATCTTTTACAAAATAATGATTTGACACAGGTTATAATTCTTAATCCGACTTTTATGATTGGAGCTTATGACACCAAACCAAGTTCAGGGAAAATCATATTTTGGGGTTGGAAAAAGAAAATTATTTTCTATCCGAAAGGCGGTAAAAATTTTGTTCACGCAGAAGATGTTGCAGACGGAATTCTGAAAGCAATTGAACAAGGAAAAAATGGAGAAAAGTATATTCTGGCAAATGAAAATCTAAAATACAAAGAATTTTTCCAAAAACTAAATTCATTAACCAATCAAAAACCGATAATGATTCCAATTCCTGATTTTATATTAATTTTAATAGGTTTTGCTGGAGATTTTTTAAGGTTTTTTAAAATCAAAACAAACCTAAGTTCAGTTAATATGAAAGACTTAGGATTAATAATTTTTATTCTAATCAAAAGTCAATCGACGAATTGAAAGTTAAATATCAGCCTGTAAAAAAAGCAATTAAAGATGCTATAACTTATTTTGAAAATAAGAAGGAATTGTAGTTTATAAATTATTTTCTTCCAAAAAGTATTCTATCGTTTCCCGAAATATCTTTCAATAAAACAAACTCTGAAAAATTCTTAAACAATTCCAAAGTTTCTTTTCCTAGTTTTTGATTGATTTCCAAAAATACCATTCCGTTTTCAGAAAGATGATTTTTAGAATCTTCCGCAATTTTTCTATAAAAAATCAAAGCATCAGAAGTAGGAGAGAAGAGCGCAATATTCGGCTCAAAAACTTTCACAGAATCTTCTATTTCAATATTTTCCTCAATTCCTATATAAGGTGGATTACTAATAATGACGTCATAAACGTAATCTAACTTATCATTCAGATAATCTTTGTGGATAAATTTGATTTCAGTTTTGTGAAACTCCGCATTTCTTTTCGCCATTTCCAAAGCCAGTTCAGAAATATCAATTGCAGAGACTTCCGCATCAGGAAAATGTTTCTTCAAAATAATTGGAATAATTCCGCTTCCGGTTCCAATATCCAGTATTTTGAGTTTGAGAGTTTGAGAGTTTGAAAGTTCTGAATGTTGAGGAATTAAAATATCAACCTTATCAGTGTTGTCAGGCTGAGGCTCTCGAAGCCGATGTGCAAAATCTTGATTCTTTTTACTTTTTTCTTGTATCTTATTTATCGCTAATTCTAACAATTCCTCCGTTTCTGGTCTCGGAATCAAAACATGTTCATTGACAAAGAATTTCATTCCGAAGAACTCAGTTTCGCCGAGAATTTGTTGAAAAGGCTTTCCGGTTTTAAGTTCATAAATGGCTTCTGAGAATTTTTGAGATTCAGTTTCAGATAATTCTTTTTCAAGGTTAATTCTTAGCGCCACTTTATTCAATTCCAGAAAATGTTCACAAAAAATCGAGAACAATTCTTCAATTTCTGATTTGGAATAAAGTTCAGAAAGTTTATTTTGAAAGAGAATTTTAAGGTCAGAAATTGTCATATTTTAAAATTTGCCAAATCAGCAAAATCTGTGAGATTTATAATTCAATAATTATCTTGTGAAAACCAGATTAGTTTCAGTCGAAAGTTTCTCATCAATCAAATAATTCTCATAATTAAAGGCTTTCAGCGCATCTAAAGTCTGAACCTGATTTTCCGCACAGAAACGCAAAACCAATCCACGAGCGTGTTTCGTATAAACCACAATCGTTTTCAATTTTCCATCTGGCTGTATTTGCTTGAATTCAAAATCAATGACTTTAGCTTTCAATGATTTTTTGTCAATGACTTTAAAATACTCATTACTCGCCAAATTAATGAGTAATTCTCCTTTCTTCAATTCAGAATTCAGCTGTTCGGTTACTTTCTTAGTCCAAAACTCATAAAGATTTTTATACGAATCGAATTGGAAAGGTCTTCCCATCTCCAAGCGATAGAGCATCACCTTGTCCGAAGATTTCAAAAGTCCGTAAAGTCCTGATAAAATTCTGTAGTTTTTCTCAAGAAATTTAACCGCTTTTTCGTCCAGAGTTTTCACGTCAAGACCGCGATAAACTTCTCCGGTAAATGCAAACATTGCCGGCGCCGAATTTTTAACAGTTGGTTTTGCTGTCCATTTTTGGTTGCGTTCCCAGTTTTCGTCTGCCAGTTTGGTAGAGATTTCCATCAATTCAGAAAGGTATTTCGGAGATTTTTCCTTCAAGAAAGAATGGATAAACTCTGAATCCTTGATGAACTTCGGCGTTGTATTTTTCAAAAATTCTGTCGAATTCTCTATGTTCATCAATTTTGCAGGCGATGTTATGAATTTCATTGAGCAGTTTAAAATTTATTATTTAATGTTCAAAGTTGTTAACTCAAAACTTTGAATCTTGAACTTAGAATTAAAGAATCCCTTTTCCTTGTCGGATAATCTCAGGTTCGCCGGAAGTCAAATCAACAATCGTCGACGCCACATTATCTCCATAACCGGAATCGATGACCAAATCGACCAGTTTATCATACTTCTCTGCAATTAATTCAGGGTCGGTGGAGTATTCCAGAATCTCATCATCATCGTGGATAGAAGTGGAAACAATCGGATGTCCCAGTTTCTCAACGATCATTTGCGGAACAATATGGTCGGGAACTCTGATTCCTACGGTTTTGTAACCTTTATAAGCTGTAGGAAGATTTCTGTTGGCCTCCAAGATAAAAGTAAATGCACCGGGTAAATGGTTTTTTAGAAATCGGAAAGTGGATGTTTCTATTGGTTTTGTAAATTCTGAAAGATGACTCAGGTCGTTACAAATGATAGAGAATTTGTGCTTATCCAGCTTGATTCCTTTGATTTGAGCAAGTCTTTCCATTGCTTTATGATTGTATATATCACAACCAATCGTGTAAATCGTATCCGATGGATAGATAATCACACCGCCATTCTGGAGAACTTTCACGGCTTCGTCTATTAAATTCTCTTGCGGATTTTGCGGATATATTTTTAAGATTTTTGCCATAGTCAAAGGTATTAATTATTTGAAATTAGTGGTTAACTCATTCATAATCAAAAATTGTGAAAAAGTAAACAACATAAAAAAGAGAATCAAAAAATTGATTCTCTTTAGTTGGTTGCGAGGACACGACTCGAACGTGCGACCTCCGGGTTATGAGCCCGACGAGCTACCTACTGCTCTACCTCGCGATATTGTAGTGCAAATATACAGCTTTTTTAATATAAGTCAAGTTTTTTGTGGTTTTTAATTTTGAAATTAAATCTTGGCAAAAATTTATATTGAAAATTTGAAGACTTAAATCTCTCGCAGATTTTAGAGATTCAGCAAATTATAATAAAAATAAATCTGCAAAATCTATTTAATTTGCGAAAATATTCAAAATAAAAAAAGAGAATCAAAAAATGATTCTCTTTAGTGGGTTGCGAGGACACGACTCGAACGTGCGACCTCCGGGTTATGAGCCCGACGAGCTACCTACTGCTCTACCTCGCGATATTGTGGTGCAAATATACAGCTTTTTTGATACAAGTCAAGTTTGTGGATGATATTTAGGTTTAATCAACTTTTATAGGTTGAAAATCAACACTATTAATTTTTAACTTCATTTAACTAAAAAAATAGTTGTACGAATGAAAAATAATGCTACATTTGTATTACTAAGTTTTTAGTGATATAAGATTGATTGTTTAAAATAAAAGATTATGAATAAGTTAACCAAGGCAGAAGAACAGGTGATGCAGTACCTTTGGCAGATTGAGAAAGGATTCTTAAAAGACGTTTTAGAATTGTTCCCGGAGCCAAAACCGCATACTAATACGATTTCTACCATTTTGAAGATTTTGATGGAAAAAGGTTTCGTGAGCCATAAAACTTTCGGGAGACAACACGAATATTTTCCTTTGATAAGCAAAGAAAATTACAGTGGAAGGTCTATCAAAAGTCTGGTAAAAAACTATTTTGAAGGTTCTTATACCAATGCTGTTTCGTTTTTGGTAGAAAAAAATGAAATCAGTGTCAAAGATCTGGAACTGCTGTTAGATGAACTTAAAAACAAAGAATAATGGAAGCTTTATTACTTTATTTTGGCAAAATGATTCTTTGCTCGGCAGTGATGTTTGCTTATTATCTTTTATTTCTGAAGGACAAGACTTTTCATCATTACAACAGATTTTATCTTTTGTTTTTGGTCATCATCAGTTTGGTTTTGCCATTGGTGAAAGTCTCTTATTTTACGATAGAAACGGATAAAAATCTTTATCTGCTTTTGAGTCAGCTTAATCAAAATCAATTAAAAACCATTAATTATGATATCACTATTTATTCAGTTTTTTATACAATTATTGGAGTGGTTTCAGTCGCTCTTTTGATCAGATTATTAGTCGGAATTTTTAGAATTCAATCTATTAAAAACCAGTTCCCGAATGAAACGATTGAGGGAATCAAATTTTATCAAACCAATCTTAATAATGCACCTTTTTCTTTCTTCCGAAACCTGTTCTGGAAACAATCGATAGAAGTCAATTCTCCTGTCGGACAACAGATTCTGAAGCACGAAATGGTTCACATTGAACAAAAACACAGTTGGGACAAACTCCTGATGCAGACTGTAAAATCTGTTTTCTGGTTCAATCCCGTGTTTTATTTTATCAACAAAGAAATCAATCTTATTCACGAATACTTGGCGGACAACAAAGCAGTCAAGAAATCCGATACCAAGGCATTTGCGCAGATGCTTCTCGAGAGTCATTTCTCAGGTTCGGTTTTGCCTGTAACGAGTCCTTTTTTATCCTCTAACCTCAAAAAAAGATTAACAATGATTACAAAAAACAAAACCAAGTACAGCTACGCACGCAAACTTTTTGCGCTACCCATCCTATTTTTTATGGTCTTTGCCTATATGGTAAATGCGAAAAATAAAGAAATCACAGAAACGAACAAAGCGATAGAAATCGCAGTTAATGAACTTAAAAATGATACGATAAAACCTAATGCTTCAGACTTAGACAGTTTATCAACCGAACATCAAAGACAAGCAAGAGTTTATACTGATGCTTTGCAGGAAGATCATTTGAAAATGTCTGCCATCAGCGCGAAAATGAATGATAAGAGCAAGGAATTATCAGCATTGAAAAAAGCTAAGAAAGAAGAATCTTCTGAATACAAAACTTTGGAAAATGAGATGGAAATGCTTGCTAGTCAAATGGAAGGAATCGTAAGTTCTGACAATTACAAAAGAAATATCAAAGGGTTGGAAGAACAATCTGAAGCTGTCGCCAAACTTTGCGATTCTCCGGAATTTAAAAAAAGAATTGCTGACGCAGAAAAGCAAGCTAAAAAAGCAGAAGCGATGGTAAACTCTGCTGAATTTAAAAAGAAAATTGCAGAGGCTGAAAGAAAAGCAAAAATTGCCGAACGAATGGTTAATTCTGCAAAATTTCAAAGGAGTTTGAAAAATGCGGAGCAACAAGCGGAGAAAATGCAGATTCAAATCAATTCTCCTGAGTTCCAAAAAAGAATTCACGACGCTCAGAAAAAAGCACAGGAAGCGAGCGAAAAATTTGGTAAAATTTACACAGAAGAAGAGTTGCAGAAAATGTTAAAAGACCAATATGGGAAAGATGCTTTTTCTGATGGAACCGTAGCTTTTGGTTTTGATGCTTCTGATTTGCCTGATTTTAAAGATATTTCTTCCAATTTTAATTATAATTTTTCTAATGATATATTTTATAATACAGAGAAAACGACGCTCACTCCAAAAGAGTTGAAAAAATTGGAAAAGAAAAGAGCGGAACTTCAAAAAAAGCAAAAGGAATTATTAGAGGAACAAAAAAAGCTTCAGAAAAAACAACAGGAATTGAATAAAGAAGTGCGTCAGAATAATCCTTTGCACATCAGTTTTAACTCTAGCTTAGAAGTTCCGAAAACATTAGTTTTTAATAAGAATATTACCCCGCTACAAAGAATCAGTAGATCAAACCAAGTTATTTTTCTTGATAACAAGATGATGGCTGCTAATTCTGATGTAACAACAGTTTTTATTAATGGAAAAAAGGTGGACAGGGCAGATATTCAGAAAATCGACCCAACTACCATTTCTTCGATGAATGTTATCAGAAATAATGATGTAAGTTCTATCCAAATCATTACAAAATAATATTAGTCACATTCATAACACTTTAGCCGGTTCGCCAGCTTTTTTAATACTTTGATTTATGAAAAAACTACTACTCAATTTATTTTTGGTTTTGGGAATTTTGACTTTGGCTCAAAATAAAAGATTTATCTACGAGTATAAATTCACTCCTGACCCAAAAAATGCTTCAAATATTGAAACCGAAATGATGTTTCTGGACACGACAAAAGATGGCTCCAAATATTATAGTTACACGGTTTTGAATTCGGATTCTTTGATAAAAGCGGATATAGAAAGACAAATGAAGGTCAATGATTCTGCTTATGTCAAACCAAATTTACAGAAAGGAATTGTCAGATATTCGGTAACGAAAACTTATCCGGATTATAAAGTCAATCTCCATAAAAGTATAGGAATGTACGCTTACAAAATCCCTGAGAATAGAAAAATCAACTGGAAAATCTTATCAGAAAAAGAAAAAATAGGAGAGTGGAATACTCAAAAAGCTGAAGTGGATTTCGCTGGCAGACATTGGATTGCTTGGTTTTCTACTGATATTCCGATTCAGGATGGGCCATATAAATTCTACGGTTTAGCAGGATTGATTATCAAAATCGAGGACAAAACTGGTTCCTACAAAATCGAACTGAAAGGCATCGAAAATTTGAATGAAAATATTGACATCAATGGTTTTGAAAAGAAGCAAATCATTGTAAGTCCTAAGAAATTTCACAAATTGCTCAATGACCAGAAAAATCGAACTAACAACCAGATTAAAACCGATTCTGATAATATCGAGCTGGATAATCTGAAATAAATAAATCACTAATTTTAAATAAAAATATAACCATATGGAACGACTTCTATCTGTCATTTTAGCCTTAGCTTTTACATTTGTTTTTGCTCAGAACAAACGTTTTATTTACGAATACAAATTCATTCCCGATTCAACCAATTCTGAAGATGTGAAAACCGAAATGATGTTTTTGGACACGTCAAAAGATGGTTCTAAATATTATAGTTACACGGTTTTCAATTCGGATTCTTTGATGAAAGTAGATTTGGAGAAACAATTGGCGGCTACTGGCTCGATAAATGTCCGGTCTGATATGCAAAAAGGAAGTGTGCGATATTCTGTGACCAAAACTTATCCGGATTACAAAACCAATCTCCACAGAAGGCTTTCTATGGATGCTTACAGTATTTCTGATGACCGAAAAATCAACTGGAAAATCTTATCAGATAAAGAAAAAATTGGCGAGTGGAATGCTCAAAAAGCTGAAGCGGATTTCGCAGGAAGGCATTGGATTGCGTGGTTTTCTACAGAAATCCCAATTCAGGATGGACCATATAAATTCCACGGTTTGCCGGGACTGATTGTTAAGATTGAAGATAAAACGGGTTCGCACAAAATGGAACTGAGAGGTATTAAGAATATCCAAGGTGATTTGAATATCAATGTTTTTGAGGCTAAAGAAATTGCTATCAATTCAAAACAATTCCAAAAAGTTATCAAAGAATACGAAAATGATCCGACCAAAGGAATTAAACAAATGCAAATGGGCGGCGCAACAATCGTGATGACAGGAAAAGACGGAACAACTTCCAAAATTGCCAAAGAGCAGGAAGATCGTCTGAAAAATCAAATTAAGAAAGACAATAACAGAATCGAACTTGATATTATCAAATAAAAAAAATGCCACTGGAAAGTGGCATTTTACATTTATAAAAATATTATTGTTTTTTCTTTAATTCATCACGGATTTCTGCAAGCAACAAGTCTGTAGAAGAAGGTCCTGCTGGTGCAGCTTCTGGTTTCTTATTCACTTTGTTTGCAACTTTGATTAGCCAAAACAGAACAAATGCAATTACTAAGAAACTAATAACGGATGAAAGGAAATTCCCATAAGTGACGCCGTGCCACGACAATTCCTTGATGTTTTTTGCTCCGGCTAAATCCAATGCAGGTGTTAATATAAGCGGCGTAATAACATCATCTACAAGTGATTTTACAATGGCTCCAAATGCGCCACCGATGATTACACCGACTGCAAGATCTACCACATTTCCTTTGAAGGCAAATTCTTTAAATTCTTTTACAAATCCCATAGTTGTATTTTTTATAGTTATTGATAACAAAAATAGAATTTTTTATTGATAACGGATTATTTATTCCTATTTAATAATCAATTTTATTAGTTAATTTTGAGAGTAATTATTTTTATCAAATCCTGAAAATGAAAATATTAACTGCAAACCAAATTAAAAACTGCGACATTGCAACCATCGAAAAAGGCATTAGTTCTAGTGAGTTAATGGAAAAAGCTGCAAAAAATTGTTGCGATTGGATTACAGATAATTTCAGGAATACCAATAAATTTTTGATTTTTTGCGGTAATGGAAATAATGGCGGCGACGGTTTTGCGATTGCCAGAATGCTTTATGAAAAATCTTATGATGTTGAAGTTTATATTAATGAAGGTGAATCGAAATTCTCTCCTGATGCTGAAATTAATTTCAAAAAAGTAAAAACCATCAGTGAAATTGATATCAGATATTTTTCTGAATTTTCTATGATTAATAATGAAAAATCAGTGATTATCGATGCGATTTTCGGGTACGGACTGAACAGCGAATTATCAGGCGAAACCCAATCTGTCGTAGAAAAATTAAATCAAATTAATGTTCCAAAAATTTCTATTGATATTCCAACAGGCCTATTTGCTGATAAGATAATTAATGAAACATCTACTGTTTTTAAAACAGATTTTGTATTGACTTTTAAACTTTATAAAAGAAGTTTTCTTCATTCCGAAACTGGAAAATTCTGTGGAAAAATCATAGTTTTAAATATTGATTTGGATAGAGATTTTATTAATGAAATCGAGACAGATTATTTTGTCATTGATGAAAAATTAATCAAAGATATTTACAAACCTCGTGAAGATTTCAGTCACAAAGGAACTTTCGGAAAAAGTATTTTGGTTGGCGGAAGTTATGGCAAGATTGGAGCGATATTAATGTCCACTTTATCTGCTTTGAAAACAGGAAGTGGTTTAACTTTTACAGTTGCACCGGAATGCGGAAATTTTATTCTGCAATCTCAAATTCCGGAAGCAATGTTTATGGAATCTGGCGAAAAGTATTTAGACAAAATAGAAATTCAGGAAAAGGCAGTTTACGGGATTGGTCCCGGATTGGGAAAAGAAAAACAAACACAAAAAGCGCTTTTTGATTTTCTCGGAAATTATAAAAAACCAATTGTTTTAGATGCAGATGCACTGAATATTTTGGCAGAAAATGATAAGTTAGATTTAATTCCAAAATATTCTGTCATCACACCACATCCTTTGGAATTTGAAAGGTTGTTTGGTAAAACTAAAAACTCTTTTGAAAGAATAGAATTAGCCAGACAAAAAGCCAAAGAACTGCAGATTTTTATTGTTTTGAAAGACCATCATACGGCTGTAATTACACCTGAAAAAAAAGTTTATTATAACATTACAGGCAATTCCGGAATGGCAAAAGGAGGAAGTGGCGATGTTCTAACCGGAATTCTGACTTCCTTAATTTCTCAAAAATACGACATAGAAAAAGCCTGCATTTTCGGTGTTTGGTTACACGGAAAAGCAGGCGATTTTGCTGCGGAAAAATTCTCAAAAGAATCGATGTTGCCAACGGATCTCATCAATGAAATCGGAGAAGTTTTCAAATATTTATCTTAGTAAAATTTCTTCAAAATAAGAAATTTTCCGCTATTTCATTTTTGACTTCAACATATACAAAACGCCAACTTCCGTTTCCGAAAGGTTTTCATTTTTCTTCAAAAGTTTTTTGATTTCCTTCTGAAAATAATTAACCGTGTGTCCATTTTTATAATGCTCAAAAATTCTTGGATCGATGTAAGAATCCCTCGCCACAGATGGCGTATTTCCTAATTTTTCGGAAACACCAACAATTGCATTTCGAATTCGTTTTTTTAGTTCTTTTTGCTGTTTTTTTTCGCAAATCCCTAGTTCATCCAGTATTCCGGCGGCGATCATCGTCCCGGCCCAGGTCCGGAAATCTTTCGCCGAAAATTCTTCGCCCATTATCTCCCTGATATATTGATTCAAATCCTGACTTTCTACCGTGATCAGATTATTGTCTTTATCATAATATTTGAAAAGTCTGTAACCTGGCAACTCTTCAAGTTCACCAATGGTTTTCGCTAATTTTGAATTAATAATATGTTTCTCCTGAAACTTCCCGGATTTCCCTTTGTAAGAGAAAATTATTTCGTCACCTTCAATATTCAAATGTTTTTTTCTGATGGTTGTTAAGCCGTAACTTTGGTTTTGCTGCGTATATTTTGGGCTTCCGGGTCGGAAATAAGCAGAATCCAAAAGTCTCACCATTGCTGCCAGAACTTTTTCGCGGGTCATCTTTTTCTTTCTCAGGTGTTGTCCTGTCACGCGTCTCATATGCTCCAGATTTTCTGCGAAATGTAAAATTCTGTCAAATTTATCTGCATCTTTTTTTGCTCTAAATTTTGGATTATAAATATATTGTTTTCTCCCTTTTTGATCTCTGCCGATAGCGAGGATTTTTGCACTTTTGTTAGTTGTGATTTCCACATCTTTCCACGCTGGAGGAATGACAAGCGATTTTATGTAATCTATTTTCTGTGGGTCTTTCAGCTTTTCTTTATTCTTATCAAAATAAGCAAAGTTTTTTCCAATAGCCTGTCGGGTAAGTTTCATATTTTTTTGATATTATTAAACTTCTCTAAACAAGAAAAATGCCGATTTGAGCGTTTAAAGAAAACTAATTGAAATCAATACTTTCAGACTGTTTTATGATTTTATTAACAGTGACAAAAGCCGATTTCTAAACGAAAATCTATATTTTAGCAAAAATTTTATTGATGCCAAAGACAGTTGACGATTTTAATAAAAGCAGACTCAGATCCAGTAATATTACTGTGGTCATCAGTATTTCACTGGTTTTATTCCTTGTGGGATTATTTGGATTAATATTGATTAATGCCCAAAAGTATTCCGATTACATCAAGGAACAATTGGTTGTAGAAGCTTATTTTGATGAGTATCTTGACCCTCGTGATTCTGCAAAAACACTAAAGTTCCAGGAGGAAACTTTTGCGAAAATCAAGGAGCAAAACTATGTAAAGCAGGCCAAATATATCTCTAAACAGCAAGCAACAGTTCTTGCAAAAAAACAGTTGGGAATAGATGCAGATGCATTATTTGAAGAAGATATTTTCCCTGCATCTGTAGAAGTAACTTTGAAGCCGGAATTTGTAGATCCTGCAAAAATTGATGGTGTGGTAACGCAACTGAAAGCAATCAATGGTGTAAAAGATGTTGCGAATGACAATCAGCTGACAATCGATGTTTATAATAATCTGAACAGGATTTTAACCTGGATTTTGGCTTTCTCGATTTTATTTTTAATTGTCGCCATTGTCCTGATTAATAATTCAATCCGACTGAAGATATTTTCGAAAAGATTTATTATCAAAACAATGCAGCTGGTTGGTGCAAAACGAAGATTCATTTTGATGCCTTTTATCAAGGAAGCTTTGGTTCTGGGATTAATTGGATCTGTAATAGGGATTCTGGCTTTAGGCGGTCTCTGGTATTATTTTACCAGTCAGATCGGAACTCCATTTGTACAGGATACCAATCAATATGTCTTTTTAGTAATCATAGTTTTATTCGTTGGTATTTTCATTACCGTTGCAAGTACTATCTTTGCAACCTGGAGATTCTTACGAAGCAACGTAGATGATCTTTATTATTCTTAAAAAATGGCAAAGAAAACAAATAAATATTCGGCAGATCAAATTGGTAAAAAAACTGAAACTGTAGAAAAAAAAGCATTCTATTTTGGAAGCAAAAATTTAAAATTGATGTTAATTGGTCTCGGACTTATTTTATTAGGATTTGTTCTGATGATGGGAGCGGACGCCAACACAACGCCTGATGGAAAATTTGATCCGAATTATTGGAACGAAGGAATTTTTTCTTTCCGAAGAATCAGATTAGCACCAATGTTGGTCATTGCAGGATTTGTAGTCCAAATCGTTGCAATATTGAAAAGAAACAAAGATTAGAATTAAAATCAAATACAAAATACAAACTTTGTCTTAGTGAGAACTGAGACAAAGTTTTTTTTAATAAAACTAAAGAAACAATGGATTTAATCAAAGCAATTATCATTGCAATCATAGAAGGACTTACAGAATATCTACCGATTTCTTCAACCGCTCATATGGGATTCGCTGCGAGTCTGATGGGATTGGAAGAAACCGAATTTCTGAAGATGTTCCAAGTTTCAATCCAATTCGGAGCAATACTTTCTGTGGTTGTAGCTTATGGCAAAAAGTTCTTTGATTTCAGTAATCTTCAGTTTTATTACAAGTTGGCTTTTGCAGTTTTACCGGCTTTAATCATTGGTTTTTTCTTAGATGATTTGATTGAATCTGTTCTCGGAAACCAAATCGCTATTTCATCTGTTTTAGTCCTAGGTGGAGTAGTTTTATTGTTTGCAGACAGCTGGTTCAAAAATCCAGTTATTCATGATGAGAAAGAAATCACGATAAAAAAAGCTGTGACGATTGGCTTTTGGCAATGTCTGGCAATGATGCCTGGAACGAGTAGAAGTGCTGCCTCAATAATTGGTGGAATGTCTCAGGGATTATCCAGAAAAGCTGCTGCAGAATTTTCATTTTTCCTTGCAGTTCCTACAATGTTGGCTGTAACACTTTATTCAGTTTTTGTGAAAACCTGGGGAAAAGAAACTGCGAATCCGCAGAAAGGTTATCAGATGATCTTAGAATCTCAGGATCATATTATGATTTTTGTTGTTGGAAATATTGTAGCATTTGTTGTGGCTTGGATCGCAATCAAATCTTTCATCAGCTTGTTGAACAAATATGGTTTCAGACCTTGGGGTTGGTATCGTATTTTTGTTGGAATTGCGTTGTTGATTTATTTTTATTATTTTAAATAAGATTATTTGGGCAGCAATTTCCGCCTTCCGTTCCCAATCTTTTTGCCTGGCTTTTTCCAGCCTCAAAAAGGATTTCCACTCAAGTCGGGCTGCATCAGACTCAATTTTTAATGAATCTAAAAACTAAAAACAAACAACTAATAACAAATCTGAAATGACAGCAGAAGAACTACAGTCCGGACACATATTTCTATTGGACAAGCCGTTGGATTGGACCTCATTTCAAGCTGTCAATAAGTTGAAGTATAAACTTAAAAATGAGTTCAAAGAATTACCAAAGAAATTCAAAATCGGTCACGCAGGAACTTTGGATCCACGAGCAACGGGACTTTTGATTGTTTGTACAGGTAGATTTACCAAAAGAATTCCGGAAATTCAGGACGCGCCAAAAGAATACTGGACAGAAATAAAAATCGGCGTTCAAACCGAATCTTACGATACTGAGAAACCAGAAATCCTGCAAACCGATTTTTCTCACATTACAGAAGAAAGTATTCACGAAACTTTAGCAAAATTCATAGGCGAAATAGATCAGAAACCGCCCGTTTTTTCGGCACTTAAGATTGATGGGAAACGTGCCTATGATTTGGCGAGAGCTGGAACAGAAGTTGAAATGAAATCCAGAAAAACAACGATTCTATATCTTAATAATATAAAAATCGATCTACCTTTTATTTCTTTTACTGTTGGCTGCAGCAAAGGAACTTACATTAGAAGTTTAGCGCACGATATTGGTCAAGAACTGAAAGTTGGTGCTTATCTTACGCAACTAAGACGTACAAAAATTGGAGATTATTCAGTAGAAGAAGCAAGTTCAGATTTTATTAATGATGATTTCAAAATCTCATAATAATTGTATTATCATCTTTCAGGGTGCAACTTTCGTAGGTATTTCTTCGGAGCAACAGTTTTTAGCAACAAAAAATATACAGTTTACAGGCAGGATTAAATTTTTATATTTCAACGTTTATTTTTTACCATTTTATAATTAGTAAAGATGTTTTATATTTTTCAATAAAATTATACCCATAATTATTTTTCAATACTTTTATTTCAATATTGTTTAGGTGTTAAATTTTAAATAAATGTTTAATTTTCTTGTGTTATTCAATGCTATAGCCTATTTTAGCTGTCCTTTTAAAATAAACGTTTAATTTAAATTTAGATTCATGAAAAAAATTCTATTATCTTTAATTGCTACATCAGCAATTTTTTATTCTGTAAATGCACAAACAACAAAATATTCTTTTGAAGCTTCAGAAGGTTTTACAATAGGAGATGTTTTGGGACAAAATGAAAACATCGACACTTTTTGGAGTGATGTTACTGCTATAGGAGAAACTGCTGAAGTTAGTTCTGAGCGCGCATCTGATGGAAGTAATTCTATCAAGATTGTTAATTACGATGACGGGGAACAAGGAGGAATTTACATTACAAATGTACCTTCATATGGCAAAACTACCATTTCCTATGATGTGTTTGTTCCTGAGTTAGGAGGTTCTGATAATATTTTCGGAGTCTTTACATCAGAAGGTGGATTGATTAATGTTGACTTCGATTATGAAGGGAATGTTCTTATTGGGAATTATGAGACAGAAGAATATGAAGAAGTTGCGACTTATAATAGCAACACTTGGTATAATCTAAAAGTTGAAATAGATTTTTCTTCCAGAGAAATTAAATATTACCTAAATAATTCTTTGATTCATACTGGTACAGCTGTTGGAACGTCAACAAGTATTTCGGAGTTGGATTTTGCAATTGATAATTTTGGGACTGATGCATATTTTGATAATATCCAAGTTAAGGATGCTACATTAGCTGTTTCTGAAGTGGGCAAAAAAGATATTTTCAGAGTATATCCAAATCCAACTGTAGATATTGTTAACTTTGACGTAGTTGGAAAAATCAATTCTGTAGAAGTTTATGATGCAGCTGGAAAATTAGTGAAAAATACTAAAGATGGAGCAAAAGCATTAAGCTTATCTACACTTAGCAAAGGCAACTATGTTGTAAAAGTTCAGACAGAAAATGCTACTTACACGAAGAAAGTAATCAAAAAGTAATCAAGTTATTTTGATTGATGCTAAGCCTCACAATTTTAAGTGAGGCTTTTTTTATTGTATTGAACTTCAAGAAACCATATTTTTGTAAAAGATTTAGAAGAATAAAGAATTGGAAAAAATTAGAATCAATAAATATTTGTCAGAAGTTGGATTTTGTTCCAGAAGAGCTGCCGACAAATTGTTGGAAGAAGGTAGAATTACCATCAACGGCTCAGTTCCGGAAATGGGAACCAAAGTTTCTGATGAAGACGAAATCTTCGTAGATGGCAAGACAATCAGAAAACCTAAAGATGAAGATTTTGTTTACATTGCCTTCAACAAACCTGTTGGAATCGTTTGTACAACGGATACGAAACGCGAGAAGAACAATATTATTGAGTATATCAACCATCCAAAACGTATTTTCCCAATCGGACGGTTAGATAAACCTAGCGAAGGTTTGATTTTGTTGACTTCCGACGGTGATATTGTCAATAAAATACTAAGAGCCAGAAACAATCACGAGAAAGAATATTACGTGAGGGTCAATAAACCAATTACTGAAAAATTTCTTGAAAAAATGAGGAATGGTGTCCCAATTCTTGACACAATAACCAAAAAATGTGAAGTCGAAAAAATCGATACAATGAACTTCCGAATCGTTCTCACGCAAGGTTTAAATCGCCAAATCCGAAGAATGTGTGAACATCTGGATTACGAAGTAAAAAAGCTGAAAAGAATCCGAATTATGAATATTAAGCTCGATCTTCCGGTTGGAAAATGGCGAGATCTAACTGATTCTGAAATGAAGGAGTTGAATAGCCTTCTTTCCGACTCTGAAAAAACTATTTAGTTAATTTTTATTTTATAAAATTTTCTAATTATTTTTTACTTTTTTATCCTTTTTTCTGTTTATGATTATTTAAAATTCGAATTAACTTACTTTATATATTAAAAAAATATCATTTTTATAGAATAATAGCTGCTAATATATATCATTTTTGAGAACGTTTAAAATAGATTGTGCTTTTCTACATTTGCCATCTTAAAATTTTTAAACTATTACAAAAATGAAAAAATTATTTATTGCAAGTGCAATTGCTATGTTTGGGTTAGTGAGTGCTCAGAAAAACACTTTGTTAGTTGGTGGGAATATTGACTTCACTTCAGAAAAAACTGGAGACTACAAAGAAAACTCATTTGAATTTAACCCAAAAGTTGGGTATCAGTTTGCTGATCATTGGACAGCAGGTATAGAATCTTCAATTGGGTCCTCAAAAACTAAAAACTCAGTAACAACTCAGTCTGACATGAGCAATTTTTCTATAGGAGCATTTGGTCGTTATACGATGCCTTTAAATGAAACTTTTGCTTTCTTCACTGACCTAGGTGTTGGTTATCAATCTATTAAAAATAAATTATCAGATGCAAAAGCAGATGGAATGTATGCGCAATTGACACCTGCATTGTTCATCAATTTCAAAAATAGTTTTGGATTGAACTTTAGTATCGGTGGTTTAGGATATGGATCAATGAAACCTTCAGGAGGTGGCGATTCTACTAATAGTTTCAATTTAAATTTTGGTAAAACTGTAAGTATTGGTATTTCTAAAAACTTTGGATTGAAATAATTCAAAATTGAAATAATTTAAAAGATCCGCGATTTTAATTGCGGATCTTTACTTTATATAAAGTCTCATTTTTTCCTCATATTCAGGTTTCAATTTCAAATATTTCCAGATTTTTTTATCGTCAGGATAAGAAATTCTATAAAAAATAATTCTATCTGCGGAAAATCGGAAATACGGATGTTTTTTCAGCCAATCTTCAGGCGCATCAACCAAGGAATATTTTGCTACATCAGAATTATCAAGTTTTGCGACGTATATTAGTTTTTCACCCAAAGCTCTGTCTATTTCATAAGTTTCAAGCAGTTGATTTTTATTGATAAATCCACCTAATTTCTTACGGAAAGCCAGAATTCCAGCAGAATCTTTCTCGGTAAATCCAAATTCCTGCAGTTGTTTGAAAGTAATTTGGTTCAGATTAATTTTCGCAAAATCAGTTTTTTCTGCGACTGTAGTTTTTTCCTCGGTTTGTTTAGGTTTATTTGCAACAGAAAGCTTAATCCAAGGTTTCATTTCCTCAAATTTTTCAGACGGAATCATATAACATTTTTGAATATCTTCCAATGATTTGAAAGAGCCTTTTAGAATTTTGTCTCGATATTTCAAAATCGAAATAGCTTGTTTTTCGGAAAATCCTAACTCCTGCCACTGTTGTTCATTCAGCTCATTTGGATCAAAGTAATGATTGATTTTAACAACTTCTTTTTCTTTCTTTTTCTCAAATTTTTGAGCCAAGTTTTCTGGAGTCTTATCTTGTAAAATCAAGTAAGGTAACATCTGCGCAAATTGCTCATCATTAATCATAAAACATTCTTTCAGCTTTTCTTTGCTGATGAAGCTTCCGCCGAGATAATTTTTATATTTAAGAATTGCAGAAGCTTGTTTCTCAGAAAAACCTAAGTTTTCCCAATCTTTTTGAGAATAAGAATCCGGATTGAATTTCCCTTTGATATTCAGCTTTTTCTTTTCGTAAGGTTTGTAATTGGACTGATTATTTTTGAAATCGGAATTATTTTCAGGAAGTAGAATGTAATTTTTAAGCTGTTCATATTTCTCTGGAGTCAATGCATAGCATTTTTTGAACTGCTCCTTAGACTTGAAATTTCCACCAACAATTTCTTTGTATTTCAGAATCGTTTTGATTTGTTTTTCCGTAAAGCCAAGATTCTTCCATTGACTTCCATCTAAATCATTAGGATTGAAATCCGTTAAAATGATTTTTTCAGTTTTTGGTGTGATGAAGGTGATTTTTGGCGTTTCAATATGTTGATTTTTCTTATAATATGAAAAAGCAAATTGAAAAAAAATAATGAAAATTCCGAAAATAGCAAGACTGAGAATCTGCCTTTTCCGGATTTGGAAAGGTAATTTTGGATTCATCTTTTGTGTTTTAACCAAAGTTAAATAAAAAATGAATCGAAAATAAAGTTTTAGCAAAAATAATTTTAATTAATCGTTCAGAGAATTCTTCAACTTCAAAAGTTCTGCTTTGATGAATTCTAATCGGTCGATAATCGTGATGGTTTCTGAGATTTTCGTATTAGTTGTCAGCGCAACTCTCGCACCATCTAAAGTGTAACCTTTTTCCTTAACCAAATGATAGATAATCTTTAGATTCTCAATGTCAGAAGGTGTGAAATAGCGGTTTCCTTTCTTGTTTTTCTTAGGTTTGATGATAGGGAATTCCTGTTCCCAATAGCGAATCAGGGAAGTGTTGACATCAAAGGCCTTGGCAACTTCGCCAATGGAATAATAAAGTTTGTCCGGAAGATTGAGTTTCATTGATTAAAATCGAATTCTCAAAGATAATTATTTTTAATTCGTTTATACAAATCGTAAATTGCGACTTTATAATTTAGAATATGAAAAGTTTTTGGAAGTTTGGTTATCTGGCAGTTTTAATGATTTTGATGCATTGCAAAGTTCAGAATGCAAACGAAAAATTGTTTGAAGTTCCACCAACTTTAATTTCGAGTCAGTTTACTTTTACAGAAGGTCCGGCTTCTGACAAAGGAGGAAATGTCTATTTTACCGACCAACCGAATGACAAGATCTATTTCTGGAACTGGAAAACCAATAAAATTGAATTATTTCTTGCCAAAACAGGACGAGCCAATGGCACTTATTTCGATAAAAATGATAATCTGATTACCTGCTCCGACGATGATGGAGAAATCTGGAAAATCTCAAAAAATAAAGATATAGAAGTTTTGTCCAAAGGTTTTGAAGGCAAAAGATTGAACGGACCTAATGACCTTTGGATTGATAAATTTGGCGGAATGTATTTCACGGACCCACTTTATAAAAGGGATTATTGGAAAAATTTCAAGGAAGAAATTATTGATAAAAATCTGTATTACCGAAATCAGAACGGAACGATAACAAAACTGGAAACCTTTGTTCAACCGAACGGAATTATAGGTTCTCAAAAACTGAAAAAGCTGTATGTTTCTGATATTGATGCCAATAAAACTTATGTTTACAATATTTTGGGCAAAGGAAAATTGTCTGAGAAAAAATTATTCTGCGAAATGGGTTCAGACGGAATGACTTTGGATAGCCAAGGAAATCTTTATCTCACAGGAAAGGGTGTTACGATTTTCAATAGTAAAGGAGAAAAACTAACCAATATTCCGATTGATGAAGACTGGACTTCTAATGTAACTTTTGGCGGGAAAAATAATTCGACTTTGTTTATCACAGCTTCACATTCTGTTTATATTTTGCCGATGAATGTTTCCGGAATCAAATAAAAAAATCGCTTATTAATAAGCGATTTCTATTTTTATCTTTTTGCCTTTCAGTTTTTCGTTGACCAATTGTTTCAGTAATTCAATGGTTTTTTTTCGGTTAACGGCAACGTAAGAAGTTGTGTCTTTGACCTCAATTAAACCAATGTCATCTTTTCCAAGACCACCTTTTTTAATCAAGTAACCAACAATATCAACCTTGTTGACTTTGTCTTTTTTTCCGGCACTGATGTAAATGGTTTGATTCGGTGTTCTTTCCGGAACGCGGTTGCTTTCCGAAACGTTTTCTTCTGGCGTATTGCTTTTGATGAAAGGAAAATTTTCATCTTCAGTCATTATGAGATAAGCAAAACCTTTGGCGTTCATTCTCGCCGTTCGCCCGTTTCTGTGGATGAAGGCATCTTCTTTCGGAGGTAATTGATAATGCACAATCGATTCCACTTCTGGAATATCTAAACCTCGGGAAGCCAAATCTGTCGTAATCAAAATTCTCGCAGAATCGTTTCTGAATTTTAGCAAAGCACGTTCACGTTCGTCTTGTTCCATTCCGCCGTGGAAAGTTTCCCGTTGGATTCCTTTTTCTCTCAATAATTCTGAAATTCTGTCCACCGCATCTCTGTGATTGCAGAAAATCAGCGTTCTTTTGTTTCCGATTTTACAGATGAGTTGGAAAAGTGTGTTCAGTTTCTCTTCAGGCGTTGTCATTACCTTTTTCAGCTGAATGTTCGGTTTTGACTCGTTTTCTTTGAGGAAATTGATCTTCTTTTCGTTGTTGAGTTCTAAAAACTTCGGAATGTTGTCCATCACCGTTGCCGACGTCAAAATACGTTGCGAAAGTCTGGTCAATGAACCAACAATATATTCCATATCTTCCTGAAAACCGAGTTCCAAAGCTTTGTCAAATTCGTCCAAAACCAAAGTCTTGATCGTCTCAGGATTAAAATTTTCATTTTTCAGGTGATAAGCAATTCTTCCCGGCGTTCCAATCAAAACTGCCGGCGCTTCTATCAGATTATTGATTTCTATCTTTTTGTCATGCCCACCATAAGCCACAGAAACTTTGAAGTCTGATCCCATAGATTTGAAAACCTGCTCAATTTGTAAAGCCAATTCTCTTGCCGGAACTAATATTAAAACCTGAATTCCTTTGACATCAGATTTTAAATTTCTGAGAACAGGAAATAAAAACGCTAAAGTTTTTCCAGAACCTGTTGGCGAAAGCAAAACAATATCTGTTTCATTTTCAGATGCTGTATATGTAGATTTCTGCATTTGATTCATATCAGTGATTTGCAGTTTTTCGAAGATCGGTTGTAATTCCATTTTGCAAAGGTAATTCTAAATGGAATTTAAACTAATTCTCGTAAATCTTTTTTTGAAATTTTTGTGTTTTCTAAAATCAGAATTTCATCAGCAATTTTCCGGACATCTTCGGAATGATGGCTGATGATGAAGATTATTTTTTCTGATTTTAATTTCTGAATCAAATGATAAATAAAATTTCTATTGGTTTCGTCAAGCGAAGATGTTGGTTCGTCTAAAATGAGAAACTTAGGATTGTGATACAGAGCTCTCATCCAACCTAATAATTGTTTTTGTCCTCCAGAAAGATTGATGCCTTCTTCTCCAACCAAAGTTGTAAAACCTTGTGGCAAAGAATTAATAAATTTATCAAAACCTAAAGAGATAAGTTGCTGTAATTTTTCTTCGTTAATGTTCTCTTCCAGAATGATATTTTCCAGAATATTACCATTGAAAAGCTGAATGTTTTGCGGAACAGTACTGACCAAATTTCTCCAACTATCAATTGAAATGTTTTTAAGATTAAGGTTTTCATTAATGATAATTTTACCGTTTTCCGGAGCGTAATTTTTTTGTAGAATCTCTGTGAATGTCGTTTTTCCACTGCCGCTTTCGCCAAGAAGACAAGTGATTTTTCCTTTTTCGAGTGTTAGAGAAACGTCATTTAGCAATCTGCTTCTTCCGTTGAATCTGAAATCAATATTTTTAATCTCAATTGAATTAATTTCCGTAATTTTTTCTCCTTCTGATTTCTCTTTTTCTAATGATGAATATTCAAACATTCTGTCAAAAGCAACTCGTGCTTCCTGAACGGGAATGCTTGCCAAAGCCAGATTGGTAATTGCCGAAAGCAACGAGCTTGAAATTCCGATGATTGCCATCAGTTCTCCAACTTTGATTTCGTTATTCAAAACATTATAAGAAGAAAAACTCAAAATTCCTAATAATACAAATACCAAAGCAACTCCCGAATAGAGAGAGATTCGGAGATTGAGATTTCCCAATTCAAATATAGATTTTTGAAAATTCCCAAAAATGAATTGATTTTTATTAAGGAATAAATTTTGTTTGGAGAAACCTTTTACAACGTCTATTCCTCTGATGCTATCTATATAATTGGCTTCATTCGTACTGTAAGCCTGCATCACATTTTTCTGAGACTCAATAATTTTCTTGTTGAATCTGAAAATCAAAACAAAAATAATGGGCGAAACAATTAAACAAAACACAGCTAGTTTCCACGAATAATAAAACAGAAAACTAATTGGGATAATGATATTCAGAATATCTGTTGCAGTATTGATGATGAGAAGTTTGATGACGTTTTGGATTCTTTGGGTGTCATTCAGTCTCGCTACAAAATCTCCATTTTTTCGGGTGTCAAAAAATATTTTCGGGAGATGAAGCAAAGATGAGTAGAATTTGCCATTGATTCTTTCGTTAAAAGATTGGCTTTGTTTGATGATGTAAAGCTCTCGCAATGCCTGAATGATAACTCTTCCCAAAAGTAAAAAACCAAGAAATCCAATGCTGAGAAATAAAACATTTAGTTTTCTTTTTGGGAGAATATCATCAATCAGTTTTTGAGAAAAAATAGACATAGACATCCCAAGCAACGTGAAAATAACGCCAAGAAAAATAATAATAAAAACTGCTTCTTTGTCCTCAGAGATGAGATTTTTCAACCAGTTGATTTTTTCTTTATTCGTTTGGGTTACTTTTTTGAAATTTTCGTTAGGCTCAAGCGTTAGGCAGGTTTTGGAGATCCAGACTTTTTCCAGTTCTTCTTTTTTCCAATATTCTATCCCTTTGGCAGGATCTCCAATACAAAATTTAGAATCTCCAAGAGAATCATAAGAATAGCAGATAACATAATGTTCATATTTTTGGTCTATAACAATGTGTAATATCACGGGTTCGCCGTGTTCTATCAAAGCATTGATGTCAGCTTCACAACCTTCAGCATCGAAGCCGATTTCTTTTGCACATTGATATAATCCTAATAAAGTAGTCCCTGTTTTAGATGTGCCGCTTTTTTCTCTCAGATTTTCCAAGGAGATATCGCCTCCGTAATATCTTACCAAAGATTGCAGACATCCAACACCACAATCCGTCTGGTCTTTTTGCAGAGAGAAGGTTTTTTGGATTTGTTTATTATTTTTCATTAAAATTAGATAGAATTTTTTCTAATTTAATAGCACCAGTGCTTCTATGAACTAATTTGTTTTCAGAATTGTAACCAAGAAAATAGGGGATCCCTGTCATAGCAAATTTCAGATAGACTTCAGATTTTGGGTCGTTGCACCAAGTAATATTTTTGGTTTTATCTAGTTTATATTTTTCAGCAAATTTTTTGATTTCGTTCAAAGGTTTATCTGTAAACATTATCCAGTTGATATCCGGATGTTTTTTATTGATTTTGGTAAGCTCATCCATCTCTGCCTGACAGTATTCGCAATCCGGATTAAAGTATACCAAAACTTTGTTTCCTTCCGGCAAATTATGATTGGTCAATGAATTTCCGTTGATGTCATTCACTGAAAAAGTTGGGATGTTTTTTAAAGCTTCTACTTTGGATTTTTTCTTTTGGAAATTGGAAAAGAGATAGATGAGAATTCCAATCGCAAGAATAGGAATTAAAACAGCGAATATTTTTAAAAATTTTTTCTTTTTCATTTTTGAGCTCAATGATTTCTTATCAGTTGGGTTTTAAACGATTCTAATTTGACCAGATAATAGATTGAGAAAAATAAATATTGAATCGAGCAGAATCCAAAAATAAATAACAAGTGATTTCCAAATCCTTTAAAATTTAGAATTAAAGTTATCAATGCGGCGAAAAAACTCATGATACTGATGTAAATGACTGCATTTTTTAAACTCATACTTAGAACACCGGTCAATAAATTCCAGCCAATAAGTTTGTCTGTTATTTTTAATTTGTCATCTTCTGAAAAGTCTAGATAAACACGTTGAGAAAAGTCCAATTTCACAATGATTTTTTGGTTTTCTTCATAGAATTTGTAATCATATTTTTTGAGAAATTGTATAGTTTTTTCTTTTTCCATTTGTTAATTTGATTTCCAATTATTGTAATATAGCATTGTTACAACCAGCCACAGGGCTGGAATTTTAAAATCGTGGTAGTCATTTTTCCAATTTAAGATCATATCAAATAGTAAATAAATTGTTGCGATGCCACAAATAATAAAACCCAAAAGGGAAAAATTTTTCTTATTGAAATTAAAGTTTATCAATACTGAGAATTAAGAATTAGAAAGCAAACAATCCCTGTCCAAAATATCAAACCAACGCCGTAGGTAAGTGAAACCAACCCGAAAGATTTGAGGAGTTTTACTTTTTGACCAGACAATTCATAAATCCCATAAGCGAGAATCCCCCAATAGAACAGTTCAAAAAGATTGACCAATTGTAACGGATAAGCCAGCCACTTTTCTGTAGAGATATGCTCCCGAATATTAATAAGCGAAATGGGGTAGTAGGTTTGCAGATCTTCCAACGTATAATCTGTATCGATCCAATGGAAATTGACAAACTTATAAAAGCCTGCAATTACAAAAACAAATTCTGCGATAAGTGCCAGAAAAACAAAATCGGAAAACTTTACTTTTTCTAACCCTTCTAAGTCTAAAAGTTTAATAAAATTAAGACAAAATGCACTTAGCAAAACTTTAATACCAATCAGTAGAGGTGTGACTGCGTAAGACACCCACCACCATTTTTTCTGGGTTTCCATATAGTTTTGTACAATGTCGTTTGGATAATCTTTGGAAAGGAAATCCAAAATTTTTGAGCTTGTGGAGATGTATGTTTTATCTAAAAAAGATAACAAAAGATAGAAAATAATTAAACTTATAAATAATGTGAGATTTTTCATTATTTTTTTTAATCATTAACATTTCTTTTCTTACTAAAGATACTTTTTGCAGTATATAATATTACTATAACTGCTAGACTAATTATTAAATGTATCATTATAATTTTTTTTAAAAACAGTGCTTTATGACTAAAACACTGTTCAATGGTTGAATGTGAAATTACTTTTTCTTTTTAGAATTATGTTGATATCCTAAAGCAATTATAATTATTATAATACAAATTATGTATCCGCTAGACATTCAATTAATCCTGATGAGAAACAGTTTCTAAACAACCTAACGTCGTTAATCCACCTACTATTGGATTCATTCCCGATGCAATTCCAGCAGCTAATCCAAGACAAGCACATCCAAAATGTACATTGATTCCTCCTTGTAAATTCTCCATTTGAGAAATTTCTAATTTTTTCATTTGTATATGATTTTAATTTGTTTTTTAGTTTTCTTCGTGAAAACCTGTAGCAAATTTGTGAGGAAAATATTTTACTTCCTATTCCATTTTGGAATAATCGTACTTTTTAAGCTATTTATTGTTTTTTTGAAGACGATAAAAAGTCATAATTGAACAAGATAGTAATATCAATGAAAGTAAGCTATACCAGATATTTTTATATTCTTTCATTATATAATATGTTAATAATGAAGAGAAAATAATTACAATAATATTTAATGTTTTTTTTGTAGACATAATTTTTTTTGTAAAATAAAGTTGAGTATACGGATATACTCAACTTTTACAATTACATGCAGTAAGATGCATAAGCGATTCCTGCTCCTGCTGCTAAACAACCACCAACACCAGTTTCAATAAGACCTACTCCTAAACCTGTAAGAAACGCAAGAGTTGCACAGCTTTTAATTGAATTGAGACCTCCATTAAAACTCTCCATTTGCGAAATTTCTAATTTTTTCATTTGTAATAAAATTTTTGTTTGTTTTTTAGTTTTCCTCGTGAAAACCTTTAACAAATTTGTAGGTAAATTTTTTATTTTCCTATTCCATTTTGGAATAATCGTATTTTTTAAGTTTTTTTTAAGTTTTAATGAATATTATTTTTTTTAAATTGCTCTACACAAATGATAAAACTAATGACCGAAAAAGATCTTGGCTTTAAAATAAAAAAGCTGCGTGAAGAAAAACAGATGTCTCAGGAAGAATTAGCTCTTCAGCTCAATATTTCTCAAAGTAAACTTTCCAAAATAGAGAATGGACAATTAAAAGCAGACTTAATTTTTATTATGGGAATTTGTAATTGCTTTTGTGTAGAGATTACTTATTTTCTAAGTCAGTTTATTTAGATATTACATAATTTCCAATTCAAACTTGTTTTTTTGTTGAAACCCATAGCCCCGATTGACTCTAATCTTTTAATTTGTTTTTGAATCGTCGAATCTCGTTCCTCGATTTGCAACGGCATCCTTTTTTTGCTTGGGGAAAGCTTTGGCAAAAAAGATATAGTGAAAAGCGGGATTAAGCTCCTAAATACTAGTTTAATTTCAATTTGATTTTCAATCAGTTATGTTGAAATTGAATTTGTTGAAAATTATTGTTGGTTTCAAATATTTTGCTTAATTTTGCACCACTTTTGTGAGCGCACTTTCGGCGAAGTAAAACATTAAGAATTAACATCTTCCATATTTTTCAGGAATCACAGCAAAGCCAAAGTCTGAAGGAATTAGGAATACAAATTTTATTAGAAAATGTCAAAAGAGACAAATTCAGCAGAGGTTCTTTTGAACCAAAACGTAGCACCAGAACAATTTGATTGGGATTCTTTCGAATCAGGTCTTAACGCAGAAGACAGAAGCGAGAAGAAAGAATTGGAAGAAATCTATAATGGTTCTCTTAACAATCTTGCAGATAACGACGTAATCGTTGGGAAAGTGGTAAGATTGACTGATAAAGAGGCTATCGTAGATATCAACTTCAAATCTGAAGGTGTTATTTCTCTAAACGAATTCCGTTACAACCAAGGTCTTAAAGTAGGCGATGAAGTTGAAGTAATGGTTGACAGAAGAGAAGATAAAACCGGACAATTACAGTTATCTCACAGAAAAGCTAGAACGCTTAAAGCTTGGGATAGAGTAAACGAACTTCATGAAACTGGAGAGATCGTAAACGGTTTTGTGAAATCCAGAACTAAAGGAGGTATGATCGTTGATGTTCACGGAATCGAAGCATTCTTGCCAGGTTCTCAAATTGATGTTAAGCCAATTAAAGATTACGATCAGTTTGTAGGAAAAACTATGGAGTTCAAAGTTGTGAAAATCAACCCTGAGTTCAAAAACGTAGTGGTATCTCACAAAGCGTTGATCGAAGCGGATCTTGAAGGTCAAAAAAGAGAGATCATCGGTCAATTAGAAAAAGGACAGGTTCTTGAAGGAACTGTTAAAAATATTACTTCTTACGGTGTATTCGTAGATCTAGGAGGTGTTGACGGATTGATCCACATCACAGACCTTTCTTGGTCTAGAGTGAACCATCCATCTGAGATCTTGGAAGACGGACAAACTGTAAAAGTTGTTATCCTTGATTTTGATGATGAGAAAACTAGAATCCAATTGGGTATGAAGCAATTAGAAGCTCATCCTTGGGATGCTCTTTCTGCTGACTTGAAAGTTGGTGACAAAGTAAAAGGAAAAGTAGTAGTTCTTGCTGACTATGGTGCATTCGTAGAAATTGCTCCGGGTGTAGAAGGATTGATCCACGTTTCTGAAATGTCTTGGTCTACTCACTTGAGAAGCGCAGGAGATTTCGTGAAAGTAGGTGATGAAGTAGAAGCAGAGGTTCTTACTCTAGACAGAGAAGACAGAAAAATCTCTCTTGGTATCAAGCAATTGAACAAAGATCCTTGGGAAAATATCGAAGCTAAATATCCAGTAGGTTCTCAACACGTTGGAACTGTAAGAAACTTCACAAACTTTGGAGTTTTCGTAGAATTGGAAGAAGGAATTGATGGATTAATCTATATCTCTGATCTTTCTTGGACTAAGAAAATCAAACACCCATCTGAGTTCTGTGCAGTTGGAGATAAATTAGATGTTGTAGTATTGGAATTGGATACTCAAGCAAGAAGATTGTCTCTAGGTCACAAACAATTGACTGAGAATCCTTGGGATAAATTCGAAACTAAATATGCTGAAGGAACTGTACACGCTGGAAAAGCAACTGAAGTACACGATAAAGGTGCTTCTGTACAATTCGAAGATGCTGAGGTTGAAGCTTTCTGCCCATCAAGATTATTAGAGAAGGAAGACGGATCTAAAATCAAAAAAGGAGAAGAAGCTCAATTCAAAGTAATCGAATTCAACAAAGAATTCAAAAGAGTAGTAGTTTCTCATACAGGAATCTTCCGTGACGAAGAGAAAAAGAATGTAAGAGATAACTCTAACAACAACAGATCTAACAATGTATCATCTTCTTCTAACAACGAAGAAAGATCAACTCTTGGTGATATCGATGCATTAGCAGAATTGAAAAGAAAAATGGAAGAAGGTAAATAATCACCTTTAATCATTTTAAAATAATGAAGCCACCTTTCTTAGGTGGCTTTTTTAGCCAAAAAAACAATTATATATAAAATTAACCTATGAAAAAAATTCTATTATCTTTAAGCTTAATTACAGCAGCTTTTTCATCTGCACAAATTAGTTTGAGTGAAGGTTTTGAAAATGAGACTTACCCGTTTACAAACGATAAATTTTTTAGAAGTAAAGTTTTACCTGCTTGTGTAGGTTCTTATACTTTAAATAAAGAATTCTATAAAGAAGAAACTGCATCAACTGTATTTGCTTCTTCTGCCTCTAATGGAGGAAAATTGGATATATCTTTTAAATACAAAACTCATATTCTTTTAAATGGCTCTGTAAATGGAACAATGAAGGTAGAATATTCGGTAGATGGAGGACAAAATTACCAAACTTTGGAATCGATTAATTTAAATGCTGTATTCTCCTGCAAAACTTGGACGGGTTCTATTCCGCAAGGTAGCATTCCTGCCAATGCAGATTTTAAATTCCGAATTTCAGGTCAGTGGACAACTGGAGATTATTGGTTACTTTTAGATGATTTCAAAATAACTCAATCTCCATTCCTGGCGGCTTCTGATGTTACTAAAAAAGAAACTTTAGTATATCCAAATCCATTCAAAGATGTCATCTATTTGGAGAATGCCGATGCGATAAAATCTGTATCAATTACTGATGTTTCCGGAAGAAATATTAAAGCAGTAACTGTAGTTTCAAAAGAAATCAAACTTTCTGAACTCAAAAAAGGAATATATATCATGACTATTGAGAATAAAGATGGAAGTAAGAAACAAACTAAGTTAATAAAGGACTAAGAAAAAAAATAAAGCGTTTCGAACCCCGAAGCGCTTTTTCTTTAAAAAGATTGATTGTATTTATGAAACATATTTATTTAAGTTCTTAGGGAGAATAAATATTAAGTCGTAAATTCGCCGGCTCTCTAAAAAATTATGGAAAAGAAAAATATTTTAAAAGGCGTTGTATTTGTTGGAATCGGGGCGAGCATCTACGGAATGCTGGCAACATTTGTTAAAATGTCATACAATGATGGCTTTACAACTTCAGAAGTCACAACTGCACAATTTGTGTTAGGTTTGATAGGATTATTGATTTTAAATGTAATTCAGACAAAAACCTCAAAAAGACAATTGTCTGCACCAACTCCGAAAGAAATCAGAATGCTGATGCTGGCTGGAACATCGCTCGGCTGTACCAGTTTGTTCTATTACATTGCCGTTCAGTACATCAATGTATCTATAGCTATTGTATTGTTGATGCAATCAGTGTGGTTCAGTGTGGTTGTAGAAAGCTTCATTACCAAAAAATTCCCGAATGCGAAGAAAGTTGTTGCAACAATCATAGTTTTGTTAGGAACTGTTCTGGCAACCAATCTAATTAATCTCAATGTCAAAATTGACTGGCACGGAATATTTTGGGGGCTTTTGGCTGCAGCATCTTTCACAATGACGATGTTTACTTCCAATACTTTGGCGACACATCTACCGGTTTTAAGAAAAAGTTTTACAATGCTTTGTGGAGGTTCTGTAATTGTAATGTTGTTTTTATTCTTTGCACAGATAGGTCCAATGTATTTTGATGGGCTAAAATCTTTCTATCTCAATTTTACTGAAAATACACAGCATATCAGACCTTTCGATTATTCGATTTTTTGGACCTACGGCTTTGTTTTGGCATTATTTGGTACCATCATTCCACCGATTTTATTTAATATCGGGTTTCCAAAAGCAGGTCTTGGATTAGGAAGCATCATCTCTTCATTAGAACTTCCCGTTTCTGTAACAATGGCGTTTATGCTGTTAGGGGAAAAGGTAATTTTGATTCAATGGCTGGGAATTGCATTGATTTTATTCGCTATTGTTTTGATGAATTTGCCTTCAAAGAATCAAAATGAAGAACTAAAATCTTATCACTAAATAAAAAATCCGTCTAAAATTTTAGATGGATTTTTTATTCTTGTAAGTTCAAAAGTTACTTCACCTTTTCCAATAGATATAACTTCCCACCAGAGAAAGCCATTTTAGGCATCAGATTACCTTCCAGAATCATCGTTTTGCTGTTGATATCGATAACAGAAATATAGTTACTGGAATTGTATTCGATGTAGTTTTCTTTTTCTTTGGTCAAAGGATTTTTGCCGAATTCAAAATCATACTTTTCCCAATCTACTTTCTCCGTACTGCAATGTACTGGTTTGAATTTCGATTTTCTGGAGTTGAAAATAATTTGGTCAAAACCTTCTGTACATTCGCTTTCGAAAGAACTGTCCGGATTTTGGTCATTAGAAAATGTTTCGAATGAGCCTTTGTAAACACCAATCACTTTCCAGGTGCCGTCGATACGGTCTTCGTCTATTTTTCCGTTGGCTTTGCTCACTGCCCAACTCACGCCTTTCACAGTTCCTTTGACTGTTTTGTAACCCAATTTAGCAACACCTCCAACAACTTTTGTAGCAGTAGAAACAATACAGGATTGCAACATAACAACAGTACAGACAGCAACAATTATTTTTCTCATAACATTAGATTTTCTTTTACGAATATAATGTTAATAAAATTCAGAATCTACATCATTGATATAAATTGCTGTAATTTTCTTTCAATAAATCAAATTATTGATAACGCTGATGTTCTTTTGGTTTCGAGAATTTGTCGATGATAGGCTTGAATAGAGCTTTGTATTTCTCAATATCAAACAACTGAGAATCTGTAAGAGCTTTGTAAGTCAACCAAACACTGAAAGGAAACAGAACCATATTTGGAATCCAAGCTGCTAAATAAGGATCAAGATTTCCCTTCCAGGAAAGATTTTCCACGGAGAGATTCAAAACATAAAAAATAATGAAAATAATAATGGAAATAACCACAGGTAAACCCATTCCGCCTTTTCTGATAATTGAACCAAGACTTGCTCCAATCAAAAAGAAAATGATACAGGTAAAAGAATAAGAAACAATCCGTTGCTGATACATAACGATTTTGTTATGAACCTTCACCGTATCACTTATCGCACTTTGGCTGGATTCTACACTGGATTTTAGAGCATCAATTTTATTGTAAGCATTCCATAGAACGTCCAGTTTTTTATCTTTTTTGAGCGTATCTATTTTGTAAGGCTCTTTTATTTTGTCCTTAGTTTTCGTTTTGTCGATGTATTCCACATAGTTATTGGTTTGTGAAATAATGGGCGACGCAATCGAGTTGATTGTAGAAGCATTGCTTTTTCGGTTTTTTTCCAAAGTTTCATTCACCTCAGTATACGTCTGGAAACGGTAATCATCCGTTATTTTTTCTTTCTCGATGGCGTTATTGATCAATTCACTGATGTCGAAATGATTGACCAGACTATCAAATTTTATAGATTGATTTGGTTGTTTTTTCCTTTCTTCATAAGGTTTATTCGTGATATTATCTGTGAAAACGTAACCTTTATAAAGAATCAGTTTAAGATAATTTTTATCCACAGCAGGTGCAAATTTTCCTGTGGTAGCAACGATCGTCTGCTGATCATCATAAGGACTTGCATTTTTGTGAAGAAAAACACCTTCCAGCTTTTCACCATTCACGCCTGAAATCTTATCAAACTTAACTGAAAACCCCGAAATTTGATCAATAAAAACGCCTGGTGTAAAGTTGATTGCAGGTTTGGAAGAAATGATATTGAACATCATATTCTTCGCTTTCCTTTGGAAATCCGGTATGACATTATTCGAAAATAGAAACAAAATCCCTGCGAGAAAAGAAACCGTAACAAAAAGCGGTAACATCACTCGCACGAGCGAAATTCCTGCAGCTTTCATCGCCGCAAGTTCGTACCGCTCACCAAAATCTCCGAAAGTCATAATCGAGGACAGTAGAATCGTGAGCGGCAAAACCATACTCACAACATTGATTCCCAGATAAAAAAGAAACTTAGAAATTTCCCAGTAAGTCAGACCTTTTCCCGTCAGTTGCGACATTTGCGTCCAGATGATGTTCACAATAAAGATGAAAAACAACACGCTGAAAATAAATAGAAACGGCCCGAAAAAAGTCTTGATTATATATTTGTCTAATTTTTTCAATTCAGAAATTTAAACCTCAAAAATACTCTAAAAAAAGCAATACTGAAATCGATTCAGGAATTTTAGGAATATTTTAGAGTTTAAGTAATGAATTTTAATTTGGGCAGCTTTTCCGCGCTCCGTTCCCGCTATTTTTTGCCAAAGCTTAGGCCTGTCAAAAAATGAGCTCCACTCAGCTCGGACTGCAAACAATTCAACGTAAAAAAAACCGCAAATTAATCAATTGCGGTTTTACTGATGTAGAAATCTAATTTCTAAAATCTAACTTCTAATTTCTCCCTAGAAGATATAATCCGTACTCAGGAAATTAGAATCGTGGTCTCTCACGATAGTGTTTAGTAATTCTTTGTTAGAGTCTGTGATTTTCGCAGCAATCAAAGATCGGATTGAGAATGATCTCAACGCATCAAAAACAGACAAAGTTCCTTCTGCACTGTCTTTTCTTCCTGTGAAAGGGAAAACATCCGGGCCACGTTGCGCCTGACAATTGATGTTGACACGACTTACCAAATTCACAAAAGGATCAATCAATTTTGAAACTTCCATCGCATCTTCACTAAAAATACTGACTTGCATCCCGTGGTCTGCGTTCACCTGATAATCTATCGGTTCTTCAATCGTTTCAAAAGGTACAACCGGAATCACTGGGCCGAATTGCTCTTCGTGATATAATTTCATCTGATCATTCACAGGATAAACTACTGCTGGAAAAACAAAAGAAGCTTCGTTATAACCGCCATTTTTATTCAATACTTTAGCACCTTTTGAGATGGCATCAGCAATACATTCTTCCAGATAAGGCGGTTTGTTCACTTCCGGAAGCGGTGTGATTTTCACATCTTTTTCCCAAGGTAATCCACCTTTCATAGCAGAAACTGCTACCGTTAGTTTTTGAGTAAATTCTTCCGCCACATCTTTCTGAACGAAGATTAATTTCAAAGCCGTACATCTTTGTCCATTGAATGATAGTGAACCTAAAATACATTCGCTCACCGCAACATCCAGATTGGCATTTTTGGTAACGATTGCAGCATTTTTAGCATCAAGACTAAGAATTGCTCTCAGTCTGTTTACTTTTGGATGAAGTTTTTTCAAACCATTTGCTACTTTACTGGAACCAATGAAAGCCAGAACATTCACTTTGCCACTTTCCATAATTGGGGTAATGATTTCTGAACCTTTTCCGTAAAGAGTGTTCACGGTTCCTTTTGGAAATGCTTCCTGAAAAGCTTTCAGCAAAGGATAATGTGCAAGAACACCGTGTTTTGGTAATTTGAATAAAATCGTATTTCCCATAATCAAAGCAGGGATCAACGTGGTAAAGATTTCATTCAAAGGATAATTGAAAGGTCCCATACTCAAGACAACGCCCAATGGTGCTCTTCTGATTTGAGCAATGGTTCCTTCCGCTTGTTGGAAACGGGAAGATTCTCTGTCCAGATCCTTCAAAGCATCGATGGTTTGGTTGATGTAATCTACAGTTCTGTCAAATTCTTTGGTAGAATCGGGGAGGGTTTTTCCGATTTCCCACATCAAGAGTTTGATAATAAGATCACGTTCTTTGATCATCAGATAAACAAATTTCTGCATACATTTGATTCTGCCTTCCACAGACATTGTTGGCCATTCGCCGAGACCGTTGTCGTAGGCTTTTACACAGGCGTCCAAAACGTCAAGCGCTTCTTTCGGGCCGATGTTGGGGATTGTGCCGAGAAGTTTTCTTTCCAGTCCGTTTTCCGTTGGGATGCAGACTGGCGAATAGATTTCGGTAACATCACCGTTCCATTGTACGAGTTCTCCGTTGAGAAGATATTCGCGTTGGTGGATGATGGGGACTTTATATTCGTCTGGGATTTCTGATTCTGACTTGAATAGGTTTTTGAATAAGTTGTCTGCTGAACTCATAGTTTTTTATTTAACGTGAAATTAAATTCGATTTTTCGAAGTATAAATTTAGAGTTTAAAATTGATTTTTGAGGTAGTCAAATTATAGATTTATTCTATTCGGAATAAAAAAACTCAACTTTAATGTTGAGTTAATATGACTTGTATTTGATCTCAGGAAGTTTAATCTGTCGATTTGATAGCCCAAAGCATCAGCAAGGGTTGCATAAATAATCTGGCGAATCTCTTATTATCCGTGTTCAGTCCAAAAGCATTTCTTCTTTCTTTGTACTGGGTGTAATTTCCCGGGAAAACGGCAGTGAATAATCCAGCAGCGACTTGTCCAACAGCGGATTCATATTTCTTTGGTGCGGCGATAAGAGCAACTCCCATTGAGATCTCTACATATCCGGAATAAACAACTGTGTCGTCTTTTTCCAATGGCACCCATTCCGGAACTTGGGCCTGGAATTCTTTTCTGGCGAAGGTAAGATGTCCGATTCCGGCAGAAATCAACATTGCACCTAATCCATATTTTGCGATGGTTTTGATTGTATTTGCTTCCATAATAAACGATTTTTGACAATAGGTTCAAGAATGATTCCAAATACAAATCCTTACAGCATTACTCAGCCAATTTATTCTTCGCCAACCAAGCCGGATAATCTTTATCAATCAGTTTCTGTGGACTGTCCACGTACCAGCTGTAGCCGTTTCTTCTTTCTTCGGAAACATCGTTGTAGTTGTATTTGATGCTTCCGTCCCGGTCACCGAACATTGGTTTGTTGGTTTCCAAATCATAGAATCTTGCCCAGATCACAGAGTTCTTATCTTCTGCTAAAGTCCGCACAGGTTTGTTGTCTTTCTTTACAACATTGTAGCTATAACCCTCAATTTTGTTGGTTTTAAACCATTGGATAGCGGACTTTACGGCTTTCTCAATCTCAGGATTTGCGTGTTGCATCATCAGGAATTTTGTGATGCTTACGGATTCTGCGCTGGCTAAAGATGCAGGTTCAAAAGCTCTGGCTTTTTCTGGTTTCAATGTGATTTCGTTGTATTGGTCTCCCCAGATGCTGGGTTTTCCGTTTTGGATGAACTGGGTTTTCAGGATACAATCTATGCCTTTGGCGACCGCTAATTTTGATTTGGCTTTCAAAGATTCATCCACAACTTCGAAGCCGTTTTTTTCTTCGGCAACGTTGTAGAGAATGCTGAGGGCGTTGATCATCGCATTGTCATTATACGTGATCTGCTTTCTGTAGATGGCCGAATTGGGATAATATTGTGGGAAACCGCCGTTGGCATATTGCATCGTCAGAAGATAGTTGATTCCTTTTTCTGCGGACCTCAGGTAGCTTGGGTTTTTGGTAGATTGATAGGCTTTGATGAGGATCGTAATCTCTTTGGTGGTTGCACTGTTGTCGATGGTGGCGTGGTCGTCTCCGGAAGCTTTTATCTGGCTTAGCAAGGCTTTGTCAATGGGCAAACTGTAGTCCACCGCCTTATTATCCAGCTGTTTTCCCCAACCGCCGTTCGGGAGCTGGTACACCAAAACCTTCTCTGCTAAAGTATCTTTGGTCTGCGCAGAACACGCCATCGATAGGAAACTGAATGCCAGTAATGCTATTTTAGATTTCATTGTTTTAAAATTTGCGCAATCGGTTGCATAATGCTAAGATAAAGATAATTGCTGATTTGGAAATACGGGAATGTGTGGGAATATCAAATTATTTTGAAAGTAGGGTAGAACTCTTTTGGTAATTGTTGGTTTTGAGTTTTGAGTGTTTTTGACAGTTTGAAAGTCTGTGTTCTCGGTTATCATTAAAGCTTTAAATGAAAAAACTGCGGATCGGGATATTGAAATTCAAAGTCCAATTCCTGAATCAGCTTTTCGGGCGAGATGGTTCTGCCTATAGTGGCTCGCTCGCCAGAGTAGGAGAGGTCTTTCTGTGCATTGATGACTTCTTCTTTGTTAGGATGAATGGGTGCTACGATGTTGTAAACCTTGGATTGAGATTTGTACTCCAGCATTTTGTCAACGACTGAGCAAATATCAGCATAATGGATATGATTCACCAACACATGCAGGTCGGAAATATTATAATTCTTCAAAAGCCTTTCGTCGCCCATTAATCCGGCTAATCTCAGAATGTTGGTTTGAGGGAATTGTTCTAAAATAAAACTTTCACTTTCTACATTTTCGGCAGGTGTATCATCTTCCGTAAACTCCTTTTCTGTCTGAGGATAAACACCAGTGGAACTCATTAAAAATAATTGACCTTTGTAATTGCCAAGAAAGTTCAGCAGGTTTTGACGTTTGTTATTCATCGGAATCTGGGCACCTCGAAGTCCTGAAAAAGGAACGTTTATGATGATGGCGTCCAGTTGTGGCGCAACTTCCCATTTTTTAATCTCAGGATTGTGTTCATCTGGGAAATCTACCAATGTTGTGTGATAACCTTTCGATTGCAAATCTTGTATTTTCGATTCTGTAGTTGTAGTTGCAAAGATTTCGTATCGGTCGGATAATCTTTCTGCAATGTGCGTTCCCAACCAACCACAGCCGATGATTCCTAATTTTTTCATTTTGAATATTGATGAAAGTATGATTATTTACGAGTATCAAAAATATTAATTAATTCCCATAAAGTTTGTCATTGACTTCGTCGAATCTTCGATTTCTGAAAGAATCTAAGCAAAGTGGCCACACACGAGGCTTAGATCCCTTCGGAATGACAATATTGTGGTAACTGTGTGTGCAAAAAAAACTCAGAAACTTGCTGAGTTCAAACTTAATTTTATATCATTTATATATCCGAATTTTTCGCCGCTTTTACCAGCTCATTCGTGTCGTTGTAGAGCAGTTGCCAACCTGGGACTTCTTTCATCACGGTCAGGAGATTGAGGTAAGCTTTCAGGTTTTTCTCGAGGTCTTTGCGGATGGCAGAGGCGCTCGTCATATTGCGGAGGTCGGCGTTGGCTTCTGCCTGAGTGGCGAACACCGTTTCAAAAGCCTCGTGTTTGGATTTCATTTCTGCAAAACCATTGGTAAGAGAAAGTGCAGTGATTTTCTGTACATTCTCAGGTTTCTCCAATTCCTCGATCAGCTTTTTCATTTGTGCGGTTTGCGAAGAATAACTGAGGCGATCCAAGTCTAATCCAAAAGTTTTAAAAACTTCATACAAGTCCGCCGCCAATTGCGCATTGGGAGCTGAGGGAAGCTGTCGGTAACCGTAAAGGAAGGCTTTCAGATTGTTGTAAGCGACATCCCGCTCGTGGTCTGCCGTGGCAACATCTTTACCTTTTCCGCTGTAGATCTGCTTGGTATAGACCAAATCATACGCCGAGTACGAGGTCTGCAAAGTTGCGGTCAAAGGATGGTTGGAGATCACAGGATATTTTCCTGATTGGATGTTGCTGAGAATTCTCTGAGCCAAAGTCGCAAGGTCTTTAGTGCTCAGCTTTGTGAGTGCAATTTTCATCTTGTTGTGTTTTAATTAATGAATAATCAAATATATAAAAAACTTCTTTGGTTACAAACAAGCTTAAAACAAACCAACGGAGTTCTCCGGAAGTCACAAACAACTCTGTTTTAAACCAAAGAAGTTCTCCGGAGGTTTCCCGCAACTTGCAGGAGATTTCCGTAGTTCTCCGGAAGAGACAAATAGGGTTGGTTTAAACCAACGGAGGTGTTGGGAGGTTTGTTTTATGGATGTTTGGGAGTGAAGCATACAATTAATCCTTGTTTTCTAAATTGAATCAATGATAAGCGTTTTCTGTTATTTTGTCACTTAAATTATTTGCAAAATAACTTTTTGTGAATAATGTCGGTAATAATGTCGTAATTTTAAAATTAATTAGATAAAACTTAGATAAGTTAGTAAAGGGTATTGTAGTTGTGTTGATAACTTTAATAACAATCAAATTTTATTAATATGCAAAAAGTAATTACAGTTACAACACACACGAACATCATCGATAAAGATGCAAAATTTACTGAAAAAGAATATCCACAATTAAATGCTTATTTAGAAGATGGATATAAAGTAAAAGAGGTAATACCAATTACTTTGGCATCATCTACTGCATATATGTATTCATTAACTTTTATCTTAGAAAAATAAAAAATATAAAAGCGATTATTAAAATATGGCAACTACAGATTTTCAAGATTTCATTAATCATATATTGGATATTGATTTAAATGAAGTTAATGAATTATATGAAACGATTAATTCCCGGATGAATTATGGTTCATACGAATATTTTGAAATTAATGATGATAAAATCGTTATTAAAAATAGACTTAATGAAAAGTCTTTATTACTTGCATCTCAAAAAGCAAAACAAACTTTTTTAGATTTATTAAACCAAAAATGGGCTGGAGGTTTTGATGATGTTCCTACAAAATGGGATTATTTACGAATATTAGAACGTGATAAAAATAAATAAAAACTTTTTCAGCTAATAAAGTACTGTCAAAAGCTTGCTGAAGTTCAATAAAATTAAAAAACCTGCTTCACAGCAGGTTTTTCATATCTAAAAAGTTTCAAAACAAACTCTCGTCCACAATAATCGACAATAATTTATTCTAGATGTGATAATTTTTTTTACTTTTTTTCAAAATTAATTTACGGCAATTCTATGGAGAAAAAATTATCAACTTTTACTTCTGATAATTGGATTGAGGTTGTAGGGACGCCGTAAGAAATTATTCTGTCAATTAGATTTTCGAGGCACGAACTGTCTTTTAAAATGCATTCTGCGATAAGACAATATTCACCAGTCACTCTTTTGCAATTGATAATTTCTGGAAATTGGTATAAATGATTAATAAAATGCTTAAACTCATCATTTTTGAATTTTATACTAATAAGAACTTTTAAATTATATCCCAATTTCTCAAAATCTACATTGATACCAAAACTTTTTATTACACCGCTGTAAACCAAATTCATGACTCTTTCCTTTGTAGCTGATTGAGATAAAGATATTTTTCTGCCGATTTCGGCGTAACTCGACCTCGAATTTTCATTAAGAATTTGAATGATTTTAAAATCAAATTTGTCTAAAGTTATTTTCATCTAAATTTTATTTATAAAAAATTAAAGCCCTCAAAAATAATGAAATTTACAGTTAATTCCGTTTTTTCAATTGATTGAATATTATGAACTTTGATGTAATAAAAATCAAATACAATGACTAGAATTAGAGCTTCGGAAAATGGAGAAACCGCATTTGAAAAATTAATAGGTTACAATACTGAATTACTGAGAAAATGGAATGAACTAGATGAGATTTTATGGAAAAAATCTTCATTAGATGAAAATGTTTTAGAACAAATACGTAGAACAATGGCATTTAAAAACGGCTGTGAATATTGTATGGTAAAAGGTGGAAGACCGGATTTTGATAAATCTGAACTGAAAATCTCAATTACTAATGCATTTGCAGAATTATTTTGTAGTGACCATCAATCAATTTCTGATGCCCATTTTGATATGCTCAGAGAATATTTTTCTGACCAAGAAATATCGGAACTGTGTGTATTTATTGCGTTTATAAATGCTTCTCAAAAACTTGGCAAAATATTCAACCTAACCGAAGATCTGCAGAAAAATGCTGTAATAAAAATCAGCGAATTAAAATAATTTTGGAAATAGAGTCAAAAATTAGTGACTTTATAATCAAGATAAATCAATCTTTTTAAGAAAGAAACTATGAAAAAACCTGCCTCACAGTAGGTTTTTCCATATCTAAAAAGTTTTAAAACAAACTTTCATCCACAAAATTTGGCAACGTTACTTTCAGATTTGGTTCAGCTTCCATTGCTCTTTTGATGGCGAAAACAGCACCTTCATTTCTTGCCCAGCTTCGGCGGGAAATTCCGTTGTTGACGTCCCAGAACAGCATAGATTTTAATCTTCTGTCGGCATCATCGCTTCCATCGAGCAACATCCCGAAGCCACCGTTGATCACTTCGCCCCATCCAACGCCACCGCCGTTGTGAATAGAAACCCAGGTCGCCCCACGGAAACTGTCGCCAATCACATTGTGAATCGCCATATCTGCCGTGAATCTCGAGCCGTCATAAATATTGGAAGTTTCTCTGTACGGCGAATCCGTCCCCGAAACATCGTGATGGTCTCTACCCAGAACCACCGCTCCGATTTCTCCGTTGGCAATGGCTTTGTTGAAAGCTTCTGCAATTTTCATTCTTCCTTCCGCATCAGCGTATAAAATTCTTGCCTGTGAACCAACCACCAATTTATTTTCCTGAGCCCCTTTAATCCATTGGATGTTATCTTTCATCTGCTGTTGGATTTCTTCAGGAGAATTTTTAATCATTTCCTCTAAAACCTGACAGGCAATCTCGTCTGTTTTCTGTAAATCTTCCGGTTTTCCGCTGGTACAAACCCAACGGAATGGTCCGAAACCATAATCAAAACACATCGGTCCCATAATATCCTGAACATAAGATGGATATTTAAACTCTCTTCCAATCGTAGGATTTTCTGCCATTACATCGGCTCCGGCTCTGGAAGCTTCGAGTAAAAAGGCGTTTCCGTAATCGAAGAAATAAGTTCCTTTTGCTGTATGTTTATTGATGGCAGAAGCGTGTCTTCTCAAAGTTTCCTGAACTTTTTCTTTAAATAATTCAGGGTTTTCTGCCATCATTGTATTAGATTCCTCAAAGGTTTGCCCGACAGGATAATAACCGCCCGCCCAAGGATTGTGAAGCGAAGTCTGGTCTGAACCGATATCTATTCTTAAATTTTCTTCATCAAATTTCTCCCAAACGTCAACGATATTTCCAAGATAAGCCAGAGAAACGGTTTCCTTATTTTCCTGAGCTTCTCTAACTCTTATCACCAATTTATCCAGATTTTCGTGAATTTCGTTCACCCACTTCTGATCGTGACGAATTTTAGTAATTTTTGGATTCACTTCCGCAATAACCGTAACGCAACCTGCGATATTTCCGGCTTTTGGCTGAGCTCCGGACATTCCACCTAAACCTGAAGTGACGAATAATCCGCCTTTTGGTTCTTTATTGATTTTTCTGAACGCATTCAAAACGGTAATCGTCGTACCGTGAACAATTCCCTGCGGACCGATGTACATATAGCTTCCTGCGGTCATTTGTCCGTACTGCGTCACACCCAATGCATTGAATTTCTCCCAATCATCAGGTTTAGAATAATTCGGGATCATCATCCCGTTGGTTACAACCACTCTCGGAGCATCTTTGTGTGAAGGAAATAATCCCATCGGATGACCAGAATACATCGTCAGGGTTTGTTCGTCCGTCATTTCAGACAGATATTTCATTGTCAAAAGATATTGAGCCCAGTTGGAGAAAACAGCGCCATTTCCACCATAAGTAATCAATTCGTGCGGATGTTGTGCCACGTCATAATCCAGATTATTCTGAATCATCAGCATTATGGCTTTTGCCTGCTCAGATTTTCCGGGATATTCTGCGATGTCTCTTGCTTTCATCTCATAATCCGGACGAAAACGGTACATATAAATCCTGCCGTATTTTTCCAATTCTTCTTTAAATTCCGGCAACAACTCTGCGTGGAATTTTGGTTCGAAATAACGTAAAGCATTTTTCAGAGCAAGTTTTTTCTCTTCGTCAGTCAGGATTTCTTTGCGTTTCGGTGCGTGGTTGATGTTTTGTTCGTATGGTTTTGGCTGAGGTAATTCAGTGGGAATTCCCTGTTGGATTTGTTGTTGGAAAATCATATTACTAAGTTGATAGTTGATGGCTTTTTTGTGGTTTTAAAGATATTTAAAATGAAAAATACAAAACCAATTATTGTTAATGGAATTAGAAATCTATTTTCCGGATTATTACAAAGCAAAATGTAGTTTAAAATAAATATTATGAAATGAAGTGTAGAATAAAATAAATCTGTAAATCTTCGAATTATAAAAATTATAAAATAGCTTAGAAGATATATTGGATATGTAAAAATGAATGCAGAAGAGTTGTAAATAGAGTTTTTCAAAATTCCATTAATATCAATACCTCCGAAATTAATAGTTCTATTGACGCCATATGTTCCGACTACGCCTTTTGTTGATAAAAAATAAAATACGATTAATAATAACATTGGAAAGACGAAGACTAAAAAAAGATATTTTGTAAAAAGTTTGTTTATAGTAAAGTTTCGGTTTTCAAAGTTTTAAAGATATTCAATTTGAAAAACATCCGCAAAGTCTTTAGAATAATTAGGTAAAACCTATATTTGCATTCGTAAAAATGGGTGAACCGTGTGCAAATCACGGGCTGTCGCGCAACCGTAATTCATTTTAATGAGAAGCCGGATCCCCAAAAACTTTCGCGATTTGAAGAAGAAACTCGATTTTCTATTCATTTCAATGTTTAATATTAATTCCAAAAAAAAGAAATGAATTACCAAACCCAAATTCAGGAATCGGAAACCCACGTTTTTAAGGTTGTTTTTCCTAATACGACCAATCATCACAATACGATGTTTGGTGGAAAAGTAATGGAAATGATGGATGAAGTGGCTTTTATGACTGCAACTAGATTCGCCAGAAAATCCTTTGTAACGGTAAGTTGCGACCGTATCGATTTCAAAAAACCAATTCCTGCGGATACTTTGGTTGAGTTGATTGGGAAAGTAAAATATGTGGGGAAAACCAGTTTGAAAGTTGGTGTGGAAATTTTTGTAGAAGAGATGTACGAAAATGTGAGAGAGAAGGCTGTTTCAGGAGATTTTACTTTGGTAGCCATTGATGAAAATAAAAAACCATTAAAGATATTCAAGGACATAAACTAAAAATCAAAGCTTACTAGATTTAGTAAGCTTTGTTATTTTTTACTCTACGATGTCTTCGTTTTCTTCTTCGTGGTCATCCTCATTGTCACTTTGACTGTAATAATTATTTTCCTCATCGGGAAGATGGTCTGTAATCTGGTCAAAATTATCATCGTCCTCTGCACCCGGAACATCTAGTCCAAAAGGCATTTCGTCATTCACGTGTGCTGGATTTCTGATTGGATTGCCATCACCATCGATAGGGATGTGTTCTTCTCGGTTGAAAATATCTTCGCCAGGATTGTAATCCAAATCTTCCAAATTTTTTTCGATGTTATCTTCTGATGTGCTCATAATAATTTATTTTTTGGTTAATGAATGACACTCAAATTTGATTCCAAGATTTCAAATTTAGAAGTTAATTATTCATAAACTTCGGGATTCACGATTGTTGGCATTCTTTCGCCTTTTGAAAATGCGACTACGTTCTCAGCTGCTAATTTTGACATTCCGTTTCTTGCTTCGATTGTTGCCGAACCAATGTGTGGCAAAACGCAAACATTCGGAAGTTGGAGTAGTGGACTGTCGCTTTCCATTGGTTCTGGATTGGTAACGTCTAAACCTGCGCCCCATATTTTTCCTGATTCCAGGGCTTCCAACAAATCTTTTTCATTGTGGAAACCGCCTCTTGCTGTATTGATAAAAATCAAATTAGGTTTCATTTTTCCAAAAGTTTCTTTGTTGAAAATATCAGCCTGCTCTGGCGTATAACTGGCGTGAATGCTGATGATATCAGATTGCTGAACTAATTCTTCAAACGAAACATATTTAGCGTTGAGTTCTTTTTCAGCTTCTTCGTTATGGCTTCTGTTATGATAAAGGATGTTCATCCCGAAAGCAGCTTTGCATTTTTCCGCCATCTCAAAACCTATTCTTCCTAGACCTAAAACACCTAAAGTCTTTCCATATAATTCTTGCCCAAGTTCTTCCAACGCATCGAAATCTTTCCAGTTTCCGGATTTTACTTTGTCGATATTGTAGCTTGCTTTTCGGGAAACCATTTGCATTAGTAGAAATGCAACATCTGATGTGGCTCTGCTCAAAACGTCTGGTGTATTTCCAACCGGGATTTTTCTTTTTGTAGCTTCTGCGATATCGACTTGGTCAAAGCCTACTGAGAAGAGTGCGATGGCTTTTATATTTGGGCAATTGTCGAAGAATTCTTTGTCGAATTTGCTTTTTCCAACGCTCATAATAATGTCTGCTTTTTTACAATTTTCCAACCATTCTTCATGGCTTGGATTTTCGGATTCTGAAGAGATAATTTCTAGATTGCTTTCTGTGATGATATCTAATCCAACTTGTGGAATTCTTTTGTTGATGTATACTTTCATTTTTAATGTTTTGATTTAAAATACAAAAACCGGAAATAGTTCTCCGGTTTATATGTTTTATTATGATAATCAAAAATTATTCCTGGGTTGGTCTTTCTTTGTCTTTTGTGAAAAAGAATTTGATGATGATTGGTAAAGTAGTTACCAGTACGATAATCAGGACAATGATTTCCAGTTTTTTCTTTAAATCGATTCCGAATTGATCCATAAATAATTTATCCAAATAATGACCTGCATAAATCATTATGTAAGACCATAATATGGCTCCAACAACGTTGTAAAGGAAAAATTTCTTTTTGTCCATTTTCACAATTCCTGCGACGATGGGAGAGAAGGTTCTTACAATCGGGAGAAATCTGGATAAAATAACGGCAACTGTTCCGTGCTCTTCAAAGAAATCGTGCGCTTTGAATAGGTATTTTTTCTTGAAAAGGAATGTGTCTTTTCTTTCGTACAACAATGGTCCGCTTTTGTAACCAAACCAATATCCAACTTCGTTTCCGATGATTGCTGCAATCGCAACGGCTGTCGCCAAAACTGTTGTATCCAGAAAATCTGAACCTGTAGTACCAAAAGTGGTGTCTATGATTTTCACGGCATAGATTCCGGAAATGAAAAGTAAACTGTCACCTGGCAGGAAAAAACCAACGAAAAGTCCGGTTTCTGCAAAAATGATGAATAAGATAAGCCAAAATCCACCCAAATGGATGTAAAATTCGGGATTTAATAAGTCTTTCCAGCTTTGGTATTCCATAAATTATAAGTCTTCGGCAAATATATTAAAAGGAATCTGAATTAATCAGTTTAAAAAAAATATTTAGGATTTTTTAACGTCAAGTACTATGGTTATTCATATTTGTCGCCCCATTTGTCTTTGAGCTGTTCCTTGATTTTTTTCTCCGTCGAGTTGCTAGCCGGTTGATAAAATGCAGTTCCCTTGATTTCGTCGGGCAGAAATTCCAAATCGACAAAATTACCTTCGTAGGAATGAGCGTATTGATAATCTTTGCCGTAATCCAAATTCTTCATCAATTTTGTCGGCGCATTTCTGAGATGGAGCGGAACGGGAAGATTTCCGGTTTTCTTTACAAAAGCCATAGCCTCATTGATAGCGTTGTACGTCGAATTGCTTTTTGGCGAGACGGCAAGATAAACTGCGGTTTCACTGAGGATAATTCTGGCTTCCGGATTTCCGATGACGTTAATGGCTTGGAAACAGTTGTTTGCCATTATCAGGGCATTTGGATTCGCTAAACCGATATCTTCTGCGGCGAGAATCATCATTCTTCGGGCAATGAATTTGATATCCTCACCACCAACCAACATTCTCGCCAACCAATAGACGGCACCATTTGGATCAGAACCTCGCATCGATTTGATGAACGCTGAAATGATATCGTAATGTTGTTCACCATTTTTATCGTACAAAGCCATATTTTCCTGTAGAACAGATAAAACATCTTTGTTGGAGATTTTATTCTTCTTGGCAGATTTGAATTGATTCAGTACCAATTCTATAGAGTTGATTAACTTTCTTGCGTCGCCACCAGAATATTGGATGAAAGCTTGTTTTTCGTCAAGTGAAAATTTGGTGTTGTAAAGTTCATTGTATTTTAAAACAGCAATATCAGCCAGTTCTTCTAATTTTTCAAAAGTCAAAGCTTTCAAAATGTAAACCTGAGTTCGTGAAAGCAAAGCCGAAACTACTTCGAAACTTGGGTTTTCTGTGGTTGCACCAATTAAAACAATCCAGCCTTTTTCCACGGCGTGAAGCAACGAATCCTGTTGAGATTTGTTGAATCTGTGGATTTCATCAATAAACAAAATCGGGCTTTTTCCTGAAAAAAGATTCTGCTTTTTAGCTTCGTCTATGATGTCACGAACATCTTTTACTCCCGCTGAAACTGCAGATAATTTGTAGAATTTTCTTCCAGAACTTTCCGAAATGATTTCCGCCAAAGTGGTTTTCCCAGTTCCCGGCGGTCCCCAAAAAATCAGGGAATTAATCGTGTCATTCTCCATCATTCTTTTGATGGTTCCTGATTTTCCTGTAAGGTGTTCCTGACCCAAAACGTCATCAAGCGTCTTTGGGCGGAGAATTTCGGCTAAAGGACTATTCTGATTCATCTTACAAAAATATAGTATTTATGCGTCTTTGTGAAAAATTTAAATAAAAATAACATAATTCATTTTTATTTGTAATTTTAACAAAGAATAATCAGTATGGTTATAGATTTAATACTTATTAATTTAATATATCAATAAAATGCTACAGTACAATTTAAAAATCACAGATTATGAAAACAACAAAAAAACTTCTGCTTTTCGGGAATGTTTGCATCTTCGCATTATTCTATACTCAAATTGGTATTAACACACCGTCACCTTTAGCTGCTCTGGATGTCAATGGGAATCTTAAAGTCCGCACAGTTCCCGAGATAACAGATATGACAGGTCATCATCTGCTTACAGTTAAATTGAGCGATAATGAGGTAAATCAGGTTAATCCCAATATCTTCGCTCTCAACAATAATGCATCAGTTTCAAAAGCTAAATCAACTTCTGGTGTATATTTACTGGCCATCGGATTAGCATTATTTGATACTTCCTGGTATTTGATGAGATTTGATAATATAATCATCAATTCTTCTAATTTCACAACTTCCGCATCTGATTTTTATTATACAGTTCCGACTTCTGGGAAATATATTATTGATCTCAATTTTAAAAACAGTACACTTCTTTCACTTGGTGTTGCAACCAATGCACAAATAGGCATTTTAAGAACTCCTGTTTCTGGCTCATCTGTTTTGGTTGACTCGAAATATATGAACGTTGTAGGATTGGCATTAGTTGCAAACTATTATTTTGAAACAATTAATTCTGTATATGAATTGGAAGCCGGAGACAAAATTAGATTCATTTATAACAGAGGTGGTTTAGCCTTAGGATTGGGATTGCTTTCTAATTCTTCTGGTGGGACGTATATTTATAAAGTTTCCAATTAATGTTAAAAAAAAGAATTACAGCTTTCTGCTGATGACGTAATCCAGCATCAATTTCAAAGATTTTTTGGCTTCACTATCTGGGAATTCAGCTAAAATGTCAAGTGCTTTCTGCTGATAATTTTTCATAGTTTGGATAGCGTAATCCATTCCGCCAGAAGATTTCACGAATTCTACCAGCTCGCGAACTTTTTTGCTGTCATTATTATAACGCTTTATCGTTGCGAAATATTTTTTGTAATTCTCAGGACTTGCATTCTTCAAAGTATAAATCAATGGCAAAGTCATCTTCTGTTCCTTGATATCGATTCCGACAGGTTTTCCGATGATGTTGCTCGTCTGATAATCAAAAAGGTCATCTTTAATTTGAAAAGCCATTCCTGTCAAAGTCCCGAATTCCTGCATTTTTTTCGCCATCGCTTCATCTACATTATTAGAAAGAACCCCAACTTCACAACACGCCGCAATCAAAGTTGCGGTTTTCTGTCGGATGATTTCATAATAAACATCCTCCGTAATATCCAATTTTCTGGCTTTCTCCAATTGCAACAATTCGCCTTCCGACATTTCCCGAATCGTCCTTGCAATCACAGAAAGCAAATCAAAATCTTTGTTGTCCGTAGAAAGCAAAACCGATTTCGAAAGCAAATAATCGCCCACCAAAACCGCAATTTTATTCTTCCAAAGTGCATTGATAGAAAAGAAATTCCGACGTTTGAAACTCTCATCCACCACATCATCGTGAACCAAAGTCGCCGTGTGAATCAGCTCAATCATACTTGCGCCACGAAAGGTTTTTTCGTTCACATTTCCGACCAGTTTTGCGCATAGAAAAACAAACATCGGACGCATCTGCTTTCCCTTTGTGGTCACAATAAAGCGCGTGACTTTGTCCAACAGCGCCACATTACTTTTCATCGATTCATAAAACTTTTGTTCAAAAAGTTTCATTTCGTCAGATATCGGAGCTTTGATGAGTTCTACTGTATTTGCCACTGTTTGCGATTAAAAATTGAAGTTTTTTGGAGCAAGAAGATTCGTATTTCTTTTCACGTTTTCCACCCGCTGTCCGTTGCAATCTTTTTTTTCAAAAAAGGATTTACACTACCATCGGGGCTATGTTGAGGCTTCATCTATCGATTGACCCAAAAACTATTCAGCAAATATAATTATTCTAAATCTTTAAAAGGAATAAAATAAAGACTTTGCGGTACTTTTTTAAGTTTAATATTAAACCGTTCTCCAGAAATATAAACGCCTTTTTCCATCACAGTAATTCCTTCGATTTGTCCGATGTTGAAAGCCCTTCCCAAAGCAAACTTCTTCAAAGGTCTGTTGAAAAACAGATTTCCAGAATTATCTTTTTCAAAAATCATCATATAAACCGACGCTTTTTTGGTGTAGCCAACAACATATAATTTGTTTTCATAATACGAAGCATCTGTAACCACAAATCCAGTTTCGAAAGATTCCAGTTTTTGAGCTGACTGGTTTTCTGCCAAATTTTTATCAATTACATAATGAGAAACTGTATTTGTAATCCATTCTTTCGTGAAAATATGAATATTGCCATCCAGGAAGATCATCGCTTCCGCATCAAAATTATTATTGACGTTTTTAGGCGTGAAATCATTTTGTTCAGGATAAAAAAACGGAATTGTTTTTATAGAATCAACAATAATTGAATCATTCTTGAAAGGAATCTGATAAAACTTCAAATCTTTTCTACTTCCCAGATTATTCCCAAATTCTCCAATATAGAAATTCTCGCCATCATTTGTCATCGCTTCCCAATCAATATTTTTGAGACCTGTTTGAAAAGTCTTTTTGATGTGTGAACTTCCTGGTGTTATTTCGAAGATTTCGCTGGTATTTCCGCTGTCATTGAAAGAGAAAATTCTGCCGTTGATATTTGTCAGACCAGAAGATTCTTCCAAAGAATCACTTAGAACTGCGATTTTATATTTTTTAAGATTGAGTTTTTCAATTTTCTGAGCAAATCCCAAAAATGAAATCAACAAAAAGTGAATGATAAATAATTTTTTCATTTGATTAAAAATTCAAAATAGAAAGAAACTTCAAAAATAAAATTAAGACTGATTTTTCGCCTTATTTTTCTTTGCAAAATACTCTTTTTGATATTGTTTGACGGTTTTTCCTGTGCCATCGTGTCGCCATCCTGGAGAATTAAAAAGATAATTGAACCGGTCGCTGATGGTCAGATTAGGCTGTTTCAGGTCTTTCCATATTTTTCGCCATTCATAGAGTAGAGTAGTCATTGGTCCGTCATCCGGCATCTTCGGATAAATCCCAAATTTTACTGGAACATTCGGGTCTTCCGGTTCAAAAGTTCCGAACAATTTATCCCAAAAAATGAAAACCATTCCCATATTCCTATCCAGATATTTGATGTTGCAACCGTGATGAACACGGTGATGCGAAGGTGTAACAAAAATATATTCCAGAAATCCCATTTTCTTGATAGTCTGTGTATGAACCCAAGTTCCGTAAACCTGACCAACAGCATAACAAACCATTATTGTCCAAGGATTGAACCCTAAAAATGCCAACGGCGAAAAGAAAAGATAGCGATAAAGCGGTTGAAAAACCGGACTCCGAAATCCTGTCGTTAAATTGAAATATTCAGAATTATGATGCGTGATGTGAACTGCCCAAAAAACTCTGGAACGATGGTCTGCCAAATGGTGAAAATAATAAGCTAAATCCGTTGCCAGAAAGCATAAAACCCAATAATACCAAGTGGAAATATTAAAATCAAAAATTCGGAATTGATAAAAGAAAAACATCACCGCCATCGCAAAAACCTTCATGACCAAATCTAATCCGAAGTTCATCAACGCAAGATAAATATTCGTGGCCAGGTCTTTTCTGCTGTAAAGCTGGGCTTCCATAATGTGGCTGTAAATCATCTCTGCCAGGATAACTGTTGCGTGAAGCGGAATCGCCCAAACATAAACACTTTCCAATGCGTTTTCACCAAAAATGAATTCCATTTGATTAGTTTGTCAGGTTTTAAAAATAGGAAAATTATTTTCCTTAGTGTAACAAATATACAATCTATTTTTATGTTGAATATTATGTAATTGTTAATGTAACAATTTGTTATTCAGCTGTTTTGTTCGCTAATTGTCCACAGGCCGCGTCGATATCGCCACCACGGCTTTTTCTGACAACAATTGTGATTCCGGCCTTTTCCAGTTCTCGAACATATTTTTGCTCAGCTTCAATACTTCTGTGGTCAAATTTTCCTTCGCCAATCGGATTGTATTGAATCAAATTGACTTTGCTAGGAACTTGTCGGCAATATTTGATTAATGCTTTGATATCCTCGTCTCCATCGTTGATTCCTTTCCAGACACAATATTCAAAAGTGATTGGAGAACCCGTTTTCTGGTACCAATATTGAAGTGAATCCATAATGTCGGTCAATGGAAATTTCTCAGAAAAAGGCATTATTTCATTTCGCTTATGTTCAATTGCTGAGTGAAGAGAAAGTGCCAATTTTACTTTGATTTCTTCATCTGCCAACATTTTTATCATCTTCGGAATTCCGGATGTGGAAACGGTAATTCTTCTTGGCGACATTCCCAAACCTTCCGGTTTTGTGATTTTATGAATGGCTTCGACTACATTTTTGTAATTCATCATCGGTTCGCCCATTCCCATAAATACGATGTTTGTGAGCGGTCTGTCGAAATATTCTTTGCTTTGTCGGTCAATCAAAGCGACTTGGTCTACGATTTCTGCAACTTCCAGATTTCGCATTCTTTTAAGTTTGGCTGTTGCACAGAATTCGCAATTTAATGAACAACCAACTTGCGATGAAACGCAGGCTGTAGAACGGGTTTCTGTAGGAATCAACACTGATTCTACCATTAAACCATCGTGCAATTTAACACCATTTTTTATTGTTCCGTCTGTCGATTTTTGTAATAAATCTACCGAAATCGGGTTGATGAAAAAATCCCGTATCAGACTTTCTCTCAAATCTTTAGAAAGATTCGTCATCTCATCAAAAGAATGCAGGTTTTTGCTCCAAAGCCAGTCATAGACTTGCTTGGCACGAAACGGTTTCTCCCCAATTGTGCTGAAATGGTCTTTTAACTGTTCGAGGGAAAAGGTGCGGATATCTTTCAATTTATTGCGAAATTTTTTGCAAAGATACGGTTATTGTAACAATTTTGAAATCGACTAATGAAACGATAGATATATCTAATAATCTTAAAATTCGTAAATTTGAAATAAGAATTTTTAATGCTAAGTTTTACATTGATAAATTGTTACGACTCTATTGCAATTAATATCGAGCAAAATTAGAGTATTATTAATTTTGAATCGACTTTATTAATATATTCCTAATTCTTACATTTGCATTGATTTTTACCCGATGAAGTTCCAAGCCTTTTACGACAGCCCATTTATACTGAATTTTTCCTTTGAAAAACTCATTCAGAAAATGGAAGCAGAAGCTTCCGATAATCCAGAATATGCGCTTTCTCATCAGAGGATTTTGGATAAAACCAAAGATTTTCCAGAACTTTTGAATGGTATCAGCAATCTTGATTTTTTCGAGCAAAATGAGGTCTTGATGAAAGAGCTTCTCCGTGACCTTTTCCCACCGATGCTGACGGAAAATGAAATCAAAGCCATTAGTTTTCCTTTTTACAACTTCTTTTTCAATCCTACGAAACGCTTTGAAACCATCATCAAAAAAGCCGGTGACAATTTCGATATGATTATCAAAGATATGGATCCGCATCGCTTTTATGTGATGAGCTGTTGCATTATCCTGAATGATTTTTATAATGTTCCGCTGAATGTTTCGATGCCGTTTATATTTGATATTCCAAATGAAGAAGGTGTTGTCAAGCATTATAGATTTCTGACAAATGCCGATTTTATGGATGTAAATCCGTTGTCTGATTTAAAAAAACTGACAGAAGAAGAGATTTCAGAATTATTGGATAACTTCGATGATTATGAACTCTGGAAAGAAAAATTTCCTCCCAAAAGCTGGGAGCTAAAAGGATTTGCCGTAGTTAATTTCTTCGATGCAACTACAGAAATCGCGATTTCCAATTTGAAAAGTAAATTGATTAATCTTGAAGATGATAAAAATCTGAAACCAGAATTGAACAATATTTTCCGTTCGATTTTCCAAGTTCCGGATTTGGAACTAGGTTTTACAGCTATTGATTTTGAGGAAAATAAATTTGTCCGAAATCCAATCAATGGCGTGATTGACAGTTTTATTTTGTCAGGCGGAATTCCTCAAGATTGTAAAAATGAATTATTGTGTGAAAAGAATTTCAACACATTGGTTGAGTCCCGAAAATTTTTCAGTATTTCTGATATTGATAGAACTTATCGTGAATTTCCTGAAAGTGCATTGGTTCAACAATTCTTTGAATTAGGAATTAAAAGTGCGATTTTTGCACCCATCATCAAAAACAAAAAACTTCTCGGAATCATCGAATTGGTTTCAAGGAAAAAAATGCTGAACAGCATCAACGCAAACAAAATGGAAATCGTGATGCCATATCTGGAAGATACGATGGACAGGCTTTATGACGGCATCGAAACAAGAATTCAAGCGATTATTCAGAGAGAATATACGTCGATACATCCAAGTGTTTATTGGAAATTCCGTCAGGAAGCGGAACGTCACATCGGCTTTTACAGAGAAGAATTTGATTTGCCTTACCGAAAAATCACTTTCGAGAATCTGACACCACTTTTCGGACAAACGGACATTAGAAATTCTTCAATTTCAAGAAATTTGGCGATTAAAAAAGATTTGGAAATCAATCTGATGCTGATTTCTGACGTTTTCAAAAACCTAATTTCTGATAATGATTTGACTGAAATCAATGAAAGATTAATCCATTTTCAGAAACTCTTGAGCAAAGATTTACGCGCTGATACAGAAAGTCAGGTTCAGAATTTTATTCATCAGGAAGTTCATCCGTTGTTGGAATCTATTAAGCTTCAGGATATTAATTATAATCAAATCATTACAGATTATCACAAACAATTGGATTCTAAAACCGAATTGGTTTATCAATTCAGAAAGAAATTTGATGATAGTTTGTCTTCCATCAATAAGTTTTTGGCAGATATTCTGGACAAACGTCAGGAAGAGCAACAGCGCAGATTTCCTTTCTATTACGAGCGTTTCAAAACCGATGGCGTAGAACATAATATGTACATTGGTTCGTCCATTGAACCGGATTTGACTTACGATGCGATTTTCCTTAAAAACCTCAGATTGTGGCAATTGCGTGTGATTTGTGAAAGTGAATTGCAGTATAAAAAATACAAGGACACGCTGGATTATTCTTTAGATGTTTCATCTTTGATTTTGGTTTATAGCACGCCAATCAGCATCAGATTCAGGATGGATGAAAAACGTTTTGATGTGGATGGAAGCTACAATGCGCGCTACGAAATGATTAAAAAACGCATCGATAAATCTTTGGTCAAAAATTCGAACGAACGTATCACACAAGCTGGGAAAATCAGCATTATCTATTCTCAGGACAAGGAGCGTGAAGAATATCTGAAATTAATCAAAATCCTTCAAGACCAAAATGTACTTTCAACTATTGAAGAGTTGGAAGTTGAAGATTTACAAGGAATTAACGGTTTGCGAGCTTTGCGTGTGGCTGTGAATTATGAGGCGGAAGATGTGGATTATGAGTTTGTGGAAGGAGTTTAAATACTTTTTATTCCCCGTGAATTAATTCTATGATTTTGCCATCTTTAGAATTTATTATTATTAAAAATACTCCACCAATTGCAGGTTTTGCTTGTGTACCATTTATTATCCAATAGTCATCTTGAAAGACAACATTATAAGGTCTTTGCTCCTTGATTTCCTCTTTACCATAAACCTCAAAGAGAATTTTTTCGGCAATATTTACTGCAGATTTAGAATCAGGAATTGGTTTTGCAGAATAATTAATTTCTGATTTTGGAACAATTTTATTATTCTTAAGTGCATTTTGAAGTTCAGAAATTGCGTATTCCCGATTTTTATTTTCTATGAAAATTTTGTTAGAAACAATTTTTTCTGAACAAGAAAAATTTAAAAATATAATTCCTAGAAAAACCAATATCCTTTTCATCTTTAAGGATATTTAAACCGTCGCATTCCGAAAAGCCACTACGAAAGCAATCACAGAAGCAATAATCCCGATGGTGAAAACCGTGTAGGTTAATCGCAGTAATTTATATTTTCTGTTCAGAACAATTCCCAGATAATAGAGGTCTTTAATCATTGTGTCATACAGATATTGTCTGTCAGCCATCATTTCTTTCATTGCCCAAAGATATTCTTCCAGAGGCATTTTGTAGAAATTTCCGAAGAATAGAAGATTTACTTTTTTCTCCTCGATTTCCTTTCTGGTAAACGTTCCGCTGGACACTTTTGGTCGGGTGGACATAATGGCTAAAATAATAGAAGCTACACTGAAAATGACCATTACGAATGACGGAATGACAAGGTGTGCGTTTCTCGGAGCATCCAGTTTCGGAATCAAAGTCGATAAGGCGATAGAAATAATAATCGCATTGACGGAAAGAAGTATATTGGCTTTACTATCAGCAATTTGACTTAATTTTGTGTGATTGTTCAAAGTCACACGAAACATTGTTTCTATACCACGCTCCGGCGACTCCAGTTTTTCCAGTTTTTTCTTGTTCAGAAGTGCTTTATCATTATCCTCAGCATTTTTCTTCTTTTTCTCTTCTTTCAGATTTTGAATATTGGAAAGGATTCTATCCACATTTTTTTCCTTTATCGGTTGCCAGTTTTCTTTGGCATATTTCGTGTAAAACTGATGTTTAGAGAAGAAAACAATATTAAGTTCTGACCATTGTTGCTTGCTGAATTTCTGATGATGAACCTCCTTGATTTCCTGTCTCAGATTCTCACAAATCCGGAAATAATCATCTGACGCCAAATGATACAAATCAGCATCTTTTATGACTTCTTCCAAGTGATTTTTAGGTTTGTAAAATTTGTCTGTCGCCAAAATCAATTCTCCAATTTTCGCAATCCTCTCTTCAGAAAATTGATATTGTTTTAGAAAATCGGAAGCTATTTTTCGGCTTTCTTCCTCGTGATTGTCCGCATCATCAACATAACCTAAATCGTGAAACCATCCTGCCAAAAGTAGATTTTCGGTATCTTCCGGACTGATGTTTTCTTCCTTTGCAAGAATTTTTATTTTATCTACAACCTGAATCGTGTGGTCAAGATTATGATAAGTATAAACAGAAGATAATTTATCTTTGAGCAAGTTTTTTGCGTAATCTTCCGAGATTTTCAAAATATCCATAAAGTCAATTTAGAACAAATTTAAGAAAGTAAAATGGCTTTTAAATTTTTAATTTTGTTAAATATTGTTAGAGTTTCAGTAATTTTAGATTTTTAATCCATAATCCACTTAATTTTTTGAATTTATCAATGTAAGAATTTCATTTATGGCAACTTTTCCGCCCTCCATTCCCGCTTGTCACTCTGAGGTTCTCGAAGAGTCCATTCAGGTCGGGTTGCAGATTCTACATCAATTCAAGATTGGTCATTCAAATTAGAGATTTAGGTTAAAAATCGATTAATTAGAAAAATATGAAAAAAATATATCAGCTTTATCTTTTAATATTAATATCAGTCACGGCAATTTCCTGCGCAGTCCAAAACGCAGATTACGGAAAAAATGCTAAAGATTTTGCGAAAAATCCGACAATAAAAGACAGCATCATTCACACTTTTTATCTCGTTGGCGACGCTGGAAATTTAGACCAGGACGAAGCTTTCCGCAATATGAATCTTCTGAAAGATTCATTGTCCAAAGCTTCAGAAAACAGCACATTGATGTTTCTCGGCGACAATATTTATCCAGTCGGGATGCCAAAAAAAGATGACGAACATAGAGCTTTGGCGGAGAAAAAAATGGATAATCAAATCTCATTATCTCAACAGTTCAAAGGAAAAACGATTTTTATTCCCGGCAATCACGATTGGTATAATAACGGCATCAAAGGTCTGAAACGCGAAGAAGATTACGTTACAGAAAAACTGAACGACAAATCTGCATTTTCACCCAAAAACGGCTGTCCGATTGAAACCAGAAAAATCAATAAAAAACTGACTTTGATTTTGGTGGACACTGAATGGGTTTTGGCAGACTGGAGCAAAAATCCCGGAATAAATGAAAAATGTGACCTCAAAACCCGCGAAGATTTCTACACAGAATTCGAAGACCAACTGAATAAAAATCAGAATAAAACAATTGTAATTGCAACACATCATCCGTTGATGACAAATGGTTCTCACGGCGGAAAATATTCCTGGGAAAAACAGATTTTTCCATTAGAAAATAAATTTCCTTTGCCTGTTTTAGGTTCAATCATCAATTTGACGAGAGCAACCGGGGGAATCACGCATCAGGATATCAGCAATCAGAATTATAAAAATCTGGCGGACAGAATCAAAACTTTGATTAGCGGAAGGAAAAATGTCATCGTAGTTTCCGGTCACGACCATAATTTGCAATACATAGAGGAAGGCGACATCCGACAAATTGTCAGCGGAGCAGGCTCCAAGACTGAATCTGCGAAAGCGGTCGGAATGAATGATTTTTCGTTCGGGAAAAATGGTTACGCCGAATTGAAAATTTCAAAATCAGGAAATGCGGAAGTGAGTTTTTATAACCTTAATCCAAAAAAATCGGAGTTGTTATTCAGAAAAACGGTTTTGGAAAACGAGCCGAAAATTGCAAAAGATTATCCCAATCAATTTCCTCAAAACTCAGAAGCATCGATTTACGATTCTGCAATGACTAAGAAAAGTAAGTTCTACGAATTTCTTTGGGGAAAACATTACCGAGAATACTATTCGAAAAAAATCAAGGTCAAAAATCTGGAACTGGACACGCTGTTTGGCGGTGTTAAAACCGATAGAGCTGGAGGCGGACATCAAACCAAATCGCTACGATTGGAAACAAAATCCGGAAACGAATATGTGATTCGGGCTTTGAAAAAAAGTGGCGTTCGGTTTTTGCAGTCAGTCGCTTTTAAAAATCAATATGTGATTGATGATTTTTCGGGAAGTTATGCGGACAAATTTTTGCTTGATTTTTACACAACCTCTCATCCGTATACGCCTTTGGTAATTGGCGGAATGGCGGATAAATTGGGGATTCGCCATACAACGCCGGAACTTTTTTACATCCCGAAACAGAAAACTCTGAAAAACTTCAATGAGAATTTTGGCGACGAATTGTATTATCTCGAAGACCGACCTATGGAAACCGAGGAAAATCCGAATAAAGTTCTCGGAACAGACGAAGTCATCCTGAATCTTGCCAAAGATGAAAAGTACAAAATTGATGAAAAAGCGTGGATAAAAGCACGTCTGTTCGATATGCTGATTGGCGATTGGGACAGGCATCACGACCAGTGGAAATTCGAATTCAGAAAGGAAAATGGCAACGCCATTTACAGCCCGATTCCGAAAGACAGAGACCAGGCCTTCGCCAAATATGACGGTTTTATCACAGGAATTTTGATGGAATTTCCGGAACTGAAACATATGCAGACTTTTGATAATCAAATCGAAAGTGTAAAGTGGTTCAATCGCGAGCCTTATCCTTTGGATTTGGTTTTTGCTAAAAATTCAATTGGTAAAGATTGGCAGGAAGTGGCAGAATTTATCCAACAGAATTTAAATGAAAATGACATTCGGGAAGCGTTCAAAAATTTGCCAAAGGAAGTTCAGGACCAAGTTTCAGAAGATTTGGTTCAGAAATTATTGACAAGAAAAAACGACCTTCAAAAATATGCTTCGGCTTATTTCAAATTCCTTCAGGAAAAAGTGATTCTGACGGGAACGGATAAAAAAGACAAATTTGTAGTCACTAGATTACCGAATAACGAAACCGAAATCAAAATCATCAGACTGAAAAAATCGGGTGAAGAATTGCAATCTTCAAAGCTTTATTCGGGCTTGATGACAAAAGAAATCCTGCTGTATGGTTTGGATGATGAAGACGAATTTGTAGTCGAAGGAAAGCCAAAGTCAAGTATTAGAATCAAACTTTTAGGCGGTTTGGATAGTGATAAATACACGGTTTCCAATTCCAAAAAAGTAACGATTTATGATTACAAAAGTAAGCCGAATAACTTCGAAAATAAAGGAAACGCAACTTTGAAATTGACCGACAATTACGATATCAACCAATACAATTACAACAATCCGAAATACAATGTTTTCACGACGTATATGAATTTTAATTTCAATCCGGATGATGCTTTGGCCATTGGTTTCAACGCAGATTATACAGTCAATGATTTTATCAAAAATCCGTATTCTCAAAAACATCATTTTTCCGCAAATTATTTTACGGGAACCAAAGGTTATGAATTGGCTTATCAGGGATTATTTCCTTTGTTGAAAAGCCATTGGTTCTACGGTTTGGATACGAGAGTGACGAGTTCGCATTACATCCGGAATTTCTACGGAATTGGTAACGAAACTATTAACCCGAAAAGTGAATTTGGAGAGCGATTTAACAATGTAAGAGCCAAAGAATTTCTGTTTTCTCCGTCTATTAACTGGAACAAAAATGCATCGACTTTCTCAGCAAAGCTGAATTACGAAATCCTGAAAATCGATAGGACTGCGAATCGTTTTATCTCGATTCCAAATGTTGTGAACGATGATGTTTTCAGTTCGAAACAATTTGGAGGAGCTGATTTTTCTTTTGTTTACGCCAATTTTGATAATGTTGCCAATCCAAAAAAAGGAATGAAATTCGATATCCGAACGGTTTACAATATCAATCTTCAAAACACCGACAGACAGTTCACTTCTCTTGAAACCGGGCTTGGATTTTTACATTATTTGACTCCCAATCAAAAACTCGTTTGGTCTTCTTATGCGAAAGCAAAATGGCTTCTGGGCAACGATTATGAGTTTTATCAAATGTCCACTTTGGGCGGAAATACAGATTTGAGAGGTTTCCGGTTCAACCGTTTTTATGGTAAGAATTCTTTCTATCAAACTTCGGATTTGCGTTACGAAATCGGCAAAATCAAGAACTCTATTTTACCTTTGAGTTACGGGTTTTTCGGTGGATTTGATTTGGGAAGAGTTTGGGTCCCGACTGAAAAATCCAACAAATGGCACAACTCTTACGGAGGAGGTTTTTGGCTGAATGCGGTTGATGCGATTTCTGCCAATGTTTCCTATTTTACGTCTTCCGATGGCGGTCGATTGGTCGTTGGGATTGGCGGGACTTTTTAAAATGTTGTGATGATTGAAACTGAAAGACTTATTCTGAAACCTTATTCTTTGGATTTTGTAGAAGAATTTCATACCAAATTTCAGAATGATAAAACTTATTTGGAAGATTATTTTTCCAGAACTTTAAGTGTTACGAAAACTCTACAGGAAACGGAACTCTACTTTCAAAATAAAATTGAAAGTTTCCAGAATAATAATGGTTTTTATTTCGGAATTTTTCTGAAAGAATCGAATGAATTGGACATATTTCAATCAGAGAAATCGATTGGTCAGTTCCGAAAGGTGAGTTGGCCTATTTTATTTTCAATGATTTTTCTGGTAACAAATATTCTTACGAGGCCTTGGAAGCATTTCGTGATTTCTGTATGAATGAAAAAAAATTTGTTCGAATCTTTATGAAAATCGCACCGGACAATATCCCCAGCAAAAAAGTTGCGGAATTCTGCAATTTTGAATTCGAAGGTTTGCTGAAAAACGATTACAGAAAAAGGCAGGAAGTTCTTACAGATATGTTACTTTATGCTTTTACGAAGTAATTACTTTAACTTCAATTGATAAAGATTGCCCGTAATTTTCTTGTCGCCTTCATCCGTCATAAGAATTGTATTTTCATCTTTGAAACATAATCCTTCTTTCTGAGTGTGATGATTCAGTTCGATTTTTTCTACGTTTCCGGAGAAGAAATTATTGCCTTTCCAATTGGTGAAAACCCAAACTTTGTCAGAACTTAAAATGGCCACTTTGTCTTTGTTTGGGCTGATGTCTGCACTTGTCACTGCACAATGATTGAACTGTTCGCAAGTCACAAAACTCCCAAGCTTCTTTGCGGGTAATTTTTGATTTGAGTTGTTGTCAACTTCGTACAAAACTGTTGTTCCGTCAAATTTCGAACTTCTGTTTTTCGTGAAAAGATAAAATTTGTTGTTATGAATAAAGAAAGATTCCACATCAAAAATGCGGTCTTTTTTCTTTGGCGGAAATTCCGTTTGCTCAGGATAATAAAACTGAACAATTGATTCTGCCTGTGCTTCATCTTTATTCAAGTCCGAAGCGTTTATTTTATAAATGGCTAAGTTTTGTCGCTCATTATCATTATTTCCAAAATCCCCGATGTAAATATTGCCTTCATCATCCGAAGTCAAATCTTCCCAATCGTTATTTTCAACATTCGTGATTGTGATGGATTTTACTAATTCTCCTTTTTCATTGAAACCAAACAAGATATTGGCATTATGATTATCTTCAATCGTCCAAATTAAAGGCGAAGCTTTCGAAATTTCACAAGCCGAAGCTTCTTTAATTTTTTTCGGTAAAGGTGAAATAGTGGAAAAATTTTCCTGAGTTTGTGAGCAGGAAAATGTGATCGATAATAATGCTAAAAAAGAAAATGCTTTCATAGTATGAAATTAATGAAAATAATGGAGATTGAAACCACAAAAGTAACAAAAGAACAAAATTGAATGAAGACGTTAGAAGTTCAAAAAAGATAATTTGAAGGTTTTTATAAAATGTTAGAAAATTTCAAGTCGAATTTTTTATGACTTTTGTAGTTAAAAAAATGCACAACCGTAAAAGTTGTGCATTTCTTATTTGAAAAATTCAAATCTTAAAGGATCAACATTGCGTCTCCGTAAGAATAGAATTTATATTTTTCTTTGATGGCTTCCTCGTAAGCTCTCATTATGAAATCTTTGTTCGCGAAAGCGGCAATCATCATAATCAAAGTTGATTTCGGTGTGTGGAAATTGGTAATCATTGCGTTGGCAACCCCAAAATCGTGTGGCGGATAAATGAATTTATTAGTCCATCCTCTGTAAGCCGAAATCTTTTTGTTAGAGGAAACCGAAGTTTCCAAAGCTCTCATTGTAGTCGTTCCAACGGCGCAAACTCTGCGTCCTTCCTGAACCGCTCTGTTGATGATTTCTGCATTTTTCTCATCGATAATGGCTTCCTCAGATTCCATTTTGTGCTTAGACAAATCTTCAACTTCAATCGGATTGAAAGTTCCTAAACCAACGTGAAGCGTGATTTCTGCAAAGTCGATTCCCTTGATTTCCAATCGTTTCATCAAATGTTTTGAGAAATGAAGACCTGCGGTTGGCGCAGCAACAGCACCTTCTACTTTAGCATAGATGGTTTGATATCTTTCCGCATCTTCTGGCTCAACCTCTCTTTTGATGTATTTCGGAAGTGGCGTTTCTCCAAGTTCTGTCAGTTTTGCACGGAATTCTTCATAAGAACCATCGAACAAAAATCTTAATGTTCTACCTCTGGAAGTCGTGTTGTCTATAACTTCAGCAACTAGAGATTCGTCTTCTGTAAAGAATAATTTGTTACCGATTCTGATTTTTCTGGCTGGGTCAACCAAAACATCCCAAACACGAGTCTCGGCATCCAATTCTCTCAACAAGAAAACTTCGATTTTGGCTCCGGTTTTTTCTTTGTTCCCGAATAATCTTGCAGGAAAAACTTTGGTATTGTTGAAGATGAAAAGGTCTTTCTCGTCGAAATACTCAATCACATCTTTGAAAAGACGGTGTGTGATTGTCTCCGTTTTTCTGTCAAGAACCATTAGCCTTGCTTCGTCACGGTTTTCTGTAGGATGTTCTGCCAATAGTTCTTCTGGCAAATCGAAATTGAAATCAGATGTTTTCATAAAATTTACGGATTTTATTTTAGGACAGGCAAAGCCTGATATTATTTTTTAGCTAACTGCAAAGATACGACATCAGAAAGCCTTTGTCAAGTAATTAGTGATTTTTAAATATTTGATGAGAATGTTAGTGAATATTTGATGTTTTTTTAAGAAAATTGAAATTTATATTTGGTGTTTGCTGGAAAAAACAGTTAATTTAGTGCATTTAAAAGTTGTTATTGTCAATTAATTTGCTTTGTTATGAGTATTGAGAACGGAAATCCTGAAAATGAAAATCTAAATCCTGAACCTAATGTTGCTGAAAATCAATCAGTAGAAGAAGTGACAGCAGAAACCAATCCCGAAATTGTGGCTGAAACTGAAACATCTCAGGAAATAGAAACTGCAGAAGATAATTTTTCTGGTCTTTCTTTGAAAGAAGCTTTGGCTGAAATGGAAACCATCGTGAACAAAGACGATGCACATCATTTTTCTAAACAATTCAATGCTTTGAGAGAACAGGCGAATCATAAAATTGCTGATGAACTCGAAGATAAAAAACACGATTATCTGGAGCAAGGCAATCCGGAAGAACATTTTGACAATCATCATCCAGAATCTTCGAAACTGTCAGCGCTAATCCATATTTACAGAGAAAAGCAGGACAAATTCCATAAATCTCAGGAAGCAGAACATCAAAAAAATCTTGATGAAAGACTTTCAATCATCGAAAAATTGAAAAATCTTTACACCAATTCTGAGCCTGGAACCAATCTTTTCAAAGCAATCAGAGAAGTGAAGGAAGCTTGGGGAAATGCCGGTCAAGTTGCAAAATCTGAATTCAAAAATCTGAACAATAATTACTTTCATCATTTGAAAATGTTCAATGAAATGTTAGACTTGAACAAAGAATATTTGGAACAGGAATTTGCTCATAATCTTGAAAAAAGACAACATATTATTTCCAGAGCGAAGGAATTGTTGGACGAAAAAGTCGTTCAGAAAGCTTTGAACGAGTTGCAATATCTGCACAAACTTTGGAAAGAAGAAGCTGAGCCTGTTGCGGAGGAATTCCGTGAGAAGACTTGGGAAGAATTTAAAGAAATTTCCAATAAAATCCACGAAAGAAAATCTGAATTAATTGCCGTTTTGGAATCTGAACAACAGGAAAATCTTGAGAAAAAGAATAAGGTGATTGAGGAATTGAAAACGCTTTCTGCGCCTCAAAATATCAATCATTCTTTCTGGCAACAAGCTATAAAAAGAGTAGAGGAATTGCGAGCTGAATTTCTAAAATTAGGACCAGTTCCTAAAAAGTTGTCTAACCAAAATTGGACAGATTTCAAACAGGTTTTGAGAGATTTCAACACCGCTAAAAATGATTTTTATAAGAACTTAAAGGGTTCTCAGGTTCATAATCTTGAAGAGAAATTAGGTTTGATAAAAACTGCTCAGGATAATATGAATTCTGAAGATTGGGAAACTGTGGTTCCGCTTTTCAAAAAACTTCAGGAAGATTGGAAGAAAATTGGTCACGTTCCTAGAAGTCAGGCGAATAAAGTTTGGGACGATTTCCGTGATGCTTGCAACACTTTCTTCAAAAACTACAGAGATAAAAATAACGCTACAGGCGACAATTGGAAAGAAAACTATAAGAATAAGAAAGCGCTTCTTGAAGAATTGAAAGCTTTAAATGACGAAGAAGGCGCAATAGAAAAGATTGAAACGATTAAGAATTCTTGGAATGCGATTGGGAAAGTTCCCAAAGATAAATTGTCGATTAACACAGAATTCAACAAAACGCTGAGAGAGAAATTGAAACTTAATAAAATCAATGAGTTTGATTTGAAAGAAGAGAATCTTACTGAAAATCAAATCACTGACAAAGCGAGAAAAATCAAAAATCAAATCGTAGATTTAGAATCGGAAGTGGTACAGTTGGAAAACAACTTGGCTTTCTTTGGTAATGCAAAACGAGATAATCCATTGCTGAAAGATACTTACGACAAATTGGATTCGAAAAAAGAACAATTGGAAAGTTTGAAATTGACGCTACATAATATTATAGTTGGAGAATAAAATTTCATTTTTATAAAGTATTTAGATCCTCTTTTCGAAGAGGATTTTTTTATTGAGATAATTGATGTAAATAATTATTAACAATGAATTTTAAAATAATAGACTTTATATTCTGAAAAAATGATACTTTTATAAGCCGTTATTTAAAAATATCGATATGCTGAAAAAATACTTATTTGCAATCATTGCTTTTCCAGCAATTATCTCTGCGCAAGCTCCTGAAGGCTATTATTCTGGTACAGAAAGTCTTTCTGGTTATGATTTGAAGAGCAAGCTTCACGATATCATTTCGACCAAAACTTACAATTATCATTACGATGATTTGAAAACGCTTTATGGACAAACTGATATCGATAAATATTATGATTATGATGCCAGTAATTCGACGTATTTATTAGATATTTATTCAAATAATCCGACGGGAACAACGGCTTATCATTACACGCTCAACAATATTATTGGAAGTGCCAATGCGGAAGGTTTGGGCTGGAATCGTGAACATATGATGCCGCAAAGTTCCTTCAATAGTGCTTATCCAATGTATTCTGATTTGTTTTTTGTGGTTCCGACGGATGCGAGAATCAATCAGTTGAGAAGTAATTATCCCTACGGAAAAGCAGGTTCAACGGTTTATTACAATTTCACAAATGGCTCAAAACAAGCTTCCAATGGAACACCAAATGCAACTTACACAGGAAGAGTCTTTGAACCTATCAACGAGTTCAAAGGTGATATCGCGAGAAGTTTGCTTTATTATGCTGTTCGATATGAAGGGAAATTAGGAAGTTTCAATTTCACGACCAACGCCAATGATCCGACAAAAGACCAAAATCCTTTGGACGGAACGGAGGAAAAAGCGTACGAGAATTGGTACATCACTATGTTACTCAATTGGCATCAGTTAGACCCAGTTTCTCAACGAGAGATTGATAGAAATAATTCTGTTTTCAACATTCAGAAAAATAGAAATCCATTTATCGACCATCCGGAATGGGTTGGTCTGATTTGGAATCAGACACCTGATAATATCGCACCTTCAGCACCTTCGCAACTTTCATTAGCTCGTAATTCTGCTTATTTTGTCAATTTGAATTGGCAAGCAAGTCCGGAAAATGATGTTTTGGGTTATAATATTTATCAAGATGGTGTTTTGGTGGCTAAATCAAAAACAAATACGATTTCAATCGACCATTTGATGCCAGCTACGACTTATAATTTTACGGTTAAAGCTTACGATAGTTCTTATTTGGAAAGCCCACAGAGTAATACAATGAGCGTTACAACTTTAGCTGTCGATGTTTTTGCGAAAGATTTACAAATAATAAAATATCTTGAAGGCACTGGAAATAACAAAGCACTTGAAATTGCTAATAAAACAGGTCATAAAATCAATCTTCAAGGCTACAAGTTATCCATTCAATACAAAGGAACAGCTTACTATTTTGGTGAGCCATTTGAATTGGAAGGCGAGATAGAAAACAATCAAAGTTTTGTGGCAATTAATCCAAGTGCGAACTTTAGTTGTTTCAATGTTCCAAATGCCAAATTTGTTACCAATGCACCTTCTCTTACTTTTACAGGAAATAATTATGTGGATTTATCCTATAAATCAACCACAATTGATGCTATTGGTGCAAAGGGAATTGAAAATACAAATGCTAACAAATCGCTTTACAGAAAATCAGAAATTACCAATCCAACAGCCACTTTTGACATCAATGAATGGATAAGTTATGCGTCTGATTATTGTCAAGGTTTAGGCGTTTTGGGAATCAGTGAGATTACAAATATAGCTTTAGATTTTAATATTTATCCCAATCCAGTTGCTAATCAGCTTAATATTAATGGAGAAATCAGTAAAGCAAAATCGGCGAAGATTTACGACCTTTCTGGTAAATTGATAAAAGAAATTAATAATCCTTTCATTAACCAAAAATCAATTAATGTTCAATCTTTGCTTCCAAATACATACATTTTGAATATCGATGGAAAATCGGTGAAGTTTATTAAGAAATAAACCTATTAGAATAAATTTAAAAAGCATTTCAAATTTTTGAAGTGCTTTTTTATTGTTCAAGATTATTGAGAGTAAGAATATATTTATCAATATACATTTGCTTTTCTTTCGATTTGTATTGTTGGATATACCTTGGATGTTCCAAAATTTTTAATTCATCAAACAACTTCGCTTCACGATTTAATTTGTGGATAAAATCCGCGTTTTTCTTTCCCAAAACAAAAACTTTCGAAGTGTCAATTCCCAAACTGATGTGTTTTTTCAGGGAGTCAACCATAAACTCTTTAACCATTTCGAAAAGGGTTTTGTCATCATAATAGTTCGCATTGATCCATTTGTTTTCTTTTGTTTTTCTGATGATGGCCAAAGGAAAAGGTGAGTTGATATAAAAATTTTGATAGAAAACTTCCGCACCTCCGAATGCTTCAATCATATCGTATATAAAAACCGACGAAATCTCGTGCGTATAAGCCGATTTCATTGTGATTCCACAAATATCTCTCAAGCGTTTTGTGTCTGTGAAAGGAACACCTGTTACGCCAGCGCCGTGTCTGCTTGGGTTAATTCCAATAATGAATTTCCGAATCTCAGAATCGTTATAATATTTGTGATAAAATTGTTGCATCACATCCAAAGTTTCCGGATTATCTAAGTAAGGATTTAAAACACGAAATCCATCAGGAAGCAAACCTGAATATTTTAGATTTAGATTAAAGTCAATCACTTTTTCGCCGAAAGTTTTTTTCATAAATTAGATTTACTGCCTTCTTTTTATCAATATTAATACCCAACAAGTGTTTGTTAATCGATAATTATTACTGAGTTTATAATTTTATAAAAAAGAAATATAAAATTCGTAAATTTGTGCGTAAATCTAATAGTAAAAGTTTAAACTGAAATCGTCATCTAAGCGAATTTCGTTTAAAAAAATGAAAGTAATTATGAGTCAAAAGAAAGAAATGCTTTACGAAGGTAAAGCTAAACAGGTTTTCGCTACCGAGAACCCAGACGAAGTCGTTGTACGTTACAAAGATGATGCAACAGCTTTCAATGCACAAAAACGCGGACAGTTCGATAGAAAGGGCGAGCTGAACAATGCGATTTCTACATTAATATTTGGTTATCTTATCGAAAACGGAATTCCAACACACTTCATCTCAAAATTGGATGACAGAGAGCAATTGGTGAAAAAAGTGGACATCATTCCTCTGGAAATGGTAGTCCGTAACTACGTTGCAGGAAGTATGGCTCAGAGATTGGGCGTGGAAGAAGGTTTAAAATCACCAGTGACGATTTTCGACCTTTGCTACAAAAAAGACGAATTGGGAGACCCGTTGATTAACGATCATCACGCTGTTTTTCTTGGCGCAGCAACTTACGAAGAATTGAATGAGATGTACTCTTTGACCGATAAAATCAATCAGCTGTTGATTGCTTTGTTTGATAGAGCCAACGTTATTCTTGTGGATTTCAAAATCGAATTGGGAAAAACCTCTGATGGTAAAATTGTTTTGGCAGATGAGATTTCTCCGGACACTTGCAGACTTTGGGACAAGGATACAATGAAAAAACTCGACAAAGACAGATTCCGAAGAGATTTGGGTGAAATCACAGAAGCTTATGTCGAGATTTATGACAGATTACAAACAGCTTTAGAAAAATAAAATCCGAGATTACATAAAAAATGGATTTAGAATTTCAAAAATATAGCACATTACCGAAATACGCATTTCAAAACCGCTATGAGGAATTCGAGGACACCAAGCATCTTTCCAAAGAGGAAAAGGATGAACATTATCCTTTCGACAAAATGGAGGAAGAATGTGGCGTTTTCGGATTGCATTCCACAGAAACACAGGATACATTTTCGCTTTCTCAGTTCGGACTTTTTGCGTTACAGCATCGTGGTCAGGAAGCTTGCGGAATTGCGGTTGGAAACAATGGAAAAATCCTTTCTGTAAAGGATGAAGGTTTGGTTTTAGATGTTTTCAAATCGATAGAAGACCCGCAACAATATATGGGAAGTACCGTTATCGGCCACACCAGATATACAACAGCGGGAGATAAAAAGAAATATAACTTTCAGCCGTTTTTTGCAAAGAACGAATATGACCAGATCATATTGTCAATTGCTCATAACGGAAACTTGACCAACGCAAAACAGCTTAGAAAAGAATTAGAGGATGAAGGCGTAGTTTTCCGCGCCACTTCTGATACTGAGGTGATTTTAAGATTAATTCAAAAAAATCTTGACCTTGGACTTCGTGGCGCTATAAAAGCGACAATGGAGAAAATCGAAGGTGCTTATTCGGTAGTTGGGATTACAAGAAACAAGTTTTTCGCTTTTCGGGATTTTAACGGAATCCGACCATTGGTTCTTGGTGCGATTGACGAAAATACCTTTGTGGTAGCTTCAGAAAGTTGTGCGTTGGATGGAGTAGGAGCGCAATATGTACGTGATGTGTTGCCTGGCGAAATTATTTACACCAGTGATAACGAAGAAGGTTTACAGTCTTACATTGTAAAAGATGATTGCGTGAACAAAATTTGCGCTTTCGAATATATTTATTTTGCAAGACCAGATTCAACTTTGGAAGGTATCAATGTTCACGAGGTTAGAGAGAAATCTGGGAAAAAGATTTGGGAACAAGCGCCTGTGGAAGCCGATATTGTGATTGGTGTTCCAGATTCTGGAGTTCCAGCTGCGATTGGTTTTTCTAAGGCTTCTGGCATTCCATTCAGACCGGTTTTGATTAAAAATAGATACATTGGTCGTTCGTTCATTATTCCATCGCAGGAGATGAGGGAGCATTTGGTTAATTTAAAACTCAATCCAATTGTTTCTGAAATCAAAGGAAAAAGAGTCGTGATTATTGATGATTCCATTGTTCGTGGAACAACTTCCAAACGTTTGGTTAAGATTCTTAAAAAAGCTGGTGTCAAGGAAATTCACTTTAGAAGTGTCTCTCCGCCAATTATTGCGCCTTGTTTCCTAGGAATTGATACGCCAACCAAAGACGATTTGATTTCTGCCAATATGAGCAAAGAAGAACTAAGACAATATCTGGATGTGGACAGTTTGGAATTTTTGACTGTCGATAATTTGGTTAATATTTTAGGTTCGCCAAATCATTGTTTTGGATGCTTTACAGAAAAATATCCAGTGAAAAATCCAGACGAATTGGCATTTGTAGACCAAGGAGATTAGAATCGCAGGTTTGTTGCGTTGAATTATATGGGCAGCTTTTCCGCCTTCCGTTCCCGCTTTTTTGCAAATTTCCCAAAGCTTTTCCCAAGTCTGAAATTTACAAAAAGAGCTCCACTCAAGTCGGGCTGCAGATTCTGTGTGATAATGAAGTTGTGACAATCAGTTTGACATTAAATGAACTTAATAATAGAAAACCGCCAGGACAAATTATTGTTTGGCGGTTTTTTTATGTCATAATAGCACCTCTAAAAACAAAAACCCCAACCGAAGTTGGGGTAAAAACTAATAACCATGAAAACTCAAATTAAACATGAGAATCGAATTAATTGTAACAAATACTGTGCCAAAGAATATCGTTTCCCAGAAAAGAATTTCCGAGGACAAATTTAAGAAAAAATTATTGTAAATTTGCAACTCTTAAAAAATAAAATTAAAATAATGTCAGGAAAAATCACATTTACCATGATCAAGCCAGATGCAGTTGCAGATGGTCACATTGGTGCGATTCTTGGAAAAATCAGTGAAGCTGGTTTTAAAATCAAAGCTTTAAAATTGACGCAACTTACTGTTGCTGATGCAAAAAAATTCTACGAAGTACATTCTGAAAGACCTTTCTACGGAGAATTGGTTGATTTTATGTCTTCTGGACCAATCGTAGCGGCGGTTTTGGAAAAAGATAATGCAGTGGAAGATTTCAGAACTACAATTGGAGCAACTAATCCAGCTGAAGCAGCTCAAGGAACTATCAGAAAGCTTTTCGCAAGAAGCATCGGAGAAAATGCTGTTCACGGCTCAGATTCTGACGAGAATGCGTTAATCGAAGCGCAATTCCATTTTTCTGGTAGAGAGATTTTTTAATTTCTTCTGAAAATCAAATACAAAATAGGCTATCAAAACTGATAGCCTATTTTTTTGTAATGGTATCTCAATAGCCCCGATAGTAGCGGCATCCTTTTTTGTTGAGGGAAAAGCGTTGGCAAAAAAGATATAGCGGATAGCGGGATTAAGCTCCTGAATATTTTAGAATTTCAAAAGTTCAATTGTTCTTTCCGGATCTTGTGACGAAAAAACGGCGTTTCCGGCAACTAAAACATCTGCGCCAGCATCAAATAATTTTGATGCGTTATCCAGATTTACGCCGCCATCAACCTGAATCAATGCAGTAGAATTGTTGCTCAAAATCAAATCTTTGGTTTCGCTGATCTTTTTATAAGTGTTCTCTATGAATTTCTGTCCTCCAAATCCAGGATTGACGCTCATTAACAAAACCAAATCTACGTCTGCAATGATATCTTCCAGCATCAAGACTGGTGTTGCAGGATTCAGAACTACGCCGGCTTTGGCACCTTTGCTTTGGATGAGATGAATGGTTCTATGGAGATGCGTGCAAGCTTCATAATGCACGGAAACCAAATCTGCTCCCAACTCAATAAATTCTTCCACATATTTTTCTGGTTCAACGATCATCAAATGTACGTCCACGAATTTCTTAGCGTGCTGCTGAACGGTTTTCATTACTGGAAATCCGAAAGATATATTTGGGACAAATCTGCCATCCATCACATCTACGTGAAGCCAGTCAGCTTGAGAATTGTTGAGCATCTCGATGTCTTTCTGAAGATTCCCAAAATCTGCTGAAAGAAGGGAAGGTGCTATGAGTTTTGTTTTCATTTTTTTTATTACTTTTTACTTTATTAATGATATTTCAACTTCATTGTTGGTTCGATTTTCAGAAGGCTTTCGTAAATTAATTTGATAACGTTGGCAACATCTTCTTTTGAAACCATTTCCACTGTGGTATGCATATATCGCAAAGGTAGAGAAATCAATGCACTTGGAACGCCGCCATTGGAATGTGCGAAAGCGTCGGTGTCGGTTCCTGTTGCTCTGCTTGCGGCGGCTCTTTGAAAAGGTATTTCTTTTTCTTTGGCAGTATCAATAATCAATTCCCGAATGGTGTGATGAACACTCGGTGCAAAGAAAACTACAGGACCATCGCCACATTTTTGGTCGCCTTCTTTTTTCTTTTCAATCATCGGCGTTGTGGTATCGTGGGTCACGTCTGTCACAATGGCAATGTTTGGTTTGATGGTGTCGGCAATCATATCTGCGCCATAAAGTCCAACTTCTTCCTGAACCGAATTGGTAACGTACAATCCAAAAGGTAAATCTTTCTTATTTTCTTTCAAAAGTCTCGCAACTTCGGCAATCATAAAACCACCAATTCTGTTATCCAACGCACGACAAACGAAATATCTGTCATTTAATTCAAAAAACTCATCGGGATATGTAATCATACAGCCTACGAAAATTCCCAATTCTTCAACTTCTTTTTTAGATGTTGCACCACAATCAATAAAAATGTTATCAATTTTAGGTGTCGGTTCGTTTTGATTTGCGCTTCTTGTGTGAATGGCTGGCCAGCCGAAAACGCCTTTCACGATTCCCTTTTCTCCATGAATATGAACAACTTTGGAAGGTGCTATGGTTTGGTCGGAGCCACCATTTCTGATCACATAAATTAATCCGTCATCAGTAATGTAATTCACATACCAACTGATTTCGTCTGCGTGAGCCTCTATTACTACTTTGAAATCTGCTTCTGGATTGATGATTCCATAAGCTGTTCCGTAATGGTCCACTTCGATTTTATCAACGTAAGGTTTAATGTAATCCATCCAGACTTTTTGGCCTTTATGTTCATAACCAGTCGGAGAAGCAGTGTTTAAATATTTTTCTAAGAATTTAATTGATTTATTTTCGAATTTCATATCTAAAGGGAATGATTTTTGATGTTAAATTTTGTTAAGTTTTTTATGAGAGTAAAAGTAATGATTTTTGGTAAATTGATTCCGATTCTTTTCGTATTTGTTGGTGTATTTTGTTTTTCACAGCAAGATACCTTGAAGGTTAATTCCTTTGATGACATCCCGAAAAGCAAGTTACAAAAAGACGAATACGGAAATGAATATTTTTATGACGAAGCCCAAAAAGCCAAAATCTACAAAATAAACGGAGAACAAGTTATTGTGATGGATGAACTCACTTTGAGAGCCAATCCTCATTTTAATAATCAACTGGATAGAAATTATTATTTCTTTCTCAATAAAAAACTGAATCGTGTTTACCCTTTATTTGTTGACGCCTTACAGCAATATCGTGATATTCAAAAAGAGAGCGCCAATATGAAAGGGTCTGAAAGAAGTCAGTATATGAAACAAAGACAAACTGAGTTAGCTGCAAGTTACGAAAAGCAATTGCGAGGTTTGACAACTTCTGAAGGTCAGGTTTTTGCTAAATTAATGTACAGAGCAACTGGAAAAACAGTCTATGAAATCATCAAAGAATTGCGAGGTGGATGGAGTGCTTTCTGGTGGAATGTTAAAGGTAATATAGCTGATGTCAGTCTGAAAACACCTTATGACCCACATAGATTTCGAGATGACTTATTCATCGAATCTCTGCTTCAATCCAATTGGAATTTAGGTTATCTCCAACCTTATCCTGGTGCTAATGAGTATAAAGTTAATAAATAAAAAAAACTGCATTACGATTTGTAATGCAGTTTTTTTTGGAAATTTTTATAATTCTGTTATCAGATAGTTTGGATATTTGGATTTGTCGAAACTAAATAATGATGGAGATAAAGGTTGATTTTCTTTATAATTGCTGATACTGATTACGGCAATTTCGTTATTGGTAGAAAGTTGTTCCAGTTTTATTAATTTCTTTTGAGGTGAATTGACATATAATGTGACACTTTTTAAGCCATTTGATTTTATTGGTGTCATTTTGATTATGTCAACTGGAATTCCACTGATTGTTTTTTTACCGGAATAATTTACATTATAATCTTTTTTATATGAATCCAAGTAACTCAAAGGAGAGAAATGAACCTGATCATCATTGGCTTTTGAGATAGTTATTTCTTTGTCTTCATCATTGATATTATAAAGCTTACTACCGTCAAATATCTGTTCTGTTCCCATTATTTTCAACTTATATCTCGTATTGTCAGAATAGAAAATACCTGTTTGAGTTTGATTTGGCTTTGAATTACCAGTAGAATAGGAGAATTTGAAATAGGAGTTCTTTTTACTCTTATAACTTTTAGTGATGTCGTCTAAAATTGTTTTCGACTTTGTATCGATGGTTTGACCAAATGTCGCAAATCCCACACTTAGAAATGTAATTATTGAAATTGACTTTACAATATTGAAATTCATTGAATTTTATGATTTATTGATGCAAAGTTAAGTTTTCAATATTGATACCAAACTTCTGAAATGATAAAGTTTGTTAAATGAAATCATAAAAAAAACCTTTTCAGTATATTCTGAAAAGGTTTTGAATTTATAAAATATCTAAAAGTTATTCTACGATTAACTTCTCAGCATTTGATTTTCCGTTCTCTGTAATCACAACAAGATAAGTTCCTTTAACCAATCCTTTTGTAGAAATAGAATCTGAACTGTTTTTCTTTCTTTCAAGAGATTTAACCAGTTTTCCATTCATATCAAGAACTTCTACTTTGATATTAGCATTTCCTACAGTAGGAGCTGTTTTGATAAAGAATTCCCCTTTTGCAGGATTTGGATAGATTCCAAAAGCTTTATTTTTAGCAATGTCTTCCGTAGCAAGCACGCATCCCACAGGAACTGAGAAATCTTCAACTTGATCAGTAATGCTGGTAGATGTTCCCGCAGAAGCATTAAGACCCAAGCCTCTTCTTGCAAAAACATTCCATATTAAACAATTATCAGTACCTCCGGCTAATTGATCGGCTTGTAGAATTGCATCTCTACCAGATACAAAATTAGGATTACAAGGCTGTAGTTTTAATCCATCCATCACCAGCTGAAGAGCTTTTGCGCTTCCGGAAGTTGCACTAGCAGTTACGTCAGGGTTATAGCCATATTTTTCAGCCATTTTCCAGTGAAGGTCCCAAAGCATGGTTGCCCAAATTTGTCCTACCGCATGTGGTTGACCTCCGGTGCTGTTGGTATCCGCATAAGTGAAAGGATTAGCATTCATATCTGTGGTATATCTGTAGCTTCTAATTCCTAAAGCTGTTGTTCCTGTATTAACAGAATATGTAGCTATTCCTCTACCTGTAGTAGAGGTGTAATTTGGAGTATTAGTAAGCATTAAAGCAAAGAAATCTGACCACCCTTCTCCCATTTGTTCTAAGTTTGTCAAACAGCTGTAGCCTTGTCCAGTTAATCTATTAGAGACTCCATGACCGTATTCATGTATCATTACACCATTGTCAAAACTAGAGTTTTTGTATCCAACAGCTAAGTCTTTTAAGTTTACATTTACGGTTCTGCCTGCTACCAGTTCTTCAGTAATGAAATTTCCTTCGTCTCTAGGGATCATAATAGAAGGGATAGAAACGTTGGTTACATTAGGAACGTTAATCTCTGTTACTGTGTTTGATGCCGTTCTGTGAACAATCATCCCAATTGCTCCTGCATCTTGAACTGTTTTTGCTTTTATATTATATGCACAACTTGTCGTATTGACCATTGCAATTTTTCCTGTTAGACTACCAGGTGTTAATGCTGTACAGCCAGTTGCTATAGAAGGAATTACGATATCGGCAGTAATTCCTGTTTCCATTAACATTCTTCCAAAATTAGCAGCTCCGGTATTTACAGCAGGTCTGGTAGCTAGTGCTGGATCTGTGTAAAATAATCTTTGTTTAAGGGCTACACCAGAATTCCATAGATACATTTGCATTCTTGGAGCTTGTGTCGTATAAGAGCCATTTCCATTAAGTATTTCATATCCGGAATTAAAATTAGCATTGTTGTAACCGCTGCCATCGTAAGCTTCAGCTCTTACAGCATCATTACCAGCTCCTCCTTTTCCAAAATTATTTGATTGAAAGTTTCTGGTAGATTCAGTAAAGCCAAATTTATACATGATATCGTGAATCATATTGTTGGCGTAAAATAAATTGGTAACTGCTGATGCTTTGTTATCATAAGCGCTTAATGTGGTAGATTCAGCGAATGGGAAATCAAAAGTAAGACTTCCTGTGGTACTACTTGCAGGCGAAAAACCTGCAGTATTACTGGCATTGTTATCTACATAAGCTAAAACGTTGTTGCCGTAAGTATTTGTAAAATTAGATGTTCCGTTAGAATGCCACCCTTCAGGAGAGGCTGTTAAATCCCAAGGGTTTGTTACGATAGCTCTAGATCCAAAAGTTGGAGCTTCTACAGGAAAAGGAAACACATTATAGGAAGCATCAGTTGCTGCTTTAGTTTGATTTTTATTTGAAACTGAAGTATTGAAATGTGTTAAAAGATGGTTAGACTCTGATCCTGTATCACCTGAGAAGTGATTGTCTTCGAATTTACATTCATCAATCATATTATTCTTCTCCAAAATTTCTCCATCTGTAAGACTTACAAGAATGCTGTAAAATTTATTTTCTTTATTTTGATTAACGAAGAATAATTGTGCAGGAATTAAGTTATTATTTCTTTCAAAATAAAACCGTATGCTTGCTACCTTATTATCCGGAAGATTAATAAGATCTCCACTCTTGTCGTCCATCAATTCAAAACCAGAATCATTGATGTTCAAATATCTTAAAGCAGTAGAGAAAGCTTCGGATTTGTCTATTTTATCTGCAACAACACTATTGCTTCCTATTTGTCTGAAGTTATTATTGAATGAAATCACTTTTCCATCTCTGATAATTGCTTTTGCTAGCGATTTGTAAATAGGAGTATTGTTGTGATATTGCTGAATGTTTACTATTTCAGCCTTTAAACTGCTGGATTTATCCTCATTCTGAATTTTAAAATTAGCAGTAGAGTTATTACGAAAAGAAGCATCAGTTTTTATAAAACTTCTTATAGCCTGGTCATTACTTTGTGCATTAAGGTTGGCAAATAAAAAGAAAACGCCGATTCCTGCAGATTTAGTGAGTTGATTTATTTTCATATTAAAATTTATATTAGATTAAATTTAAGATTAGCAAAAATATTAAAAATTTTCTTTTTTAATAAACAAAACACAAACAAAATTCAAATAATTGGTGTTTTGTTAAAAATTTAACTATAATTTTATTAATGCTATAATTAGAAAAGTTTATTACCGCTGTAAACTACATTAGGTTTTTCCAATAAAGATGATATCGCTTCCCGAAAATTCATCATATGTTCCGAAACTTGGTGGTTGTTCAAATCTTCATTGGTTTCCCAGGTTTCGTGGAGGAAAAAAACACCTTTGTTTCTATTATCTTCATATAGATCATACTGGATACAACCTTTTTCTTTGCGGGTTTCTATGACTGGTTTTTTCAATATTTCGATGGCATCCATCATATAGTTTTCCTTGATGTGAATGATGGTACTGAGATAAATGTTCATTGTCTTATTTTAAAAATTTTGATTCTCAAATGTATAAAAAATCAAGGTCGTAAAAATTTAAAAATTAGAATTATATAATTAATAAAAAAAAATGTACTTTTGAACAAATTCAAAAAAGCGTAAAATGGCAGAATACAAACTATTACTCCCAAGTATGGGCGAAGGAGTTATGGAAGCGACAATTATCAGCTGGATGTTTAATGAAGGTGATTTTATAAAAGAGGACGAATCTGTGGTAGAAATTGCAACAGATAAGGTAGATTCCGATGTTCCGACGCCAGTTTCGGGGAAAATCGTCAAGATTCTTAAACAGAAAGATGAAGTTGCAAAAATTGGAGAAGCCATTGCGATTTTGGAAACAGAAGGCGGTTCTAAGGATTCTGAAACACCTGAACCAAAATCTTACGAAGAAGTGAAAGACCAGATTCATCAGCCTGAGCCGGAAGTTGTGAGTGCTTTGGAACAACCATTGACTAACTATTCTGATAATTCATTCAATACTCAAAATTCAGATTTATACCTTTCGCCTTTGGTAAAATCTATTGTTCAGGAAGAGAAAATTTCTGAATCTGAGCTTAAAACCATCAATGGAAGCGGACTTGAAGGACGAATTACCAAAGAGGATATTCTTGGTTTTGTGAAAAACAGAGGTGCGGTTCAATCTACTCCTGTTCAGCAAAGTGTTTCTCAACCAGTTTCAGAAGTTAAAACTCAGCCTGTTGCTCCGGCTAAACCAATTAGTTTGAACGACGGCGACGAAATCATCCAAATGGACAGAGTTCGGAAAATCATTGCAGAAGCGATGGTTAATAGCAAACACACTTCGCCACACGTCACTTCTTTCATCGAAACCGATGTGACGAACGTTGTGACTTGGAGAAATGCCAACAAAAATTCGTATCAAAAAAGAGATGGTGAAAAACTGACTTTTATGCCAATTTTCATTCGTGCTGTTGTGAAAGCAATTCAGGATTTTCCAATGATTAATGTTTCTGTGGATGGTGATAAAATCATTAAGAAAAAGAATATCAATATCGGAATGGCAACAGCTCTTCCAGACGGAAATCTGATCGTTCCGGTTATCAAAAATGCAGACCAGTTGAGTTTATCAGGATTGGCAAAAGCGATTAACGATTTGGCTTACAGAGCGCGGAATAAAAAACTGACGCCAGCTGATACACAAGGTGCGACTTACACGATTTCAAATGTTGGAACTTTCGGAAACCTGATGGGAACGCCGATTATTCCTCAGCCTCAAGTTGCGATTCTTGCCGTTGGAGCAATTGTGAAAAAACCGGCAGTTATTGAAACTGAGTTTGGAGATGTAATTGCAATTCGTCAAAAGATGTTTATGTCACATTCTTATGACCATAGAGTGGTGGACGGCAGTTTGGGAGGAATGTTCCTAAAACACGTCAACGATTATCTCGAAAATTGGGATCTTAATACAGAAATATAAAATCAAAGCCTCAGAATTTTCTGAGGCTTTGTTATTTTTAAAATTATAATTTGTTTTTATCTGGAGATTGTCTATTTGAGAAAAATGACAAAATTTCAATCTTATCATTCATAATTCTATAATATAAAGTGTTGAATTTTAAAATTACTGCTTTTCTAGTTTGCAATATATCAGAATGAGGAAAAATATTTGGATTTTGAGATATGATGGAACTAATTCTTTCAATTTCATCTCCCAAATTGTCAATTTCTTTTTGAGAAAATTTTCTTTCAAGATATTCAACAGTTTCAGAAAGTTCTTCCAATGCTAAATCAGTCCAAAGAATTTCATATCCTTTTTCCATAAATTTCTCTCGCTTTAGAATGTGGACTCAATTTTCCGGCGTCTGCTTGTGCAATTCCTTTTTCAATTGATTGTCTTTCAGCATCCGAAATTTGATCTGCCCAATCTTTTTTGCTTTCACGAGAAATTAAATCTGAAATTTTTTCAAGAAAATTTAAATCTTCAATAGTTGATAACCATTGAATTAATTCTAATTTTTTATTCTGTATTTGTAAATTCTTATCCATTTTAAATCTTTTATCAAATTTAAAACTATTATTTCAAACTTGTTTTAACTTTTCTACAACTCATCTATTTCTCCACTTCCCGCTTGCCCTTCATTCATCAGATAAGCTTTTAGGAAAGGTGTGATATTCCCGTTCATCACGCTGTCAACATCGGAAGTTTCGTATCCGGAGCGTACATCTTTTACCAATTTATAAGGTTGCATCACATAATTACGGATTTGAGAACCCCATTCGATTTTCATTTTTCCGGCTTCGATTTCGTTTCTTGCTTTCAGACGTTCATCCAGTTCGATTTGATAAAGTCGGGATTTCAGGAGTTGCATTGCTTTTTCCTTATTCTGAAGCTGAGAACGTGACTCCGAGTTTTCAATTATAATTCCCGTCGGTGCGTGGCGAAGACGTACGGCTGTTTCAACCTTGTTCACATTTTGTCCCCCAGCGCCAGAACTTCGCATCGTTTCAAAGCTAATATCTGCTGGATTAATATTAATCTCAATCGTATCATCCACCAACGGATAAACATAGACGGAAACGAAACTTGTATGACGTTTCGCATTACTGTCAAAAGGTGAAATTCTAACCAATCTGTGAACGCCGTTTTCACCTTTTAGATATCCAAAAGCAAATTCACCTTCAAGTTCCAAAGTCACGGTTTTTATGCCTGCAACATCGCCTGGCTGGAAATTTAGTTCTTTGATTTTGTAGCCTTGCTTGTCTGCCCACATGGTGTACATCCGCATCAGCATACTTGCCCAGTCACAAGATTCTGTTCCGCCTGCGCCTGCTGTGATTTGTAGAACGGCCGACAACTCGTCGCCTTCGTTAGACAACATATTTTTGAATTCCAGATTTTCGATTTTTTCTACCAACTCTGGAAAAGTTTCATCTAATTCTTTTTCAGAATCTGGGTCTTCTTTGGCAAATTCCATCAAGACTTGTAAATCCTCGAATTGCGTTTTGATTTCATCATAACTTTCCACCCATTTTTTCTTAGAACGCAATTGTTTCAGAAAAACTTCGGCTTCTTTTGGCTTTTCCCAGAATTCCGGTGCAGCAGTTTTCTCATCGTCGTTAGAAATCTCGATTTTCTTTTTCTCGATGCCAAGGAACTTGTGAAGGTCTTCGATTCTGGATTGGATATCTTTTATTTGGTCTGTGTTTACCACGTTTGTTTTAATTTTTGCAAAAATACGAAGAAAGAGACGAAATTATAAATTATAAATTTTAGATTTTAAATTGAAATTTATATTATTGAAAATCAGTGTGTTGAAGATTGTTTTAAATTTAATTAAAAATATGAGGCAACCATTTTGGTATTTTGCCGTCTTATAGTCAGAAAGAGAAAATGAAAACAGATTTACAACATATCTTTTCCAAAGCAAAGAAAAACGACCGACTGGCTCAGAAGAGTTTGTTCGAGATGTTTTCAGGGAAAATGTTGTCGGTGGCGAATTCTTACATTAATAACAGGGATGATGCGGAAGATGTTTTGATGAATGCTTTCTACAAAGCTTTTACGAAACTTGAAGATTGTAAAAATTATGAATCATTTCCTTTTTGGTTAAGGAAAATTGTGGTGAATGATTCCATCAATTTCATTCGGAAGAACAAACATATTTTGTACGCGGAAACGGAATTTACAGATGCAATTGCAGAACAAACGCAAGATATAAATGAACTTTCTCAGGAAGTAGATTTGGACATTATCTTCAAAGAAATGCCAATTGGTTACAAACTGGTTTTCAATCTTTCGGTTTTTGAGGAAAAGAAACATCAGGAGATTGCAGAAATTTTGAACATCTCCGAAGGGACCAGCAAAAGCCAGCTTAGCAAAGCGAAAAAATGGCTCAAAGATTATTTTAATCAACAAAATACAACACAAAATGCAGAATCTGAAATCTAAATACGAACAAAAGGAAATGAAAGTTTCCGACGGTCTTTGGGACAGATTAGAAGAAAAACTCGACCAAGTTCCTGCGAAAGAGAAGAAGTCAAAAATAGTCTGGTTAAGGTATGCGGCTGTTATTTTATTACTGATTGGCTTGGGAGGAAGTTTTTGGATAATTAATAATAAATATAATATTAACGAAAATCAGGAATTTACAAACCGGACTGAAAGTAAAAAGCAAAATTCTAATTCAATTGTAATTGAGCCATCAGAAAATAATGAAGTTGGGAAAGTGAATCCAATCAATAATAATTCTGAAACTGATAATCAAAGATTGGCTGTTGAAAATGTGAATCCTTCGACTTCAAAATCAATTAATAAAGAGAACCAAATTACAAATCAAGTTCCTGAAAAGGAAATTTCAATTAAGAAAGAAGAAATTTCAATTCCTAAACCAGAAGAAAAATTGGCTCAGAATGAGATTCAAAAACCAAAAGAAAGACCAAAATATATTACCTCTTCTGATTTACTTTTCGGAGTGGAAATCGACAAAGCGAAATCTGAAACGCCAAAATCGGCAATGGGAATCAACAACATAAAATCAAAAAATGATTCGGATTTCCCCAATCCAAAACGTATCAAACTCTTCGGAATTACGCTTTACGATAAAGATTCTATAACAACTAAATAAACTATAATGAAATTCAAATTTTTACTTTTGGCAATGCTTTCCAGCTTTGCTACAGCACAAACTACGCTTGACAGCCAGATGAAAACTTACACCGAGAAAGTCAACACCATCGTATCGACAGAAAAAGCGAATATGAAAGTGGAGACTGATAAAATCGATGAAGCTTTCTCTTCCGGAAAAATCACAAAAGCGGAACAGATTGCCCAGAAAGAAGCGGTTTCCAAAAAATATGAAACAATCATCAATGATAAAATTGAAAACGAGCGTGAACAACTTGAAAGCATTACGAAAACGGCTGTTACCAATTCAGTTTATGATATTAAACCGGATACAATAAAAAACAGAAATTCTGTTAGTTTCGGGACTTCTGGATTGTCAATTAATATCAAAAAGAATGATAAATCGCCAAAGGAATATATCAATCAAAGCTCGTTAAGTGTTGGTTACGCTTTTGCAAACCTTACAAAAGATAAAGGCAGTTTCAATCCTTTTGAGAATGATTCTGAAATGCGAATCGGGAACTCGCACAGCGTGGAGGTTCAGTTCAGAAAAGACCGCCAGTTAGGAAGTTTTACGAGTCCAATGGTGTTGAGATATGGATTGGCTTACAGAACTGATACTTATATGCCGAAACGTCCGCAGGTTTTTGTTCAGGAAAATTCACAATTATTCCTTGAGAATTTTGAAGAAGGACGATTGAAACGCTCAAAATTAAGAAATGTTTATCTTACTTTACCAATTGAATTTCAGCTTTATCTGAATCCAAAATATACAGAATATGACGGCAAACAATATCTGGACGTGAGAAAGAAAATGTGGAAGATTGGAGTAGGAGCTTATGCGGGAATCAACACAAGAAGTATTGTAAAAGTGAAATATTACAATGAAAATGACAACTTCAAAAAGTACGATTACACTTTGGATGACGGCGTGAATGCTTTCTTATTCGGAGGGAAATTCAGTCTGGGTTATGGCGGAGTTACTTTATTCATCAAGAAAGATTTCACACCAATCTTCAATGACAAAGCCAACTTACCAAACAAAAACGGCATCCAAATCGGGATTGAGATTGCCAATATTGATTTTTAATTCTTAATGTTTTCATAGAACACTATTCTTATTATTTTCTTAAAGCATACTTTTAATGAGTGTGCTTTTTTATTTTAATCTGAAAGTTTCTGAATTTTGACTTCCGTGTCTTAAAGTCAGGATATAAAGAGTATCATTTACAAATTCATAATATAGAAGATACTTGTGAATGATTTTGATGTAAACATTTGGAATGTCTGTCTTTCTACCAATTTTTGGTTGTTCAAGAATTAGATTTAATTGGTCTTCAATCAAAGAATTTAATTTCAAACTAAAATTATTGGACTTGTTTCTATTAATCCAATATTGAAGAATTTCAATCAGCTCTTTTTTGGCTTTAAGAGTCCAGATTATTTTTTCAGCCATTCTTTGATTTCTTCTTGAACGCTGTCATTGGATAAAATCTCTCCTTTATCAATTTGATATCTTGCCTCAGAAATAGCTGTTTTTTCATCTTCATTAGTAATATAAAGTGATTCATCAGTTTGAAATTTCAATTGTTGTAGCAATTCCTTTAGCCTTACTTTATCTTTAATGCTCGTAATATGATTGATTAAATCTAATTTTAATTCTGCAGTATTCATAATTAATTACTTGATATAAATTTATAAAAATTAATTTGAATTTGTAAAAGCAAAATATCCCAAAACAAAAATTCATCTCAGCATCACTTTTGCAAGTCTAAATTTTTATTTACATTGGCAAAGAGGATTTAGAAATGAAAAATTTACAGTTAATCGGATTGTTTTTGGTTGTGGCAGGGAGTTTTCTGCCCTTGGTTCATATTCCAATCGTTGGAAACTGGAATTATTGGAAAGTCGATAACACACTTGCGATGGCTGTTTGGGGATTTTCTTTATTGACGCTGGTTTTCATCTTAATCGACAAAAGTAAATGGGTGAAAATATTGGCATTTCTAATGATATTGCTTTTTGTTTTCACAATTGTCGCCATTAAGTTAAAATCTTTGAATTATTTCAGCTTTTTGCCTTTCAAATCCTGGCAATCCACATTCGCCGGAATCGTCAAATTATCATGGGGATGGTTCATCGAGTTTCTTGGTGCAGTTGTTATTTTAATTGCATCGAGAAACAAAAATCAAATTAATTAAAATAAAAAAAAATTAAAAATATTATGAAAGAAGTATTCATTGTATCAGCGGTAAGAACGCCAATGGGAAGTTTTATGGGAAGTCTTTCGGGCGTTCCTGCGACACAATTGGGAACTGTTGCTGTAAAAGGAGCTTTAGACAAAATCAACCTTGACCCAAGTTTGGTTGAGGAAATCTATATGGGAAATGTTTTGCAGGCGAATTTAGGACAAGCTCCAGCAAGACAAGTCGCTCTGGGATCAGGTTTATCCAATCACACACCTTCTACAACCATCAATAAAGTTTGTGCTTCCGGAATGAAAGCTGTGACAATGGCAACTCAGGCTATCAAAGCTGGCGATGTGGATATCATCGTTGCGGGTGGAATGGAAAATATGTCCAGCGTGCCTCATTATCTTGATGGAAGAAACGGTGTGAAATTAGGTGAAATCAAAATGCAGGACGGACTTTTGAAAGATGGTTTGACCGATGTTTACAACAAAGTTCATATGGGTGTTTGTGCGGAACTATGTGCAAAAGAAAACGATATTACCAGAGAAGAACAGGATGTATTTGCAATCCAATCTTACAAAAGGTCAGCTGCAGCTTGGGAAGCTGGAAAATTTGCAGATGAGGTTGTTCCGGTTTCTATTCCACAAAGAAAAGGCGACCCGATTATTTTCTCTGAGGATGAAGAATACAAAGCTGTGAAATTCGATAAAATTCCAAGTTTGCCAACGGTTTTCCAAAAAGAAAACGGTACAGTTACAGCAGCCAATGCTTCCACTTTGAATGACGGTGCTTCTGCATTAATTCTAATGTCAAAAGAAAAAATGGAAGAATTAGGTTTGAAACCTCTAGCTAAAATTATTTCTTACGCTGATGCTGCAATTGAGCCGGAAAGATTCACCACTGCGCCTTCCAAAGCGTTACCAATTGCCCTTAAAAAAGCAAACTTAACCAAAGAAGATATCGATTTCTTTGAGTTCAACGAAGCGTTTTCTGTAGTTGGTTTGGCTAATAACAAAATCTTAGGATTAGACGCTTCAAAAGTGAATGTCAACGGTGGAGCAGTGTCGCTTGGACATCCGCTGGGAAGTTCTGGTTCTAGAATCATTGTGACTCTTATTAATGTTCTAAAGCAGAACAATGGAAAATACGGAGCGGCGGCAATTTGCAACGGTGGTGGTGGCGCAACTGCTATTGTAATTGAAAATTTGCAATAATAATTTGATTAAATTAATTCAAAACCCTTTCGGATTTCAAACACCGAAAGGGTTTTTGTATTAATTATTTGTTACCGAACGCAATTTTTTAATTCGAAATGTCATTCCTTTTTTTACTTTTGTCTAAATAATATATTTCCAATGTCAGAAATAGAAACACCGACCACAGAAAACTCAATCAAAAATAATCCGAAAATAATGCGCGCCTGGGCATTATACGATTGGGCGAATTCGGTTTATTCACTGGTAATCACATCTACAATCTTCCCGATTTATTATGCCATTCTAACAACGGCAAGCGAGAAAAAAGAATTTGTGGCAGAAACCAACCGATGGATTGACGTTGCAGTGCCTCATATGATTAAGATTTTCGGCAAAGAATACCATCCCGACACGGTTTACGGGTATTCTCTCACGCTTTCATTCATCATCGTGGTTTTACTGTCTCCGATTTTGTCGTCTTTGGCAGATACTATTGGTAATAAAAAATCTTTTCTTCAGTTTTTCTGTTATCTGGGCGCAACTTCTTGTATGGGATTAGCGATGTTTACTGGGATGGGCTCGGTTTGGCTTGGATTGTTATTCAGCGTGACAGCGAGTGTTGGATTTTGGGGAAGTTTGGTCTTCTATAACTCATTTCTACCAGATATTGCAACGCCGGACAAGCAGGATTCATTATCTGCAAAGGGGTATGTTTACGGTTACATCGGTTCTGTGATTTTGGTTGTGATTTGTTTGGTACTGATTCAGGTTTGTGCGAAAGATGCGAATCAGGCCAAGATTTATACACGTGTTTCATTCTTATTGACAGGTGCCTGGTGGTTTGGATTTTCTCAATATACATTCAAACATTTGCCACAATTTGGTCAGGTCAAAGAGCAATTGCCGAAAGATTTGGTTTTGCTTAATTATAAAAATATCTTCAAAAGTCACTCTCAGCAAGGTGGTTTTTTCGAAGTTTTAAAAGATAATATAAGTTTCTACAAAGACATTGTGAAGCAGAGTTTCCGAGAATTGTTCAAAGTGGGAAATCATCTTTTCGGAGATAGAAATCTAAAATATTTCCTTTCCAGTTTCTTTTTTTACAGCGTAGGAATGCAAACCATTTTCCTGATGGCGACTTTGTTCGGAAAGAGAGAAATCAATATGGCTCAGGATAAATTGATATTGACTTTGTTGTTAATTCAAATCGAGGCTATAATTGGGGCGTTATTTTTCTCTTGGTTATCCAAAAAAATAGGCAACAAAAATGTCATCAGTATCACCGTTGCAATGTGGATTGGCGCTTGTCTCGCAGCATATTATCTCAACAAAGAAAACCCGAATGTAGAATATCAATTCTATGGAATTGCAGGCGTAATCGGTTTAGTAATGGGCGGTTTGCAGGCAATGTCTAGGTCAACTTATTCCAAATTGCTTCCGACTGATTCTATGGATAACACCACGTATTTCAGTTTTTATGATGTGTTGGAAAAATTGGCAATTATTTTAGGAACTTTCATCTTCGCAACCTTGATTGAGCATTACAACAATATGCGTTACGCCGCTTTGTCGATGACGATTTTCTTCGCGATTGGATTGATATTAATCCGTTTTATGAAAGGAAAAAATAATATCAAATAATTATTGTTTTGAAAATTTTAACCATATTATTTTTATTCGTTTTCACGATTTTAAGTTCTCAGAATCCGATTGTCGAAGATTTGAGAATTGGACAAAAAGTAACTTTAGATTCTAAAATTCTAAATGAAAAAAGAATTCTGAATATTTACCTTCCACAGAGTTACGATAAGACCAAAATTTATCCTGTTATTTATATTCTGGATGGAAGTATGAATGAGGATTTTCTGCATCTGGTCGGACTTCAGCAGTTTTTCAATTTGTCATTCGGAATGCCTGATTTCATTATTGTTGGAATTGAAAATGTGGATAGAAAGCGAGATTTCACCTTCCATACAGATTTGAAAGATTTGCAGAAAGATTATCCAACAATGGGACATTCGGACAAATTTATCAGGTTTATTGAAGAAGAATTGCAACCTTACGTTGATAAGAATTATAAGACCAATCCAACAAAATATGTGATTGGGCAATCGCTCGGCGGATTGCTTGCGACAGAAGTTTTATTGAAAAAACCTGAACTTTTTACGCACTATTTCATCATCAGCCCAAGTCTTTGGTGGGATGACGAAAGTTTGTATAACAATGCTTCAAAACTGATTTCTCAGCAAAAAGATGAAGAAAGATTTGTGTATATTTCAGTTGGAAAGCAGGAACATCCGATGATGGTGAAGGAAGCAGATGGATTGTATCAGATTCTTAAAAATTCTGGAAAAAATAAATTGAAATTAGAGTATAAACTGATGAACGACGATGACCACGCAACTATTTTGCACAAAAGTGTTTACGAAGGTTTTCTGAAATTGTTTCCTCCGAAGAATTAATTTTGATTGATTAATGAAAATTCAAAATTTCGGTTCATTTATTGATAACATTGAAATAGTTTATTTTTTGTAAATTTGCATCATCAAAGCACGATATGAATAACCCTTTATTTTACGCAAAAATAATTTTGTTCGGAGAATACGGAATGATAGAGAACTCTCAAGGTCTCGTTGTCCCGTACAGTTTTTATAAAGGAACGCTCAAATTTTCTGATTTGGGCAACGATTTTGAAAAAAACTCAAACCAATCTCTCGGAAAATATTCCAGTTATTTAGCAGATTTAGAATTGCCTTCAGATTTCAAACTGAATGTAGATGCCTTCAAAAGTGATATCAGCAAAGGCTTGTTTTTCGATTCCAATATTCCGCAAGGTTATGGCGTTGGAAGTTCGGGCGCTTTGGTTGCCGCGATTTTCGAAAAATATTCTTTCACAAAACGTGATCCCGAAACCATTTCCAAAGACGAACTGAAAGACCTGAAAAAAGTTTTCGGAATGTTGGAAAGCTATTTCCACGGAACAAGTTCAGGAATGGATCCCTTGATTTGCTATATGAATCTTCCGATTCTGGTAGAAAATAAAGAAAATGTAGGCAAAGTTTCCCTTCCAAAAGAAGAATTAGGAAAAGGTGCGATTTTCCTGATTGATTCAGGAATTACAGGCGAAACCGGACCAATGATTCAGATTTTCTTCGAGAAATTGAAAAATGAAGGTTTCCGCAAAACTTTGAAAGAAGAATTTATCCGCTACAACAACGCTTGTATCGAAGCGTTTCTGAAAAAAGATATGAATCCGTTTTTCCGAAATATGAAAAAACTGTCGGTTTGGGCTTACGAGCATTTTCGTCCGATGATTCCGGAAAATATTTTCAATGCGTGGAAAAAAGGTTTGGATTCCAATGCTTATTACCTGAAACTTTGCGGGAGTGGAGGCGGAGGTTACATTCTTGGTTTCACAAAAGATTATGCGAAAGCCGAGAAAATGTTGGATGGCTTCCAAAAAGAAGTGATTTACAGATTTTAAAATCAAAAGAATAAAGTAATTTAAGCCTTTCATCGTGTGACTTTGAAAGGTTTTTTATAATCAAAAACAAATGAGCGACGACGCAAAACCGACTTCCCGAAATGCCCTTTACCGTATTTCTCAGTTGATGGGTTTTCTTTTGGGCGCCCGTTTTTTTGTGGCGGTTCTGCTCACTTTTGCGCTGTATGTCTCCACTTTTTTTCTGTTCAACAGAGAAGAAAGTTTCAGCAATTTCGTCTTTGATTATAAAGTCCACGCCATCATCATTTGTTCCGTTCTCAGCATTTTGGCGGGCGGAATTATTAATCGGTTTTACGATAAGGAAAAAGACCAGCTCATCAAGCCTTTTCGCTCCAAATTGCAGAATTTCCTCAAAGAGAAATATTTTCTTACGGCCTATGTTTTACTGAATGCTTTATCGCTCAGTTTGGCATTTTTCGTCTCGTACAGAGTTTTTATTTTCTTTTTGGTTTATCAATTTATGATGTGGTTTTACAGTCACAAACTCAGCAAAATTGTGGTTCTGAATAACATCACATTTGTTGCGCTGACACTTTATCCGTTTTTCGGAATGTTAATTTATTACGAGACATTTTCACTGAAGATTTTGTTTCTGGCAATTTTTCTCTTTCTAATGCTTTTCATCATTGATATCATCAAAGATACATTGACCAAAAATGCAGACAAAATGTTCGGTTATGACACTATTGCTAACCGAATCGGATTCCAAAATACAAGGTCAATTCTTTTAATTCTTCTAATAATTACTTTGGCAATTTCTTTGATTCTAAGTGTAGGGATCGGATTCAAGAATATAATGGCTTGGTATTTTTTAGCAACAACTATTGTTATTGTTGGAGCCGTTTTTATGCTGTTTCGAAATCAAAAAAATGATAAATTCAAATCTCTGAATCTTCTTAGGTTATGGATTTTCTTCGGAATTTTAGCTATGCTGTTTGAAGGGATTTTCCATAAATACCCTTGGTTGATTTAAGCCACAATTTTATCAAAATTTCCCAATCTTCAAGAGAATTAATAAAATTCCCTATCATTATACATTATTTCTCTGTAAATCAATTATTCTTAACAAAAATTAAGTATTCAAAATTCTCTGTATCAATTCTAATTGTTATTTTTGCCGAATGTTTAAAAATCTGATCAGAGTTTTCATCGGCTTATCACTTTTCTCCTGTGCCAAAGAAGCGGTTCCAAAACCGAAAGGCGATTTGCGTTTGGAATATCCAACTCCTAAATATCAGAGTTTCTCTGCACCTTGCGATTACACATTTGACTATTCAGATTTTGCAAAGGTAAAAGATGCAAAACAGGCTTGCTGGTACAATTTGTCTTATCCAAAGATGAAAGCCAATGTTTTCATAACCTATTTCCCAATCAAAAATGATTTTAATCTTCACGTAAAAGAAGTGGAAAAAATGGTTTATGAACACACCATCAAGGCCAGTTCTATTGATACGAAATCTTTTGCTTATCCTGAAAAAAAAGTTTACGGAAACTTCTACGAACTTAAAGGTCAAACGGCTTCTAATATTCAGTTTTATGTAACAGACAGTACGAGACATTTTGTAACCGGAAATTTATATTTCAATTCACGACCGAAACCAGATTCCTTGGCGCCGGCTGTCGATTATATCAAAAAAGACCTTTTGCATCTGATAGATTCTTTTGAGTGGAAAACTAAGTAAGAGTCAAGAAAAAAGTCAAAAGAAACAAGAATTAAAAAATAACATTATAATATAGATAGTTTGCAAAAAGCAAATTGTCATTAGCAAAAACTTAAATTATGAAATTACTAGCAGTAGGAACTGTAGCATTTGATGCCATCGAAACACCTTTTGGAAAAACAGATAAAATTCTTGGTGGTGCAGCCACTTATATTGGTTTAGCAGCTTCGGCTTTGGATACAGACGTTAGTTTGGTTTCTGTAATCGGCGGCGATTTTCCTCAGGAATATCTGGATATGATGACTTCAAAAAATATCAATGTTGACGGTGTAGAAATGGTAAAAGAAGGCAAAACTTTCTTCTGGAGCGGAAAATACCACAACGATTTGAACTCAAGAGATACGTTGGTTACAGAACTGAATGTTTTAGCCGATTTTGACCCGAAAGTTCCTGGACATTCTTCCGAGGCGGAAGTTCTTTTGTTAGGAAATTTAGATCCTGTAGTTCAACTTTCAGTTTTAGAAAGAATGAAAACGCAGCCAAAACTTGTGATCCTTGACACAATGAATTTCTGGATGGATATCGCTTGGGACAACTTGATGAAAGTTATCGCTAAGACTGATGTGATCACTATCAACGACGAGGAAGCTAGACAACTTTCCGGAGAATACTCTTTGGTGAAAGCAGCGAAAAAAATCCACGAATTGGGACCAAAATATGTCATCATCAAAAAAGGAGAGCACGGTGCTTTGCTTTTCCACAACGGTAAAGTTTTCGCAATTCCTGCGTTGCCATTGGAAGAAGTTTTTGATCCGACAGGAGCGGGAGATACTTTCGCAGGTGGTTTTGCGTCGTATTTGACCAAAAAAGAAGATTTCAGTTTTGAAACGATGAAAACGGCGATTCTTGTAGGAAGCGCAATGGCTTCTTTCACGGTAGAGAAATTCGGAACAGAGAGAATCGCAACGGTTACCAAGGAGGAATTGTCTGAGAGAATCCATCAGTTCAAAGAATTGACTTCTTTCGAATCTGCGATATAATTTAACCTTATCAGAATTTTTCACTCAAAAAGGTGTTAATTAAAAAATATAAAATGAAGAAAATCTTTTTCCCAGTTGTTTTAGCATTTGTTTCTCAGACTGTTTTTTCGCAATATTTGATTGTTGGCAAAGACAGTATTTCCGTAAAAGATTATATCAAAGACAATAAATATGGACTTGAAACCAACGGACCTGATAAATCTGTAAATTCCACTGTAGAATTTTTATTGTTACAACAGTTGGCAAAAGAAAAAAAAGCGGATACGCTTAATTTCTTCGTTAATTCTTACAACCAAAAATTGTCTGAGCTGAGAGAGCAAAAATTCTATCCAAAGGCTATTATCGATCCATTGGTTCAGGATTTTGTTAATTCCAACAAGATGGAAACTCAGGTTTTGCTTTTCATCAAGGAAAAAAAATCAGACGACAAAACCGACTACAAAGCGCTTTATAATGAAGTGAAAGCTGGTAAAATGACTATGGAAGATTTCTTGGCAAAAAATGCTAAGCCGGAAGCCTCAAAACCATTTTATGTAAAACCAGGAATGTTGGATTATGAACTTTATCAGCAGATAAAAAATGCTCCTGCTAATTCCTATACCACATTTATAGACAAACCTAATGTTGTCGCTTTTGCAAAAGTAGTAAACACCAGACCTAGTCTTGGTTATATGATTTTTGGTGTCTTATCTGTTCCAAAAGATGCCAACTATGAAACGACTAAAGCCAAAATCTACAAAGAATTAGCATCTGGAAAGAAATTTCAGGCAGTTGTGAAAGAATTTGGAGCGACTGAGGAAGAGAAAAATTCTGGAGGCGCAGTAATGGGATCGCCAATTTTACCGGATGAAGTTTATAATGCTTTGAAAGGTCAGAAGAAAGATTATTACACACCAGAACCAATTTTGTTTGGTGACAAATATTTTATCTTCAATATTTATAATATCGAGCCTTATCAACTGACGGAAGAAAACAAGAGATTTTTCCAGAAAGAAATGTTGGCGACAAGTTATGGCGAAGAAGCAACAACTAAATTAGTAAGCTGGTTAAAAACTCAGGATAAATTTACAGAGACCAAAGATTTTGCTGAGATTAAAAAATCTTATCAAACTTACCTCAATCCAAAAAATCCGAAAGCGGTACTTTTCACTTATGGAAAAAATTCGGTGACATATGAGGATCTTAAAAAAGCGATAGATGCTCAATACAAAAGCTTAGAATTGATTCCTACTGCGCAATGGGCAGAGTTGGTAGATTATCAGGCAGATCAATACATCATCGGTGTTTATGCTAAGAATTTTGAAAATCTTCCAGACGTAAAACCGGAACTGACTGACCTTAAAAAGAATCTATACTCGGAATTTATTTTCTCAGAATATCTTAAAGACGAGGTAAAGAATAATCCTCAGCTTTTTACAGAATATTACAATGCCAATAAGTCCAAATTTGTTTGGGAAAAAAGAGCAGAATCCAGAGCTGCAGTAATTTCTGATCCAAAATTGGTGAAAGAAATTGAAAAGGAAGTGAAAGATCCGAAAAAATGGACAGCGCTGAAGGAGAAATATAAAAATCAAGTGAACGATAAAAATCAGGTTTTAGTTCATTTTGAGGAAGGTAAAATCCAGGAAAGTGCGGATATTTTTAAAAAACATAATGTTCCGTTTAAAAAAGGAACGTTCGCTACCAAGATTTCTGACCGTGATGTGATTGTTGCCATCGATGAATTGTTGCCTGAGCAACAGATGACATTGGAAGAAGCTAAGGAAGATATGACGGATGCTGTAACGGAAAAAGTTTTACAAACAACTATAGCCAATCAGAGAGCAAAAACTAAAGTTGAGATTCAGCCCGCTTTTATGGCAGAACTGAAGAAAAATTTTAAGAAATAATTATAACTAAAAATGAAGCGAAATTGGAGGATAATCCTAATTTTGCACCTTAATATCAAAATATAATGTTAAAATACACAAAATGTCTTTTTTTATTGTCTGTTTTTGTTTTCCTTATTAGTGGGAAACTGTCAGCACAATTACAAAAAGGTCAGCTGATAGATGGGATCGCAGCCGTAATCGGTAACGAGATTGTTCTGGAATCTGACATAGAAGATCAAGCGAACTATGCCAAACAGCAAGGCGCCAATGTAGGTGATAAATGTGATTTTATGGAAAGTATCCTGAATAACAAATTGCTGATCTACGAGGCAAAAAAGGATACCTTAATTGAAAACAGAAGCGCTGCTATCAAAGAAATGGCTGGTAGCAAATATAATCAGATTCTTGGACAATTTCCGGATGAGAAAGCGATGTTGGCGGCTTACAAATTCAGAACGTCTTACGAGATGAAAACGGCTATCGAGAAAATTGATGCTGATAACTATTACGGACAAGCGAAGTATGGTAGAATCACTGAAAAAGCGGATGTAACACCGAATGAAGTGACTGATTTTTATAATCAATTCAAATATCAGCTACCGAATGTTAAAGATGAGGTGAGTCTTTCTAAAATTAGTATTTATCCGAAAATTTCTGCATCTCACAAAAAAGAAATTATTGATAAGCTTAATAAAATAAAGCAGGATATCAAAAATGGAGACAGTTTTGAAAACCAGGCTAGAATCTATTCTGAAGACGAAGGTTCTGCCGCGGTTGGAGGACTTTACAAGAATATCAATATGGGACAGATGGTAAAACCATTTGAAGCTGCTGCGCTTAACCTTCAGGAAGGTGATTTGTCTGATCCTGTGGAATCGGAATTTGGATATCACTTGATTCAGCTGGTGAAAAGAAATGGTAAAAAATACGATGCCAGACATATTCTCATCAAAAGTACACCCGATGCTCAGGAGCTGACGGCTGCTAAGAAAGAAATGGACAGTATCAGAACTTTGATTTTGGAGAAGAAAATCACTTTCAAAGATGCGGCTTATAAGTATTCTGATGACAAGAGTAATAAATTCAGTGCAGGTGTGATGACTAATAATCAGGACGGTTCCGATAAACTGGAAAAATTGAACTTAGATCCAACAGTTTCCTATCAGATTGCAGGTCTTAAAAAGAATGATATCACAGATCCTTTCCAACAGGAAGATTCTCAAAAAAGAAAAATGATCAGCATTATTCAGGTCAATGATATTATTGATGCACATCAGCTGGAACTTTCCACAGATTACGAAAGAATCAAGGATATGGCGCTGAATAAGAAGAAAAATGAAATCGTAGAGAAATGGGTAACGAACAAAATTCCATCAATTTTTATCTCGATTGATAACAAGTATAAGGATTGTAAATTCCACACAAACTGGTTGAAAACATCAGTTGTTGAAACTAAATAATCAACTGATTTAAAAACAAAAAAGGATGAACTTCACGGTTCATCCTTTTTTGTTTTTAATTTGAATTTATTCTGGCTTTACAATTTTATAATCATCGAACTTTCCGTTCCATTTTTCATTGTAAGTATTGAATTCGATTGAAGTTATTTCTCCGTCACTGACGTCGATAACATAGCTTAAACCTTCTTTTAGACCTTTTACTTCAATATTTTCGCCATTACTAAACAAGGCATTAATATCATCAAAATCTCCATTGAAATCTGCATACGCAAGCGTCGCAATCAAGCTGTCTTTATTAAGCTCTCTTTCTGCAACTTTTAAATAGTTGAGGTGAGATTTTAGTACAGGATATTTTATTGTTAAATTATTTAATAGAATCAGTTCTAATTCGTTTAATTCTTCCATAATTCAAATTTAGAATAATTTAATAATATTTCTAAATAATTTTTAATCATTCCACCATTCAGAAAAAAACCGCGAATCATCATTCAGGTTCAATTTTTCGCCAATAACTGGTGTAGCAATTTTGAAGTTTTTGCCTTGACTGTTTTCAAATATTTTTTCCAAAGGCTCATTCCAGGAATGTTGTGCTAAAGCAAATTTCGAAGAGTGAACCGGCAAAACATTTTTTGCCCCAAGATCTTCAACGACTTGCGTGATCTCCTCGGGAAGTGTATGGATGTAACACCATTTTTCATTGTATTGCCCATTTTCCAGAATAGCCCAGTCAAAAGGTCCGAATTTCTGACCAATCTCTTTAAAATGAAAATCATAACCGCTGTCGCCACCCAGAAAAATTTTCTTGGTCGGCGTTTCCAAAACATAAGATGACCAAAGCGTGTCATTCCTTTTGAATCTTCGCCCGGAAAAATGTCTCGCCGGAGTAGAAGTAATTTTAAATTCTGAAGCAATATTTTCATCCTCATACCAATCCAGCTCAATGATTTTTTCTTCATCAAATCCCCATTTTTCAAAATGTGAACCAACGCCTAAACCACAAATGACTTGTTTGATTTTTGGTTTAAGATTTTTAATTGTTTTATAATCCAAATGGTCATAATGATCGTGCGAAATAACCAGAAAATCAATCTCAGGAAAATCCTCTGTGGAATAAATATCCGTTCCGGGAAAAGCTTTCGTTGTTCCGGGAATCGGTGAGGCATTTCCACTGAACACAGGATCTACCAGAAATTTTTTACCATCTATTTGGAAATAGTAAGATGAATGTCCCATCCAAACGAGAAAATCATCAGAAATTGGCTGGTTTTTCAAATCGGTTTTTTGAGTCGGTAGAGGATGTTGAGGTTTTTTATTTTTTGTTTTATCGGTGATGAATTCCCACAGCACTTGTCTCATTGTAAAACCTTCGGCTAAAGAAGGTGTATAACTCAGATTTTGGAAAACACCATATTTGTAGTTCGGTGATTGTTTCATTCGGACTAATCTTTTTCCGGAAAATTTGCCACCAAAAACGGGCAGGTTGTAAAGATAAATTGCCAAGGCAAATAGCAGAATCAGAAAAGTAAGAATCATAATTTAATCGGTCTTTTTTACTATTAAAACCCAGTCGTTGTCAAGGATTTTGTAACCTTGATCATAAACGAAAAGGTATTGTGAACCGTTTTTGTAAGTCACGATTTGTGTTACGAAGTCGAAATCAAAACCGGCGTTCTGTAGTTTAAGACGATTGATTTTTGTTTTTCCTTCAAAATTATGTTCAGAAAGTATACGGTAATTTTTGCGGAGTTTGTTGTTTACATTCCGCATGTAGTTGGTGGTCGTTTTATTTTGCTTGTTGTTGAAGGCATTTCTGCAGGCATCGGAACAGAACTTTTTGTCTGATCTTCCTACGATTTTGTCGCCACATTCCGGGCAGGTTAAGTTTTCCATTTGTGTTTTATTTTTTAGTTTAAAATTAACTTTTTTCAATAATTTTCATCGCAGTGATACTTTTTTCTTGATTAGTTTTCCATTTTCTTCGCTCATATCGTTCTTCAGGAAATAAACTGTTTTATTTTCTTGAAAAACTCTGTTTTGCAAATCTTTTTCACTCAGGCTTTCACATCCGGTTGGAATCAGAAATGGCTCAATGATTTTTTTCCAGTTTCCTTTGATGTAAGAATAGGTTGTCATTGTATAGGTGCAGCCATTCATTGGCGCTTGGTAAACTGATATTTCGTCGTTTCCATCATTATTCAAATCGCCTTCATTAATAAGAATGATTTCGCAGCAACCGGCTTTTATCGGCTTTAACTTGGCGTCAGAAAATCGAATTTCAAATTCTGCTGGCATTCCATCCTCGATTGGATTTCCTTTTGCTTCTTTTGTTTTAATAACGCTTGCTGTTATTTTTTTTCCATTCTCTGAAAAATTACCTTGGATTTTTTCTCCGATTTTATTCTCAGCTTTCGAGTTTTGTCCGAAAGATAAAATGCTAAATGTCAGTAGAATTATTATTGATTTCATTTATTTGATGAGAATTTAAGTTCTCTAAAATTATAAAATCATTTCCATTTACAAACGATTACAAACGGATATAAATACTTTTCTACCGAATCCAGTTTTCTTTTTGATGAAAATTTGCAACAGAAAATCAAGCGAAAGACAAAACACGCCTTGGTTTTAAAAGTTTAATTCAAAATTTAGTTATTATGTCTTTAAGAAACAAAGTGACGCTTATTGGTCACACAGGAAAAGAAGTAGAAGTTTTCAATTTCGAAAATGGAAACAAAAAAGCAACGGTTAGTCTTGCAACATCTGATTTTTATATCAATGCGGCAGGCGAAAGAGTGGAAGAAACGCAATGGCACAATTTGGTAGCGTTTGGAAAAGTAGTAGATATTCTGGAAAAGTATGTTCCAAAAGGGAAAGAAATTGCCATCGAGGGAAAACTGACTTACAGATCTTATGACGATAAAGATGGTACAAAACGTTTCATCACAGAAATCAGAATTGAGGAACTGATACTTTTAGGATCCAAATAATTGTTATAAACAAGAACCTTAGCAAGCAAAAGCTTGTTGAGGTTTTTTGATTAATTGATTTTATGGAAGTTAAAATTTTTAAAATCAGACTCTCTGAAGAATTTCAATTGGTGGATGAAAAATTGATACACGATTTTGTCAAGCGTTGTGAAATCTTAAAAATAGATACACAACTCGTGAAGGATAAAATCAACTATTGGTCGGTTCTTATTTTTTACAACGAAATAGAAAATTATGTTGAGAAACCTGATTTTATAGATACTGTTGAAAATAGAAAATGGATCATCAAGCAATATCATAAATATAATCCGAAGGATAATATTGTGGTTAGTGAAAACCTAAATATTATAGAACAACCTTCCGAGATAGAATTAATGATTTATAGGAAACTTAAAGAATGGCGGGAAGAAAAGGCTGAAGATTCTGCTCTGCCACCTTATGTTATTCTTAAAAATTCTCAATTGATGTCAATTGCCAGGCATCTACCTAATACTTTGGAAGACCTGGAAAATGTAAATGAAATTGCAAAGGCCGAAATTGAACAGTTCGGGGAAGAAATATTGGTAATGTTGGAAAATATATTAACAGAAAATTTACAATAAAAATAACATTTCCAAAGATCGATTTTATAATTTATCTCTTATTTTTGTTAGATGCTAAACGATCAGAAAATTGAAAAATTCAGGCAAATTGTAGAGAATAAGTTTCAAATCTACAACTCGCTCTTCATGAGTTTGCCTTATGATAAAATGACCAATATAGGAATGTTGCTTCCTTTTCTTTATGAAGAAAGTAAAGACGGCTACAACGTCGGGAAATCTCCGGAAGAAATTGTGGAAGAATTCTTCCAGAAACATACCGAGTTGCAAACTGAGGATCAGAAACTGGAATTGCTGTTCAAAATCATCCAGTACATCGAGAGACAGGTGGTTTTGTTTGATAGTATAGAAGATGCTGCGTTCCAGCAACTACATTCGGAAACCGATTCCGGAACGGTGATGAATCTCTATGACAGAGCTAATCAGGAACATCATCTGACGGCCATCCGAAAAAAGATGGATGACTTTGGGATTAAGATTGTTTTTACGGCGCACCCGACTCAGTTTTATCCGAATGCGGTGCAGAGAATCATCCACGATTTGCGTGATGCAATCATCAATGATTCGGTGACGCAGATTGATACTTTGCTTCAGCAATTGGGGAAAACACCTTTTGTCAATAAAGAGAAACCGACACCTTTGGACGAGGCGATGAGTATTATTTATTATCTGAGATATGTTTATTATCAAAGTATTGGTGAGCTTTACAAAAAAATCAAGCAAGTTTATGGAACTTCCAATTTTACACCAAGTCCGGATATTATTCAGTTAGGTTTTTGGCCTGGAGGTGATCGTGACGGAAATCCTTTTGTGACGGCAGATATTACAATGAAAGTGGCTGAAGAACTTAGGATTTCTATTCTGAAAGATTATTATGGTCATCTTAAAATCGTAAGAAGAAGATTGAGTTTCCGTGGTGTTTCTGATATTTTGAAAGACGTAAGTCAAAGGATTTATGACTCGATTTTCCAGAAAAATTCAAAAATTTCTGCGGATGAAATTATTGCAGAACTGGACAAAGTTGAAAAGATTCTGACGGAAGAACATAATGGGTTGTTTTTCGATGTTCTGGATGATTTCCGGGATCGGGTTAGGATATTTGGGACTCACTTTGCGACTTTGGACATCCGTCAGGATAGTAGGGTTCATCAAAATGTGATTGATGATATTTTCAAAAAGATTATTGACGGCAATGTGGAGGAAAGAACGGATGATGAGAAAGTTCAACTGCTGATAGATTCAAATCAAATTCTAAACCCGAGGGATTTTGAAGATGAAATGACTTGTGAAACTTTGAAAAGCGTCTATAATATCAGAACCATTCAGGAACTCAATGGTGAGCGTGGGATGCACCGTTACATCATTTCCAATTCTGATGACGTGAAAGATGTGATGAATGTTTATGCGATGATGAAACTTTGCGGATATGCCGATAAAGATATTAATATCGATATTGTTCCGTTGTTTGAAACGATGGAAGGTCTGGACAAATCTGAGGAAGTGATGAAGACCTTGTACAGCCATCCAATTTATAAAAAACATCTGGCAAAACGAAATAATAAACAGATCATAATGCTTGGTTTCTCAGACGGAACCAAGGATGGCGGTTACCTGAAAGCGAATTGGCAAATCTATACTTCGAAGGAAAAATTGACCAAAATCTCAGAAGATAATAACATCAAAGTTGTGTTCTTTGATGGCAGAGGCGGACCGCCGGCGAGAGGTGGCGGGAAAACCCACGATTTCTATGCTTCGCAGGGAAAAACGATTGCTAATAATCAGATAGAACTGACCATCCAGGGTCAAACGATTACGAGTGTTTTTGGGAATAAAGATCAGGCTAAATTTAACTTTGAGCAGTTGCTGACTGCAGGGATCGAGAATGATGTTTTCAAAAGCACCAAGAAGGATTTGAATGTGAATGAGAGAAAGCTGATTTCTGAATTGGCGGACATCAGTTATGGCAAATATTCTGAGTTGAAAGCGCACCCGAGGTTTGTTCCTTATCTGCAGGAAATGAGTACACTGGAGTATTATGGAAGAACGAATATCGGAAGCCGGCCTAGTAAAAGAGGTGCTGGTTCTGAACTGAAGTTTGAAGATCTGAGAGCTATTCCTTTTGTGGGATCCTGGGCTCAGCTGAGACAGAATGTTCCAGGGTTCTTCGGGTTTGGTTCTGCTTTGAAGGCTTTGAAAGATGATGGTAGATTTGAGGAGATCAAAGCGCTTTATAAAGGTTCGGATTTCTTTAAGACACTGGTATTGAACTCGATGATGAGTATGAATAAGACTTATTTTCCATTGACTTATTATATGAGAAATAATGAGAAGTTTGGCGAGTTCTGGAATATCTTGTTTGCTGAATTTTCTTTATCCAAAGAAATGATGCTGGAACTGACAGGTTATAATATCCTGATGCAGGAAGAGCCTATTAACAGAAAATCTATCAGAATCCGGGAGAAGATTGTTTTGCCGTTGCTGAGTATCCAGCAGTATGCTTTGATAAAGATTCAGAAAGGGGAGGGCAATCGTGAGGCTTATGAGAAGTTGGTAATGCGATCTCTGTTTGGGAATATCAATGCGAGTAGAAACTCGGCTTAGAGCGGAGAAGATACAAGAATAAAGTCAAAAGAATCAAGGTTTTTGATTGTATAAATAACAAAACCTCTCAAGTGATTGAGAGGTTTTTTGTTGTGTGGCTTTTCTATATGTCCGCTTGGGCGGACTACTCGCAGTGAGGGAAAGATGATATGCCTTTGATTACTAGCATTGTTTTTTGCAGTAGCTAACTTTCTACTTGCAGTAAGGAGCTTTCTATTTGCAGTAAGGAGCTTTCCGCCTGCAGTAGCTAAATTTCTACTTGCAGTAAAAGACTTTCTATTTGCAGTGAGTAACTTTCTATCTGAAGTAGGGAACTTTCTGTTTGCAGTGATTAACTTTCTAATTGCAGTAAGGCGTTTTCTTTCAGCAGTTGTAAACTTTCTGCTAGAAGGAATGAACTTTCTATTTTGAGATCTTTTTGAATGGTAAACTTTGAACCTGATCGAACTCTGGGCTGCCTGCTCCGAAAACTGATTTGATATATTTTTTAACCTCAGTAGCAGTATCAACCAAAGTGTTCTCGCCGATGTAAAGAATCTTGTCTCTGGCGATGCGGGAGTTGCTGACCTTGGTGTAGGCTTTGGATACTGCTGTGTTTTTGGTGGTCATATTGGCGATTTTGGTTTCCAGGGTGTTTATCTGCAAATCGACCTCGTTGGGGGCGTAGCTTTTTTCGTTTTCCAATACTGATTTGAGTCCGGTGAAATGCTGAATGAGCTGATCATAGGACATTTGGCTTGCGGATATGTTCTGCGGTGCGGGTGCATCGGGATTTGTGGGCGTTTCTGGCGTGGATGATCTTTTGCCCTGAATCTTTTTGTTGAATCCATTGGCATCTTTGATGGTTTCTGGCGTGGCATCTGTGCTTTGCAACGCGTTGACCAAGCGTGTGGATAGTGTTCTGAGGTCACTGAACTCCGAGATTCTGCTATTGACAGCGTTGTTGTAGAGTGTGTTTTTTGCGATGACCTCTTCTAATGCTTCTTCTGCTTCTGTTTGGAGGGCAATCAGGGTAGCCAATTTGAGACTTGTTTTCGCCGGATTGTAGATGGTGCCGTAGTCTGTTACAAATTCGATTAGTTTTTGGAAGTTGGCAACGTTTTTGGCGTGGCCTGTTTCGTAAGTTTTACTCATTGTGTGATTTTTTGAAAATTGTATCACAAATCTAATTTTTATTTTGAATAGTTTGTAATTTTTTATAGGGTGTTTTGTGAATTTGATATTATGTTAAATAAGGGAATGAAAAACCCTCGCTTTTGGCGAGGGTTTTTGTTTGTATCGAGTGTTTGAGCACGAGCGGGATACTCGCGCTGGCTTGAGGGAAACTTTCAGATTTATCGAAGTAGTATGTTGTTGAATATTTCGAATTATATTATATTTTTGAAATAAAAACTATGAACCGACTCATCATCGTAGGAAATGGATTTGACTTAGCTCACAAGTTACCAACGTCCTACGCAAATTTTGTAGATTATATTTGGCGCAATTTCTCATTAACAAAATCTCATGAACTTTTTATGGATTTGTTTGAAGTGAATTATGGTCATATTTCAGCTTTTAAAAGTTTTGATAACTATAGCTTTTTCTATACAGAGGTCAAAAATAGTTGCCTCTCTTCAAGATATATTATAAACGATTCAGCTTATGGAGATAAAAGTTTTGAAATCTATTATAAAGATGATGATTGGGGTAGAATAATAACCGTATTTAAATTTAAAAATAGTTTTTTTGAGTTAATCAATATAAGAAGAGTCAATAACTGGGTTCAGATTGAAGATATTTATTATGAGGTTTTAATTTCATTGATAAAAAAAGATGACAAATTTCCATCAATTAAAGATATTAATCAATTGAACTCTGAATTTGATACTATTAAGAAACTATTGAACCATTATATTTTAGAAAATGTAGAAAATCAATTTAATTTTAAAAATAATCTTGATGATGTTGAAAAGATTGCTGAATTTTTTGAACATTCTTTTCGTAATCTTGATAACAACCTTAATCACGATCTTTTCTTGGAATTTCCATACGATATGAGAGAAGATTTAAAAAGTTATGATAAGCTTTTTCAATTCGGAAGAAGGATGAATAATCCAATATCTTTTGAGAACTTATTTGTTGATTTTAATTATACATCAACAGTGTCAAATTATGTTTCGGTATTAAATGACTCCAAACATAAATATGGTAATAGTGTACATATTCAGATCCATGGAAGTGTTTTAGACTCCAACAATCCTATCAATTTTGGATTTGGAGATGAAATGGATGACCACTATAAAGTAATAGAAAACAATGGAGATAATAAATATTTGGATAATATAAAATCTTTTATGTATTTGAACAACTCTAATTATAAAAAATTACTAGATTGGCTCGAAAGTCATGTTTTTCAGGTCTTTATTTTTGGGCATTCTTGTGGGTTATCTGACAGAACGATGCTGAATACTATTTTTGAACACAGTAATTGTAAATCAATTAAAATATTTTATCATCAGTATAAAAACAATGATAATTTTAGAGAAGTATCGATGAACATTTCCAGACATTTTAATAAAAAGTCTTTAATGAGAGAAAAATTAGTTAACAAGACTTTATGCCAACCTTTACCGCAGAGTATCCGATTCAAAAGAAAATCTGATTAAGTTATTGCTTTTTAATAAAATTCAAACAAAAGAAATTCACAATCGCTAGAACAATCCACAATGGCGAGGCTAAGACGAGGGCAAAGATGTATAATGGAATGATGCCCTTCAGTCCGGCGGTGATGATACTGTCGGAGGGTAAACGCATGCTGATAGAGGTGACGATGCAGGCAATCATCATCCCGAAAAGGCTTAGCAGGATGGAGATGGCGGTGAGTTTCCATTTTGTTTGCTGATGGATGGTCTGTCTAAGATTTTCGAAGGTAAATCCATAAATGAAGATGATGCTGACTGAGATGATAAGGCGGTGAATAATGGTGAGATCCGGAAACATTACCAACGCCAGATTATCAATGATCAGATTGATGGTGATGCAAATTAGGGTTGTTGATTTGTATCGATTTGACATTATTGGATGGTATTGTTTTGTGTAAATATAATGGGATAGTTTGGAAATAAAAAATCTGACTGGGACATCGGCTTCGATATTTTTTCAAGTTGTTTGCGTGTTTTGGAGAGGGCGATGGCACACATTCTGATAAGTAGCTTCTATCAAAATCATAAATTATGGCAATAGAGTTACATTTGAGACAGAGCGATGTGCTAAAAGGTTATCTGCCTTCGGCTTTATTAATTTCTAAAGAGTTCAACCAACCTCATCTGGCACAGAAGTATTTTTATACGGGCGCGCAAGCGGATAAGCAGGCGCTGAAAGCGTACATTGATGAGAATATCTACTTTTATGATCTTTACATCACTTGCCATAATTTTCATCAGGACGTTCCGGCTAAATAGATTAAGTGATTTGACTTTGATAATTGGTGGCTCAATTTGTGCAAGCAAGATTAACATCAAATCTAAAATATTATGTACAAGAAAATACTTGCAGGTCTGGGTGGCGCAATTGCCCTGAACCTATTGCACGAAGCGGTAAGGAATAATTTTTCCAACGTACCAGAAGTGAACAAAGTGGGAGAGGAAGCCCTGAACAAGGCTTTGGATACTATGGATATGAAAATAACCAATCATGATCAACTGTATGCTGCAACGCTGGCGGGAGATGTGGTCAGCAATGCGGTCTATTATGCAACGACTGCAACGAGCGGGTTTAATATTGCATCAGGAATCACCGCTGGTCTGGGTGCTGTGATGCTTCCTAAAAAGATGGGTCTGGATGATGCTCCAGTCGCTGAAACTACGCAGAAAAAGCTATTGACTGTGGGTTATTATCTTTTTGGTGCCGTGGTGACCAAGATCATCTATGATAAAATCAAATAAAAAAATCCTCGTTTCAATTTTGAAACGAGGATTTTATTTTCTATAAAGAAGAAACTTAAACTTTCAAGATTTCTGCTTCTTTTACTTTCAGATGGTCATCTGCTTTTTTAACATAAGCATCTGTCAAATCCTGGATGTCTTTTTCAGCACCTTTGATGAGGTCTTCTGCAATACCTTCCAGTCTTTTCAGTTCTTTGTTACCTTCCTGTCTTGCGTTTCTGATGGTTACTTTGGTCTGATCTGTTTCTGCTTTGGCTTGTTTTGCCAGCTCGCGTCTTCTTTCTTCGGTCAATGGTGGTACGTTGATAATCACCACATCGCCATTGTTAGACGGTGCAAATCCAAGGTTGGAGTTTACAATTGCTTTTGCTATGGCTCCGATAGCAGTTCTGTCCCAAGGCTGGATAGAAAGCGTCATTGCATCTACTGCAGAAACGTTGGCTACCTGGCTAAGCGGCGTGGGCGCACCATAATATTCTACCATTACATCCTGTACCATAGAGGTAGAAGCACGGCCTGCTCTGATCTTTTGAAAAGCATGATCCAAATGCTTGATTGCAGCATCCATCTCCTGAGTTACCGATGCTACAATGAGTTCTAATTCTTCCATTGTATATTTAAAGTTTGATAATTGACACATATTTTGATTAATGATGAATTATTAATGATAAATTAAGCACATATCAAAAAAATAATCTTCATTTAAACGTTAACTAGGGTTCCGATATTTTCTCCGTCTATCAGTTTTTCCAGATTACCTTCTTTGTTCATATCGAAGACGATGATTGGTAATTTGTTTTCGTGGCTCAATGTGAAAGCGGTCATATCCATCACTTTCAGGTTTTTTTCAAACACTTCGTCGAATGAGAGACTGTTGAATTTCACTGCGTCTGCATTTTTTTCAGGATCACTGTCGTAGATTCCGTCTACTCTGGTACCTTTAAGAATCACATCCGCATCGATTTCGATGGCTCTCAATGTTGCGGCAGTATCCGTTGTGAAATAAGGATTCCCTGTTCCAGCTCCGAAGATAACGACACGTCCTTTTTCCAGATGACGAACAGCTTTTCTTTTGATGAAAGGTTCAGCTACTTTGTCCATTTCGATAGCAGACTGCAATCTTGTGATAATCCCTGCATCTTCCAAAGCTCCTTGCAGAGCCATACCGTTGATAACTGTTGCCAGCATTCCCATATAATCTCCCTGAACGCGATCCATTCCTTTTGCAGCGCCAGCCAATCCTCTGAAAATATTTCCACCACCAATAACAATTGCTACTTCACAGCCTTTATCTACCACTTTTTTGATTTCGACTGCATATTCTTTCAGTCTGTCGTTATCGATACCGTATTGGCGTTCTCCCATCAGTGCTTCACCACTCAGTTTCAGAAGGATTCTTTTATATTTCATTGAGATTTTAATTACTTTTTGATTTTATTTCAAATTTTGACTGTGCAAATATAATGAAAGCAAAAGAATTACGTTAATGAAAAAGATAGTAGTCTAAAAATTTTGATACGCATCAAAATAGATTATTTTTGCAAAGCTAAAGGACAGTGTTGAAGAACTTTTACAATCTTTTTTTTATCGCAATTTCCAGTGTGGTTTTCTCTCAGACGGGAACCTCTGTTTATCAGTTTCTGAACATTCCGATTTCGCCAAGACAAGCGGTTTTGGGTGATGCTGTTTCTGTCCGTGATTATGATGTGAACTTTACCGCTGCCAATCCTGCTTTGATGAATCTTGAAATGGATAAAATGATCTCTGTGAATTATGCCTCTTATCTGGCGGATACCAAGATCGGAAGTATCAATTATGTCCGGGATTTAGGAGAAGGGCATTTGGCTTCTTTCAGTGCCAGATATATGGATTATGGAAGTATGCCGCGAACGGATGAAAATTCTATCATCAATGGAGATTTTTCTGCAATGGATGCTTCTGTGGGAATTGGTTATGCTTATCAGTTTGAAGATGATTTCACTATTGGAATCAACGGAAATTTTGTGACTTCAAAGATTGATACTTACACGTCATCCGCCGTTACAGCAACTGCCGGTGTTACTTATCATTTTGACAAAACCAATGAAACTTTAGCCTTGGTTTTCAGAAATTTCGGATATCAAATCAAAGCTTATAACGGTGTAAAAGAGAAACTGCCCTTCCGAGTAGATCTTGGCTATACTAAAATTTTGGACGAATTTCCAGCTGCATTGACGATTACAGCCCACGATCTTCAGCAATTCAATATTTCTGCTGAGACTGACATCAATGGACAGCCTACCAAATTCGGGAGGAAAGTTTTGGATCATATTTCTTTAGGCGCAGAATTATTTCCTGGTCAGGCTTTCAATATCAGATTTGGTTACAATGTGAAGAGAGGTGGTGAGTTGGCGGTTTTGGATCAGAGAAGTTTTACAGGTTTGTCTGCTGGTTTTAGTTTAAAGATTTCTTCTTTCCGATTTGATTATTCTCATATGCGTTATCACAATGCTTCCAATGTTAATATGTTGGGGTTGACGATGGATTTGATACAGCTTGGCGGTAATAGGAGATAGGGATTTTAAGATTCGAGAAAAAAGTGTGAAGATTCACGATTTAATCTTTTAATTTCTCAATGTCAAAATCTCAAAATTTTCTAATTTTGCAGTATGACAAAAAAACCGGTAATTGCTATCGACGGCTTTTCATCCACAGGAAAAAGCTCCATTTCTAAAATCATCGCCAAAAGATTGGGTCTTATTCATATGGATACAGGCGCACTTTACAGAGGTATTACTTTTTATGCCATTCAGAATTGTATTACTAATGAAGGTGAGGTTGATTTAGAGAAATTAATTTCTTTGCTTCCCAAGATTCAATTGGAATTTCAAAATATTGATGGAGAGCTGATTTTGTTTCTTAATGGGAAAAATATCGACAAAGAAATCCGTTTTCCACAGGTTTCGGATAATGTTAGTCAAGTCGCTAAAGAAGCTGAAATTCGTAATTTTCTTCTCAAAACTCAAAGAGATATTGCTGAAAAAGGCGGCGTTATTATGGATGGCAGAGATATCGGAACAGTTGTCCTTCCTAATGCGGATTACAAATTTTTTATGACAGCAAGTCAGGATGAGCGAGCAAGACGACGTTTTCTGGAGTTGGAATTGGCAGGTGAAAAGACAGATGTAGAAACAGTGAAACAAAATCTGATTTCCCGAGACAAAATTGATAGCGAAAGAGAAGTTTCTCCCCTTAAACAAGCTGATGACGCTATTTTGATTGATAATACAGAAATCAATAAAGAAGAAACTATTGATCTGATTTTATCTTACATCAAAAAGTTTTAACAAAATTTTAAGACTATAATATTTTCTTTGGCATTTTAGTTGTAAATTTAGAATCATCAAATCGAATTTTCAATAAACTAAAAATTATAATAATGTCAAAAAAATCAAATTCAGCAGCAGTATTAGCTGCATTGTTAGCAGGAGCTGCAACGGGAGTCATTTTAGGATTGCTTTACGCACCAGAAGAAGGTAAAGAAACCAGAAAAAAAATCAGAGACAAAGCGAATGATTTAAAAGATAAAGCGGTTGATGAGTACGGAAGAACTTCTGAAACAGTGAAGGAAAAATACTCTGAAGTATCTGGAAACGTAAAAGATAAATATAACTCTTTGTCTTCAACTTTCAAAGAAACTGCTCAAAACGTGGCTTCTACAGTGAAAGACAGCTATGACAAATACAAAGATCAGATAGTTTCTAAAACTTCTGACGTTGTAAAAGATGTTGAAACAGAATTAGATGGATTGAAATAAATCAATTTAATTTTAAATTATAAAAAGGAATTTAGTTTCTAAGTTCCTTTTTTTGTAAATAATAGTGTAATTTTATATTTAACAAGATTCTTATGATTGATATTATAAAAGATTATACAACCAAAAGGCTGGATTTGGTCAAACTCCAGTTCACCGAGAAATCCTCTTTATCCGCTGGGATTGTAGCCTTTCTATCCGTCTTAGTTATTGCATTTTCTTTCTTCATTATATTGTTCAATTTCGGAATCGCATTCCTGATTGGTCAGACTTTAGGCAATGTTGGACACGGATTTTTAATCGTTGCCGGATTCTATTTCCTGATTATGATCATTGTTTTTCTGATGAAGAAAAAAATTGTAACCATAGTTGCAAACCAAGTTATTGAATTCTTAAAAAAATAATTATGGCGACAAAATATACAAATTTAGACGAGTTGAGGAGCGAAAAGAGACTTCTGAAACAAGAGATTGGAGATCTGGAAGATATTTTAACTTTCAAAAGTAAAAAAGACAGTCTTAGTGTTTTCACCAATGGATTGACGGATAAATTCCTGAAAGAAACTAAAAATGAAGAAGGGGAAAATGAACTTTCACTGGATACTCAGAATATTATGAAAGAAATCTCAACTGGCTTAAAAGAATCTGCATCCAAAAAAAATGTGATGAATCTTGCCAATGACAGCCTGCGATCTGGACTGTTGGAAAATACAATCAAAATGGGCCTTGTAGCTTTGGTTGGAAACTTTGCCAAAAAAAGCATCGCAAACAAAAGTTGGAAGAAAAAGGCTTTAGGTCTCGCTTTAATCTATGTAGCGCCTTACGCCCTTAGATTTGCAAGAGAAAAATTGGATGAATTCCAGAAAAATCAAACCGCAAATAGTTTAGAAAAATTGATTTAGTTTTAAATCAATTTTTTTATTTTTTGGAGAATATTTCTCCAAGAATAATTCCGGTTGACATAGAAACATTCAAACTTTCTGTGGATTGATTTTTTCCGAATCTAGGAATGGTAATCATTTTTGTAATCAGATTTTCTGTGGAAGCTCGCAGCCCGTTGCCTTCGTTCCCGAAAACAAGCGAGAATTTTTCCGGAAATTCGGTTTTATAAATATTTTCGCCGTCCATATCAGTTCCTAGAATTGGATAATTGTAGTTTGATAGATAATATTCTAAATCAACATAGCAGACATTCACTCGAAGAAAAGATCCCATCGTCGCTTGAATTACTTTGGGATTATAAAAATCCACCGTATCATTGCTGCAAATGATCTGTTCTATTCCAAACCAATCTGCCAGTCTGATAATCGTTCCCAAATTTCCAGGATCTTGTATTCCATCTAAAATCAACTGAATGGAAACATCTTTCAGGATTTTATTTTCAGGGATTTTACAAACCGCGACAGAATCTTTCGGTGTTTGCAAAAAGCTGATTTTTTTGAGTTCTGCAGGTAAGATTTTAACTTCGTTTGCCGTTTTTATATTTAATTCTTCTGGGGCAATAGAGTAAAGGTCTGCAATTTCATAGTCAGAATTTGGTAGTTCTTTTATGATTTTATTACCTTCAACTAAAAACAAATTGTATTTTTGCCTGTATTTCTTTTTGTCCAGAGATTGTATAGTCTTTATAGTATGAGCCGTAAGCATATCAACAAATATTTTCAAAAATATCATATATTTTATTACTCCGCAATTTTCAGCGTGATTTTGTACGCATGTAATGTGACAAAAAAAGTTCCTGAAGGCGAATATCTGTTGACAGACAACAAATTCGAATATACAGATGGAAAGATTTTCACTGACGAAATTCCTGATCTTGTAGCTCAGAAACCCAATAAAAAAACTTTTGTTGTTGTTCCTTTAGGATTGAGTCTTTACAATATGGCGAATCCTAAATACGATACGATCTTAAAAGAATATATGACTTATCCCAGTGAGATGAGAAATCAGAAACTGAGAGATTCGCTATTTAAAAAATTTGATCACCCAGAATATGTAGGGAAAAACCTGTTTTGGAATCGATTTTTTCACACTGTTGGAGAAGCGCCAGTTATTTACAGCGATGCAAAAACAAAGCAAAGTGCAAAAAGTATCAATAATAGATTGATCAATCGTGGTTATTGGGATGCAGATGTAAAGACTAATGTAAAACGAGACTCAGCAGGGAAAAAAGCGGAGGTTAATTATATCATCACCCATAAAGATCCTACTTACACCAAAGATTATTTCTACAATATTCCGGATCAAAATGTCAGAAACATTTATGAATCCAAACTTAGCAAAAGTCTTGTCAAAAAAGGACAGATTTTGGATGAAACAGTTTTGGAGAGAGAAATCACCAGAATTAATGACTTGATGAAGGAAGAAGGTTATTATAAATTCAATAATGACAATCAGGATATTTATTTCGTAGCAGATTCTTTACAAAGCCGGAAAAACGTTCCGCTGGTTATGAATATTATTAAGGATTCTATTGGAACACCTTACAGAAAAGCGACGATCGGAAAAATTACCGTTGCTGTAGCTGGTAATGTGAATAATATTGATAAACTTCCTTTGAAAGACAGCATTCGCGGTATTCATATTTTAAGAAGAGATAGTACTTATAGTGCAAATGCGCTTTGGCTGCCAATAATCCTGAAGTCTGGCGAAGTTTATAAACAATCGAATCTGGATCTCACGAGAAGGAATTTGATTTCAATGAATAATTTTACCATTCTGAAAGCAGCAGATTTCCTGCGTAAGGAAGGAACAGCTGCGGAAAGAGACAGTATTATAGATGTGGAATATGTTCTGAGACCTTTACCAAAGTATGAATTCAATTTTGGAACAGATATCCATTATTCTCAGATTCTGAATTTTGGTTTTTCACCTTCCGTAGATTTAACAACCAGAAATGTATTTGGTGGCGCAGAAAATCTCGTGACCAGTTTCTCCGGTGTTATTGGAACCACCAAAGATCCCAAAAATCCCGATGCTATTTTCAATGCTTACGAATTGTCGGCACAGGCTTCTGTTCAGTTTCCGAGATTATTGGTGCCTTTCAAAAAATATTATAAATTAATACCGAAGAGATATTCTCCTATTACCAGTATCAATTTAGGTACATCAATTCAGAATAATATTGGTTTGGGAAGAATTAACTTCAATGCCGGCTTGTCATATAATGCCAATGTTAAAGACGGTTTGGTACAACATAGGTTGACGCTTTTCAATACACAACTAAGTCTTACCCAAAACAAAGACAGATATTATGATTATTTCCCTGCTGACAATGAAATAAGGCAAAATATTTTTGATTTGTACACACTCAAAAATCCAGGAATAAACCCCAATAATTATTCTTTTGATCAATTCTCAGAAATTATTTTAGGAGACACCTCTTTTATTACAGATTTGATTAATTCTGACAGAAACTTGCTCTATAATTTTATGCAATCTCTTTACAACAAAGAGCGCCAAACTCAGGATGTGATTATTTCTTCTTTTATTTATAATTTTACATACAATCAAATTGGAAAAAAAGATTTTACCAATCCGTTTTCCTTTACTGGAAAAGTAGAAGTTGCGGGAAATTTTCTTAATCTTGTTACAAAAAAAGAAGAGAACTATCTTCTTTCTGGTGATACGAAAACTATTTTTAAAATTCCATTTTCTCAATTTATCAAATTTGATTTCGATTTCAGAAAATATTTTACATTTTTCAATGACAGAGCCAAACCACATACTTTGGCTATCAGGCAACTTGTTGGGATAGGAATTCCTTATGGCAATTCCTCATCGATGCCTTTTATTAGATCGTATTTCAACGGTGGAGCGAACGACATCCGAGCTTGGGTAGCTTTTGGCGGTTTAGGACCTGCCGATTCTCAGTTGGATGAAAGGGTAAGGTCTTACGCAATGGATAATGTGAAACTGACAACCAGTATAGAATACCGTCTTCCGCTTACCAATATGTTTGAAGCGGCGTTATTTACAGATGCCGGGAATATCTGGGGACTGAAAGATAACGGATTTGGTGATCAGTTCAAATTCAAAAAATTCATATCTCAAATGGGTGTTGGAAGTGGTTTTGGTATCAGAATGAATATCGCTTATGTGAATTTAAGGCTCGATTTTGCCTATAAAATGTATGATCCAAACCGTCCGCAGGGCAGTCGTTGGGTAGTGGGTGAGATAAAACCGTTACGACCAACCGTTAATTTTGCAATCGGATATCCTTTCTAAAAATTTATTTCATAAAAATGCGCCTGCTCAAATTTATTCTAATTATATTATTTTGTGTCTTCGGAATCTATTCTATTTCGATGAATTTTGTGGATGACAGCAAAACTTTTACGCATCAATCCGAGATCAATTATCCTGTTGATAAAATTTTTCCACAGTTCAATAACCTGCAGAATTTTACAGCTTGGAATGATTTTTTTGCAGGTAAAAAAGATTTGACTTATTCTTTTTTTACACCTTACGAAGGTCTTGGAAGTGCAATGAGTTTTTCGGATAAAAAAAATGATAAGTTGGGTGATTTGTTTATTCGATATTCCAATGCGAATCGTACTTTACGGTATCAGCTTTTCGATGGCGAGAGCAGTAATCCTTATCTTATTGATGTGAAATTTGTTCCGAATGGCAACAAAACAAAACTTCTCTGGAACATCCATACACCTAAAAGAAATTATCTGGAACGTTCTCTGAATCTGATTGCTGAGGATTTTTTCGTCCAAAATATTGATAAAAGCATGAAAAATCTTTATCAATTATTGGGGAATAAAGTAGATAGAGATCAAAAATTAGCCTCAATCAAATATGACAGTATTATGGTTGAAAATCGTGATGGCGAATTACTTTTAGGTGTCAATGTCAGCACCAGAAATACCAAAGATATTCTTTTCAAAAACGTTATTATGAATCATGGAAAGGTGGTGAATTTCGTAAGATCAGATTTGGGTAAAAAAGATGATGAATTTGGAATGCCGATTTTATTAACTAATCCTGCCAATCTGAAAGATAAAGAAGTTTCTTATTTTTACGGTGTTCCTTTGCCGAAAAGAGTTTCTGTCAGCGATAATAACTTCAGTTTTCAAACTTTGAATGCTTCCAAAGTCTATTACATCTATTATCAGGGTAATTATAACAATCGTGTCAAAAACGTTCAGGAACTTCTCAAAAAGGCTAAAAAAGACACTCTGAGAAACGGTCAGCTAATGGAAGAGTTTCTGGAAGAACCAATTGAAAATCAAGATGTAAAACTCAAATTGTCTTTGCCGGTTTACCGTTAAGAAAATCTGATAAATATCATGTATCTTTACTGGAATAAATCGTTACTTTAAACGTAAGTCCACAAAAATTTAGTAAATTTGTTGGCAATTATTTAAAATTAAAATTTTAACAGATAATCTGTAATAATGGATAAATTTTCATTTCTAAATGCCGTACATGCTCAATTAATTGACGATATGTACGAGCAGTACAAAAAATACCCAGATGCTTTAGAACCTTCTTGGAAAGCTTTTTTCCAAGGTTTTGATTTCGCTTTAGAAAACTACAGCGAAGAGGCAGCAGAGGTTACAGCAGCGCCTTCCGGTTCTGCACCAGTTCAATACGCTCAGCAAGCCGTTACAAACAATGCGGTTTCAGAAGATATTTCAAAGGAATTCAAAGTGGTGAACCTTATTGAGGCTTACAGATCAAGAGGTCACCTTTTTACAAAAACAAATCCGGTAAGAGAAAGAAGACATTATTTCCCAACTCTTGATATAGAAAATTTTGGTTTGTCTAAGGAAGATTTGAACAAAAAATTCAATTCTGCTACCCAAACCGGGATGCCTGGTCCTGCAACTTTGCAGGAGATTATTACACATTTGGAAAACATCTATTGTGATTCTATCGGTGTGGAATATATGCATATCCAAAATGTGGAAGAGAAAAAATGGATTATGGAATGGGTTAATGTGAATGAAAACCATCCTAGTCTTTCTGCTCAGGAAAAAACAGAAATTCTTTTCAAATTAAACCAAGCAGTTGCATTTGAAAATTATTTACATACAAAATTTGTAGGTCAAAAACGTTTTTCTTTGGAGGGTGGTGAATCTTTGATTCCTGCGCTTGACCAATTGATTACGCGTTCTTCTCAATTAGGTGTTGATGAGGTTGTCCTTGGAATGGCTCACAGAGGTCGTCTGAATGTTTTGACCAATATCTTCCAAAAATCATACAAACAAATTTTCTCAGAATTTGAAGGAAAAGAATTTGAAGAAGATGTATTCTCTGGTGATGTTAAATACCACCTGGGGTCATCAAAAAAAATAACAACGGCAAACGGAGAAGAAGTAAGAATCAACCTTACTCCAAATCCATCTCACTTAGAAACCGTTGCTGCTCTTGTAGAAGGAATTTGCAGAGCAAAAGTAGATAACGTTTACAAAGACGATTATTCTAAAGTTTTACCAATCATTATCCACGGAGACGGTGCAATTGCCGGACAAGGTATCGTTTACGAAATCGCTCAGATGATGAATCTGGAAGGTTACAGAACGGGAGGAACAGTTCATATCGTTGTAAATAATCAGGTTTCATTTACAACCAATTTCTTAGATGCAAGGTCTTCAGTTTACTGTACAGATATTGCAAAAGTGACAGATTCTCCGGTAATGCACATTAATGCAGACGATGTAGAAGCTGTTGTTCACGCAATTAGATTTGCAGCAGATTTCCGTGCGAATTTTGGTAAAGATGTTTATATCGACCTTTTAGGTTATAGAAAATATGGTCATAACGAAGGTGATGAACCAAGATTTACTCAACCGAATCTTTATAAATTAATTTCAAAACATCAGAACCCAAGAGAAATTTACAAAGAGCTTTTAATCAAGGAAAATGTAGTTTCTGACGAAGTTTTGAAAAAAATGGAGCAGGAGTTCAAAGCTTTGCTTGATGAAAACTTTGATGCTTCCAAAGAAATCGAGAGAAATACGATGGACATCTTTATGAAAGATGACTGGACAGATTTCCCAATTGGTGGAAAAGGGGCTGTAGCCAATTCTACGATTGACACAAAATTCGATTTAGGAAAACTAAAAGAATTAGCGATTAAGATTTCTACGCTTCCTGCAGATAAAAAATTCATTAATAAAATTACCCGTCTTTTTGAAAACAGAATCAAAATGGTGGAGAATAATTCTTTGGATTGGGCAGTTGCAGAATTGTTGGCTTATGCAACACTTTTGGAGGAAGGTTACAATGTTAGACTTTCCGGAGAAGATGTGGAAAGAGGAACCTTCTCTCACCGTCACGCTGTGGTGAAAACTGAAGATACAGAGGAAGAATACATCCCATTGAGACACATCAATAACCAAAGATTTGATGTTTATAACTCACATCTTTCTGAATATGGTGTTTTAGGATTTGATTACGGTTATGCGATGGCTGCGCCTAAAACGTTGACCATTTGGGAGGCTCAGTTTGGAGATTTTACCAATGGCGCTCAGATTATTGTTGACCAATATTTGGTTGCTGCTGAGGAAAAATGGAAAATCCAGAACGGAATGGTAATGATGTTGCCACACGGTTCTGAAGGTCAAGGTGCAGAACACTCTTCTGCAAGATTGGAAAGATTCCTGACGCTTTCAGCTAACGAAAATATCATTGTTGCTAATATCACTTCTCCTGCCAACTATTTCCATTTGTTGAGAAGACAAATGAAATTCGGATTCAGAAAACCATTGGTTATTATGACACCAAAATCTTTATTGAGACATCCAAAAGTGGTTTCTCCTTTGGAAGATTTGGCAAACGGAAGTTTTCAGCCGATTTTAGACGACCCAACTGCTGACCCGGCAAAAGTGGAAAGATTGGTGCTTTGTACTGGTAAATTATACTACGATTTATTGGCTAAGAAAGAAGAGCTTAATGACGACAAAGTTGCTTTGGTAAGATTAGAGCAAATCTATCCGTTGAATTTGGATAACATTAATGCCATCTTCGATAAGTATAAAAACAGAAAAGATTTGATCTGGGCTCAGGAAGAACCGGAAAATATGGGTGCTTGGAGTTACATTTTGAGAAACTTCAGAAATACAGATATCCAATTGATTTCTCCAGTTGCAAGTGGAACGCCAGCGCCGGGAAGTCACAAGATGTTTGAGAAAAATCAGACCAAGATCATCAATGATGTTTTCCAAACGGATGATGCGCCTGCAAAAAGACCAGTAACAGCTTAATAAAATTAATAAACTATAAAGAATAACAGTCTTCGGATTGTTCTGAAATTAAAAACAAATATTAGTATGTCAATATTAGAAATGAAAGTTCCTTCGCCGGGAGAATCTATCACAGAAGTAGAAATTGCAACTTGGTTAGTACAAGACGGTGATTACGTAGAAAAAGACCAGCCGATTGCAGAAGTAGATTCTGACAAGGCAACTTTGGAACTTCCTGCTGAGCAAAGTGGAATCATTACTTTGAAAGCTGAGGAAGGAGAAGTAGTTCAGGTTGGACAAGTGGTTTGTCTTATTGATATGGATGCCGCTAAACCAGCAAGTTCTGCAGCTCCAGCTGAAGAAAAACCTAAAGAAGAGCCAAAAGCAGAAGTTAAGAAAGAAGAACCAGCTCCGGTAAAAGCGGAAGCTGCTAAAACTGAAACATATGCTTCTCAAACGCCTTCGCCAGCAGCTAAAAAAATCCTTGACGAAAAAGGAATCAATGCATCTCAAGTAACAGGTTCTGGTAGAGATGGCAGAATCACGAAAGACGATGCTGTAACGGCTTCTGTTCCTGCAATGGGAAGCGCTCCGGCTGGTGGAAATAGAGCTCAAACGACTACAAAACTTTCAGTTCTTAGAAGAAAGATTGCTGCAAGATTGGTTTCTGTTAAAAATGAAACGGCGATGTTGACGACTTTCAACGAGGTTGATATGTCAGAAATCTTCAGAATCAGAAAACAATATAAAGAAGAATTCGCTGCTAAACACGGGATTGGGCTTGGATTTATGTCTTTCTTTACAAAAGCTGTAACAAGAGCATTGAAACTTTATCCAGATGTTAATGCTTCTATTGATGGCGATTTCAAAATCAATTATGACTTTGCAGATATTTCTATCGCAGTTTCCGGACCAAAAGGTTTGATGGTTCCTGTTCTTAGAAATGCAGAAAATATGACGCTTAGAGGTGTTGAAGCTAACATCAAAGATTTGGCAACTAAAGTTAGAGATGGTAAAATCACTGTTGACGAAATGACTGGTGGAACTTTCACTATTACCAATGGTGGAACTTTCGGTTCTATGATGTCAACTCCGATTATCAATCCTCCTCAATCTGCAATCTTAGGAATGCACAACATTATCCAAAGACCGGTTGCGGTGGATGGACAAGTGGTTATCAGACCAATGATGTATGTGGCGATGTCTTATGACCACAGAATTATCGATGGAAAGGAATCCGTAGGTTTCTTGGTGGCCGTAAAAGAAGCGATTGACAATCCTGTAGAATTCCTAATGGATGGCGACGAAAGAAAAGCATTGGAATTGTAAGAAATTTCAATTTTTATAAATCAAAAGAGGGCAGTTTTTGTCCTCTTTTTTTGTTTTTATATTTTTAATTTGGGCAGCTTTTCCGCCTTCCACTCCCAATCTTTTTTGCAGACGATTTCATTTTAAATAGAACGAAAGTCTACGCAAAAAAGGATTTCCGTTCAAGTCGGGCTGCAGTTTTCGGAATAAAAAACGAGTAAAAATAAAACACATTTTTGTCATTCCGTAGGAATCTCGACAGCTTAGATTCCTACGGAATGACAAACATACTTTAATAAATTCTGCAACTTTTGATGAGTTTATGTCTTTGCGAACCTTAAAATATTTTCAATTATATCAAAAAACCTTTGCGCTCTTTGCGTTCAAAAAAAGGAATAATTAAGTAAAAACCATTTTCAAAATTCACAATTAATCCTTACTTTTGAGCAATGGAAAATTTCATCGTATCCGCACGTAAATACCGTCCGCAAGAGTTTGATACTGTTGTAGGACAATCACACGTTACCGATACTTTGGAACACGCCATTGATGAAAGTCAATTGGCTCAGGCATTATTATTCTGCGGACCAAGAGGTGTTGGTAAAACAACCTGTGCCAGAATCCTTGCTCGTAAAATCAATGAAAAGTCCGGCGCTGCAGATGATGATGGTTTCGCATTTAATATTTATGAATTAGATGCGGCTTCCAATAACTCTGTCGACGATATCCGTGAATTAATTGACCAAGTAAGATTTGCGCCTCAAGTCGGGAAATATAAAGTTTATATTATCGATGAGGTTCATATGTTGTCTCAGGCAGCTTTCAATGCTTTTCTGAAAACTTTGGAAGAACCGCCAGCTCACGCTATTTTCATTCTTGCGACAACAGAGAAGCACAAAATCATTCCAACGATTCTTTCCAGATGTCAAATCTATGATTTCAAAAGAATCACAATTGAAGATATTCAGAAGCATTTGAGAAAAATTGCTGAGAAGGAAAGTATTACTTACGAAGATGACGCTCTTTATTTGATTGCTCAGAAAGCAGATGGTGCATTACGAGATGCTTTGTCTATTTTTGACAGGCTAAGTACTTTTTCTCAGAAGAATATTACACTTGAAAAAGCTGCGGAAGTTCTCAATATTTTAGATTATGACCAATATCTGAAAATTGTTGATTTAGCTAAGGAAAATGATATTCCAAGCGTCTTGACGGCTTTTGACGAGATTGTAAAAAAAGGTTTTGATCCACATATTTTCATTGCAGGATTGGGGAATCATTTCCGTGATCTGATGATGGCTCAGAATCCTAAGACTTTGAATCTAATAGAAGTTGGAGAAAAAACAAAAGCAAAATTCGGGGAACAGTCTCAGAAATGGGCTGCTCAGCAATTGATTGACGGAATCGAAATCTGTAACTTTGCAGACATTAATTATAAAAATTCCAAAAATCCACGTTTGACTGTTGAGATTGCCTTAATGCAATTATCAAGTCTGACCGCAAGTTTGGAAGCTAAAAAAAAAAGTTCTTAATATTAGCGCCACTTCTCGAAGCTAATTTAATTTCAGAAAAAAAACAACTTGTTACAGAAACAAAAGTTCAAGTTGAATCAAAACCTGAACCTGTAAAATCTGTTTTTGAAGAACCAAAAAGAGTGATTCAAAAAGCATCGGAACCTTTGGTCAAAAGTACTTCCAATTCTCAATTCAGTATCAAAGCGGCTTTGGAGAGAAAGGAAGAAATAAAGAAAGACGAATTTGCAGAAGTTAAAGATGAGAATCTGCCTTCCAATCATTTTTCGCAGACAGATGTTGATCAAGAATGGAATATCTTCCTAAAAGATTTATCCAGAACCAACACTTTTGTTTACAACGCCATCAATAGTTTTAAGATGGAAAAATCTGATGAGAACCTTATAACTGTAAAGTATTCGTCAGAGTTTGCTAAATCAGAATTTGATAGAATCAGTCCAGAGTTTTTTAATCATTTCCGACATAAGGTCAGTAATTTTAAATTTGAAATCGAGTATCAAACGGATTTATCTATCAAAAAAGAAGTACTTACTAAACGAAAAATATTTGATAAATTTGTAGAAATCAATCCTGTACTGAAAGATTTGGATGACTTGATGAGGTTTGATTTGAGTTAAATTCAACTTTGGAAAATGATAAATTCTGATTTTCCTTTTCCTGATCTTTTTGTCTTTTTTTGATAAATTCTGTAGGTCTCATTCCATTGATTTCCTGAAATAAATTAGAAAAATTGGTTCTTGATGCAATGCCACATTTTTCGGCTAAAGTTTCTATTTTGTAGGTCAGATATATTTTTTCAGTATAAAGTTTATTGGTAATGTAGTTGATTCTTAATTCGCTGAGGTATCTGGTAAAATTTACGCCTTTATGTTCATGGATAATTTGAGAAAGATAATTGGAATTGGTATGTAATTTATGTGCTAATTTATTGATTGTAAGCCCGTTTTCTGTAAAACCACATTTGTCTTCGAAGCATTTTAACTTGGCTAAAACTTTGCCAATCAGATCTTCATTTAATGAAAATTTATCCTCTTCTTTTATTTTTGTTACTTCTTTGTTGCGGGATTCTAGATAGATATTATTCAATATTTTACTTTCGAGAATTCTGTAATTTATTTTAACTTTTTTTTCTTTTTTATTTTTGATTACAATGATTATCATCAAAATAGTAGCAAAAAATCCTAAACTAACAATAATACAAATACCCCAAGATGTTGCTTTTTCTAATCTTTCTTTTTCTTCCTGCAAAGTTTTGGTGTCATATTCTTTGTGAATAGTGGAAGATAAATAGGCAAAATCTTTAGCAATAATTCTGTCCGCTTTTAAAAGTTGTTTGGTGTAATAGAGTTCTTTATCACTGTTTTTTTTGTTTTTATAAATGTTGATTAACGACTCGTAATTTTCCCGAAGTTCTGGCAATATAAAGTTATGTTTTTGAAATACAGAATCAACTTTATTGAAATATAATATTGCTTTTTCGGGATTGTTATTTGCTAAATATGATTGACCAATATAGAAATAATTAACTGTAGTCCATGAAAAGTCCTTGATATTAGAAAGTGGTTTTACAGACTTTTCAAGGAAAATTAATGCATTGTCATAATCGTTTTGCCTCAGTTTTTCAATTCCTTTTTCCTTTAAAAAATACCCAAATTCCTGTTTATAATCCGGATTATCTTTTGTTTGCGATAATCCAATATTATTAAGCGAATCTGCGGTTTTGTATTTTTGAAGGTTTCTATAGCACACCACAATTCTATGCAAGCTATTATAATAGCCTTTTTTGTTATTGAAAATTTCATTAGAGTGAGATTCTTTGTGAATTCCTTTATAGAAAAATTGATTCGCTTTTTGAAAATGCTCCAAAGCAGAATCATAGTACCCAAGATAGCTTTTCACAACTCCGAGATGATAAATAATTTCGTTTTTCAGATATTCATCTTTACTGTCTTTTGAATATTGATAAGCTTTTAAATATTCATCCAGGGCAGGTTTGTACTTTTTATAATTGAAATAATAAACAATTCCTTTACCGAGATAGGCATCACTTATCAGATCATTATCTTTTGTTGACAAGGCTGCAAAAATCGTACTGTCGGCATATTTTAATTTGTCTTTAGATAATACAGAATAGAATACAGCGTCTTTATAACCTTGAACCAATTGATTGTAATTTTTCTCTTTTTTTGCAAGGATAAGATACTGGTCTAGATATCCAAAGGCTCGAATGTCGTTCTCGGGATACATCTCATAATTTTTTTTCAGTTCATAATATTTGCTGAATTCGTTCTGCTGAGACAAGGTCAGAATAGAAAATAAAATGGTAGTTATGAAATAAATTTTTTTCATACCTCTTCAAAATTAATGGTTAGTTTTTATGATCAAATGTAACCAAAAATTGTGCTAATTAAACAAAATGAATTTTAAAAATATTTAAAATAAATAAAATATAATGAATATTTTATTTGCATATAAATCAATTGATTAAGTATTCATAATAATATTATTTAACACGTGCTAATTTGCTAATAAGCACCACGACAGCTTTTAAAGCCAGTTTTCATCTAATAAATTCGTAAGCAGAATTCTAATTAACCGGCCGGGATAAACTTCAAAATTTTAATTATGAAAAAGCTTATCTCAACTATTTTAACATTAGCAATTATGATTATTGCCCAGTCTTGCAGAGAGCAAGATGATATTTTAACCAACAATAATGATGTCAACCAAGAAAATTTAATATTTAAAAAAGGCAGTGATTCTGCCATAATAGACAGTACGAGTTTATCACAAAATCTAATAATTGGAGATCCACCTCCTAAAAACGGGCATCAATGGTAATGAATTATATATACCATTCTTAAGATTAATCTTTTAATCAACAGTCAAAAAAAACTAATATCCATGAAAACCTACATTAAAGAAAACTGTTTGAGATGATATAAAGAAGAAATTCCGTAGAAGTAAGGGTGTTTCTGTAGGTATTTAATAATATATTTAATACGAGACTTATGAAAAAATACTTCAGCCTATTCGTATTCGTTGTTTTTGTATTAACGAATGTTTTATACGCACAAGTTGGGATTAATACTGCCACTCCAAAATCTACTTTGGACATCAATGGTAATTTAAAAATCCGAACCGTTCCTGTTCTTTCGTCTTACCCTACAAGCGACCAAATCATTTTATTAGTAGATAAAAACTCTACTACGGGAGATTTCGAGGTAAAACAGGTGAGCATGGATATTTTATTCAATACCAATGCATATTATGCTTCCAAATCTGGCGGCTGGTCTCTGCTTGATCTCGGTCTTGGAAATTCTTGGGCGAAAATTAATCTTACAGGCAGTTCCGATACCAAACTTGGTTCACAGTCACAGTTTACTACAGGAGTCTATACGGCGCCACAATCTGGAGTATATGCGGTTAATTATGAATTCCAGTTTGCAGCGGGTGTCAACTTAGAAGTTTTGGGTGGCAAAAAGCTCGGGCTTATAAAAAATGCCACAACAGTCTGGGACGAAAAACTCTTCGATGGAGTTAGAATTGCTTTAGTGATTCCTATTGCTTCAGCACCTGTTACATCAACATCATTGTCATCTATGGTACAATTGAATGCTGGTGATACTTTAACATTCGCAGTTAATACGTCAGGTTTATTGCCCATTGATCTTAGTTTATTAAGCAATGCTAAAGTCAATATTTCACTGTACAGAATTTCCAGTCAGTCACAATAATTTAAATAATGATGAATTAAAATTGAATAAAAGCAGAATCATTTCTGCTTTTATTTTTTGTGTAAATCAAGTTCAGTTTGATATTAATTTATATATTTGTCAAAGATTTCTTCGACACAAGAAGAAAAAATATCAACCAAAACAAGCTAAAAGTCCTTCAGTAAAGGATTTATTAAATGGAATCAAATCAATTTCCATATTTCACAACTTCAAGATCTGTCATTTCTTTTGACAGATTATTCAGCTTTTTTGGATTTTATTACGGGAATTTCAGAACCTATTATCGATTTTATTGGTATAGTTAACTGATTTTCTTTCTCAAAAAAACGCGCGGAGCAACTTCAATTTCCCGCACACATTTAAAATTTTTTTAACGGTATTTTTTGGAAGAGAATTATAAATTAAGATTTATAACAGATACACTATTGCATTAATTTAAAAATATATAAAATTAAAAATATGAACTTAAACGATTTAAAGAACGATTGGATACAAGACTTCGCCAACCCAATGATTATCGCAGGTCCTTGTAGCGCAGAAAGCGAATCCCAAATGTTGGAAACCGCCAAAAGACTGAAAGAAAGTGGTGCAGAAATCTCAGCGTTCCGTGCAGGAATCTGGAAACCGAGAACCAAACCCAACGGTTTCGAAGGAGTAGGAGTAATTGGTCTTAACTGGTTAAAAAAAGTAAAAGAAGAGTTCGGTTTCAAAACAGCAACGGAAGTTGCCAATGCGCATCACGTTTTTGCCGCATTGGAAGCAGATGTGGATATCCTTTGGATTGGCGCGCGTTCTACGGTGAATCCATTCACGGTTCAGGAGATTGCACAAGCTTTGAGAGGAACCAACAAACCGATTTTGGTAAAAAATCCTGTGAATCCAGATTTAGCCCTTTGGATTGGTGCTTTAGAAAGACTTTTGGGTCAGGGTGTAGAGAATCTTGGCGCCATCCACAGAGGTTTCTCGACTTACCAAAAGACAAAATACAGAAATATCCCGAACTGGCAAATTGCTTTAGACTTCAAAAATCAATTCCCAAATATTCCTTTATTCATCGACCCTTCACACATTTGTGGGAACAGAACTGGCTTGGCTGGCGTTGCTCAGGAAGCTTTCAACGTGGGTTACCAAGGTGCGATTATCGAAAGTCACTGCGATCCGGATAACGCTTGGAGCGATGCTTCTCAGCAAATCACGCCAGAAGTTTTGGCAGAAATGATCAGCAATCTTCAGGTTCGTAATTCAGATATTTCCGGTTACGAAGACGAAATGGGGAAACACAGAACTTTGATCAGCGATATGGATTTCCAGTTAATCGAGTTATTGTCTCAAAGAATGAAGATTTCTGAGAAAATCGGAACCCTGAAAAAAGAAAATAACATTGCCATTTTCCAGCCGGAACGTTGGAAAGTTATCACGGAATATGCGAATCAAAAAGCGTCCGAAACAGGGATGTCTCAAGAATTCATAGAAAAAGTTTTCAAAGCCATCCACGAAGAAAGTATCGAAGTTCAGAATCACATTATGATTGACAAATAATGTCAGTCTGAGGCTTCCGAAGACAATTATTTGGGCAGCTTTTCCGCCTTCCACTCCCGCTATTTTTTGCAGGAAGATTTCGGTTTCAATAGAAATAGAATACAAGCAAAAAATGAGCTCCGTTCAAGTCGGGCTGCAGCTTTGCAAAATTGAAGATTTGTTTGATTAATCATGATTGGTCATCAATCAACATTTTTTAAAATCAAAATAACCCTTTCAGATTCGATTTCTGAAAGGGTTTTTGATTTAAAAACCGATAAAAGCTTTAACTTTGCGAAACATAAAATCTATTTTTTGAAAGGAATCATCATCAAATCTACAGGAAGCTGGTATCAGGTTTTGGAATCGGAAACAAAAACCGTTTACGAAGCCAGAATCCGGGGCAAATTCAAACTCATCAAAACCAGGCTTACAAATCCGCTGGCAGTGGGAGATGAAGTAGAATTTTCTCTGGAGCAAGATGATGTCGCATGGATTACTAAGATTTTCCCGAGAAGAAATTATCTCATCAGAAAATCGGTCAACCTTTCCAAAGAGGCACACATCATCGCTTCGAATGTCGATATTGCCTGTTTCATTTACACTTTGAAATTCCCAGAAACATCTTTAGGTTTTCTGGATAGGTTCCTAGCCTGTTGTGAAGCTTACAATATTGCACCCTTGATTTTATTCAACAAAATGGATACGCTGATAGAGGAGGAAAAAGAAATCGTAGAAAACATCGAAGCGATGTATCAAAACATTGGCTACGACACGCTCCAGATATCGTCCTATTCAAAATTGAATCTTGACCTTTTGATTGAAAGAATTATAGATAAAACTTCGGTCTTCTTCGGACATTCCGGTTGTGGAAAATCAACATTGGTGAATGCAATGCAACCTGATTTGCATATCAGAACGGGAGAGATTTCAGAATCTCAGCTCAAAGGAAAACATACGACGACTTTTGCACAGATGCACTTTTGGGATTTCGGAGGTTCAGTTATCGATACGCCTGGTGTTCGGGAATTTGCAATGATCGATGTTCAGAAAGAAGAAATTCAGCATTATTTTCCTGAAATTTTCAAAGCGGGCAGACGTTGCAAATACCACAACTGTATGCATATCAACGAACCAAAATGTGAAGTCTTGAATGGTTTGGAAACCGGAGAAATAGAGGAAACCAGATATTCTACCTATCTCAAACTGATGGAGGAAGCAGAAGAAATCAATAAAAATTAACAAAAAATCCTACAATTAATTGTAGGATTTTTTATTTAAATCAAAGCTGGAATTTAGAACTTCCAACCTAGTGTGATGAAGAAATTATCTCTTTTGTTTTTAACTTTAGAAACGGCATAAGCCTCACTGTTGACGTCATATCCACCATTAAAATATCCTGAATTATAATCTACGTTTCCTTGTAAGAAAGGGCTACTGTATTCAGATGTGACATTTTGGTAAGAAGCATCTATGTAAAACGCTTGAAAATCGTAGCCTAAACCTGCTCCAATAACATTGCGTTTTCCAACTATTAAATTAGAATAAGACTTGTTTGAAGCTGAACCATTATCATTGTAACTTAATAAAGATAAATTATCAATATTATTTCCTTGGTACGCATAACCACCTCTCATTCTAAAAGCGGCAATTCTATATTCAGCACCGACTCTCACTTCCGAGGAGTTTTTGTAAGAATCTTTGAAGAAATCATTCAGTTCTTTTTCAGTTCCTGTAACCACATCATATTTTGGCTTTGTTAAACCTTGAATAAAATCAACGTTTAATGCAAAATTCTTACTCGGTACAAAAGCGGCACTCAAAGATGCTTTCATTGGAGTAGTTAGATTTCTGTCTTCAACGCCAGAATTATCATTTTCGCCAAAATTATAGATGTTAAAACCTCTGTCTATGTTCCACCAAGTAGGAGTTTCGATGGCTGCACCAACTCTGAACTGATTACTCAACTTAGCAATTACACCTAAGTTTGCAGAAAATCCATTCGCTCGTTCTTCATATCCGGTATATTGTTTAGAATATCCAAGAGAAGTTTTATCTAAATCTGAATAGAATCCTGCGGTATCATACTGCGTGAAATATGAATTTTGAAAATTCAGTCCAGCACCAAAATATAATCTATTGTCGTAATTACTCCCAACAGTAAAACTAGTTTTTGAGAGATCTCCTGATCTTTCGTAAGAATGACCGAGGAACGTATAGTTAATTATTGTATTCGGGACAGAAAAATTATCTACAATTTTAATATTCGAATTACCTGGTGATTTTGAAACATTATCCAGAGATTGTGTTGAATAGTTAATTCCAATGTTAACGAATTTCCACTTGGATGCTGTCTGTGTTAAATCAATTGTCAATACGCCACCAGAATTATTCAAATCAGTATTATTGACTTTATATGCTGATGATGTACCTGCCAGTGATGACGTGTTTTTATTATTATTAATTCCTAAAGTTAGATTGACATCACTTGTAATGAAAACTCCAATCCCAGCAGGGTTTACATTCGCTGAAGAAATGTCTCCACCTAATGCTCCCATAGAGCCTGCCATTGCATTGTATTTTGAAGTTCCATTAATGGAATTGTTGGAATAAACATCCATTGTATTGGTAATTACTGATATGTCCTGAGCCTTGAGATAAACCAAAGAAATAGGAACACTTAGCAGTAAAAAAGTTTTTTTTAGCATTTTTTATGAAATGTTTTTAGATTTTAAAATTATCTTCTTCCGCCACCGCCGGATCTCATTCCACCGCCGCCGGAACTTCCGCCAGATCTCATTCCGCCACCAGAATTGAATCCTCCCGAATTCCCTCCGGATCTAATTGGAGCATTATAAGAATCATTTCTGAAACCTCCGTTATTTTGGCTTCTTACACTTCCATTGCTTGGATAATTTGGAGTGCTTCTTACATTGCCATTATTATTGGGATAAGAATTTCTTATATTACCATTATTTGGAAATTGTCTGATATTACCATTGTTATTTTGGGTTCTGATGTTACCCATATTAGAATTTCTTATTCCATTGCTGTTTCGGATATTTCCAACGTCATTTCTCATACCATTTCCTGCGATACGTTGAGGTGTTCTCACAGAATTGATACCACGGAATCCGTTGGTTCTGTTATCGGAAATCATACCTCCTAATCTACCATTGCTTCCAGAACGAATGTAGGCAGGTCTGTAATATCCACCATTATACCAAGAATTATATCCACCATAATATCCGCCCCAGCCGCCATAGCCGTAGCTCCAGAATGGGTCATAAAATCCTCCGCCCCAACCCCAAGGTGAGTATAAAGAATTACCCCAGCCGAATCCCATTCCCCAACCGAAAGAGTTGAAACCTCCATTCCATCCCCATCCGTAGTTAGGATAACCCCATCCGCCGAAACCACCATATCCGAAGCCCATTCCGCCCCAGCCCCAATTATTAAAATTGGTATAGTTGGTTTCAGAACCGGTAAAAGTACCCCAATCGGAATTGCTTCCTACGTTATATCTGTTTTGTTGGTCCTGAAGATTTTGTTGGTTGTTGTCATAGATACTTGGATAAGTATCCTGGTAGTTGTAATAATCATCGACCTGGTTGCCGTAACTACCAGCGTAAGACCCTGCTGGCAAAGAATCTTTGTTTGGGTCATAGTAAACGCCATCGGTTTCTGAGTAACCACCTGTATAGATAACACAAGAAGTTAAAAGAAAACTGCTGGAAATCAATATCAAACCTTTTGATTTGATGAAATTGAATAAGCTTGTATTGTTGAAATTTTTCATTTTTTGAGATGTATTAAGTTTCATATATTTGCATTTCTTAAAAGAGACCAAATTCTATACCAATAAATATTAAAAAATACGTGTAAAATTAGGCTTTTTATTTAGATTATAAATAGTTAAAAAAGTTAAAAATCATATCAAAAAAATTTATGGCAAAGTTAACATCAAGAGCAGAGGATTATAGCAAATGGTATAATGAACTGGTTGTTAAAGCAGATTTAGCAGAGAATTCAGGCGTGAGAGGATGTATGGTTATCAAGCCATATGGTTATGCGATTTGGGAAAAAATGCGTGACGAGATGGACAGAAAATTCAAAGAAACTGGACATCAGAATGCTTACTTCCCTCTTTTTGTACCCAAAAGTCTTTTTGAAGCTGAAGAAAAAAATGCTGAAGGTTTTGCCAAAGAATGTGCTGTTGTGACACATTACAGATTGAAAACTGACCCGAATAATCCTGGGAAATTAATTGTTGACCCAGATGCGAAATTGGAAGAGGAACTGATTGTTCGTCCAACTTCTGAAGCGATTATTTGGAATACTTATAAAAACTGGGTTCAGTCCTACAGAGATTTGCCGATTTTGATTAATCAATGGGCAAATGTTGTGAGATGGGAAATGAGAACCAGATTGTTCCTTAGAACTGCCGAATTTCTTTGGCAAGAAGGACATACAGCTCACGCTACGAAAGATGAAGCTATTGAAGAAACAGAAAAAATGATTGAGGTTTACGCAAAGTTTTCTGAAGAATTTATGGCAATTCCGGTAATCAGAGGAATCAAAACACCTTCTGAAAGATTTGCCGGAGCTGATGAAACCTATTGTATCGAAGCTATGATGCAGGATGGAAAAGCATTGCAGGCTGGAACTTCACATTTTTTAGGACAGAATTTCGGGAAGGCTTTTGATGTGAAGTTTACAACAAGAGAAGGAAAAATCGAGCACGCTTGGGGAACTTCTTGGGGAACTTCAACAAGATTGATGGGAGCGTTAATTATGACGCATTCGGATGATTTAGGATTGGTTTTGCCTCCGACTTTGGCGCCAATTCAGGTTGTAATTGTTCCGATTTTCAAAGGAGAGGAGCAATTAGCACAAATCAGTGATGTGGCTTTGGATATTCAGGCCAAATTAAAAGCGAAAGGAATCTCAGTGAAATTCGATGATGATACACAAAACAAACCAGGTTGGAAATTTGCTGAATACGAACTGAAAGGTGTGCCATTGAGAATCGCGATGGGACCAAGAGATTTGGAAAACAGAACAGTTGAATTGGCAAGACGTGATAATTTGACCAAAGAATCAGTATCAATCGATGGTTTGGAAGATTACATTGAAGAATTATTGAAAACGATTCAAAATGACATTTATGCTAAAGCCTTAAATCACAGAGAAAAAAACATCACAAAAGTTGATTCTTATGAAGAATTCAAACAAGTTTTGGAAGAAAAAGGTGGTTTCATTCTAGCGCATTGGGATGGAACAGAAGAAGAGGAAGAACAAATTAAACAAGAAACAAAAGCAACCATTAGATGCATCCCTTTGGATAGTGAACTGGAAAATGGCGTTTCTTTAGTTTCAGGAAAGCCTTCTAAGCAACGAGTTGTTTTCGCAAAAGCGTATTAGAAATTAACACATATTATATATAACCGAAGATTATTCTTCGGTTTTTTTTGTTTTTATTGGTAAAAGTTAAATCAAAAAGTTAAATCCCTAATTGTTAAAGTTTTCCCAAAATTATTAATATCGAAAATTTGTGGATTAAAATTTGGTAATATTACTATACATCAAACATAAAAATAAACTACTATGTCAATCAACTTAATCGACCTTATCAAAGGTCAGTTGGGACCGGCAACGGTTTCGCAAACTGCAACTCAACTTGGAGAAAGTGAGTCAGGCATTTCAAAAGCAGTGTCCGCATTATTACCTGCCGTGGTAGGTGGTTTTGTGAATAGTAACGCACAGTCTGAACTTTTCAGTACTGTAAAAGAGGCAGCATCTTCCGGTGTTTTGTCCAACTTATTAGGAAATCTGAATGGACAAGATTCTGTCATTTCAAGAATCCTTTCTTTGATTTTCGGCGATGGGGATAAACTTGCTGCCATCACGAATTCAGTTTCTAATTATGCAGGAATCAGCAACGAATCTACAAGTTCACTTTTGAATCTTGTTACAGGAGCTACAGCGGGAACGCTTGGTAACTACGCATTACAAAATAATACAGACCCATCTTCTTTCAGCAATCTTCTAAGCGAACAGAAAAATAATCTGTCTGCATTGTTACCTGCTGGATTTAGTTTTGCAAGTTTGGGCTTAGGTAACTGGTTCGGAAGCGGAGATGCAGAACCGGTAAATGTGGTTCCTGAACCTTTACAAACTCCATTGGCAGATGTCAATCCTGTAACGCCTGTGACTGAAAAGCCTGTGGTAACAGAAACGCCACACGTAGAAGTCAACAGAAGTGGAACAACACACGAAATTGCTGGAACACACGAGTCAGGTGGCAGTATTTGGAAGTGGCTGTTACCATTATTATTGTTATTGCTTTTAGGATGGTTTTTCTGGAAACAATGTGATAAAAAAGCGGAACCAGCACCAGCTGTCGTGACAGATTCTACAACGGTAGTCAAAGATTCTACCAACACAATGGGTGATACAGTCGCAGCTACAAGAGAAACTATGGTCGTGACTATGCCAAGTGGTAAAACTCTACAAGCATACAAAGGCGGAATCGAAGACCAAATGGTAGCTTTCTTGAAATCTGACGAGTATAAAAACTCAACAGAAGCACAATTGAAAGATAAATGGTTCAATTTTGACAATCTGAATTTCGAATTTGGAAAAGCAATTTTGACCCCAGAGTCTCAAGTTCAATTGGATAATCTTAAAATGATTTTAGCTGAATTTCCGGATGCGAAAATCAAAATAGGCGCTTACACCGATAAAAAAGGGGATGAAGCAGTGAATCTTAAATTATCTGGCGAAAGAGCTGGAGTTGTAAAATCAGCTCTCAATTCTAAACAAGTTTTGGAAGCAGAAGGATACGGTTCTAAGTTTGCTAAAGTTCCAGCAGAAGCTTCTGACAAAGAAAGAGAATCTGACAGAAAAACCGCTGTGAGATTTACAAAGTAAAAAGTATAATTTCGAATTAATATAAACTGCCAAATCTTGGCAGTTTTTTTATTGTCTTATTGTAAGTTAAGAAAAGTATTATTAAATTTGTTAGTCTAATCTAACAATGAGAATTAATTGAATCAAAATAAAAACAACAACGCTTGGAGAAAGGAGAGGAGTTCCAATTCGCTTCAAGAAGTTTTCTCCAGTGTCAATATTCCCAAAGATGGGAGTTTCAAGAAAAAACTAATGGCTTATATGGGACCGGGATTATTGGTCGCAGTTGGTTATATGGACCCAGGGAATTGGGCTACAGATATTGCTGGAGGAGCGCAATTCGGTTACACGTTGCTTTCTGTCATTCTTATCTCGAATCTTTTTGCAATAGTCCTTCAGTATTTATCCGTAAAGTTGGGTGTTGTTGCGGAGCGCGATTTGGCTCAGGCTTGTAAAGACCATTTCCATCCATCGGTCAATTTTGTACTTTGGATATTTTGTGAAATTGCGATTGCAGCTTGTGATTTGGCTGAGGTCATCGGTTCAGCGATTGCGTTGAATTTGTTATTCGGAATTCCTTTGAGTGTTGGTGTTGTGATTACTGTGATCGATGTATTTCTGATTTTGTTTTTACAATCGCGAGGTTTCCGGTATATAGAAAGTATCGTTGGAGGATTGATATTCATCATTTTTGCAGCCTTTTTTTATGAAATTATTCTCAGCAAACCTGAGATTCTGCCAATGCTGGAAGGTTTGATTCCGAAGAAGGAGATAATGACAAATCCATCAATGCTTTACATTGCCATCGGTATTTTAGGCGCAACAGTAATGCCTCATAACCTTTACCTCCACAGCAGTATTGTACAAACAAGAAATTATCCAAGAACGACTGAAGGTAAAAAAGAAGCGTTGAAGTTCGCGGGATTGGATAGCAGTATTTCCTTGATGTTGGCATTTTTCATCAATGCCGCTATTTTGATTATTTCGGCTGCTACTTTTCATACAACGGGAAATAAAGATGTGGCCGATATCAATGATGCTTATATGTTGCTGACGCCGCTTCTTGGAACGACTTTAGCGAGTATATTTTTTGGAATAGCATTATTGGCTTCCGGGCAAAATTCTACTTTAACAGGAACACTTGCCGGACAAATTGTGATGGAAGGTTTTCTTAATATCAGACTGAAACCTTGGGTAAGACGATTGATTACAAGACTGATTGCCATCGTTCCGGCTTTGATTATCTCCATCAAATATGGTGAACGTGGGACGGCTGATTTGTTAGTTTTCAGTCAGGTTATTTTATCGATGCAGTTGAGTTTTGCAGTTGTTCCTTTGGTAATGTTCACGGGAAGTAAAGCTAAAATGGGTGAATTCGTTAATAAACCTTGGTTGAAAATTGTGGCTTACATCATCAGTGCCATAATCATTGTTCTGAATCTTTATCTTTTGAAGGAAACTATTTTTCCTCAGGCTTAATTTGATTTAAAAGTCATTAAATTATAAATTGTTTTAGTCTTTTTTAGAAAACCTACTGATGTTTCGTTTAAAACTTCTTGACCTTTTCATCAAAACATCAGGAGGTTTTAGTCAAAAGGTCAAGACGTTTTTATGTGCTTCTGCAAGTGCCTATTCATCGGACATTGCCGAGGGTGTTTTTTAGATTTTTTCTAGTCACAAAAACTCTTTATAATTGGTTGATTTCTGAAATTAATATAGAAAAACCATCTCGTTATTGAGATGGTTTTCTTTTCGATTTTATGCCGAATGTTTGTTTTATGCGAAGCGCACCCCGACCTGAACGGAGCTCTTTTTATTTGCGGCTTGGGCCATTGGCGAAGGTGGCAAATAAAAAAGCGGGAGTGGAGGGCGGAAAAGGTGCCCAAATAATTATCCTAATTTCTTAGAATCTGCCACGAATTGCGCCAATCCAGAATCTGTAAGCGGGTGCTTCAACAGGCTCAAAATAGGAGCAAGTGGAGACGTAATCACATCTGCGCCAATCTTTGCACAGTTGATGATGTGCATAGGGCTTCTGATGGATGCTGCCAAAATTTCGGTCTCGAAATAATAGTTGTCATAAATGGTTCTGATTTCTTCGATAAGATTCAGCCCATCAACAGAGATGTCGTCTAGTCTTCCCAAGAAAGGAGACACGTAACTTGCGCCAGCTTTAGCTGCCAAAAGTGCTTGTCCTGCAGAGAAAATCAAGGTACAGTTGGTTCTGATGCCTTTGTCAGAAAAATATTTAAGAGCTTTTACGCCGTCTTTGATCATCGGGATTTTCACTACAATTCTCTCGTGAAGGGCAGCTAACTCATCACCTTCTTTGATCATTTCTTCGTAAGTTGTCGATAGAACTTCCGCAGAAACGTCGCCATCTGCGATGTTGCAGATATCGATATAATGTTGGTTGATTGCTTCTTTTCCGGAGATTCCTTCTTTTGCCATTAGCGAAGGATTGGTAGTAACGCCATCTAGAATCCCCAAATCCTGTGCTTCTCTGATTTGGTCCAAATTGGCTGTGTCAATAAAAAATTTCATATATAGGTTTTTATAAAATTGTTTGTAAATATAAGTATTTAATTAGCATTGTTGAATACAAAAAAGAAGCCCGAAGGCTTCTTTAATATTATTTCATTGCAGCTTCTTTTGCTTTGAATTCGTTATACTTTGCAGTATTTTGAGTGGTCATATACATTCCTTTTAGAAGTGTTACAACTTCTTTGTTATTCGGGTCTTGTGCATAAAGTTTTTCTGCATAAGGCAAAGCTTTTTGGAATCTTGCTCTTCTTTGCTCCAAAACTTTATTGGCTTCATCTATCTTACCAGCTTTTTTCAAATCTCTGTATTTGTTGATAGCTACTTCGTCTTCTCCAAGAATTGCAAAAACAAGATTGTTCAGTGCATTAGGGAATTTAGGGTCGATATCAGTCAATTTTTTGAAAGTTTCCTCTGCTTCAGCTTGTTTGCTTGGGTCTTTGCTCAGCATCACGCCCAAGTTGTACATACTTTCTTTATCGTTTGGATTGGCAGCGATTTTCGCTTTCAAATTATTCACAAACTCATCTGTTTTACCAGATTTGAAGTAAGAGTTACTTTGAACTGTGGATAGAGATTGATTCTTTGGGAACTTCTTTAAACCTTCTTCTGCAATTTTTCCCGCCTCGTCATATTTTCCTTGGTCGAATAATAAAGATGCAGTTACATCGTAAAGCTCTTCCTGTTTGCTTGGAGTTTTCTCCATTTTGAAGTCAGAATAACCCGCGTTTGCTTTCTTATAAAGATCAAAAGCCGCTTTGTCCAAAGTTTCTACCTGTCCGGATTTGGTATTTTTTGCAGTATAAATAGTTTCTTCTCCGGTATAGTTGGACTTGATCAAAGAGCTCAAAATTTCCGCACCTTTCAATTTATTCGAGGTAGATTGCGCGTACGCAATACCAGCATAATACAGATAAGTTTTGTTATCCTGTCCACCCGCTTTTAGCAAATAATATGTTTCCGCAAATTTTTCTCCAGCTTTATCATAGTTTTTTGCGGTGTATTCTTTAGTCGCTTCTGTGCTAGCAGTCTGTAAAAGAGAGTTGACGCTGCTTCTCACTTTCTCTGAAAGTTCAGGATTGTATTTTTCCTGTTTCAATGAAAGACCACTTCCAAATTTATCCGCGGCATCTTTTCCGACGAAGTAAACTTTGTTCTTGTCAGCATCTTTTCCTGTGAAAATAGCTTCTGAACCAAGATTGCTGATTTTTGAAAGATATTCAGCACCTTCGATATTTTTGCCAGCTTTTATAAGAGCTTGACCTTTTGCATAATAATACTGCTCCAATACAGATGGCTCCAACAAATAAGTTTTTTCACCAAAAATACCTTCAGCTTTTGATATTTCTGAATTAGCAGTTGTAAGGTCTCCTGAATCAACCGCTTTTACAGCGTTAGCAATTTCTTTTTTCTGTGCATTCATCAATGCTACAGAAAGAACTGCTAAACTTAAAATTAATCTTTTCATATTAAATTTTTATTTTTTATTCGTTATCTTCTGATTCGTCATTAGTTTCTTCATCAGAATCATTTACTTCTTCCGATTCTCCGATGTTTAATGGGATTTCGCCAGATTGCTCGTCTGTTGTGAATTCTGGATTGTTGCTGTTGTTTTCAGAGGTTTCTTCGCTTTCTTCTTCTACAACTTCGCTATCCATTTCTACTTTTGCGATGGCCGCGATTTCGTCTTTAGTTTTTAGGTTAATGACTTTCACGCCTTGTGTATTTCTACCCATCACACGCATCTCGTTCATATTCATTCGGATGGCAACACCAGATTTGTTAATAATCATCAATCCGTCTTCATCTGTAACACTTTGGATAGCGATTAGATTTCCGGTTTTTTCGGTAATGTTAAGGGTTATTACACCTTTTCCGCCACGGTTGGTAATACGGTAATCTTCTACAGCTGTTCTTTTTCCATAACCTCTTTCTGATACTACCAAAACAGTATCATTTTCAAGGTCATTTACAACAATCATTCCGATAACTTCGTCATTATCTTCAAGGGAAATACCTCTTACTCCAATAGAACCTCTGCCGACAGCTCTCGCTTTCTCTTCAGGGAAACGGATACATTTTCCGTTTTTGGTTGCAATCATAATTTGAGAATTTCCGTCCGTCAATTTTGCGCCTAATAATTGATCATTATCACGGATTTCAATAGCATTTACACCATTTGTTCTTGGTCTGGAATAAGCTTCCAATGATGTTTTCTTGATGGTTCCGTTTTTGGTAATCATCACCACATTCATTTGGTTGATGTATTCCTGATTCTTCAAATCTTTCGTTCTGATGTAAGCTTTAATCTTATCATCAGGTTCGATGTTGATTAGGTTTTGAACCGCTCTGCCTTTAGCAGTCTTAGAACCTTCCGGAACTTCGAAAACCCTTAGCCAGAAACATTTTCCTTTTTCTGTAAAGAATAATAGATATTCGTGGTTGGTAGCCGTTACGATATATTCCAGGAAATCTTCATCTCTCGTAGTTGCCGCTCTGTTACCAACGCCACCCCTGGATTGTACTTTATATTCAGAAAGAAGCGTTCTTTTGATGTAACCTGCGTGAGAAATCGTCAATACAACTTTCTCATCCGGAATCATATCTTCGATAGAGAATTCTCCACCAGTATAATCTATTTCAGAACGTCTCTCGTCACCGTATTTTTCTTTGATTTCAAGAAGTTCATCTTTAATGATTTGATAACGTCTTGGTTCATTGGTCAGAATATCTTCCAAATCTTTAATTAAAGCCATTATCTCTTCATACTCAGCACGGATTTTATCCAATTCCATTCCGGTAAGACGGGCCAGACGAAGATCCAGAATAGCCTGAGCCTGAATTTCAGATAATTCAAATTCTTCAATCAAACCTTCTTTTGCTGCAGCAGGATTCGCGCTGTGACGAATGATTGCAATTGCTCTATCCAAAGAATCCTGAGTTCCGATAACTTTCATAAAGCCTTCAAGAATATGAGCTCTTTCCTTGGCTTTTCTAAGTTCGTATTCAGTTCTTCGAACAATTACTTCGTGACGGTGTTCCACAAAATGCAGAATCAAATCTTTAACATTCAATTGTAAAGGTCTTCCTTTAACCAAAGCAATGTTATTAACTGAGAAAGAAGTTTGTAGAGAAGTGTATTTATATAATAAGTTTAATACAACATTTGGTATTGCATCATTCTTTAATTCGTAAACAACTCTTAAACCAGTTCTGTCAGATTCATCACGGATTTCATAAATCCCGGGAAGTTTATCATCCTTAACCAATTCAGCAGTTCTGGCAATCATCTCTGCTTTGTTCACCTGGTAAGGAACCTCAGTTACAATAATTGCGTTTCTGTTTCCAATTTCTTCGAAACTTACTTTTGCTCTAAGAACTATACGTCCTCTTCCTGTGTGGAAAGCATCACGAACACCATCATAACCATAAATAATCCCACCAGTCGGGAAATCTGGAGCGATGATATGTTTCATCAGCTCATCGATAGTGATTTCTCTGTTATCTATATAAGCACAGATCGCATCTACACTTTCGGATAAGTTGTGAGGCGCCATATTGGTTGCCATCCCAACTGCAATCCCGGAAGTTCCGTTAACCAAAAGGTTGGGAACTCTTGTAGGAAGAACGGTTGGTTCTGTCAAACTATCATCAAAGTTATTTTGGAAATCAACTGTGTCTTTGTCCAGGTCGGCAAGGATTTCGTCAGAGATTTTTCTAAGTCTGGCCTCTGTATAACGCATTGCTGCAGGCGGATCGCCATCCATAGAACCAAAGTTACCCTGTCCGTCTACCTGCTGGTAGCGCAAACTCCACGGTTGCGCCATTCTTACCATCGCATCGTAAACAGAGCTGTCTCCGTGCGGGTGATATTTACCTAAAACGTCTCCAACGATTCTGGCAGATTTCAAATGTTTTCTGTTGGAAAATACATTCAGACCATACATACCGTAAAGAACACGTCTGTGAACGGGTTTCAAACCATCTCTTACATCTGGCAAAGCTCTTGATACAATTACTGACATCGAGTAATCGATGTAAGAGGTTTTCATCTCGTCAACAATGTTGATCGGTATTAACCTTTCTCCTTCCTTATGCATAAATATTTTTAGTTTATTGTAAATCAGAACTTTATTTCAGTTTCTGACTCATTGAGTTCTTCTCTTTTTTATAACGGGCTAATTTACAAAAAAAATACGATTTTTGCATTCTGAATTTATCAACATTAATCATAAAAAATTAAAAATATGAGCATCCTTAGTATTACATTTCACACAATTGAAGATAGGATAAAAGAATGGGATTTGTATGTAGACAATGATTTGCATCAAATGGTTGAGAATCTAATAGATGTTGAGAAATATATTCTGTCGGAAGTCCATTCTGATATGGTGAATGAAGGGAAAAATACCAATCTTTTCCTAATGTTCGATAATGCGGAAATCCGAGATCAGTTTATGGAAAGCGAAATGGTGAATCTGGCAGAAAGAATTAATCAAAGATTTGGAGAAGAAGTGATGATTTTTCCGACTTTCCTTAATTCAAAAAAGAAAAGATTTTAAGGAATAGTTTTTGAGAATTATTTAAACTCAACTCAAAATTATGTTCGATAAACAGCAGCGCAAGCTAAAACGCACCGCCAAATTAATCTCTGTTTTAAGCAAATACGGCTTCAAAGATTTGATTGCGAGAATGGGCAAAAAACCGGAAGAAAGTTCTGTGAATTCTGACGAAATCATTTCTAAAGGAACGGTTTACGAAAGAATCCGACTGGTTTTGGAAGAGTTGGGACCAACGTTTGTGAAGCTTGGACAGACTTTCAGTAATCGTGAGGATTTGCTTCCGCCGGAATTGATTCAGGAACTGCAAAAACTTCAGGATAGAGTGGAGGTTGTTGATATGAATGTGGAGGAAATTCTGGAAAATGAATTCAATATTTCGGTTAAAGAACATTTCACGGAAATCGTTTCAAAACCATTGGCAAGTGCTTCTATTGCTCAGGTTTATAAAGCGACTTTGGTTTCCGGTGAAGAAGTGATTCTGAAAATCAAGAAACCTGATGTTTTATCTGTGATTGAAGATGATTTGTTGTTGATAAAAGATTTAGTTAAACTCATTTCAACTTATTCTGAAATCGCTTCAAAATTAAATTTAAAACAAGCGATTGCAACCTTCGAAAAGTCTTTGCTGGAAGAAGTTTCTTTGGTTAATGAACGAAATAATATCAAGCAATTTTCTCTTAATTTTAAAAATAATAAAGAAACTTATGTTCCTGTAGTCTATGACGAATTTTCCAATAATAATGTCCTTTGTATGGAGTTTATTAATGGAATCAAAGTCACCGATAAAGCTGAACTTTTAGAACATAATATTGATCCAGTTAGAATTTCGGAAGTTGGTTTAAGGCTTTTCGTTTCCCAGATTTTGGATTACGGATTTTTCCACGCTGATCCTCACGCTGGGAATATTTTGGTGAAAAAAGATGGACGTGTGGTTTTCATAGACTTTGGTGCAGTTGGGAAAATTCAACCAAATGATAAGGATATTCTGGAGAGTTTGATTGTTGCTTTTGTCGCCAAAAATTCTAATAAAATTGTGCGTTCTCTCAAGAAAATGGCGGTCAGTTATGAGATTCCGGATGAGAGAAGATTTGAAAATGATGTTGATGAAGTTCTAAATTTCGTTCATAGTACTTCTCTGAAAGATATTGACCCACATATTATCATCAACAAAATGAAAGATGTTTTGAAAGATAATCAGCTTTATATGCCGGATTATTTTTATCTTTTATTTAAAGGAATTGGGCTGATAGAAGGCGTTGGAAGAACCATCAATCCTGATCTGGATATTGTGAAAAGTCTGCATCCTTACACAAAAAAAATATTATCGAGAAAAATCAGTCCAAAAAAACTTCTGAAAAACGGAATGGACAAAATGATTAATTTTACGGATAATGTTGATGAAATCCCAAAGGAATTGCGTTCCGTTCTGCAAAAACTCGATGATAATAAATTTACAATTTCCAGCGAAATTAAAAATATTGAGAAAACTAACAATCTCATCAAATCCTGTATTGTTAATTTGATTTTAGCAATGGTTTTGGGAGCTAATATTATTGCAACAGCGATTGTTTTTGTTTCAGAATCAGGACCGAGAATTGGCGAAATGTCTTTGGTGGCAGTTTTGGGATTCGTATTTTCTATTTTCCTGATTATAGTTCTATTATTAAGAATTACGAGAAAGTGATTTGTAAATATTGAATTTGTCAAACACAAAGTCACAATGATTTTTTTTAAATTAAATTTTATTAAGACACGAGGAAAATTGAAGATTTTTTTATTTAATGAAATTAATCTTTGTGTCTTAATCACGAAGAATTATTAATGAATATTTTGTGCCTTTGTGTTTAACTCTATAATTTTGATTGTTGATTTCAAATCAAAAAATACTCGTTTTGAATCCTATTAATTATATTAAAATAAATAGCTTAAATTTGCGTCAAATTTTTAGACGAAATATAATTAATTAAAGCACTCAATACGGAGTGCGACACAAAACAATTTATGAGTGTACCTCAAGCAATTACAGAGCTGATTACTCTTGCAGACGGCAGAGAAATCACATTAGAAACAGGGAAACTGGCGAAACAAGCCGACGGATCTGTAGTAGTAAAAATGGGCGGAACAATGCTTTTAGCAACTGTTGTAGCCAGTAAAGAAGCCAAAGATGGTGTAGATTTCTTGCCATTGACAGTAGATTACAGAGAAAAATTCTATGCAGGTGGTAAAATCCCTGGAAACTTCTTCAGAAGAGAAGCCAGACCATCTGATCAGGAAATCCTGACAATGCGTTTGGTAGATAGAGTTTTAAGACCATTATTCCCGGAAGATTTCCACGCAGAAGTTCAGGTAATGATTTCATTGATCTCTTACGACGGACAATCGATTCCTGATGATTTGGCAGGTCTTGCCGCATCTGCAGCAATCGCGATTACTGATATTCCTTTCAACGGACCGATGTCTGAAGTGAGAGTAGTGAGAATCGATGGAAAACTTTCTATCAATCCAAAATTAGAAGATCTTAAATTGGCTGACCTGGACATTATGGTTGGCGCAACTAAGGATTCTATCGTAATGGTGGAAGGTGAGATGAAAGAAATCTCCGAAGCAGAAATGTTGGAGGCTATCAACTTCGCTCACGTTGAGATCAAAAAACAAGTGGAAGCTCAGGAAAGACTGGCTGAAAAAGTTGGTAAATCATTCCCAAAAAGAGAATACAGCCACGAGAATCACGATGAAGCCATCCGTGAGAAAGTTTGGAAAGAAACTTATGATAAAGTATATGAAGTAGCAAAATCTCCTTCCAGCAAAGAAGAAAGAAGCGAAAGATTCAAAGCGGTTCGTGAAGAGTTTTTAGCTCAATATGTAGATAACGCTGAAGAACTGGAAAGAGTAACACCTTTCGTAAAAGTATATTACCACGATGTGGAAAAAGAAGCGATGCGTCAGATGATTCTTAATGATAAAATCAGATTAGATGGTCGTGATCCTGAAACTATCCGTCCTATCTGGAGCGAAGTAGATTATTTACCTGGAGCGCACGGTTCTGCCATCTTTACCAGAGGAGAGACTCAGTCTTTGACGGCTGTAACGCTTGGATCTGTGAAAGATGCGAATATGGTAGACAGCGTAATGATTAATTATGACGAGAGATTCTTCCTGCATTATAACTTCCCGCCATTCTCAACTGGTGAAGCCCGTCCTTTGAGAGGAACTTCCAGAAGAGAAGTTGGTCACGGAAACCTGGCTCAAAGAGCTTTGGCTAATATGATTCCTGAAGAAAATCCTTACACCATCCGTATCGTTTCTGATATCCTTGAATCTAACGGTTCGTCTTCTATGGCAACTGTTTGCGCAGGAACTTTAGCATTGATGGATGCTGGTGTCCAAATCAAGAAACCTGTTTCCGGTATTGCGATGGGATTGATAACTGATGTTAAATCAGGGAAATTCACAGTACTTTCTGATATCTTGGGTGATGAAGATCACTTAGGGGATATGGATTTCAAAGTAACGGGAACTGCAGATGGAATCACTGCTTGTCAGATGGATATTAAAATCCAAGGATTGTCTATGGATATTATGGAGAAAGCGCTTCTACAGGCTAGAAACGGAAGACTTCATATCTTAGATAAAATCACTGAAACATTGGCTACACCAAGAGAAGATGTGAAACCTCACGCTCCGAAAATGGTAATGATGGAGATCTCTAAAGATTTCATCGGAGCTGTAATCGGACCTGGTGGAAAAATTATTCAGCAGATGCAAAAAGATACGGATACTGTTATCGCTATTGAAGAGGTTGGCGAAATCGGTAGAATCGAAATTTCTGGTGTTAGCAGAGAGAAGATCAACGAAGCGATTGCGAAAATCAACGAGATTACTTTTGTTCCAGTTGTAGGTGAAGTTTACCAAGGTAGAGTAGTGAAAGTAATGGATTTCGGAGCTTTTGTAGCGATTGCTAAAGGGACTGAAGGATTGCTTCACATCTCAGAAATCGAGTGGGCAAGACTTGATAAAGTTCCTTATAATGAGGGAGATCAAGTTGAGGTGAAATTTATGGGTTATGATGACCGTAAGAAAATGAAACTTTCAAGAAAAGTTTTGTTGCCAAGACCAGAAAGACCGGCACAAAAACCGAGAGAAGAAGGACAAGGAAGACCGGAAGGACCAAGACAGGAAAGACAAGACCGACCTGCAAGACCAGAAGGCAACAGAAGACCGGAAGGTGACCAACCTGCCGGAGACCAGACGCCTTCTAACGAAGCTTAAGATTTTTTAAATCATATATCAAAAACCACCGTAAATACGGTGGTTTTTTTGTTGGTTATTTATAAGTATAATTCTTCTCTCATTTTAATTAAAATTTTCTCAGCTTTTTCTTTATTTGGAAACTCTTGTAATGAAGAGCTTTCTGCAAACAAATTCAATTCTTCAATTAATTGGTCAGCTAACAGAAGCAAATCATCGTAATTCCATTTTCCAGCTTTAATATCTAATAATTCTTCCCGATTTTCAACACGGATTTCAATCTTATTATTCCTGAAAATATTAACCGCCGATTGCAACAAACGAATCGTGTGCATCATATTTTTGCTGTCGTAATTTTTGCCGTGTTTTTGATTGGTATTGTATCGGTCATCATTTCTTTTTTCGACCCAATCCCAATATTCTTTATAACTTTTACAGTAAGTAGAATAAGAATCTTGATTGAAAAATAAATAAGCTTCGGACTTTTCATTTTTTGGAATGGATGACAAACTAACTTTATTAGAGCCATCATTTTTGAAAATTCCGCTGTAGTTTTTATTCCCTGTCTCATCATAAAATAATGCAAAAATCCCTTTAGAATTAGGCATTTTAATCAAACCGCAATTTTCCTGCGAGAAGTTCATTTTTTCTAACCAATCTTTTACAGGAATTGAGTTGGAATCTTCCAAAATCACACAGAAATCAAGAATTCCTTTTCGCTCTTTTTCAACTGGATTTACAATTTTTTTGTTAAGTCCTCTAGCTTTCTGAATCTGAGTAGAAGCATATCCGCCAAAAGTGTCTTTGCAGAGTTTTGAGAGAAAATCTTCCTGACGAAAATGTTTCATAATCGGATTTTTGTAAAGAATGCAATCTTCTGGAGTTGCTAATATTTCCAGAATATTGGGATTGTTTTTCAATAACAATTCTGTAAATCTTCCGATTTCATAGTAAACAATATCATTGCTTTCATTGGAAACTTGCGGGACATATTCTAAACCGAAAAATAAATCTTTCGGCAAATAAAAAACTCCTTTTATATCTGTATCAGAATTTTTCGTAGCCAATCCGAAAGAACGACTTCCGGAAATGGCTTCGAAAAGAATCAGGTTGTTTTGTTTTAAATAATCGATTGTTATCACTTTTACATTTTTAATATTTCTACAAAAACTTTCTCTGCTTCATTTTTATCCAAATTTCCAGCTCTCAAAGTTTTTGCAACTTCCGATAATTTTTCTATTTCAAATTTTAAATATTCGAAAAGCTCCCAATCTTGAGAGTGATAATATTTCTCGCCATTTTCAGATTTTACATTTAATAAAAATTGAACTTTAGCTAAAATGTTCTTGGGTAGTAAATCTAACATTTCGTGGAATATAACGGGCGGAAAAGTTCCTTTTTCAACGACCCATTTTGAGGCTAAAGTGGTTCGCAGACAATAGAAATAATCTTTCAGTTTCACTTCATCTTTGTTGCAGGCTTCCAAATATTTTTTACTCATACTCAAATAGTGAAAAACAACAGCGACTGGCGAAAATGCTTGTTCAGCCAAAGGTTTCATCAATTCTAAAAACTTCTCATTTTTCACATAAAAGATATGAGAATACAAATGTTCGAGATTCGGAACATTCGATTTATTAAGCAGATGAAAAGCTTTTTTCAAATCCCAACCAGAACCGTCCAAATCATCTTCCGTCATAAATTCTATTGTGTCGCGTTTTTCCCACGGCGAAAGATACCAATCTGTCGGATGTTTGTAGATGAATCTTATGTCTAATCGCTGTCAGGAGAAGCAAATCCCCAAGAACGACTCCCAGATTCTATCGCCAAAAGTATTTCTATGTTTTTCTCTTTTTCAAGAGCTTTTAGTTTTTCTATTATTTTTGTTTTCATCTTTTATCTTCTTTTAGGATAAAAAATCTCGATACAGAATTTCGTTTGAGGGAATCTTGAAATGATTTTTCAGAATTAAAATTTTTATATTCTGAATATTTTCGAATCTTATCTTCTGTAGTGATTTTTACCCATATTTTAATTTGTTTTTTCTTTCTCGCTTTCTGAAATCTAACAAAATCATTCAGCTGATTTTTAATTTCTACCTTTTCAGTTCTTCTCCATTTTTTATTTCCAATTCTTTTCAGAAATGGACGCAAATGTTTTGCGTGCTCAAATGAGCGATATTTACCTTTGTTGTAGAGATTTTTCATAATCAGTTTTAAAGTTATGAAAGTAAGAAATTTATTTTCTAAATTTCTTCTTCCTCTTCCACGGCGCATTCTTCCCAATATCTCCCGCCATAATACAACCATAAGGCATCACTTCGTCCAAAACCTCACAAAGTCCATATTCTTCAATTTGCGCTCTTACGTTTTTGGCACTTTTGTACGCACTTGGCAATTCGGAGATATCTATGTCATTGGAGAAAAAACGGATATCTAATCCTTTGGTTTCTTCTTCAAACACTTCGTCTATGGTTTTGTGAGCCAAGGATTTTTTGTGCTGCGTTCTGCTGAAGTTTCTTCCCGCTCCGTGTGGCGCAAAACCTAAATTTCTGCCGTTGGTTGTCCCTTGTACAATCAACACAGGTTCCGCCATATTCAGAGGAATCAACCTCGGACCTGTGATATCCGGCAAAAATTTGTCGTCCAGCGGTGTTGCGCCCTTCGCGTGGTAGAAAAGATCTCCCTCTCTGAATACAAAATTATGTTCATTCCAATACCGGTTTTGTTTTTCGATATTGAGTTTTTCTAAAACGGTGTTGTGGATGGACTCGTGGTTTTCCTTAGTCCAATCCCTGATGAGTTGCAGGGCTTCCCAATATTGTTGTCCTTCCTCGGTTTCGTATGAAATCCAGGCATTTTCCTTCAAGGTTTCGGGCGAAATTTCCATTCGGAAACGGTTGGCGACCTTCATCCCTTTGTCGTACAACATTGCGCCTGGCGCTCTGGAACCGTGGTGCGTGACCAGCATTGTATTTCCTGTATTTTTAGAAATCCCGACAAACAAGAAGTGGTTGCCATCGCCCTGAGTTCCCATATGCGAACGGGCGATGCTGATTAACCTTTCGTCATTCAAAAAGAAATTTTTCCGGAAAGCGTCCATTAATTCCTGTGACATTGGCATTTGCGAACCTCTATCTCTACCGCCGTAACCAAAATGCGTGATAGAATGGGCGGTGTCTAAAACCATTTTCGGGTCTGCTTTTCCAAAATCTGTCAACATCACGGAACAACAAATATCGGCGGAGTGAAATCCCGGATGAATGGCATTTTTCGCAACCACCACGCCACCAACTGGGATGTGACCTTCCGGACCTGTCGGGCAGGCGTCCGGCATAATGGCGCCACCAATCAAAGTAGGTGTTTTCATCAAAACCTTCATTGTGTTGATGACTTTTTCCACATTATCATTTTCACTTTCGTTTTCTGCTTTGATGTTGATGATGAAATCTGCCGGTTTTTCTAAAAGTGGAATTGGTTCTGGCAATCTGAATTGTTCGAGATATTCCAGCATTTGGGTTTCATTCAATTGATTATAGTTGATGTATTCTAAAGCTTCGGCAAACCATTTTTTTGGTGTGAAGCCTAAAGCAATCAATTCGTTTCCTGTGATTGTTGTCATAATATTAAAGTTAGTTAGTTAGTTAGTTAGTTAGTTAGTTAGTTAGTTAGTTAGTTCTAATTGATGATGCAAAGTAATTGCGTAAGTGCGCAATGTTTTTGCGTTGTAGAAAATTTTTATACATTTATTGAAATATTTTTAAAATACGATGGAGCATTTGAGTTCGGACATCTTTCAGGCCTTTCAGAATAAGCTAAAAACCGGTAACAGGAGAGGTGTTCACCTGAATGCGATTCCGGGAAATTCCAGATACAAATTTGATCTAGCGCGGTTGTCTGAGATCCAGAAAAGTCTGCCCGAGCATTTTATTGTCAATCTTTTGACGCAGAAAAATGTGAATTTCAAATTCTCAATCCACCAAAAGGCGACTGAAACTCCAAAAAGTGATAGTTATCTCTTGGAGGACGAAGAGAAAACGCAGGAGAAATTGTTTCCTCATTCTGTGATTGCGGAAGTTCCGAAAGAGCAAGATAAAGCTAACGCACTGGACAAACTCGCAACCAGTCTGGAAAATCTGATCTTCCAAAACGAAGTGATTCAATCAGAAAAAGGAATTAATTCTTTGGGATTTGGGTTTCCAATCTTGATCAGAAAAGATATGGACGGGCAGATTTCTGCTTCACCGATTTTAATCTGGTCTGTGACCATCAAACCTGTAAATGAACTGAATACCTGGGAAATCAGCCGGACGGAAGATGATCCAATCTATGTGAACGAAGTGCTCATCAACCATTTGCAAAGTGACTCTGGCATTACTATCCAACAGATTTCTGAAGAGATGCTGGCCGACGGTAAAATTGATAAACCAGAGTTACACCAAATTTGTGAATCGCTCTTGCAACAATTAAAGATTACGCAGAATCTGGATTTTATTCTGGATAATTATCAGGAGATTCCGTTCATCAAAGCCAAAGCCTCTTACGAAAGTCTGTTGCCGAAAAAAGGCGATGCAACTATTATAAAATCTGGTGTTTTCTCCATTTTTGAAGTTCAGAAACAGAATATCATCAATGATTATGAAACACTGAAAAAGGAGTTCAAACCGTTGCAGCATTTCACCAAAGAAAGTTTTCAATCCATTACTTCTGTAGAAACCGATCCTTCTCAGCAGGGGATTTTGGAGTCGTTGAAATCTCAATCTAAAATTCTTATTCAAGGTCCGCCGGGAACCGGGAAAAGTCAGACTTTGACGGCGGTTTTGCTAAATGCTTTGGAAAACAAACAGAAAACCATCGTTGTCTGTGAGAAGCAAACTGCGCTGGAAGTTCTTTATAACGCATTGCAAAAATTGGGACTGGAGCGCTATTGCATAATGATAAAAGACGCGTCCAGCGACCGAAAAACGGTGGTGGATTCTGTACGGAATACGATTGACTCGGCAGATTTTAAGAAATTGATTCAGCCTTATTCTGAGCAGTCTTTGCAAAATCAATTGACGGAAATTGCTCAACATAAGGATGATATTAATGCTGTTCACGAATTGTTGAATTCGGAGTTATTACCGAATCAAGATTGGACGGATATCGTTGGGAATCTGCTGAGTTATCGGGATTCCAAAGAACCTGTGGACTTGTAAAATTTGAAGTTTTATTTTTCTGAAGATGAGTTTAAAATTATTGAGAATGTGCTGAAAGATGGAGAAGCTTTATATAAGGATTTCAAACCGTTTGAAAGTTCGATTTTCATTAATCCTGAAAAATTAATCCAAAACAATTTCCATAGCAGTCAGCAGAATCTGGATTTGGCTTTTCAGAATTATGAAAATTCCTGGAAGGAGATTCAAAATTTGATTGATGAGTTTAAGCCTGTTTATGAGGCCAAACATAAGCAGGATTTTGGAAATAGTTTGCAGGAAGTTTCTGCATTAATCAATGAAACGGAAGTTCTGACCTCGACCTTCAATAAAAACTCAGAAGAATTGCATCCGGAAATTACGAATGGTTTTTTCTACAAATTGACGGCGTTATTTTCATCGACCAAGAAAAATAAAATCAAGACTCAGAAACGATTGCTGGAGTTGAGCTCTGCTGTGAAGCAAATCAGTCTGAAAGCGTTTTTCCCGGCGATAGATTTGTCTGATGATCTTTGGAATAATAAAAATGAGATCATCAATTACCGGCAGAAAGTACAAGAAATCCAGTCGGGTTTTCTTTCAAAATTAGAAACCAGTTTTGCGGAAATTGATTTTTTAAATGCGTTTGATCCTGTCATTTCGGGAAAGGAAACAGGGGTGATTTCAATGAGAATTCAGCAGTTAAAGAAAAATATGTCGAGCGATCAATGGATTAAGGATTTAGATTTTGGGAATACGTTTTTGACTTTTGAAGAATGTATGAATCAAATTTTGAATCTGTATAAAACTTATAGAAATAATCCCGAGAACCCCTTGTTTAAGGTATTTAACTGGTTTACTTTTTATGATGCTCTGTCAGATTTTCAAAAGCAGATTTTGGAAAAATTATATCCGGTTTCGAATTGGAAATCTTCTTTTTATTCGGCTTATTATCCATTGCTACTCAATCATTATTCTGATCCGAAACTGAATTTCAATGAGAAAAATTATGAAGAAATTCAAAAGAAAATCAAGCAATTGGGAATCTCACAAAAGAGTTTTGTGCAGTATTTCTGGAATGTTTCTCAGCAAAATTCGGTGAAGAAATTTGAGCAGAATAACAAAGATCTAACGGTTGCAAACCTATATAATAAACGAAGCAGTATCAATCACAAACGTTTGACCTTGAGACAGATTGTTCAAAAAGACATTGACCTTTTTACTCATTTCTTCCCCATTATTTTGACGACGCCAGATGCTTGCAGTAATCTTTTTCAAGGCAAGAATTTTTACTTTGATAATGTGGTTTTTGATGAAGCCAGTCAGTTGACATTGGAAGATAATTTACCTGCTATTTTGAAAGGAAAAAATGTGATTGTTGCAGGCGATGAACATCAGATGCCACCATCCAATTATTTCAGTAAAGTGTTTGATGGAACCATTGAGGACGAAGATGATATCGAATCCGAAACAGAAGTGATCACGTACAAAAATGCGATGCTGAACATCGAGTCGCTGTTGGATTATGCGATGGAAAACAACTATGAAAAGAACCATCTGGATTTTCATTACCGTTCCAAACATCCTTATTTGATTGACTTTTCCAACCACGCTTTCTACAATTCCAGGTTGAAACCGCTTCCTACAAAATCTGATAGTAAACCGATTGAATTTTTCCAAATCGATGGCATTTTTGATGATCACACAAATAAGGAAGAAGCGGAAAAAGTTTTGGAAATTCTGGAGACTATTCAGCTAAAAAAAGATGGGAATTATCCTTCTGTCGGGATTGCGACTTTTAATATTTCGCAGAGAAATTATATTAAAAGAAGAATTGTACAGAAGGCCAGTGTGCCGGAAAATGAAACTTTCAGGGAAAAAATTCAAGGTTTGGAATCCTCTGGATTATTCATCAAAAATCTTGAAAATATCCAAGGTGATGAGCGGGATATCATCATTATTTCAACGACTTATGGCAAAAAGGCGACCGGGAAATTCATACAGAGTTTCGGACCTGTGAATCATACGAAAGGTTACAAATTACTGAATGTGATTATCACCCGAGCCAAAGAGAAAATCTATATCTGCAACTCGATTCCGGAAGAAGTTTTTTCGAATTACAAAGACGCGTTGCAACAGGAGGGAGCGAACAATCGGAAAGCGGTTTTCTATGCTTATTTGGCTTACTGCAAAGCTGTGAGTGACGAAAATGACGGGCAGAGAATGGAGATTTTGAATGTTTTGGATCAATTTGGATTCAGTAAAGAATTGAATAAAAACAAAGATTCCAATATTTTCATAGACAGAATTTTTGACCAATTAAAAACTGATTTTCCAGACTATCAATTATCAAAAAATATCGATTTCGGTGGTTATCAATTTGATGTTTTTATGGAAAAGGAAGGAAAGAAATCCATCATTGTAGAATGTATGAGTAAAGATAAATATTCTGAAAATCTCGGTTATCTGGAAGATTTGCATAAAGAAAAAGTGCTGAAAAATTCTGGTTTCGAATATGTTAGGATTTGGAGTCAGAATGCCTGGCAGAATCTGGATTCGGAAATACAAAAAATAAATAAAAAATAATATGATTTTAGAACAACTTAAAAATTCGCCAGAGACTATTGATTTCAAAGAAGTGATTACTTTTATTGATGACAATTATGACTTCAAGCCGACGAAATTCACGAATGGAAACACCGTTAATGAAGCTGACCAGAATAATGGTTCCTGCAAGGTTTTCAGTTTTGCGAAGTTGAATGATCTCACGAAGGAAGAGACTCTGTCTTTGTTCGGCGATTTTTACAGAACCGATGTATTGGGAAATCCTGAAGGTGAAGATCATCAGAATATCAGGAATTTTATGGCGTTTGGATGGGAAGGGATTTTGTTTGAAGGGGAGGCTTTGAGGGAGAAATAACTGATTGACCACTCCGACGAAAATTCTGCGAATTTTAGTCGCCCCTTCAAGGGAAGGAAATTTTTTAATTGCTTGTTTACAAATAAACTATTGACAGGATGTCATCGAATAAAAACGCACTTATCCGCTACAAAACTTTGGACAAATGTCTGAAGAATAGGTACAAAAAATATACTTTGGAAGATTTGATGGACGAATGTTCTGAGGCTTTGTTTGAGTTTGAAGGCAAGGAATCTTTTGTGAGCAAACGGACCATTCAGCTGGATTTGCAGAATATGCGGAGTGAAAAGTTTGGGTATGAAGCGCCCATCGAGGTTTACGAAAAACGATTTTACCGTTACAGCGATCCGGATTACAGCATTCATCAGATTTCTGTGAACGAAAATGATTTGAAGGCGATGAATAACGCGATTCAGATTTTGAAGCAATTCAAGGATTTTTCGATGTTCAAGGAGATGAATGGCGTGATCCAGAAATTGGAAGATTCGATACAATCGACCAATCAAAAATCCATCATTCATCTTGATAAAAATGAGCAGTTGAAAGGTTTGGAATATATTGATATTCTTTATGAAAGTATTCTGAACAAGAAGGTTTTGAAGATTTGCTACAAGAGTTTCAAAGCAAGAGAAAAACAGGTTTTGACCGTTCATCCGCAATTACTGAAAGAATACAACAACCGCTGGTTTTTGATTTGTTTTCATAAATCCAGCATTATGAATCTGGCGCTGGATAGGATAGAGGAAATTGAAGTTGATGAAAACTCGGTTTATATTGATAAAGATTTCAATGCTGACCAGTATTTCGGAGAAGTGATTGGCGCAACGGTTTCGGAAACGCAACGGCCACAGAATGTGATTTTTTTTATCGACAGAAAGCACGCACCTTATGTCAAAACGAAACCTTTTCATCATTCCCAGGAGATTGTCAAAGAAGATGAATCGGGAACGACTTTTAAAATTTGTGTTCAGTTAAACTTTGAGTTAGAACGAATGATTCTCGGAATGGGAGAATTTATCAAAGTTTTAGGACCTCGAAAATTGAAACAGAGAATTGCTAAAAGTCTGAAACTGGCGAGTGAAAATTATATTTCTGAAGAATTGAACAATTAATAACCGTGCAAATCCAGACCTTCTGTTCTTTGTAAAGTCACTTTTTTGCCCATCTTTTTCTGAATTACCCGGAAATGCTGTAGTTCGTCATCCGTCAAAATGTTGATGGCTATTCCTTTTTCGCCTGCACGCCCGGTTCTACCGATTCTGTGAATGTAATCCAAAGGCGAACGAGGCAACTCATAATTGATGACGCAAGGCAAATTATCGATGTGAATACCGCGGCCTATCAAATCGGTAGCGACCAAAATCTGAGCACCATTGACCTTGAATTCTTCCAAATTATTTTTCCTGGCACCTTGCGATTTCTGGCTGTGGATGGCAACAGCTTTGATTTTATTTTTCTTTAGTTTTTCAACCAAATTATCTGCAGATCTGGTGGAAGAGACAAAAATCAAAGCTTTCTCTACTTTCTTTTCTTTGATTAAATATCTTAAAAATGGACCTTTGTTTTCAGGCGTAACGTGATAGGCTAATTGTTCGATATTATCAATTTCAACCTCTTCTTTTTTGATTTCGATTAAAGTTGGATTGATAGATAATCTTTGTTTCATTTCAGAAACTTTATCGTCCAAAGTGGCGGAAAATAGAGTGGTTTGTTTGGCCACAGGCATCATTGCAAACAACTTATTCATCTCTTCGCCAAAGCCTAACTGAAACATTTTATCTGCTTCATCAATGACCAAATGTTTGATTCCAGAAATGCTCAACGCATTATGATCTATCAAATCCAAAAGACGCCCAGGCGTGGCAATGAGGACTTCTATACCGAACATTCCTTTCATCTGTGGATTGATAGAAACGCCGCCATAAACCGCCATTGTCCGAACTTCACGTTTTAAATTGTCTGTGAAGGCACGAAAAACTTCATCAATCTGAATCGCCAATTCCCGCGTTGGAACCAATATCAAAACCTGAACATTTCGGTCTTTTTTAACTTCGGTGTACTGTAATTTTTCTAAAATTGGCATTACGAAACAAGCGGTTTTTCCGGAACCAGTCTGCGCAATTCCCATCAAATCCTTTCCCTGCAAAATTACGGGAATGGCTTGCTCCTGGATTGGGAACGGTTTCAGAAAACCCATTTTTTTGACTGAACGAATAATATTGCTTGATAATCCTAACGCTTCGAATGACATAAAAACTAATTTGTGGCAAAGATAAGTTATTGAGATTGGTTTTCAGAATCCAATCGTAACTTGGCTTGTTTATTGTAATTATTTTTGAAAATTTAAAGAAATGAAATCAAGATTATTAAGAATGGCTCTGGCCTGGGCTGCACCAATTGTTATTGGATACGTTGTCAAAAAAATAGAAGAAAGAATGTCGAGAAAAACGCAACCAAGCGCAATTCCTCAGAAGTAAAATTTAATCCATCAATTGCTGATGGATTTTTTATTTTCCATAGTCATAATAGTTATTAATTGAATGAAATATTCTTCTTTGGCTCAAGTTTTGAATTTATCAGCAAAAATATTTACACTATGAAAAAATATATTAATTTCATTCCACTATTTTTATTAGCAGGAATGCTGACAAGCTGCGAAGCAGTAGAAACCATTTTCAAAGCCGGAATGTGGTGGGGGATAATTGTCGTAGTCGGAATCATCGGCTTGGTAATGTGGTTATTATCAAGGGGTAAAAACTAAAAATAAAACGTCCCGAAGAACAATTCTTCGGGACGTTTTGCTTTATTAAGTTGATTTTAAAGATTGTCTAAAACTTCTTTCAAATCTACATAACCACCACCGTTGTAAACATCGGTCATTCCTTCAGATTTGAAATATTCGGTTGCTTTTCCTGACCTGTTTCCCGATCTGCAGAAGAAAATCTTGGTTCCATTCAGGTTGGTGATTTCCTGTTTTCTCTCTTCAAGCTCTCCCAACGGGATATTTTGAGCTTCCTCAATTTGTCCGTCCATTTCCAGTTCCAATGGTTCGCGAACATCGATTAAATGATAATTTCCAGCTCTCAATACATCTTCTATTGCCATAATATTTTATTTTTTACGTTTTTTTGATTCTAACAAAAATACAAATTAGATATTAGTTTCAAGATAAAAATTGAGGTTCTTTTTAATGTTGTAACTCAAATCATTGTATAAAGTCTAACACAAAGGCTCAATGAAATATTTTCTCTATTCGCTTTTGAGGCACAAGAAAATCAAAGATTTTTTAATTAAAGAAGTTGAAATTTGTGCCTTAAAGCGTATACAAATTCAAAAAGAACTTTGTGCCTTTGTGATTAACAAATAAAACATTCTTAATTTTGTAACTTCCCAATGAACAATCAGGAAAAATACAGCAATCTGATAAAATCCAAGGCTCTGGCCTTCGGATTTCAGTCTTGTGGTATTTCTAAAGCTGATTTTTTAGAAGAAGAAGCGTCACATTTGGAAAAATGGCTGAAACAAAATTTCAATGGTGAGATGCGTTATATGGAGAATTATTTTGATAAACGTCTCGATCCCAGATTGTTGGTAGAAGGTTCAAAATCTGTGATTTCCCTCAGCTATAATTATTTTCCGGAAGAATTTCAAAACAATCAGGAATTCAAATTATCAAAATATGCTTACGGCGAAGATTATCACGAGGTTATCAAGGAAAAACTTCGAAGTCTGGTAGCGGAGCTTCAGGAGGAAATAGGAGAGTTTGCGTTTCGTGTTTTTGTAGATTCTGCACCGGTTTTGGAGAAAGCTTGGGCTAGAAAATCTGGAATTGGCTGGGTTGGAAAAAACTCCAACCTCATTACCAAGAAAAATGGCTCCTTTTATTTTTTGGCAGAGATCATTTGTGATTTAGAATTAATCCAGGATCAACCAGTGACAGACCATTGTGGAAGTTGCACCAAATGTATTGATGCCTGTCCAACCCAAGCGATAATTTCAGACAAAATCGTGGATGGAAGCAAATGTATTTCCTACGCTACTATAGAGCTGAAAGATCAAATCCCTGATTTCTTCAAAGATAAAATGGAAGATTGGATTTTCGGTTGCGACATTTGTCAGGACGTTTGTCCGTGGAACAGATTTTCTGCACCAACTTTGGAAGAAAAATTTCGCCCAAATTCTGAGATCAAGAACTTCACAAAACAAGAGTGGAAAGACATTACCCAAGAAGTTTTCTCCACGGTTTTCAAAAAATCTGCGGTCAAAAGAACCAAATTTGAAGGTCTGAAACGTAATCTGGACTTCCTCTCGGAGTAAGTTATCGTCTTTTCTGCGATCTTTTGGGCGCTACTTTTACTCTGGTTTTTAGTCTTTTGTTGGATTGTCGTTTTTTCGGCATATTCTTGTGTTATTTCGCTATTAAATTTCACGATAAATTCTCATAAAACCTACAATTATTAAAAATAATTAACATTTTGATTTTGTGTCATATTTTTTATTAATTTTATAATTCGCACTGTTGGCAAAATCATAAGATGAAAAAAGTACTATTTTTAACCTTAAAGGTCATCGGCTTCATACTCGGAGCCGTTTTTTTATACATTATTTTAGCACTCGTGCTTCCGCTGATTCCCACAAACGCAGAGAAAACCGACGATCTAAAAATCATCGAAGTCTATATTATGACCAATGGCGTTCACACTGATTTGGTTCTTCCTGTGAAAACAAAATACATCAATTGGAATCAGAAATTGCCTTTCGAAAATACTAAAGATAAAGATCCTAACCAAAACTTCATCGCCTTCGGCTGGGGTGACAAGGGTTTTTATCTGGACACGCCAACGTGGGCTGACCTGAAATTTTCTACTGCCTTCAAAGCGGCATTCTGGCTCAGCGATTCTGCAATGCATTGCACTTATTACAAAAAAATGACTGTCGGCGCAGACTGCAAAAAAATAATGCTGACAGAAAAGCAGTATCAGAATCTAATTAAATTTATTGATGATAAATTTGATAAAGATGCCTCCGGGAATTATCAATTAATAAAAACCGACGCAGTCTACGATAACAACGATGCGTTTTATGATGCCAAAGGCACTTACAGTTTTGCTTATACGTGCAACACGTGGGCGAACCAAGGACTGAAAATGGCCGGACAAAAAGCGGCTTTGTGGACGCCAACGGATTTTGGGATTTTCAGACATTACAAAGATTAGGAAATGAAAAAGATTTTCTATGTTCCTGGTTTGATAAGCGCTTGCATCATTCCAATTATATGGAAATCGAGAATTACAAAAGCCAATTCCTAATGTAATGGACATCGGTTTACCTGCCAAATTAACAAAAGAAAATTTTGAGCCAATTAGAAACTGGAACTATCAAAAAATCATAGTAAAACCTGAAACAGCAAAACAAAACTCAAACTTATACGTTTCCGAAATCAAAAAATTACAAAATAGAAACGAGAAATATTCAGGGATTGAGTTTGTTCTTAATCAGGATAATTCCTATGGTGATTTTGCCTCTCTGCTTAATGATATGGCAATTGCAAAACATGAGACTTATGCTTTAGATTTAGAAAAAACAGGTCATATTTTTGCTACAGTCAATTATAAAGATCCTAATGCAAAAGAGGACGAATATGAATGTTTGCTTTGTAATGATACAATTACAGATGGAGGTGAGTATTATAAACCGAGTTTTATTGAAAATTTTCAAAGAAATATAATTCTACTGCCTAAACAAGCATTTTATATTATTTTCGGATATTTAATTTTATTAAATATTTCTATGTTCAACATAAAGGAAAGATTTATAAACTAAAAAAGATTGCCTTTCGACAATCTTCGGTGATTTATTTTTTATCTTTTGGAAGAGGATTAGCATTTCTAGCTTCCTCGAAAATTCCGGGTTCTATGTGACAATAGCCACCTGGGTTTTTATCCAAATAATCCTGATGATAATCTTCCGCTTTGTAAAAATTTTTCAAATTAATCGTTTCTACAACCACTCGTTTTTTGTAATTTTTCGCTAGTCGTGCAACTTCGGATTTTACGATTGCGCCTGTATCTTTATCTGTGAAATAAATGCCGCTTCTGTAATTATCGCCAACATCATTGCCTTGTCTATTTAAAGTTGTTGGATCGATTGATTTAAAATAAAGATCAATTAATAATTTCAAATCCACTTGATCTGCATCATATTTCACTTTTACAGTTTCAGTAAAACCAGTGGTGTGACTGATAACTTGTTCATAAGTTGGATTTTTGATTTTTCCATTCGCATAGCCAACTTCAGTTGCTGTCACACCGCGCACTTGTTGAAAAAGATGTTCAGTTCCCCAAAAACATCCGCCTGCAAAGTAGATTTCTTTAATGTTCTTACCTTCAGAATTGGTTTTACTTAGTTTTTCAACCGTCTTATTTTTCGGTTGATCCTGAGAGCAAGCCATTGTAGATGTTGCAAAAACGCCAATTCCAAAGATTAATGCGCTTATTATTAAAATATTTTTCATTTTATTAAGATTATTTTTATTCATTGATTTTTTTAATTAAAGTTTCAATGCAAATTTTAAGCTACAATTTAGTTTAAGTTATTTTCTATCATTTATTTGATGAAATTCTTACATTGTAATATACGGAAAATTAGCTTTGATGGTTTTTATTGTGAAGTTTTAACTGATTTAAAAGATTTCATTTTACCATTAATTAAAATGATAAACATTATTTCACAATCGCTTCAAATTCATTAAATTTGCCAACCAAAAGTTAGTAAAAAACTACTAACCATGATATTGAAACTATGACTTCACAAGAAATAAGACAGCAATTTTTAGATTTTTTCAAAAGCAAGGAACATCTGATTGTTCCGTCTGCGCCAATTGTTCTTAAAGATGACCCGACGCTGATGTTTTCCAATTCCGGAATGACACAGTTTAAGGATTACTTTTTAGGCTACAAAGAACCGAAATCTTCCAGAATTGCCGATACACAAAAATGTCTCAGAGTTTCCGGCAAACACAATGATTTGGATGATGTAGGTCGTGATACCTATCACCATACGATGTTCGAGATGTTGGGAAACTGGAGTTTTGGCGATTATTTCAAAAAAGAAGCAATCACGTGGGCTTGGGAACTGCTGACGGAAGTTTACGGAATTCCAAAAGAAAATCTTTATGTTACCATTTTTGAAGGCGACGCAAAAGAAAATCTTGAACGCGATACTGAAGCATACGATTTATGGAAACAGTTTATTTCCGAAGATAGAATTATCAATGGAAATAAGAAAGATAACTTCTGGGAAATGGGAGCGAGCGGACCTTGTGGACCTTGTTCCGAAATCCACGTAGATCTGAGAACTGCTGAAGAAAAAGCGAAAGTTTCCGGTTTGGATTTAGTCAACAATGACCATCCTCAGGTTGTCGAAATCTGGAATCTCGTTTTTATGCAATTCAACAGAAAAGCAGACGGGACTTTAGAAAATCTTCCTGCAAAACACATCGATACTGGAATGGGATTTGAGCGTCTTTGTATGGCGCTTCAACAAAAAGAATCCAACTATGACACGGACGTTTTCACACCTTTGATAGCTAAAGTTGAGGAACTTTCAGGTAAAAAATATACAGGCATTTTAACGGACGAAAAAGATATTGCAATTCGTGTGGTTGTAGATCATATTCGTGCGGTTTCGTTTGCGATTGCTGACGGACAACTACCTTCAAATGGTGGCGCTGGTTATGTGATCAGAAGAATCTTGAGAAGAGGAATCTCTTATGCTTACAGATTTTTGGACAGAAAAGAACCTTTCCTTTTCGAGTTGGTTTCTGTTCTTCAAGATCAAATGGGGAAATTCTTCCCAGAATTGGAAAAGCAAGGGAATCTTGTAACCGAGGTTATCAAAAGTGAAGAAGAATCTTTCCTTAAAACGATTGAAAATGGATTGTTGAGAGTTGAAAAATTAATCCAACAAACGATTGCTGATGGTAAAAAAGTACTACCAAGCGAGGAGGTTTTTGAATTATACGATACTTATGGTTTTCCTGATGATCTGACTAGAATCATCGCGGAAGAAAAAGGTTTGACGATTGATGAAGCCGGTTTCGAATCCGAAATGGCAAAACAGAAACAACGCTCCAAAAAAGACTCTGCAGCAAAAGTTTACGATTGGGTTGTTCTTGAAGAAAAACCGGAAACATTTGTTGGTTATGATGTTTTGGAATCTGAAACTTACATAACCAGATATAGAAAAATAGAAAATAAAGACGGTGAGTTTTATCAAGTCGTTTTGAGTAATTCTCCCTTCTATCCGGAAGGTGGTGGCCAAGTTGGTGACAAAGGTGTCATTGAAAATGCAACCGAAAGTTTCGCAGTTCTTGAGACTAAGAAAGAAAACGGATTGATTATTTCTTTAATTAATGGACTTCCAAAAGATGCAGGCGCCATTTTTTACGCTAAAGTAAATGTTGCTGATAGGAAAAACTCTCAAGCGAATCACTCAGTTACACATTTGTTGCACGAAGCTTTGAGAGAAGTTCTTGGAACGCACGTGGAGCAAAAAGGTTCTTATGTTGGTCCAGATTATTTGAGGTTTGATTTCTCACATTTTTCAAAAATGACTGAGGAAGAATTAGCTTTAGTTGAATCAATGGTGAATGCTAAAATCAAAGGAAATTTAGTTTTACAGGAGTTCAGAAATATTCCGATTCAGGAAGCATTGGACAAAGGTGCAATGGCTTTGTTTGGAGAGAAATATGGCGATAATGTAAGATTGATTCAATTTGGAACTTCAAAAGAACTTTGTGGAGGAACGCACGTGAAATCGACCAGCGAAATTGGTCATTTCAAAATTGTATCCGAAAGTTCTGCTGCTGCAGGAATCAGAAGAATTGAAGCTATTTCCGGAGAAAAATATGAGGAATATTTCAGGAATTTGGAAACTCAGTTTACAGAGGTTTCTCAATTATTGAAGTCAAAAGATTTAATCAAATCAATTGAAAAATTATTGGAAGAGAATTCGGCTTTAAAATCCGAAATTGAATCTTTCAAAAAAGAAAAAGCAAAAGGCGAAATCCAAAACTGGAAAAATGATTTCGAAGATAAAAACGGTAAGAAATTATTAGTTAAGAAAACTTCTCTGGATGCAGGTTCTGTGAAAGATATCGTTTTCCAACTGAAAAAAGAAACACCTAATTCTGTCATCATCATTATTTCTGATGCTGGCGACAAACCAATGATTTCTGTTGGTGTTTCTGCGGATTTGGAAGCTTCTTATCACGCTGGAAATATCGTTAAGGAATTAGCAAAAGAAATCCAAGGTGGAGGCGGAGGAAACCCAGGTTTTGCAACTGCTGGCGGAAAAAATATTACTGGGATAGATAATGCTTATCAGAAAGCTTTAGAAATTTAGTTTCCAGATTTAAACAAATAAAAAAAACGTTCCGAAGTTCGGAACGTTTTTTTTATTTGTAATGGAATTCGAATCGCTCGCAGCCCGGCTTGAACGGAGCTCTTTTTCTGTGATTGCGAGTGTACAAAGGTTTCTTTTTATAACTCGACTCTCTTTGCAATGACAGAAAAAAGCGGGAGTGGAAGACGGATTAAGCTGCCCAAATAAAAATTGAACTATTATTGACTGAAATTCTTTGGCGAATAGAAATAAAGAAATTTTTTATCTGCCATTTCAAAATCGCTCCATTTATCACAATCGATCTGATAAGCAACTACGCCTGATGTTGGAAGATTCACGATTTCATCCGTTAAAGAATTGGCAAAATTTGAAATTCCGTTGTTATGAGAAAATAAAGCAACAGAGTTGACGGAATCATCTAAACTGTAAATGAGATTCTCAAAATTGGTTTCACGCGGGTTGTATAAAGTCTTCTCGGTGGAATAGGGTTTACCAAAAACCTCCGAAAATAACTCACAGGTATGCAACGCACGTTTGGCCGGGCTGGATATGAAAGTGTCTATTTCCACAGCTTTATCTTTGAGCAAACGGGCCATTTTAGGTGCATTTACCATTCCTGTTTCGTTTAGAGGACGGTCAAAATCTTCGACATCCACCGGCCAATCGCTTTTGGCATGTCTCACGAGTAAAAGTGTCTTCATTCACAAATAATTAATAATTACTTAAAATTAGATAATATTTCTGAATTGGCGTTATATGATTCTGTAAATAATTGTTAAAATGATATAAAGCATCAATATTTAAATGTAGAACAAGCTAAAAATTGATTGAAATATAAATCTGTGATTTAGATTAAAAAATGATTGGTATACGTATTGTGCTTTTGCCGCTCATCATCCCTATTTGACCTGTTTCGAATTAATGAAATTAAAACGAAATCAGGTTTAATTGGGCTTTCATGGTTATTAGTACCGTAGTTTTAAAGAATTGAAATTGAGCAAATGCTTAAAATCGTACAAATATAGCAAAAGTCACTAAATAGTGACAATAAAAAAAATATTATTTTTGCAGTTGTTTTCAAACTCTAAAAATGAATAATAGTTGAACGTCTGTGAAAAATAAAGAAATAAGTAAGCAAAAGTTTTTGGATGCTGTGGGAATAATCCTAAAAACAAAGGGCTATAAATATTTGAAAGTGAACGATATTGCTGCGACTGCGGGGCTGGACAAAAAATTAATTTATAATTATTTTGGAGGAACAGAACAGCTTTTGGATGAATATATCAAGACGCAGGATTTTTGGACTAATGTAAAAGAGGAAAATGCTATTCAAGAAGTGAACGATGGCGGGAGAGATTTTGTAAAGCAAATGATTTCGGAACAATTTGATGTTGTGGCAGAAAACAAAGAATTACAAAAAATTCTTCTTTGGCGCCTTTCGGAAGAGCGAGCAACGCTGAGAAATTTGACTGAAGGACAGGAGAAAAATGGCGAAATCTTCTTCAAAAATATTTTGGATCCGCATTTTCAGGACAGAAGTGAAGATTTTCGGGCTGTAGCAGCAATCTTGGTTGCGGGTGCTTATTATCTTAATTTGCATTCAGAAATTAATGGTAGTATTTTTTGTGGTTTGGATCTCAGGAGTGAAAACGGAAGGGAGAAAATCAAAAAAGCTTTTAGTTTTTTGATTGATGAGACTTATGATGCTTTATGATTTTTAGTCTTGTAATTTCTTAATCACTTTCAGCATATCGATTCCTTTTCCTAGAACTGGCTTGAATATATCTCCTTTTTCCTTCAGTCTTTCAAAAGAATTATGAATATTGAAGTCAGTCGGTTTCAAACCTTTTTTGACTTCATTCCATTCCAAAGGCATCGAAACGGTTGCTCCTTTTTTTGGTCTAAGACTGTAAACACTTGCTAAAGTCTGTCCACGGCGATTCTGCAGATAATCCAGGTAGATTTTATTCTTATCACGCTTTTGCAGACTTCTTTCAAGAGTCGTCAAATCCGGTAATTTCTGCTGAACCATTTGCATCAGCAGATGCCCAAAATCCTTGACTTGATCATAAGAATATTTTGCATTCATCGGAATATAAATATGAATTCCTGAACTTCCCGAAGTCTTTGGATAACCTTCGATTCCGACTAAATCCAGAACTTCTTTCACAGCTTGAGCCGTTTCTATCACATCTTCAAATGTATTTTTGTCGGATGGATCAAGATCGAGAACCAAATAATCAGGATTGTCAGCTTTTTGGATTGTACTGGTCCAAATATTCAATTCTATACAACCAAGATTGTTGAGATAGGCCAGAGTTTCTTTGTCATTGCAAATGATATAGTTGATATATTTGCCCGAACTTTCCGAGAAAACTTTCTGTGTTTCTATCCAATCCGGCGTTTCTTCGGAAGCGTCTTTTTGAAAAAAGCTCATTCCGTCGATTCCATTGGGATAGCGGTTCATAGATTGAGGACGATTTTTCAGATGTGGCAAAATGTACTTCGAAATACTTTGGTAAAACTCAATCACATCGCCTTTTGTCACGTCATCATCAGGATAATAAATTTTATTTTGGTTGGTCAATTTCAACTCCTGTTTGCCAATTTTTTTGTTGATGTCTTCTTTTGAAGTTCTTTTTTTCGGTTCAGCTTTCTTCATTGTTTCTTTTTTTGATTGATTTTCAGAATTGAAAGTCACATCATTTGGTTCAATATCATCACGAAGTCTCAGAAAAATCGGATGTCTGTAAATGTAGTCTTTAGTGAGCTCGGTAAATTTGATTTCAGCAATCAATTCTGGTTTTATCCAGGTCGCTTTCGTATTGGTTTTCGGTGTGATTTTGAAAACCGATTTTTCAGTAATCAAAGCTTGCATTTTATCATAAATTTCAGAAAGTGATTGGTCGTTAAAACCACCGCCTGTATGACCACAGAAAACCATTTCGCCGTTCAGATATTTTCCCAAAATCAACGCGCCAAATTTCTTGCGTGAACCTTTCGGCTCCGTAAATCCGCAGATGATGGCCTCATCACTTTTATGAATTTTGATTTTCAACCATTCGGAACTTCGGAGATTTTCCTTGTAAAGACTTTCAGTTTTTTTGGCAATAATGCCCTCCAAACCTAAATCTTTCGCCGCCTGAAAAAAGTCTTTCCCGTTTTCCAAAATATGGTCACTGAATTTGATGACATCATTTTCTACCAAAGCATCTTTCAATAATTCTTTTCGTTGCAAATAAGACAAGTTTTCCGTCGAATGTCCATTCAGCCAAAGCAAATCAAAAACCTGAAAAGCCAATGCCATATTGGGATTATCACCGATTTGTTGCAACCATTGAAAATTCGGTTTTCCTTTGTCGTCATAAGCCACAATTTCTCCGTCAAGAACCAAATGATGTTCCTGAAGTTTCAGTGCGTTGGTCACTTTTTTGAATTTTTGAGAAAAATCGATTCCATTTCTGGAGTATAATCGGATGTCATCTTTCCTCAAATCGGCGATTGCCCTATAACCGTCCCATTTGATTTCGAACGCCCATTCTTTGTCATCAAAGGCTTTATCAGAAACTTTGCAAAGCATTGGTTTGATGAATTCTGACAATTTTTTCGCACCGGAAAGTGCGGGCGCATAATTTTTGAAAGACTTTATTCCTTCGGATGCGTTATTTTTTTTTTACCGTCTTTCTCAGCGAGATAAGCGGTTACTTTGGAGGTTTTCAGCGTATGTGCTTCGGCGTTATAATCTTTATCAACAGCGTATTTATCTTTATGTTTGATGAGAAGCCAAGCGTTGTCATCTTTCGGATTTTTGATTTTAACTAACGCAAATTCGCCTTTCAGTTTTTTCCCGTGAAGGATGAATTTCAAAGATTGTTTATGAAGTTCGGCTCGCATTACCAAATCGTCACTTTTGCCACTTACTTTTTCAATCGGTTCATACGTCCCCTCATCCCAAATCTCAACTTCGCCGGCACCATAATTTCCTTTTGGAATCGAACCTTCGAAAGTTCTGTAGGAAAACGGATGATCTTCTACCATCATTGCCAATCGCTTGTCAGAAGGATTCAATGATGGACCTCTTGGAACGGCCCAACTTTTCAAAACACCTTCCATCTCTAAACGAAAATCATAATGAAGCCTGGAAGCCGCGTGTCTCTGAATCACAAATTTCAGTTTCTTTCCACTCGCTTTTTCCTTTCCTTCAGGTTCCGAAGTTTCTTTGAAATTTCGTTTTTTATTATAATCTTCCAGTGCCATAGTTGATATTATTGAATGATGATAAATGATAATTGATTTCTGAAAACACTCTTGATTCTTTACTTATCCAACTTTCTTCTTGCCCTTCTCCAGGCTCGCTTTCAGCATCGCCATCAAATCTGTTGCTTTGCTTTCCGGTTCTTTTACTTCGGCTAATTTTACTTTTTTGCCTTTTGCTTTCTGTTTGATGATTTTCAGAAGATCAGCATTGTATGTGTCTTTATATTTTGCGGGGTCAAATTCTGTTGCCAACGATTTGATCAATTGTTCCGCCATTTTCAATTCCGCAGGTTTGGGAGCACTTCCGGTTGGAATCTTCAAATCTTCATAAGCACGCATTTCTTCCGGATAACGCATTCTGTTGACCATCAGAATTTTGTCTTCATAAGGACGAATCAGGCATAATATTTCCCTTTCTCTCAAAACAAATGAACCCATTCCGGCCATTTTTGTTTTGATCAATGATTTTAATAATAATTTATAAGCCGCTTCGCCATTTTTCTGAGGTTCCAAAAAGTATGGCGTTTCAAAAAGTGCTGTGTCAACTTCGGATTCTTTCACGAATTGATTAATGCTAAGAATTTTAGATTTTTCTGGACTCGCTGCCTCAAAATCTTCGTCTTCCAAAACGATGTATTTATCTTCGATTTTAAAACCTTTGACGATATTTTCCCAAACTACCTCTTTTCCGGTATTGGCATTCACTCTTTTGAATTTAATATTACTCAGATCTTTGCTGTCGAGCATATCCAGATCCAAAGTACTGGAGTCTGTTGCCGAATATAATTTGATGGGAATATTGACAAGTCCAAAACCGATTGCACCGTTCCAAATTGCTCTCATATAGATGTTTTGATTTAATATTAATAATGCGTAATAGTTATCTACTTTATACAATAAATATTCCATCGATGAATTATCATTAAAAAATAAAAGCTTTGATTATGATTCAAATCATAAAGCAACCAGGTTCTTCTATCTAACTTTGGTGTTACCAAAATAAAATTTATGAAAAAGTTAATCTTAGTATCTGTAATTGGATTACTGTTCAGTTGCAAGGAAAAAAACTCCAACGAGAATTATCAGTCTGATTCTCTTTCTGTTGCTAATGCTCAAAACGACTCATTATCCAATTCCTCGTCAATGGATAACACTGCAGTTCCGGACAGCAGTAATCTCAATTCCAGCTCCACATCGCCTTCTGACACGGTTTCTATAAAAAGAGATTCTGTAAGACGACGCTAGTTGAAAGCCTAAATTTTTCAATTCAATAGAGTTATGGACAATTAATTTGTCAAGGATAACCTTATTAATTTATATTGATAAGGTTATTTGCGTGTTTTGTATCTATTTGATTATCAATTTATTGGAATGTTTCTTGTACCTCACGTAAAATCGAAGTAAAAATTTAGTTTAATCATTCATTGTTTTTTGGAAGGTGAAACTTTTAGAAAAATAAAGCATTATGATTATAGAGGAAATAATATTTTTTGAGTGATGATAACTTTTATCCAAATCAACTAAAAGAAATCTTATGAAAAATCAACAAAACATAGTTATTATAGGTGGAGGATTTGCAGGAGTAGAATTGGCTGAACGTCTTATGAAATCTGAATTGGATTGCCACATTATTTTGGTTGATAAAAATAATTACAATTTCTTTCCGCCCTTGCTTTATCAGGTGGCTACTGGATTTTTGGATGTTTCGAATATCAGCTATCCATTCAGAAAACATTTCAGGTCAGATAAAAGATTCTCATTTATTATGGGAAGTTTGGAAGAAATTATTCCTCAAGAAAATAAAATTATCCTTAGCTGTGGCGAAATTTCTTACAGCAAACTGGTTTTAGCAACCGGAACTGTGACCAATTATTTTGGTAATCAAAGTATTCAGGAAAATTCTTTGCCGATGAAAACGGTTACTGATGCTATTAATCTTAAAAATAGAATTTTGGAAAGGCTCGAAAAAGCTTCCAAAACAGATGACGATAATCTAAGAAAAAAACTAACAACTTTCGTGATTGCAGGCGGCGGACCGACTGGTGTTGAAGTCGCGGGAATGCTCAGTGAATTGAGACAAAACATCTTATATAAAGATTATCCTGAATTGAAAAACTCAGCATTTGACATTTATTTAATCGACGGTTTGCCCAATATTCTAGCGCCTATGAGCAGAGAATCACAGCAATATGCAAAGAAAACTTTGGAAAATAGCGGCGTGATTATCAAGTTAGGACAAAATGTGAAAGATTATATTGATGGAGTCGTTCATCTTGCGGACGGAACTTCTATTTTTAGTGAAAATCTGATTTGGACGGCGGGCGTAACTGCTCAGAAATTCAAAGGTTTGCCTGATGAATCTTTTGGAAAAGGAAACCGATTGCTGGTCAATTCTTTTAATGAACTGATTGGTAATCCAGACATTTTTGCGTTGGGAGATACGTGTTTAATGACTTCTGATTCTGAGTTTCCGCAAGGTCATCCACAGTTGGCGCAGGTTGCCATTCAGCAAGGTAGACTGTTGGCTAATAATATTATTTTGAATCAAAAAGGGAAAGAAAGAAAACCATTTAGTTATAAAGATAAAGGTTCTATGGCGATTATTAAACGAAACAGAGCTGTGGCTGACCTTCCCAAACCGTTCAAACATTTTAATGGATTTATCGCTTGGCTGATGTGGATTTTTGTCCATCTAATTTCACTCATTAATATCAGAAATCGGATTATGACATTCTTCAACTGGATGAATTCTTACACGACCAGAGACCAACCATTGCGAATGATTATCGACCCTTCAAAAAAATAATTCTAATATTTTATCCCAAATTCAAACTATGTTCATCAAAGTTTTTACGTCTGTCAATAATTTTATTTTGGTTAATGCCAACCACATCGTTTACATTAATCCGAGGAATGCCAATCGAGGTTGTACAATAATTTTGGACACCGGAGTTCGCTTGGATTCTGTGGAAGATTATGACGTTTTATTGAAACAATTAAAAACTTGAAATTTAATAGCTTCTATGACTCAAATCATAAAATGGGTCCATCATTGACCTATAACTTTGGATTTACCAAAAATAAATTATTATGAAAAAATTATTTGTAATTTCCTCAGTTCTAATACTGTTTAGTTGTAACAGCAACAAATCTTCAGAAACCTCAGAATCCGTGGCAATGGATAGCACCAAAATGAATTCTTCCTATCGGCCAACCACAGACACCATCTCCACAAGTCTGCAAAATGACTCGATGACTTTGAAGACAGATTCGGTTAATAAACGCTAATCCTAAAATTTCATATTTCAAAAGACCTCATTATTTATTTAGTGGGGAATTTTTGTTGTAATTGTAAGTTATTGATTATTAATATGTTGGAATGAAATTTGTAACCTTAACAAAAAATATTCTTACATTATGAAAAATAGCGATTTACCAAAAAATTCGAAGGTTGAACAACTTCAAGACCACACGACTGACAATGAAGGTCAGGTACTATCAACCAATCAAGGTCTGAAAATCAATAATAATCAGGATTCTCTGAAATCTGGAGAAAGAGGTCCAAGTTTGTTGGAAGATTTTATCCTGAGAGAAAAAATCACACATTTTGACCATGAAAGAATTCCTGAAAGAATTGTTCATGCAAGAGGTTCCGGCGCGCACGGCGTTTTCAAATTGACACAAAGTCTGGAAAAATATACCAAAGCCAAGTTTCTGACCGAAGTTGGGAAAGAAGTTCCAGTTTTTGTGAGATTTTCGACGGTTGCAGGAAGCCGAGGAAGCACAGATTTGGCGAGAGATGTGAGAGGATTTGCGGTTAAATTTTATACCGATGAAGGTAATTATGATTTGGTGGCGAACAATATGCCCGTGTTTTTCATTCAGGATGCAATGAAGTTTCCGGATTTGGTACACGCTGTGAAACCTGAACCGGATAATGAAATTCCACAAGCGGCTTCTGCGCACGATACATTTTGGGATTTTATTTCATTGATGCCGGAAAGTATGCATATGATTATGTGGCTGATGAGCGACCGCGCCATACCAAGAAGTTACCGGATGATGGAAGGTTTTGGCGTTCATTCCTTCAAATTTATTAATAGTGAAGGCGATGTTCATTTTGTTAAATTCCATTTCAAACCAAAGTTGGGTGTTCATTCTGTTGCTTGGGACGAGGCTACGAAAATCTCAGGAAAAGACCCGGATTTTCACAGAAGAGACCTTTGGGATGCTATCGATAATGGTGCGTTTCCGGAATGGGAATTCGGTGTTCAGTTGATTCCTGAAGAAAATGAAAACGATTTTGATTTTGACCTTTTGGATCCAACAAAATTGGTTCCCGAAGAATTGGTTCCAGTTCAAATCATCGGAACATTAATTTTAAATCGAAATCCTGATAATTTCTTTGCGGAAACGGAGCAGATTGCTTTCCACCCAGGACATTTGGTTCCAGGCATCGATTTTAGTAATGACCCGTTATTGCAAGGCCGATTATTTTCATATACCGATACGCAATTATCCAGATTAGGTTCTCCAAATTTCCACGAAATTCCAATCAACAGGTCCGTCAATACCGTTCATAACAATCAACGAGATGGTCATATGCGACAACAAATCGTGAAAGGAAAAGTAAGTTATGAACCCAATTCTATCGGAGGTGGATGCCCGTATCAGGCGATGATGAAAGACGGTGGATTTGCTTCTCACGCAGAAAGAGTGGATGGGCATAAAATCCGTGCAAGAAGCAAAAGTTTCGTAGACCATTATTCTCAAGCCAAATTATTCTACAACAGCCAGTCTGAGCCGGAAAAAATGCATTTGCAAAAAGCCTTGATTTTTGAATTATCAAAAGTTACTATTCCCGAAATCAGAGAAAGATTGGTTGGTCAACTATTATTCATCAACAAAGATTTAGCTGCAATTGTTGCTAAGAAAGTAGGTGTTGATGTAGTAAAATTGAAACAACCCAACGGGAGTATTCCTGCAGACACAGACCCAAAAACCTTACAAAGTAAAGAGATTGAGCCAAGTATTGCTGCTTCAGAAGCATTGAGTATGAAAAATACGGCGAAAGATTCTATAGAAAGCAGAGTCATTGGGTTTATAATGGAAGATGGCGTGAATGCAACTGACGTTCAAATGTTGAAATCAAAATTGGAAAAGAAAGGGGCGGATGTACAAATCATTGCTGGAAGTCTGTCACAAGTTACTGCAGATGACGGAACGGTTTTCATTCCAAAACATTCTTTGACCAGCACTGCAAGTGTCTGTTTTGATGCTTTGTATCTATGCAGCGGAAAAGAATCAGCGGACATTCTGATGGATATCGAAAATAAACCTGGTACAATCCATTTCGTGAATGAGGCTTATAAACATTGTAAAGCCATCTATTTCGGTAAAGAAACAGATGCGATTTACAACGCAAGCAACGTCGGAGCGAAAACACACAAAGATCCTGCGATTGTCACTTCCGAAATCAAAAATGCGGACGAGTCTTTCATCAAAGCCATTGCTAATCACAGGGTTTGGGAACTGGAAGTTGAGAGGAATAATCCAGCGTAAAATCAAATCAAATTACCAAAAATATTAAGTTATGAAAGCAGCAGTTTTTCACGCACCAGGTAAAATCACCTGTGACACAGTAGAAGATCCAATCATAGAAGATCCAAATGATATTATCCTGAAAGTCACTTCTACCGCGATTTGCGGAAGTGATCTTCATATGTATTCCGGCGGAATGCCACAATTGAAACCAATGGTTATGGGACACGAGTTTATGGGAATTGTGGAAGAGGTCGGCGCCAATATTTCGCATCTTCAAAGAGGTGATAGAGTAGTTGTTCCTTTCCCGATTGCCTGTGGTGGATGTTTTTTCTGCGAGCACGATCTTCCATCTGCTTGCGAAAACAGCAATCCGGATCATTACGGTCCGGAAGGCGGAATTCTAACCGAAAAAGGTGGCGGGATGTTTGGTTACACAGATTTGTATGGCGGTTACAGCGGAGGACAGGCACAGTACGTTCGAGTTCCTTATGCCAATTTTGGTCCTCGGAAAGTACCTGATATTTTGACTGATGAACAAGTTCTTTTCTTGACTGATATTTTTCCGACAGGCTATACAGGCGTTATGTGGGGCGAACTAAAAGGTGGCGAATCTGTAGCGATTTTCGGCGCAGGACCAGTTGGTTCGATGGCTGTGAAAAGTGCTATTCTTCACAATGCAGGAAAAGTGATCGTCATCGATACTTTGCAATACAGATTGGACCAAATTAAAAAACTAACAGGTTGTGAAACGATTCTTTGGGAAAATGCAGAACAAACGGTTGAACAGATTCGGGAATTGACGCAAGGTAGAGGTGCGGATCTTTGTATCGATGCGGTTGGTTTTGAGCCGGAAAGAAATCTTTTGGATAAGGCTAAAGCCGTTTTGAATTTTGAAAAAGGTTCTATCAAAGTTTTGGAAGCTTGTCTGAGTGGTGTACGTCGTGGTGGAACAGTCTCGGTTCTGGGCGTTTATCCGGTGAATTATGATAACTTCAGAGTAGGACAGATTTTTGACAAGGGAATTACTTTGAAAGCTGGACAATCGCCTGTTCACGCCATTGTAGATAAATTGTTGAAGTATGTTGAAACTGGGCAAGTAAAATTAGACGATATCATAACACACAGACTTTCTCTGGATGAAGTTGCAAAAGGTTATGAAATCTTCCATAAAAAAGAAGACAATTGTGTTAAGGTCGTTTTAGATCCTTGGAAATAATTTATAATTAATGCAAAAAAAAACTGGAGATTTTTAAGTCTCCAGTTTGTTTATATCTATAGATCCTCTTTTTTATTTTCCAAAATACCTTTGAATTGATGACAATAATCCTTAATGTCTTTCAACTGTTCCGAGATAATTTCTGAACTTTCGGTATCCAGATCGCCACTGTCCAATGCTTCCTGATAAGATTGTATTGCCGCATTTTCTCCAAATAATACATTTTCTAATGTAGATTCCTGAAGATTATTGATCAAAACAGAATTCTTAATATCAATCCAAGCTCTGTGTATACTTCCCGAAATCGAAGTTGAATCATTCGCTTCTCCACCTCGTGCAGTAATCAGGTCGATGATTTGATTTTTCATCATTTTGGTTCTTGAGGTCATATGTTCATAATCGTTTTGCAAACTGTGATTCATTTCCCAAACTTTTCCTTCCACTTTTTCATAACCTTCCAGTCGATCGTTGGTAATTTTCAGTAAATCATTTAGTACCGATATTGTTTTTTCGTTTTCCATTTTGATAAGATTTGATTTACAAAGAAGATTACAAGAATGATGCCCTACAGCTCTAAAAATATAAACTATACAATGTTATTTGCTGATATATAATTAGTTATCGAATTGTTTTTAAATTGACTTATTATTAATTGTTTAAAAATAATATTTTATCAAATTTTACACTAAACTCATTTATGATTATCAATTTATCGATATAGTATTTTGATTATGATTCAAGTCATAAAGTTTTTTAGAAGTTCTGTCTATTTTTGAACTCAACAAAAAATAGACTATGAAATTATTATCCTTGATTTTTACGATGATATTAGTTCGGCTGAGCTAAAATCTTTGATTTATGCTATCTCATTTTGATAGTGCAACAAAAATTATATAAAATTTCAACGATTTGAATTGAGGCTAAAATATCTTAGTTCGATATCGAATTGTGAAATTTATTGTAAAGTAAAAATTAAGATTGATAATAAACGAGAAGTAGATTATTTCAATTAATGAATTGATTTAAAGTGTTTTAAAATGTTAAAACTTTGAAACATCAGAGAGTACAGAATATGGTTATAGAAGAAACTATTATAAAATCGTTAGGAGCAAAAGTCAAAGAATACAACATCGGCGACGTTATTTTTTCAGAAGGTAGTGTGCCGTTATATTATTATCAGATCGTGGAGGGCGATGTAAAGCTTAATAATTATAATGAAGACGGAAAAGAAATGATACAAAGTATTTTGACATCCGGTCAAAGTATTGGTGAGTTTTTGCTGTTTGTAGATAAACTGTATCCCGCCAACGCCATCGCAATCACGCCTTGTAGAATTCTGCGATTATCCAAATCAAAATTTCTTCTTTTGCTGGAAAAATATCCGGAAGTTCACGTAGATATTATTCAAAGTCTTGCGGATACAATGTATTTTAAGTTTGTGATGGGACAGATTTTTTCTACCCAAAATACTTCTACAAAACTTAAATCTCTTATGGATTATCTTAAAAGTTTCCAAAAAGACCAGTCTCCATTTTCCTTTCAAATTCCGCTAACGAGACAACAGATGGCGAGTTTAACAGGTTTACGCGTGGAAACAACCATCAGAACTTTGAAAATGATGGAAAAAGATAATATTGTCAAAATCATCAACAGAAAGATTTTATATTAATAATGATTTATTTTTATTAATAATAAATTTTTCCTTGTACAATTTTAACCACATTCTGTTTCTCCAAAACCTTAATCGTTCGAATAACAGTTTCGACTCTCAATCCTGTGAGTGAAGCCAATTGCTGTCTTGTTAAAGGGATTTCAAAAGAAAAGCGTTCTTTATCTGGATTAAAGCTTTTATGATAATCAAAAACGCCCAATAATCGAACATCTGGATGCAAAGACGAATTATTTTCCAGCATAATAAATTTGTGATAAAGCGTTTCAGCCAAGAACTTATTGATGTCTCTTGAGATTTTTGGATGATCGTCCAGCATTTTTATAAACTTCGCTTTTGACAGTTTAATGACTTCGGTTGGTTCAATTGCTATCGCATTGACAGGATACGTATAATCAATGAAAAGTAACATTTCACATACACTCAATCCGTGATGTAAAACGGCTAGAATCAATTCTTTACCTTCTTCGTTGTAATGATTCAGCTTGATTCTCCCAGAGATAATCTGGTAGTAATTTTTTGGTTTTTCATCTTCACGGAAAATGACATCTCCAGTTTCAAAATACTCGATTTTTGCACCGTAGGATAATAAAAGGTCTTCTGGGATTAACATAGTATCAGATTTAGATAATAATTGAATTACTTATACAAACTTAAAACCAACTTGCGTCTGGAGATTCTTTACAAATCTTCAAAACAATTTTCCACATTCCTTATGATTCAGATCATATAATGATGGATGTCTCTTTGCGTAGCTTTGGTTTGTTCCAATTAATAAACTATCACTATGAATATTGACAATCTATTAAAATCATTGCCTGCTTGTGACTTTAAAAAAATCATCAATAAGAGTCAGAAGTTTGAACCTGGATCTACCATTTATGCGAAAGAAATCGAAAATGAAATCTTCCTTCTCTTTGTTGTTTTGAAAGACAAAAGACCGAGAAATGTCCATTCATTTATCGCATATTTTAGCAATTTTGAACATATCGGAATTCACGAACCGAAAGAAATTATGTTTTACAATTTGATAACGAGCAATCAGGATCTTCATTATTTTGAAAAATATTTGACTGTCGGTCAGGTGTAAATTTACCAAGGACTGAATCAAAATGATGAGGTTCTTTTATCCAATAACATTTAAAATTTAACTTATGGAATTTCCTAAAATACTATTGGACAAAATCAGCTATAATCTGAGAGAAAAAAATGAGTCCATTGCTATCGCAGAAAGTGTAACATCTGGTTTTATACAGCTAGCATTTTCTCAAATGCTAAGTGCGGAACAATTTTTCAAAGGCGGAATCACAGCTTATACTATTGATGAGAAAGTCAAACATCTAAATATCGATTTTGATGAAGCTCAAGCTACAAATTGTGTTTCAAGAAACATTAGTGAAATGATGGCTCTTAATGTCGCTTCATTATTTGATTCCGATTGGTCGATTGCCACAACTGGTTATGCAACGCCGGTGGAAGAATCTGATAATAAGATTTTTGCTTACTACTGCATCGCCTATCGTGGAACCATTATCAGAAGTGATAAGATTGAGCTTCATCCGTTAACCAAAGCTTTTGATGCACAAAAATATTTTATGGAATACATTCTTGGATGTCTTCGCTGTGAGGTCAAAAGGGACCATTCTAAAGTTACCATTTAAAAATTAACAATCATAAAAATTTATTAAAACCATAACTGAAATTATATGGCTGGAGAAGATTTTTCGCAATTAAGAAATAAATCGGTGCTCATTTCCGGCGCAGATAGTGGTATAGGAAAGGCTGTCGCATTGCTTTTTGCTAAACAAGGCGCTGATATCGCAATCATTTATCACGGTAATGATGAGGATGCTGAAAAAACAAAAACAGAAATAGAGCAATTAGGGAGAAAAGCGATTTTGTTTTTTGGCGATGTTAATGATTCTTATTTCTGTAAAGAAGCAGTTTACAAGACGATTGCAGAATTCGGAAAGTTGGATATTCTGATTAATAATGCAGGCGTTCAGTTTCCTGCGGATAGTATTTTGGATTTGGATGAAGAGAATATCAGAACAACTTTCAATGCCAATATCATTGGAATGATCTTGCTGACAAAAGCGGCATTTCCATATCTTGAGCAAGGTTGTTCAATCATCAATACAACGTCTGCAACAGCCTATCAGGGACATAAACAATTGTTGGATTATTCGGCTACGAAAGGCGCGATTGTCTCTTTTACAAGGTCATTGGCTTTGCAATCTAAATCAAAAGGAATCCGTGTCAACGCTGTTGCGCCAGGTCCGGTTGCTACGCCACTTACCAAAGAAACGTGCGATGAAGAAGAGGAAGACACAAACAAGCCGCCTTTCGAGAGAGATGCGACACCCGAAGAAGTGGCTGCGAGTTTTCTTTTTCTGGCGACCGATGCATCTGCTCAGATGTCGGGACAGGTTTTACATCCCAATGGTGGATTGATTGTGAACGGATAATTTTAATTTTAAAATATGAATGGAACTTATTCAGGCAACTTTTGAGAATTGAGAAAGCGAATTTATTTCTCATCAGCTTTTCGGGGGTTTTTAAAGATTATAATTCAGAACAAATCATAAAAAATAAAACAATAATCAATGCCTATGACTATCTTTTTAAGTCGAGATTTTGGTTCGAATCGTTCCAAAACTGGCAGAGCGAATTTCTTGCTGTAGCGTCGCTGGTTCTCCTTTCTCGATTGTTAAGAGAAAAAAGGTTCGCCTGAATCAAAACCAGCCGATATGGCTCAAGATGAAATGCTTTAGTTGGCTTTAAAGAGTCAAAAATTCCCACTTATTTTTGAGAAGTTGTTTATAAACAGCTTCTGTTTTTCTGTGTCAAAATTTCGATTTTTAATTGTTGATAATTTAGTGATATTTAAATATTAATGATGTATTTTTGGTATAATGATTGTAATGATTGATGTATTCACATAAATTAATATTAAAAATAAAAATTATGGCAACTACAAAATCTACAGCTGCAACTAAAACTAAGACAGCTGCAAAGACAACCACCGCAACCAAGAAAACTCCGGCTAAAAAAGATGCGGCAAAAGATTTGAGCGACCTTTTCGAGGATAGCTTAAAAGATATTTATTGGGCAGAAAAAGCGCTTGTGAAAGCATTACCAAAAATGATGAAAAATGCTACTAATGAAGAACTGAAAGCTGCAATTGAAAAACATTTAGGTGAGACGAAAACGCACGTTACCCGATTGGAAGAGATTTTCGAATCGATGGGTAAAGAAGCACAGGCTAAAAAATGTGATGCGATGCAAGGTTTGCTGGATGAGGCGGATAGCATCGTAGAAGAAACCGAGCCAGGAACGGTTAGAGACGCGGGAATCATTGCGGCATCGCAAAAAGTGGAGCATTATGAGATTGCAACTTACGGAACTCTGGCAGCTTTTGCTAAAATTTTAGAAGAAAAAGACGCCTTGAAAAATCTATTAGCGACTTTGGAAGAAGAGAAAACATGCGACGAGTCATTGACTCAATTAGCGGATGTTAACCTTAATTCTAAAGCAAAATAATGACAACCAATCATCCATTTTATGTTGATTGTACGAACTTAAAAAGAGAACAATTATTTGTTCTCTTTTTTTAATTAGATGCTTATATGTGATTCAAAACATAAGATATTGGTTTTAGATGATAGTTTGCTAAGAAATTATTTTATAAAATTTTAAAAGATGAAAGTTAAGAAAATACCGGGCGTACCAGATCAGTATAAAGGAGCAGATTTTGAAACAGAACGGGAAAGATTTTTTGAAAACCCGAATCTCGTTGCTCAACAATTTGAATTGCTTAAAGACAGATTTTTCACGATTAATTATTGGAAAGATTACTGTGGCAATATGTCCGCGGATTTTAAGCTTTTTGATGCCAATGGATCTTATATAGACAGAATTCCTGTCGAGGGAGATTTTATCAGAATCGATATTCCGGGACCTGGAAACCCTCAGACGAAAGGCTACGATTGGGTTCGGATTGTGAAAATCGATAACCGATGTTACGAGGATGAGCTGGAAAGATATTTAATAACTTGCCGACCATCAACATCGCCAGGAAGTAAGAGTAATCATATTGCCCATTTTTACTCTGATGAATCAAGTTCAAATTTTGTGATTTCGCGGGGAAAAGATTACATCAAAGTTGGAATCTATGGTCGCAATGAAGTTGCTAATTTTTCAAGAACAGGTTTTTTGGGTAAAATCAGAAATTTTTTAATATCAGTCGGCGGATTTCTGAGACTTACAAAGTTCCAATGGAAAGGTCTTGCAGAAGGTTTGCTTGATTTTTGAATTAATAAGGTTTTAAAATCGTCAAATCAGAAAGTAGTTACGGCATTCGGTATAAAAATCTGATGCTTATTTTCTCTGTTCGTTATCAAAGGAAAAATGGTTTTACTGTGGATGATAAGAATTTTTGAAATGTGAGAAAGTGGTTGATTTAATTTAAAATTAATTTATTCAACATTATTTCATAATTCATAAGTTCATCTTTAATCTCATCCATTTCCTCCTGAAAATAAGTCGTTTTTCCAAACAGATTTTGATAATAAGAAATCCCGCTCAATAGATTTCTCTTGAAAGTTATCCATTTTTTCTCGTTCATATCCAGAGATTCCTGCATGCTTATTTTTAGATAATCAACATACATTTTCAGTTCATTGATAAACAGATTCGGACGATATGATTCCCGAAGAATATTTGTATTTCCATAGATGTGCCGAACCATTTGCGACAGAGAAACCTCTTTGTCAAAATAAGCGAGATTTGGACCCGGGCAAATCACCACACCTTGTTTTTCACCTTTGATTTCTATGTCATTTTCCAGGTATGCAGAATTGGCTAATCCAACACACAGACAGGCTTTTTCCGTAATATTATTTTTCTTTGTAGAGATTTGTTCGGCAGTCATCACAGATTTTTCTTGTTCCAATTCCTGCAATTTCAAAGTCTGATATTTTTTTGATGCGATACAAATTCCTTCAGAATCATATTCTTTGCTTAGCGCCAGAAATTTTTTTGGACAAGAGCTGCCTAGACTATTTTTAATTTGTTTTGATTGTCGCAGCAATTCATTAGAGGTTCCCTTGACGGTATTGAAAAGAACTCCCAAAGGTGAAAGATTACTCAGATAAAAATCATTTTCCCTGGCACCGGCAAGCAGATTTTTCGTCTCTTTATCTACCGAAGTCGCTTCTGGAACGAGCAAAAATGGTGAACCCCAACCAACGCTATCCAATCCATAATTGGACAAAAGAAATTGATGCTCTTCTGCAGTTCCAACACCGCCCTGAACGGTGATTTTCGTTTCCAATATTTCAGATGGAATGTGTCTGGATTTGTTTTGCAGCGCGCTTGTCATTAACGAATTTGAAGATTCAATCAACTCATTTTTTCTTTGTTTAAATTCTTCCAGAATAGGTCCCAATAACAAACCTTCCGTTGCAAAAGCGTGACCGCCACAATTCAGACCAGATTCAATTCTGTATTCTGAAACCCAAAGTCCTTTTTTTGCTAAAAAATTTCCCTGAATCATTGCTGAGCGAAAATCACTGACTTTCAGAATAATTTTTTTCTTGATTTGATTATGAATGTCCGGATAAAAATCTTCAAACTGTTCGATGTAACTATATAATCTGGGATTCAGACCAGCGGAAAGTACGATGGAGGAAGATAACTGGCTTTGTGCAAAACCTCGTAACGAAGCGTGAGCATCATTATAAATAACAGGTAATTGTTCTTTGTTTTTAAAGTTATCCTTGTCCACTTTTGTCATAATATTGACATCTATAGAACCAGGTTTAAGGTGAGTATCAATGAAATTTTTCAGAGTTGAATTAAGATTATTCTGGCTAAGAAAATTTTGAAGATTTGATTTGATGTCAGATGTATTGGGAAGAATGTCGATAAAATCCTTCAAAGCTTGTTTTTTATTGACCAAATCTTCTTTGAAAGCCTGAAATTTCTCATTAACAATATCATCAACCATATTCAGATACGCCGTAATTCTTTTAGCGCGATGATCATCTGTTTTTGTTGAAATTGCGGAAAAATCCAGATTAAATTTTTGACTGTAAAAGTTTCGCATTTTTTCTGTAATCTCATCATCAATAATTGAAATCACGGAAGAAATTCCGAATTGAGCGACACGAATCGGCGTATCTATAGTAAAAGCCAGTCCCATTACAGGAATATGAAAGTTGTGTAGAGGTTTATTGAACATATTGAATATATGGTTGCCGAAGACCAAAATAGTGGTCAATCGATTCTAAAAAAAATGAATTTAGTAATGAGGAATTTATTCTTCCCAATGCGCTTCTTCTCCCTGTGGAGCTGCACCTCCCTGTGCTTCTGTTATTGGAGCCTTTTCACGATTGATGTGATAGATGTAAGCCGCAACTTTCTCCGCATCTCTGCCTGTGATAACACCATCTTTGATGAAAGGTCGCATTGTAGGATTGTTAGGAGAACCGTTTTCCAGCATCCAGAATACATTTTTAAAGAGACTTTTTTGTTTGATATTGATCCAGGTTTTATCGGTAAGATTGGGGCCAATTCCGCCTTTCCCTGATTCTGAGTGACAAGACATACAGTTGGTGTTGAAAATCTGTTCACCTTCCGCAATATTATCTGCGCTGTAAACCGCGGTTTCGATATCTATTGCCGGAGCCGTTTTTTCATATTCATTGATAGAGGCTAGTTGCGTTTTGGTTTCCTCGGCATATTCGACATCGGGATGTGCATAATCTGTGAATTTGAAAGCAACGAGATAAACCACGCAGTAAATAATGGTTCCATAGAAAAGCCCAATCCACCATTTTGGCAAGGCGTTGTCGAGTTCTGTGATGCCGTCGAAACCGTGGTCAATCAACAATGTTTTCTCCTCAATTGCTGATTGTTTTTTAAAAGCCGAATTCCAAAGTCTTTGAAAATAAGGAATGGCTTTTTCTTTCAAGTATTCCTGTTTTTCTTCGTCTGATAAAGCTTTAAAACGAGCCTCTTCCACCAAATCCCCAATGGAATTCATTATCAAAAAAAGAAAAATAATCACTGCCAGTAATCCCCAGAAAAAAGGAGAAGATAAATAACCGGAATTACCTGACAGTTCAAAGATGATAAAAGTTGCACCTAAAGTGGCTGCAATGCCAATTGATACGGGAGTTCTCGTTTTCATTTTATTTAAGTTTTCGCGGTTATTATTCTACACTCGCAGTTTTGATTTCTGTGGTTTTGATATCCGTTCCCAGTCTTTGCAGATAGGCGATCATTGCGATAATTTCTCTTTGTTCAAATGGTATAAAATCGTTTCCTTTTGCTTTTCGTTCCTCTTGCATTTGACTTTTCAAATCTGCAGCTTCGGAAAAAATTCTCTTCACAATCGCTTTGGATTGATTATCCGCCCATTGATTAGCAGAATCGATTTGAGCTTTTGTGTACGGGACATCAAAACTGTTTTTCATTAAGGTTAATTTATTGACCATTTGAGAACGATCTAATTTGTTCGTAATTAACCAAGGAAAACGCGGCATTATTGAGCCTGCTGATGTGATTCTCGGATTGTACATATGTTTGAAATGCCAGGAATCAGGATTTTTTAAACCTTCTCTTTGCAAATCCGGACCAGTTCTTTTGGAACCCCACAAAAACGGTCTGTCGTAAACAAATTCTCCCGCTTTGGAATATTGTCCGTTTTTCCCATCGAATCTCATTACTTCATCTCGGAAAGGTCTTATCATTTGAGAATGACAGGCATTGCAACCTTCACGGATATATAAATCCCGACCTTCCAACTCCAGTGGTGAGTAAGGTTTTACGGCTGATATTTGCGGAATGTTACTTTTAATGGTAAGTGTTGGAATGATTTCAACAATTCCTCCAATCGCAATGGCGATGAATGCTAAAATTGATAAAAGATGGGGTGTTCTTTCCAGCCAAAGATGAATTCCTTCGCCTTGTTTTCTACCTTTATTAACATTGGCAAGAGCAGGAGCTTCAGCCGGAACATTCTTCAGGAATGAACCTTTTCTAATGGTTTTATAAACATTCACGACCATCAAAATTGCGCCACCAAGATATAAGAATCCACCTAAAAATCTCATTTTGAAATAGGGTAGAATGGCAGTGACGGTGTCCAGCCAGTTTTTATAAACCAAAGTCCCGTCTGGATTGAATTGTTTCCACATCAAACCTTGTGTAAATCCGGCGATGTACATTGGAACAGCATAGAAAATAATACCCAAAGTTCCTAACCAAAAGTGCCAGTTGGCGAGTTTTTTTGACCACATTTCGGTTCTCCACATTACCGGGACTAAGTAATACACCACTCCGAACGCCATAAAACCATTCCAGCCCAATGCGCCCAAATGCACGTGCCCAATAACCCAGTCTGTGTAATGTCCGATTTTGTTTAAGGATTTTGTCGCCAGAAGCGGACCTTCAAAAGTTGCCATTCCGTAACAAGTAACCGCAACGACAAAGAATTTCAGGATTGGTTCTTCCCGAACTTTGTCCCAAGCGCCTCGCAAGGTTAAAAGTCCATTCAGCATTCCGCCCCAGGATGGTGCAATTAACATTATTGAGAATCCGGTTCCAACGGCCTGAACCCAAGCTGGCAAAGAAGTGTATTGAAGATGGTGTGGACCTGCCCATAGATAAACAAATATCAAAGACCAAAAGTGAATGATTGATAATTTATAGGAAAATACGGGACGATTCGCTGCTTTTGGTAAGAAGTAATACATCAAGCCTAAAACCGGCGTCGTCAATACAAACGCTACCGCATTGTGACCGTACCACCACTGAACTAAAGCATCTTTAACCCCTGAATAAGCTGAGTAAGATTTCCAACTTGTGAAAGATAACGGAACTTCCAGATTATTAAAGATATGAAGCATTGCAACCGCAATCCATGTTCCTATGTAAAACCAAATGGCAACATATAAATGTCTGACCCTTCGTTTGATAATCGTTCCAAAAATATTAATCCCGAAAATCACCCAGGAGATGGTAATTAAAATATCAATCGGCCACTCGTGTTCTGCGTATTCCTTTGAAGTGTTGATTCCCATTAAGAAAGTAATAACTACTGCAATAATCATCAATTGCCATGTCCAGAAATGAATCCAGGAAAGTGTATCACTGTACATTCTCGTTTTCAACAATCGCTGCATACTGTAATATGCACCGCAGAAAAACGAATTACACACGAAGGCAAAAATAACCGCACTGGTGTGCAACATTCGGATTCTTCCAAATCCCATTGCACCTTGCGTATTAATCAATCCCTGAATATTTCCGGTTCGTAAACTTTGAATGGTTGTGTCATCTGTTCCGAATAAAAATTCTGGCAATTCGGGATAAAAAAGCATCAAAGCTGCTGTGAGTCCCAGGATAAAACCAATAATTCCAAATGTTACGGTGGCATAGAGAAATGCTCTGACGATATTGTTGTCGTAATGAAATTTTTGTGTCTCCATATTTACGTTTTGAGGTCAAGGATAATTTTATTTCGAAGCGCTTTTCAGAATGCACTTTTGATGGAAATAAATATCATACGTCCGTTATTATATTTTGACAAAGGTATTTTGTAGCTTTGTGTACTACCAATAGATTTACTTCTAAACTATACCGAAAACTACTAAAATCGAAACTATGGAATTGTGCGGGAAAAATATCAGAAAAATAAGAAGGGAAAGAGACTTTACTCAGGAATATATGGCTTTTGAAATGGGAATTTCGCAGAAAGCTTATTCCGATTTAGAAAATTCTAAAGTGAAGGTCAATCTTGATATTTTGACCAAAGTTTCAGCGATTTTAGACATCAAACCATCAGACATCTGCAGTATTTCCGATCAATGCGGTGGTGGTCATTATGAGGCTAAATATAATGAATTACGCGACTTTATGAAGAAGAATAATATAGAATTGCCAAAAGAACTTCTGTAATGTTTGTTTGAATCTTTACGGCTTCAAATTCTTATAAATTAAATATATTTTCTCTATTGAATCCCATCAAAGTACTTGATATCAATTTGTTTCAAAAAGTAGAACAGTCTGCTGAGTTTTACTTTAATACGTTGCAAGGTCACCTTAAACAAAGTCATAAACATATTGAGCGTCCCCATCGTCACAATTTTTATTTGATAATGTGTGTTACGAAAGGTGCAGGCTTCCACGATATCGACTTCAATACTTATCCGCTGAAAGAGGGAAGTGTCTTTTTTATGTCGCCCGGGCAAGTTCACAGCTGGAAACTGTCGGATGATGTGGAAGGTTTTATATTTTTCTTTTCACAATCATTTTTTGATTTTCATTATGTTGATTTAAAAATCAAGGCTTTTCCATTTTTTGCTTCGGTGAATTTTCCGAGATTACTACAATTGGAAAATCAAGATTTTACTTTGATGACATCTTATTTTGAAACATTACGAAATGAAACTTCCAACCAATTTTTGCTGAAGGATCACATGATCAGAAACTCGATTTCGAATATTTTGATTCAATCTTCGCGCTTATTTTTGGAAGACGAAAAGAATCTGGGTTTTGCAGTTTCTTCATCTTATCTGCAGACATTTCAGGAATTTGAAAATCTGATTGAAAAGCATTTCTTGTTCAATAAATCAGTGCGTTTTTATTCAGAATTACTTCACATATCCGGCAAACATCTCAACCGTATTTCGCAATCTGTTGTTGGAATGAAAGCATCAGAAATTATTGCAAAAAGAACCGTCTTGGAAGCCCAAAGAATGTTGGTTTATCTGGACGAAAGTTTTGGAGACATTGCCTACAAATTAGGTTTTGAAGAATATCCGTACTTCGCCCGGTTTTTCAAAAAACACGTAGGAAATTCGCCGTCAGAGTTTCTGGCTTTGCATCAAATCAATTACAAAAAAGAATCATAAAGATAGTTTAAACGGTCCTTCGAAGATTGTTTCATACGATGCAATCATTTTTCCGGACATGTCAAAAACGCCAATTTCTATATTTTGTTTGCTTAATTTGATTTCACTTTCCGGGAAATTCACTTTCAAATCTCCTTTTTTTATTGTGTTTCGTTTAAGTTTGATTGGCAGATTTTCATAACTTTCCAGTTTTGCAGTCTTAGAATTCAGAACCCGGAATTCAAGTTTCAAATCTTCATTCGATTTATTGATAATGGTATAAGTGTAAGTATTACTGATTGTTTCATTTTTGATGACAAATGTAGAACCTGGATATTTTAGAAATTTGGCTTCCATCAAACCTCTGTCATTCAATAGGTAAGACATTAACCCAATTAACACAACCAAAGCCGCAGCAGTTGCTTTCATTCGCATTGTGAATTTGAATTTGGATTGCGTTTCGATTTCGTGTTCAGAAGCATATCTGATTAATCCTTTCGGAAGACCGACTTTCAGCATCACTTCATCGCAAGCATCGATGCAAGCGGTACAATTGATACACTCCAATTGCTGTCCGTTTCTGATATCAATCCCTGTTGGGCAAACTACGACACATTGTTTACAATCGATGCAATCTCCTTTTCCTGTCGCTTTTCTGTCTTCTCCATTTCTCCATTTAGACCGGTTTTCGCCACGCTTTACATCATAATGCACATTGATGGTGTGCTTGTCAATCAATACACCTTGCAGCCTTCCATATGGGCAAATCAGCGTACAAACTTGTTCTCTTAACCAGGCGAATACGAAATAGAAAATTCCTGTAAAGAAAATCATTACTACAAAATTGACTGGATATTTTGCAGGGCCGGCTATCATAATCTCCCAAACCTTTTCGTAGCCAACGATGTAGATGAACATGAAAGTAGAAATCAATTGAGATATCAATAAAAATATAAACCACTTGGAAACTCTTTTTGTGATTTTTTCAGAGTCCCATTCCTGCTTATCGAGTTTGATCTGTTTGTTTCTGTCGCCTTCTATCCAATATTCGATTTTGCGGAAAACCATTTCCATGAATAAGGTTTGCGGGCAAAGCCATCCACAAAAAATCCTGCCGTAAACGATGGTGAAAACCATTACGAAAATCACAGATGTTACAGCGCCTAAACCTAAAATAAAAAAGTCCTGCAAATAAAATGGCTGACCGAAAATGAAAAATTCTCTATCAAGAATATTGAATAAAAATAATGGGTTTCCACCAATTCGGATAAAAGGAACCAGGAAAAATATGGCTAGAAAAAGATAGCTGGTGTAGTTTCTATAATTGGTGAACTGGCCTTTAGGTTTTCTTGGAAACACCCAAATTCTTTTTCCGTCTTTTGCGACTGTAGCTACAGAATCGCGATAAGTTTCCGTTATCTCTGTGCTTTTATCACTTTCTTTTATCATAATAATTCTCGTGTAGACTTTATCTTCTTTGAGAAAGCAAAGTTCAGCCGATTAAATCATTTTAAATAATAATAAGTACGTACGGAGTTGGACAAAACGGACATTTTTTAGAGAAAAAAAATCAACTATAATTCCTGAGGCTGCAAAAGTGAGAGTATTTTGGTCTTTTCTTTTTTTCCAAAACCATTCATTCCAATACGGAATAAATGAATTTTTTCAGAGCCTGATCTGCTGGTGTTTACATTCAAATAAACTGCATTTGATTTAATCTCATAATGTTTAAGCAATTCAACCGGAAACTCCAATATTGGCAACACAAAACCTTTACCCTGGAAAATATGTTTTTTCTTAATGGAAATGACTAACCCTGAGTTTTCAAATTCTGTGTACTCAAGATTGAACAGATAAACTATTAATATGATGAACAAGGTCAAAAGTAGCATCATGAATAAGTCCGGCTGTCTGAATATCAACCAGTGTGTACAAAGTAACATAATATCTAAAAATGTAATAGATATTAGAAATATGCCGAGTTTTTCAATCCTCTTTTGGTTGCTGATTTTCATATTAAAAAAAAGCCGGGCAGAAAAAACACAAATTGTAAGGTTATTAAACCTTAACTCAAACACTGCCCGACCATATTTATTAAGTTAATACTTTTATTTACAGTGCCATCCAGAATGTCCACGCTGCGCCATTATAAATGGCTAATCTTTTGGCTCCTTCTTTATTAATATATACCATCATTCCCGGTGCAGGATCCGGAACATCGTCTGTACTGGCAACCATGGGTAGAACCATTGCTTTGGTATCTGATTCTAATACTAAGACTCCTTCCGCAGAAGTGGTATTTGAACCTATAATTACTTTCGCAGCTGCATCTTCCGGGACTGTGGCAATGGTCGGTTGTGAGGCCAAAGAAGAAGAAATGTCAGCAGTATTACCATTACTCAGATCAAACCATCCGTCAGATGACTGCATTCCTGTCACGCCGTTGTAGTATCTGATTCTGGCTTTTGTTGCATCTGTTGCATCAAGAATCAAAGTTCCTTCCATAAGGCTGCTTCCAGACGGAAGTGTTCTTAGGTAGGGAAGGATAATACCTTTGTTTTCACCTGAAGCGAATTCTAAAAGAACAGAAGCTTTTTGACCTGCAGGAACAGTTCCTGTTGCATTACCAATAATAACCTGAGAGAATACAGTATTAAAGGTCAGTATACTTATAACTGTGAATAAATCTTTCATTTTTTTTAATTAATAAAATTTAAATTGTTTTAAGGACACGCTTGTTTGTTGAAACAGCTCCATACACCATCGTGATAAATCTTAAGACATTTTGCAGTGGTATCATAAACCATCATTCCTTCTTGTGGACTGGTAATTTTTGGAGCAATAACCGTCGGAGTACTTTGTCCCTGGATTTCTACAGTTGACAGACGGGTGATCACAAATCCTTTTGTGTTAGACTCCAGTGCAATATGACCTGATTTTCTTACCATTGGCCAATTTCCCGGTGCGTTGCTGCCAGCTCTTTTCAGAAGAGTAATTCCCATTTTAGTATCTGGACCATTTCCTGTTATTACCGCTGGTCTGTAGCAGGCGCAAGGTGTGATGTTAAGTCCATAGCCATAACCGTCCATAATTGTTACACCGACTACATTTTGCGTCACTGTAATATTATTGGTGCTTGAGGAGTTCCAGGTTATAGCATTCAGTGTATTTCCGTTTGTGAGCACGAGTGGATAAAGAGGTCCATAAGAAGCTTTGCTGCCATATAATGAAATAACTCCTGATGGGCTGATAGAAACTCTGATTAGCGGATTAGCTGGATTTCCTCTCATTTGCCAGATGTCGGCAGCTGACCCATTGTGAGTGGTGTTGGTTTCATATTGAGAACCATCAGCAAATCGCACATTAATTCCTGAAGTACCTGATGATTGGAATTGTAATTCCTGCGTTGCTATCAGTGTCCCATTAATATTGAGATTAAAGGAATTATCTAGTTCATAAATATCAAAAACAAATCCGTAATTAGATGCGGGCTGCGTGATATTCTGTGTAACGACAGGATCTGACGAATTGGGGAAATTCCATTGGAACGTATTTCCATTAACAGGCTCAGTACATATTTCACCTGGGATGAAGTTCACCAAATTGTTATTTAAAATATTATTACAGTTACCGCCCTGACCATTGTTTGTACATTCATACTGTGCATTGGTTGGCTGAACACCAGGCGTATTATTGGTAGCATCCGGATCTGTAACATCATTTGGTCTCAGAATAGTTGCCTGAACCTGAACATTCCCGGCTGTAGCAGCACTTGTAACCATCACGGTGAATGTGTAAGTAATCTCGCAGCCATTTGGCAAATTCAGTTGTGAAGAGTAGGTGTGCGTTGTAGGATTATAAACCAAAGCAACAGATTCACTTCCACAAGAATTACTGCTAAATGTAAAGGATTGAGGATCAAAACCCGGAGGTATCTTAAATGTGAATGGTGAATTTTCCACATCACTCGGGCCATTATTTTTGACTTTAACAGTGTAAGTAATCTGATCTGCAATCGCTAAAGTGGTTTTATTTGGGGTAACAGCAGTTATCTGTAAATCTGCAGTTTTGATTACTACTGCGGTTTCTGTCTGGGCAATAGGCCCTTTGATGTAAGACCAAGTGTCAATTGATTTTTCATTTCCAAAACCATTACCGAGATTAGCAGAAGTTAATGGACTTGTATTAGCTGTCTGCTGTCCCCACATATGACCACCGGTTCCTGTTGGTCCGCTTAATGAGCCATTCACGCTTGCATTAGTAGGATTAGAACCCTTACCCTGATCATTGGTAGTCGTTCTTGTTATATCACTATCATCCCAATAAACTCGGAAACGTTCTGCTGAACTATCTGAACCATTAAGAAGTTCCAGTACCATTCCATTAGGATTTATTTCCATATCAATGAAAGGAAAATGGACTTCGGCGCCTCTAAGCTGTACTTTGAGTCGGATAGGCTGGTTTCCTTGCGGTAAACTGGTGTTATTTCCATCTTTCCCATCCCAAAACACACTGTTGTCTCCAGCTGTTGCTATTCCAGTCAGAGTTCTCGTTGCAAAAGTTGATGGCGCAGATGCGCTTTCTATCGTGATGGTATAAGAACCCTGCACCGCAGCATTAAATTTCACATAACCACCTTTTACACTGCTCACTTGTCCAGGCGTTGTCTCAGCACCAACAAGACTTACACTCTGAACAGTCGGTTGGATAACGTTGTTCTTCAACCAGGTGTTATTCCCTGGGACACTTCCAGAAGCTGTGGCAGGCATATCTGTAGCGGGTTGACTGTAAAATATTTTATAAGTAATATCTGTTGCGGTATCTGCTACAAGCGGTGACTGGACGGATGAAGAAATTCCACTTGAAAAATTGATACTCTTATATGTGGAACTGTTGTTGGAAATAAATCCTCTGTTGTTGACAAAGAATGTAAATCCTACACCATTATTACCATTATTGTTCACTCTGTAGATGTATCCGTCTTTTGTTAAGGCATAAACCTGCCCATAAAAACCAGTCGTTTGGCTGCTGCTTAGGTGAAGATTAACGACATTGGAATAAACCCTACCTGGAATCCACGCTCCGGAAGATTCTACAGAAACATCCCAAGCGGATATTAATTCCGAACTGGTTGCCTGAGCCCAGTCGGCATCTGCGGCAATACTTGTTACAGTTGGTGTTGCGGAAGAATTAACATCACCCGTTGGAGTAAATTCAATTTTCCAGATACCAACCTGATTTGCCGCGGCAGTTCGGTTAAATGTCAGATAACGATTAGATCCTGCTGCTTGAGCCAGCAATCTAGGACCAGCTAATTCTGCTGCCCTGTTGCTAATCTGTCCTGTTGTGTTGTTGGCAGAAGTATAAACAGTTCCATCGGGAGCGGTCAAAGTAATTCTTCCGTTTCCAATTCCTTGTGCACTGGATGCGGCGTGTATAATTTCACCAGATTTTACATAAGCATAATGAGTTCCTCGGGATTTGAATGGCCACGATGCCAAGGTTGTACCCGATGTTGTGTAAGCGTTACTGTATAGGAAAGCTCTACCACCGGAAACACCACTAGGATAGAGATTCTTTGATCCATCAGCAAAAAGAAAATTAGAATTCAGGAGGATAATTACAATGCATAAAAATCTTCCTTTGGTTAGAAAGTTTAAAATTTTTCTTGTCATTTTGTGTGTTATTAAATATGTACTTCAGCCTATCAGAACCTCGATTTTTATGACTAACTTGAAAATTATCTTAAAAAACTTTTCCCGAGTGTTTTTCGGGAAAAGCTTACAATTTTTCTTCATCATTCGTATCCTGTTTTCAACAGTCTAAAAATCTGGCGCAAAGAACATACTATGAAAATGAGTTCGCAAGAAAAAGAAGGTTCGTATTCGGGAAAATGAACTATAATAAAGCTTTATTAATAGAGATTTAATAATTTTTAACTTTATTATTAAGAATAAATGAAAAAATATTTCACATCTCAAAAACTGATGATATAAATCTCTTTTTTAGACAAATTAATATCATCAATTATCAAATTTTACTGAATTATATTTAATAAAATTTAAAAAAACAACCCTTAATTAAAGTTTTGAGATTTAAGATGTTCCAAGAATTCGGAAGGTGATATTGTTGTCACTTTTCTAAAGGCTGCAGCAAATTTACTTTGTGATGAAAATCCTGCTTCTTCTGCCAGTGTCGATATCTTGTATTTATGATATTGACTGTCATTTTTCAGCTTATGAATAATATGTTTCACACGCAGTTCATTGATGTAATTTTTAAAATCCTTCTTTTTATACGTATTAACAATGTAAGAAAGATATTTCGTATTGGTATTACAATAGGAGGCAACATATGGCAAAGAGACGTTATTCTTGGTAAACAAAACCGTGTGTTCGAACTTCTCAAGTTTATGCAAAATTTTCTTTTCAGTTGCAGGTGTCATCAAGGTCTGCGACTCACTTGCTGCGTAATCTGCTGCCTCAAGCGTAACAGTTTCTTCCTCTATAGTTTCGTTATTTTCTTCAATTTCTTCGTTATTAAAGTGTATTTCTTGAGATTTTGAAAGTTCGATGTCTTCAATCAGCTTTTGGATTTTTCTGAACTTTTCTTTCTGTCTTTTTCTATAGATAACAAATAAAATAATGGTAAATGCCAGTATAAATATGGACAGAGCAATGATCAAACTTTTTTGATTGGACTTGTTTTCATTATCATCATTGCTTTTTTTCAGCTTGGTAAAAGAATCATTAATGAAAGCCGAAGATTTATCGGTAATTTTCTCAATAACAGAATCTTGCTTTTGTTTTGATTCCTCAATTTTATCAATATCTTTCGTCAATGCATAGTAATGTTGCGACGTTTCGTAAATCTCTCTTTTCAAACTTAGATAAGGAGAATCTTCCGCTATTTTTTGTGCTTTTTCGATCAGCGGTTTAGCTTTTTCAGGATTTTTTTGATCGATGTAGATTTGAGCCATACCATTCATTACAAGCGCTTTGAGGAAATTATCTGGCATCTGATTTAATTTTTCTAAGGCCTGATTATAAAAACCCATTGATTTTTTATAATCTTTCAGCTCATAATAGCTTAATCCTAATAACTGTTCGTTATTAGCTGCAAGAAAAGGATTTTTCTGTCCGCTCAGTTCAAAATATTTTGTAGCATCGTTGATGATTTCAATAGATTTTCTGTAATTTTTATGTTCAATTTCATAATAAGCTTTTTCCTGCAACAGAAAACCCATTGTTTGATTCACGAGTCTTTGGTCGTCAATCTTCGAAATAGTTTCTGTGGTAATGTCAATATATTTTTTTGATTGGTCGAACAATTTGAGATGTCTGTATTGTGTTGCCAAAAAACCAGAAATCTTGGCTTTCCACACATATTCATCGGTGTCTGTCAGTATTTGTTCTGCTTTAAGAGCGTAACCCACAGCTTCTTTTATCTCACCAGACTGTTGCAAAAGAGATGCAGAAAGCATAAGACTTTTCGCTTTGTAGCGAGGTGTTTCAGAGATATTGTACAAAGAATCTGCTATTTTTAAAGCGCGGGGAAAATCCTTTTGGGAAATATCGAGGTAGGTTTTTGTATAAATCTGATTATAAGCTTCAGCATTTTGAGCGCTAAATCCAGTAGACAGCACAATCATCAAAAACATTGTTAGTCGGAAAACTAGGCTTTTCCGGCTTTTAAATTTTACAGTCATCATACTTGGGTGTTGAACTGTCAAAGTTAACATAATATATTTTTAGCTTCGATGACTACACACGTATTCTGCTTTTTGTCCTGATTCGAAATCAGGAAAATGGCTCAGTAGGTAATATTGCTATTGATTTGAAAAATAGTATTTTATGAATTTTATTAAGATATTCAAGATGGATTTTTATAATGATAAACTTGGTGGAATATTTTTCTAAATTATTGAGAAAAATTTCAACAAAATCAAGTAAATTTCAACAAAATACTCTAAAACTTGAATAGCCGTTTTCTTAATTTTATTTAAATTGATGACTTATCAAAGAAAAATGTGGCAATCATAGCTGTAGAATACGGTAAACTATTATATTTGTAGAACAATTTTAAATATTATATTCACTATGAAAGAACTAATCGAAAAGATTAATGCTGAATTTGAATCTTTCAGCAAAGAAGCAGAACAACAAGCTGACAAAGGAAATAAAGCAGCTGGAACAAGAGCTAGAAAATCAGCTTTGGAGTTGAGCAAACTTTTCAAAGACTTCCGTAAAGTTTCTGTTGAAGAATCAAAGAAATAATCTTTACCAACAAAATCCCTGTTTTCTACAGGGATTTTTTTTGATCTTACTTCATTTTTTTATGAAGTTTCATTTTCAGTTCCTTAAAAAGTACAGTTTTTGCTTTGGAACATCAGATGACAAAACTTTACCTTTTTCTTTCTGTATTTTCGGTTTCATTGGTTTGGTCTCAAAACAGAGATTCGGCAAATTTGATTTCAGAAGTCAGGATTGATGCTTATAAAAAACCGACAACCTATATTTCCTCGACCAAATCTGTTGCAGTTGTTTCTGAGAATCTTCTCCATCAAAATCCACCGGAAAGATTGCTGGAATCTATCAACCAACTTCCGGGTGCGAGAATGGAAGAGCGCTCACCGGGAAGTTATAGAATTTCCCTTCGTGGAAGTACTTTGAGATCGCCTTTTGGTGTTCGTAATGTTAAGGTCTACCTGGACGATTTTATTTTGTCCGATGCTTCCGGAAATACTTATTTTAATCTAATTTCTCCAGGTTTAATTAACCAAATAGAAGTTTACAAAGGTCCGGAAGGTGGAGATTATGGCGCCGTGACAGGCGGAACTTTACTCCTTAAAACCAATAATCAAAATAATCTTTCCACAAATTTATCCATCGGAAGCTACGGAACATTCAATCAAAACTTTGATTTTTCTAAACAATCTGGTCAACATTTTTTTCAAATTTATCAAAATTATTATCAAACCGATTCTTACAGAGCGCAGTCCAGAGTCAAAAGAAAGCAATTTTTTGTCAAGGATAATTTCCAATATTCAGATCAAGGATTGCTGAAAATGATGGTGATGTATACTGATTTGGATTATCAGACGCCTGGTGGATTGACTTTGGAGCAGATGAAAAATGACAGAAAACAGGCGAGACCTTCGACCAAAACGACGTCAGGTTCCAAGGAGCAAAATGCTGGAATCCGCAATCAACTGATTTTGGCAGGTTTGTCCAACGATTATCAATTCAGCCCCAATTTTTCGCATTTCATTTTAGTGCAGGGTTCTTATGTTGATTTTGAAAATCCGTTTATTACCAATTTTGAAAACCGTTTTGAAAAGAATTTTGCGTTGAGGACACATTTCAATTATGAAAAAAACTGGAAACGAATTTCATTATACTACAGATTAGGCTTCGAAGGAGGAATCAATGATATTTACATCAAGAATTTTGACAATAATAGAGGTGTGGAAGGTAATCCTCAGAACTTTGACAAAATAAAAAACACTTCAGGATTTTACTTTCTTTCTCAGAAATTAAACATCGATGAAAAATTGTTTACAGATATTTCGGTGAGTTTGAATTCCAATTCTTATGACTGGCAAAGGCTTTACCCAACCACGGAAAATGGAAAAGCCAAATTCAAAAATCAATGGTTGCCGAATTTTGGAATCAGTTATATTTTGGATCGGGGTTTTTCTGTGAGAGGAAAAATTGGCAAAGGAAATTCTGCACCAACTAACGAGGAAATTCGATCCTCGACGCAACAATTTAATTCTGAACTAAATCCGGAATATGGCTGGAACAAAGAAATTGGAGTTAGAAAACAGTTCGGCAATTTCTTATTTCTGGAAGGAAGTTATTTTGATTTCCGAATGAAAGATGCGATTGTGAGAAGGCAAAATGAAGCAGGACAGGAGTATTTTGTCAACGCAGGAGAAACAGTGCAAAAAGGTTTTGAAATTCTGTTAGAATCCAAAAGTTTTGATTTGAAAAATGATTTTATCAGCAGACTGGGATTTCGTTTTGCAGGCAGTTTTTATCAATTTAAATTTGAAAATTACAAGCAGAATGCACAGGATTTTTCTGGTAACGATTTGACAGGTGTTCCAAAAACGAGTATTTCTTTTGTTATCAATTTTACTTTTTTCAAATCTCTATCTGTTGATTATTCTCATTTCTATACATCAAAATTGCCGCTTAATGATGCTAATTCTGTTTGGTCTGAGCCAAGTCTTGTGGGAAATATTCAGTTCAGGTTTCCTTTGATGATAGATAAAACAAAATTAAATCTAAGTCTGATGTTGCAGAATTTATATAATACAGATTATGTTTCAGGATTTGACATCAACGCTTTTGGAAACCGTTACTATAATCCTGCAGCTAAGAGAAATTTTATATTTGGTGTGGAAGCTCAGTTTTAAAGATTCAGTTATTTAGATTGTTCTTTCATCCATTAAAAGTCTAAGGAATGGTTTTTGTAATTTCTGGTTTTGTAAAATAACACCAAATCGCAAATCTTATGAAATATTATCTATTACCTGCAGCTGTATTTTTAGTTTTCAGTTGCAAAGAGAATAAAAATCAAACAGGAAATACAGGCGAAAAGACAGAAGTCAGTACACAGACTGATACTTTAAAACTACCTGCGCCAGACGAAAAAGCTTCAAAAAACAAATTCAGTAATGTCATCGGTTGGCCAGCCAATAAAACACCGATTGCACCAGAAGGTTTCACGGTGACACGCTTTGCGGAGAATATCAAAAGTCCTAGAAATATGATTCAGGCTGAGAATGGTGATATCTTCGTTGTGCTTTCCAACTCAGAACGAACAGCTACTGAAAAAATTAAAAATGACATCACTGGAAAAAGTGATGCCGAGGTTGGTGGAAAATCGGCCAACAGAATTCTCCTTTACCGTGATTCCAACAAAGACGGAATCCCGGAAACTTCTTCAGTTTTCTTAGATAATCTCAATCAACCTTATGGAATGTTGATCATCAAAGATCAATTTTATGTTGCTAATACGGATGGACTTTGGGTTTATCCTTACAAATCTGGTGATATTAAAATCACAAAACCCGGAAAAAAAATTGTGAATCTGCCGGCTGGTGGCTATAATAATCACTGGACAAGAAATTTAATCAGTAATAAGGATCAATCCAAAATTTATATTTCTGTAGGTTCTGGCAGTAATGTTGGTGAAAACGGAATGGAACACGAGGTGAGACGAGCCAATATACTGGAAGTGAATCCAGATGGAAACGGTGAAAAATTATTTGCTTCCGGACTTAGAAATCCTGTTGGTATGAGCTGGAATCCTGCAACTGGGCAACTTTGGACAGTAGTGAATGAAAGAGACGAACTTGGAGATGAATCGGTTCCTGATTATTTGACAAGTGTGAAGCGCGATGCTTTTTATGGCTGGCCTTACGCTTATTTCGGAAAAAATGAAGATCCGAGAAGAAAAGGAGAAAAGTCAGATTTGGTAGCCAAAACCATTGTGCCGGATGTTCCTCTTGGAAGTCATACAGCATCATTAGGTTTAACTTTTTATACAGGTTTACAGTTTCCGGAAAAATATAAAAATGGAGCATTCATAGGCCAGCACGGTTCTTGGAACCGCTCAGCATTAGCAGGTTATCAGGTTGCTTTTGTTCCTTTTAAAGAAGGGAAAGCTTCCGGTCCTTATCAACCTTTTCTGACAGGCTTTATTGCCGATAAGGAAAAAGGTGACGTTTACGGGAGACCAGTTGGTGTATTGCAGTTGGCAGATGGTTCTATCTTGGTTGCAGATGATGTAAGTGGGATTGTTTGGCGTGTAGCTTATCATAAAAAGTAATAAAAAAGCAACTTAGAAAAGTTGCTTTTTTATTTTTATATTAACTGTTAATTCAGATTTAAATCTTATCGTGAAGTCCTTTCCATAAAAACCAGAAAATCAAAAGTGGTAAATGTAAAAGTCCCAAAAGCATTAGTTTGTTACTGATTTTAACTTTTCCTATTTTACCATCTACAAAATAGATGGATCTGATATAATGGTCTATGAACTGCATATTTTATTTCTGTATTGCATTCCAAAACTTATTCCGAAGTTTGTAATTAAGATTAACAAAATGTTAATTATGTTATTTGGATAAGACTAATTCGCAATATTTGAAAATGTTTTAGATGCTGTTAATGCAGAATTTGATTGTAATTGACAAGTAAAAAGCAACTCTAGTAATAGAGTTGCTTTCAATTAAAAATAAAATGATTGTTTGAAAAATTTTCTAAGTCATCTGATATACTTCCGGCCATCTATCATATATTTTGAAAATCATAATTGTCTAAAGCTATAAACATTATATATTGAACAAAGTCTTTTTCGGCTTTTTGGCAGTATTCTTTATCATTTCTGTATTTCCAACCGATCAGAGCTTTGCTAAGAACTCCGTAAGTTTTGAAATCTTCCTGCTTCAGTTTTTTACTGACTGTTCCGTTTTTTGTTTTGATAATCTGGTCATCCGAGGTCCTCAGTTTAATAAGAATATGACTATATGTTATACGACTGTTTTTCGAAGTACTGAACCTTTCTACTACATTAATCTTGAAGCTGTCAAAAATGATATTTTTAAACGCTAATATCGGCTGATCTGGGGTTTCCAGCTCAAGTTTGTAATTCATAGTTTTTATTTTTTTTGGAAAATAATAGGTCAGTATTTCTTAGCTTTAGTTACAATAGTTATTAACAATAAAGCTAAAAATTGTTATAATTTTACAACTTTCTGAGTAGATGTTGTATTATCTGCAAAGATAACTTTAATTAAATAAATTCCCTTCACATTTTTGCTCAAATCCATTTCTTTTGAAACTATTGACTGCAATTTTTTTCCAGTTGAGTCATAAAGTTCCAAAGACTTGACAGTTTTGTCGGTTTTAACAGAAATTTTATCAGCTGTAGGGTTTGGGTAAAGTTGGAAAGTTGATTTGTTGAGATCAGAAACAGCCATTTGTTGTTTTGCCTGAACTTTAAAATTATCAACAAATATACGATAGTCGGCCGCAGCAACAAATGTGGTTCCATCAGATGCATAGAAAGCAAATTTCACATTGTTGTTTTTGTAGGCTGAAACGTCAATCGTTATGTTATTTCTTTCATTAGAAATAGTCATATTCGGGTTATCCCAGTTTTTTAGTTCTTGCCAGGTTGCTCCATTATCAGTTGTGATAAGAATTTTGAATTTGTCTGTTGATTCCACTTGTGGAGCAGGTCCGTTGGGATTTGTATAGAATGGTCCATTTGCTGTTGCGTAGTCAAAAGAGATTTCATAGTCTCCACCGGATAGATCAAAAGCATTGGTGATAGCCCAATATGAAGTATTAGCCGTGTAAAGATTGATGCATAGAGAAGGATTATTGACAGCGGTATTACCGAGAAATGGTTTCTGTTGCCAATAATTAGTCGACGTATTCGTTGGTCCGTTTCCGACGTTGGCATTGAACGCATATCCGAGATACCAGTTTGTCAGTGGGAAAGTGGTAAATTCCTGTGTGTACGGGGGAACAGTAGTTTGGGCAAAAAATGATGAAGCAGTCATCATCATCGCCAATAGATAAAGTTTTTTCATTGTAGTAATAGTGTTAGTTAAAATGATGCCCCATCTGGAAAGACAGGGACATCATCATTATAAAATAATTAATTATGAAGACTATTTTTTGATCAATTTCTGAGTATCAGTGCTTCCTTCTTCAAAAGTCATTTTGATGATATATTGACCAGTTGTAAGATTGGATACATCAATTGTTTTAGATGCGGATTCCATTACTTTTTTGCCAGTCATATCAATGATTTCTGCCTTCGTAAGATCTTTCTCATTTTTGATATTGAGAATGTCTTTTGCAGGATTAGGGAAAATGATTGTATTGATTTTTTTATCAGTTTCAGAAACCGCCAGACTTTCTTTCAGAACTGTCACGGTATAATCCTCTGCTTGTCCTTGGTCAAAAACACTACAGGAATATGTTGGATAGTTGAAAGCTTCTGAAATAATTCTCATTTTCGTGTTTCCTAAACTCGCAGTCAACGGGATTGGCAATTGGTAAGTGATTGTATTAGAATTTGCTGCATTCACTTTTCCAAGATTATAGATTTCTCCTTCATCACCCAAGAATCCGTTTTGATTCCAGTCTATAAAAGCTGTTATCGCTTGAGTTGACCCACTGTCATAAGTTTGTGCGTTGATCTGAAAAGGATATGTCTTTCCTCTTTCAAGGTCTGTTTTGATTGCTGAAAAATCTTCAAAACCAATATTATCGGTTGATGCATTGTTGATCGTTCCAATTTTTACATTGTCTATCGGCATCAAGAAATTGAATCTAGGAGTACAATAACTATCGGTAGGATTTGTTTCCACACAGCTTCCTACCAATGTAAATACGCCGTCTGCATTATTGGTCACAGCTTTCCAGTTGGTCTGTCCATCTCCACTGTAATAAATTTCTTTTCCACTGTTTTTTATGCTGGTTGATTCCCAGAACGACGCATTGGTTGCATCATTATTGATTGCTTTTACAACAATCCAATATCTGGATCCAGTAGCACCACCTGCAAGCACAAAAGGTTCTGGAAGGTTGAAGGTGTTTTTTCTGAAAGTGAATCCATCTCTGACATTCAAATCAACAACCGAATTTGGTGTTACTCCCTCATAAGATTGGATTATTCCGCTTGGCAGACCATAACCATCTTTATCCATAATGTAAATGGCAAAAGACTGTATCCCACCTTTGTCAATGGTGTTAAGAATAATATCTGTTACAGTAAGATTGGTATGCGCTCCAACATTGAAATCATTAGCAAAATAAAGAAGCTGCAAATCGCCGGCTCCTGTTTCAAAATTGTTGCTTGGCGTAGATGGTGCACAAGCAGAAGGGTAATTTTCCACACTGTCGCTATTTCCAACAACAATGTCATCCAGAACGTTGGACCTTCCGGTTTTCATCACCGCTTCAAAACAGATTTGTAGTGTAGATGATTTTTCCGGTAAGCTCAAAACCGCTTGTTTCCATTCCGGAACATTAAACATAAAGTTTTTCAATACTTTCCATTCAGAAGTAGGAGAGACACGGTAGTACACATTCAGGGTATTCTGATAGATTCCCCAGGCTTCCTGTCCCATAAAAAATGAAACTGTTGGTGTTTGCAAACCTGTCACATCCATTGCTGGGCTAATCAGTCTTACTTTTGCATCAGGAGAATTGGCTGCAACTTGAGAGGTTGCATTTAGCAACCCGGAATGTGCATTTGTAATGTTGTAATCTATTCCGCCTGCTGATCCTTTTTTATAGATCCAGCCATCATAGCCTGGCCAGTGTCCTCCGATTACCTGCTGTGTCCAACAAGAACGACTTGGGCTGTCAGCTTCAAAAGTTTCCTTAAAAGGAAAGCTGCTCACAGTATTGCAAGTCTGGGCATTGAGATCTGCATTCGCAACAGCAAAGAATGCAATGATCAAATAATAAAGTTTCTTCATTTCTATTCAAATTTTAAACTGGACGAAAATATATCCGATTTAAACAAAAAACAAGGATTTGAATAGCTTTATTATAGAAAATTTATGATTTTGATAGTAAGATTTTCTGTTTAAATATTTGATTATTAGTATTATATGTTTTTGGTGGCTTCTTTCCTTAGAGCTCTTCTTATTTGTTCCCTTTTGACAGTTTTGAACAGCATAAAGATGATAATGATCGAAAAAAACGTTGCCGTTAAACCAATCAGAAAAACATATTTTTTATTGATTGATAATTTTTCTGATGTACTGTCGGCTCCTTCCTGAAGGATTAATTGATTGACTAATTTTGCAGATTCTGAATTACTTTCAGTGACACGTTTTTTATAAATAGATTCATAGTAGTCGTGTTTTTCAATGTCTTTTAGTTGCAGAAAATTTTTGGAAAGCAATTCATAAATTTCATTTTCAATATCATCTCTGGGTGCTTGATTTTTTCTTTGCTTCAGAATTTCAAAAAGAATATTGTTGGACAAATCCGGCTTATTTTCTAAAGCCATAATTTTAGCTTTTCCAAGTTCTATAAATGCCTGTTGCAGTTCTACATATTGTGGAGGATAGTGGTTAGCTGATTCCATCGTATTGATACTTGCCAGATTTAAGTTTTCGATTGCCAGCTTTGTCTGTTTTTGTTGAATCAACGCAAAACCTTTGTTCAGATAAGCCAGTTTTATATTAATCTCAGCAAGAGGATTTTTAGACTGCAAATACTGATTGATAGCTTTGTTGAAATATGACAATGCAATTCCGCTGTCCAGACTGTAGAAATAATTCATTCCTTTGAGATAGAAGATATTACCTTTTATCATATAGAGAGAATCGGATATTTTTGGTGATGACAAAAGAACTTCGGCCTGGTCAAGATAAACTCTTGTTTTTTCATTGAGTTGTAAAGACTGATACGTATTTCCGAGAATGCCTAATATCTTGATTTTAGTAATGGCGTCACCATTGTCATCCGCAATTTCCAAAGCTTTGTTACCATATTTTATGACCTCAAGAGGCTTTTGCAGCATATTGGACGTGTTAGTGAGTATGAACAGAGATTGGAGTTTCTGCTCGTGATTCACATCCTTATTATCATATACTGTTTTTGCAAGGCGGAAGGCCTCCGCCGGATTTTGCAGCATCAGCTTTTGTGCTTTGTCCAAAATGCCAGCCACAGCAGGTTCATTGGCAATTCCGAAGAAACCAAAAAGCAACATCGTTATCAAAATAAACCTTTTCATTCTTCTTTTTCTTTTAATAATTGGATGTAGCTCGCTGGTGACATTCCCGTAACTGATTTGAAAACGGCCGCAAATGCGCTGTGAGTAGAAAAACCACTTTCTTCTGCCAAATATTTGATTTTGTAACTTCTGTAGATAGGCTTTTCTTTCAGTTTATTAATGATATAATTGATTCTAAGTTCATTAATATAGGCATTGAAGTTTTTTTGTTTATGTGTATTAATTGCTTCGGAAAGATATTTGGTATTGGTTTCCAGTTTCTTAGCTAAGTTTTGAAGCGATATATTGGGGTCGATACAATCTTCTGATTTTTCAAAATTTTGAAGTTTTTCCAATAAAAGATTTTCCGTTTTTTCTGGAATCGATTGAGGTTGTGATGTCTTCTTTTCTTTTAAAGCATTGATTTTGCCTATGAAATTTCGATATTCTTTTATTTGGGTTGAGATTTGTAAAAATCTTATCAACAATAATATAATGATAATTGAACTCCCAACAATGATGTAAAACAATATATTTTTTCTGCTTTCTAACAAAGATTTTTCCTCCTCCTTATAATTATTTTCAATAATATTAAACCATTTGTTCTTTGCTGAAAATTTTGCCTGATCAAGTTGTTTTAAAATGGATTCATTTTTATCAATGTATTCTTTATAATCACTATAAGAACCTGTCTTGGAGTAATATAGGATTAATAAATCGTAGAACTCATATTTGAGATTGATATTCGTAGTTTGTTCTAAAGAATCAACTGGGAGTGATTCTATAAGCATTTCAGCGTTTTCTAATTGATTATTTTCGATGAGAAATTGAGCATATAAAATCTGAAATTCAACATCATTATTATAGAGTCTTTGGATTTCTTTTAAAAAGCCATCAGTTGATTGAAAATCTTTTGAACCTGCGTTTTTAAATAAAGTGAGTAGATTTTCTCTTGCTAAAAGCAGATTAGAAGTTTTGGCTTTTTTCAAAACATCAGAAAGTGATGCCGAGATGTTTTTAATTTTATTTTGACCGATTTTATTCGTTAAATCCTTTATTTGCTCAGAAAAGATAATGTCATTATTAGTTTCATTCTTTTTTGCAAAAGCTGTTTTGATGCTGAGATAATTTAAAATGCTTCTTTTGAGAATAAGAATATTCGGTGAAAGATTCTCATCATTATCCGCAATTTTTTTCAAAGCTTCGTTCAGATTGTTCTGAAAAAAAAGTGATTTGATTTTGAGATAATCTAGTTTTTCTTTTTCATCCGTGTCCAGAACAAAGTTTTTTTCCAGATAATCAAGTGTTTCCAGTGTTTTATCTGGCGTTAATACTAAGTCATAGCCAGCTTTTTGAAAGAGCTGTTTCTTTTCAGGATCAATGGGTTTCCCAAAGATAGAAAGGAAAAAAAACATACAGAAAATGAAAGCGGACTTTGACAACAGATTATAATTAGTGGTTAAAATTATGCTTTTATTTCCATTTATTATTGTTTTTTTTAAAGTATTGCTATGAAAAAACATAGAAATTGGAATTAATTCAATTTAGCTTTATTCCGCTATCAAAATCTTGAAAAATTAGAATACTTTGTAATTAAAACTCATTGAAATTGGAATATCGATGTGAAACTAATCTCGAAAATCTTTTTTAGGATATAATTTCCACTAAGTTTATAAGTGTTTGATTTTTAGATATTAATTCTGTTTTTTCTAATGTCGAAATTGTAGGAAATTTAATAATTACGACAGTGTAAAGTTTCTTTTTTAAAACTGCTATATATACTTTAGTTGCACGAAATAGAGCCCGAGCTTGTAGCCGAGTTAAGGCTTTCTGAAGTATGATTTTAAATTTAACTAACAATTTCTGATATGAGAAAAATTAACTTTTTGGCTATTTTATTAAGTGGATTAATATCTGCACAAACAACATTCACCTTAGTAAAGGATATCTATCCTGGTGTAGTGAGTTCAACACCTTCCAACTTCGCTATCAACAATGGTAAGCTATATTTTGCAGCTAGTTCCAGTGTAAACGGGACGTCCATCGGAACAGAATTATGGGAAAGTGACGGAACTGACGGAGGTACAAAACTGGTGTCTGACCTTATTCCTGGCAGTTCTTCATCTTCGCCAAACAACCTGTTTACTTTTAACAATAAAGTTTATTTCTCAGGAAGTATGCCTATAGATGCTGTCAATACTTCAGGTGTGTTGATGTCTTATGATGAAACAGACGGTGTGAAGCTGGTTTCTTCTGTGACAAAGTTTAGTACAAATCTTACTAAATTAGGTAATACGTTGTATTATAAAGCGACAAATACAGCTGTGACACCTAATACGCAAAGGCTTTTTTATCTTAACAGTGCTGGTCAGCCAGTCAACGCAGATGATAATCTGAATGTTACAATAATTGGTCCTGGCGCTAATAAAATCTTGGCTAACGCACAATATGCCAATTCAGCTTCTCCTTTTCTGACACAACTTTTTGGATTTGACGGTACATCCACAAGTCTAGTGAAGAATATTTATCCGACATCCTCATCTTACCCACAATATTTTATGTACAGTCCGGCATTAGGTAAAACCATTTTTAACGCCAATGGTGGAAGCGGAGGAGAGCCTTGGATCACAGATGGAACAGAATCAGGAACTGTAATTTTGAAAGATATCAATGTTTCAAGTAATAACTCAGGATCTAATCCAAACTATTTTACTGAATATAACGGGAAAGTATATTTTGCAGCATCCAACGGTTTAACCAATGGAACTGAACTTTGGGTAACCGACGGGACAGAACAAGGGACTAAAATGTTAAAAGATATACTTCCGGGAACAAATAGTTCTAATCCAGAAAGATTTGTGGTAGTTAAAAACAAACTTTACTTTTTTGCTACAAACGCAAGTTTTAATAAAGAAATTTGGGAAACAGATGGTACAGAGGCTGGAACAAAATCATTGGCATCTGTTGCCTCAGGTTCTAGTTTGGTTTCTTATAATGACAATCTTTATACAGTGGCGAGACTGAGCAATTCGGATGCTATTGGTGTAGAACTTTATAAAGTGAATTTGCCAGAAGAATCTCTAGCGGTATCTGAAAAAAGTGATGTTGCTACAATCTATCCAAATCCATCTAAAGGAGAGATTTTTGTGACGAAAGTAAAAGCAGGTTCTTTCGAGTTGTCTGATATGACAGGGAGAATTGTGAAAAAGAGTAGTTTCTCCAATAGCAAAATTGTAACTAATGTTTCATCTGGAACTTACTTGTTAAAAGTAATGTCAGACGATTCTAAAAATAATTTTGTGACGAAGATTATCATCAAATAATTTAAAGTAAATAGAAAGGATTTGACGCCACTTTTTTTAAATGGCGTCATTTTTTTATGTAATGAGGACAACAAAGATTATGTCAATTCGGGAAAGCCATAATATGTTTTGTATTTTTGCTGAAGTAAGTTTTTAATCTCAATGATTCAGGATTTTTTTCTAAGTTTTAATGTGTTTTCACTGCAGGAAATCAAAGATTTGTCAGGACTCTTTGAGGAAAAAACAATCAAAAAAGGAGATGTTTTCTTACACGAAGGTGAAAAATGCGGGGAAATTGCATTTGTAAAATCCGGAATTTTCCGTTCCTATTATACTTCAGATGATGGGAAAGAAAGTACTTATTGTTTTAGATTTCCTAATGATTTTTTGGCTTCTTACTCATCATTTATCTCAGGTAAACCAAGTTTAGAAGCCATTCAGGCAATTTCAGATGCTGATTTGTTAATATTGCAAAAGAATAAAATTGAGGAATTGGCCCAAAATAATCAGAATTGGACAAAATTTCTCAAAATTATTGCAGAACAGGAATATCTCGAACTCGAAAAACGTTTTTTCCAGTTACAAAGAGATAACGCCTCACAGAGATATGAGATTTTAATTAAAAACCAACCGGATTATGTTCAGAATATTCCGTTGCATTATCTAGCTTCCTATTTGGGAATTACCCAGAGACATCTCAGCAGAATCCGAAAGGAAATTACTTTTTAGACATTTGTCCTGTTGTATCGATTGCTGACTCTATAGTTTTGTGAAAAAATTATGAAATCGAACATTTTGATTATTGGAGGAAACGGAATAGTAGGAAAAACTATTGACCGTATTTTGAGGAAAAGAAATCCACATTATAACATTTTCATTGGTAGCAGAAAACAAGGGGAAAGTAAAAATGATTTAGTAATTGATGTTACCAAACCTCAAACCTTTCAGACGATTGTTGAGAAGAAAATAGATATTGTTATCCTTTCTGTGAATGATATAGATGATAATGTTTTACGTTTTATCATAGAAAATCAAATCGATTATATTGATATCACCAAGCCGACACCAGATTTAATGAAAGCCTATGATTTTGCTGAAACACAAAAAATCAATAGCAGAATTGTTTTCAGCTCAGGCTGGATGGGCGGAATTGTAAGTGGATTGGTCAATTCTGTTTCTGACTCAATTAAAAATATCCGGGCTGTAGATCTTTTCGTGTATTACTCTGTGAATGATTTGGCAGGAGAAAGTTCAGCTCATTTTATGGCAGAAAATGTTGCTAAGCCTTTTGTTAATTATAAAAATAATCAACCTGTTTCTGTCAAGCATTTCTTAGATACTGAGACTTTTAATTTTTCTTTTGGAATAGGAAAAAGACAAGCTTATAATTTTGATGTTCCGGATTTGTATATTCTCAATCGGATTGAAAACATACCAAATGTAAGTGTAAAAATGACTTACAACTCCAAATTTATAACCTGGCTTTTAGGAGCTTTTCAGAAAGTGAGACTGTATAGTATTTTATCCATAAAGGAAAGGGAAATGATATTTGGATCCAGGGGAAATGGCGATCAGTCGGTTTTCGAAATCGTAATAAAATCAGACAATCAACATAAAAAAATTAGTTTACAAAGTCTAAAAGGACAAGCGGAATTAACTGCCTTATCTGCTGTTTTACACACGGAACAACTTTCTAATAATCATTATGAAAACAAAGTTTATTTCAGCCATCAACTTTATAAAGGTTCAGCTCTCATAGAATCACTTAAAAATTATAAATCTATAAATATTAAAATTACCGAATGAAAAAAATATTAATAATCAATGGTCATCCCAATAAAGATTCTTTTAATTTTGGAATTGCAGAAGCTTACAAAAAGGGCGCGATCCAATCAGGAGCTAAAGTAGATGAAATTGTTATCTCAAAACTAAACTTCAATCCTAATCTTCAGTTTGGGTATCAAAAAAGAATGGAACTGGAACCTCATCTGCAAGATGCGTGGAAAAAAATTCTTTGGGCAGATCATTTGGTGTGGATTCATCCTGTTTGGTGGGGTGGTTTGCCGGCAATTACAAAGGGATTCATAGATAGGTTATTTTTGCCCGGTTTAGCCTTCAAATACAGAGAGAATTCTGTCTGGTGGGATAAACTTTTGAAAGGCAAAACTGCGCATATTATTACGACACTAGATCAGCCGGGATACTATTACAGGTTATTTTACGGAAGACCAAGTGTGAACCAACTCAAAAAATCGGTTTTGCAGTTTTGCGGAATAAATCCTGTTAAGGTCAGCTACATCGCCATCATAAAAACCTCTGATGAAAAACAGCGAAAAATATGGCTGCAAAAGGTAAAAACATTAGGGATTAAACAAAAATAATAAATATTTTTTGGCTGGTTATACCTATGTTATTAGCTTCAATATTACTCAAGCTGTCTTGTATTAAATAATTTAGTATTTCTACTTTGTAGTCTCTAATTAATGCCACAGAAATATAACTCTTTAAAAAATGATGTGGAATTACTTTGCTTATAATGAAATATGATTGGTTATAATCTGAATGATACTTTTTCTAAAGAAGATAAAAAATACCCAAGCCAGCTAGAGTAATATATTGAATATATAGCTATATGTAAAAATTCAGCAGTAGAAATTCAAGAAAATCAACTGTTATCAGGATTCAACCATACCACTTTCTGAGTTGATTGATGTTCTTTGCCGATAATCTCACGATAGAGATCGGGTCGTCGGGCGTTGATGTACCGATAACCGCCTGCTTGCTTAAGCTTTTCGCGTGTAATTGTTGTGGTTGCAAAACTATCTTCAAATGTTCGGCATTCGGTTAAGATGTCGCCGAATGGATCTAAGATCATAGAGCAACCATTTTTCAACTGATCATCATCCATACCAATCGGATTTGAGAAAACAGCATAGACAGCATTGTCATAAGCTCGTGCCGGTAACCATTTCATCAGCCAGCTACGGCCTTTCATTCCATCAAATTCCAAGCGTAGGGAAGTGGGATCATCTTCACGGTTTTTCCAGAGTTGGGGATCTACAAAACCTGCTCCAGGCCTTGAGGAAGGGGTACACATTGTCACGTGTGGCATAAAAATTATATCAGCTCCCAATAATTTTGTCGCCCGCACATTTTCGATGACATTATTATCATAACAGATTAAAATACCACATTTCCATCCTTTGATTTCAAAAACAGTATATTTTTCTCCTGCTTTTAAATAAGGATTTATAAAGGGATGCAGCTTACGGTGTTTCGCAATCAAACCGTTTTTGTCTACACAGATATAAGGCTTGTATAAATTGTCATTTTCATCTTTTTCAAACAAACCTGCAAGGATGGTAATGTTATATTTGGAAGCTATTTCAATCAGTTTTTGCGTACTTTCTCCGTCTGGAACAAGTTCGGCAATATCAAGCATTTGCTGTTTATCTAAATTTCTTGCAAAGGTATAGCCTGTAATCGAACATTCGTGAAAAGCAATCACTTCTGCACCTTCGGCAGCGGCCTCTTTTGCAAGTCGTTCAATAATAGTCAGATTATAGGTTTTATCCGCACTTTTATGCTCAAATTGTGCAGTTGCAATTTTTAATTTGTCCATATTTTTTAGTTTAATCTATGGACAAAATTAATCCGAAGTCGTTAATTGAAATTGTACAAACCCGACATAAAATCAGGCATTGTCTTTAAATTCCATAAAATTGACAGCTAATTTATTTGTGTTGTTCAGATATTGGGTAGGAGTGATGCCTGTATATTTTTTAAACGACCTAATGAGATGAGACTGATCAAAATATCCCGATTCATAACAAATCGTAGTCAAACTTTTTTCTGGCGGTTTTTTGCGAAGTAACTTCAAAAAAAAGTGAAGTTGAACTATGTTACCAAATTTTTTTGGACTCATTCCTATCTGTTGGGTAAATATCCTTTCGATATGCCTCTCTGTATAACCGCTATACTTGATAAGTTGCTCAACCGTCACTAAACCTTGCTGGTGAGCTACATATTGTAATAGGGAAGGAAGCAAAGTCTGATTGGAAGTTTTGCGTTGAGTCGCTAAATTATAGAAAAAGGTATTTAATGCATTTACTTTTTCTGCCGAATGCTTTAGATGAATGAGCGTGTCATAAAGCGATTCTGCTGACTGCCCAAACACATCTCGTGTAGCAACAATCTGGTCTTTTAGTTCATAAGCTGACAAACCCAGTAACTTATAAAGACCATCGGGTTGAAATACAACAATAATAAACGATGTCTGTTCAATCAAAGCAAGATCCTGAAAATGACTGAGCTGACCATACAAAAAAGAATAGGGTAGATGTTGACTTTGATTGATCGATAAATGACCTCGATTGAGTAGAAATACAATTCCGGTATTGGCATCGGAAAATAAACGCAGTGTTTTATACTGATCACCAACACTTTCCAAAAAAAGATAGTGTTTGATATATGGAGACAATACTTCTGGTGGGAGTATCTGCATAATTTAAATCCGTGAATTACATTTCAAATGTACATATTTCTCATTTCACAATAAATCAATTTTTGAAAAAATAATCGCTAGACTGACTATGAAACATTTACTTGAATAATATTGTCAAATTGAGAAGCAATGAAATTTTAACGTGGAAGTTTTTATCTTTGCTATATTATGCACAATCAGCTGATCCAACTTATTTCAAAAAGCGTAAAACTTTCAGATTCTGAAAAGGATTTGTGCACTCAATATTTCGAACCTGTACTATATCCAAAAAACAGAATAATTGAAGAAGAAGGAAAAGTGCCGCAATACTTGTATTTTGTGGTTTCCGGGTTTGTCCGGTTGTTTCATTACAATGATAAAGGGGACGAAGTGACCACACACATCAATTGTCCTCCCGGCTTTATTACCTCTTATACCGACTTTGCGAGTCAGAATAAATCTGATGAAAATCTGGAATGTATTACAGGATGTGAGCTTCTACGCATTTCAAAGTCTGATCTCGATTTGCTTATTCAAGAAAGTTCTGCGTTTAAAGATTTCAGTTTTTTAGTATTCCAGCAATCGTTATCCTACAATGAAAAACGTGCGAAGGAACTGGCAACACTTACAGCTGAACAACTTTATTTAAAGCTGATAACAGAACATCCTGAACTGCTGCAAAATGTTCCTATGCAGTATATTGCTTCTTTTCTTGGGATGAATCCTAAAAGTTTAAGCCGTATCCGAAAACAGATCATTAAGTAACATTTGTGAAGTGGTTTTGAATGAGCAAGGTTGAACTTTGCATCATCATTTAAAATCAAAAGATATGACAAACGAAAACTTAGTATTGGTGTCTGGTGCGAACGGACATTTAGGCAACAATCTGGTAAGATTATTAATTAAAAAAGGATTTCAGGTTCGTGCATCTGTTCGTAACATCAAAAATAAAGACTGTTTCAAGGATTTGGATTGTGAAGTAGTTCAGGCCGATATTACCGATAAAGTTTCATTTATCAAGGCTCTTCAGGGTGTTCACACATTTTATGCTGTAGGAGCTTCATTTAAATTATGGGCAAAAGATCCTAAAAAGGAAATTTACGACGTAAATATGAACGGAACCCGTAATACGATTGAAGCCGCCGCTGAAGCTGGTGTAAAAAGAATCGTGTATGTAAGTTCCATTGCTGCTTTAGACTATACCAATCTTCCTACTAAAGAGAGCAATGGATATAATCCCGACCGCAGAGATATGTATTATAATTCTAAAAATGATGGTGAAAAACTGGCTTTTCAACTTGCCAAAGAATTAGGGATCGAACTCGTATCTGTAATGCCGGGAGCAATGATAGGCAGCGAAGCTTTTCTTCCTTTGAATGTCTCTTATGGTGTTTTGATGCTAATTTTAAACAAACAAATTCCGATGGATACCAAAATAACGCTGAATTGGGTGGATGTAAAAGACGTCGCCGAAGGTTGTTATCTTGCATCGCAAAAAGGGCGTTCCGGTGAACGTTATATCTTGGCCAACGAAAAATGTATGACCATTACAGATACAACCAAACTGGCTCAAAAACTTTATCCGGAACTGAAGATCAAAGTACCCGGTTCTGTTCCCAAATTTGTGCTATATGCCATTGCCGGGATTATGGAATTTTCAGCCAAAATAAGTGGGAAACCTCCTGTATTAACAACAAAAGACATTGCAATGTTTTCAGGATTGCAACAGAATTTTGATATTTCAAAATCCCGAAACGAGTTGGGCTTTAATCCAAAAAATCCCGAACAAGCCGTAAAAGAAGCTTTGTCTTATCTTATGGAACGTGAGAGTTTGTTATAAATGATTTTATTTTTAAGGGTTTATCGCTGCAGAATAATTGATAATAAGTTTATTTAGTAAATTTTAAAAAAGTAAAACTACTGAGAGATATAAAGATTAATCTTTGCTAAATATTTGAATTACTTATTATTGCAGTCAGAAAAACAATTGAGTTCAATGGAATACAAAAAACACAAACCTAATAAAGAATTAGAACCCTTTATCCATTTTTATTGGGAATTAAAAGGTGATAAATTTGAAGAACAATGGGAACGTGTTTTTCCAGATGGTTGTGCGGGAATATTTATGAATTTGGGAAGTACTTGTTTAACAGACGATGGTTCTACTTCTATTAAGTTTGGAAAAACTTATGTAGTAGGTGCAATGAATTCATTTAAAGACAGCCTTATTGACAACGATACACATTTAGTTGGTGTTTGTCTAAACCAGCAACTTTTGCGAATTTTTATACTTATGCTTCACAAGATGATTTAACTAATGAAACTATTGAATTCGAAAAATCCAATTCATTTGATATTGATAAAGCATTAAAAAATCAATTCAACTATTTTGACCAGTTCTTTTCAGGAAGAATAAAGAGCAGAAATAATCAATTACAATCGGTTATCAATTATATCCATTCAGAAAATGGACAAATTAGCGTTTACGAACTATCCAAACGAAATTTTACAACAGTAAGACAATTGGAGAGAAACTTCAAAAAGCTTATTGGATTATCGCCTAAAGAATATTCAAATATTATTCGCTTCCAGAATGCTTTGAGCATAATCAAAAATTCTCATAGAGATCGGAGCTTATTGGATATTGCATTTGAGTGTGGTTATTATGATCATTCGCATCTGACTAATGAATTTAAGCGAAATACCGGACTTTCACCCTCGAATCTTTAAATTGTCGCATTTTTACAAAGTACGAGAAGCTATTGAAAAATAAATTTGCAGAAACATTAAAATTCAGAACAGATGCGAAATATATCACTTTTTATTGCGATGAGCTTAGATGGTTACATTGCACAGCCAAATAATGATCTTAGCTTCTTAAAAATTGTAGAAAAAGAAGGAGAAGATTATGGTTATGCCGACTTTATTGCCAACATTGATACCATAATTATTGGTAGAAAAACCTATGATTATGTACTTAAAGAAATTGGCTTATCTCACTACGATAACGGACAACGAGATGTTTACGTTATCACAAGAACCGAAAGACCAAAAGTTGACAGAACAACTTTCTATACAGGAGAAATAACAGAATTAGTTAAACATTTAAGGTCTGAAAAAGGAAAGAATATTTATTGTGACGGCGGAGCTGAAGTCATAAATGAACTATTAAAACATAATTTGATAGATGAGTTTATAATTTCGGTTATCCCAGTTTTATTAGGTAATGGGACAAGACTTTTTAAAGAGGGAAGACCTGAACAAGAGCTTGAGTTTATCGAAGTCAAAACATTTGAAACAGGATTGACCCAACTGCATTACCGACAGAAAAAATAAACAACAAATCACCAAAGATTATTATATTAGCTTTAAAATCAACAACGTGAAAAATATTCTTATCGGTGCACTAATCTTAACTTTTACTTTAAGCTATTCTCAGATAAAAAAAGTGGAAGAAGTTATTGATTCTTCTGTGAATAAAGATAATTTCAACGGCGCTGTATTATTGGCTCAAAACGGAAAAACCGAACTGCTTTCATACAAAGGTTTTGCTGACAGACATTATAATATTAATTTTTCCGACGATACCAGATTTCATATTTTTTCTCTTACTAAAACGTTTACAGCTGTTCTCATAATGCAGTTATACGAAAAAGGCAAGATAGATTTAGACGCCACAATTTCAACTTATTACCCTGAATACAAAGGAGAAGCAGCACAAAAAGCAACTATCAAAAATTTGTTAACATACAGTAGTGGCAGAGAAAATAAAGACATTAGTACACCAGAATTGATTCATCAGGCATACGACAACACAATCTGGAATCTGGATGATTTTATAAACACTTATTTATCTGAAAAATTGATTGATAAACCTGGAACAAAGTTTAGTTACAACAATGGCGACTATATTTTGTTAGGAAAAATTATTGAAAAAATTTATAAAAAATCTTTTGAGGAAGTTTTGAAAGAACAAATTTTGATTCCTTTAAAAATGCAAAATACAGGGATGCTTCATCACAATGATATTGTTAAAAACATTGACGATGGTTATTCTGCAGACGAATCTGATCCTTTTCTACTTCACACTCCCACAAATACTTATGTTGATAATTTTTATTCAGCCGGAGCTATGTATTCTACACCAAAAGAAATGTTAATTTTTGATCAGGCGATTTTTGATAATATTTTATTAAAAAAATCAACTTTAGATTTAATGTTAACTCCATTCAAAAATCTTGAAGATACTGCTTTGGGGTTTTGGGTCTATCCTAAAAGCTTTGGAAAAATGAGCACTTTGTTTGTAGAACGACAAGGTGAAGGATATGGGCACAGTGCCAATTGGATACATTTGCCTGAAAAAAAACTCACGCTTATTATTCTATCCAATACAAAAGATATTAAATACCTTAATAAAATGAGAGAAAGATTAATCTCAGCATATTATGGGCAGTAAGATGACTTTTAAAAATTAAAAAGGTTATATTTTTAAGGCAAAATTTATGTACGTCTTTGAGTTATATTTCACTCCTCACAAAATTAACTTTAATGATAAGATGAAATTTTAGCAAGTACCTGATCTCTACGATTCGATTGTGGAAGATGAAAAACCTTTGTAATTATTTAAGAAAATTCAGATTTAGATTATAAATATTTAAATATCAGATGTTATTATTTTTTTTGAATAAATTTTTTAAATTCCAGACTTAGCAAATGAACGGCATTTTCAATTTCTTTCTCATTCATAGAAGCAAAACCAAAACGAAACGCATTTTGATCTAAACTTATTGTTTTTATTTTTAATCCTTTCATAAGCTTTAGCTGACTTATTGGATATTCCGGAAGTAGCTTTATCCAAATTGCCATACCTCCTGTAGGTAAATGATAGGATACATATGGACTCAGTTCTTTTTTTAGCAGGAAATCCAAATAATCCCGGCGGTGTTGGTAAGCTTTTTTTGCCTTTTTAAGATGTCTTTTTAGTTCACCTTCTTTTATCATCATTGCTAACGCATTTTGCATATATCCGTCACCACCTGCATCTATAGAATTACGCAGAGCAACACTTTGAGTAATGAAATTTTTGGGAGCCACCATAAAACCAATCCGGATAGAAGGGTCAAGCATTTTGGAAAATGAACCTATATAAATAATGTTACCACTGTGTAATGCGCTTGCTAACGGAAGATAAGGAGATGAGCTGTAATGATAATCATAGTCGTAATCATCTTCTATAATAGTGAAGGAAAACTCTTGGGAAAGTTCCAACAATTTCATTCGTCTCTCAACACTTAGTGTTACAGTTGTTGGATAATGATGATGTGGAATCACATATACAGCGTTAATTTTTTGACTATTGCATAATTGTTTGATAGCATTTACATCTATACCTTCATCATCTACATTGACCTCAATGATTTTTGCTCCTGTTTCTTTAAATGCGCTATTTGCAGTAGGATAGTTAGGTCGTCCAACGATGATAACTGCATCTTTATCTAATATCAGTTGTGAAGAGAGGTAGATGCTCATCTGTGCACCGTGCGTGATTATAATATTTTCTGATGTTATATTCAATCCTCTTGTCTCTGACAAATATCTCACAAGTTGCTCTCTAAGTTCCAAAGCACCCTGAATAGAATTGCTACGCGCATTTCTGATCGCTTGTTTGCGTAAAGTCAGAGAACGATAGGTTTTCAGAAGATTGTCGATTGGGGATAGTCTTACATCAGGGTATCCATCATCAATAACAATATCTGATGCTGAAATTATATTGTTTATTTCGCTCTTTTCTTCAATAATTCTCAATGGTAGGCTAAACTTATTTTCATAAGAAGCAGATGGGTTTGACTGACTCCAATTACGAGGTTTCAATGAAGGAATATTCGTAGATATTGCAACATACTTTCTTGGAACAATAATTATCCAGTCTTGTGCATATAATTCATCATAAGCAGCAATTACAGTTTTCCGGTGAACGCCCAAAATTTTTGCCAGTTCCCGGCTTCCTGGCAAATGAGTTCCGGCTTTTAAAATTCCATTTCTAATCGCATTGGTAATACACACAGCGATTTGTCTATAAATTGGGATTTTCAGGTTTTTATCAATAATTACAATTCGGTCAAAAGGAATCATCTGGACTACTGTGTATATTAAAACTGGATCGTAAAGGTAGTCCTTTTGTAATATAAATTTGCTGTAATAAACAAAACCGAATAAAAATGAATTTTACAATTAAAAAAGCAAATCTCGAAAATTTGGATGCAGCTGCAGAACTCTTCAATCTTTATCGAATTTTTTATCGACAGCCTGATGATTATGAAAAATGCAAAAATTTTATCAAGGAAAGGCTCGACAACGACCAGTCTAATATATTTCTCATCTACCAAAATGATAAAGCTGTCGGATTTGTACAGTTATACAAATTGTATCATTATGTTAAGCTGGCAAAGCAGTGGCTTTTGAGTGATCTGTTTGTACATCCTGATTACAGAGGGAAAGGATTTTCAGTGGCTCTGATAGAACGTGCAAAACAATGGTGTGATGAAACAGAAGCCTGTGGATTAATGCTTGAAACCGAAAAAACAAATGATATCGGAAATAAGCTATATCCTCGTTGTGGATTTGAGTATGATGGCTTGCATAACTATTACTACTGGTGGAAATAAATAAGATTACTAAAATATCATGTTGTAATTGATATTCTAAAATTAAAAATAATGAATTTATCTAATCTTGTTATTAACGACAAAGAAGTAATTGTCTTAGATGATGTATTGCTGACAGAAGAAATAAGAAGTGAATTGTCACAACTCATTAAAGAGCATATTCATATTGAAGAGTTAAGTCAATATGGATTGCCTGTTAACAACAAAGTTTTACTGTACGGCAGTTCGGGCTGCGGCAAGACTATGACAGCAAAAGCTTTGGCAAACGTATTAAATAAAAACATCATTATTCTTAATTTGAGCAATATCGTTTGCTCCCGCATTGGGGAAACTTCACAGAACATTAAGCAGATATTTGATAAAGCAGGCAGGGAAAAAGCAGTTTTGTTTTTGGACGAGTTTGATCAGATTGGAAAGGCGAGAGGTAAAGATGATAAGGACGTAGGGGAAATAAGAAGACTGGTCAATACTCTGATTCAGCTCATAGATTATTATCCTGATAAAGCCCTTTTGGTATGTGCGACAAACCACGCTGAGATTATAGACGGTGCATTGCTGAGACGTTTTCAGCTTAGGATAAATTTCGAGATGCCGGATGCTAAGTTGTTAGATAAATATTATGACAGGCTGCTTTCTGCTTTTCCAATTGAATTTCACACAATTGAACGTCAATATGATCTATCATTTGCTGAAGCTAAGGATTACGTTTTTACTTTGATGAAATCTATATTAATAAAACAGTTTGAAAAAAGAAAGTAAGAGGATTATGAATAGCCAAATTTTGCAAAACCTCCTTAAGATTGAGCAAAGGATTAGAAGTGCATGCGAAAAAAGCAATAGAGATCCAGCTGATGTCAAATTACTGCTGGCAACAAAAACCGTATCCGCTGAACATATTGAAATTGCACTGAATGCCGGACATATATTGATTGCAGAAAATAAGGTTCAGGAATTAAAAGAAAAGCACGAAAAATTAAAAAACATTCCTCATATCAATCATTTTATCGGCCACTTGCAGACTAATAAAATAAAAGATCTTTTAAAGTATAATGTCACCTGTGTCCAATCTCTTGACCGCCTGAATCTGGCAGAAAAGTTACATCAGCGCCTTGAGATGGAAGGAAAAGTATTGGAGGTTTTGATACAGGTGAATACTTCGTTTGAAAACAGCAAATTTGGTGTGAGTCCTGAAGGTGCAATTGAATTGGTAAAGCAAGTTGCTCAATTGGAGACTTTAAAAATAAAAGGTTTAATGACCATAGGACAATTAAGTGCAGACAATGAAAAAGTAAGAAGATGTTTTCAGTTATTAAGAGATATTCAAAAAAACATAGAAGCCCAACAAATTCCTAACGTACAAATGACAGAATTATCGATGGGAATGAGTGGAGACTTGGAAACAGCTATCGAAGAAGGCTCAACTATTGTACGGGTTGGAACATCGATATTTGGGAAGAGAGCAACACCTGATGGTCTCTATTGGAATGAAGGTAATTCTTAATTCTGATAAAATTTCAATTTTTTATCTTTAATAACCATTATTAATGACATTTTATTACCTGTTGTTTATTCTTTCGGAAATTATGATGTGTAGTTTTGTATTACAGAGATTTAAAATATGGCAATCATTAATGATTTTTGGAAAGATTAATAAAAGAAGGTAAAGTAACCTATAAAATAACCTATGGATTAGCTAATCTTGAAAGCAAAACTCCAATAACAGATTCTACAGCTTTTAATATTATAGCATTAGTTTCTAGTTTACCACTGCCGAGTAGGAAGGCAAATTTTCATTAGATGAAGATATCCGAAAATACCTGCCTGAACTTCGAAATCTTCCATATAAAATTATAATTCGGTAATTAGCTAATCATACCCACGGATTACCGAATTTCAGTGATATTAAGAAACTCCAAAGTTTTGGAGATGAATTTAAAGTAAGCAACACAAACTCTTTTAGGAATTAAAAGTATAAATTTTATTCCTGGAGAGTAGTATGAATATAATAATATAAGTTTTACGTTGCTTGCTGAGATTCTTCACAGGATTTACAAAAAAGAGTTTAGCCAAATAGCATAGGAATACATTTTGACCCTTTACTTATGGAAAATACCGCAGCAATAGATGATCCTGAACCATTTTAATCCTCCCAAGACGGATATCTTATTTTTAAATAAATGGGTTGGATTCTATAGAAATGAAGAATTCAATACAATGTATCAGTTACTCATTGAGAGCAATAAGTTGATAGCAAGACACCCTTTAAATAGAGATATTGAATTATATCCTTTAAATCTCGGAAGTTTCTACTCAACCACAGAATATTTCGGGCAACTGGATTTTAAGTATGATAAAAATAAAGAGATATCCGAATTTATATATTAGGAGCCAATCTTTTGAATATTATTTTTAAAAGACAAAGCAATTGAAATAGAGATAAATTTTATAATTTCTAAATTAAGAGTCTATCTAAGATTAAGATAGACTCTTAATTGTATATTTCTTTACAGGCATTACCTTATCCCTACATGTAATTTATATCAATATGGATAAATTCTAAAGGAATACAAAATATGTTTAATTAAAAAACTGATTTGTTGTAAAGATCCAAATTATTTCCAAGAGTACATTGCAGCTGTTATTAAAAGCAATGTCTATAATCGGATAGCTTATGTTGAATAAAATTAAAAATTGCCAATTTTTTAGTTATTAAACTACAAAGTTGAAAACATCAAACAAAATTTGGTAAAATATTAAGTGTTAAAATTACATTTTTTACTGCTTTTTGTCAGTTGTTTGAAATTATTTTAAAAAAAAATGTAATTATTTTAATTATTTCTTATCATAATTTATCTTAAATTTTTGAATATTGAATTAAGCTAAATTGATATTTTAATTGTTTGTTTATTAGCATTTTTAAAAAATATATCATTAAAATTACGATAAGCTTATCATATAATTGGAACAAATGTTATCATAAAAATTAGATATGTAAAGTGCTGATATATAGTAAGTAGTTGAAAATTTATTTTTTTATATCAATTGTATTTTTATATTTGTGATGTTACGTAAATGTTAACAGGCAAATGAATCCAAATTTTATTCATACTTATTTATCTGTAGACTGTGTAGTCTTTGGTTTTGATCTTGAGAATAAGCTTAATATTCTCTTGGTGCAACGCCACGTAGAAGATATTCCTGTTGAACAACAGAAAAAATTGCCGGGCAGCCTTATCTTTAGTAATGAGGATGTGGATGATGCGGCAAACCGGGTTCTATTGGAACTGACTGGTATTAAAAAAATGGTTCTGAAGCAGTTCAAATGTTTTGCAGATCCCAACCGTGCGAGCAATCAAAATGATATCAGATGGATGGGAGAAGAGTATAAGCATAATATAGACAGAATCATTACTGTAGCTTATCTTTCTTTATGTCGCATTGACCATAAAATCAACAGTACAAAATACGATACGGTAGACTGGCACCCGATAGACAAAGTTCCGAAACTGCCATTTGATCATAACAAAATTATAGACGAATCTTTAATAGAAATACGAAAGTGGATTGATTCTGACTTCTCTATCATTTTCGTGCTATTACCAAAAAAGTTTACCATTAGGCAATTATATCAGCTCTATTGTGCGTTAAGCGAAAAGAAAATTGATATCAAAAACTTTCATAAAAAGATTTCGTCATTTAATTATATCATTCCTCTTGATGAAATTGAAACCAACGTTTCGCACCGGGCAGCAAGATATTACAAGTTCGATCCGAAAATGTACAAGAAAACTCAAAATAAATTAATAAAATAAAATAAGCCTCAAAATAAAATGTATTTATTAGGATTCGATATCGGCAGTTCATCTGTAAAAGTTTGTCTTATAGAGGCATCTAGCGGCAAGGTTGTGGCTTCTGATTTTTCTCCGAAAAAAGAGATGAAAATCATTGCGGAACAGCCAGGATGGGCAGAGCAGAATCCTTCCGATTGGTGGACTAATCTGAAATTGGCGCATCAATCTGTGATGTCTCACGCCAATGTAGATGCGGAAGATATCAAAGGAATCGGGATTACCTGGCAGATGCACGGATTAATATTGGTAGATAAAAATCAGAATGTTCTTCGTCCGTCGATCATTTGGTGTGACAGCCGCGCTGTTCCTTACGGTGAAAAAGCTTTTAAAGAAATAGGAGAAGAAAAATGTCTGTCTCATCTTTTGAATTCGCCTGGGAATTTCACTGCTTCCAAACTAGCTTGGGTTAAGGAAAATGAACCAGAGATCTTTGATAAGATTGATAAAATAATGTTGCCCGGAGATTACATCGCAATGAAACTTTCTGGTGAAATTGGAATTACGGTAGAAGGACTTTCCGAAGGTATTTTCTGGGATTTTAAAAACCACTGTATCTCAGAAGATGTGATTAATTATTACGGAATTCCGAAAAGTTTCTTTCCTGATATTGTTCCAACATTTGGGATTCAGTCTACTGTTTCCGCTTCTGCAGCAGAGGAATTGGGATTGAAAGAAGGAACACCTATTTCATACAGAGCTGGCGACCAACCGAATAATGCATTGTCCCTCAATGTCTTCAATCCGGGAGAAATTGCCTCTACAGCAGGAACATCAGGTGTTGTTTATGGCGTTTTGGATCAGTTGGATTATGATAAATTATCAAGAGTTAATACGTTTGCACACGTGAATCATACCGAAGAGCAAATGAGATTGGGCGTTTTACTTTGCATCAACGGAACTGGAATTCTTAATTCTTGGTTGAAGCACAACTTCGCAACATCTTTATCATCTTATGGTGATATGAATGAGCTGGCGTCGCTTTCTCCGATTGGTTCTAAAGGTTTGAGCATTATTCCATTTGGAAATGGTGCAGAAAGAGTTTTAGAAAATAAAGATACAAGATGTTCCATCCACGGAATTAATTTTAATATTCATTCAAAAGGCGATGTTCTCCGCGCTGCACAGGAAGCCATCGTTTTTTCTTATGAATACGGGATGAACATTATGAGAGATATGGGAATGGACATCAATGTCATCCGCGCCGGGAATGCCAATATGTTCTTAAGTTCCATTTTCCGTCAGTCATTGGCAAGTGTGAGCAATGCAACAATTGAACTGTTTGATACAGATGGAGCAGTAGGAGCCGCAAGAGCCGCAGGAATGGGAATCGGTTTTTATGCAGATTCCAAAGAAGCATTTTCTTCATTAGAAAAAATAGCTGTAATAGAGCCTGAATCCGAGAAAAGAGAACAATACTTAGAAGCCTACGAGAGGTGGCAGGATCATCTCAAAGAAATAATTTAATCCAAAAAAACATACCGAATTTACATTCACTTGCTGACTCAAAAAGTCAGTAGGGAAGGAATTCTACAATCAAAATTAAAGTCAATAATTAAAAATAAATTAAATAAATATGAACATTTCAAAAGAAACTAAAGCGTTTTTCCCAGGAGTAGATCAAATCAGATTTGAAGGTAGAGAGAGTAGAAATCCTTTGGCGTTTCGCTATTATGATGCAGACCAGGTTGTGATGGGAAAACCGATGAAAGAATGGATGCGTTTTGCAATGGCTTGGTGGCACACACTATGTGCAGATGGCAGCGATCCTTTCGGAGGACCTACGATTCATCACCCTTGGAGCCAGGGAACTGATGCAGTCTCCAGAGCCAAATACAAAATGGACGCTGGATTTGAGTTTATGCAAAAAATGGGATTTGGTTATTACTGTTTCCACGATATCGATTTGGTAGATCCTGCTGACAACTGGAGAGATTATGAAAAAAATCTTCAAGCAGTTGTTGATTACGCTAAAGAAAAACAATCAGAAACAGGTATCAAATTGCTTTGGGGAACAGCTAACGTTTTCACGCACGAAAGATATATGAACGGCGCTTCTACCAATCCAAACTTTGACGTTGTAGCTTGTGCAGGAACTCAGGTAAAGAATTCTATTGACGCAACCATCGCACTTGGAGGCGAAAATTACGTTTTTTGGGGTGGAAGAGAAGGTTATATGAGCCTTCTGAACACCGATATGAAACGTGAAAAAGAACACCTTGCCCGTTTCCTTACTATGTCTCGTGACTATGCAAGAAGCCAAGGTTTTCAAGGAACTTTCCTTATCGAGCCAAAACCAATGGAACCTACAAAGCACCAATACGATTACGATGCAGAAACCGTAATTGGATTCCTGAAAAACCACGGCTTGGAAAAAGATTTCAAATTAAACCTTGAAGTGAACCACGCAACTTTAGCAGGACACACTTTCGAGCACGAGCTTCAGGCTGCTGTAGATGCAGGAATGTTGGGAAGTATCGATGCCAACAGAGGAGATTACCAAAACGGATGGGATACAGACCAGTTTCCAATCGATTATTTTGAACTAGCTCAAGCTTGGTTGGTGATTCTTCCAAGTGGAGGTTTAGGTTCAGGAGGTGTCAACTTTGATGCGAAAATTCGTCGTAATTCTGTAGATGCAGATGATCTTTTTATCGCTCACGTTGCAGGTATGGATGCTTTTGCAAAAGGACTTTTGGTAGCGGCAGATATCCTTGAGAATTCGGATTACAACAAATTGAGAACAGAGAGATATTCATCATTTGATAACGGCAATGGGAAAGCATTTGAAGAAGGCAGACTGACTTTGCAGGATCTTCAGAAAATTGCCCACGAATCCGGAGAGCCTATGCCAAAAAGTGGTAAACAGGAACTTTTCGAGGCTATCGTGAATATGTATATCTAAAAATATATAAGAAAGTTCATCCAATCTCAACTGCGAGACTCAAAAACTTTCTTATCAAACTAACAAATTAAACATAATAATTATGAATCTATTTCATTTAAGTAAAACCAATAGAGCGGCATTATTTTTTGCTATGACTCTATTACCGTCAGGTCTGGCTTACTCGCAGAGTAAAAAAGATACTGTACAAAAAGAAAAGCAGATTGAGGAGGTTGTTGTTATTGGATATGGAACTCAGAGAAAGGAATCAGTAACAGGGTCTGTTGCTACGGTGAAGGGAGATGCGTTAAGAGAGGTGCCATCAGCGAATATCACACAAGCTTTGCAGGGTAGAACTGCGGGGGTCGAGATTTCTCAAACCTCTTCAAAACCTGGTGCCGCTAGCCAAATTAGAATTCGAGGAGTTCGATCTTTAACAGGAACCAATGATCCGTTGATTGTTTTGGATGGTATCCCTTTCGTAGGATCATTAGCAGACATTAGTTCTAATGATATTAAAAGTGTGGATATCTTAAAAGACGCATCTGCAACAGCTATTTATGGATCCAGAGGTGCAAATGGTGTTGTTTTGGTAACAACAAACAGAGGTGCAAAAGGTCAAAAGCCAAGATTCAATTACAATTCCTTTACCGGTGTTCAGACTTTATTTTCAAAATTTCCTGTGATGGATGGTCCTAAATTAGCTAAACTTCGATCTGATGCCGGAAATATTTACGGATTGGGAAAAGATGAAACTTTAGATACCAATACAGATTGGCAAAAATTGTATTATAAGCCAGCAATGATTACGAGTCATGATGTCGGTGTTTCAGGAGGAACAGATGGAGGCAATTATAACGTTGGATTGTCTTATTTTAAACAGGATGCTTTAATCCCATTACAAAGTTATGAAAGACTTGCACTAAGAATAGGCTTGGATCAGCAAGTAGGAAAAAATTTCAAATTCGGATTTACGACCAATACCAATTTTACTGTATCTGAAGGTAACGGTGTTGCAGGAGCTCCAACATTAGGATTGTCTCCTTTGGCTAATCCGTATAATCCAGATGGTAGTATTAAGAGAACCATTAGTACAGCATCCAATGTTGACCAATCATGGGTTTATATCAGAAAAACAATTCAGGATTTGGGCGAAAAGTATGTTGATGAAAGTAAAGGTCTTTCTTCATTTAATAATATATATGGAGAAGTAAACTTGCCCATCCCTGGTTTGAAATATAGATTAAATGTAGGCTTGGATTATCTTACTTCCAATAGCGGAAATTATACAGGAGTAGGTGTATTTAATGTGAATGCAGCAGCACCTTCTAGTGCAGGACGTGGAAACAGCCAAACATACCATTGGGTGCTAGAAAACTTATTGACATACGATAGAACATTTGGAAAACACAAAATTAATGCTGTAGGATTGTATTCTGCAGAAGGAAATAGAATTGTTAGTTCTTATATGAGTGCCAAAAATGTTCCGTCTGATTTTTTCCAATATTACAATCTGGGACAATCTCCACAGGCTGATATATCTGTAAGACCTGAAGATCAGTTTTATCAACAGAGAGGACTTTTATCTTATATGGGGCGAGCTATGTACACATTTGATAATAAATATATGATAACGGCTACAATCCGTGGTGATGGTTCGTCTGTGTTAGCAGAAGGTAACAAATGGCACACTTATCCAGCAATCTCATTGGGATGGAATGTTGCTAATGAATCATTCATGCAAAATATCAAAGCAATCAACCAGTTTAAATTATGATATGGATGGGGACAGACATCTAACCAAGCGGTTAATCCTTATACAACTATGGGATCTCTGCAGGTAACACCTTATAATTTTGGTGCTGCAAATGCAACAGGCGTGTATATCTTAACCGCACCTAATGCTGAACTAGGTTGGGAATATTCTAAAACTAATAACTTTGGAGTTGACTTTGGATTGTTTAATAATAGAATTACTGGAACCGTAGAATATTATAAAACCAATACGGAAAAAGTTTTGTCTGGAACAATTCTGCCCCCATCAGGTGGTATTGGAAGTGTAACCAAAAATATCGGTGAAATAGAAAATAAAGGTTGGGAGGTTTCTCTTAACGGTACCATCATAGATAACCCGGATGGTTTTAGCTGGGATGCAGGTGTAAACTGGTATGCTAATAGAAATCAGATTTTAGCTTTATCTTCCGGAACAACAAGAGATGAGATCAATAACTGGTTTGTAGGACATAATATCAATGCAATCTATGATTATCAAAATATAGGTCTTTGGCAGCAGGGTGATCCTTATCTTAATACATTAGAACCGGGAGGCAATGTAGGTATGATTAAAGTACTTTATACAGGTGGTTACAATGCAGATGGTACACCGGTAAGAGCAATTGGTACTGCCGATAGACAAATTATAGATACAGCTCCGGACTGGCAGGGTGGTTTTAATATGAGATTTGCTTACAAAAATTTTGAATTGAGCACAGTTGGAGCTTTTCAGCACGGTGGGGTTTTGATCAGTTCTATTTATGGTTCATCAGGTTATCTTAATAGATTGACAGGAAGAGGTAACAACGTAGATGTAGATTATTGGACAGCTGAAAATCCTAATGTAAGATATCCAAAACCGGGAGGGATGATGAGTGGAGATAATCCAAAATATGGTTCTACACTTGCATACTTCGATGGATCATATCTTAAACTTAGAACAATAACATTAGGCTATAATGTTAAGAAAGAGTTTCTTGATGATTTAAAATTGAATAGTCTTAGAATTTACTTTACAGTAACTAATCCTGTTGTGCTATTCTCTCCTTATCACAAAGAATCGGGGATGGATCCTGAACCAAATTCTTATGGTAACCAAAATCAGGCGGTTAATAGTAGTCTTCCTTACAATAGCCGTCAATTAATTATTGGAACTAATAATCCATCTACTCGCAATTATTTAATGGGAATCAATTTATCTTTTTAATAACAGAATCATGATAAAGTTTAATAAAAAAATAGTTTTAGGGGCATTCTTCTTTTCACTATGTTTGAACAGTTGTAATGAGATTTTGGATGAGCAACCGAGATCTAACTATACGGTTGATTATTTCAACACTGCTGATGGTGTTAACGCAGGTGTCACATCTTTGTATAGAAGTTTAAGATTACTCTATGGTAACGGATATTTTATGAGTAATTGTCAAAACGGAACAGATGAGTCCACGTGGGCACAAAGTGCTGATGGAAACTTCAAAGAGTTGGATATGTCTGGTCAAGGTAATATCAATTCTGCTACATTTCCTACAAGTATGGTCTGGGGATCAGTGTTTCCTTATATTAATACTGCAAACGGAATTATAGAACGAGGACCTAAATTTAATGTAGCAGAATCTTTAGTATCTGAAGCTAGATTCTTTAGAGCTTTTAATTATTTTTTGCTAGTACAGACTTATGGCGGTGTTCCTTTGGATCTAGGTGCGGGAGAATTGGCTCTTAATACAAATGCGGTGACTACTTCTAAAAGAAATACAGTTCCGGAAGTTTACACCAGAGCAATTTTTTCAGACCTTAAGAAAGCAATAGAAAATTTACCTGCGTCGCCTAGAGTGACCGGTGGTGTGACAAAAAATGTAGCGAGATTATTCTTGGCGAAAGCCTATCTTACATATGGATGGTGGCTACAAAACCCTAACAACATTCCTACTTATCCAGAGACTCCGAGAACTGATCCTGATGGCCATAATGCTGAATGGTATTTCCAACAAGCATACGATACAGCTATGACAGGAATCAATAATCCTGGATCATATTCGCTTCAGCCAACATTTTATGATGTGAATGTTGGGTCAAACGATAGAAATAGTGAGTGTATGTTGTATGCTGATCATACACAAGCAAGTGCTTTTTATAACGAGTCTGATCCTGTAGGTTTTGGCTCAGGATGGGCACCTGACAATTTTGCTGCCTGGATGCAGACTTGGAACTATACTAATCTAAAAAGTAGTAGTTCTGCAACTAGCTGGGTTGACGTAAGTTCAGTACAGCGTGCTGCAACACAACCATTAGGTCGTCCTTGGGCTCGTATGTGTCCTACAATTGGTGTAATCAAAAATACATTCCAGGATAAAACAACAGACTCTAGATATGACGGTACCTTTGTGAGTGCATATAGAGGAAACTGGGATAAAGCTGGTATAACTAATTCGGTGCTTTACAACGCAAATAATTTGCCAGTACCAACTGGAGGCGTAATACTTAGTTTTTTAAATGATGATACTCAGACTCCTTCCTATCCATCAGCCGCAGGACAAAATGGTGTTGGAGCAGGAACATTACCAGGAAGAGCAGACTGGGTTGTTGCACCAAACGGAATCAGTAGAATTGTATATCCAGGACTTTGGAAAATCGGAACTTACCGAACAGATGATCCTAATGGATTAGGCTATCCGAATGCTGGTCTTACTCGTCCATTTAACGTAGCAAAATTTTCAGAATTTTATTTCATTGCTGCTGAAGCCGCTGTAAAAGGTGCTTCTGGTAGTAAGTCTGCAAGAGATCTGATCAATGTTATCCGTGCAAGAGCAGGGAAATGGAAATTCAATAATGCACAGAATGCGGCTTTCGTGGCTGATAATAGTGCCGCGATGGTTGCCGCTACACCGGCAGCTATCACTATTGATTATATTCTTGCAGAAAGATCAAGAGAGTACTATGGTGAATTCTACAGATGGTACGATCTTGTTCGTACTCAGAAATGGGGAGAATATGCTGCTCAATATCAGATTGGCGGAGTTGCGTACGGAAATCATACACCACAGACTGTTAATCGTACAATTCAGTTGTTCCACTATCTAAGACCTATTCCACAAACACAAATAGATGCAATGAGCGGAGCGTCTGCTGAAGAAAAGGCAAAATACCAGAACCCTGGTTACAATTAATAATTTTCACATTCATATCAATCAAAAACAAAGTAGGTGTAACCTTTACACCTGCTTTGTTTAATAAATAAAACTAAAGAAGAAAATATGGAAAAAACCTGGCGTTGGTTTGGAAAAAACGATAAAATTAAATTACAAACACTTCGACAAATTGGTGTTGAAGGGATTGTTTCCGCACTGCACGATATTCCGAACGGAGAAATCTGGAGTTTTGAAGCTGTAAATGATTATAAAAACTATATAGAAAGTCACGGACTTCGTTGGTCTGTAGTTGAAAGCCTTGCTGTGAGTGAGTCTATCAAATACGGAGGCGAAAATAGAGACCAACTGATAGAAAATTATATCAAAAGTCTTGAAAACCTCGGTAAAGCAGGCGTTACAACGGTTTGTTACAACTTTATGCCAGTTCTTGATTGGGCCAGAACAGACCTCTTCCACGAATGGGAAGACGGTTCATCATCTTTATATTTTGATAAGGCCAAATTTGCCTATTTTGAAATTCATATTCTGAAAAGAAATGGAGCAGAAAAAGATTATACGACTGAAATTCTCCAAAAAGTAGAGGAATTAAAAAATACCCTGACAGAATCTGATAACAATGATTTGATTGATTCAGTTATTGTAAAAACGCAAGGCTTCGTCAATGGAAATATCAAAGAAGGCGATTTAAATCCGGTAAAAAAATTCAATAATTTATTGGCATTGTATGACGGAATTGACAAAAATCAACTTCGTGAAAACTTAAAATATTTCCTCGAAAAAATAATGCCGGTTTGCGAAGAATGGAACATTCAAATGTGTGTCCATCCAGACGATCCACCTTTTGCTCTGCTTGGTTTGCCAAGAATCGTGACCAATGAAGACGACATAGATTGGTTCCTGAACGCAGTCAATAATCCTCACAACGGTTTGACATTCTGCGCGGGTTCTTTGAGCGCCAATCTCCAGAATGATGTTCCTAAATTGGCTCAGAAATATGCCCACAGAACAAAATTTGTCCATTTAAGAAGTACAAATGTCTTTGAAAACGGAGATTTCATCGAGGCGCATCATTTAGGCGGAAGAGGAAAGCTAATTGATGTTATAAAAGTTTTCGAAAAAGAAAATCCAGATTTACCGATGAGAATTGACCACGGAAGGTTGTTGACAGAAGACGTTGACAAAGGGTACAATCCCGGATATTCATTCTTGGGAAGAATGTTAGCTTTAGGTCAAATCGATGGTGTAATGGCGACGGTACAGTCGGAATTGCAAAAATAATTCTGCAGATTCGAGATAAATTTTAAAAGTAAAAATAAAAGAAATGTTTAGCGTAAAAGATAAAGTAGCGGTCATCACCGGCGCTTCCGGTGTTCTGGGCGGAAGCCTGGCGAAGAGTTTCATCGGAGCAGGAGCAAAAATTGTGGCGATTGGCAGAAATCAGGAAACTTTGGACGCCCGAGTTAAAGAACTGACTGATTTGGGTGGTGACGCTTTCGCAGTAGAAGCCAACGTAATGGAAATCGAAAGTCTTGAAAATGCATCAAAAAAAATCCTTGAAAAATACGGTAAAATAGACATTCTACTCAACATTGCCGGAGGAAATATCCCAACGGCAACTTTGTCTCCCGAGCAATCATTTTTCGATATGAATATCAGCGGCTGGGACGAGGTAACGAATCTCAATATCAACGGAACCGTCTATCCAAGCTATGTTTTCGGAAAAGTGATGGCAGAACAAGGAAGCGGAAGTATTGTCAATATTTCATCGATGGCGGCTTATTCTGCTATTACAAGAGTGGCAGGATATTCTGCAGCGAAATCGGCGATTACGAATTTTACCCAATGGTTAGCTTCAGATTTGGCATTGAAATTTGGTGACAAAATTCGTGTAAACGCAGTGGCACCTGGATTTTTCATCGGTGACCAAAACCGCGCAATTTTGTTGAATCCAGATGGTTCTTTGACTGACAGAAGCAAAAAAGTCATAGCCAAAACTCCAATGCAGAGATTCGGTGAAGTGGAAGAATTGAATGGCGCTGTCCAATTTCTCTGTTCAGACGCGGCGAGTTTTATCACAGGCGCATTATTGCCTATTGATGGCGGTTTCAGTGCATTTAGTGGTGTTTAAAGTCTAATATTATTTTCTTTATATAGTAAGCAAGGCCTTTTTTTAATTAATTTTTAAGGTCTTGCTTTTTAAAAATTTTGTTTAGTGGTTTTCAAAAATCAATCGAACAATTTTCATCAAACGAATGATTATCAATTCTTTTTAAGTGTTGAATTAAATTTAATCTGACATAAAGATCCAACTGATAAATTTAAAAATGAACTTCAAGTTTTCCATATTAACCTTCTGCCTTTTCCTCACTGGATTTTCCTGTGCTCAAAAAGGCGGAAAATACAAGCTTTGGTATGACAAGCCTGCTAAACAGTGGGTGGAAGCATTACCCATGGGAAACGGAAGATTGGCAGCGATGGTTTTTGGCGACCCTTCTCAGGAAAAACTTCAGCTGAACGAAGCGACTTTCTGGTCGGGCGGACCGTCGCGAAATGATAATTCCAATGGGCCAAAAGTTTTAGATTCTATCCGTTATTATTTATTTAACAGAAATTACAAAAGAGCGCAAATCCTTGCTGATAAAGGTTTAACCGCTAAAACACTTCACGGTTCGGCATTTCAAAATATCGGTGATTTTACACTTGATTTTAAAAATAATAATGATTTTAAAAATTATTACAGAGAATTAGACATCGAAAAAGCCATCACAACAACGACTTTCTCAGCCAACGGAATCAATTTCAAAAGAGAAGTTTTCGCTTCAATTCCGGATAATGTGATTGTGATTAAATTAAGTTCAGACAAAAAAAATGCACTGAGTTTCTACGCTAATTTCAACAGCGAACTTAGAAAAAACAGCAAAACGATTGATTCCAAAACCTTGCAAATGGACGGTTTGTCTTCAACTTTAGACGGCGTTCAGGGTCAGGTTAAATTTAATGCACTTGCAAAAATCCTCAACAAAGGCGGCAAAACGGAAGTTTCACAAAACGGAATTTCGGTAAGCAACGCCAATGAAGTCACTATTCTCATTTCCATCGCAACTAATTTTACCGATTACAAAACGTTGAACACAGACGAAGTTTTAAAAAGCAAAAAATACATCGAAGCCTCAGAACATAAAAGTTTCAATACTTTACTGAAAAATCATCTGGCTTCGTACCAAAACTATTTCAAAAGAGTTGATTTGGATTTAGGAACTTCCGAAGCTTCAAAAAATCCAACCGACGTTCGAATTAAAAATTTCGCAACCCATTACGACCCGGAACTTGTTTCCTTATATTACCAATTCGGCCGATATCTTTTGATTTCGTCTTCACAACCTGGCGGTCAGCCGGCAAATCTTCAGGGAATCTGGAACAATTCCAACAAACCCGCCTGGGACAGTAAATATACCATCAACATCAACACGGAAATGAATTATTGGCCGGCGGAAAAAACGAATCTTTCCGAGATGCACGAACCGCTGATTCAGATGGTGAAAGATTTAAGCGAATCCGGAAAAGAAACGGCAAAAGTGATGTATAAAAGCCGTGGCTGGGTGGCGCATCACAACACCGATATCTGGAGAATCACGGGCGTTGTAGATTTTGCCAACGCCGGAATGTGGCCAATGGGAGGCGCTTGGCTTTCTCAGCATCTTTGGGAAAAATATCTGTACACAGGCGACAAAAATTATTTGAGGTCGATTTATCCGATTTTAAAATCTGCCACTCAGTTTTATGAAGATTTTTTGGTTGAAGAACCAACGCACAAATGGTTGGTCGTAAGTCCGTCGATGTCTCCCGAAAATATTCCGAACGGACATCAGGGAAGTGCTTTGTCAGCAGGAAATACGATGGATAATCAACTGATGTTCGACCTTTTTACCAAAACAAAAAGAGCAGCTGAAATTCTCAAAATAGATTCAGATAAAATACAAGTTTGGGATAAAATTATTTCAAAATTACCGCCGATGAAAATCGGAAAATACGGACAGTTGCAGGAATGGGCAGAAGATTTGGACAACCCGAAAGACAATCACAGGCACGTTTCGCATCTCTACGGATTGTTTCCGTCCAACCAAATCAATCCTTTCACAACACCCGAATTATTGGATGCTTCCAAAACGGTTTTACTCCATCGTGGTGATGTTTCCACAGGCTGGTCGATGGGCTGGAAAATCAATCTTTGGGCTAAATTGTTAGACGGAAATCACGCCAACAAATTAATCAAAGACCAATTAACTTTGGTAAAAAAAGACGGTTGGGGCAACAAAGGCGGAACATATCCCAATCTTTTCGATGCACATCCACCGTTTCAAATTGACGGAAATTTTGGCTGTACTTCCGGAATTACCGAAATGCTTTTGCAGACTCAAAACGGTTTCATCGACATTCTTCCCGCACTTCCTGACGAATGGAAAAACGGGAAAATCTCAGGCCTTAAAACCTACGGGGACTTTGAAATTAATATAGTCTGGGAAAATAATAAAGCGAAGGAAATCACCATAAAATCCAATTTAGGCGGTAACTGCAGACTCAGAATTCCGAACGAAATGGAATTAAAAGGAAAAACAAAACTCAAAAAAGCAGAAGGCAAAAACCCGAATCCTTTTTTTGAAACACCTGAAATTAAAAAGCCTCTGATTTCCAGTGAAGCTAAATTAAATCCTATGGAAATAAAAGAATCTATAATGTACGATTTCCCAACAGAAGCAGGGAAAACTTATGTTCTAAAAATGAAATAAATAATAATTTGGGCAGCTTTATCCGTCTGTAGTTTATCCTGAACTTGTCGAAGGGCTCCCAATCTTTTTTGCAAACGATTTCAGATTAAAAAGAATTTGAATACAAGCAAAAAAGGATTTTCGCTCAAGCCGGGCTGCTAGAGTTTCAACGGATTAATAAGTTTAAGAATAACAACTCCTTAGGAATAAACTGATAATAGAAAAAAACATAAACGAAAATTGAGCCTCGCAGAGGCGACCTGTTAATAACAAGAACTCCCAGGGTTCAATAATAAAAACAAAAATTAAAAATTATATATGAAAAAGATAACAATGACCCCGAGTTTCCTCAGGAACAGAGCCAGCATTTTTATTACCACAGCTTTACTGTCGGTGACCAGCATTTCCGCGCAGACATTCACCGATTTTCAATATAAAGGAAATGATAAAATATACAACAATAATCCTCTGAAATCAGACGAGTTTTATTCCCCGATTCTTCAGGGATGTTACCCCGACCCGAGCATTACCAGAAAGGGAGATGATTATTATTTGGTCAATTCTTCATTTTCAATGTTTCCTGGTGTTCCGATTTTCACGTCTAAAGATTTGGTGAATTGGAAGCAGGTTGGGCACGTTCTCGACAGACCTTCTCAGCTTAAAGTAGAAAAAGGCGGTGTTTCTCAGGGAATCTATGCGCCCGATATCAAATACAATAAATTCAACGACACATTTTATATGATTACCACTCAGATTGCTGGTGGAGTCGGAAATATGGTCGTGAAAACGAAACACCCTGCAAAAGGGTGGAGCGAAGTTCAAAAACTGAATTTCGAAGGAATCGACCCTGCCATTTTCTTTGATGATGATGGTAAAGCATACATTGTTCATAATGATGCTCCGCCAAAAGGAACTGAGCAGTACAATGGGCATCGTGTCATCAAAATGTGGGATTACGATTTGGAAAAAGACCAGGTTGTTGCGGGTTCAGACAAAATTATCGTAAACGGCGGTGTAGACCTTTCTCAAAAACCAATCTGGATAGAAGGTCCACATTTGTACAAAAAGAACGGAAAATATTTTCTGATGTGTGCGGAAGGCGGAACTGGTGGTAACCACAGCGAAGTTATTTTTATGTCAGATTCTCCTAAAGGTCCATTTGTTCCTGCACAGAATAATCCTATTTTGACACAGCGTTATTTCCCGAAAGACAGAAAAGATAAAGTGGATTGGGCAGGTCACGCCGATTTGGTAGAAACTCCGGAAGGTAAATATTATGGTGTTTTTTTAGCCATTCGTCCCAATGAAAAAGGACGTGTAAATCACGGAAGAGAAACTTTCATCCTTCCCGTAGACTGGAGCGGAAAGTATCCTGTTTTTGAAAACGGCTTAGTTCCGATGAAGCCAAAATTGAAATTACCGGAAGGCGTAAAAAACCAGACCGGACAAAACAGATTTTTCCCGAACGGAAACTTTACTTATAATGATAAATTAACCGATAAAAACCTGGATTTCCGTTGGATTGCAATGCGTGGTCCTCGTGAAAACTTCATCACAGCTACAAAAACGGGTGTAAAAGTGAACCCGATGGAAACGAATATCAAAGCATTAGCTCCGATTTCATCATTATTCCACAGATTACAACACGAAGATTTTGAAACTTCCGTAATATTAGATTATAAACCGAAATCTGAAAAAGAATTGGCTGGAATCACGCTCTACCAAAGCGAAACATTCAATTACGTTTTCGGAGTTACGAAGAAAGACAAAGACTTCTACATCGTTTTGGAAAGAACGGAAAAAGGAACCTCAAAACTGATTGCCAGCGAGAAAATTTCATTAGGTAAAACGATTAAATTCCAGGCTGTTGGTGAAAAAGATAACATCAGTTTTAATTATTCTTTGGATGGTAAAACCTTCAAAAATCTGGGAGGACCAGTTTCCGGAGACATTCTTTCTACCGATGTTGCAGGAGGTTTCACAGGAAGTTTGATTGGATTGTACAGCACTTCGTCAAACGATATTGTGCCGAATTAATTTAACCATCCTAAACCTTCAAGATTTTTAAAATCTTGAAGGTTTGTAAAGAAAAGTGTTAATATCAATAGGAACGGGCTTTAGCCCGTTTATTAAAAGAATGATGATTGGCTTTAGCCAAAACTTATTATAAATTTCGGCTAAAGCCAACCAATAAACTGAAACAGGTCATCGGACTAAAGCTCGACGCAATTGATAAAATTTTTTTGAATTTAAACCAACCACAAAATACCAAAATCGTGAAAATTAATCAACCATTTTATATAGTTTCTTTTTTGGGATGTATCGGGCTGAATCTCTTTTCAGCCCAGGTAAATCCTGTGAAACAGGAGACAACAGCATTTAAAAACCCAATTATCTGGGCAGATGCACCGGATTTATCCATCACCAGAAACGGCGACGATTTTTACCTGATAAGCACCACAATGCATCTGATGCCGGGTGCTCCGGTGATGCATTCTAAAGATTTGGTTCATTGGGAAATGTCAAGTTATGTTTTTGATACGTTAAATGATAATTCTAAATATGATTTGCTCAACGGAAGCGTTTACGGGCGCGGACAATGGGCGTCTTCCATCCGTTTTCACAAAGGAAAATATTATGTTCTGTTTTCCCCGAATGATGAACCTTTCAAATCCTATTTTTATGTCACCGACAATCCTGAAAAAGGCAATTGGAAACTCATCACAAGAACCAGGCATTTTCACGATGCATCTTTGCTTTTCGATGATGACGACAGGGTTTATGTCTTCACTTCCAACAAAGTTTTTGAACTAAGTCCTGATTTTAAAGAAGTCATCGGAAATCCTGAAGGAACTGTAGTTTTTGAAAAAGATTCTTCGGAAACCGGACTTCTGGAAGGCAATCAAATCATCAAAAAAGACGGGAAATATTATATGATGATGATTTCCTGGCCAAGAGGTGGAAAACGCCGTCAGGAAGTTTACAGAGCAGATAAAGTGACCGGACCTTATGAGAAAAAAGTAATTCTCGAAGATAACTTTTTAGGGTTTTCTTATGCCGGGCAAGGTGCTTTGATTGATGATAAAAACGGTAACTGGTATTCACTAATTTTTCAGGATAGAAATGGAGTAGGGCGCGTCCCGATTTTGATTCCTGTGAAATGGGAAAATGACTGGCCGGTTTTGGGAGACAACGGAAAAGTTCCTTTAAATGGTAAAGTTCCGCTTCCTCCGTTTAAACCGAAAAATAACATCGTAGAAAGTGATGAGTTTTCAGATAAAAAATTAAAAATCCAATGGCAATGGAACCATAATCCTGTCAATTCAGCTTGGTCATTATCCGACAAAAAAGGTTTTTTAAGATTAAAAACCAGTAGAGTAGTTGATAATCTCTACCTCGCTCCCAATACATTAACCCAAAGAATGGAAGGTCCGAAATCCAGCGGCGTAGTTGCTTTGGATGTGAAGGGAATGAAAGACGGCGATGTTGCAGGTTTCAGCGCTTTCAACGGAGATTCTGGAATTTTGTCTGTAATAAAAGAAGGTAATCAGAAATTTTTGACTTTTTCTACCAATGAAGTTAGTTTAGATAATAAAACAAAAGCCATTTTGGGAGTGAAAAAAGAAGAAAAAAAACGTATCAAAATTAAATCTGATACAATTTTCCTCCGTATTGAAGCAGACTTTAATCTTGGAAAAGATTTAGCAGATTTTTCTTACAGTATCGACCAAAAAAACTGGACAGAAATGGCAAAAGACTATAAAATGATTTTCGATTACAGGAGATTATTTATGGGATCAAAATTTGCGATTTTCAATTACGCAACAAAAAGTACAGGCGGTTTTGTAGATGTTGATTTTTTTCGAATAACGAATTCTTCAACCATAAAATAAAACTTTTAGATTAATAATAAAAAAAAGAAAATTAGTTCCGTTGGATATTATTTTTTTGTCTAAATTAATAAGTGTAAAAAATACAAATAAAAAATTATGAAATCGCCATTATTTAGGACACATAAAATACTAATGAAAATATTGCGATTGCATATGACTTTAAAAAACAAATAGATAATTACATATGAAAAATTCAGTTGTATTTGCTTTAGGTTTTGTCTTGTCAGGAATATTTATTTCTGCACAAACGTTTGATAAACAGGCACCGCAAGGTTTTGACGTTGAAAAGAAAGAAATTCCCCACGGGAAAATTGATACCATAAAATATGAATCAAAAACGGTAGGAACTCAAAGAAAAGCATTGGTCTATACACCGCCGGGTTTCAAAAAAGGAAATAAGTATCCGGTTCTGTACCTTCTTCACGGCATTGGCGGAGACGAAAAAGAATGGTTCAAAAACGGAACGCCACAGATTATTCTGGACAATCTTTATTCACAAGGGAAACTTACGCCGATGATTGTCGTTTTACCCAACGGCAGAGCGATGAAAGACGATAGAGCAACGGGAAATATTATGGCAAAAGACAAAGTGGAAGCTTTTGCAAACTTTGAAAAAGATTTGCTGAACGACCTGATTCCGTTTATCGAAAAAAAATATCCTGTTAAAAAAGACCGGGAAAACAGAGCTATTGCCGGACTTTCGATGGGTGGCGGACAAACCCTGAATTTCGGATTGGGAAACATCGACAAATTCGCCTGGGTTGGAGGATTTTCATCTGCTCCGAATACCAAAGAACCTCAACAGTTACTTCCGAATCCTGTCAAAGCTAAGGAATTAAAACTGCTTTGGATTTCGTGTGGCGACCAGGACGGATTGATGCCTTTCAGCAAAAGAACGAGCGATTATCTAACGGAAAATAAAGTTCCACACATCTTTTACATAGAGCCGGGCGGTCACGATTTCAAAGTCTGGAAAAACGATTTGTACATTTTTTCGCAGTTAATTTTTAAACCTGTTGACAAAAACAAATTTTCTGAATTTACTGTTTTTGGAAGTCCAGCTGAATCAAACATTAGAAACGCACAGTTTCCACAGATTTTACCCAACAGAAAAGCAATTTTTAGAGTAAAAGCGCCGGATGCACAGAAAGTTCAGATCGATTTAGGTAAAAAATACGACCTCAAAAAAGAAACAGACGGCGTTTGGACGGCTACCACAGATTCTTTAAACGAAGGCTTTCACTATTATTCTTTACTGATTGATAATGTAGCAGTTGCAGACCCTTCGAGCAAATCATTTTACGGAATGGGAAGATACGCGAGCGGAATCGAAGTTCCTTTTGCAGGAGACGATTATTATGCCCTGAAAGACGTTCCGCACGGCGATATCCGTATTCAGAATCTGTATTCAAAAATCACAAATTCTTGGAGAAGAGTATTCATTTATACTCCGCCGGGATACGATAAAAATGTGAACGAAAGTTATCCGGTTCTCTATATTCTTCACGGAGGTGGCGAAGATGAAAGTGGATGGGCAATGCAGGGAAAAACGAATCTCATCCTTGATAATCTTATCGCAGAAGGAAAAGCAAAACCGATGATTGTGGTGATGCCAGATGCGAATATCGGACCTGCCGGATTTGGAAATTTTGGTATCAGAAACCTTCAGATGTTTGAAAAAGAACTGAAAGAATCTGTAATTCCATTTACGGAATCGGGTTTCAGAGTTAAAAAAGATGCTTCTAACAGAGCTTTGGCAGGACTTTCAATGGGTGGAATTTACACATTGTACACAGGAATTCAGAACTCGGAAATGTTTTCTTCTCTGGGCGTGTTCAGTTCCGGGTGGATGCTCCCTATGTTGCAGAATTTAGCGGATGATGAGTATAAATTTCTTGCTGACAATAAATCAAAATTCAATTCAAATATTAAAAACTTCTGGATTGCGATGGGCGGAAAAGATGATATCGCTTATAAAAATGGTCAGATGATGAATAAAAAATTGGATGAGATTGGGATTAAATATTCCTATTCTGAATATCCCGGTGGTCATACCTGGCCGGTTTGGAGAAACAATCTGTATCAGTTTGCTCAGTTGCTTTTTAAAAATTAAGATAAGGCCTAAATCTTCAGTTTCTTGAAAAACTGGTCTATAAAATTTAATTCAAATCCATAATCATAGAAAATGAATTTCACAAAAATAAATATAAAAGCTTTAATTATCACCATTGTGGTAATATCAGGAATAGAGCAGAATGCCAATGCACAGTCGTACAAAAAGACGGATTCAGGCTTGAGTTTTTCTGCAGATAAAATGAATGTGGAAGTGAAGTTTTATGGACCAAATACGGTAAGAATTATCAAATATCCTTCGGGAACATCATTTGTAAAAAATAGCCTGTCGGTTATCAAACAAGAACAAAAAACAAAATTCTCAGTTACAGAAAATAAAGATATTTTATTATTAAAAACCAGTGATTTACAACTTTCTATCAACACAAAAAACGGAGAAATAAATTACACCACAACATCCGGAAAAAAACTTCTGAAGGAAACGGGAAGTGATTTCAAACCTTTTAATGATGCCGGAAATCCTACATATTCTGTAACCCAATCTTTTCAGTTGGAAAAAGACGAACCGATTTATGGTTTGGGAATTCTTCAAAATGGAAAATTATCCCAACGAAATCAGGACATCAGAATGGTGCAGAACAACACCTGGGATTTTGTGCCTTTCTTCCAATCTGTGAAAGGCTACGGAATCTTTTGGGATAATTATTCTCCGACTCAGTTTACCGATAAACCAGACAAAACATCATTCTCTTCGGAAGTTGGGGAAGGTGTGGATTATTATTTTATTTACGGAAAAAATGCGGATGGCGTAGTTACCGGAATGCGAAATCTGACCGGAAAAGTGCCGATGATTCCTTTATGGACTTATGGTTTTTGGCAGAGCAAAGAACGCTACAAAAGTCAGAATGAACTTTTGGATGTCGTTAAAAAATACCGTGATTTGAAAGTTCCTTTAGATGGAATTATCCAGGATTGGCAGTATTGGGGTAACAATTATCAGTGGAATGCGATGGATTTCATCAGCCCCGATTTTCCCTATGCCAAAAAAATGATTCAGGACATTCACGATATGAATGCGCATCTTTCCGTTTCTATCTGGTCGTCTTTCGGCCCGATGACGAATCCGTACCGTGAAATGGATAAAAAAGGAATGCTGTTCAATTTCAAAACCTGGCCGGAATCAGGTCTGGAAGTTTGGCCGCCTGATATGAATTATCCTTCAGGAGTCCGTGTTTACGATGCCTACAATCCCGAAGCCAGAGATATTTACTGGAAATATTTGAACAAAGGCATTTTCAGTCTAGGCGTTGATACTTGGTGGATGGATTCTACGGAACCCGACCATTTAAGCCAAAAACCGGAAGATTTAGATACCAAAACGTACCTCGGTTCTTTCCGAAAAGTGAGAAATGCGTATCCGCTGATGACAGTTGGCGGAGTTTATGACCATCAACGTGAAACAACCAGTGATAAAAGAGCTTTTATTTTAACAAGGTCAGCTTTTGCAGGACAGCAAAGATACGCAGCCAACACTTGGTCGGGCGATGTCAACTCTTCGTGGGAATCTTTGCGCAATCAGGTTCCGGCAGGTTTAAATTTCAGCCTGACTGGAAATCCGAATTTCAACTCTGATATCGGCGGTTTCTTTGCTGGTGTTTATAAAAGAAATGGCGGCGCCAAAAATCTGATGTTTCAGGAATTGTACGTTCGCTGGTTGCAATATGGAACTTTCACGCCAATGATGCGTTCGCACGGAACCGATGTTCCAAGAGAAATTTATCAGTTTGGAAAAAAAGGCGATGTGGTCTATGATGTAATAGAGAAATTCATCAATCTTCGTTACAGTATGTTGCCCTACATTTATTCCGTTTCCTGGGATGTGTCTAAAAATAATTCGAGTTTTCTGCGGGCACTTTCGATGGATTTTTTATCAGACAAAAAAACTTGGGACATTAACAATGAATATCTTTTCGGAAAGTCATTCTTAGTGACACCGATTCTTAATCCTCAATATACACCTGAAAAGATAGTAAAAACCGATGAAAATGAAGGATGGAATAAAACCGATGCCAACAAAGAAAATTCACTTTCCAATATAGATTTCACCCAAAATAAAAATGTAAAAGTTTATCTTCCGGCAGGTTCAGACTGGTTTGATTTCTGGACGAATGAAAAGCAAAAAGGTGGTCAGGAAATTGAAAAATCCATTAACCTTCAAAGCATTCCGCTGTATGTGAAAGCGGGAAGTATCATTCCGTTTGGTCCTGATGTACAATACGCAACCGAGAAAAAATGGGATAATCTTACGGTAAAAATTTATCCGGGAGCAGATGCAGATTTCATCTTATATGAAGATGAATTTGATAATTATAATTATGAAAAAGGAAATTATACCGAAATCCCTTTTCACTGGAATGAAAAATCAAAAACCTTGACGATAGACTCCCGAAAAGGAAATTTTAAAGGCATGATTGATAAACGAAATTTCAATCTGATTCTTCCTGATGGTCGAGAGAAATCAGTGAATTATTCCGGGAAGAAAGTGAATGTATATTTTAAATGATAAACCTTATTTATGAAAAAGCGTCATAAAAATAACAAGCTATTCATCCTGTTTCTGTTTTTTGCAGCAAGAACTTTTGCCCAGCAAACCTCTGGAATCACGGGAAATATCATTTCAGATGATAAAGGTTTTCCTATTGCTTCAAAAGAGGGAAAAGTTTCCGATTTATTTTATGACCCATCAGAAAATGTAGCTGTAATCCGTGCTGTAAAAGATTTACAATCGGATATTCAAAAAGTGACAGGAAAATTACCCAATCTTTCAACCTCTGAAACTTCTGTCGATTTTGAAATCATCATTGGAACGATTGGAACCAATAAGCAGATTGACCAATTAATTTCCTCAAAAAAAATCAATGCCAAAGATTTGAAAGGAAAATGGGAAAGTTTTGTCATAACAACCATAGAAAATTCAAATTCTAAAAGACAGCTTATTATCGCAGGAAGTGACAGACGGGGAACAATTTATGGAATTTACGAAATCTCAAAGCAACTTGGCGTTTCGCCTTGGCATTGGTGGAATGATGTTCCCGTTCAGAAACGTTCTTCTGCATATGTTGTTCCAGGATATTTTGCTTCGGGCGAACCAAAAGTGAAATACCGTGGAATTTTCATTAATGATGAAGAACCCGCTTTCGGAACCTGGGCAAGAACGAAATTCGGAGGCATCAACAGCAAGATGTACGCGAATATGTTTGAGCTTTTGCTTCGTCTCAGAGCTAATTATTTGTGGCCTGCAATGTGGGGAAAAGCCTTTAACGAAGATGACCCGCTTAATCCAAAAGTAGCCGATGAATATGGAATCGTAATGGGAACTTCACACCACGAACCGATGATGAGAGCTCAAAAAGAATGGGGAAATCACCGCAAAGAATACGGAAACGGAGAATGGAATTACCACACCAACAAAGAAGCACTCCTGAAATTTTGGGAAGATGGATTCAATCGTAACAAAAATTATGATAATCTCGTAACAATGGGAATGCGTGGTGACGGCGACGAACCGATGAGCGATTTGGGAAGTGCTGAAGCCAATTTCAAACAGTTGGAACAGATAATGAATGACCAAAGAAAAGTTATTGAAAAGATAACCAGAAAAACTGCAAAGAAAACTCCTCAGCTTTGGGCTTTGTACAGTGAAGTTTTGGAATATTACGACCAGGGAATGAAAGTTCCGGACGATGTCATTATTTTGCTTTGCGATGATAATTGGGGAAATGTACGACGACTTCCTGAACTGAATGTTAAAAAACATCCGGGCGGTTACGGAATGTACTATCACGTCGATTTGCACGGTGCTCCGAGAGCCTATCAATGGTTGAATATGACGCAGATTCCGCATATGTGGGAACAGTTGCAGTTGACGTACAGTTATGGAGTTGATAAAATCTGGATTTTGAATGTCGGAGATTTGAAACCCAACGAATATCCAATGGATTTTTTCCTGAATATGGCGTGGAATCCCACTTCTTTTACACAGGATAATCTTGAAAATTACTCACTGAAGTTTGCAGAAGAACATTTTGGAAAGACCAATGCGAAAGAAATTGCAGAAATCATTAATCTTTACTGTAAATATAATTCAAGAGTCTCGGCAGAAATGCTGAGTGACAAAACCTACAATCTTCAAAGCGGTGAATTTTTACAGGTAAGAGATTCATATTTAGCTTTGGAAACAAGAGCTTTGAGACAATTTATCAATTTAGATGAGGCTTACAAAGATACCTACAAACAGGTTGTTTTGCATCCCGTTCGTGCAATGGCGAATCTTTACGATATTTATTATGCCGTTGCAATGAATCACAAACTGGCAGCAGAAAAAGATTTGAAAGCCAATGATTGGGCAGATTATGCTGATGAATGCTTCGCCAGAGATGCAGAATATACGAAAGATTACAACCTCAATATTTCCAACGGAAAATGGAATCATATGATGGACCAGACGCACATCGGATACAAATCCTGGGACGAACCGAAAGAGGGAAATATCAAGCCAATCGTTTACAGAATCACGAAAGAAGAAGCAAAAACAGGTGGTTATATTTTTGAAGAAAAGAACGGTATCGTTGCAATGGAAGCCGAACATTTTTTTGAGACTAAAGCTTCGGCAAATACAAAATGGACGGTCATTCCTGATTTGGGAAGAACGCTTTCTGGTATTGCATTGATGCCTTATACGGAAAAAACTACCGGCTCAGCGATAACCTATCAATTTAATCTAAAAAATAAACCTTCCAAGGTGAAAATTCATTTCATTTTTGATTCCACGCTTCCGTTTAAAAAAGGCGGACATAGCATAAAAGCTTATCTCGATAAAAATAACTCAAAAACCATCGGTCTCAATCAGGATTTGACCTGGGCAAACAATTACACCAAAATGTATCCTGCCGCAGCGGCAAGAATCGTGGAAAAAGTTGAAACATTCACTATTCCGGCAAATCAAAACAGCAATTTTACTTTGACGGTAGAACCTCTTGACCCGGGAATTGTACTCCACAAAATCATCATTGACAAGGGCGGTTATGAAGAAACGTTTTTGAAAATGGATGAAAGTCCTTATAAAAGATAAATATTTCGAAATATGAAAAATTTTAAAGATATTCTGTTATTATTTTTATTCATTTTTATTTCAAATCTGAATTTTGCTCAGGGTGAAACATCAAAAGTTTCAGCCAAAAGAGAATTCCGATACACCAATCCGATTACAAGGGATTCTGCCATTTCTATGCGTGACCACTTCATCATTAAGGTTGATGATTTGTGGTATTGTGTGGGAACTTCCAATCCTGTTTGGGAAGGCAAAAATCCGGGAGTCCGGATGTTGGTTTCAAAAGATTTGGTGAACTGGAAACAGCATTCTTTCTTGATTGATGCTAAAAAACTTCCCAAAGATTGCCCTTATGACGGTCGTTTCTGGGCTCCCGAAATTCATTTTATCAAAGGAAAATATTATTTGATTGTAAACAGCGGAAAAGTAACCAAAGAAGACCCGAAAGGAATGGCAACACACAGCATTTGGCTGTTTTCGGCCGATAAAGTGACAGGCCCATACAAACTGTTGAATGGTCCGCTTACTCCACAATATAACAACGATGCCACTTTGTTCGAGGATGAGGACGGACAGGTCTATCTCTATTGCAGTGGCAACGGACTTTTTCAAGCTAAAATTGATTTAAAAACAGGAAAATTAACCACACCTATTCAAAAATTTCTGGATAAAAAACAACCGGGATGGCCGGAATGGATGGTTGGTGGAATCGAAGGACCTTTCGTGGTTAAAAAAGAAGGAAGCTATTTTATGTTTTTTTCCACGTGGACGAGAGGTTACGAAGTGGGTTTGCTCAAATCAAAATCACCGTTGGGACCTTGGGAACTCGCTTCCCCTGAACCAATTTTCGGAACCCGCAAAAAAGGCTACAGGCAACAAATGGCAAAAGATGGAGGCTATGAAAACCTGCAGTTCACCGATACCGAAGACCCTTATCAGGAAACGGGACACAACGCATTATTCATTGGTCCGGACGGAAATCTCTGGAATTCCTGCCATTATTTTATGTACGAAAAACGACCATATCCTTACAGTCAGACCTTTGAACCTTGGGAACTGGGTCCGCAAATGGGAATCGAACCGGTGCACTATAAAGACGGAATGTTTTACATTCATCCGCCAACCTGGACGGAACAAATTATTAAATATTAATTCAAAAAATAATTAATATGATAAAGAAATATATATTGAATTTTGGGTTATTGCTCTTGGGAATATCACTCAACGCTCAGAATCCAATCATCCAAACCAAATTCACTGCCGACCCTGCGCCGATGGTTTATAAAGACACGGTTTTTCTGTATACAAGCCACGATGAGGACGATGCTTTCGGATTTAAAATGAAAAACTGGTTGCTGTACACGTCCACCGATATGGTCAACTGGACCGACCACGGAATTGTCGCTTCCCTTAAAGATTTCAAATGGACCGACCCCGAAAACGGAGCCTGGGCACCACAGGTCATCGAAAGAAACGGAAAATTCTATATGTACTGCCCAATGCCCGGACAGAGAGGAATCGGCGTTTTGGTGGCTGACAGTCCGTATGGCCCTTTCAAAGACCCGATTGGAAAACCTTTGGTAAAAAATTCCAGCGATGATATCGACCCAACTGTTTTCATTGATGACGACGGACAGGCCTATCTATATTGGGGAAATCCAAATCTTTGGTATGTAAAACTGAATGAAGATATGATTTCCGTAAATGGCGACGTCATAAAAGACGCTTCGATTGCCAAAGTGAAAGGTTCGCCGGACCCGTTTCATTATCAGGAAGGACCGTGGGTTTGGAAGAAAAACGGACATTATTATCTGGCTTATGCGTCCACTTGCTGTCCGGAAGGAATCGGTTATGCGATGGGGAAATCAGCAACCGGACCCTGGGAGTTCAAAGGAATGATTATGGATAGCGACAAACGTTCCAACGGAAATCATCCCGGAATCATTGATTATAGAGGAAAATCTTACGTTTTCGGATTCAATTATAATATCGGAAAACAGACTATGAGCAAACATTACGAACGCCGTTCGGTTTGCGTCAGCGAAATGAAATACAATGCCGACGGAACGATTCATAAACTGCCATTTTGGAATCCCGAAGGCGTCAAAAGAATTGAAACACTCAATCCATACAATAGAGTGGAAGCCGAAACTATTGCTTTTAGCGAAGGTTTGAAAACCGAGAAAATGACGGAATGGGAAAGGAATAATCCTTACGATACAGGCAAAAAAATCACCGACAGAATAGTCGTTTCGTCCATCAACAACGGCGACTATCTCAAAGTTCAGGGTGTTAATTTTTCTCAAAGAACGAAGTCGGTTGAAGTTTCAGTGGCTTCAATGAACGGTGGAACGATTGAAATTCATTCCGATTCTCTGGATGGGCAACTTTTAGGAACTGTAAAAGTAACCGGAAAGGCAGAAGGCGATATTTTCAGAACCATTACAACTCCTGTAAAAAACATCAAAGGTATTCACGATTTGTACTTTGTTTTTAAAGGTGAAAAAGACCTTTTCTATTTCGATTGGTGGAAGTTTAATTAAAACTTAAAGAAGAAAATGTTGAAGCATAAATTACTTTTAATCGCCCTGTCATTCGCATTATCATCGAATATTTATCAAGCACAATCCACGGTTTGGCTGGATAAATTAGACCTGAGCGTTGCCACACAGGGAAACGGAAAACCTGGAATCAATACGTCTGTGGACGGGAAAAAACTGACGATTGCAGGCGAAACTTTCGACCGAGGTTTCGGAACGCACGCTGAAAGTTCATTGTTGATTAAATTAAACGGAAAAGTGAAAAAATTCTCAGCTTTGGTAGGACTCGATGACGAAATGAAAGGACAAAATCCCGCCGTTGAATTTGAAATTGTTGGCGACAACAAAAAAATCTGGTCAAGCGGAATAATGAAGTTAGGCGATAAAGCAAAACCTGTTTCCGTTTCGCTGGAAGGCGTCAGACAATTAGAATTAGTCGTTACAGACGGCGGAAACGGACCTTATTACGACCACGCCGATTGGGTGGATGCCAAATTTGAAATCGATGGATTGACGACTTTGGAAACCTTCAATCCAATTGCTTCTGAACCTTATATTTTAACACCAAAACCAAGTGACAAGCCAAAAATTAATTCAGCAGGAGTTTACGGTGTTCGTCCTGGCTCACTTTTTTTGTTCAGGGTTGCAGCAACAGGGGACAGACCGATGACTTTTACGGCAAAAAATCTTCCCGAAGGTTTAACAATAGATTCACAGACCGGAATTATCACCGGAAAAATAGATACAAAAGGAACCTACGAAGTTCTTTTATCCGCTAAAAATGTAAAAGGCTCAATTTCGAAAAAATTAAAAATAGAAAGCGGTGATAAAATAGCTTTGACGCCAACGATGGGATGGAACAGCTGGAATTGTTTCGGGCACGAAGTTTCTGCCGATAAAGTGAAACGTGCCGCCGATGCTTTGGTTAAAACAGGATTGGTAAACCACGGCTGGAATTACATCAACATCGATGATTCGTGGCAATTTAACAGAGACGGAAAAGACCCGTCTTTCAAAGGGAAAATGCGTGATGAAAACGGCTATATTTTAACGAATTCCAAATTTCCGGATATGAAGGAATTAACCGATTATTTTCATTCAAAAGGTTTGAAAGCAGGAATTTATTCTTCTCCCGGACCTTGGACTTGTGGCGGTTGTGCAGGAAGCTACGGCTACGAAAAACAGGACGCCGAAAGCTATACCAAATGGGGAATTGATTATCTGAAATACGATTGGTGCAGTTACGGAGGAGTATTAGAAAGTCTTCCTAACAATGACCCGAACGAAGTTTCCTCACTTAATTTTCAAGGCGGTGGCGATTTGGATAAAGGCGTGAAACCATTTAAACTGATGGGAAATCTTTTGAAACAGCAACCTAGAGATATTGTCTGCAACCTTTGCCAATACGGGATGGGCGACGTCTGGAAATGGGGCGATGATGCCAATGCGCAATCCTGGCGAACGACCAATGATATTACCGATATCTGGGCAAGCGTCAAAAATATTGCTTTGGCACAGGACAAAGCATCTGCGTTTGCAAAACCCGGCAACTGGAACGACCCAGATATGTTGGTTGTCGGAATTGTCGGTTGGGGAAATCCACATCAGAGTCGATTGAAACCGGATGAGCAATATTTACACATCAGTCTTTGGAGCATTTTTTCTGCGCCGTTGCTGATTGGCTGTGACCTCGAAAAACTGGATGATTTTACTTTAAATCTTTTAACGAATGACGAAATTATCGCTGTAAATCAGGATGTTTTAGGTAAACAGGGCGTTTGTTTACAGACTATTGGCGAATTGAAAATTTATGTAAAAGACCTTGAAGACGGAGGAAAAGCGGTTGCTTTTGCCAATTTCGGAAGGGAAAAAGTGAAAATGTCTTATCAGGATTTTAAAAAATTGGGAATTTCGGGAAATCAAGTGGTAAGAGATATTTGGAGACAGAAAGATGTTTCGAAAATCAATACAGACAAGGGAAATCTGGCTTTGGATATTCCGGCGCACGGCGTTTCTTTCTACAAATTCATTTCAAAATAATAATATTTAATTATGATTCAGTTTAAATCAAAATATTTAACGTTGTCATTTTTGTTGACAGGAATTTGCATTACTGCCCAAAACCCCGTTATTCAGACTCATTTTACGCCAGACCCTGCACCAATGGTGTACAAAAATAAAATGTACGTCTACACTGGAGATGATATTCCCGGTTATGATTTTTACACGATGACAAAATGGAGAGTGTATTCTTCAGATGATATGGTGAACTGGACAGACCACGGTTCTCCGCTTTCACTGGAATCTTTCAGTTGGGCTCGTGATAGAGCCTGGGCGGCGCAATGTATTGAACGTAATGGCAAATTTTATTGGTATATCTGCGTTCAGACCGTTGATAATAATATGGCGATTGGCGTTGCGGTTTCAGACACTCCGACGGGTCCATTTAAAGATGCAATCGAAAAACCACTAGTGACGACGGGAACCTGGGATAATATCGACCCGACTGTTTTTATTGATGATGATGGACAAGCATATTTGTATTGGGGAAACAGCAAATTATTTTATGTGAAGCTCAACAAAGATATGGTTTCGTATGACGGTAAAATCACCGAAATCCCTCAATCAGAAGAGGCTTTTGGCGGGTTGAGACGTCCCGGAAGAAGTGATGAGGTTTTGCAAAAACAGGAACAGTTTAAAGATGTTTTTGTGGAAGGTCCTTGGTTTTACAAGCGTAACCATCAATATTATATGATGTATGCCGGAATGACAAACCGCACGGAATGTCTTTCGTACTCAACAAGTTCTTCACCAACAGGACCGTGGAAATATCAGGGGAAAATAATGACCGACCAGCCAACCAACAGTTTCACCAACCACGGCGGAATTGTCGATTATAAAGGTAAATCTTATTTATTTTATCACACCGCATTATTGCCAAACGGCGGAAGTTATGGTCGTTCAACTGCGATTGAAGAGTTTAAATACAATGCCGACGGAAGTATTCCTAAAATCACAATGACCAAAGAAGGCATCAATCCCGTGGGAACTTTAAATCCTTACCAAAGAAACGAAGCCGAAACAATGGCGTGGTCAGAAAAATGCAGCACTTCCGAAAACAAAAAAATAGGTGTTTATGTCTCTGATATCAAATTGGGAGGCCATATCAAAGTCCGTTCGGTAGATTTTGGAAAAGGAGCTTCTGAATTTTCAGCCTCGATTGCTGCGGGTGTTGACGGAGGAATTTTAGAAGTCAGATTAGATAAATTGGACGGAAATAAAATTGCTGAAATCGAAGTTCCAAGAACTGGCGGTTGGGAAGAATTTAAAACCTTAACATCAAAAATTTCTGAATCTGTTTCCGGAATTCACGATGTCTATTTTGTATTTAAAGGAAAAAATATTACGGCAGGAAGAAAGCTATTCAATTTCGACCACTGGAGTTTTAAGAAAAAATAAATTGATATGAAAAAAACAATAAAATCAATCACAAATATTTGTCTGATAGGTTATTCAGGAATGTTGTTTTCTCAGAATCCCATTATTCAAACCAATTATACCGCAGATCCGGCGCCGATGGTTTACAACGACAGGCTATACGTTTACACCACGCACGATGAAGACGATTCCACCTGGTTTACGATGAACGACTGGAAAGTATATTCTACTAACGATATGGTGAATTGGACGGACCACGGAACGATTCTTTCATACAAAGATTTCGAGTGGGCAAAACGCGATGCCTGGGCGGCGCAGTGCGTGGAAAGAAATGGCAAATTTTTTATGTACGTTCCGATGATTAGCAAAACCAATAACAAAGGTGCGATTGGCGTTGCAATAGGCGACAGTCCGTTCGGACCTTTCCACGATCCGCTTGGTAAACCTTTGGTACAGAGCGAATGGGGCGATATTGACCCGACGGTTTTTATTGATGATAACGGTCAAACCTATATGTATTGGGGAAATCCCAAACTTAAAATGGTTGAGCTCAATCAGGATATGATTTCCTATTCCGGCGATATTGTTGAAATTCCGATGACCGCAGAATCTTTCGGAAAAAGAGATGGGAAAGAAAACCCGGAAAGACCGACAAAATATGAGGAAGGACCTTGGCTGTATAAAAGAAAAAATCTGTATTATCTTTTCTGGCCGGGCGGTCCACTTCCTGAATTCATCGGATATGCTACCAGTAAAAGTCCGCAAGGTCCGTGGAAATATGGAGGAATCGTTATGCCAACCGAAGGCAAGTCATTCACCAACCATCCCGGAGTTATTGATTTCAGAGGAAAAACCTATTTTTTTTATCATAACGGCGCGTTGCCGGGCGGAAGTGGTTTTACCCGTTCGGTAAGCGTTCAGGAAATGGAATTCAACAAAGATGGTTCTATTTCGCCTTTCAAAATGACCAATAATATTACCAAAGCCATTGTGACAGTCAATCCTTACGCTTTCAATCAGGCAGAGATGATTGCGTGGTCGGAAAATGTGAAATCTTACCAGAATAAAGAAGCTGGCGTTTTCATCAAAGCTAAGAAAAATGGCGCTTACACGAGTGTCAAAAGTGTCGATTTCGGTAAAAAAGAACCAACTAATTTTTCGGCAAGAGTAGGAACAACGCGCAACAACGAAGTGACGATGGATGTTCGTTTGGACAGTCTCAGCGGAAAAACGATTGCAACGGTAAAAGTTCCATTGACCGGAGGAGACGACCGTTGGGAAAATGTGAAAGCTGAATTAAAGGAAAAAATTACCGGCGTTCACGACCTCTATTTTGTGTTTAACGGAAAAGCAGAGAAAGATATTATGTTTTTCGATTCTTGGACATTTCTTGAAAATATTTAATTATGACTAAATTTATTTTAAAACTCTCGTTCATCATAAGTGTTCTTTTGTTCAACACTTTTTCTGCACAGGTTGCAGAAGTTTCAAGTCCCGATGGAAAACTGAAACTGAATATTTTTTCAGAGAATGGAAATGCTTTGTACTCTGTAACTTTTCAGGGAAAACAAATGTTGGATAATTCTCCCTTAGGTTTAATCACCAATGAATCTGATTTCTCTAAAAATTTGAAATTCATTGACAGTAAAAAAGACAAGGTTTCAAAAAATTATACTAACGAAAAAATCAAAAAATCACAAGTCAGCTATACGGCTAATACTTTGACAGTCAGTTTTACCAATACAGACAATTTCAATATGGGGATTGAATTTCAGGTGAGTGATAATAATGTGGCCTTCAGATATGACATTCAGCCTATGAAAGACCGTTTGAGTGCAGTTGTCCAATCGGAAATTACAGGTTACAGATTTCCATCTCAAACCACAACTTTCCTTTCCCCAATGATGAAGCCGATGACCGGTTTTGCCAGAACTGCACCAAGTTATGAAAGTGGTTATAAAGCCGATGCAGAATTAGGAACAAAAGCGGATTATGGTTATGTTTTTCCTGGTTTGTTCCATATCGGAAATGACGGCTGGATTTTATTGTCTGAAACAGGGGTAAACAGCCTCTACTGCGCTTCCCATTTGGATACGACTTCTGAAAAGAATCTTTATAAAGTTGCTTACCCGAATATGGCTGAAAATAATGGTTTCGGAAGTACCGGAGCTGCCATTTCACTTCCTGGAAAAACACCTTGGAGAACCATCACAATCGGAGATTCTTTAAAACCTATTGTTGAAACCACGATTCCTTTTGATGTTGTCGAACCAATGTATGAACCTTCGCAGAAATACACTTTCGGAAAATCGACCTGGAGCTGGATTTTATGGCAGGATAACAGTATGAATTATGAAGACCAAAGTCACTTTATCGATTTGGCATCAAAACTCGGTTATGAATTCATTTTGATTGATGCTATTTGGGATAAAAATATAGGAAAAGAAAGAATGAAAGAACTTATCCAATATGCAAAATCTAAGAATGTAAATGTTTTATTATGGTACAATTCCAATGGTGCAGCCAACGATGCGCCGATGGGACCGAGAAACAAAATGAGCTCATCCATCGAACGAAAAAAGGAAATGAAATGGCTCAAAGAAATAGGTGTAAAAGGCCTGAAAGTCGATTTCTTCGGAGGTGACAAGCAGGAAACAATGCGGCTGTACGAAGATATTTTGTCGGATGCCAATGATTTTGGTTTGACCATTATTTTCCACGGTACAACTTTGCCGAGAGGTTGGGAAGTAATGTACCCGAATTATGCAGGAAGCGAAGCTGTTTTAGCTTCAGAAATGCTTTATTTTTCGGAGGATGTCCGTAAGCAGGAAGCATTTTTTGCCACTTTGCATCCTTTTATCCGAAATACAGTCGGAAGTATGGAATTTGGTGGAACTTTCCTCAACAAATATTTAACAAAATCCAACAAGGATAAAAATAAAAGATACACGACAGATGGTTTTCAGCTGGCGACGTCGGTTTTATTTCAAAATCCGGTTCAGATGTTTGGCGTAATGCCAAATAATTTGACGGATGCTCCAAAATTTCAACTTGATTTTATGAAAGAAGTTCCGACACTTTGGGACGAAACAGTTTTTATCGATGGTTATCCTGGAAAATATTCTGTGATTGCAAGAAGACATCAGAATCAATGGTTTGTGGCGGGAATCAATGCAGAAAAAATGGTTAAAAAACTGAAAATCAATCTTCCAATGTTTGTCGGTAAAACGGTGAAATTCATTAATGACAATAAGCAGGGAAATTCCTCAGAAAAAGAAGTAAAAGTCAATGTAAAAGGAGATTTCAACGTAGAAATCCAACCGAATGGAGGTTTTGTGTTGAAGAATTAATGCAGAAATGATTTGGGCAGCTTAATCCGTCTTCCACTCCCGCTTTTTTGTTCGTCGTTCCTCCTCACAAAAAGAGCTACGTTCAAGCCGGGCTGCGAGAGATTCGCTGAAATCAAAGAATCCGCAGGATTCAATATCAATAGCCGTAGGTGCAAGCTATGGAAAACGAAATATAAATAGAATCTGAACCCAAAGAGAGTTCAATTCATCAGCAAGATTTCATTATTAATAAAAATAAAAGATTATGAATCGAATTAAAATATTTTTTCTCATCGCATTTTTCGGATGGTATTTGCAAATCAATGCAACTGAACCATTTATTAGCACAGAAAAAAAATCAGAAAACATTGTTTTAAAAGAAAAATCAGTCAATCTCTCGATTTTCACCAATTCAGGAATTGACAACGGAATTTTGAGAGCTGTCAAAAACCTGCAATCCGATTTTCAGAAAGTGACGGAAACTCAGCCCACTATTTTAAATCAGATTTCAGGAATGAATTCTCCTTTAATCATTATCGGAACTGTCGGATCAAAATCGGTGATTGATGATTTAATCAAACAAAAAAAGATTGACGGAAAAGCATTAACCGGAAAACGTGAAAAATATATCATTCAGAATGTGAGCGATCCATTTCCCGGAGTTTCCGAAGCGATTGTGATTGCAGGAAGCGACAGACGCGGAACGATTTACGGAATATACGAAATGTCGCAGCAAATCGGGGTTTCACCTTGGTATTATTGGGCGGATGTTCCGGTTGAGAAAAAAGAAAATCTCTATTTTAAAAAAGGAATTTACACAGATGGAGAACCTGCCGTAGAATATCGCGGAATTTTCCTGAACGATGAAGAACCTTCGCTGGGAGGATGGGCAAGAGCAACTTTTGGTGGAATCAATTCTAAATTTTACGAAAAAGTTTTTGAGCTGATTTTACGAATGAAGGGCAATTATATCTGGCCTGCGATGTGGGGAAAAGCGTTTTATGATGATGATGCCTTGAGTGGACCATTAGCCAACGAAATGGGAATCATTATGGGAACTTCGCACCACGAACCAATGGCTTTGGCGCAGACTGATTGGCATCGATATATCAAAAAAAATAACCTGCCGAATGTCTGGGATTATTCTAAAAATGAGAAGGTCTTGAAAGAATTCTGGAAATCCGGATTGGAAAGAAGTAAAGACTGGGAAAAACTCGTGACTGTCGGAATGCGTGGCGATGGTGATGAAGCAATGGGAGAGGGAACCAATATTTCCTTGTTAGAGAACATCGTAAAAGACCAGCGCAAAATTATTCAAAATGTTACAGGTAAAAATCCAAACAAAACACCACAGGTTTGGGCTTTATACAAAGAAGTTCAGGATTATTATGACAAAGGAATGAGGGTTCCGGATGATGTAATTCTATTGTTTTGTGATGACAACTGGGGCAATGTGAGAAAGCTTCCGGATCTTTCAAAACCTTTGCACAAGGGAGGTTACGGAATGTACTATCACTTTGATTACGTAGGTGGACCGAGAAATTCCAAATGGATTAATATCAATCCAATTCAGAGAGTTTGGGAACAGATGAATCTTTCTTACGAACATAAAGTTGATAAGGTTTGGGTAGTGAATGTGGGTGATTTGAAACCGATGGAATTTCCAATCAGTTTCTTTCTGGAGATGGCGTGGAATCCGAAACAATTTAATTCTAAAAACCTTTTAGAATACACCGAAAAATGGTCAGCGCAGCAGTTTGGTGAAAAATACGCCAAAGAAATTGCCGGAATGATTAACCTTTACGCAAAATACAATCGCAGAGTTACACCGGAAACTTTGGATAGCAAAACATTCAGCCTGGAAAATTATAATGAATTTGAATCGGTTTTGAATGATTACCGAGCGTTGGCTTTGGAAGCTTTGCGTCTGAAAGAACAGATTCCGGCAGAGTATCAGGATGCGTATTATCAGCTGGTTTTATATCCGATTGATGCGTGCAGTAATTTGTATGAAATGTATTATGCCGTTGCCAAAAACAAGGAATTGGCTGCTAAATATGATTTAAAAGCAAATTATTATGCAGATAAAGTAAAAGAATATTTTGACAGAAATGCCTATCTGGACAATCAGTATAACAATGTGATTGCCGGCGGAAAGTGGCAACATATGATGGACCAAATGAAAATCGGTTACAAAACCTGGGCAGACGGAAAACAGAATATTATGCCTGAAGTGACTTATATTTATGACGATAACGCTTCTAAAGACAAATTATTTCAGGAGAAAAACGGCTACGTTTCCATTGAAGCGGAAAATTTTGCAAGAATGAGCAATTCAGAAAGAATTCATTGGGAAGTGATTCCTGATTTCGGAAAAACAAAATCCGGTGTAACGACCTTTCCGCAAAATGCATATCCAGAATCTGATGAAAATATTTATCTGGAATATGATATGAATTTTGAATCAAAAGGTGAATTTGAAGTCCAGCTTTTATTAGCTCCAACCTTGAATTTCAATCATAATAAAGGATTGCGATATGAAATTTCTTTTGATGGCGGAACTCCGCAGATTATTAATTTCAATGGTCATTACAAAGGTGAATTGGGAAGATGGCAATCCGAACATATCATTAAATCTACAACGAAACATCAGATTTCTCAATCTGGAAAACATACACTGCGATTCCGTGTTCTTGAGCCGGGAATTGTTTTGGAGAAAATTCTCATCAATACCGGCGGGTTGAAACCAAGTTATCTCGGAGCGCCGGAAAGTGATTTTTCAGAAAAATAATTTGTTTTTCCAGACTTAATTTTGATAAAATTTAAAATAAAAACCTCTCAAAGAAATTGTTTTTGAGAGGTTTTTTTAGCGCTATTCGGTATGAATTATCTTTTTGTAATTCAGTAATAATTTGAAATGAATTTTAATAAAATTAAATAGTTTGAATTTGTCTTAATCGAAATTTCATTTTTTAATTTTTTGAAGACTATTTTGGGGAATGAGAAATTAGCTTTCTGATTAAACTTAGAGTTAAATCAACGAAAAAATGATATTGTTTTGTGATTTTAAGACTAAATATTTGTTTTTTTAATGTATTTATAGAAATACTTATCATAATGTATCATTACACTGTAAATACGATTTTAAATTTTCATTTTTAGAAAATGTTTTTAAATCTATATTTCGATGTTACGTAATCATTAACACAATGATAACATAATCATATTAATGCAAATTAAAATTATTTTATTTGATAATAATTACTACAAATATTATGAATCTTAGGGATTTAAGTGTTGTTTTATTGTGTTATTTATTATATTAGTGTTAAAATAACACTTAATGATTCAATTTATATGAAAACAAAAATTACTTTTTCCGATAATCCAAAATAGGATAATTTAAGATTAAAAAATTCAGTTCAAAATTTCTTTTTAACTGTTTGCACAAATTTTTTCGTCCTCTACAAAGATGCTCTTTAGAAAGCATCCTGTCATTCTTATGCTTTTTCCGGAAAAAATGAAATAGATAAGAACCTCCTGAAATTCAAAAAACTATTTAAAATAAATCTTTATGTTATGAAAAAAACTATTTTTAAATTCATTGGCCGATTTGCTTTTATCGCAATAGCATTTCTAAGTTTTCTTGCAAATGCCCAGACTCCGAAAGTCAGAATAGACAATACAACACCGCGACAGAAAATAACAGGTTTTGGTGGTTTTGTCTGTAGTCCGCAGTTTGCCTACGATCATATGACGCCTGCAGAAATCGATAAAATGTGGGGGACAAACAGTGAGGCGGGATATAATATTATGCGACTTTATATTCCTACGACTCAGGCAAACTGGAGTGCTGCTTTAGCCACTGCGCAAAAAGCAAAATCTTTGGGCTTGATTATTTTTGCCAGTCCGTGGTCGCCACCTGCAGAATGGAAAACCAATGGAAATGATGCCGGAACTTATAATGGAGTAGAAGGTTTTTTAAAAGAAGAAAATTATGCAGATTTTGCCAATTATCTTAATGATTTTGTAGTCTATCTTAGAAATAACGGGGTAGAATTGTATGCGATATCACTTCAGAATGAACCTGATTATGTCGTTAGTTATGCAGGCTGTACTTACACACCAGCCCAAATTACCAATTTTTTGAAAAATTATTCAGATGTAATTTCTTGTAGAATCATCGCACCGGAAACTGTGGGAATGTCTAATAATTATGCCACTCCACTTTTGGCGGCGGATGTATTACCGAAATTTGAAATTTACGCAGGACATCAATATGGCGGAATAGGCTCTACATACAAGGGTTTTCTGAACACGAACAAAGAAATCTGGATGACAGAGTTTCTGATCAACTGGAATTCTAATGGTGGGACAAGGAATTTTTCCTGGGGTACAGATGCATTTGACTTTGCAAAAAGTGTAAATGATGTTTTAGTTGGTGGAGGAAATGCCTGGATTCATTACGCTACGAAAAGATATTACGGAATGATGGGAGACGGACAATTTGGAACCGTAGCCGGTGAAATCACTAAACGCGGTTATATACTTTCGCATTTTGCAAAATATACAACAGGTTCCAAAAGATTGGATGCTATCTGGAGTGACCAAGGCTCTATGCAGGGTTCGGCGTATATCAATGATTCTGGAGACAAAGTGACGCTTATGGTTTTCAATTCGTCGTCCAATACTTATACATTGAAAGTTGATTTGCCTTTCTACACGACTTCAGCACAAAAGATTATGACCAATGAAACTTCGAATATGGTTTCTTCCAATCAAAGTTTTACTGAAACTTTCCGACCGACCATTCAGGTCAATCCATCAAGCGTGATCACTTTTGTTTTTGATAAAAGTAATATCAGAGAAGTTTCCAATATGACGGGTCAGGATATTAATTATTCTAAAATTGAAACCCAATCTGTGACCAATCCTGCATTCGGAACAACTTATCAATTAAGTGGTAAAACAGCAACTTTGTATAACTCTACACCGCTTATCAGCTCCAATATGACAGACTCTAATGGGTATATTGGTTTAGATGACCGCTACAACAAACTGGTTTTCCACGTCAATAGTTATACAACGAGTAATCTGGCAACTTCATCCAATACAACATTGTATTATGTTGATAATACTGGCGTTGTGAAATCTTATAATTATGGAACAGTTAATTTGCCATCGTCCGGATCGTCTAATTTCGATTTGACATTTGATATTTCCAGAGCAGTTCTCACAACAGGTTGCAAAGGAATCATCGGACTGAGAAATGGTAATTTCAGTTCTATTCTGACATTTAATTTTGGTGATGTCTATTTTGCAATTTCTAATGAAAAAGCGATGAAGTTTGCAGGCGTTTATTCAGACGGCGACAGCAATCTGATGGATGTTTACGAGAATACGTATTATACTTCATTGGATTTTACCAACGTAACGAATATCAACACATCTGCGAATTGGAAAAGTAAAATGGCTAATACCAATAGTCTTTTCTATGTAAATAGTGGTTCGGGTTTCCGTCCAAATTCCAAAACAAATAACGCAAATGTTGTTTCAGGAACTGTTGCCGCATCATTAGAATTGTCTGACCAAGGTGGTGACTTCAATGTGCCTACTGCTTTCACTGCAACCGCTGCATCATACACAAAAACATTGAGTGGATATGCCGTTATCGTACTTCCGTTTGAGGCTAATGTTCCAAGTGGTGTGCAGGCTTACAGTATGCTACCATCATCATCAAAGGTAGAATGTATTGCACTTCCAAATGATAAAATTCCAGCAAATACGCCGGTATTGGTCAACGGAAATGGCACGTTTACATTCTCAGGTTCTGGTAATGTTTCTACACCAAAAGCTATTGTTTCTAATCAGTTCAATGCAGATTATAGCACAATAAAAGCTTATACAGGAGGTTATGTCCTGAAAACCGTGAACGGAACAACAGGATTCTATAAAATAGCAAGCGGAAGCGAGACCGTCTCGGCGTTCAGTGCTTATATTGGTGAAGAAAATGCCTATTCAGCTTCGTTTTTGCCTTTAGGGTTTGAGACGCTTGCTGCTCAGGATATATCCGATTCTAAATTCCAACTTTACCCAAATCCTGCAAAAAATGAAATCTTTGTAGACTGGAAATCATCGGATGCAGTTTATTCGATTTTGGATACAAAAGGCGGTTTGGTTGCTAAAAAAGCAAAACTTAGCAAGGGTAAAAATAAAATTGATATTTCAAAGTTGCCTTCAGGATTGTATTTTATTGAAATTTCAAATTCCGGTAAGAGCACTACAACTAAGTTTATCAAACAGTAATATTATTCATATTTTTAATTTTTTCAGAAAGTCATCAGTTCGCTGGTGGCTTTTTTTATATCAGGTGAAGACAATATATTTATAATTAAGTGTATTATATACATTTATTCAAAATAGAATGTTATATTTGCTTTGAACAGAATTAGAATTAAGTCTAAGCAAAGTTCTTATTTCAAAAGTGATTTTAAATTTTGCCTTATGAAAAAAATCTTCCTGAATATATCAATCTTCATCTGCGCCTTCTCATCCGCACAAACTTTCAAATATCCGTTCCAAAACCCCAAACTTCCGGTCGAACAAAGAATCGAAAATCTTCTCGAATTATTAACCGTAGAAGAAAAAATCGGAATGATGATGGATAATTCCAAAGCAGTTCCAAGACTCGAAATTCCCGCTTACGGATGGTGGAATGAGGCGCTTCACGGCGTTGCAAGAGCTGGAACAGCGACTGTTTTTCCGCAAGCTATTGGTTTAGCAGCAACTTGGGACGTTCAGGAACATCTCAAAACTTTTGAAATGATTTCTGATGAAGCCAGAGCAAAATACAATAAATCTTTTGATGAATCTCAAAAAACCGGACGTTACGAAGGTCTTACATTCTGGACTCCAAATATCAATATTTTTCGTGACCCAAGATGGGGAAGAGGTCAGGAAACTTATGGTGAAGACCCATATCTGACTTCAGTTTTAGGTGTTGCAGCGGTAAAAGGTCTGCAGGGAAATGACCCTAAATATTTCAAAACCCACGCCTGTGCCAAACATTTTGCTGTTCACAGTGGTCCGGAATGGAACCGGCATTCGTACAATGCAGAAGTTTCCAAAAGAGATTTGTACGAAACCTATCTTCCGGCTTTCAAAGCACTGGTTTTGGAAGGAAATGTGCGGGAAGTAATGTGTGCCTATAATGCTTTCGATGGTCAACCGTGTTGCGCCAACAATACTTTACTGACAGAAATTTTAAGAGGAAAATGGAACTATGATGGAATGGTGGTTTCCGATTGCTGGGCGTTGGCAGATTTTTACCAGAAGCAATACCACGGAACGCATCCTGACGAAAAAAGTACGGCCGCAGATGCCTTGAAACATTCCACTGATTTGGAATGTGGCGACACGTATAATAATTTAAATAAATCCTTAGCGAGCGGTTTAATCACAGAAAAAGATCTTGATATATCAATGCGAAGAATCCTGAAAGGCTGGTTTGAATTGGGAATGCTTGACCCAAAATCTTCCGTTCACTGGAACTTAATTCCATACTCTGTAGTGGATTCTGACGAACATAAGAAACAGGCTCTAAAAATGGCTCAGAAATCAATTGTATTGATGAAAAATGAGAAAAATGTTTTGCCTTTAAACAAAAATATCAAAAAAATTGCGGTTGTCGGTCCAAACGCTGATGACGGATTAATGCAGTTGGGAAATTACAACGGAACACCTTCATCTATTGTAACGATTTTAGGCGGAATTAAAACCAAATTTCCAAACGCAGAAATCATTTATGAAAAAGGAACCGAAGTTGCCGACCCATCGTCCAGAACTTCGCTTTACCAAAACTTTTTAAGACAGAAAAACGGCGAAAAAGGAATGAAGGTGGCATTTTTCAACAATAATGAATTTAAAGGAGCTCCTGCTAATATTTCAGTCAACAAAACAGGAATCAACTACAACAGTTTCGGCGGAACCCAGCTTGCGCCGAATGTTGGAAGAGAAAATACATCAGCAATTATTTCAGGCGTTTTCAAAAGTACTTACACCGGCGATGTGATTCTTTCACCTTCAACGTCCGATGTGTACACTCTTTTTGTAGACGGAAAAGAAATCGCCACCAGAAAAGGTCCGGATGCAAGACACCCTTCAGAATTTCCGGTAAAGATGGAGAAAGACAAAGAATATCAGATTGAATTACGTCACACTCAGAAAGGAAAGTATGTAAGCATCACATTTGACATCTATAGAAAAGACCCTGTAAATTTTGCTGCGGTTAGGGAAAAATTGAAAAATGCAGATGTTATTGTTTTCGCCGGCGGACTTTCGCCAAGTCTGGAAGGCGAAGAAATGCAGGTAAGCGCTGAAGGTTTTAAAGGAGGCGATAAAACTTCGATTGAACTTCCTAAGGTTCAGCGTGAATTATTAGCAGAATTAAGAAAAACCGGAAAACCTGTCGTTTTTGTGCTTTGTACAGGAAGTTCATTAGGTTTAGCACAGGACGAAAAAAATTACGATGCACTTATTAATGCTTGGTACGGCGGACAATCCGGCGGAACTGCGGTTGCGGATGTTTTGGCGGGAGACTACAATCCGTCAGGAAAATTGCCGATTACATTCTATAAAAATCTGGAACAGCTTGACAATAATTTGTCTAAAACCAGTAAACATCAGGGTTTTGAAAATTACGATATGCAGGGAAGAACTTACCGTTATATGACCGAAAAACCTTTGTACGCTTTCGGACACGGGTTGAGTTATTCAAAATTTAATTATGGTGATGCTAAATTGAGTAAAAATGCCATCAATACAAATGAAAATTTAAACATTACAATTCCTGTTAAGAATATTTCAAAGGTAGATGGAGAAGAAGTGATGGAAGTTTACGTGAAAAGAAATAATGATGCTTCCGCACCTGTAAAAACTTTGAGAGCTTTCGAAAGAGTGTTTGTCAAAGCAGGTGAAACGAAAAATGTTCAGCTTACAGTTTCTACTGATTCTTTTAAATTTTATGATGAAAAAGTAGACGATTTGGCTTCAAAAATAGGAAACTATACTATTTTTTACGGCGGAACTTCTGATGAATCAGGATTGAAAAGTGTTCCATTGAAAGTAAATTAAAATTAGATGTTCAAACTAATTTAACCACAAAAGAGATATTGAAATAATTTGTAATATTTAAAAGCCTGCAAAAGGATAAAATCAATGATTTTTTAAGCTTTTGTGTTCCTTTCTAAATCTTAAAAAAAATAAGTATTAAAATCTTTTGTGCCTTTTGTGGTTAAAAAAAACACTCCAAAAATTAATCAATGAAAACAAAATCCAAAATATTCGCCACCGCATTTTCTTTTAGCGTCGCCTTCATTTCTGCACAGAATGGAAATGTAAAAAAACACTTTCTAGATTTAGACGGAACTTCCACAAACATCAAAATCCAGCCAACGATGTACGGAATTTTCTTCGAGGATATTAACTTCGCAGCAGATGGCGGATTGTACTCTGAACTCATTAAAAATCGTAGCTTCGAGTTTGATGAACCTTTGACAGGCTGGAAACAACCCAATACAAAAACATTGTCTCCGAATCTGGATTCAGGTTTTCTGACGATTATAACCGATAAATCCAAAACCAATAAAAACTATGCAAGAATCACGGTTCGGAATGACAAAAACTATCTCTTAGAAAATGAAGGTTTCCGAGGAATTGGGCTTCATCAGGATGAAAAATATGATTTCAGTTTTAATTTAGAAAATATTTCGGGAAACATCTCTGCTGTTAATGCAAGTCTTATCGATGAAAAAGGCAATGTGATTTCTTCGGTTTCAACAATCATTAAAGGAAACGGTTGGCAAAAATACAACTTGGTTTTCGCTCCGAAATCAACAGTTGAAAAAGCCAAACTACAGCTCACTTTCACAGGAAAAGGCGTGGTGAATATGGATATGATTTCTCTGTTTCCACAAGATACTTGGAAAGGCAGAAAAGGCGGAATGCGGAAAGATTTGGTGCAGAAATTATACGATTTGCAACCCGGATTTTTACGTTTTCCCGGCGGATGTATTGTTGAAGGACGAACTTTGGCAGAACGTTATCAATGGAAAAAAACAATCGGAAAAGTAGAAGACCGGGAAAATCTCATCAATAAATGGAACAATGGATTTGCCCATCGTTTAACACCGGATTATTGGCAGTCTTTCGGCTTAGGATTTTTTGAATATTTCCAGCTTTCGGAAGATTTGGGAGCAGAACCGCTTCCGATTTTAAGTTGCGGAATGGCTTGTCAGTTCAACACCGCAGAGCTTGTAAAAATGGAAAATTTAGATCCATATGTTCAGGACGCTTTGGATTTGATTGAATTTGCAAACGGTGATTCCAATACAAAATGGGGAAAAATTCGTACAGAAATGGGACATCCGAAACCGTTTAATATGAAATATATCGGCGTTGGTAACGAGCAGTGGGGCGAGGATTATATAGAAAGATATAAAGTTTTCGAAAAGGCGATTCACGATAAATATCCGAACATCCAAATTATATCAGGCAGCGGACCGTCGCCTGACGGAGAATTCTTCGATTATGGCTGGGAAGAACTCAAAAAACTGAATGCACAGATTGTGGACGAACATTACTACAATTCGCCTGATTGGTTTTTAAAAAACGCAGACAGATACGATAAATACGACCGGAGAGGACCTAAAGTTTTCGCCGGAGAATATGCAGCGCAGTCAGTCGGCGTTGTAAAACCGGATAATAAAAATAACTGGCAAACTGCACTTTCCGAAGCCGCTTTTATGACCGGATTGGAGCGCAATGCAGACGTTGTAACGATGACTTCCTATGCACCGCTTTTGGCGCACGCAGACAGTTGGCAATGGACACCGGATTTGATTTGGTTCAATAATCTGAAATCGTACGCTACCCCGAATTATTATGTTCAGAAATTATTTTCAAACAATAAAGGAACAGATTTAATTAAAATATCTGAAAACGGAAAGCCATTGAAAGGGGAGAATAATCTCTATGCATCCGCAGTTCGTGACAATATAAAAGGAGAAACAATCATTAAAATTGTCAATTCAGATACTAAGGAAACTTCAGTAGAAATCAATCCGAAAAATATAAAATCGGGCAGTCAATTGACCAAAATTATCCTCACTTCTGGAGGTCTTTCTGATGAAAATAATTTCCAGATCGAGAATATCAAACCTAGTGAGGAAACGCAGACCTTGAAAAAAGGAAAAATTTTGGTTGAAATTCCGGCAAATTCTTTAGTAATTCTTAAGATTAAATAACGCAAAAGCCCATCGATAAAGAAAAAAATAAAATTAAGTGTAATTATTACATTTATTTAAAATAGAATCTTATATTTGTTTTATCTCAAAAGCAGGAATGTGAAGATTTCTTTAAGTTAAATGAAAACTTACAGCCAAATCTTTGCCGACTGCCACAATAATCTAGTAAATCTATTTCTTTAATGAAAAAATACGTTATCGGCTTAGACTATGGAACAGATTCTGTTCGAGCCGTTTTGATTGATACGGAAAATGGGGCAGAATTAGCGACCTCCGTAAGCTATTACCAAAGATGGAAGGAAGGGAAATTCTGTCAGCCGGAACAAAATCAATTTCGTCAGCATCCGCTCGACCATATCGAAGGCTTGGAAAAAACCATTTCAACCGTTGTAAAAGAAAGTGGCGTTGCGCCCGAAAATATCGTCAGCATTTGTATTGATACAACGGGCTCATCACCGCTTCCTGTAGATAAAAACGGAATTGCCTTGTCACTTTTGCCTGAATTTTCAGAAAATCCGAACGCAATGATGGTTTTGTGGAAAGACCATACGTCTATCAGTGAAGCCGAAGAAATCAATCATTTGGCGAGAAACTGGGGCGGCGAAGATTATACCAAATTCGAAGGCGGAATCTATTCTTCCGAATGGTTTTGGGCGAAAATTCTTCACATCAACCGAGAAGATGAAAAAGTGAAAAATGTGGCGTACAGCTGGATGGAACATTGCGATTACATCACATTTCTCCTTTCCGACCATCAGCATTTGGCAACTTTCAAAAGAAGCCGTTGCGCCGCGGGTCACAAAGCAATGTGGCACGAATCGTGGGACGGACTTCCCTCAAAGGATTTCCTCGGTCAGTTAGACCCGTCATTAGCTGAACTTCGTGACAGACTGTACGAAAAAACCTACACTTCCGACGAAATTGCAGGAAATCTGAATGAAGAATGGGCTGAAAAATTAGGCTTGACAACCAACACCGTAATCGCTGTCGGAACTTTCGATGCGCATTCCGGAGCGGTGGGCGCAAAAGTCGAGGAAAATACGTTGATCAGGATTATGGGAACTTCCACCTGCGATATAATGGTGGCTCCCAACGAAATTATCGGCGATAAAACCGTCAGAGGAATTTGCGGGCAGGTCGACGGTTCCGTTATTCCCGGATTAATGGGACTTGAAGCTGGACAATCCGCTTTCGGCGATGTTTTGGCTTGGTTTAAAGACATTTTGATGTGGCCAACTCAGAATATTCTGATGAATTCTAACATCATTGATGAAAATCAAAAACAACTGCTGAAAGAAGAATTAGAACAAAATATCATCCGAAATCTGACGCAGCAAGCAGAAAAAATTCCCTTGTCGGAATCGGTTCCTATCGCTCTGGACTGGATTAACGGACGAAGAACGCCCGACGCCAATCAAGAGCTTAAAATGGCCATTAACAATCTTTCATTAGGCACAAAAGCACCACATATTTTCAAAGCTTTGGTGAATGCCATTTGTTTCGGGTCGAAAAAAATCGTTGACCGTTTCGAAGAAGAAGGCGTAAAAATCGAAAAAGTGATCGGAATCGGCGGTGTTGCCAGAAAATCGCCGTTCATTATGCAGACTTTGGCCAACGTTCTCAATATGCCGATTATCGTAGCAGAATCAGACCAGGCTCCGGCTTTAGGTGCCGCCATTTATGCCGCCGTCGCCGCAGGAATTTATCCAAATGTTCAGGAAGCAAGCCAGAAAATGGGTTCCGATTTCGAAGCCGAATATTTCCCACAAACCGAATATGTAGAACAATATGCAGAACTGATGAATGAGTATCAGATTCTCGCAGATTTTACCGAAGATAATATCAAGTCTAAGAAAAAGTTGACGGTTGACAGTTTATAGTTGATAGAAATTAAAGCAGAAAAGCTCCGTAGGAGCGCCCTGTTAATAGCAAATATATAAAATATTGTCATCAAAAAGAGAGCCTCGTAGAGGCGACCTGTTAGAAATTACAATAATTAAAACTATCAACCACAATTATTATGGCAGCTTTATCCGCCCTCCGTTCCCGCTTTTTTGTTCCGCTTTGCTGCACAAAAAGAGCTCCACTCAGGTCGGGCTGCGATTGATTACAGAGAAGAACCCGAAGGGTTCAATATTAATAGCCATAAATGAAACCTATGGATTTGATAAGACAGTTTTTCAACAAATATGTAAATAAAAATGAGCATCTATAAAGAATTAAAAAGAGAATGTTACGAAGCCAATATGCAGCTCGATGCATTGAAGCTGGTCGTTTACACCTTTGGAAATGTAAGCGCTGTAAACCGTGACAAAGGCATTTTCGCCATCAAACCAAGCGGTGTTCCATACGAATTATTAAAGCCTGAAGATATGGTGGTTTTAGATTACGATGCAAATGTTGTTGAAGGAAATCTAAGACCGTCTTCCGATACCAAAACCCACGCTTATCTTTATAAAAACTGGCAAAACATAGGTGGAATCTCGCATACACACGCTATTTATTCCGTAGCTTGGGCACAGGCACAGTTAGATATTCCGATTTTCGGAACGACGCACGCAGACCATTTAACTTCGGATATTCCTTGTGCACCGCCAATGCGGGATGATTTAATCGAAGGCAATTACGAGTACAACACGGGAATCCAGATTTTGGAATGTTTCGAAGATAAAAATCTTTCTTACGAAGAAGTAGAAATGGTGCTTATCGGCAATCACGGTCCGTTTACTTGGGGAAAAAATGCGGACAAAGCCGTTTACAACAGTAAAGTTCTGGAAACGATTGCAGAAATGGCTTATCGTACAAGGCAAATCAATCCGGATGCTGCAAGGTTAAAAGATTCACTCATCAAAAAACATTACGAACGCAAACACGGCAAAAATGCCTATTACGGTCAATAAACATTTATAATTCATAATTCATCATTTATAAACTATGTTAACACCTCTCAATACCAAAGAAATCTGGTTCATTACCGGAAGTCAACATTTATATGGATCTGAAACATTAGCTCAGGTTGCAGAACATTCAGCGAAAATTGTGGAAGCTTTAAACGAATCTTCACAAATTCCTGTAAAAGTGGTTTTAAAACCGACGGTAAAAACAACGGAAGAAATTTTCGAAACGCTTACGGCTGCCAATTTTGCAAGAGATTGTATTGGAATCGTAACGTGGATGCACACGTTTTCACCCGCAAAAATGTGGATTCGTGGATTGACCGCTTTGCAAAAACCAATGTTGCATCTTCATACGCAGTTCAACCAAGATATCCCTTGGTCTACGATGGATATGGATTTTATGAACCTTAACCAAGCTGCTCACGGTGACCGTGAATTCGGATTTATGGTAAGCCGTCTTCGTAAAAATAGAAAAGTTGTCGTAGGACATTGGGCTGAAGAAAGAGTTCAGAAACAAATCGGAGAATGGAGTAGAGTTGCGGCAGGTTGGGACGATTGGCAAGGCGCAAAATTCGCCCGTTTTGGTGACAATATGAGATATGTTGCCGTGACCGATGGTGACAAAGTGGAAGCAGAAACCAAATTCGGTTTTTCAGTCAATACCTGGGGAATCGGAGATTTGGTAAGTGTTGTCAATTCGATTGGTGATGGTGAAATCAAAACATTAATTGAAGAATATGAAGCTTCATACAAAATGGCTGAATCCCTTCTTGCCGGAGGTTCAAACAGAAAATCTCTGGAAGTTGCCGCAAGAATTGAATTAGGTTTGGAAAAATTCCTGAAAGACGGAAATTTCAAAGGCTTTTCAGATACTTTTGAAGACCTTCACGGTTTGGAACAACTTCCCGGAATTGCTGTTCAAAGATTAATGGAAAAAGGCTACGGTTTTGCAGGAGAAGGCGATTGGAAAACGGCTGCATTAGTTCGTGCGATGAAAACAATGGGACAAGGTCTTGAAGGCGGAAACGCTTTTATGGAAGATTATACGTACCATTTAAATCCATCAAATCCATCTGTTTTAGGCTCGCATATGTTGGAAGTTGACCCTGTTTTGGCGGTAGATAAACCGTCTTGTGAAATTCATCCGCTGGGAATTGGTGGAAAAGCTGACCCGGTTCGTCTCGTTTTCAATTCAAGAGGAAATATTGATTCTTTGAATGCCGCTTTGATGGATTTCGGAAATCATTTTAGATTGTTAATCAACAAAACTAAAGCTCTGGAAATCACCGAAGAATTGCCAAAACTTCCTGTGGCGAGAGTACTTTGGAAACCACTTCCTGATTTGTACACTGCAGCTGAAGCGTGGATTTTGGCAGGTGGTGCGCATCACACGTGTTACAGTGAAAATATCAGTGCAGAACAATTGGAAGATTTCGCAGAAATTGCGGGTATCGAATCGCTTGTTATTGATGAAGACACAAAAATCCGTGATTTTAAGAATACGCTTCGCTGGAATGAAATATATTATCGTTAAACTTGCAAAACTTCTAAAAAATGAGAAAAACAAGTATCAACCTGATAATTCTTTTTGCCGTTTTATGTATTTTCGGATGCAATAAAAAAGAAAATCAATCAAAAACTCAACCAGAAACAATGGAAAACATACAGGTTTCAGATTACGGAGTCACGTCAAACGGCGATTCCATCAAAAAATATACTTTGACCAACAAAAACGGGATGAAAGTGGAAGTCATTAACTTTGGCGGAATTATAACTTCACTTACCGCTCCCGACAAAGACGGAAAATACGAAGATGTGGTTTTAGGTTTTACCAAGCCTGAAGATTATTTTAATGGAAATCCGTACTATTTTGGAGCTTTGATTGGTCGTTATGGAAACAGAATTGCGAATGCGAAGTTCACTTTGGAAGGGAAAACCTACGACATCGACAAAAATGACGTACCGAACAGTCTTCACGGTGGAAAAGAAGGTTTTCATACCAAATTCTGGAATATTGAACCTATAAAAGATGCCAAATTCCCAACTTTGAAACTCACTTACATCAGCGCAGACGGTGAAGAAGGTTATCCTGGAAAATTGTCAACAACGGTTTTGTACACTTTGACGGACGACAACGCGCTTGAAATTTCTTACGAAGCTGAAACCGATAAACCGACAGTTGTGAATCTTACACAACATTCGTATTTCAATCTTTCAGGAAATTTCTCAAAAACAATTCTTGACCACGAATTGCAAATCAATGCGGATAAATTTTTACCTGTCAATGAAACTTTAATTCCGACTGGAGAACAGAAAGCGGTGAAAGGAAGTCCTTTTGATTTTACCGTTTCAAAACCTATCGGAAAAGATATTTCTGCGGAAGACGACCAACTGAAAAAAGGAAAAGGTTACGACCACAATTGGATTTTAAACGGAAGTGGATTGAGAAGTATCGCCAAAGTTTTTCATCCTGAATCAGGAAGAATGATGGAAGTTTTGACCGATGAACCGGGCGTTCAATTCTATTCAGGGAATTTCCTTGATGGAAAGTTTGATACCAAAACGGGCGGAAAAAATGAATTCAGAACAGGTTTTTGCTTAGAAACCCAGCACTTTCCGGATTCCCCAAATCAGCCTTCATTTCCTTCAACAGAATTGAAGCCGGGTCAAAAATATCAGTCAAAAACGATTTATAAATTCTCAGTTAAAAAATAGGTATGGGAAATTTAGCAACTATAGATATCATCATATTTTTAATTTATTTTGTGGTGGTAGCCGGTTACGGAATCTGGATTTATAACAGAAAAAAATCCAGTGCAACAGGCAGTAAAGATTATTTTCTTGCGGAAGGTTCATTAACGTGGTGGGCAATTGGAGCCAGTTTAATTGCTTCCAACATTTCAGCGGAACAGTTTATCGGAATGTCCGGAGAAGGATTTTTTGTCGGAATTGCCGTTGCAGCTTACGAATGGCTTGCCGCAATTGCGCTTATTATCATTGCAGTTTGGTTCATCCCGATTTATCTGAAAAATAAGATTTACACGATGCCACAATTCCTGGAAACCCGTTATAACAAGTCGGTTTCATTGATTATGGCGGTATTCTGGCTGTTTTTATACGTGATTGTAAATTTAACTTCAATCCTCTATTTAGGAGCTTTGGCAATCGACACCTTATTGGGCGGCGATAATCTTCACATCATTATGATTGCATTGCTTCTGATGGCTTTATTAATCGGACTTGGCGGGATGAAAGTAATCGGTTACACCGATGTAATTCAGGTGGCGGTTTTGATAATTGGAGGATTTGCAACCGTTTATATGGCGCTTCAGATTGTTGACCAAAGAATCAACGGAGCGGCCGTAGGAAATGCTTTTGCAGGTTTCCAGACCTTAATGAACGAGGCTCCGCAACATTTCAAACTGATGTTGGATAAACCTGTGAAAACAACCACCACTTTGGCAATGCCTGAGAATCTGGATGTTCAGAAATATGTGGTTTTACCGGGCTTGGCGATGTATTTTGCCGGACAGTGGATTGTAAACCTGAATTATTGGGGCTGTAATCAATACATCACGCAACGTGCTTTGGGAGCTGATTTAAAAACGGCAAGAACCGGTATTTTGTTTGCAGGTTTCTTAAAATTATTTATGCCAATCATCGTGATGCTTCCGGGAATTGCAGCTTATGTTTTATATACAAAAGGACATTTGCCAGGTTTCAATGGTGTAAAAGATGGTGCATATTCTGCGATTTTAGGATTTTTGCCAACAGGATTGAAAGGTCTTGCAGTGGCAGCTTTGACGGCAGCAATTGTTGCATCTTTAGCAGGAAAAGTCAACAGTATTTCTACAATTTTCACTTTAGATATCTATAAAAAATACCTGAAAGCGGATGCGACAGAAATCCAAATGGTAAGAACAGGACGTTGGGCAATTATTATCGCAATGGCTGTTGCTTTGGCCTTTACCTGGACAGATGTTCTGGGAATCGGAGGAGAAGGTGGTTTCACATTCATCCAGAAATATACAGGATTTATCAGTCCTGGTGTTTTTGCAATGTTCATTTTAGGAATGTTCTGGAAAAGAACGACTGGAGCGGCAGCTTTGGTAGGTGTTCTTCTTGGATTTTTACTGGCAATTTTCTTCAACAGTTTTGCAGTCGATATTTTCGGGAAAGAAACCTGGTTATACACCGCATTTACGTATGAAAAGTTAGAAAATGGCGTTGTTCACACCATTACAGAAATTCCGTTTTTGATTAATATGGGATGGTCATTCTTCTTCACGGTTCTGACGATGGTTGGGATAAGTCTTGCCGGTCCGAAAGTGAATCCTAAAGCATTTGCTATTGATTCCACAATGTTCAAAGTAGATAACAGAACTTTGGTTTTGATTGTAGTGACTTTACTTTTACTAACCGCAATTTATGTGAGGTTTTGGTAAAATTAAAATACAATAAAATAAATGCAGGATGCCAAATTGGTATCCTGTTTTTGTTTAATTTTAATTCAGGATTTAGAAAGAATTAAATGAAAGGTTTTAATGAATTGATGCAACAACATTTTGGTCCGTTGAATTCTCAGGAACTGTCTGTTATTCAGTCTTATTTTGAGGAAGAACAATTAGGGAAAAATGAAATATTTACAAATTCAGACGAAATTTGCAACAAATTAAGCATCGTGAAATCCGGTATTTTGCGTGTTTTTGCTTTGTCGGAAGATGGAAAAGAGATTACACAATGGCTTTCCACAAAAGACTTTTTCATAACCGATGTGATGGGATTTTTCTTCAATCAACCCAATCGATGGACGATACAGGCTTTCACCGAAGTTGAATTACTGACCATTTCCAAAACAGATTATTTAAAACTCTGCCAGAAATTCCCGAAATGGATTGAAATTGAAAAACACTTTATTATCAAATGTTTTGCAATGATGGAAGACCGGGTCTTCTCCCATCTTTCGATGACGGCGGAAGAACGGTATAATCAGTATTTTGAACAGAATAAAGAGTTATTTCATCAGGTTCCATTGCAATATATTGCGTCGGTTTTGGGAATGACACCCGAAACATTCAGCAGAATCAGAAAACGACAGGCGGAGAATTCTTGATTTTTGTCAAGAGAACATATTTTCATTTGTCAGACATTTGTAAAATAAATCTTAGACAATGAAAAATATCCTACAGCTCGAAGAATTGGGACAATTTGTTTTCGCTATTTTCCTCTTTACTCAGTTAGAATTTCAGTGGTGGCTTTTTCCGCTTTGCCTTTTGCTTCCGGACGTTTCGATGGTTGGCTATTTAATCAGTCCGAAAATCGGAGCCTGGCTGTACAATTTTTTCCATCACAAATTGCTTGCAATCGCTGTTTTGGTTCTCGGATTCTGGCTTAAAATTCCAATCGTAGAATTTGCCGGAATTATTTTATGGGCACATTCTTCAATGGACAGGATTTTCGGATACGGATTGAAATTTGAAGATGATTTCAAACACACGCATCTAGGTTCAATGGGTGAAAAGTAAAATTTTTAAATCTTAAACATAAATCCTTCTGCCAATTTTTTCTTATATTTTTCTTCATCAAAACGATACAGAAAAGACCCTTTTTTGGACGAAGTCATATCTTTTCCCTCCGTTTTCACAAGAATATCCAGCGCATTGATTTTACTGATAAAATTCCGTTTGTCATACTGTTCGTTGAAAATCGCTTCATATAAACTCTGCAAATCCTTCATCGTGAATTTTTCCGGCAAAAGTTCAAAGCCGATAGGTCTTGTGGAAGCTCTTCTTCTAAGTCTCAGAACCGCATCTTTCACCATTTCGTTATGGTCGAAAATTAAAATCGGAAAATCCTGTAAATCAAACCATTTCGCACTGTATTTTTCATTGATTTGAATGTTTTTTTCAACATTAATCAATGCGTAATAAGAAATCGACATAATTCTGGCGGTCGGTTCACGGTCAATTTGCGTGTAGAAATTGAGTTGTTCCAGATAGATATTTTCTAGTCCAGTAAGCGTGTTCAGAACACGTTGTGCGGCTTCGTCAGCATTTTCATCGTTGCCGATAGAACCGCCCATCAGTGACCATTCTCCCATTCTGGGCTCAAAATTTCTCTTTACAAGAAGAATTTTAAGATTTTCTCCATCGAATCCGAAAATAATACAGTCAACAGCTACCAAATGTCGTGGAAAATGAGAATAGTCTTGGGTCATCGATTATAATTTTTTTACAAAGTTAAAGATTTTATCTTTTGATTTGATGGCTGATTTTATATAAATGTATTTTACACACTTTATTTTTGCTTTATTTCTGAATTTATCCAAATTTTATCTTTTACACCAATATTTTGGGAACAATAAAATCTCATAATCATTATATTTTATTCATAAAACATATTAAATAGAAATGAATTTAATGTTAAAAATATGTTAAAATAAATTTTCTTATCATTTTTAAATGCATAATTAATCTTTAGTGGACTTAATCTTAAAAATACGATAAGCTATTGAAGGAATTTTCAATACCATTCCTAAAATGGTCTATATCCATTTTTACATAAGTGATTCGGTTGTATCAGTTTGATTATGTCTATTTTTAATAATCGTTATTTTTATGATAAGCCCAGCTCATCTTAATCGCTTTTTCCAAACTTTAAAATAAGAATATTTTCGATTTTTTAGGCATCTTTTCCAAAAATTCTTTGTCATTTAGATTCTTTCTTATATTTTAGAAATGTTGAATTAACATTTAATAATGAATAAGAAATCGCTGATATTGTTTTTAAGTTTTGGAACACTTGCTTTCGGGCAGGTGAAGAAAAATGTCAGCTACTTTCCACTCAACAAAGTTCATTTGTCAGAAAGCGTTTTCAGCCAAGCGATGCAGACTGACGAAAATTATATAATGTCGATGGACGCAGACCGTTTGCTCGCTCCATATCTGAAAGAAGCAGGACTCAATCCAAAAAAAGAGAATTATCCGAACTGGGAAAATACAGGATTGGACGGACATATCGGCGGTCATTATATTTCGGCTTTGGCATTGATGTACGCTTCTACAGGTGATGCAAAAGTGAAACAGCGATTGGATTATATGATTGATGAACTGGAACGTTGCCAGAATCTTTCAGAAAATGGCTACATTTCAGGTGTTCCAAACGGAAAAAAAATCTGGAAAGAAATTGCTGATGGAAATATTCGTGCGGCGACTTTCGGATTGAATGACCGATGGGTTCCGTTGTATAATATTCACAAGACATATTCAGGGTTAAGAGACGCTTATTGGTATGCGGGAAATGAAAAAGCAAAGAAAATGCTCATCAAACTTACTGATTGGATGGCAAACGAAGTTTCCGGACTTTCTGATGACCAGATTCAGGAAATGTTGAAAAGCGAGCACGGCGGACTGAACGAAGTTTTTGCCGATGTTTATGACATTACCAAAAATGAAAAATATCTGAAATTAGCGCACCGTTTTTCACATCAGGCGATTTTAAATCCATTGTTGATTCACGAAGACAAACTGACGGGAATTCACGCCAATACACAGATTCCGAAGGTGATTGGTTTCAAAAGAATTGCCGATTTGGAAGATAACAAAGAATGGAGCAGTGCTGCAGATTTTTTCTGGGCAAATGTTACCCAAAAACGTTCAGCGATTATTGGCGGAAACAGTGTGAGCGAACATTTCAATTCCATCAATGACTTCAGCGGAATGATTAAAAGTATCGAAGGTCCCGAAACCTGCAATACCTACAATATGCTGAAACTGACCAAAGAACTTTTCGCCACCAATCCAAAGTCGTCTTATCTGGATTATTATGAAAAAGCTTTGTACAATCATATTCTTTCCACCCAAAATCCCGACAAAGGCGGTTTTGTATACTTTACACCGATGCGTCCCGGTCATTATCGTGTTTATTCCCAGCCGGAAACCAGTTTTTGGTGCTGCGTAGGTTCTGGGATGGAAAATCACGCCAAATATGGTGAAATGATTTACGCATATTCGGATAATGATTTGTATGTCAATCTGTTTATCCCGTCTGTTTTAAAATGGTCTGAAAAGAAATTGGTGCTGAGACAGGAAAATAATTTCCCTCAAACGCCTTCTACAAAATTAATTTTTGACCTTGCTCCAAAATCCGAAATCAATTTAAAACTAAGAGCTCCGGAATGGTCAAATGCTTCCCAAATAATTATTTCCGTTAATTCAAAAAACATCAATATTCCTGTCGATTCCCAAGGTTATCTTAATATAAAAAGAAAATGGAAAAAAGGTGATGTTGTCGAAATGAAAATGCCGATGCACCTTTCCGCAGAGCAGCTTCCGGACAAATCGGATTATTTTGCTTTCAAATATGGTCCAATCGTTTTAGCCGCAACTTACGGAACAGAAAATCAGGACGGACTTTTTGCCGATGACAGCCGTGGCGGACATATTGCACACGGACCGCAGATTCCATTGAATGAAATTCCAACGATTTTGGGAAGTTCAGATGCTGTGATTAATCATTTGGAAGCAATGAATGGCGAAGATTTAACATTTAAATTAAAGGGTTTATATCCTCGAAATAAATTTGCTGAAGGACTGAAGTTGATTCCTTTCTACAAAATTCACGAGCAACGTTACATCATCTATTTTCCGCAGGCAACTCAGGATAAAATCGAAATGATTCAGAAACAAAAAGCCAAAGAAGAAGCGGAAATCCGAAAACTGGATAATATTACGACAGATAAAATCCAACTTGGCGAGCAACAGCCGGAATCTGACCACTTTTTCGACAGTAAAGATTCCAACACCGGATATATGGAAGACCGCCATTTCCGTGAGGCAAAAGGCTGGTTCAGTTATCAGATGAAAAATATGGAGAAGAATACAAAATATTTGTACATCACGTATTTTGACGCCAATAATAACCGTACTTTGAATGCAGAAATCAACGGAATCAAAACCTATTCTAAAAATTTCGAAGGCAAAATGGGCGGTTCTCCGCAGACTTTACTCATTCTGATTCCTGAATCTGAAATCCGTAAAGAAATTCTGAACATCAAATTTAATTCAGGTGAAAAATCATTAACGCCGAAAATCATCGAAGTGAGATTGCTGAATCAAACGCCAGATAAAAACTAAAAATAACTGCAGAATCAAATTTGCTATGAAAAATAAACTCTTTTTTAAAATATTAATATTATTCGTCGGCTCGCTTTGCATTTCGTTCGTAAATGCAAAAATCAAGCTTCCAAACTTAGTTTCAGACGGAATGGTTTTGCAACGCAATCAAAAATTAAACATTTGGGGGAAAGCCGATGCAAATGAAAAAGTAGAAGTAAAATTCCTCAGTAAAAATTATAAAACCTCGGCAGACCAAAACGGAAACTGGAAAATCGTTCTTCCGGAACAAAAAGCGGGCGGTCCGTACACAATGACCATCAACGAAATCACGCTGAAAGACATTATGATTGGCGAAGTTTGGTTGGCTTCAGGACAATCCAATATGGAATTGCCAATGCGCAGATTAACTCCGCTTTATGCTGATGAAATCAAGAATACAAAGAACCAAAATATTCGTTTTTTCACCGTCCCCCAGAAATATAATTTCAAATCGCCTCAAACCGAACTCGATGGCGGAAAATGGGAAGCTACAAATCCTCAAACGATTCTAAACTTTTCCGGTGTTGCCTATTTTTTTGCTAAAGATGTGAGTGAAAAAGAAAAAGTGGCGGTTGGAATTATCCACTCAAGTTTAGGCGGTTCTCCGATTCAGGCGTGGATGGATGAAAATTCTTTGAAAAAATATCCGGAATATTTAGACGAAGCCAAAAAATGGCAGAATGATGATTTAATCAAATCAACAGAATCTTCTGAACAGGCATTGAGCAAAGCTTGGTACGCAGAATTGGACCAAAGTGATATCGGTCTCAATCAGTATTGGGAAAAATTTGATTTAAATGATTCTGACTGGAAAACGATGAATATTCCCGCTTCTTGGGAAGATAAGGAAGGTTCTTTCGATGGTTCGGTTTGGTTCAGAAAAGAAATTACTTTAACTAAAAATCAAGCTGGAAAAGCAGCTTTTTTAAATCTTGGAAGAATCAAAGATGCTGATGTAACGTACATCAACGGAACAAAAGTCGGAAATGTAACTTACGAATATCCGCCAAGATGGTATGATGTTCCTGCGGGAGTTTTGAGAGAAGGCAAAAACGTTATTGCCGTTCGAATTTCCAACGGCAGCGGAAAAGGGCAGTTTATCGCCGATAAACCTTATTACCTTGAAATCGACGGACAAAAAATCGATTTAAAATCTGAATGGAAATATAAAATCGGGGCAAAAGTCGACAGAATGGCTCCTGGACAAACGTTCATCCGTTGGAAACCGACTGGCTTGTACAATGCGATGATTAATCCTTTAATTAACTACAATATTAAAGGCACACTTTGGTATCAGGGCGAAAGCAACACCGGAAAACCAAAAGAATACGGCGATTTGCTGACAACAATGATTACCGACTGGAGAAACAAATGGAACAATAAAGAAATGCCGTTTTTCACCGTTCAGTTAGCTAATTTTATGGAAGCGAAATCTCAGCCGGTTGAAAGCAATTGGGCAGAACTGAGAGACCAGCAACGTCAGGTTTCGCTAAAAGTTCCGAACACCGGATTAGCTGTTATCATCGACATCGGAGAGTGGAATGACATTCATCCTTTAAACAAAAAAACAGTAGGAGACAGACTGGCTTTGCAGGCGATGAAAGTAGCGTATGGGAAAAACATCGTTGCAGACGGACCAGTTTATCAATCAATGAAAATTGACGGAAATAAAATAATTCTTTCCTTTGAAACCGGAACTGATGATTTTGCAAATGTTTCAGAACTAAAAGGTTTCGCCATCAAAAATTCCGACGGAAACTGGTCTTGGGCAAAAGCAAAAATCGAGGGCAAAACAATTGTGATTTGGAATGATTCGGTGGCTAATCCTGTTGCCGTTCGTTACGATTGGGCAGACAATCCCGACGGAAATCTGAAAAACAAAACAGGACTTCCCGCATCGCCTTTCACTACAGAATGATTAAAAAGCCATCTATTATCTATCAGTCTATCATCTATTATCAAAATAAAAAACAACTATAAACTATATGAACAATTCATCTCAAAAAATATCTGTCGTTGAAAAAATCGGCTACAGCTTAGGAGATTTAGCCGCCAATCTGGTATTCCAGACTTTGGTGACGTACTTAGCTTATTTTTATACAGATATTTACGGATTAAAACCGGCAGATGCCTCCATCATTACGCTCACGGTCGGTTTATTGGCTGGTTTTGTTTTCAACCCGATGATTGGAGCTTTGGCAGACAGAACCCGTACAAAATGGGGAAAATTCCGTCCGTGGATTTTATTAACGGCAATTCCTTTGGGTGCAGCTGCACTTTTTGCGTTCAGCACACCCGATTTTTCTTACAAAGGAAAAATGATTTATGCAGCAATTACTTACTCTATTTTACTATTACTGTACGCAGCCAATAATTTACCTTACGCAGCATTAAGTGGTGTTATAACAGGCGATATGAGCGAAAGAAACAGCATTTCTTCCTATCGTTTTGTAGCTGTGATGTTTGCGCAGTTTTTCGTTCAGGTATTTATGTTGCCGATTATTTTGTCGGCTGGACACGGTGACAAAGCAGCAGGAATCGAGGTTGTAATGACTTGGCTTGCTATAATTGGGACAATAATGTTGCTGATAACATTTTTCACCACAAAAGAAAGAGTCATTCCAAAACCGGAACAGGAATCAACTTTAGGTGCCGATTTAAAAGATTTAAAGAAAAACAAACCGTGGATTATTATGTTGGTGGTTACAGCTTTGATTTTCATTACATTGGCAATGAAAGGCGGTTCGTATGTGTATTATTTTAACAACTATGTTGACGAAGCTTCGCTTCAGCAGTTTATATCGCCGATTACCAATTTCTTCAATTCCATTGGGATGAATTTCTTCGGAGAAGACCCTCGTTCAGCAGGTTTCGGGTTATTCAATGCAGGTGGAATCATTATGATGATTGTTGGAATCACTTTCTCTAAAAAATTCGCCGATAAATATGGCAAAAGAGATGCTTTCATCGCTTCACTTTTCATTTCAACATTATTCGTTTTAGCATTTATATTTTACCCTCCAAAATCTGTCGGACTAATGTTTCTGTCCCAGATTTTACACGGTTTCTTTTACGGAATCGGGACACCTTTGCTTTGGGCGATGATTGCCGATGTTGCCGATTATTCAGAATGGAAAAACAACAGACGAGCGACAGCAATTATTTTCTCTGCAATGATGGTTGGTTTAAAGGTCGGTTTGAGCATCGGAAGTTCATTAGTCGCCTACATCATCGGTCAATACGGTTACATTTCATCAGAAGGAGCAACCAGTGTGATGCAGCCGGAAAGTGTTTCAGCAGGTGCAAAAATGCTGGTGAGCATATTCCCGTCCATTCCGTTCTTTTTAGCTTGCGGATTGTTGATGTTCTACGAAATCAACAAGAAAAAAGAAATTGAAATCGAACACGACCTTAAAGAAAGAAGAAAAGCGAAAGATTAATGATATAATAAAAATTTGGGCAGCTATTTCCGCCCTCCGTTCCCGCTTTTTTCTGTCATTGCGAACCACGTTTCGGTTTTAAATAGAAATTTAGAACATTCGCAATGCCAGAAAAAGAGCTCCACTCAGGTCGGGCTGCGAGTGATTCAGATTCAAAAAATCTTGACAAGATTAATGAAAAATCAATAGGAACGGGCTTTAGCCTGTTTGATAGAAAGACAAGTAATAGGCTTTATCCAAAATGTATAATAAGTTTCAGCTGAAGCCAATTGGAAATAAAAACTATCCATCGGGCTAAAGCCCGACGCAACTGAAAAAAAAGGAAAATTTATTAACAAAGATTAAAAAAGCTCCGTAGGAGCGAACTGTTAATAGCTATTAATAGCCACCATACATCGAGTCTCGTAGAGGCGACCTGTTAGTAAATATTTAGAATTACAAAAAATCTTTGCGCTCTTTGCGTTTTAAAAAAATTAACAATGAAAAAAATAGCCGCGTTATTAGGAATTTTAGCCTTGACCTTCTCTTGCAAAACTGTAGGTCAGGCATCTGCGGACAATTCCCTGAAAAATGCCTTCAAAAATAAATTCTACATCGGAACCGCAATGAGCCTTCCGCAAATTGACGGCACTGATGTGAAGTCGGATGAAATTATCAAAAAACAATTCAGTTCCATTGTTGCGGAAAACTGTATGAAATCAATGTTCATCCAACCGCAGGAAGGAAAATTTTTCTGGGACGATGCCGATAAATTTGTGGAGTTTGGAGAGAAAAATAAAATGTTCATCATCGGTCACACTTTGATTTGGCATTCACAGTTACCAAAATGGTTTTTTGTAGACAAAGACGGAAAAGATGTTTCGCCCGAAGTTCTGAAACAGAGAATGAAAAGGCACATCACAGCCGTTGTCAGCCGATACAAAGGCAGAATCAAAGGGTATGATGTCGTTAACGAAGCAATAATGGAAGACGGAACCTACAGAAAAAGCAAATTTTACGAAATTCTGGGCGAAGAATTTATTCCGCTTGCTTTCCAATATGCGCAGGAAGCTGACCCGAACGCCGAACTCTATTACAACGATTACAACGAATGGTTTCCGGAAAAAGTAAAAACAGTTACCAAAATCGTTAAAAATTTGAAATCCAGAGGAATTTGCATTGATGGAGTCGGAATGCAAACCCACGTTGGATTGGACACTCCAAAACTGGATGAGTATGAAAAAGCAATCACAGATTATGCTTCCGCTGGTGTAAAAGTAAACATCACCGAGATGGAAATCAGCGCACTACCTTCACCTTGGGGAACTTCCGCCAACGTTGCAGACAAAGTGGAGTACGATGCCAAAATGAATCCTTACACCAAAGGGTTACCTGAAAATGTGACGAAAGAATGGGAAAACCGTTATCTGGATTTTTTCAGATTATTTCTGAAGCATCAGGATAAAATCAGGAGAGTAACCTTGTGGGGAACTACTGATGCCCAATCTTGGAAAAACGATTTTCCTGTAAAAGGCAGAACAGATTATCCTTTACTTTTCGACCGGAATTATCAAACAAAACCTGTTGTTGAGAAAATCATTCAATTAACACAAGAAAAATAAAATTGCAGTTAATTTTGACCACAGAAGTAACAAAAGATTTGCTTTGCATCTAAGAGCTTCAAAAGACCGAAAAAGCAAATCGTTTACAGCGACATACTTTTTTGAACTTTTGGAAAACTTAAAAACTTTTGAGCCTTTTGTGGTTAAAAAATAAAGTCTATTATCTAAAAATCTAAACTATAAAATGAACAAAGCAAAATACCTCTTCCCAAGCGATTATATGGCAGACCCTTCCGTACACGTTTTTGAAGACAAATTATACATTTATCCATCACACGACCGTGAAAGTGGCATCGAAGAAAACGACAACGGCGACCATTTTGATATGAATGATTATCACGTTTTTTCTTTGGATGATGTTGAAAATGGCGAAGTGACAGACCACGGTGTTGTTCTTTCGGTAAAAGATATTCCTTGGTCGGGAAGACAGTTGTGGGATTGTGATGTGGCGTTTAAAGATGGTAAGTATTATATGTATTTCCCTTTGAAAGATAAAAATGACATCTTCAGAATTGGCGTTGCGGTGAGCGATAAACCTTCTGGTCCTTTCGTTCCGGAGAAACATCCGATGATGGGAAGTTACAGCATCGATCCTTGTCTTTTTGAGGACAACGGAAAACATTATATGTATTTTGGCGGAATCTGGGGCGGACAATTGCAACGTTACAGAAACAACAAAGCATTAGAATCTGCAGTAATTCCTAATGATGATGAACCTGCAATTCATTCAAAAGTTGCATTGTTAAGCGATGATATGCTGGAATTCGGAGAAGAGCCGAAAGACCTTCTAATCCTTGACGAAAACGGAAATCCTTTGCTTCACGGTGACAAACACCGTTTTTTTGAAGCTTCGTGGATGCATAAATACAACGGAAAATATTACTTTTCTTACTCAACAGGAGACACACATTTAATTTGTTACGCAATAGGTGATAATCCATACGGACCATTTACTTTTCAGGGAGAAATATTAACACCGGTTGTGGGTTGGACAACACATCACAGCATTGTTGAGTTTAAAGATAAATGGTATCTGTTCTTCCACGATTCTGTTCCGAGTGAAGGTAAAACTTGGCTTAGAAGTATGAAAGTGGTTGAATTGGAATATGATGAAAATGGAAAAATAAAAACCATTGAAGGGTTGGAAGACCATCAATAGGAACGGGCTTTAGCCCGTTTTAAAAAAGATAATATACAATTTGGCTAAAGCCAAAACGTAAATAATTTAAAAAATTTAAGAATGCAACATTTCCGACATTATATTTTGCTGTTTTTAATCATTCCGTTAATGGCTTTTGCTGAGGACGGAAGTCAGTTATGGCTGAGATATCCGGTAAATCCAAAGCCAAGAAACATTGTGAATTCCAACAGTAAAAGTCCTACGATTGAAATCGCAAAAAAGGAACTGAATCAACATTGGGGAGGACAAGCTATTGACTTGAAGATTGATAGGTTTGCGGAAAATTTTAAAGACGGGTATAAAATCGTTTCTACTCCGAAAAAAATCAGCGTTTTGGCGAGAACAGACTTAGGATTGTTGTACGGAAGCTACCATCTGTTGAATCTGCAGCAGCAGAAAACCGATTTTTCTAATTTGAAGCTTGAAGAAAAACCTTCCTACGACGTAAGAATTCTCAACCATTGGGATAATCTCGATGGAACGATTGAGCGTGGTTACGCTGGCCATTCACTTTGGAAATGGGAAGATTTGCCGAACACCATTTCGCCGAGATATAAAGAATATGCAAGAGCCAATGCATCCATTGGAATCAATGCAACAGTTCTTAATAATGTAAATGCTTCCCCGAATATGCTTCGTGAAGATTATCTGAAAAAAGTCAAAATTTTGGCTGATATTTTCCGACCTTACGGAATTAAAGTTTATCTGTCTGTCAATTTTTCATCGCCGAAAGTGTTGGGAAATACGAAAGATTCTGACCCATTAAATAAAGATGTTCAGAAATGGTGGAAAGACAAAACCGCAGAAATTTACAAACTGATTCCTGATTTCGGAGGATTTTTGGTAAAAGCCAATTCCGAAGGTCAGCCTGGACCACAGGATTACGGAAGAACGCACGCAGACGGAGCCAATATGATGGCCGATGTCCTGAAACCTTACGGCGGAATCGTGATGTGGAGAGCATTTGTGTACAGTCCAAGCAAAGAAGACAGAGCAAAACAGGCTTATCTGGAATTTGTTCCTTTGGATGGTAAATTCAGAGATAACGTCATCATTCAGATTAAAAACGGGCCGGTGGATTTCCAGCCTCGTGAAGCGTTTAATCCATTGTTCGGAGCGTTGAAGAAAACGTCGGAAATGGTTGAATTTCAGATTACTCAGGAATATTTGGGACAGGCAAATCATCTGGTTTATCTTGCGCCTTTATTCAAAGAAACTTTAGACAGTGATACCTATTCAAACGGAAAAGGTTCTACAATTGCCAAAATCACAGGCGGCACATTACGACCTGCAAAAATTACAGCAATTTCAGCAGTTGCCAATATCGGCGAAGATACCAACTGGACAGGTCACCATTTTGCACAATCCAATTGGTACGCATTCGGAAGACTGGCGTGGAATCACAATTTGTCATCAGAACAGATTGCCGACGAATGGATAAAAATGACTTTTACCGATGATAAAAACTTCGTCAATCCTGTCAAAGAAATGATGCTGACTTCCCGTGAAACTGCCGTCGATTATATGATGCCGCTTGGTCTACACCACATTTTTGCTGGCGGACACCACTACGGTCCCGAACCGTGGGGCGATTACAAAGGTGGAAGACCGGATTGGTCACCAGTATATTATCATCAGGCAAATGGTGAAGGACTTGGATTCGACCGAACGAAAACCGGAAGCGATGCCGTTTCGCAATATTTTCCGCCACTCAACGAGATCTACGGGAAAATTGAAACAACTTCCGAAAATCTGATTCTATGGTTTCATCACGTTCCTTGGGATTATAAAATGAAAAATGGAAAAACGATGTGGGAAGAATTGTGTTACAAATACGACACCGGTGTAAAAAATGTCCGTGACTATCAAAAAGTCTGGGACAAAATGCAGCCGTATATTGATAATGAAAGGTTCGCAGATATTCAGTCTAAACTTAAAATTCAGTCTAAGGATGCGGTTTGGTGGAAGGATGCTTGTTTGTTATATTTTCAGACATTTTCCAAACGACCGATTCCATCTGACATCGAAAAACCTGTTCACGAATTGGAAGATTTGAAGAAAATTAAACTCAATATGGGTCATCATAATTAATTAAATAAAACTTAATCAACAACTTTCTGAATCTTTTTTAAGACGGGAAGTTGTTTGTTTAATTAATTAAGTGTAAATTTAACACTTAAATAAAACTCAGTAACAAGTAAAATAAACATATGAAATTTTTTATAGACACTGCCAACTTAGAGCAGATAAGAGAAGCCAACGATTTGGGAATTCTGGATGGCGTAACCACCAATCCATCGCTAATGGCAAAAGAAGGAATCAGCGGGAAAGAAGCGATTCTTCAACATTACAAAGACATTTGCGACATTGTTGACGGTGATATTTCTGCAGAAGTTCTTTCTACAACGTATGAAGAAATGATTGCTGAAGGAGAGATTCTTTCCGCGATTCATCCAAATATCGTTGTGAAAATCCCAATGATAAAAGACGGTATCAAAGCTTTAAAATATTTTTCAGACAAAGGAATTAAAACCAACTGTACCTTGATTTTCTCAGCCGGACAGGCACTTTTAGCCGCAAAAGCCGGAGCAACCTACGTTTCACCATTCTTAGGAAGACTGGACGATATTTCCACAGACAGCTTAAATTTAATTCAGGAAATCAGAACTATTTTCGATAATTATGGCTACGAAACTGAGATTTTGGCGGCTTCTGTAAGACATAGTATGCACATCATCAACTGTGCAAAAATCGGAGCCGATGTCGTGACTTGCCCAATTCAGCCAATCCTGTCATTGTTGAAACATCCTTTGACGGATTCTGGTTTGGAGCAGTTTATTAAGGATTCACAAAAAATGCAATAATTTATGCAGCACGATATTTCAAAACTCAATAATATTGCTTCACAGGTGAGAAGGGATATTGTAAGAATGGTTCACGCCTGTCAATCTGGTCATCCTGGCGGATCGTTGGGTTGTACAGACTTTCTCGTTGCGCTTTATTTTGACGCGATGAAAAGAAAAGAAGGATTTGATATGAAAGGTAAAGGAGAAGACGTATTTTACCTTTCCAATGGTCATATTTCACCCGTTTTCTACAGCGTTTTGGCACACGCAGGTTATTTTGATAAGTCAGAACTGGCAACTTTCAGAAAACTGAATTCGAGATTACAAGGACATCCAACAACCCACGAGCATCTTCCGGGCGTTCGTATAGCTTCCGGTTCTTTGGGGCAAGGAATGTCTGTGGCAATTGGTCACGCAGTCGGTAAAAAGCTGGACAAAGATAAAAATCTCGTGTTCACACTTCACGGCGACGGCGAGTTGCAGGAAGGTCAAAACTGGGAAGCGATAATGTACGCGTCTCACAATAAGGTAGATAACCTCATTGCAACCATCGATTACAACGGTCAGCAGATTGACGGACCGACTTCAAAAGTCCTTTCTTTAGGAAATCTTAAAACCAAATTCGAAGCCTTCGACTGGAAAGTTCTGGAAGTAGAAAACGGCAACGATATGCAGGAAATTCTAAACGTTCTGGACGAAGCCAAATCATTGACCGGACAAGGTCAGCCGATTTGTATTTTGTTGAAAACCGGAATGGGTCACGGCGTAGATTATATGATGGGAAGCCACGCTTGGCACGGAAAAGCACCGAATGATGAGCAACTGCAAATAGCTTTAAATCAACTCGAAGAAACTTTGGGCGATTATTAAATTGAGAATTATTTGACTACGTCGAACCACTATGTTAGGTTTGGGCAGCTTAATCCGTCTTCCGTTCCCGCTTTTTTGCAAATTTGCCAAGGCTTTTTCCAGCACCAAAATTTACAAAAAGAGCTCCACTCAAGCCGGGCTGCGAGAGATTCGACGTTCCAACAAGTCAATTATCATAAAAATCAGAAGATTGAATTTCTTAGCTGAGTTTACGCCTTTGCGAACGAAAAATATTCACAATAAGATAAAAAAAATCTTTGTGCTCTTTGCGTTAAAAAAACAACCATCAACAAATTAAATCAAATGAAAAAATATACCTACACAGAAAAAAAAGATACCCGAAGCGGCTTCGGAGCCGGAATGGCAGAATTAGCTGATAAAAATCCCGATGTGGTCGGACTTTGCGCTGACCTTATCGGTTCTCTGAAATTCGAAAAATTCATTGAAAAAGCACCGGAAAGATTCTTCCAAATCGGAATCGCAGAAGCCAATATGATTGGAATTGCAGCTGGGTTAGCTATCGAAGGAAAAATTCCGTTTACGGGAACTTTTGCCAACTTTTCAACAGGAAGAGTTTATGACCAGATTCGTCAGTCGGTGGCGTATTCAGGGAAAAATGTGAAAATTTGTGCTTCTCACGCAGGTCTGACTTTAGGTGAAGACGGCGCGACACACCAGATTTTGGAAGATATCGGATTGATGAAAATGCTTCCGGGAATGACGGTTATCAATACCTGTGATTACAACCAGACTAAAGCTGCAACTATTGCGATTGCAGATTACGAAGGTCCGGTTTACTTAAGGTTCGGAAGACCGGTGATTCCTGTTTTTACCGATGAGAATCAAAAATTTGAAATCGGAAAAGCGTGGATGGTGAATGAAGGAAAAGATGTGACGATTATTGCAACTGGACATTTGGTTTGGGAAGCCATCAAAGCCGGAGAAATTCTTGAAGAACAGGGAATCGATGCGGAAATCATTAATATCCACACCATCAAACCTTTGGATTCTGAAGCGATTTTAAAATCTGTTAAGAAAACGGGTTGCGTTGTTACTGCCGAAGAACACAACAGACTGGGCGGTTTAGGCGATAGTGTTGCACAGCTTTTGATTACTGAACATTTGGCGCCACAAGAATATGTGGCCGTGAACGACAGTTTCGGAGAGAGCGGAACACCCGACCAACTGATGGAAAAGTACAGATTAACGGCCAATGATATTGTTGAAGCGGTAAAAAAAGTGATGAAAAGAAAATAAATTTTAAGTCAAAATTTGTAGTAAAATCTACCAAGACAGTATTTTGCTGATGCAGAATTTAGATAAAATCAGAAGTCTTTCAGGAATCGTTTTTCCGACTGTGCAGGACAGTAACTTGGACAGAAAAGCATAACTTTAATCAATATTTTAAAACTTAAACTTTCTATCCCAATATAATTTGCAGATTTTATGCAGGAGAATTTAATCAATTACACAAAAGAAGCCTTTCGGTCGGTTTTTAAATCGGAACAGGAACGGATTTTTCTTGCTCCCGGAAGAATCAATATCATTGGTGAACACGTCGATTACAGCGATGGATTTGTGCTTCCTGCCGCCATTGATAAACATATTTGTTTTGCAGTAAAAAAGTTGGATGATTCTGAAATCTGTACTTTTTTCGCCAAAGATTTTAATGATTCTTTCAGCTTTAATGTGAAAGAAAAACAAAAACCCGTTTCGCAGACTTGGGTTAATTATCTTCTCGGAGTTTTCAATGCAATTCAGGAGTCCGGAAAAGAGATTGGAGGATTGGAAATTGCTTTCAGCAGTACGATTCCGATGGGTTCTGGCTTGTCATCTTCAGCCGCTTTGGAATGTGGTTTTGCTTTTATTCTCAATGAACTTTTCGATTTAAATTTAACTAAAAAAGAACTTGCTCTGATTGGACAAAAATCTGAACATACGTTTGTAGGTGTAAAATGCGGCATTATGGACCAGTTTTCTTCTGTTTTTGGAAAAGAACACCAGGTGATAATGCTCGATTGCAATTCGTTGGAGCATCAGTATTTTGAAGCCAATATCGATGGTTACAGTTTGGTTTTGTTCGACAGTTGTGTGAAACATACCCATCTTACTTCAGGTTATAACGACCGAAGAAATGATGTGGATAAAGGCAAAAAAATACTGTGGGGAAAATTTCCTGAAATTGAAAAATTCAGAGATTTTACATTTGAAATGTTGAATGAAGCAAGAGCGGAAATGGGAGAGACGTCTTATAAAAGATGCCTTTATCTTCTCAAGGAAATCAAAAGAGTTGAAAAAGCGGCAAAAGCTTTGTCAGAAGGTAATGCAGAATACTTGGGAAAACTTTTAACTGAAACGCATTCCGGACTATCAACAGAATTTGAAGTAAGCTGCGACGAACTCGATTTTATGGTGGAAGAAACTTTAAAAGAAAATGGCGTTTTAGGAGCAAGAATTATGGGCGGTGGCTTTGGAGGATGCGGCATCAATCTGATTAAAGATGAAAATGTAGATGCCGTAATTGGAAATATTAGCGATAAATATAAAACTGCTTTCGGAATCGAAATGAAAGTGTACAGAGTAAAAATTTCGGACGGAATTAATGAATACAAAGAAAATGAATTCGTCATTTAATCAAAAAAAACATCCTCACAGAAGGTATAATCCGCTTTTGGACGAGTGGATTTTGGTGTCTCCGCAACGCGCCAACCGGCCTTGGCAGGGACAAACCGAGAAAAGAGAAAAAGAGGAACTTCCCGCTCACGATGAAAACTGTTATCTGTGTTCGGGAAATACTCGTGTTACCGGCGAAAAAAATCCAATTTATAAAGGTGTTTACGTCTTCGATAATGATTTTGGCTCGCTAATGAAAGATGAAGTCGAATTTTCTGAAGAAAGTTCAGATTTTTTTTCATTAAAACCTGAAAGAGGTATCAATCGCGTTATCTGTTTTTCTGAAAATCACAATCTTACGCTTCCTGAAATGGAAGTTGATGACATTAAAAAAGTGGTTGATGTCTGGCAAAATCAATATGAAGAACTGGGAAATCTGGACTATATCAATCACGTTCAGATTTTTGAGAATAAAGGTCAGGTGATGGGTTGCAGCAATCCGCATCCGCACGGACAAATCTGGGCGCAGTCGTCGATTCCCTCAATTGTTTTGAAAACTCAGGAAAATCTGAAAAAATATTTTGAGAAAAATGGAAGTTCACTTTTAGAAGATTATGTTAAAAAAGAGCTTGAAGTTGACGAAAGAATAATTTTAAAAAACGACGATTTCGTTGCAATAGTTCCTTTTTGGGCAGTCTGGCCTTATGAAACAATGATTGTAAGCAAAAGAAAGATTGAAAATCTGATTGAATTTTCCGAAGAAGAAAAACTTTCTTTGGCATCAATTATAAAAGATTTAACCACAAAATACGACAATCTTTTTGAAATATCTTTTCCGTATTCAGCCGGAATTCACCAGTCGCCAACAGCCGGAAAACCCCATCCAGAATGGCACTTTCATATGCATTTTTACCCGCCTTTGCTGAGAAATGCGGAAGTGAAAAAATTTATGGTCGGCTACGAGATGTTGGCTGAACCGCAACGCGATATTACGCAGGAACAAAGTGCGGAAATTCTTAAAAATATTTCCACCATTCATTATAAAAGCAAGTAAAAAGATAGTTTTATCTTTGCACCGCTTTTATTAATCATAGAAAATCAGCCGATTTTTCTATAAAATTAAATTTATGAACGATATTAAACTGATTGTCACCGATATGGACGGGACTTTTCTAAATTCTCAATATGAAGTTGGTCCGGATTTTCCTCAGATTTATCAAGAATTAAAAAAAAGAAATATTCTTTTTGTTCCTGCAAGCGGAAGACAAATGCCCGGAATTACGCAGTATTTTACAGAAATTGAAGATGAAATTGGTTTTATTGCGGAAAACGGCGGTTATGTGGTTTATAAAAATGAGGAATTGTTCGCGGACAAATTAGGACATCAATTCGTTGTTGATATTATCAAAACAATTCGGGAAATTCCTGGTGCAAGAGCAGTGCTTTCTGCCAAGAAAAAGGCGTATTATGAAAGTGATGATGAGACATTTATCAATTATTTCACAAGATATTACACAGAAAATCAGAAAGTTGATGATTTGACTTTGGAAGTTGATGACGATGCTTTTAAAATAGCTATTTATCATCCGGAAGGTTCTGAGAAAAATATTTATCCTTATTTAAAACATTTTGAAGATGAAAATCTGGAAGTTGTCGTCTCCGGAAAATATTGGGTAGATGTGATGAACCGTGATATCAATAAAGGAAAAGCTCTCGAAATTCTTCAGAAAAAATTGAATATCCTTCCGTCACAAACAATGGCTTTTGGTGACTATATGAATGATATTCAGATGCTTAAAAATTCAAAATATTCTTACGCGATGGAAAATGCGCATCCTTATGTAAAAGAAGCAGCGAATTTTGAGGCGGCTGATAATGATAGTTTTGGGGTTTTGCAAGCTATTGAAAGTTACTTGAAATTAGTGCCAAATGTTATTTAGACAAAATTTAACCGTTATTGTTATTATTTCTTGATTGTTAGTGAAAATATAATTGTTTTTTTAATAAACCATTTTAAGTTTTTATAGTAATGATTTAATCTAAAGTGGATATTGGTTTTTTTTATACCAGATTCTAATATTAATCTATTATGATGTCTTTATTATTTTCTTAATATCAGATATTGTTTAATATTTCAAAATTTTAATCATTCTTATTTGTTTTATGAAGCCTCTGATGTTGGTTTGTGTTCATTTGTCTCAAAAAAAATAATAAAACTTCCAATAGCTATACTGCCTGACTTATTCTAGATAAAGTAAAAAAACACAAGATAAAATCAAAATATAAATCAGTAGTTGAGTTCAGAGTGTGATTCTGATTCCTTTTTAAAAATTTTGAAAGTTATTTTTTATTTCCAGATTATCATTGTGGATATTTATTCTAAATAAATATTAATGAAATTTTGCGCATTTATACACGTGTCGAAATTAAAAAATCAGTTATTTCAATACCCTTTCAAACTTACCTGAGGTTACCAAAACCTTTCACAATATGAAATGTCGATAAATAAATATTTATTTATAATTTAACATAATTTATTATGATTATATAAATATATGTATATATTTGTAATTATTAAAAAAACTAATAAAAATAATATGTTTATGTTATGAAAACTACATTATTAACAACTTTGGTGTTGTCTGTAGGCTTTTCAAATGCACTCTGTGCTCAGGAAAGTGTTAATTCGGCAAGTATCAATACATCAAGTTCAGTGGGAAGTGTAACTTCTTCCGTAGGACAGGGTTTTTATGAGACCGCTGTTTCTTCAACAGGAAGTGTTGCTCCCGGCGTACAACAAGCTTATGAAATTACCAGTCATTTGGGAATTGACGTTACAGAAATCAATCTGAGCCTTGCTATCTATCCCAATCCAACACAAGACATCCTTAATTTGAAAGTTGATTTCAATGACTACAATAAATACCATTATCAACTTACTGACAGTAGTGGTAAATTCATTACTTCCAAATCCATCAACTCAGAAAAGACTTCGATTTCTATGACTGCCTATCCTGCAGCAGTTTATTATTTGAAGGTAATGAAAGGTGGTAAATCCATTAAGGTCTTTAAAGTTCTAAAAACAAATAAATAACTATTAATAAATAATAACCTATGAAAAAGCTCTATTTTTTAGCAGCCTCTTTGGCTTCTGCTTTGGCATTATCTCAAGTACAGGATGCCATGAGTTATCAGGCAATCATCAGAAATTCCAGTAATGAATTAATTAGAAACCAAAATGTAGGAATGCGTTTTTCTATATTGAAAGGTTCTGCAACTGGTTCAGTAGTATATTCAGAAACGCAGCTGCAACCTACTAATGTCAACGGTTTAGTTACCGTTAAAATTGGTGGTGGTAATTTATTAAGCGGAACATATTCTAGCATAGACTGGGGCGCTGATACTTATTTTATTAAAATAGAAACGGATCCTAATGGTTCAAACAACTATACAGTCACAGGGACATCTCAATTATTAAGTGTTCCTTATGCATTATACGCGAAAAATTCAGGAAGTTCTTTGCCAGGACCTAAAGGTGCAACTGGGGCTACCGGTGCAGCAGGCCCACAAGGTATTCAGGGAATGCAAGGTATTCAAGGTGCTACAGGTTCTCAGGGAATTCAGGGTGCTACGGGATCGACTGGTGCTCAAGGGCTTCAAGGTGTTACTGGAGCTACAGGATCGACTGGCGCTCAAGGAATTCAAGGTGTTACGGGATCGACTGGTGCTCAAGGGCTTCAAGGTGTTACTGGTTCTCAAGGAATTCAAGGTGTTACTGGAGCTACAGGATCGACTGGCGCTCAGGGAATTCAAGGTATTACGGGATCGACTGGTGCTCAAGGGCCTCAAGGTGTTACTGGTTCTCAAGGAATTCAAGGTGTTACTGGAGCTACAGGATCGACTGGCGCTCAGGGAATTCAAGGGATTACAGGATCTACTGGTGCTCAAGGGATAACTGGTGCAACAGGATCTCAAGGTATTACTGGAGCTACAGGATCGACTGGCGCTCAAGGAATTCAAGGTATTACAGGATCAACGGGTGCTCAAGGCATTCAAGGTGTCACTGGAGCTACAGGTGCTCAAGGACCTCAAGGTCCACAAGGTGTTCAAGGACCACAGGGAGCAAATGGACTTATTGGTCCAGCTGGCCCAGCAGGAGCTACAGGAGTAACAGGCGTTAGTGGAGTAACAGGTTCTACGGGTGCCACAGGTGCAACTGGTTCTACAGGAGCCGGATTTGTTAATGGATCAGCTGGCGGTCAAGTATATTTAACTTCCGCGTCAGCACCATACTCACCTCAAACACCTATGGCTTTAAGTGGAGATATTACCATTAGCTCTACAGCCTCTACAACGATTGTAAACAACGCTGTTAGCAGTGCAAAAATTGCTGACGGAGCCGTGACTACTGGTAAACTTGCTGACAACGCAGTAACTGTTGCTAAAATAGGAACGACGTCAGGAACAGCAAGTGCAACAACATTCTTAAGAGGTGATGGTCAGTGGGCTACTCCTTCAAGCGGAGGAGGAGGAACCGGAGGTAATGGATTAGGAAGATTAGTCGATGCAAATAATCAGCTTATAGGATATATCCAAAACGTATCAGTAAACAGTTATATTGTAAAAACATCAGCGGGTTATTATCTTACAATCTCAGCAGATGGAAATTATACTGGGACTCAAACTTATTATAATGATTCCAATTGCTCAGGAACTGCCAAGTATATTAATTCAGGTGGCTCAACAACATTAAATTATATCCGAAACGGTAAATTTCTTTATTATGAACCAACAACTGGTAAGTTTTTCAAAATAAAAAATGTTAATGCCAATGGTGTTGCAGTGTCTATATCACTTCCAGCTAATAGTTATATTTATAATTACAATATAAACTCAAATGTAGGTACTTGTGTTGGTGGTACTTCCGGAACAGTCGGCTGGCCTGTAGAAGAGACTGAAACTTCGAAAGCTAGTGTAGGATTACCAAATACAATTACATTACCTCTTTCTGTTAATTAATAATAAATTATAAAAGCTATCATAATTTGATAGCTTTTTTTATATTAATAAAACTTGGTAACATAAATGAAAATCATTATCTATCTTTTATAATGATGTTCGGATTATATTCAACAGCTTTATCCAAAAGCTGTTTTTGTTGAACTGGGTTATCCATTCCGAAAAAATAACTTTATTTTTTTTATTTTCTTGAATATGATCAATTAGTTTTTGGCTAAGTTTTATTATGGTTTCATAATCTTATCTGCAAGGATGATGAGTTCATTTTGAGTTCCCTGATCTGCCTCGTTTGATAACAAAACAACACCGGAATCCGAATCAGGATAAGTTTCCATTAAGGTGCTGTAATTCAAATAATTAACGTATATTTTCAGAATAAATTTGAATCCTTATCCACAAAAAAAATAAAGGTGGACACAGAAATATTATTCTATGTCAACCTTTATTGTGTAATTAAAAAATTTACTAATAAAATTCTTAGCTGATTTTTTCCAATACCTTAAACTTAGAGTATGAAGCTTTCAATTGTTGCAACTGGTTTGATACTACCGCTGTGCTTTCCGGGCAAAGATTACCGCTGTCCAATGCATCCTGATATGCGTCAATAGCTGCTTTCTCTCCAAATACAACGTTTTCCAAAGTGGACTCGTCTTTGTCTGATGCAAAAGTATTTTTCACATCAATCCAAGCTCTGTGAAATGCGCCTGATACACTTGTTGTGTCATCAGGATTTCCACCTTTACTGGTAATAAAATCTACAAGATCCTGTTTCATATCCCAACTTTCTGCCACCATATTATCGTATGCGGGTCTCAGGTCAGAATAATTTTCCCATACCTTGTCTGCAACTTTAGCAAATCCTGCTATTCTGTCGTTCGTAATGTTCAGTAAATCGTTCAGTACTGAAATTGTTTTTTCGTTATCCATAATAAAATTGTTTTAGTGTATTCATAATTTTACAAGAATAATGCCCGGGCAACGATGTAAAGTGACTTTAGGAAAATATTATAGATTTACCTTGATATAATATCACTTTATTAAAATCAAGATAAAAATCTTCCTGTTTAAAGTGATAATTGTGATAAAATAATTAATAAAAAAGCTTCCCAATTGGGAAGCCAAAAACACAAATGATGAAAAAACTCTCTTTAGGAGAGACTCCAAATATAGATTAATAAATGAATTAGCCGTTATGATTTAACTCAATTTACAAGAAAATAAATTAAAATTTTTAAATCATAAATCAAATTAGAAAAGATTTCTAACCTAAAAGCTTGATTGTATGAATCAAATCTTAAAATTTCCTTATCTGTTCTTCTAACTTTGTGACAAAGAAAAATTTTATGAGGAAGAACGGCTGCAAGATATTCCGGCGTTTTGGTTGGGCTTATGAATTCCGTAAATTATTTGATGGCAAAGTCCACTCGTGAAAACCAAATCTGCTTTTTTGAATAATTGATCCTCCAATTTCAACAATTGGGGTGGCGCAAACGAAAGGCAGAAAGCTCATCTATACAATCATAGATTGTGATCTTTTTTAATTGTTCAGTCTTAAAAACTGGAATCGCTATAGTAATATCTCCTGAATTTTTAATATTATATCATCCATATCAAAAGGTTTGGCAATAAAAGCGTTGGCACCAGCATTGGTTGCAATATCATTACCATCTACACTTGCTGAAAGGATAATAACCGGCAGGTTTTCTAACTCTTTAGTACTTCTGATTGTATGTAGTAATTGATTACCGGATAAAACAGGCATCCAAAGATCCATCAGCAACAGGTCGGGTACAACGGTTGTGATTTCCTTGATCAGATTGGTACTGTTGCTTTCCGTAAAAACGGTGTAACCTTCGATTTCCAGCATCATTTCCAAAACTTCTAAAATCCCTGGATCATCGTCGCAAATCATTATTTTTTTACTTTTCATTTTATTGTTTGTTCATTATGGGTAAGGTAAAATTAAATGTAGATCCTTTACCTATCTCACTTTCTACCCAAAGAGTGCCGTCATGGTTTGCGATGATTTCATGACAGATGTATAAACCAATTCCCATTCCTGGAAATTTTTTCTGAATATCTCTCGCTCTGTAGAATCTGTCAAAGATTTTCGATTGATCCTGTTGTGTAATACCCATCCCATAATCTGTTATAGAAACCTTAATGAAATTTCCGACTTTGTTACAATAGATATCTATCTTATTTTGACCAGGCGAATATTTAATTGCATTTGACACAAGATTATTAATGACCTGAGATATCTGAAGTTCGTCGCCCAATATTGTTGCATTGGTATTTGTGTTGATACTTATCGTATATTGTGGTGTGGCTAATGACAGATTTTCAATAGTGTCCCGTAAAAGTTTTTCAATCTCAAAAGGTTCCTTATGAATTTCTATATTCCCGGACTGTATTTTTGATGTATCCAGAAGTTCAGATATCAAATTGTTGAGGCGGTCGACATAAATCGAAACTTTATCTAGCGTTACCAAAAACTTTTCAGATGATTCCGCTGGTGCCATACGTTTGAGCAGTTGCACAAAACCCTTTATGGTGGTTAATGGTGTTTTTAATTCGTGGCTTGCAATCGATAAAAAATCATCTTTCCGTCTGTCAATTTCCTTTTTATCTGTGATATCTTCTATCGCAATCAATATGCGATCTTTATATTGACCTTCAAACTCTATTCTGTAGGCATTCACTAACATAATTTTCTTTCCGATATGAGGAAAATCGTGAGCCACTTCAAAATCAATCACAGGATTATTGGTAGGTAAAATTTTTGTCAACAAAGTTTTCAGAGCTTCAATATCCCACTGATGATTACCTAGTTCGAATAATATTTTTCCAACCGTATCTTCAGATGCCACCTTGAAAGAATTCAAAAAATGGCTGTTGGCACTCAAAACTTTATAGTCTGCATCCAAAACCAACAGACTTTCTCGAACTGTTTGGATGATACTTGATAAGAAAGCTTCCTTATCAATCAGTTCCTTGGTTCTTTGTTCAATCTTTTTCTGGACAGAAGCTTTCTCTTCTCTCAGTTCATTCTCAAACTTTTTACGGTCTGTAATATCGTTTTGAACACCTATAAAATGTGTGATATTATCTTCGCTGTCTTTTACTGGTGAGATGGTTAATTCATTCCAGAAAAGGTTTCCGTTTTTTTTGTAGTTTCTAATTTCAACCTTGCATTCTTTACCATTTAAGACTGCATCTTTTATGATTTGTCTCTCTGGTTGTGATCTGTCCTGAGCTTGTAAAAAACGGCAATTGTGACCAATGATTTCGTTTTGGGAATAGCCTGAAATGCTTTCAAAAGCTTTGTTACAATAGATGATAGGATTGTCCGGCTGTCTGTTATCTGTAATAATAATACCAGACTTTGCAGAGTTAAGAGCCTGCAGGTATATATTATTGTTAAGATTATCGTTTACTTTATCGCTAGTCATATTTGTCAACAATAGAATTTATTATTTTTTTTGAAATTAACCTTAAGATTTAGAAATTAGCTAACTAAAAGTATGCCTTTAAGTGATTCTAGGAGATTTCGGGTTCAGTTACAAGCATAAAAAAACCAGATCACAAAGTGTTCTGGTTTTTTTTATTAATTGGTTTTTTTTATTCTACTAGAATTTTCTTATTCACAATTCCTTTAGAGGTCTTGATTTGGACAATGTAATATCCGGAAGCAAGATCACTAACATCTGTTGCCGTTTTATCCGTAGAAACTGTTTTATTCATAACAATCTGTCCTGAAGCATTTATTATTTTAATAGACAGAACTTTTTCATCCGGATTAGATTTAACATTCAAAACATCTTTGACAGGATTTGGATAAATCTGTACTGATGCAGATTTTGAACTTTCATCAATCACAGACATTGTAGCATCTGTAAAGAATAGAGTAACATTGGGTGTGTAGTATACCGGGTAGCCCTCCGGCGGATTCATTGCATCAAAAGGCTGGTCATCACGATCACTGTATCTTGAGTAGACAGGCGATTCTGAGAATGTACCCATAAAAGTAGACCAGAGAACCATTTCAGGATGGCTTTTATTGGTATAGATTACAAGATTCTTTCCTGTGTAATTAAATTCTGTCTGAAAAGGAATGTATAAATTATTAAAACCTTTTTGAAAATTCATCTTTCCGTCATAAACAAGCGTAAATTTTGCCGGATCAAGCCATTCTGCTGACAGGTCTTCCTGATCAGTTTCAGCAAGGAAAACCTGAATCGGAATATCATTATTATCTTCGTCAAACTGGCAGGTATATTGGATGCCTTTTATTTTTGAATTATTAATATTACCTATTTGCTGAGATGTATACATTGTCTGTCCCAGACTGTAATGTGTGAAGAAATTAAACGGGATAGAATGTTGCAAAGTAAAAGTGCCATTTCCAACCTGAACATTTTTAATATCATTATTCAAAACATTGATAGACAGATTTTTTGATTGATTGTTACTAGTGTTGATGTCTTCTGAACTTTCTACAACAGCATAAATTGATTTCTGAGAAATATCATCTGATTGTGGTGTCCAAGTAAGAGAATTTTGAGATTTGGCTCCAAAAGCTATAGGAGTTCCCATTACACTTGCAAGCTCTGTTCCGTTGCCGGATTTAAGTTTTACCGTGTAATTACTTTGAAGTAATTTGCCGCCGTTTGTTACCTCTGCCACAAACGTTGCTGGCTTTCCGATATTAATAGCTGTATTACCGCTAATATTGCTTACAAGAAGATCGTTGTTGCCTACTTCTTCGATTTTAACATCATCAACAGCCCATCCATTGATGAAGAAATTGCTGCCATCGTACCGGAAAGCATACTGCATTTCTGTTGCAGTATCCGGTGCTGTTACAAAATATGAAAACCTGTCTTGAGGGATGTTGAGTGTTCCTAAAGGTCTTTCCCACAGTGGCTGCCAATTTTGTCCGCCATCAAAAGATACATCCATACCAATTTTTTCACCGGCATCACCTAGAAAATTAATCAGATATTGATTATAGGATATAGCTAGCTGTTTATGTCCTGCAATATTAATCTTAGGCGAAGTTAAACGGCTTAGTCCAACCTGCATTCCGTAGTTCATGTAAAGTTCTGGTGCTGTACCTCCGGAAATTTTTGAATTACTGACAGTCCATCCCGGTGGCTGTTCGGCCAATATTTCCCATCCCGGCGGAATGCCGCCTGGTGCATAATCGAAGTTTTCTGTGTAAATCGTTTGCTGGCCATAGACACATCCACTAAAAAGCATCAATGCTGGCAAAGCTGAGATTAAAGTAAAAATTTTCTTCATAATAACTTTTTTTTGTGATTAACTTATTACAAATTAAACTGATAATATTTTTAAAAACAATTCGTGATTCACGCTAATTTTTGCAAAATAAATTAAGTGCTGCCACTTATTTTGTGGGGGTAATGTAATTCATGTAAGAACATTTCAGGATTAAAACTCATATTTGTATAGGAAAATTACAAATAAAACTAAATGGAGGAATTTAACATATTCAAAATAAATTTCAGAGGCAAATCATCATTGCTTGTGAAAATATTTTTTTTAGCCTTATTGAATTTTATTTTCTCCTGTAATCCTTCCGATAAACAGGATACAAAAAATCTCTCTGAACCTTATAAAGTTCAGTTTGAAGAACTGCATAAGTTAGTTTATGAAAATCCGTCTTTGGCGCGTAAAAAATCAAATGAAATTTTGAAGTCGCTTTCTTCAGATGATCTGCGGTCAAAGATTGTATGTCTGAAATATATTGGTTCTTCCTATGCCTTTGAAACCAATTATTCCCAAGCTATAAAATACTATAAGCAGTCTTTGGATCTGGCGGATAAAATCCATTTTTATTTTGAAATGGGTAATCTGAATAATAATCTGGGTACTATTTACAATGAGTTTGGAAACTACCGGTCTGCATATATCTATTTCATCAAAGCATTGGAAAATTATGATCTGGCTGGTGCTCAACAGAAAAAAACAGGAACTCTCAATAATATTGGATTGACTTATCTAAATCTAAATCATCAGGATAAAGCACTGAGTTATTTTAAAAGAGCACTCAATTCCAGCAATTCCAATAAAGATTCTATTTTAGCATCGACCATTTTAAACAATATTGCGATATGTAATTTCTCAAAAAAACAGATCAAAGAAGGTCAAGAGAATTTAAATCGCTCAATCTTCCTCTCTAAAAAAACAAAAAACCTTTATGGAACATGTGTTTCGTATCAGATTATGGGAAATACTTTTCTTTCTGAACATAATTTGGAGAAATCATTTGAAGCTTATTCTAAAAGTATTAAAATTGCAGAAAGTGCTAATCTGCTACATCTGTTGGCAGTTTCAAAAGTCGGTCTGTCAAGAGTTTTAATAGAACAAGGTAGAGTAGAACAAGCTCTTAAAGATGCCAATGAGGTTATGAAGATTGCTGATGACAAAAACAGTCAATCGCTTAAGTCTGACGCTCACCAGTTGCTTTCCAGTATCTATGAAAAAAAAGGAGATTTCAGGAGAAGTCTCCAGGAATATCAGAATCATGTGAAAGTCAGAGAAGAACTCAATAACAGTACAGTGGTTAATCAGATTTATGATGTTGAGGTCGATTATCTTAATCAACTCAATAAATTACAGAAGCTGGAACTGGAGAAGAAAGAACTTTCAATCACCAATAAAAATATCTGGCTGTTCTTTTTATCCCTTGTTTTTCTGATGATTCTTGGTGGTTCATACCTGGTTTACAGAAATCATCAGAACAAACAGAAGGTTAAACTTCAGGAAACGATCATCGAACTGACAAAACGAAAATCCAACGCCGCTTTGGAAGCAGAAATCCAGGAAAGAACAAGAATAGGAAGGGAATTGCACGACAGTTTAGGATATCTTTTATCGCTTGCGGGACTTAATGCAAGTGTTCTGCAAAAAAGAAAAGATCTTTCTGAAGATAAAAAGAATGAGCTCCTGAACTCTCTGATGGAAAGTATTGAAGATGCTTTTGACGAAGTACGAAATATCTCACATAATCTGGCGCCATCGCTTTTATCCGGACAAGGACTAAAAGGTGCATTGAAAAATATTTCTGATAAGGTCAACCAAAGCAATAAGCTGAAAATGAGTTTTGATACATTCGGATTAAATCATAAATTAGATGATCTGATAGAAAATGTTTTTTACAGGACTTTGCAGGAAATTGTAAACAACACAATCAAGCACGCAGAAGCATCTGAGCTTTTTATTCAGATAGCGCAGGACAATCATCAGATCACATTGATGGCAGAAGATAACGGAAAAGGTTTTGATCCGGAAGCATTGAAGGATAAGTCAAGTTTTGGACTTTCACACATCAGATCCTGGATAGAAAATCTAAACGGAACCATTCATATCGATTCTAAAATTAACAGAGGAACCATTATAAGTATTGTAATACCAATCGAGTAATTAATTATGTCAAGTGATAAAATAAGAGTTTTGATAGTTGATGACCATCAGCTGATGATAGAAGGACTGAAATCTCTGCTGGAAGATGAGGAAAGCATTTCCTTTGTAGCCGGGACAACTTCTATGCAGGAAACATTAGACTTCCTCAAAGGTAATCAGATAGATGTGATTCTCATGGACATCAATATGCCTGATTTTTCGGGCGTGGAGATTACCAAAAAAGTAAAGGAATTATTTCCATCAGTCAAAATCATCGCCCTCACAATGCATGATGACATTGCGGTAATTTCACAAATGATAAAAGCAGGAGCATCGGGCTACGTTTTAAAAAGAACCAACATGCACGAAGTGGTCGAAGCTTTAAAGACCGTTCACAGAAATGGCAAATATTTGAGTGAAAGTGCCCAGAAAATCATTATGGACAATCTTTTGAGTCCAGATGAAATGATGATGGAAAAAGAAGATGTCAAACCTATACTATCTTCAAGAGAGTTGGAAGTTCTGAAGCTTATCGCAAAAGAATTCAGCAATGAGAAGATTGGTGAAAAGCTATTTATCAGCGAACGGACAGTAGAAGCGCACAGAAGAAATATTTTTATAAAAACAAAAACCAAATCAATTGTAGGATTGATGAAATATGCTATTCAGGAAGGACTCATCTCGTTCTAAAAATATTGAAATGATTTTCTGAACTTAAAATTGTTAGAAATGCAATACTTTATCCCATATTAATTTTTTGGACTTAATTTTTTTGTCTAACATTATTGATCGGCGTTTCATCCAACTGATTAGAATAAACAAATTTGGAACAGATAATTATAATATAGAACAATCCTGAAATATTATTTAATTTCTCAGGACTTTTTATTTATACTATCAAATAACTTTTGCAACCTAACTTGGTACCTTTTTTTTATTAATTAAATAAGCCACAAAAATATTGGGAATCCAGCAGAGCCAGGCAACTGTAATGTATGAAAGTGATTTGTCGTCGGTTATCTTTATCAGGAGTGGATACCACAATCGCAGGGTAACTGCTGCAAAAGTACAGGCATAACTGTATGTCATAAGCTGCTGATGTAATATTATATTTCTTTTTCTGATTTCTAAAAAAGCAATAAGCGTAAATATAAACCATATCAACCCTAAAGAAATAAATCCTAAAGCTGCAATGAAACCTTCGTTGGCGTAAAAGCCCATGTAAATTCCTGAAATCGAACCTATCAATGCAGAGGTAATGTAGATTTTCCCCAAAACTCTATGCAACTTCAGATGTTTATTTCGAAATTTGTTGACAAATTGTGTCCATCCAATCAATAATGAGAGACCCGCAAAAATAATATGCAGAAAAAAGGCAGATTTCCAAACTAAATCAGCAAGAAGCTCGGGCGATTTGGTGTTAAGGAAAGTGTTCTTATGATCTACAAAAACATAGGTCAAAGGATAGGCGCCAATCATAAGCGCAAGAATACAAAGTATCACAAACAATAGTTTTCTCATAATGATTTCTAAATTTTCTGTAAATATCAGAATTGCAGATGGTCAAAGTGTTCCAAAATGAGAGATGATACCTATTTTAAGATAATTTGAAATTAAAAATAATTCGTTTATCTTTTTTTAATTGCTGGATATTATCAGGAAATAAGTTTGTGATCTTTTAAAAATTCTCGAGGTGAGCAACCTGTATATTTCTTAAAATTTCTATTAAACGAGGTCTTGGAATTAAACCCACATTCGAATGCCAATGTCAGAATTGTAAACTTTCGATTTTCTGGTAATATAACAATCCTTTTAAATTCTTCGATGCGGTAACGGTTGATATAATCATAGAAGTTTTTATTTTCGACAGAGTTGATGGTTTGTGACAATACATTGGGATGAACATCAAGGAGTTTTGCGATATGGTTCAGATTGATTTCCGGATTCATATACAGTTTCTGATCATTCATCAGATAATTTAATTTATTATAAACGTATTGGATCGTTTCTTCACCGGCAAAATTTTTCTGGTATTTTGGATATTCAACATCATTATTAATATTTAAACTCTCATCAACCTGCTTTTCGACTAGTGCTGAATTTAAAATACCCACTTTGCTGATTCCAAAATAAGCCGCCAATATCACGAATAATACGACAAGTGAAAAGATGAGGATTTCGTTTTTTATTATCACAGCTATCCAGATTGTCGATATACCGATAATGAGATAATATCCCCAGTTTAGGTTTATCTTTTCAGTGTTGGAGAAGACATTCGATATCTGTCTTTGGTATTTCTTTATCACCAAAGTACTCAAAGTGACATATAAAATACCTGACAGAATAATCATTAAACTGATGATGGTGCGCAATATTTTGTAAGAGCCTCCATTATGTTGGTAGATATTGATCTTTTCCTGAGATGGAATCAAAAAAAAATTGAGCAGGAGAATATAAATGATCATCGTAGGTGCAAGATGTAGCAACCATATTTTCCTTTTGGGAATACTCCCAGTAAGACAACTGATATACAAATACAACATAGGTCCGTGAATCAGAGGCAAAGGTATTTCCAATCCAAGGAGATAAGGAAATCTAATATATGAGTTCGAAAATATAAATAAAAAACAGATCAGATGGATTCCAATTAAAAGAAACCATACAGAAAGAAGATAATCTGCTAATCTTTTGTGAGGTTTCCCCAATATTAGAAAACATGCAAAAAAAGCTATTAAAATTCCAGCTAAATAAAATAGTTGCGAAGAAAAAGATTCCACATCAAAACCCATCAAAAAACAGACATTAAATGAGCTGTAATATATTCATTTTAAAATTAATGAGAAAGTTATAACAAAATTAATATAAATTATTAGAGTCTGTTTGAAAATTAATAAAACCACATAGGCGCATAGAATTTGTAAATAGATGCAACAATGTGGTTTTATTTTTTTTTAATCAGTTTATAGGTATAGAGTGTATTTTTATCTGACATATTCCAGGTGGATGTTTCTTCATTTATCTCTGTCGGATATTTTTTACTGATATCGCGAAGTGCATTTCCAACGGATTTTCGCAGATATTCACTGTCATCGGATTTGTGACTGCTAATTAATTCTATAGCTATTTTAGGATTTTCCTTAAAGTAAGGTCTTCCTGTCCAGATCCGAAGTCCTTCAATCACTGCCCTTTTAATATTCGGATTAGGGTTGGAAAGTAGAGCATGTATCTTTGGAAGACTTTGCTCATAACCAATAATACTGCAATAATAGTCAAAAGACTTGGCGAGCATCTCCTGAACACGCCAGTTAGAGTCTTCAGCAACTTTAGTCTCAAGAATTTTAAGAGCATTGGCTTCTGTAATCGAAAGCTGCCCAAGAAGATAGGTAGCAAGCATTCTTACCTGATAGCTGTCATCGTCCAAAAAACTGACAGCAAGATCCAAGTGATTCTGTGTTTTGTCTTTTAGAATAGTATCTCCGGCTTCAATAATATGTTTGAAACCGTGCTCTATCGATTTTATATGGTCAATAATCGCTTTCATAAGTATTAGTTTAATCTGTTAGATAAATAAAAAAAATTAAATTAATGTTTTTATTTGAGAATAACTGCTAATTGAATCTAAAACAAAGTCTGCTTTATTTCCTGAAATTTTTATTTTAACTATTGTCTGAAAAGTAGAGTTGTGTAATCACACCGCTTCCAATAATACTTGAATTTAAAAGGAGATCGAAGTTTAATCCGTTATATATATTTTTTAAAGCGCCCTTTGGGTCTATTAATATGATGTCGGCACTCACGGTATCTGCAGGAAAAACAAGGTCAGTATCTAAAAAAGTCTGATTTGCGATGAAATCCTGATTATTAAAAGGAAATCGGACAGCACTTCTGAAACCGGAAGATATAGGAGTTGCAATTCCTCCATCTTCCGTAGGATTATAGGTCAGCATTGCTTTAAAGTGAGGTTTTTTTGTCATTTTATACTTCTAAATTTAATATTCATCAAACCTTAAACCATCAGGACATATCATAATTATCTTTTAAGTAAATAAAAAAAATCTTTTATCCCAAAGGCATCAGCTACCCATTGATGTACAGATCTCAATCAAAAATCCGTCAATATCCCGGACATAAGCAACAATTTGTCCCCACGGTTTTGTTATAGGATCTTCAACAATTGTTGCTCCCGCATTCACAGCTGCAGAAACTGTGTCTTCAACATTGTCTGTCGTGAAGCCAATTTCGATTCCGAAAGGCTTATCTTTTAAACTGCTTTCTATAAAGCCATCTTTTAGGTTTGATTTGGCTAATGTGGTTGAAGCAAAAGAAAGTGTCGTTTCTCCGACTAAAAGTTCTGCATAATCATTATCAGGTGTTACAAATTTTCGGGTAAATCCGAATGCACTTTCGTAAAATTCAACTGATTTGGTAACGTTGTGAACGTATAGGATTGTGTAAGCAAATTTTATCATTGTTTAATTAGTTCTTCTTACTGATTATCATTTTAAAATTGAGTTTCTGTAAGCAATGTTGAGGTGCAAGTTACCGTATTTTACGATTACTAATTCCAATCCAGCAATTCTACGTTTCTGTATCTGAAATATTATGTCAAAGATAAGAATGAAATTAATTTTCATTGTACAGTAAGCTACTTGATTTTATAATTTAGGAGAATATATTTTGAAATCGTATTACTCACTTTCAATTTTTCCTGCTTTTCCAACATCAGAACAGAAATGGCTGTAAATGCTTAGCTATCGATCCAATCTGAATCCCCAGGCAATTAATATAAAATTAAAGTACCTGATGTTCAGATGATTTATCAAATAAATGTTTAATTTTTGTTGAATAGGTTTGTGTTTGTGGAAAAAGTGTGTACTTTTGCAACCGCGAATCGAGAGATGAGCAGCGCAGGAGAATGGTAGATAGATAAGGATTTGAGATGTTTTTTAGAGGCGTTTCAAAAAACATTCCAAAAAGTTTGCCGGGAAATAAAAATAGATTATCTTTGCAGCCCCGGACGAGAGTTGGGGAGCGCAGGAGAGAT